>Ga0207768_100001_pt1 | contig 1387747 bp, 1251 predicted proteins | sample CeladaPassaB1F01_FD_187478 | JGI IMG/M metagenome (GOLD analysis project Ga0207768, IMG submission 187478) | Cellulose-adapted microbial communities from the Joint BioEnergy Institute, USA - Passage B1F01 (SPAdes) (version 2) | ecosystem: Engineered > Bioreactor > Continuous culture >...
GGGGGGGGCGGGGGGGGGGGGGGGGGGGGGGTACGCACCCGGGGGCTGGTCAGTGCTCGAAACCGCGCAGGCCGCGCCGCTCGCCGTGCTGGTCGCTGAACGCGACACCGCTGCCGGACTCGACGCTACCGATCCAAGTCACGGGACACCCGAGCTCGGCCAGCGTGCTTTCGACCGCGGCGCGCAGCGACGGGCGCGCCGTGAAAAGGAGCTCGTAATCCTCGCCGCCGGTCGCCGCTAGTTCGCCCGCATCGCGTCCGAGCGCGGCTGCCACACCCTCGACGCCGGGGGCGATCGGCAGCCGGTCGAGTCGCACGTGCAGCGCTACGCCGCTCGCCGCGGCGACGTGGCGGGCGTCGCTGGCGATGCCGTCGCTTACGTCGATCATCGCGCTGACGCCGAGGCGGGCGAGGGCGCGGCCCTCGGCGAGTCGCGGCCGCGGGCGTACGAGCCGGTCGCGCAGCACCTCGTCCGCTCGGTCGCGGGCGAGAAGAGCGGCAGCGGCCGCGCCGAGCGTGCCCGTCACGCCGACCAGCTCACCCGGCGCCGCGCCGTCGCGGCCGACGAGCCTCTCGCCGGTCGCTGCCCAGCCCACTACTGTGACGGCGAGAAACAGCACCGGTGCGGCCACCACGTCGCCGCCTACGAGCGCGACGCCGACCTCGTCGGCGAGGCCCACGAACCCGTCCGCCACACCGTCGACGAGCTCTTCGCTGGCGTTTGCGGGAAGGCCGATAGAGAGCAGCACTTCGCCCGGCTGGGCGCCCATCGCGGCCAGGTCCGAGAGCGCGGTCGCGAGCGCTTTGTGGCCGATCTCGGAGGGCGTGTAGCCGTCCGTCGTGAAGTGCACGCCGTCGACGACGGTGTCGGTCGAGATCGCGCACAGCCCGTCGGCGCGCAAGACCGCGGCGTCGTCGCCGATCCCGCGCTCGATCCGCGCTGTCGGGCGGGTGGCGCGGCGCGCGAAGCGTCCGATCGCGGCGAGTTCGCGCACGGGGTCAACGCCCGCCGGCGGAGGCGCCCCCGCCCCCCGGGCTGCCGCCGCTCGGTCCCTGGGCGCCGGGTGGCGAACTCGTCGGTGGCTCGCCGACGCGCGGGTAGTCGGCGGGCGGCGCTTCGGTGCGCGGCGCGCCCTGCGGCGGGCTCTCGTAGAAGCGCGGGTCGTAGCTGCCGGCGCCACCCTGCGTGGTGGTCCCGGTCCCGGCCTGCGGGGTGCCGTAGTAGCGGTAGGAGTCGGACGTGCCGGTGACAGCTCGACTGCTCATGAAGGGCGAGAGCCGCGGCAGCGTCGGCGGTACTGGGAAGTCGGAGCAGTCGCCACGACGTGCCACCTGCATGTAGTCGTGCCAGATCGCCGCCGGGAACGTGCCGCCGGCGACCGCGATGCCGTGCACGCTGCGCATCGCGATCTGAGCGTTCGGGTAGCCGACCCACACCGCGGTAGCCAGTTTCGGTGTGTAGCCGACGAACCAGGCGTCGTTGTAGTTGTCGGTGGTACCGGTCTTGCCGGCCGCCGGACAACCGATGTTCGCGCGTGTGCCGGTGCCGGACAGGACGTTCTGGCGCAAGATCCGTGTAACGACATAGGCCGCGCCGGCGTCCATCACGCGCTTGCGCTCGGGCTTGCCGAGCTCGTCGACCTTGCCATTCGGGAACACCACCTTGAGGATCGCTTCCGGCCTGTTGCGGATCCCGCCCGAGGCCAGCGTCGCATAGGCGTTGGCCATCTCGAGCGGCGAGACGCCGATGCGCAACCCGCCAAGTCCCTCGGCGGGGTAGCAGTCGAGCTTGGTCGTGATACCGAGCTTGCGTGCCTCCTCGCAGACGGCGCGAGGCCCGAGGTCGAGGATCAGCTGGGCGTAGACGGTGTTGTCGGAGCGCAGCGTCGCGCGCGTCAGAGTCATCGCCCCGCCGTAGGTGTTGTCGTAGGTCTTGACTTGCCAGGGACCGTAGCCGGGCACCGTGAGCGCGAGCGGTTTCGAGACGTAGACCGTCCGATCGGGGTCGATCCCCCGCTCCACCGCCGCCGCAAGCACGAACGTTTTGAACGCCGACCCCGGTTGGCGCCGTCCCTGAGCGGCGAGGTTGAAGGTCGTGTCCCGGTAGTTGGAGCTCGCCGCCATCGCTTTGATGTAGCCGGTCGCAGGATCGATCGAAACGACCGCAGCGGCAGGATCGCCGGGCAGACCGAGCTGCCCTTGGATGGCGCGCCTCGCCGCTTCCTGGAGCGCCGGATCGATCGTCGTGTAGACGCGCAAACCGCCGCGGCGGAAAACGTTGATGCCGTAGCGCTCGATTAAGCGCTCTTGTACGTAGTCGAAAAAGTAGGGCTCGCGACGCACGGTGTAGCTCGTGCCGCGCCGCAAGCCGAGCGGTGCCGCCTTCGCCCGTGCCGCCTCGAAGCGGGTTATGTAGCCGAGGTCCGCCATCCGCTCGAGCACCTCGTTGCGCCGCTCGAGCGCCGCACGCGGGTTGCGGAACGGGTTGTAGTAAGAGGGTGCTTGCGGCAGCCCGGCGAGCAGCGCGGCCTCGGTCAGGGTGAGATCGCGCGCGTGTTTGTCAAAGAACGTTTCGGCAGCCGCCTCGACGCCTAGTGCCGTGCGTCCTTGCACGGTGCCGTAGGGAACGGTGTTGAGATACGTCTGCAGAATCCAGCGCTTCGAACGACGCTTCTCTAGCTCCGACGCCAGCTTCGCCTCCCGGATCTTGCGTGCGAAGTTGCGCTGCGGATCCTTGATGTAGAGGGCGCGAACGAGCTGCTGGGTGATCGTCGAGCCGCCCTGCACCGTCTTGCCCGACTGGAGGTTGCGGATGCCGGCGCGGATGATCGCCGTGTAGTCGACACCGTGGTGGCGCCAGAAGCGGCTGTCCTCGATCGCCACCGTTGCGTTGCGCAGGTGCGCTGGCATCTGGCTCCAGGGGATAGGTGTGCGGATCACATCGGACTGCACGAAGCCGAGCCGCGAACCGTCGGCGGCGTACACGACCGACGTGCGCCCCTTGTCGAGCGGTTTCAGCTCGTCGATGCCGGGGGCGGTAGCGGCGATCGCGAGCACGTAGCCGACGACCGCGACGACCGAAGCAGTCACTACCACGGCCAACAGCGCGACCGCTGCCAACAACCCCCGCCGGGAACGGCGGCGTCGCCTCTGTCTGCGTCGGTAGGTCATCGCGGCCGCTCGGGACGCGGCCGGTGCGGTGCGGCAGCCGGCCTGGGTCGAGGATATCCGCGCTCTAGCTTTCGCGGTGACCGTTGGCTTCGGCCTGCCCGAGGGCGTTCAGCCAGTCCGAAAGGAGTTCCGAGCGTGCTTGCTCCCAGTCTGCGTGCGGCGGCAGGCGCAGCAACGCGACGAGCTCGACGCCTTCCTTTTCCACACAGTTGACACGCACGTCGAGGCCGCGCGAACGTGGCAGCGCGGCGGCGCGCTCGAGGTCGACGGAGCGGTCGACCCACAGCGGGACCTCGACCAGCAGCCGGCGGTCGCGCAACGTGTGGTTTTCGAGCGTCGACTGCACGAGCCGTTCGTTGGGGATCAGCAGCCGACCGCCGTCGGCTAGGCGGATCGTCGTGTAGCTGAGCGCCAAGTCTTCGACGAGCCCGCGGCGGCCGTCGAAGGTGACGATGTCGCCTACGCGCACCGGCTGGGTGATCGCGATCAGCACCCCAGCGATCGCGTTGGCGAGCGTTTGGCGGGCGGCGAAACCGACGACGATGCCGACCACTGCCGAGGACGCGAGCAGACCGGTAGCGAGGCGACGGACGTCGGGAAACTGGGCGAGGGCGAGACCGGCACCGACGACGACGATCGTCGCGAACACAAGGCGCCGCACCAGTCGCAGGCGAGTACGCGTCTCCGGCGAAAGCTCCTCGGCGCCGAGCGCCTCGCGCAGCTTGTGGGCGCGCCGTGCGAGCGAGCGATCGAACAGCTCGGCGACGAAGAGCGCACCGAGAAACGTCGCCAGCGCTGTCAGCTCGCGACGGTGTTCGGCCAAGAACGAGGCTCCCGTGTAGAAATCGGGCATGGCGCTGCAGGCTAGAGCGGCGGGGCGACGCCGGCCTGCGCAGGCGCGCAGAGCGCTGCCACCTATCGACCGCGAGCTCGCCTGGGTCGTTGCCGTCGCTCTCGCCAGCCGGCTCGCGGTGTGGGCAGTCGCGGCGTTCGCCGCTCTGCTTGCGGCCGGCAGCGAATCGCCCGGATCGATCGGCCGGCAGAACGAGCTGCGCTTCGATGACCCGCGCCTGACCCACCCCTTCGGGTCCGGTGTCGACCTTGCGCTCGCGCCGATGGCGCGCTGGGACGCCGTGTGGTACCTGCGCATCGCGGGCGAGGGGTACGGCGCCGATCCCGGCCTCAAGGCTGCGTTCTTTCCCCTCTATCCGCTCCTCGTGCGCGCTCTGGGCATTGTGCTCGGCGGCGGGCCCGGCGGGCGGCTGATCGCCTCCTACGCGATCGCCCTGTTCGCTTTCGTGGCCGCCGCATGTGTCGTGTACCGGCTCGTGCGCGAGCGCCGGGATCGCGCCACGGCCCGTCTCGCCATCGTGCTGCTGTGCGCTTTCCCGGGATCGCTGTGGTTCGGCGCGCCCTACGCCGAGAGTCTGTTTCTCGCGGCCGCCGCCGCAAGCCTCGCGTGGGCACTACAGGGACGGTTGTGGCTGGCCGCTGCGGCAGGCGGTCTTGCCGCCGCTACGCGACCGGTCGGCGTGCTGCTCGTGTTGCCGTTGGCGCTCGTGTGGTGGCAGCGGTGGCGCGCCGGCAGCGCACTGACGTGGCACGCGCTGGCGCTGCTGCTGGTTCCCGCGGGGATCGCTGCTTTCGCTGTGCTGCTAGCGGCGGGCGGTGCACCGGCGCTTGCCTTCGTCGACGTCCAGAGCGCCTGGGCACGCCAAACTGTCGGGCCGCTGGCCGGAGTCTGGCGGGCGTTCGAGGCAGCTTGGCTCGGTGTGCGCCAGCTGGCGTCGGGAAGCCGCGAGGTCGTGTACTTCGGTCTCGCCGCCGGCGACCCACTGCGAATCGCAGCGATGAATGTGATGCTGTTCGCCTTTCTCCTCGCGGCGCTCGGCGCGATGGCCGTGTCCTGGCGGCGCGTTCCGGTGGCGCTGTGGCTGTGGGCGCTCGCGGTGTTGGCGTTCGCGCTCTCGGTTCCCGCGGTGCCCCAGCCGCTGATGTCGCTGCCGCGTTTCCTTGGGCCGCTCTTCCCGCTCGCCTGGGGGGTCGCGGTCTGGGCGCGCGAGCGGCGTGCGGACGCTGCCGTGGTGGTATCGGCGGCGGTCGTGCTCGGCGCGTTCGCCGCTCTCTACGGGAGCTGGAACTGGATCGGATGACGGCTCCGGCGAGCGCAGCGCCCGGACCGGCCGAGAACCTCGGTGCACCCCTGGACGGGCCTGTGCGGGCGCTCTCGCTCGACGCTCTCGGCACGATCCTGTGTCTCGAGCCGCCGGCGCCACGCCTGCGCCGGGCGCTCGCTGCGCGCTTCGGCGTCGAGCTCGACCGAGCTGCGGTCGAGCGCGCCATCGCGGCTGAGATCGCCTACTACCGCGCCCACCATCTCGAGGGTTCGGACCCCGCGCGCCTCGACGACCTGCGCCGCCGCTGCGCGCAGGTCGTGGACCGTCACCTGCCCGAGCTCGCCGCGCTTGAGGCGAGGGCAGCCAAGCGCGAGGCTGCTGTTCTCGAGGCGCTGCTCGACGCGATCGCTTTCACGCCCTACCCGGACGCGCTTCGCCTACTCGCGCGCGCCCGCCAGCGCGGTGTGCCCGTGGTGGTAGCGAGCAACTGGGATTGCGGTCTCGCCGCGATCCTCGCCGAGCACGGCATCGACAGGTACCTGCGTGGCATGGTGACGAGCGCCGAGCTCGGTGCCGCGAAGCCCGACCGCCGGGTCTTCGAAGCCGCGGCGCGGGCGGCAGGAGTCGCGGTTCGCGATTTGCTGCACGTCGGCGACGACCCCTGTGCCGATCTCGTCGGCGCGCGGCTTGCCGGAGCGCGCGCCGTCCTCGTCGATCGCCACGGTGTGCACCCTGAGGCGAGCGACCGTGTGGAGGCGCTCGACCAGCTAGTGCCCCTACTCTCCACTGCGTAGCGAGCGGCGCCCGCCGCGACGACCGCCGCAATCCGATGGCGGTGAAACCGGCTTTCTTGCTCAGGTGAACGAGGAACGAGCGACAGACTCCGCAAAGCACGGCGGGGAAGAGCTTTCGCACGAAGTGCCGCGCGTCGTGTGGCGATCGCGACCGCAGCGAGGTCGCCGCGCGGCTGGCGTGCGCGGCGCGCCGCAAGACGGGCCGGCATGGCGGCCGTGGCAGGGGTTCGCCGCCTTCGTGTGTGCGATCTTCATGACCCTGGCGCTCGCCGGGATGCTCGCCGCTCTCCTCGGCATCGACAGCGGACACGACGAAACGCTTGCCTTCCGCGTTTTAGCCACGCTCGTGCAGGCGGTGGTTTTTGCCGTTTCGGCGGTGGCGTTCGCCTCGCTGTCGGGATCGGTGCGCGCGCGCGACCTCGGCTTTCGTGGTGGTCCCGTCGGACGGGTCGCGGCGGCGGTAGCGCTTGCTGCCGTCGCCTACTACACCGCCGTGATCGCCTACTCGCTGCTCGTCAAGCCCGACATCGAGCAGACCGTGGCGCGCGATCTCGGCGCCGACGATGGCGTCGGCGGTCTCGTCGCGGCGGCGATCTTGATCGTCGCTGTGGCGCCGGTCGCCGAAGAGCTGTTTTTCCGCGGTTTCTTCTACCGCGCGCTGCGCGGCCGGCTAGCGGTCTTGCTCGCGGCCGCGGTCGACGGTGTCGTCTTCGGCTTTCTGCACTGGGACTTCCAGAGCGCCGACCAACTGTTGATCGTTCCGCCCCTCGCGCTGTTCGGATTCCTTCTCTGTCTCCTTTACGAGCGCACGGGCACGCTGTTCGCGCCGATCGCGCTGCACGCCTTCAACAACACGCTCGCACTGTCGGGACAGGCTGCGCACGACGCTGTGACCCTCGCTGTCGGCGCAGCGATGCTGGCGCTGTGTGCGGCTAGCGTCCGCACTCTGCCGATGCTTCAGCGATCCTCTTCTGGTTGAAAAGGGGCACGGCCCGCGCTGCGCGCGGGCCGTGCCAGTTCCCGGATCCCCTTGCCTTCTGCCTGTCTCGTGGGAGGAAGCCTCTCAGCGAGCTCGTCAGTTCGCCGCGCTCGCCGCGGACCCGCTAACAGAACTCGCTGTCGAGCCCGCGTCGCCCGCTGTGCCGCTAGCGCCGTCTGCGGCGTCGGCGTCGACGGACCCCGCTGCCGACGAGTCCGCAACGTCCATCGACTCCGACTGTTGCGAGGCGGCCGCGGCAGGGGGACGGATGACGCTCGTCGCTCCGTTCTGTTCCTCCGCTTGCGGGGCGGGCGACGTTCGTTGGGCGCCCTGGGTTCGCGGCGCAGCGGCGCTGCTTGCCGGGACGGACGTACCCGCGTTTCGCGAGCTCGCTGTTGACGTGCTGGTCGGCGCGTTCGCGCCGCCGCTGCCCGTCGCCGACGGGTCGACGGTGGCCGGAGCGTCGCCGACGGCCTGGGTGCTCGCCGCACCCGCGCCGCCGTTCGGCGCTTCGCGCTCGGTCGCCGGGGGTTGGCTCCAGCGCGCGGTCGTGCTCGCCGCCGCGATCGCTCCCCGCTGCGCTCGCTCTGTCGCGGCCGTGCGCGTTCGCGTGACCGCTTGCGCGCTGCGCGATGCCACTTGCGCGCGTGTGCGCGCGGTGCCCGCTGCGACAAGGCGCTGCCGCGGATCGACCGGGTGGCCACCGACGCGCGTCTCGAAGTGCAGATGGGGACCGGTGCACGTGCCCGTGCAACCGACGTAGCCGATCACCTGCCCGCTCGCGACACGCTGACCCGCGCGCACGGCGAAGCGACTGAGGTGCGCGTAGCAGGTGCTGAACGATCCGCTGTGGCGGATGCACACGATGTTGCCGTAGCCGCTCTGGGCCCCCGCAACCGACACCGTGCCGCAGTCGAACGCACGTACCGGAGTGCCCGTCGGCGCTGCGATGTCGATACCGCTGTGCCTATGGCCGGGGCGGCGCTCGCCGAAATTGCTCGTCACGACCCCGCTCACTGGGCGCGTCGTCGTGCCGCACACGCCACCACCGGGAGCCGGTGCGGGCGACGACGGGGGCGCCGCGGTGTTGTCAGCTGGGTTGTCCGCTGCCGGCGCCCAGAAAGCGCCGCCCGACGTCCGCCCACGGTCCACACCAAGCTTGCGCGCTCGGCGCTCCAGGCGTCGCTCCACGCGCGCGACAGCCGACGCCCGTGCCACCCGCACCGCGGTGCGCGCAACCGCGACCAGACCGGCGCGCTCGCTCCCCGACGGCAGCGAGCCGACGGTGTTGGCGCCGAAAAGGGCCGACCAGGTGAGCGGCCCGACGATCCCGTCGCTCGCCAGGCCAGCCCGGGCCTGGAATGCGCGCACGGCTCGCTCGGTCTGGGGACCGAAGATCCCGTCCGCTGCAACGCCGAGCTTGCGCTGGACCTCGGCGACGAGATCGCCCACCGACCCGCGCGCGAGCGGGAGCGATCCGTCGCGCAGCTCGACGATCTGGCGTCCGCCGCGTTCCTCTCCCGGGCCGCTTGTGGCGCTGCGGCCCCCGGCAGCTGCGGGTGCGGCGTGTCCCGCCAGCACTGCCGAGACGATCGCCGCGGAGAGGCGGCGCTTGCGCGCAAGCTCTTTTCTCGCCACAGGCGCGAGTGCGCGCCTTCGCCGCGACCGCTCGAGCTCTCGTTGCCACAGCTCCCGTGATGCGAGATCACGCTGTTGGTGCATGTCTCGGCCATGCCCCCTTCCTGTTGCGGCCTACGGGGTTAGCTGTCGGGCTCGCGCTGGAAGTGGCGCTACGCCGCGCTCGGGCGGCGATTCGCCCCTTGACCGCTGGCGGTCTTTGGGTCCCCCGCTCCTCGCACCGGGCGGCGCGAGGACTCGGCCTTGGGACTACAAGTCCTTATGTAAGGCGACTGCCTTCGCCACGACCCTGTCGGGCGGGCGCTGCGCGCAGGTTAGCGTGTCTGGGCGTCGATACCAAGCCCAAGCGGCACAGTTGGCCCCTGCGGGCCGCTGTTCGGGATCGTCGCCTGCGTCGACTCGGTTCGCGCTAGATCGGTTGGCCGGTGCGCCAGTCGCGCACGGTTCGCGCACGCTGGGGGATCAGATTCGCCAGTAACCCCAGCAAAAAGCCCCACACCAACAGCCCGAGCAGAGCCGGGACGCCACGCGCGACCCACGGGTTCGAGCTCGTCACGACGCCGGCGAACGGTTTCAGCAAGAAGTCGTTGGCGTCGTCGACGGCTTCGCGGAGCTTGCTGTGACGGGCTTCGCGCAACCGCTCGGCGTTCGGCCCGGGCGCCGGAGGCGCGATTTGCTCCTGAAGTTTCTGGAGCTGCTCGTCGCGGCCGCGAGCGCCCTGATCCGCAGCGAACATGGCGAAGCTCAGGACGATCACCAGGCTCGCCACTACCGCAACGATTCGAACCAGCGTGCGCACGTCATCCCCTACTATCGGCGCTCGTTTGAGCGGAGATAAGCCTCGCAGCGATCGTCGCCTCGAGCAGCTCGCGCAGCTTTTGCGCGACGAGGCGCTCGTGATCGCAGAAGTGACGCTCGCGAGCGGCGCCCGCGCGTCTTACTACGTGGACTGCCGGCGCGCGCTTTTGCGCGCGCCGGGATTCGCGCTCGTGGGCGAGCTCGTCGCCGAGCACGCCCGCGCGCTCGGCGCTCGCGCTGTCGGCGGGTTGACGCTCGGCGCCGACCCGATCGCTTGCGCCGCGCTAGCCGCCGATGGCGAGCTGAGCGCGTTCCTGGTGCGCAAAGAGCCGAAGCGGCACGGTCTCGGACGGTGGATCGAAGGGCCACCGGTGGCCGGCCAGCGCTGCCTGGTTGTCGAGGACGTGGTGACGAGTGGCGGCTCACTCGTAAAAGCGATCGAGCGTGTGCGCGAAGAGGGGGGTGAGGTCGTCGGTGCGCTGTGTGTGCTCGACCGCCTAAGCGGCGGTGCCGACGCGGTTCGCGACGCTTTGGGGGGCGGCGCCTACAGGGCCTTGACGACGATCGACGACGTCTACCCCGACCGTCCCGACCGGCCCGCGCCTCCGGGGCGTAGGTGAGTTCCGGCACGCACGGGGCCGCGCCACCAGACGTGTGCGCGAGCACCGGAAGTGTGCGCGAGCAGCGCTTCCCGCGTCGGGCGCGAGCCTCCGCGGGCGCAAGGCGGGCTAGCGCGTCCGCGCTGCGATGCCCCCGGCAGGAATCGAACCTGCGACACCGCGCTTAGGAGGCGCGTGCTCTATCCACTGAGCTACGGGGGCTCGTGGCAGTCGGGAGGGTAGACGCGCCCGCGCGGCAGCGGTGGGCTGCGGTCAGTCGCGCCGTGGCAGAGCCTGTCGCGGGGGTGGTGGCGCGAAGCGGCGGCTCGTCTGTCGCTCGCCCTCGGGCGCCCCGAGCCCCCTCGTACCCCGCGAGCCCCCTCGTACCCCGCGTGGCGCCCTCAGAGCTTCGGGTCGGCCGCTCGCAACAGCGCGGCGGCGCGCTCGGGCGCGAGCGGGCACACGTGGACGCCGGCGCCGAGCTCGAGTCCGGCCGGTTGGGCGAGCCGCGGCAGCAGCTCGATACGCCAGCAGAAAGCTTGTGCGCCGTCGGGCGCGGTGCGCACGAAGAGGTTCAGCGGCGGATCGCCCCCGCAGGCGTGGCGCAACTTCTTGAGCGTCGCCCAGAGCGCCCGTGCCGGCGGCTCGTCGTCCTCGAAGCGCGCCGCCGGGCGCCGGGGCGCGATCACCACGTGAAACGCCGCCCGCGCCGCGAAGGGACAGAAGGCGACGCACTGCTCGTCGACCCATACGACACGCTCGCTGGTGCGGACTTCGGCTTGAACGAGGTCGGCGAGGAGGTTGCGCCCTTGTGTGCGCTCGTAGTAGGCGGTGAAGCGCTCGCGCTCGCGCGCCACCAGCTGGGGCAGGAACGGCAGCACGTAGAGTTGGGCGTGGGTGTGGGTCAGCGAAGCGCCGGCGGCGCGACCCTCGTTGACAATCAGCTGCGGGTAACCGCGTGCACGGTTGATGCGCATCCGCCGCTGCCACATAGAAAGGGCGACTCTCAGCTCCTCAACAGCGAGCGTCGCCAACGTCGTCACTGGTCGAGGACTGTTGACGATCACCTCGTGAGCGCCGACCGCCGGTGCTGCCGCGAACAGCTCGACTTCGCCGCGACCGCCGAAGGGGTCGAGCTCCAGCGTCGTTCCGCTGCTGCCATCGACAGGTCGCGCCGGTCCACCTTCCCCGGCGGGAACGAGAGCCGGGAACTTGTTCGGCACCACTCGTACTTGCCAGCCGGGCGTGTCGGGGGCGCTGCCCCCGGGCCGTACCGCATCGACTTCGGGGGGCGTGGCCGACTCGTTGCCCTCGGCGAAAGGGTCGGAGCCGACGAGATCCGGCCCGGCCCGGTCGCTGCCGGCGAGCCAGCCGCCGGGTCGCGCCGCACGCCCGTGGGCGACGATCACACGCAGCCCGCTCAAGGGATCGACGCGTACCTCGGGTCGCTCGCTAGCGCGCATAGCGGGCGAGGTCGGTGCGGATCTCGGCGAGCGAGCGGTAGGGGCCGTACTTGACGTGCGCGCGGCGGCCGCGGCGGTCGAAAAAGACGGTGGCGGGGAAGATCCGGTCGGCTCCCAGGTCGGCAGCGAGCTCGCCTTGGGCGTCGCGCAGCGACGGATAGGGAACCGGTTCGCTGCGCAAGAAGTCGCGCGCCGGCCCACGCGCGTCCTCGGAGTTCAAGCCGAGGAACGCAACTTGTCTTCCGAAGCGCAGAGCGGCACGCCGCAACAGCGGAAACTCCGAGCGGCAGGGTCCGCACCACGACGCCCACTTGTTGACCACCACTGGGTACCCGCGCAAGGCACGCAGCTGCGCGGCGAGCGCGTGGCGGTCGGCGTCGACCAAGGTGTTCGCGCGCCGGTAAAGGGCGGCGAGGCGGGCCGGGGGTCGTTCGACGCGCGGTACAGCGGACGCTCCGCCAGCGCTCTCGCCGCCGCTGCGTTCGCAGCCACTCGCTCCGATCGCGAGCGCCAAGCAAGCCGCCGCCGTGGCAAGCGCCACGATCCTCTGACGAGCCGCCGCGGATACAACGCAGAAAGAGCACGCGCCTTTGCGGGACTGCACGAGCGAAGAGTGGCACACCGTCAGCACCGAACCTGTGTCACGTAGCCCGCGCCGGACCTGGCGGTGCGCGGTGTGTGCATGCGGTGCGCACACGTGCCCGGGGTTCGCGCCGGACGCCGGTACGGACCCCGCGCCGGGCTCGGCGATGTGTCGGGCACGGGGTGTCGATCCGTCCGCGTCGGTGTGCTGTAATTGCAAATACCTCTGCGGTCCTCGCCGGACCGGGCGGGCTCGCCGCGCTTCAGGCGCTGGACGCGGCGAAGACAGGGTCGGGCCCGCCGGCATGCGCTAACGCTTGCGCGCGCGTTGCGGGCTCCCTGTTCCGAGAGGATGCCACCTTGGCCGAAACGACCACGCTCGCCGCAACTTTGCCTTTCTCCGCCGACGATCTCAAGCGCGCGGAGGAGTTCGCGCGCGAACGTTTCGTGCTCGACGGCGAAGACCCGCAAGCAGCGCTGACGCCGGGCAGCGCACGGCGGATGGCGCTCGAAGACGCTCTCGCCGAGATCGCAGCGGGTCGCGAATATCCGTCGGTCGAGTGGAGGCGTGACTACTCGCTCCTGCTTGGGCTCGAGCGACTCCTAAGCAGCGACGAGCCGCGGCTAGCCGACGGCACCGTGCTCTCGGCGCACCAGGTCGACGCTCTGTCCGGGACGCTCGTCGCGCTCTCCGCCGAGCTGCAAGGCCGTCGCGGCGCGCGCGACGGCGAAGCCACCGGCGAGAACGCGGAGCGCGACACGAGCGCGGCAGCGGCGGGCAGTGCAAGCGAGGGCGCGGAGGTGCACGAACCGGCCGGTGCCGACGCCGGGGTCGGCGAGGACGAGGAGTTCGTCGCCGGCGACGAGGAACCGATCGACTGGGACGAGGCCGAGCACGACGAGCTCCACGCCCGCGACGTCGAAGAGGATCCCGGTGCGGCGCGTCGCTTCTGGTTCGAACACGCCACCGGCGCCGGCAAGACGGTCGCCGCGCTCGGTTTCGTCGACGCGTCGCGGACGGGCGGAGTGCTGATCCTCACCCACCGCCGAAACCTCGTCGATCAGTTCCTCGGCGAGCTGCGCGACCGCGGGTACGGCGATCGCATACGGCCGCCCCGGCTAGCTCCCGACGACGATCCTCCTGCGGACGGGCCGGTGACGGTCGAGACCTACCAGTGGTTCGTGCGCAACGCCGGGCGCATCTCCGATTCCTACACGGTGGTGATCTGCGACGAGGCTCATACCGCGCTCGGCGAGAAGACGAGCGAGGCGATCCGCCGCTGGGTCGGCCCGGTGTTCATCGGCATGACCGCGACCGGTGCGCTGATCGCGCGCCACGTCACCGATCTCTTCCCGACACAGACTTCGCGCTTCGACCTCGCGCAGGCGGCGCGGCGCGGCGTGATCGCGCCGCTGCGAGCGATCCGCATCCCGCCCGGCCCCGGTGTGCGCTCGATCGCCAAGGTGCCGCTGCGCCGCGGCGAGGTCGACCAGGACTTCGACCAGGAAGAGCTCGCCGCGCTCCTCGACCAGCAGCCCTTCAACCTTGCGATCGCCGATCTCTACAAGTCGCGCTTCCGTGGGCTGCCGGGTGTGATTTACGCCGCTGGTGTCAAGCACGCCCACAACGTCGCCGAGGCGCTGCGCGCGGTGGGGGTGCGTGCCGTCGCGGTGTCGGGCGAGACGCCCAAGCGCGAACTTGCGCGCATCCTCGCCTCCTACGAACGCTGTGAGATCGACGTGCTCGTCAACGCCCAGTTGCTCGCCGAGGGCTGGAACTCGCCGAAAGCGACGGTGTGCATGCATCTCGCACCGACGGCGTCGCGCCGCGTCTACCAGCAGCGCGTCGGCCGCGTGACGCGCAAACACCCGCAGAAAGAGGCGGGCATCGTCGTCGACTTCGTCCATCCGGCGACGCCGAACGACGATCCCGTCGTGACGCTGCACAGCCTGCTGGATCGCGACGTCTACCGCGGCGGGGCGATTGTCGTCGGGCCGGTGCGGCGCGCGCGCGGGCGCCGCATCCGCGTCGAGAAAAGGGTGGTGCCGGTCACCGCCGATCCCGAGCGCCGGGCGCAGGTTTTCGAGCGCGAGCTCTGGCGCATCGCGGTCGAACACCTGCCGTGGGGCGAGCAGCAGGCGTGGGCGATGCTCGCCGGTGCGCGCGTGTCGCAGGCGAACTGGCGGCGCGCCAAGGCGATGTTGCACTTCGACCGCAGCGGCGAGCTGCGCAAGCTGTTCCTCCTGAACTGTCTGCGTCGTAACCGCAACACCCAGCTGCGGCTCAAGGCGCTGCAAGAGATCGGCGCGTTACGCGATCCCGAGGCTTTCGACGAAGCGGTCGAGACCGTCGGCAGCTGGGCGCGCGAGGAGCGCCGCGAGGGGGTGCGCACGCTGCTTCAGATCCTCGCCGATCGCCCGATCGGGCGGCGCGAGCAGGCGGCGCGCTGGGTGTGGCACCTGGCCGACTTCAGCCGCGAGGTGCACGAGCACTACGCCACGCAGCGCTGGCCCGAGGCGAAGCGCCTGCTCGGCCTGCTTGTCAACTCGTCGGGAGCGGCGCACGGCCGCAACGCTCGCAAGCTCGTGCAGGCCGCGCGCGAGCAGGACCGGCGGCTGCAAGCGGCGCTGCTGGCGGCAGCAGCCGTCCACACGCCCGAGGCTCAGCAGGTGCTCGACCACGCACGGATCCGCCTCTCGCGCAAGCCGCAGGCGGTGGCGCGCGAGCTGTTGCGCAACTTCCCCAAGGGCAAACGCAAGCGCGGGGGCCGCAAGCGCAAGCGCGCCGAGACCGATGCCACCGCTGTCGCGCCGCTTTCTCCCGAGCAGCAAGCGCCCGAAGCTGCCGCCGCGGATGCGCTCGCAGCCGAAGCCGCTGCGTCCGGGGGAGGCGATGCGGGTGGCGGACCGGTGCGGCCCGAGGACGTCGTGCCGGGGGCGGTTCCGGCCGCGCTCGACACCGCTGCGGACGCAAGCGGTGAGGTCGGCGCGAGCGACCACACCGACGGGGACGCGAGCGACCGCACCAACGAAGGCGGGGCGGCAGGCGAGACCGACACCCGCCCCGGCGGCGGCGAGTCCGCGGCCGGAGCGGCCGCCGCCTAGCGGGTCGGCTGGCTGTTCGCCGCGGCGGCCGCCGCTCAGTCGCCGCGACCGCTGCTCGGTCTCCGCGCCCGCTGCTCAGTCGCCGCGCCCGGCGCCCGAGCCGAGGTGAACCTCGCCGGCCGCGAGCGCGACCGTGCCGCGGGCGGTCTCGACGATCAGCCTGCCCTCGCGATCGATGCCGCGCGCCGTGCCGCTGCCGCCGTCCCAGCTCACGCGGCGGCCGGCCAGCGCGTCGCGCCGTGGCCACGCTGCGGCCACTTCCGCCTGACCGTGCTCGCTCGTCCAGCGCGCGAGCGCCGCGCAGAGCGTCTCGAGCACGCTTTCGATCGTTGGGGACGGCGCCCCGGCGCGCCGCGCCTCGATCGCGAGCGAGGTGGCCCTCGCGGCGAGCTCGGGCGGGAACTGGTGCTCCTCGGTGTGCACGTTGATGCCGATCCCGACGACGGTCCAACCCTCGAGGGCACGGCTTTCGATCAGGATCCCGGCGAGCTTGCGCCCATCCGCAAGGACGTCGTTGGGCCACTTGACCCGGGCAGCGAGACCGGGAACCGCTAGCTCTGCCGTCTCGGCCACCGCCAGCGCGACAGCGAGCGAGAAGGTACCCGCCGGCGGGGCGGCTGTGCGCAGCACGAAGGAGGCGAGCAAGGCGCTCTTGGGCGGTGCCTGCCAGCGTCGGCCCTGTCGGCCGCGGCCGGCTGTTTGCTCGTCGGCGGTGACGACGGTGCCGTGGGGCGCGCCGCGCGCCGCGAGGGCGCGCGCGACGTCGTTGGTCGAGCCGCAGCGGCGCAGGTGCAGGCGGGGGTGGCCGAAGCGCATCGGCTCGCTGTGCGCGCCGCTGTCGCGAACGTTCGCTTGCTTCGCGCCGCCGCCGGCCTCGCTGGCGCGCGCGTCCCTTCTCACAGCTGCGCGCCCGGCGCCTCGCGCACCGGGGCGATCGTCACTTTGTCGTCGACCGCGATACCGAGCACGCTACGCACATCGCCGCGGTTCACAGCCAGCGCCAGCATCCGCCAAGAGTCCTCGTAGAGCAGCAGCTCGCCCGGGGCGACGTCGCCGAACGTGCGCACGAACAGCGTTTCGCGCTCGCCACGGGGCGTGCGCACGAGCACCGGCCGGCCGAGTTTCAGCCCGACAGCGGTGGCGTGCTCGTGCGACGCCGAGAGGATCGCGTTACCGAAACGGTCGAAGGTGAGAACGTGGGCGTGGATGGTCGCCCCGTCGAGCTTCGGTGCGGGGAGGTCGAGTCGTACGAGCGTGTCGGGGTCGAACGGTTCGCCCGCCTCGGCCACCGGTGTGCCGGCTGCGAGATGAGCGGCGACCGGGGCGAATATGTCGCGGCCGTGAAACGTGGCCGACACGGGCTCGAGGCGCAGGGGAGAGCGGGTGATCTCGACCGCCTCGACGGCGCCGCCGGCGCTCTCGAGCGCGAGGCTCAAGAGCCCGTTGTCGGGGCCGACGAGGATGCGGCCATCGGCGGCACGCACCGCGACGCCGCGGCGAGCAGTGCCGACACCGGGGTCGACCACAGCGACATGAACACCGCGCGGACAGTAAGCCAAGGCGGCGCGCAGGACGAGCGCGCCCTTGCGCACGTCGTGGCGCTCGATCCCGTGCGTTATGTCGATCACTCGCGCCTGCGGGCAGATGCCAGCGATCACGCCGTGCAGAACGCCGACGAACTCGTCGCCAAGTCCGTAGTCGGTGAGCAGCGTCACGAGCGGCGGTTGCTCGTCGCTGCGGTGGGCATCCGCGGTGGCGGTCGACTGGTGGCCGGTCACGCTACCGCCCTCCTCGCTCGCGCGTCGGCGACGAGCGCTTCGACAAGGCCGTCGATGTCGTGGCGTGACGCCTCGACATCGACAGCTATACCGGCTTCGCGCAGCGCCGCGCTCGTGATCGGTCCGATCGACACCACCCGCGCCCCCCGCGGAACGGTACCGCCACCGGCAAGAAAGCTGCGCACCGTCGAGCTAGCCGTGAAAGTGATGTAGGTGGCGCGCTCGAGATCGTCGCGCGCGTAGTCGGGCAGCGGCTCGTGGACGGTTTCGTAGAGGGGCGCGACGGTCACGCGCGCACCGCGAGCGGCGAGCGCCTCGACGAGGGTGTCGCGCGCCTCGGCGGCGCGGGCGATCAAAACGTCACGGTCGGCGACCTCGACGTCCGAGAGCGCCTCGACTAGCCCCTCGGCCACGAAGCGCTCGGCCACGATGTCGGCGCGCAACCCGCGCTCTGCCAGCGCCGCAGCCGTGCCCGGGCCGATCGCCGCGATTTGCGCGCGGGCGAGAGCGCGCGCGTCGCGCCCCTGGGCGAGCAGACCGTCGACGAGCAGGCGGGCGCCGTTCGGGCTCGTCAAGCAGACGAGCCCGAAGCGCTCGATCGTCGCGAGCTCGGGCGGCGGCGGCAGTGGGCGGATGCGGATCGCCGGCGCCTCCACCACCTCGGCGCCGAGCGCACGCAGGCGCCGTGCGAGCGCGCTCTGTTGGGGGCGGGCGCGGGTCACCACGACCACCGCACCGTGCAGCGGTCGCCGCTCCGCCCACGCTAGCCGCTCGCGCAGGGCGCACACCGCTCCGACGACGAGCACAGCGGGTGGCTGCACCCCCGCCGCCGCCACCCGCTCGGCGATCGTGGCCAGCGTCCCGGTCACGGTTCGCTGGGTGGCACGGGTGCCGTCGGCGACCACCGCGCAGGGCTCGTCGGGGCTACGCCCCTCCGCACGTAGACGTTCGGAGACGGCGGCTAGGCGGCGGACGCCCATGTAGAAGACGAGCGTGCCGGGAAAGCGCGCGAGCGCTCGCCAGTCCAGCGCCGACTCGCCTTTGCAGGGATCCTCGTGGGCCGTGACGAAGGCGACGGCCGACGCCTCGGCGCGGTGCGTCACAGGGATGCCGGCGTAAGCGGGCGCGGCGATGCCGGCGGTGACGCCCGGCACGACCTCGAAACGGACGCCGGCGGCGGCGAGCGCCTCGGCCTCCTCGCCGCCGCGACCGAACACGAAGGGGTCGCCGCCCTTCAGGCGCACGACCCGTTGACCGGCGCGACCGCGCGCGACGAGCTCGGCGTTTATCTCCTCCTGTGGCAGCGTCGGTCGTCCCGGCAGCTTGCCGACGTAAACCAGCTCGCACTGCGGCGGGGCCAAGGCGAGCAGCGAGCGCGGCACGAGGCGGTCGTAGAGGATCGCGTCGGCGCTCGCGACGAGCTCGACGGCCCGCTCGGTGACAAGGCCACGATCGCCCGGGCCGCAGCCGACGAGGTAGACGACACCCCCCGTTCCGTTCGCGCCTTCGCTGGTCACGTTCGGCAGCCTACGTCGCTGTCGCGGCTCAAGGGCTCTGCGCCACGTCGTTCGGGGGCATGCCGGCCATCACCTCGAGCGCCCCGGCGGCTCGCATCCGCTCGGCGACGAGCTCGCCGAGCTCCTCGGGACGGTCACGGCTGCCGCGGCCGCGGTCTTGCACCCATGTCGACCCGTCGGGCGATCCTGCCCACGCCGATAGTTGGAGCTCGTCTCCTTCGTGGCGGGCGAGCGCGGCGAGCGGTGTGTCGCAGGTGGCTTCGAGGGCACGCACCAGCGCCCGTTCGGCCAACAGTTCGCGCCAGCTCGCGCTGTCGTTGGCGGCCGCGCAGACGGCGAGGGTCGAATGGTCGTCGCGGCGCGTCTCGTACACGAGCGTTCCCTGGCCGGGGGCCGGGAGGAAGGCGGGCGGATCGAGGCGCAGCATCGCGAGGGTGTCAGCGGGCACGTGCGCGACGGGGTGCTCCCGCGAGCAGTGTGTGGCTCGTGGCGCGAGCTCCGCGAGCGCGTTGCCCAGGCGGTCGAGGCCGGCGGCGGCGAGTACGACCGCGTCGAGCTCGCTTTCGCTCAGACGCCGTAGGCGGGTGTCGACGTTACCGCGCAGCGGCACGACCGCGATATCCGGTCGGGCGGCGAGCAGCTGGGCGGTGCGGCGGCGCGAGCTCGTGCCCACACGCGCGCCCGCTGGCAGCGCGCCGAGCGCCGCCGCCGCCGAACGCTTAGCCGCGACCGCCGCCGACATCACCAGCACGTCGGCTGGATCCGCGCGCCCCGCTGCAGCGGCTAGGACGAGACCGTCGGGCAGTTCGCCGGGCACGTCCTTGGCCGAGTGCACCGCGACATCGATTTCGCCGGCCAGGAGCGCCTCCTCGAGCTCTTTCACGAAGCGGGCCTTGTCGGCCCGTTGCGGGCGAGTCGGCGTGCCGCGCCCCGGCGAGGGCACCGGTTCGATACGGGCAACGGCCGGGGATTCGCCGCTGTCGTCGCTCGTGCGTTCGTCGCCGCTCGTCCGCACGACGACGAGCTCGTAGGGGACGCCGAGCCGCCGTGCAGCGATCTCGGCCTGGGTGCGTGCGAGCAGCGACGGGCGGGTGCCGACGCGTAGTGGGCGCGGCAGCTTGCCGCGAGCGGCGGTCACCGAACGCTCTTGCGGGCGCCGCGCTGGGCGCGCCGAGTCAGCCGCTCGACCTTCGCCCCGGGCGCGCCGGCAGCGTTCTCGCGATCGCTGGCGCTCGCGCCGCCCGCGCTGCGGTCGAGCTGGAACAGCTCACGCACAGCGTGCGCCAGGCGGTAGCCGTCCTCGCTTCCCGCGCTGCGCCGCAGGACCGCCGTCGGGTCGTGGAGCAGACGCTTGGCGAGCGCCCGCGCCATCGCTTCGACCCGCTGTCGGTCGCGCACCGACAGGCTCTCCCAGCGCCCCTCGTTCTCGGCCAGCACCGCTGCGACGAGCGCGTCGGCACGGCGCCTGAGCGCCGCGATCGTCGGCAGCACGTCGAGCTCGGTGAGCCATGCGCAGAAGCGCTCGGTTTCCTCCTCGACGATCGTCGCGGCTTGCCGGCGCTCGGCTTCGCGCAGGCGCAGGTTGCGCGCCACCTCGCGCTGCAGGTCGTCCATGTCGAAGAGCGTGATCGCCCGCAGTGCGCGCACCTCGGGGTCGAAGTCGCGCGGCACGGCGATGTCGATGATCACGAGCGGACGCCAGTCGCGCTCGTTCATCACCAGCTCGAGCTCCTCGCGACCGACGATCAGGTGCGGCGATCCGGTCGAGCTGACGACGATGTCGGCGCTGACGAGCTCGGCCGGCAGCTGGTCGAAACGTACTGCTTGGCCGCCGAAGCGGCGCGCCAAGCCGATCGCCCGGTCGTAGCGCCGGTTGGCCACGAACACGGTGTGGACGCCCTGTGCGCGCAGGGCGCGCGCCGTCAACTCGCCGCCCTCGCCGGCGCCGATGACGAGCACTCGCCGGCTCGAGAGGTCGCCGAGCGTCGCAGCCGCCAGCTCGACCGCCACCGACGGCACCGACACCCTGCGGCGGCCGATCGTCGTTTCACTACGCACGCGCTTGCCGGCGGCGATCGCGTCGCGGAAAAGACGGTTGGTGACCGGCCCGCTCGCGCCCTCGACAGTGGCGAGCTCGTGCGCTCGGCGCACCTGACCTTGGATCTCGGCTTCGCCGACGACCATCGAGTCGAGACCGGCGGCGACGGCGAATAGGTGGCGCACAGCGTCGCGGTCGCGCAGCGAGTAAAGCGCATTCGACAGCTCGGTCGGACCGATCGCCGCCTGGCGGGCGAGAACGCCGAGCGCAGCGCTCTCCGCCGCCACCGTGTCGCTTGCAAGCACATAGAGCTCGGTGCGGTTGCAGGTCGAGAGGGCGACCGCCTCTTGGATCGCCGGCACGCTGACGAGCTCGCCGAGGATCGCGGCGGCACGACCCTCGGGCAGCGCCAGACGCTCGCGCAAGGCGAGCGGTGCCGTTTTGTGCGAAGCACCGAGTACGAGCAGGCCGGAGCTCATCTCCCGCTGCGTTCGTCGCGGACCAGCTCGAGCAAGCGCGCCACCTCGCTCTGGAGGCGGCCGATCTTGCTCGCCAGGATCGCCACGTAGATCACCGGCAGCACGGCGAAGATCACGTACGCCGCCGCCACGTACTTGCCGGCCTCGTCCAACGGCAGCGCTGGCATCGTCAGCCTCCCGCCCCCGTCGACGCGGCCGGTGTCGAGGGTGCCTGCGAGCGGCGCGCCCGTGGGCCGCCCGGCAGCGCCCCGACGTGCGCGCTCTCGAGCGCGCGGCGCAGCTCGGAAAGTTGTGCTGAGAGCGTTTTAGCCGCGATCTCGAGCCGGCAGAGGGTCACGTAGAGGAGGGCCACCGCGGCGAGCGCGACGAGAAATGTCAGCCGCATCTCGCCGGGCATGTTCCCGCCCGTCTGGGAGAGCACCCGCGGGTGCGTGAACGACTCGGCGAGGCGCACCGCGATGAAGTTCACGGGCACGAAGGCGCCGGCGGTGATCGCGAACACCGAGGCGGCCCGCGCCTGTCGCTCGCGGTCGTCGATCGAGTAGCGCAGCGGGTAGTAGACGCAGTAGAGGAGGAAGATCACAAGGAACGACACGAGCACCGGCTCGTCCCACAGCCACCAGTGCCCCCACGACGCGCGCGCCCAGATCGAGCCGGTGGCGAGCACCACACAGCCGAAGATCACCGACAGGTGGATCGCGACGTAGCTGCGCAGGTCCCAGCGCGGGTTTCCGCTGCGCAGATAGAGCGCGCCCATCACACCGGCGGCGACGAAGCCGCCTAGCGCCACGATCGCCGACGGGACGTGGACATAGAAGATCTTCTGTACGAAGCCCTGGTCGGCGTCGAGCGGGGCGTAGAAGAACACCAGGGCCAAGGCGAGCGCGAGCAGGCAGGCGGTCGCCGCGGCGAGCAGAGCGAGGCGGTTTGAGCGCAGCGCTGTCATTCGTCGATGAGATGGTCGGCGACGCCGACGGCGACGGCTACGAACAACACATCGTAAAGCCCCAGGAGCAACAGCCAGCGCAGCTCGAGGTCGCCGGGCGTCTGCGAGAAGAGCGGCGCCGTCGCCTCTGCGGCGCCGATCACCAGGGGAACCGACAGCGGCAGCATCAGGATCGGGACGATCAGCTCGCGCAGCCGCGACAGTGCCGCTAGCGCCGCCGCCACAGCTCCGACTACAGCGATGCCGACGTTGGCTAGTGCGAGCACGGCGAGGAGCGGCACGAGCACGGGCCAGAGCGAAGGACCCAAGAGCAGTAGCGCGAAGGCCGGTACGAGCACGGTCTCGACGGCGACGAGCGCCAGCACGAGCGACGCCGCTTTCGCGGCAACGACGGTCGTGCCGTCGACCCCGGCTAGGCGCACGGCGTCGATGCCGCCCTGCTCGCTGTCGACGACGAAGGCGCGGGTGACCGGCAGAAAGGCGGCGAACAGCAGCGTCACCCAGAACGCGCCGGCGGCGAGCGGGCCGGCGAGCGTGTCGCGCTGGAAGGCGAAGTGGATTACGACGATCGCCGAGAGGGCGAACAGCAGCGCTGCCGGCAGCGCCTCGGCCGAGCGCAGCTCGAGACGCACGTCCTTGGCGACGAGCGCGCGCAACTGGTCGCGCAGGCGTGCGGTCACTGCAGCACCTCGGCGAGATCGGCCGCGCTCGGTGCCCTCCCTGCGCGATCTGCGATGTGTGCCCGTCCGTCGGCGAGGACCAACACCACGTTGCCCTCGCGCGCGGCACGTTCCAGGTCGTGCGTGACGAGCAGGCGCGTCCGCCCCTCTCGCGGTCCGACCAGGCCGGCGACGAGCTCGCTGGCGGCACGGTCGAGGCTCGCGAACGGTTCGTCGAGCACCAGCAGCTCGGGGTCGCCCACGAGTGCGCAGGCGACCGCCGCGCGCTGACGCAATCCACGCGAGAGCTCGCGCACCGGGCGGTCGGCGTGGCGGCCGAGTTCGGCGGCGGCGAGTGCGCGGTCGGCGCTCGCATCGGGCAGGCCGAGAAGGCGAGCGCGCAGACGGGCGTTCTCGCGTGCTGTAAGCGCGCGGTAGAGCGCCGCGTCGTGGCCGACGTAGCCGATGCGCCCGCGCAGAGCGTGGCGCTCGGCCGGAAGCTGGGCCCCGAGTACGCGCACTCGACCCTGCGACGGTCGCAAGAGCCCGGCGACGATGCGGGCGAGCGTGGTCTTGCCCGCCCCGTTGCGGCCGACGACGCACAGCGTCTGCCCGACCCGTACCTCGAGCGTCACGTCGTGCAGCGCGACGACGTCGCCGAAGGTGCGCCCGACGCGTTCCAGCGCAATCGCGACCGGCGCCGGGGCGGACATCGCCCGCGGATCCGTCCTCAGGCGAGCGCGCGCTCCCGCTCGCGCTGGGCGTTCGCGATCAGCTCCCGCACAGCCTGCTCGTCGCCGCGTGCGAGCAGCTCGATCGGGTCGGGATCGCCGTTGACGATCGACTCGAAGAACTCCTTGCGGTCCTGGTAGGTGGGGAGCGTCCGCTTCGCCCAGCCGCGCACCTCGTTGAGCAGCACCGCCAGCCGTGCGTAAGGCTCGCCGTAGCGGGCGGCGACCTCGTCGCGGATGCGCTTGGCGAGCGCCGGTGACGCCCCTTGGGTCGAGATCGCGATCGCGAGCGGTCCCTGACGAACGATCGCCGGCAGGATGAAGTTGCACAGTGGCGGCACGTCGACGACGTTGACGAGCATCGCTCGCCGCTCCGCTTCCTCGAAGATGCGGATGTTGACGTCGCTGTCGTCGGTGGCGGCGATCACCAAAAAGGCGCCGTCGAGGTCAGAGGGCTGCCACTCCCGTGCCAGCCACTGGATAGAGCCTTCCGCTGCCAGCTCGCGCAGCGGCTCGATCGCCTCGGGCGCGATCAGCGTCACGGCAGCGTCGCAAGCGAGCAGCCCCTCGACCTTCTCGAGACCCACCTCACCGCCGCCGACCACCAGGCACTTGCGCCCCGCAAGCCGCAAACAGGCGACGTAGAAGGGGGTTTCGAGCATTCCCTGCACGCACGACTGGTCGCAGATCCCCTTGCGGAGCTGGCACACGCACTCCTTGCCGGCGTAGGCTTGCGCGGGCATTGCCTGCAGTGTACGCGCCGCCCGCCGCTTCGGTGTTAGCGCGGCGGCGACTGTTTGCCCCGCGACTGCTCACGCCGGGCTCGGTCGCGCCGCGCGCGCAGCTCGCGCAAGCGTGCACCGAGGCGCGACTCCTCGCCGTGCTCGCTCAGCTCGACGAGGCGCTCTCCCTCCGCGCCCCGCGGCGCCAGCTCTTGGGTCGAGAAAGCGTCCGGCAGGTCGTGCGGATACTCGTAGCCGACGCCGCGACCCAGCTCGCGCGCCCCGGCGAAGTGGGCGTCGCGCAGATACGGCGGTGGTTCCGGCGTGCCGCGCTCGGCGATCCAGGTGCGCGCCCGCGCAAGCGCCCGCGCGGCGGCGTTCGACTTGGGCGCGAGCGCCAGGTAGATCGTCGCCTGCGTTAAGGCGTACGCGCACTCCGGCATGCCGACGTGCTCGACTGCCTGGGCGGCCGCGACCGCGATGGGGAGTGCGCGCGGATCGGCGTTGCCGATGTCCTCGCTAGCTAGGACCACCAGGCGGCGAGCGACGACGCGGGGGTCTTCGCCGCCTTCGAGCAGCGCTGTCATGTACAGCACGGCGGCGTCGGGGTCGGAGCCGCGCAGCGCCTTGATCAGCGCCGAGAGGAGGTCGTAGTGGCGGTCGCCCGAACGGTCGTGGGCGAGCGCGGTGCGCCCGGCGGCGGAAGCGGCGACCGCCACCGTCAGCCGGCCGGGTCCGGCTGTTTGGCAGGCGACCTCGAGCAGCGTCAAAGCGTGCCGCGCATCGCCCGCCGCGCGGCGCGCGATCAGGGCGAGCGCGTCGCGGTCGACCGGCGGCGGCGCGGGTATACCCCGCTCGGGGTCGCTCAACGCCCGTTCGAGGAGCGCGACGAGGTCGTCCTCGCCGAGCGGCCGCAGCTCGTAGATCCGCAGCCGCGAGCGCAGCGCCGGGACGAGCTCGAAGTAGGGGTTCTCGGTTGTCGCGCCGACGAGCAGCACGCTGCCTTCTTCGAGCGCGGGCAGGAGCGTGTCCTGTTGGGTGCGGTTGAACCGGTGGATCTCGTCGAGCAGGAGCACCGCCCCCGGGCGCGCGCCGCGAGCGCGGGCACGCTCGATCACCGCGCGCACCTCGCGGCTGCCGCACGCCACCGCGGAGCGCTCTTCGACCGGTGCGCCGCTGGCGGTGGCGACGAGCCGTGCCAGCGTCGTCTTTCCGCTGCCGGGCGGTCCGTACAGCACCAGCGAGTGCGGTGCGCGCCCCTCGAGCGCGCGCCGAAGCGGCGTGTCGGTCGCCAACAGGTGGCGTTGCCCGACGACTTCGGCGAGCGAACGCGGGCGCATCCGCGCCGCGAGCGGCGCCCCGCTCTCCCCGCTCTCCGCGCCTCGCGGCGCGGGATGCGGTTCCTCGAAGAGAGGCCGTTCCACCGTCGCCGCGGCGATCAGCGGTCGACGCGTGCGAGCAGCGCGAGCACCGCTTCGGCGCAGCGCTCCGGCGCCTCCTCGAATACGAAGTGCCCGGCGTCGTCGAACACCACGAGCTCGGCCTGGGGCAGGAGCTTCGCGAAGCGGTGCGCACCCCCGACCGGTGCGTAGCGGTCGCGACCGCCCCACAGCACGAGCGCCGGCACGTCGAGGTCGCGCAGTCGACCCTCGAGCGGTGCGATCTTCTCGAAGTCGCCCGAGCGATAGAGCTCGAGCTGCGCCATCCGGTGTTCGCGATCGGCGAGCCCCTTCCAGTACTCGTCGATCGTGGCGTCGTCGAAACCCTGCCACTCGCTGCGCAGTGCCTGGGCGAAAAGATCACGGGTGAGCGCTTCCATCAGCTCCTCGCCGCGGTCGGGCGTGCGCATCGTTTCGGCGAGCCCGTGCCAGCGCCCGTCGCTGAAAAAGCCGGTGCACGACACGACGAGGCCGGCGAGCTCGAGCTCACGCTCGAGCACCCAACGCAAGCCGATAAGCCCGCCCCAGTCGTGCACGACGAGCACGAAGCGGTCGATAGCAAGCGCGCGGCGGAGCAGTTCGACGCGCTCGATCTGCCGCTCCCAGTTGCCGGGACGCACGAGCGGCGAGTCGCCGAAGTTGGCGAGGTCGGCAGCGATCGCCCGAAAGCCGGCTTCGCCCACCGGTCCGAGCAGGTGCCGCCACATGTACGAGGACTCCGGGTACCCGTGCAGCATCAGTACCGGCAGGCCGTCGCGAGGGCCGTGGCAGCGGTAGGCGAGCGGAGCGTCGTCGCGATGGACCGGAAAGCTCGACATGTCTGCGAAGCTAGCTGCCACGTCGATGCGACACAATGAGGCGCGCTGGGGTCACAGCCCGGGAGGAGCAGCAATGACGCCGCTAGTACCGATGGTCATCGAGCACGACGCCCGCGGCGAGCGTGCTTTCGACATCTACTCCCGTCTGCTGCGCGACCGCGTCGTCTTTCTCGGCGAACCGATCGACGACCAGGTTGCCAACCTCGTGATCGCCCAGCTTCTGCACCTCGAGTCCGAGGACCCCGATCGCGACATCGCGCTGTACATCAACTGTCCCGGCGGCTCGGTCTACGCGGGGCTCGCGATCTACGACACGATGCAGTTCATCCGCTGCGACGTGCAGACGACGTGCGTGGGAATCGCGATGTCGATGGGCTCGCTGCTGCTCGCCGCCGGCGCACCCGGGAAACGCTCGGCGCTGCCCAACAGTCGCATCCTCATCCACCAGCCGTCGGCGGGCTTCGAGGGACCCTCGAGCGACATCGAGATCCACGCCCGCGAGGTGCTCGACCTGCGCCGACGGATCGACCAGATTTACGCCAAGCACACCGGGCAGACCCCCGAGACGATCCACCACGACACCGAGCGCGACCGTTTCTTCAAGCCTGAAGAGGCGGTCGAATACGGCCTCATCGATCGCGTTTTGCAGCCGAAAGAGCGCTCCCGTCCCGAACCGGCGTTGACCTAGGGGGCGTAGCGGTGGCGGGCGAGCGCGGCAGTGTCGAGGCGGAACTAGGGCCAGTCGCGCAGCCGCCACGGGCAGTGCCGGTGCTCCCGGTCGAGCGCGAGCAGCTCGAGAGCCGCGCGGTTGACCTGCTGCGCACGCTGATCCGTTTCGACACCACCAACCCGCCTGGAAACGAGCGCCCGGCTCAGGAGCTTCTGGCTCAGCGCCTCGGCGCGGCGGGGTTCGATTGCCAGCTAGTCGGTGCCGACCGCGAGCGTCCCAACCTCGTCGCGCGCCTGCCAGGTCGAAGCGACGGTCCCGTTCTCGTGCTGCTCGGACACATCGACACCGTGCTCGCCGAACCGGCCGAGTGGCGCTGCGACCCGTGGGCGGGCGAGCTGCGCGACGGCTGCGTGTGGGGGCGCGGCGCTCTCGACATGAAAGGCCAGGTGGCAGCGACAGTGGTTGCCGCCGAGGCCCTGGCGAAGTCGGGCTGGCGGCCCGGGAGCGGCGAGCTGCGCGTGATCGTTACCTGCGACGAGGAGGCCGGCGGCACGCTCGGAGCGCGCTGGCTGTGCGAGCAGCGTCCCGATCTTGCGCGCTGCGACTACCTGATCAACGAGGGTGGCGGCGACACGTTCACGCTCGCAGGTCGGCGACTGTGGAGCATCGGTGTCGGCGAGAAGGGTGTGTTCCGCTTCACGGTGCGCACGCGCGGGCGCGCGGGGCACGCGTCGACCCCCGGCTTGGCCGACAACGCGCTCGTCAAGCTCGCGCCGCTGCTCGAGCGCCTCGCCCGGGCCGGCACGGTGCCGCTGCCGTCGCCGGCGGTGCAGCCCGTGATCGCCGCGCTCGGCTTGCCGAGCGGCGCCGCCGCGATCGAAGAGCTGGCGCGCTTCACTGCGAGCGATCGGGAGCTGCGCGCGCTGCTCGAGCCGATGCTCGGCGTCACCTTCGCGCCGACGATGGCGCGCGGCTCGGCGAAGATCAACGTGATTCCTGCCCGCGCCGAGCTCGCCGTCGACTGCCGGGTACCACCGGGGGTCGATCGCGACGAGGCGCTGGCGGTCGTGCGCGAGGTGGTCGGCGACAGCGGCGCCGAGCTCGAGCTCGATGAAGCTACGGACGGCAGCCTGTCGGCGCCGGAGGGGACTCTCTACGAGTTCATCGCTGCTTTCTGCGTGCGGGAAGATCCCGCTGCGCAGCCGGTACCGACGTTGCTGCCGGGTTTCACGGATTCACGCTGGTTCCGTGCCACTTTTCCCAACTGCGCCGCCTACGGTTTCTTTCCGCAGCTCGCGATGGAGATGACGGAAGCGTCGGCGCTCATCCACGGCGCCGACGAGCGTGTGCCGGTAGCCGACCTGGGGCTGGCCGCGGCGTTCTATGCCGAGGCGGCGGCGACACTGCTGGCGTGAGGCGGAGGGTTCGATGGGGGCGGCAGATGCGGTGACGGGGGCAGGCCTTGCGGCGGCAGCCTCGGTGGCGGCGGGGAGCTCGGCGGCGGATAGCTCGCCACGTGCGGACTCCGACCAGGTGCGCTTCGGCGGTATGGCGCTCGCCAACGGCGTGCTTCTGCACGGGCCGACGCGCTGGGCGGCAGCGGTGCGAACAGGCGACGGCCGCATCGTCGTGCGCTCGGGACGCAAGGCGGTTTTCGCACGCGGACCGCTAGCCGTGCTTCCCGGCCTGCGCGGCATCGCCCGCCTCGCCGAGGCGGTGGCGGTCGTCGCCGCCGTGCGGCGCGCCCTGCCCGAGGCGCGGCTGCCTTTTTTCAACGCCGGCACGCTTGCAACAGCCCTTGCTGCTGCCGTGTTCGGCACGCGCCTGCGCCGCACGGGCAGCGGATCGTTCGCGAGCGAGCTCGCGATCGGCCTGGCCGGGCTGGTGCCGGCGCTCGTCGCGCTGCGCGACGGGCGCGTCGCCGCCTACCACGGCGCCGAGCACAAGGTGATCGCTGCTTGGGAGCACGGCACGGATGCTGTCGACGAGGCGCGCGAGCACGAGCGCTGCGGCACGCACCTCGTGGCGCCGATGCTCGCCCTCACCGCCGCCGGCAACGCTGCGCTGCGCCGGCACGGGGTGCGCGGCCCGCTGGCCGAGGGCGCCGTCCAGCTCGCCGCCGCCGGTGTCGCCTTCGAGCTTGTTGCATGGAGCGATCGCAACCGCGACCGTCCCCTGGCGAGCGCGCTACAGGCGCCCGGACGTCTGTTCCAACGTGTTTTCGGCACGCGCGAGCCAGCGGGCGAAGAGTTGGCGGTGGCGCGCGCGGCTTTGGCGGAGCTGGCGCGTGCCGAGGGTCTCGCTAGCGCGACCTAGCATTCCGGCGCCATGAGCGCGTCTACGCCTCGCCGCGAGCGGCTCGATCCGTCGGTCTTCCGTCTGCCGGTCGAGAAGATCCGCGACGGCTACTACACCGACGCGTACTTCAACTTCACCAAAAGGCTGCTCGAAGAGCGCGGCATGCACCCGCGCGTCACGATGCAGGTGTTTCAGAAGCACCGCTCGGTGTTGGGTGGCATCGACGAGGCGATCGCGGTGCTCAAGCTCTGCTCGGGACGGCGCCTTCCCGACGGCAGCTGGCAGAACGGTTGGGACGAGCTCGAAGTGTGGGCGCTTCACGAGGGCGACGAGATCGAGCCCTGGGAGACGGTCCTGCTGATCGAGGGCGACTATGCGCTCTTCGCCCATCTCGAGACCGTCTATCTGGGCTGCCTGGCCCGGCGGACGCTGATCATGCGCAACGTTCGCGAGGTCGTGGAAGCGGCGCGCGGCAAGCCGATCCTCTACTTCCCTGCCCGCCACGACCATTGGCTTGTGCAGACCGGTGACGGTTGGGCGGCGCACATCGCTGGGGCGCTCGGTGTCTCGACCGACGCGCAGGCGTCGTGGTGGGGCGGGCGGGGAGTGGGAACGGTGCCGCACGCGCTGATCGCCGCCTTCGGCGGCGACACCGTCGCCGCTGCGCACGCCTTCGCCGATCGCTACGCCGACGAGATGAACGTCGTCGTTCTCGTCGACTTCCACAACGACTGTTGTCGCACCGCCGTCGAGGTGGCCGATGCCCTCGGCGAGAAGCTGTGGGGCGTGCGGCTCGACACCTCGGGCACGATGGTCGACCGCTGTCTGTGGGATGAGATGGGCGAGTTCGACCCTCGTGGCGTCAACCCTCGCCTTGTCGAGAAGGTACGCGCGGCGCTCGACCGTGCCGGACACGAGCGCGTGAAGATCGTCGTCTCGGGCGGTTTCAACGCCGAGCGCATCCGCCAGTTCGAGGAGCTCGGCGTGCCGGCCGACGCCTACGGCGTCGGCTCGGCCCTGCTGCGCGGCGAAAACGATTTCACCGCCGACGTCGTGCGGGTCGACGGACGCCCGTGCGGGAAGGTCGGGCGCCGCTACAAACCGAACCCGCGCCTCGAGCGCGTCGCGTAGCCCGGATCGGCCGTTCCGTGGCACCACGGTCCGCCGAGCCGTCCGCCGCGCAGCTTCCGGTGGCGGCAAGGGGTGCGAGTCGCCATCCTTGAGGGCATGAACCGCGCAGAGGGGGCGGCGGGGGGTCGTAGGTCGCGCACAGTGTCGAGCGGTCGCGACCGCGGCTGCCCGAGGCCGTGCGCACCGCGAGCTTCCAGCGCTACGCGGAGCCAGGTCGGCGGGGCGGCATTCGCGCTCGCCGCTGGCGCGGGCGGGCCACTCGCCGTGCCGGCGGCGATCGACTGGGGCCGTGTTCAGGACCTCGCCGTCACATGGCTTCCGATCGTGTTCATGGGGCTGATCGCGGTCGTGCTCGTGATGACGCTGCGCTACATGCCGCGCACCAAGCCCCAAACCCTCAAGCCCGAGTCGGCGGGGTCGGTGCGTTGGGACGACGTCGCCGGCGTCGACGAGGCCAAGGAGGAGCTGCGCGAGGTCGTCGAGTTCCTGCGCGACCCGCGCCGCTTCCGCAAGCTCGGTGCGCGCGTACCCAAGGGCATCCTCTTGCACGGACCGCCGGGAACGGGCAAGACGTTGCTCGCCAAAGCGGTCGCCAACGAGGCGCGAGCGGCCTTTTTCGCCCAGTCGGCCTCGTCGTTCGTCGAGATGTTCGCTGGGCTCGGCGCCGCGCGCATCCGGCGCTTGTTCCGCGCCGCGCGCAAGGCGGCGCCGGCGATCGTCTTCATCGACGAGCTCGACGCCGTCGGGGCCACCCGCGGGCGCGACATCTCGGGCGAGAAGGACCAGACGCTCAACCAGCTACTCGTCGAGCTCGACGGCTTCTCCGAGTACGAGGACGTCGTCGTGATCGCGGCCTCGAACCTGATCGAAAAACTCGACCCGGCGCTGTTGCGGCCAGGGCGCTTCGACCGCCGCATCTTCGTCGCTCCCCCCGACCTGCGCGGGCGCACAGAGATCCTCCGCGTCCACGCGCGCGACAAGCCGCTCGCGGCGGACGTCGATCTCGACCTCGTCGCGCGCCAGACCAGCGGTCTCACCGGCGCCGACCTCGCGAACATCTGCAACGAGGCGGCGATCTCGGCGGCGCGCGACGGACGAACCGTCATCACGCGCCGCGACTTCGACCGCGCGATCGAGCGGGTTATCGCCGGGGCCGAGTCGCGGCGCGCGCTCAGCGAGCACGAGAAGCGCGTCGTCGCCTACCACGAGGCCGGCCACGCGCTGTGCTCCGAGCTTCTGCCGCGCGTCGAGAAGGTGCATCGGATCTCGATCGTGCCGCGCGGCCGCTCGCTCGGCTACACGCTCAACCTGCCCGAGGAAGACCGCTACCTGAAAACGCGCGAGGAGCTGATCGACTACATGGTCGTGCTCCTTGGTGGGCGCGCCGCCGAGCAAGAGGTGTTCGGCGAGGTCACCACCGGCGCCGCCGACGACCTGCGCAAGGTCCACGAGATCAGCCGGGCGATGATCGCCGAATACGGGATGGGCAGCGAGCTGCGCGCCAAACAAGTGCCGACCGACGACTACTCGCTCTCCGACGCCACGCGACGGCTCGTCGACGAAGAGCAGCTCGAGTTGGCGGCGCTCGCCGAGCGGCGCGCACGAGCACTGGTGAGCGAACACCGCGACCGCCTCGACGCGCTCGCGCAAGCGCTGCTCGAGCGCGAGACGTTGGAGCGGCGCGAGATCGAGCGTCTCGTCGGCGGTGGACGACGCCAGCCCCGCGGCCGAGCGAGCGAGCACGAAACGCCGCGTTCGCCCGCTCCTGGCGCGCCCGCGCTGCAGCGCTCGGCTGCGACTACCGAGCCGCCCGGTTAGACTGCCGGCGCGTGTTCGGGCACATCGACCACATCGGCGTCGCCGTCGAGGATCTCGACGCCGCCATCGAGCTGTACGAGCGCACGTTCGGCATGCCGCTCGCCCACCGCGAGGTCGTGGAGTCGTTCGGGGTCGAAGCGGTCCTGCTCGACGTCGGCGAAAGCCACGTCGAGCTGCTCAAGCCCGTCAGCGCCGACAGCGCTATCGCCCGGTTTCTGGAGCGCAACGGCCCCGGACTGCACCACGTCGCCTACGCGACCGACGACATCGAGGCCGCCCTCGAGCGTTGCCGTGCCGCCGGGCTGCGGCTGATCGACGAGCAGCCGCGGCGCGGCATTCGCAACAGCCGCGTCGCCTTCATACACCCGAAATCCGTCGGCGGGGTGCTCACCGAGCTCGTCCAGCCGGCCGAGCACTGAGGCGCGACCGTGGCGCTGCGCACCGTCGACGTCGGTTTTCAGGGAGGCCAGGTTCTGACGCTGCGCCTCGACGAGAGCGAGCACCGAGCGCTCGTCGAGGCGCTGCGCGCCGCCGGCGACGGTCGCTCGGTCCACACCGTGCGCGCCCAGGAGGCCGAGGTGGTGCTCGACCTGGCACGTGTCGCCTACGTCCGCTGCGAGCTTGCCGAGCAGCGCGTCGGCTTCTAGCAGCGCCGTAGCGCGCTCGCGGCACAAGCTGCTGTCGCGGCTCGACCGCATCGAAACCCCGGCTGTGACCGCGCTCGTCGCCGCGACCAGAGACACCGCGCTCGTACCGGTCGCGCGGCTCGCGAGCCGCTTCGGCGAATACGGCACCGGCTGGATCGCTGTCGCGCTCGCCGCAGCGGTGCGTGCCCGCGGGCGCGACCCGGCGCGTGCCCGCGACTGGCTTGCGGCCGCGCTCGGTGTGGCGGGTGCGTTCACGGCGGTGCAGGTCGTGAAGCGTCTTTTGCCGCGCGCGCGTCCCGGCGTGCCACGCGGGGTGCGGCTCTACTCGAACCGCTCCTTCCCGTCCGCCCACGCCGCCTGCGCTGCCGCCTTCGCAACCTCGGCACCGCTGTCGGGAAGGGCCCGCGTCCTTGCGTGGGCGGCCGCCGGGTGGGTGGCGGCGTCGCGGATCGTGCTCGGCGTGCACTATCCGAGCGACGTAGCGGCGGGTGCAGCGCTAGGTGCGCTCGTGGGACGAACCGCCGCTCGCGGCGGCGCGGGTGCCGAACGGCGCGCGACCGGAGGGCAGCGACCTTGAAGCGGATCGGCATCGTCGGTCTCCCCAACGCCGGGAAGAGCTCGCTGTTTCGAGCGATCTCGCGCCAGGCCGCCGAGGTCGCGCCCTACCCGTTCACGACTGTCGACCCGAACATCGCCGTCGTTCCCGTGCCGGACGAGCGTCTCGACGCGGTCGCGCGCACGATCGGCGCCGATCCCGTCACCTACGAGACCGTCGAGCTGCGCGACATCGCCGGACTGGTGCGCGGCGCGCACCGCGGCGAGGGGCTCGGCAACCGTTTCCTCGCCCAGATCCGTGAGGTCGACGTCGTCGTGGTCGTCGTGCGTGCGTTCGCCGCGCCGGACGTGCCCCACCCCGACGGCCACGTCGACCCTGTCGCCGACGCCGAGCTGCTCGAAGCCGAGCTCTTGCAGGCCGATCTCGAGCGCGCCGGCGAGCGGCTCGACCGGGCGCGGCGCCGCGCCCGGTCGCTCGAACGTGCCGCTGTCGCCGAGGCCGAGTGGCTCGAGCAGGTGCACGAGCGCCTCGCCCGCGGCGAACCCGTGCGCGGCCTCGAGCCGCCCGAGGACGCACCCAACGCTGCGCGCGAACTCCAAGCCCTGACCGCGAAACCCTTCCTCTACGTCGCGAACGTCGACGAGGGCGCGCCGCTCGAACCGCCGCCGGAGCTCGTCGCGCACGCCACCGCGCGCGGTGCGCGCGCGGTGGCGGTGAGCGCGCGCATCGAAGCCGAGCTCGCAGACCTCGAACCGAGCGAGGCCGAGGCGCTGCGCTCGGAGCTCGAGCTCGGCGCTTCGGCGCTCGAGCGTGTCGTCGGCGGCGCCTTCGCGTTGCTCGATCTCGTCACGTTTTTCACCGCTCACGAGGGTGGCGAGGCGCGTGCCCACGCCGTGCCGCGGGGCACGACAGCGCGGCGCGCTGCTGGCGAGGTGCACAGCGACATGGAGCGCGGCTTCGTCGCCGCCGAGGTCGTCGCCTGGGACGAGCTCGTCGCGGCAGGGTCGCTCGCTGCCGCGCGCGAACGCGCGCTAGTGCGAACCGAAGGTCGCGACTACTCGGTTCGCGACGGCGACGTGATTCGCTTCCGCTTCACACCACCGCGCTGACCACTCTGACCACCGGCGTGGCGCGAGGCGCCGGCGCATCAGCGAACGGTCAGCGGCAGCGACGCCAGCGAGCCGACGCGCGCCCGCCACACACCGGGCGCGGCGACCGCCACCCGGAAGGCGCCGCTGCGCGTCATCGCAGCGGTGGCGGCACGGACGAACCGTCCGCGTTTGTCGCGCTTTTCGAGCACCACCGTGCGCCCCGCGCGCGGTGCGAACGTCCCGGTCAAAAGCCAGCGCCCGCCGCTTGTGCTGCTGGCGCGCGCCGACACGCGCGCGGCGCGCAGGTCGGCGCGCACGACCGTGAACCACGTCGAGCGCAAGCGCAGTCGCGCCCGCAAGACGGCGCCGGTCGTCGCCACCTTGCCGCCGCTTCCCTCCACGCGCGCGCGCAACACCCGCGGCGACGAACCCCGCTTGGTCACGACGATCGCTCGCAAGCGGCCGCGCACGAGCGAACCGAGCAGGCGTTCGAGGCGCGCACGGGTGAAACGCAGCGTCCAGCGGTGGTAGGGCGAGATCCGGTCGGCCGGGTCGTCGACGGCGCGCAGATAGGGGAGAGGTGCGACGAACACGTTCTCGACGTTTTCGGTGCGGCCGCCCGAACTCGAGTGGAAGAAGGTGCGCGCGATCTCGCCGTCGTAGGTGACGACCTCGCCGCTGGTGGCGGCGATCGCCGCGTCGGTCGCCGGGTCTTCGGCGGTAACTCCCCGGTAGACCTGAGAGCGTGTATCGGGGTAGAGCTCGAACCAGCCGCGCGCGAGCGTCGACAGCGCGTAGCTTCGCGCCGCTACGGCTTGGGCTTTGAGAGCTTCGGGATGCCAGCTGGGCGGCACCTCGTCGGGCACGACACCACGCAAGTAGTCCTCGACCGCCACGATGTTCACCACCGCCAGTCGCCCCGACACCACACGCAGCTCGAGCGCACCACGCCAGCGACCGTCGGCGACGCCCGCCAGCGTCGGCGCGACAAGACGCAGCAGCCGACCACTGCGCGGTCGCAGGCGCACGGGCGAGCGGGCACGCACGAGAACACGCCGACCTGCTCGCACGACGACGCGGCTGCGCTCGGCGCTGGCGCGCAACTGGCGGCCCGGGTCAACGTTCTTGCTCTCGATCCGCGCCACGCCCGCCACCGCGAGCGTGCGCAGGCCGCTCGCGAGCAGTACGCGCAGCGTGCGAGCGGGTCGCGTCTCGACGGCGGTGCCGGTGTAGTAGTGGGCGAGAATCTCGCGGTAGTCGCTACCCGCGAGCGCCATTCCCTGGGCTCCCCACTGGCTCATGCCGAGCCCGTGACCGAAACCGGCGCCGCGCACGACGAAGTCGCTGACGGCAGCGCCGTACGCCGGTGCCGTGACGGCGAGGGCTAAGAGCGTCGCGAGCACGGTTACCGCCGTGCGCATCTGCATACCGAAACGCGGCAAGGCGGCGAGAGTAGCGCGCTCTCGTAACCTTCGTGCCGTCCGGCCACACAGCTGCGAAAGGGGGCCGAAAGTGGCTGTAGCTGCATCGGAGCGGCAGGTCGTCGAGGCGGTGCCGAAGCGGCTCTTTGTCGCCGGCGAGTGGCGCGAGGCTAGCGGCGGTGGCGAGTTCGCGGTCGAGGATCCCGCCACGGGCGAGGTGCTCTGCCGCGTCGCCGACGCCACCGCGGAGGACGCGCTCGCCGCGCTCGCTGCGGCCGACCGGGCGCAGCGCGATTGGGCGGACACGCCGCCCAACGAGCGCGCCGAGCTGCTCTGGCGCGCCTTCGAAGAGTTGCGCCGGCGCGCCGACGAGCTCGCGCTGTTGATGACACTCGAGATGGGCAAGGCGCTCGCCGAGTCGCGCGCCGAGGTTCTCTATGCGGCCGAGTTCTTCCGCTGGTTTTCCGGCGAAGCGCTGCGTCTCGATGGTTACGTCAAGCGCTCCGGTGACGGTCGCAGCCGCCTCATCGTTACGCGCGAGCCGGTCGGGCCGTGCCTTCTCATCACCCCCTGGAACTTCCCGCTTGCGATGGGCACGCGCAAGATCGGTCCGGCGCTGGCGGCGGGCTGCACGATGGTCTGGAAGCCCGCCCAGCTGACACCGCTCTCGGCGCTAGCGCTCGCCGGTGTGCTCGCCGAATGCGGCCTGCCCCGCGGCGTCCTCAACGTGGTTCCGGCTAGCGACGCGCGCGCCGTCACCGAACCGCTGCTGCGCGACCCGCGCCTGCGCAAGGTGTCGTTCACAGGCTCGACCGCAGTCGGGCGCAGGCTGATGGCAGGGGCCGGCGAGCGCGTGCTGAGGGTGTCGATGGAGCTCGGCGGCAACGCACCCTTCCTGGTCTTCGACGACGCCGATCTCGACGCCGCCCTCGCCGGCGCGGTCACCGCCAAGATGCGCAACGTCGGCGAGGCGTGCACCGCCGCCAACCGCTTCCTCGTTGCCGAGGCGATCGCCGACGAGTTCGCTCGTGGCTTGGCAGCCCGCTTTAGCGAGCTGCGCATCGGGCGCGGCAGCGCCGAGGAAACGCAGGTCGGCCCGCTCGTCAGCGCCGAGCAGCGACACAAGGTGGCGGAGCTCGTCGCCGACGCTGTCGACCGCGGCGCGCGTGTCTTGACGGGCGGAAACGCTCCCGCCGGTCCCGGCTACTTCTACGAGCCGACCGTCCTTTATCCCGTGCCCGACGGGGCGCGGCTGCTGCGCGAGGAGATCTTCGGCCCGGTCGCGCCGATCCGCACCTTCAGGAGCGAAGAGGAGGCTGTAGCCGAGGCGAACGCCAGCGAGTATGGGCTCGTCGCCTACGTCTACACGCGCGACCTCGATCGCGCCCGCCGCGTCTGCGAGCGGCTCGAGTTCGGGATGGTCGGACTCAACCAGGGGATCGTCTCGAACGCCGGCGCGCCGTTCGGCGGTGTCAAGCAGTCGGGGATCGGCCGGGAAGGCGGCAACGAGGGGATCGACGAGTACCTCGAAACGAAGTACGTGGCGCTGGCGGCCGGGTGACCGGCAAACGGGCACCGCGGCGCTGCGACAGCCGCCGCAGGCCGCATGTCGCCGCCGGTCGCAGGCGACCTACTTGCGTCCGGCGGTGGACTCGCCGCGTGCCATCGCAGCGAGGTCGAGCGCGCGGTCGAGAACGTCCGCCTCGACCCCCTTCTCGAGCGCTACCTCGCGGATCGTGCGGCGCGAGGCGACCGCCTCCTTGACGATCTCGGTGGCGCGGTCGTAGCCGATGTAGGGGTTGAGTGCGGTGGCGATCGCGGGCGTCGATTCCGCGTAGCGGCGGAGCGCCTCGACGTTGGCGACGATCCCGTCGACGCACTTCTCGGCGAGCAGGCGCGCGCCCGAGGCGAGGATCTTGATCGAGTGCAGCAGGTTGCGAGCGATCAGCGGTACCCGCACGTTCAGCTCGAAGTTGCCCTGGCTGCCGGCCATCGCGATCGCCGCGTCGTTGCCGACCACCTGGTTGCCGATCTGCAACACCACCTCGGGAATCACCGGGTTGACCTTGCCGGGCATGATCGACGAGCCCTTTTGCAGCTCGGGCAACTGCAGCTCGGCGAGGCCGCAGCGCGGCCCCGAGCCCATCAGCACGAGATCGTTGGCGATTTTGGTGAGCGAGATCGCGAGCACCCGTAGCGCGCCCGACAGCTCGACGAGCGCGTCACGGTTGCCCTGCGCTTCGAAACGGTCTTCGGGCTCGCGCGGCTCGAGCCCCGTCTGCTCCTGGATCTTTCGGTGCACGCGGCGCGCGAACTCGGGGTGGGTGTTCAGGCCGGTGCCGGTCGCGGTGCCGCCGAGCGGCACCTGCAGCACGCGCGGCAGGGTGTCCTCGATGCGCTGGCGACCGAGCCGGATCTGCGTGGCGTAGCCGGCGAACTCCTGGCCCAGCGTCACCGGCACGGCGTCCATCATGTGGGTGCGCCCGGCCTTGACCACGTCGCGCCACTCTTCGGCCTTGGCTGCGAGCGAGCGCTCGAGACGTTCGAGCGCCGGCATCAGGTCGTCGCGAACCTCGGCGGCCGCAGCGAGGTGAACGGCGGTCGGGAAGACGTCGTTCGACGACTGCCCCATGTTGACGTGGTCGTTGGGGTGGACGTCGTCGCCGGCGATGCGCGCGATCACCTCGTTGGCGTTCATGTTCGACGACGTTCCCGAGCCGGTCTGGAAGACGTCGACGGGGAACTGGTCGTCGTGCATCCCGGCGGCGACCTCGTCGGCGGCGCGCGCGATGCGCTCGGCACGGTCGGTGTCGAGCAGGCCGAGCTCGCCGTTCACACGCGCCGCGGCAGCCTTGATCCGCCCGAGCCAGCGAACCACGGCTACCGGGACGCGCTCGCCCGACACCGGAAAGTTCTCGATCGCTTTGCGCGTCTCCGCTCCCCACAGCTCGGTGCGTGCGGTCATCGGCCTCCTTCCGCTGCTGTCTGCTCGTGCTTTGCTGCCGCTGCCGCCCGCCGCTCGGCGACCCTCGGCGGACCGGACCCGCAGGCTACCGCGCCGGGCGTGCCGAGGGCGGTGCAAGAGCGCTGGCCGGCTCTGCAAGAACAGTTTCAGCGCTTGCCGTGCACGGCCGCAGCGTGGTGAAAATCACGACTGCTCCGACTGGCCGTACAGTCAGTGCGAGGAGCGGGCGGAGCCGACCCGCACCGCCCACCGGGTCTCCCCTGAACAGCAATGAGAGCCGACCGAGGCACGACCGCCGGGATCCGCACCAACGCCGCCGCGGACCTCCTCGGCGTGAGCCCGAACACGCTGCGCAGCTGGGAGCGCCGCTTCGGCTATCCGCGCCCGCGTCGCACCCCCGGCGGCCACCGCCAGTACGATCTCGCCGAGCTCCAAGCTCTGCGCCGCGCGCTCGCCGAGACCGGCAACATCTCCTCGGCGATCGCGCTCGCCCGCCGCCGCGGCGACGGCCCCAGTAACGATCGCCGTCTGCTCGAGACGCTCGAGTTGTTCGACGAGGAGGGCGCCGACCGCGTCCTCGAAGAGAGCTTGGCGGTGCGCTCGGTGGAGCGCACGGTCGAAGAGGTCCTGCTGCCCGCCCTCGAGGCGCTGGCCAGGCGCGACCACCGCGAGGCCGAGCTCGAGGCCGCTTTGCGCTGGGCGACGGGCTGGGTGTTGTCGGTGCGGCGCGCGGTACCGCCGGCGACGCGCCCTCAGGGCGTGCTGCTTTTCGACGCCTCGGCACATCTCGACGTCGAAGCGCTGCACGTGCAAGCGCTCGAGCTCTTGGTCCGGCGCGCCGGTTTCAGGACGCTGCTTTTGCGTAGCGACATAGCGCCCGAGCGGATCCTGCGCGCGATCCGCGCACTCGACCCGATCGCCTTCGTGTTCTGCGGCGGCTGCGCCACCCTCGACCGTGTCGGCAGGCTCGTCCACGCCGTGCGCAAACTCGGCTCGACCGCACCGGTCGTCGAGTATCGCGAAGCGTTGCCGGTGCGGGGCGAGCGGTCGCTGCCGTCGCTCGGCAGCCGCCCGACCGAGGCGGTCCAGGCGTTGCGCTCGCTCGCCGACGGGGTGCCTCTCGCCGCCCCGGTCGCGCGCGCTGGCCGCGAGAGCGGCACGCGTCCCGTGGTGCGTGCCCGCCAGCGATCGTCGGCGGCGCGCGCCGAGGTAGCCGCCCACGCCGCGCCGCGCGGCCGCTGAGCTGCACGTCGGGCGCGCCGGCGACGCCCGTCCGCCATGCCGCCGGCGCCGTAGAATCGCGCTCCATGCGGCGCTTCGAGCCAGTCGAGCCGAGCATCGACCTGCCCCGGCTCGAGGAGCGTGTGCTCGCGCGCTGGCGCGAGCGCGACGTCTTCCGCGAGTCGCTGCGCCGGCGCGCTGGCGCGCCGCGGTTCGTCTTCTACGAAGGCCCGCCGACGGCGAACGGGCGCCCGGGCTCGCACCACGTTCTCTCGCGCGTCTTCAAAGACGTTTTCCCACGCTACAAGACGATGCGCGGCTTCCTCGTCGAGCGCAAGGCCGGGTGGGACTGCCACGGTCTGCCCGTCGAGCTCGAGATCGAGCGCGAGCTCGGGCTCAACTCGAAACACGAGATCGAGCGTTTCGGCATCGCCGAGTTCAACCGCCGCTGCCGCGAGTCGGTCTTCAAGTACATCGAGGACTGGAACCGCCTGACCGAGCGGATCGGCTTCTGGATCGACCTCGACGACGCCTACGCGACCCTCACCAACGACTACATCGAATCGGTGTGGTGGTCGCTGCGCCAGGTGTGGGAGAAGGGACTGCTCTACGAGGGTCACAAGGTCGTTCCCTACTGCCCGCGCTGCGGCACCGCCCTCTCGTCGCACGAGGTAGCGCTCGGTTACCGCGACGTCAGCGACCCAAGCGTGTACGTGCGTTTTCCGCTGCGCGACGAGCGCGGCGTGGCGCTCTTGGCGTGGACGACGACGCCCTGGACCTTGCTCTCGAACGCCGCGCTGGCGGTCAACCCGCAGGTCGAGTACGCGCGTGTGGGCTACCGCGGCGAGGAGCTGATCCTGGCGCGCGAGCTTGTTGAACGGGTGCTCGGCGAGGAAGCGCGCGTCGTCGCCACCATGGCCGGGGCGGAGCTCGTCGGTCGGCGCTACGAGCCGCCGTTCGAGTACATCGCCGACTGGGGTCCGAAAGGCCACACCGTCCTCGCCGCCGACTTCGTCACGACCGACGAGGGAACGGGCGTGGTGCACACGGCGGTGGCGTTCGGCGAGGATGACTTCCGCCTTGGCCAAGAGCACGGTCTACCGGTCCACAACCCGGTGCGCGAGGACGGCACCTTCGACGAGCGTGTCGGTCCTTTCGCCGGCAAGTTCGTGAAAGACGCCGATCCCGAGATCGTCGCCGCGCTGCGCGAACGCGGGCGCCTACTGCGTGCCGAGGAGATCGTCCACTCCTACCCGCACTGCTGGCGCTGCGACACGCCGCTCCTCTACTACGCCAAGACGAGCTGGTACGTGCGCACCACCGCCGTGCGCGAGCGCATGCTCGCCGAGAACGAAAAGGTGCGCTGGTACCCCGAGCACATCAAGCACGGGCGGTTCGGCAACTGGCTCGCCAACAACATCGACTGGGCGCTCTCGCGCGAGCGTTACTGGGGCACGCCGCTACCGATCTGGCGCTGCCGCGAAGGGCACCTGCACTGCGTGGGATCGGTGGCGGAGCTGCGCGACCTGGCGGGCGACGTGCCCGACGATCTCCACAAGCCCTACATCGACGAGGTCGTCTTTCGCTGCCGCGAGTGCGGGGGCGAGATGCGCCGCGTGCCCGAGGTGATCGACGCTTGGTGGGACTCGGGTGCGATGCCGTTCGCGCAGTGGCACTACCCGTTCGAGAACCGCGACCGCTTCGACGAGAACTTCCCCGCCGACTACATCAGCGAGGCGATCGACCAGACGCGCGGCTGGTTCTACTCGCTGCTCGCAGTGTCGACGCTGCTCTTCGACCGCAGCCCCTACCGCACGGTCGTGTGCCTGGGGCTGATCCTCGACGAGCACGGTCAGAAGATGTCGAAGTCGCGCGGCAACGTCGTCGACCCGTGGGCCGTGATCGAGCGCTTCGGCGCGGATGCCTTCCGCTGGTACTACTTCACGGCCAAGCAGCCTTGGGACGGCTACCGCTTCTCGCTCGAGACGGTCGGCGAGGCGACGCGCCCGTTCCTGCGCACGTTGTGGAGCACCTACCACTTCTTCGTTCTCTACGCGAACCTCACCGACTCGCCGTTGCCGCCGCTCGCCGAGGCCGAGCTGACGCCGCTCGACCGTTGGGCACTCTCGCGGCTGGCTGGGCTCTGCGCTCGCGTCGTCGAGCGCATGGACGACTACGACACGACCAGCGCCGGCCGGGCGATCGCCGAGTACGTCGACGAGCTGTCCAACTGGTACGTGCGGCTGTCGCGGCGGCGCTTCTGGGACGGCGACGGTGCCGCGCTGGCGACGCTGCACCACTGTCTCGTCGTGCTCTCCAAGTTGCTCGCGCCGTTCACGCCGTTCCTTGCCGACGCGATCTACAGCAACCTCGACGGCAGCGAACCGTCGGTGCACCTCTGTGCGTTCCCCGAACCCGGCGAGCGCGACGCCGAGCTCGAGTGGCAGATGCAGGTGGTGCGCGACGCTGTCGAGCTCGGACGGGCGGCGCGCGCCCAAGCGGGCGTGAAGCTGCGCCAGCCGTTGCGCGAGGCAGTGGTGGTTGCACCGGGCCGCGAGCGGGATGCGATCGCCGCCTTCGAGGAGTTGGTGCGCGAGGAGCTGAACGTGAAGGCGGTGCGCTACGTCGAGGCGGCGGAGGAGCTTGGGCGTGTCCAGTTGAAGCCGAACTGGCGGCGGCTCGGGCCGCGTTTCGGCAAGCGCATGCCGAAGCTCGCGCAAGCGCTCGGCGCGATCGACGCAGCTGCTGCCGCACGTGAGCTACGCGCCGGTCACGCGATCGCCGTCGAAGTCGAAGGCGAACGTGTCGAGCTCGCTGCCGACGACGTGCAGGTGGTGCTCGAACCGCTCGAGGGCTACCAGGTCGAGCGGGCGGGTACCCACGCTGTCGCGCTCGACCTCGAGATCGACGAGGCGCTACGTCGCGAAGGACTTGCCCGCGAGCTCGTGCACGCGATCCAGAACGCCCGCAAGGAGGCCGGCTTGCGGGTCGAGGACAGGATCCGACTGGCCCTCGCCGGCGACCCCGAGCTGCTCGAGGTGGCGCGTGCCTTCGAACAGGAGATCGCGCGCGAAACGCTCGCTCGCGAGGTCACCTACGGCACCGCCGACGGCGTCGTCATGCGCGTTGAAGGGCGCGAACTGCGGATCGCTGTCGAGCGCCTGTAGCGGCGCGCTGGGGCGCAAGGCGGCGACTACGCCCGCAGCGCCGGCTCGAGCTCCTGCGCGATGCGCTGCTTGGGCATTGCGCCGACGATCTGGTGTACCGGCTGACCGGCCTTGAAGAGGATCAGCGTCGGGATCGACATAACGCCGTAGCGCGCCGCGGTTTGCGGGTTTTCGTCGACGTTGAGCTTGACGATCTCGATGTCGTCGCGCTCGTTCGCCAACTCCTCGAGGTGCGGGGCGATCACCCGGCACGGACCGCACCAGGGTGCCCAGAAGTCGACAAGCACCGGCTTCGACGCCTCGAGCACATCGACCTGGAAGGTCGCGTCGGTTACGTCCTTGATCGATCCTGCCACGTCGTTGTCTCCTCTCGGACGCTGTCGACGGTCACGATACCGTCGCTACACGTGCGTGCGACACGCAGGCGGAGAGCCGGTACGCGCCACGCTGCTTCGAGCGCGATCGCCACGCTCATCTTCGACTTGCCGTGCTCGCGCTCGCGGAACGTGATCGGCACCTCGCGCACGCGCATCCCGGAGCGCAGCGCCCGATAGGTGAGTTCGATCTGGAAGCCGTAGCCGTTCGTGTGCAGCGAACTCGGGGGTACCGCCTCGAGTACACGGCGGGCGATGCACTTGAAGCCACCGGTGAGGTCGCGCACGCCGACGCCGAGGACTGTCTGCGCGTACAGGCAGCCGACGCGGCTGACCGCCCGGCGCAGCGGCCCCCAGCGCTCGATCCGCCCGCCGGGGACGTAGCGCGACCCGAGCACGAGGTCGGCTTCGCCCGCTGCGACCGGCGCGACGAGGCGAGGCAGGTCCGCCGGGTCGTGCGAAAAGTCGGCGTCCATCTGCAACAAGAGGTCGGCGCCGCCACTGAGAGCTTGCTCGAAGCCGGCTACATACGCGGGGCCGATGCCCTCTTTGCTGCGACGGTGGAGAACGCGGATGCGCGCGTCGTGTTCAGCGAGCTTGTCGGCGATCCGTCCTGTGCCGTCGGGGGACGCGTCGTCGACCACGAGCAGCGTGACATCGAGCCCGGTTTGCTTCAGTGCGGCGAGGGCGAGCGGCGCGATGCGGGGCAGATTGTCCGCCTCGTTGTAGGTGGGCAGGATCAGCCAGGCCGACGGCACGGACCCCTACAGTAGCCAGGCCAGCCGTTTCGGCCCCGCGACCTGCGTGCTCCGCAATGCCGACATAGCCGAGATGCTCGAGCGGCTCGCAGCGCTGTACGAGCTCGACGGCGCCGAGCCCTACCGCGTCAACGCCTACCGGCAGGCGGCGGAGTCGGTGCGCCACGCGACCGTGTCGGTAGCCGAGCTCGCACGCTCCGGTCGCGCCACCGAACTGCCTCGGGTCGGTCCGACGATCGCCGGCAAGATCCGTGACTTCGTCGAGTCGGGAACGGTCCCGGCGCTGGAGCGCCTTTTGGCGAAATACCCACCCGGTCTGCTCGAGCTGATGGAGGTTCCGGGGATCGGCGCGAAACGCGCGCGGCTCCTGTGGGAAACGCTCGGCGTCGGCTCGCTTGAAGATCTCGAGCGTGTCGTCGAGACCGGGCGCATCGCCGAGGTCGCAGGGTTCGGTGGGCGCACCGTCGAGCGTCTGCGGCGGGCGCTCGAGCGGCTCCGCCAACGACCGTTGGCGGAGCGGTCGCGGCTACTTTTGATCTCGGATGCCTGCGGCGCTGCCGAGCGCGTGCTGGCACTGCTCGCAGAGTGCGACGGCGTCGTCGCGGCCGAGGCGGTCGGCGGTGTGCGGCGGGCGGTCGAAGCCACCGCCGACGTCGACCTGCTCGCTGCCGCAGCGGTGTCGGCAAGGGAGGTCGGCGAGCGGCTCGCGGGGAGCGGCGCCTTCCAGTCGGTGGCGCTGAGCGAGGACGGTGACGGCGGCCGCGAGGCTGCGGGCGTGGCCCGTCTGGCCCTTCAGACCCATGACGGCATCGCCGTCGACCTGCGACTATGCGCGCCCGACGCTTTCGCCGTCTCGCTGCAGCAGCTCACCGGATCGCAGCGCCACAGTGCGCGCATCTGCGAGCTGGCCAGCGAGCAGGGCATCGAGCTTGCACCCGCCGGCGCGAGGCGGGCGGGCGCGGCGCTGCGCTGCGCCACCGAGGCTGACGTCTACGCGCTCGTCGGCATGCCGTGGATCCCGCCCGAGCTCCGCGAGGACCGCGGCGAGATCGAGGCTGCGCAGGCGGGCTCGCTGCCGGATCTGGTGACGGTCGAGCAGATCCGCGGCGATCTTCACTGTCACACGACGGCTTCCGACGGCCGCGCAGACGCTCGCACGATGGCGCTGGCGGCGCGCGAGCGCGGCTACGAGTACCTGGCGATCACCGACCACTCGGCGAGCCACGGTTTCGGGAACGCGGTCTCGGCGGGCGAGCTCGAGCAGCAGATTGAGCGTGTCGCCGCTCTCGACGCCGAGCTCGAGGGCATCACGCTCCTCTGCGGCAGCGAGATCTCGCTGCGTCCCGACGGGTCGCTCGACTACCCCGACGAGCTCGTCGAGCGCCTCGACTGGGTGATCGCGAGCGTCCACACCTCGTTTGCGCTACCCGAGCGCGAGATGACGGCGCGCATCGTCGCCGCGATGGAGAACCCGCTAGTCGACGCGATCGGCCATCCCACCGGCCGCTTGATCGGTCGTCGCGACCCCTACGCCGTCGACGTCGAGGCGCTCATCGAGGCGGCGGTGAAGACGGGCACGATGCTCGAGATCAACGCCAACCCCGACCGCCGCGACCTGTCGGAGGTGTGGGCGCGCCTCGCGGCCGAGGCGGGAGCGATGCTCGTCATCAACTCGGACGCGCACAGCCCCGAGGGGTTCGACGTGATCCGCTACGGCGTCGCCACCGCGCGCCGCGGGTGGGTGGGGGCGCGGTCGGTCGCCAACACCCGTCCGCTCGCCGAGCTCAGGCGGCTGCGCAAACGTGCACGTGTCTAGGTGGCGCTGGCTCGGTCGCGCGGCTCAGCCGCGCGCCGTGGCGGCGGGCTCGGCTTCGATCTTGCGCAAGCCCGGCAGGCGCAACAGGCGCGGCGCGCGCAAGGGCGAGCCGCGCTCGATCCAGAACTCGACACCGTCGCGCTCCTCGATCGCCTGCACGGCGCGCGGCTGGTTGCGCCAGCGCAAGGCGACGAAGAGGGCGTAGCCGGCGGCGACGGCGGGCACCTGCGGAAACCACACGCCCGCCACCGTCGCGACAAGACAAGCGAGCGCGAGAGGCCAGTGGCGGTTCACGAGGATCGCGCCCGGTTCGAGCTCGGGCAGCGTCGAGGTGGTTCGCGCGGCAGCGATGAGGCGCGCGATGCCGTCGGTCGGCCGCGGGCGGGCGCCGCGCACGGTGCCTGCGACCGCCGCTGCGACCAGCCAGGCGCTCGCGACGATCGTGGTCGTGGTGTCGTCGTCGCGCGCCACGGCGAACATCGCTACTACCGCCAGCGCGGTCGCTGCCGCGCCGAGCAGCAGCACCGAGGCGCGCAAAAAGTCGCGGAAGCGCATCGTCAGTCGTCTGTAGCACGGCCGAGTTGGCGAACGCTCTCGCCGCGCCCGGCGCCGGTACGCGTGCCGGTTTTCACCGGTCGGCGCCTTCCGCCAGCGTGCGCAGAAGGGAGGCGAAGCCGCCGACCCCGTCGACTAGCAGGTCGGCCTCCTCTGCGAGTTCGCCCGGACCTTCGCTCGAGCGCACTCCCACCAGCACGACGTGGTCGAGCGCGCCCTGTTCGTGCAGCGTGCGCAGCGCGCGGAAGGCGTCGAGATCGGTGGCGTCGTCGCCGCCGAAGAGCGCCGATCGCACGCCGAAGCGTTCGACGAGTTCGCTGACAGCCCGGTCCTTGCCGATCGGCAGCGGCGGGCGCAGTTCGAGCACCTTCCGGCCCCAGTGGGTGGCGAGGCCCGCCTCCTCGGCCTCGGCCGCGAGGCGCTCGAGTTCGCTGCGCGCCCGTTGCTTGTCGGGCGCGGTGCGCCAGTGCAGGGCGACGATCGGTCCCTTGTCCTCGCGCCTGATGCCGAGCACGCGCAGCGCCGCGCGGTCGACACGGTCGGCGAACCGCCGCACACGCTCCTCCCACTCGCGGAACCCTGGCTGGACACGCACGCCGCGCTCGCCCGGAAGCAACAGCTCGGCCCCGTGCGATCCAGCGTAAACGAGCGAGCCGACGCCGACCAGACGCCGTGCCTCGCTCACCGGGCGGCCCGACACGCAGGCGACCAGGCGGTAGCGGCGAGCGATCCGCGCCAACAGGCGCGCGGTCTCTTCGCTTACGTGCGCATCCTCGGGACGAGCGACGATCGGCGCGAGCGTGCCGTCGATGTCGCACAGCACGGCGGCCCGCTCCGGCACGGCGACGAGCGGCTCGAGGAGCGACTGCGCCTCGGGAGGTGCGAGCGGCACTCGCCCAAGTATGGCGCCCGGCGCGAGCGCTTTCGCGTCGAGATATCGTCCGCGGCCGGTGACGCCTCGCCGACGCACGCTCCGACTCGCCCTCACGGCCACCGCCGGCGGGGCGTTCAGCGGTCTTTTCGGGATCGGCGGCGGCACGGTCATCGTTCCGCTTCTGATCGTGTGGTTCGGTTACCGCGAACGTGTCGCGACCGGCACGTCGCTGTGCGCGATCGCGATCATCGGTGCGCTCGCCGCCGCGGCGCACGGTTTGCACGGCAACGTCGACGTGGCAGCGGCGGCGCTCGTGGGCGTTCCAGCAGTCGCCGGTGTCGTCGTCGGTGCCGCCTTGCAGCAGCGGCTGCCCGAGCGCGCCGTCGCTGCGATCTTCGCTCTCGTGCTAGTGGCGAGCGCGGTGAAACTCGCGCTGGGGTGAGGCCCCGAGGCGCGCGACGGTGATGCGGGGGCGCTAGGCGGTGGTGGACCGGCAAGCACACGTGTCCCGGACGCGGCACGGCCGCGGTCGCGGCCACGGGTGGGGGTTGTCGCGGTGAGCGCCGCAGATTTGGTCGCTCTCGTCGCGGTCGGTTTCGCGGCGGGTGTTGCCAGCGGCATGCTGGGCGTTGGGGGCGGTGTGCTGTTCGTCCCGGGACTCGTCGCCTTCCTCGATAAAACGCAGCTCGCGGCCGAGGCCACGTCGCTGCTCGCGGTCACCGTGGTGGCCGCGGTCGGCGCCTGGCGTCAGCACGGCTACGGCAACGTGCGCCTGCGCGACGGCATCCTGATCGGCCTGCTGTCACCGATCGGCGTCGTCGCCGGAACCGAGCTCGCCAACGCCCTCTCCGACCGCGCCCTCGCTCTGTCCTTCGCGGCCCTGCAGCTGTACTTCGCGTGGCGGCTTGCGCGACGAGTGCTCGCGCCGGCTTCGCGCGAGCGTTAGCTCCTGTTTCCGTGCGTGTGGCGCGGCTGCGTCCACGCGGCGACCATCTGCCGGGCGTTCGGGTAGCCGGCTTTGCGATCGCTCGCGTTGCAACGGTTGAGCGCTAAGCGACTGGGCCGCCCATCCAAGCTCCCATCGCCGTGTCGAGCTGGTTCAGCCGGTACAGCGCGGCCGCTTCCGCCGACCGGAAGCGCCGCGACGGGAGCTGGTCGGGACCGTGGTGGGCGAGGACACAGTGGAGGAGGGCCTGAAAGCGCGCCTCGCGGTCCGCGGCCGGGACGCGAGCGAGCGGCCCGGCGGCTGTCCGGTCGGCCGCAAGGGCCGACCAGCGCTCCTCGATCATGCGCTGGCCGAGCGCGAGATGACCGAGCAGCGCCCCCTCGCTCGACAGCGCGATCTCGGCGCCGAGCTCGAACTCGCGCGTCTTGCCGACGTCGTGGAGGAGCGCCGCCGCCAACAGCAGATCGCGGTCGAGCCATGGATGCACCTGGCACAGCTCGTGCGCCAGCGTCGCCACCGCGACCGTGTGCTCGAGCAAGCCGCCCAGATAGGCGTGGTGTCCCTCGCGCGTGCACGGCGCGAGACGAACCTGCGCCCGGAACTCCTCGTCGTGCACGAAAAGCTGCAGGAGCGGCGCCAGCACCGGGCACGCCAGCTCGGCTGCCAGCGCCTCGAAAAAGCCGTCGAGCTCGTCGAGATCGCGCGCCGTCGAAGGCAGAAACCGGCGCGGATCGACCGCGCTGCGGTCGGCACGACGGATCGACGCAAGCTCCACCGTCCGCTCGCCACGGAAGCGCTCTACACGCCCCACCACCTCCACTAGGTCACCCTGTTCGAACCCGCTCGCCAGCGCGGCCGCATCGCGGAACGCGCGCGCAGTGATCGTGCCCGAGCTGTCGCCGAGCTCTACCGCCAAATACGGCTGCCCGTTGCGAGCGACGAGCAAGTCCTTGCGCGTGCACGCATACACCCCGCTGAACGAGCGGCCCGGCTCGAGCGCCGCAAGCGGCGGATCCGAGCGCATCGTCCCCTCGCCGCGCGCCTGGAGGCGCGGCTCGCGAGCGCCACGTTGGCCCTCCCTTTCACCGCTCTTTCGCTCGCTCACGGCGAGAAGGGTCGGCGAGCGGGCGGACGGAAGGAGAGCCGCACGGGCCGCTGGCCGTGTCTCGCACGGGCGGCCGCTGGTGTTGCGTCGGGTCGCCTGCGGTCGGCGGTGCGTCGGACTGCCCGGCGCCGTCGGCTACCGTGAACCCGTGAGCGACGAACTGCGCGTCGACGTTTGGCCCGATCTGCGCCGCCCGACACTGGTTTGCGCCTTCGAAGGTTGGAACGACGCCGGCGACGCCGCCTCCTGTGCCGCCGACTTCATCCATCGCCGGCTCGGGGCGCACGAGTTCGCCGACATCGACCCCGAAAACTTCTACGACTTCACCGCCGTGCGACCCACCGTCGCCCTCGCAGCCGACGGCCGTCGCAAGCTGTCGTGGCCGCGCAACGTCTTCTCTTTCGCCGAGGTACCCGGCGCCGACGGCGACGTCGTGGTGCTGCGCGGCGTGGAGCCGTCGCTGCGCTGGCGCACCTTCACACGGCTTGTGCTCGAAGTCGTCGAGCGTCTCGAGGTGCGGCTCGTCGTCTCGCTCGGTTCGCTGCTCGCCGACGTCCCGCACACACGCCCGGTCGCGATCACCGGGTTCGCCTCCGACCCGCTGATGCTCGACCGCCTCGGCGTTGCCCGCTCCACCTACGAGGGTCCGACCGGCATCGTCGGTGTCCTCCACCACACGCTCGCCCAGGCCGACATCGCCGCGATCAGCTTGTGGGCGTCGACGCCGCACTATGTCGCGGCGACCCCCAACACCAAGGTCGCGCTCGCGCTCGTGCGCGCCTTCGAGGGGGCGGCGAAAGTCGCCGTCGAGGCGTCTGAGCTCGAGCGCGCCGCCGAAGAGTACGAGCGGCGCGTCTCGCTCGCGGTCCAGCAAGACCCCGAAGCGCGCGCCTTCGTCGAGCGGCTCGAATCGGCCGCCGACGACGAGCAGCCGCGCCCGCGACGCATCCCGTCGGGCGACATGATCGCCCGCGACTTCCAGCGCTTTTTGCGCCAGCGCGGCGGAAACCGAAGCGCGGAGGGCGAAGAGGAGCGCTAGCGCGGCGCGCGCACTGCGGTCCCCGCCGGGCGCAGCCGGTGCCGGCAGCTCCTTGGTCCACACCGGCCACGCCGCCCGACCCGTCTACTCCGCCCGCACGGGCCCTACACCTCGCTCGCCGGGCAGAGGATGCGGTAGTCGCACGCCGCGCACAGGTCGGGTGCCGGGCGCGGCTCGAAACGCTGTTCGGCGATGCCCGCGGCGAGCTCCTCGACACGCGCCACCACACGCTCGATGTTCGTAGCTGTCGCCGGGACCTCGACCTTCTCGCCGGTCAGCACGTACAGGTAGCTCTGCGCTGCGCAATCGATACCCCACGCCTCGCGCGCGGCGAGCTGGTAGAGCGAGAGCTGGATGTCGTCGGCGAGATCGGCGTCGCTGCGCGCCTTGCCGGTCTTGTAGTCGATCAGCTCGAAGCTGCCGTCTGCGCGCCGGTCGACGCGATCGACCCGCCCCCGCACTAGATGGCGGCCGAGACGGAACGCGAAGCCGCGCTCGAACCACAGCGGCTGTGCGCCACCGGCCGCCCGCTCGCTGCCGAAGCGGTCGAAGTAGCGCTCGAGCGCTCGCCGTGCGCGCTCGCGCAGAGCCTGTTCGCGCGGCCCCTGCCCGAGCCCTGCGCGCCGCCAGCAAGCCTCGAAAGTGCGCAACAGCGCCGCGCGCGAGCCGTCGCTGTGCAGATGGAAGCGCTCGAGCGTCTGGTGTAGCGCGATACCGAAACGCTGCTGCAGCGTCGGTTCCTGGGGGATGCGGAAGACGCGGGCGAACTTGTAGCGCAAGGGACAGAGCCGGTAGGTCTCGAGATCGGACGCCGACAGCAGCAAACCGTCGCCGCGGCGGGGGATGAAAGGCTCGAGACCGGTGGGCTGCGCGGCCGGTCGCGCGTTGCTGTCACCGTTCGCTGCCGGGGCGTAAGCGTCGGGCGCGCCGCCGGCAAGCAGCGCGTCGACCGACGAGCGCGCCAGCAGCTCGCGCTGGCTATCCGTCGCTGCGCGCTCGATGATCGCGCTCGACACGGCGAGCACCTCGCGCGGATCCTCGCCGGCGCGGGCACGCTCCGACACCGCGACCGCCTTGATCAGATCGAGCAGCGCCACCACCGCGCGATCGACGTCGACGTGTGTGTCGAGGCGCATCTCGCCGATCCGTCCGGCGACCTCGGAAACCGTCTCGCCAAGCCGGCTCGCCAGCTCGGCGACGACCAGATCGAGCGGTCCGCGCTCAAGCGGTCCCGTCGCCGCCAGCTCGAGCGTCTCGGCCCCCAGTTCGGCGAGGAGCTCGTCGACCTCGCGGTTGCACGCCGCTGCGACCACCACCACCTCGGTCCGTGCCCGCGCAGCCCAGGTCAACAGCTCGCTGCGTGACGTCGCGTCGCCGGCGAGAGCGATCACGCAACTCACCTCGCGCGACGGCGGACAGGCGCACTCCACCGCGACTGCCGCGCGTGAAACCTCGAGCGCATCGTCGCCAAGCGGATCGACGCCGGCGCGCGCCGCCACCGACAGCAGCCGCACGAGATCGGCAAGCGACGCGTCGGGGTCGCGGTCGCACAGCCGTGCCGCTGTTTCGACCAGGCGTCCGAGGTTGCGCGCTCGGGCGGCGTTCTCGCTGTCGCCGGCGAGCGCCGCGCCGCGCAGCATCCCGAGCCGGCGCACGAGCCGCAGCACGAATGCGTCGGGTCGCATCGTCGCCGCCGCGCGTGCCGCGCGTGTGTAGAGATCGTGGAACGCATGTAGACGCTCGCGCCCCTCGGGCGTCAGCTGGTCGCTCGTCAGCGCCGCCGCCACCGCGCTCGGCACATCGATCCGTCGCCGTCGCGCCGACTGCGACAGCCGCGCCAGGTCGCGCTGCGCGAGCTCGATCGGGGGTCTCGCCAAGGCACGCATCGCCGCCGCAGCGTCGGCAGGGTCGGCGATCGCGCGCAGCCACGCGATCACGTCGCGCACCTCGGGGCGGCGGAAGAAAGCACCGCGGCCGCCGCGTTCGGTCGGCATGTTGAGGCGCTCGAGCGCCAACGCCACGCGCTCGGCTAGCGGCTCATCGTCGGTGACGACTGCCACCTCGCTCGGTCCGCCGTGCTCGCTCACCGCGCGGGCGCACAGCGCCGCCGCGAGCTGTGCGCGCTCGGCGCGATCGCATGTGCGGGCAACCCGCCAACCCTGGCCGCGCACCGGCGCTCGGCGGCTCTGGCCGAGTTTGACCGAATCGTCAACGACGAACTCTTGCTCGATCTCACGCGCCCGCAGGGCGGCGTCGCGATCGGCGATCCAGCTCGCATCGGCGACCGCGACGGTCACCGCGCGCGCTTCGCTCGCCAGCGCCGCGACTAGCGTCGCCTCGGCGAGCGACAGCGACTCGTAGTCGTCCACGAACAGTGCGCCCAACGCTTGCGCTGCGCCGCGCCGCACGCTCGGCTCGCGCCGCAACAGCTCGACGGCGCGCACGACAGCACCGAGCCGGTCGATCCAGCCGCGTTCGGCCAGCATCCGCTCGTGCAGCTCGTAGGCACGCGCTACCTCGACGGCGCGCGCGGCGGCGGCGCGGCCGCTGTCGTCGCGGGCGCCGCGCAGCGCTGTTTCCGCGCGCGCGCGAGCCTCCTCGGGAAGGAGGAGCTCGCCCTTGAAGCGGTCGATGCCGTCGACCAGGGAAGCGGCGAGCTGGGCGGGGTCGGCCATCGGGTCGTGGGCCACCGGTGCGAGCCGGTCGAGGGCGTCGTGCACGAGCAGCACGCGCTCTGCGCGTCCGACGAGCGGAAACGAGGGGTCGATCGCGGCTAGCCGGGCGTGGCGCCGCAAAAGCCGCTCTGCGATTCGCGCCACCGACCACACCGCGAGCTCGTCGCTCGCCCCGCGGAGCTGCGCCTCGGCACGGGCACGCACCGCGGCGGCGGCCCGCTCGCTCGCCGTCACGAACGTCGCCGGTTCGCTGCCGGGTTCGGCGAGCGCGGCCAGGAAGCGCTCGACGAGCTCCGTGGTGCGGCCGCTGCCGGGGGGGCCGCCCACCACGCAGGCGCGCGGCAACGCGCCTGCGCGTGCCCCGGTCGCTGCCGCTGCCGACTCTTCGCTTGGGTCGCGAGCGTTTGCCCGCCCCTGGGCGTGTCTCGCCGGCGGGTTCCCACTGTCCGGCGGCGTCCCCAGGCCGATCGCGGCGCGACTGGCGCCGTCCCCAGCCTCGGCCTCGTAAACCATGCGAGCCTAGGATACGGCGGCGATGCCGGCTGGCGAGAACGATTTCGCGCTGCTCGACCTCGCCCGCGCCATGGCCCGGCAGGTGCGCCGCGTCGTCGCGAGCCTCGACACCACCGCTGCACGCGGCGTCGCCCGAGGCCGCGGCGAGGGGGGAGACGTGTCGCTAGCGGTCGACGCGCTCGCCGAGGCGGCGGCCATCGACGTGCTCGAGGAAGCCGCTGTCGCCGCCACTGTTGTCTCCGAAGAACGCGGCGAGGTTGCGGTCGCCGGCGGTGGCGAACTGCGGGTTGTGATCGATCCCGTCGACGGCTCCCTGAACGCCAAGCGCGGCCTGCCCTTCGCCTCGCTGTCGGTCGCCTTCGCGCAGGGATCGCGGCTTCGCGACGTCACCTGCGGCTTCGTCTGCGATCTGGCTAGCGGTGACGAATGGTTCGCCGTGCGCGGCAGGGGCGCTTACCGGCGGCTAGCTGGCCCCGACGCTAGCGCCAGCGACGACCGGCTGCCGTTGGAACGAGCGTTGCCGGCCTCCCGGCAGCTAGAGGTGCTCGCACTCGAGTGCACGGCGCCGCGCCTCGTCGCCGCTCACGCGGCGGCGATCGAAGCCTCGGGCGCCGAGCGCGTGCGCGTCCTCGGCGGTGTGGCCGAGGCGATGTGTCTGGTGGCGGAGGGACGGGTCGACGCCCTCGTTGCGTTGCGTCCGCTGCGCGTCGTCGATTTTGCGGCAGCGCGTGTTGTCGTGGAGGAGGCGGGCGGCAGCGTGTGGCTCGGCGGCGAGGGCGGCAAGGCTCGGCTCGCGATAGCGCCACGGCTCGAGCTCGTGGCAGCACGCGACGCGGGTACCGCCGAGCGTCTCGCGGAGCTCTTCTTCGGCGCTGAACGCACCGGAGCGCGTCGCTAGCGCTTGCGACCGAAGTCGACGGTGTAGGTAACGCCAGGGGCCGAGGGGCGCCCTGGAACCCCGGTCGCGATCCCGATCCCGGCTTCGCGGAAGCGGGGCGAGAGCAGGTTCGCGCGGTGTGGCGGGCTGTTCATCCACATCCGCAACGTGGCGGCCGGCGTCGCCAGCGAACTCATGCCCCAAGCGATGTTCTCGCCGACGATCCAGCTGTGGGCACCGCGTAGGTAGCCGCTGCGCACGATCCGGGCGAGGAATGTGAGGCCGCCCGGCGCGGTATGCGAGAAGTAGCCGCGCCTCACCATGTCACGGGAGTGCGCTGCCGCCGCCCGCGACAGCCGGCGCGACAGTCGCAAGGGGCGCAGACCGTGGAGGGCGCGGACACGGTTTATCGCGCACAGCGTCGCCCGCACGAACGCCCGCCGCGTGCGCGCCTGGAGCTGGCGCCGCGTGTCGTCGAACAAACTTGCAACCGACGCCGTCGCAGATGCACGCGCGCAGCTAGAGCTGCGCTGCGGTTTCGTCGCCGCTCCGGCGCGATCGATCGGGCCGGCGAGCGCTGCGAGCAAGAGCACGACGAGTAGCGCAAGCGCGGCGCCACCAGCGGCGCGACGCCGAGTCACGGCGTTGTCGCGGCCGAGCGCTTCGCTGTATGTCGCAGCGCGGGCGGGGGGCACGCCCGGGAGATCGGCGCTGCGCCCGGTGTCGCTTGATCAGCCAAACGTCCAAATGGACAGATGTACGTAGCCGCACCGCCGACGGCTGTTCGACCGCCCCTCGACGGATGTCGGAGGCGCGCAGTCGAGCGCGCACGGGTCGCTAGGGCCAGGCTGGACGCTCGGCCGGGCTGAGACCCCGCTGTCCGCGGCGCAGGACCTACGCAGGCCAGGACAGCTGCTCGCCTGGCGCTCGCTCGGACACCGGATAGACGAGCCTGCCCCCGACGACACGCGCCCTGGGGTCGAGGACGTGTCTTTCGGTGCCGCCGTCAGGCAAAAGGTGCACGACCGTCACGCCGCGCACCGCAAGGGCGTCGGCCACCATCCGGCGGTGGCAGCGGCGCCAGTCGCTCTCGGCGCACATCACCGTCACCCGTCGCGTGCGCGCGAGAGCTAAGAGCCGGGACAGGCCCGAGGCGAACTCGGGGCTTTGCATGTGGTCGGCGTAGCCGCGGAAGGCGCGCTCGCGAAGGGCGGTGTTCGGGCTCTCGGCGAGCGGGTCGCGAAAGCCGCCCAGTTCGGGCAGATGGACATAACCGATCCCGGCGCGGCGCTCGAGCTCCCGCGCGAGCTCGCCTCGCGCGAAGTGCGGGAAGCGCGAACGGGGGCGCGAGCGCACGTCCGCCACGACCTCGACCCCGGCGCCCTGCAACAGCTCGACGAAACGTTCGAGCGGGTGGCGCGAGTGGCCGATCGTGAAGATCGCTTGCGCACCGCCCCGGCTGCGCGCCTCGGCGTTGCCGGCCGTGCCCGGCTGCACACGGCGAGTATCGCGCCACCGTGCGAGCGCTCGCCCGCGACAAGTTGACTGCGACAAAGCTACTTAGATCTAATAAACTTCGGAATCGACTACTTCACGAGGTGATACGAGATGGCCGAGAACACGAGCGCAACGACCGCCACGCAACAGCCGCCCGCCGACGAGACCGCTAGCACCAGCGAGCGCAGCCAGCGCGAGCGCACCACCGCCAGCCCGCGCCGGACGACGCGCGCGCGGCGTACCACGGCAATGCGCGCCCAGGGCACCCGTGCGCGTCGCACGACGCGACGCACCACCGCGTCGCGGTCCAACAGCCGCGCCCGCAGCGCGACCACCAGCGACGGCGCGCGCGGTCCCGTGGCCGTCCTGCGCTCCGTCACCGAGCAAGCCGAGCGCGCGGTGCTGATCCCGGTGGGCGCGGTGCTCGAGGTGCGCGACGCCGCTGTCGAAGCGGTGCGTCCGCTGGCTAGCGATCCGCAGTCGGAGCTGCAGCAGCTCGAGCGGCAGGTGCGCGCGAACCTGCGCCGTTTCGAGCGCCGTGGTACGACTGCCCGCAACCGTCTCCAGCGCCAGGTCAAGCGTGTCCGCACGCAGATCGAGCGCCAGCTGCGCCAGCGCCGACGCAGTGCCGAGCGCACCTTGCGCCGCAACCGCCGCGAGCTTGAGCGGCAGGTGACGCGCACACGTCGCGAGTTGCGCAGCTTCGCGTCGCGGCTGAGCGATCAGGTGGCCAGCCTGATCTAAGCCGGTCTCCGCGAAACAGAACACCCTCCTCCTCCCTCCTGGTGCGGCGCCTCGTCGAGGCGCCGCACCCGTTCTGCGACAATGTCACCGTGCCGACCCGCGCACAGGTTGTCGACGCGCTGCGCGCAGTCGTCGATCCCGAGCTCCGTCGTGACATCGTCACGCTCGGGATGGTGCGGTCGATCGAGATCGCAGACGACGGACGCGTGAGCGTCGTCGTCGCGCTCACCACGCCCGGCTGTCCGATCCGCTCGCACTTCGAGCGTTCGGTGCGTGAGGTCGTCGCCGCTCTCGACGGGGTGCGTGAGGTCGTGGTCGGTTTCGACGTTCTGACGCCGGAGGAGAAACAGCGCCTCCAGCAGCAGCTCGGGCGGCCGCAGGGATTGCCCGACGGCACGCTGGCGCGCGTCGGCAACGTCATCTGCGTGGCGTCGGGCAAGGGAGGCGTGGGCAAGTCGACGCTCACCGCCAATCTCGCCGCAGCACTCTTCGCCGAGGGGCACCGCACCGCCGCGCTCGACGCCGATGTGTGGGGGTACTCGATCCCACGCATGCTCGGCGTTCACGGGCGGCCACGCGTCTCGGCAGAGCGCAAGATCGTGCCGCTCGTCGCACACGGCGGCGTGCGCGTGATCTCGATCGAGTTCTTCCTCTCCGAGCGCGACCAGGCGATCACCTGGCGCGGCCCGATGCTGCACAAGGCTCTGCGGCAGTTCCTCGAGGACGTCGACTGGGGCGAGCTCGACTACCTGTTGATCGACCTACCGCCGGGTACCGGCGATGTCTCGATGACGCTCGCCCAGCTTCTGCCGCAGGCGCACTTCGTGATCGTCACGACCCCCCAGCCGGCAGCGCAGAGCGTCGCCAAGCGCGCCGCCGAGCTGGCGCGCCGCTACGGGCTCGGGATCGCCGGCGTGATCGAGAACATGTCGGCGTTCGTCGCGCCCGACGGCTCGCGCCACGCGATCTTCGGGAGCGGCGGTGGCGAGGAACTCGCCGACGAGCTCGAGGTACCACTACTGGCGTCGGTCCCGCTGCAGCCCGAGCTGCGCTCGTGTGCCGACGAAGGGCAGCCGCTCGTGCTCGTCGATCCCGACGCTCCCGCCTCGCAATCGATCCGCCAGGCCGCGCGCGGCCTCATCGCCGAACTGCCGCCCAGGCCGATTCTGACCGCACAACCTGCCGAGAGCGGCATCACCGGAACGCCCCTGCCGATGGCCCACTGAGCGAGGTCGGCGGGCTTGCTGCTCGTCACCGGCGCAACGGGAGCGATCGGGCGCGCGCTCGTAACGCGGCTGGTGGCGCACGACGCGTCCGTACGCTGCCTAGTGCGCGACGCACGCGCGCTGGGTGACCTTCGCGTGCGCGTGCAGCTCGCGCTCGGCGACCTTGCCGAGCCGCGCTTGCCACGCGGCGCGTTGCGCGGCGTCGACACCGTCGTGCACCTCGCCTGCGCGCGCCGCGACCAGCGCGAGGCGACCATCGAAGAGGTGATCGTGGGCGGTACGGCTCGTCTCGTCGCCGCGGCGCGTGCTGCCGGGGTCGAGCGTTTCGTCTACCGCTCGTGGCTCGGCGCCGAACCTTGGGCGCCGGCGCGTGTCTTGCGCGCCCACGCCGCTGCCGAGCGGATCGTGCGCTCGTCGGGTCTCGACGCGACGATCGTACGACCGTCGCTGGTCATCGCTCGCGACGACCGGCTCGGCGCGATGCTGCGATGGTGCGTTGACGAGCTCGGTTTCGTGCCGCTTCCCGGCCGCGGCGGAGCGCCGTGCCGCCCGATCTGGTCCGACGATGTCGCTGCCTGCCTGGCGCGGATCGCGCTCGCGAGCGGGGCTAGCGCGACGGCGCCGGCTGGCGAAGGCGAGCCGAGCGAGCGGCGCACGCCAACGGACCGTCAGCGCACCGACGGCCGCGACCGGGCGGAGGTGCTCGAGCTGTGCGGACCGGAGCTCCTCACCCAGCGGCAACTCCTCGCCGCCATCCTTCGCGCGCAGGGTGTTCGGCGACCGGTCGTCCCCCTGCCCTGGTCGCTCGTTCGTCGCGCCGGCGCGCTGGTCGAGGCTCTCGGGGGAGGCGAAGCGCCGACCCTCGCCGAACTCGAGCTTCTCCGCAGCCCGAGCGTGTGCGCTCGCGGCGACGTCGCCGTCCGAGCGCTCGGAGTCGAACCGGTGCCGGTCGCCCTGGCGCTAAGTTGAGCTCGGCACAGTGCTCTGGCTGTCGCGCAAGAAGCTCGTGCTTCCTGCACCCGAGGAGGCGCTACCCGGTCGCTCGCAAGCGATCGTCGAGCCGGGCGTCCACGCCGTGCTAGGCACGCCGCTCGGCGGGCCGTTTCCCGCGCAGTGCGAGCGCGCACTGTTCGGCATGGGCTGTTTTTGGGGCGCCGAGCGGCTTTTCTGGCAGCTCCCCGGCGTGTACACGACCGCTGTCGGCTACTCCGGAGGCTACACGCCCAATCCCACCTACGAAGAGGTGTGCAGCGGCCTCACCGGACACGCCGAGGTCGTGCTGGTCGTCTTCGATCCCTCGCGCATCGCCTACGGCGAGTTGCTGCGCGTGTTCTTCGAAGGGCACGACCCGACACAGGGCATGCGTCAGGGCAACGACATCGGCACGCAGTACCGCTCGGCGATCTACTACACGACCGACGAGCAGCGGCGCCTCGCCGAAAGCGCGCGCGACGCCTACCAGCGCGAGCTCACGGCCGCGGGGTACGGGGCGATCACGACCGAGATAGGACCGGCCGGCCCCTTCTACTACGCGGAGGACTACCACCAGCAGTACCTGGCCAAGAACCCCGGCGGGTATTGCGGGCTTGGGGGTACCGGTGTCCGCTGTCCTTCGCCGACCGCCTCTTGAAAAGCAGCGGGCCCGGCCGTGCGGCCGGGCCCGCGAAGAGCGCTAGGCGTGGGCGCGCGGACTAGAAGTCCATCCCGCCGCCGCCGGGCATGCCGGCCCCGGACTGCTCCTTCTCCGGGATCTCGGCGACGATCGCCTCGGTGGTGAGGATGTTCTTGGCGATCGACGCGGCGTTCTGCAGCGCCGAGCGCGTGACCATCGCCGGGTCGATCACGCCCGCCTGGACGAGGTCGACGAGCTCACCGGTCTCGGCGTTGAGACCGTAGTTGACGCCCTTCGACTCCGCCTCGCGGACGTCGTTGACCACCACCGAGCCCTCGAGCCCGGCGTTCTCGGCGATCTGGCGCAGCGGCTCCTCGAGCGCCCGATAGACGATCTGCGCACCGGTGCGCTCGTCGCCCTCGAACTTGTCGAGGTCGATCGCCTTCTGCGACCGCAGCAACGCGACACCACCGCCGGGCACGATGCCCTCCTCGAGCGCAGCGCGGGTCGCCTGCAGCGCGTCCTCGACGCGGTGCTTCTTCTCCTTCATCTCGGTCTCGGTGGCAGCGCCAACCTTCACCACGGCGACACCGCCGGCGAGCTTCGCCAGGCGCTCCTGGAGCTTCTCGCGGTCGAAGTCGGAGTCGGTGTTCTCGATCTCCGTCTTGATCTGGTTGATCCGACCCTTGATCTGCTCCGGATCGCCGGCGCCGTCGACGATCGTCGTCGTGTCCTTGGTGACCACCACGCGACGGGCCCGGCCAAGCTGCGAGAGCTGGGTGTTCTCGAGCTTGAGGCCCATCTCCTCGGTGATCACCTCGCCGCCGGTGAGGATCGCGATGTCCTCGAGCATGCGCTTGCGGCGATCACCGAAGCCCGGCGCCTTCACCGCGCACGCCTGGAAGGTGCCGCGGAGCTTGTTGACGACGAGCGTCGCCAGCGACTCGCCCTCGACGTCCTCGGCGATTACCAGAAGCGGCTTGCCGGCCTGGATGACCTGCTCGAGTACCGGTAGCAGGTCGCGGACCGCGCCGATCTTCTGGTTAGCGATGAGGATGTAGGGCTCCTCCAGGACGCACTCCATGCGGTCCTGGTCGGTGACGAAGTAGGGCGAGATGTAGCCCTTGTCGAACTGCATGCCCTCGGTGAACTCGAGGTCCATGCCGAGGGTCTGGCCCTCCTCGACGTTGACGACGCCGTCCTTGCCGACCTTTTCGATCGCGTCGGCGATGACGTCGCCGATCTCGTCGTCACCGGCCGAGATCGCCGCGACGCGGGCGATCTGCTCCTTGCCCTCGACCTCGGTCGCCATCTCCTTGATGCGCTCGACGACCTGGTCGACGGCGCGCTCGATGCCGCGCTTCAGCGCGATCGGGTTGGCGCCGGCGGCGACGTTCTTGAGACCGTCGCGGACCATCCGCTGCGCCAGCACGGTCGCCGTGGTGGTGCCGTCACCGGCGACGTCGTTCGTCGCCGTCGCGACCTCGCGCACGAGCTGGGCCCCCTGGTTGACGAACGGATCCTCGACCTCGATCTCGCGCGCGATCGTCACGCCGTCGTTGGTGATCGTCGGCGAACCGAACTTCTTGTCGAGGACGACATAGCGCCCCTTCGGCCCGAGCGTCACCTTGACAGCGTTGGCGACGGTGTCGACGCCTTGCTCGAGGGCCTGCCGGGCCTCGTGGTCGAACTTCAGCTCCTTGTGTGCCATCGGAAACCCCTCCTTTGGAAGTCGTTAGCCCTCGACCTTGGCGAGCACGTCCGACTCCCGCAGCACGAGGAGCTCCTCGCCGTCGACCTTGATCTCGGTGCCGCCGTACTTGGAGTAGAGGATCTCGTCGCCCTCCGCGATGTCGAGCGGGATGCGACGCTCACCGTCCTCGTCCCAGCGGCCCTCGCCGACGGCAAGAACCTTGCCGCGCTGCGGCTTCTCCTTGGCGGTGTCCGGGAGGACGATGCCGCTCGGGGTCTTCTCCTCCTCCTCGATCGGCCGCACGATCAGCCGATCACCTAGAGGCTTCAACTTCATGGGCAGAACCTCCGTTCCGCTGTCGAAGACTGCCTGCACTACTGGCACTCGCTAGGAATGAGTGCCACGCTCGGCACTCTAACACGGAGAGTGCCAAGCGTCAGCAAAGATTGGGGCCCCGGTAACAGCTCCTTCACCGGGGTGGAGAAGCGGCGGACTGCGTGCACGTGCACGCGGGCGCCGCTCGTGCGCCGCGCTAGTTCTGCGTCGGGGCCGACGGGCGCATCCGCTCCGTCAGCTCGGAGGGACGGTCGACGATCTGCGAGAAACGCACGACTGTGACGATGTCGTCGTGCGAGATCTTGCGCCCGTAGATCTGCTCGAGGAAGTGAACCGTCTCCTCGAGGCGACGGAACTCGGGGTTGTCGTGCTCGATGTCGCGCGGCGAAAGGTCACGAACGCGCTTGACCTCGACCGAGTCGATCACGGCCTCGAAGATGCGCTCGCGCGGCGAGTGCTGGTAGCCGACCGTCACCATCACGACCGTCCCCTTGCGGTACTTCTGGCTTTTGTCGCCAAGCCGGATCGTCGCCGTCTTGCGCCCCCGCCGCAACTGGTCGATGAAGACCGGCGAGTAGAAATTGAGCACGTACACGCGCGGCAGCCTACCGCCCGCACGGCTCCTGCGGCCACTGCCGTGCCACCAACTCGCGGGCGCGCGCGGCGATCTTGCGCTCGCCGGGATAGGACAAACGCTCGGGCGCCTCGTCGAGCGGTAGCCACTGCGCACCGAGGACCTCGCTGCGGTCGTAGTCGCGCAGCGCGCCCGACCGGTAGCGACAGAGGAAAAACACGACCCGTTTCGACACCTTGCGCCCGCCCCGCGTATACCAGTAGCGCGTGTCGCCGATCTCCTCGAGCGGCTCGACGGTGAGTCCCGTCTCTTCGCGCACCTCGCGCACCGCCGCCTCGAGCGGCGTCTCGCCCGGCTCGACGTGGCCCTTGGGGAGCGCCAGGACCCCGGCGCGCGGTTCGACGGCACAGATGAAAGGTCGACCGCGGAAGTGGCGGACGACGACGCCACCGGCCGAGAACTCGTCGCTGTCGCTGTGGGTGCGGGTCATCGTCGCTCGCTTCCGTCGGCCACGGGCTGTGCCGGGATGCCCCGACGATCAGGATCCTTACTACGGCATTTACGCGATGTAGGCACGCAGCCGCTCAGGTGTGTGGACGATCACGCGCCCTCGCCGCAGCGTTACGACGCCGTCACGGGCGAGCGACTGCAGGAAGCGACTGGCGCTTTCGCGTGTCGTCCCGGCCAGTCCGGCGATTTCGGCTTGCGTGGCGAGCACCTCGACGTCGCGGTCGGGAGCGCCCTCTCGCTGCCGCGCGGTCACTTGCGCGAGCAGCGTCGCCGCAACGCGACCGGGAACGGTCTGGAAAGACTGCTGCACAAGGCGATCGGTGGTGGCGCTGACGCGCTCCGCCATCGCCGCGAGCATGCGCATCGCGATCGACGTATCGGCACGGATCAGCCGCTCGACATCGCCGGCGAGCAAGGCGAGCGCCGTCGTCGGCTCGAGCGTCTCGGCGGTCGCCGAGCGCCGCTCCCCACGGAACAGCGCGAGTTCGCCGAACACCTGGCCGCGCCGCAGCTCGGCGATCGCCAGCGCGCGCCCGTGACGGTGGCGGGTGAGCAGCACCGCACCCGAACGCACGACGTAGCAGGTGTCGCCGCTGTCGCCCTCGCGAAAAATCACCTCGCCGCGATCCCAGCTGCGCGGGACGGCCACCGCTGCGAGCTCGCGCAGCTGTCCCTCGTCGAGCGCTGCGAAGTAGAAGGTGCCGCGTAGGAGTTCCGCTGCCTCCTCGGGCGTGACTGTGAGCGATTTCCGCGTCGGCTCCACCGGGTGGCTCCTCCCCCAGCTCGAAGCCCGACCCTAGCGACCGGGCGAGCGGTCGCCGCGCGCTAGGCGGCGTGCTCGGCGGCGGGGACGAGCGTCGCGAAAAGAGCGGGGTCGTTGGTGATCACGCCGTCCACCCCGAGCTCGGCGAAGCGGGCGATCTCGGCGGCGCTGTCGACAGTCCACACGTAGAGCTCGCCGCCCGCCGCGCGCACGCTCTCGACCAGGCGTCGTCCGACGAGCAGGCGGTGCACCATCAGGGCGTGACAGAGACCCGCGGCGAGCGCACGCGCGGCTCGCGCCGGCAGGCGGCGGCGCCACCACTGGACCACGGCGTAGGCGGGTACTGCCAACACCGTTTTCGTGTAGTCGCGCCGCACGCGGGGTACCGAGAGGCCGCGCCGCGCACCCGGATCCGCTGCGGCGAGCGCGCGCAACGACTCCGGCCAGGTGCTCGAGAAGAGCGTCCGCTCTAGCAACCCCCGCTCGCGGACAGCCGCCAAGACCTCGCGTTCGTAGCCAGGCAACTTGAGGTCGACATCGAGCTCGATACCTGCGTAGCGAGCATCGGCCAGGTGGTCGAGCGCCGCGTCGAGCGTCAACGGCTCGCGCGCGGCCAGGTCGTGCGCGTCGTGGGCGAGGACGAGACGGCCACGTCGATCGCGAAGGACGTCGAACTCGATCATGTCGACGCCGAGCGCGAGCGCTGCCTCGAAACTCGCGATCGTGTTGCCGGGGGCTGCGTGCGCCGCTGCGCCCTTGTGCCCGACCCGTTTGAACGTCGTGTTCATCGTGTTCTCGACAACGAAGTCGGCTGCCCGCTGCGTTTCCTTCCGCGCGTACCTGCCGTCGCGACACCTCCGGTCGGGAGCGCCGCGGAGTGGAGCGCGCAGCCAGGTACGGGTTCAGCGCCGGCGGTCGGTGCGTACGCGGGACGTGCGTCGCGGCGCTGGCAGCGCGGACACCAGTAGATCGTGCGTCCCTGCTCGCCACTTCGGCGCGCGGCAATCGCCGTTCCGCACACCCGGCACGGACGGCCGGCGCGGCTGTACACCTGCACCGGACGGGGCCGGGTACTGCCCGTCGCGACAGCCGCGAGCATCAGCTCGCGCGCGCGGCCGACGAGGGTTCGCAGGTCATCGCGTGTCAGCGCGCCGACCGGTGTGAAGGGATCGATCCCGCTAGCGAAGCAAGCCTCGGCCCGCCAGATGTTGCCGATCCCTGAAAGCGCCCGCTGGTCGAGTAACGCGTCAGCGATCGCGAGCCGACGGTCGAGTGCCGCGAGCCGGGTGACCGCAGTCTCCAGGTCGAAATCGGCGGCGAGGATGTCGGGACCGAGCCCGACCCGCGCCAGCGCGAGCGCGGCACCGGCGCGGGAGCGCAGCTCGAGCACCGGACCGCCGTACTGACGCACTGCGTGCTTGTCGGTGAGCAGTTCGAGCCACAACCGGCTGGTCGTCTCTCGCCGCCGGCGTGTGCTCGGCCCCGTCCGCACGCCAGCGTCAGCCGCGCTGCGCTCCGTCACCACCCAGCTCCCGCTCATCCGCAGATGCGAGTGCAGCACAAGACCGCCTTCGAACTCGACGAGCAGGTGCTTACCGTGGCTGTGCACACCGATGCAGCAACGGCCGACGAGCGTGCGCACCAAGCGCAGCGAGGGGTCGCGCGCCCGCGGGGCGCGCGCGTCGACCACCTCGCGACCTGCCAAGACGCGCGCGATACGGCTAGCCGCAAGGCGGATAGTGTCGCCCTCGGGCATGGACCGATGGTAGGGAGTCGACCGCCGCCCCCCGCCGCTTGTGGCCGCGCGCCTCGGCGTCCCAGCCCGGTGCGAGCGCGAAGCGCGTTAGGTTGTCGCGCGTGGCAGAGGCCGGAACCGTGATCGCTGTGCGTGGCCTAGAACGCGCTTACGGCTCCGTGCAAGCGCTGCGCGGCGTCGATCTCGAGGTCCGGCGCGGCGAGGTGTTCGCCTTCCTCGGCCCCAACGGCGCGGGCAAGACGACGACTGTCGAGATCCTCGAGGGCTACCGTGCTCGCGACGGCGGCGAAGTCGCCGTGCTCGGCGAGGACCCGCAGCACGCCGGTCGCGCCTGGCGGGCGCGGATCGGGATCGTCTCGCAAGAGACGTCGCTCGACCCGTTCTTGACGGCGCTCGAGACCGTGGCGATGTTCGGTCGCTACTACCCCGATCCTGCCGATGCCGAGGAGCTGCTCGAGTGGTGCGGCATCCCCGAGCTCGCCGAACGCCGTGTCGGGTCGCTGTCGGGCGGCGAGCGTCGACGGCTCGATTTCGCCGTCGCTCTCGTCGGCCGACCGGAGCTTCTGTTTCTCGACGAACCGACCACCGGCTTCGACGCCGCCGCTCGCCGCGACGCGTGGGAGCTTGTGCGCGGTCTGCGCGAGCTCGGGACCACAGTCTTCTTGACCACCCACTACCTCGACGAAGCCGAGCAGCTCGCCGACCGCGTAGCGGTGATCGTCGCCGGCCGTGTCGTCGCCGAGGGCACGCCCCGCGAGCTCGCCGCGATGAGCGAGCGCTACCGCATCTCCTTCCGGCTGCCGTCCACCGATTCGGGAGAGCGGCCGCCACTCGACGGGCGCTGGGACGGCGGCCGCTTCGAGCTCGCGGTCCGCGACCCACGGCCGGCGCTGAAGACTCTTATCGACTGGTCGCTGGAGCGAGGGATCGAGCTCGTCGACCTCGACGTCCGTCGCCCCTCGCTCGAGGAGATCTACCTCGAGCTCGTAGGTCAGGAGGAGCTCGCGGGCCAGCAGGGAGGCGAGTGAGGTGCGCGCGCCCGCGAGCAGCGCCGCCGACGAGGGTCAGCTGCCACCGCTGCTACCGCTCGTGGTGGCACAAGCGGGGTTCGCGCTGCGTTCTTTCCGCCGCAACCCGCCGGCGGTGTTCTTCTCGGTGCTGCTGCCGCTCATCTTCCTGGTGCTGTTCAGCGCGATCTTCGGCGACGCTCGCATCGACTCGCGCGGGATCGACCTCGCCACCTATTACGTGCCGGCGATCGCCGCGCTGGCAATCGTCTCGACGACGTTCATGAACCTCGCGATCAGCGTTGTGGTGCGGCGCGAGCGCGGGTTCCTCAAGCGTTTGCGCGGCACGCCGTTGCCGCCGTTGGCGTTTGTGCTTGGCGAGGTCTTGGCAGCGTGCGCCCTCGCCGTAGCGATCGTCGCCACCGTGATCGTGTTCGGCGCAGTCTTCTATGGCGTCGCCGTGCCCGGGCTGCCGCTCGTCACCGTCGCGATCGGCGTCGTTTTCGGTGCTGCCGCGTTCAGCGCGATGGGCTTGGCCCTGTCGACGGCGATCCCCAACGAGAACTCGGCTCCGGCGATCGCCAACGCCGTAGCGCTGCCGCTGTATTTCGTGTCGGGCCTTTTCTTCGACACCACGCAGGCGCCAGGCTGGCTGCGCACGATCGGCGAGGTTCTCCCTCTCGAGCACCTCTTCGAGATGCTCCTCGGACCGTTCGAACCGGGCGCGCACGGCGTGCAGTTGCCGCTCGGCCACCTGGCGGTAGTGACCGCGTGGGGTGCCGTCGCGGTCGTAGTGGCGGCGCGGCGCTTCCGCTGGGTGCCGGCGCGCTGAGCGGTGTCGTCGGGCGGTCTGGACCGTCAGGTTCCGGCGCCCGCCACGAGCCGCCTCGGTCCCCGGCGGAAGCCGAGCTCGACAAGCACCGCCTCGAGCGGCGAGCCCGCCAACGGCTCGCCGTCGACACGTTCGAGGGAGAGACGGCCGCAGCGCCCTTCGCTTGCCGCTTGTGCCAGCGCCTGCAGGGAGCGCACGAGCCACGGCGCAGGGGCGCCGTCGTCGTCGAAGGGTGGGCCGCCGAGCGTGAGAAGGGCACGGCCGCCACGCTCCACGTAGACCGTGGGCTGTCCGTGGTCGAGCACCACGAGCGCACCGCTCGCGCGCTGCGGTCGGCGACCGTCCTCGCGCTGCGGCCAGGGAAGCACCAGCCCGTAGGGCTGGGCGGGATCGGTGGCGGCGATCACGAGCGGCGCCTCTTCGGGATCGTCACGCTGGGAGCGCAGACGCTCGACTGCGCTCGGTAGCGCGAACTGCACTCCGCCGAGACCCTCGACGAAGTAGCCGCGCTGGGCTACGCCGAGCACTTCGAGTTTCTGTAGCTCGCCGTAGAGGGCGGCGAAACCGCCGGGCACGCTCTCGCTGCGTGCCGTTTCGCGCGTTACGACGCCGTAGCGCTCGAGCAACAGCTCGGCGAACGCACGCATCCGCGGTCCGAACGGTGGCGGGTCGCGGAAGAGCGGCGCTGTCAGCGACCAGCGGCCGACGAGGTGGGGGGCAGGACCCCGCCGCCGCCGAGCGAAGCGCGTGCCGCGGCGCAGCTGGGCGCGCCGTTCGCTGCCGGCACGACGGCCGGCGCGCAGGGGCGCGAACGAGTCGTTCGTGACCTCGCCCGCCCAGACGAGTTCCCACAGCGCGGCTTCGAGCTCCTCGGCCGCGAAGCCCGACAGTTCCTCCCCGATCTCGAACCAGAACCGCGCTCCCTGCGCGAGCACTGCGCGCAGGGCGTCGTGCACCGGTCCCTCGGGCCGCGGTCCCGCACCGGGGGGCGGTCCGAGCAGGCGCGCGTCCTCGCGAAAGAGGAACGCCACCCTGCCGCTGCGACCGAGCCGCCCGGCGCCGACCCACACCACCTCGCCGCTCGCCAGCAGCTCGTCGAGCCATGTCGGCGAGTACGAGCCCAGGCGGCGCGGAAAGACGTCGCGCTCCCAACTGTCGACAGCCAGCGGTAGCGCCTGCAGAGCGATCAGCTGGTCGCGCAAAGCGCCTACACCGCCGCCCGCGGAGGCGCCGCTCGCGCCCTGCCAGCTCGCGAGGAACCGTGCGTAAGTCGCCTGCTCGACCGGCTCGAGCTCGCGCCGCAGCCTTGCCAGCGACGCTCTGCGCAGCCGGCGGAGCACGTCCGGACAGCACCACTCGCGCTCGCTGCCGGCGGGACGGAGCTCCCCGCGCACGAGCTCGCCACGGCGCTCGAGCTCGCGCAGCTCGGGTGTCACGTCGACACCGAAACGAGCGTTGGCTTGCTCGCTCGTGAACGGTCCACGCGTGCGTGCGAACCGCCGTACGACCCGCAGCCGAGCTTCGGGCTCGTCGGCGAGGAAGCGCTCGGGAAGCCCGGCCGGCGGCGCGCAGCCGAAGGCGTCGCGGTAGAGCCCTGCCTCGTCGGCGGCGATGATCCGCTCTTCGCCGGCGATGCGCACGCGGGCGATGCGCCGCTGTCGCTCGAGCTCGGCAAGCAGTGCTCGCGGCGATACCACGCCCACGCAGCGCAGCGCGATCTCGCTCGCGGTCAGGTCGCCGACGGCGCGCAGCACGTCGAGCAGCTCGTCGGCGTTGGCCGCCCGCCGGCGCTCGTGCGTGCGCTGGAGCTCGGCTTCGACCTCGGCGATAGCGTCGGCGTCGAGAAGCTCCCGCAGCTCCTCCTGTCCGAGCAGCTCGCGCAACAGATCGCGGTCAAGAGCGAGGGCTGCGGCACGCCGTTCGGCGTTGGGCGTGTCGCCCTCGTACATGTACGTCGCGACGTAGTCGAACAGCAGCGACGACGCGAACGGCGAAGCGCGATCGGTTTCGACCTCGACGAACGCCACCTCGCCGCTTGCGATCGAGCGCAACAGTGTCTCCAGTGCCGGTAGGTCGAGCACGTCGCGCAAGCACTCGCGGTAGGTCTCGAGGACGATCGGAAAGCGCGGATAGCGGCCCGCCACTTCGAGCAGCGACTGCGCCTTGAGTCGCTGCTGCCAGAGCGGTGTCCGCCGGCCCGGACGCGTTTTCGGCAGGAGCAGCGCGCGGGCGGCGTTCTCGCGGAAGCGCGCGCCGAACAGCGCCGAGCCGCGCAGCTCGCGGACGACGAGGTCTTCGAGCGCGTCGGGTTCGACGAGCGCGATCTCGCCGCGTGGCGGCTCTTCGGCGTCGGGGAGGTGCAGTACGACGCCGTCGTCCGACCAGATCGCGTCGCACTCAATGCCGAGCTCGTCGCGCACCCGCGCCGAGATCGCTAGCGCCCACGCTGCGTGCACGCGCCCGCCCCAGGGGGAGAGCACGCACAACCGCCAGTCGCCGATCTCGTCGCGGAAGCGCTCGACGACCACAGCGCGGTCGGACGGGAGGGTGCCGGTCGCAGCACGTTGCTCGCGCAGGTAGGCGACGAGGTTGCGCGCTGCGCGCTCGTCAAGGTGGAAGCGGCGCGCGAGCGCGGCCGGATCGGCGTCGGCCGCTTGGCGGACGAACTCACCGACCGCGCGCCCCAGCTCGCTCGGTCGCCCGGCGCCCTCACCGCGCCAGAAAGGAACCATCCCGGGCAGGCCGGGCGCCGGCGTGACGATCACCCGATCGTGGGTGATCTCTTCGATCCGCCAGGTGGTCGCACCGAGCAGAAAGGTCTGACCGGGGCGCGCCTCGTAAACCATCTCCTCATCGAGCTCGCCGACACGGCGCCCGTCGGGTAGGTGCACGCCGTAAAGGCCACGGTCGGGAATCGTCCCGGCGTTGACCGTCGCCAGTTGCCGTGCCCCCTTGCGCGGGCGGATCGTGTCGGCGACGCGGTCCCAGACGATCCGCGGGCGCAGCTCGGCGAACTGTTCCGACGGGTAGCGCCCGTCGAGCATGTCAAGCACCTCGCACAGCAGCTCGCGCGAGAGCTCGGCGAACGGCCAGGCGCGACGCACGAGCGCGTGCAACTTGGCTACCGACACCTCTTCTTCACTGGCGGCGATCGCGACGATCTGCTGGCAGAGCACGTCGAGCGGATTGGGGGGCACACGGATCTGTTCGATCGCGCCGTCGCGCATCCGCTGGCACACCACTGTTGCTTCCAGAAGGTCGGCGCGGAACTTCGGGAACACGCGCCCTTTCGAGACCTCACCGACGCCGTGACCGGCCCGCCCAACGCGTTGAAGGCCGGTGGCGACGGCCTTGGGCGACTCGACTTGCACCACCAGATCGACAGCGCCCATGTCGATGCCGAGCTCGAGCGACGAGGTCGCAACGATGCACGGAATCTCGCCGGCTTTGAGCAGCTCTTCGACGCTGTTGCGCTCTTCGCGCGAAAGCGAACCGTGGTGGGCGCGAGCCACCACGACCGGCTTTCCTGCCCGCTCGGACGCGAGTTCGTTGAGCCGCATCGCCAGCCGCTCGGCGCCGCGGCGGTTGTTGACGAAGACGATCGTCGAGCGATGGCTTTCGACGAGTTCGAGCAGCGCTGGGTAGATCGCGGGCCAGATCGATCGCTGCGCGCCGGCACCGTCGGCGGTGGGGGCGAGCTCCGCGCCGCTGTCGGGCTCGGTCATGTCGTCGACGGGCACGCAGATCTCGAGGTCGAGACGGGGTTTATCACCCGCGTCGAGCACGCGGCAGCTGCGTCCGGTGCCGACGAGGAAGCGGCCGACCTCCTCCAGCGGCGAGGCCGTCGCTGACAGGCCGATGCGTTGGAGCGCTCGGCCGGCCGCAGCCTCGAGGCGTTCGAGCGTGATCGCCAGGTGCGCCCCGCGCTTGCTCGGCGCGAGAGCGTGCACCTCGTCGACGATCACGCACTCGCAGGTCGCGAACAGCTCGCGCGCCTGCGAGGTCAACATCAGATACAGCGACTCGGGGGTGGTGATCAGGATGTGCGGCGGGTGTCGCAACATCGCGCGACGCTCGCGCTGCGGGGTGTCGCCGGTCCGCAATCCGACGCGGATCGCCGCGGCCGCCTCGCCGCCAGGCTGAGTGGCGATGCCGCGCAAGGGAGTGCGCAAGTTGCGCTCGACGTCGTAGGACAGCGCTTTCAGCGGCGAGACGTAGACGATGTGGATCCCCTCGCCGCGCTCTTCGCTATCCCCTGTCTTCGCCGCTTGAGCGGCGCTCGCAGCGCCGAGCTTGCGCACCAGGTAGTCGATGCCGCAGAGGAACGCCGCGAGCGTCTTGCCGGATCCGGTTGGCGCCGAGACGAGCACGTTCTCGCCGGCGGCGATCGCCGGCCAGGCGAGCTCCTGGGCGCGTGTCGGGCGCTCGAAGGCTTGGCGAAACCAGTTGGCGACGGGAGCGCTCAGCACTGCCAGGGGATCGGAGCTCACCGTCCGGCGAGGGTAGCCGGGGGGAGGACGGCCGGAACGGCTAGCGCAGCCCCGCGCTTTCGACCGCGCGAGCGAGCACCCTGTCGATCATCTCCTCGGTGAGGCGTCCGGTGAAGACGTTTTGTTGGCTGGGGTGGTAACAGCCGATTAGCAGGCGACCGGAGGCGAGTGTCGCTTCAGCTGCGTGCCCGAAACGCGGTTTCGGTTGTGTGGTACTGCCAGCGAGGCGGGCGTCGGCGCGCAACACCGCATCCCAGGCGAAGCTGCCCAAAGCGACGACCGTTCGCAGCGACTGCAGCTGGGCGAGTTCGCGACAGAGCCACTCGAGGCAAGTATCGCGCTCTGCGGGTGTCGGTTTGTTCGCGGGTGGGGCGCAACGCACCGCCGCTGTTACGAAGCAGCCGGAGAGTTCGAGGCCGTCGCCGGGTGCGAGCGATTGCGGCTGGTTGGCGAGCCCGGCGCGGTGCAGCGCGGCGAAGAGAAAGTCGCCCGAGCGGTCGCCGGTGAAGATGCGGCCGGTGCGGTTGCCGCCGTGCGCCGCCGGTGCGAGGCCAACGAGCAGGAGGCGCGCCTCGGGGTCGCCGAAGCCGGGCACCGGTCGGCCCCAGTACTGCCAGTTGCGGAAGGCGGCGCGCTTCTCCTCGGCGACACGCTCGCGCCAGGCAACGAGCCGCGGGCAGCGGCGACAGTCGACGATCGCCGTCTCAAGCGCGCGGAGCTCGGTCGGCCAGCGCTCGTCGCCGAGAGCGACGGCGAGGCGCTCGCCTACCGTCGGAGGACGGCACGCCGTACCGGCCGCTCGCGGGGGTCGCTGTGGCACTGTGGGCACGCTCTAGTTTCGCCGGCGGTATCGGTGTCTCGTTGTCTGCGAGCGCTGCGTGGCGGTCTTCGCTCGCGCCGCCGGCGCGCGGCCGGGGCTACGAACCCTCGGCAAAGTAGTCGCTGTCGACCCGCTTGAGCTCGTAACGGCGCGTGGTCGTAACGCCGACACCATGCAAGACCATAAGCCGCGCAAGTTCGCGCCCGTCGATCAGCACGATGCGGTCGGGGTTGCCGTTGGCGTACTCGACCGCATCGGCGGTGAACTTGCCCGTGGTGATGAACACCCCTTTGCTCGCTCCGCGACCGCGCAGCGCGCCGGCGAACTGCTGCAGGTGCGGACGGCCGATCGACTGGTCGGTCCAGCGCTTGGCCTGCACGTAGACGACGTCGAGCCCGAGCGGATCCTGTTTGATCACCCCGTCGATGCCGCCGTCGCCCGAGCGCCCCACAACCTGCGCTGCGTCCTCCCACGAGCCGCCGTAGCCCATCGCTACGAGCACGTCGAGCACGACCTGCTCGAAGAACGCGGGCGAGGCGCGTTTCAGGTAGTCGAGGAGCTCGCTTTCGAGCGCCGAACGGTGGCGTTCGAACGCCTCGGCGATCGCTTCTTCGGGCGCGACCGTTTCGCTGCTCGCGCCAGTCGCGAGCGCGGTCTCAGCGCCTAAAGTGCCATCCCTGCGCCTGCTCTTGCGTATCTGGAATTCAACGAATGCGGGGAAGCGGCGCAGGAACCCTTGGTCGATACGCTCGGGTTTCTGGGCGAGCACCTCGCGTCCAAGGGCGGTGATCCGAAAGCGCCCGCGGCCCGTCGCTTCGAGAAGTCCGGCTTCCTTCATGTAGGTGCGAGCCCACGACACGCGGTTGTCGAAGCGGCGCTGCCGACCGCTCGGCAGAAGCTCTTCGCGCTCCTCCTCGGAGAGCCCGAAGCGCTCGGCAAGCTCCTCGATCGCATCGCGCACCGTCAGCTCCTCGCGCTCGCCGGCGACCTTAAGCAGAGGAAGCATCAACGTTTCGTAGTCAGGTATCGCCATGGGGAGGATGCCAGCGCGTGCTGAGCGCCGTCTTCGGCCGCTGCAGCCTACTCGCGCTCGCTGTCGTCGAGCGCACGCGGTTCGCGGAGCGAGTGGAACCTAGATCCCGTTGCGCCACGCTATGCGCGCGGACGGAGTGCCTGTTGCATGCACATTGCATGCGCAGGATGATGGGTGTTACGGTGAGCGGTGCAATGAAGGCGATTCAAATCCGCCGCGTTCCGGACGACATTCACCGCGAGCTCCGCGAGCGCGCTGCGGCAGCCGGACTGTCCCTCTCGCAGTACCTCCTCGCCGAGCTCGAGCGCATCGCAAAAACACCTCGGATCGCCGACGTCCTTGAGCGCGCCGCCGCGACATCTCCTGCTCTGCCCACCGACGTGATCGTCGAAGCCGTGCGCGCGGGACGCGACCGCAACTAGCTCGTCAGGTCGTTGCTAGTCGTCGACACCTCCGCTGTCGTCGCGGCGCTATTAGGAGACTGCCCGGATTTGGTAGCACGGCTCGCGGACGACGGCGACCTGCACGCACCACATCTGGTCGACGTCGAGTTCCTCCACGTCCTGCGGTGGCTGTGCGGAAGGGGAGCGCTCACCGACCACCAGGCCGAGCAGGCGCTGCGCAACTTCGCACGGCTTGCGATTCGCCGCTACTCGCACGTGCCGTTGACGGGTCGGATCTGGGAGTTGCGCGCGCACCTGACGGCGTACGACGCGGCCTTCGTGGCATTGGCCGAAATCCTCGATGTTCCGCTTTTGACAATGGATCGGAAGCTCGCTCGCGCGCACGGCCCGCGCGTCACGATCGAGTGTTTCGCCTGAGGTTCGCCATCGCGCCGTCGCGCGCCCGCCAGCGCTACGCCTTCAGCTTCCTCCCACTCGCGAAGAGCCATTGCGCCCAGGCGTAGAGGGGCAGCGCCAGGGCAGCGCAGATCGCGAGCGACAGGGCGACCGAGACGTCGGAATGGCCGAGAAAGCCGTAGCGGAAGGCGTTGATCAGAAAGAACAGCGGGTTGACGTGCGAGATCTCCTGCCACGGCGAGGGCAGCACGGACACGGAGTAGAAGGTCCCGCCAACAAACGCCAGCGGCGCGATCACGATGTTCTGGATGAATGCTGTGTGGTCCCAGCTCTGCGCGTAGATCCCCGCGATCAAGCCAAGCGCCGAGAACGCCAACAGCCCGAGCGCGCAGGCGGCTGCGAGGACCAGCGGGTGGGCGACACCTACGCCCGTTAGTGGCGCCGCAACGGCGACCAAAAGCGCGCCGATCAGCAGCGCCCGGCACACGCCGCCGACGAGGAATCCGATCGTCATCTGCCAGGGGCGCATCGGCGCCGACAGCACGTCGTGGATGTAGCGGTCGAAGCGTGCCTGGAAGATCGTTGCGGAGTTGTTCGAGTAGGCGGCCTGCACCATCGACATCGCCACCAAACCGGGGACGATGAACTGGTCGTAGGGGATTCCGTCGATGCCACGGATCCGGCCCGACAGCGAGAGCCCGAAGACGAGGATGAACAGCGCCGACGAGACGACCGGCGCGAGGATCGTCTGCGTGTAGACCTTGCTGAAGCGAAGGATCTCGCGGCGCGCCAGCCACAGCATGCCGCGCATGCCGTCGGGCTCCGCCCCTCGTTCGATACGGCCGCCGGTGGCCTGCGCCGGCGCGGTCTGCGTCGCTTGCACTCTCACGCCGCCGCTCCGACGCCCATCGCTTTCACGTACACCTCGGCGAGGGACTCTGCTTCGTAGCGGGAACGCAAGCCGTCGGCGCTGTCGCGGGCGAGCAGCTTGCCGTCGCGGATCAACGCGATCTCGTCGCAGAGCTCGTCGGCCTCCTCGAGATAGTGCGTGGTGAGCAGGATCGTCGTCCCGTCTGCGTGCAACTTGCGGATGTAGCGCCAGAGCTCGATCCGCAGCTCGAAGTCGACACCCGCCGTCGGCTCGTCGAGGATCACGAGCCGCGGTCGGTGCATCAGCGCGCGCGCCAGCTGCAAGCGCCGTTTCTGGCCGCCCGACAGCCGCGGGGCCCGCACGTCGGCCTTCGTGTCGAGGTCAAAGGCGCGGATCATCTCCTCCGCGCGCTCCTCCGCCTCGGCCTTCGACATGCCGAAGTAGCCGCCGTGGTAGACGAGCGTTTCGCGCACCGTAAGGAAGCGGTCGAGGTTGATGTCCTGCTCGGCGAGCCCCACCCACGAGCGCGCACGCAGCGAGTCGGCCGGTTCGCCGAAAATGCGTACCTCGCCAGCAGTGATACGGATCAGGTTGCAGACGGCGCTGATCAGGGTCGTCTTGCCCGCTCCATTCGGGCCGAGCAGGCCGAAGAAGGCACCGTCGGGAATCTCGAGGTCGAAGTCGCGCAGAGCGACGGTGCCGTCGTCGTACCGTTTCGTTAGGCCGCGCAGCTCGAGCGCCGGCGGCGCGCCGGTGCGCCGGTCACGGACGTTGAGGTCGGGGTGAGAGGCGGGCGCGGCCATGGTCGGCGAGCTTACTCACGTTCGGTAAGAGTCCCGCACACCTGCGGGCACGGCCGGCTCGTGCTGCAGCCAGCTGTGGCCGCGACGTGCGCCACGCGCGGCCAGATGCAGCCCGCCCCCGGCAGTTATTTGCTACTCCGCTGGTAGGATTTCGGCGTGATCTTCTCGGCGAGGGCTGAGTACGGCGTTCGCTTGATGGTCGAGCTCGGTCGGGCGAAGCCCGGCCATCCCGTCTCGCTCAAGGCGATCGCCGATGCCGAGCGGTTACCGCTGTCCTATCTTGAGCACGTGGTCGCGCGGCTCAAGCGCGCCGGTCTCGTGCGCAGCGTACGCGGCGCGTACGGCGGCTACACGCTGGCGCGGCCGGCAGAGGCGATCACCATGGACGACGTGGTCGCCGCGCTCGAGGGCGCGATCGCGCCGATGGAGTGCTTCGTCTCGGTGCGTCCCGACCGCGTCGCCTGCTCGCACGAAGCCGACCGGGGCCGTACCTGCGCTACGAAGCTGCTGTGGACGCGCGTGCAGGGCGGTATCACGCGCGCACTTCAGCAAACCACCCTCGCCGAGCTCGTCGCCTTCGCCGAGCATGGTCCGCGCATCGATGGTGCGCACGCCGGCGAGGCAGCGAAACAGTCGTCGACGGAGGCGCCGGTCGTCGCGTGACCGCGCCTGCGCAACCACCCCAAGCGAAAGCGGAGAAGCGATGGCAGATCTAGAGATCAGAAACCTGCACGTACGCGCCGAGGACAAGGAGATTCTGCGCGGTGTCGATCTCGCCGTGAACAAGGGCGAGATCCACGCACTGATGGGCCCCAACGGGTCGGGCAAGTCGACCCTCGCCAACGTGATCATGGGCCGTCCCGACCTCGAGGTCACAGAGGGCCAGATCATCTTCAAGGGCGAGGACATCACCGAAGCCGATCCTGACGAGCGCGCCCGCATGGGCCTTTTCATGGCCTTCCAGTACCCGGTCGCGGTACCGGGCGTGACGGTCTCCAAGTACCTGCGCACCGTTTTGAACGCGCACCGCGAGGCGCGCGGCGAAGAGCCGATCTCGCTCAAAGAGTTCCGCCAAACCGTGCAGGCGGCGATGGAGCTGATGCAGGTGCCGCGCGACTTCGCCAACCGCTACCTCAACGACGGCTTCTCGGGCGGCGAGAAGAAGCGCATGGAGGTGCTTCAGCTCGCGCTTCTGCGGCCCGAGATCGCGATTCTCGACGAGACCGACTCCGGTCTCGACATCGACGCTCTGCGGATCGTGGCCGAAGGTGTCAACGCCGTCGCCGGCCCTGAGATGGGCGTGCTGATCATCACCCACTACCAACGGATCCTGCACCTCGTGAAGCCGCAGTTCGTGCACGTCCTCTACCAGGGCAAGATCGTGAAGGAGGGCGGCCCCGAGCTCGTCGCCGAGCTCGAGCAGAAGGGCTACGGCTGGATCCGCGAGGAGGTCGAGGCAGCCGCCTGAGCGCGTCGCGATGGACGACCTCTACCGTGAGCAGATCATCGAGCACTACAAACACCCCCGCAACTGGGGGACGCTCGAGTCCTGCGACCTTGAGTTCGAGGACTCCAACCCGCTCTGCGGCGACGAGCTCAAGGTGCAGATGCGCCTCGACGACGCCGGGCGTGTGAGCGACGTGCGCTTCCAAGGTCACGGCTGCGCGATCAGCCAGGCGGCGGCGTCGATGCTCTCGGAAGAGCTCGTCGGCAAGACGGTCGACCAGCTCCTCGAGCTGCGTCGCGACGACGTGCTCGATCTGCTCGGCATCGACATCTCGGCGACACGTATGAAGTGCGCCCTGCTCTCGCTCAAGGTGGTGAAGAGCGCTGCACTCGGCAAAGCGGCCGAGTGGGAGGAGGGCACGCCGGAGTCGGCACCCGTACCGCCCGCTGCTCGCAACGCCCTGTGAGAGGGGCGCTGGGCCGCGGCTCGCGACGAGCACGTGCCTTCCGGGTGCCGGCCCGCAACAGATCCGCGCTACACTTCGAGCGCAATTCCGATCTCAGGGGTCGGAGTTAGCAACGCACCGCACCAACCCGCGCCCGAACCTAATCGCCCATGTCCGAACTGGTCGAAGTCTGCCCGCTGTCAGAACTGCCGCCCGGAGAGCGCAAGATCGTCAGCTACGGCGATCTCGAGATCGGTGTGTTCAACTGCGGCGAGCGCATCTTCGCGATCGAAGACCGCTGCTCGCACGACGACGGTCCGCTCGCCGAGGGGCGCTTCGACCCAGAGCGCTGCACCGTCGAGTGTCCGCGGCACGGCTCGCTGTTCGAGCTCGCGAGCGGCCGCCCGCTGACGCTGCCGGCCTACGAGCCGGTCGAGACGTTCCCGGTCGTGATCGAGGACGGCGTAATCAAGCTGGAGGTTTCCTAACGCCATGCCGACCACCGAGCAGCTGAAAGAGCAGGAAGAGCTTCGGCGGATAAACGCCGACTACGCCGAGCGCTTCGGCTTCCACGACCCCGAGCGTTACCTCATCAAGTCGCCGAAAGGGCTCTCGCGCGAGATCGTCGAGCAGATCTCCGAGTACAAGCAGGAACCCCAGTGGATGCGCGAGTTCCGTCTCAAGGCGCTCGAGCACTTCCTCCAGCGGCCGCAGCCGACCTGGGGATCGCCGCTCTTGCAGCAGGTCAACTACGACGACATCCACTACTTCGTCCGCGCTGCCGAAAAGCCGGCGCGCTCCTGGGACGAGGTTCCCGAAGAGATCAAGCGCACATTCGACCGGCTGGGCATCCCCGAGGCTGAGCGCAAGTTCCTGGCAGGTGTCGGTGCGCAATACGAGTCCGAGGTCGTCTACCACCAGGTGCGCGAAGACCTCGAGCGCCAGGGCGTGATCTTCCTCGACATGGACTCCGGCCTGCGCGAGCACGAAGACCTCGTGCGCGAGTACTTCGCGACGGTCATCCCGCCCAACGACAACAAGCTCGCGGCGCTCAACTCGGCGGTGTGGTCGGGCGGCTCGTTCATCTACGTGCCACCGGGCGTCAAGGTCGAGATGCCGCTCCAGGCCTACTTCCGCATCAACGCGCAGGCGGTTGGTCAGTTCGAGCGCACTTTGATCATCGCCGACGAAGGCTCTTACGTGCACTACGTCGAGGGCTGCACTGCACCGATCTACTCGACCGACTCGCTGCATGCGGCAGTCGTCGAGCTGATTGCCAAGCCGGGCGCACGGATCCGCTACACGACCGTGCAGAACTGGTCGACAAACGTCTTCAACCTTGTCACCAAGCGCGCCGTCGCCTACGAGGAGGCGACGGTCGAGTGGGTCGACTGCAACCTCGGGTCGAAGCTCACGATGAAGTACCCGAGCGTCTACCTCCTCGGCCGTCGTGCCCACGGCGAGATCCTCTCGATCGCTTTTGCCGGCCGCGGCCAGCATCAGGACGCCGGCGGCAAGATCATCCACGCCGCGCCCGAGACGACCTCGAACATCTTCTCGAAGTCGATCTCGAAGGACGGCGGGCGGGCTAGCTACCGCGGCCTGCTCGAGATCGCCAAGGGCGCACGCGGATCGCGCTCCAAGGTCGTCTGCGACGCGCTGCTGCTCGACGAGCACTCGCGCTCCGACACCTACCCCACGATTCGCATCAAGGAGGACGAGGTCGACGTCGGCCACGAGGCGACGGTGTCGAAGGTCGGCGAAGAGCAGCTCTTCTACCTCATGGCTCACGGCATCCCGGAAGAGGAAGCCTCGAAGGTGATCGTCAACGGCTTCATCGAGCCGATCGTCAAGGAGCTGCCGATGGAGTACGCGGTCGAGATGAACCGCCTCATCGAGCTCCAGATGGAGGGTTCGATTGGCTAGCGCGCAGGCCGCTCGCGGCACAGAGCCGGCCTGGCTCGGCGCGCGCCGTGAGCGCGCCGCTGCCGAGGCTGCCCGGCTGCCGCTGCCCGACACAAAAACCCACGGCTGGGAGTTCACCGACATTTCAGGCCTCGATTTCGAGCGCTATGCGGTCGCGACGGCCGGCGATGGTGCGGCGGCGCTGCCCGCGCCGCTATTCGCCGACCTAGAGCCGGCGCTCGAGCTCGCTTTTGCGGACGGCGCGGTGCAGGTTGCTGGCGGCGAGCGCGACGGTGCGCTCGTTCTGCCGCTAGCCGCGGCGCTCGAGCGTGCCGGCGAAGTTGTCGAGCGGCACCTCGGGTCGGTCGTCTCGCTCGACGATCCGTTCGTCGCTCGCAACGAGGTCGCGTGGCAGGCTGGCGCGCTCGTCTACGTGCCTCGGGGTGTGCGTGTAGAGCAGCCGCTAGTGGTGCGGGCGGGTCTCTCGCAGGACGGCCTGCAGCTGCCCTGGCGCACGCTCGTGGTGCTCGAGGAGGGTGCCGAGGCGACGCTGTTCGAGGAGTACCTCGGCCCTGGTGAGGGGGTCGACGCGCTGCTCAACAGCGTCGTCGAGATCGTCGTCGGCGAGGGTGCGAGCCTCACCTACATCTGCGGACAGCGCCTGTCCGAGCGCTCATGGGGGTTCGCCAGCCAGCGCGCCCACGTCGCCCGCGACGGGCGCCTCGACTGGGTCGTGCTCGGTTTCGGCGGTGCCAACGGCAAGTTCCGCACCGAGACCAAACTCGCCGGCGCCAACTCGTGGGCGCGCGTCACCGGCGCCTACGCCGGACGCGGCCGCCAGCACCTCGACTTCGACACGACGCAAGAGCACGCCAGCCCGCACACCACCTCGGACCTGGCCTTCCGGGGCTTGCTGTCCGACCGGGCGACCGCGGTCTGGCGGGGCATGATTCGCGTCGATCCTGGTGCACAGCGCACCGACGCTTTCCAGGAGTCGCGCAACCTGCTGCTTTCGCGCAACGCTCACGCCGACGCCATCCCCGGGCTCGAGATCGAGGCCAACGACGTTCGCTGCACGCACGCGGCGGCGGTGGCGCAGATCGACCGCGAGCAGCTCTTCTACCTGCGCGCTCACGGCGTCCCCGAGCAGGCCGCGCGCCGACTGGTGATCGAAGGGTTCCTGCAGGAACTGGTCGAGCGCTTCCCCGAGGGCACGGTGCACGACACCCTCTCGTCGGCTCTCGACCGTCGCCTGGTAGAGATCCTCGGCGCTTAGGCGGTGGCTGCCGGCCCGCGCCCTCCAGGCCGGGAACAGGTCGCCGCCGGGGCGGTCACGCCACTGGCATCAGCCGGGCGGTAGCTTCGCCGCGGGCGATCCGCTGGCGCTCGGTGCGGGCGACGAGCGCGTAGGCGTCGTTGCAGCGGCCGCGCAGAAACGGCCGCGGGCCGATGTGCCGCGCTGCGCGCAGCAGCGCCACGGCCGTGGTGAAGGCGGTGTGTTCGCGGCGGCCGTAGTGCAGGCGGTAAAGCTCGCGCACGCGCGGCGGCAGGCTGCCGAGGATGAGCGCGTCGTGCAGCCGTTTGGCGACGGCAAGGGCGCGCGGCAACGGCAGCTCGAAGGCGCTGATCAGGCCAGCGTGGCGCGCCTCGGGAGTGAGGTACACAGCGTCGCTGGCGAGACGCCCGTCGAACCAACTGCGAAACTCACGCCACGATCGCGGCGCCACGTCGCGCGGCATGCCGAACAGCTCCCCGAAGCGAACGTAGTCGCGCCATAGCGCGTTGCGTTCGTCGTCGTCGAGGGGCCGCACCAGCAGTTCGAAAAAACACGCCGCCGAATCGCACGTCACGGCGACGGTCCAGAGCATCAGCTCGGGGTCGAAAGCCGAATACGGGGTGCCGGCAGGGTAGGGCCCGGCGTCGCGCGGCAGCGTCCCGCGCACCCGCTCGTGCATCGCGTGCACCCGCTCGAGCACGCGGTCGGCCTCGGCGCGCGTGCCGAAGAAGATCGTTTCGAACGCGGTAGCGGTGTGCGCTAGCCGCTGAAACGGCGCGTCACGCCCGCGCGTGTGGAGCGCAGTGCCGATGAAGTTGCGGGGATCGAGCGCGCCGATACACAGCGCCCGCTGACCGTAGTGGAGACCAACAAGGCGCTCTTCGTGAACGCGGCGAAGAACCGACCGCTCGCGCGGGAAGTATCCCTCGTCGACCGGCACGACGTTACAAGACTACGCCGGTCGTAACAGAGATGCAAGGGCGCGCGCTTACGAAATGGTGCTGGCGGCACCGGGTACAGACAGTGCTGCCGGCGGACCCGGTGACAAAAAGCCGTGCTCGCGAACCCGTGTACGACGCGGTGCTAGGCGCCGGCGGCGCTTCCGAGCGGCCGTCCGTAGTGGCGTTCGTAGTACTCGCGGTACTCGCCGCTGCGGATCGGCTCCCACCACCAGCGGTTCTCGCGGTACCAGTCGACCGTGCGCGCGATCCCTTCGTCGAAGCGAACGCGTGGCTCCCAGCCGAGCTCGGTGCGGATCTTCTCGGACGAGAGCGAGTAGCGGCGGTCGTGCCCGGGACGGTCGCGGATGTGCTCGATCAGCGACTCGTCGCGTCCCGTCAGCTCGAGAATGCGCCGCACCACCGCGAGGTTCTCGCACTCGTCGGGACCGCCGACGTTGTACGCCTCGCCCGGGCGCCCCTTGTGCAACGCCAGATCGATGGCGCGACAAAAGTCTTCGACGTACAGCCAATTGCGCACCTGGCGGCCGTCGCCGTAGACGGGGATCGGGTCGCCGTGGAGAGCGTTCAGGATCGTCAGCGGGATCAGCTTCTCGGGGTGTTGGCGCGGACCGTAGTTGTTCGACCCGCGGCAGATGACGGCGTCGATCCCGTAGGTGGTCACGTGTGCCGACACGAGAAGATCGCCGGCGGCCTTGGTGGCCGAGTAGGGGGAGCTTGGATCGAGCGGCGACTGCTCGGTGAACGACCCTGCGAGGATCGAGCCGTACACCTCGTCGGTCGAGACCTGCAGGTAGCGCTCCACGCCCAGCTCGCGCACGGCGTCGAGGAGCACCGCGGTGCCGATCACGTGCGTGCGACAGAAGTCGTACTGGGCCTTGATCGAGCGGTCGACGTGCGACTCGGCAGCGAAGTTGACGACCGCGTCGCAGCCTTCCATGACCTCGCGCACGATCTGGGGATCGTCGATCGAACCGACGACCAGCTCGCAACCGACGCCCTCGAGGTTTTCGCGGCGCCCGGCGTAGGTGAGCTTGTCGAGCACGACGATCTCGTCGTCGGGACGCAGTTCCCGCGCCGTGCGCACGTACTGCGAGCCGATAAATCCGCAAGCTCCTGTTACGAGCAGTCTCATCCGGTCGCTACCTCCGGGGGCACTGTGTCGGGGTCGGGTGAAGTGACGAGCCACCCACGCTCGGCCAGGTAAGCGCGCAAGCCCACGCGCCAGTGGTCGAGCCGCGGCGTCTGCTCGCGAGTCGCCCGCAGTACCGAGTTCGCGGGGCGCGGCGCCGGGCGCGGGAACTGCTCGGTGGTGCAGGGCTCGACGTCGCAAGCCACGCCGGCCAGGCGCACCGCTTCGCTGGCGAACTCGAACCACGAGCACGCGCCGCCTCCGGCGACGTGGTGGACGCCGCGGGCGGGCGCCTCGAGCAGCTGGGCGATCGCTCGTGCCAGGTGGCGGGTGTAGGTCGGGCAGCCGATCTGGTCGTGCACGACCTGCAGCTTCTCGCGCTCGTGGGCGAGCGTCAGGATGGTGTCGACGAAGTTGCGGCCGTAGGGACCGAACAGCCAGGAAGTGCGGATGATCAGGTGGTTGTCGTTGGCCTCCGTGACGGCTTGCTCGCCGGCTAGTTTCGACCGGCCGTACGCCGAGATCGGTCCGGTGGCATCGTCCTCGACGTACGGCGATCCCTTGCTGCCGTCGAAGACGTAGTCGGAGGAGATGTAGACGATCCCGGCGCCGACCTCGGCAGCTGCCCGTGCCACGATGCCGGCTCCCTCTCCGTTCACGCGCAACGCTTCTTCCGGTTCGGCTTCTGCGCCGTCGACATCGGTGTAGGCGGCGCAGTGCACGACCCAGTGGGGGCGCTCACGGGCCAAAACAGCGCGTGCTTGCCGCTCGTCGCAGATGTCGAGTTCTTGGCGCGTTGCGCCGACCGCGCCCGGTATCTCCTCGAGCACGACGCGGCCGAGCATGCCGCCGGCTCCGGTGACCAGGACGCGGCTCACTGCATCCTCCCGCCGTAACAGGTGGTCTCGCCGCCGCGGCGGCAGCTGGCTGGATTCGGACGCATCTCTAGAGGATCGCAATCTCGGCGTTGTCGCCGACGACGAAGCGGAACGCGCGCGGCACACGCGGACCGCGACCGATCTTCACGTTGTGGCCGATCAAGCTCGCTTCGACACGCTGATCGAGCTCGCGGATCTCGGAGCCTGTCATGACTATCGAGTGCTCGAGCTCGGCCCGCTCGATCGTTACGCCATCGCCGATCGCCGTGTACGGACCGATGTAGGCGTCGACTATGCGTGCCCCCTCGCCGATGATGGCGGGGCCTCGCACCGTCGAGCGCTCGACCAGAGCGCCGTTCTCGATCCGCACGCGCCCCTCGACGCGGGAATCGACGATCTCGCCTTCGCAGGCCGGTTCTAGATCGTCGAGGATCAAGCGGTTCGCCTCGAGCATGTCCTGCACCTGGCCGGTGTCCTTCCACCAGCCGTGGACGACGTGCGGGTCGACGCGCAGGCCGCGGTCGAGCAAGCGTTGCAGAGCGTCGGTGATCTCGAGCTCGCCGCGCCACGACGGCTCGATCTCGCGCGCCGCCTCGAAGATCGCGGGCGTGAACATATAGACGCCCACCAGCGCAAGGTTGGTGGGGGGGTCTTTGGGCTTTTCGACCAGCCGCACGACGCGGCCGTCGCTCACCTCGGCGACGCCGTAGTGCTGGGGATCGGGGACGGGGGTGAGCAGGATTAGTGCGTCCGGTCGCTCGCGTTCGAAGGTCGCGACGAGCTCGGTGATCCCGTCACGCAGCAAGTTGTCGCCGAGGTACATAACGAACGGGCTGTCGCCGAGGAACTCCTCGGCGCAGAGGACGGCGTGCGCGAGACCGCGCGGCGCATCCTGCTCGATGTAGGTGATCTCGAGCCCGAAGCGCGACCCGTCGCCGGCGGCGGCGCGGATCTCGCCCCCGGTCTCGGGCGCGATGATGATTCCGACCTCGCGGATACCAGCCGCCGCCATCGCCTCGAGCCCGTAGAAGAGCACCGGCTTGTTAGCGACCGGAACCAGCTGTTTGGCGCGCGTATGGGTGATCGGCCGCAGGCGGGTTCCTTTGCCGCCTGACAGGATCAATCCTTTGAGTTCCGACACGTTCGCTCGGGGGCTTCGCTACGACAGTTCGGAGACGGGTGAGCTTGATCAATAGGTGCCGGCCGCGAGCTTGCGGTGATCCCAGCTCGCTATCCGCACGGGGCTGAAACGCAAACCTACTCGCTTCGCCGCCTGTGCCGCAACCATCTGGCGCACGTCGTCGGTCAGCGTGCCGAAGTAGCGGCTGAACAGTCGCAAACCGAACTCCTCGAGCGCAGCGCGGTCGTACTCGAGTTCGACACGGCACTCCATCATCACGCCGCGCAGCTCGTGGTACTGCTCGCCGGCCTCGATCCCGACCGTCGCGCGCGGGTCGCGTTCGAGGTTGCGCGCCTTCTGCGATTTGCGGTATGTCCACGCGAGTAGCTCGAGCCCTTCCGGTACGTACCACAGCGGCACCAGGTGGGGCCAGCCGCGCGGCCCGATCGTCGCGCACTGGAGGGTGCGTTGCTCGGCGAGGAACGACCGCACCTCCTCGTCGCTCATGCGGATTTGGTCGCGCCGCGACGGCACGCCGCAAAGGTAACGCCAAGCGCAGCCACTCGGCTCGCCGAGCGACCCGCCCGCAGCTCGCCAAGCGACCGCTGACGCCGCCTAAACGCGGACGAGCGTGTGCAGCTTCGTCGCCGCCTCGAGAACCGCACGTCGCGCCGCGCTCGGTTCGAGCACGACAGCGTCGCCCGCCTCCTTGAGGATCTCGCGCACGAGATAGTCGTGCCCGGCGTAGGGCAAGGCAACGACAACGGCGCCGTCTTCGAGCTCCGCCACCACGCGCTTGTCCTCGCGCGCGAAGCGCGCCCGCTCGGGCGAGATCCACACGCGGGCGACTTCGGCGTCGGGCACCTCGCCGGTGCGCGGCCAACCTTCGAGATCGAGGTCGACGCCGGTGCGCGGCGTGAAGCGCTCGTCGCTGAGATGGGCCGACTTGATGCGATCGAGGCGGAAGCTGCGTGGGGCGTCCCGTTCGGGATCCCACGCGTGCACGTACCAGCCCTCGCGACCGTTGACGAGCTTGTACGGCTCGATGCGACGGCGCGCGAACTCGTCGGCGTGCTCCTTGTAGTACTCGACGTCGAGCAGGCGTCGCTCGGTGATCGCTCGGCAGACGACGCGCGCGACCTCGGAGTCGTCGCCGGCGGCGTGAGTGACGTGCAGATCTTCAAGCGCCGGGTCGCGACCCAGAGCGGCGACGATCTTTTCGCGCGCGGACGCGAGGGAGCCCTCGGGCAGGTGCTCGCCGAGCAGGTCGATGGCGGCGATCAGCGCTTTCGCTTCCAGCGGCAGCAGGCGTGCCGGCCGCGCGAAGTTGTCGCCGTAAGCCTCGGGATCGACCTCGATCGTGTCGCCGTGAATTTCGGCGTAGAGGACGTAGGCACCGCCACCGAAGTTGACGACGTTGAGGATGTCGATGTCCTGGCGCAGCTCCTCCTCGTTCGTGCCGAGCGTCCGGCAGAGCTCGCTGACCGACAGTTTGGCGTCCTCGCGCGCGGCTGTGATCAAGATGCCAGCGAGCGTCACCAGCCGGGCGAAACGTTCGGGGCGAATCGCAGGTTCGCTGCGCTCTCGCTGCTGATCGCCCGCGGCGGCTGCGCTGGCCGGTTGGCTGCGCGGCCATTCGGACAGGGCGGGCGCTGTTTCGAACGTGTCGTTCTGGTGGCGCTCGACGATGAGGGCGACACGGCGGTCGTACTCGGCTACGAGCTCGGCCGGTGCGAGAAGGCGTGCGCGCTCGCCGAGCCCGAGCAACCAGGCGATCAACGCCCGCTCGTCGGCGTAGTCGGTCTCGAAGATCGTCCCCGGGCCCGGTGCGTCGTCGACATCGTCGGCGCTTTGAGCACGACCGGCGTGACCGAAGTGCCGCAGCACGTACCAGTCGATGCGGTCCGAGAGCCAGATGCGCGCCGTGTTTTTGCGCTCACCGAGCTGCCACTGCACGCGGCGCGCGTACTCGCGCGGGTCGAAGTCGGCAGGGCGTTGGAAGTCGCGTTCCGCCTTGGTCGCGTAACCGATCTTCCCGCGAATGCGGGAGATGCGGAAGACGCGGACCGCATCGCGCTCGTGCGAGTAACCGATCAGATAGAACTGGCCGCCCTTGTAGAGCAGGTGGTAGGGGTCGACTTTGCGCCGCTCGACGGTGTCGCGGCCGATTGTGTAGTAGTCGAAGGTGACGGTTTTGCGGCGGAAGATCGCTGTCTCTAGTTTCTGCAGCCGCTGCGACAGTTCTTTGCCGCCCGGGTCTGCCTTGATCGCCAGCGCGACCGATGTTTCCTCGGGAGCGTCGAGCGGCGAGGGCTTGCCCCACGACAGGTGTTGGAGGGCGAGTCGCAGCGGTTCGGCGTACGCGAACTCGCCGTCGAGCAGGGCGAGCGCGGTGCGCAGCGCCGCAAGCTCCTCGTCGCTGAACTCGATCGGTGGGAGGTAGAAGTTCTCGGGCGGCAGCTGGTAGGTCTCGGCCTCGAAGTAGCCGTCCGGGGCCTTGTCGACCTTGAGCCGGATGCCGAGCGATTCGAGCTCCGCGCGGTCGGCGTAGAAGCGGCGGGCGAAGGCCTCGTCGTTCATCTCCGAGTAGCCCTCGACGTTCTGCTTGATCTCGACGGCGGTGACCGGGCGCCGCTCGGCCATCAGGTACGAGATCAGCGAGAGCTGACGGATCAGCTTGTCGGTGTCCTTCGCCACGCAAGCCAGGATAGGTCCCGAGCGGCGCAAGCGGAAAGTGGCCGCCGGCCGCTTTGGACGCTATTTGCGGGGCTCGGTGGCCGCGGAAGGCGCCGCCGCCCTTACGCCGCGAGCCGATCGGGGTCGCCGCCGGTGTCGCCCGCCGAGGACGCGCGGCTCACGCGGCTGGCGGTTGTGCGTTCCTCGTCGGCTGCAGAAGCGCGCGCCGGGAAGAAGGCCGCTGCAGCGATACCGCGGTCGAACGCCGACCAGTACTCGCCTTCGGGCAGCTGCTTCTCGATCCGGTCGAAGCTGCCCAGTGTGCCGCCGAGGTTGTCGATCATGTGGACAAGCACCGCCTCGCGCGTACACGGAACCACCGGGCTGCCGAGCTCGAGCTTGCCGTGGTGGGAGAGGATGATGTGCAGTAGCGCCTCGGCGTCGCGCGCGGGAAAGTCGGGGATCTCCTCGATCGCGCGCCTGACCGTGTAGTAACCGAGCGCGATCTCGCCGTGCAGGCGGCCGCGATCGGTCATTTCGATCGCTCCCCCACGGTCCTCGTAGGTGAAGACCTTGCCGATGTCGTGCAGCAGCGCACCGACGACGGCAAGGTCGCGGTCGATGCCGGGAAAGGTGGCGGCCATCGCCGACACACCCTGAGCGACCGTCAGCGAGTGCTCGAGCAGACCGTGCCGATACGCCTGGTGGTAGTGCTTGGCAGCCGGTGCCGAACGCCAGCGAGCGCCGATCTCGCTATCAGGCGCGAGTAGGCGCTCGACTAGCGTCCGCAGGTGGGGTCGCTGGATAGTCGCGATCAGCTGATCCAGCTGATCGCTCATGCGCTCGTATGAGATCGGCGGGCCGTCGAAGAGGTCGCGCGGGTCGTACTCGTCATCGACAGCGGGGCGTACCGCCCGGAGGCGCAGTTTCGGTCCGTACCGCTGGTGGACGCTGTACTCGCCGCTGACGCGGACGGCCGCGCCAGGTTCGCACACCGTTTCGATCGTCTCGATGTCGTCCCATGCGACAGCCTCGACGCAGCCGGTAGCGTCGGCGAGGCTCACGCGCAGGTACTCGCCGCCCTGGCGGGTGGGACGGCGAGCGCGTTCACGTACGAGAAAGACCGAATCGACGCGCTCGCCGTCGACAAGCTCGCGAACGAATCGCTTACCGCCTTTCTCCGTCGCCGACCGCGGGCCGTAGCCGTCAGCTGCCGCGGTCGCCGCGGACCGAGCGACAGGGCTCTCGGTGACTTCGTTGAGAGAGGGTTGGCGCATTCATTGGAGACCGTAGAGGAGCGTTCGGACGCTGTCGTTCGGCGACGGCGACGACTGCGCTAAAGATTGGTTACTCGTCTGCGCACTGCGCGGGGACGGAGCGCGCACGCGAGGTTGACGAGCGACGGTGATGAGCGAAGAAGCGAGGGCGCACCGTGCGGTGGTAGTCGCCGGGGCTACCGGCGCGCTCGGGCGTGCGGTAACGAGCGAGCTCGTCACACACGGCTTCGAAGTGTTGCCGCTCGGTCGTCGCGAGGAGGCGGTAAGCGCGCTGGCGCGCGAGCTCGGCTGCGCGCGCTGGGCTGTCGCCGAGCTCGGGAACGGCAGCACGCAGCTCGAGGGGGCGCTTGCTCGGCTCGCTCCTTTCGATGCGGTGGTGGATGTGGTTGGCGGTTTCACGGCCGGCCCGCTACTCCACGAGACCGACGCCGCCGACTTCCGCGCTCTGTTCGAGCTCAACTTCTTCAGTGCCTACGAGTTGGCGCGAGCGGCGCTACCCCACTTGCTCGCGCGCGGCGGGGGTGCGCTCGTTTTCACCGGCGCGCGCGCCGCGCTCGAACCGTTCGCCGGCGCCTCGGCCTACGTGATCTCAAAGGCCGCGCTGCACGCCCTCGTGCGCGCGCTCGACGCCGATTATCGGCGCCGTGGCGTGCGTGCCAACGCCATCGTTCCGGGCGTCATCGATACGCCTGCGAACCGACGCGCGAACCCCGACGCAGATCGCTCGGACTGGGTCGACCCGCGCGATATCGCGCGGGTCGTGCGCTTTTTGGTCTCGGACGATTCGACGCCGATTGCCGGTCAGCTGGTGCCGGTGTGGGCGCCCGCTTGACCGTCGCGCTTGCGTCCCGCGGCGACGAAGTTGAAACCGGAGTCGACGTGCAGGATCTCGCCGGTGATCGCACGCGAGAAATCCGAGAAGAGGAAGCACGCGGCGTCGGCCACCGGGTAGGGATCGGTCGGATCCCACGGCAGCGGCGCCCGCTCGGCCCATGCCTCGGTGAGGATCTCGAAGTTCGGGATGCCCTTGCCGGCTCGTGTTTCGAGCGGGCCGGCGGCGATCAGGTTGGAGCGAATCAGGCGCTCGCCGAGGTGGAAGGCGAGGTAGCGGTTGATCGATTCGAGCGCCGCTTTGCAGACGCCCATCCAGTTGTAGATCGGCCAAGTCACGGCCGCGTCGAAATCGAGTCCCACCAGCGAACCGCCGCTCGGCGGGCAGAGGTCGCGCAGAAGGCGCCCGAGCGACATGTAGCTGAAGCTGCTCGTGTGGAAGGCGAGGTTGACGCGTTCGGGACGCACGTCGAGGAAGTCGCCGGCGAGCGTTTCGCGCGGCGCGAACGCCACCGCGTGCAGCGCGCCGTCGACGTTGCCCCACTTCGCGCGCAGGCGATCGGCGACGCGGTCGAAGTGCTCGCTGTTGGTGACGTCGAGATCGAGCACTTCGGGCTCGTTCGGCAGGCTCTTCACCGCCTCTTCGCACAGCTCACGGTCCTGGGGGCGGGCGGTGGCGACGATCTCGGCGCCGAGCTCCTGGGCCCGCTTGGCGCAGGCGAACGCAATGCTCTGATCGTTGACGATCCCGGTGATGATCAGACGCTTACCTTCGAGCATCGTCTCCCTTCCCGTGGCGATTTGGCGGTTGGAGTGGGCTGCTAGGCGGTGCTGTCGGAGCGCAGCGCGCGGTCGCTAGCGCGCACGCGCTCCGCCTGTCGAGCGCGGAAGTCTTCCACGGTACGGCGGATGCGCGCATCGCTGACAGCGAGGATTCTCGCTGCGAGCAGACCAGCGTTGCGCGCCTGGCCGATCGCCACGGTGGCGACCGGCACGCCGGCCGGCATCTGCACGATCGAGAGCAGCGAGTCGAGCCCCGAGAGGTGGCGCAGGGGAACTGGCACGCCGATCACGGGGAGCGGCGTCACCGAGGCGAGCATCCCCGGCAGGTGGGCGGCACCGCCCGCGCCGGCGATCAGAACGCGCAGTCCCCGGTCGGCCGCGGTCTCTCCGTACTCGAGCATCTCCTGTGGCGTGCGGTGGGCCGAGACGATCCGCAGCTCGTAGGGGATGGCGAACTCGTCGAGCACTTCCGCGGCCCCGCGCATCGTCTCGAGGTCGGACTGCGAGCCCATCGCGATCCCGACCAACGGCTCGCGACCCCCTCCGTACCCGCTCGCTTGCGCGCGATCGCTCACTGCGCTCGTCCTTCGAGAACAGCCGCGGCTCGGCGGGCGCGTGCCAGCGCTTCGTCGGGATTGGCAGCGAGCACCGTGACGTGGCCGAGTTTGCGTCCTGGCCGCGGGCCTTTGCCGTAGAGGTGCACGTGAACGTCACGGACGGTGGCGAGCGCGTGGGGCAGCGCTGCCCGGGGATCGCTGCCGTCGGGTGGGCCTACGACGTTCACGGTCGCCACAGCGGGTGCGACTAGCTCCGTCGACCCCAGCGGCCAGCCGACCACCGCCCGCAAGTGCTGCTCGAACTGGCTCGTGACGCACCCCTCGATGGTGTAGTGACCGGAGTTGTGGGGTCGTAGCGCGAGCTCGTTGACGAGCAAGCCCGCGCGTGTGCAGAACAGCTCGAGCGCTACGACGCCCGTCGCACCGATGGCCTCGCTGATCGCGAGCGCAAGCTGTTGAGCTTCTGTGCGCTGGGCGTCGGACACGCGCGCCGGAACGATGATCTCGCGACACATGCCGTCGACCTGCACCGTCTCGACCACCGGGTAGACGACCGCCTCCCCGTTTGTCGAACGGGCGGTTAGCACCGCGAGCTCGGCGACAAGGTCGAGCCGCGCTTCGAGCAGCAGTGTGCCCTGCTCGCCTAGCAAGCGCTCTAGTTCCGTCTCGTCGGCGACGACGAACACCCCGCGCCCGTCGTAGCCGCCACGCGGCGGTTTCGCGACCAGCGGCCAGCCGTGGCGGCGGGCAAACGCTCTGGCGCTGGCCGCATCGGCGACGACGGCGAACTCCGGCACAGGAAAGCCCAGGCGCGCCAGCTCGCCGCGTTGGTGCGCTTTGTCCTGGGCAAAGAGTTTGGCGGCAGGCTTGGGCTGGAGGTTGTAACCGCCTGCGGCCAGCTGCTGCAGATGTTCGGGCGGTATCCGCTCGTGGTCGAAGGTGACGACATCGGCACCTGCCACCGCGGCTTCGAGTTCCGCGTAGGCGTTCGGGTCGGCGCGCCGCCAAGGTGCTCCGGCCCGCACGGCAGCGTCATCCGCGCTCGCCGCGACAACCGTGAAGTCGAGCGCCAGGGAGATGGCCGCTTGGTGCGTCATGCGGGCGAGCTGCCCGGCACCGATCATCACCACTCGCGGTGAGCGCAACCCCCCAGCAGCTACGGCGACCTCGAGTGTCGCATCGGGTGCGTGAACTGCTGCCGGCCCGGTGTTCGACGTCCGCTGCATGTCCTCGTCGGGCGAAGAGCACTAAGGAGATTGCCAAAACGGCAGCGCACAGGGCCCGCAGGTGACGCCGAGTTTACGCTAGGGCGGTGCTCGCGATCGAAGCTGCGGGGTTGGGCAAGCGCTACGGGCAGGTGACGGCGCTGGCCGGGCTCGATCTCGCCGTGCGACCGGGCGAGGTGTACGGCTACCTCGGCCCCAACGGTGCTGGCAAGACGACGACGATCAGGTTGCTCCTGGGTTTGCAGCGACCCACGAGCGGTGGCGCCCGCGTCTTCGGTATCGACGCCTGGCGCGACGCAGCGCGTGCGCACCGACGTGTCGCGTATGTGGCAAGCGAGCCCGCGCTCTGGCCGAACCTGACGGTCATCGAAACGCTCGAGCTGTTGTCGCGGTTGCGCGGCGGGGTCGACACGACCTACCGCGACGAGCTGCTCGAGCGCTTTCGCCTCGAGCCCGACCGCCGTGTCAGGGCCCTCTCGCGGGGCAACCGGCAAAAAGTGCAGCTGGTCGCGGCGCTGGCCACGCGCGCTGAGCTGCTTCTGCTCGACGAGCCGACTACGGGTCTCGATCCGTTGATGCAGCTTGAGTTCCGCCAGTGTGTGCACGAGGCGCGCGAGCGCGGCCAGACCGTCTTCCTTTCATCGCACGTGCTCAGCGAGGTGGAAGCGGTCTGCGATCGCGTAGGCATCCTTCGCGACGGTCGCTTGGTCGACGAAGGTGCCTTGAACGAGCTGCGCCATCTGCGGGCGCGCGTGCTCGAGGTCACCTTCGGAACAGAGTCCCCGACGCTCCCGGCGCTACCAGGTACAAGAACAGTGCGGTCGGGTCCACGGTCGCTGCGAATCGAAGTGAGCGGTGACGTCGGGCCGGTGCTACAGGAGCTGGCGAAGCACCCTGTCGCGACGTTGACGGCGCGCGAGCCGACGCTCGAAGAGATCTTCCTGCACCACTACGACACACGTCATGGATAGCTGGCGCGTGGCGGTCTCGCTCGCTCGGGCGACGCTGCGCGAGACGCGTGTGCGCGACAGCGCTTTCGCTGCCTTCTTCGCCGCCGTCGCCTACGTTGTCGCCGCGTCGTACGACAGCGTGTTTCCAACCGTTTCCGACCGCTTGGCTTTCGCCCGCACGTTCGGCTCGAACGAGGTCGTGCGCCTGTTTGTCGGCAAGCCCTACGACCTCTTGACGAGCGGCGGCTACACAGCTTGGCGTTTTGGCGGCTTCGCGGCCATCGTCGCTGCGAGCTGGGGGGCGGTAGCTTCAGTGCGGGCGCTGCGGGGCGCCGAGGACCGCGGCACCGTCGAGCTCGTTCTTGCCCAACCTGTCGCGCGGCGCGACGTGTTCGCCGCCTTCCTCGTTGCGTTGGGCGCCGGTTGCGCGTTGCTGTGGGCGGCCTCCGTGCTCGGTCTGGTGGCGGCCGGTCTGCCGCTGGGCGGTTCGGCGTTCCTGGCGCTAGCGACGGTGTCGCCGGCCTTGCCGCTCGCTGCCACAGGAGCGATCGCCAGTCAAACCGCCGCTAACAGGCGGATCGCCGCCGAGCTGACGGCCGCTGTGGTCGCTGGTAGCACGCTCTTGCGCGCTGTGGCGGACACCGTGAGCGCTACCGGCTGGTTGCGCTGGCTCACGCCGCTCGGCTGGGCCGAGGAAGCGCGGGCGTTCGCCGGTGCGCGCCCTGGGCCGCTGGTGCTGTCGCTAGCAGCCAGCTGCGGCGGGCTTGCGCTCGCTTGGCTCCTGTGGCGTGCGCGCGATGTCGGCCAAGGAGCGATCAGAGGATCGGAGGAAGCGCGAGCGCGCACGTTTCTGCTGCGCTCTTCGGCGCGCTACGCCGTTCGCGAACATTCGGGGAGCCTGGCAGTGTGGGCCGCGGGAACCGCCCTTTTCGGTGTGGTGTTGGGGATGGTCGCGGCGTCGTTCGACGCGCAGGCCCTGTCCGAGGGGTTACGTCGCCGCTTGGCCGAGATTGCCGGTACGTCGCTCGACAGTCCAGAGGGGGCCGTGAGCTACTACTTCCTGACTTTGGCGCTCGCCTTGGCGATCTTCGCGTGCCAGCAGATCGGCGCGATCCGTCGCGAGGAAACGGAGGGGCGGCTAGCGACCGTGCTGGCGCTACCGATCGCTCGCACGCGCTGGTTCGCGGAGCGCCTCGCGCTAGCGGCTCTCGCCAGCGCCGGTTTGGCGGTCTTGTTCGGGGCGTGCATCTGGGTCGGCGTGGAGGTCCGCGCAGGGGGTGTCGGGCTCGGCGAGGCGCTCGCTGGCGCGGTCAACACCCTCCCGGTGGCCTTTCTGTTCCTCGCCCTGGCGGCGCTGCTGGTCGCCGTAGCACCGCGCATCGCTAGCGGTGCCAGTTACGGGTTCGTTCTTGCCGCGTTCACCGTGCAGTTGCTGGCCGCTCTAGCCGACGTTCCGAAGTGGGTAGCCGACCTCTCGCCGTTCGCCCATCTTGCGCTCGTGCCTGCCCAGCCGTTCGCGACAACCGAGAGCGCTGTTCTGTTGGCATGCGCTAGCGGCTTGGCTCTCGTCGCGCTGGCGGGCTTCCGGCGGCGCGATGTCGAACGGGGTTAGCCGGTAGGCGGGAGCTGCGGTCGGGAGCGCGCGCGGTGTCGACTCTGCTGCTAGCTGCTTGTGCGACGACACTGGCGACCGGGCTCGGAGCGCTGCCGGTCTTCTACCTCGGGAAGCGGGCCGAGCGGTTTGCCCCCGCGCTGTGGGCCGTGTCGGCCGGGGCGATGGCGGTGGCAGCGGTCGCGGGCTTGATCGTGCCAGCGGCGGACGAGGGTTCGCCCCCGGAGTGGATCGGCGGCGCGGCTGCCGGGGTGGCGTTTCTGTTCGTGGCAAGGCGGCGGCTCCGGCTTGCTGCGCGTAGCGGCCCGCACGCTGTCGAAGAGGTGGCGGCGGCGCGCCGCGCATCGCTGCTCGTGTTCTTGACCCTGCTGATCCACAGCCTTCCCGAGGGGTTCGCGCTCGGCACTGCGTACGCCTCGGGCAGTGTCGAGCTCGGCGTACTCGTGTTCGCTGCGATCGCGCTTCAGAACGTTCCCGAGGGCACGACAGTCGCCCTTCCCTTGGCGGCGGCGGGCGCCGGACGCGGACGCCAGTTCTGGGCAGCTACGGCCTCCAGCCTCCCGCAGCCACCGGGCGCCGCGATCGCCTACCTAGCGGTCGAACAGGTGCAAGTGCTGTTGCCGTTGTCGCTGGCGTTCGCGGGTGGGGCGATGGCGGCGTTGGTCGTGGTCGAAATGACTCCGCGCGCTTTCGTCCGCGGGCTCGATCCCCTCGCCGTCGCCGGTTTTGCGCTCGGCGCCTCGGTGATGCTCGCTCTGACCGCTGTGTTGGGCGTTTAAGCGCCCGCGGCCGCCAACAGCAGCGTCGCTCGAAGCAAACGAGTGGCGAGGGCCGGACTCGAACCGGCGACACCACGATTTTCAGTCGTGTGCTCTACCACCTGAGCTACCTCGCCGCGGCCGTCGATGGTAGCGCGGCACGGCCCCGAGCCGCGACTGCGGCGTGGGGTGTCAGGCGAGCCCTTCGGCTTCGTACTCGCGCAGGAAACCCTCGAAGAGCCGGCGGTGGGCCTCCTCCTCGTGGAGGATCTCGATCACCATGTCCTGGGTGACGTAGTCCTTGCCCTCGCAGAACTCGATGATCGCGTTGTAGTGCTCGATTGCGGCCGTTTCGGCCTCGATCACGCCCCGGATCACGTGCACGACGTCGGTCTGGTGTTCGGGCGGCTGCAAGTACGACTGCTCGGCCTTGAACTCGAGCGACCCCGGCACGACACCGTAGAGCTCCTTGATCCGTTCACCGAAACGTCGGGCATGGGCGAGCTCCTCCTGGATGTCCTCCTCGAGCGCTTCGCGGATTTCCTGTGCTCGCACACCGTCGGGGTTGATCGACGCCTGCAGGTAGCTCATCACCGTTTCGACTTCCATCCAGTACGCCTTGCTCAACATCTCGATCAACTGCTCGCGCTCGGCGCGCAGCTCCTCGCTTAGGATTCCGCGCCGAGCTGCAGTTCGCATCTCGCCCATCCTCTCGCCTCCACGTCCTTTCGAATCGCTGATCTCCTTGGGAAGCGAGCGGAAGCGAAATCCCGCCCGCCTAGGGTCACGCTAGCGAGCGCAGCTACGTGCGCCAAGCGGGTTAGCGCGTGACCGATCGTCGCGACAGCGTCGTGCTCCGAGAACGGCGAAAGCGCGGGCCGACACCGTCGCGGTTCTAGCTCGCGCTCTCGCTGATCCCTTCCGCGGATGCCCAGCGGCGCAGGAGCGGCAGCGGATCGATCGGTTCGCCGCCGTCCTGCCAGCGGCCGCGCCAAACCTCGAAGTGAAGATGTGGCCCGCTCGCCCGTCCGGTCGCTCCCACCGCAGCTAGCTGTTGGCCGGTGGCGACACGGTCGCCCTCGCGCACCCGCAGCGAACCGGCGGCCAAGTGCATGAAGACGTAGTCCCGTCCAGCGCGCTCGTCGCGGAGCACCACGTAATGTCCGGCGCCGCCGCGTTGATAGGCGACATGCACCACGACACCCGCCGCTGGTGCCACCACAGGGGTTCCCTCGCTGGCGACGATGTCCTGCCCTTGGTGGCGGTAGTGACCCCGGTCGGCGCCGAAAGCGCCGTCCGCTCCCGCGAAGCGCCACGTCCCGCGCACCGGGAAGGCGTTCGCCAGCACGCGCACCGCGACCGTGGGCGCACCGCGCAGCGGTACCCGCTGCCCGCGCCGATCGCGCACGGCGAGCGTGAGCGCCACGGTGCCGGGGGCGGTAGGCAGCAGCGCTTGTGGCGTGACGCTCGCCGTGAGGTCGCTCCCCGAGCGCCCGATGCCGAGGTCGACCCGGTACGAGCTCGAGGAGCCGTTTGCGGCTGCAGCCCGCGCATCGCGGCGTGCGACGAGCGTCACCGTCCAAGGGCCGCCGCGGCCGCGCAAGCGGACGATGACGCGCAGCGGCCGGCCTCCGTGATAGAAGCGCCCGCCCGCGACCGAGAACGCTGCGACCGCAACCGGGCGGGGTCGTGCGCGCCGTGGCCGTCGTTTGTCCTTGCGCCGAGTGGTGCCGCGGGGCGCGGTCGCGCGGCGAGTGCGGCGCGGCCCGCTCCGTGTTTCCACGCCTGCGTACGCGCCGCCGCCCGCAGCGCTTCCCCGGCGATTGGCCGGCGCCTTCACGACGCTTGCCGGGGGCGCGCTGACCCCTCCGCGCGAACTAGCGATATCGGCAGCGCTGCTGTTCGAGATTGCGGGAGCGAATGCGGCCCCGCCGCTCGCCGCCGTGGCCGGGTATGGGGCGGCGAGCAGCGTGACCGCGAGGGGGAGCACGATGCGAGGCAACCGCATCTAGCGCCCAAGGTCGGCACAGCGGTAGCTGGCTTGAGTGCCCGTACCGAATTCCTGCTCGCTGCAAGCGATCTTGCAGGCGCGCCGCAGCGATCGGCACGCTCCCCGCGGCGAGGGCCACGAGCGCTCGCTGTCACGCTCGCGCGGGTGAGGGAACGTGCTGCAACGACACCCCGGCCATCGCGCTCGCGAGCGCCTCGAGCAGCATGTGTGCACCGGCTTTCGACAGCGGCTCGTTGAGGTTCCCGCACTTCGGCGACTGAATGCAGGACGGGCAGCCGCCCTCGCAAGGGCATTCGCGCACCAGTTGCAGGGCGTCTTGCGTCAATTCGCCGAAACGGTCGAAGCCCGTTCGTGAAATGCCCACCCCGCCCGGGTGACCGTCGTACACGAACACGGTCGGCTTGCCGGTTTGAGCGTGGCAGGCGGTCGACAGCCCGCCGATGTCCCAGCGGTCGCACATCGCCAGGAGCGGCAAAACGGCGATCTGGGCGTGCTCGGCTGCGTGCAATGCTCCCGGCAGCTCGTCGATCGCGACCTGTCCAAACTGTTCGTCGGGCAACACCCACCACAGCGCCTGGGTGACGAACTCTTCGCTCGGCAGCTCCAGGCCGACAAGATCGATCGGTTCGTGATCGCGCACACGCTTGCGCTGGTAGGCGATCACGGTGTCGGTGACCGAGATCACACCGAAACAGAGACGAAGGCCGCTGGGCGTGGCGATCTCGCGGCGTACGGCCTCGATCATCACCTCGGTGTCGTGGCGCGGTTGCGTGTACCAGTCGCCGCTGAAGGGCTCGACCAGCGCCCTGCCGGTCTCGAGATCGAGATCGACGACCGCGTACTGAACCCCGAGATGCATGTAAACGGCGCCCGGGTGAACGAGCGCGGGGGCTCGTGCGCGCTCGACGGTGCCGAGCAGCTCGCCGGTCGTGCGGTCCACGATCGCCACGGATGTGGCGCTCGCGCTCCGCAGCGGCACGCGTTCCGGAGGAAAAAGCGCTGAACGGTTTAGGTATCTGCCGCCGTGCTCGCGCACGGCGCCCACGCGCACCAGCGTGCGTAGCCGCTCTTCGAGCCGTTCGCCGAAAAAGACGCGGTCGCGAGCGGTGAGCGGCAGCTCGTGCGCCGCGCACCAGAGGTGAGCGAGCTGGATCTCCTCGCTTTCCGGGTCGACGATCGCCTGCTCGACGGGACGGGCGAGGAAATCCTCCGGATGGCGGCAGAGGAACTGGTCGAGCGCGTCGTCGCCGGCGAGAAACACGGCAAGACCGCGTCGGCGGCGGCCTGCCCGGCCCCACATCTGTTTGAGGCTCGCGACGGTGCCCGGGAAGGTCACGCAGATGGCGGCATCGAGGTCGCCGATGTCGATCCCGAGCTCCAGTGCGTTCGTCGCCACGACAGCGAGCAGCTCGCCGGACACGAGCTTGCTTTCGATCTCGCGCCGCTGGAAGGGCGTGTATCCCGCGCGGTAGGGGAGCACCCGGCGCGCCAGCGGCGCGCAACCGTCGTCGCGAAGGCGCTCGACGGTGAACCGATGCACGAGCTCGACGCCGCGCAGCGAGTTGAGAAAGCAGATCGTGCGCACCTCGGCTGCGACGAGGCGAGCCAACAGGTGTGCCGCCTCAGCGAGTGCCGAAGCACGCAAACCGAGCCGTTCGTCGATCAGTGGCGGGTTCCACAGCACGATGTCGCGCGCGTGCCGCGGTGCGGCGTCGTCGCGGACGACCGTTGCCGGCTCGCCGATAAGCGCCCTGGCGTGTTCGGCCGGGTTGGCGATCGTCGCCGAGGCGAGAAGGAAACGCGGGCGCGTGCCGTAGCGGGCAGCGATCCGGCGCAAGCGGCGCAGGACGTTGGCCACGTGCGAGCCGAAAACGCCACGGTAGACGTGCGCCTCGTCGACGACGACCGCCGCGAGGTTGCGAAAAAAGCGCGCCCAAGAAGCGTGGTTGGGCAAGATCCCGAGGTGGAGCATGTCGGGATTAGTGAGCACCACGTTGGCGTCACGGCGGATTGCCGGCCGGTCGGCTTTCGGGGTGTCGCCGTCGTAGATCGCCGGCCGCAGGAAGGGCAGACCGAGCTCGTCGAGCTTGCGCGCCTGATCCTGAGCTAGCGCCTTCGCCGGGTAGAGGTAGAGCGCGCGGGCCGAGCGGTCACGCGCGAGCACGTCGAGCACCGGCAGGTTGAACGCCAGCGACTTACCGCTCGCGGTGCCCGTCGCGATCGCGACGTGCCCGCGCTTTACCGCTTCCCAGGCCGCTTCCTGGTGCCGCCAGAGGGCGCCGATGCCGAGACGTGCAAGGGCCGAGCGCACCTCGTCGTGGAGGTCGTCGGGCAAGGCGACGCGCTCGCTACGGCGAGCTCTCTCGCTGAGGCGAATGACCGTTCGGCCCCCGGTACCGGCGCTCGTGAGAATCCGCACCAAATCCCTGCTAGGCGCCGGGCGCATCGAGTGCGATAGTAGGCGGACCTCGTTCGACCCCAGCGCCACGGCGACCGCTTGTCGCCGCGGTCCTGCTGCCAGCCGAGAGCGCCGTGATTCGGACCTTCCATCACCGCGACTTCCGACTCGACGAGCTCATCCGCCTGAAACGGGAGCGCGGCGAGAGCGTGTCGGCGGTTCTCCCGGCGCGCGAAGTTGCGGACACGGTCGGTGACATCGTCGACAAGCTGCGCAGCCTCGGCGATCTCGTGGATCAGATAGTCGTCGTGGACGCTGCCTCGCGCGACGGCACCGCCGCCGTTGCGGCGGCGCACGGTGCCGAAGTGCACCAGGAGTCGGAGCTCATGCCCGAATTCGGGCAGGCGCTCGGGAAGGGCGACGCGATGTGGCGGGCACTCGCTGTCGTCGAGGGCGACCTCGTCGTCTACCTCGACGCCGACACGCGCCGCTTCCCACGCCACTTCGCGATCGGCATGCTCGGACCGCTGCTCGCCTACGACGACGTGGCGTTCGTGAAAGGCTTCTTCCGCCGGCCCTTCACCACCGACGAAGGCGAAGAGCGGCCGCTCGACGGTGGTCGCGTCACCGAGCTCTGTGCGCGGCCTTTGCTGTCCGCCTTCTACCCCGAGCTCGCAGGGTTCGTGCAGCCGCTCGCGGGCGAGGTGGCCGCGCGGCGGGCGCTGCTCGAACGCATTCCCTTTGCGACCGGTTACGCGATCGAGACCTCGATGCTGCTGCACGTGCGCGATCTCGTCGGCGTCGATGCCATGGTGCAGGTCGACCTCGAAGAGCGGCGCAACCGCCACCAGCCGCTGCCCGATCTGGCGCCGATGGCCTACGCCGTGCTGCGCGTGATCCTCGAGCGTTTGCGCCGGGAAGGCCGGCTGCTCGACGATGTCGCGCCGCCGCTCCAGACGGCCGACGGGCGGCTCGTCCAAGTCGAGGTCGTCGAGCGACCACCCTTTATCTCCCTAGGCGCGCAACGGCCGTGAAGAGCGCCCGACAGTCGCGAGCGCGGGCGGCGATCGCCTGCCTCTACACCGACCTCGACGGCACTCTGCTGGGTGCTGGCGCGTCGCTGTTTCGCACCGCCGAGGGCGGCTTCACGTTGCTCGCGGCGCGGGCGCTCGAGCTCTGCTACCGCGCCGACATCGAGGTGGTGTTGATGTCGGGCCGCAAGCGCGTGCAGGTCGCCGAGGACGCGCGGCTGATCGGCCAGAGCGCATTCATCTACGAGCTTGGCGGCGGCCTGGCGGTCGACGGCCAAGATTTCCTGCTCGTAGGCGAAGAGTGGTTGCCGCGCAGTGCCGACGAGACCGTCTTCGATCGCGTCGCGGCGAGCGGAGCACCTGAGATCCTGCTCGATCGTTTCGCCGGGCGGCTCGAGCCGCACGCGCCGTGGCATCGCGAGCGGCGGATCACGCACCTTTTCCGCGGCTTGGTCGAACCGAGCGCCGCCGAAGCGGCGCTGGCCGAGGCCGGCGTCGACGGTCTGCGCTTGGTCGACAACGGCGTTCTGCCGCCCGGTGAGTGCCGCCTGTCGCTCGAGGCGCCCGCACACGCGTACCATCTGCTGCCGAAACCGGCCTCAAAGGCGACGGCGGTCGCACGGCACATGGCGATCCGCGGCCTCGCCCGCGAACAGTGCATCGCCGTCGGGGATTCCCGCGAGGACCTGGCCGTCGCTCCGCTCGTCGGCCGCTTCTTTTTGGTCCGTAACGCGCTCGACGAGGACCCGTCGCTGCGCGAGGAGCTCGACCGCTACGGCAACGTCGAGGTGACCGCGGGGGCGGCGGGCGAAGGCGTCTACGAAGCCGTCGTGCGCAGCCTGTCGGAGCGCGCTGCTCCGCGCGTCGCTTAACGGCTAGAGCGCGAGGTAGCGGGGTTCGCAGCGCTCGGCGGACCGCTGCAGGCCGCGACAACGCAAGTAACGATCGCTACATTCCTGAGTAGTCAGGAACGAGGGCGGTAGGCGGGCGGCGGCGCGCCGCCCGACGCCAGCGGCGGGCGCTCCGCCCACCGGCCGCTCCAGCCAACGACGAGGAGGGGCAACGATGGGCACGACACAGGCTCATCACTTTCGCAAGCTGGTAGCGGGCGTGTGCATGGTCGTCGCGCCGGTGCTGATGATCGTCGGGATGATCGTTCATCCCGGGCTCGAGGACACCGTGCGCGGCCAACTCGCGACCATCGCCGCTGACCGCGATCGCTGGCTCGTCGCCTATTTGCTGATCGGCGCCGGTCTGGTCTTCACCGTACCGGTCGTGCTCGGGCTCATGCACATGCTGCGCGAGCGCGATCCATCGGTGGGCCATCTCGGCGGGGCGCTCGGGCTGGTAGGAGCGATGGCTGCCGCCGGCTACCTGGCCATCGAGGGGTTCGGTGGCTGGGCGGCGGCCGGCGTAGGTGGCGGAGGTACGGTCGCGCTGTTCGAGCGCATGCACGACAGCGCTGCCACCTTCATCCCCATCTACCTGTTCTCCTACGGGCTGGTGGCGGGCATGATCGTGCTCGCCTTCGGCCTCGCCCGGCGGCGTCTCGTGGCGCCGTGGATGGCGGCGTGCGCGGCGATCGGGCCGCTGCTCGTCGGCATCGGTGTGCCGGCGGCGAGCGGCGCGCTTTGCCTGATCGGCGCCGCTGTGACGCTGATCGGCGTCGGGGCGATCGGTCAGCTGGTCCTGGCCGAGAGCGACGAGGAGTGGGAGCACACGCCCGAGTACCGCGGCTTCAGGCCGCGTCTCGGCACACGCTGAAAGCGAGGTGATCGCAAAGGAGGCGGGCCGTACAGAGAATGGCGCCGCCCAAGGTGCCCCGCTCGGGCACCGAGCTACGAGTCCACGGGTGACCGGCGGGCGCCCCGCAGCTGCGGGGCGCCCGCGCCGCTTCCGCCGGCCGAGCCGCCCGGAAGCGAGAGCGAACGGCTTTGAGACTGAGCGAGCGCATTTGCGACTTGTTGCCCGCCCTGGGCTCGACGCCCTCTCTCACCTTCACTCCACGCACGACGCTTCGTCGTCGCGCAGGCAGGGATGCTCCGCATGGACGAGCTCGCGTGCGGCCGCAGTCAGCTCGCCTTCGTTTGTGGCTGTCGCGAGCCCCTGCAGGTCGAGCACGCGCATGCCGAACTCGTCGAGCGCAATCTGCCCGCAGATCGCGTGACATGTGACCCCGCGCTGGCGCGCGCGCGTCGCTACCTCGCAGACCACCTTGCCCGCCAAGGTTTGGGCGTCGAGGCGGCCCTCCCCGGTCACGACGAACCAAGAAGCAGCGAGAGCACGGTCGAAAGCGATCGCGTCGAGGACGTACCGTGCTCCTTCGACAAGCTCGGCATCGAGCCATGCCCACAGCGCTCCGGCGAGGCCGCCAGCGGCACCGCTGCCCGGGACGCCACGGGGGTCTTTCGGCGCCGCCTCGGCGAGCCGCTCGAGACGCTCTGCGAGCAGGGGGAGGTCCGCCGGTCGCGCGCCCTTCTGGGGGCCGAAAATGCGGGCTGCTTCCTCCCAAGGCGTGCGGACGTCGCAGAGGACCACGATCCGCGGGCGGCACTGGTGTCGTTCGAGCACTTCGAGCGCGCCGCGCCCGCCGTCGACCGTCGCGCTGCCGCCGGCTGCGACGAGAACCCGTTCCGCACCGCGCTCCGCCGCTGCGACGATCAGCTCGCCGACTCCGTAGGTCGTCGCTGCGAGCGGGTTGCGCTCGTGCTCGCCGAGCAAAGCCAGTCCCGCTGCCTCGGCCACCTCGACGACGGCCGTCCTGCTGTCGGCCAACAGTGCGAACCGCGCTTGGACGGGGCGGCCGAGAGGATCGCTCACGCGCGTCGTGACGATGTCACCTCCGAGGGCTCGCACCAGCACTGGCATCGTCCCCTCGCCGCCGTCGGCGACGGGGAGCTCGACCGCCTCGGCCCCGGCCGCGCGAATGCCGCGCGCGACCGCCCGTGCGACCCGCTCCGCGGTTAGCGACCCTTTGAAGCTGTCGGGCGCGATGAGCGCCGGTGGATGGCGCGTGTCTAACACCGGGGCCAGCTGGTCGCGGTCGGCGGGGATGGGCGAGGGGACGCCCGGCGCGCACGCGACGGAGACCGCACCGCGTTCAGCCCTCGCTGTCTGCGAGCGCTGCGCGAAACGCTTCCTCGGCTTCCTCGCCTCGCACGCAGAACACCACGCGCTCCAGCGTCCGCGGCTGGTGTTCCCGCACCGCGCGCACCATTATGCGCGCTGCTTCGTCGAGCGGGAAGGCGCCGACGCCGGTGCCGAACGCCACCAGCCCGAGCGAGCGGCAACCGAGCTCTTCGGCTTTGGCGAGCGTGCTGCGCGTGGCTTTGTCGATGATCTCGGCCGAGGTCGGTCCGCCGAGCTCCATCGTCGCGGCGTGAATCACCCACTTCGCCGGAAGGCTTCCCGCGCCGGTCTCGACCGCCTCGCCGAGCCCGATCGGCGCCTTGCGGTCAGACTCCTCCTGGATCTCCGAACCACCGGCGCGCACGATCGCCCCGGCGACGCCGCCGCCGTGGCGCAGCTCGGTGTTTGCGGCGTTGGCGATCGCGTCGACCGCCAGCTTGGTGATGTCGCCGCGCTTGACTTCCAGCTTCAGCTCCGCCATAGCCGCAATCGTGGCGCAAGCTGCGGCGCCGTGCAGCTCGGGAGCTGCCGCCGATCGGCCGCGCCGGTGACGGCGAGGTGGCGGTTAGGATGGGCGGCGAGATGTCACGCGAGCACGCAACCGTCGCCGAAGAGGAGTACCTGCAGACGATCTACTGGCTGGAAGAGGCCGGCCTACCGGTGACCGGCGCCAACATCGCCCGGGCGATGCAGGTGGCGCCGCCGACGGTTCACGAGATGGTCGGCCGGCTCGAGCGCGACGGTTACGTGCGGCGCCGACCCGACAAGACGATCGAGTTCACCGAGCGCGGCCGCGAGCAGGCGGCCACGATCGTCCGTCGCCACCGCTTGATCGAGCGCTTCCTCACCGACGTCTTCGACATCCCGTGGGACCAGGTCCACGAGGAGGCCGAGCGGCTTGAGCACTGGATGTCGCCGATCGTCGAGGAGCGCATGCTGCGCGCGATAGGTGACGCCAAGACGTGCCCGCACGGGCACCCGATCTTCGAGGGCGAGCGCGAAGAGGCGGTGCCGCTCGCTGATTGCGAGGTCGGCGCGAAGGTCCGCGTCGTGCGCTTCGAGAACGAAGCCGAAGACCTCCTGCACTACCTCAAGGACGCCGGTTTCTATCCCGGTCTCGAGGGGAAGGTCGCCGACAAGAGTGACGACTGGGTGGCGGTCGAGAGCAGCGAGGGTCATCGTCTCGAGATCACGCGCAGCGTCGCCGAAACGGTGTCGGTCAAAGCCGATCCGTCGCCGCCGCCGCGCACCGCGCTGCCCGAACAGCTCGTGATGGCGCGCGAGCACTGGGGCCGTTGAGGCGGGCGACAGCGGCGGGCGCGGCTCCCGGCGGCCGTCGCCGGCGTCCCCAGTCGCGACGCCTGTCGGTGGCTCCAGCGCCGCCGCGGTGCGCCACGTAAGGCGCGTTCGGCAGCGTAGCGATCTAGGGGGTCAGTCGTCGCGAGCGCCGCTACCGCGGTCGACCGCGGCGAGCGGCTGGCCACCGGAGCGCCGGTCGAAGTAGAGAACGGTCGCGAAAACAGCCACCGTCGGCAGCGCGACCGCGCTCGACAAGCCTTGGCCCACGACGAGCCACGCAGCGGCGTCGGTGCTGCGGGCCACAGCAGCGAACGGCGAGCCGATCGCGAACGCGGCGACCGATGCGAACAGCGAGCCCGCCGCTACGACGAACGCGCAGCGCCAGAAGGCGCCGCGGACAAGCTGGCCGCTGCGGCGCAGCGCGGCCAACGGATTCACGTCTTCGAGTGCGAGGACCGGCAACACGAGTGCCCAGCGCACCGCCAGGTACACGCCCGGCACGACGAACAGAAGAAGACCGCAAAAGATCCCGACGGTGGCGAGTGTGAGGACGAGAACGGCACGCGGGAACAGTTCGAACGCGAACGCCAGCGCTGCCGCGAGCCCTGGTCGTTCGCGTGCTGGTTCGCGAACGACGACGCGAATGCACGCCGCCGTAACGAGCGGCCCCACCACGAGCAGGTCGACGAGGCTGACGACCGCGGCCTGGCCGACGTCGACCGTGGGTGTGTAGCTAGAGGTGAGCTGCCGCAGCCCGATGCCGTCGACGATCGCGTGCGCTGGGAGCGACACCGCGACACCCACCGCGACCAGCGCGCGCAGACGTCCACGCAAGAGGAGGAGCGCATGCGCTACGACCGCGAGCGGCGAAACGGAAGGTGGCCGGTCGTTCGCCAAGTTAGAGCTGTCAGCGCGACGAAACCGCGCTGAGCTCCCGGTAGGCAGCAGCGAGGCGCGCCACGCCTTCGCGCAACCGTTCGGGAGGTTCCGCGGAGTAGGCCAATCGCAGCGAGCGCTTGCCGCCTTCGAGCAAGAAGTCGGTGCCCTTGACTACGACAACGCCGCGCTCGCGCGCCGCCGGCTCGAGCGCTCGCACGTCGCCGTCGGGAAGGTCGACCCACAGAAAGTAGCCGCCTTCGGGCACCACGAAACGGGCCTCCGGCAGGTGTTCGCGGAGCGCGTCGCAGAGGGCGTCGCGGCGTTCGCGCAGCGCGCTGCGAACGCGCTCGAGCGCGCGCTCGAAACCGCCGCCCCGGCAGAACTCGGCGACGATGCCCTGCGACGCTACGCAAGGCGAGATGTAGGTGTTGGTGGCGCGCCGGCGCAGCCGCGCGACGAGCTCGCTGTCGCCAAGCACGTACCCGACGCGCACGCCCGGGCACACGGTCTTGGTGAACGACGACACGTAGACGACGTGGCGACGCTCGGCGTCGAGGTCGAAGATGCGCGGCAGCGGCTCGCCGGCAAAGCGCACCTCGACGTAGGGGTCGTCCTCGAAAATCAGGAAGTCGTAGCGCCGGGCAAGCGCGAGGAGACGCTCGCGCTTTTCGCGCGAAAGAGTGCAACCGGCGGGGTTCTGGAAGTTGGGGATCACGTGCGCGAAACGGGGGCGCGCCCCGGCGTCCAGGGCCCTCTCGAGCGCGCCGACGTCGAGCCCGTCCGCCTCGAGCGGGATGGCAAGGATCTCGGCGCCGAGCTCGCGCAGCATCAGCAGCGTGCGGTCGTAGGTCGGCGCTTCGACCACGACCAGATCGCCTGGTTCGACGAGTTCTTGGAAGAAGAACGCGTCGGCCTGCATCGAGCCGTTGGTGGCGAAGACCTGGTCGGCCGTGACGCGATGCCGCGCCGCGATCCACTCGACGAGCAGCGGGTGGCCGGCGGCCGGTCCGTACGAGAAGCAGTGCTCGGGGTGCGAGCTGAAAGCGCGATCGGCAGCCTCGCGTAGCTCGTCGACCGGAACGAGGTCAAGCGAGGGCGCCCCGCGCGCGAGAGAGATCGTCGTTTGCGCGCTCACGGGCGGGACGATATCGCGCGTTCGCTGGGGAGCAGGGTGCTACACGCGGGCACCGAGAATCTCGGCGACGATCTCGGCGACCTCGGTTGGATTGCGACCGACGCGCACCCCGCGCGCCTCGAGCGCCTCCGCCTTCGCCTGTGCCGTGCCCTTCGACCCCGAGATGATCGCGCCGGCGTGACCCATCGTCTTGCCGGGAGGAGCGGTGAAGCCGGCGATGTATCCGACCACCGGTTTGGAGACGTTCTCGGCGATGAAGTCAGCGGTGCGCTCCTCCTCGTCGCCACCGATCTCGCCGACGAGCACGATCAGCTCGGTCTCGGGATCCTCTTCGAACATCTGCACGATGTCGATGAACGACGAACCAACGATCGGGTCGCCGCCGATGCCGACGATCGTCGAGTTCCCGAGCCCGCGCTGAGCGATCTCATTGCCGATCTGGTAGGTGAGCGTCCCGGAACGCGATACAAGCCCGACCGATCCGGGCTTGAAGAAGTGGGCCGGGATGATCCCGACGTTGGCCTTCCCGGGCGAGAGCACCCCCGGGCAGTTGGGGCCGATCAGACGCGTACGCCCGTCGCGCTTGAGCTGTGTGTAGACGTGCAGCATGTCGTGCACCGGGATCCCCTCGGTGATGCAGATACAGAGCTCGACCCCGGCGTCGGCCGCTTCGAGGATCGCGTCGGCGGCGAAGCGCGGCGGTACGAAGATCATCGACGTGTTCGCACCGGTTTCGGCGACCGCTTCGTGCACGGTGTCGAACACCGGGATGCCCTCGACGTCGCTGCCGCCCTTGCCCGGCGTGACGCCGGCTACGACCTGGGTTCCGTAGCGGCGGTTGTTGAGCCCGTGGAAAGAGCCTTCGCGTCCGGTCAGGCCGGAAACGACGAGCTTCGTGTGTTCGCCGACGAGGATGCTCATGCGCGTGCCTCCTGCGGTACCGGCCCGGCCAGCTCGACGACACGCCGGGCTGCATCCAGCATCGTCTTGGCGACGTGGACGCCCTCGAGGTTCGCCTCGGCGAGGATCCGGCGGCCCTCCTCGTCGTTGGTGCCGTCGAGTCGCACCACAACCGGCACGGAGATGTCGAGGCGCTCGAACGCCTCGACCAGGCCGCGGGCTACCTCGTCGCAGCGGGTGATGCCACCGAAGATGTTGAACAAGAGCGCCGTCACCTTGGGATCGGAGAGGATCACCTCGACGGCAGCGACGATCTCGTCGGCCTTCGCGCCGCCGCCGGCGTCACAGAAGTTCGCCGGCTTGCCGCCAGCCTGGGCGACGACGTCGAGCGTCGACATCACGAGTCCGGCGCCGTTGCCGAGGATGCCGACGTTGCCGTCGAGCTTCACGTACTGGAGCCCGCGCTCCTTGGCCATCCGCTCCTGCGGATCCTCGGCCGAGACGTCGCGGAACTCGGCGCTGTCGGGATGGCGCCAGAGCGCGTTGTCGTCGAGCGTGACCTTGGCGTCGAGCGCAACGACCTCGCGGCTCTTGGTGACGAGCAGCGGATTGACCTCGACGAGGGTGGCGTCCTCGCGAATGAAGACCTCGTAGAGCTTGCCGAGGATCGCGCCCACCGGCCGCACGACGTCACGCGCAATACCGGCCTCGAAAGCCAGGCGACGGCCGTGGAAATCCTGGAAACCGAGCAGCGGATCGATGTGCAGGCGGACGATCGCTTGCGGGTCGCGCGCGGCGATCTCCTCGACGTCCATCCCGCCCATCCGCGACAGCATCACGAGCGGGCGTTTCGCCGAGCGGTCGAGAAGAACCGCGGCGTAGTACTCCTCGTCGATCTCCGACGCCCGCTCGATCCACAGCTCGTGGACCGTGAAACCGCGGATGTCCATGCCCAGGATCGCTTCGGCGTGGGCGCGGGCTTCGTCGCGGTTGCGAGCCAGCTTGATGCCACCGGCCTTGCCGCGCCCGCCGATCTTGACCTGGGCCTTCACCACCACCGGGTAGCCGAGCTCGTCAGCGGCAGCGACCGCCGCGTCGACACTGTCGGCGTGCCGGCCTTCGGGTACGGGAACGCCGTGTTTGCGGAAAAGCTGCTTGCCCTGGTACTCGAGAAGATCCATCGCTCGTCCGTAAAATTCGCGCCCGCCTCCGGCGGGCTTCCCGCCACAGACGGCGCGCAACACTACCGAACCTTCGAACGTCAGGAGAGCCTTGGCACTACCGAAGACCGTCAAGTTCGTCAGCTTCGACTGCTACGGCACCCTCATCGACTGGGAAACCGGGATCTACGAGGCGTTCCGCGACGAGGCGGCGAAGGACGGATTCACGGTCGATCGCGACCAGCTGATCCCGCTCTTCATGCAGCACATGCGCGAGGTGATGCGCGGTTCCTACGAGCTCTACGCCGAGGTGCTGCGTCGCACCGCGCGCGCCGTGGCCAAGGAGATCGGCTGGGAAGCGTTGCTCGAGGAGGGCCAGCGCGCGAACTTTCTGCCCAACAGCGTGCCGCGCTGGCCACCGTTCGCCGAGACCAACAAGGTCCTCGAACGCCTGCGCAAGAAGGTCGATCTCGGCATCCTCTCGAACATCGACGACAAGCTGCTCGGCGCTACGCGGCGCCACTTCACGGTCGATTTCGATCTGGTGGTGACGGGCCAGCAGGTTCGCTCCTACAAGCCCGATCCGGCCCATTTCAAGGAGTGCGCACGGCGTCTCGAAGACCGCAAAAAGGAGTGGGTCCACATCGCCTCGGGCTGGGAGACGGACATCGAGCCCTGCCTCAAACAGAAGATCCCGGTGGTGTGGATCGACCGCCACGGGGCCGGCCCGCCCGAGAAGGCGCGGAAAAAGCCGGACGCCATCGTCAAGAACCTGCGCGAGGCGGCGAAGGCGCTCGGGCTGTAGCGCCGGGCCGGTCGCTTGTCGGTGCTGGTACTCGTGCCATCAGCAGCGCCGATGCGCACATGCCGGCGGCGAGGAGCCAGCCGAGCGTGCCGAACCCGGCGGCGCCGATAACCGCACCGCCCGCCGCCGCTCCGAAGACGTAGCCGAGCTGGGCGCTTGCCGTGCGTGCCGCCATCATCGTCGCCTCCTGTGCTGGAAGCTGGACGAGCGCGAGCGCGCTCGAAGCGGTCGAGCGCAACGCTGCGAAGAAGGCGGTCACGCAGAACGCCGCGAGGGTGAAGGCGACCGCCGGCGTGACGTTGAGCAAGGGGACGAACGCGGCGGCCATCCCAAGCGCCCCGGCGATCGCCCACAGCCGAGCGCGCCGTCCGACCAGATGGCGCCCGCTGGTTGCCGCTACCGCCAGATAGACGGCCGAGCCGCAAGCGAGGAGGAAGCCGACGCTCGCCTCGCGCACGCCGTAGGTCTCGATGTAGAACGCGCCGGCGTAGGTGAGCTCGGCGGTCCAAGCGCCGAACGCCACCAGTTCGGCTACGGTCCAGCGCCGCGCGCCGACATCGCACCAGATCGACACCAGCGCCGCGAGTCCGCTGTCGCCGCTACCGCACGTGCGCGGTGCGCGCAGACCGCCTAACACCGCGACGAGCGCGGCTGTGGCGGGCACCAGATAGGCCGCCCGCCACGAGACAGTGTCCGTAAGGACGCCGATGATCGGGTTCCCGACGATCCACGCCAGCGACTGCGCGCCGACCACGAACCCGAGCGCCCACCCCACTTCGCGGCCGTGGAAAAACGCCGAGGCACCGGCGAAACCGGCCGACAACAGGCACGCGACAGCCCCGCCCGCGACGACGTGGGCGGCGAGAAACACGGTCAGCGACGGGGCCGCCGCGATAGCGGCGCAGGCGCACAGGCCAATCACGCCTCCGAGTACGATCAAGCGCGCTGGGCCGAGACGGTTGCCGTACGCCGCGACAGGTACCGAACCCGCTGCGGCGGCAAACGCCAGCACCGCGCGCGCGAGACCGACGGTGCCCACGCCGGTGCCGAAGTCGTGAGCAACGGCAGCGAGGATCGGCGCCAGCGCAACGATCGTCGCCTGGGAGGCGACGGTCGAAGCGGCCAACGGCACGAGCCGCCGCCAGCGCGATCGCGTCGAGGCGGCGGTGTGCGCTGGCGCGCCCGTCAGAGCGGCTTACTGGATGACGGCGATCGTTTCGCCGATCGCGACGGCGCCGCCCTCGTTGACGCCGATCTTCACGACCTTGCCGGCGACCGGCGCGGTGATCTCGTTCTCCATCTTCATCGCTTCGATCACGCAGATCAACGCGCCCTGCTCGACCTCGGCGCCCTCCTGGACGGCGACCTTGAGCACCGTGCCCTGGATCGGCGAGACGAGTTCCCCGGAGGCGCCGTCCGACGAGGACGAGCCGCGCTTGCGGCGCTGCGGCGGCTTGCGTGCTCCTTGCGCCTGCGCGGGCGCGGCGCCGTTGCTCGCTCCGCCTACCGGCGGCGGGCCGATGACGCGCACGTCGAAGCGCCGCCCCGACACCTCGACCGCGTAACGGCGCTCGACCTTGACCTCTTCCTCGGCAGCCTCATCGAGCTGCGCCTCGCCGGCAGCTTCGCGTTCAGGCTCCTCGAGCGAACGTAGCCACTCCTTGTCGCCGAGCAGGTCGCGACAGGTCTCGCCGCGTGCCCACTGTTCGGTGGCGAGCAGCTTCTTGTGGAACGGGATCAGCGTGCGGATGCCGCCGATCTCGTACTCGTGGAGCGCGCGCAGCATGCGCCGCGTCGCTGCCTCGCGGTCGACGTCCCAAACGATCAGCTTGGCGATCATCGGGTCGTAGAGCGGGAGCACCTCGTAGCCCGCCTCGACGCCCGAGTCGACGCGCACGCCCAGCCCCGCCGGCTCGCGGTAGTGCGTGATCTTGCCGGGGGCGGGAGCGAAGTTCTTGGCCGCCGACTCGGCGTTGATGCGGCACTCGATCGCGTGGCCGCGAATCTCGAGGTCCTCTTGCTTGAACGAGATCGGCTCGCCGGCGGCGATCCGGATCTGTTCGCGGACGATGTCGACACCGGTGACCATCTCGGTCACGCAGTGCTCGACCTGAACGCGCGTGTTCATCTCGAGGAAGTAGTACTGGTCGCCGGACAGCAGACCCTCAACGGTTCCTGCCGACCGGTAGCCGACGGCGCGCGCCGCCTCGACACCGATCTGGCCGATCCGCTCGCGCAGCTCCGGCGTGACGAGCGGTCCGGGTGCTTCCTCGATCAGCTTCTGGTGGCGCCGCTGGATCGAGCAGTCGCGCTCGAACAGGTAGACGATGTTGCCGTGGTCGTCGGCGAGGATCTGGACCTCGACGTGGCGCGGGTCGGGGATGTAGCGCTCGATGTAGACGGTGGGGTCGGCGAAGAACTTCTGGCCCTCGCGCGAAGCTCCCTCGAACGCTTTCTCGAGGTCGTCCTCGGATTCAGCGACACGGAAACCCTTGCCGCCGCCGCCGCCAGCGGCCTTGAAGGCGACCGGATAACCGATTTCGGCGGCGATCTTCGCCGCCTCCTCGACCGACTCGACGGGATCGGTCGTGCCGGGGACGATCGGCACGCCCGCTGCTTTCATCAGCTCGCGGGCGCGCGTCTTCGAGCCCATCGCTTCGATCGCTTCCGGCGGCGGGCCAATGAAGACGATGCCAGCGTCAGCGCAGGCACGCGCGAAGGTAGCGTTCTCGGCGAGAAAGCCGTAGCCCGGGTGGATCGCCTGCGCGCCCGCCTTCTGCGCGACCTCGATGATCTTCGGGATGTTCAGATAGCTCTCGGGCGCCGGGCCGGGGCCGAGCAGATAGGCCTCATCGGCACGCCGAACGTGCGGCGCGTCGCGGTCCGGCTCCGAGTAAACGGCGACGCTGGCGATGCCGAGTTCTTCGAGCGTCCGCATGACGCGGATCGCGATCTCTCCACGGTTGGCGACGAGGACCTTGTCGAACATGCGACCGCGAAGAGTACCGAGCGGCGGCGGTCCGCGGCGCGGCTAGGTGACTCACGGACCGTTTCCGGGTCGGACGTGGCCGAGCTGGTCAGGCCTGCAGGCTGCGCGGTGCGTCGCGAGGCGGGGCTGCCCCCGGCCGCGCAGCTCTGCCGCTGCGCTGCGCGCGCACCAGCGCCGTGCCGACCACGCCCGCCGCCACCAGCGGAACGGCGGCGATCAGTTGCGTCGGTACGGCGAGGCCGGATTTCGCGAGCAGCCCGAGCCCGGCGCCACAGAGGACGATCGCCAGCGTCAGTCGGAGCGCAGCGGCTGGGACCCGCACCGACAAGTGGCTACCGATCCAGACACCGGGGACCGAGCCCAGCAAGATCGTTCCGGCGAGAGCGAAGTCGATGTTGCCGGCGCCCAGGTGGGCTAGCGCCGCCGCCCACAAAAGGATCGCCGCATGGACGACATCGGTGCCGACAACGCGCGTCGGCGTGAGGCGGAAGATGAGGATTAGCCCGACAGCGATCAAGGCGCCGCTGCCCGCCGACGTGACCCCGAGCACGAAGCCGACCACGGCACCGAAGGCGACCGCTGCCAGGCGCTTGCGCGCGGTCATGTCGGCGCTGTCGCGTTCGTGTAGGGCGAGGCGGCGCGCGAAAAGCGAGCGCACCAGCGTGGCGATGCCGGTGACGATCAAGGTCACGCCGAGGGCGGCGATCAGCGTCGTGTCGAAGCCGGCACCGAGCGACTCCTCGAGTAGATGCAGCACGTAGACGCCGCCCACCGCCGCCGGCACCGAGCCCACGGCCATCCACGCGCACACCACCGGGTCGACCGTGCGCTGGCGCCAGTGCTTGTAACCACCGACCGTTTTCGTCACCGCGGCGTAGGCGAGGTCGGTGCCGATCGCGGTGACCGGTTTGACGCCGAAGAGCAGGATCAAGAGCGGCGTCATCAGCGATCCGCCACCGATCCCGGTGAGCCCGACAAGGACACCGACCCCGAAGCCGAACACGACGAGCAGCGGATCCACGCTCCTGCCTCCGCTCGCCGACCTCAGCTGCCGGGCCCGCCTGCTGGCGCCACTCGCTCGGTGACCGCTGGCCGCGGAACGACGCGCTCGACAACCGCTGTGAGTCGCTCGGCCGCGACCTCGGGCGGCACAGTGTGGTCGATTGTCAGATCGGGGTGCGACGGCGGTTCGTAGGGGTCGTCGACGCCCGTGAAACCGCTCAGCTCGCCCGCGCGAGCGCGACGCCAGAGCCCCTTGGGGTCGCGGCGCTCGCACTCCTCCGCGGGAGTCGCTACGTGGATCTCGAGGAAAGGCAAGCCGGCGTCGACAGCGACCGCACGCGCCCGCTCGCGATCGGCGCGGTAGGGCGAGACGAGCGCTACGAACACCACCAGACCGGCGTCGGCGAGTAGCGCGGCGGCGTGCGCTGCGCGACGGATGTTCTCGCTGCGGTCTTCGGCGCTGAAGCCGAGGTCACCGCAGAGACCGTGACGAAGGTTGTCGCCGTCGAGCACGTAGGCCGGGCGCCCTCGTGCCACGAGAAGCTCCTCGGCGAGCGCGGCGATCGTCGATTTCCCCGAGGAGGGGAGGCCGGTGAGCCAGGCGATCGCACCGACGAGGCCGAGCGCTGCGCGCCGACTGCGGTCGACACGGCCCGCCTGCCACACCACGTTCGGACTGCGGGGCTGGGCGGCGCTCACGCTAGCGGCTGCTCGATCATGCCGGCGGCGGCGGTGTCGCCGGTCTGCTCGTCGACGAGGATGAACGCGCCGGTGGCGCGGTTCGCCGCGTAGGGGTCGCACGGCAGCGGCTCGGCGACGCGGATGCGCACGCGTCCGATGTCGTTCAAAGCGAGCTCGCTCGCGCCGCGCGCGTGTTCCAGCGTCGCGACGTCGAGCACGTGCTCGATCGCGTCGATGCGCGCCGGCGTCGAGCGTGCCAGATGCTTGAGGCGGTAGCGCGCACGCTCGCGCGCCGGGTGCTCGGACATCCAGCACACGGTGGCGGCGAAAGCGTGCGCCAGCTGCGGCTGGTCGTCGGGATGGGCGATCAGGTCGCCACGAGCGGCGTCGACATCGTCGGCGAGGCGCACCGTCACCGACAGCGGTGGGTACGCCGCGTCGATCTCGCCGTCGGCGGTATCGATCGCCACCACGCGCGTGCGGATACCAGCCGGCAACACCACGACCTCGTCGCCCCGACGCACGACACCGGAGGCGACCTGTCCGGCATAGCCGCGGTAGTCGTGCCAGGCATCGTCCTGCGGCCGGATCACCCACTGCACCGGGAAGCGCAGCGCGCGCAGGTTGCGATCGCGCGCGATCGGCAGCATTTCCAGCAGCTCGAGGAGGGACGGTCCCTCGTACCACGGTGTGTTCTCGGAGCGCTCGACGACGTTGTCGCCGTGCAACGCGGAGATCGGGATGAAGTGCAGGTCGCGTGCCCCCAGCCGGCGTGCGACGGCCGTGAAGTCGGCTGTAATCGCGGCGAAGCGCCGCTCGTCGTAGGCGACAAGATCCATCTTGTTCACGCACACCACGAGGTGCGGGATGCCGAGCAGCGTCGCGATAGCGGCGTGGCGACGCGACTGCTCGACCACGCCGTTGCGGGCATCGACCAAAAGGACGGCTACATCGGCGGTCGAGCAGCCCGTGACCATGTTGCGCGTGTACTGCACATGGCCTGGACAGTCAGCGAGCACGAACTTGCGTCTGGGCGTCGCGAAGTAGCGGTACGCGACGTCGATCGTGATCCCTTGTTCGCGCTCGGCGCGCAGGCCGTCGGTCAGGAGCGCGAGGTTGACGTGCCCGTCGCCGCGCCGCCGCGACACCTCGACGACGTGCTCGAGCTGGTCCTCGAAGATCTGTTTGGAGTCGTAGAGGAGGCGCCCGATCAGCGTCGATTTGCCGTCGTCGACCGAGCCAGCCGTGGCTAGACGCAACAGCTCGACCGGCTTTGGATCGAGCGCGTCGAGCGCGAGCGCATTGACGCTGCTTGCCGCCATCAGAAGTAGCCCTCGCGCTTGCGGTCTTCCATCGCCGCGTCGCTGATGCGGTCGTCGGCGCGTGTCTCCCCGCGCTCGGTGATCCGCGTTGCGGCGATCTCGGCGATCACCTCGTCGAGCGTCGCCGCCGACGAGCGCACCGCGCCGGTGCAGGTCATATCGCCGACGGTGCGGAAGCGCACGGTCTCTTCGAACGGTTCCTCGCCTGGCAGCAGCTCGACGTACGGCGAGACCGCGTAGAGCATCCCGTCGCGCTCGAAAACCTCGCGGCGGTGAGCGAAATAGATCGAGGGCAGCTCGATCCCCTGCTCGCGGATATAGCGCCAGACGTCGAGCTCGGTCCAGTTCGAGAGCGGGAACACCCGCATGTGCTCGCCCGGGCGCAGGAACGTGTTGTAGACGTTCCAGAGCTCCGGGCGTTGCCGGCGGGGATCCCACTGACCGAAGTCGTCGCGCAGCGAGAAGATCCGCTCTTTCGCGCGCGCACGCTCCTCGTCGCGGCGCGCGCCTCCGAATGCGCAGCGAAAGCCGTGCTCCTCGATCGCGTCGAGCAGCGTGACGGCCTGCAAGCGGTTGCGCGACGCACGCGGCCCGGTCTCTTCGCGCACCCGACCGCGATCGATCGACTCCTGCACCGAGGCGACGATCAGTTCGCAGCCGTAGCGCTCGATCATACGGTCGCGGTACTCGATCACCTCGGGGAAGTTGTGGCCGGTGTCGACGTGCATCACCGCGAAGGGGATGCGTCCCGGCCAGAACGCCTTGTGGGCGAGGTGGAGGAGCACCGCCGAGTCCTTGCCGCCCGAAAACAACAGGACACCCGGGCTGAGCTCGGCGGCGGCCTCGCGCAGGATGTGGATAGCTTCGGCCTCGAGCGCGCGCAGATGCGAAACGCCGTGCGCGCCAAGCGCCTGGCCGCTGGCGTGGGGCGCAGCGACCGTGTTGTCGACGAGCTCGCTGCTCACGACGCCCTCCCTTTCAGCAGTGCAAGCCGCATTCGGTTTTGCCGTGGCCCTGCCAGCGGCCCTCGCGCCCCCGCCCCGGCACCGTGCAGTGCGTGCACCCGATCGACTCGTAGCCCTGGTCGTGGAGCGGGTTGTAGGGAACGTCGTGGGCGGCGATGTAGCGCCAGACGTCCTTTTCCGACCAGTCGGCGAGCGGGTTCGCCTTCCACAGCCCGTGCCGCTCGTCCCAGTGCAGCTTGGGTGTGGCGGCGCGGGTGGGCGACTGGTCGCGACGGATACCGGTGACCCAGCAGTCGACCGTGGCGAGCGCTGCCTTCAGTGGCGCTACTTTGCGCAGGTCGCAGCAAGCGTTGGGATCGCGCTCCCACAAGCGCTCACCGTGCAGCACTTCCTGGCGGGCGAGCGACAGGCCTTGGTAGACGTCGACGGTGATGCCGTAGCGCTCCTCGAGACGTCGCCACGTGTCGTAGGTCTCGCGGAAAAGCAAGCCCGTATCGAGCGTGAAGAAGCGCACGTCGGGCGCGATCCGTAGCGCCATGTCCATGATCACCGACGCTTCTTTCTGGAACGAGCAGGCGACGTACAGGCGCGGGTGGAAGCGCTCGATGACGAGCGCGAGCAGCTCCTCGGCGCTCATCCGCTCGACGCGGTCGGCGTCGAGCCCGTCCGGCAGAGTCGCTGTCGTGACGGTCCCCGAGCTCATCCAGCTGCGCACTCGCCTTCGCCGCGCACGACCTTGAACGGCTCGCGTCGGCTCCAGTCGATGAACATGGCGAGGTTCTCGAGGTTGAAGTCGACCGGCAGCGCGAGGTCGCGCACAGCGTCCTCGAACGGCTTAGTGCCGACGCGGTCGACGAAGCGTTCGAACGTCTCGCCCTCCTGGCGCTCCCGCTCGTAGAGGCGGATCCAGCGCTCGACGGCGTCGGGCACGCGCTTAGCAGGTAGGCGCACCTTCAGCCGCTGCCCGAACGCTGTCTCGCCGTTCTCGTAGCGGCCGCCGACGTGGGCCACGTACGCCGGGAGCTGCTTGTCGCCGACTTTCAGCGATGCTCCGTAGAACCCGATCGTGCCGATGTGGTGCTGACCGCAGCCGTTCGGGCAGCCCGACATCTTGATGTGGATCCGGCGCGTGAGAGGGTCGGTGATGTTCATCGCCTCGACGCGCTCCTGCACGGCCCGGTTCAACCCCATCGAGGCAGTGATGCCGAGCTTGCAGGAGTCCGTTCCCGGGCAGCTCACGACGTCGGTGACCTCGTGCGCGCCGGGATCGCCGAGGCCGAGCTCGGCGAGGCGCTGCCAGACCTCGTAGACGCTCTCCTCGCGAACCCAACGCAGAACCACGTTCTGTTGGATCGAGGTTCGCGCGTAGCCACCGGTGTAATCGCGCATGATCTGCGCGATGCCACGGAACTGTTCGGGGGTGAGGTCGCCGCGCGGGACCTTGACCTCTACGGTGCAGAAGCCCGCCTGCCGCTGGGGCTGAACGTTCGCCTCGCGGAAGCGGGCGAATTCGGGTGCGTCACCGTTCGGCTGGGCGTAGGCGGGCCGCGGCGCCGGAGCGTTGGCCTCCTCGTCGTGCAGCAGCAGTAGCGGCCGAGGATCGAAGTTGCGTTCGCGAACCCAGTCGCCGCGCAGCTCCTCGTCGACCATGGCGCGGAACTCGTCGATGCCGACTTTGTCAACCAGGAACTTGAGCCGTGCCCGCGCGCGGTTCTTCCGCAACCAGTCCTGGCGGTCGAAGATGCGCATCACGGCTTCAGAGACCTTCAGATAGTCGCCGTTGTCAAGCTCAACGAACTCGTAAAGCGTCGAGCCAGTGCGGGCCATGATCGAAGTGCCGCCACCGGTGCGGATCTCGACGCCGCGCACGCCGTCGCGAACACGCGGGATGAAGCCGAGGTCGTGGATCAGCGAAACCGCGCGGTCGGCGTCGCTCGCGCTGAACGACACCTTGAACTTGCGCGGCATGTCCTGGCAGACGGGGTTGCGCACGAAGTAGCGCACGAACGCGGCCGCGTACGGCGTTATGTCGAACGGTTCGTCGTGAGCGACACCCGCCCATGGGTCCCCGGTGACGTTGCGGACGGTGTTGCCGCACGCCTCGCGCGTCGAAAGGCCGACGCGGCCGATGTGGTGGAGCAACTCGGTGGCGTGGACCAGGGGAACGTGGTGGAACTGGACGTTCTGCCGCGTCGTGATGTGACCCTTGGCGAGGGGCGCCCAGCGCTCGGCGACGTCGGCGAGCGCGTCGAACTGCTCTGGCGTGAAGCCGCCGAAAGGCAGCTTGACGCGCACCATGTGCACATCGGCTTGCCGCTGCCCGTAAACGCCCTGCTTGAGACGGCGGGAGAGGAAGCGGTCGGGATCGAGCTCGCCCTCGAGGAAGCGCGTGGCCTGCGTCTCGAAATCCTCGAGCTCCTCCTCGAGGATCGGAATCACGTGCCCGGGGACGTTCTCGTACGTCCGCTCGGGGTTCGTCAGCGAACCGGGACGTCCACGTTGGTGAGCGCTAGCGGTCGGTTCCACTGCTCCTCCTGACAGCTCGGGTGCGGCTACGGGCGTGCGGAGGGCCAACTATAGCTCAAAGTCCGAAATAGGTGACAAATTTCAGGTTTTTTGGGCGTGCCGTGCGGCCACCGGCGGCACGAACGTCGTGGGCAGACGGGTGGCGCAAGCGGGGGCGGCTGGCGGTAGCGGAGCGACTCGGCGGGCGTGGAACCTGAAAAATCGCCCGCGAGCCGTGCGCCAGAACTGGTTTCGCGGGTTGGCTCGTCGTCGTCGCCGCCGCTCGGCGTCGCGCTCAGCGCGGCGGCATCAGGATGTAGGGCGCGACTTCGCCGTCCGGCGGGTCGAGTTCAAAACCCGCTTCGGCCCACGCGACGAGACCGCCGCGCAGCGTCATCGCCTGGCGGCCGGACGCTGCGAACGCCTCGGCTACGGTCGTCGACCGTTCACCCGAGCGGCAGTAGAAGACAACCGGCCGCGACACGCCGAGGTCGCCGGGGTCGGCAGCGAGCTCGTCGGCGGTGCGGTGAATGCTGCCGGGCAGCGCGCCACGCCGCCGCTCCTCTGGGGAGCGCACGTCGACGACGTCGATCTCGCCGCGATCGCGCAGCTCGGCGACCTCTTGCGGATCGAGCTCTCGTACCTGTGTCGCGCTGTCGGACATCGTGGGCGAGATTAGAGCGATCGTCGAGCGTTGTCGCGCCTACACCCGGCCGCCGGCTGCGCCCCAGGGGTTCGGGTCGCCCCAGTTGGAAGGGAAGAGCGGCATCCGCTGCGTGCTCTCGAGCAGACCCGTGCGCTTCCAGCGCGATACAGGCTCGGTCGGCGGCGCGGGAGCCGGCGCCGTGTCGCGCAAGAACTGTTCGATCGCGGCGGCCACCGCGGCCGCCTCTTCTACGGTGGCTGCCGTTTGCGTGATCTCGATCTGCGGGCGTGTCGGCCGTGCGCGTCCGTTACGGGTCACGGCGCGGAACGGTAGCGCCCGCCGCGCGAGCATGCTCGGTCGCGCCCGCCAGCCGAGCGTGAGCGCAGCCCACGAGCGCGGTGAGGAAGGCGGCGAGCAGTACGTTGCGCACCCCGACGAGAGCCACCGCCCCTGGATCGAGTCGCGTGAGCGCGGCGAAGCGGTGGGGGAATTCGAGCAGAGTGAGAAGCTGCGCCAGCGCTCCGAGCATGAACGCGCGCCAGCGACCGAGGCCGGCGAGGACTGCCAAGCCGGGCCAGGCCCAGACGAGGAACTGGGGCGAGAGCACCTTGCCGAAGAGAACGGGAAGCAGCGGCGCGGCGAGAACGAGGAGCGCTGCTGTTGCGCGCAGGTCGCCGTCGCCCGCAGCTGCCCGCCCATCGCTATTCGCCGCCCGGTGTCCCGGCACGCTGCGCCGGCGCTCGGCGCGGCGGGTGAGCCGAGCTCTGCTGCTGTCACCGACCACGGCTGTGCGCGGCCTCGCGCGTGTTGCAAGCGCCGGCACAAATGCCAGCGAGACGATCGCGAGAACGCCCGCGATCGCGCTGGCGAGCGCGATCGCCGCATCGCCGGTGCCGCGCACGCCGACCGAACCGAAGCCGAAGACGACCTTCTGCTCACCACCAAAGAGGGCCACGAGCGCGAGGGCAGTAGCGCCGCTGCTCTCGATCTCGAGCGGCCGCTCCGTCTGGTAGCGAACGAAGTGCAGCGTTCCGTCGACGGACAGAAGGAGCGCGCAGGTTGCTCCGACCGCTACGACGAGCGCGAGCGCCGCGAACGCCTTCGCCAGCGCCCGGCGGCGCCTAGCGCCCGGCGGCTGCGCGACCCACAACCATCCCGCAAGCGGCGCAGCGGCCGCGAGCGGAAACACCTTCACGAGCGCCCCCGCGCCGAGAGCGGCGGCCGCTAGCGGCACAGTGCCACGCGCCACGCACAGCGCTGCCGCAGCGGTCAGGGCGGCGCCCCAGAGGTCGAAGTGCACCCAAGCAACAGCGCCCAAGAAGAGCGGCTGAGCAAGAAGAGCGAGCGCGCTCGCGCGCACCGATCCGCCGAGCGTGCGCACCAGTGCGCTCGAGCAGCCCGCCATCACCAGGAAGGCGACGAATTGCGAGAGGGCGAACGCGTAGTGGAAGAGGCGTTCGCCGAAGACCGCAGGCAGCGCCAACAGCGGCGCCGCGAGCGGGGGATACTCGAAGGGCAGATCGCGATAGGGGAGCTTGCCGGAAGCGAGCGCCATGCCGTAGCTGCGCAGCGTCGGCAGATCGCTGTGCAGACCGTCCGCCCACCACGGGTAGGCGAACGCGCTTACGGCGAAGGTGCCCGCGGCAGCAGCTAGCCAGAGAGCCGCCGCTCGCGGGCGCAAGGCTTCAGAGCGGGATGTTGCCGTGCTTACGCTTGGGCGTTTCGACGCGCTTGGTGTCGAGAACCTCCAGCGCCCTTATCAACCGCGGCCGCGTTTCGCGCGGCAGGATCACGTCGTCGATGTAGCCGCGCTCCGCCGCGGCGTAGGGGTTGGCGAAGCGCGCGCGGTAGTCGGCGATCAGTTTCGCGCGCCGCTCCTCGGGCGTCGGCGAGTTCTGGATGTCGCGCCGGAAGATGATGTTGACGGCGCCCTCGGGACCCATCACCGCGATTTCGGCGGTCGGCCAGGCGAAGTTGAAGTCAGCGAGCATGTGCTTGGACGCCATCACGTCGTAGGCGCCGCCGTACGCCTTGCGGGTGATGACCGTGACCTTCGGCACAGTCGCCTCGGTGTAGGCGTAGAGGAGCTTCGCGCCGCGACGGATGATGCCGCCCCACTCCTGGCTCGTGCCTGGCAGGAAGCCGGGCACGTCGCAGAACGTCACGAGCGGGATGTTGAAGCAGTCGCAGAAGCGCACGAAGCGGGCAGCCTTTTCGGACGCGTCGATGTCGAGTACGCCGGCCAGCTGGTTCGGCTGGTTGCCCACGACGCCGACGGGACGACCGCCGAGGCGCGCGAAGCCGATCACGATGTTGCGCGCGAAGTGCTCTTGCACCTCGAAGAACTCGCCGTTGTCGACGACGAGATGGATAACGTCGCGCATGTCGTACGGCTTCGCCGGATCGTCGGGCACCACCCGGTCGAGTTCCGGATCCATGCGCTCGGGATCGTCGCCCGTGTCCATCCGCGGCGGCAGCTCGAGGTTGTTCTGCGGCAGGAAGGAGAGGAGGTAGCGGACGTCCTCGAAGCAAGCCTCCTCGTCCTCGCAGGCGAAGTGCGCGACGCCGGATTTGGTGGCGTGCGTCATCGCGCCGCCCAGCGACTCGAAGTCGACCTCCTCGCCCGTCACCGTCTTGATGACGTCGGGACCGGTGATGAACATGTGCGAGGTCCCTTTGACCATGAAGATGAAGTCGGTCATCGCCGGCGAGTAGACGGCGCCGCCGGCGCAGGGCCCGGCGATCACCGAGATCTGCGGGATCACGCCCGAGCACATCACGTTGCGCACGAACACGTCGCCGTAGGCGCCGAGCGACACCACGCCTTCCTGGATGCGTGCGCCGCCGGAGTCGTTGATGCCGATCACCGGACAGCCGATCTTGGCGGCGAGGTCCATGATCTTGCAGATCTTCTCGCCCATGACCTCGCCGAGCGAGCCGCCGAAAACGGTGAAGTCCTGCGAGAAGACGCACACCGGACGGCCGTTGACCGTGCCGTGACCGGTGACTACCGCGTCGCCCCACGGACGGTTCTTGAGCATGTCGAAGTCGAAGGTGCGGTGGCGAACGAAAGTGTCGACCTCGACGAACGAACCCGGATCGAGCAGCTTCTCGATCCGCTCGCGTGCGGTGAGCTTGCCGCGCTCGTGCTGCTTGCGCTCGGCCTCGGGGCTCGGATGACGGGCCTGCTCGCGCAGCTCCTCGAGCTGCGCGACCTTCTCTTCGAAAGTTTCCGGCGACTTCTGACGCATCGGGCGCGAAACTCTAGCGGGGCGGTGGGAGCGGCAGCGGTGATGGCGCGTCGAGCTAAAAACGCGGCCCCGAACTCCGGTCGAAGCAGATAGCTCGTGCGATCGTGAAGACCCAGAGCGCCGAGAGCAAGCGGTTGCGCACCTGGCGCGGACGCTGGTACGGCCCGGGCGAATCGGGTGGCGGCTCGAGCAGCGCGGCGCACCCGATGATGGGCCACTGACCCATCACGCTAGGTCGCCCGTCGGCCGCGCGTCCCTTCGAAGGACGCTGCGCCCGTAGAACGCCGTGTCGCGGCACGGTCGGTTTCAATGCGACCGTGCTCGGCGACGACCTGCGCGCTCTGCTCGGCGACCTGATCCCGCGCGACCACGCCCGCCAGACGCTCGCCGACGAGTACGCCGCTCTCTGCGGCGGCGGACGCGCCTGGCGGGTGATGGACCTCGGCTGTGGACGCGGTGATTCAGTCGACCTCTTCAGGGCAGCCGATCCGCATGTGCAGTGGGTGGGTGTGGACGTCGCCGAGTCGCCCGAGGTCGCCGAGCGCACCCGCACCGACGCGACCTTCGTCACCTTCGACGGCGTGCACTTGCCGTTCGGCGACGAAACTTTCGATCTCGTCTTCTGCAAGCAGGCGCTCGAGCACGTCGAGCGGCCGGCAGCGCTGCTCGCCGAGGTCGCGCGCACACTACGCACGGGCGGTCTCTTCGCGGGGTCGGTCTCGCAACTGGAGGCGTTCCACTCGCGCAGCACCTTCGGCTACACGCCTTACGGTCTTACCGTGTTGCTGCGCGATGCAGGCCTCGAGCTCGCCGAGGTGCGTCCCGGGATCGACGCTTTCACGCTGCTCGCCTGGCGGGCGCTCGGTATGCCGCGCTTCTTCGCGCGCTGGTGGGCGCGCGAGTCGCCCATAAACAGAGCGATCTCGCTGCTCGGCCGGCTAGCGCGCTGGGACGCTCATACCGTCAACACAGCGAAGCTCGTGTTCGCCGGGCAGTTCTGCTTTCTCGCGCGCAAGCGCTGAGCTACGCCTCGCGGTACTCACCGAACTCCTCTCGCATCACGCCGCACACCTCGCCGATCGTGCAGCGATCCTTGAGCGCCTGGCGGAGCGGGTAGAGGAGGTTCTGGTCGGTGTGACAGGCGGCGCGCAGCTCCTCGAGCCGGCGCTTGACGAGCTCCTGGTCGCGGTTCTCCTTGAAACGCTTGAGGCGGGCGACCTGCTCCTCCTCGGTCTTCGGATCGATCTTGAGGATCTCGACGTCGTCGGGCTCGTCGGAGACGTACTCGTTGACACCGACAACGATGTCCTGCTTGACCCGTTGGCGCTCCTCGTAGGCCCAGGCGGACTCCTCGACCTGCTGGCGGATGAACTGGATGCAGTTGACCGAACCGCCCATCTCGTCGATGAGGTCGATCAGCTCCTGGGCCGCTTGTTCGATCTCGTCGGTCAGCCGTTCGACGAAGTAAGAGCCCGCGAACGGGTCGACGGTGTCCGCCGCGCCCGACTCGTGGGCGATTATCTGCTGCGTGCGAAGCGCGATCCGTGCCGCCTTCTCGGTCGGCAGCGCGAGCGCCTCGTCGAAACCGTTGGTGTGCAACGACTGCGTGCCTCCGCAGACGGCGGCGAAAGCTTGCAGCGCCACTCGCACGATGTTGTTTTCGGGCTGTTGGGCGGCGAGCGTGGAACCACCGGTTTGGGTGTGGAAACGCACCATCATCGAGCGCGGGTTCTTGGCGCCGAAGCGCTCTTTCATGATTCGCGCCCACATCCGCCGGATCGCCCGGAACTTCGCGACCTCCTGGAAGACGTGGTTGTGGCCGTTGAAGAAGAAAGCGATGCGCGGAGCGAACTCGTCGACATCGAGCCCGGCGTCGATCGCCGCCTGCACGTACGCGATCGCGTTGGCGAGCGTGAACGCGACCTCCTGGACCGCCGAGCAGCCCTTCTCGCGCATGTGGTAACCGGAGATCGAGATCGTGTTCCACTTCGGGATGCGCTCTTTGCAGTAGGCGAAGAGATCGGTCGTGAGGCGCATCGCCGGGCCGGGCGGATAGATGAAGTTGCCGCGCGCGATGTACTCCTTGAGGATGTCGTTCTGCACCGTGCCGCGCAGCGCGTGCGAGGGCACACCTTGCTCCTCGGCCACGAGCTCGTAGAGGAGCAAGAGCACGGCCGCCGGCGCGTTGATGGTCATCGACGTCGAGACCTTGTCGAGCGGGATGCCGTCGAAGACCATGCGCATGTCTTCGATCGAGTCGATCGCTACCCCGGTGCGCCCGACTTCGCCGAGGCAGAGCGGATCGTCGGAGTCGCGCCCGAGCTGGGTCGGCAGGTCGAAGGCCATCGAGAGGCCGGTCGACCCGTGCTCGATCAGGTAGCGGAAGCGTTGGTTGGTCTCGCGCGCGGTCGCATAGCCGGCGTACTGGCGCATCGTCCAGAGCCGCTTGCGGTACATGTCGGGATGAATTCCGCGCGTGAAGGGGTATTCGCCCGGTAGCCCGAGCTTCTCGTCGAGATCGGGCGGCAGATCGTCGGCGGTGTAGACGGTCTTGATCTCGATGCCGGAGTCGGTGAAGCGGCGCGGATCGTCGGGCCCGACAACAGGCGCGATCGACGGCTTCTGACGCGGTCGCGTGGCCATGGCCGAGAGGATACGTGCAGCAGGGCGCTCACGATGCCGCGCGTACTCCAGCCGCATGCGAGCGCACGAAGGCTTCAGAACTCGCCAGCCCAGGCTCCCGCGAGTTCTTCGTGGGGGTCGGGCGCGCGGGACACGCTGGCGCTCGGCGGTGGTTGCGGGACGGCGGTCGCGCCGGTGCCGGGCGGAGCGTCGACAGGCGGTGACGGCTGCGAGGGCGAGCTGCTCGAGCCCGCCTCTTCGCCGCTTCCACCGTCGTCCACTCGGCCGGCACGGGCGCTGCCTGTCTGCGTCGTCTTGCGAACAGCATCGCTGGCGCTGGCCTCGATCCCGAACTCCGCCTGTGCCGAGCTGCCGCCGGCAGGATCGGGCGGCCGCACGCTCCCGGCAGCTCGGTCGTTGAGCGTTCGTTCGAGGTGCGAGGGAGGTCGCGCGGCGGGCGGCTGTTCGCCGCGCGAGGGGTCTGCGTCTTGGTTCGCTGCGGTAGGACCGAGTGCGCGCGGGGGCGCTGCCGCTCGCTCGACGTGCGGCTGCGGCGGCGACGCGATCTTCGCGAGTTCGCTGCCGCCCGACGCCACCGCGAGCGCCGACGCTGCGATCGCCGCTGCCTTTTTGGCGGTGGCGATCTCGCCCGCTGGCTGGAGGCGGACAGCGAGCGCCGAGATGCGCTCGCCGACCGTGGCGGCAAGCCAGTCGAGCCAAGATCCGCCGCCGTCGGCCGGTGCGCTGGCAACCGCCGGTGGTACGAGCGCGGCGACCGTGCTCGCGGCCCGCCGGTACTCGCGGAGCGCGCGCCGACAGGCGAGGCAGCCCTGTAAATGAAGGCGCAACGCACGCACTTCATTGGCCTCGAGCTCGCCATCGGCGCAACGCGACAGGGCTTCGCGGAGATCGGCGCACGCCTCGCCCGCGAGGATGTCGCGCACACGCTCAGCGAACGCTTGACGACCCTCGGTGAGACAGCGGTTGACCTTCGTGTAGGTCCAGCCCGTGATGCGGCAGATCTCTTTGTAGGAGTGGCCCTGGGCGCGCAAGAGCAAAGCCCGCACTTCCTGCGGTTTCAAACGCCCGAGGGCCTCGGCGCCAAGTCGGAGCTGCTCGTAGCGTTCGGCTGCCTCCGCGACTGTGGCGGCCGGCCCGATCGAGCTGGCGGCGGTGTCGGGCGAGCCATCGTCGAGAGGTGCAACCCGTTCGCGCTGGCGGCGCAGTGCAAACGCCTCGTGTTTGATGACCGTCTTGAGCCACGGCAAAAGCTCCTCGGGAGCGGTCGTAGGTGCCTTGGTGAGCAGGATCTCGAGTCCGCGCTGGTAGGCGTCCTCGGCGTCCTCGGGGGTTTGGGCATAGCGGCGCGCGCAGGCGAGAAGCTCGGCACCATGGCTTCTGACGAGCGCCAGGGCGACGTGGCGCAGGTCGCCGTCGCAGCGGGTACGCAAGGGCAACACGTTCGTCGGCGGCATAGGATGGGGGTCGCCTCCTTGTTCGCGGGGGCTAGAACCTGGGCCTAGTGGTCTGCGGTATGGGGGTCCGGGGATCGGGGAGCGTTACTCGGGTGAAGATAAGAATGCGGCGAGCTCGCCCCCGTTACCAGCCGCAATTTCCGCAAATTGCGTGAAAACGACGTGATTTGGACGAGGCCAGCGGCGATCAGCTGCCCGCGCGACGCAGTAGGACGGCCGCAAACGTGCGCCGCTCAAAGGTCGCTACCACCGTCCATCGAGCCGCGGACGGACGGGGCGCGGAGCTGCCCGTAAGGCGGCCTCTGACAGGAATGTCGCCGGCAAGCGGCGTTCGCGCCGCACCCAGAGCGGCAAGACACGGCAGCGAGAGCGGGTCGGGCACCCGTGGCTGATCGCCGGGATCGTGTTTGCGGGCCGGCTCGGCGCACATCACGACAGGAACCATTGCGTCGGCGTTAGCGCTCTCCGATCCGAGCGCTGTCACCCGCAAGCGGGGGGCGTAGAAGCGCACCGCAGCGACCCCGTCCGCAGCTACGTAAAGCAGCCCGTCCTGCGGTAGACGTGCGCGCGCGAGCTCGGCGATACCACGCCAGTCCGGTCTGCGCGCCAGCGGGTCGAGGAGCGGCTCGGCCGCTCCGCTCGCGGAGGCCGCGAACAGCACGACACAGAGCACGACGCCGATCCGACGGCCGAGGCGAGCCGCGCCGCATGCCGCCAAGGCCGCGAGCACGACGGCGACCCACGCCAGGTTCCGGGTGAGCAGGTAGTCGCTACCGACGAGGGCAAGTGCCACCGGCGCACACGCCGACAGTGCCGTGACGGACGCTACGGCCAGCGCTGCGCGGTGGCCATCGGCGGCAACAGGCGAGTGCGCGCTTGCTGGGACTTTGTGTGCACGCAGCCGGCCGGTCGGTGCGAGGGCGGCTAGAACCAGAGCCGCGCAGCTAGAGCCGGCGATGAGAGTCGTCGCCGGCTCCACCGGTGCGTCGAACCCCACCAGCAGTTGCTTCGCCAGCTCAAGCAGGCGCTGGCCGAGCGGGGTGTCGGCGATGAAGCTCGTGTGTCCGCGGGCGCGCTGTTCGAGAAGCAGCGGCGCGAGCGCGACGGCGACCGCGAGCGGCAGGACGGGCACTATGCGCAGCGCGCGCCCGCCGCTCTGTGGCGGTGGGAGCGCCCGCAGAGCCCTTGCATCGCTCGCCACTATCGCCACTGCGGCAAGCAGAACCGGGGCGAGCGCGAACCAGTGGGTGGCGATCGCCAGCGCGCCCGCTAGCGCGAACGACCAACGCGCCCCCGCTGCGTGCGCGGCCGGGGCGCGCATCACACGGGCGAAAGCCGCCAGGCAAACGGTCACGAAGAGCGCGTAGAGGGCGTAGCTGCGGGCCTCGCGGCTGTACCAGACGAGCAGCGGCGACATGCAGACGAGGGCCGCGCACGTCGCCGCCGCGGTTCGCGAGCCGAGTTCTCGGGCGAGCGCGGCGCCGGCCGGGACGGTGAGCACCCCCGCCACAGCCGATAGCGAGCGCAGCCCCGCCTCGCTGTCCCCGAACAAGCTCGTCCATGCCCGGGCGAGCACGTAGTAGAGGGGAGGCGTCGACTCCTCGCGGCCGATGGCGGCGAGCATCTCGCCGAGCGGCATGCGCAGCAAGCGGACCGTCTGCGCTTCGTCGAACCACAGGCTGTCGAGCGCGAGCGTCGAAAAGCGCACAAGGACGGCCGCTACCAGCGCCGCGATGACGCCGACCGAAGCAGCGGTTGGCGCGCGTTTGTGCGCGCTGGGTGGCCAGGGCCTCAACGACTTACCGAACATTCGACCAGAGGGGTGGAGTTCACCTGCTTCCTGCCGATACGTTCTTCGGGCCCAGACCATGAACGAGCGCTCGCACCGCTCCTCGCGCGTCAACGCCGTCGGCGGCTTGCTGGTTTTGACCGCCGCGTTCGCCGTTGCCGGCGTCTACCACGCGGCGACCTGGGATCGTCCCCACCGCGAGGCGATGGTCGCGATGCTCGTCGCGGTCTATCTGCTCTCGCTCCTCATCGTCGCCTTGCCGCCATCGCTGGTTTTCGCCACGCGCCGTCGCCGGGTCGGGGTCGCGGCGTTCTGGAACCTAGTTTGCGTGGCGCTCGTGGCGGTGTCGGCTGCCTTGGACGGTGGCCTGCGTAGCCCGATCGCGGCGATGATGTTCGTGGCCGTCGTGTTCGCCAGCGTGTCGTACGCGAGTGTGGCGCTGGTGGCCGCGGTCGGCTTCGCAGGTTTGGCGTCTACCGTCGCGGTCGGCGCGCTCGTGGGTGGAGCGAGCTGGCCGTACGTAACGATGTTCACCTCGGCTCTCGCGATCGTGGCGGGCACGTGCGTATGGCAGGCGCACATGGGGAGGCGCCGCCGCCGCCAGCTTGCCGAGGCGTCGCGCACCGACCCTCTCACCGGTTGCCTCAACCGTCGCGGTTTCGTCGAGCAGTACGAGCGCGCTGTGGGCGAGGCGGAGCGCACCGGAACGCCCTTCGCGCTCGTCGAGTTCGACATCGACGGTTTCAAGGAAGTCAACGACGTCTACGGCCACGAGGCCGGCGACCGCCTGCTCGTTCAGCTCGTGCGGCGCGTGCGCGGCGTTTTGCGCAGCGCTGACGAGATCGCTCGTCTAGGCGGCGACGAATTCATGGTCCTGGCAGCCGGTGCCGACCGCGAGGGCGCCCAAGCGCTCGTCGAGCGGATCGAACGGGCGCTCTCGCCGCAGACGGGAAGCATCGGCGTCGCCGTCTATCCCCACGATGGCCGTACGCTCGACGAGCTCTACCGGGCTGCCGACGCCGGCGTGTACAAGACCAAACGCAGCCGCCGCAGCGAGCGCAAGGGGACGCGCACACCGGGCGAGGCGAACTAGCGAGGGCGACGAGCACCTGGCGGCGCCGGCCGGCAGCGGCGACGGCGAGCCCGCTCCTGGACACCTGTTCGATCTGGTCGGTTGCCGCTTAAGGCGGCGTTTCGGTGGTTGCCGAATCGTTCGCCTAGACCCTCTAGCGCCGTCAGGCCCGCGGCGCGGTCAGCGGTCGTACACACCGAGCCTCACAACGGGTTCGGTCGGCGGCAAGGAGGACCGGAGCGTGCAGCAACAGCAGCGCGAGCGGGCGCGGGCGAATGCGTTGGGCGGACTTGTTTGTTCGCTGGTCGCCTACGCCTTGACAGTTCCCTACGTTGTTTCCACCTGGGATCGACCCAACCGGGCGGCGATGCTCGTCGCGCTGTGCGCCGTTCTCGCCGAGATCGTGGTGATTTCTTTGCTTCCTGTGCGCTTGGCTTTCAAAACGCCGCTGCGCGCCAACCTGGTGGCAGGGCTGTGGAGCGTCTCGTGTCTGGCGCTCGTTGCCTTCAACGCCAGCCTCGACGGTGGGCTCGATAGCCCGCTCGCGCCACTTGCCTTCGTGCCTGTCGTCTTCGCGAGCCTCGTGTACGGGACCGTGCTCGTCACGGTGGTGGGCATTGCCGGCGTGGCCTGCGCGGCTGCAATCGGTGTGTTCGACGCCGATGCACGCTGGACGGAAACGTTCGTTTTCGCGGGTTCGCTGGCGGTCATCGCTGCGACCTGTGTCTGGCAAGCGACAGCAGCGCGGCGGCGGCGCGAAGAGCTGGCGCAAGCTTCGCGGACCGACCCGCTCACGGGTTGTCTCAACCGCCGCGGGTTCGCCGAACACTTCGAACGCGTCAGCGCTGCCGCCAAACGCAGCGGCAGCCGCTTCGCCCTGATCGAATTCGACATCGACGACTTCAAGCGCGTCAACGACGTTTACGGTCACGACACCGGTGACCGCTTGCTGGTGCAACTGGTTCGCCGGATGCGCACCGTCGTGCGCACGAGCGATCCGATCGGCCGTCTTGGCGGTGACGAGTTCATGGTCCTGGCGGAGGGCGCCGACCGCGAGGGGGCCGAGCGCCTCGCCCAGCGCATCCGCGACGTCATCGCGCCACAGGTGATTAGCGTCGGAATGGCTGTCTATCCCGAAGACGGCGAGACGTTCGACGAGTTGTATCGCGCCGCCGACCGCGGCGTCTACCGCGAGAAGGAAGAGCACCACGGAGCCGCGCCGGGGGCGTCGCCGCGCGCTCGCGGACGGAGCAGGGGCGCCTAGCGCAGCGGCGCGATCAGCGGCCGAGCGTTCGCGCCACGCGCCAGAGCGAGCGCAGCTTGCCCCGCGGTCGCAGACGGCGGCGCACCAGCAGCTTGCGCGGATCCTCGCGCCCAGCGACCAGCGCCACCCAGTCGTCGTAGCTCATCGCGAGCGTTACGTCGGGGCTCTCGAGGCGGCCCTGTTCGGCACGCACCTCGCCCCCTTGGACGCGGATGAACCATGGCTCGGCGTCGTCGAACTCCCACTGCACGGCGAGCCCGCCGTTGGCGGCCCGTGGATCGATCGTTCGCGCCACGAAATCGAACAGCAGCTCCATCGTTTCGCGGTCGCGCCGAGGGCTTCCGTTCGGTGCGCCGAGCACGCCCGCTTCGATCAGCTTCACGGCCCGGCGCGCACGTTCCTCGGCGCTCAGGCCGAGCGGCATGACGGGCGGACCGGGGAGCTCCTCGACCGGCATGCCGGCGGCGCGCAACTTCTGCTCGAGCGACGCCGCGCCGATCGCGAAGATCTCCTCGACGGTGCGCCCGAAGACCTCGGTGTAGCGGCGATCGAAGCGCGGTGGGATGAAGAGTGCGACGCTGTACGGCAAGACCTCGCGCAGCAGCTCGGCGACCGCGTGCCGGCAGTCGGGATCCTCGCGCTGGAGGTCGTAGAGCATGCGCACACCGAACGCGATGTGTCGTTGCTCGTCGCGGGCGACGTTGTGCATCCCCTCGCGGAAGCCCGGCAAGAGGTCACGCTCGGTCAGATAGTCCTCGATGAAGTGCTGCCCCGTTTGCGCGAGCGTTCCCTCGATAACGAGGTGGTAGAGGCAGATCGCTGCCGCCAGCTGCGGCCGCGAGCGGTCGCGACGGAGGCGGTCGGCGATCTCGTCGAGGAGCTCGAACGTCTTCCGGAAACCCCAAGTCAACTCCGGTCGTGTGCGTTCGAGCAGCCCCGCGAAGTCGCCGCTGTAGTCGACGACCTCGCGCATGAAGCGTCCGAAGAAGACGGAGTGGCGCGCCTCGTCGACCTGCTGGGTCGCGAGGAAGTACTTCTGCTCCTCGCGTGGTGCTGCGTCTATGTAGGGCGAGAGGTTGTCGGCGACAGCATCCTCGCCGTGGAAGAAGAGCGCGTAGTTCCACAGCGCGGCTCTTCTCTCGAGGTCGGAGAACTCGTTGTGCCAATGCTGGCGGTCGACCGTGAAATCGATCGCCGTCGCCTGCCAGTTCTGCTGCTCCCAGCGAGCGTAGAGATCCTCGTAGGAGATCTGGTCGGCGACGATCGTTGCACTCTCGGCCATTTCGTAGCCCTCCTCGCGTTCGCCGTGCGCTCGCCCTGGAATGCGGGCGACCCCAACCTCTTATGACACCATAACACTGTTACAAAGACTGCTGTTCTGTAACGAGGCTGTCGTACGCTGCGCTTAGCGCCTGCGACAATCAGCCGGTGTCCAGACCGTTACCGGAACACGACCGAACGGTCGTGCGAAGCGCATCCGCGCGGCGCAACATTCGCCCTCGGGCGGCGTTCTTTGAAGGGGGAGCCGGTGCTTGGGTGATTTGAAGGTCACAGAGACAGCAGCGTCTCGAACGGCTCGCCACCTCCCGGAGCGCGACATCCGTGCCCCGCGAAGGCCCCTGGCAGCGCTCGTTCTGCGCTTCGACACGCTGCGGGTCGCCGCTCGCGTTGGGACGCTGGCACTACTCGACGCCTTCGGCATCAGTGCCGCGATCTACACCGCGCTGTGGATCAAGGCGGTGACGATCGCGCCGGGGGCCGAGCGCTACGTAGGGGCGCAGACCGCCGACTACGCACCGCTCGCCTGCCTGGTCGCGATGCTCCTGTTCGCTCGCTCCGGTCTCTACCGCGAACGCGCGCAGCGCCCGGGTCTCGCACGCGTCGGCTCGTCGCTGTTCCAAGCGACGGTCGTGATTCTCATCTACGCCCTGATCGAGGGACACCGGTTCCGCAGCTACTACATCTTCTACGCGTCGCTCGCTTTCGCGCTGCTCTACGTGGGCGTGTTGAGGTGGGCTTTCGAGCGTGCCAGCGGCGCGATCCTGCGGGCGGCCGGCTTTCGCCGTCGCGCCCTGCTCGTCGGCCGAGCGGGGCACGTCGAGCGCGTCGCCGAGGCACTGCGGGAAAGCTCGGAGATCGAGCCCTTCGGCTACATCGTCAGTGGCTTCTACGAGAACAACGGGGATCCCGCTAGCGGCAACGGGGCCGACGCTCACGGCGACGCTCCAGCGCTCGCGGGCAACGGCTCGTTCGCGGGCAACGGCTTCCACCCGCGGCGTCTGCGCGACTTCGGCTCGCTCGAGACGGTCGAACGCAACCTCGACTCGGTCGACGAGGTCCTGATCTGCGACCCCGAGTTCCCAGGCGATCGCGCCGTCGAGCTCGTCGAGCGCTGTCATCGCGCCGGCGTGCGCGTCCGCGTCGCGCCCTCGACGCTCGAGATCCTGATGGACCGCGTCGAGTTCGTGCCCGGTCAGGCGATCCCGCTGTTCGAGCTGCGCCCACCCGTCTTCGAGGGCTTCGACTTCGTCGTCAAACGCACCTTCGACATCGTCGGCGCAGCGCTGCTCGTGGTCGCGCTGTCGCCACTGATGGCGCTGATCGCTGTGGCCATCAAGCTCACTTCGCGCGGCCCAGTTCTGTACCGGTCGCTGCGACCCGGCATCGGCGGCAGGCCTTTCTACTGCCTCAAGTTCCGCACGATGATCGACGGAGCCGAGGATCTGCAGGATGTCCTCGAGGACGCCAACGAGAAAGACGGGGCGATCTTCAAGATCCGCGACGATCCCCGCATCACCCCGGTCGGGCGCGTGCTCCGACGCTGGTCGCTCGACGAACTGCCGCAGCTCTTCAACGTGCTGCGCGGCGAGATGTCGCTGGTCGGGCCACGGCCGCTACCGATGCGGGACTACTTGCGGCTCGAGGACTGGCACCGCAAGCGCTACCTCGTTCTACCCGGAATCACCGGTCTGTGGCAGGTGTCCGGTCGCTCCGAGCTCGACTTCGACGAGCTCGTGCGCCTCGATTTCCTCTACCTCGAGCGCTGGTCGGTATGGCTCGACCTCGCGATCCTCATCCGCACGGTTCCGGCCGTGCTGAGGGCACGCGGTGCTTGGTGAGGAGCTCGCGGCGCTCGGCAGGACGCGCTCGTGACCCCCAGCCGCTACGACGACGAGATCTGGGAGCTCGTGCCCGATCGGGAGTTCCCCCCCGACCCGCGCGTGGTGCGCTTCCTGCGGTCGTTGGGTCGCTTCGACCGGGCGCTCGACCTCGGCTGCGGCGACGGCCGCCACAGCGGCCTGGTCGACTGCCGCGAGCTGGTGCTAGCCGACGTCTCGGCGCGCGCACTCGAGCGTGCCGTCCGCCGCGGTCCGCGTCACGCCACCGCAGTCGAAATAGAGCCCGACAGTGCACTGCCGTTCGCCGATGCCAGCTTCGACCTAGTGGTAGCGGTCGACGTCATCGAGCACGTGCGCGACACCCAGCTGTGGCTCTCGGAAGTGCGACGCGTCCTGCGCCCCGGCGGCTGCTTTGCGCTGACGACCCCCGCCCACTCGCGACTGGACGCGATCGTCTGGGCGGTTCGCGGCCTCGAACGCCACTTCGATCCCTTCTCGCCCCATCTGCGCATCTACACCGCTCGCAGCCTCACGCGGGCGCTGCGCGACCTGGGTTTCGACCCGGTGGCGGTGCGCCGCGGACGCGGCCTCTTACTCGCGCGCGCGACAGCGGCGCCGCTCGCGACGGTGCTCGCCCAGCGGTAGACCGCCAGCGCGGAGACGTTCGCGACGATCGGGGAGGCGACCGACGGTGGCGCCGGCCGGCGGCGCGCTGGCTAGCGCCGCTTCTGCGCTAGCCAGCGCGCGCCCTGCCGCTTGACGAGCTGGACGAGATCGCCGAGCGCGATGTTGACGTCGGCGAGGTGCAGACCCCAACTCGGAGCCGGCATCGGCTTGAGGGCAGGGGCACCGCCGCGCGGTCTCGCGACCAGCACGTGGCGGCCGTTGGCGCGCACACAGCGCGCGCTGTAGGAGCCCGGGGCGGAAAGCCAGAAAGCACCCGGGTTGTCGACGCGCGGCGTGCCGAGCTGGTCGGTCAGCGCGCCGATCGTAGTACCCGGCGCGAAGCGTCGGGCCGGGTAGATCGGGTCGAGCGAGCCCGAACCGCCCGGCCGCAGGTTCGCCGGGTTGGTGCATGCCACCTCCACCGACGCTTTCGGAACTGGCAGACCGAACGACACCCGCGGGTCGCCGAACACCGCGTCGCTGCCGGGCGTCTCGCCGTAGACCGAGTAGGCGACCACGCAACCCACCTGTCGCGCAGACGTACAAAGGCGCAGGTGACGGAAGTCGCCGCCGCGATCGCTGCCCGCACGCACGAGCACGTTGCCCCCGATCAAGAGCGCCGAGACGAGGATGCGGCGACGACTCGGTTTCGGGTCGACTTCCTCGCGCACCAACCGCCGCAGGGTGAACGCTCCCTGCGAGTGGCCGAGCAGAAGGACGCCGCGACGGCCACGGTTGTAGCGACGGAGATATTCGCGGAACGCTGCGCGCACGTCGGCGTACGCCTGCTCGCGCATCCTTTCGGTGACCTGGCCAGCGAGCGTCGTGATGCCGCGCAGCGTGATCTGCCGATAGACGGGAGCGAAAACCCGGCAGGTGAGCGAGAAGCGCGCGGCGTGGTACTGGGCGATCGCGCGCTGCTCGGGGTAGATGCGCAGCGGTGCCTGCGGGCCGTCGAAGTCGGAGACCGTGGGGTAGACGTAGAAGCAATCGAAAGCCGGGCGCCGCGGGCGGCGCGGCGTCTCGACGCGCAGGCGCTCGCCGGACGGGCTCAAGACGAGCGTCTTCATCGACGGTCGACAGGGATCGCTCTTCAGTGTCACCGGGTTGCAGAGCCACAGCGTTTTCGCGCTCGCCGCTGGAGCGCCGGCCGCTGCCGATGCCACGGTTGCGAGAACGCCAAGTGCGAGCGCTGACAGGGCTCGTCGACCTGCCGCCTGCGCTAGCGCGACGCTCGACGAACGGCGCACGCCGCGCGCCGGTTGCGCAAGGCTTCGGCGGGTTCGGGGGTAGCGCATCGCGTCGAGACCTCCCTCGTCGCGGTTGACGCACTCACCATACAGCGCCCGAGACAGTTTGAACAGGTGTAAGAGGCGGCTTCCAGCGCGTTCGTGACCGGCTGCGCCGCTCCGGCACGCCTCGGGCGGAAACGAGCGACGGGCGCTGCTCCTCGCACACGACGCCAGGAGAAGTAGGGAGCGGAACAAGGAGGGTGGTCAATCACGGGCTGCCTTCGCTGCTCCGTGCGCGCACGCCCGCGTCGCCCAACGCAGGTTCGCCGACGCACCGGCGCGGTCCGTGGGTCGCCGCGCACCGTTTTCGCTTGCGGCCGATCCGCCCGCCAGTGCGCATGCGATGCGCAGGCGGGCGCGGGCAGCGAGGTAGAGATGCTTCGCCTCGCGCCCCTCGGGGTCGAGCCACAGCGCCGCACGCACCGCTGCGAGCGCGCGGTCGGGACGCAGGCCCGGCCCGGCCTCGAAACGCGCCAACGCGATCCAAGCGCGTGGATCCTGCGGATGGCGTTCGACTGCCGCGACGAGCGTGCGGCGCGCCGCCGTCGTAGCGCCGAGCGCCGCCTGTGCCCGCGCAGCGACGAGCAGCGGGTCGAGTGCCAACGGATCGTGGTCGGCGGCGCGCCGCGCGAGGCGCAGGGCGGTATGCGGCTGGGCATCGGCGAGCGCTGCTCGCGCCCGCTCGCTCGTGTGCAGAGCGTACGCCGGTTCGAGCAGCGTCCAGACGGAAAACAGCGTGGCGAGGGTTGCGCAAGCGGCGGCGAGAAGAGGTGCGCGACCGCCCGCCACACGGTGGTGTCGGCGCGGCTCGCGTGCACCGGCCAAAAAGCCTGCGGCGAACAGTGCGGGCAGGGCAAGCGCCGGCACGTACCAAGTCCAATCGAGCAGCGACTGCACGCCGAACGCCGCCACGACGAGCGCGAGTGCGGCGCGCGCAGCGATCGCGTCCTCGCTCGCCAGCCGGTCGCGGAGCCCGCCGACGGCGGACGTGCGCACCGCGCGTCGGCGCAGCGGAGCGACCAGCGCGGGCAGCGAAGCGGCGAACGCAGCGAGCGCGACAAGCACGCCGGCCAGCCCGAGATCGGCCAGCTGCTGCGCGAAAAAGCCGTGTGCGTGGCGGGCGCCGAGCGGACCGTGGCGGTGACGCAGGCGAACGATCTCGAAGCTGTCGGCGCCCCAGCCGAGGAGCGGCCGCTCGCGGAACAGTTCGACCGCTTCGCGCCAGTATGCGGAGCGCGTGGAGGACGTCGCGACGAGCCGGCTAGCGCCCTCGGCCGGTTGCGGCGCTCGCTCGCTGACGAGCTCGTCGACCCTCTGCTCGATCACGCCCGTCACAGCACCGGCCTTGACTGCGAGCGCCAGTCCCAAGCCAGCGCATAGCGCCACCGTGGCTATCGCCGCCGAGCGTTCGAGCTTGCGCGTCAGCGCGATCGTCGGGAGTCGTCCCGATGCGCGACGAGCGAACAGCGCGCCGGCGAGTGCCAGGAGGAAGACGGTGGCGAGGGTCGCCCAACCGAACTCCACGGCCACAGCCTCGCGCTGGGCGAGGGTTGCCGCCCGTTCCGTGAAAGCGGGCTTGGACAGCGCCCAGGTCGCGACCGGTGCCACAGCGAGTGCGGCGATCGCGAGCGCGGCGAGGGTCGCGAGCCGGCGGGGTATAGCCCACCACCAGATAGCAAGCGCGAAGGCGAGAGCAAGCACGGCCCCACGCGATTGCGTGAGAACCCCCGCCAAAAGCGCGATCCCGGTACCGACGAATCCGATCGCCCCCGCGCGGGCGGACAGTGCCGGCCGCGTCGTCCACCAGACGCCGGCCACGGCCGTCATCGCTGCCGCGCCGCCGAGCGCGTTCCAGTAACCGAACGGTTGTCCGAGGCGGTTGGCGATCGCGCCGAGCTCGTCCGCCCCGAGCGAAGCTGGCCAGACCCGGGCGGCCAAGCCGTAGGCGCAGACGACAACACCCCCGAGGAACACAGCACTCGCGAGCGCGTCGGCACGGTTCGGTGCGCGCCGGGCAGCGCAGACGCCTGACGCGGCCACGGCGATGTAGGCGAGCGAGCGTCCGGCCGCTTGCAGCGAGCCGTCCGGGTTCGCCGACCAAACGAGCGACACCGCTACGAGCGACGCCCACACGCAGAGCGCCGCGAGCAGCGCGCGGCCCCCCGCGAGCGACCCCCCGTGGGCGAAGTGCCATGCACACACCGCACCGGAGACAGCGGTGGCGACCGCGAGCACGAGCGCGGTAGCCACCTGGTCGGTTCCGCTGCGAGCGGCGAACGCACTGGCCACGAATGCCGCCGCCAGCGCCGCCGCGAGCGCGCGGCTACCCACGACGGCGTATCAGGGCCGCTAGTCGCAGCGCCGGCGCACCGAGTCGGCCCTGGGACGCAAGCGCCGCCGCGCCGGCGAGAGCCGTGAGGGCGAGCGCCACTAGCGCCGCCACGAGCGAGAACGGCAGCGGACCGACGAAACCGGCCGCTCGCAAGGCGCCGCCACCCTCGGGGCGCAGGTTGCGCCCGTCGAGCGCTACAGCGGGAGCCTCGCCACTCTCGCGCGCTCGCGTGAGCGCGGCGAGCTCGCCCGCAAGCGCCGCCCGGTCTTCGGCAGCGGCGCGGTCGGCACCGACCGCGGACAGCAACTGCGCGAGCCTGTCGCTCGCCTTCTTGCCCTTGCCGCCCACAGCCTGGTCGAATGCCGCCTCGATCACGCCGCGACAGTCGGAGTACTCGTCGAGGTCGGCGGGCAGCGATCCGAGCGCCGCTGCCAAGTCGCGCGCCGAATAGTTGCGGCTGAGTGCCCCGTCGTCGGCGCAGTCGGCGATCACCTGGTCGGGCGACGCCAGCGCGACCGGAGCCATGAGGGCGAACGCCGCGCAGGCGGCGAGCAAGGCGCCGGTCAGTGCCACGATCGCAATTACGCCGTTGGCAGACCTCCTAGCTGTTGCAGCGATCGGGATCATCGTCCTCTTCCAGCGATCGCGGGAACACCCCGAAAGTTGCGCTTCGCACCGCCCCCGATCGGGCCCGAAGCGGACCCGACCAAGCTGCGATCGACAGCCGCGACCCCCTGCACCCTAGCCAGTCCCGCCGTCGGAGCGCCGTACAATCGCCGCTTCCTGTGGCGCTCCGGCTCGCGCTTCTGCTCCCGGTTCCCGTCCCGTACCGCGAACCGCTGCTCGCGCTGCTCGCCGAGCGCGGACGCGTCGAGCCGCACGTGCTCTATGCGCGCTCCCACCAGCACAGCTGGCAACAGCCGCGGGCGTGGTTTCCGAGCGACCACCCCTATCGCGCCCTGACCCTGCGCTCGTTCGAAATCGCCTGGCGGCGCCGGCCGACGCCGCTGCTCGTGCCGCACGGCGTCGGCAAAGCGCTCGACGCGGTCGAGCCCGACTGCGTGCTCTCGTCGGAGTTCGGCCCGCTGACCTGGGCGGCGATCGCGTGGGCGCGGCGCCGCGGCCGGCCCTGGATGGTGTTGACCGAAGTCACCCGGGCGAGCGAGCGCGTGCTTCCTTCCTGGCAGAGGCGGCTGCAGCGGCTGATCGCCCGTCGCGCCGACAGCGTGGTTGCGGTAAGCGGACAGGCGCGGGCGCGTCTCCTCGCAGCGGGAGTGGCGAACGAACGCGTGGCGGTGGTCCTGCAGCCCGCCGATCTCGCGAGCTGCGCCCGCCACGCGCGGGTGCGCGCGCGCGCCGAGGGTCCGCTGCGCGTCGTCAGCGTCGGGCGGCTCGTGCCCGAGAAGCGGCCCGACCTGCTGCTCGCCGCGGCGGCGCGGCTTGGCGGGGCGGTCGCTGTAACGCTCGTCGGGGAGGGACCGCTGCGCAGCGAGCTCGAGGCAAGGGCGCGGGCTCAGCGCATCGGCAACATCACCTTCGCCGGCTTCGTCGCCCCGAGCGACCTGCCGCGTTTTTTCGCTGATCACGACGTCTTCGCTTTGCCGAGCTCGTTCGAGCCGTTCGGGGCTGTTCTGCGGGAGGCAGCCGCTTGTGGGATGCCGCTTGTGGTGAGCGACGCGGTCGGCGCGGTCGGCGATATCGCGGTGCCCGGTCGCAACGCGATCGTCGTCCCTGCCGGCGATGCCGAGGCGCTGGCCCGCGTTCTCTCCACGCTTGCCGGTGACCCGGCGCGCGTAGAAGCGCTCTCGCGCGAGTCGCTCGCCGTCACGGCCGAAAGGTCGCTCGAGCGCGACGCCGAGGAGCTCGAGGCGGCCGTAGCCCGCGCCGTGTCCGGCCGCCACGCGCGACGCGTCCACCGACATCGTTCCGCGGCTGCACGGTCCTCCGGCTAGGCGCGCCGCGAGCGAGCTCGCGCCCGCAACCGGACATGCACTGTCAGGCGAGCAGCGCCGGAACGACGCGGTCGCGAACCACCGCGGCGAAACGTGGCCACGAGAACGATTCGAGGTGGGGCCGCGCGGCTTCGGCCAACCCGGTGCGCTCTGCGTGCGAATAAGCGAGGGCGCGCTCGATCGCGGCCGCTAGCGCCGGCGGGTCGACGCTCGCAGCGAGAAGGTCCGGAGCAATCGCGGCGACGATGTCGCGTGCGGGGTAGGGGCCGCCAGCCGGCGTGGTAGCGAGCGGCACGCCGAGCGCGAGCGCTTCGAGCGGCGCGCGCCCGAAGTCCTCCCAGCGGGCGGCGTGGACGAACACGTCGGCCGTGGCCAGACGTTCGCGAAAGACGGGTTCGGACACCGCTCCCCGCACCCACACCGTCGCGGGGAGCTGCAGACGGCGCCGCTCGAGCCAGCGCGCAGCGCGGTCGCGTGTGAGGCCGAAAATCTCGAGCAGCGGAGCGGGTCGCGCGCGGCGCGCAGCGGCGAACAAGGTCCAGGCGCGCACGAGCACGTCGAGCCCCTTGGCGCGCGGGTCGGGAACGTAGGCGACGGCGCGCACCTGTCGGCGCGCGCCGGCAGGGGGCGCCGTTGGTGGAGCGGCGGGCAGTTCGAGCGGTAGCGGCAGAAGCTCGGCCGGTGCGGGCGCGTCGGCGACCGCCGCGAGCGCGGCCCGCGAGGCCGGCAGCAAGAGTCGCGCGGCGGCGAAGCGGCGCCGTTCGAGCGCGTGCTGGAGGGCGTTGCGCCGTCCCGGCCGGTTGAGACGGGCAGGCGAGTCGAACCAGATCGCGTAGGGACGGCCGAGAGGGGGCGCGCACAGCGCCGCGGTGGTGGTCGAGAAGACGACCGCGCGCGGCCGCCAGTGTCGGAGCGCGGCGAGCAGCGCGCGGCGCGCGGCGGCCGCTTCGATCAGGTCGGTGACCGGGTAGAAGCGACGCAAGGCGGCGAGCGCACCCACCCGCACCCGTACGGCGGCGACCGTCCGCCCGCTTTCGGCGATGGCGCGCACCATCCGGTGGTCGGACGCGCGCAATCCGGGCGTCGTGCCGAGCGAGACGACGAGTAGATCGACGCTCGCGCGGTCGTGTCGGCCGCCGAGCGCCCTCGACTGCGCCGCTGCCAGAGAGTCGCGCGCTCGCGAGCTCCGCATCGCCGTCTATCCCCTCTCGCTTCCCGCGGGATTGCTCGGCCGCCGCTCGAGGGGCGCGCGGGGCGTGTACCTCGGGCCCGGCCGCCGTGTCCGCGCTGCGACGAGCTCGCGGTAGGCGTCCGCCGTCGCCCGGCCGCACCGCTGCCAGGTGAAGTGGCGCTCAACAGTTGCGCGCGCCGCGCGCCCGAGCTCAGCTCGCTCGGGGCTGAGCACGCGCACTATCGCCTCCGCCAGCGCCCGCACGTCGTCACGCTCGACGAGCACCATCCCGCCGCCCGCGCGGGCGATGTCCTCGGGCCCGCCTTCGCCGCGTGTAGCGATCGCTGGCAGCCCGCCCGCCATCGCTTCGGTGTAGGCGACGCCGAAGGGCTCCTCGACGCTCGGCATGACGAAGGCGTGGCAGCGCCACGCCTCGCGCCAGGCCGCTTCGTGCGGCAGCTGGCCGAGGAACCGCACGCGCTCGGCAAGGCCGAGGTCGCGCGCAAGTCGCTCGAGGTGGGCCCGCTCCTCGCCGTCGCCGATCACCAAGTAGTCGGGGTCCAAGCGGCCAGCGAGCAGGCGGAGGGCGCGCAAAACAAGCGCGTGCCGCTTGCGCCCCTGCAGGTGGGCGACGGTGACGAGCGTCGGCCGCGCACGCTTGGGCGGCAGGGCGGCGAGCGGCGGCACGTCGGCGCCGAGATGGACGACGCGCGTCCGCGGCGGTGCCGTCGCCAGCTCGTGGCAGCGGCGCTCCGCCCAGGTGCTGTTGGCGAGCACGAGATCGGCGCGCGCGAGCGCCCGGGCGAGCGCCCTGCGCGCGAAAGCGCTGCGCTCGGGGACCGTGATTATGTCGGGCCCGTGCGTCGAGGCGACGAGCGGCACACCGGTGCGCCAACACGCTGTGCGCGCGACTGCGTCGGCCGTGGGGACGATGTTGTGAGCGTGCACGAGGTCGAACGGCCAGCGCGCACGTAGCCGGGCGAGGGCGCGCGCGAGCGTCGTTGCCGCCCAGAGCCCCCAGCTTCCGTAGCTCCACGGCCGCGGCGGGGCGAGTAGCGGCACCGGCTCGACGGTCAGCCCGTCGAGCTCGAACGGTCGAAAGGTCGCCGCTGCCGAGCCGAGCCAGCGCACCAGCGGACGCGGATCCGGCGGGCGCGCCGCGAGTGCCGCGAGGGTCGCGAGCGGGGGGACCGGTCGGCGCAGCGCGAGCACCCGCACCTCGACACCGCAGCTGTGGGTGGCGAGCGCCTGGCGGTGTGCCCAGAGGCCGTGCACGGGATCGCCTGGCGAGGGGTACCACTCGGCGACGACCACCGCTCGCAGCGGGCGTGCGCCCTGCTCGTGACGCTCGCTCATCGCAGAGCTGCAGCTCGCTTCGCAGCTTCGGGGCGCGGCAGGCGGAAGTGGCGCGCCAGTGTCACCGCGGCACGGCGTGAAGGCACGAAAGGGCGCTTGGCCAGGAAATCGAGCGCTTCGGCTATCGCCCGCTCGGCCGGGTAGCTCCTCGCTACCGGGGCCAGCTCGTGGCTTACGGGCAGCGCGTCGACGACCCCGAGCCGCAACTTGTGGCGGGCGGCGAGCGCCGACCAGTGCAGCTCGAGTCCCCAGCCGTAGCGGAGCGCGGGGAACGGCATCAGCGCTCCCGCTGCCCGCCGCGAAAACACCGTGACCGGGCCGATCTCGACGAACCGCGTCGTGCGCGCGAGCGGCAGCCGCCGGCGCGTCACCGGCCAGGCGCCGTGGCTCGATCGCGACAGCGCGGGCTGGGCGAGATCGAAGCGCAGACCGACGCAGGCGGCGACGAGGCGATCGAGGAAGCGTGGCGGCAACGCAACGTCGTCGTCGAGAACGACGATCCAGTCGAACTCTCCCCACGAGGGGCTCTCGTCGAGCAGGCGGTTGACGTTCTCGAACTTGCCGCCGCGCGCTCCGCGGACAACCGTGAGCCGCGCCAACGCTGGCGACCCCGCGCCGGTCGCGGCGAGTCGCACGGTCAGGGAGTGGCGCGTGGCGGCCAGCTCGCTGACTGCCTGCTCGAGGACCGCGGCGCGCTCGTCGCTGTAGATCGCCAGCGCCAAGACCCGCTGGCGGGGGAGCAGCGCCGCGAGACGGTCGAGCTGGCGCCGCTGGCCGAGCAGCCCGCTCGCCAGATCGAGACCCCGGTCGACCAGGCGCAACAGCGGCCGGCGCCGACCGACGTAGCCGGTACGTCCCGACAGCACGTCCTCGCGACGCGGGCGTGTGCCGCTTGCGCTTGCCGGCTCGCTGGCGGTACCAGGCGTCGCGGGTGTGGTCATCGCGTTCCCGCGTGCCGGGACGCCTCGACGAGGCGTCCGAACGAGTGCGCGGCGAGGAACACGCCCTGCGGGCAGCGGCGGCGCAAGACGTGCCACAGGCAGCCGGCAAGCGTCCGCAGCTCGCTCCGCAGGGGCGGCTCGCTGCCGCGTCGGCGGTCGCTGCGCCGCGCGCCGCGGCCGCGGCGGTAGCTCGACCGTGCGAGGGCGACGAAGCGCGCCGATGGACCGCAGCGCACGTGCTCGAGACGCCACCCGCCAAGGTAGACGACGCGCCCTCCGGCAGCGCGCAGACGCTCGAACCACTCGCTCTCGTCGCCGTCGTCGCTCGGTATCGCCGGGTCGAAGAGACCAGCGCGCTCGAGTGCGCGCCGGCGGAGAGCCATGCACGCGCCCCAGGCGCACTCGATCTCGCGGTCGGACTCTCCCAGGTCGAGCTCGGTTATCGGCGCGCCGTGGCGCCCGCAGCCGCGCCCCGCGAGCCCGGCGATGCGCGCCACGATGCGGCCGGCGAAGGCGTCGGCGTCGGGGTAGCGGGCGGCGCCGCCCACCAGTTCGCGCAACCAGTCGGGCGGCACGATCACGTCGTCGTCGACGAAGGCCACGAGGTCGGCGCGCGCTTCCTCGAGCGCACGGTTGCGCGCTGCGTTGAGTGTCGTCGCTGGCTCGTGGCGCACATAGCGCACCCCGTAGGCGTGCGCCAAGTCGGCGACAGCCTTGCTCCTCGAACCGTCGTCGACGACGATCAGCTCGGCGGACTCGTGCTCGGCGGCTGCGGCGAGCGATGCGAGCGCACGCTCGAGCTCCGCCGGCCGGTCGCGGGTCGGGATCGCAACGGACACCGCGGGCGTCGGCATGGGCGTGCGTAGGGTAGCCAGCGGTGGATGCCCTCACCGTGATCGTGGCCCACAACCGCTACCGCCAGGTGGGCGGCGAGGAGCGGTGCGTGGCCTTGCAGCTCGCTGCCTTGCGTGCCGCCGGAGTGCGGTGTGCGCTGCTCGAGCGTGACTCGGCAGCGCTCGCGCGCAGCGCCGCAGCCCGCGCGCTGCTCGCGGGCGGCGAGCGCGGGCTGGCGTCAGCGGTCGCGGCGGCAGCGGCACAAGCCGGGCGCGGGAGGCAACTCGTGGTGCACGCGCACAACCTCTTGCCGGCGCTCGGGCCGCGGCTGCTCGAGTCTGCACGCAGGCTCGGGGCGCGCACGGTGCTGCAGCTTCACAATCTGCGGCTCTCCTGCTCCATCGGTATCGCCTGGCGCAACGGCCGCGTCTGCCAGCAGTGCAGGGAGCGGTTCACGCTTCCCGCCGTGCTTCACGACTGCCGGCGCTCGCTGCCCGAGTCGGTTGTGTACGCGGCGGCGCTAGCGCGGCATTTTCGGCGCACGCTGGCGGCGGTCGACCGCTTCGTCGTGCCGAGCGCCTACGCGCTCGCGCGGGTGCGCGCGATCGGTGTTCCTCAAGAGCGCGTCCGGGTCGTGTCGCACTACCTGCCGCCCGACGCCTTCGCTTCGTCGTCGTGCGCCGACACCGGGCGCTACGCGCTGGTGGCCGCTCGTCTCGTTCCCGAGAAGGGAGTCGAGTGGGCGCTCCGTGCCGCGAGCGCTGCGCGCGTGCCGCTCGTCATCGCCGGCGCTGGCCCCGAGCGGGCGCGGCTCGCTGCGCTGGCGCGAGAGCTCGGCGCCGACGTGCGCTTCAGCGGTTGGGCGAGCGCCGACGAGCTACGCCGGCTGCGAGCCGAGGCGGCGTTCGTGTTGGTGCCGTCGCTCGTGCCCGAATTCGCCGGCTATGCCGCGCTCGAGGCGCTCGCTGCCGGGCTGCCCGTCGTCGCGGCGCGTGCGGGTGCCCTGCCGGAGCTGGTGGGCGACAACTCGTGCGTGCAACCGGGAGCGGTCGACGAGCTCGCCGAGCGGATGGCGCTGCTGTGGGGCGACCCTGCCCGGCGCCGGGCCGAGGGCGAGCGCAACCTCGCCCGCGCGCGCGAGCACTTCGCCCGCGAGCGCTACATCGACGACATTCGCGCGCTCTACGGCGAGTTCGCGCCGTAGCTGCTCGCGCGTTCCGGCTCGAGCTCGCGCCGCAGCCACTCGGCCGTCCGGGCGATGCCCTCGCGCAGCGGTACGCGGGCTTCGAAGTCGAGCAGTCGGCGCGCCTTCTCGACGCTCGGCCAACGGCGCTGCACGTCCACCTCGAACGACGGCACGCTGCGCAGCTCGAACTCGGCCGGATCGTTCCCGCACGCCTGCCAGCAGAGCTCGGCGATCTCGGCAACGGTCAGCTCCTCGGCGGCCGAGATGTTGAAGTCCTCGCAAGCGGCAGCTGGATGGAAGCAGCAGCGGGCGATGCCCTCGGCGATGTCGTCGACGTGCGTGAGCGTGCGCGTCTGGCGACCGGACCCGAAGATCTCGAGCGGCCGCTGGCAGCGCAGAGCCTTGTGCAGCAGATCGGGAACGACGTGCGCGATTCCCGGTTCGGACGCCGGCATCTCGCCCGGGCCGTAGGCGTTGAACGGTCGGCAGATCGCGTATTCGAGCCCGTGCTCGGCGTGGGCGGCGCGGCACATCACCTCGCCGGCGAGTTTCGAGAAGCCGTAGGCGGACCGTGGCGGCGGGCACTCGTCGATGTGCTCTTCGGGCGTGGGGAAGCGGGTGGCGCGTTCGAACACCATCGAGGACGAGACGTAGACGAGGCGTTCCACCCGCTCGGCGATCGCGGCGTCGAAGACGGCGTTGAGTAGCGCTGTGTTGGCGGCCAAAAGGGTTTGGGGACAGCGGTGGAAGTTGGCGATACCGCCGACGATCGCGGCGAGGTGGACGACGTGTGTCTGCCCGCGAACGGCGCGACGCGCGACGTCGCTGTCGCGCAGGTCGCCGACGACGACCTCGCACGCTTCGGCCATCCAGGCGGGCGGTGTCGCTTGGTCGGCGACGCGCACGCGCTCGACAGCCGGCTCCGCGAGCAAACGCCGCACCACCGCCCGCCCGATCGTGCCGGCGGCACCAGTAACGAGGACCGTGCTCACGCGCCGCTCCGCTCGCCTCCGTCCGCGACGACCGCGCCGGCCGTCGCCGACGAGTTCGCGCAACGTGCAGCGGTCGCAGGCGGCGGTGCCCCGACGCGTGCGAACACCGCGCCGGTGCCGGCGCAGTTCCAGGGATCGGCGACCAGCGTTCCCGGTTCGAGGCGGGCAGCGATGCCGTCGTAGACGCTGTGGTTGGTGGCGACGACCACCGCTTGCGCTCCCGCCAGCACCTCGTCGAGCGGCTCGGACTCGCGCGGCACGTAGGGATCGTGGCGAGCGACGATCGCCAGCTCGCGCTCGAGCAGGCGGATCAGCTTGTAGCTGAGGGAGTCGCGGGTGTCGTCGCAATCGCGTTTGAACGTGAGACCGAGCACCGCCACCTTGCGGTCGCGCAAAGTCCCGCCGAGACGGCGCTTGAGTCCGTCGACCAGAAAGCGCGGAACGGTTTCGTGGACGCGCGACACCGCCAGCAACATGCCGGGAGCGGGCGACCGCTCCTCGGAGAACGCGAAGTCCTTGCGCAGACACGTGCCGGCTGTGAGCCCCGGGGCGGCGATGCCCCCGCGCGGATAGTCGCGGTTGACCAGGTCGATGACCTCGAACACGTTCGCCCCGTACTGCTCGCACTCCATCATCAGCAGGTTGGGCAGCGAGAACTGGGTGTAGCGGAGGATGTTCGTCCAGATCTTGGCGAGCTCGGCTTGCACCGGTGTCGTGCGGCGGATCTCGCAGCCGAACACCGAGAACAGCCGCGCAGCGCGCTCGGCCGAGCGCTCGTCGCTCGCCCCGACGATGCACGGCAGCGTTTCGATCTCTTCGAGGAAGCGGTTCTGCGCGATCCGCTCGGGAACGTGGGCGACGAAAAAGTCCTCGCCGGCGCGCAGTCCGCGCCGCTGTTCGACGTAGCCGGCGACCCACTCCGTCGTACCGGGTGCGACCGTCGAGCGCAGAAGCAGCGCGTGCCCGGGACGCAAGACCGGCAAGAGGTCGTCGAGCGCGCTGCGGATCTGGCCGACGTCGATCTCGATGTGCTCGTGCGCGGGCGTGCCGAGCGTAAGCACGATGTCGTCGGCGTCTGCCGCCGCGACGACGCTGTCGGCCACCGTCAGCCGCCCGCTGGCGTGGACACGCTCGAGCAGGGCTTGCGTACCGCGCTCCCGGAACGGCATGCGCCCGGCGCGTACCGCTGCCAGGATCTGCGGGTCGCGGTCGATGCCGATGACGTCGAGGCCACGGTCGGCGAACGACAGCGCCAGCGGCAGCCCTACTCGTCCGAGACCGACGACAGCAACGCGTGTTCCCACGAACGCAACTCTACGGCGCAGCGTCCGCTCGCCGCCGAGCCCGCTCGCCCGCGATCTGGTAGAGCGCACGCGCGACGAAGCGTGGGTTGGTCGTCAGGTAGCGTGGCAGCAGCCGGCGCGGCTCGCGTGTGCTGCGCCACACCCACTCGAGTCCCACCTCCTGCATCCAGCGCGGCGCTTGCTGGACACGTCCGGCGTGGAAGTCGAAGGCCGCGCCCACTCCGCACAGGACGCGTGCGTCGAGGCGCTCGCGCATCCGTGACATCCACTTCTCTTGTTTTGGCGCCCCGATCCCGACCCAGACGACGTCGGGGTCGTCGTGGTTGATACGGGCTGCCAGTTCGCGCTCCTCGCGCTCCGAGAGCGGACGGTGCGGCGGCGACCACGAACCGGCGATCTCGAGGCCTGGGTAGCGGGCGAGCAGCCGGCGCTCAAGCCGCTCGAGCCACTCGGCGTCGTGCCCGCCGTAGAGCCACACGCGCCGGCCGCGGCGGGCGCAGCGGTCGAGGTAGCGCGCCATCAGCTCGGGCCCGTAGACGCGGTCGCGCAGCGGGTGGCCGAGGGCGCGCGCCGCCCACACCAGCGGCATCCCGTCGGGGACGACCATCGTCGCTCCCTCGAGCGCCGCCCTGAGCTCGGGGTCGTGCTCGGCCGTGACGACGGCGTGAACGGCGACGGCACAGACGTAACCGCGCTCGTCGCGGTCGACGATGCGGTCCATCACGTCCATCGCCCGCTCGTAGTCGACGAGCGTGATCGGCACGCCGAGGATGCGCACACGCTCGGGCGTTCGCGCGTCGGGCAGCGAAGCGGAAGTAGCTAGCGAAGGAGCGGTTATTCGGCTGTTCATCGGCGGGCGCAGGGGGCGGGTTGCACCCTTCGGGAAGCTGTCTACGAGTGTCTAACAGTCGCGGACGCCGGAAGGTGCGCTCCGCGGCTGGTCAGAGTGTAGGTTCGCGCAGCCGTGTCGCCGCGTGCGCCATCTCCCGGCCGAGGCGCCGCCGTAGGACGCCGAGCCGCAGCTCGAGCGGCTGGTCTGCCGCGGGGCGCAGGTGTCGTGCGCGGCACGTTTGCGCAGCAGCTCTCCCAGGCCGGCGGCCTGGTAGTGATGTTGGTGGTAGCGACCGTCGTCGGCCGCGCTCTCGACCTGCACGCTTTCGGTGTTTTCGGTCTGCTCTCTTCGCTCGCCGGCTACCTGCTGGTCATCCAGAACGCGGCAGCCGCTGCGGTCGTGCGCGAGCTGGCGGTCGTCGACGCAGACGGGGCGGGCGGCGATCGGGGCGCGCGCCGGTCGATCGTCGCCACGTCCGCGCTCGCGCTGTACGTCGCTGCGGCGCTCGCGGCTGCCGCGCTTGTGGCTGCGGCGGGCTGGGCTATCGCGGCGGCGCTACGTCTGCCGCCCGGCCTCGAGCGGCAAGCCGAGCTCGGTGCCGTCGCGCTGGCGGTGGCGATGGCTTTGGGCTGGCCGCTCACGTTATTGCGCGACGTTGTGCGGGCGCGCGGCCGCTTCCTGCTGCTCGCCGGCTGCGAGCTCGCTGGCCTCGCCGCCTACGGCGCTTTCGTCTGTGCGCTCGCCGCCGCGGGAGCGCCGCTTTGGGCGGTAGTGGGAGCTAACGGGACGCTGCCGCTCGCGGTCGGTTTGGCCGCAGCTGCGTCGCGTCCCCTGCGCGGGTGGGCGCGGCTGCGCCCCGCCTTTCTTCGCATCGACACCGCTCGGCGCCTCGCCACCGGCGGTGCGCAGCTCTCGGCTGCGGAGATCACAAGCGCGGTGGTTTACACCGCCGATCGGGCGCTGCTCGGCGCGCTCGCGTCGCCGCGAGCGGTCGGTCTCTTCGAGGGGCCGCTGCGGGCGCACAACGTCTTGCGGGCGCTCGGGGCGGCTTTCGTCACCACCGTGCTGCCAGCCGCGGCGCGCCTCCGGGCCGCAGGTGACAGCGCGGCTCTGCGCGAGCTCGCCGTGCGCGGGATGCGCTACGCGCTGCTTTCGACTGCGCCGCTGGCGGCAGCTGGTGCGGTGTCGGCGCGGCCGCTTCTCGAGCTTTGGCTCGGTGCGCGCTACGGCGGAGGGGCGCCGGCGCTGGCGGTCCTCCTCTCCTACTGGCTGGTGTACGCCGCCGGGATGGTGGGCGCGGCGTTGCTCGTCGCGAGCGGCGGCGCGACACGGGTGCTGCGGGCGGCGCTCGCGACGGTCGCGGCCAACCTCGTCCTCGCCGCTGGGCTTGCGCCCTCCGCTGGCGCGACCGGCGTCGCCGTCGCGATCGCCCTGCCGGCGGCGGTGCAAGGGGTGTGGTTGGCGCGCGCCGGTTTGCAAGCTGTGGGCGGTCTGCCGCGGCGCCTCACGCGAGCAGTGGTCGCGCCCGGTTGGGTGGCCGCCGCGGTCGCAGCGGCCGGTGCGTTCGGCGCGCAGCGCACGCTCGCCGGCGGCGGTCCGCTGGCGCTCGCAGCGGCTGCCGCAGCGGTCGTGGCGGGATGGCTCGTGGCTTTCGTCGGGGTGCTCGATCACAGCGAACGCCAGCTGCTGCGCGCGCTCTGGCGGCGTGCTTGAGGGTGCCACCCGTGCAGCGTGCCGCGGCGAGCGGGGCCCGCCGTGCGAGGCGCCGCCGTCTAGTCGATGCGCGCCGCCGCTCGCGCGGCGATGGTTCGGGCTAAAGCCAGAGCAGACGTGGCGGCCGGCGAGGGGGCGTTTAGAACGTGCAGTTGGCGCTCGCCCTCGACGACCAAGAAGTCGTCGACGAGCGTCCCGTCGCGTGCCACCGCCTGCGCCCTCACGCCGGCCGGTCCCGGTCGCAGGTCATGCGGATCGAGCGCAGGCACGTAGCTGCGCGCTGCGTGCGCAAGCAGGGCCGGGCACACGGCGACCACCAGCTCCCTGAGCCCTGCCCGCCGGTGCCGCCAGAGTGCCCGCACGGTGCCGCGCCAGGCGAAGAAGTCGCGGAGGTCGCGCACGAGCTCGCGCCCGCGCAACCGCGGCGCGTGCGCCCGCCAGGGCCACGGCAGCGCCGTCGGCCCGAGCGTCACCGAGCCGTCGATGTGGCGCGAGAGGTGCACGCCGAGGAAAGGCAGACGCGGGTCGGGGACGGGGTAGACGAGAGCGCGCACCAGCTCGGCGCTGCCTCCGTTCACGAGGCGGTAGCCGCCGCGGAACGGCACGATCCGCACCGGCGTGGCGATTCCGGCCGCGGCCGCGAGTCGGTCGGCTCCTAGACCGGCGCAGGCGACGAGAAAGCGTGCGCCGACCACCTCGCCACCGGCGAGGCGCACGGCGAGCGGGGCGCTGCGCGCGACGTCGCGCCCGCTGGCGCCCAGGGCTCGCTCCACTCCCACGACTCTCGCGCCCGTGCGGATCTCGCCGCCGTGGCTGCGTAGCTCGTCGGCGAGCGACAGCGCCACCGCGCGGAAGTCGGTGACAGCGGTCGCGGGCGACCAGAGGGCAGCGATCCCTGCGCAGTGCGGCTCGCGCATCCGGATCTCGTCGCGGCCGACGATGCGCGCTCCGCTCACCCCGTTCGCCTTGGCGCGTCGCGCGAGCTCGTCGAGACGTTCGCGCTCGCGCCCGTCGCGCGCCACGATCAGCTTGCCGCAGCGGCGAAAGGGAAGGTCGAGCCGCTCGCAGCGCTCGGCAATAAGCCGTGCCCCTTCGACGCAGAGCCGCGCTTTCAGCGAGCCCGGCCGGTAGTAGATGCCGGCGTGGACGACGCCGCTGTTGTGCGCCGTCTGCGCGCTCGCGATCGTGTCGGCGGCCTCCAGCACGACGACGCGATCGCGCGGGAAGCGGCGCTTCAGCTCGAGTGCCGTCGCGAGCCCGACGATCCCCGCGCCCGCCACTACGAACACCGCCCGACCCCCGTACCGAACGCACCCGACGGCGCTGCTTCCGCCCACCTACGATCGCGCCGATGGCAAGCCAACGCCCCGGTCGCCGCGCCCCGGCCGCGACGCACCGGCTCGACATCCTGATGGTCTCGGAGTGGCTGCCGGGACCCGACCACCCTTTCCGCGGCATTTTCGTCGTCGACCACGCGCGCGCGGTAGCGCGCTACGCGCGCGTGGTCTTGGTGGGGCTGCCGCACGGGCAGCGCGTAGCGCCGAATGCGCGAGCGGCGAGCGCTGCCGACCTTCGCTCCGCTGGCGCCAGCCTCGCTGGTTCGGAGCGGGATCCCCTGGCGGCGCCGATCACGAGCGCTGCACGCGCAGGGCGCGTGGCGCGCGCGCTCCGCGAGACCTCGCTCGTGCGCATCGATCTCGACGATCGGCCGGCCTTCCGTCCCCGTAGCGTGTGGACGCCACTGCGGCTCGGGCGCCTCGTCCGGCGCCTCGCCGCGCTCGGGTTCCGGCCTGCGATCGTTCACGCCCACCTCTACACCGGAGCGTTGCAGGCGGCGCCGGTCGCGCGCCGGCTCGGAGTTCCGCTGGTGGTGAGCGAGCACGCCAGCAGCGTCGCGCTCGACACGCTGAGCACGGCGCAACGGACGATAGCGCGGATCGGCTACCGCCAGGCCGACCGCATCTGCCCGGTCGGGGAGGAGCTGGCGGCGGCGGTCGCCGAGCTCGCTGGCCGCACGCCGGTCGCGGTCGTGCCGAACCCGCTCGACGACGAAATCTTCTCGCCCCGCGCTGTCGAAGGGGACGAGCGGGAGGCGAGCGCAGACGGCCCCGAGCCGTGCGGCGGGGCGCGCGACTCGAGCCCGGACGGACGCTTACGGCTCCTCTCGGTGGGAGGTCTCGTGCCGGTGAAGGGCGGCGACGTCCTCGTCCGCGCCTTCGCGCGGCTCTTGCGCGACGGGGTCGCGGGCGAGCTGACCCTGGTCGGTTCGGGTCCGCTCGAGCACGAGCTGCGAATGCTGGCGCATGATCTGGGCGTGGCCGGGTCGGTGCGTTTCGCCGGCGCGCTGAAGCGCGCCGACGTCGCGCGCGAGCTGGTGCGCAGCGACCTGTTGGTCGCCCCGAGCCGGTTCGAGACATTCGGTGTCGCCGCGTGCGAGGCGCTGCTCGCGGGCGTTCCGGTGGTCGGGTCGGCGGTCGGCGGTCTGCGCCGACTGCTCGCCGACAGCGGCATGCCGGCGGTGCCGCCGGACGACCCGGACGCGCTCGCGGTCGCTCTGCGCGATGCGTGCGTTCGCCGCGACGAGCTCCGTCGGCGCGCCCTCTCCTTCGCGCCGCGGCTGCGCGAGCGGTACGGGCTAGCGGCGGTCGGTGCGCGCTGGCTCGCGGTCTACGGCGAGCTTACGACGAGCGCGCAGCCGCAGCGGTAAGGCGCCGCAGGAGCGAGCGCGCGAGCGCCACGTAATCGTCGATCTCGGGTCGTCCGAAGCGCACGAGCGGCCACGGTGCGCGGCCCGCTGCGCGCGCGAACGCACGGGCAGCGAAGAAGAATGTGCAGGCGTAGGAGAGGGTCGAGGCGAGGGCTGCGCCGCTCGCTCCCCAGAGCGGGATCAACAGTGCGTAAGCAGCGATTGTCGGTGGCGTCACCAGCACGGTGACGCGCAGCATCAGCTGTGGGCGGCCATGCCCGACGACTGCCGCAGCGAACACCTTCGCGACCGCGAGCAGCGCGCAACCGGGCACGAGGATCAGACCGAGCGCTGTCGCCGGCGCGAAGTCGGGCCCGTAGACAAGCTCGACGAGACCGAAAAGGATCGCGACCGCGCCGAGCGCCGAGACCGTGGCGAGCAGCGTGGCGTGGCGGACCGCCTTGGTTTCGAGGAGCTCGCGGTCGAGCGTGCGTCCACGCGCTTCGAGCGTGGCGACGCGTGGAAAGACGAGCTCGGCTAACGCCGGAGGCAACAGCCAGATCGCGCTCGTCACCGACATCGCGACCGAGTAGTGGCCGACGACGGCGGCGCCGCCGATGGCGCTCAACAGGAAGAGATCGGCCCGGTAGTTGAGGGTCTGGAGAGCGTTGGCAGCGTAGGCGTAGAGACCAAACCTCGCCGCCTCGCGCAGCAGCGGCACGGGGGGGGCGGCTGCGGTGCCGTTGCGGGTGGCCGCTCGCACGCGCCAACCGATGCACGCTGCCGTGAGGGCGTTGCTGGCGGCGAAGCCTGCGACGGCCCCCGTCACGCCGGCGAAGTAGGCGAGCGCGGGCACGAGGATCGCCATCGCCGTCGACTGCGCGGCCGGTGCCAGGGCGAACGAGACGTAGTCGTGGCGGGCGAGCGCGACTGCACCCGAGTAGAGCCACGACAGGCCGGCGGCGGCGCCGGCCGCTGCCACCGCGGTCTGTGCTGTGTCGAGGCCAGCGAATGCGGACGGCACGAGCGCCCGCAGGGCGAGACAGGCGCCGACGAAGAGAGCGCCGATCACGAGCGCAGCCGCTTGCAGAGCGCGCCATGCTGCGAGCGGCGACCAGCGCCCGCGCACGACGTGGTAGATCGCGCCCTGCTCGAGGCCGAGCGAGAGGCCGGAAGCTGCGATGATGCCGAGCGTGACGACGATCGCGAAGGCGCCGGCTCCGTCGCTGCCAAGCGTGCGCGCGACGAGAATCGTCGTGAGCGCCCCTGTCGCAGCAGTGACGAGCTTCGACACCCCGCCGATCGCCGCTCCCTGCGCAGCCGGTGGCAGAGACGCCGCTTGCGGAGCGGGGTCGGACGTTGCCGCCTCTGTCGACGAGGGTTTCACAGCTGTTTTCGAACGGCGCGCGGACCTGCCGCTGGGGCACGCAGTGTCCGCGCTCGATGGGCGCTAGCGCGAGCGGTGGCGCCAAGCCGCGCCGCCGCATCCTGCTCGTCACCTACTACTGGCACCCTGCGAACGTAGTAGCTCTGAACCGTCTCGACGCCTTCGCCCGCTACCTGTCGTTGGCCGGGCACGAGGTGACAGTCTTGACGACGACCGCCCACGCCGCGCGCTCGTCGAGGTCGGGAACCTCGGTCGCCTGCGGTGGGCGCGCGCGCGTGCGGGTGGTGCGGGCGTTCGACGCCGCTTCCTCTGCGTTTCTGCGCCGACTGCTCGGCCGGGAGCCCGTGCCCGACGAGGGCGGGCTCGCCCCCGACCATCACGTGCCGCCGCCGCTCGTGGGGTCGCTGTTCGTGCCCGACCCGACCGTCGCTTCCTGGGTTCCGTGGGCGCTCGCGGCCGCGCTCCGACTGGCGCGCAGTGTCGACGTGGTGGTCACGAGCGGCCCGCCGGAGTCCGTGCACCTGATCGGGAAGGCCCTGAGGCTGATGGGCGTTCCTTGGGTGGCGGATTTCCGCGACCCATGGGTGCTCGAGGAAGACCGCGCACGCTTTCGCCTCGTCGCCCAGCGCAAGCTTGACGTGTTGCTTGAGCGCGCTGTCGCCACCGGCGCCGACCGCCTGGTCACAGCGACGGCGCCGATCGCGAAGGATCTTGCCGATCGCTACGGCGTCACTGCGACGACGGTCACGAACGCGTGGGATCCCGAGTTCGAGCGACTCGTCGCGAACCGATCGGGTGTCGAGCGACGTGCCGACCGTCGCATGCTCGTGCACGCCGGGTCGCTCACCGCGCGCAGCGGCCGGTCGCCGCGCCCGCTGGCGGCGGCGCTCGCGCGGCTTCGCGACAGCCACCCCGACGAGTACCGCAAGCTCGACCTGGTGTTGGCAGGTCCGGTCTCGGACGCCGAGCGCGCCGAGCTCGGGCCGTTCGCCGGCGAGGGTCCGGTGCGGTTCGTCGGGCGCCTCGAGCGCGGGCCGGTGCTGGCGCTCGAGCGCGAAGCGGACGGGCTGCTTCTGCTCACGAGCGCGAGTCCGTTCGAGGCTAGCGGCAAGATTTTCGAGTACCTCGCAGCCGGTCGCCCGATCTTGGCTTTGGCGGATGGCAACGCGGCGGCGGCGATCGTGCGCGAGACGGGAACCGGAGTCGTCGTGCCGCTCGACGATCCGGCACGTATTGCGGCGGCGCTCGGCGCGTTCGTGCGCGGCGAGCTCGACGCCGCCTACGCGCCGCGCAACCTCGACCGCTACCGTCAGCCGAACCCTGTGCATCTGCTCGAGCGACTGATCGAGGATGCGATAGCTAGCCGTGCCAACCGTGGGACGCGAGCTCCCGGGCCGCGCGCGCGTGCCGACCAGCTCGGATCGCGAGCGGTCGCTGTTTGAAAGGTCGTGGCGGCGAGAAGCGAAATCGACGTCGTCATACCGTCCTGGCAGGGGCGCGATCTGACGCTCGCTTGTCTGGAACAGCTAGCCGGCCAGACCGTCGCGGTCCGGACGACTGTCGTCGACAACGGCTCGAGCGACGGCACCGCCGATGCCGTCCGCGAGCGCTTCCCCGGTGTGGAGGTTGTCGAGCTGGCGACAAACCGCGGGTTCGGCGCTGCCGTCAACGCCGGTGTGGCGCGCGGCGTAGCCCCCTTCGTGGTGGTGGTCAACAACGACGTGCTCTGCCCGCCGCAGTTCGTCGAGCGCCTCGTCGCGCCGCTGCGCGGCGACAGCGCGGTGGGCATGGTCGCGTCGGTGCTGGTCCGACCGGACGGGCGGATCGACAGCTACGGGCTCGAGGTCGATCGCACCCTCGCCGCCTTCAACCGCTTCGAGGGTCTCCGCTTGCCTCCGGACGCGCTCGACGAGGACGGTCTGCTGGGCCCCAGTGGGGGTGCCGCTGCCTACAGGCGCTCGGCGTACGAAGCGGTCGGCGGGTTCGACGAACGCATTTTCGGCTACATGGAGGACGTCGATCTCGCGCTGCGGCTGCGGGGAGCGGGGTGGCGAGCGGCAGGTGCACGCCGCGCGGTCGCCACCCATTTCCGCGCCGCCACGTTCGGGCACCGTTCGTCGAACCAGGTGTCGATCGCCGGCTTCGCCCGCGCCTACATGGTCCGCAAGTACAGCTTGCTGGCGCAGGGGCTCGGGCGTGCTGCGGCGGTGCTCGCTTGGGAGGCGGCGGTCGTCGCGGGCGAGTTCCTTCTCGGCAACGGTCCAGCGGCGGTGCGTGGACGTGTGCGCGGCTGGCGGGCCGGCGGGGACGCTCCCGCGGCAGCCGTGCCGTGGGAGGTAGTGGACGAGAAGATCGGTGTGCTCGGGGCCGCGGTCAGGCGGCTGCGGGCAGTCACGACGTGAGCCACGCGGGCAGCGTCAGCCGCCGCTCGGCGACCGCGCGATCCGCGTCGGGGTCGGGTCGGCGTCTCCGCGTCGCGCTCGATCTGGCTTTCCTAGAGCCGGGCGCGATGGGCGGTCTCGAGACGTACGCCCGCGAGTTGGCTCGTGCGCTGGCGCGCCGCGACGACGTCGAGCTGGTGGTTGTCGCTTCACGCCGGCTTCGCGGCGACAGCCTGGTGGAGCTCGGGCGTTGCGTCTGGGTGGCCGGCGACCCGAAGAGGCGTCTGGATTGGGTGTTGGCCGACCAGGTCGCTGTTCCGCGCGCCGTCGCGCGCGCCGGTGCCGACGTCGTTCACTTCCTCGCTTCGACGGCCGCGGTGGCGGGACACGTCGCGCGTGTCGTGACGGTCCACGACCTCGCCTTCCTGCGCCATCCGCGCACGCACTTCGGGGTCCGCGCCGCCGGCATGGCTGTGCTCGTGCCGCTCGCCGCCCACCGCGCCGAGCGCGTGATCACGCCGAGCGCGTTCGTGGCGGACGAGCTGGTGCGGTTTTTGCGCGTGCCGCGCGGGCGCGTCGCGGTGGTGCACGAGGGACTCGGACGCAGTGTCGACGCGCGCACAGCAGCGGGCGACCTGCCACGACCGGTCGCCGAGCGGCTCGCGGCCCGGCCACGCCCGCTGGTCTTGACAGCGTCGGCGAAGCGGCCGCACAAGAACCTCGCGCGCTTGATCCGCGCCGTGGCGCTCATTCCGCCGCACCGCCGTCCGCTGCTCGTGCTCCCCGGTTATCCCACTCCTTACGAGTCCGAGCTCCGTGCGCTCGCCCGCTCCCTCGCCATCGAGGGCGAGGTGTGCTTGCTGGGCTGGGTGGCCGACCGCGAGCTCGACGCGCTCTACGCGCGCGCCAGCTGCTTCGTGTTCCCGTCGCTCTACGAGGGCTTCGGCTTGCCGGTCCTCGAGGCGATGGCGCGCGGCGTGCCGGTCGCGACGTCCGACCGCGCAAGCTTGCCGGAAGTCGCGGGTGACGCGGCGCTGTACTTCGATCCGCTCAGTCCGCGCTCGATCGCAGCCGCGCTCGAACGCTTGCTTGCCGACGAGAACCTTGCCGCCCGGCTGCGCAGCCAAGGTCGCGAGCGTGCACGCCGGTTCACCTGGGACGCTTGTGCAGAGGGTACGGTGGCCGTCTACCGGCAGGCGCTGGCGGTTGCGGGCTCGCCCTCCCGGGCGTAGCGCGCGGCGACGCGGCGCAGCGAGCTTTCGAGCGAAAGCTTCTCGGCGTTGCGGCGGAACCAGGCGGCGGTCCGCTCTCGCAGTTCGTCGCCGGCGTCGCGGACGCGCAGGATCGCTCGCGCTAGCTCCTCCGGGTCGTCGCTCGCGCACACGAAGCCGTTCTCGCCGTTCTTGACGAGCTCGACGGCAGCGTTGTCGGGTGCACGCACGACGATGCTCGGAACGCCGCGCGACGCGGCTTCCACCACCACCATCCCGTAGCCCTCGCGCATCGAAGGCAAGACCATGCACAGCGCCCGCCCGAGACGCTGGTCGACCTCTTGCGGGGCGACGAACCCCGGCAGCTCTACGCGACCGCGCAGGTCGTGACGCTCGACGGCCTCTTCCACGCGCCCGCGCTCGGGACCGTCGCCGAGAATCTCGAGGCGCAGCTCGCGGTCGTGGCGTGCGACGATCGCGAACGCTTCGACGAGGAGCGGCACACGTTTTTCGGGAATGTGGCGCCCGGCGAAGACGACGACCGGTTCGGCGGGTTTAGGGCCACGCGGCTCGGTCGGGCCGGCGTACTCGCCGCGCAGCACAAGCGGCCGGGTGCGGGGAGCGATCGTGCGCAGCCGCTCGGCGTGCAGTCGGGAGAAACAGAAGCTCTCGTGGTCGACGCGTGCGCAAAGGCGCTGCACCGCCCAGCCGACCGCGCCGAGCGGGCCGAGGTAGGAGTGCCAGTATTCGCGCGACCAGACCTCGTGCCAGTCGACGACGAGGCGGTAGCGGCCGCGGGCGCGCGCTGCTGCTGCTGCCAGCACACTGAAGTACGGGAACGACGCCGTGTGGACGACGTCGTAGCGGCGTCCGTGCAGCAACAGGTGCCAGAGAACACCGATGCCGAACAGCAGGGGTGGCAGGATCCGTCGCCGGCCGCTGCGCGTGTAGAGGTCGCCCGGCGGCGATACCGCGACGATCCTGACGCCAGGCACGGTTGGGGGGCGCGAGCGCGGCCACTGGCGGCGGGTCAGGTACGTCACCTCGTGGCCCTCGCGTGCCAGCCGCTCGGCGAGGTTGCGGTACCAGCGCTCGGCGCCGCCGACCGTCAGCGGGAACAGGCAGTCGTAGACGACACAGACTCTCACCGGCGGTCGGGTAGCATCATCGATCGGGCGCTCGCACGGTCGCGTCGAGCCCGCAGGCGCGACTTGTGGGCGCTGCGATTGTTCGGGTACTGCGAGGGGACGCGACCCGCGCGGTTGTACGCCTCCTCGTGGTCGGCATGCTTTCAATGAACGACGCGACGTTCGCAGAAGAGAACGCGCCGAGCGGTCTCGCCACGGCGCGGGAAGCAGACCGCGGCGAGCTCGACGCGCACGCTGGGAGTGCGGCGGCACCGGCAGGGCCGGGGGTCGCCGTTTCGGTTGTCATCCCCTGCTTGAACGAGTCCGAGACGATCGCCGAGTGCGTGCGTAGAGCGCACGAGGTGTTGCGTGCAGCGGGCCTCGACGGCGAAGTGGTGGTGGCCGACAACGGTTCCGAGGACGGCAGCGCCGAGCTCGCGCGCCGTGCCGGGGCGCGCGTCGTGCACGAACCGCGCCGCGGCTACGGCAGCGCCTACCACGCCGGTCTTGCGGCCGCGCGCGGTCGCTACGTGGTGATGCTGGATGCCGACCTCACCTACCCGCTCGAGGACATTCCCCGCTTCGTCGCGGCGCTCGAGGAGGGCGCCGACGTCGTGATCGGCAACCGCATGGGCAACATCCAGCCCGGCGCGATGCCGTGGCTCCACCGCTACATCGGCAACCCGCTGCTCACCGGCGTCTTGAACGTCTTTTTCCGCACCGGGGTCCGTGACGCGCACTGCGGCATGCGCGCCCTCCGTCGCGAGGTTCTGCCGCGCCTCGAGTTGCGAACGACAGGGATGGAGTTCGCGTCCGAGATGGTGATCCGTGCCGCCAAGGCCGGCTTCCGCATCGAGCAGCTCGACATCGAGTACCGGCCGCGGCGCGGCGAGTCGAAGCTGAGCACTTTCCGCGACGGCTGGCGGCATCTGCGCTTCCTGCTCGTCCACAGCCCGACCTATCTGTTCATCGTGCCGGGGGCGGCGATGGTTCTGGCGGGGGCGCTGGCGATGGCAACCGTGCTGGCCGGTCTCGAGCTCTTCGGGCGCCAGTGGCAGCTTCACGCCCTGATCGCCGGCTCGCTCGCTGCCGTCGTGGGAACGCAGGTGCTGGCGCTCGGGCTGTGCGCCCACGCTTACGGCACCTACTTCATGGGCGAGAAAGACCGCTGGTTCGACTGGGCGCGAGCCCGCTTCCGCCTCGAGCACGGCCTCCTGCTCGGCGCGCTGCTGACCCTCGCCGGGCTCGCGATCGCGGCGGCGATCGTCGTCACTTGGGCCGAGCGCGGCTTCGGCCGCTTGGGCGAGGAGCGGCTCGCGGTGCTCGCCGCCACCCTCGTCACCATCGGCTTGCAAGTGGTCTTTTCGTCGTTTTTGTTGAGCATCTTGGGTTTGCGCCGACAATGAGCGCGCGGCTCGCGGGCGAGCGTCGACGCCGGTGGGTGGCGTCGATCGATCGCCTGCTGCTCGCCGTCGGGGTGCTGGTCGCGTTTGCGGTGCCGTTGTTGCGCCCCACGCAGTTGCCTCTGTTCGTGACGCCGGCGCAGCCGGTCGAGCAGGTCGCGGTCGTCGGCAAGGGGAGCGCGCCGGTGTGCTTCGCGACAACGCCCTTCGCTGGCGAAGTGCGGGTTCGCCTCTGGCTGCGCCGCGAGGGTCTCGGATCCCCGCGGACAGAGGTACACCGAGGAGTACGGGTCGCAATTTCCGCGCGCGCACGCGACGGAGCTCTCGTCGGCACGCGATTGGCGCGCATCGCGCTTACATCTGTAGCCCGCCGGGTCGATCTCCCGTTGACAGCTCCCCCGGGTACGACTGCTGTTTGCATCGCTGGGGGCGGGAGGGCGCGCGCAGCAGTGCTCGGGCAGGGCGGTACACCCACGAGCGAAGTTCGCAGGGCCAGTGCTCGGCCGCTTCTCGCCGACCTCGGCGCACTGGTCGACAGGATCGCAAACGGGTCTCTCCATCCCGTCGCGGAGGTGCTCGGCAGCTGGGTGGTCGTCTTGCCGTTCGCTGCCTTCGTGCTCGCGATCGCGTGGGTCGTTCGTCTCCTCCGCCGCGGCCGGCAGCTCGCGTTGCGAACCGTTGCTGGTAGCTGCGCGGCACTCGGTTTTGCGCACGCGCTGGTCTGGGCGTCGCTGGTGCCGCCCTTCCAGGTGCCCGACGAGCAGGTCCACTACCACTACGCCGCCTATCTCGCCCAGCACGGCCTCGGGCCACCGCCTTCGGGTCGCTTCGCCGACCGCGGCTCGCCACAACAGAGCGCAACGATGGAAGTGCTCCGCACCGGATCGGTTGCGTTCAACCCGCGCGGGAAACCACCGTGGCAGGGCATCGACGACGCACTCGAGCGTGCCGAGCGCTTGCCGAACCGCATGGCGGCGGTGCGGACGAACGCCTCTTCGCAACCGCCGCTCTTCTACGCCACGTTGGCGCCAGCAGCGCTGCTGTTCGACGACGTCTTGCCCCAGCTGCTTGCGATGCGACTCGTCGACGCTGCCTGGATGGGTGCGCTAGCGGCGCTCGCAGCGCTGTTTTTCGCGGCGCTGGCACCTCGGGCGTTGCGTGCGGCGTTGATCGTCGGGACGGCCACGGCGCTTTTTCCGCTCGCGGCCTTCATCGGCGGTGGCGTCAACCCGGACGTCGCGCTGACGGCGACGACGATGTTGGCGCTAGTAGCGGGATTGCGGTTCCTCGAGTGTCCGACTGTCGGCCGCGGGGTCACCTTCGCCGCTGCTGCAGCAGCTCCGCCGCTCGTGAAACTCACCGGGCTCGCGCTCGTTCCCGGCTTCGTAGCGATCGTCGCGGTCTTTGCGGCGCAGCGTGCGCGCAGTCTGTCTGGGCGACAACGGTCGGCGGTTGCCGCTTCTATCGCTATCACGGCGCTGTTGGCGTTCTGCGCTTACGCGGCGTGGGCGGACGCCAGCGGGCGGCCGCTGCTTCCGGCCGCCGTTTCGAGCTCGGTGGGCACAGCGGGCGGTACCGCCACGACACCGCCAGTCAAGCTCCGGGAGTTCGCGAGTTACGCCTGGCAGTTCTACCTACCGCGGCTTCCCTTCCAGCAAGATCTGATTCCGGGTCAGCCGTGGCGCTCGGTCTGGCTCGACGGCCTCGCCGGCCGGTTCGGATACCTCGATTACTCGCTTCCGGGTGGTGTAGCTGTCGTGCTCGCGGTGTTCTTGCTTGGTCTTGTGATCGCCGCGTTGCGTGGTGCGACGGCGCTCGTGCGCAGCCGTGGGTGGACGCTGTTGTGCGACCCGGTCGCGGGTGTCGTGGGCGCGGCGGCGCTTTGCGCGCTCGGCGTGTTGTTCACCGTCGCTTGGTCCGACTACAACTCGCTGCGCACGGGAGGCGTGCCGTTCCGACAGGCGCGCTATCTGCTGCCGCTGTTGCCGCTCGTGGTGCTGGTGGCGGCCGCCGCTCGGCGAGGTCTCGCGGCCCGCTACCGGGGCATCGCGGCGACCGTCGTGCTGTTCGCGTGTGGACTGTGGAGCGGTGCCGCGATCGTCACGACGGTCGGTCGTTACTACCTTTGACGGTCGCTCACCGCTACCTGGCGGGTCGCGCCGTCGGCGCTTTCGGCTGCACGTGCCGCTGCTTGCAGAGCGCTTTCGACCGACGCGTAGAAGCGTTCGGCTGCGCGCCCCCACAGCGCAGCCGCGGTAGCGGCCGAAGCGGCCGACGAGGCATCCCGCCACTTGTCGCGATCGCCGAGCAGCTCTTCGAGAGCCGCGGCCAGGGCGGCCGGGGTCGCTTCGGTGTAGAAGACGCCGCGGCCGTGCCCGAGCTCCCTCTCGAGACTCCCTCCCGCCACGTCCACCACCGGCAGCCCGCAGGCGAGCATTTCGAGTGGCACGAGCGAGTAGTTGGTGAGCGAGAGTGCGACTCCGACGGTGACTTGGTTGTAGAGGCGGGCCAGCTGGCGCGGCGACGCGACGCCCACGAACTCGTAGGGGAACGGCATCTCGGGCGGCTCCTCGGTCCCGAAGACGAACACGCGCGGTCGGATGCCACGCTGCCAGAGGAGACCGAGCGCGTCGCGTACCAGCGGCACGCCGCGGCGGCCGGTGACGAAGCGCCCGTACATCGCGACGCTCATCGGGATGCGTTGCGCGCGTGGGTCGGGCTTGTAGATCTCGTGGTCGACCCCGAGCTCGAAGTGGTCGCTCGCGACGCCGTAGCGGTCGCGCAGCAGCTCGGACAGCCAGCGTCCGGCGGTGACGATGCGCAGGCCGGGCAGTGTGTAGGTGCGCTCCGCGAGCACACGCTCGGACGAAGCCGGAAAGAAATCCGGCTCGTGGTCCTGCACGAGATAGATGCGCGCACCTGTGTCGGGCAGCGAGAGCACGCGATAGACGGTCTCCCAGCCGGTGGCGACGGCGACGTCCGCTCCGTGCCAGTGCTCGAACCCTTTGAAAACAGGCGCACGGACGCGCATGAAGTCGTGCACGATCGAATGCCGCAGGACACCGTTCCACGCCCAGGCGCGGTGCTGCAGGGGATCGTGTAGCCACAGGGTGCAGGTGTGCCCGCGCTCCTCGAGGTGGCGGACGAAACGCAGGATCGTGGTGTGGCCGCCGCTGCCTTTGTCCCACGGTGGCACGACGAAGGCGACGTGGAGCGGCCGCTCGCGCATGGCGACGAGCCGGTCGCGATCGAGTGGGCGCGCTCCTCCTTGATCGATCTGCCCGACGAGATAGGGGTCGGGCGAGCCTCGGCGGTCGACGCGCTGCACCACGCCGGTGTCGGGGCGCGGTCGCGAGCTGCCCGCTCCGTCATCGCCGCGCCCGCTCGCGAGGGCAGGGGGACGCACCGCCCGACCCTCAAGCGACAGCAGCCGCTGCAGCGGCGCGGGCAGCCGCACACCGCGCGAACCGAGCGGTGCGAACAGCGCGCGCGTCGCGTGGTGGACGGCGCAGCGCGGCGCCTGGCGGAGGGCCGCCGCCGTGCCCAGGTTGCGGCGCCTGCGCAACCAGCGCAGATCGGCGAGCGTGTTGCGCGCCACGTAGCGGGCTAGCGACAGCGGTCCCGGCCAGGGTTCGCGGTGGCCGAAGACGAGGGCGAGCGCGCGGAACTCGTCGAAGTAGCGGCGCGCGAAGTCGAGCGGCGGATATGAGTGCGCGTGGCGCACCCGCGCGCGCGGCACGTAGGCGAGCGCCCAGCCGCTGTCGCGCATCGCCAGAGCGAAGGCGCGGTCCTCGCCATACGGGACGTCGGGAAAGCGCAGCTCTTGCCAGCACGCTCGCCGGTAGCAGGCGTTTACGTTGGAGAGGAAGGGATCGTCGAGCGTGGCAAGCGGCACAGGGTCGCGAGGCGCTGCGGGGTGCTCGAAACGGGGGAAGAACTCTTCGAGCTCGCGCGCTATCGGGGCCGGGGTGTCGGGCCAGGGTAGGTGCGGACCAAAGGCCGCCCCGACGCGCTCGAAGCGCGCGAACGCTTCCGACCAGGCGGCGAGCCAGCCCGGTTCGGGGACGGCGTCCTGCGTGAGGAACGCGACGAGCGGGGCGCCCGTGAGCTCCATCGCCAGGTTGCGGGTGCGACCGTGCCCGAACTCGCGCGGGTCGATCCGCTCCACCCGCACCCCTGCGCGTTCGGCGATCGCCACTGTTTCGTCGGTCGAGCCGGAGTCGATCACGAGTATCTCGACGTCGGGTGCTTCGCCGCGCAGGAGCGCCAGCGTGTCAGCCAGCCAGCGCGCCCCGTTCCGGGTCGGGATGACTACGGCGATCTCGTGCGCGGCCACCGCTCGACTCCGCTCTTCGCCGCGCTCAGGTGCGCAGCCACCGCGCGAGCGCCCGCAGCGGTCGCGTCACTTCGCGCGCAGCGCGGGCGGCCGCGCGCGCCCGCTCGGCGGCGGGGCGCTCCATGATCGCGTTCAGGTCGATGTGCCAGCGGTCGAGCCAGTAGACCCGCTCCTGCAGCTCGCCGAGAGCGGTGTGCAGCTTGCGCAGCTCCTCGCTGTGCTGACGCTCGCGACGCTCGAGCAAGGCGCGCAGCCGGCGGTTCTCGGCCTCGAGGTCGGCGACCCGGGCGCGCAGTTCGCTCTCCGCGAGCCGCGCCTCGGTTTCTTGCGAGAGGGCCGCTGCGTCTACCGCTCCCGGGCCCGGCTCGTTCGGTGTCGCTCGGTTCATCCCCTGCTCGGCCTCTCTCCCCGCTCACAACCGTTCCGCAGCCGTGCGCGCTTCGCGGGCGAAGAGATAGGTGCCGAGCGCCAGCGTGCCGACGAGGATCGCGGCGGGAACGACGAGGTGCCAGTTCGGTCCGATCGCCGCGAAGAGATCGGGAGCTGTCGGGTCGATCATCGCGTGACGCATCTCGGTCAAGACGCACGCTATGGGATTGGCGAGCAGTTTGCGCTGGATCGCCTCGGGAGCGACGGTCAACACGTAGAGCACGGGCGAGCCGTAGAAGAGCACCTGCAGCGCTACTTCCCAGATCGGCTGCACGTCACGGAAGCGCACGTACAGCACCGACAGCAACATCCCGCAACCGAGGGCGAACAGCGCGAGCACGAGCACGAACAGCGGCAGCTCGAGCCACCGCCAGGTGGGTTCGACCCCCTGGGCTGCGTAGAAGACCATCACCGCGGCGAGGGCCAGCACCAGGTTGAGCAGGCTGCTCGTAACGACGCTCACGGGGATCGCGAGGCGCGGGAAGCGCACCTTGCGGATCAGGCTTTCGCTCTCGAGCAGACAGGTGACGCAGCGGTTGGTCGCCTCGGCGAAGAAGTTGAACATCACGAGCGCCGTCAGCAGATAGACGGGGTAGAACTTGATGTCGCCGCCGAAACGGATGACGTGCGTGAAGATCGCGTAGAGGACGCCGAACAGAAGCAGCGGGCGCACCAGCGACCAGACGTAGCCGAGCACCGAGCCGAAGAAGCGCAGCTTGAAGTCGTTGATGGCGAGCGTAAGCACCAGCCCCACGAAGCGGCGCGGGTCGCTGCCGACGATCTCGGGGCGCGGGTCGTAGGGAGGGCCGTACGTGGCGGCGCTCGCAGTCAGTGGCTCGTCGAGCACCGCTGTGCCATCGCCTGCTGTCAGCTTCGTCGACACCTTCCCTTAGAAACAGCTAGGCGGGCACGCGAGTTCCGCTCACGGCGACCTCGAACGGCGCGTCCCACACGCCCCCTGAGAAAAAGCGCGAGTGCACGGTGACGGCGGCGGCGTCTTCGAGACGGTCGACCGGGCGGTCGCCTTGCAGCAGGTCGACGGTGGCCGAGTATGCGCTGGGCGCGAGCTGACAGGGGAAAAGGAGCCGCGCCACGAACGGCTCGCCACCCGCCACGAGCCGCTCGAGGCTCTCGCCCCCCTTGCAGTTGGGGGCGCGTGTGTCGAGCACCACGATCGTGTGGCGCACGTCGTTGCGGAGCGTGACCTTGAGAGCCAGGGGACCGCCGCTCTCGTCGTGCGGTGGCGGAGATATCTCGCAGCACACGGCTATCTGCCCGCCCTGCTCGGTGTGGGTGGTGCGCCGCCCGTCCTCGTCCTCGAACCAGAGCGCTTTGAGGTGGCGGCCGGGTGTCGCAAGCTGGGAGTCCTCGAGGCGGCCGAAGTTAACCTCGTTGTAGCGGCGGGCGACGACCTCGGCGGGCCCGAGCTCGATGCAGCGTCCACCTTCGATCAGCATCGCCCGTTCGCAGAAGCGCGTGAGGCTCGCCATGTCGTGCGTCACGAACAGCACGGTGCGCCCTTCGCGGCGCATCCGCCGGAACTCGGCGAAACACTTCTGCTGGAACGCGGCGTCGCCGACGGCGAGCACTTCGTCGACCAGCAGAATGTCGGCGTCGACCTGGATGGCGACCGAGAACGCGAGCCGCACGGCCATCCCCGAGCTGTAGTTCTTGAGCTTGAGGTCGACGAAGTCGCGCAGCTCGGCGAAGTCGATGATCGCGTCGAAGCGCCGCCGCGCCTCGCGGCGCGAGAGGCCAAGCATCACCGCGTTGGTGAGAATGTTGTCGCGGGCGGTGAGCTCGTAGTTGAAGCCGACGCCGAGCTCGATAAAGGGGGCGAGCCGCCCGTACACTCGGATGCGCCCGCGGTCGAGCTGGTAGATGCCAGCGATGCACTTGAGCAGCGTGCTTTTGCCGCTGCCGTTGCGACCGACGATGCCGAAGAACTCACCGCGGGCGACCTTCACCGAGATGTCGCGGAGAACGGTCCGGCGCTGCACCTCACGCGCTTTGAGGGGATGGAGTGCGCGCTCTTTGAGGGTCGAGAACTGGTGGCGCGAGACCACGAAGCTCTTCGTGGCGCGCTCGATCTCGAGGGCCGGTGCGGACGTCGGGTGGTCGCTCATGTCTCTGTTGCGGCCTCACCGCGGGCTGCGAGCCACGGCCGGACGCGGTGAGAGGATAAGGAGCGCGGCATCGTGAGGAGCATCGGTATCGACGACTGGGAGCTCATGGGGCACCTCGCCCTGGCGGTGGTGCTGTGCGGGCTGGTGGGGCTGGAGCGCGAGGCGCGCGACCAGCCGGCGGGTTTGCGCACCCACATTCTGGTGGGCTTGGGGTCGGCTCTGTTCACGCTCGTCTCGGCCTACGCGTTCGGCGAGTTTCGCCGCGCCCAGCCAGGCCCGGGAGGCACGGTCGTGTCGTACTACGACCCGACGCGGATCGCCGCCCAGATCGTCGCCGGCATCGGTTTCCTCGGTGCAGGCGCGATCATCCGCCAGGGCATCAGTGTGCGCGGCTTGACGACCGCCGCGGCGCTGTGGATTTCGGCGGCGGTGGGGATGGCGGCCGGTGCCGGCTTCTACCTCGGTGCGGTCGCGACGACCGTGCTCGCGCTGGTAGCGCTGGTCGGTTTGCGCGGCTTGCGCGAGCGTCTCGCCGCCAGCGTGCGCCGCGATTTCGTGCTGCTCGAGGTCGCGCTGGCGAACGCAGCGTCGCTCCACCTCGTGCTCTCGTTTCTCGCCGAGGAGGGCATCGACGTCGAGGGTTTGCGCAGCGCGCGGGGCGATGACCGCAGCACGTACGTGCTCGAGCTGCGCGTACCGCCGGGGCGCGACTTCCATGCCGTTCTCGACGGTCTGCGCTCGCTCGACGGTGTCATCGACGCCGAGGCGAGCGGCGTGCGTGCCCCCGGCTGAGTGCTGCAGCAAGTCACGGCGCACGGCGCGAGCGATCCGCAAGAATGCCGACGTATGGGAAGGGGAGACAGACGCGTCGTCCGCTGGCGGAACGAGCGGCGGCGCAAGAAGAAGGAGCGGGAGAAGCGCAAGCGGCAGGCTGCGCAACCTGCGCGCAAGCGCTGAGTCGGGGCGGCGACAGCCCGCTCGCCAGGGTTCGGCGCGTCACGCTCTCGGTCGGGATTCGCAAGCCGCGGGCCCACTGGTTAGCCGCGAGCAGCTGTGTTGCTCTCGCGCCCTTGGGCGTCAGTCGATACGCGGCGGCCTGATAAAGCCCCAGGCGGCGCGCGCGACGCGCATCAACAGCCGGTGGCGGCCGAGTCTCGTGCGTGCTGCCTCGACGGCGCGATGGCGGGGTGTCGCGAGGAGCGCCTGGGCGCGTGCAGCCGACTCGCGCTCCTGTTGTAGCTGCTCCTGTAGGGCTGCTACGTGTTCGCGCGCCTCGGCAAGCTCGCGTGTCACGGCGTCGAGCTTCGCGGCCATCGCGGCCGCACCGGATCGCGCAGAGCCAAGGTGTTTGCGCGCGAGTCTTGCGTTCTCGCGCCACAGGCGTCGGTTCGAGAGCTCGATCGCGCGGATGTAGCGGTTGTAGGCGGGAGCGACCGCGAAGCGGAGCCGAGCTACCGCCGCGTCGACGGCGTTGTCGTCGAAGCCGACGAGTCCGATGTAGTGATTCGCGTACTCGCTTTCGGCGCGCTCGGGCATGCGCAGGTCGCTGGCCACATGCCCCGAGGGAAGCGCATCGGGACCGGCGACTATCAGCGAGCCCTCAGCATGGAACTGGTACAGGAGGCGACAGTCTCCAAAACGCTCGGTCAGGCTTAACGTCGAACGGAAATCGAAATCGGTGACATGGTAGGGGTTCTCTTCTGCGAACGTCCGACTGTTCGGGACGGAGAAGATCAGCTTCGTACCGCGACGGGTGCGCGTGACCAACCGCTCTACTACTGCGTCTAGGTCGTCGAGGTGTTCCAGCACTTCGAAACAGACGATGGCGTCGAAGTGACCACCGACGCCACCGTCAAGCGCGGCTAGCGCGTCTCCTGTCACGAACTCGGCGTTCTCGACCTCGCCGAACGCGTCCCGCGCGGCCCTGATCGCTGGCTCGTCGATGTCTACGCCTACGACTCTCGCGGCTTTCCTGGCGAGGATCTCGGTGCCATAGCCGGTGCCACAGCCAAGGTCGAGAACACGCGCTCCCGCGCAGAGCTCAGCTGCGAGCTCGTAACGAAGAATGTGCTCGGTCGCGATCAGCGGCTCGGAAGCGATTGTGTCGAGGCTCAGCCGCTCTTGGACTTCCACCTGACGCGTGCCTCCCTTCGTCGTGCGTTGAGCTCTCCCTCGAGACGTGCTTTGCGCTCCTCGGCTGTGGTTCGAAGCATTGAGTCCCGCCTCACGCGGTAACGAAACAGTCGCTCGGGTACGACGCAGCCGTACATTCCGGAATCGGCGAGCCGCGCGTAGAAGTCCCAATCTTCGTATGAGCCAAGGTCCTCGTTGTAGGAGAACCCACAATGAAAGACTGACAACGGAATCAGTGCTGTCGCAGCTCCAGCCACGTTGCCGTGTTGAATCGCCTGCGACAGTTCGTTTCCGATCGGTTGGTAGCCGGCATCGAGGGGATGACCGCTCTCATCTACGTAGAGCGACCACGTCGTCGCATAGGCGAACTTCGGATTCGCTGACAGAGCTCCGAGGGTGCGATCGACGAATCGCGGTTCGAGCAGGTCATCGGGATCAAGTGGCAAGACGTAACGGCCACGCGCGTGTTCGATCCCGGCGTTGCGAGCCGCTCCCAGTCCCTGGTTACGTTGCATGAAGATTCTGACGCCGTAGCGGTGGGCGAGCTTCTCGAGGATCGCGTCGTCGCGGTCGAAACTTCCGTCGCACACCAGCACGATTTCGATGCGGCGGTGCGTTTGCGCGAGGGCGGAGCGCACTGCCTCTTCGACGTATCTGTGCATTCGAAAGTAAGGAATGACGACGGAAATGAGCGGTTCTGTGGGTCGTGCGAGAGATACGCGTGGTGGGTCGCGCCTCTCGTCGAGCTCCGTCGGCCGAACCGCGCCGCGCTGTGCGTTCGGGTCGAGCACCCGAAGCGGTGGCGGCGCTCCCGTCCGGGCGGAGCCACAGGTCTCGAGGAGCCGCTCGTAGCCCCTACGAACAAGGGTGGGATCGGCGAGGGCTGCGAAGGCTCGGCGGGGCCGCCCAGCTTGCCGCGCCGCCCGTACGGCGCCGGGTTCGCGCACCAGTTTCTCCGCCGCTTCGGCGATCGAGAAGGCGTCTGTTCCCCTGGACAGCCACCCAGCGTTCTCGGTTCGAGCCATCTCGACGAGCCCCCCGACAGGTGTCGCGAGCAGCGGCCGATTCGTTGCGAACGCCTCGAGGACGACAGTCGGCCAGTTCTCCCACAGCGAAGGGCACACAAGCAGGTCGTGGCGCGCCAACAGCTCGGGCAACCGCGACCGATCGACCCCCTCTAGGAATCGCACCCGCGGGTCGCCGGCAGCGTACAGCTCGAGCTGCTCGCGCAGCGATGTGCCAAGAGGACCGGTGTCGGTGTCGCGCCCCACGAGCGTCAACTGCCAATTTTCTGCCACTGTCGACAACAGCCCTTCGACTAGATTCTCTACGCCTTTGCGTCGCTCAAGCCGACCCATGTACAGGAAGCGCAGCGGTGCGTCCGCGGTCTCTTCTCGCGATTCATCCGGTGCGGCGCCGACAAACAGCTCCTCATCCGGAATCGCGTGGCGAACCTGGATAGGCCTCGCCAGGTTTTTTGCTCCATAGAACCTACGGTAAGACTCCAGCACGTCGCCTCCCGCCCACATCAAGAGGTCAGCGTGTCGCAAGCAAAATCGCTCCGCCTCTATTAGGCAGATCGTTTCAAAGTCACGTGGAAGATTGCCGTCGAGCACGGCGCAGATTTCGGCAGTCGTGTATATGCGTACCGCCACTATCGTTCGTCTGACCCACGGGTGCTGCGCATGTTTCGCCTGGATAGTTACGAGCCCCTCGCCGAGGTAGTCAGGAAACTCGATGAGATCAGGGCCGCGGCGCGGATAGATTTCGCGCAGGCGCTCGAACACCCGCGCGCTGTATGCGTGCATGTGCGTGTAGTACTCGCCGGGCTCCGCTGGCTCCTCGACGAACTCCACTTGTACGTTCTCGAGCCAGGCAGGCAGCTCGCCGCGATCGCGTGCGCGCTCGTAGGCAGCGCGATGCGAGGCTGTCGTCAATACAGTCACCTCGAAGCTCGTCGCCAGAGCGCGCAGCGTCCCCGCGACCTGGACGCCGATTCCCGCGCCTCCGAACGGGTACAGCTCGCGGCTTACGATGCAGATAGACGACACCTCGATGCGCTCCCGCCCGCCTCTTCAGTCAGCCCTTGCTGTGCTGGCCCTATCGAAATTCGAGCGATTGCCGAACGCTGAGCGGATGCTAGCGACGCCTTTACGGGCTTGCCATGTCGCAGTGGCATTCACAACCACGAGCGCGACCGCGACCATCACGACCGGGAAGGCTAGCCGGTGCTCGTTGACAGGTGCGGCTACGAAGAGCCCCGCCTCGTATCCAGAGGTCGCGGCGAGTACGACAAGAGTCGCGGTTCGTAGAGTCTTACGTCTGTGTGCAACTATCGCCCATAACAACGCAGCCGCAAGGATCCACGGGATCGGCCTGTAGAGCATAGAATCCCGATTCCGAGCATCGGCAACAATTACCGAATAATCCAGCATCATGATGTTTGCTAGCTCGTGCTCGATCGTCAACCCTTGATCGTTGGGGTCGATCTCTGGATGGGTGACCCATTTAGGCCGTGTGAAAAGGCCATTGAGGCGTGCCCACAAGTCGAGCCGTGTGTAGGTATACAAAATGGGATCATTGAAGAGAGCTCTTCTCCACGACGTTTCGAGAACAATTACCTGTGCAGAGCGCAAACGATAAGGTAAGCGCACTGTCGAACCGAACATCATGGCGTTCGCCGAGCCAGGAAGGAAATGGCCGTCTAGTTGTGTCAAGCTTGCCGGACGGATCGAGCGGGGAAACAGCGGCGCACCGTTCTCCTCCGGCGTCGCGGCAACATCGTAGATGTACACCGCTTGCTCAGGTCGCACGCTCTGCACGCCGAGAGCTGACCGCAAGGGGAAATGGAGCGTTCCCCAGGCGGCCAGGGTTACGAGTCCGGGGGCTACAGCCGAGCGTAGTCGGTAGCGCCGGGGCCGCTCTGAAAAGCCAGCCTCGCGGTGACACAAGCAAGCGGTACGGCAGCGAAGATGCCGTTCTGTCGCGAGGCGAGAACCACGCTCGTGCCTGAGACGAAGCCGGCCCGAAACCAGCCACGTCCCGAGCGATAGGTCCTCGTGGCGAGGTGTACAGCGCGAGGGATGGCGAGGAGGAGCTCGATAACACAGGAGGAGCCCGATCCGCACACCAAGGGTCACGGCTCAGGAAGATCCCCATGCTCAGTACAGGAGCGGCGAGTAGCACGACCGCGAGGAGCAGAGGCCAGGCGCGTCGGCCGGTGTACGTGCTTCGGAAGGCACATATAGCGACAAAAAACGACAGCGCGAGAACTAGCGCACGGCCACTGGCGCATCCGTGAGCACAAGCGTAGGAACAGGGGAAGGCGGTCGGGAAGCATCCACTCGGACCTGACCGCCGTGTCTGCAGGGCGTGGTCCGGAACACGGGGATGGTTGCGCGGTACCCGAGCCGCTCCCCTGGTCCGACGTGCGACCGGCGAGGGGCGGTACGCTTGGGCCGTACGCTACGCGACGCGCGTGCCCGGGCGCGCAAGGCGGGGCTACTAGGAGGACGGTGATGACAGGCAGGGGCTCGCCGCCGATTTTCGTGTGTGGCGTACCGCGGTCCGGTACTACGTGGCTTGCGAGGGTGCTCGCGCGGGCGCCCGGGTGCCGTTACGTGCACGAGCCGGACAACCACCATCACCGGCCCTTCGCCTTACGTGCGAAGCGCGGCCTAGGTCCGTTTCCAGCAATGGATCTCGATGGTCGACACCGGAGCGATCGCTTCACGCTGCTCTGGGAGGCAGCGTTCGCGGGCGCCGAGGGGCGCGGTGGGCGGTTGGAGGCGCGCCTTCGACGACGCCTAATGGCTTCTCCGAGTGCGCTCAAGGACGGTCTGGTAGGTGCGCAAGACGCGCACGGGTATGCGCTCCTTCGGCCGACTCTGTCGCTCGTTCAGAGGCTTGCGCGACCGCCGCGCCCGCGCCGCAGCACGACCTCCGGGCGCGTGGTGGTGAAGAGCGTGCAAGCGATGTTGTCGCTCGAGTGGATCACAGGGCGCTGGCACCCGATCACAGTGTTGATCCAGCGCGAGCCCCTCAACGTCGTTGCCAGTTGGCTCGAGCTCGGTTGGGACGATCTCGGCCCGATTCCGCGCGAGGTGGAAGAGCATCTGTGCCGACGGTGGGGCATCGATCCGCTCCCGGAGCCGCGTTCTCTGGTCGAGCGTGTCGCGTGGCGAGTCGGATTTCTCGCCAGCGCGGTACTCGACGCGCGAAAACGTTTGGCCGCGCGGGACGAGGGCGGGATCGTGTTCGTGCGGCACGCAGATCTCTGCGCACGCCCATTCGAGACTTTCCGGGCGCTGTTCGAGCGGCTCGATCTCGAGTGGAACGAGGAGGTCGAAGCCTTCGTGCGCGAATCGAACCGTCCCGGTTTCGGCTACGACACACACAGGGTTTGGTCCGAGCAGCCCACACGCTGGCGCTCGCTCGAGCCGAGCGTCCGTCGTCGAGTCGAGGTTGTGTTGGCGCGCTTTCCGGCACTCACCGGCGACGAGACAGCGAACGTGCCTCAGGCCCAGCGGTGAAGCTCGCGGTCCTCGACCAAGCCCCGATCTCCGAGGGCTCCGCGCCGGCCGAGGCGCTGCGCAACTCGATCGACCTGGCACGGCGCTGTGACGATCTCGGTTACCTGCGCTACTGGGTGGCCGAGCACCACGCCACGCCAGCCCTCGCCTGCGCCAGCCCCGAAGCACTCGTCGGGCCTATCGCCCAGGCCACAGAGCGGATCCGCGTCGGCAGCGGCGGCGTGATGCTCCCGCACTACAGCCCCCTCAAGGTCGCGGAGACTTTCAGCACCTTCGCGGGCCTCTTCCCAGGACGCATCGACCTCGGCATCGGTCGTGCCCCCGGCACCGACCCGATCACCGCCTACGCGCTCCAACGCGACCGCCGCCAGCCCGCGCCCGACGACTTCCCCGAACAGCTCGCCGAGCTCCTCGGCTACCTGCGCGACGGGCTACCCGCCGACCACCCCTTCGCTCGCTACGCCCGCTTGCTACCCGGTCTCCCTGAGAGCCCCGAAGTGTGGCTGCTCGGCTCCTCGCCCCAAAGCGCCGTGTGGGCCGCCGATCTCGGCCTGCCCTACGCCTTCGCCGACTTCATCAACCCACGCGGCGCAGCGATCGTCGCCGACTACCGGCTGCGCTGCGCACAGCGCGGCATCGAACCACGGGTAGCCGTAGGCGTACTCACCCTCTGCGCCGAAACCGACGAGGAGGCCGAGCGACTGGCAGCTCCCGCCCGCATGCTCGGCTCGTTACTGCGCCGTGGCCAGCTGATCCCGGTGCCGACTGTCGAACGCGCCCTGGCCTATCTCGCCCAGCGCCCTCGTCGGCCGGGAGCGAGCGGACGGCGCGCGGTCATCGGCTCGCCGGCCACGGTCAAGCAAGGACTCGAAGCCGTCGCTCGCGAGTACCACGCCGACGAGCTGATCCTGCTCACCATCTGTCACGCCCACGCCGACCGCGTCCGCTCCTACGAGCTCATCGCCGAGGCATTCGCCCTCAACCGCGCCGAACCGAGCGACACGCAGACCGCTAGCGTCGCCGCGCCCGGCGACTGACGCGCCGATCTCCGGCCCCGCGGCAGCGCCCTGTCACGCGCAGCGACGGGACTCGCCGCTGCTTAGCCGCAGCCCGTGTTGTTGCCGCAGCTCGAGCAGGTGTAGCAGGCGCCGGTGCGCTGCATGATCCCGCCGCACTCCCGGCACGCCGGCCCGAGGTCGAGACCGCTCAGCTTGGCCGGCACCGTCGGGGGCTCGTCGGTCAACGCTGCCGCCGCCGGTACCGAACCGGTACCGGCGCGGCCATCGACACCTCTTGTCGCAGCGGCGCCGTGGCCGACCCCGCTCCCGTTCGCGCCGTTGCCGGCACCGTCGCCAGTCGGACCCAGCGCGGGACCGGCGGTGTCGCCGCGCATCAGCGCCTCCTGCCGAGCTTTGCGCTCGCGCACCGCCGGCGTCAGGATGCCGAGCTCCTCCTGGATGTCGACATCGAGGAAGCGCGACGCCAGCCAGCGCATGATGTAGTCGGGCAGCGACTTCGCGAACGGAATCTCGGGGTTGGTTGTAATCCCCTCGGGATCGAAGCGCATGTAGCTGAACTTGCGCACCAGCGTCTCGAGCGGGACGCCGTACTGGAGCGCGATCGAGATAGCCGTCGCGAAGGCGTTCATCATGCCGCGCAGCGTCGAGCCTTCCTTGCCGATGTCGGTCAGGAAGATCTCGCCGACCGTGCCATCCTCGTACATGCCGGCGGTGATGTACCCCTCGTGGCCGGCGATCGAGAACTTGTGCGTGATCGACTGCCGTTCGCGCGGCATCCGCCGCCGCACCGGGCGCCACTCTTCCCCTGCTGACCCCGAACCGCTCGCGGCCGAGCGCTTCGCATCCTTGCTCGTGCGCAGCGCCTGCGCCGTCTTCGAACCGTCGCGGTAGATAGCGAGCGCCTTAAGGCCGAGCTTCCAGCCCTCGATGTACAGGCGTTCGATCTCCTCGGCGCTGGTGTCCTCGGGCAGGTTCACGGTCTTCGAGATCGCGCCGGACAAAAACGGCTGGGCTGCGGCCATCATCCGCAGGTGGCCTTCCGGCGCGATCGCCCGCTCGCCGACAGCGACGTCGAACACCGGCAGGTGCTCTTCACGCAAGGCGGGAGCACCGACGATCGTTCCGTGCTCGCGCAGGTACGACTCGATCGCCTCGATCTCTTGGTCGGCGTAGCCGAGCGTCCGTAGCGCCAGCGGCACCGTGCGGTTGACGATCGTCATCCGCCCGCCGCCGACGAGCTCCTTCACCTTCACGAGCGAGAAGTCCGGCTCGATGCCGGTGGTGTCGCAGTCCATCAGGAACGAGATCGTTCCCGTCGGGGCGAGCACGGTCGCCTGCGCGTTGCGATAGCCGTGGCGCTCGCCGGCGTCGACCGCGTCCTCCCACGCCTCGCGCGCAGCTGTCAACAGATCGTGATCGGGGCAGTGGCGATCGGGGATCGCGTAAGCCGCGGCCATGTGCTTGCGCATCACGCGCAGATGCGGCTCGCGGTTTTCCGCGAAGCGCTCGTAAGGCCCGATCACCGCCGCGATCTCGGCCGACGTGCGGTACGCGCGGGCTGTCATCAGCGCGGTGATCGCCGCGCACAACGCCCGACCCTCGTCGGAGTCGTAGGGAAGGGCGTTGGCCATCAGCAGCGCACCAAGATTGGCGTAGCCAAGACCGAGCTGGCGGAAGGCGCGTGCGTTGCGCGCGATTTCGTCGGTCGGGTAGCTCGAAGGCGTGACGATGATCTCCTGCGCGAGGATCATCACCTCGACGACGTGGGCGAACGTGTCAACGTCGAAAGAGCCATCGGCGCGCCGGAACTTCATCAAGTTGATCGACGCGAGGTTGCATGCCGAGTCGTCGACGTGCATGTACTCGGAGCAGGGGTTGGAGGCGTTGATCCGACCCGAGTTAGGGCAGGTGTGCCAGTCGTTGATCGTGGTGTCGTACTGGATGCCCGGGTCGGCGCAGCGCCACGCCGCCTCCGCCATCTCGCGCAACAGCTCGCGAGCGTTGACGCGCTCGATCACCTCGCCGGTGGTGCGCGCCGTCAGCTCCCACTCTTCGCCCCGCTCGGCGCGGCGCATGAACTCGTCGCTTACGCGCACCGAGTTGTTCGCGTTCTGATACTGGATCGAGGCGAAGTCCTCGCCGTCGATCGACATGTCGAAGCCGGCGTCGCGCAAAACGCGCGCCTTCTCTTCCTCGCGCGCCTTGCACCAGATGAACTCGCGGATGTCGGGGTGATCGACGTCGAGCACCACCATCTTGGCGGCGCGCCGCGTCTTGCCTCCCGACTTGATCGTGCCCGCCCAGGCGTCGGCGCCGCGCATGAACGACACGGGACCGCTGGCGTAGCCGCCCTTGGAGAGCTGCTCCTTGGAGCTGCGGATACGCGACAGGTTGATCCCCGAGCCGGAACCGCCGCGGAAGATCAAACCTTCCTTGGTGTTCCACTCGAGGATCGACTCCATCGTGTCCTCGACCGAGAGGATGAAGCAGGCCGAGCACTGCGGGTTCTCCTCGAAACCGACGTTGAACCACACCGGCGAGTTGAACGCCGCCATCTGGTGGAGGAGGATGTACGTCAGCTCGGCCTCGAAGGCGTCCGCATCCTCGTCGCTGGCGAAGTAGCCGAGCTCACGGCCCCAGCGTGTGATCGTGCCCGCGACCCGGCCGATCATCTGCTTTACCGAGCGCTCGCGCTCGGGCGAGTCGAGACGACCGCGGAAGTACTTCTGCGCGACGATGTTGGTTGCGTTCTGTGACCAGAACTTCGGGAACTCGACGCCCTCCTGGCGGAACGCCGGGTTCTGCGGGTCGCCGATAACCGCATCGCGCAGCTCCCACTCGACCTCGTCGAACGGGTGAACGCCCGGCCGCGTGAAGCGCCGCTCGATCGCGAGGCCCTTACCGGCGCTGCGGATCGAAAGTTGGATGGCGCTCTGTGTGCGGGACATCTCGTTCACCCCTCCTGCCTGAAGCTAGCGTACGTTTCCGTCGACCGTCCGGGGGCGTCGATCATGGCGCCCCCTCCGGACGGATTCGCGGTCTCAGTGGGCGGCCCGCACAGCAGCGAGCGTTCGCGCCAGACCTTCGGCGAGCGTGGTCCTCGCTCGCCAACCTAGTTCGCGCTCGGCGCGCGTCGAATCGAGCGCGATATGGCGCACCTCGCCGAGACGCTCGGGCTGGTGGTCGGGATCGAAGGGCGCGGTCGCGTGCGGGCGGAGCGCCTCGACGAGCTCGAGCACCGTCGTCTGCTTGCCGGTGCCGATGTTAAAAGCGCCGACGCACTCAGCGTCAGCGGCGCGCAGGTTGGCGTCGACGACGTCGGCGACGTAGACGTAATCGCGCGTCTGCAACCCGTCGCCGTACACCGTCGGTCGTTCGCCGGCGACGAGGCGGCCACAGAAGATCGCGATCACCCCGGCCTCTCCGAGCGGATCCTGGCGCGGGCCGTACACGTTGCCGTAGCGCAGCGACACGGTCGAGAGCCCGTAGAGGCGGCGAAAGAGCTCGCAGTACCCCTCGGCTGCGAACTTCGACTGGCCGTAAGGCGCTTCGGGTGCGACCGGATGGTCCTCGGGCGCCGGCAGGATCTTTCCCTCGCCGTAGATCGCACCCCCCGTCGAGCTGTTGACGACGCGCCGTGCCCCGACCGCGTGTGCCGCTGCGAGCACGTTGATCGTGCCTTCGACGTTGACGCGAGCGTCGAACGCGGGATCGGCGGTCGACTTGCGGACATCGATCTGCGCGGCCAGATGGAAGACCACTTCGGGGCGCGCTTCGGCGAACGTCCGCGCGAGCGTCTGGCGGTCGCAAATGTCGACCTCGTAGAGGCGGGCGCCGGCCGCCAACGCCTGGTGCAGATTCGAGCGGCGACCGGTCGACAAGTTGTCGACCACCGCTACCTCGTCGCCGCGCGCAAGGAGAGCGTCGACGAGGTTCGAGCCGATGAAGCCGGCGCCACCGGTAACGAGCACACGCATCGCGGGCGCCCATGCTATCCGCGTGCCATTTACCGCGCTGGTACGGTCAGCCGCGGTGGGCGGTCTCTTCGTCAGTTTCGAGGGCGTCGATCGCTCGGGCAAGACGACGCAGGCGCGTCTGCTCGCCCAGGCGCTCGGCGACCGCGCCGTACTCGTGCGCGAGCCCGGCGGTACCGCCCTTGGCGAACGGCTGCGGGCACTGCTCAAGGACGCGGCGGTGGCGCTCGACGCCCATGCCGAAGCGCTGCTCTTCGCAGCTGCGCGCGCCCAGCTCGCTGTTGAAGTGGTGCGTCCTGCGCTCGCTGCCGGCCGCGTGGTGGTGTGCGACCGCTTTGTCGACTCCTCGCTCGCATACCAGGGTGCCGCACGCGGCCTCGGCATCGACCGCGTGCTCGCGATCAACGACTTCGCGCTCGAGGGTCTGCGACCCGACGTGACGTTCTTGCTTGCTGTCGATCCGAGCGCCGCGGCCGCACGCGCCGGCGAGAGCGATCGTTTCGAGAGCGAGGGGGTGCGCTTGCAGCGCGCTGTGGCCGACGGCTACGAGGAGCTCGCCCGCCGCTTCCCCGAGCGGTTCGTGCGGGTAGCGGCCGACCGGCCGGTCACCGCCGTGCACCAGTTCGTGCTGCGAAAGGTGCAGGAGCTCCTCGCCGTGCGCGCGAGGGGATCGGCAGCGCGTGGCGCCACACCTGCCGCCGGGGAGCGCGCAGCCGCTGCACCCGGCGACCACGCGCCGGCGCCCCAGCGGGGGAGGGAGAGCTAGCGGTGGCAGCGCTCGCGTCGGCGCTCGCCCACCAGCCGCACGCCCGTGCTGTGCTGCTCCACGACCTCGCCCACGGGCCGGTGCATGCCTACGTTTTCCACGGGCCGGGCGGCACGGGCAAGCGCGAGTGCGCGCGCCTTTTCGCCGCCGAGCTACTGGCGAGCGGGGCGAGAGATCCCGATGCGGCGCGGCGTCACGCGCTCGTCGGCTCTCACCCCGACCTCACCTGGGTGGTACCGACCGGCGCGCACGCGATGCGCGTCGAGGATGTCGCCGAGCCCGTCGTCGCCCAAGCTGGACAGACACCGCTGCTTGGTGCCCACCGCGTCTTCGTGATCGAGCGCGCCGAGACGATGAGCGCCGACGTCGCCAATCGCCTGCTCAAGACGCTCGAGGAGCCGCCGCCCTACGCCTACTTCGTGCTAGTCACCGATTTCCTCGGTCGGCTGTTGCCGACCGTGGTGTCGCGCTGCCGCCAGGTGCGCTTCGAGCCTCTGCCCCGCCCTGTGATCGAGGAACGCCTGCGCGCCGACGGCGTCGCTGCGGAGAAGGCGCGTGAGTGTGCCCACCTCGCCCTCGGCAATCTCGAGCGGGCGCGCAGGCTGGCGAGCGGGGAGGGCGAGCAGGCGCTGCGTTTGGCGCAGGGGCTGGTGGCGGCGTGGCTGCGCGGCGACGTCGAGGACGCTCCGCTCGTCGATGTTCAGGAGCACTGCGCGCAGCGCGCCGAGCAGGCACGCTCCGAGGTGCTCGCCCGCTTCGAGGAGATCGCGGAGGGAAGCGGGCGAGCCAAGCGCGCGCTCGAACGTCAAGCAGCGGAGGTGGCGAGGCGCGAAGAGCGGCGCGCGCGCAGCGAAGCCCTTGGCTTTGTGCTGCTTCTGGCCGCCGTCTTGCTGCGCGACTTGGCGCTCGCGGCGGCCGGGTGCGGCGACGAGCTGCCGTGCTCGCAGGTGGCGCGCGAGGTCGCACAGCATACGGCGAGCGGCCCGCTCGCTTTCGCTCGAGCTGCCGAGCGGGTCGAGCGGACGCGCCTCGCCCTAGCGCTGAACCCAGCGGAGGACGTCGCGCTCGAAGCGCTCTCGCTCGAGTGCGCGCGCGATCTCGCGGCAGCCGCCGCTCGCAAGTAGGCGTCCCGCCTCGCCGGCGCGGCACTCGACGCAGAATGCCGCTCCCCGTGCGGCGCGCAGCCTTCGCGGCGGAACGTCCGCGTATATCTGCAGCACGGCTCCCGCTTGGTCTGCGAAGACGACATCGATCGCGCAGCGCAACGTCAACGTGTGGACGCTTGCGCACGGTGCGAGCACGAGCCCCCAACCGTCGGGCAGCAGCGCCATCCCCGTCAGTCCGAGCGCGCGTTGCAGTGGCGTCAGCGCGAGCGCCAGAGTGAAGCCCTCGACCGCCACCGTCGGTGCACCGCGCAGCCAGCGGGGCAGCCCGCTGGCGCCGCTCGGTCGCGCACTCGGGGGTGGCCCTTTCGCCGCGGGGACGGCACGATCGGGCTCTGCCCCCGGTCGCTTTCGCTGGCTCTCGCTCGCTGTCTCAGCCATCGCACCCTCGAAAAGCCCAGCCGCCGCGCTCTTCGCCCCGGGGATCGGCGCGTGGGCGGGCTACACTCCGGCGCGGCGCCGCCGTAGCTCAGTGGCCAGAGCACGCGCCTCGTAAGCGCGGGGTCGTGGGTTCGAATCCCACCGGCGGCTTCGACGCGCACCGCTTTCGCACGGAGGCGCCCCTTTGTCCTACTTCCAGCGCGTTCGCATCTACTCGCTCGCCGAACTAGCGGTGTTCGCCGCCCTGCTCGTCGTCTGGCTCGGCTCGCTGTCGGAGCGTTGGGAGGCGATCCTCGGCTGGACGCACGGTCTCGGCTGGATCGGGCTCTGTATCGCGGTGGCCCGCGGCTGTGCACGCGGGCTTTTTCCCTGGTGGTTGCTCGGTGCCACCGTCTCGCCGCTCGGTCCGATCGGAAGCACACTCGGTTTCGAGCTGATCGCTTGGCGCAACCGACGGGCAGCAAGCCGCAGCGCCGCCGTCGACCTCTAGCGGACGCGGGCGGTGCCGCTCAACATCCCCAACGTCCTCACGCTGATCCGCATCCTGCTCGTGCCGGTGCTCGTCGTGGTGCTGGCGCTCGAGGCGCAAGGGGGATCGCTGATCGCAGCCGCCGTCTTCGCGCTCGCCGCGCTTACCGACGGGCTCGACGGGTGGATCGCGCGTTCCCGCCACGCCGTCACGACCTTCGGCAAGGTGATGGACCCGATCGCCGACAAGTTGCTGGTGGTAGCGGCGCTGCTGGCGCTCGTCGGTCGCCACCGGCTGGACGCGTGGGTCGCGATGGTGGTGATAGCGCGCGAGTTCGCCGTCTCCGCGCTGCGCGTCGCAGCCGGCCAGCAGGGCGTTGTCATCCCCGCGAGCGTGCTCGGCAAGGCGAAAACGATCGTTCAGGTAGTCGCCGTCACCGCGCTGATCGCCGTGCACGACCCGCACGTGCTGCCTGTCCAAGTTCTGGTGTGGGCGATGGTCGCGACTACGGTCGTGTCGGGGGTCGACTACTTCGTCAACTTCCGTCGCCGTCTCGAGCTGCGCGCCGCCGACGATGCGCGGCGCCACTAGCGGCGCTGCGGTCAGGCTCGGCAGCCTGCGCTCAACCTCGGGCGACGAGCGGCCGCGCGAGGCGTCGCTCGACCTCCGCGACGGTCGCTCCGTGCGCGGCGAGCGCCTTCTCCATCTCTTCGCCGTAGGTCGAGAGCAGCGCGGCGAGCACGTCGCCGGTGTCGGCGCACGACGAACCGCGCGCGGCGGCGTGGGCGAGCGAGCGTTCGACGACGAGGTCGACGGCACGGGTGCCGAGGCCGGGGAGCGCCGTTACCGCTGCGTCCTCGTTCGCGCGCAGCCGCAGCTCTCCGACGCCGAGCCCCTGCAGCGCCCGGCCGGCGTGCCCGTTCAGCCGTAGCACGCGCAGCCAGCGATCGACCTCCTCGCGAGCGTTACGTGCGAACGGCAGCGCGGTAGCGACGAGCGCGATGCAAAGGGCAGCGTCGCGCGTCAGCGATCCCTTGCCGAGGTCGCGGGGGACGTGATCCCCCCTGGTACCGTCGAGTTGCACAGGGAATGGATCGACCGCCGGAGTGGCGATCTTGAGCTTGAGCGGCAGCTCGCCGTGGCCGCGGAAAGGGACGTGCAGTTAGGTCGCCGATGCCTCGCGACCCTCGAGCCACTCGCGCATCGTTACATGGCGTAGCACGTGCTGCTCGCCGGCGAGTTCGCTCGCAAGCTCGCCGAGCAGCCCCGAACGTTCGGCGACCACGTTGTGGCGGTGGATGGTCTCGAGGTTTTCTTGGCGCGCGTACACGAATGCCTCCGGCCCGAGCGGCTCGTAGCGGGCGACCGCCTGGCGCACCATCTCGCGAACGCAATCCTCGACGAAGCGTGGAGTGCGATGGGCGCGCTCGACAACGAGCGCCTCGTCGCTGCGCTTCATGAGCTCGTAAATCTCGGCGCTCATCGAGCTTTCCACGATTTCGAGCAGGTCGGTCGCCTCGATTCCTTCGCGGCACGCCTCGACCGCTCCGATGTAGAGCGTGCCGATGCCACGCTGGTTGTGGGTCGCGACCGGTACCTCGCGCAACACCTCTTCTACGACTGCGGCGTCGACGCCCGCTTCCCGCAGCCTTCTTTCCGCGCGATCGCGAACCAGCTCCTGAGCGCATGGACAGGCGGTCATCCCCTGTGCCTGGACGCCGACTAGCCGTCGCGTACCGCGCTCCGAGGCGATCGCGACACCGAACATCGTGTAGATCTCTTGCGTCGGCACACCCGAAGCCGGCGCCGGTCGCGAGATCGGGTAGCGCGCGGCGATCCGAGCTTCGGCGCGCAAACCGCCCTGCCGTTCGCGCACGCGCTCGGCGATGTGCGCCGCGAGTGTCTCGGCGCGGAACGCTTCGCCCAGCACGACGGTGTCGATCGCTTCGTTGACGACCTCCTCGAAGCGCGACATGTGCGCGCCCTTTTGGTCGGGCGGTAGATCGACGAAGCACTCGAGTTGCGCGTAGAAAAGCTGCTCGTCGCCGTTGCTGCGGATACGCAGGACCTTCTCCACACCGGTGACGCCGACGCGCGTCAGGCTCACCGTCGCCTGCGGGCGTCGCGCCTGGACGTCGGGCGCGTCGGTGGTCGGCAGCTGGGACATCTGTCCGCACGATACCGACCGCGTGCAGCCGCCAGTGCGGTTATATTCCCGGCCGGCCCGACGCCCGCCCCCGGTCGGGCGCGGCTCCTCGCGACTCGTGTCGCGGTGGCCTCGCCGTGCGGGGCCAGCACAGAGAGGGAGTACGTCGTAGAGAGTGAAGCGGTGACCCTCCGTGGAGGGAAAGCCGATGCGTGTCTCGAAGGAGCGAGGGTTGGAGGACACGAACGTCGCAGTCGCGTTGCTCGACGACCAAGATCAGGCTGTCGGTCGCAGCGAGGCGCTCGCGCGGCTGCTCGCCGAGGGCCGCGAGCGCGGGTACGTAACGGCCGACGAGATCGCGGCTTGTGTCGAGGAGCTGGAAGTCGACAGCGAGTCGCTACGCGATCTGGTGGCCCACTTGCAGGACGCTGGGATCGAGGTGCTGCCGAGCGAAGACGGCGGCGACGAGCGCCTCGGCGAGCCGCTGGCGCTCGGCGCAGTTCACGAGGCGCTCGTCGCCGAGAGCGGGTCGCGCACAGAGCCGACCGCGCTCGCGCCGGCGAGCGACGAAGCGAGCCTCGACTCTCTGCGCCTCTACCTGCGCTCGATCGGGCGCGTCGACCTGCTAACCGCCGAGCAGGAGGTCGAGCTCGCCAAGCGCATCGAGCGTGGCGACATGGCGGCCAAGCAGCACATGATCGAGGCCAATCTGCGCCTGGTCGTGTCGATCGCCAAGGGGTACCTGGGCCGAGGCCTGTCGTTCCTCGACCTCATCCAGGAGGGTTCGCTGGGTCTGATCCGTGCCGTCGAAAAGTTCGACTGGCGCCGCGGCTACAAGTTCTCGACCTACGCCACGTGGTGGATCCGCCAGGCGGTGACGCGCGCGATCGCCGACAAAGCGCGGACGATCCGCATCCCCGTACACATGGTCGAGAAGATGAACAAGGTCAGCCAGGTCGAGCGCCAGCTCGTACAAGAGCACGGTCGCGAGCCCACTGCCGAGGAGATCGCGGCCGAGCTCGGCTGGAGCGTCGACGACGTGCGCGAGATCCTGCGCGTCGCCCAGGCACCGGTGTCACTCGACAAGCCTGTCGGCGAGGAAGAGGACTCGCAGCTCGGCGATTTCGTCGAAGACGAGGAGGCGCAGACACCGTTCGAGGAGGTGTCGCGCGCGATTCGTCGCGAGAGCGTGTGGCGGGCGCTGGCCGCGCTGCCGCCGCGCGAGCGCGAGGTGCTCGAGCTTCGCTACGGATTGCGTGGCCGCCGCTCCTTGACGCTCGAAGAGGTCGGTCGCGCCTTCGGCGTCACGCGCGAGCGCATCCGCCAGATCGAGAACAACACGCTTCGCAAGCTCCAGCAGCTGCCCGAGGCGCAGGCGCTGCGCGACGCGGTTTGACCCGCGATCCGGCCGGCGCGCCGGTCGCCACGCGCGTCCCTACAATCCACGTCCGCGACCGCGGGGGGGTGCCCGAGCGGTCAAAGGGACCAGACTGTAAATCTGGCGGCGTATGCCTACGCAGGTTCGAATCCTGCCCCCCCCACTGCCCGCGCCCGAGGCGTAGCTAGATCACTGGCACGGACAGGCCGGGCCAGTGCCGGCGCTGTCAGCGGGGTGCAGCACTTGGCCGTCGCGGGAGCTGCACTTCTGGGCACGTGGGGCGGCCGTTGGCGCCGCGCGTCCTTCGCAGCACGTGCCGTCGAGCGAGAGCCGCCGCCCGGACTCGAACCGGGGACCCCTTCCTTACCATGGAAGTGCTCTACCTACTGAGCTACGGCGGCAGGTTCGCGCAAGATCCGCAACGCGCGGGCTACAGATGGTAGAGACCGCAGCCGTATGCTGCCCGCCGCTAGACTGCCGTACGCTGCCGGTACGGCTGCTCGCCGTCAAGTAACCGTCCTACCGTCGTTGGAGAGATGGCCCGCGGAGAGGTTCGCATAGCGGTCACGCTCGCTTGCCAGGAGTGCAAGCGGCGCAACTACCAGACCGAGAAGAACAAGCGCAACGATCCCGACCGGATCGAGCTGCGCAAGTACTGCCGTTGGTGCGGGCGCCACACCGTGCACAAGGAAACCCGGTGAGCGGCGCGCGCACGTTCCCGAGCTGCCGCTCTGTCGAGTCTGGCGCGGCCGCGCGCCCGGTCGCGCGCGCTTAAAGGCGACGGCAGGCGACGTGGCTGGCAAGCGCGAGCGAGCGCGGGAACGTCAAGCGCAGCGGCGCGCCCGCGAGCTGGGGCTGCGCACGCAGACCGGTGACGGCGAGCGTACGGCTGCGGTGGCACGGAACCGGCCGGCGGCCGAGAGCGCCAGTGCGGCTCGCGAAACCGCGGCAGCTGGAGGCAGCGGGCACCAGGTGTCCGGCGCCGCCGCACCACGAGCGACCGGCGGCGTCGCGCGAGTCGTACAATTCCTGCGCGAGGTCCGGGCGGAGCTCGCGCGGGTCGAGTGGCCCAACCGGGAAGCGCTGGTCAGGCTCACCGGCGTGGTGATCGCGTTTGTGATCGTCGCCGGGGCGTACCTCGGTCTCCTCGATGCCGCCTTCTCCCGCCTCGTCCGTCTCATCCTCTAGTCCCTCCGCACGAGATCAATGTTCAAGTGGTACGCCGTCAACACCTATTCCGGGCACGAGAACAAGGTCAAGGAGAACCTTGAGCACCGCGTGCGCACGCTGCGCCAGGAAGGCAATGTGCGCCAGATCGTGATCCCGACCGAGCAGGTGCAGGAGCTCAAGGGCGGGCAGAAGATCCAGAAGGAACAGCGGACGATGCCGGGCTATCTGCTTATCAACATGAGGCTCACAGACGACACCTGGCGCCTCGTGCGGCAGACCCCCGGCGTGATGGGCTTCGTCGGTGAGGTCGGTGGGCCTGGCAGCAAGCCGGTGCCGCTCACCGAGCAGGAGGTCGACCGTATCCTCAAGCGCGAGGTCATCGAACGTCCGCGCCAGCGCGCCGAGTTCAAGGTCGGCGACCAAGTCAAGGTCGTCGCAGGCCCGCTCTCGGACTTCTCTGGCGAGGTCGCCGAGATCAACCCCGACGCCGGCAAGCTCAAGGTGCTCGTCTCGATCTTCGGCCGCGAGACGCCGGCCGAGGTCGGGTTCGACCAGGTCAAGAAGATCAGCTGAGGCAGCTGACCACCGCACGCGTCGACCGTTTAACGTTTCCGCGCCCGTGGCCAAGAAGGTCCTGACAACGATCAAGCTCCAAGTTCCCGCCGGCCAAGCGAACCCGGCGCCGCCTGTCGGCCCGGCGCTCGGTCAGCACGGCGTGAACATCATGGAGTTCTGCAAAGCGTTCAACGCCCAGACGCAGCAGCAGGCGGGGACGATCATCCCAGTCGAGATCACCGTCTACGAGGATCGCTCCTTCACCTTCATCACCAAGACGCCGCCCGCGGCCGTGTTGATCAAGCAGGCCGTGGGAATCGACAAGGGGTCGGGCGAACCGAACCGCAACAAGGTCGGTCGCATCACCCGCGAGCAGCTGCGCAAGATCGCCGAGCAGAAGCTTCCCGATTTGAACGCCAACGATCTCGATCAGGCCGAGAAGATCATCGCCGGCACGGCGCGGTCGATGGGAGTGGAGGTGGTCGACTAGCGATGCCCAAGCACGGCAAGCGCTACCGCCGCAATCTCGAATTGGTCGACCGCGAACGGCTCTACCAGCCGGCCGAAGCGGTGTCGTTGCTCAAGCGCTTCGAGCCGGCGCGTTTCGACGAAACCGTCGAGGTAGCTGTGCGCACCGGCCTCAACGTCCGTCATGCCGATCAGCAACTGCGCGGCACCGTCGCCTTGCCGCACGGGCTCGGTCGCGAGGTGTCGGTCGCGGTTTTCGCCAAAGGCGACGCCGCCAAGGAGGCCGAACAGGCAGGCGCCGACATCGTCGGTGCTGAGGATCTCGTCGAGCGTGTGCAGGGCGGTTTCACCGACTTTGATGTGGCGATTGCCACGCCCGACATGATGCCTCTGGTGGGGCGGCTCGGTCGCATCCTCGGCCCGCAGGGCAAGATGCCCAACCCGCGCGTCGGAACGGTGACCACGGAGGTGGGCAAGGCGGTCGCCGACGCCAAGGCCGGCAAGATCGAGTACCGCACCGACCGCTCGGGGATCGTCCACGTGCCGATCGGCAAGCTCAGTTTCGACGAGCGCGCGCTGCTCGAGAACTACGCTGCGGTCATCGAGGAGATCGTCCGCGCCAAGCCGGCCGCCGCCAAGGGGCGCTATATCCGCTCGATCACGATCGCGCCGACGATGGGTCCCGGCATCAAGGTCGACCCCGCGCGCACGCGCGACATCGTCGAGGAGGTGGCGCAAGCGGCGTAGCACTGTCGCCAGCGCAGGCCGCGATCTTGCGGCCGCTCGCCGAAGACCCCCGGCGTTTCGCGTGCAGCGAGAGGAAGTCCGGGGCAGGCGGGTCCGAGCGAAGCCGGGCGTGAGACTCCAGTGCGCCCCGATCCGCGACGGCCCGCCAGTGGCGGGCCGCGACGCTTCAACGGGGAGGTATCGAGATGGGGCTCACGCGAGAGGACAAGGAAAAGATCGTCGCCGAGGTAGCCGAGCAGCTGGCCGAAAGCCAGGCGGTGTTCGCCGTCGACTACCGCGGTATCACGGTCGCGCAGGCCCAGGAGCTGCGCACCAAGCTCGCCGAGGCGGGTGCACGCTTCCGCGTGACCAAGAACACGCTCGCCCGCTTGGCGTCCGACCGTGCCGGGCGCGAGGAACTCAAGTCGGTTCTCGAAGGTCCGACGGCGCTGACGTTCGTCGGCCCCGACGGCGACCCGGTGCTCGCCGCCAAGGCGATCGCGGCGTTCCGCCGTGAGCACGAGCTGCTCGAGCCGAAGGGCGGCTTGCTCGGCGAGACCGCCGTCGATGCCGACGAGATCAAGCGGCTGGCGGCGCTACCCGCACGCGACCAGTTGATCGGACAACTTGTCGGGCTTGTGGCGATGCCGCTGACGGGCGTGGCGCGCAGCCTCGGCCAGCTCGTCGGCGGGCTCGCCGTCCAGCTCGAGCAGATCCGCGAGCGCGGCCTTGTCGGTGGAGAGCAGCAAAGCGGGTGAGCTGAGCGAGGGAAAGCTCGAGGGTTTCGAACTACCGCAGACAGGAGGACAGAGAGACGATGGCCAAAAAGCTGACTACCGAGGAGTGGATCGAGGAGCTCAAGAGCATTTCCGTTCTGGAGCTTGCCGAGCGGATCAAGGCGCTCGAGGAGGAGTTCGGCGTGTCGGCGACGGCGGTCGCAGCCGCGGCACCGGTGGCCGCGGCCGGTGCTGGTGGTGGCGACGGCGCTGCCGCTGAGGAGGAGCCGTCGACGGTCGACGTGATCCTGGCCAACGCCGGCGACAAGAAGATCCAGGTGATCAAGGTCGTGCGCGCGGCCACGGGGCTCGGACTGAAGGAGGCCAAGGCGCTGGTCGACGAGGCGCCGAAGCCGGTCAAAGAGGGCGTGGACCGCGAGGAGGCCGAGAAGCTCAAGAAGGAGCTCGAGGAGGCCGGCGCCACCGTCGAGCTCAAGTAAGCCGGCGCGCCTCGTCGGCGGTGTCTTCCGGCGTGCGGGCGCGATCGCGCCCGCACGCCCGTCGGCGCGCTACTCTTTGGCACGGCCTATAGCCGTAGCCGTTCCGACAAGGCGTGATCGACGTAACGCCGCGGACGGGGTCCGTGATGGCCACCGGGCCGAGCGCCCGGTGCGGTTCCCCTTGCAGTCGGAGCCGCCAACGTGATAATCTCGCGGGTCGCGCTGTGCGCCCGCGCTTCTGTCGTCCGCAAGTCGCAGTCGGCCTCTAACAGACCTCGGAGGGATACGTCGCTTTGCCAGCCGCAAACGCCACTCGCGTACGTCGCAGCTTCTCCCGCCTCGACCACACCCTCGAGCTCCCCAACCTAATCGACATCCAGCGCCGCTCGTTCGAGTGGCTCGTCGATCCCGCCAACGGTGGTTTGCGCGAGGTGATCGACGAGATCTCGCCGATCGAGGACTACACGGGCAACCTCGCGATCGTCTTCGAAGAGTTCGACTTCGGGCCGCCCAATGCCTCGATCGCCGAGTGTCGCGAGCGCGACCTCACCTATTCGCGTCCGCTCAACGTGCAGGTCGCCTTCCAGAACCGCGAGACCGGTGAGATCCGCCAGCAGTCGGTGTTCATGGGTGATTTCCCGTGGATGACCGACTGGGGCACCTTCATCATCAACGGCACCGAGCGTGTCATCGTCACGCAGCTCGTGCGCTCGCCGGGCGCCTACGTGATGGAGCCCAAGGACCGCGAGAAGCAGGTCTTCGTCGCGAACCTGATGCCGCAGCGCGGTTCCTGGCTCGAGGTCGAGATCGACAAGAAGGGCCGGGTCTACGCCCGTATCGACCGCAAGCGCAAGCTTCCGATCACCGTCCTCCTGCGGGCGATGGGCCGCTACCTGCGCGAGGACTTCCCCGGCTGGACGGGCTCGGACGAAGACATCCTGCGCCTGTTCGACAACTCGCTCTACATCCGCCTCACGCTCGAGGCCGACACCGACGTGACGAAGACCGAGGACGGCGCCCTCATCGAGCTCTTCCGCAAGCAGCGGCCGGGCGAGCCGCCCTCGCTGGAAGCGGCACGCAACCTGCTTCACGGTCTGTTTTTCGACCCCAAGCGCTACGACCTGACGCGCGTCGGTCGTTACAAGTTGAACGCGCGTCTGCACCTCGACGAGCCGCTCGACACGCGCGTTCTGACGACGCGTGACATCGTCGCTCTCGTCAAAGAGCTCGTCAGCCTGCCGCGCGACCTCGGTATTCCCGAATCGGGCCTCGACGAGAACGGCGAGCCGATCAAGGACTTCGCGCTCGAGGCGCAGTCGCTGCCGCACGAACCGATCGCCGACCGACTCGATGAGTACGAGCACTTCGGCAACCGCCGCGTGCGCACTGTCGGTGAGCTCATCCAGGACGCCTTCCACACCGGCCTCTACCGGATGGAGCGCAACGTGCGCGAGCGGCTCTCGACCGAGGACGCCGACGCGATCACTCCGCAGTCGATCATCAACATCCGGCCGGTGGTCGGTGCGATCAAGGAGTTCTTCGGCTCGCACCAGCTGAGCCAGTTCATGGACCAGACGAACTCGCTCGCCGGGCTTACGCACCGCCGCCGCCTCTCGGCGCTCGGTTCCGGCGGCCTGACGCGCGAGCGGGCGCCGATCGAGGTGCGCGACGTGCACCCCACGCACTACGGTCGGATGTGCCCGATCGAGACCCCCGAGGGTCCCAACATCGGTCTCATCGGGTCGCTGTCGACCTATGCCCAGGTTTCCGAGTTCGGGTTCGTCACCACGCCCTACCGCGTCGTGCGCGACGGTGTGGTGACCGACGAGATCGTCCACCTCGACGCCACCCAGGAAGAGGACAAGGTCATCGCCCAGGCGAACGCGCCGATCGATCCCAAGACGCGCAAGCTCAAGGGGCCGTTCGTCGAGTGCCGCTCGCGCGACGGCGAGCTCGTCATCGCCGAGCCGGGCGACGTCGACCTGATGGACGTCTCGCCCAACCAGATCTGGTCGGTCTCGACGTCGCTGATTCCCTTCCTCGAGCACGACGACGCCAACCGGGCGCTGATGGGCTCGAACATGCAGCGGCAGGCGGTACCGCTGCTGCGCACCGAGCCGCCGCTGATCGGCACCGGCATGGAGCGACGGGCGGCGATCGACTCGGGCGACGTTGTGCTTGCGCGCCGAGCCGGAACTGTCACCTACGTCGATGCCGAGCGGATCGTGGTCGAGGCCGACGAGGGCGGCACCGACGAGTACTTGCTGCACAAGTTCATGCGTTCCAACCAGGGAACGCTGATTCACCAGAAGCCGATCGTCGAGACCGGCCAGAAGGTCGCCGAAGGCGATGTCCTAGCCGACGGGTCGTCGACGAGTCAGGGCGAGCTAGCGCTCGGCAAGAACGTCCTCGTCGCCTTCATGTCGTGGGAGGGCTACAACTTCGAGGACGCGATCATCATCTCCGAGCGCCTCGTCAAGGAGGACATCCTCACCTCGATTCACATCGAGGAGTATGAGGTGGAGGCGCGCAACACGAAGCTCGGCGACGAGGAGATCACGCGCGACATCCCCAACCGCTCCGAGGAGTCGCTACGCAACCTCGACGAGCGCGGCATCGTCCGCATCGGTGCCGAGGTCGGTTCCGGTGATCTGCTGGTCGGCAAGGTGACGCCCAAGGGCGAGACCGAGCTGACCGCCGAAGAGAAGCTGATTCGCGCGATCTTCAAGGAGAAGGCGCGCGAGGTGCGCGACACGTCGCTGAAGGTGCCGCACGGCGAGGGCGGCGTCGTCATCGACGTCAAGGTGTTCTCGCGCGACAACAACGAGGAGCTGCCGCCCGGCGTCAACGAGCTCGTGCGCGTCTACGTCGCCAAGAAGCGCAAGATCGCCGAGGGCGACAAGCTCGCCGGACGCCACGGCAACAAGGGCGTGATCGCCAAGATCGTGCCCGAGGCAGACATGCCCTTCCTCGAGGACGGCACGCCGGTCGACATCATTCTCAACCCGCTGGGCGTGCCGAGCCGCATGAACCTCGGCCAGATCCTCGAGACCCACCTCGGCTGGGTTGCCGCCAACGGCTGGTACGACGACGGCTCCGAGGCTTACAAACACGCCCAGCAGAACGGCGGCCGCGTCTACGTCGCGACTCCTGTCTTCGACGGTGCCACTGTCGAAGATGTCGACGAGGCGCTCTGCCGCTGGGCGGAGGAGCACGGCGAGAAGCGCGGCATCCATCTCGACGTCGACCCGAAGGCGCGGCCCGGCATGCGCTGCTCCGGCAAGGTGACCCTCTACAACGGCCGCACCGGCGAGCCGTTCGAAGAGAAGGTCACCGTCGGCTACATGTACATCCTCAAGCTGCTGCACCTCGTCGACGACAAGATCCACGCCCGCAGCACCGGGCCATACTCGCTCGTCACTCAGCAGCCGCTCGGCGGCAAGGCGCAGTTCGGCGGTCAGCGCTTCGGCGAGATGGAGGTATGGGCTCTCGAGGCGTACGGCTCGGCCTACACGCTCCAAGAGATGCTCACGATCAAGTCCGACGACACGGTCGGGCGGGTCAAGGCGTACGAGGCGATAGTCAAGGGCGAAAACATCCCCGAGCCGTCGGTGCCGGAGTCGTTCCAAGTGCTTCTGCGCGAGATGAAGGCCCTGGCACTCGATGTCGAGCCGCTCAGCGAAGAGGGCGATGGCCTCGAAATGCAGGAGGAAGAAGACGACCTCTTGCGCGCGGCCGAAGAGCTCGGCATCGATCTGTCGGGCACGCGGGCGCGGGACGACGAGGCTGCCGACGAGGCCGAAGAGCAGATCGAGCTCGAGGGCGAGGGCGGCCAGACCGGCGACGAGGAGCCGGTCGAGCAGGACGCCCAGTTCGTCGAGGGCGAGTCCTAGCGAGCGGCCGGCTAACGGCTGTGTCGCCTGCGGCAACAGGTGTCTAGCGCGAGCAGCGAGGAGCCCAGGAGCAAGTGATCGACATCAACAACTGCGACGCCATCAAGATCGGTCTCGCCTCATCGAAGAAGATCCGCCAGTGGTCCTACGGCGAGGTCACCAAGCCCGAGACCATCAACTACCGCACGCTCAAGCCCGAGCGCGACGGGCTGTTCTGCGAGCGGATCTTCGGGCCCACCAAAGACTGGGAGTGCTCGTGCGGTAAGTACAAGCGCGTCCGCTACAAGGGAATCGAGTGCGAGCGCTGCGGTGTTGAGGTCACGCGCGCCAAGGTCAGGCGCGAGCGGATGGGCCACATCGAGCTCGCCGCGCCCGTCTCGCACATTTGGTTCTTCAAGGGCGTCCCGAGCCGCATCGGCTACCTCCTCGACATCGCGCCCAAGGAGCTCGAGAAGGTTCTTTACTTCGCCGCTTCGATCGTCACCTGGGTCGACGAGGAAGCCCGCCAGAAGGACCTGCCCAAGCTCGAGAAGGAGGTGCAGGCGCAGCTCGAGGCGTACGAGGCGGAGCTCGCCGAGCGCATCCAAGAGCTCGAGGAGTCGCTCGAGCGGCGCCTCGAGTACCTGCGCACCGGTTCGCAGGAAGGGTTCTCGGACGAGGACCTGCTCTGGCTCGACACGCTGGACGTCAAGGTCCAGAAACTCAGCGACGAAGAGCGCGCGAAGCTCGAGCGGGAAGTTCGCAAGCAGATCGAGACCGAGATCCAGGACACCAAGAACTACTTAGAGGACGCCGCCGAGCGGCTGCGCCAGGTCTGGGAGCTGTTCCAGGAGCTCGAGCCGAAGCAGATCATCCCCGACGAGACGATCTTCCGCGAGCTCAAGGAGCGCTTCGGATCGCCCTACGGCTGGGGCGAGTACTTCCGCGGCGGAATGGGCGCGGAGGCCGTGCGCGATCTGCTCCAGCAGGTCGATCTCGAGAAGCTGCGTGACGAGCTCGAGGAGGAGATCCGCACCTCCAAGGGCCAGAAGCAGAGCCGTGCGGTCAAGCGCCTGAAGGTCGTCTCGGCGTTCCTGAACTCGGACAACAAGCCCGAGTACATGATCCTCGAGGCGATTCCCGTGCTGCCTCCCGAGCTGCGGCCGATGGTGCAGCTCGACGGCGGTCGTTTCGCCACCTCCGACCTCAACGACCTCTACCGCCGCGTCATCAACCGCAACAACCGCCTCAAGCGGCTGCTCGACCTCGGCGCCCCCGAGATCATCGTCAACAACGAGAAGCGGATGCTGCAAGAGGCGGTCGACGCCCTGTTCGACAACGGTCGTCGCGGGCGTCCCGTCACCGGTCCTGGCAACCGGGCGCTCAAGTCCTTGAGCGACATGCTCAAGGGCAAGCAGGGACGCTTCCGCCAGAACCTACTCGGCAAGCGCGTCGATTACTCGGGGCGTTCGGTAATCGTCGCCGGCCCCGACCTCAAGATCTGGCAGTGCGGCCTCCCGAAGTTGATGGCGCTCGAGCTCTTCAAGCCGTTCGTGATGGCGCGGCTCGTCGAGCGTCGAGCGGTGCAGAACATCAAAGCCGCGAAGAAACTCGTCGACGCGATGGTTCCCGAGGTGTGGGACGTCCTCGAGGAGGTGATCCACCAGCACCCCGTCCTGCTCAACCGGGCGCCAACGCTCCACCGGCTCGGTGTGCAGGCGTTCGAGCCGGTGCTGGTCGAGGGCAAGGCGATCCAGGTCCACCCGCTCGTCTGCCAGGCCTTCAACGCCGACTTCGACGGCGACCAGATGGCCGTTCACGTGCCGCTGTCGGCGGAGGCGCAGGCCGAGGCGCGCATCCTCATGCTCTCGGCCAACAACATCCTCTCGCCCGCGCACGGTGCGCCGCTGGCGACGCCGACGCAGGACATGGTGCTCGGCAGCTACTACCTCACCTACGGGCCGACCGAGGACGAGCTGCGGGGGCTGGAAGAGGAGCTGTTCGCCGGCAAGTGGGACGAGAAGAAGCGCGGTCCGCGGCCGCACGTTTTCCGTTCCGCCCAGGAGGCTGAACTCGCTTACGAGGCCGGCGTGGTCACGCTTCACGACCTCGCCGAGTACCGGCAGCGCCACCGCGGCCACCACGTCCTCACGACCGTGGGGCGCATCATCTTCAACGAACGCATCGAGCGTGCGCTCGAGGAGACGCTCGAAGACGAGTTCGATCCCGACAGCTACGAGTTCGTCAACCGACCGCTGCGCAAGAAGGACCTCGCCGCGGTCGTCGAGCGGCTCGTCGACCAGCACGGTCCCTACGCGACGGCGCTGGTGCTCGACTCCTTCAAGGAGCTCGGGTTCCACTTCGCGACGCAGGCCGGCGTCACGATCTCGAAGAACGACTGCGACGTACCGCCGGAGAAGGGCGAGATCCTCGAGCGCTTCGAGCGCGAGGTGCAAGAGATCGAGAACCAGTACGAGCTCGGCCTGATCTCGCAGCAGGAGCGCCACGAGGCGGTGATCGAGAAGTGGACGCAGGCCACCGAGGAGGTCGGCCAGGCGATGGAGCGCCACCTCGACCCCCTCAACCCGATCTACATGATGGCCAACTCCGGTGCGCGTGGCTCGTTCAAGCAGATCCGCCAGCTCGCCGGCATGCGCGGCCTCATGGCCAATCCGAAGGGCGAGATCATCGAGCGGCCGATCAAGTCCAATTTCCTCGAGGGCCTCTCGGTGCTGGAGTACTTCATCTCCACGCACGGCGCTCGCAAGGGTCTCGCTGACACCGCGCTGCGCACCGCCGACTCCGGCTACCTCACGCGGCGCCTCGTGGACGTTGCGCAGGACGTGATCGTCCGCGAGGAGGACTGCGGCACCGACGAGTTCATCGAGGTGCCGTTGCGCGGCGAGGACGGCGAGCTCAACATCAGCCTGCCCGGCCGCTACGCCGCCAAGGACATCAAGCTCGGCAAGAAGGGCAGCGTGCTCGTGAAGGCCGGCGAGCTGATCACCAAGGCGCACGCACGCCAGCTCGCCGAGGCGTACGCCGACGAGAACCCGACCTTCCCGGTGCGGTCGGTACTCAAGTGCCGTACCCGCCAGGGTGTCTGCCAGCGCTGCTACGGCGTCGCCCCAGCGACCGGCAAGGTCGTGGCAGTCGGTGACGCGGTCGGCATCATCGCTGCCCAGTCGATCGGCGAGCCCGGTACACAGCTGACGCTGCGGACTTTCCACACCGGTGGTGTCGCCGGTGCCGACATCACCCAGGGTCTGCCGCGCGTCGTCGAACTTTTCGAGGCGCGCAAGCCCAAGGGGATGGCCGAGGTCGCGAAGGTCGACGGCACGGTCGCGATCGAGGAGACCGAGCGCGGTCTGCGGCTGATCGTGACCGACGCCAAGGGCAACGAGCACGCGTACACATTCCCGCAGCGCACACGCCTGCTGGTCGAGAACGGCCAGAAGGTGCGCCGCGGCCAGCCGCTCAACGAGGGTTCGATCAACCCCCACGACCTGCTCGAAACGCAGGGGCGCACGGCGGCCGAGCTGTACCTCGTCGACGAGGTGCAGAAGGTCTACCGCTCGCAGGGCGTCGACATCAACGACAAGCACATCGAGATCATCATCCGCCAGATGATGAAGAAGGTCCGGATCGAGCAGAAGGGCGATTCGGACTACCTGCCCGGGCAGTTCGTCGACCGGCTCGACGTGCTCGAGACGAACGAGCGACTGCGAGCGGAGGGCAAAGAGCCGGCCGAGTACGAGGAGGTGATCCTCGGCATCACCAAGGCGTCGCTCGCGACCGAGTCGTGGCTCTCGGCCGCGTCGTTCCAAGAGACGACGAAGGTCCTCACCGACGCTGCCCTAGAGGGCAAGATCGACCGGCTGCAGGGGCTCAAGGAGAACGTCATCATCGGCAAGCTGATCCCCGCTGCCACCGGCTTGCGGCGCTACCGGCGAGTCGAGGTGGAGCCTGCTGAACCGGTGCGGCGCGCCGAGGACGAGCTCGGTGTGTTCGAAGACAGCGACCTCGCTGCCGAGCTCGGCCTGACCGACGGCGAGATTGAGGGTTTCGGTCTCGGCAACGGTGGTGACGCCGTGCCTTTCGGCGAGGAGATCGCCGATCTCGGCGGGCAGGGCGAGGACAGCGACTCGTAGGGGCGCCAACGCGCCGCACAGCGGTAGCCCGCACTAGTGCGTGCACCGCGCGCTCGTGGCGGCGTGCGCTAGCGGACGAGCGTGCCTGCCCAAGCGAGCAGCTCGCGCGTGTGGTCGGGCGTGAGCCCGATCGCGGGCTCGGTCGCGACGAGCCGCGTCGGTGCCGAGCGTTCGCGCGCCCAGGCCCAGCAGGTGCGGTCGAGGTTGTCGTCGATCCACGCGAGCGGGCGGCCGCCAGCGAACCGTTCGATCGCGTTCAGCTTCCAGTGCGCCCCTCCGGGTCGCGGCGCGCCGTCGAAGCGCACCACGGGCAGCTCGCGCCACGGCAGCTCGAGGAGACGCGGCAGATACTCGTTGGCCTTCTCTTCCCAACCGGTCGCCCACACAAGGTCGAAAGCCTCGGACAGGCGCACGAGCTCGCGTCCGGCGCGGCGAGAGAGAACGTGGAGGACCCCGTCGACCCATGCCGGCACCCCCGGAAGCGCGCCGTTCGCTTCGAAACCGAACAGGCTGATGACCCCGTCCACGTCGACAAACAAGAGCGGTCGGCGGTGTTCGCTCACGGCTGCGGAGGGTTTGCGCGAGTCGGCGGATTGACGACTGCTGCCCGGTCGTGTTCAGCGTGCAGGCTCGGGCGCCGATAGCTCGAAAGGCCAGGGAGCGCCTGGGCGCCAGCGAAGCGACTCAAGGACGGGACGTAACTAGGCATGGAGCTAGAGATCGGAATTTTGCTCGCACTCGCCTGTGCGGTGGTCACGAACGTCGCCTTCTTGCTCAAGCACCGTGGCGCCGTCGCGGCACCGCCGGTCGCCTTCCGGCACCCCTTGCGCAGCGCTATCGGTCTCTTCCGCTCGCGCTGGTTCACGATCGGCATGCTCGTCGCTGCGAGCGCCTGGGTTCTGCACGTCGCGGCGCTCGCGCTCGCCCCGCTCTCGGTGGTGCAGGCGGTCCTGGCGGGGGGCATCGCCCTCATCGCCGTGCTAGCCGAGCGCTGGTTCGGTCACGAGGTGGGGCGCCGCCAGTGGCTCGGGGTCGGTCTCACCGCTATCGGGCTGGTCCTGCTGGCGGTGACAGCGCCGGCCGCCCAAACATCGGGACACCGCTACTCGGCTCTGGCGATGGCGATTTTCGAAGGGTCGCTGCTCGCCGCCGGTCTCGCGCTCGCGCTCGCTCCGGGGGTCCGTCAGCATCGTCACGCCGGGAGCGCGCTCGGCGTCTCGGCAGGGTTTCTGTTCGGAGTCTCCGACGTCGCTCTTAAGGCTCTCGCCACAAGCTTCGCGGTCGCCGGTCCGGCCGGCCTCGTCTCGCCGTGGCTCGCGAGCGCCGCTCTCGCTTCCGTTGCGGGCTTCTACGCATCCGCTCGCGGTTTGCAGACTGGCGACGCGGTCGGCGTGATCACCCTCACCAGCGCCGGCGCCAACGTCAGTGCCATCGCCGGTGGCCTGATCGTCTTCGGCGAGCCTCTTCCAACGGATCCGGCCGCGCTCGCCGCACAGATCTTCGCCTTCGTCGCTTTGGTCGTTGCGGCGGTGCTGCTGCCGGCACCTCTGCGCGCCGCACGTCCGGCCGCGTAGCGCGCCGAGCGCGCCCCCCGCCTCTTGCTGCGCAGGTTCCTCGGCGCCTTTCACGCGATGGAGATCGCCGCGGGCAAGCCGCTGCTACCATCACGCGCCGCATGCCGACGATCAACCAGCTAGTGCGCAAAGGGCGCGAACGCAAGCGCGAAAAGGTTTCGACCCCGGGCCTCAAGGCGGGTAGCGGCACGCGCAACCGTGTCGCCTCGCCGCAGCGGCGTGGCGTGTGCACGCGTGTATACACCGTCACCCCGAAGAAGCCGAACTCGGCGCTGCGCAAGGTAGCCCGCGTGCGGTTGACGAACGGCATGGAAGTGACCGCCTACATCCCTGGCGAGGGACACAACCTCCAGGAGCACTCGGTCGTGCTCGTTCGCGGCGGTCGCGTCAAGGACCTGCCGGGTGTGCGCTACAAGATCATCCGCGGCACGCTCGACGCTGCGGGCGTTTCCGATCGCAAGAAGGCGCGCTCCCGCTACGGGGCTAAGGCCAAGTAATGCCACGCCGCGCTTCGCCCCCGCCGCGCCCGATCGAACCCGACCCTGTGTACGGGTCGCGGCTTGTGCAGCAGCTCATCAACAAGGTGATGCGCGACGGCAAGAAGTCGCTCGCCGAGCGCATCGTCTACCGCGCGCTTGAGCTCGCAGCCGAGCGCTCCGGCCAAGAGCCGGTCGAGGCGCTCGAGCGGGCGATAAAAGAACTGACACCTGTGCTCGAGGTGCGCTCGCGTCGTGTCGGCGGGGCCACTTATCAGGTGCCGGTCGAGGTTCCGCCCCGGCGTGCGCGCACGCTGGCTGTGCGTTGGCTAGTCCAGTTCGCGCGTCAACGGCGGGAGAAGTCGATGATCGAGCGTCTCGCCAACGAGATCCTCGACGCCCAGCAGCAGCAGGGCGGCGCCTACAAGCGCAAGGACGACATCTTCCGCATGGCGCAGGCCAACAAGGCCTTCGCCCACTACCGCTGGTAGTTCGCGCTAGCCGTTGCTGCCTTCGCGCTCCGGCGCGGGGCGTTGCCCTTGCGCGGAAGGTCTGGCCGGTCGGTCTTGGCGTGCGGTGGGCGCGAGTCGACCTCGCTCTCCCGCCCAGCGGAGGGCCAACACGCCGCACGTAGCGAGGCTCACAGCGGCCACGAGCTCCACCCAGAAGCCCACCGCCGCGCGGCCCTCGGCACTCTCGTAGTTGGCGCCGATCGCCCCGCTCGAGCGTGCCTGGGGTAGGTCGATCGCGAGAACTACAACGAGGGCCGCTAACCCCAGCACCACGAGCGCTGCCCCCGCCGGCCGGCTGCGACCGACCAACGCACCGAAACCCATCGCCGCGGCTGTCGCTGCCAAGAGCAGGAAAGCGCCGCCGTGCTGCTCGAAGCCGCTCACCACACAGCGATCGGCAAGGGCCGGATCGGCGTCGTTGATCACCTCGCAGCTGCCGCCAGCGAGCACCACCTTAGCTACCGGCAGAACCTCGACGAGCGCGAGCGCAAGCGCGGCCAGCAGCGTCGCGACGAGCAGCGCTGCGGCGATCGGGTCCTGGCGCGCAAGCGCGCGTGCACGGGCGGGGAGAGCCACCGTTCCTTTGCTACCATCCCCCGCCGTCGTGGCGGACAGTGACGTGTCTTCCGCGCGGTCCGCCAACGCGCCTACCGGGTTCCAGGTCGCCGCAATGGAGTCGCCAGCGAGATAGTCATCGTCCGGGCGATCGCGCCTTGCAGGACCGGGCCCGGATCGCCGGGCCTTTTTTCTGCCCCGCTATCGCAGATCGAGTTACGAACCATGGCACGCAAAGTACCGCTCGAAAGGACGCGCAACATCGGCATCATGGCGCACATCGATGCCGGTAAGACGACCACGACCGAGCGCATCCTGTTCTACACCGGTCGCACCCACAAGTTGGGCGAGGTGCACGAGGGCGCGGCGACCATGGACTGGATGGAGCAGGAGCAGGAGCGCGGCATCACCATCACGTCGGCCGCGACGACAGCTTTCTGGAAGGACCATCGCATCAACATCATCGACACGCCCGGCCACGTCGACTTCACCGTCGAGGTCGAGCGCTCGCTGCGCGTGCTCGACGGGGCCATCGCCGTCTTCGACGCGGTAGCCGGTGTGGAGCCACAGTCCGAGACGGTCTGGCGCCAGGCCGACAAGTACCGCGTTCCGCGGATCGCGTTCATCAACAAGATGGACCGCGTCGGCGCCAACTTCGACGCCTCGGTGCAGTCTATGGTCGACCGGCTCGGTGCGCGCCCCGTGCCGGTGCAGCTGCCGCTCGGCGCTGAGGCGGACTTTCAGGGCGTGATCGATCTGATCACGATGCGCGCGATCGTCTGGCGCGATGAGCTCGGCCGCGAATGGGGCGAAGAAGACATCCCTGCCGAATACCTCGATCGCGCGCAGGAAGCCCGCACACAGCTGATCGAAGCCGTCGCCGAGTACGACGACGAGCTGATGGAGGACTACCTCGAGGAGCGCCCGATCGAGCCCGAGCGTCTCAAGGCCGATCTGCGCAAGGCGACGCTCGATTTCCACGGCGGCGAGCGCCCGCCGCTCACGCCGGTGCTCTGCGGTGCGGCCTTCAAGAACAAGGGCATTCAGCCACTGCTCGATGCCGTCATCGACTACCTGCCGAGTCCTCTCGACATCCCGCCGGTTAGTGGCGTCGTGCCCGGTTCGGCGGGAGACGACGGCGAGGAGCGCGTCGAAGAGCGCCCAGCCAGCGACGACGCGCCCTTCGCGGCGCTCGCCTTCAAGGTGATGTCCGACCCCTTCGTCGGCAAGCTCACCTACTTCCGCGTCTATTCGGGAACTCTGCAGGCGGGATCCAAGGTCTTGAACGCGACCACCGGTCGCACCGAGCGGATCGGTCGGCTGTTGATGATGCACGCCAACCACCGCGAGGAACAGGACGAGGTCTACGCCGGCGACATCGCTGCCGCCGTCGGTCTCAAGCAGACCTCCACCGGCGACACCTTGTGCGACCCGCAGCACCCGATCGTGCTCGAGACGATGCAGTTCCCCGAGCCGGTCGTGCACCTCTCGATCGAGCCGAAGACCAAGGCCGATCAAGAGAAGCTGTCGGTCGGTCTGTCGCGCTTGGCCGAGGAAGATCCGACCTTCCGGGTCCGTACTGACGAGGAGACCGGGCAGACGGTGATCTCCGGCATGGGCGAGCTGCACCTGGAGGTGATCGTCGACCGCCTGCGCCGCGAGTTCAACGTGGACGCCAACGTCGGGCGCCCGCAGGTCGCCTACCGCGAGACGATCAAGGGCTCGGCCAACCGCGTCGAGGGCAAGTTCATCCGCCAGACCGGCGGTGCCGGTCAGTACGGCGTCGTCTACATCGACATCGAGCCGGCACCGGGCGAAGGTTTCGACTTCGTCAACGAAGTCAAAGGCGGGGCCGTGCCCTCCGAGTTCATACCCGCTGTCGAACAGGGCATCGAGGAGGCGATGGCGTCCGGTGTGCTGGCCGGCTATCCCGTCCAGGACGTGCGCGTGCGGCTCGTCGACGGCAAGTCGCACGAGGTCGACTCGAGCGAGATGGCGTTCAAGATCGCTGGCTCGCTCGCCTTCAAGGACGCCGCGAAGCGCGCCAACCCGGTGCTCCTGGAGCCGATCATGTCGGTCGAAGTCGTCACCCCGCAAGAGTTCGTCGGCGACGTCATCGGCGACCTCTCGCGACGGCGCGGCCGGGTCGAATCTCAAGAGCAGCGTGGTAACGCGATCGCCGTGCGAGCCAGCGTACCGCTGGCCGAGATGTTCGGTTACGCCACCGATCTGCGGTCGATGACGCAGGGCCGGGCGAACTACACGATGCAGTTCAGCCGCTACGAGGAGGTCCCGCCGCAGATCGCCCGCGAGATCATCGAGAGTCGTTCGGGCGAGCCGGTAGGAGCAGCCGGGTAACGGGTATGTTTCACGCGCTGGCCGAGCGTCGCCCTGAAAGTGCTTAAACGAGAGCTTCGAGAAAGGAGTTAACGGGAGTGGCAAAGGAGAAGTTCGAGCGCACTAAGCCGCACGTAAACGTCGGCACCATCGGTCACATCGACCACGGCAAGACCACCCTTACCGCTGCGATCACCAAGGTGCTCGCCGAGACGGTGGGTGGCGAAGCCAAGTCGTTCGAGGAGATCGACAACGCTCCGGAGGAGCGCGAGCGCGGTATCACGATTGCCACCTCGCACGTCGAGTACCAGACCGAGAAGCGGCACTACGCGCACGTCGACTGCCCGGGCCACGCCGACTACATCAAGAACATGATCACCGGCGCCGCCCAGATGGACGGCGCGATCCTCGTCGTCTCGGCCGCTGACGGGCCGATGCCGCAGACGCGCGAACACGTCCTCCTCGCGCGCCAGGTGAACGTTCCTTACATCGTCGTCTTCCTCAACAAGGTCGACATGGTCGACGACGAGGAGTTGCTCGAGCTCGTGGAGATGGAGGTACGCGAGCTCCTCTCGGAGTACGAGTACCCCGGCGACGAGGTACCCGTGATCCGCGGCTCGGCGCTCAAGGCGCTCGAGGGTGACGAGCAGTACAAGAAGAGCATCCTCGAGCTCGCCGAGGCGCTCGACAACTACATCCCCGAGCCCGAGCGGCCGCTCGACAAGCCGTTCCTCATGCCGATCGAGGACGTCTTCACGATCACCGGTCGCGGCACGGTCGTCACCGGCCGCATCGAGCAGGGGATCATCAAGACCGGCGACGAGGTCGAGATCGTCGGCATCCGCCCGACCCAGAAGACCGTCGTCACCGGCGTCGAGATGTTCCGCAAGATCCTCGACGAGGGTCGTGCGGGCGACAACGTCGCCTGCTTGCTGCGCGGTATCGAGCGCGACGCTGTCGAACGCGGCCAGGTGTTGGCAGCGCCCGGCTCGATCACGCCCCACACCAAGTTCAAGGCGCAGGTGTACGCGCTCAAGAAGGAGGAAGGCGGTCGCCACACGCCGTTCTTCAACGGCTACCGGCCGCAGTTCTACTTCCGCACGACCGACGTCACCGGCGTTTGCCAGCTGCCCGAAGGCACCGAGATGGTGATGCCGGGCGACAACGTCGAGCTGACGGTCGAGCTGATCCAGCCGATCGCGATGGACGAGGGGTTGCGCTTCGCGATCCGCGAAGGTGGCCGCACCGTCGGGTCGGGGGTGGTGACCCAGATCATCGAGTAGCCGAAAGCGTTCCAACAGCGCTCGGGGGCGGGCACATGCCCGCCCCCGAGCGCGTAGGGAACCGGAGCTCGGAAAGCAATGGCAGCCGCTACCCAAAACAAGATCCGCATCCGCCTCAAGGCGTACGACCACGCAGCGATCGAAAGCGCGGCGCGCGAGATCGTCGAGACGGCCGTGCGCACCGGCGCGCGCGTGTCCGGCCCGGTGCCGTTGCCGACCGAGCGCAACGTCTACTGCGTGATCCGCGGTCCCTTCAAAGACAAGGACTCGCGCGAACACTTCGAGATCCGCACGCATAAGCGTCTGATCGACATCCACCAGCCCACGCCGAAGACGGTCGACTCGCTGCAGCGCCTCGACCACCTTCCGGCCGGTGTCGACATCCAGATCCAGCTCGTGTGAGACGGCGATGAACGGGCTACTCGGTAGGAAACTCGGGATGACCCAGCTCTTCGACGACGACGGTCGTGTCGAGCCCGTAACGGTGCTCGAGGTTGGTCCGTGCTGGGTCACTGCGTTGCGCCGGTCGGATCGCGACGGCTACGAGGCCGTTCAGCTCGGTTACGACCCCGTACGCGAGAAAGTTCTCAACAAGCCGCGCCTCGGTCACCTCCGCAAGGCGGGCGTTCCGCCACTGCGGCTTCTGCGCGAGTTTCGCTGTCCTGTCGAGGGCCTCGAGGTGGGGGCAGAGCTTCGCGTCGAGCAGGTCTTCGAGCCCGGTCAGGTCGTCAAGGTTTCGGGCACGTCGATCGGTAAGGGCTTCCAGGGAACGATCAAGCGCCACGGCTTCCAGCGCGGCCCGGAGACACACGGCTCGCGCAACATCCGCAAGCCGGGCTCGATCGGTGCCGCTGCCGACCCGTCGCGTGTGTTCAAGGGTCTGCGGATGGCGGGACGCACCGGCGGTCGCCGTGTCACGCAGCGCGGACTGCGTGTGGTGAACGTGATCCCTGAGGACAACCTCTTGCTCGTCCGCGGGTCGGTTCCCGGTCCGCGAGGAAGCTACGTCGAAGTGCGGAGGGAGCGATGAGCGCCGATCTCACCGCTGCCTTCCTCAACAGCGACAAGCCCGCGGTCGAGCTCGACCCGGCCGTTTTCGACTGCGACTTCAACGAACCGGTCGTCCACGAGACCGTCGTCGCCGAGCTCGCGGCTCGTCGTCGCGGCACCCACTCCACCAAGACGCGTGGCGAGGTCGCGATGACCGGCGCCAAGGCTTGGCGGCAGAAAGGAACGGGGCGGGCGCGCGTCGGTCCGCTCTCGACGCCCCACCGGCGCGGCGGCGGCGTCGCCTTCGGACCGAAGCCGCGCTCGTACGTGAAGAAGGTCAACCGCAAGGTGCGCCGCGCCGCTCTGCGCAGCGTCCTGTCCCTGCACGCGCGTCGCGGCTCGCTGCGGCTCGTCGATCCCGATGCGTTCAACCAGCCGCGGACGCGCGACGGCCTCGACGCGCTCTCCCGCTTCCCAGGGGAAGGACGTGTGCTCGTCGTCGCCGAGGCCGAGGCTGCAGCGTGCACGAAGTCGTTCCGCAACATCGCCGAGTGCGAGACGGCCGAGCCCGGACGGGTTGGCGTCTACGATCTTCTGCGCAGCGCCCGCCTCGTGCTCACACCCGTTGCTCTCGACTATCTCACGCGAATCGCGCGACCACCGCAGCAACGCACGCGCATCGGTGCTAGCGAGGAGGAGCGTTCGTGACCGATCCACGAACGATCATCATCGAGCCCGTCCTCAGCGAGAAGACCTACGCGCTGCTCGCGGCAAACAAGTACACGTTCCGTGTTCACGAGCAGGCGACGAAGGTCCAGATCCGCCAGGCGGTCGAACAGCAGTTCGGTGTGCGCGTACGCGACGTCAGAACTGCCTGGGTGAAGCCCAAGCCCAAGCGCCGCGGCCTTTACGCCGGCCACCGGCGACGCTGGAAGAAGGCGATCGTGACGCTGCACCCGGAAGACTCAATCGAACTCTTCGAAGGCCAGGCCAGCGACTGAGATGGCGATCAAAAAGCACAAACCGGTAACCCCGAGCCGTCGCTTCGCGACCTACTCGACCCACGACGAGGTCACACGCGATCGGCCCGAAAAGTCGCTCACCCGTGGCCACAAAAAGACTGGCGGTCGCAACGCTTACGGTCGGATCACCTCGCGCCACCGCGGCGGGGGTGCGAAACGCAAATACCGTTTGATCGACTTCAAGCGCCGCAAGGACGGCGTGCCGGCGCGCGTAGCTGCGATCGAGTACGACCCGAACCGCAGCGCCCATATCGCCTTGCTGCACTATGCCGACGGCGAGAAGCGCTACATCCTCGCGCCCGAGGGGCTGTCGGTAGGCGACACGGTGATGTCCGGCGAGGACGCCGAGATCCGCGTCGGCAACGCGCTGCCGCTGCGGGCTATCCCGACCGGCACCACCGTCCACAACGTCGAGCTCACGCCGGGTCGCGGTGGCCAACTGGGTCGTGCCGCAGGCGCCGCTGTGCAGCTGGTGGCGAAGGAAGGCCGCTATGCGACGCTGCGCTTGCCGTCGGGCGAGATGCGCATGGTGCTCGCCGAATGCCGTGCCACCGTCGGCCAGATCGGTCATGCCGAGCACGCCAACATCACGCTCGGCAAGGCGGGCCGCTCGCGCCACCTGGGTCGTCGGCCGCAGACGCGTGGTGTCGCCATGAACCCGGTCGACCACCCGCACGGTGGCGGCGAGGCTCACCACACGCCGGGCGGTCACCCGGTGACACCGTGGGGCGTTCCGACGCTCGGTTACCGCACGCGCAAGAAGCGCAAGGCCTCCGACCGCCTGATCGTTCGTGGTCGTCGTCGCGGGCGCAAGAAGGGAGGTAACCGCTGATGGGTCGCTCGACGAAAAAGGGACCCTACGTCGACGAGCGCCTGATGCGGCGGATCGAAGAGCTCAACGAGCGCGGCGAGAAGCAGATCATCAAGACCTGGTCGCGCGACTCGACGATCTTTCCCGAGATGGTTGGGCACACCATCGCCGTCCACGACGGTCGCAAACACGTGCCGGTCTTCATCACCGAAGCGATGGTGGGGCACAAGCTCGGCGAGTTCGCGCCCACGCGCACGTATCGCGGCCACGCAGGTAGCGAGAAGGTGAAGGGTCGATGAGCGAAGAACGCGAAAAGCGCGAGCGCGAGCGCGAGCCGAGCGCCGAGGCTGCCGAAACCGCAGCCGCAGACGCAGCCGCAGCCGCAGCCGCAGACGACAAGACCTCGGCTGCCGATGCGGACGCGCCCAAGGGCGCGGTGGGCGCCGAGGCTGCCAGCGAGGCCACCGAGGGAGCGGCAAGCGGCAGTCCCGCCGATTCCGAAGGTGATCGGTCGAGCACAGAGGGCGAGGCCGGTGCCACTGAGCGACCGGGCAAGCGCGCCGTGCGGGAAGGCGTCGTGGTCCGGGCCCGGGCGCGCTATGTGCGCCGCACCCCACGCAAGGTCCGGCTTGTGATCGACCACGTGCGCGGTAAGCCGGTTGAGGAGGCGCGTGCGCTGCTGCGCAACACCACGCGCGCCGCGGCCCGCGACGTTCTCAAGCTGATCGACTCGGCGGTGGCCAACGCCGAGAACCAGCACGAGCTCACGCCACAGGAACTGCGCGTCGCTCGCATCTGGGCTGACGAAGGGCCGACTATCAAGCGCTGGCGTCCGCGCGCTTTCGGTCGCGCCACGCGCATCGACAAGCGCACAAGCCACATCACTGTTGAGCTCGAGCCGATCGTGGGCGGGAGGTAAAGCGTGGGGCAGAAAGTTCATCCCGAGGCGCTTCGGGTCGGCTACATCCACGATTGGAAGTCGACCTGGTTCAGCGAGCGCGACTTCGCCGACTATCTGCTGGAGGACGTCCGCATCCGTCAGCACATCGTCGGCAAGCTCGCGCACGCTGGTCTCAGCGACATCATCATCAAGAAGAACAAGAACGAGGTCGAGGTCAACATCCACACCGCGCGGCCCGGGATCGTCATCGGCAAGTCCGGAAGCGAAGTCGAGGCGTTGCGCAAAGAGCTTCACGACCTCACCAAGAAGGCCGTCAAGGTCAACATCCTCGAGATCAAGCGGCCCGAGCTCGACGCCAAGCTCGTCGCCCAATCGATCGCAGAACAGCTCGAGAACCGTGTCGCCTTCCGGCGTGCGATGAAGCGTGCGCTCACCTCGGCGATGCGCTCGGGCGCCAAGGGAGTGCGGATCCAGGTGTCCGGTCGCCTCGGCGGTGCCGAGATGGCGCGAACCGAGTGGTACTCCGACGGCCGCGTGCCGCTGCACACCCTGCGTGCTGACATCGACTACGGCTTCCACGAGGCGCACACCACCTTCGGCCGCATCGGCGTGAAGGTGTGGATCAACAAGGGCGAGATCATGCCCCAAGGTTTCGCACAGGACCTCACGGAAGTGGAGGCGCCGCGTGCCGTCGGCCCGGGGCGTGGCCGCAACGGTGGGCGTCGCAGCGACGAACGCCGCCCAGTCGGGCAGGAGGCTTGAACGATGCTCCAGCCACGCAAGGTCAAACACCGTAAACATCACCGCGGCCGTATGCGCGGAGTGTCGAAGGGCGGAACGCGCGTCCAATTCGGCGAGTACGGCTTGAAGGCGCTCGAACCGGCGTGGATCACGAACCGTCAGATCGAGGCCGCGCGCGTTGCGATCACCCGCAAGATCAAGCGCGGTGGAAAGGTCTGGATCAACATCTTCCCCGACAAGCCCTACACGAAGAAGCCCGCCGAGACGCGGATGGGTTCGGGCAAGGGATCGCCGGAAGGTTGGGTCGCCGTCGTCAAGCCTGGACGTGTGATGTTCGAGCTCGCCGGTGTGCCCGAGCCGTTGGCGCGCGAAGCCATGCGCCTCGCCGGACACAAGCTCCCGATCAAAACGAAGTTCGTTGTGCGGGAGGGGGCCGAGCATTGAAACCTGCCGAGGTCAGGCAGCTCGACGATCGGGCGCTCGTCGAATTCATCGATTCGGCGCGTCAGGAGCTGTTCAACCTGCGTTTCCAGCACGCGGTTGGTCAGCTCGAGAACACCGCGCGGATCAAGCAGGTCAAGAAGGACATCGCGCGCGGACTGACGGTGGCACGCGAGCGCGGTATCGACGTCGAGCGCGAGCTCGCAGCGCTGCGCCGTGAACGCGCGCAAAGGAACTAATCGGAGGTTGTTGTGAGCGCAGGCGACGACGCCACGATTTCGAAGCGCGAGCGCGCCGCCCAACGAGCGGCCGAGAAGACCGAGGCGCGGCGACGCAAGAAGGCTGCCAGGCGGCGCTGGCGGCTTCGCGAGCGCACGCGGCGCAAGCAGGCCGCGACTGGCGCGGGAGCTGCGCCGGCCAGCGCGGGCTCCCAAGGGCGCCCGCGTGGCAGACGCAAGGTACGCGAGGGGGTGGTAACCTCGGCCCGCGCCGATAAGACGATCGTCGTTCGGGTCGAAAGGCAGCAGCCCCACCCGGTCTACGGCAAGATCGTCCGCACTTCGAAGAAGTTCCACGCGCACGACGAGCGCAACGAGGCGCGGGAAGGCGACGTCGTGCGAATCGTTGAATCGAGGCCGCTCAGCCGCCTCAAGCGCTGGCGACTCGTCGAGATCCTCGAGCGAGCAAGATGATCCAGCAGGAGTCCAGACTCAAGGTCGCCGATAACACCGGAGCGCGCGAGATCCTCTGCATCCGCGTTCTTGGCGGAAGCCATCGGCGCTACGCGCGCGTCGGCGACGTCATCGTGGCGACGGTCAAGCAGGCCACGCCGCACGGCTCGGTCAAGAAGGGAGACGTCGTCAAGGCCGTAGTCGTCCGCACTCGCAAGGAGTACGGCCGCGAGGACGGCACCTACATCGCCTTCGACGAGAACGCTGCCGTTCTCATCGACAACCAGAACAACCCGCGAGGCACGCGCATTTTCGGTCCGGTAGCCCGCGAGCTGCGCGAGCGCAACTTTATGAAGATCATCTCGCTCGCTCCGGAGGTGCTCTGAGGAGATGGCTCGCCTGCGCATCCGCAAGGACGACATGGTGCGCGTCATCTCCGGTCGCGATCGCGGCAAGACGGGGCGTGTTTTGCGCGTAGACCCGAAAACGCAGCGGGTCTGGGTGGAGGGCGTGAACATCCAGAAGAAGCACCTCAAGCCGCGCACGCTGCGCGACGTCCAGCGCCAGCAAGAGGTGGGTGGGGTGCTCGAACGCGAGGGGCCCGTCCACATCTCGAACGTGATGCTCATCGATCCCAACAGCGGCCAGCCGACACGGGTCGGCGTCGCGCGGCGCGACGGACGCCGTGTGCGTATCGCCAAGCGCAGCGGAGCGGAGATCGACTGATGGAAGCCGGCGTCGCTGTCAAGCCCCGACTGCGCGAGCGCTACGAGCGCGAGGTGCGTCCGCGTCTGCAGGAGCGTTTCGGCTACCGCAACCCAATGCAGGTGCCGAAGCTCGAGAAGATCGTCCTCAACATGGGCGTGGGCGAAGCCAAGCAGGACGCCAACGTTCTCGAGTCGGCGATAGCCCAGCTTGCGCAGATCGCTGGCCAGCGCCCAGCGGTGAGGCGTGCGAAGCGCTCCATCGCCGGGTTCAAGCTGCGCGCGGGGATGCCTGTGGGCGTCACGGTCACGCTCCGGCGAGCGCGGATGTGGGAGTTCTTCGACCGGTTGACCACGATCGCGATTCCCCGTATCCGCGACTTCCGTGGTCTCGATCCGCGCTCGTTCGACGGTCGCGGCAACTACTCGTTCGGCATCCGCGAGCAGATCATCTTCCCCGAGGTCGATTACGACTCGATCGACCAGGTTCGCGGTCTCGACGTGACGATCGTGACCACCGCGGCGACCGACGAGGAAGCGTACGCCCTGCTCGCCGAGCTCGGCATGCCGTTCCGGCAAACTGCTGCTTCCGCCGCCGAGAACCAGAACCAGTCTTCCTGACGCAACGAGGTGCACTAGCGATGCCCAAGAAATCCCAGTGGGTCAAGCAGCAACGTCCCCAGAAGTACTCGACGCGCCACTACCACCGCTGCCGGCGGTGCGGTCGGCCGCGGGCGTACCTGCGCAAGTTCGGCCTCTGCCGGATCTGCCTGCGGCAACTGGCGCACCAAGGCATGATCCCGGGTCTCACAAAGGCGAGCTGGTAACAGCACGATGACGCTCACCGACCCCGTCGCCGATTTCCTCACGAGGATTCGGAACGCGATCAACGCCGGTCACGGCGAGGTCGCCATGCCTTCGTCGAAGTTCAAGGCGGAGCTCGCGCGGATCCTCAAAGAGCAGGGCTACATCGACGACTACGCCGTCGAACCGGCGCGGGTCGGGCAGACGCTGCGCATCAAGCTGCGCTGGACAGCCGACCGGCGCTCGGCCATCAGCGGTCTTGAGCGCGTCTCGAAACCCGGCCGCCGCCAGTACGTTGCGGTCGAGCGCATCCCCAAGGTGCAAGGAGGCACCGGGATCGCGATCGTCTCGACGTCGCGCGGCTTGTTGTCGGATCACGACGCGCGCCGCCTGCGCGTCGGAGGCGAGCTGGTCGCCAAGGTTTGGTGAGGAGCGACAGGTGAGCCGCATCGGAAAACAGCCCATACCGCTGCCGGACGGCGTCGAGGTGCAGATCGAGGCCGAACTAGTCCGGGTCAAGGGGCCGAAGGGCGAGCTCAGCGAGCGGGTCGCCCGCGATATCGAGGTGGCCGAAGAGAACGGTTCACTGGTCGTGCGACGCCCCACCGACCGGCGCGAGCACAAGGCTTTGCACGGCCTCACCCGGACGCTCGTCGCCAACATGGTCGAGGGCGTCACCAAAGGCTTCGAAAAGCGGCTCGAGATCCAGGGCGTCGGTTATCGCGCCCAGTTGCAGGGTCGAAAGCTGGTGCTCCAGGTGGGCTACTCGCACCCGGTAGAGATCGAACCGCCGGAAGGGATCGAGTTCGAGGTGCCGCAACCGACCCAGATCGTCGTCAAGGGGATCTCCAAGCAGCTCGTTGGCGAGATCGCGGCGCGGATTCGTAAGGTCCGACCGCCCGAGCCGTACAAGGGCAAGGGCATCCGCTACCAGGGCGAGTACGTCGCAAGGAAGGTGGGCAAGCGGACGTGATCGAGTCCAAGGAAAGGCGGATGAAGCGCATCCGGCGGGCGCGCCGCCGGCGCCGTGTGCGCGCACGGATCCATGGCACCGCAGACCGGCCACGGCTGTCGGTGTTCCGGTCGAATCGCGGCATCCAGGCGCAGCTAATCGACGACGACGCCGGTCACACGCTCGCTCACGTCGTATGGACCGAGCCCGAACTGCGCGACCTCCCGCGCATGGAGCAGGCGCGAACCGCCGGGCGCTTGCTGGCGGAACGCGCCCGTGCCAAGGGGATCGAGGCGTGCGTCTTCGACCGCAACGGCTACCGCTACCACGGCCGGGTGCGCGCTCTCGCCGAGGGTGCGCGCGAGGGCGGGCTGCGCTTCTAGCGACGAGCAGGCGAGCGCGAGGGCAAGCGAGAGGTAAGCGACCGAAACCATCGACTAGGGTCAGGACGCGATGGCAACCAGGGACAAAACGCGCCCGGCGAGCACGACGGAGCTGCAGGAGCGCGTCGTCGAAATCAACCGCGTGGCAAAGGTCGTCAAGGGCGGCCGCCGCTTCTCGTTCACCGCGCTCGTGGTGGTCGGTGACGAGGCGGGCCACGTAGGGGTCGGCTACGGCAAGGCGAAAGAGGTGCCGCTAGCGATCCAGAAGGCTGTCGAGAAGGCGCGCCGAGCGATGTTCCGTGTGCCGATGCACGGCAGCACGATCACGCACGACGTCATCGGCGAGCACGGCGCTTCGCGAGTGCTGCTCAAGCCCGCTGCGCCCGGTACCGGCGTTATCGCCGGCGGCGGGGTGCGGGCGGTGCTCGAGCTCGCCGGCGTGCACGACGTGCTCTCCAAGTCGTTCGGCAGCCAGAACCCGATCAACGTCGTCAAAGCGACTGTCGACGCGCTGCGCAAGCTACGCGATCCCGCGGAGGTTGCGCAGCTGCGCGGTCTCACTGTGCGCCAGGTTCTCGGTCTCGAGCCGATCGGCCAAGCCGCTGGATCGGAGGTGGAGTCGTGAGCGCTGCGAAGCTCGTCATCCGCCAGGTTCGGTCCGCGAACGGCGCCGACCGTCGTCAGCTCGCTACGCTGCGAGCGCTGGGCCTTGGACGTATCGGCCGTACGGCCGAACGGCCTGACACCGCCATCGTTCGCGGTCAGCTGCGGACCGTGCGTCATCTGGTCGAGATAGAGGAGGTGCCAGCGGCGCGGTGAGCGAACCCGGGCTTCACAACCTCACTCCTGCCCCCGGATCTCGGCGCGCACGCAAGCGCGTCGGGCGCGGCGAGGGATCGGGAACCGGCAAGACCGCCGGGCGCGGCACCAAGGGCGCCGGCGCCCGCTCGGGCAACAAGCGGCGCGCGTGGTACGAGGGTGGCCAGAACCCCTTGCACATGCGTCTGCGCAAGCTGCGCGGCCCGCATATGAAGAAGTCCATGCCCTTCGAAGCGTTCGGTCGCACCGTCACGCAGGCCGTCAACGTCCGTGACCTCGAGCAGCGCTTCGAAGCGGGCGAGGAGGTGACGCCGTCGACGCTCCGCGCTCGTGGGCTCGCCAAGCGCAAGGGAGTGCCCGTCAAGGTGTTGGGGGTAGGCGAGCTCTCCAAGCCGCTCACGGTTCGCGTCCACGCCGTGTCGGCTTCGGCGCGCAAGAAGATCGAGGCCGCCCAGGGCACTATCGAGCTGATCGAACGCTGACGCCAATGCTCGGGATGGTGTCAGCAGCGTTGCGGGTCCCCGAGATCCGCAAAAAGCTGCTCTTCACCGCGGCGATGCTGGCCCTCTACCGGCTCGGCTCGCAGATCCCGACGCCCGGCATCAACACCGACGTACTCGAACAGATACAAGGGCGCTTCCAAGCTGCTGGCGCGCTCGGGCTCGCGAACCTCTTGACCGGTGGCGGGCTGTCGCGGTTTTCGATCTTCGCGCTCGGCATCATGCCCTACATCACCGCGTCGATCGTGCTCCAGCTCTTGACCGTGGTGGTGCCTTCGCTCGAGAAGTTGCGCAAGGAGGGCGAGGTCGGCCAGGAGCGGATCACGCAGTACACCCGCTATCTCACCGTCGGGCTCGCGTTCCTGCAGTCCGTCGGCTTCATCTTCATCTACCGCACGCAAAGCGCTGACATCATCGAGGGGTTCACGCTCGGTCGCGTGATCGTGATCGTCGCGACGCTGACATGCGGCTGCGTGCTCGTGATGTGGCTCGGCGAGCTGATCACGCAGCGCGGGATCGGCAACGGCATTTCGCTGATGATCTTCGCCAGCATCATCGCCGGCCTGCCCCAGGGTGTGCAGTCGTGGTGGACGAGTCCCGACCGTGTCTTCCAAGTGATCGCACCGTTCTTGGTGCTCGCCGTGACCGCAGCTGTCGTTTTCGTCCAGGAGGGGCAGCGGCGCATACCCGTTCAGTACGCCCGGCGCACGCTCGGCGAGCGCATGCAGTCCGGCGGATCCACATACCTGCCGCTGCGGGTCAACATGGCAGGCGTGATCCCCGTCATATTCGCCGCTTCGGTGATGGCGTTTCCGCCGACTATCGGGCAGATATCGAACGCGGCGTGGGCGCGCGACCTCTCCGCCTTCTTCGACTATCGCGGAGCTCCCTACCTGATCGGGGAGTCGCTACTCATCATCCTCTTCACCTACTTCTACACCGCGGTCACCTTCAATCCGGTCGAACAGGCCGACAACCTCAAGAAGTACGGCGGCTTCATCCCCGGCGTTCGTCCCGGACGGCCGACGGCCGAGTACCTCGATCGCATCCTCGCGCGGCTCACCCTGCCCGGCGCGATCTATCTCGCCGCGATCGCCGCGATGCCGACCCTGCTCGCCAACCAGACAGCGACAAACTTCGCGTTCGGTGGCACGTCGCTTCTGATCGTCGTCGGTGTCGCTCTCGACACGATGAAGCAACTCGAGGCACAGCTGATGATGCGCAACTACGAACGGTTCCTGAAATGAAGCCACTCAATCTCGTCCTACTGGGGCCTCCCGGCGCTGGCAAGGGCACACAAGCCGAACGGCTGCGCGAGGACTTCGAGATCCCTTACTTCGCCACCGGCGACATCCTGCGGGCTGCTGTGCGCGACGGCACCGATCTCGGTCGCCAAGCGCAGGCCTATATGGACCGCGGTGAGCTCGTGCCCGACGAGCTCGTTTGCGACCTGATCATGGAGCGGCTCGACGACCCTGACGCCCGCGACGGTTTCCTGCTCGACGGCTTTCCACGCACGGTTCGCCAGGCCGAGGTGCTCGACGACGCGCTGGCTGCTCGAGACCGCGAGCTGACGGCTGTGCTTGTGATCGATGTTCCCGACGACGAGGTGGTTCGGCGCCTGTCGGGACGCCGCATCTGCGTAAAGAACCAGCACGTCTACCACGTCGAGTTCGACCCGCCGAAAAACCCCGACGTGTGTGACCAGGACGGTTCCCGCCTGATTCAACGCGACGACGACAAGCCCGAGACGATCCGACGCCGCCTCGAGGTCTACCACCGCGAGACCGAGCCGCTCGTCGCCTGGTACGAGCAGCGCGGTTTGCTACGCCGCTTCGACGGCACCAGGTCGCCTGACGAGGTCCACCGCCACATCCGCGCCACGCTCGCCACCCTGCGGCTCGAGGCCGAGCTTTAACCTCAGGCGCGTGATCGTACGCAAGACCCCGGCCGAGGTCGCCAAGATCGCCGCCGCCGGCGAGATCGTCGCCGAGTGTCTGCGCGAGCTTCGGCGCCACGCTCGGGCCGGTGTGCGCACGCGCGATCTCGACGCCATCGCCGAACGCTTGATCCGTGCGCGCGGCGGCAGGCCTGCGTTCAAGGGGTACCACGGCTATCCCGCCTCGATCTGCGCGTCGCCGAACTCGCTCGTCGTACACGGGATCCCCGACGACTACGAGCTCGCCTATGGCGACGTGCTCTCGATCGACGTCGGTGTCGAGCTCGACGGCTGGATAGCGGACGCCGCGCTGACCGTCGTGGTCGGCCAAGCGAGCCCGCTGGCACGGCGCCTGATCGACGCCACACGCGCGGCGCTCTACGACGGCATCGCTCAAGCGCGACCGGGTAACCGCCTCGGAGACATCTCTCATGCCGTGCAGCGACGCGTCGAAGAAGCCGGTTTTTCGGTCATTCGTTCGCTCGTCGGGCACGGTGTCGGCCGCGCCATGCACGAAGATCCCCAAATCCCCAACTTCGGGTCGCCTGGGACCGGCCCGCGGCTCGAGGAAGGGATGGTGCTCGCGATCGAGCCGATGGTCAATGCCGGCGGGCACGAGGTCGAGCTGGGCGCGGACAGCTGGGCGGTCTACTCGCGCGACGGTTCGCTCGCAGCCCACTTCGAACACACGGTTGCCGTCACCCGGGAAGGACCCCTCGTTCTCACCCCCTGGGATGACCAGGCACCGCAATGGCTGGCCGTCACCAGGAGGGATGCAGAAGCCATCCATCCAGCCAGGGTCTCGGCGCAAGCTCAGCGCGAATGATGCTAGGCTTGCCCGCTGGCGCGAGGCCGTCTCCTGGGCTTCGCGCGGTTCCTCTCGAGTAGGCGACAGATCACGGAGCGATGAAGGTCCGACCCTCGGTCAAGCCGATGTGCGAAAAGTGCAAGGTCATCAAGCGCCGCGGCGCGGTGCTCGTGATCTGTCAAAACCCGCGCCATAAGCAGCGGCAAGGGTAGGCCGCACCGTGGCGCGCATCGCAGGCATCAACATCCCCCTCAACAAGAGGGTCGAGATCGGACTCACGTACATCTACGGGATCGGTCGTTCGACGGCTCGCCGCGTGCTTGCGCAGGCAGGTGTCGACCCCGACACGTACGTGAAAGATCTCACCGACGACGAAGTGCGTCGGTTGCGCGAGATCATCGATAGCGAGCTCGTCGTCGAGGGTGACCTAAGGCGCGAGCGCGCTCAAAACATCAAGCGGCTCATGGAGATCGGCTGCTACCGGGGGCTGCGTCACCGGCGTGGCCTGCCGGTTCGCGGTCAGCGCACCAAGACCAACGCACGGACGCGCAAAGGTCCTCGTAAGGGCAGCGCGGCAGGTGCGGGCAAGAAAAAGGTGCGAAAGCACTGAGGGCAACGGATTCTGGATCGCATCTGACGGATGGCAGCGAAGTCCACGAAGCAGCGCGGTCGCCGCAAGGCACGCAAGAACGTGCCGGTCGGCCAGGCCCACATCAAGACCAGCTTCAACAACACGATCGTCTCGATCACCGATCGCGACGGCAACGTGATCGCCTGGGAGTCCGCGGGGTCGGCCGGCTTTCGCGGCTCGCGCAAGTCGACGCCGTTCGCCGCACAGGTGACCGCTGACGGCGCCGCGAAAAAGGCGATGGAGCACGGCGTGCAGAAGGTCGAGGTTTTCGTCAAGGGGCCGGGATCGGGGCGCGAAACAGCGATCCGCTCGTTGCAGGCGGCGGGGCTCGAGATCATCTCCGTACGCGACGTCACGCCCCACCCGCACAACGGTTGTCGACCGAAGAAGCGGCGGAGGGTCTGAGCCTTGGCGCGCTACACCGGTCCCGTCTGCAAGCTCTGCCGCCGCGAGGGCGAGAAGCTGTTCCTCAAGGGGGAGCGTTGCCTCACCGACAAGTGCGCGATTGAGCGCCGCAACTATCCGCCGGGGCAGCACGGTCGCACACGAGTGCGGCAGTCCGAGTACCGCCTCCAGCTGCGGGAAAAGCAGAAGGCTCGCCGCTACTACGGCGTGCTCGAGCGCCAGTTCCGCAACTACTACGAGAAGGCCAGCCGCCTACCGGGCGCGACCGGCGAGAACCTTTTGCGGCTCCTCGAGACGCGTCTCGACAGCGTGCTGGTGCGACTCGGTTTCGCAGCATCGCGACGCCAGGCGCGCCAGCTTGTGCGGCATGGTCACTGGCTGGTCAACGGCCGTCGCGTCGACATTCCGTCCTACCAGGTGCGTCCCGACGACGTCATCACTCTCAAGCCGGGCTCTCCCGCTGAGCCTGTTGTGCGCGAGGCCACGGAACTGACCTCGGCCGTTCCCGCCTGGCTGCAGGCCGATCACGACGGCCTCACGGCCAAGGTGCTGCGCTGGCCCGAGCGGGACGAAATCCCCGCTCCGGTTCAGGAGCAGCTGATCGTCGAGCTCTACTCGAAGTAAGCACTCGCTCCGCGTGCCGGCGCTTGCGATGCCGGCGCCCGGACCGACCCGACAAGGAAGCCCGCCATGAACGAGTTCCAAACACCGCAGATCTCAGTCGAGAAAGCCGACGATCGACGCGGCCGGTTCGTCATCGAGCCGCTCGACAAGGGCTTCGGCTACACGTTCGGTAACTCGCTGCGGCGTGTTCTGCTCACCTCTCTCGGTGGTGCCGCGGTTACGAGCGTGCGCATCGAGGGCGTGGCGCACGAGTTCTCGACCATTCCCGGCGTGAAGGAGGACGTCACCGACATCGTCCTCAACCTCAAAGAGATCGTCTGCCGGATGCACACCGACGCCGACGAGATCGAGGCGCCGTTGGTCGCGACCGGTCCGGGCGAGGTGCGCGCCGGCGACATCGACCTGCCTGCCGGTGTCGAGGTGCTGAACCCCGACCTGCACATCGCGACGCTCGAGAAGAAGACCAACCTCGAGATGTACCTCACGATCGGGCGTGGTCGCGGATACGCGCCCGCGGAGGAGAACAAGCAGCCCGACCAACCTATCGGCGTGATCCCGATCGATTCGATCTTCTCGCCGGTCAAGCGCGTCAGCTACCGGGTCGAGGCTGCCCGCGTCGGCCAGCGCACCGACTACGACAAGCTCATCCTCGACATCGAAACCGACGGTTCGCTCGACCCCGAATCGGCGCTGCGCGAAGCGGCCGAGATCCTCATCCGCTACCTGGCGATCTTCACCGACGCCACCCGCGTTGAGGAGCTGCGCCGCGAGGGCTCGGCGCTCGCGGCCGAGTCCGGCAACGGTTCGGGGGCGGCGGGCACCGGTAGCGCGATGGACGACATCCTGATCGAGGAACTCGAGCTCGGCGTGCGCTCGTACAACTGCCTCAAGCGTGCTGGCATCCAGACGATCGGCGAGCTGATCTCGAAGACCGAGGCCGAACTCGCCGCCATCCCCAACTTCGGTCGCAAGTCGATCGAGGAGGTCAAGGAGACGCTCGCCGCCCGCGGTTTGTCGCTGCGCGACGGCTAGCGGTCGGCGAAGGCGCACCCTCTCGGGCACCGTCATGAGACACCGCAAACAGCGAGGCAAGTTAAGCCGCGACTCCGCCCACCGGCGGGCGCTGATCATGAACCTTTGCCGCGAGGTGATCGAGCACGGCCGCATCCGCACGACCGAAGCCAAGGCCAAGGCGGCGCGACCCGAGCTCGAGCGGCTGATAACGCTCGCTAAGCGCGGCGATATGCACGCTCGCCGACAGGCGATGGCGCGCCTAGGCCAGGACAAGTTCCTCGTTTACCGGCTGTTCGAGGAAGTGGCGCCGCGCTACCGCGAGCGCTCGGGCGGATATACGCGCATTCTCAAGCTCGGCCCGCGGCGCTCCGACGCCACCGAGCTCGTTCTTCTCGAACTCGTCTAGCGCCGCTACGGGCGGCCACCTTCACGGGCAGCGGTGACCGCTCGCCTGACGCTCGAGTACGACGGCTCGCGCTTCCACGGCTGGGCGCGCCAACCGGCTCTGCGCACCGTGCAGGGGGTGCTGGAGGACGCGCTCGCCGACCTTGCCGGCGAGCCGGTGCCGACAGTCTGTGCCGGCCGTACCGACGCTGGTGTGCACGCGCTGGGACAGGTCGCAAGCCACCCGGGGCATCCCTTGCCAGCGGCAGCGATCAACGCTCGCCTGCCGGAGGACGTTCGTGTGATCGCCTCCGATCCGGCGCCGGAGGGTTTCGACGCCCGGCGCGATGCCCGTGCCCGACGCTACCGCTACCGCCTCTTCACGCGCAGCTGTCGCAGCCCGTTCGAGAACGGCCGCGCCTGGCAGCTCGGCTTCGCCCCCAACGAGGAACTGCTCGCGGCCTACGCCGAAACTCTGGTCGGGCGGCACGACTTCACTGCCTTCACACCCACCGCCAGCGACCACGTTTTCTTCACGCGCACTGTCTTCGCGGCCGAGTGGCGGCGCGAGAGCGAGTGGGTGTTGACGTTCTCGATCGAGGCCGACGCCTTCCTGCGCCACATGGTGCGCACGCTCGTCGGCACGATGGTCGAGTGGGCGCGCCGCGGCGAAGGTCCCGAACGGATCGCTCGCCTGCTCACCGGCCGTCCGCGCAGCGAGGCGGGGCCGACCGCTCCCGCCGAGGGACTCTACCTGGAAGCGGTTCGCTACTAGTCGCACGTCACCCCGAGCGGCGGCCGGTGGCGCGTATCCTCGGGGCGGTGCGCGTACTGCTCACTAACGACGACGGGATCCAGGCTACCGGGCTGCACGCGATGCGCCGGGCGCTGCTCGAGCGGGTTCCGGGCATCGAGCTCGCGGTGATCGCACCCGACTCCAACCGCAGCGCCAGCGCTCGCAGCATCACCACCCGCCAGCCGCTCGCCGTCGACGAGGTGCGTTTCGCCGACGGCGAGCGTGGTTTCGCCACCGACGGCACCCCCGTCGACTGTGTGCGCTTCGCTGTGCTCGGTCTCGTCGGTGAACCGCCCGAGCTGATCGTCTCGGGCATCAACCACGGCTCGAACCTGGGCGACGACGTCACCTACTCGGGGACGGTCGCTGCAGCCTTCGAGGGGGCGCTCCTCGGGATACCGGCCATCGCCGTCTCCCAACAGGCCGAGCACGGTCGCACCGACTTTCGGCCGCGCGGGCGCGGATGGGCTTACGAGGACTTCGCGGCAGGGGCACGCTTCGTCGCCGAGCTGGTGGCCGCAATCGACGGTCTGCCGCTCGGCGAGCGCACCGTGCTGAACGTGAACGTGCCCGCCGGCGAGGTTCGCGGCGTGCGCGTCTGTCGGCTCGGTCGTCGCATCTACCGTGACGAACTGAAGCTCGAGAGCGTTGCCCCCAACGGTCGCAAGCACTACCGAATCTACGGAGCGGAGCCTGGCTACCACGAGGAGCCGGGAACCGACTTCGAAGCTGTCGCCGACAGCATGATTGCGGTGACACCGCTCGGGTTCGATCTCAACCACGAGCGTGCTCTGGCCGAGCTCGGGCGCGTCGATCTGCAAGCCGCGTTTGCACGCAGCATCGAACGACAGGAGCTCGCTCACGAGGGGTGATGGGCGCCGCAGCGACAAGTGACGGGCGACAGGAAGCGGGAAGCGACCCTGAGACGCGAGCACAACGCCCGCATGGCGAGAGCGCAGCGGTTGCTGGCGTGCCCGCCGAGGTTGCGCGGCGCGCCGAAGAGCTGCGCGAGCAGATCGGCTATCACGATTGGCGCTACTACGTTCTCGACGATCCCGAGATTTCGGACGAGGAGTACGACCGTCTGCTCGACGAGCTGCGCGCGCTCGAACGCGAGTACCCGCAGCTCGTAACGCCCGACTCCCCAACACAACGCGTCGGAGGGAAGCCGGCACCGCAGTTTCGGCAGGTGCGCCACCTGCAACCGATGCTGTCGCTCGCGAACGCCCGCAACGAGGGCGAGCTGCGTGCCTGGCTCGAGCGCAACCTGCGGATTCTGCGGCGCGAGGGTGTCGAGGTCGAACAGCTGCGGTTCGTAACCGAGCCGAAGATCGACGGGCTCGCGATCTCGCTCGTCTACGAGAACGGTGTGCTGGTACGCGGCGCTACCCGCGGAGACGGCGAGATCGGTGAGGACGTGACCGCCAACCTCAAGACGATCGCTGCGATCCCGCTGCGCATACCCGATGCGCCGCCGCTGATCGAGGTGCGCGGCGAGGCCTACATGCCCCGGCACGAGTTCGTGCGCGTCAATGAGGAGCGGATCGCTCGCGGCGAGCCGCCGTTCGCGAACCCCCGCAACGCCGCCGCCGGCTCGATCCGCCAGCTCGATCCCAACATCACCGCGTCGCGTCCGCTGTCCATCTGGTGCTACGGCGTGGGCGCGACAGAGGGGATCGACTTCGAGTCGCACTACGCCTCGCTCGAGTGGTTGCGCGAGCACCGCTTCCGGGTGAACCCCGACGTTGAGCTGCACGCGGATGTCGAGGAGGTCGTCGCCGCGTGTCGCCGCTGGGAGGAGCGGCGCGACTCTCTCGAGTACGAGATCGACGGTGTCGTCGTGAAGATCGACGATCTCAGGCTGTGGCGTGTGCTCGGGGTTGCCGGGCGCGAGCCGCGCGCGGCGATCGCCTGGAAGTTCCCGCCGATGACGGCCACCACGGTGCTCAAGCGAATTGGCTGGAACGTGGGCCGCACAGGACACCTGGTGCCGTTCGCCGAGCTCGAACCCGTGCAGGTCTCGGGCGTCGTGGTCAAGACGGCGACGCTCCACAACGAGGAGGACTTGCGGCGCAAGGACGTGCGCGAGGGCGACGAGGTGATCGTGATGCGTGCCGGCGACGTGATCCCGCAGGTCGTCTCGCCGACCTCACGCGCGGTGCGGCGCCCCGACCGCCTGCCGCCGCCCGCCCCGCCACGGCACTGCCCCTCCTGCGGGACGCCCACGGTCAAGCCGCCGGGAAGCGTGTGGACCTTGTGCCCGAACCGCTGGGCATGTCCGGGCCAACTTTTCCAGGCGATCAAACACTTCGTCTCGAAAGGGGCGATGGACATCGAGGGTCTCGGCGAGGAGAACGTCCGCCGTTTCCTCGCCGAAGGACTGATCGGGCACGTTGCCGACATCTACGAGCTCGACGTCGAGCGCGTAGCGGCCTTACACGGCTTCGGTCGCAAGTCGGCGGAAAAGCTCGTGGCAGCGATCGAGCGCTCGCGCGAGCGGCCGTTCGAGCGTGTTCTTTATGCGCTCGGTATCCCCGGTGTCGGGGCGGTCAACGCGCGCAACCTCGCGCGCCACTTCGGATCGATCGATCGATTGATGGAGGCGTCGGTCGACGAGATCGAGCAGGTCGAGGGGATCGGCCCGATCCTCGCACGGCAGATCCGCGAGACGCTCGACGAGCCGTACATCCGCGACCTGGTGGCGCGCTTGCGGCGTGCCGGCTTGCGGTTCGTTAGCGAGAGCGGCGAGTCGCGTCGCGACGGTCGGCTGGCGGGCAAGACGTTCGTGCTGACCGGGACGCTACCTCACCTGACCCGCGAGCAAGCGACCGAGCTGATCGAACGTGCGGGTGGGCGCGTCACGAGCTCGGTGTCGCGCCGCACCGACTTCGTGGTCGTCGGCGACAACCCGGGCTCCAAGCTAGAGCGTGCGCGCGAGCTCGGTGTGCGGACGATCGACGAAGCGCAGCTGCTCGAGCTAGCTGGCGAAGACGGGCGTAGCTGACGCCTCGCGCGCCGCTAGCTGCCAGCGATCGCCTGGACGATCGCGTCCTGCAGCGCTCGCGCGCGCGGCACCGCTACGCCGTTGGCGAGCAGCGAGAACCAGTAGCGGGCGCCGCTACGGGCACGACAGTAGCCGCTCAGCGCTGCGACGCCGCTGAGCGTTCCCGTTTTGGCTCGGCAGCGACCCCGCGCTGGCCCCGAGCGCAAGCGCCACGCGAGCGTTCCCTCGCGGCCCGCAAGCGGAAGTGAACGCAGCCAGGCGGCGCCCCAGCTCCGCGCGCCAGCCGTCCGCAACAGGCGCACGATCATGGCTGCGTCGGCCCGGTTGGCACGCGAGAGACCTGACCCGTCGACGATGCGGGGGCGGACGCCGAGCGGCCGCAGCAGGGCTCGTACCGTCGCGGCACCGGTCGCTGTCGTTCCCGGTCGCCGCACCGAGGTGGCCAGGCGCTTGAGCAGGACTTCGGCGAAGAGGTTGTCGGAGTCGCGGTTGACGATGCGCACGAGCTCGGCGATGGTCATCGACGAGATCGAAGCGATCTCGCCCGCTGTGCGCGGCGCGCGGCCGGAAGTAGAGCGGCCTATGACGCGCACGCCGGCCCGGCGGAGCGCGGCCCGCAGGGCCGCTGCTGCGGCACGCGCGGGCGAGACGACGTACGAGCGCCCGTCGCCGGTGAGACCGCGGTCGACGATCAGCGCCGAGATCGGTCCCACCCAGGGACTCGTGCGCCAGCGCGAGCCGGGGCCGCCGCGCCGGCTGTCGAACAGGGTCTCGTCGCCGACGATGTCGCCATCGATGCGTCGCACTCCCGCCGCGCGCACCGCAGCCGCCAACGCCTCGACCGTCGCCGCTCGTGGGTACCACAGGCGGGCACGGCGCTGTGTCGACAGCGACGGGTCGCCGTCGCCCACCAGGTAAAGGTCGCCTGCGACCACCCCCTGATCGTCGGGTGTTGTCGCCGTCAGCGCGCGCGTGCGCAACCGAAAATCCGCCCCGTAGCGTTCGAGCAGGGCGGCGGTGGTGAAGAGTTTGACGTTCGAGGCGGGGACCAGCGCCAGGCGCGGTCGCAGGGCGGCAATGGTGTCGCCAGCGTCGTCGACCACGAGCACGCCAGCCGTGCGACCGAGCTTGCGGGCGACGTCGAGGATCCTGCGGCGCAGCCGGGATCTCGTGGGTGCCTTGGGAGCTTCGCTTGTCGCTACTGGCCCGGTGCCAGCGCCGCGCGTGCCGTTGCTGGCCGTGCCCTGCGCGCCACCTGAGCTTGTTGCCGGCGGCGCGGTGGCGCCACCACCCGCGAGCGCCGGCACCGCGGTCGCGGAGGCGCAGATCACGATCAGGCCCACGAGCCGCGCAACACGCGCCGCGGCGGTCAACCCCTGTATTCGCCGGCTTTCCACGACCTAGAGCTTCCCGCACTAGTCGGTGCCGTCGGCGAAGCGACTGGCGGTGCAGCCGTGTCCATCGCCTCCAGATTCACGAACAGCTTCCTCCGCCCGAGGTTGCGGCTCGGCGACAGCGGCTGCTCGCGAGGGTTCCACTCGCTTGGCCGCTCGCTGGCGCTGCTCGTCCGCCGATCGCGTCTAGGCGCACGCGGTCAGTTGACGCTCTGGCCCACTGTCTCGCCGAACGGCTGGCTGGCTGGCTGGCTGGCCAAGTAAGCTCCTGATTGACAGATGGGCAAAGTGATCGCGGTGGCAGGAGGCCACGCCTCGGGCAGGGCGCGCCCGAGAGCGCGTGCGGGGGAACAGCGTCGGGGACGTGGAGAGTCAGCCGCACGGACAACCAAGCGAGCGTCGGCCGGTACGAGCGGCCGGGCACGGCGCACGCGCACCGCGCTGGTTCTCGGCGGCGGCGGGTTCACCGGTGGTGCGTTCGAGATCGGTGCCCTGCAGGCGCTCGACCTGCTGCTCGGGCCCGGCAGCGCAAACCGTTTCGACGTCTACGTGGGGACGAGCGCCGGAGCGTTCCTGGCGGCGCTCGTCGCCAACGGCATCTCGGCCGACGATCTTCGCGACGCCCTCGAAGGACGGCCGACCGCGATCACCGTTGACCGTCCCGCCCACGACACCCTGCTGCGGCTCAACTTCGGCGGGCTTCTAACTTCTGCGTACAAGGTTCCGTTGGCGGTCGCCGGCACCGCTCTGCGCTTCGCGCGCCATCCCCACGCGACATCTCTCGTTGACGCGATATTCGGTGTCGCCGAGGCACTGCCGAGCGGTGTTTACGACGGTTCCGGGATTGAGGCCTACGTGCGGCGCGTGCTCACCCGCGAGCGCCAGCGTACAAACGATTTCCGCGAGCTTGGGACGGAGCTGTACCTGCCGGCGACCGACATCGACACCTGCGAACGCATCGTCTTCGGCGAGCCTGAGTTCGACGACGTTCCGATCTCGGAAGCCGTAGCCGCCTCGGCTGCGCTACCGATGGTTTACGTGCCCCGACGCATCAAGGGGCGCACGCTCGTCGACGGCGGGATCGTCTCGACGACCAACGTCGACGTCGCTGTCGAGCACGGCGCCGACCTCGTCGTCGTTATCAACCCGCTCGTTCCGTTCCGGCGCGCCGACGCAGAGACCGGGCGCTCGCTCGGCGAGCGTGGCTTTCTGCCGATCGGCTACCAGGCGTTTCGCATGCTCGCCTACGAACGACTGCACCGTGCGGTACACAGCTGGCAGGAGCGGTTCCCGGGCGTCGACATCGTGCTCGTCGAACCGGCGCCCGACGACCGACTGCTGTTCGAAACCCACATCCTCGACTTCGCCCGAGCCCGCGCGGTCGCGCGCCGTGCGCTGCTCACGGTGGGAGAGCAACTGCTCGCCGCCCACCGCGAGCTCGCTCCGCTCTGGCAGCGGCACGGGTTGGAGCCGGAGCCGACACGCTTGCGCGAGGCGCTCGACCTGAGCGCCTCGCGTGACCGCCGCTCGGCGCTTGGGCGCATCGCCGCGATCCCGGCGCGAGCTGGGCGCGCCCTCGCCGGCCGCGGTCTCTAGTCGATCCGATCGAGAGCCTGCAGCAGGCGCTCGCTTGTGGCGCGGTCGCGTACCGCTATCCGCACCCTGCGACCATCGCCGAGGGCGACACCCGGGGTGACACGGATGCCGAGCCGGTCGAGTCGCCTGGCGAACGAGGTGCCGTCGCCGTCGGGCGGCGCCACCCAAAGGAAGTTCGTTTCGCTCGGCGCGACCTCGAACCGGCGTCGCCTCAGCTCGGCGCTGAGGCGCTCACGCTCGCGCCGCACTTGCTCGACGTACGCCTCGACGAGCACGCGGCGGGCGAGCGCGTGCCGCGCCGCCGCTACCGCGGCGACGGACACACCGAGCAGGGGCGCGAGCGCAGACGCTCGATCGGCGTAGGTGGGCGGAAGCACGGCGTAGCCGACGCGCAGGCCGGCAAGACCGAACGCCTTCGAGAAGCTCCGCAGGCACACGACGGGACGGGTTTCGGTGAGACGCAGGACCGCGTCGCGTGGCTCGGCGCTCTGAAAGTCGACAAGCGCCTCATCGACGACGAGCAGGCGCTCGGGCGGGAGCGCTTCGCTCACGGCGCGTAGCTCGTCGGCACAGAAATAGTGCCCGGTAGGGTCGTCGGGGTTGCAGATGAGGAGATCGTGCCCCGCCTTCGCGGCCGCCACGATCTCCTCGCGCTCGCGCTTGATCGGCAGCGGTTTCTTGCCCGCGCGCTCGACCGCCACTGGCAGCAGCGGATGCGAAGGCCAGGGGATCGCGACGGTTGCAGAGCGTGCCAGAGCCGCCACAGTTCGCTCGACTAGCTCGCTCACGCCGGCGCCGACGACGATCCGCGACGCGTCGACGCGCAGGTCCTCGGCAAGAGCGGAACGCAGATCGCTGGCGTGGCGGTCGGGTGGAAGGTTGATCGGGCCGCGCAGAGCGGCGATCGCCGCGTTCACGACCTCGGAATCCGGAAGGTCGACACGCTCGGTGCGCGCCAGATCGAGGACGTCGACACGGGCAAGGTCACGCCGCCGACGCTCGCGGTCGCGCTCCGCCTCGGCGACGAGCTCCTCGAGCGGGACGTCGTCGTACTGGCGGTATCGGCGCAGGAAACTCACTGCTGCGGCGCGAGCTGCGGCCCCGGTCCTTGGATGATCAAAAACCAGATGCAGAAGACGATCGCGGCGACCACCACCGACAGCGCGAACACCGCCTCGAGCACGCCGCGATCCTGGCGGTAGCCGGCGGCACGTCGAACGAGCTTCCAGGCGTGATCGACGCGCCGCGCGACAGCGAGCGTGACGAGCAGCGACAGCAGCGTGCCGACGACCGCGAGCACGATGCCGGCCAGGGCGCTACCGCTCAGGTATTCGAACTGCGATCCCAACCAAAGCCAAGCGAGCGGTTGCGGCCCGAGCACGCTCAAGCAAAGCGCTACTTCGAGCACTAGCAAGAGGGCTGCTAGGAGCGAGTCGAGCAGGCGCCCACCGCGCGACCGTTCCGCGCCGGCAACCCGGTAGCGGCCGGTACCGCCGACACCGGGGCGTCGCCCAATGAACAGGCCACCGGTTTCGGTCGGGTCGGTCTTCGGCATCGACGGTCGCGAGGACGAGGCTGCCTACAAGGCTAAAGCCGCGAGCGACCGGCGCCGCTCGTGATCGGCAGCTTCGCCTGCTACCGGCGACGATAGGCGGCACCTACGCGCCGCTGGTGCCGACCTACCGCCACCGAAAGCCGTCAGCTGTCGCCGTACAGCCCATCGATCACGTGCGCGTACTTCTCCTGAACGACGTTGCGCTTGACCTTGAGCGTCGGTGTGAGCTCGCCGGTCGGCTGCGAGAAATCGTGGGGCAGGATCGCGAACTTCTTGACCTGCTCCACACGCCCGAAGTGCGAGTTGACCTCGTCGACGACCTTCTGGATCTCGTCGCGCACACGCGGGTCGGCCGCGAGCTTAGCCGGGTCGGTCTCGTCGATCCCGAGCTTGGCCGCCAGCTGCGGCGCACTCTCGGGGTCGAGCGTGATCAACGCCACCAGGTAAGGCCGCCGGTCTCCGATCAGCACCGCTTGCGAGATCCACGGGCTCTGCTTGAGACGGTTCTCGATGTTCGCCGGGGTAATGTTCTTGCCGCCGGCGGTGATGATGATGTCCTTCTTGCGACCGGTGATGTAGAGGAACCCATCCTCGTCGATGTGGCCCAGGTCGCCCGTGTGCAGCCAACCGTCGCTGTCGATCGCGTGGCGCGTGGCCTCGTCGTCCTTGTAGTAGCCCTGGAAGATGTTCGGGCCGCGGACGAGGATTTCGCCGTCCTCGGCGATCTGTACCTCGACGCCCGGCAGCGGCTTGCCCACCGACCCGAAGCGGAAGTCGTCGGGCTCGTTGACCGTGGCCACCGTAGCCGTCTCGGTCATGCCGTAGCCCTCCATTACCGGCACGCCGCAGGCGTAGAAGAACTCGAGGATCTCCTTGGCGATCGGTGCCGCGCCGGTCACCGCCTGGCGCAGGCGACCGCCGAACAGGCCGCGCACCTTGCTGTAGAGCTCCTCGTCGGTGCGGGCGAAAGCCTGCTCGAGCTCCGGCGGCACCGGCTCGCCGCGCTGCTGGGCGAGGCGCACCTTCACGCCTAGCTCGGTGGCTTGCCTGAGCTTCGCTGGGTCCTGGACGATCGCCGAGGCGAGCGCGTAGATCTTCTCGAAGATGCGTGGCACCGAGGGCAGGTAGGTGGGCCGCACCTCTTGGAGATCTTGGAGGATCTTCTGGGGGTCGCGCGACCAGTAGGCGAGCGTCACGCCGAGATCGATCGACGCGAACTGGATGAGGATCGCGAAGGCGTGCGCCAGCGGCAGGAAGAGATAGGCGACGTCGTCGCGCTCGAGGACCGCCTGGCTGATGATCGCGTCAGTGATGTCGCGGTAGTTGCCGTGCGAAAGCAGGCAGCCCTTGGGCGGGCCCGTGGTGCCCGAGGTGTAGATGTAGAGACAGATGTCGTCGCGCGTGACCGCGCGGTAGCGGCGCTCGTACGCGCTCGGCTCGGTTGCGCGGCCACGCTCGAGCAGCTGGTCGAGCGTGAGGAAGTCGTCACCCTCGGCACCCGAGGGGTCGAACAGGATGACGTGCTCGAGCTTGGGCAGGCGCTCGCGCACGGCGCGGATCTTCTCGAGCTGTTCGGCGTCCTCGGCGAAAACGGCGCGCGAGTCGGAGTGAGCTAGCACGTACTCGCACTCCTCGGCCGAGTTCGTCTGGTAGATCGTGACGAAGGTCGCCCCGGCGCCAGAAATGCCGAAACAGGCGTAGGTCCACTCGGGCCGCGTATGCGAGAGGATCGCGACCTTGTCGCCCGGTTCTATGCCCAGCGAGATCAGGCCGAGCGCGACCTCGCTCACGCGCTCGCCGAGTTCCCGGTAGCTGACGTCCTGCCAAGAATCGCCGCTCTTGAAGCGTTGCGCGGTCTTGTCGCCGTAGCGTTCGGCAGCGAGCGGTACGAGATCGGCGATCGTGCGCGACCCGGTGCCGAGCTTGGTCTCCGCGCTGCGAGCCTCCATCGGATCCTCCTCCTTGCACTACCGCTGCGAGTCGCCTCGACAGCGGCTTGATCCACCCCTTGCGCGGATTGTATGGAGTGCGAACGAGCTGGGGCGCAGTCACCTCCGGCTCTGCGCGCTCGGGACCCGCAGCGCGCCCGCACGAACAGCCGGCGCGCCTTGCGTTGTCGCTAGGGCGCCGCTTCGACCTACACCTTCACAGGAGCGCCCATGCGCTCTGGCGCCACACGACGCTGTTCGTCACGGAGCGATTCGATGAACAACTGCTTGTCGATCCTGCCGTGGAGGATCGGCACCCCAAGCTGCATGCACTTGCGGATCACCTCCCGGCGGTGCATCCCGGTTTCACGACCGAGCTCGGTGGGCGTCAAGTGCGTCGCCATCTAGCCGCTCCTCCTCCGGATTGTGTGAAACAGCTGTCACAACCAAAGTACCCTCAGCCGGGGACGTTGCAAACGTCATATGGCGAGGCGGCTGCCCGCGACATCCGCGCCGTGGCCGGAGATCCAACATCGGTGCCGGTCGTAGCCGCTCAGGCTCCCGGGGGCAGGGTGGGATGGAGAAGCTAGATGGGGTTGGGAAAGTCGATGAACGTGTGCTCGACCCCGAACCGCTCGGCTACCAACTCGCCGAGGCGGCGGACGCCGAACTTTTCGGTCGCATAGTGGCCGGCAGCGAAGAAGTGAACGCCGAGCTCGCGCGCGTCCGCGAAGGCCGCCTCGCGTGGCTCCCCCGTCACGAGCGCGTCGAGCTTCCGTGCCTTGGTTTCGCCGAGCGCGTCGGCGCCCGCCCCGCTCACGATCCCCACTCGTCGCACCTCGGGCGGGCCGAAGGGCAAGTGCAGCGGGTCGCGGCCCGTAGCTCGCCGGACGCGCTCGGCGAGCTCGCTTGGCGCGAGCGCGCGCTCGACGGTGGCGACGACGCCGATCTCGTGGCCGCGCACGTCGGCGAAGCGACCTTCGACGGCGAGGCCGAGAGCTCGTGCCAGCAGGGCGTTGTTGCCGACCTCGGGATGGGCGTCGAGGGGCAGGTGGTAGGCAGCGAGAGCTACGTCCGAGCACAACAGCAGCCGCAAGCGCTCGCGCGCGGGTCCGACGATCGGCTGCGGCTGCGAACCCCAGACAAGTCCGTGGTGGGCGACGATCAAGCTGGCGCCGATCGCGATCGCCTGCTCGATCGTTCCCGCGTGCGCCGACACACAAGTCGCCACGCGCTCGACGGTGCGTCCCGGGCTCGCTGCGACCTGGAGCCCGTTCGGACACCAGTCGGCGAACGACCGCGAATCGAGAAGGTCGTCGAGGAAGTCGACGATCTCTTCGACGGTGGGCATATGCCGGCGACGTTAGCTGGCGGCGCGTTCCGGCGCGTCCGCCGCGTGGCCGCGGTCGCGGGCGGACGCGCTGGCGAAATCGCCTAGCAGCCTGTAGCATGGCTTCGACCCCACGGGCAGAGGGAGCTGAAGGGAAGGTCGAGTTGCGCCGCGTGCGGCGGGGGCAGGGATGAGCGTCGCGACGGCAAGAACCGAAAATGCGCGCTGCGTGAGCACGCCGTCGCCGTGGGCCGGCGGTCGGGAGGAGGCGCACCTCGTTGCGCGTGTACGCGCCGGCGATGATCGTGCATTCGAGGAGCTCTACCGCCGCTATGCGCCGCAGATCCTCGGTTTTCTGCGCCGACTCACGGGCGACGAGGCCCGCGCCGAGGATCTCTTGCAAGAGACTTTCATCTCGGCCTTGCGCCGGATCCGGGCCAGCGACCAGGAGCTGGCGCTCAAGTCGTGGTTGTTCGAGATCGCTCGTAACGCCGCGATCGACGCTTGGCGGCGCGCCAACCGCGCTGGCGAGGTGCCGCTAGAGCGTCTTAGCGAAAGCGAACGCGAGCCGGCCGGCGAACCGGAGGCGGCCGTGGTCGCCCGGCAACGGCTCGAGCTGTTGCGGGGGGCGTTCGACGAGCTACCCGACCAACAGGCACGAGCGCTGGTGCTGCGCGAGCTCGAAGGCTGCAGCTACGAGGAGATCGCCGAACGCCTGGCGCTGTCGCGCTCGGCGGTCGAGAGCACGATCTTCCGCGCGCGCCGGCGCCTCGAACGCGAGTACGAGCGTCTCGCCGACGGCACGCGCTGCAGGACCACGCGCGAGGCGGTACTGCGCGTGGCGGCGGGGCGTCCCCGGCGCAGCGACGAGCAGCTGCTCGCCCGCCACTGTCGGCGCTGTGCCACGTGCCGACGCTATGCGCGGGCCCAGGGTGTCGAGCCGCTGCGCACGCTTCGCGACCGCATCGCCGCTGCGCTGTCGCCGATCCCGCTCGCGATCGAGCGGCTGCTCGGCCGGCTAGCGGGCGGGGGTGTGCCGGCCCTTCCGGACTTTCCGGCGCTGGGCGCGAAGAGCGTTGCGGCGGCAGCAGCCGCGCTCGCTGCGCTCGGGTCGGCGGTGAGTTTCGACGGCGATCGGGCTCCCATAGCTAGCGGCCCGGCCGTCGTCGCACCGGCTGCGAGCGGCGGCGCCGAGCGCTCTGCGGAGAGCGGCGGCCGGGGTGACGTGAGCGGCGCCGCGCGGCGCTCGCGTGACGACGCGACGAGGATGGAGCGCGACCGTGGCGACGAGCGTCGCGCTGGCCAGGGCGACGACCGGGCGGCACGCTCCGAACGCCCGCGCCAGAGCGGCGCTGCGAGCGGCGCAGCCGACCGCCCGGCACCGTGGCCCGGCGCTACTCAGCGGCGCAGCGGCGGACCGGTCAGCGTCGAGTTGCCGGCCACCCGAGGCGTCACCGAAACCACGCGCGGCACGGTCGGCGGCACGCTCGGCGGGGTCGTCGGTGGCGCCGGCGGCACCCTCGGAGGCACCGTCTCGCACACGGGCGAGACGCTCGGCGGCGTGACAGGTTCGGTCGGCGGTGTGCTCGGCGGAACCGTGCGCGGTGTCGGTGGCGTTCTCGGCGATGCCACCGGTAACGAGCGCCTCGGCGAAGGCGTCGGCCGGTTGGGGGACGTCGTCGAGGGTGTCGTGCAGGGTGTCGGCGGTGCGGTTGGGAGCGTGACCGGCGGCCTCGGCGGTGCGGTCGAGGGTGCGAGCGGAGCGGTCGGCGGGCTGCTCGGCGGCTCGCGTTGAGCGCTCGCGACGGTGCCGTCAGCGATCGGCCCCCGCCATACGCTACGAACCTGCGCTCGCTAGCAGCGGATCGGTACGCGCCAGGGGCGTGGTGTGCCCGTATCCGCAGCTCTGCCCACGTCCGCTGGCGCTCTCGAACGTACCGGCGATGTAAGGTCGCAGAACGATGGTCCGGAGGAGCCGAGCCGATCGCCGCGACGAGGGCGCTTCCCGTGCTGCGGGGCTCGCTAGCGCCTCGGAAGACGTCGCCGCCCAGCCCAGCGCAGGTGACGAGCAGTTCCTCCGATCGCTGATGGAGACGAGCCTTTACTCGATCGGCGCCTACTTCTCGGACCGCCATCCCGAGCTTGTCGACGAGGTGATCGCCGAGAGCGACGAGATCGAGCGGGTGGGTTTAAGCGAGTACGCGCGCCGCGAGGGGCTGCCCGTCGAACAGTGTTTCGAAACGCTGCTCACCGGGCTTGCGCTGCGCTACTACAACGCGGTGGCAGGGTGAACGAGATCGACGATTCGATCGACAGCGCAGGTAGTGGGGGGCGGGCGCGTGGTGGTGGCCGCGCGGTAGGCTTTCCCCGACGGGCTGTGGCGCAGCCTGGTAGCGCGCTCCGTTCGGGTCGGAGAGGTCGCCGGTTCAAATCCGGCCAGCCCGATCGCCGTTCCGCGGCGGTGCCGGTGCTCGCGCTCGCCGCGCTGCTAGTCGTCGCGGCTATCCCCTGGTCGGCGTGTGCTTCGGCTCCGAAACCCGGCGGGCCGGCAGTAATCGCCGCCCAAACGTTGCGTCTGGTGGCGGTCGGGCGGTTCGCCGCGCCGACCTACGTCACCGCTCCGCCAGGAGACAACGCGCGCGTGTTCGTCACCGAGCGCGCAGGCACGGTGCGGATCGTCAAGCGCGGGCGCAAGCTCCCCCGCGTGTTCCTCGACATCCGCAACCGCGTCTCGACCGAGGGCGAGGGCGGGCTCCTCTCGCTTGCCTTCGCCCCCGACTACCGCCGCTCGCGGCGCTTCTACGTCTACTACACGGATCGTCGCGGCTACATCACGATCGACCAGTTCCAGAGCGATCCCCGCGACCCCGACCGGGCGCTTGCAGGCTCGCGCCGCACGGTGATCGTCCAGCCGCACTTTCGCGCTAACCACAAGGGTGGGCAGATCGTATTCGGCCCCGACGGTCACTTGTGGACTGCGTTCGGCGACGGCGGCGGTGGCGGCGACCCCGATGACAACGCCCAGAACCTCGGCACGCTGCTCGGCAAGTTGCTGCGCATAAGGCCGCGGTCACAGGACGGGTACACGGTGCCGCGCAGCAACCCGTTCGTGGGCCGCACGGGCCGCGACGAGATCTACGCCTACGGGTTGCGCAACCCGTACCGCTTCTCGTTCGACCGTCTGCGCGGTCACTTGCTGATCCCGGACGTCGGACAGGACGCTGCCGAGGAGCTGAACATCCTCCGCTCGCCCGGGGGCCGGCGTCCGCCGCGCGGCGGCGTCAACTTCGGTTGGCCGGTCTTCGAGGGGTTGTTGCGCTACCGCACGAACGAGAGCTTGCGCGGCCCCGGGCGGTACGTCCGACCGGTAGTGCAAGAGCTCCACTCGCGGCTGCCGGTGTGCTCGATCATCGGCGGGTACGTGATTCGTGATCCTGCCCTCGGGCGCTTCCGGGGTCGCTACGTCTACGGCGATCTGTGCGACTCGCGAATCCGGCTCGCCGCGCTTCCCCGCGGACGCCGGCCGAGCGTGCGCTATACGGGGCTGCGGGTGCCGAGCCTCGTCTCGTTCGGCGAGGACGCGCGCGGTCGAATCTATGTCGTCTCGCTCGAAGGCGGCGTGTGGCGGCTCGCGGCTGGTCGCTAGCGGAGTGACCTGCGCCAGAGCGAGCGGGCTGCGCGAGAGCGGGCGATCTCCAACGGTGTGCGCAGACAAGGCGGCGGCTCGGGTGAGAGCCGCTCGCCGGTTGTGCCGACGGGATCGCTAGGGAGCGAGGAGACGGCGGGCCATCGAGCGCAGCCGCTCGTCGGCCTCGTCGGGCCAGCGATCGGGGTCGGGATCCCACCAGGCGAAGGCGTCGTGCTCCTCGTCGGGCACCGGTTCGGCGTCGCTGGCGACGGTTGCGCTGCCCACGATCATCGCCATGCCACCGGGCAGGTCGAGGAGCGCGCGCACACGCAGCTCGATCGGCTCGAGCCGCCACTCCTCTGCAAGCTCGCGTGCGAGCGTGTGGGCCGGGTTCTCGCCGACCTCGACAGCGCCGCCGGCACCGAGCGCCCAGCGGCCCGCCCACGTCGCCAACCAGCTCGCGCGCCGACCGGCCAGCCAGCGACCGTCCTCGCTTCGCACCACGCACAAGGCGGTCAGTGAGCGGCAGCGATCGCCGTCGACGAGCCGCAGCGACCAGCGCGCCGGCTGCAGCTCGAGCTCGAGACGCTCCGGCGTCGCGCGGAAGCGCGCGAGACGCGCCGCCAGTCCGTCGTGGGTGGGCGAGCCGCGCGCAGCGAGCTCAGCAATAGCGCGATCGGCCGCGTGCTCGAGCTCGGGGGGAGGTGCGAAGGGCTCGTCGATCCAGCTCGCGCCGACCGCGGCTGGCAGCCAGCTGCCGTGCGCGAGCAGGACAGGTCCTTGCGGTTGTTCGCTCAGGCGAGGTTCACCCACACCGTCTTCGTCTCGAGATAGGCGTCGAGGCCTTCGCGCCCATGCTCCCGCCCTATCCCGGAAGCTTTGATGCCACCGAACGGTGCCGACGGGTCGCTCGGCCCCCAGATGTTGACGTACACGTCGCCCGCCTCGAGCAGGGCAGCCATGCGGTGCGCATTCGCCACGTCGCGCGTCCACACCCCGGCGGCGAGACCGTACTCGGTCGCGTTGGCGCGCCGCGCCACCTCCTCGAGATCCTCGTACGGCAGCGCGACCAGCACCGGGCCGAAGATCTCCTCGCGCGCGATCGTGATGTCGTCGCGCGTGCTGACGAACAGTGTCGGGTTGACGTAGTAGCCGCCCTCCACTGGTTTCTCCCCGTCGCCTCCCGCGACGAGCTCGGCACCTTCGGCGATGCCGCGTTCGATGTAGCCGCGCACGCGCTGCTCTTGCTCGCGCGAGACGAGCGGACCGATCTGCGTTTGCGGGTCGAGGCCCGGCCCGACCTTGGCGGCCTGTGCCTGCTCGGCAAGGCGCGAGACGACATCGTCGAAGTGCTGTTTGGGCACGAACAGGCGCGAACCGGCCGTGCACACCTGACCGGTGTTGTAGTAGATCGCCTGAAACGATCCCTTGACCGCGCGGTCGAGGTCGGCGTCGGGCAGGATCACGTTTGGGGATTTGCCGCCGAGCTCGAGCGTCACGCGCTTTAGATCGCGTCCCGCCTTGGCGCCGATCTCGCGGCCAACGGCAGTCGATCCGGTGAAGGCGATCTTGGCGACGAGCGGATGCTCGACGAGCGCCGCGCCGGTCTCGCCCGGTCCGGTGACGACGTTGACGACACCGGCCGGGACACCCGCCTCGAGACAGAGCTCACCGAGCCGCAGGGCCGACAGCGGCGTCTGCTCGGCCGGCTTGAGCACGACCGTGCAGCCTGCCGCCAGCGCCGGGGCGATCTTCCACGCCGCCATCAAAAGGGGGAAGTTCCAGGGAATGATCTGGGCGCAAACACCGACCGGCTCGCGACGCGTGTAGACGTGCATGTTGGGGATCGAGACCGGCAGCGTCGCCCCCTCGATCTTCGTCGGCCAGCCTGCGAAGTAGCGGAAGTGCTGGGCGGCGAGGCGTACGTCGACGCGGCGGGCGAGCGTCACCGGCTTGCCGCAGTCGAGGGCTTCTAGCTCGGCGAGCTCGTCGCCGTGCTCGTCGATCAGTTCGGCGACACGGGCGAGGATTCGCTCGCGCTGTGCCGGCGGCAGGCCGTGCCAGCGCTTCTCCTCGAAGGCGCGGCGGGCGGCGCGAACGGCGCGGTCGACGTCCTCGCGCCCCGCGAAGGCGACCCGCGCGATCGTTTCGCCGGTCGAGGGATCGGGGTTATCGAAGCGGCGACCGTCGACCGGTTCGACCCACTCGCCGTCGATCAACAGCTGTTTCGGCGCAGCGAGGAAGCGGCGGACTCCCTCGGAAAGCTCGTAAGCCGGTGCTTGCGTCGACATGCGGAAGCCTCCCTCACGGTTTGAGAACGACCTTGAGCGCCTCGCGCCGATCGTAGATCGCGTAGCCCTCGGGCGCTTCGTTCAGCGACAGGTGGTGCGTTACGAGCGGGCGCGGGTCGAGACGGCCGCTCTCGAGTAGGGCGATGACCCGGTCGAGATGTCCGACCACGTTGGCGAAGCCGGTGCGCAGCGACAGTGCCTTGATCCACACAAGCCCCATGTGCACCTGTACCCGCTCGGCGTAGACGCCTATGCCCGATACGCGCCCCGCCTTGCGTGCGAGCCGGATCGCGAGATCGAGAGCCTCGGGATGACCGACCGCCTCGACCACGACGTCAGCGCCACGCCCGCCGGTGGCGGCGCGCACCGGTTCGCGCGGATCCTCTTTCTCGAGATCGATCGCGCGGGCGCCGAAGCGCTCGGCGAGGGCCAGGCGCTCGGGCACGCGATCTACAGCGAAAACATGCGCAGCACCGCAAACCTTGGCTGCCTGCACAGCGCACAGGCCGACCGGACCGAGACCGATCACGCACACCGTTTCGCCCGGTACGAGGTTCGCGTCGACGATCGCGTGGTAGCCGGTGCCCATCACGTCGCCAGCGAACAGCGCGACCTCGTCGGGCATCCCCGCGGGAACGCGGCGGAGGGTGAGGTTGGCGTGGGGAACGAGCACCAGCTCGGCCTGGGCACCTTGCAGGTCGCCGAGCGTCTTGCCGTGCCCGAAGACGCGGCCGTGGTCGCACTTGTGGTAGTCGCCGTGACGGCAGAAGAAGCAGCGCCCGCACGCCGTGCAGAAACAACCGAGCACACGATCGCCGACCGCGACCTCGCTAACCGCCGAGCCGGCCTCGACGACGGTGCCGACGAACTCGTGACCGAGCGTGAAACCGCGCTCCATCTTCACGCGGCCGTGGTAGATGTGGAGATCCGAGCCGCAGATGCCGCTCGTCTCGACGCGGACGATCGCCTCCTCGGGGGAGGTCAAGCGCGGTTCCGGCCGCTCCTCGACACGCACCTCCCCTGGTGCCTGAAAAGTGACTGCGCGCACGGGCGCTGAACCTACCGCAACGCCGCGGCGAGGGTGTGGCGGCCGACCTGTCTCCGCTCACCAATCGCCTGAGCGCGACGGGTCACACCAGCGGAGTGCCAGCGGCACGGGCGGCCGCGATAGTTGCGCGGAGTGTGCGTAGCGCCGTGTGGCGCGGTTTCCAACCGAGCAGTTTCTGGGCGCGCTCCGTCCGCATCAGTACAGGGCGGCGCAACGCGTGAACCCAGGCAAGCTCGGCGGGGGCTCCGGGGAGGCGGCGCAGGGCCTCGCCGCCCGCGATGAGCGCCGCGCGAGGCACCGGAACGGCGTGCCAACCAAGCGCGTGGGCGAGCTTTGTGATCGTGAGAGTGCCCGGTGCAGCAAGGTTGTACGGGCCCGGCTCGCCACGTCCCAACACTGCCGCGACGAAGGCTTGAGCGACGTCGTCTTCGTGGACGAGCTGGAAGGGAACCCCGGGATCGGGCAGCACTGGTCGCAGCAGCGGGGCGGAGCGCGCGAGACGCACAAGCGGCCCCGGTAGCGAGCGCGCTGCGCGAACGTAGGGCAGCTCCTCGATCAACGTTCGCGCTCGTGGCCCGGCGATGATGCAGGGACGCAGGACCCACGCCTGGGTGCGCGCGCCGGCGGTTTCAAGCAGGGCGTTGAGCGCGCGTTCGACCGCGGCCTTTTGCGCGGAATAGGGATGCTCGGGGGAGCCGAGCGCCGGCTGCTTTTCGTCGATCCGAGCTGGCAGTTCAGGGCGGAAGCCGTAGGCCGCGACACTGGATGCGTAAACGATCCGGCGCACGCCCGCTTCGATCGCCTCCTCGAAGACCGTACGCGACCCACCGACGTTGATCTCCCAGGTTGCGTCGGATGCGGACAGAACAGCGAAGGCCAGGTGCACGACGACGTCGGCGCCACGGACGAGTTCGCGTACCGCGTCGCGGTCGGCGACGTCGCCCTGCAAGTACTCGAAGCGCTGCCAACCCGCGCTCTTGGGATCGAAGGGGCGGCGGGCCATTCCGACGACCCGGGCGATCCGCCGGCTGCGCAGAAGCGCCGGTACGAGCGCGCGGCCAAGGTCGCCGGTTGGGCCGGTTACGGCGACCGTCAGCTGGGCGTTTTGTGGACGGCGCTTGACGGTGTCGGTTGCCATGGCTGCGTTGGCCGGCGGTGGCGCTAAGTCGGACCGCTAGCGTGCGGTGAGGCGTCGCACGAGTACGTCGCTGTTCGCGCTCGTGACGCTTGCTGACGAGCAGAGGGGGCGTCTGCTCGACCGGCAGCGTAGCGCGCTGCGAGCGTGTGTGCCCTCCGGCGTCGGCTAATAGCCCGGTTCGCCGGGAAGCACGACACGCGGCCCCTCAGTGTCGACGATCACGCGCGGCTCGACCGGTTCGACGCGCGCCGAGCGCGCGTAGGACATCAGCGCATCGGTTGAGTCGAACTGCGCCAACAGCTCGAGGTGTTTGATGGTCGGAAACACGAGCTCGAGCTTGCCTGCGCGCCACTCGGCGAGTGCGGCGGGAGGCGTGATCCAGCGCACGGCTACGCACTCTTCGCCGTCGGGGCAGGGGCGACAGCCCGGCGGTGCAGGGGTGACGAAAAAGTGCGTGTCGAAACGCACCTTGACTTCGCGGGGTGTCACCCAGCGCGAGAACTCGGCGAGCTCGGCCCCTTCGCCTAGTTCGATACCCGCTTCTTCGCGCAGCTCGCGGATCGCGGTGCGGGCAGGGGTTTCGCCGCGATCGACGGCTCCGCCGGGGAACACCCAAACGCCACCCATGAAGCGCTGGTCGGGATGGCGTCGTACGAGCAAAACCTCGACCCCGTCGGCGGCGTCTCGTGCCACTACGACTGTCGCAGCCGGCCGCGGCTTAGCGACAGGTGCATCGCCGCGCAACTCCTCCCCCGGGGGCGGCCTGTCCAACCGCACGTTACGAGAGTACCGCGTTCGTCACTTTTCCCTGTATTTCCCTGTACTCTCCCCGAGCCGTGGGAGACGCCGACACGAAAACGCTGCAAAAGTGGATCTGCACCTCGTGCGGGTACATCTACGACCCAGCCGAGGGTGATCCGGACGGGGGTATTCCACCGGGAACGCCGTTCGAGGAGATTCCCGACGACTGGTTCTGTCCGGTCTGCGGGGCGCGCAAGCGCGACTTCGAGCCGCTCGAAGAGTAAGCGCCAGAAGTCGGCGCCTTTCGCGCAAGGGCTCCGCGCGGGTGGGCGTCAGGATTTTTCGGGCAGCGGCAGGTCGCGCGTCGCGGCGGCGATCGCCTCGGCGGTGATGGTCACCAACCGATCGAGGTCGTCCGCGCTGATAGCGAGCGGAGGCATCAACACCACGACGTTTCCGAGTGGTCGGATCACGGCGCCGCGTTTGCGGGCCTCGAGCGTTACGCGGTGTCCGGCGACGAGGGCGGGGTCGTAGTCGAGCAGTTCGATTCCGACCATGAATCCGCGCTGGCGGATCTCGCGCACGGTTGCGAGTGGCGCGACGCGTTCGGCTAGCCAGCGCTCGAGCAGAGCGATCTTCGGCTGCAGGCGCTCGAGAGTGTGCTCTTGCTCGAACGTCTCGAGGGTCGCGAGAGCAGCAGCGCAAGCGAGCGGGTTTCCGGTGTACGTGTGACCGTGAAAGAAGGTTCGGTTCGTCTCGGGCGCCCCGAGAAATGCCTCGTAGATCTCCTCGCTCGCGAGCGTGGCGGCGAGCGGCAGGTAGCCGCCGGTTATGCCCTTGGCGAGACAGAGCAGGTCGGGTTCGACGTTCTCGTGTTCGCACGCGAACATGCGGCCGGTCCGCCCGAACCCGGTGGCGACTTCGTCACAGATCAAGAGCGTGCCGTAGTGATCGCAGAGCTCGCGCACGCGAGCCAGATACCCCGGCGGTTGCATCAGCATGCCCGCAGCACCTTGCACGAGCGGTTCGACGATTACCGCGGCGACCTCGCCGCGATGCGCAGCGAGAAGACGTTCCATGTCGTCGGCGTCACCGGGCTCCGCACGCAGAGCGTCGAAAAGCAGCGGGCGGTAGATCGAGTGGAAGAGGTCGATCCCGCCGACCGAGACGGACCCGAGCGTGTCGCCATGATACGCCTCGCGGAGCGCTAGGAAGCGCGTTTTGCGGCGGTGCTCGCCGCCCTTTTGCTGCCAGTACTGGAAGGCAATCTTGAGCGCGATCTCGCAAGCTGTGGCGCCGTTGTCGGAGTAGAAGACGCGCGTAAGGCGCGCCGGGGTGATCTCCACAAGCCGCCGAGCGAGTTCGATCGCCGGCGGATGGGTGAGCCCGAGCATCGTCGAGTGTGCGACCCGCTCGAGCTGGGCTCGGATCGCGGCATCGATCACGGGATGGCGGTGGCCGTGGACGTTGCACCAAAGCGACGAGACGCCGTCGATGTAGCGGTTCCCGCGCGCGTCGATCAGGTCGGTGCCCTCGGCGCGCTCGATGATCAGCGGTTCTTCGCGCTCCCAGATCGAGTGCTGGGTGAAGGGATGCCAGATGTAGCGGTGGTCATCGGCGGCGAGTCGGGCGTAACGGGCTTCGAGATCGACGGCCGGCGCGGCGTCTTCGCCTGGGGTTGCGCTCCCGGTCACGGCCGGGAAGCTACCGGCTCGATCGCTCTGCAGATCATCCGGTCGCGGCTAGCAGCCGAGCGAGTTCTTCGCCCGCAACCTTCACGCCGGATCCCCAGGGCGATGTGTCGGCGACCCGCGCCTGGAACGCACGCTCGCCAACCAGCCGGGCCTCCAAATAGAGGGGCTTGTCGGGTGTGATCAGCACCGCTTGCAGGGATGCGCGGAAGGAGCGACAGCCGGCGTCGGCGAGACCGAGCCGTGTCGCCAGGCAGTCGGCTGCGACATCGGCTTGCTGGCAGGCGAGGCCACCGTGTTTGACTGGGAACGGTGTGGCGTCGCCGACGCAGAAGCAGTGTCCCTCGGTGTCGACGATTCGACAGCTCGAGTCGACTGGTATCCAGCCGCCCTCGACGCTCGGCAGGCCAGGCAGAGCGGGCCCGACGAGCCGGGGGAGGGCAACGACGCGATCGAACCGAAACTCTTCGCCGTCGGCGGTGCGCACCAGGCCGCCGGGCCCGACGCTCGGCACGGTGGCGGTGTGCAACTCGACGCGGTACCGTGCGGCGAGCTCGGCGACGCGCGTGCTAGCCGGTTCACCGAAGATCTCGAGTGGCCGCCGCTCCGGGGTGAAGAGGTGGATCGAACACGACCGCGGCGCGGCCTCGCGAGCACGACCGGCGAGCAACAACGCAATCTCGTAGGCGGGCAGCGGCCAAATCGGCCCTTCTGGCAACAAAACGGCGACGCGGCGGCAGTAGCCACCCTCGAGGTCCTGCACGACGCCCCGCAGGCTGCGGTCGGCGTGGAGTGGGTCGAGCGTCGTGGCGTGCGGCCAGGCGGGCGATGCGTGTGCGCCGACAGCGACGATCAGACCGTCCCATGCGATCGACTCGTCCCCGGTCGTGTGCACGACGCGCTGCTCGCAGTCGACCCGAGTGGCGCCACCACCGACGATGCGTGCCCCGGTGCGTTCAGCGATCTCCCGCCAAGGGATGCGTTGGGCGGCCGGCAGCGCGAACGGCTCGCGCACGGTCTCAGCGAGCACGACGAGTTCCGCGCGCGGCGTGAGGACGACCGTCTCCAACCTGTCTCGACTGACGAGACGTGCGAGGCGCAGCGCCGCCTCGGCGGCAGCGATCCCGCCGCCGAGTATCAGGCAGCGGGGAGAGCGTGCCGTCAGCGCTTGCACGCGCCTCAGGCTAACGCGTCACGGATCTGATATGAAAAACCCCAACACTCGGCGGCCGGCAGTTCGTTGGCGGCGGCCGCCGTAGCTCCCCGGCATCTCGGTGCCTAGTCCCGCCCCCACAGCATGAGTGCTGAAGTCCAAAGCCGTCGGCGCGCACGAGCCGTGTTTGTGCTCCACGCGCTCACCGTGTGGATGTTCGCTGTGGCTCAGCCGCTCTATCAAGTTTTTGCCGATGCTCCGGACTTCTTCGTAGCCCGCCGTAACACACGCCTCGACATTCTGCTGTTGGTGATACTTATCACGTTCGCGATACCTACCGTCTTGGCGCTGCTCGTCGACCGCGTCGGCAAGCGCTTTCCTCGTGCCAGAGAACTGTTCTTGGGGTTGATTGTTGCTCTGATAGTCGTTCAGCTTCTACGGTCCTTGCCGCTTGTACCGCTCCTGGCGGTCGCGGCCATGGTTGCTACCGCCTTCGCACGCCTCTACCGTCGCCGCGCTCCGGTGCGGGCCATGCTGAGCGTCCTGAGTGCCGGTTTGGTGGTGCTTCCACTGTGGTTCGTGTTCGTTTCGCCGGTGTCCGACTTGATCGTGCGATCGTCGGAGGCCCGGGCGAACTCACGTGTAACCGTTAGCTCGCCGGCAGCCTTGCGCCCGATCGTGTGGATCACCTTCGACGAGTTGGACCTGAATCTCTTGCTTGATTCTGCTGGGCGGATAGATGCTGCTCGCTTTCCCAACTTCGCCCGTCTCGCGCGCGCTTCGCGGTGGTTTCCGAACGCATCGACGGTCAACGAATCGACCACACAAGCTGTCCCGGCGATGCTCGACGGGAAGATTCCGCGCAGGCAGCTGCTACCGCATTCGGGCGATCACCCGAACAACCTGTTCACCCTTTTGTCGTCTCTGTATGACGTCCATGCGTTCGAGGCGGTGACTCAACTGTGCCCGGTCCGGTTGTGCAGAACCCGCACAGTGTCTGCGCCCCATCGGATGTGGGATCTCGTGTCGGATTCGGCGATCATCGCCGGTCACACGCTCCTACCGAACGATCTTGCGCGACGTCTACCGGCTGTTGACCAAGGGTTCAGTGACTTCGGAGCACGACGAAGAGTCACGGCCCGTGTTGACCTCGACAAGCTGGAGGAAGGTAGCGATCCGCTCGTGGTGTTCGGACGCCTGATGCGGACGATCGAGCGTGCCTCGCCGCGAAAGAACGCGATCTACTTCGCACACTTGTTGCTGCCGCACGTGCCGTGGCAGTTTCTCCCTGACGGGCGCACCTATCCGGGCGCGGCGATCGGGATACCGGGTTTAAACCAAGAACAGTGGAGTCGCGACCCAGGGGCGGTGCTGTCTGGCATGCAGCGCCACCTGTGGCAGACCGCATATGCCGACCGCCTGATAGGGAAGCTGATCGACGGTCTGCGGAAGTCAGGACTGTGGGAGCGGGCGGTTTTGGTGGTAACCGCCGACCACGGTGTCAGCTTCACGCCCGGAGTGTCACGCCGTGTACCGCAGCGCGAAAACTGGGCGCGGATCGCATCCGTGCCATTGTTCGTCCGCATTCCGACCGATCGAGCGGGCACTGTCGATCGCGGTTTCGCGCGAACGGTGGACATTTTGCCGACGGTGCTGGAAGCGATCGGGGTGAGAAGCGCCTTGCGAATCGACGGCCGTTCGCTGCTCAACGGTGCGCCCAAAGATGGTGTGATCAAGATGCCATACGTGTCACCGTACAGTCGGTATCAACGTATCGTAACGGGTGTACCGTTTCGGGAATTTGTTGCCGCACGCAGGCGAGAGTTGGTACAGCTCGCGCGGATCACCGCCCCGGGGCGCTATGACAGCCTCTATGCGATCGGTGGGGAGGGCGAGGCTCTCCTCGGGGCGCCGGTGGGAACCGGCATCGGCCGTCCCCTGCCGGCAGTGGTCGACTACGGTGGTGAGCTCCGCCCGGTTGGGGCTGGCCGCGTGAAGCTACACGGTCCTGTCGTCAGTGGGCAACTGCCTGGAGAGCAAGCCGTTCGGGTAGGAGGAGTAGCGCTTGTCGCTGATGGGCGCGTGGTGGCCACTGCTCCGGTCGCTCGTGACCAAGGCGCTGGTCGTTTCGTGCTCCCTGTGCCGCGATCCATAGAGACCGGTGCTTTTGACACCGTCGAGGTACGCGCGATCGAACGGCGGACAGGCCGTCTCCTGGACGAGCAAATTCCGTTGCACCGCCGGGTGGAAGCGCGGATGGTGGGGGGCCAGGGTCGGAAGTGGGTGAGGGGTCCTGGCTTCCAGGTTCCGATCTTGCCTGCGCGAAGCGCTCGAGGCGTCGAGGGGTTCGTCGATGGAATTCAAGGCCGCAACGGCGCCGGCGTTTTGCTTGTCGGTTGGGCGGTGGAGACGGATTCGGGGCGTCCCGTCCAGGCGATCTACGTATTCGACGGAACGCGTGCTGTTGCGACGGGAAAACCAATCTTGCGCCGGCCCGACGTCGCCAAGTACAAGCGCACGCGAGTCGCGCTAGGGAGCGGCTGGAGCCTGCTGTTGCCAACGCGTTACTCACCTCGTGACCTGACCAGATTGCGAGTGGTCGCAGTCGGGCGCCTTGCGGCCGCTGTTCTTCCGCTGTATCCGCCAGTCAGGGAACGCGTGCGCCGCTAGAGCGCGCAGCGCTGAACCCTGGCTTCGGCTCCGGGTGATGATGCGACGGCGAAGCTCTGGCTAGGCGCGGAGCGTGACGGCCTCGCCCTCCACCGGCCACCCGGCCTCCCGCCACGTTGCGACGCCGCCGTCGGCGACGTGCAGCACGCGGCTCGCCCCGAGGCGGGCGAGGAGGCTCGCAGCCGTGCCGGCTCGAGACCCCGTGCCGCAGACGGTCGCGATGGGGCGCGCGAGGTCGATTCCTGGCGGCACGCTCGTGAGCTCGTGGTACGGAATGTTGACCGAACCGGGTATCCGGCAGCGGCGCCACTCCGAGCGCTCGCGGACGTCCAACACTTGAAGACCGTCCCGGGTGGCGAGACGCTCGCGCAGTTCGGACGCCGACATGCGCTCGATACGGCGAACCGGTCGTCGTTCCTCGCGCCAACTCGTCATGCCCCCGGCGAGAAAGCCCGCGATGCGGCGCAATCCGACCGCCTCGGCGAGCGCCACGGCGCGACGACCGTCAGCATCATCGCGCCCCACGAACACGATCTCCTGATCGCGGTCGGCGATCCAAGCGAGCTTGGTGCCGAACCCTGCTCCCGTGGCCGGTATCGAGACGGCGCCGGGCACGTGCGCCTCGTCGAACTGCAGCGCTGTGCGTACGTCGACCACGAGCGCGCCCGCGTGTTGCTTGAGCAGCACCTGGCGTGGAGTCAGTGGGCGTGCCTCGACACCATCGATCAGCAGGGGCCCGCGATTGAGCGCCACGATCGCCTGGAAGTTAGGTGGCTGTGGCGGCAGATCGCGTGTCGCGCGGTCGACGAACTCGTCCTCGTCGGTCACGGCCAGCATCTCGTTGTGCAGCCGCTCGTAGCCGAGCGTCGACACCGGTTTGCGGTCGACTGTGTCGCCGCCGCACAGCGACCCGCCGATGTGGCCCGGCCAGATCTCGACGTGCTCGGGAAGCTCGAGCATCCGCCGCAGCGAACGGAAGATGCCGCGTGCGCCCTCGTGCTTCTCGATTGCGAGATCGGGACGGGCGATGTCGCCAACGAACAGCGAGTCGCCCGTGAGTAGCGCCCAAGGCTGCTGCGATCGGCGCACGTCGTAGAGGAGAAAAGCGGTGTGCTCGGGACGGTGCCCGGGCGTGTGCAGGGCTCGAATGCGCACATCGCCGAGCGAGAGTTCGAAACCATCGTCGAACGGTTCGTGCTCGTAATCGGGCGATGCCAGCCGGTGAATGTGAATCGTGGCACCGGTGGCGGCGGCCAGACGTCCGTGCCCTGAAACGTGGTCAGCGTGATTGTGCGTTTCGAGGATGTGCTCGATCGAGAGCCCGTGGTAGCGAGCGAGTTGCAGGTATTCGTCGATCTCGAATTTCGGATCGACAACCGCGGCCCTGCCGGTGCGCTCGTCGCCGACGAGGTACGAGGCGCAACCGAGGTCGTCGTGCATCACTTGACGAAAAATCACCGCCGACCACCTCCCGCTGGGGGTTGTTCGCCGTTTGCGCGTGGCGCCGGGCGGCCCGCCAGCCGCCTCCTGGTAGCCGTGCTGCTGCCTGCAACGTCCGGACTTTCGCCCGCGACCAAGCGCACCAGGGCGTCGATCTCGCGCTGCAAGCTGCCGCAGACGAGTTCGCACATCTCGAGCACGTACGGGTCGGCGATGCGGTACAGGGCGCGCGTTCCCTGCTTGCGCCGCGACACCACGCCCCGTTGCAAAAGCACGCTCAAGTGCTTCGAGACGTTTTGTTGCGTAGCAGCGAGCCGCTCCACCAACTCGCCGACCGACAGTTCCCCTTCGCGGCGGAGCTCGTCGAGGATCTGGAGCCGCAGCGGGTCGGCGAAGGCAGCGAAGCGCGCGGCGATCAGCTCGGCGACGTGTCTGGGCAGCGGGCTCGGGAGGGACCACGTCACCGTGTCGCGAGCGGCGGGGGCACCTTGGCTCTGACGGACATCGCTGCCGCTACGGATGCCGCGACCACCCGGCCGGTGGTCGGTCAGCTCCCCGCCCTCGCCGCTGTTGCGGTTGCGCGAAGCGAGAGGGCTTCCTGGCGTTGGTCGCGAGGGCGAACTCACGACAACGACTATAGCTCGATCGCCATACATCGGTACAGTTGTGATTGTGGCCGCGGGCACAATCACTGCGAAGATCCGTGCCGGGGGGTGGTTGCGCAGATGTCTGGCGCAGTGAGCGGGCACTCACCGGCAAGGCTCTCGGCCCGTCAGACACCAGCGGACAGCGGCGGGCGCGCGAGACCTCGCACTGACAGCTCGGACGCGACGTCGAGGCGTCGCGAGATCCCACCGACACTGCCGCTTGCGGTGGCGGGCGCCCTCGGCGCGGTGGTCGTGGGAGTGCCCGCGGTGACCCTGGCCATTGGCCTTACGACCGGCCTTGTGGTGGGAGCGACCGGTGCAGGCGGTTCCGTTCTTGCCTTGCCGCTCCTTGTTCATGTCGCAGGCCAGGATCCGCACACCGCTGCGGTCACCGCCCTCGGTCTGGTGGCTGCAGCAGCGGCGGTAGCGCTGCCAGCACATCTGCGCGCGCACCGCGTTTGCCCGCGCCACGGGGTCGCCTTGGGCGTGCCGGTTGTAGCGGCTGCGGTGGGCGGAGCGCTCGTCGGTCGTGCACTCCCGCCGCAGGTCGTCGCGCTTGGCATCGCAGTCGCACTCGTCGTCGGCGCCGTAATCGTGTGGCGCGGCGTTGGTGGCAGCGGGCCTGGGAAGGTCCTGCCAAGCGAGGTCTGTCCACCCGTGCGCCCGCTTGCCGCGCTTGTCTCCGCAGCCATCGTGGGCGCGCTTGCGGGCGCCTTCGGTGTCGGCGGCGGCTTCATCGCTTTGCCGCTACTCGTCGGCTTGCACCGCCTGCCCGAGCACGCCGCGGCGGGGACCGCAGCGCTCGTCGTCGGCCTGGGCGCTGCGGCGGCGCTCTGCACCCACCTCGTCGCCGGCGAGCCGGCGCCGCTCACGGCGTGGGCGGGTCTGATGCCCGGCGTTCTCCTCGGCGTTCTGGTGGGCGCGCGCGTTTGCGGGGCGCTCTCGCAGATCGCGCTGCGCCGAGGTACGGCTCTGCTACTCGCCGCGGTGGCGGTACCGATGGCCCTCGCAGGCTGAGACGGCTGCGCGCGTGCCGTGGGGGCGCGCTAGCGCGGTGTGAGCCAGGCGTCGAGGGGAAGGTCGGCGGCGCTTGCAGCAAGCTCGGCGCGCGTCGTATGCGGAAGCGTGTAGGTGGCGACGCGACCGAGCTGCTCGATCGTGTCACGGTTGGAGTGGTTGATCGGCTCGGGATCGTTCGGCCACGGCGTGAACACCACCGCCGCCACCGTCAGCCCGGCCGCGCGCGCCGCTTCGAGCGTCAGCAGCGTGTGGTTGATCGTGCCGAGCCCCGGACGCGCTGCCACCACCAGCGGCAGAGCGAGGTCGCGCGCTAGGTCGCGGACCAGATAGTTGGCTGTGAGCGGCACCAACAGGCCGCCCACGCCCTCGCACACGATCACCTCGGCTCGCGCCGCCTGCGAGCGGGCGTGCTCGACGAGACGGGTCGGGTCGATCTCGACACCGGCGAGTTCGGCAGCGAGGTGCGGCGAAAGCGGCGGATCGAAACGGTACGGGGCCACATCGTCGGGCGCCTGGCCGGCGTTGGCCACGCTCGCCAAGAGCTCGTGATCGCGCCCGAACGGACCCGGCTCATCGGCCACACCCGTCACGGCCGGTTTGAAGGCCGCGACCCGCTTGCCACGCGCGACAAGCGCGGCGACGATCGCTGCCGCTGTGACGCTCTTTCCGACTTCGGTGTCGGTGGCTGTAACGAAGAGCCCGCGCACGGCCGCCGCTCACGCTACGGCCAAAGCCGAACTCGTGCGCTCGCGCATCTCCCTGCGAGCTGTTCGCAGCGCCTGGGCGAGCGTCCGTCCCGCGTGCCGGAGCTCCGCCTCGGTGTGCGACGCCATCACCGTAAGCCTCAGTCGCGACGTGCCCTCGGGCACCGTCGGCGGACGGATCGCCTGCGCGAACACCCCCCGCTCAAGTGCGAGCTCGCAGGCGCGCGTCGCTGCCTCGGCGGGTCCGACCACCGCCGGGAGAATCTGGGTCTGCGAGGGCACCTCGACACCGTGGTCGGCGAGCGTCGAGCGCAGGATGCACGCGTTACGCCGCAGGCGCTCGACCCGCTCGGGGCGCTCCTCGAGGATCTCGAGCGCGGCCAGCGCGGCGGCCACGACCGGCGGCGGCAGAGCGGTCGAGAAGATCAGCGTGCGCGCGGTGTTGACGAGGTACTTCGCCATCGTCCGCGAGCAGCAGACGTAGGCGCCGTAGGAGCCGAGCGCTTTGCCGAGCGTGCCGACCAGCACGTCAACTTCGCCCTCGAGCCCCGCGGCCGCCACGGCGCCGCGCCCGCCGGGGCCGAGAGCGCCCGTTGCGTGCGCCTCGTCGACCATCACGCGACAGTCGTAACGCTCGGCGAGCTCGACGATCTCGGCGAGCGGTGCCACGTCACCGTCCATCGAGAAAACCGAGTCGGTGACGATCAAGCTCGCTCGTCCCTCGGCCTTGCGCAGACCCCACTCGAGATGCTCGAGATCGCAGTGGCGATACACGAACCGCTCGGCTTTGGCGAGGCGACAGCCGTCGATGATGCTGGCGTGGTTGAGCTCGTCCGAGAGCACCACCTCGCCGGCGCGGGCTAACGCCTGGATCACGCCGGTGTTGGCGAGGTAGCCCGAGCCGAAGAGGACGCAGGCCTCGTAGCCCTTGAACTCGGCCAGGCGCTCCTCGAGGCGCCGGTGAACGGTCATGTTCCCGCTCACCAGGCGCGAGGCGCCAGCGCCGGCGCCGTAGCGCATCGCTGCCTCGGCGGCCGCACCGCGCACGCGCGGATCGTCGGCGAGCCCGAGATAGTTGTTCGAGCAGAGCAACAGAACGGGCTTGCCGTCGAGCAGCACGCGCGGCCCCTGCGGGCCGGAGATCACTCGCAACCGGCGATAGAGACCTTTGTCGCGAAGCTCGGCGAGGCGCTGCTCGAGCTCGCTCTGCATCGCCTCAGGCGGTCGCCGCCCGCTCGCGCTCGGGCTCGACCTGGACGACCCGTAGGCCGCGGTTCGGCGCCCCGTCGGGGCGCGGCGGCACGTAGCGCTTCTTGCGCCGGCGCAGCTGTCGCGCTGGGTTCCACAGCGGCGCTTCGGACTGGCTGTCGATGAGGTCGTCGATCGGTGTGCGTGGCGTCTCGCCCTCGAGCCATCCCGAGCGGTTGTCGGGCCGCGGGTTAGACCCGTTGTCGGGCTGGCGCCACACGTTGAGGCCGAGGTCGGTGAAGAGCTTGCGATCCCAGGCCGGATCCGATCCGAGGGTGGTGAGGAAGTTGCCCATCATCACCCCGTTGAGCCCCGCCTTCACCGCCAGCTTCTGGAATTCGCCGAGGCCGAGGTTTTCGTTGCGCCCGCCGCACAGACGGAAGAGCGCGTCGGGGAGGATCAAGCGGAAGATGGCGATCCACTTGACAGCCTCCCAGGGATCCATCAGCGGGCGATCGCCGAACTTCGTCCCCGGGCGCGGGTTGAGGAGGTTGATGGGAACGCTCGTCGGGTTGAGCTCGGCGAGCTCGAACGCCATCTCGACGCGTTGTTCGGGCGACTCGCCGAGGTTCAGGATCCCGCCGACACAGGTCTCGAGGCCCGCTTCCTTCACGGCCTGGATGGTGCGCAAGCGCCCCTCGTAGCGGACGGTGGTCGAGACCTCGGGGTAGTAGGAGCGCGCGGTCTCGACGTTGTGGTGGACGCGCTGCACCCCCGCTTCCTTGAGCTTGCGCGCCCGCTCGGGCGAGATGTGGCCGATCGACACGCAACGCTTGAGATTGGTGTGTTCGGCGACCAGGCGCGCGCCCTCGAGAATCTTCTCGAAGTCGCGCTTCGACAAGCCTTGGCCCTGCGTGACCATGCAGAAGCGGTGTGCGCCGGCAGCCTCGGCTGCCTTCGCATGCTCGAGGATCTGCTCGGGCTCCATCATCGGGTGCATCGGCGTGTCGGCCGACGCGTAGCGCGACTGGGCGCAGAAGCCACAGTCCTCGGCACAGCCACCCGACTTGGCGTTGACGAGCGAGCAGAGATCGGTGGAGTCGCCGAACCGTTCGAGGCGAACCCGCCAGGCTCGCTCGACGAGCCTCTCGATCTCGGCGTGGTCCTCGATCTTCCCTAGCTCGAGGGCCTCCTCCCGCGTGATCAACGGCGGCACCCTTTGTGCACCTCCTGCGCGACCGCTCCCCTTGACGAACACCGTACGTTCCACGTCGGACGCACAGTGCAAGCGCGCACTATAAGGCGACAGCCGCGAGCGTGTCGCCGAGCCGGGCGAACAGCCGCTCGCGTCTGTTCGCGCGCCGTCGCGAGCGGGAGGCTAGGCGGCTAGCGCTCGCGGCCGTTCCATTGCGGGGCGCGCTTTTCCGCGAACGCACGGATGCCCTCGCGGAAGTCATCGGATGCGAAGCAGGACTCGCGCAGCGCGACGAGCTCCTGTTCGACTTCCGGGGAAAGACGCCAGCGCTCGCTGCGCAGAGTGCGGATGATGCGCTTGTTGCCGCGCAGCGATAGCGGCGAGCAAGCAGCGATGTCGCGTGCCAGCGCCTGCGTGAACTCCTCGAGCTCGTGGCGCGCGACGACATGGTTGACGAGACCGAGCTCGCGGCCGCGTTCGGCGCTGATGTTGCGTGCGGTGAAAAACAGCTCGGCGGTCGCCGCCGGCCCACAGACGTCGAGGAACTTGCGCAGGCCGGTGTGCGAATAGATCAGGCCCAGGCGCCCGGGCGGCATCGCCAGCTTCACACCGCTTGCGGCGACGCGCAGGTCACAAGTCACAGCCAGTTCGAGACCACCGCCGATCGCGTGGCCATTGATCTGGGCGACGACCGGGTAGGGGTAGTTCTCGAGCGCTTCGATCGCAGCGTGGAAGGGGTGCGCGACGAGCCGTTCGGCCGCTGCCGCGAGGTCGGACCCGTCGAGATCGCCGATGTCATACCCCGCGGAGAAGACCTCACCGCTTCCGCGGATGACCAAGCAACGGGAATCCAGCTCGGGAAGCAAGGTGGCCAGGGCGTCGAGCATCTCCTGGTCAAGCGCCCCGCGGCGCCGCTCGTTGCGAATGGTTATGCGCGCGACGCCCTCGTCGGGACGGTCGAGAACGAGTTTTCCGCCCGCTAGTTGCTCGTCGCTTGTGTTTGCCATGGCGCCTGTCAGCGAGTCGCGCGCGCGTCGCCCCTGCGCTGCGCGTCGATCGCGGCGCACGATCATAAAAAGCGCTCCCGACCGAGCGGTCACTACCCGGTCGGGAGCGTTGTCAAGATCCGCGGTCAAACTGTGCGCACAACCCCCGCTGGAGTTGCGGCACGTCCGCACGCGACCCCGGCGCGGACGCCCTACACAAGTTGCGGCACGCCCAGGCCGATCACCTTCATCCGGCGCGACAGGGCCTGGAAGGCGTAGCCGTGGACGTCGCTACGCGTGAAGCCGAACAGCTCCCACTCTTCGTCCAGGGAGTGGCCCGGTGGCACCAGCACCTCGGCGGCGATCGGCAGCAGCTCCGCGAGCTTCGCTTGGATGCGCTCCGCTGCCGAGCGATCGCGCTTGACCGCTTGCTGCAGATACCACGTGCCGTAGGCGACGTGACGGTGCTCGTCGGTCGCGATGTGGCGGAAACCCTCTACGAACCCCGGCATGATGCCGCGCTCTTCGAGCGAGCGAGTGATCGTGTGTTGGCCGGTCAGGGCCAACGTGCCCTCGATCACCATCATGTAGGTGGTGACGAAGTCGATCTTCGCGTCGCGGTCGCTGGGATCGGCTATCAAGCGCTTGTTCGCGTCGACGAGCGCTTCGTCGAAGAGCTTGACGAAGGCGTCGTTGACGTGTTCGCGCACGCGCTCGAGTTGAGCGTCGATGCCGCCGCCAATCTTGAAGACCGTGTCGTAGTAGCGGGCAAAGAACTGCGTGTGGCGAGCCTCGTCGACCTGTTGCGTGGTGAGGTACGCCTCCTCCGACTGGTCCTCGTAGGCCATCACGAGACCCGAGAACTGGGTCGTGACGCGCTCCTCGCCGATGAAGAACAACGAGAGGCTCCAGAGCATGTACTCGCGCTCGTCGTCGGGCACCGCCAGCCAGTCATCGATGTCACGCGCGATGTCGATGGCGTGCGCCGACCAGTGCTGGCGCTCCCATAGCTCGTAGAGCTGTTGAGGCGTTTGGAGCGTGATCTTCTCGAGCTGCGACTCGTCGACGATCGTGCCCGGGTCGCCCTGCTGGGTGAGTTCGAGCAAGTTCGGCACGTCGATGCCTCCTTTGTCGTCCGCGGAGCCTCGTGCGAGCTTCGTTCCGATGCTCGCGGGCGACGGAACGGCTCCGACTGCATCGGCGCCGTCGCCGCCCGGCGACAAAGCTAGGCAGTTCTTGACATATTGTCAAGCGAGGTGTCAAGGGATGGCTCGAGCTGCGGCCCGCGCCCTGGCGTAGACTCGCTTGCACGAGTGTCTGACGAGGGATCAGCGGTCGGAGGGCGGCGCGGGCTCGCCCAGCGTCAAAGCGGCGTGCTGTCGCGGCGCGGAAGCGACGATGCCGGTCCCCGCGAGGGCGAGGCGAAGCTGCTGCAAGCTGCCGAAGCGCTGCTGCGCGAGGGCACGTCGCTCGCCGAGCTGAGCGTCGCCCGGATCACCGAACGCGCCGGTCTCACCCGCACCGCCTTCTACTTCTACTTCCGCGACAAGCGCGAGCTTCTGGAACGGCTCACCGAGCAGGTCGCGGCCGCCCTCTACGAGCAAGCCGAGCAGTGGTGGAGCGGCGAGGGCACGCGCGAGGAGCTGGCCGAGGCGCTCGACGCGATCCTGCGCCTGCACCGCGAGCACGCAGCACTGCTGCGCGCCGTCGTCGAGGCGTCGACCTACGACGAGCCGACGGCACGCTTCTGGCGTGGTCTCGTCGAGCGCTTCGTCGCCGGCACCGAGCGCCGGCTGGTGGCCGACGGCGTCGACCCGGTCCAAGCACGCGCCTTGTCGGTCGCACTCGTGTGGGGTGTCGAGCGCGCCTGCTACCAGCAGATCGTCGGCTCGACAGGCGTCAGCGACGCCGACCTCGTCGCAGCTCTGGTCGAAATCTGGGACGGCGTGATGGCGCCGCGCCGCCGACCGCGAGCCGACGACGGCGCCAGCGTCACTCGATGATCACCAGCGGATCGCCCTCGGAGACGGCCTGGCCCTCTTCGCAGAGAATCTCCTTGACCGTCCCGGCCTCTTCGGCTTCGACGGGCATTTCCATCTTCATCGACTCGAGTACGACAAGGGTGTCGCCCTCCTCGACCTGTTGGCCCACCTCGCACTCGATCTTCCACACCGTGCCGGTGATGTGAGCAGGAACCTCGGGCATCGATTTGTCCTCCTCCTCTCCTTGGCACCCCTGCGGCGCGGCAAGATACAGCGAGCACCCGCGCCTCCGCCAGGGATCGGACAGAAAGCGTGATTCTCGCCATCGATCAGGGAACGACCGGTTCGACAGCGATCGTCTTCGACGACGAAGCGCGCCCGCGCGGCCGCGGTTACCGCGAGATCCGCCAGCACTATCCGCGGCCGGGCTGGGTGGAACACGACCCCGAGGAGCTGTTGGCGAGCGCGCTCGCCGCTGCGCGCGACGCCTTGCGCGAAGCCGGCATCGAAGGCGCGCAGCTGCGCGCGATCGGCATCACCAACCAGCGCGAAACCGTCGTCGCGTGGGACGCGCGCAGCGGGCGCCCGCTCGCGCGCGCAATCGTCTGGCAGGACCGGCGCACCGCCGGTCGCTGTGAGGAGCTGCGCAGCGAGGGGCACGAGCCGCTCGTGCGCGAGCGCACCGGGCTGTTGCTCGACCCCTACTTCTCGGCGACGAAGATCGAGTGGCTTGTGCGTAACGCCGAGGCGGTGCGGGCGGCCGGGCGTGCCGCCCGCTTCGGCACCGTTGACGCCTGGTTGTGTCAGCGCCTGTGCGGGCGCGCAGCGACCGACCCGAGCAACGCCAGCCGCACTCTGCTCTTCGACATCTCCCGCCTGCGCTACGACGACGAGCTTTGCGCACTGTTCGGTGTCGACCCGGCGATGCTGCCCGAGGTGCTGCCGAGCGCCGGCGTTTTCGGCGAGACCGATGTTTTCGGTGGGCGCGTCCCGCTCGCCGGGATCGCTGGCGACCAGCAAGCGGCGCTGTTCGGCCAGGGCTGCCTCGAGCCGGGCGCCGTCAAAAACACTTACGGCACGGGCAGCTTCGTGCTCGAGAACGTCGGCTCGGACCCGCCGCGCGCGCCCCACGGTCTGGTCGCGACAGTCGCATGGCTGCTCGGCGAGCGACCGAGCTACGCGCTCGAGGCGTCGATCTTCGTGACCGGCGCAGCGGTGCAGTGGTTGCGCGACGGGCTCGGCGTGATCGCCGACGCCGCCGAGACAGAGGCGCTCGCGCTGTCGCTGAAGGACAACGAGGGCGTGTACTTCGTGCCGGCGCTGACCGGGCTGGGTTCGCCCCACTGGGACCCGCACGCGCGGGGCACGATCGTCGGGCTCACCCGCGGCAGCGGACGCGCGCACCTGGCGCGTGCCGCGCTCGAAGCGATCGCCTACCAGAGCGCCGACGCGATCGCGACGATGCGTGCGCAAGCTGGCATCGCGCCGACAGTGCTGCGAGCCGACGGCGGCGCGGTCGCTAACTCGTTCTTGATGCAGTTCCAGGCCGACGTGCTGGGAATCCCCGTCGCTGTGCCGGAAGTGAGCGAGACGACCGCGCTCGGAGCGGCGTTGCTCGCCGGTGTTGGCGTCGGCATCTGGACGGCCGAGGAGGCGGCGGCGCGGTGGCGTGAGCGTCGTCGCTTCGAGCCGCGGATCGGCGACGCCGAGCGCGAGCGTCTGATCGCAGGCTGGCGGCGCGCCCTGGCCGCGACCCGTGCGGCGACGGGCGGCGGCGGGAGTGAAAGGCAGGCACCGTGAGTCGCGAGGCAGCTCCGAAGACCAAGCTCAAACCGCAGGTCTACGAGGACCCGCGGCCCGCCGAGCACTTCGCGCGCTACCACCGGCGAGCCCGGGAACGCGGGCCCGACTGGGTATACGAGCTCTGCCGTTTCGTGCTTACGCCCTACATCGCCGGCGTCTACCGCGCCCGCGCGCGCGGCATCGCCAACGTGCCCCCGTGGGGGCCCGCGATCGTCGCTCCCAACCACTTTTCTTTCCTTGACCACTTTTTCATCGCCGTCTATCTGCGACGCAAAGTGCGCTTCGTCGCCAAGTCGCAACTGTTCAAGCCACCGCTCGACTTCATCCTCTCCCATGGCGGTGCTTTTCCGATCCGGCGCGGGGTGGTCGACGAAGAGGCGTTCACCACCGCCCACACCGTCCTCCGCCAGGGCGGCCTCGTCGTGATGTACGCCGAGGCGGGGCGCTCGCGCACCGGCGAGCTCGGGCGGCCGCGCTGGGGGCTCGGTCGTCTGGCGCTCGAATCGGGCGTGCCGGTCGTGCCCACGGCGATCGTCGGCACCGAGCGTGCGCGCGACTGGCGGCGCCTCCGTTTCCCCCAGGTGACGATCGCGTTCGGCGGGCCGCTGGCCTTCGAGCGCGTCGAACGCCCGCGGCGCCAGCAGTCGCAGCGCGCGTCGGAGATCGTCTTCGACCGGGTGCGCGCGCTCCACAGCCAGCTGCGCGCCGAGCACGCGGTCCGCTCGTAGCCGGCACGGCGCTCGCCTCGCCGCTCGGGGAGTGCGTCTAGGCGGCGCCCGCCCCGTAGCGGGCGAGCAGCTCGGGCTCGTGGCTCGGCAGGATCTCGACGTCCGGGTACTGGCGGGCGAAGACCTGGAGTTCGTGGAGCGAGCGCCGAGCGAGGTGCTCGTCGGCACAGAAGGCCGGCAGAGTGCCGTTCGCAAGCGTCTCGCGCAGATAGATCGCGTCGCCCGCGAGGAGCTTGCTCCCGCCGGTGGTGCGCAACAGCACCGCGATGTGTCCGGCGCTGTGGCCAGGGGTCGAGATCAGAACCACCGAGCCGTCCGCGAAAAGGTCGAACGTGCGCGCGAACGTTGCGTGCGACCGCCCTTGCGTGGCGAAGTCGACGACACGAAAGTCGAAGGCGAGGTCGAACTGCCGGCGCACGTAGCCGCGCAGCGCCTTGCCTTCGTAAGCCGCTTGCCATTCGCGCCGGTCGAGGACTACGGTCGCGCGGTCGAACTCCGAGAGGGCGCTCGCGTGGTCGAGGTGGAGGTGAGTCATGACGACCGCTCGCACCGCGTCCGGTTCGACTCCCAACGCCCGCAACCGCTCTGGAGCCGACCAGCCCTTCTCGAGGCGCACGCCGCGCAAGATGGCGGCGCCGGCGCGGCCGAGGTTCTGGCGCGGCGCCCACGCCACCGAGGGGTGCAGCCCGGTGTCGACGAGCAGCCAACCGGCGCCGGGGTGGCGCAGCGCCCAGGCCATCACCGGGATCGTCACGCGCGGTGCGCCGAGCAAGCCGAGCGCGCGCAGGCGTCCGCGTACGCCGGGCTCGCCTACCAGGAACGGGCGCGGAGCGGCGAGCGTGCCGCAGACCAGCGGGTGCAGTTGCACCACGGCCCCCGGGATCCCGCCAGCGAGTGGCTCGGCGAGAAGCTTGGGTGCTGCAGCGGTCACGCTCACCGCGCTTCGACAACCGCACCAGGTACCCTGCAGCGCGCGTGCCGTCGGAGCTGTTCAGGGAGGGGCTGCTCGAGGGTCGGGTCGCGATCGTCACGGGGGGCGGTAGCGGCCTCGGACGCGCTGCCGCGCTCGAGCTTGCGCGCTTGGGTTGCAAGGTGGCGATCTGCGGGCGCCGTCGCGAACCGCTCGACGAGACGGCAGCGCTAGCCCCCGCTGGCAGCGTCGAGGCGCACGTGTGCGACGTGCGCGAAGAGGAGCAGGTCGACGCGTTCGTCGACACGGTGATCGCACGGCACGGCCGCATCGACTTTCTGCTCAACAACGCCGGCGGCCAGTACCTCGTGCCGGCCGAGGACATCACACCCAAGGGTTTCCGCACCGTGATGCGCCTGAACGTCGAGGGCACGTGGCTCATGACGCACGCGGTGGCCAGCAAGTGGATGATCCCGAGCGGTGAGGGCGGCAAGATCTGCAACGTCACGCTCTCGCCGCACAACGGTTTGCCGGGCATGGCGCACTCGTCGGCGGCGCGCGCCGCGGTCGAGAACCTGACGCGCGTACTGTCGATCGAGTGGGCGCGTTTCAACATCCGTTTGACGGCCATCGCCGCCGGGCACTTCGCGACCGAGACGCTGATGACGAAGTACCCCGAGGTGGTGGTGCGCGGCGTCGCGAGAACCGTCCCGCTCGGCAGGCTCGGGCGTCCCGAGGAGTTCGCGTGGCTGGTGGCGTTCCTGGCGTCGCCGGGGGGCGACTACTTCTCGGGCGCGGTACTGACGCTCGACGGAGCGCGCGACAACTGGTTCGGCCCCTATCCGCCGCCAGGGCTCGCCGACGAGAGCGGCAAGCCTCCCGCCGAAGAGCGGCGCGCCCGGAGCTGAGCGTCCGCTTTTGAGCGCCCGCTCTCGGGCGCGTACCGCGCGGGCAAAGTAAAGGCGGCGGCCGAAGGCCGCCGCCGCTCGAGTCGTAGGTCTGCTGCGGCTCAGAAGTACATGCCGCCGAACATGCCGCCGGTGCAGTTGATCACCTGCCCGTGCACGTAGTTCGACCACGGCGAGCAGAGGAAGAAGATCACGCCCGCTGCTTCTTCCGGCGTCGCCGGGCGGCCGAGCGGGATCAGCATCCGCGCCATCTGGCGCATCTGCTCGGGGATGCCGAGCTCGATCTCCTTGCCCTCGATCTCGAGCTTCTCGCCCTGCTCTTTGGCTGCGGTGAGGCGCGTTTCGACGAAACCGAAGGCTACGGCGTTGACGTTGATCTTGAACTGGCCCCACTCCTTAGCCAGCGTCTTGGTGAGGCCGACGACGCCGAGCTTCGCCGCCGAGTAGTTCGCCTGGCCGGCGTTGCCCATCATGCCCGACGTCGAGCTGACGTTGACGATCTTGCGGAAGACTTCTTTGCCCTCCGCGAGCTCCTGCTTCGCCGCGTCGCGCATGTAGGGCGCGGCCGCGCGGATGATGCGGAACGGCACGACCGTGTGGATGTCGAGCATCGCCTGGAACTGCTCGTCCGACATCTTGTGCAGGACGCCGTCCCAGGTGTAGCCGGCGTTGTTGACGATGATGTCGAGACGGCCGAACTCGTCGACGGCCTTCTTGACGAGCTGATCCGGCACGCCCTCCTTGGTCAGGTCGCCGGCGAAAACAGTCGTCTCGCCTTTGATCTCGGACGCTGCCTGTTGGGCGACGTCGGCGTCGAGGTCGTTGATCAGCACCTTAGCGCCGTGCTCGGCGAGCAGCTCTGCCGTCGCGCGACCGATGCCGCGTGCCGAACCGGTGACGATTGCTGCCTTGCCGTCGAGGACTCCCATCTCTAGCTCCTTCCCCTTCCTTCAGGCCTTTGCTCGGAAACGGTGGCGGCGCATGCTATTCGCCCTCCGCTGTCGACGTTTCCGAGGCGCTACAGCCCCAGCGAGCGCCCCACGATCTCACGCATGATCTCGTCGGTGCCGCCGCCGATCGGGCCCAGCCGCAGGTCCCGTAACGCTCGTTCGATCCCGTCGGCTCCCGTGTAACCGGCACCGCCGTAGAGCTGCAGGCACTCGTCGGCGACGCGGACAGCGGCGCGTTGCGTGAAGAGCTTCGCTTGCGTGACCTCGCGTACCGCATCGCGTCCGTCGGCGAACAAGCGCAACGCCTGGTACGTGAGGGCCTCGCTCACGGCGAGCTTGGTCGCCATCTCGGCGATCCGGTGGCGGATCGCCTGCAGGCTGCCGAGCGGACGCCCGCGCACGCGACGGGAGCGCGCACGGGCGATAGCCAACTCGAGCAGGACGCGCATCGAGCCGATCGCGCCGAGCGCCATCAGCAGCCGCTCCCACTGGAAGTTGGCCATGATCAAGTAGAAGCCGCGGTGTTCTTCTCCGAGCAGCGCGTCGGCTGGTAGCTCGACGTCGTCGAGCGCGATCTCGGCGGTGTCGGAGGCGTGCCAGCCGAGCTTTTCAAGTGGCCGGCGGGCGATCCCCGGACGGTCGCTGTCGACGATGAAAAACGACAGCCCGTGGTGGCCGCCTTCGGGCCGCGTGCGCGCGGCGAGCACGAAATAGTCAGCCCGCACGCCGTTGGTGATGTAGGTCTTCGCGCCGCGCAGCACCCAGCCGCTGTCGCAGCGCGTGGCGGTCGTGCGGATCGACGCGACATCGGAGCCCGCGTCGGGCTCGGTGATCGCGAGCGCGGCGATCTTCTCGCCACGGATCGCAGGGGCCAGATAGCGGCGCTTTTGCTCCTCGCTGCCGAACTTCCACACCGGGGGCGTGGCGATACCGATGTGCGCGCCGATCCCCGCAGCCACGCCTCCCGAGCCGCAGCGCGCCAGCTCCTCGCAGAGAACCGCCTCGTCGATCCAGTCGCCGCCGGCGCCGCCGTACTCGCGTGGGTACTTAAGCCCGAGCAGCCCGAGCTCGCCCATCCGCCGAAAGACCGAGTTCGGGAAGAAGCGTTCGCGCTCCCAAGCGTCGGCGTGGGGCGCGAGTTCGCGCTCGACGAACTCGCGCACCCGCGTCCGCAGCTGTTCGTGCCGGTCCTCGAAAGGCGGGACCGGCCGGCGCTCGCCGTTCGCTTCGAGCACCTACAGCCCGTACGACTTGCCGATCACCTCGAGCATGATCTCGTCGGTGCCGGCGCCGATGCGGTTGAGGCGCAGATCGCGCCAGGCCCGCTCGATGCCGTACTCCTTCATGTAGCCCGCGCCGCCGTGGATCTGCAGACATTCGTCGGCGACTTCGCAGGCGATCCGCGACGCGTAGAGCTTGGCCATCGAGATCTCGCGCACCGGGTATTCGCCGTTCGCGAAGCGCCAGGCGGTGGTGTAGACCATCTGCCGCGCCGCCTCGATCTTCGTCGCCATCTCGGCGAACTTGTGGCGGATCGCCTGGAATTTGCCGATCGGACGCCCGAAGGCGGTGCGCTCCTTGGCGTACTGGAGCGTCTTGTCGAAGAGCCGCTGGGCCCCGGCGACGGCGCCCGCTGCCCCGATCAGTCGCTCGCCCTGGAGCTCCCACATGATGTGGTAGAAGCCCTTGCCCTCCTCGCCGAGCAGGTTCTCGTGCGGGACGCGCACGTCCTGGAACGCCAGGAGAGCGGTGTCGGACGCGTGCATGCCGAGCTTCTCGAGCTTCTTCTCGCGCACCACGCCCGGCGAGTCCATGTCGACCAAGAACAGCGAGAAGCCGTCGTAGCCCGCCTCGGGGTCGGTCTTCGTGACGAGCACGATGAAGTCGGCGCGGTGACCGTTGGTGATGTAGGTCTTCGAGCCGTTGATCACCCACTCGTCGCCGTCGCGCACCGCCCGGGTCTTGATGCCCGCCACATCCGATCCGGCGTCGGGTTCGGTGATGCCGAGACAGGCGATCTTCTCGCCCTTGATCGCCGGTACCAGGTAGCGCTGCTTCTGGTCCTCGGTGCCGAAGGCGAGGATCGGCGGCGTCGCCATGTCGGTGTGCACCGCCACGCCCATCGCGAGGCCGCCGCAGTCGCAGCCCGCCATCTCTTCGGCGAGCACGATGTTGCAGAAGTAGTCGCCTCCTTGGCCGCCGTACTCCTCGGGATAGGAGAGGCCGAGGAACCCGAGCTCGCCCATCCGCCGGAAGACCCAGTCCGGGAACGTCGTCTCCTCCCACTCCTGGGCGTGGGGGCGGAGCTCGCTCTCGACGAAGCGGCGGATCGATTCCCGAAGCTGCTCGTGCTCGTCGTTGAAGATGAAGTGCCGGCGCCGCGCCTGGTGGTCGGGCTTGATGACGGTTCCGCTCGTGCTCATGGCAGGCACGGTAGCGCGAACTGCGCAAAAAGTAAACAGTCGTACTTCCCACTTTCTGCTTTTCGTGGTACGGTGCGGGCGCAGCGGTCGCACGCAGCGTGCGTGCGAGTCAGCGATAACCGGCCGCGAAGCCAGCACGACTTCCGGAGAAGGGGATGACGGCAGAGCGAGAAGGCGGATACCGATCGATCCGCTACGAGGTCGACGAGCGTGGCGTCGCGCGACTGACGCTCGACAGCCCCGACAACCGCAACGCCCTTACCGCCGAACTGATGGGCGAGGTCGAGGACGCGCTCGCCCGCGCGCGTAGCGACGACGCTGTCCGCTGTCTAATCCTGACGTCGTCGCACGAGCGCGTCTTCTCGGCCGGCGCCAGCCTCGATGCCTTTGCTGCCGACGTGCCGTTGGTGCACAAGCACTTCGGAACCGAGCGCTTTCCGCGCCTGTTTCGCGCGCTCCTCGGCCTCGGCAAACCGACGATCTGTGCCGCGAACGGTCACGTGCTCGCGGGAGCGCTCGGTCTCGCGCTCGCCTGCGATCTCGTGATCGCGCGCGAGGGTGCCGAATTCGGCACCCCCGAGATCAACGTCGGCGCCTTCCCGTTCATGATCATGGCGCTGATCTACCGCAACGTACCGCGCAAGCGCGCCAACGAGCTGCTCCTGCTCGGCGAGCGGATAGACGCGCACGAGGCCGAGCGGCTAGGCATCGTCAACCGCGTCGTAGCCGCCGACCGGTTCTGGGAAGTGGTCGACGACTGGGCCGCGCGGCTCGCTGCCAAGTCGCCGGTGATCATGCGCCTCGGCAAAGAGGCGATGTACCGACAGCTCGACATGCCGCTCGACGCCGCCCTCGAATATTTGCGCGCGCAGCTCTCGCTCGCCTTCACGACCGAAGACATCCAGGAGGGCGTGCGCGCCTTCTTCGAGAAGCGCGAGCCGCAGTGGAGGGGGCGATGATGGCTGACCAAGGCTTGAGGGAGGAGGACACCCGCCCCGCAACCGGGGGCGAACGAGGGGCGGGTTCGGCCGCTGCGGCCGGCGCGGGCGGGCAACGGCCCGCCCGCGCCGGCGCCGGCGAATTGGTCGTTCGCCCGCCGTTGCGAACGCTCGTCGAGGAACTCCACGAACGGCGCGCACGGATCAAGCTCGGCGGCGGTCCCGAGAAGATCGCTGAGCAGCACGCCAAGGGCAAGCTCACCGCCCGCGAACGCCTCGACCTGCTCTTCGACGAAGGGACGTTCACCGAGATCGGCATCCACGGCAGGCCGCACTTCTCGCAGCGGGCGATGGAAGGCAAGGACGCCCCCGCCGACGGTGTGATCTGCGGCTTCGGCAAGATCGACGGTCGGCTTGCCTGTTGCGCCGCCTACGACTTCACGGTCATGGCCGGATCGATGGGCATGACCGGCGAGCTCAAGGTCCAGCGGCTGCGCAAGATGGCGCTCGAGAAGCGAATCCCGATGATCTGGCTGCTGGACTCGGCGGGGGCGCGCATTCAGGAGGCAGCGGGATCGCTGTTCGCCGGCTCGGGCGACCTCTTCCGCGAAGAGGTGATCATGAGCGGCGTGATCCCCCAGATCGCCGCCCTGATGGGACCTTGTGCGGCCGGCACCGCCTACATCCCCGGCCTCGCCGACTTCGTGCCGATGGTGTCGGGCCGCGGCTCGATGGCGCTCGCCGGACCGCACCTCGTGCGCGCCGTGACCGGCGAGGACGTCACGCAAGAAGACCTAGGCGGCGCCAAGGTGCACTGTCGCGTCTCGGGAGTTGGCGACCTCGAGGTCGCCTCCGACGAGGAGTGCATCGCTGCGATCAAGCGCTACCTCTCGTTCTTCCCGCAGAACTGCGACGAGCAGCCACCCCGGCGCGAGACGAGCGACCCCGTCGATCGCATGGACGAGGAGCTGCTCGACATCCTCCCCGATTCGCCGCGCCACCCCTACGACATGTACGACGTCATCCGCCGGATCGTCGACGACGGCGAGATCTTCGACATCAAGCCGCGCTTCGCGCGCACGATCATCACCTGTCTGGCGCGCATGGGCGGGCGACCCGTGGGGATCGTCGCGAACCAGCCCAAGCACCTAGGCGGCATTCTCGAAAACGACTCCGCCGACAAAGCAGCGCGCTTCATCAACCTCTGCGACGCCTTCAACATCCCGCTCGTCTTCCTCCAGGACGTGCCCGGTTTCATGGTCGGCACGAAAGTCGAGCGCGAGGGGATCATCCGTCACGGCGCCAAGATGCTCTACGCCGTCTCGCGAGCGACGGTGCCGAAGATCACGGTGATCATCCGCAAGGCGTACGGCGCCGGCTACTACGTGATGTGCGGCAAGGCGTACGAGCCCGACCTGATCGTCGCCTGGCCGTCGGCGGAGATCTCGGTGATGGGGCCGGAAGGCGCCGTGAACATCATCTTTCGCAAGCAGATCGAAGCTTCCGACGACCCCGACGCCACGCGCGCGCAGCTGATCGAAGGCATCCGCCGCACGATCGATCCCTACATCGCCGCTGGTAACGCGATGATCGACGACATCATCGATCCCCGCGAGACCCGCCCGACGATCATCCGCGCGCTCGAGATGGCCGAGGGCAAGCGGGTCGAGCGACCGCGCAAGAAGCACGGCGTAATGCCGGTTTGAGCGTGGCGGCGAGGGCTTTCCAGAGCGAACGGGGAGGAGGGAGAACGTGAGCCGCTTCGAGGACGCTTGCATCATCACCTGCGCGATCTCCGGCGTCGTGGCGAACCGCGCACAGTGTCCGGCGATCCCTTACACGCCGGAGGAGTACGCCGCCGAAGCACGTCGGGCGCTCGACGAGGGCGCGGCGATGATCCACATCCACGCCCGCCGGCCCGACGGCACGCCGAGTTTCGAGATCGAGGACTTCCGCGCCATCACGCGCGCGATCCTCGAAGAGGTCGGTGACGTGATCATCAACTACTCGACGGGAGCTGTCGGCGTTCCGGTCGAGAAGCGGATCGCCTATCTACGCGAGCTGCGCCCCGACGTCGCCGCGCTGAACATGGGCTCGATGAACTACGCCAAGTACTCGCCGCGGCGCAAGGACTTCGTCTTCAAGATGGTGTTCGAAAACTCTTTCGACACCATCATCGAGTTCTGCCGAGCGATGCGCGAGCTCGGCATCCGCCCCGAGCACGAGTGCTTCGACGTCGGTCACGTGGCGAGCCTCGCGCCGCTGATCGACATGGGCTTGGTCGAGGAGCCCCTGCAGGTGCAGTGTGTGATGGGCGTACTCGGCGGTATTCCCGCGACGCCGCGCCACCTGCGCTACATGGCCGACGAGGTGCCGGGTGGCGCCGAGTCGCGCAACAACTGGGGGGTGATCGGCATCAGCCGCGACCAGTGGCGGCTGATCGCCGCTGCCGCTGCAAGCGGCGGCAACGTGCGCGCCGGCCTCGAAGACAACTTCTACTTGCCGAACGGCGAGATGGCGCGCTCGAACGGCGACTTGATCGCCGAGGCGCGCAAGATCGTCGAAGCCGTCGGCCGCCGTCCGGCGACGGTGGCGGAGGCGCGCGAACTGCTCGGCGTACCGCGGCGCGAGCTCGGTGTTTTCGCCGAGGTCGCGGGCGGGGCTCGCGCTTAGTGCCAGCCACCGCGACTCACGAGCGACGGAGGTAGGGAAGCGATGGGAGCTCTATCGGGGATCAAGGTGCTCGATCTCTCGCGCCTGTTGCCGGGCGGTTTCTGCACGATGCTGCTCGCCGACTTCGGCGCCGAGGTGCTGAAGGTCGAAGACACCGGCATGGGCGACTACGTGCGCTGGTCGCCGCCCCACTACGAGGGCGCCGAGCGCTCAGCGGCGTCGGCACTGTTCTTGGCCCTCAACCGCGGCAAGCGCTCGCTGCGTCTGAACCTGAAGGAGGAGGCGGGCCGCGAAGTGCTGCTGCGGCTGGTGCGCGAGTACGACGTGCTCGTCGAATCGTTCCGCCCGGGCGTGATGGATCGCCTCGGCGTCGGTTACGACCGCTTGCGGCGCGAGAACCCGCGGCTCGTCTACTGCGCGATAACCGGCTACGGGCAGAGCGGGCCGCTGCGCGACCGCCCCGGGCACGACATGGACTATCTGGCTCTCAACGGCATCCTCGGCTTGACCGGCGACAAGGACGGGCCACCGGTGCAGGCTGCTGTTCAGATCGCCGACATCGGCGGCGGCTCGCTGATGGCAGCGTTCGGCATCCTGGCCGCGCTCTGGGAGCGCGAGCGCTCGGGCGAAGGCCAGTTCGTCGACGTGTCGATGACCGACGGCGCGCTGTCGTGGCTGGCGATGGTCGCCGCGCGCTACTTCTGCGATGGCCAGGAGCCACGGCGCGGTTTGCTCGAACTGGCGGGCGGGCTCGTCTGCTACCGGCCCTACCCGTGCAAGGACGGGTGGGTGGCGTTGGGCGCCCTCGAGCCCAAGTTCTGGCAAGCGTTCTGTCGCGGCATCGACCGCGAGGACCTGGTCGAGCGCCAGTTCGACGGCCCCGACTCCGAGACGCGGCGCGAGCTCGAGCGGATCTTCAAAGAGCGCACACGCGAGGAGTGGGCGCAGTTCGGTGCCGAGCACGACTGCTGCCTCGAGCCGGTGCTCGAGCTCGGCGAAGCGCTGTCGTCGGAGCTCGTCCGCGAGCGCGAGATGGTCGTCGAGATCGAACAACCGGGGGTCGGTCCGGTGCGGTTGCTGGGCGTCCCGATCAAGCTCTCGCGCACGCCGGGCGCCCCCGCGGGACCAGGACCGTCGCTCGGCGAACATACTGACGAGGTGTTGCGCGAACTGGGATACAGCGCAGAGGAGATCGCGGCGCTCAGCGAACGCGGGGTCGTAGCGCGGCCGGGTGCCGAACGGGCGACGGCGTGAGCCGAGCGGCGACGCGCAACGACGGGGAAAGCAAGGCGACGCGCGCTGCGCGCGCCGGCGCGGCGGTCGAGCGCCCGGGCGGGCGCTCGCAGCGCGACGGGCTGCTCAAGATCAGCGAACTTGCGCGCGAGAGCGGTGTCAGTACCGCGACGATCAAGCACTACCTGCGCGAGGGCTTGCTGCCCGAGCCGGTCAAGACCTCGCGCAACATGGCCTACTACCCACGCGAGTTCGTCGACCGCACCAAGCTGATCAAACAGCTGCAGGAAGAGCGCTTCCTGCCGTTGCGGCTGATCAAGGCGATGCTCGAGCAGGATCCAGAGCGTGCGCGTGCGCTCGTCGAACTGGAGGACCGCATACTCGAGCGCGCTCTCGCCGGCGAGCGCGAACGCGTGTCGCGCGCCGAGCTCGAGCAGCGTTACGGCGTTCCCGGCGAGGTGCTGGACCGGCTTGCCGAGCTCGGTGTGCTCTCGCCCGACGAGCAGGGTTACGCGCCGCTCGATGTGCAGATCGTCGAGGCGATCGGCCGCTTCCGCGCCGGTGGCTACGACGAGCGCCTCGGTTTCACGGTCTACGACACGCTGCGCTACAAGCGCCTACTCGAGGAGCTCGCGCGCGAGGAGATCGCGGTGCTGATGGAGCGCTTGGTCGGGCGGATGCCGACGGAGCGCGCCGTCGCCCTGATCGAGGCCGGCATCGATCCGCTGCACGATCTGATCGCCGCCATGCACCGCAAGTTGCTGCTCCAGGCGCTGAAGCGGATGCGCGAGCGCGAGGGCTGAAGGCGGGCGCCGTCAGGCTCGCCGCGCTCGGTGCGCGCGGCGGCCCGCAGCGTGTGAGAGCAGCGCGAAGAGGCTCGGCAACGGCTCGTCGCGGGCGACCATGATCCGCCTCAGCGCGAGTGGATCGCTTCGGCGTGTGGCGAGACCGGGCAGCTCGGTCTCGGCGGCCTGGTAGCCGGCGCGTGCGACAGCACGTTCGACGCCGCGGTCGAAACGCCCCGCTGGGTAGCAGAAGTCGGTTGCCCGGACACCGAAAAGGCGCGCAATCGCGCGTCGCGATCCGCGTAGCTCACGCTCGAGCTGGGCCGTACCTGTGCGCGTGAGATCGGGGTGTGTGAGCGTGTGCGACGCGATCTCCCACCCGGCCGCCACGAGCCTCCGCACCTGTCGGGGGCGAAGTCCGTCGGGAGAGTGCAGCGCGGCGACCTCGAGGTTGACCACCGCCGGCCAGCGCAGCCGCCCGAGGAGAGGAAACGCGTTGCGGTAGACGCTCGCATAGCCGTCGTCGAAGGTGAGAACGATGGGCCGCGCCGGGAGCTGAGCGCGCCCGCGCCAAGCCGCCACGAGACGCGCCACAGTAACCGCGCGAAAACCGTGTCGCCGCAGCCAGTCGATGATCATCGCGAACTTCGCCGGATCGAGGTAGAGGGCCGGGTAGCGAGCGCTAGGCGGCGGATCGCGCACTTCGTGGAACCCGAGCAGCGGAACTCGTGCCGGAGACGGCGCGGTCGCGCCTCCACGATCGCGGCTGGAGCGGATGTGCGGGCGGTGCCGGTGGTGTCCGGCGAACACGGCGTGGCGCCCCGCGTGGCGTGTCCGTCCGAAACGCTCGCGCGAGGCGCCGTTCCCGCCCCCGCACCCCGGCGTTGCCAGCGCGCAGAGCGCGGCCACCGCCACCAGCGCGAGCGTGCGAGGCTGCGGGGAAAGAGATCGCGCGCTCGCTCGTCGGAAGCGGTCGAACAGCGGCATCCGTCCGGCCACGCTAGCGCGATCCAGCGCGAGAAATGGGAGCCCCGTCGGCACTGAGCGCGGTTGGGGCAGCCGCCCGCTGTCGGGACTCGCCTTCGTAGACTCGCGGCCGTGGTCGCGGCCGTTGTGCAGCTGAACTCGGGCGAGAACCGGGCACGCAATCTCGCGCGCGCGGAAGAGCTTGTCCGCCGCGCCGCCGGGCATGGCGCCGCGCTCGTCGTCCTGCCCGAGAAGTTCAACCGGCTCGGTCACCCGGAGTTCGTCGCCCGCAACGCCGAGCCCCTCGACGGGCCGACGATCACCTGGGCGCGCGAGCTGGCCCGCGAGCTCGCGATCGACCTGGTGGCCGGCTCGATCCTCGAGCTCCGCCCCGGCGCTCGACCGGCGAACGCCAGCGTGCACGTGCGCCCCGACGGCGAGATCGGCGCCGTCTACCGCAAAGTGCACCTCTTCGACGTCGACGTGGGCGGTGCGAGCTACCGCGAGTCCGACACCGAGTCGCCCGGCGACGAAGCGGTCGTCAGCGAGCTAGCCGACGGTACGAAGCTTGGGCTTGCGATCTGTTACGACCTTCGTTTCCCCGAGCTCTTCCGCGAGCTCGCCCTCCGCGGCGCCGAGGTAATCGCGCTGCCCGCCGCGTTCACTGTCCCGACCGGTCGCGCCCACTGGCAGGTGCTGCTGCGGGCGCGCGCGATCGAAAACCAGGTGTTCGTGCTCGCCGCCGGTCAGGTGGGCGAACATCCGCCAGGACTAGCGAGCTACGGTCACTCGCTGATAGTCGACCCGTGGGGAGCCGTGCTCGCGCGTGTCGCCGCCGGCGAAGGAGTCGCGGGCGCGCGCCTCGAGCGCGACTTGCAGCGCCACGTGCGCGCGCGGATGCCGGTGCTCGAACACCGGGTGCCGAGCGTGTACCGCTCGCTCACCAGCGCGCATCGTGCGACTCCATGACGCCCCCAGTGCGCCGGCCAGATCATCCGGTCCGCCACCGCTCACCAGCGCGCATCGTGCGACTCCATGACGCCCACGCCGCGCACCAACTCGATCGCTCCGGGGAGCGTGCCGCGGAACGCGCCGAACGGCTGGCGATAGTCCACCCGCACGAAGCCGAGGGACAGCTGTTCGCGCCGCTCCGCCCAGGGTTCGAACTCGAGCAAGCATCCCGAGCGCGAGCGCACCCACCTGAGGTCACTTCCGAACTGCACCGGCTCGGTTTCGTGCGCAACGCCGTCGATCCAGACCGTGCGTTCGCTTGCGCGCTCGTCGTCGTGGATTCCCGCCACGAGGTTCCAAGCGAGGGTCTCGCCGTTCGTGCCGTCGCCGATGCCGGCGCTCCAGCGCCACACGGTGCGGCGGCGGTGGTAGCCGGCGCTCTCGTCGACGAGCGCGTAGCCCTCGTATGTGTGGCACTCGCCGGCGATCGCGACCTCGGCGCGCGCCGGGCCGACACGCTTGCGTGTCCAGATGTAGTCGCGCCCCTCGGGCGAGGCCACCTCCACGGGAGAGCGCGGCTCGATCTCGATCGTCACTGTCTCGCCCTCGCCGCAGATGGCGACACGCTCCGGAGCGATGCGAAGGCGGCGCCGAGTCGCGCCCGTCACGCCGCGCAGCTCGCCGGCCGGCGTTGCGAGCGCCCACCAGCGTCGCGGTACCCCGAGCACCTTCGCCTCGGCTGCGCAGATCGCGAGCTCGGGCGCGGCGAAGAGCACATAGCACCACTGCTTCAGCGGTCTCGTTCCACGCAGTAACGGCATAGGAGCGGGCGGCAGCGGAACTCCAGGCACCTCGACCCGCTCGCCGCGCAGTGGCGCTGCGAGCGGTGCTGTCCGGCGAAGAGCAGGGCGCGAGTGAAGCAAACCCGCCGGCACTTTAGACTCCAGATTGACTCGTCAATCAAGCGCGGCGGGTCGCTCGCTGTCGCCGGCACCGGCTGCACCGAGCCGCCGCCGCCCCACTCACTTGCGATGGCAGCGGGAGAACGTTCCACTTCCGGCGGTTCGGCCGACAGACGGCGGCAGATCCTCGACGCGGCGATCCGTGTGTTCGCCGAACGCGGCTTTCACCAGTGCCGGGTGTCGGACGTCGCCGACGAAGCCGGAGTCGCCTACGGCCTCGTCTACCACTACTTCAAATCCAAAGAAGAGATCCTCAACACGCTGTTCCTCGAGCGCTGGCAGCTGATGCTCGACGCGATCGCCGAGATCGACGCTCGTGACCTTCCTGCGCGCGAGAAGCTCGCCCAGGTGGCGGCGTTCATCGTCGACTCCTACCGTCACGACCCCAACCTGATGAAGGTCATCATCGTCGAGGTGACGCGCTCCTCGCACTCGTTCGGGGCACGGCATCTCGACAAGATTCGGGAAGCCTACGACGGCATCGCGCGGATCGTCGAACGTGCCCAGCGCGAGGGGACGTTCCGCAACGACATCCCGGCCGATTACGGAGCGTTGTTCTTCTACGGCGCGATCGAGCAGCTGTTGACCGCCTGGATCTTCGCGATGCTGCCACCGACGGAAGAGGAGTTCGAGCGCGCCAAGCAGCTCGTCGTCGACGCTCTCTGCAGCGGTCTGGAGCTCGAGCCGGCGCGCGCTTGACAGCGCGCCTGCAGCGTCCGGCGTGGGGCGTCGGGCGGAAAGACAAAAGCCTCTTCGCCGCTCGCTGTTGGCGTGTGCGGCGCTGGCCGTGGTGCGCTGCCGCCCGCTCCTCTGCTTGAATCCGACACGATGGCAGGGAGCGAGGTGGTGAAGCGGCTCGCGTGGAACGGGCTGTTGGCAGCGACGGGAGCGCTCGCGGCGTTCGTCGCGCACCGTCTTGCGGCAGCGATCTGGGTGCGCGTCACGGGCGAAGCTCCACCGGACGACCGCTCGTGACGCTTGAACCACAGACCGCCGCCGGCACGGAGGTCGCCCGCGAGCGGCACCTCGACGAGCCGCCGCCGGCGCAAGACAGCGCCACGGCCAGACCGCAAATCGAGCTCGCGCTCGCTTTCGCGGCCGGTGTCGCGCTGGCGGCGCTACTGCGACGCCTGGCCAGAAGGTGAGTTCCGCGCAGCGACAGCACGAGCCGAGCGAAGTCGACGAGCAGCGGCCGTCGCCGCGCTCGCTCGGCGAGATCGTCGCCGACATCTCGACGCATTCGGCGCGGATCGTCCGCGAGGAGATCGCTCTCGCGAAGGCTGAGGTGCGCGAGAAGGTCTCGAGCCTTTGGCGCGGTGCTGTGGTGGGCGCTGCGGCCGGGGTTTTCGTGCTGGCCGCTGTCGTGACCGCGCTGCACGCGCTCGCCTTGCTGCTCGCCGATCTCCTCGGCGCCAACGCCTGGGTCGGGTACGCGGTCGTGACAGCGCTGCTGTTGATTGCAGCGGCCTGCGCTGGTTGGCTGGCGTGGCGTCTGGTGCGCCGCGGCACGCCACCGACGCCCCAGCTCGCGATCGAGGAGGCGCGCGTCACCCGTGAGCGTCTGTCGGCAAGCGCAGCGGATAGCGAAGGGATCTAGAGATGGCGCGATCGACCGACGAAATCCGGCAGTCGATCGAGCAGGCGCGGCGCGAGCTCGCGGGCTCGCTCGTCGAGCTGCAGGCGAAAACGAACGAGCTCGCCGACTGGCGGCTGCAGTTCAACCGCCACCGGCGCGCCGCGCTCGTCGGTGCGCTCGCCGCCGGGTTCGTTCTCGGTGGCGGTGTCGCCGCGCTCGCGACCTGGCTGGCGGGGCGTCGCTAGCGACAACCGTTCACCGGCGTCTGTACCTTTCGCGGAACGCCTCTAGCGCGCGCAGCGGGGCGCGCTCACCTACCGCTAGCAGAGCCGCGGTGTAGAGCCCCACTGCGCCGAGCAGCGCTGCTAGGAGCCACGGGCCCTGCGGTGCTCTTCCCACGAAGAGGAACAGCAGCAGAGTCGTCAGGACGGCTGCTGCTGCTGCTCTTGCCACCGTTCCCAGGGCCGATCCGAGGGGGAGGACAAGCGTACGTTCGAGCAGGCGTACGTGCGCCGCGACGTACAGGGTGTACGACAGCGACGTTCCGAGGATCGGTGCCGCGAGACCGATGACGGGAATGAGAGCGACATCTACAGCCGCGTTCAGCGTGAGCACAGCGATGGCGATCGGCACGCGCTTCGCAGCGTCACCAAGGTAGTTGACGCTCATCGTCACCAGCGGTCCGAAACCGAGCAGAAAAACGTACAGGGCCAGACCAGACAAAACGGCCCCAGAGTCGTCGAAGCGTGAACCGAGCGCGAAACGCATGATCGCCTCGCCCCAGAGCAGTACTGGCGGCAGCACGGCGAACTGGAGGAGGGCGATCGCCCGCAACCCGGCCATGAGTGTGTCGGCGCGCGGCCGCTGCTCGTCGGGCGCGCGCGCGAGCCGCGGAGCGATCGCTGCAGCGAGCGAGAGCCCCGGGTACTGGAGGAACGCTGTAAGCCGCAGAGGTGCGGCCAGGATGCCCGCGGAAGCTGATCCCATGAGCGCGCCGACAAGCAGTACGTCGATCTGGTTGAACAGAATCATCGTGGCGTCGATCGCCAGGATCGCCGACGAGTAGGTGAAGAGTCGGCGTGTAGACACGGGGTCGAAACCGTGCCCCTCTTCGCCATTCGTGCCTACCCGCGGCAAGACCGCGAAGAGAGTTCCCAGTCCTACCAGTGCGCCGATCACATAGCCCGAGGCGCGTCCGAGCGCCGCGCCGACGACGCCCGTACCGGCGAGCACGAGGGTCACCGTCAACACGAATTCGCTGGTGCTCTTAACCAGCACCATCGGCAGGCCGGCTGGGATACGTCCTGTGGCTTGAAAGGCGGCAGCCACGAACTGCATGAACGAGTCTCCCGCGACAGCGAGAGCGAGGATCCGGATAACCGGCCCGATCTCGGGCTCGGCGAAGACATCGGGTGCGAAGAGCGATAGGCCCCACAATGCGGCTACGCTCGCGACGCTGAGCGCGGTCTTCACGCGCAGAGCAAGGGCGACGACCTGCCGCAAGCCCGACGGCACAGCCCTCCTCTCGGCGAGGAAGCGCGCAGCGCCGTGCGACACGCCGAAGTCCGCAACGAGAGAAGCGACGCTCGCGACCGCCATGCCAACGCTCAGAACGCCGAAGTCGCGCGGACCGAGGAGTCGCGCCAAGAGCACGGTCAGCAGCGCAGTGAACGCCGCTGTTGTTGCTTGAATCGCTAGCTGGGCCGCTGCGTTCGCGGCTACGCCGCGCTCGGCCGCTATCCGCGCGATCGGCGTCGGTTCAGCACTCGGAGCTCCGATAACTCGTAGCCTACGGTCGTTGACAGGACCGCTTCGATGCCGCACGCGATCGCTTTCAGAACGTGGCTGCCCCTAGCTGGCGCAGCGCTCCTTGCCTGTGTGATCGGCGCGCTTGCGGCGCTAGCTCCCACGACCGCCGTCGGTGTCACGCTCGGGCTGGTGCTGCTTCTGGTGACCGCCGTCCGCCCAGTTGCCGGGCTCGCGTTGTTTACCTACCTCGCGATCCTCGAGACAACACCGCTGTTGCTCAGCGGTGTCACTGCAGCAAAGCTGCTGGGTGTTCTCCTCTTCGCCGTGTGGCTCGGTGCCGTAGCAGTCAACAGCGCCGGGTTGCGCCATCTTGCGGTGGAGCGCCCCGCCGTTTTGGCGGTCCTGCTTCTGTTCGGCGTATGGACGACCGTGAGCGTCGTGCACGCAAGCGAACCCGCCGCGAGCGGACCACCGCTCATGCGGCTGTGGATGGACATCGCGTTGGTTTTGGTCGCGTACGCGTTTCTCACCGATGCTCGTGCGAAGCTGACTGTGTTTAAAGGGTGGGCTCTCGGAACGGTCACCGCAGTAATTGCTGGATTGCTGTTCGGGCCGTCGCTAAGTGCCACCGAGGGGAGATTCGTTGCCGTGGGCACCGACCCCAACGAATTCGCGACGCTGTCTGTCGCGAGCATCGCGTTCTGCGTTGGCTTGGCTATCACGCGTGGGCGCGCCTCGGTCGAGCGTGCGCTCTGGTCGCTGTTTGCGGTCATCGCTTGCCTGGCCGTGTTTTTGACAGGCTCGCGGGGAGGGCTCGTGGCGCTGGCGGCCGCGGCGGTTGCCGCGGTCGCTGTGGCGCAGCGACGGCGAGGGCGGGCGCTTGCTGCCGTAATCGCGTTGTGCGGCCTGGCCGTCGCTTATTTCTCGGCCATTGCACCGCCGGAGGTGCGGGCGCGGATCATCAACCCGGGCTCGGGGACTGGGCGCACCGACCTGTGGACAGTCGCGACACGGATGATCGAAGCCAACCCGCTGCTCGGAGTCGGCGTGGGCAACTTCCCCGAGGAGGCAGGGCGCTACCTGCTCGTGCCCGGTCTCTTGCGTGAAACGCAGTTCATCGTCGTCGACCCGAAGGTGGCCCACAACGCTTATCTCGAGGTCGCGGCCGAGACCGGGTTGCCGGGACTCGCTCTCTTCGTCGCGTTGCTCGGGACCGCGTTCGCGTCGTGCCGGCGTGCCTGGCTGCGGGCCGAGGCCATCGGCGACCGCCACCTCTCGGTCGCGGCGCGAGCGCTCTTTGTCGCGCTCGTTGCCTATGCGGTTGCGATTGTTTGGCTTTCGCAGCAGTACGGGAAGCAGCTCTGGTTGCTGTTGGCCCTGGCCTTCGCTCTGCCCGATCTTGCAGCGGCACCCGACCGACAGAGAGCACTCTCGCCGCAAGCCTCGCAGCGTCGTCGACGGTGGACGGCGCCACGCGCCCGCAGACGAGCTGCAACGGCGACCACGAGCTAGGCGTGACCGTGAGGAGTGCTCGGGAGCCCATACGCGTGGTGCACGTTCTGCACCAGCTGACGTCGGGACTCGGTGGTGCCGAGGTGTTCACGGTTGATCTCGTTCACGAGCTACGTCGACGCGAAGTCGATGCGCGCCTCGCAGTCACGCGCTCGGCACCGACCGCAGTTGTCGAGGAGCTGGCGGACAGAGATATTCCGTTCTTCGCGGTGGGACGCACAGGACGACGGGAGGTGCACAAGTTCCGCCGCTTCATCTCTTACCTGCGCCGAGAGCGCGTCACGCTCGTCCACGGGCACATGTTCGGGTCCAACCTGTGGGCGACGCTGTGCGCGAAAGCGGCTGGGGTGCCGGCAACGGTCGTGCACGAGCACGCGTGGGCTTTCCAGCGCTGGAGCCCGCGCTCGATCGTCGACAGAACACTCATCGCTCCCTTGGCCGACCGCTTCGTAGCTGTCAGCGACTGGGTTGCGAGTGGTCTGGTCGAGGTCGAGCGCATACCCCGCGAGCGGGTGGTCGTCATTCCCGCCGGCCGGCGTCTTGCCGACCCCCTGCCCCGGTCGCGAGCGCGGGCAGAACTCGGGCTCGCCGCGAGTGATCTCGTGATCGGCACGGTAGCGGTGATGCGCCGCGAAAAGGCGCTCGACAAGCTCGTCCAGGCTGTCGCGATGCTTCGTGCGAGCACCAACGTGAAGCTCGTGCTGGTTGGTGATGGGCCCGAGCGGCAGCGAATCGTCCAGGCTGCACACGCAGCGGGTGTCGCCGATCGCACCTGGTTCGCTGGCGCCCGTCCCGACGCGGCGCGTCTCGTATCGGCTTTCGATGTGGCTGCTCTCAGCTCAGACTTCGAGGGCAGCCCGCTGTTCGTGATCGAAGCGATGGCGGCTGGGGTGCCTGTGGTAGCGCCCGCGGTTGGCGGTATCCCGGAGCTGGCAAGTGATGCGGCCGTGCTAGCGCCCGACAATTCTCCACGAGCCCTGTGCGCGGCTCTCGAGCGCGTCGTGGGCGACCGCCGCTTGCGCGAAACGCTGGGGCAGCGGGGCAAGCAACGCGCGCATCGCTACGAGATCGGACGCGTCGCCCAAGAGATTCACGCGCTCTACGAAGAGATCCTCGCTCGCCGCTGTCGCAGGTGAGCGCACGGTGCGTCAGGAACGCTGCGACGACGTGTGCCGCGGCGAGTCGCAGCACGTGCCGCTCGTGGGTTCGGTCAGTCGCTGTTAGCTCCTGTGCGCGACGGGGCGAGGGCGTGTTGCGCGCCACGCAAACCACTCGCGCAGCGCCAGCTCGACCGACGCAGCCACGGGGATCGCGATCAGTGCTCCGAACACGCCTAGTAGTTGCGCCCCGAAGAGAACGGCGACGATGACGACGAAGGGATGCACCTGCACGGTACGGCGCTGAACCAGCGGTTGCACGAGGTGGTTCTCGAGCTGCTGGTAGATCACCGCCCAGATCGCCCACACGATCGTCGTCGTAGGGAAATCGACGAACACCGTTACGAGCCCGATCAGAACGGCAGCGAGGGTGGCGCCGACGAGCGGAATCAGCGAGAACAAGCCCTGTATCAGCCCGAGCGGGGCAGCGAACGGAACGCCGAGAATCGTCAAGACGATGTACGCGAGCGTTCCCGACAGCGCTGCGATCACGAGCGCGCCGGCCGCGTAGCCGCCCACGGCGCGCGCAGTACCGTCGACCCAGCGAGCGAGGATCGCGCGCTGATCCGGTGGTCGCGTCGCGATCGCGAGATCGACCCAGCGACGCCCGTTGGCCACTAGGAAGACGCTCAGCACGAGCACAGTGACGATCGCGAACAGCGAGTTCACGACCGTGAAGCCGACGTCGCGCAGCGCCCGCGCCGCGTCCGGCACGCGCTCCGGCAAGCGCTGTGCCTCCGCACGGACCCGCTCGGTCACGCGGTAGTCGCGGTCGAGACGAGCGAGCGTCCGGTTGCGCTCGACGAAGCGCTGGAAGTCGCGCGCGTAGCGCGGCGCGTTGGCGGCGAGCTCCTGTCCCTCGCGAACGAGGGGCGGTACGACGACCGCAGCGAGCGCGACGGGAGTCGCGAGAACCAGCAAGTACACGCAGACGATCGCAAGCCAGCGGCGACGTACGATCGCTTCCAGGCGCCGGACCGGGCCCCCGAGCACCATCGCCAAGAAGGCAGCGGCGACGACCCAGGTCAGTGGCTGGCGCACAAGCCAGAGCAGGTAAAGCCCGGCGACCACGAGCGCCGCCACAAGCACCGTGCGCACAGCGGTCGCGACCGGCACCTCGATCGTCACGGTGCGCGGCGGCTCGCTGCCGCCGCGATCATCGCCGGCGGGGAGCTCGCTACCGCCGCGATCGGGGCCGCGGCTGGGCGGCTCGCTGCCCGCCTGAGCCCGGCGCTCGGCACCGGGCTCCTCGGGAGGTGTCGCTGCCGCTGTCACGTGAGCAGGCGCGGGTCGATCCCGCCGACGCCGAGCAACCCCGGGCCGGTGTGTACTGAGAGCACCGGACCGATCTCGCTCACGAAGTACGGATCGCACCCGAAGATCGCTCGGCAGCGCTCGACCAGCGTCTCGGCGGTGCCGGAATCGGCAACGTGCTGGACTGCCCAGGCTGTGCAACCCGCATCAGCCAGCTCGCGCGCATACTCGACCATCCGCTCGACAAGCCGCCGGTGAGTGCGTACGCGCTCGACCGGGACCATCTCGCCGTCGACCGTCAGGATCGGTTTCAGCTTCAGCGCGGTCCCGAGCCATGCGCGCGCCGCCCCGATCCGACCACCGCGACGCAGGTACTCGAGCGTGTCGATGCCGAACCACATACGCAGCGAGGCGCGCGCCGCCTCGACGCGCTGCTCGACGGCCGCCGCCGTGCCGCTCGTACGCGCCGCGGCCGCAGCGGCGAGAACAAGGAAACCGAGGCCCCCAGCCGCGGTGCGCGAGTCGATCACGTGGACGCGCTCGCCGCCTTTGCCTTCGCGCTCGAGTTGTGCGGCCGCCTGGCGAGCGGACTCGGCGGTACCCGACAGACCTCCCGAGATGTGGATCGACACCACCGTTCGCCCGTCCGCCAATAAGGGCTCGTATGCGGCGACGAAATCGCCTACCGACGGCTGCGAGGTCGTCGGTAGCCGTTCACTTCGGCGCAACCGCTCGAGAAACGCCGCCTGGTCGTCTATCTCCGTCTCGGGAATCTGCCGCTCGCCTTCGACGATGTAAAGCGGAACGACGACGATCCCCTCGCGGGCAAGCAGCTCGGGCGGCAGGTACGAGGTACTGTCGGTGACGATCGCGACCGGCGAGCGTTGTTCCGGCTCGGGCATCTGTTCGCCGGGAGACTAGTGCAGCGCCTCCGGTCGCCATAGCCCGGGACGGCCGCGACCGCTGCACCTAAACTCGGCAGCAAACGCGGTGCACAGCCGCGTGGTAGCGAGCCAAGCTGCTCTCGCCTCTTGCGGAGGAGCCGCGCAGGAGCGTCGACGACATGGCGTTGAGCACGAGCGAATTGGAAGCGGCGCGGAGGCGTCTCGAGACCCGCCTCGCCGAGCTCGAGGCCACACTTGCCAGAGTCGGGCGGGTCGAGCCGGACAGCGAGTTCGCCCACGTCGACAACCATCCGGGCGACGTAGCGAGCGACCTTCACGACCGCGAGCTCGACGAAACGACTCTCATGCTGTTGCGCGACGAGCGCGACCGGATCGGCGCGGCGCTGCGAGCGATCGCCCACGGCACCTACGGTTTCTGCATCGACTGCGGGCGCGAGATCCCGCGCGAGCGCCTGCTCGCCGCCCCCGACGCGTTGCGCTGCTTGCCCTGCCAGCGACGTCGCGAGGGCTATCTGCGGCAGCACATCGCCAGAAGCGAGTGACGGACGCCACGGGCGGCGCGCACCTTCCCGGCTGCTGCGCCGAGCGCCGCGGGCGCGCGTCGCTCGTCTAATCGTCGCGAAGGTTGTTCTCGAGCGGGATCGGGCGCGCTGCGGGGCCGCTCGGGGTGTCCGCGGCGGGCGGACTCGGTTCGGTCCGCTGGCCGCGTGCGCTGTCGTCGCCTTCGTTGGCGCTTGCGTCGACGCCCAAAAGCTCCTGCAGCTCGCCGCTCTCGAACATCTCCGTGACGATGTCGCAGCCGCCGATCAGCTCGCCGTCGACGAACAGTTGCGGGATTGTCGGCCATCCCGACAGCGCCGACAGCTCCTCGCGGATGCGCGGGTCGGGCAGGATGTCCATCGCCGCGTAACGCACACCGAGACCGCTCAGGATCGCCGCGACACGCGCGGAAAAGCCGCAACGTGGTTGGTCGGGCGTGCCTTTCATGAACAGCATTACGCGGTTCTCGCGGATCGCGCGCTCGATGAACTCGCGGATCTCCTGACGCGTGAGCTCGTCGTTGTTGAGAGATGGTTCGGTCATTTCGCCTCCTCCGGCGCGAGGGTCTTCAGCGACAGAGCGTGTATCGGGCCGCCGATCTCGTCACCGAAGATCGCGTACACAAGTTTGTGGCGCTCGAGCCGCGAGAGGCCGCGAAAACGGTCGGAGACGATCTCGCAGCGGAAGTGGTCGCCCCCGCCAGTGAGGTCCTCGACGGTCACCCGCGCGCCCGGTAGCGCCGCCTCGATCCGGCCCCTGATCTCGTCGACCGAAGGCACGCCGGCGACGATAGCGCTACGCCAGGTGGGGTTGCCGCTTCGAGCGCCTACAATCGCACCACGATGGTGACGCTGACCGAGTTCGCCGCTCAGAAGGTTCGCGAGTTCATGGCCGCGCAGGGCGCAAGCGAGGGGGAAGTCGGGTTGCGCGTCGGCGTGCGCGGCGGCGGCTGTTCGGGCTTCCAGTACGCGCTCGCGCTCGACGAGCAACGCGACGGCGACCACGTCTTCGAGTCGCAGGGCATCCGGGTGTTCGTCGACCCGGCGAGTCTGCGCTACGTCGACGGTTCGACCGTCGATTACACGGAAAGCTTCATGGGCGCGGGCTTCCAGGTCGAGAACCCCAACGTCGTAGCGTCCTGCGGCTGCGGTTCCTCGTTCCGTATCGCCGACGAGGAGCCGTCGTGCGGCGCGGCGGTCTGACCTAGACAGCGACGCACGGCGGCGAGCCGCCGGGCGCACGCGCGATGCCGCCGCGCAGGCGCTGTGCACTAGCGCGTCGCTCGCTGCCGCCTACGCGCCCTGTTGGGTAGGGTGCGCCCCGTGCGGCTTGTCAACTACCGAGATCGACAGGGTCGCGTTCGCGCTGGTGTTGTGCGCGAGGGGGTCGTCTACCGCGCCGAGGTGGCGACCGAGACCGGCGGCGACGATGCGCAGTCCGCGACGGTCGACGACCTGGTGGCGAGCGGCCAGCTCGGCAGCGTGCACGCCGGCGAGACCGTCGGTCGCCTCGACGAGGTCTCGCTCGAGCCGCCGATCCTCGCTCCCCAGAAGATCGTCTGCATCGGCCTCAACTACCGCTCGCACGCCGAGGAGCAAGGGGCCGAGCCACCGTCGCAGCCCACGTTTTTCGCCAAGTTCCGCAACGCGCTCGCGGCGCCGGGAGCTACCGTGCCGCTGCCCCGGCTCAGCGCCAAAGTGGACTACGAGGCAGAGGTCGCTTTCGTGGTCGGGCGGCGCTGCAAGGACGTACCCGAGGAGCGGGCGCTTGACTGCATCGCTGGCTACACGCTGTTCAACGATCTGTCGGCCCGCGACCTGCAGTTCGCTACCCCGCAGTGGATGCCGGGCAAGGTTTTCGACGGCTCGGCGCCGATGGGACCGGCCCTGGTCACGCCCGACGAGGCCGGCAGCCACGACGCGATCGACATCGAACTGTTGTTGAACGGCGAGCAGATGCAGGCGGCGACGACGGCCGATCTGGTGCACTCGATACCGGCGCTCGTCGCTCATCTCTCGGCGCTGATGACGCTCGAGCCTGGCGACGTCGTCGCCACCGGAACGCCTGCCGGCGTCGGCAGCTTGCGCAAGCCGCGCGTGTGGTTGCGCCCCGGCGACGAGGTCATAGTGCGGTCCCGCGTGCTCGGCGAGCTCGTGACGCGCATCGGCGCCGCGGGCTGAGCGCAGGCGCGCCTTCGAACGCAACTTCCGCTGCAAATCGCGGCTGCGCTCTCAACTCGACGGGCGAGCTGCCGATCTGGAGCGCATGGATATCCGTGCCGGACTGCTCGAGTACGGCGGTCGTCGCGTCGACGGCAGGCGCATCGCCGCCGGGTTGGTCGACGCCGTGGTTTGCGCCGGGATCTTCGTGATCGTGCAGGGGGTGACCGGCGGTGGTGTGCAGGGCGGCGCGATGGCCGTGCTGTGGTCGCTCTACTACTTCGTAGCGCTGGAAGCCTTGAACGGGCAGACGCTCGGCAAGCGGCTTTTCCGCCTGCGCGTGTTCCGCACGGACGGCAGCCTGCCCGGGTTCCGCGAGGTGTTGCTGCGCAACGTCTTGCGACTGGTCGACGCGCTGCCCGTCTATCTGGTCGGGCTGGTGAGCATGTGGCGTACCGGCGAGCGGCGACAGCGCCTCGGCGACATCGCAGCTGGAACGTTGGTACTAGACCAGAACGCCGAGCCGGAGCGAGCCGCCGCGTCCCCTGCCGGCGTCACGTGGGTAGCGGAAGAGCGGGCCAGCGAAGCTAGCGAAGAGGCTGCGCTGTGGGAAGACGCAAGCGGCGCCCAGGGCGAGACCGTCGAGACGGTCGAGAGCGTCGACGCCCCCGCGGCGCTCGCGTCCGAGCAGGCGGCGCCCGTAGAAGAGGGGCCTGCGTTCGCGGCCGAGGAAGTCGCACCAGCGCCCGACGAACCACCGGCCACGGCCGAGGAGGCGGACACCTCTTCCGACGAGGGGCTCGCTGTGGCCGAGGGCGCGCCGGCTGTGGCCGGGGAGGAGCAGGCTGTGGCCGAGAAGCAGGCGCGGGCGGTCGCCGAGCAGGCGCCGGCTTCGGCAGAGGAGCAGCTGGGCGGCGCCGAGCAGGCGTCCGCGGTCGAGCCCGACCGCCCCGCCGCGACAGAGGGTGCGAGCGAAGCCGATCGGGCGGAGGGCTCCATGGCCCCGTCGCGCGACGCGAGCGCTGAGGGTTCGACGCCAGCGGACGACAGCGTGACCGGCGACGTCGCTACGCCCGACAGCGCTGGCGGAGAGGTGCGGGTGCGACAGACTCAGGTCGTCTCGTCGCCGATCGAGTTGCTGATGGGCGACTGGGAGAGCGGTGGCTCCGGCGGCGGCGACCGCGACCGCGCCACGGGCAACGGGCGCTGATCGCAGCGCTCGTCGTGCACGCGGATAGGCTGCTGGAGGTGCCAGCGGCCGAGCGCGCAGCTAGGGCAGCGGTGGCGGTGGTCGGCTCCGGGCCGGCCGGCATGTACGTAACAGGGTTCCTCTTGCGGCAGCGGCCGGGCGCGGTGGCCGTCGACGTCTACGAGCGTCTGCCGACCCCGTGGGGGCTCGTTCGCTTTGGCGTGGCCCCCGACCACCAGAACATCAAAGCGGTAGCGCGTGCCTTCGAGCGCGTCGCGCGGCTCGCCGGTTTTCGCTTCCTCGGCAACGTCGAAGTCGGCCGCGACGTCGCGCTCTCCGAGCTCCTCGACGTGTACGACGCGGTGGTGGTGGCGACCGGCGCGCCGGTCGACCGCGAGCTTGGTATACCCGGCGAGGACCTTCCCGGTTCGCTCGGCGCGGGCGCCTTCGTCAGCTGGTACAACGGCCATCCCGACTACCGCGACCTGCCCGTCGACCTCTCGTGCGAGCGGGCAGTCGTGGTCGGCAACGGCAACGTCGCCGCCGACGTCGCGCGCATCCTGCTCTCGCCCCCCGATCTTTTGGCGCGCACCGACATCGCCGACCACGCTCTGGAGACGCTGCGGACCAGCCGTGTGCGCGAGGTGGTGATCGTCGGGCGCCGGGGCCCCGCCGAGGCGTCGTTCACGAACCCCGAGCTGCGTGAGCTCGGCGCGATACCGGGCTGTGCGGTCGTGGTCGATCCGCGCGAGCTCGAGCTCGAGCCGGCCTCGCGCAGCGCGCTCGCTCGCGCCGACGATCCAACAAGGCGTCGCAATCTCGAGACGTTCAGCGAGTTCGCGCGCCGCCAGGGCGGGCACGCCGAGCGACGGCTGCGTTTTCTCTTCCGCCGCTCCCCGCTGCGCATCGTCGGCGACCGTCGTGTCGCGGCCGTCGAGGTGGTGCGCAACACGCTCGTCGAAGATGGCGGTCGTGTGGTTGCGCTAGCCACCGAGCGGACGGAATCGATCGCGTGCGGGCTCGTGGTGCGGGCGGTCGGTTTCCGCAGCGAGCCCTTGCCCGAGCTTCCCTTCGATGCCAAGCGCGGGATAGTTCCCAACGACCGGGGGCGGGTGCTCGATCCGGCCAGTCGCGCCCCTCTGCCAGGTCTCTACGTTGCAGGGTGGGCTAAACGGGGGCCGACAGGGGTGATCGGCACGAACAAGCAGGACGCCGCCGAGACGGCCGCGGCGGTGCTCGAAGATCTCGCCAGGCAGGCGCCGGCCGAGTCGCAAGCGCCCGCCGACCCGGTGCGATCCGCCGATCGCCACCGCGACCCTCTCGACGAGCTCGGCTTGCGCGACCGGGTAGTGCTCATCGACTACTCGGGATGGCTGCGGATCGACGCTGCCGAACGCGAACGCGGGCGCGCCCAAGGACGCCCGCGGGTCAAGTTCTCAGATCGACGCGATCTCCTTCGGCAAGCCCTCGCCGGCGTAGAGCACCATCCGGTTGCACAAGGACACGAGCGCCGCTAACGAAGGCGGGGCCACGCGGCCGCTTTCGAGCACCTCGTCGAGCGGTGCAAGCGCTTCCCGCCTCTCCCCATCGGCGACAGTGTTCGCGATTCGTCGGGCACTGGCGAGCGCGGCCTTGATCGCTCCTGCTTCCGTCGTCCAGAACGCCTCGAAGCGGCGGCGCTGGTCGCCCTGAAGGCGCGGCGCTGCCGCTAGCTCGCGCCCGCACAACAGCACGGCGAACTCTCCCGACGCGGCGACGATCGCCCAGTCGCGACGTGCCTCGGAGGCGGAGGGAAGCGGCAGCTCGCAAACCGCCCCCGCGCGTGCCCGCCGGAAGTCGGCGAAGGCGAAACAAGCGTCGGCCGCGCTCGCGAGGTCGGCCCAGCGCTGCGCGGACTGGCGGAAAAAGCGCTCGCGCTGAAAGAAGCCGACAACCACGCCGCCCCGCAGGCGCAAGGCGATTTCGTCCTCGATCGCGCGGCTGATCGCGACCAACGTGCGCTTGGTGACGACAAGACGCGGCACGCCCACCGCCACGCTCGCTGCGTGGACGAAGGGGCTTCCCGGAGCAGCGACCTCGTCGCGGGCGAGAGCGATTGCGGCCTCGAGCGACAGTCCCTGAGCACGCAGTGTCGTGACGCGGCGCACCGCCTCGACGGTGTCGCGGTCGAAGAGACGCCGGCCCGAGGGGCTGCGGCGCGGTCTCGGAAAGCCGTAACGGCGCTCCCACGTCCGCAGAGTGGCTTGCGGCACGCCGGAAGCGGCGGCCAGTTCGGCGATTCCGATCAGGTCGTGCTCGTCCGGCATCTCAGGCGGAAGCGTGGCATGCGGCGCGCTCGCGCGGAAGGAGAAAGCTAGTCAGAATGAATAGCTATAGTTGGTCATGATGAAACATAAAGCGGGCAGTGCAGTGCAGAGGGCAGAGCAGACGGGCCTGGCGAACACGCACGTGTTCGAACGCGTCTATCGCGAGTGCGCACCGCTAGCGCGCGCCGCTGCGACGCGGGTGCTGGGCGATCCCGAGGCCGCCGAGGACGTAGTGCAGGACGTCTTCCTCGGGCTTTGGCAGCGGCCCGAACGGTTCGATCCGCGGCGGGCGTCGGCCGCTACCTACATCACCATGGTGGCGCGCTGTCGAGCGCTCGATGCCGCCCGTTCGCGTACTGCCGCGACCGGTGCGGTGGAGCGTCTCAGCGCGCGCGAGCGCGGCACGCTGGCGGCAGCGGCGGGGCCGGACGAGATCGCGCTGACACGCGACGACGCGCGCCGAGCGGTACGTGCCCTGCGTGCCGTGCCGATGGAACAGCGGCGAGCGGTCGCCCTGCGCCTGCTGCTTGGGCTCAGCACCGAAGAGGTCGCGGAACTCGAGCGCTCACCAACGGGAACCGTCAAAAGCAGAGTCCGGCTCGGCTTGGCGAAGGCACGCGCCGAGCTCAAGAAAACCAGCGCGCGTTCGGCCCACGCCACGGCTTTCGGCTCGCCACCCGCACGGCAGGCGGCGTGAGTGGCGGGAGCCACATCGGGAGCAGCAACGGGGCGGGTCCGCGTCGGTCCAGCGGTCCCGCGCCGTCGCTCGACGGAGCGGTCCAGCGCGGTGCCGAAGCTGCGGCGAGCGAACGGCTTTTGACTCTCAGCGAGGTAGCGCGGTTGGTCGGCGTCGCTCCCGCCACTCTGCGCACCTGGGAGCGCCGCTACGGCTTCCCGCGGCCGCGGCGGACGCCTGGCGGGCGCCGCGCGTACGACTGGCAGGCAGTCGAACAGCTACGCCGGGTGCAAGCGCTACGGCGCGAAGGGGTGTCGCTGCCAGCCGCTATCTCACGCGCCGCGGGGGTCGCGGCTGGCACCGCTGCCAGCGAGCTAGCGGGAACGGCGCCTGCGAGCGCGATCGCGACCGCTGGTCGCGGCTCGCTGTTCGCCGCCCTGCGGCGCCGCCTACCACGACTGCAGTCGCACGTCCAGACGAAAGCCGCGCTCACAGCACTGAGCCACGGCGTCGAGGACGAGGCGGCGGCAAGCGACGAGCTGTGGGCGATCGTCGGCTGTTTCCAACGCGCGCGTTTTCTGCGCTCGTCGCTCGCGCGCTGGGAGGCGCTCGCCGAGGGTGCGCAGGTGTGCCTTGCCTTGCACTGCGGGCCCGGCGGAGTCCGTTCCCGCAAGAGCGCACTCGCCGAGGTAGTTCTGGAGCCCCGCCACCCGCTAGCACGCGAGTGGTCGCTGGTCGCGTACGGTCCCGCGCTGACTTTCGCGCTCGTCGCGCGGGAGCGTCTCGAGCCCGCTTCGGCGGAGAGCGAGCGCACGTTCGAGGCGCTCGTGACGCTCGACAGCGAGGACGTCCGTACCGCGATCGTGTGCGCCGCCGAACTCCTGGCCGCAGCGGGCAGCGGCAGGCAGCCACGCAAGGGGGCTACCCCGGCCGCCTCACCCGCGAGCGGGCTCGTCGAGCTCGCCGAGCGCTTGCGCAGCGTGTGTGCGCGGCGCGACGGCACCTCGCCGACGCCGACTGTCGCCGTGTCTCTCCTACAACGCACCCTCGCTCACGTCGGGGGCTCAGGAAGGTGAGCAGCAAGTTGGTCGGAAGCAGCGAGTTGGTGCGACGTGTGCTCACAACCCGAGTGCACCGCTTCGAGCAGGACCAGATCCTCGCGCAACCGCTCGCCGCCGTTTTTCCGTTCTTCGCCGACCCGCGGAACCTCGAGGCGATCACGCCGCCGTGGCTGCGCTTCCGCATCGAGCGCGCTCCCGCTGCGGTCGTCGAGGGCGCCGAGATCGTCTACACGCTCCGCATTCGCGGCGCGCCGGTGCGCTGGCTAACCGCGATCGTCGCGTGGGAGCCGCCCTACCGCTTCGTCGACGTGCAGGTCACCGGGCCCTACCGGCTCTGGCACCACACGCACACCTTTGAAGAACATCCCCGCGGCACCTTGGTGCGCGACCGCGTGTTCTACGCGCTGCCGTTCGGGCCGTTCGGCGAGCTCGCCCACCGCCTTTTCGTACGCCGCGATATCGAGCGGATCTTCGCCTATCGCAGCGTCGAGCTGGCGCGCCGCTTCGGCGAAGCGTGACCCGCGAGCGGGATCACCTCCGGGAGGGGCCGAGAGCCGGGCGAGCGTTCAGTGAGCGATGTCGGCGGGCATCGCTACGCGTTCGCCGTCGAGTGCGTCTAGCGCCCGCGTCAGCGAACAACGGATGCAGGTAAAGATGGGAGTTTCCGAGCGCGTGTAGCTGCTCGACTCGGTGGCTCGCAAGGTCTCCACGAGGTCGAGGAACTCCAGTGGGTCGTCGCAGTCGAAGGCGACGACGAACTCCTGGTCGTCCAGCCCGAATGAGTAGGTGGTGTTGGTATCGATACCGGTGAAGCGACGACCGACCTCGATGTGCTCGCGCATGATCCGCATCCGCTCCTCCGCCGGTAGGCGATACCACTCGCGCTTCTTCCACATCGGGTAGACGACGAGGTAGCGGCCGTCCTGTCCCTCACGCGGCGCGAGCGGTTGCGGGCGATCGGCGTAGGGCGAGGGTTTCGTCGCCGACAGGTACGAGTACGCGATGCGCGCGTAGCCCATGAGCCCGGTCTGGTTGAGGAGGACGTGCAGTTCGTGGATCGGTTCGAGCGTCGGCGCCGCGGTGCGCAACATCAGGTCGCAGTCGCCGCGAGTGCCGACAAGCGAGTAGCTGCGCAGAAAGTGCCGCTCGGCGAACGACTCGCAAGCGGCGCGAACTTCTTCTTTGTGGCGAGCACGTTCCTCGCGCGGGAGTCGACGCCAGGACGGGTCGACGGCCAGGAACGTGTACTTGACGAAGTGCCTGCGAGCCACGTCTCGTCCTGCAGTTTGCCACGCCTCGCAGCGACGCGTGCTGGGGCGAGCCCGCGGCCAGCGGGGGCAGCGTTACGATTTGCCGGTGCGCGTTGCCGTTATCTCGCCCTACTCGCTGAATTACGCGGGCGGGGTCGGACAGCACGCCGAAGCGCTCGTGCGTGCCCTGCGGGCGCGAGGTCACGATGCCCTGCTCCTGGCGCCGGTCGATCCCGACGACCGCTGGGCGCGCTTCCTGCACCGTGGGGCGCGGCCGCTCGCGCGCGAGCTCCCGGAGTGGGTGGTGCCACTAGGGCGGACGGTCGCCCTGCCCGCCAACGGCGCCCTCTCCAACCTCTGCCTGACCGCCAACGGCGTCGCCCGGCTCAGCTGGTGGCTGCGCCACGGAGAGTTCGACGTCGTCCATGTGCACGAGCCGAACGCACCCGCGGTCAGCTGGTTCGCCGTCGAACACGCACGCGCGCCGGTGGTCGCCACCTTTCACGCCTACTCGACGAGCCGTCCCGCGAACTGGTTCGCGGCCAACGTCGCCGGTTGCCGCCGCCTCTACCGCAAGATCACTCGGCGCATCGCCGTGTCCGAAGCTGCTGCATGGACCGCGCGGCGCTTCTACGGCGGTCGCTACGAGCTCATACCGAACGGAGTCGATCTCGCCGCCGGGCGCGCCGCGCGCGCCAGCGTGACGGCCGAACGCGCCGCAGGCGGCAGCAGCGGTGGCCGCGGCCACCTCGAGGTGCTGTTTTTGGGGCGGGCCGACGAGCGCAAGGGTTTGCCGGTGCTGCTGCGTGCGTTCGAGGCCTTGCGTCGCGCCGGCGTCGCGGCGCGTCTCGTGGTCGCCGGCCCCGACCGGGAAGAGGTCGAGGTGCTTTCGATCGACGACGACGGTATCGTCGCGCTGGGGCGCGTCGACGAGCGGACCAAGTGGCGCCTCCTCGCCAGCGCCGACCTGCTCGCAGCACCGGCGTTGGGTGGCGAAAGCTTCGGCATGGTGCTGACCGAGGCGTTCGCTGCTGGCACTCCGGTGGTCGCCAGCGACATTCCCGGCTACCGCGACGTCGTTACCGGCGGAGCGAGGGCCGAGGGCGCGGGTGCGCCCCCGGGCATCCTCGTCCCCCCGGGCGACGCCCTCGCTCTCGCCGCGACGTTGCGCGAGCTCGCCCACGATCGCCAGCGGTTGGCGGCACTCGCAAGTGCTGCCGAGCGCGCCGCCGAGCGCTACGACTGGCAGCGGGTAGCGCAAGAGGTCGAGAGCGTCTACGAGCAGGCTATCGCTGCCCCGCGGACGAGCGGGCTGCGCGCGCGCGTCGGCCTTGCCGCGGCCGAGACGCCGCCGCCTCCGCGACCGTGTGCGGTTCCCGAGCCCGCCCCGACGACGCCGCTCGACGGACAGCGCACTAGGCGGGCGCTGCGCCGCGCCGCGACGGCGCTCGGTGCCGTCGTCGGCTCCGCCCTCGCCTGGCTGGCCGTCGAGCGGCTAGGACTCGACAGCATCGCCGCCGCCCTCATCAAAGCCGCGCCGCTGTGGGTAGCTGCCGCTGTCGCGTTGATGGCCGCATCGCTGCTCCTGCGTGCCGAGGCGTGGCACGCGATCTTGCGCAGCGCGCTGGCGGCCGTGCGCGTCCGGCGTCGCGACGCCGCTCGCGCGACGATGATCGGCGTCCTGATGTCGGCGACGTTGCCCGCGCGCCTCGGCGAGCCCTCGCGAGCGCTCGTCGTCGCGCGCCGGCTCGGCCGCGTGCGTGACCGCCTGCCGATCGTGCTCGGAACGCTGATCTCGCAAACTGTGCTGAACCTGGCGGCGCTCGCGGCCCTCGCGGTTGTCACGCTGTCTTCGCTCGACGGTTTGCGCACCCGCCCGGCAGCACTGGTCGGCGTCGTCGCCGTGCCGTTGGCGCTCGTGGTTTTGATCGCGGCTTTTCCTTGGCTCGTGCCGCGCGACGTGGCGGCGAACGGCGGTCGCATCTCCGCGCTCGCTGCGCTCGCGCGCGAGCTCGTCGGGAGAGTTCGAAGCGGGCTGCGCGTCTTTCGCCGTCCCCGCCTCGCGCTGTGGGCATCGATCTGCCAGACCGGAGCGTGGGCTCTGCAGCTCGCCGCCTGCTACGTCCTTTTGAGCTCGCTCGGCATTCACGTCGAGGAACCTTTCGCGGCGGCTGCCGCCGTGCTCTTCGCCGTCAACATCACTGCGGTGTTGCCGGCGACGCCGTCGAACATCGGCGTCTTCCAAGCGGCGTGTGTCGCGGTTCTGTCGGCGTACGGCGTCGGACGTGCCGACGCGCTCGCGTACGGAATCATCCTTCAGGCGGTCGAGATCGGCACCGCGTTCGCGCTCGGTCTTCCGGCGCTGGTCCGCGAAGGATTGACGTGGCGCGAGCTGCGCGTTCGGGCGCTCCATGCCGCGCCGATCGAGCTGCCGCCCGCGCCGATCGCGGTCCGCGAGCGGCCAGCGCGCGCCGAGAGCTGAACCTGGCCCGGGCGCTCCGCCGACGGCCGCGATGCCCGACAGGCACTGTGTCCCGTTTAGCATCAACGGTTCATGGCTCGCGACAACGTGATCGATCTGGCTCGGCGCCGCGTCGTCGTGTTCGACGGCGGGATGGGGGCCACGCTCGAGCAGTTCGACCTCACGCCCGAGGATTACGGAGGTTTGCAGGGGAAGTGCCACGAGGCGCTTGTTCTCAACCGTCCCGACGTCATCCAGGGCGTGCACGAGTCGATGCTCGATGCCGGCGCGGAGGTGGTCGAGACCTGCACCTTCCAGGCCAGCCGGATCAAGCTCGACGAGTGGGGCCTAGGCGAGCACACGGTCGAGATCAACCGCCGGGCCGCCGAGATCGCGCGTGCCGCGTGCGGCGAAACGCGCTGGGTGGCGGGGTCGATCGGGCCCACAGGTCAGCTTCCCGCCTCCGACGATCCCGAGCTCGGCCGGATCCGCTTCGGCGAGCTCGTCGAGGTGTTCCGCGAACAGGCGCGCGGGCTCCTCGAGGGCGGCGTCGACCTCGTGATCATCGAGACCGCCCAGGACATCCTCGAGGTCAAGGCCGCTGTTTTCGGCGTCCGTGAAGCGTTCCGCGACGTCGGGCGCAGCGTGCCGATCCAGTGCTCGGTGTCGCTGCTTCCCCAGGGGGGCAAGATGCTGCTCGGCACCGACATCGCGGCGGTGCTCGCGATCCTCGAGGGGCTGCGCGTCGACGCGATCGGGCTCAACTGCTCGACCGGTCCCGAGGACATGCGCGACGCGATCCGCTACCTCGGCGAGCACGCCACCGTACCTGTGCACTGCATCCCCAACGCCGGCATCCCGCGCCAGGGACCGAACGGCGAGACGATCTTTCCCGAGACACCCGAGCACATCGCGAAGGTGCTGACCGAGTTCGTCGAACGCCACGGCGTCGCGATCGTCGGTGGCTGCTGCGGCACCACGCCGGCGCACATCCGGGCGATCGCTGAGTCGGTCGGCGGCCGCGAGGTGGCGCCGCGCCCGGCACCGGGCCCGCCGCAGCTTGCGTCGATGATGACCGCGACACCGCTGGTGCAGGAGCCGCGCCCGACGCTGGTGGGCGAGCGCGTCAACGCCCAGGGGTCGCGCAAGGCGAAAGAGCTGCTCCTCGCCGACGACTACGACGGGATCGTGCAGATCGCCGAGGACCAGGTGCAAGGGGGCGCCCACGTCCTCGACGTCTGCGTGGCGCTGACCGAGCGCCAGGACGAAGCCGAACAGATGCGCGAGGTCGTCAAGCGCATCTCGCTCACACAGCCAGCTCCGATCCAGATCGATTCGACCGAGCCCGACGTCATCCGCGCCGCGCTCGAGCAGATCCCCGGGCGACCGATCGTCAATTCGATCAACCTCGAGGGCGGGCGCGAAAAGCTCGACCGTGTGGTGCCGCTCGCCAAGGCCCACGGCGCGGCGCTGATCGCCCTGACGATCGACGAAGAGGGGATGGCGAAGACGCGCGAGCGCAAGCTCGCGGTGGCGCAGCGCATCCACGACCTCGTCTGCGGCGAACACGGGTTCGATCCCGAGCTGTTGATCTTCGACTGTCTCACCTTCACGCTCACCACCGGCGACGAGGAGTGGCGCAACTCGGCGATCGAGACGATCGAAGGGATCCGCGCGATCAAGCGCGAGCTACCGCGCTGCAAGACCTCGCTCGGCATCTCGAACGTCTCCTTCGGCGTCTCGCCGCAGGCGCGCGCGGTGCTCAACTCGGTCTTCCTCCACCACTGCGTGGAGGCTGGGTTGGACCTGGCGATGGTCAACCCCAACCACATCACGCCGTACGCCGAGATCTCGGCGGAAGAGCGCGAGCTCGCCGACGATCTTGTCTTCAACCGGCGCCCCGACGCGCTCGAGCGCTTTATCGCCCACTTCGAAGCGAAGGGCGCCGATGCCGAGGCCGACGCGTCGACCGACCCCACCGCCGGCATGGAGCCCGAGGAGGCGCTCCACTGGCACATTCTCAGACGTCGCAAGGAGGGCGTCGAAGAGTGGATCGACCGTTGCGTCGAGAAGATCGGCGCCGTGCCGACGCTCAACGACGTTCTGCTACCGGCGATGAAAGAGGTCGGCGACAAGTTTGGGGCCGGCGAGCTGATTCTGCCCTTCGTTCTGCAGTCGGCCGAGGTGATGAAGCGCTGCGTGGCGCGTCTCGAGCGCTATCTCGATCGCATCGAGGGGCACACCAAAGGCACGGTCGTTCTTGCCACCGTCTTCGGCGACGTGCACGACATCGGCAAATCGCTTGTCAAGACGATCCTCGAGAACAACGGCTACAAGGTCGTCGACCTCGGCAAACAGGTTCCGGTCGACACGATCATCAACGGTGCGCTCGAGCACAAGGCCGACGCGATCGGACTTTCGGCGCTGCTGGTTTCGACCTCCAAACAGATGCCGATCTGCGTGCGCGAACTGCACGAACGCGGCCTCGACTTCCCGGTGCTAGTCGGCGGGGCGGCGATCAACCGCGACTTCGGCCGCCGCATCCTGTTCCCGCGCGACGACTCCGACGAGGTGTACGAGCCCGGCGTCTTCTACTGCCGTGACGCGTTCGAGGGCCTGGCGGTGATGGACCAGCTGGTCGAGCCCGAGCGGCGTCGCGAGCTCGTCGAGCGCATCCGCCGCGAGGCGTTCGCGCTCCGCCGCGCGGGCGACAAGCGCCGCGAGCGCGGTCCGACCGACGACGCGTCGGTGCGCTCGGCTGTGCGCACTGACGTACCTGTGCCGCAGCCGCCGTTCTGGGGGGTGCGCGAAATCGACGTCGACTTCGACGAGGTCTTCCCGCACCTCGACGTGCACGTTCTCTTCAAGCTCCACTGGGGCGGGCGCGGCGTCAAGGGCGAGGAGTGGGAGCGGCTCGTGCGCGAAGAGTTCCGCCCGCGGCTCGAGCGGATGTGGCGCGAGCAGGACTACCTCGAGCCGCGCGCGCTACTCGGTTACTTCCCCTGCGCTTCGCAAGGCAACGAGCTGATCGTCTTCGACCCCGAAGATCCCGAGCGCGAGCTCGAGCGCTTGGTGTTCCCGCGCCAACCCGATCACGATCGGCTCTGTCTTGCCGACTTTTTCCGGCCGCTCGAAGCGGGCGAGCGCGACGTCGTCGCGCTGCAAGCGGTCACTGTCGGGCCGAAGGCCACCGAGCGCGTGCAGGAGCTCGAACGGCGCGGCGAGTTCGCCGAGCAGTTGTACGTGCACGGGCTCGCGGTGCAAGCCGCCGAGGGTCTCGCCGAGTGGCTGCACTTCAAAGTCCGCGAACAGCTCGGGATCCCGCCCCACCAGGGCCGCCGCTATTCGTGGGGTTACCCGGCTTGCCCCGACCAGGCCGAGCACGTCAAAGTCGAGCGGCTGCTCGGCTTCTCCCGCATCGGCATAACGCTCTCCGGTGGTTACGCTCTCGAGCCCGAGCAGTCGACGGTCGCGCTGGTGGCGCACCATCCGCAAGCGATCTACTTCGGCATGAAGTCGGGCCGGATACCCTCCGGCGAGGCGCCCGACGAGGTGATTGCTCTCTCGGAGAAGTCGGCCGGCCCGGCCCCGTCACGGGCCGCGACAGGCTCCGTAGCGCAGCCCAGCAAGGACTGAGGCTGTAAACCGCCTGTCTTTGACAGCGCGCGAGCGCGTTGTAAGTTCGGCGCGTGGCGAGCCCAGAGCGCGAGGAGGAGCTCCTCGAGCGCCTGCTCGAGCGCGTTCCGAAGGCGCCCGAGACGGTGGCGACGGCTGCCGCTGCACCCGCTCTCGCCCAGGTCGAGATGCAGCGCTTGGTGAGCAACGACCTCGAGCGGTTGCTCGATCCCGCGCCACTCGCTGCCGAGTGCGGCTGGGGGTGGCTCGCCGACGGTTGTGGCTACGCCGCGTCGCGTGTCGAGATGCCCGGGGTGCGACCGGAGATGATCGAGTGGTGGTTCACCTGGTTTCCGCACCACTCGCTCCGCTACCGGATCTGGCATCCGCGGGCGCACTTCGCGACCGAGCTCGTGCGCGAGCCGACACCCGCGGCTAGCCGGAGTGACCGTCGCACACTTCCCTTCTGGGGAGCGGTGCACGACTCGACCGAGGACGTCGGCTTCGGGCGCAGGCGTTTGCGCATCCGGTTCGTCGAGCCGTGGAAGCTCGGTTTTCCTCGCGACACACTCGAGCGGCCCAACGTCGGCCTTGTCTCTTGCGCCGTCGTTGGCGAGCCAAGGCTCGGTGTCGAACACACATGTCTCGCACACGTCTTCTTACGCTCGCCAGATGACGGGCTGGTCCTGCGCAGCCGTTTTTGGATCGGTGCCGCTCTGCGCCCTTACGGGCCTCGCCCGCTCGGGCAGCTCGCAACGCCGCTGCTCCGACGCAAGCTCGTGCGCCGCGTTGCGATTCCGCGGGTGGCGCCCCGCTCGCTGCTCCTGCACTGCGGCGAGGAGTTCGCCAACCTGGCAGCGATCCTGCCCGACCTTTACGCGCGCTTCGGATGCCCGAGCTGAGCCAGCGAACGTCTTCGCCCCGGTAGGTGCCGAGCGCCGTATAGCGCGGTCAGCGGGCGACGATCGTGCGTCCGTCGTCGGCGACGCGTACTTGCGGTGCGCGGTCGCTGACGCGGACGACGAACTCGCCTGCGGGACGGCGCCCGGTGCGCCGGTCTACGGCGACGGCGCGTCCGTAAAGGCTCGGCGCGAGCGACCAGCGCAGGCGGAAGCGCCCTGCCCGCACCGCGGTCACGCTCCACACCAAGCGCCGTGTCGCGCCGGGAGCGAGGGGGCCGCTCACCCATGTGTCGTTGAGAGCGGTGCGGCTCGCGCCCGGGGCTATCTCCTGCACTTCCGGTTCGCCACCGATCGATCGCCGGCGAGCGTTGACGATGAACACCGGGCGTCTCGGGTCGGCCACGTCGCTGCGCGCCACGCGCGTATCGAAACCGCGGACGGTGGCGGCGAGCTCGGGAATCGTCCGGTTCCCGGCGTTACGTACGACGATCTCGAGTCGGGACGTTTGAGCGAGACGCTGCGCAGTCGGGAACGACGCCGACAGCACCTCGACTGCAAAGCGCCCGCTGGGCGCACCGGCGTCCTGCCGCTCGGGTGGACCACAGCCGACGGCCGACGCCACGGTGAGCGCGACCGTGACCGATGTCGCCACCGCCGTGCGCCGGGTCGGCGCTGACCTTCGCTCACCACCCCTCCACGCCAAGGCGCGGCCACCATACCACGGGCCCGAGCGGCGCCGCGACGGTTCTCCGTTGCCCTCGAGACCGTCGATCACTTAGGCTTCAGGGCGTGTAGGGCAGCGCCGAACGGGCGGCGCGGGGAGGAGTTCGAGCGTGGTCCAAGCGACAACCGAACGGGTCTTCTTGCCGGCTCGCAGCCTGCTCGAGCAAGTCGGCGACATGATGATCCTCACCGGACGCACGATCGTCTCCGCCGTCCGTCCGCCCTACCCGTACGGCAGCGAGTTCGTCCAGCAGTTCTTGTTCATGCTGAGGCTGTGCTGGCTGCCGTTGATGATCACCACCATCGCCTTCGGCTACGGCGCGCCGGGCTTGCAGGCCGGCAACTTCCTCGTGATCTTCGGCGCGATCGACCGCCTCGGCGGCTTCTTTGTGCTTGCGTCGGTGCGCGAGTTCGCGCCGATCGCCTCGGCGGTCATCCTGGCCGGTGTCGGCGGGACGGCGATCACCGCCGACCTCGGCGCGCGCAAGATCCGCGAGGAGCTCGACGCGCTGCAGGTGCTGGGCGTCGACCCGGTCAAGAACCTGGTGGTCCCGCGCTTTCTGGCGCTGATGATCGTTACGGGCCTGTTCGACGTCTACGCGCTGATCTTCGGAATCTTCGGCGGCGTTCTCGCCACGCTCACGTTCAACGCGCCGCTCAGTCCGTTCTTCGCGACGCTGCTCAACAACGCGACGACCACCGATCTCTGGGGGTCGGTCGTCAAAACCACGATCTTCGGCGCGATCATCGCGATCGTCTCCTGCTACAAGGGGATGACCGCCTCCGGTGGTGCCGAGGGCGTGGGCCGTGCAGTCAACCAGGCGGTGGTGATCGAGTTCCTCGGCATCTTCGCGTTCAACTACGTGTTCACGCAGACGCTGCTCGCCACGCATCCCGAGATCACCTCGGCGATCAAGTGACAGCGGTCGTGCAGGTCAGGAGCGCGGTGGCAACGCTGGCAGACAAGAGCAGGAGGGGCCGCTAGGCGATGGGTGCGGGTTGGATCGCAGCGCCGCGCGACTGGCTGCTCGCGCTCGGCGACATCACGCGCTTCTGCGCCCGCGTCGTCGGCGACATCTTCTCGCTGCGGGTTTTGCGCTTCTTCGGCGAGGTGTTGCGGCAGGCGGGCATCCTGATCCTTGGATCGGCCACGGTCATCTGGGGACTCGCCTTCATCCTCGGCTTGCAGTGCGGGATCGAGGGTGCCTACTTCAACCGCTCGGTCGGCGCGCCCGCCTATGCGGGCGTGTTCTCGGCTTGGTGCGACCTGCGCGAGGTGATGCCCTACGCCTTCGGCTACATGATGTCGGCGAAGGTCGGCACCGGACTCGTCGCCGAGATCGGAGCGATGCGTATCTCGGAAGAGATCGACGCCCTCGAAGTGATGGGCATCGATTCGCTGCTCTTTCTCTGCGCGACGCGCCTGCTTGCTGCGTGGCTGGTGCTGCCCTTCCTGTACGTCGCGGCTGTCGGCGCCGGTTTCTTCGCCTCGTACCTCGCCGTGGTCAAGCAGATCGGCGAGGTTTCCTCGGGCGGCTTCTTCTTGATCTTTTGGATGTTCCAGAACCCGCCCGACCTCTTGTTCAGCGTGATCAAGGGAATGGCGATGGCGACGGTGATCGTGCTCGTTGGTTGCTACTACGGCTATACGGCGTCGGGCGGGCCCGTAGGGGTCGGCACGGCAACGGCGAAGTCGATGCTCGTCAACACGGTGATGGTGCACCTCGTCGGCATGGTCGGCACACAGATCTTCTGGGGCGCGAACCCGCGCGCCCCGATCGGCGGTTAGCGCCTTGGTCGAGCAGGGAGGGTCGATGAGCGAGGGCTTCGGGGCAGGAACGAGACCGGACGAACCCCAGGGCAGGCCGCTGCAGGTACCGCCCGGCGGCGAGATTCCCGGTGCCGCCGGCGAGGAGGATCCCTACCGCTTCCACCGCGGCGAGAACCGCAAGCACAACGGGCGCGACGCGATCGAATTCATCGGTGTGCGCAAGGCGTTCGGCCGCAACGTCGTGCTCAACGGTCTCGACCTCGGCATCCCCGAGGGACAGATCTCGATGATTCTCGGCCCGTCCGGCACCGGCAAGTCGGTGTGCATCAAGCACATCGTCGGCCTGATGTATCCCGACGAGGGCGACGTGCGCGTGTTCGGGCAGTCGGTACCGAGCTTGCGCGACGAGGAGCTGTTCGAGCTGCGCAAGCGCTTCGGTGTGCTGTTCCAGGACGGCGCGCTGTTCGGCTCGATGAACCTCTACGACAACGTCGCCTTCCCCCTCCGCCAACACACGGACAAGTCGGAGGAGGAGATCCGCGAGATCGTCATGCGCCGCCTGCGTGAAGTCGGCCTCGCCGAGGCGGCCGAGAAAATGCCCAACGAGCTCTCGGGCGGGATGCGCAAGCGCGCCGGCTTCGCCCGGGCCCTTGTCCTCGAGCCGGACATCGTGCTCTTCGACGAGCCCGACTCGGGGCTCGACCCGGTGCGAACGGCGCTCCTCTGCGAGCTGATCCGCGAGGTGCACGAAGAGAACGGCGGCACCTACGTCGTCATCACTCACGACATCATGTCCGCCCGGCGCCTCGCCGACTACATCGCGGTGCTGTGGCGGGGGCGGATCGTCGAATCCGGGCCGGCAGAGGAGCTGTTTCAGTCCGACAACCCGTTCGTGCGCCAGTTTTTGAGCGGCGACGCGCAAGGGCCTTTGGGAATGGAGTGAAGTGGCGGCGGTGCTAGCGGTCGAACACGCAGGCAGCGGTCATCGGCAGGGGGAGGTGGTGCGCGCGCCCGCGCCGAGCGAGCGCGGCGAGCGACCGGCACGGCAACCCAGGGATCTCCTGCACTAAGCCGGAGTTGACTGCCCCGCCCCCGCCAGCAAGCACCGTCCCCGCACCGCCGCCGGTCGTGCGCGGCGGCCGCTCGTTCCTGCGGACCGCGGCACTGGCTGCGCTCGTGGCCGCCGTCGCCGCCATCGCCATCGTCGCGCTCGGGGGCGGGGGCGGCTATCGCGTCACGGCGACTTTCGAGAACGCCGGGCAGCTCGTGGTCGGCAACCAGGTGTGGGCGGGCGGGCGGCCCGTCGGCGAAATCACCGACATCGGCCTCAGCGACGACGGCCGGGCGCGGGTCGAGATGCGGATCGACGACGACTCGATCCTGCCGCTGCGGCGTGGCACGCGCGCTCGCATCCGCGCCGCTTCGCTGTCGGGAATCGCCAACCGCTACGTAGAGCTGACGCTTGGTCCCGGCACCGCTCCAGCGCTGCCGGACGGGGCAGCGATCCCGCCCGACCACACCCAAGCGCCGGTCGATCTCGATCAAGTGCTCAACGCGCTCGACGAACGCACGCGCCAAGGCCTGCGCGAGCTGATCCGCGGCTCTGGTGCGTGGTACGCAGGCCGGGCGCGCGAAGCCGACGCCGCGACCCGTTACTTCGCTCCCGCGTTGCAGGCCACCACGCGCCTGACCGCCGAGCTGGTTCGCGACTCCCAGACCTTCGAGCGCTTCCTGCGCGATGCTTCGCGTGCCGTCGGCGCGATCGCAGCGCGCCGCGACGAGCTCTCGCAGCTCGTCGCCAACGCCAACGCCACGGCAACGGCGATCGCCTCGCGCAACCGCGACCTCGACGCCGCCCTGGCCGAGCTTCCCGGGACACTGCGCCAGGCCAACAGCACGTTCGTCGATCTACGCTCGACGCTCGACGATCTCGACGTCCTGGTCGCAGCATCAAAACCAGCGACGCGTCGCCTCGCGCCGTTCTTCCGGGAGCTCTTGCCCCTCGTCGTCGACGCCCGCCCGGCGATCGCCGACCTCAGTGCTCTGGTCAGCTCGCCCGGGGCCGACAACGACTTGATCGACTTGGTCGCGCGCTCGCCGCGGCTCGCCGACCTCACCGACGTCGTCTTTCCGCGCACGATCCGGACCCTCAACCGTTCGCTCGAGGTCGTCGACTACGCGCGCCTCTACACGCCCGACCTCGCCGCCTGGTTCACGAAGTTCGGCGCTGTCGCCGCCAACTACGACGCCAACGGCCACTTCGCGCGCGTGCAGCCGATCTTCAGCCGCTTCCGCTTGAACGGCAACCAGCTCGAGCTGCGTCCGCGCACCGACAACTCGCTCGACACCTTCCAGCCCGGCCGTTATCGCCGCTGCCCGGGAGCCTCGGTGCAACGCCCGCCGGACGGCTCCGCACCGCTCAGTGCACCTGGTTGTGATCCCTCGGCCGTGCCGCCAGGACCATGAGCAAGCGCGCTCTAACCATCGGCGTTGCGATCGTCGCGGCTGTCGCCGTGCTAGCGGTGGCTGCCCGCTCGACAGGCAGCGAGCCGTACCGCGTGCGCGCGATCTTCGACAACGCCTCGGCGGTCGTCGTCGGTGAGGACGTCAAGGTCGCTGGCGTCGTCGTCGGCCGCATCGACAGTCTCGATGTCACGCCCGACAAGAAGGCGGCGATCGTGCTGCGGATCGACGACCGCCGCTTCACGCCCTTCCGTGCCGACGCGCACTGCACGATCCGTCCCCAGTCGCTAATCGGCGAGAAGTTCGTGGCTTGCGACCCCGGTTCGAGTCGCGCGCCGGAGCTCAGGCGCATCGAGCACGGCCCGGGCAAGGGGCAGTACTTGCTGCCGGTGCGCAACACGAGCACGCCCGTCGATGTCGATCTCGTCAACGATGTGATGCGGCTGCCTTTCCGGCAGCGGCTCGCGATCGTCGTCGACGAGCTCGGAACCGGGCTCGCTGGCCGCGGGCGCGAACTGAACGAAGTGATCCACCGCGCCAACCCGGCGCTGCGCGAGACCGACCGCGTGCTTGCGACCCTCGCGCGTCAGAACAGGATCCTGGCACGGCTCGCCGAGGAGTCCGATCGCGTCCTGGCACCGTTGGCGCGCGAGCGCGAGCAGCTTGCCGACTTCATCGTGCAAGCGAACCGCACTGGCCAGGCATCGGCCGAGCGCCGTGCCGACATCCGCCGTTCGATCGCCCGTCTGCCCGGTTTTCTGCGCCAGTTGCGGCCGCTCATGGCGGACCTCGAGGGCTTCGTCGACCAAGCCACGCCGGTGGCACGCGACCTGAACCGGTCGGGAACGGAGATCTCGCGCGTCCTCGAGCTGCTCGGACCGTTCTCGCGCGCCTCGGTACCGGCCGTAACGAGCCTCGGGCGTGCGACCGAGCGCGGCCGGCCGGCGCTCGTCAGCTCGCTCGACATCGTCCGCCAGCTAGGCGATTTCGGCCGCGAGCTCGAGCCCTTGGCGCGCGACCTCGCAGCGGTTACTGCTTCGCTCGACCGCACAGGGGCGATCGACTACGTGCTGCAAACGCTCTTCTACGGCACCACGTCGACGAACGGGTTCGACGCCCTCGGCCACTACCTGCGGGCACGCCTGCTGGTGAACCAGTGCACCGACTACACCGCAACACAGTTCAGCAGCTGCATCGCCACCTTCGGACCGAAGAGCGCGAGCGCTTCCGCGAGCGCGAATGCTGCCGGAGAAGCACGCGCGGCGCGCGCCGGGTCGGGGTCCGGCGCGGGCGCGCAGACGTCGAACGTGCCGGCGACCGGGTCGGTGCTGGGTGGACTCTTGGGCGATCAGGTGCGCGCCGAGCGCGAGCGCGCGCTGCGGCGCCTGCGCGCCAACGCACGGGAGGGATCGCCGGCTCTGCGCGACGCGCAGCCGCTCCTCGACTACCTGCTGGGAGGTGACGGGCGGTGAGGCGACGCGGCGGCGCCACAGCCTTGGCGGGCAGTCCGGTGCTCGTCGGTGCCGTAACGGTGCTCGTAACGGTGATCGCCGTGTTCCTCGCCTACAACGCCAACCGCGGTTTGCCGTTCGTGCCGACCTACGACGTCAAGGTGCGGCTCCCGGACGCCGCCAACCTGGTCAGAGGCAACGACGTGCGCATCGGCGGGACGCGGGTGGGAGTGATCTCTGCGATACGCGCACGGCGCGACCGCGCGGGACGTCCGTTCGCTGAGCTGACGCTGAAGCTCGACAAGGTGGTCGAGCCGCTACCAGCCGACTCGACGGTTCTGGTGCGTCCGCGCTCGACGCTCGGCCTCAAGTTCCTCGAGATCCGACCGGGCAGCTCGCGCAGGCCGCTGCGGGCGGGTGCGATCCTGTCGCTCGCAGCGGCACGGCCCAGGCCGGTCGAGCTCGACGAGCTGTTCAACATGTTCGACCGGCGCACACGAGCCGGTCAGCAGCGGGGCCTACAGGGTTTCGGCACCGGCTTTGCCGGGCGCGGTGCCGACCTCAACACCGCGATCGCCCGCTTCCCCGCCTTGCTTGACGACCTGCGGGCAGTGATGGCCAACCTGGCGGCGCCGGAGACGCGACTCGACCGCTTCTTCCCAGCGCTCGAGCGGGCAGCGGCCGAGGTGGCACCGGTCGCCGAGCAGCAGGCGGCGCTGTTCGTGAACCTCGACACCACCTTCACCGCGCTCGCCCGCGTCGCGCGCCCCTACTTGCAGGAGACGATCTCGCGCTCCGTTCCCTCGCTCGAGGCTGCGACGCGCGAGTTCCCCAAGCAGCGGCCGTTCCTGCGCGACTCGGCAGCGCTCTTTGCCGATTTGCGTCCCGGCATCGCGGCGCTGTCGCGCTCGGCCGCAACGATCGCCGACGCGCTCGCCGCCGGCACGCGCACGCTGCCGCGCACGCCGCCGCTCAACGAACGCGCGGCCGACGTTTTCGACACACTCGCCGAGTTCGCGGCCGACCCCCTCGTCGAGCGGGGGCTCGGTCAGTTCACGCGGCTCGCGCGGGCATTGCGGCCAGCGATCGCCTTCCTGGCGCCCGTGCAGACGACTTGCAACTACGTGACGCTCTGGTTCCGCAACGTGTCCGACCACCTATCGGAGGGCAACCGGACCGGCACCTGGCAGCGGTTCATCGTCGTGTCGCCGCCGCTTGGGCCGAACTCGGAGGCAGGGCCGTCGTCCGGACCGGCGAACGGGGGCGGCGCACCGACGCTTTACCTGCACACGAACCTCTACCCGAACACCGCCTCGCCCGGGCAGCCGCGCGAGTGCGAGGCGGGTAACGAACCGTGGCTGCCCGGTCGTACGGTCATCGGCAACGTGCCCGGCAACCAAGGCACGCGCACGGAGGGTCAGCGGTGAGGCGGCTGCGCGACGGGACATCGCCGCTACGCGCCGGCGTTCTGACGCTGGTCGTGATCGTCCTCTTCTCCTACTTCGGTTTCAGCCGCGCCAACCCGTTCCGGCAGCAGTTCGAGCTGCGGGCCGTCTTCGCCGACGCCAAGAACATCGGTGCGCGCTCGCCGGTGCGGATCGCTGGCGTCGAAGTCGGCAAGGTGGTGCGCGTCGAGCCTGCCGGGCGCGGCGCGAGCGCCAGCGTCGTGGTGATGAAGCTGGAGCGCAACGCGCTGCCGATCCACCGCGACGCGACGTTGAAGATCCGACCGCGCATCTTCCTCGAAGGCAACTTCTTCGTCGACCTCAACCCCGGTACACCGGGCACGCCCACGCTGCCGGACGGCGCGACGATCCCGCTCGCGCAGACGGCTTCGACGGTGCAACTCGGTCAGGTGCTCGACTCGCTGCGAGCCGATACCCGCAAGCGCTTGCAGGAGCTCGTCCAGGGTTACGGTGGAGCCGTCGGCGGCAGCCCGACACCGGGCGAGGACGCCGACCAGGATCCCGAGGTGCAAGGTCTGACAGCGGGCGAGGCGTTGAACCGTTCGCTCGTCGACGCGCCCGAGGCGCTGCGCGGCACTGCCGTCGTCAACGACGCGCTACGGGGGCTCGAGGCGCGCGACCTCTCGCGCCTGGTGGCTGCGCAGCAACGCGTGTCGGCAGCGCTCGTCAGCCGCGAAGAGCAGCTCAAAGACCTGATCTCGAACTTCAACACCACGGTCGCCGCCTTCGCGGCCGAACAAGACAATGTCGCCCGCACCGTCCAGAACCTGCCCGGGGCGTTGCGCAGCGCCCGTCAGGCGCTCGCCAGCCTCGACCGTTCCTTCCCCGCGACGCGCGCGTTCGCGCGCGAGATCCTCCCGGGCGTGCGCGAAACGCCGGCGACGATCGACGCCGCGTTCCCGTGGATCCGCGAGGTGCGCGCGCTGCTCTCGACCGCCGAGCTGCGCGGTCTGGTGGCCGACCTGCGTCCCGCCACCCGCAACCTCGCGACCCTCACCGGCGGCACGATCCGGCTCTTGCCGCAGGCTGATCTCGTCAACCGCTGCGCCCTCGACGTGCTCTTGCCGACGGGCGACGTCGTCATCCAGGACGGGCCGCTCACGACTGGGCTCAAGAACTACCAGGAGTTCTTCCAGTCGATGGTCGGGCTCGCGGGCGAATCGCAGAACTTCGACGGCAACGGTTTCTACACCCGCTTCCAGACCGGTGGCGGCAGTGTGCGTGTGCGCACCGAGACGCTTCCGGGTGGCGCGATGCTCGGCAACTTCCCGCTGCAGCCGCTCGGCACGCGACCGGTGCGTCCCGCCCAGCGCCCGCCCGTCAACACCACCTTCCCCTGTTACCGCAACCAGCGCCCGGATCTCAACTCGGCACGAACGGGGGCGGGACCGTGAGGCAGGCGATCCGCAAGAACCTGCGCGACTTTCTCGCGCTCGTCGGGTGCGTGATCCTCGCGCTCGCCGTTGGCGGCTACATCCTCTCCAACCAGCGCCTCTACCTGCCGGGCTGGGTGCCGCTGATCGGCACCGACTTCTACACGGTCGAGGCCGAGCTACCCACCGGCCAGGCGGTCGTGCCCGGGCAAGGGCAGACGGTGAACATCGCCGGCGTACCGGTCGGCGAGATCGGTGGGGTTCGCGTCGAGCGTGGGCGCGCGATCGTCGAGATGAAGATCCGTCGCAAGTACGCGCCGATCTGGCGCGACGCGACGATTCTGTTGCGACCGAAGACGGGACTCAAGGACATGTATCTGTCGCTCGATCCGGGCACGCCGTCGGCTGGGCGGCTGCCCGAGGGTGGGCGCGTGCCGATCCGTAACACTCTGCCCGACGTCAACCTCGACGAGATCCTCGACCAGCTCGACGCTGACGCCCGCGACTATCTGCGCATCCTCGTCAACGCCGGCGGCGAAGCGTTCGCGCGCCGCGGGGTCGAGAACTCCGCTGCTCAGCTGCGCTCGGCGTTCAAACGTTTCGCCCCCACGAGCCGCGACACCCGCCGCATCGTCGAGCTGTTGGCGGAACGCCGGCGCAACCTCGCGCGTGTCATCCACAACTTCCAGCTGATCTCGAGCGCGCTCGCCGAGCGCGATCGCCAGCTCGCCGAGTTCGTGGAAAGCTCCAACGCCAACTTCGCTGCGTTCGCTTCGGAAGAACAGAACCTGCGCGCCGCGCTGCGGCTGTTCCCTGCCGCTCTTGCGCAAACCGACCGTACGCTCGCTAAGGCGAGGACGCTCGCCGACAACCTCGGCCCGGCGCTCGACAAACTGCGGCCGGGTGCGCGCGCGCTCGCCCCCGCCCTGCGCGCCCAGCGCGACCTGTTCCGCGAGACGACGCCGGTGGTGCGCACGCAGCTGCGGCCCTTCGCCCGCGACGTGCGTCCCACCGTGCGCGCGCTGCGCAGCGCGGCCGGAACGCTCGGTCCGTCCGCACCGCGACTCGCGAGCGCGTTCACCTTCCTCAACAAGCTCCTCAACGGCGTCGCCTACAACCCGCCCGGCAGCGAAGAGGGCTACCTGTTCTGGACCGGGTGGCTGAACCACAACGGGGCGACCCTGTTCGGCCTGCAGGACGCGCACGGGCCGTTGCGTCGCGGCATGATCCTGCTCAACTGTCAGGCGCGGACCGTGCTCGACTCGATCATCCGCGTCAACGTGCTGCTCGGAACGCTGTCCGAACTGCTCGACGCGCCCACGACCCAGGAAGCTTGCGCAGCGCAGTGAGGAGGAGCGGCGGGTGATCAAGCAAGCACCGAGCATCGGGCGGATCCTCGTGATGGTCGGCTTCGCCCTGTCGGTATTCGCGATGCTGCTCTTCCTGTGGGTGTCGTTCGGTGGTGGGCTGCCGCTGCGGCCGAAGGGCTACCAGGTGCACGTCGCCTTCCCCGAAGCGACCCAGCTCGCCGAGGAAGCCGAGGTGCGTATCTCGGGCGTGCGCGTCGGGCGAGTAAAAAGCAAGGAGCCCGATCCCCGCACGGGCCTGACCGACACGACCCTCGAGATCGAGCCGCGCTTCGCACCGATCCCGCGCGACGCGCGGGCCATCCTCCGCCAGAAGACGCTTCTGGGCGAGACCTACGTCGAGCTGACACCGGGGCACCGCTCGGCGGGGTTCGTTCCTGACGGCGGCCGTCTGCCGCGCGGCAATGTGGGGCAGACCGTCGAGCTCGACGAGATTCTGCGCACGCTCGATCCCGAGACGCGGCGTGCCTTCCAAACCTGGCTCGACCAGCAGGGCCGCGCGGTCGAGAACCGCGGTCCCGACATCAACGCTGCGCTTGCCAGCCTCGCGCCGTTCGCCGACAAGACCGACGAGGTGCTGGCGATCCTGCGTCGCGAGGAGGCTGCGACGCGACAGCTCGTGCGCGACACGGGCGAGGTGTTCGATGCGCTCAGCGAGCGCTCGGGGCAGCTGCGCGGGCTGATCGCGAACTCGAACAAGGTCTTCGAGACCACCGCGCGGCGCGACCGCCAGCTCCAAGAGGCGATCCGTGCCTTCCCGACGTTCCTCGACGAGTCGCGCGTCACCGTCGAGCGCCTCAGCCGCTTCGCCCGTGACACCGATCCGCTCGTGAACCAGCTGCGGCCAGCGGCGCGTGCGATGTCGCCCACCTTCGAACAGCTGGCAGCGCTCTCACCCGACCTGAAACGGCTGCTCGTGTCGCTCGATCCGCTGATCCGCGTGTCGCGCAGCGGCTTGCCGGCCGTGCAGCGTGTGCTCGACAACACGCGCCCGCTGCTGGCCGGGATCGACCCGTTCATGCGCAGCTTCATCCCGATCATCGACTACCTCGCGCTCTACCGACGCGAGATCGCAGCCTTCTTCGCCAACGACGTCGCTGCGACACAGGCCAAAGAGCTCTCCCAGATCCTCGGTCGGCCCGCGCACTACCTGCGTGTCACCAACCCGCTCAACCCCGAGAACCTCGGGGCCTTTCCGTTCCGGCTGCCCACCAACCGCAGCAACCCCTATCCGCTGCCCGGCTCGCTGCTCGAACTGGCGAACGGCAGCTTCACGGTGTTCGGTTCCTATCTCTGCCGACCCTCCAACCCGATGCCGACGCTCTCGCCCGCCGTCCCGCAACCGCTTCTCGACCGCTTGCGTGAGATTGCCTACGCCGGGCAGCCCGACCCGGGCGACACCGTGCCCGCACCACCTTGTCGCGAGCAAACGCCGCTCGGGCAACTCGTCGGGCAGAGCGGTCGCTACCCGCGGCTCGAGCGTCTCCCTTAGCGCCGACGCTCGCAGCTGGTGGCGAGCGGCGCGAGCGCCGGTGCGTGTGACCTAGGCTTGCGTCGGGGATGGCTCGAGCGCGCACGCTGGTGATGTCGTTGGTGACGGCGCTCGCGCGCTGGCGTGCCGCCCCGTTCGCCGTTGCGGCGGTGGCCGTCGCGGCGGCAGCGGTCGCCGCGTGGCGGCTCGAGCCGAGCGCCGACATCTCGGAGCTCGTGGCTCGCGGCTCACCGATGTGGCAGGAGACGCAGCTGGCCGCGCGCACCTTCGGCGACGACGCGATCGTCGTCGCCGTTCGCGGGAGCTTGCAGCGCACGCTGCTGACGTCGGACCTTGCGCGCGTGCTGCGGCTCGAGGGGTGTCTCGGCGGGCGCGTGCCCGAACGCGCTCTGCGCGAGCTGCCGCGGGTGTGTAGCGAGATCGCACGCCTACGCCCGGCCCGGATCGTCTACGGCCCCGCCACGTTCCTCAACACCGCGGCGATCCGCATCTCCGACGAGCTTGGCAGGCGCAGCGAAGAGGCGCTGCGCGCTGCGCAACGCGCCGCTGCCGCCGCGCGCGAACGCGCGGCGCAAGCCGGCCTCGGCCCGGCCGCCCAGGAGCAAGCGGCGCAGGACGCCGAGCGAGCCGAGCTCGCACGTTTCACCAACCAGGTGCTGCAGCTCTCGCTGCGCTACGGGCTGGCGGGCTCCCCGTCGCTGGCCGACCCCGATTTCGTCGCGGCGGTTGTCTTCGACCCGACACGACCCGCGGGCACACCGAAGGCGCGCTTCTCTTACCTGTTCCCGGCGCGCGATCTAGCACTGATCCAGATGCGGTTGCGCCCCGACCTGAGCACACGCGACCGCAGCCGCGCCGTCGCCCTCGTGCGCCAGGCCGTGCGCGAACGCCTCTTCCAGCCGCGCTACGGGGCGCGCTACGCCGTCACCGGCATACCGGCGATCGTCGACGATCTCGCCGGTTCGCTCACTGCTGCACTCACTCGCCTGCTGGCGGTCGCGGTGGTGGTGATGGCGTTCGTGCTCGTGTTGCTGCAGCGGGGTCGCCGGCGGCTCGTGCCCCTCGCCACCGCGCTCGCCGCGACGGCCGTCACTTTCGCCCTGCTCGCGCTCCTCGGTGGCGAGCTGACGCTAGCGGCGTTGGCGGTTCTGCCCGTGCTCGTCGGCCTGGCGGTCGACTACGCGGTGCAAGTCCGTGCCCGGCTGGTCGAGGAAGCGCAGGTAGAGCGTCTCGACGAGGCTGCCGCGCTTGTTACGCAGCGCATCGCGCCGGCGCTCGTCACCGCAGCGGCGGCGACCGTCGCCGGCTTTTTCGTGCTGCTGCTGTCGCCGCTGCCGGTGGTGCGCACCTTCGGAGCACTCTTGATCGTCGGCACGGTGGCGGCGCTCGCCGTCGCTGTCGCGGCCCTTCCCCGAACGCTCGTCCCGCGTAGGGAGCCCGAGCGCGACCGTGCCGGCGGCGACACGCCCCCGACCCGCCGCTCGAGCGCGCGAACGCGACCGTCGGGGCTTGCTGCGCTCGCGCGCGATGTGCCCTGGCGGCTCTTCGACACGGCGCTCGCAAGGCCGCAGCGGGTCTTGCGCCTCGCCACTGCTGTCGCCGGCGTGGGCCTCGTGCTCGGTCTTTTCGTACCCGTCTCTACGGACCTGGCGCGCCTTTTGCCACGCAACCTCGCGAGCGTCGAGGCGGCGCTCGCGGTTCAGCGGGCGAGCGGCTTGGCGGGGCAGCTCGACGTTCTCGTCCACGCCCCCGACGTAACCGAACCGCGGCTTCTGCGCTGGATGGAGCGGGTGCGCAGCGACGTGCTGCGCTCCGGCGGATGGCGCGAAGGCAGGCGGTGCGGCACCGAGCGCGGTAATTCGCCGCTTTGCCCCGGCCCTTCCTACTCGGAGCTCGTCGGAGCTACCGGCGCGCGCACGAGGGAGCAGGTGAAGGCGTTGCTCGCGCAAGTGCCCGCGTACCTGCTCCAAGGAGTGGTCGACCGCAGGCGCGGTCTCGCGGTGATGTCGTTCGGCGTCGCCGCCGTACCTCTAGCCGAACAGCACGACCTCGTCGAGATGGTGCGAAGCAAGCTCGATCCGCCCGCTGGGATCCGTGCTGAGGTGACCGGCACGCTCGCTCTGTCGGCCGACGCCGCCGGGCGTCTCGCGTCGCCGGTGGGCCGGCTCTGGTCGCTGCTCGCGGCGCTCGCAGCAGCAGCGCTCGTACTTGCTGTCACCACGCGGAGAAGCGTGGGCACGCGCTTCGATCACCTGTTGCCGCTCTTGCCCGTCGCGCTCGCTGCGGGATGGTCGGGCGCTGTCGCGTTCGTCTTCCACTTACTGCCGGCTCCGCTCGGCGTCGAGCTCAACCCCCTGTCGGCGATGCTCGCCGTTCTGACCGTCGCGATAACGACGGAGTTCGCCGTCCTCCTTTGGCGGCGCTACCGCGAGGAGCGCGCCGGTGGCTCGACCGTCGAGCGAGCGCTCACCGTCGCCTACGCATCGACCGGCCGCGCCGTATGGGTGTCGGCGGCGACGACGCTCGCCGGCTTTCTCGTGCTCGCTACCTCGGACATCGCGATGCTGCGCTCGTTCGGGATTCTCACCGCGCTCGACCTCGCGCTCGCTTTCGTCGGCGTGGTGCTGGTGTTGCCTGCCGTGATCGTGGCGGCCGAGGCGCGCGCGGAGCGGCAGCGCACGGCCACGGCAGGCGCCCCTGCCGCGCAACCTGCCGGTCAGGTACGAGGATCTGCGTGATCGCGACGCAAGCAGCCAACACAGATGATCGCGGCAGGCGGCGCCGGCGTGCCGGCGAGCTGCTCGCCGAACGCGACCGCACCCATCCCGAGAGCGACGCCCCGCGGCGCCCGCCGTTCGAGTACCCGCGCTCGCGCTGGTCGTGGCTCGTCGCGATCCTTTTTCTGATCGCGCTCGGCGTGATCTTCTTCACGGCGACGCTGCCGAATCGTGGTCGCGGCGTGCTGGGTCCCGAGCCCTCGCGGCCGGCGCCCCCGTTCGCCGCCCCCGAGGTGCGGGGGCCGCTGAGTGGCGATGCCAACATCTGTGCCCGCCGTCCTTGCGCCACAGGCGCCGGGCGCGTGCCTGCGTGTGCGGTGAGGGGGAGGGGGATCGTCAACTCCTGCGAGCTGTGGCGGGATCGCGCCGTTGTGCTTGCTTTCGTGTTCGACCGCGGCGCCGACTGCCTGTCGTTCGTCGACCGCGTCCAGCGAGCTGCGGTGCACGTGCGCGGGGTGCGCTTTGCAGCGATCTATTTCACGCGCAAAAGCCGCGCTGAGGCGCGCGCCGTCGCTGCTGCACGTAGGTGGCGGCTTCCCGTCGCGCTCGACAGCGACGGTGCGGTCACCAACGCGTACCGCGTCGGCGTGTGTCCGACAACAGTGCTGATCGACCGCGGCGGGCGGGTGCGGCGGTCGCTTTTCGGTGCGGCCTCCAAGGACACGCTCGTCCGCGCGGCAGAGTCTCTAGTCGGACGGCGATGATCGGTAGGGCGCGCTGGGCCGTCGTCGCCGACGACGTGGCCGAGGTGCTCCCCGGTCTGCAAGTCCGCCACGTAACGGTGCCGGTAGCCGACCATCGCACCCCGGCTGACGTGCGCGCGCGTCTCGACTACCTCGCCGAGCGCATCGACGGGGCGCGCGCGATCGAGCTGCGACGGCAAGAAATCCCGTTCGCGTACCGAGTGTTTTTCCGCAAGATCGGGCTCGACCCCGACGTGTGCCGCACGCCGATCGAGCGGCTCGTGCTCGACCGCCTCGTCGCCGGGGGCTTCGCGCCGCGCGGCCTCGTGGCCGACGCGGTCACGATCGCCACCGCCGAAACCGGCGTCGCGGTCGTTGCGTTCGACGGTGCTGCGGTCGGCGACGAGCTGTTCGTGCGCAGCGCGCGCGGCGGCGAGCGGCTCAGGACCGCGGACGCGGCGCTCAAGCTTGCCGCCGGAACTCCGCTGATCGCGAGCGGCGAGAGGCTGCTCGCGGTTCTTTTCGGGGCGGTCGACGAGCGCGTCGAAGTGTCCGAGCGCAGCACTACCGTCGAGCTCGCCGCGATCCGCGTTCCCGGGGTACCGCTGCTCGCCGTCGACGAGGCGCTTTGGATCGCCGCGGAAACGATCACCGGACCGGGGCAGGTTTAACCGGCGTGCCTGCACGCCGGCGGCTGGTAGATTCGTCCCGAGGGCGATGTTCGCGGGCACGCCGGCAACCGCAGCTGGATGCGCTGGCTCGCGCACCGGGCGGGCGGAACAAGCTGCACGCCACGATCTCGAACGTCAGATCGCGCGGCTCGAGGCGCGCTACCAGTCACTCGTCGCGAGTGCCTTCCCCCGCTTCGATGTGGTCGCTGCGGGCTCGCCCGAGGCTTCGCCGTCGGCGCCGATGCCGCGGCTTCCCGATCTCGCGACGCTCGAGCGCTGTCGCGACGGACTGGTCGCGCGCGTAGAGCGGCTCGAGCGCGCGCTCGCTTGCGCACACCGCCGCGAACGAGAGATGCGGAAACTGCGCGACGAGATGTTGCGCGACCCGCGTGCCCACGCTGGCGCGGTAGTAACGAACCGCGACTGCGGCGAGCGCGGTTGCACCACCTACCGCTCCGAGCCGCGGCTCGGGTTGCTCGGTCTCGTTTTCGGCTGGTGGCGCGTCAAGGTTTCTTCGGGGTGCCCGTTATCCGGTCGGGCGCACTAGCGGTGCGAGTCGGCGGCGGTGGGTAGACGGTCGCGACGACGTCGCGCGGAGGTCGCGAACGGCGGAGCGGCTGGCGGTGCGCGTAGCGCACGGTCGTCCGCCTCAGCGCGAGGTGGCGAGCGATCGGCGTCGACGCCGCCGGCCGAGCGCCCGGTGCCACCGTGGGCGCCGTTCCCGCTGTCGGAGCTGCTCGTGCTCGGCGGCACGGTGATGATCGTGTGGGGTCTCTTCGATTGGGAGGGGGGCGGACAGACCCGCGTCGGTGTCGGGCTCGCCGTGGCCGCTCTCGGTGGTCTCGAAGTAGCGGTGCGCGAGCATGTTGCTGGTTACCGCTCGCATACCACGCTGCTCGCCGCGATCACCGGTCTGCTCTGTTCCAGCGTCGTCGCCGCTACCGGTCTCGCCACCCGCTTGTGGCAGCTCGCCCTGGTGTTCGCGCTGGCGATGGCAGGTTCATTCGTCCCGCTGCAGCGCCTGTTCGTACGGCGCTCGGGTGGGCTGTGGTTTCGATAACGAGAACGGGCCCGACAGCGTGCTGTCGGGCCCGCGCACTCGTCGCTGTCGCTCGACGATCGCCGCCTGCGGGCGACGTTCGCTCCGCTCAGCTGCAGACGCCGCCGCTCGCCGCTGGCCGGCCAGCCACCGAGAACGGGCCGACCTGCGCCCCGGCTGCTCGCGAGCGCAGCTGGCGCCCGCTGCGCGCTGTGCCTTGCAGCCCCAGCATCGCCGCGAGCACCAGGCGCTGCCGCTGCGTGAGGCTGCCGACCGGACGGCGCTCCGACACACCGACCTCGGCGAGCAGCCGGCGGCAGCGCGTCTCGCCCCAGTGCCGCTGGCACATTAAGAGGTCCGCGATCGCCATCGTCTCTACGTAGGGCGGGCACTCCACGATCACCTCGGCGACCGAGAGCTCGCCGGCCGCGATGGCGCGCTTCATCCTTGCCCGCGCACTCCGCACCCTGTTCGCGTGCTGGAGCGCTCGTAGTGGCTGATCGCGATCCGCGACGCTCGCGGAACCTCTGTCCATGCGCCCTCCCCGCGTTTTCCTTCGTTGTCTTGACTGTTACGACCCGCCGTTTTTCGGCACACGAAAGGGGGCACGCGCCGAACGCGTGTTTGCACGCTGCTCTTACCGAGGAGCGACAGTGCGCTTAGCGTGTGCCCCAGCCGGGCGAGAGGTTCTGCCCGGCCGGTCCCTCGCGGCCGAAGCCAAATAAACCGACTGGCACCGCCGACGTCAACGGGTAGGTGCACGGCTCGCCCGCAAACAGCGGGCTTTTCTGTCGACGGCGGCCGGCGCTCGCGAGCGGTCGGCGAGCGGGCGGTGGCGGTAGGCTCGGCTCCGCCGTGCGAGCAACCAAGATCGTCGCAACGATCGGTCCGGCGAGCAGCGACGAGCGCGTGCTCGAGCGGATGATCCGCGCGGGCATGGACATCGCGCGGATCAACTTCGCTCACGGCGAACCGGAAGACCACGAGCGGATGGCGCGGGCGGTTCGCGCTGCGGCGGCGCGCGTCGGCCGCGAGGTGGCTCTGCTCGGTGATCTACCTGGGCCCAAGCTGCGCGTCGGGCCGGTCGCGGGCGGCGTCGCCGAGCTGCCGCGCGGCGGAACCGTTGTGCTCACGCCGAACCCGGTGCTCGGCACGAGCGAGCGCCTGTCGGTCGACTGGCCGGGTCTCGCCGAGGTGCTCGAGCCCGGCGACGTCTGCTATCTCGCCGACGGGACGGTGCGCTTGCGCGTCCGCGACGTGCGCGACGGCGACGTCGTCGCGCACGTCGAGGTGGGAGGACCGGTGGCGTCGCGCCAGGGGCTCAACCTGCCGAACGTGACGACCGCGCTGCCGGCGCTGTCCGACGACGATCTGCGCCTGCTCGCCCACGCCGTCGAGCTCGGTTTCGACGCTCTCGCCGTGTCGTTCGTCCGCCGCCGGGAAGACGTAGAACAGGTGCGGCGCGAGCTCGGCGAGCGCGGGTCGGACATCCCGCTGATCGCCAAGATCGAGAAACCGCAGGCGGCTCGCAACGCCGAAGAGATCATCGAGGCCGCCGACGCGATCATGATCGCTCGCGGCGACCTCGGCATCGAGCTTCCGATCGAAGAGGTGCCGTTGGTGCAGAAGCGCCTGCTCGCGCTCGCCGGCAAGAAGGCCAAGCCGTCGATCACCGCAACGCAGATGCTGGAGTCGATGGTGCACTCGACGCGCCCGACCCGTGCCGAGGTCGCCGACGTCGCCAACGCGATCTTCGACGGCACCGACGCCGTGATGCTGTCGGAGGAGACGGCGGTCGGCATGCACCCTGCGGAGGCGGTCGCGATGATGGCCGCGATCGCCGAGGCGACCGAGCCCGAGCTTCCCTACGGGCGCTGGCTGACCGAGCGCGGGCCGCGCGCGGCCGACCAGTACCACGCGATCGCGTTCGGCGCTGTCGGCGCCGCCTACCAGCTCGGCTTGCGCGCCATCGTCACCCCCACCCAGACGGGCGCGACGGCACGCCTGATCTCCGCTTACCGGCCGCAGGTGCCGGTGCTGGCGCTGGCGCCGCGGATCGAGGTAGTGCGGCGCTGCAACTTCCTGTGGGGGGTGCACCCGCGGCTGCACGACGAACCGCGCGAGACGATCGACCTCATCGAGTCTTCGGCGCGCGCGGCGCTCGAGGCGGGTTTCGCCCGTCCGGGAGAGCTCGTCGGCATCACGGCCGGCCTACCGCCCGGAACGGCCGGCGGTACGAACCTCTTCAAGATCCACCGGCTGTGAGAGCGCTCGGGGCCGGGTCGTCCTCGGTGCGGTCCCGGACCCGTTCGAACGCCTCGAGAGCACGATCGAGGTGTTCGCGGGTGTGCGTCGCCATCACGCTCGTGCGCAACAGCGCATGTCCGCGCGGCACCGCCGGGAACAGGGCGACGTTGACATACACGCCCGCGTCGTAGAGCGCCTTCCACAGCAGCGCTGCCCGCCAGTCGTCACCGACGATCACCGGCACGATCGGCGTTACGAGGGTGCTGCCGTCGGGGAGCACGGTCGGCTCGTTGACGCGGTAACCGAGCTCGGCGAGGCCGCGGTGCAGGTAGCGGGCGTTGTCGAGCACCCGCTCCATGAGCTCGCGTCCCTCGGCCGAGCGGATGATGCGCAGCGCACCGAGGGCGGCACCGATCGCCGCCGGCACCGCGGCAGCGGTGAACATGAAGGCGCGCGACTGGATGCGCAAGAACTCGATCACGTCGGCCGGGCCGGCAACGAACCCGCCGCAGGAGGCGAGCGACTTCGAGAACGTTCCCATCCGCAGGTCGACCTGATCTTCGACGCCGTACGCCTCGCAGGCGCCGGCGCCGCGCTCACCAAGAACGCCGACGCCGTGTGCCTCGTCGACCATCAGCCGCGCCCCGTGACGGCGCGCGGCAACGGCGATGCGATCGAGGGGGGCGAGATCGCCCTCCATCGAGAAGACGCCGTCGACGACGACCAGCACGCCGCCCCCGTCGTCGGCGGCGCGTTCGAGAGCCTGTTCGAGCTTGTCGACGCGGTTGTGGCGGAAGGGCCGCAGCTTGGCGCGAGACATCGCGCAGGCGTCGAGGATCGACGCGTGGTCGCCCGAGTCGCAGACGATCGTGTCGCCGGGCTGGCACAGCGTCGCGATCGTCCCGACGTTGGCGAGGTAGCCGGCGGTGAAAACGAGCGCGTCGTCGCACCCCATCCACTCGGCGAGCTCCCGCTCGAGCTCGAGGTGGAGGGGAAGCGTGCCGTTCAAAAAGCGCGAGCCCGTCAAACCGGTGCCGTAGCGGTCGAGAGCGTCGCGGGCAGCGCGCTTGACACGCTCGTCGCCGGTCAGACCGAGGTAGTTGTTGGAGCCGAGCATGATCCGCTCGCGCCCCTCCATCGCCACGACTGGGCCGGCTTCGCCCTCGAGGCGGCGGAAAAAGGGCACGAGATCGTGTTCGCGCGCCGCTCGCAGCTGCGCGAGCCGCTCGTGTCGGCGGGCTTTGTCGAAAAGATCGATCGCGGCTGGCATAGAGTGCGGCGCCGTGTCCGTCGAGGTCCGCCCCGTTCGAGGCGTGCGCGAGCTACGCGAGTTTGTCGCGTTGCCGTATCGGCTGCATGCTAACGAGGCGCGCTGGGTTCCCCCGCTGCGGCTCGAGCGCTACCTGCACCTTGGTCGGCGCACCAACCCCTTCTTCCGCCACGGCGAGGCCGAGTACTTCCTGGCGCGGCGCGGCGGTCGCGTGGTGGGACGCATCAGCGCCCACATCGATTACCGCTTCTCGGAGTTTCACGGCAACCGTTGGGGACTGTTCGGCTTTTTCGAGTGCGTCGACGACCAGAGCGTGGCGAGCGCCCTCTTCGACGCCGCCGAAGGGTGGCTGCGCGCCCGCGGTCGCGACCGCATCGTCGGGCCGATGGATTTCACCCTCAACGACGAGGGCGGCGTCCTGGTTGAGGGTTTCGACCTCGACCCGCTCGTCCGCCAGCCCTGGCACCCGCCCTTCTACCGGCGGCTTTTCGAAGAGCTCGGTTTCGAGAAGGCGATGGACCTGCTCAGCTGGGAGTTGCGGATCGAGGAGCGCGACAAGGTGCGGCCGCTGATCTGGCGGCTGGCCGAGCGGCTCGAAGAGCGCCACGGGGTGCGCATCCGGCCGATGTCGCGACGCTCGTTGTGGCGCGACCTCCAGGCGTTCGGCGAGATCTACAACGAGGCGTGGCGGCGTAACTGGGGGTTCGTGCCCTACGACGAGCACAACCTGCGCCAGCTCTGGTTCGACCTCCAGCTGACGTTCGACCGCGAGTGGTTCATGCTCGCCGAGGCGCGCGACGGCGAACCGGTGGGGGTTGCGATCACGATCCCGGACATCAACCGGGTGCTCGCGCGCATGCGTGGACGGTTGCTGCCGTTCGGCTTCGTCCACTACCTCCGTCGGCGCAGCTTGTGCGATCAGGTGCGAATCGGCTTTCTTGGCGTGAAGCCAGCGTGGCAGCACACCGGCGTCGCCGCCGGGCTGTATGCGGCTCACTACCGCGCCTCCGAGCGCACCGGGATCGGCCGCGGCGAGGCGAGCTGGATCCTCGAGACGAACAGTTCGATGAACCGGGCCCTAGAGGCCCTGGGAGCGCGGGTCGTCAAACGCTGGCGCGTCTACGAGCGTCCGCTCGGCTGACTGCGCCTCAGGCCACGCCGCGAGGGGTGGGCGGCTGAGCGCGGGGAGTGGCGCAGCCGGTAGCGCCTGCGGGCGCGAGCGGTGGCCGTCTGCTTGTTCGGCGGCGGGCGCTTGCGTCAGCGCCCGCCACTAGACTGGCAGCGTGCCCGAACTAGGCGACGGCGCGCCGCAGGCAACCCCGGTCGACGGCCAGGTGTCGCGCGCCGTATCCGCGCGTGACGAGGCCGGGGAGCTCCCGGTGCTCGCCGTGGCACGGCCGATCGAACCGGTTCGCGAGCGCCTGCCGCTGCCGGTCGCGGCGGCCGCGGCTGCCGGCGGTTTCGCGCTCGGGGTAGGCGCTTTTCTGCTCGTGCGCTCGCTCCGGCTCCCGCTCCGGCTGCTGCGGTCGCTGCGGCGCGGTCGTAGGCGGCGGCGCAAGGTCGAGATCGCGGCGAGCCGCTCTTTGCTCGTCGACATCCACTTTCTGCGTGAGCGCTGACGGCGACTGCTCGGTCTTCGCGCTGCGCTCGCGCCGGAGGCGCGTCACGGTCGTCGGGTCGGGCGATGTTCTCATCGCGGTGCCCGAGGGCTGGCGGCTGCCGCCGATCTTCGGCGTCGGTACATGGCGGCGAAGGGGAAGCGGAGCCGTCCGCGCAGTAGCAGTGGGGTGCGGCACCGTCGTGGTCGAGGCGCGCCCTGGCCGCAGCGGTGTGCGTTTGCGAGCCGTCGGCGGCAGCGGCGACGAGCGGGAGCAGGCGCTCGAGGACGCGCGCTTCGCGCTGGGACTCGATATCGACCTTGCTGCTGTGGCGCGCGAGCTCGCCCAGCATCCGCTGTTGCGGCCGCTAGTGCGCCGGGCGCCGTGGCTCGCACTGCCGCGGCGTACGGCGCGACCGTTCGAAGCTCTCCAGCTCGCCGTCTGCGAGCAGCTGATCGACTCGCAACGGGCGGCCGCAATCGCGCGGGCGCTCGTGCGTCGTTTCGGAACGCCGGGACCGCTGGCAACAGGGCTGCGCGACGCGCCGCCGGCTGCGCGCCTTGCCGCTGCCGCTCCCGCCGAGATCGCTGCCTGCGGTCTCGCCCCGGCTCGTGCACAGACGCTGCGGCAGGGAGCGGAAGTGGTGGTGCGCGCCGAGGCGGGCGCGGACAGCGGTTCGGCCGCACGTGCCCGCTGGCACGGACAGGGACAAGTAGGGGTGCTCGCGCGCCTTGCCGCGATCCCGGGGGTCGGCCCTTGGACGCTCGCCAAGACCCGGCTCGAAGGGCTCGGCGACGCCGACGCTCTGCCCGCCGCCGACCTCGCGTACCTGAAACTCGTCGGAGCTCTCGGCGGGCTCGGTCGGCGGGCGAGCGAAGAGGAGGTGCGCGAGTTCTTCGCTCCGTTCGCGCCGCTGCGCGGATTCGCCGCGACGCTGCTCGCCCGTGCGGCATGGGCCGGTCTGCTGCGCCCACCGGTACCGGCCGGCGCCCTCCCGTTGCGTGAGGCTGGCTAAGGTCGGGGCGTGAGCGAACAGCCAGCCCGACGCCGGGAGCGGATCGAGAAAAGCGAAGAGGAGTGGCGCCGCGAGCTGCCGCCGGAGCGCTACTGGATCCTCCGCCAGGCCGGCACCGAACCGCCGTTCAGCGGCGCTCTCTTGCACAACAAAGAGCGCGGTGTTTACCTCTGCGGCGCGTGCCGGGCCCCGCTGTTCAGCTCCGAAACCAAGTTCGACTCGGGCACCGGCTGGCCGAGCTTTTTCGCGCCGATCACACCCGACGCGATCGAGTACCGCGAGGACCGAAGCCACGGCATGGTGCGCATCGAGGTGCGCTGCGCCCGCTGCGCCTCGCACCTCGGCCACGTCTTCCCCGACGGGCCGCCCCCGACCGGCCAGCGCTACTGCATCAACTCGCTGGCGCTGGAGTTCGAGGGCGGGTCGGGAGCTCCCGCGTAGGTCGAGCGGCTACGGCTGGATTCCCCCGCCCGGCAACAGCTCGTTGGTGTAGGCGGCGGTCGGGTCTGGAGCGCGGCGCAGGATGCCGCGCTCGTGCAGCCAGCCGCCGAAGTCGCGCCACTCGGCGGGATCCTGCCAGCCCCACGGGCGGCCGCGGGGCGGGGCGAACGCCGGCAGCGTCGCTTTCAGCGCGGCGGTTTGCAGGCGGCGGTCGAGGTCGCGGTTCGCCCGCACCAGCGCCCGCACCGCGAAGTCGGGGTCCCGACGCGTGAGCCGCTCGCCGCGCGCCACGGCAGCGAGGAAGGCGCGCAGTTTGGCGCGATCGCGCGCGAGCGCGTCGGCGTTAGCGACAAACACGAGCTCGTCGTAGCTCGGGACGCCCGCTCGATCGACGGGTAGGACCTGCGGGTCGCGCCGCGCCAGACGCAGCTGCACCCCCTCGTAGTTCCAGAACGCGCCGATCACGGCGTCGACCTTGCCCGTAAGCAGCGCCGGTGCGAGCCCGAAACCTACGTTGCGTACGCGCACCTGCGCCGGGTCGACGCCCGCCGCTGCCGCGATCGCCTCGAGGTAGGCGCGCTGATAGTCGATCCCCGCATAGCCGACGCGCTTGCCGGCGAGATCGCGCGGCCCGCGGATCCGTCCCCGCGGCAGCCAGACGAGCGAAGTGAGGGGACGCTGCACGAGCGCCGCCACCGACCGCACGCGCAGCCCGCGGTCGACAGCGCGGAACACCTCTGGCTCGTATGACACCGCCAGGTCGACGCGACCCGCGGCGACCGTGCGGATCGGCGCCGACGGGTCGGACGGGGCGCGCAGAGCCACGCGCAGACCGGCCTGGCGGAAATACCCCGCCGCCTCGGCCGCGTAGATCGGGGCATGGTCGGCGTTCGGGAACCAGTCGAGCATCACCGTCACGGTCCGCTCGCCTGCCGGTGTCACGCGCTCGCGCTTCTCGCCACACGCGCTCGCCGCGAGCGCCACCACCGCCAGCGCTGCTGCCACGGCCACCGCGCGCAACCGGGTCGCGCGGCCAGGCGATCGCAGCCGCGAGCCGAAGCGTGCACAAGACTGCACACGACCCCTCGCCTTCGAGCTCACCTAGCCACCTCCCGTCGCCACGGACAGAAGACACGCTCCGCCGCCGCCACGGCGCCGAAGAGGGCCACCGCCATCGCTGCTAGCACCACTACGCCTGCGTACACGCGTGCGGTTTCTAGCTGATTGTTGGCGAGCAGCACGAGCCGACCGAGCCCGCGGTCGGCGCCGGCCCACTCGCCGAACACCGCGCCGATCACCGCCACCGACGCCGCTACACGCAAACCACTGAAAAAGTAGGGGAGGGCGGAAGGAAGCTCGACCCGCCAGAGAGCGAGCCAACGGTCGGCGCCCAGCGTTCGCACCAGCTTGACGAGATCCGGGTCGACGGCGCGCAAACCGTCGGCGACGTTGACCGCGATCGGGAAAAAACAGATCAGCGCGACGATCGCGAGCTTCGGCCCGATCCCGTAGTCGAAGGCGAGGACGAAGATCGGTGCGAGCACCACCAGCGGGATGGCCTGCGAAGCGACAAGCAGCGGATAGGCGGCGTCGCGCAGCGGGCGCCACAGGTGCATCGCCACAGCGCCGCCCACTCCCAGGAGCACGGCGAGCGCCAGACCGAGCACAACCTCCTGGAGCGTGATCACCGCTTCGCTCGCAAGCAGGTCGCGGTCGCGCACCAGAGCGTCCCAAGTCTCGCCCGGGGAAGCCAGCGTCAGGTCGTCGACCCCCGGGAGCGAAGCGACGAACTGCCAGAGCGCGAGCGCGCAGCCGAGCAGAGCGACGACCGCTGCCAGACGGCCCAGCCGCGCGCGTGAGAACAATGGCGATCGCACTACCACCGCCCGCAAGCTTGCCGCTCAGCGTTCGCTCGCGTCCGCCAGCAGCTCTAGTGCCTGTGCGTACACGGCACGCAAGCGGTCTTCGCTGAACAGATCGCGTCGCCGCGGCGGCCGCGGGCCGAGCTCGAAAACACGCAGCACTCGCGCCGGACGTGGCGAGAGCAGGGCTACGCGGTCGGCTAGGAACAGCGCCTCCTCGACATCGTGCGTTACCAGCACGACGGTGCGACGCTAGCGTGTCAGCACACCGCGCAGCCACTCCTGCAGGCGCACGCGCGTGAGCGCGTCGAGCGCCGCGAACGGTTCGTCCAACAGCAACACCGGTTTTCCGGCGAGCAGCGTGCGCACGAAAGCGACACGCTGGCGCATCCCGCCCGACAGCTGGTGCGGCCACGCGCGCTCGAAGCCGGCGAGGCCGAGAGCACCGAAGAGAGGAGCGGCACGACGCTGCGCCTCGCGCCTCGCGACACCGCGGCACTCGAGCGCGAGAGCAGCGTTGCCGAGCGCGTCCCGCCACGGCAACAGCGAATCGCGCTGCGGCATGTACACGCAGAGCTCACAGCGCTCGCGGGCGCTGCGCGCCCCGAGCACCGAGATCTCCCCGCGCTGCGGCTCCGCGAGACCCGCGACGAGCTCGAGCAACGTCGACTTGCCGCAACCCGACGGACCGACGAGCGCCAGCGCGCCGCCGCCCTCGACCTCGAGCGACACGCCGTCGAGCACAGCGAGATGGTCGCGCCCGCGACCGAAACCGTGGCTTACGTTTGCGACCGTGACCGTACCGGCCGGCGCGCGCTCGCCCGGATCGGCGTCCCGCGAAGCGGTGCCAAACGCGGCGGTGGGCTCGCTCACCGTCGGCGGCGGGCCGCTTGCGTCACGCTGCCCGGCTGCGCGACCGCGCGCACGAAAGTCTCCAGCTGGTGCGTCGTCCAGCACTCGAAGACACCGTCGCAGTAGGGCTCGTACACACCCATCACCGAGTCACCGTAGTTCCAGTACAGCTTCGGCTCGGGGTTGATCCAGAACGTGCGGCCGGCAGCCGCCGCGATCTTCGCGAACGCGTGCTCGTGCGGATCGCGACCGTTGGTGCGGGCGTCGCCGAGCACGATCACGGTCGAGCGCGGATCGAGGTCGTCGACGACGGTGTCGCGGAACTCGAGCCACACGCGACCGTAGTCCGTGTAGCCGGACACGTCGGCCACGCCGGCGTCGCTCGCGATCTTTCGCGACACCTCGGCGAACGAGCGCTCGCTCGCGAACACGTCCGTCACCTCCGAGATCCGCTCGATGAACACGAACGACCGCAACTTCCGGAACTGGTCGTGGAGAGCGTGTAGGACCGAAAGGAAAAAGACGCTCGCCGAGGTGACGCTGGTAGACACGTCGCAGAGCACGTAGAGGCTCGGGCGCCGCGGCCGGCGCGGCCGCGTGCGCACCGTCATCGGCACGCCGCCGGTCTCGAGCGAAGCGCGCAGCGTGCGGCGCAGATCGACCACCGCCGAGCGCCGCCGCCCACGCAACGACCGTCCTTCGGTCGCCAGCCGGCGCTTGAGTTGCCCGACCACGCGGTGGACCTGGCCCAGGTCCTGGGCCGGTGTGCTTGGCAGGGCACGGTCGAAGTCGCGCAGCGGCCGTTTCGGCGGGAGCTGGCCCGTGCGCTCGATCGCCTGCTTTTCGAGCTCGCGGCGCACCAGCTGTTCGAAACGGCGCAAGCGATCGTGGCTGACGTGCGCCTCCCCGCCCTGGTCGCCGCGCTCGCTGCGCAAGCCGAGCGCGCGGCGGATCCGCTGCACGTCCACGCCGACCACCCCCGAGCCCTCGCCGAGCCGTCCGAACGCAGCCGCCGCCAGGCGCGCCAGGTCGCGCAGCTCGGCGTCGCTGCCGTCGGCGAGCGCCGCCTGCACGCGCTCGCGCAGCGTGTCGATGTCGAGGTCAAGCGCTTCGGCGCTGGCCGCAGCCAGCGACTGTTCGCGCACGCCCTGCTCGACCGCCGCGCGCTCGACAGCGCGGAAGAAGAAGCGATCGAACACCTGGTCGAACACGTGACGGTCGCCGCGCGACTTGGCGAGCGTGGCGGCGAGCGCCTCACGGAAAACGACGCGGTCGCGCCAGCTGACGGCGTCGAGAGCGGCGATCGCGTCGAGCATCTCCGACGTTCCGACCGCAAGGCCCTCGCTGCGCAGCTCGTCGCAGAACTCGGCGATGCGTGCCGCCATCCCCGCGCCACCGGGCGCCGGTGAGCGCCGCCCGAACGGGCCTGCTGCAGGCGGCGCCTGGCCGCTCACGGTCCGCCCGCCCCGGCTCGCCGCGGGGCGAGCTCGGGGAGCTTGAGCCCGATCCGTTCCGCGACGACATCGAGGTCGGCACGGTGCTTGAGGATGATCGACAGCGTGCGCTCGAGCAGCGCGCGATCGATATCGGCTGCGCCGAGCAGGACGAGGGCGCGCGCCCAGTCGATCGACTCGGCGATCGACGGCGGTTTCTTCAGATCCAGCTGGCGCACCATGTGGACGATCTCGACGAGCTTGCGCGCGATCCGCTCGTCGAGGTCGGGTTCGTGCAGGCGCACGATCTCGAGTTCACGCTCGACGCTCGGATAGTCGAGCCAGAGGTACAGGCAGCGCCGCTTGAGCGCCTCGGTCAGCTCGCGCGAGTCGTTGGACGTCAAGACGACCAACGGCTGGGTGCGCGCCGAGACGACGCCGAGCTCGGGGATCGAGACCTGGAAGTCCGAGAGGATCTCGAGCAGCATCGCCTCGAACTCCTGGTCGGTCTTGTCGATCTCGTCGATCAACAGCACCGTGGCGTCTTCGCTGCGGATCGCTGCCAGAAGCGGCCGCGCGAGCAGGAACTCCTCGCCGAAGATGTCGTCGCGCACCTGCTCCCAACCGGCCTCGCGAGCCTCGGTTTGAATGCGCAGCAGCTGCTTGCGGTAGTTCCACTCGTACAGCGCCTTCGCCTCGTCGAGCCCCTCGTAGCACTGCAAGCGGATCAACCTTCGGTCGGTTGCCCGTGCGAGCGCCTTGGCGAGCTCGGTCTTGCCAACCCCGGCCGGGCCCTCGACCAGCACCGGCTTGCCGAGCCGCGCAGCGAGAAAGGCGACGAGCGCGGTTGCGTCGTCGGCCAGATAGCCGACCTGCTCCAGGCGGACGCGCGCGTCGTCCGCGGAGCTGAACCCGTCGCGCATCGCGGCAAGGATACTTGCGTGGTGCTGCCAGCGGCCGTTCTTTTCGCGCGCGCCTCCCGAGTCGTCCCGCTCGCCGAGCTGCCCGAGCAAAGCGGCGGGTTCGCTGTCGACCCGAGCTTTTTCGTCGCGACCTTCGCCGTGGGGTTCGCGATCGCTGTCGCCGGCCACCTCTTCCAGCTGCGCGCGTTCGTCGCGGCAGGTGTCGTGCTCGTGCTGCTCGCAACCGTCTTCCTGCCGCTCGCGCTGCACCTCGTGCGCTGATAGCGGGGCGCGTATGGAGGTGCGCCAGCGCCCGTCCGCGTTCCGAGCTACTTGCGCCGCGCCGCTACGACGACACCGTCGCCGATCGGCACCACGACCCCCTGCCAGGCGGGCGAGTCGACGAGCGTGCGCGTCAGCTCGCGCAGCGCACGGCGCTGCTCGGGATCCCAGCCACTCTCGCGCTCGTCGGTCCAGGCCACGGAACCGCCGGCGAGCGCGTTGTCGGCGACGACCAGCGCGTCCTCGGCCAGAAGGGGCGTGGCGAGCTCGAGGTAGCGGCCGTACTCGACCTTGGTGGCGTCGAGAAACAGCAGGTCGAAGGGGCCGGCGAGCCGCCCGAGGACCTCTAGCGCGTCGCCGCTCACGATCTCGACCTTGTCGCCCGCGCCGCTGCGATCGAGAAAAGCCCGTGCCTGGTGTGCCCGCTGCGGGTCGCGCTCGATCGTGACGATCCGCCCCGAGCGCAGCGCCCGCGCCATGTGCACGGTCGAGTACCCGATCGCGGTGCCGACCTCGAGCACGCGCGGGTCGCGGAACCGGCAGAGCAACGCCAGCAGCGCGCCCGTCGGCCGGTGCACGATCGGGATGCGTTCACGACGCGCAAGCTCCTCCATCTCGACCAAGAGCGGATCGGCCGGCGGCGCGACGGTCTCGAGGTATCGCGCGACAGCTGGGTCGAGGATCGCCACGACCACGACCCTACTCGCCGCGTGTCGGGAGCGTCGGCGTAAGCTGCGCGCTCATGTCGCAGCCGATCGAAGCGCCGCCAGGTCTCGAAGGTGTCGTCGCCTTCGCTACCGAGATCGCGGAGCCAGATATCGCCGGCTCGGCGCTGCGCTACCGCGGTGTGGACATCGAAGAGCTGGTCGGCGTCGTGCCCTACGAGAAGGTATGGGGTCTCCTCGTCGACGACCGCTACGAGCCCGGGCTGCCGCCGGCCGAACCCCACCCGCTCGCGGTGCGAAGCGGCGATCCGCGCGTCGACCTGCAGGCAGCGCTAGCGATGCTCGGCCCCGAGTGGGGGCTGCGACCGCTGCTCGACGTCGACCTCGCCACCGCCCGCGAGCAGCTGGCACGCGTGTCGGTGATGGCGCTCTCGTTCGTGGCGCAGTCGGCGCGCGGCCAGGGGCAACCACCGGTGCCGCAAGCCGAGGTCGACCGCGGCCGCACGATCGCCGAGCGCTTCCTGATCCGCTGGCGCGGAGAGGCCGATCCACGCCACGTCCGGGCGATCGACGCCTACTGGATCGCGGCGGCCGAGCACGGCATGAACGCCTCGACGTTCACCGCTCGCGTCGTCGCTTCGACCGGTGCCGACGTCGCCGCTGCGCTGTCGGCAGCCGTGGGTGCGCTGTCGGGTCCCCTCCACGGTGGTGCGCCCTCGCGCGTGCTGCAGATGCTCGACGACGTCGCGCGCGAAGGCGACGCGCAGCGCTACGTACGGCGAGTACTCGACCGCGGCGAGCGTCTGATGGGGTTCGGCCACCGCGTCTACCGCGCCGAGGATCCGCGCGCCCGCGTCCTGCGGCGCACCGCCCGCGAGCTCGGCTCGCCCCGTGTCGAGGTGGCGGAGGAGCTCGAGCGGGCGGCGCTCGAGGAGCTCGCTGCGCGCAAGCCCGACCGTGTGCTGGCCACCAACGTTGAGTTCTGGTCGGCGGTGGTGCTCGATCTCGCCGGGGTGCCGCCAGCGCTGTTCACGCCGATGTTCGCCTGCGCGCGGGTCGCCGGCTGGTCGGCCCACATCCTCGAGCAGAAACGGAGCGGACGACTGATCCGCCCCACAGCCCGCTACGTCGGCCCCGAGCGGCGCTCGGCGGCGGCGGTCCCCGGTTGGGACCCCGATCGCTGGCGAGAGCTGCGCGGCAGCTGACGCGCGCTCGCCGCGGCAGCTAGCGGACGCTCCGTGCCGGGCGCTAGGTGCCGCGCAAGGACACGTCGCGCACGAGCTCGGCGAGCGCCCGTGTCGCGAGCACGAGCTCGCGCAGCTCGACCCGCTCGGTCGGCGTGTGGGCCAGTGCGAGGTCGCCCGGGCCGAACACCACCACCTCGCGACAGCCGCCGGCGACGAGGTTGTGCCCGTCCGTCCAGCTCGGCATACCGGTGCGGCGGGGCTCGACACCGGCGCGCGCGAGCGCCTGCTCGAGCGCGCGCGCGAGCTCGCACCCCTCGCACGACCACGGGTCGGAACGGTCGAGCACCTCGACACGCCCGCCGCGGCGAGCCGCTGCCAGGCGCAGCTCGGCCTCGGCGCGCTCGCCGGAACAGCCGGGCACGAGGCGAACTTCGACCCGCACCCGCGCCCGGTCGGGAATCGTGTAGAGCGACCTCCACCCGCCCTTGATCTCGAGGCAACTCGCACGTGCGCGGCCGAGGAGCGGGTGCTGGGCTGCGGCGAGCGGCAGCTTGGCGAGATCGGCGACGAAGCGCGCCGCCCGCTCGGCCGCGTTGTCGCCCGCCTCGGGCAGCGAACCGTGCGCCGCGAGACCGGCGAACTCGACCTCCGCCTCCAAGGCGCCGGCGCTCGCGGCAGCGACGGCGAGTCCGGTCGGCTCGATCACGACGGCGCGCTCGAGACGCAGCGACTCCGCCACCGCCGCCGATCCGCTTCCTCCCTCCTCTTCGTCGCAGGTGAGCACGACGGCTGTGGCGGGGGTTGCGCCCTGGCCGTGATCGCCCGCTCGGCGGTCGCCCTCGCCGCGCCCGGCACGGGCGCCCGCCGCCAGTGCCAGCGCCGCCAGCGCGCACACGGCACCGCCCTTGTCGTCGAGCGTGCCGAGCCCCGCAACCCAACCGCCGCCGGCGTACGGGCGCGCCGGCCAGCGGTCGTCGGCGAGCGGCGGACCGACGCGCTCCGGCGGCGGCGCCACGGTGTCGAGGTGGGCGCAGAGCACGAGGTCGAACGTGTCGCCCCTCGCCCCGGGCGGTGTGACGACCAGCGCCGCGAGCGTGCCGTCGCCGGCGCGCAGCGGTCGCGCTTCGAGCCCCAGCGTGCGCGCCAGCGCCGACGCGCGCTCGGCGACCGCGCCTTCCGTCCCCGACGGCGACGGCAGACTCGCCAGCGCCAACGTTTCGTCGCGCAGCCAAGCGGCGAGCGCGGGCTCGGCGCTGCTCTCGAGCGGGCGCGGTGGGCGCGGCGGCTGCTCGGTCACGCCAGGATTCAACCAACGTGGGCAGCGAGCGCGAGCACACCGGCAGGGGTTTCGAGCGCGCGCCGTCCGGCGTGACGGTCGCGACCCTCGACCGTGCCGCCCTGCGCGCCCGCACGCGCGAACTCGTCGACGTCTACCTCGACGCCTACCGCGGGCTCGAGCGCTACGCGTACAGCGGTCGCCGGCGCGTAGCGCTGTACGTGCGCTGGTTGTGGCGGGGCGATCCAGAGGGTTTCCTCGTCGCGTTCGCCGGCGACCGCGCGGTCGGGTTCGCCGGCTGTCACCGCAGCTGGGAAAGCGGCGAGCACGGGATCGAGGCCGAGCTCCACGAGCTAGTCGTGGTGCGCGACCGACATCGGCAGGGCGTGGGGTCGCTGCTCCTGCGCGCTGTCGTCGCTTCCGCGCGGGCGCGCGGGGCGCGAGCGATCGGGCTGGCGGTGGCTTCCGGTAACGCGCGCGCGCAGCGCTTCTACGAGCGCCACGGCTTTCGCGCCGAGGGTACGAGAGGCGACTGGCTGCGCATGCGCCTCGACCTTGGCGACGAGCGGAGCTAGCGGTGGAACGCGCTGCCGCGCGACCGCTCACGCACGCCTACAGCCACCAGGAGCAGCGCGCACGCCAGCGCCAGCACGCTCTGGCCGAGCGGACGGCTGAAAAGGCGCACGAGGATCAAAAACGCGAGCCAGCCGCCGGCGACAGCGACGATCGTGCCGTCGCCACCTGGCAGGTGGAAAGCTTTGCCGTTGGCGCGCGCCCACAGAAGCACCAGCAAGGCGACCGCCACCACCGCCTGGGCGAGCTCGACGAACGAGAACGGCCCGAAAGTGCTGGCGATCAGGAGCGCGGCGAGCACCGCGACGACACGCTGTTCGTTGCGCCAGCGCCGCCAGGTGAGGCGGGCGTTGCGCGCGAGCATCGCGGCGGCCGCCCGCACGCGTGCCGAGCCGGTGGTGTCGGGATCTCGCGTCACTGTCGCTCGCGACATTCTCGCGGTAGCGCGCGCTCGCAGTTCGGCGGTGGCGCAGCACCTGCGCGCGCGGCTAGCATCGGCAGCGTGGCGAGCGAGGAGCGCACGCAGCCGGGCGAGGAGCGGGGCGGCGAGGAACTGATCGGTCCCGACGACGTCGCCTATCGCCTCGAGCTCACGCCCGCGCAGCTCAAGGTCACCTGGACGGCGCTCAAGACGCTGATGGACGATCTCGGCCACGACGAGCACGACGTGCTCGAGATCGTGCGCCAGGTGCTCGCCAAGCTGCCCGACGAGCACGCGATCCGCGCCATCCGCTTGTCCTAGCGCCGCGGCGGGCGCTGCTGCGAGCGGCGGGCCGCCAGCAGCGCGACGCTACTCGAGCGGGATCTCCTCTACCTCGGGCTGGCGCCGTCGCCCGTCGAGACGCTCGAGGTACCAGTCGATCAGATCGCGCAGCGCGAGTAGGAACTCGCGCAGAGCGTCAGTGGCGCGGGTCCGCAGGTCGGCGGGCAGCGCCCGTCGCAGCGCTTCGACTACGTACACGAGCAGCGCCAGGTCGAAGAGCGGGGTGTGTGGCGGGCGGCGTCGGTCGCGGTCGCTGGTGCCGGCTGTGCCGTCGTGGCGGTGGTCGCGCAGATGCGCGAAATCGTCACCACCGCGCGAAAAGCCGGCGTGGCCGTTGTCGCGCTCGCCCGCGGCTCTGTCGCGCGAAGCGCTCACCGTGCCTGGGCGAGCGCCGTTTCGCGGCGCCGGAACCTGATCTCGAGCTGGCCGTGGTCGAAGCGCGCGCCAGCCGGTGCCCAACCGGCGAGCGAGTCCGGCAACACCACGGTGCGCTTGTGCGGGCCCACCCGTACCACCAGCTCGAGCCCAACCTTCCGCACCTTGATGTCGCCGCGCGCGGCGAGCGGCAAGGGCAGCCGCAGCACCGGTTCGTCGCCGTCGTCGCTGAGCTCGGGCCGCGCGCCGTCGTGAAGCACCGCGTGCGCCTCGGTGCCGTCGAAGAGCGCGTCGGCGAGGCGGTCGATCATCCGCGTGCCCACCACCTCGCGCGGGAAGTGGGGTGCCTCGAGTACCGGTAGCGGCGCGAACGCCTCGCGCACGAGGTCGAGCTGTTCGCTCTGCAGGGCGCGCCACGGTGCGAAGTAGTCGCCCCCGGCCTCGGGCGGGAGGACACGGTTGGCGACGACGGCGTCGACGGGAAACCCGTAGAGGTTGAGGTAGGTGTAGGTACGCATCGCCTCGCGTACGACGATCCGTTCGGGGTTGAGAACGAGCCGCACGCTGGTCGTCGAGCGGTCGCGCAGGATCCCCGCCAGCTCGCCGAGGCCGCGCACGAGGCGCTCGACCTCCTCGAACACCGGGTCGTCGGGAAGCGGAACGTCGAGCAGGGTGCGCGCCAGCGGGCGCGCGGCAGCGACCAGCTTGCGTTCGAGCGGTAAGACCTTCTCGAGCCACCACCCGGCGGCGTCGGGAAACGAGAGCAGCCGCAACGTTTCGCCGGTCGGTGCACAGTCGACGATCAGGCAGTCGAACTCGCCGCTCTCGTAGTGCTCTTTGATCGCGAGCAGGGCGAACAGCTCGTCCATCCCGGGCGGGACGGTCAGCTCCTCGGCGGCTATGCGGTCGAGCCCGCGGTCGGCGAGCAAATTGACGAGCCAGCGCTGGACCGCTTCCCAGTGCTGTTCGATCTCCTCCTGGGCCTCCACCTGTCGCGCGTAGAGGCGGCGCCCGCAGGGGGTGGGACGGTTGGCGACGTCGCGCTCGAGGGCGTCGGCGAGGTTGTGCGCAGGATCGGTCGAGATCACGAGCGTGCGCAAGCCCGAGCGCGCGCAACGCCGTGCGGTGGCGAGCGCCACGCTCGTCTTGCCGACCCCGCCTTTGCCGGTATAGATGATCGTGCGTGGCGGCATCCGGGCCCGGATGCTATGGCGCCGCGCGTCAGCCGTCGAGAGAGGCCTTGTCGCCGCGCTCGTCGTCGCCCTCGATCACCTGAACGGTGACCGGATCGGCACGGCCCCGCAGAGCGCGACCGGTGCGGAGCTCCTTGGCCGCCAGCTCGATCCGGTACTTCCCCGGCCGTGTCGGGCGCCACGAGAACGCGCGGGTTCCGCGCGCGAAGGTGGCGAGCCGCCGCAGCACGGTGCGACCGTCGCGTACGACGCGGAGCTCTACGACCGAGAGTTTCGACAAGCGGAAGCGGATCCGCAGCGGTCGCCCACTGCGGGCGGTGGCGGCGACGAGCGGCTCGATCCGCGGCGGCTCGGTCTGGTAGGCACGGTAGCGCTCGGCGTAGTCGCAGAACACCGCACCCAGACGGCGCGTGCACGCTGCTGCGAGGAGCTCGCGCAGAAGCTCGTGGTAGGAGGGCGTCGAGGCGCGACCGCGCCACGAGTACAGCGACCAGTCGCCGAGATCGCTCGCCGGGATCTCGGCGGCGAGCTCGCCGCGCGCCTCCTCGAAACGCGCGCGTGCCGTCTTGTCGGCGGTGAGCTGAGCGAAATCGTGCAGCCCGATTACCGCTTGCGTGAAGGCGTTGAAGATGAACAGGCGCGGAGCGAACGAGTACTGCAGGTAGTGCACGCCACCGCGCGGCCCGGTCGTTCTCACACCCAGCGGCGGTCGTGCCGCGAACGCCCCCAAAAGCGAGCGCGCGAAGCGGACGAGGTCGTCGCGCCCGGTGAGTTGCGCGGTGCGCGCGTACGCCTGAAGCGCCGTGGCGGTGGCCATCGCGCTGATCCACGGGGGGCGACCGCCGCCGAACGCGAACATGTACTCGAACGCCCGGAAGCGCCGCGAGCGCCTGACTGCCACCGTGCGTGCCTCGTCCAGCAGAGCCCAAAGCCGCTCCCGCTCGCACGGCGTCGCAGCGGGACGGACACACGCTGCGTGCATCGCGTTCGCACGCTTGAACGTGCCGAGGGGGTGGAAACGCACGCCCTGGCCGGGGAAGTAGGCGAAGAGGAGCTCGCTTCCTGCGACCTCGATCCAGGCACGCGCGGCGGGGATGCGTGCGCTACGCCAGAAGCGTTCGTTGAGGCGTAACTCGAGGAAGGTGACAGCGAGCCGCGATGGGATCAGCCGACCGCGAAGCGCGAGCGCCTCGACCGAGCGCAGCACCGCGGCGAGCTCGCGGCCGCGCACGCCGCGCGTGCCCAGCCTGCGCGCCGTGCTGCGGGCACGAGCGAGGATGTCGCGGTAGGAGCGGTAGGTGGCGCTATCGATGTGGCCCCGCTCGCGGGCGCGCGCGAGCGCCGAGAGCACCGCGCGCACGCCAGCGGGAGTGCGCGAGCGCCGGTGCCGCTGCGCCTCTTTTTTCGCAGCCGCTCGCGCTCGGCGACCGCTAGGGGTCGCCGCCGCCGCGACCGCACGGACGTCTAGCTCGGGTGCTCCCGGTGGCGGCAGGGAGGGGAGCGTCCGGGGTGCCTGAGCGACTCCTGTCGGCGCGGGGGCGAAGGGGTCCTCGCGCGCGATCAGACGTCCGTCGGGTGTGGCGACGAGAACCGCGGCGCGCGCGGACGCCGCGGACGGAACCGCGACACCGAGCGCGGCCACTGCCGCTGCGGCCCACGACGCAGCGCGGAAACGCCACCTGGCGGCGTTTTTCACACCGCGCTGCGCGCACCGCTCTGGGCCGGGCGCAAGGCCAGTGGTCACGTCATCCTCGAACAGTGCCGTCGACAGAGGGTTGCGCACCGGCGCCCACGTTCCAGCTCGGTGGCGCTTCGCGCAGCGTCCGTCGAGCTCCGCGGCGCTCGACGCTCGGCGGCACAACGGGGCGCGTGCATCGCTGCGTTGCGCGCGCTTCGCGGGGCTCGCTACGCTGCCCACCAAAGTGCTGTCAGCTTCGCCGACCGCAAACGACCCGAGCCGCTCGCGAGGCAGCCACGCTCCTGCCGCGAAGCGGTTCCCGCGTCTGGCGATTGCGCCGCTTGCGCTGATACTGCTCGCGATCGTCGCGCTGGTAGCTGGGGGCTGTGGCGGCAACGACCGCGCCGACGCCGAGAAACTCCTCGACGCCGCTTTCTCGAAGCGCATACCGAGCGCCGACCTCGCGATCGACGCCACGCTCAACTTCGAAGGCAGTGCGCTCGGCGGGCGGCCGCTCCGCATCCAGGCGACGGGTCCGTACGTCGACAACCGGAACGGTCTGCCCAAGGTCGACCTCACCATGCGTGTCGGTTCGCCCGGCGGCCAGATGGTCGAGAGCGGCTACCTCTCGACCGGGGACCGCGCATTCGTGAAGTTCCAGGATGTCTTCTACGAGCTGTCGCGGGCGGAAGTGCAAAAGCAGATCCAAGATCTGCGCCGCAACCGCGCGCGCCGCTCCGGCTCGCTGCGCGCGCTCGGTCTCGACCCCCGACGTTGGCTGGCGAACGCCGAGCTCGAGGACGACGTCGAGGTCGGTGGCGTCGATACCCGCCACGTGCGCGGTCGCTTGAACGTCCGCAACCTTTTGCACGACCTTGATCGGTTGCTCGCGCGCAACCGGGAGGCGCTTTCGTCGACCGGGGGATCGCTGCCCACGCGCCTCACCCCCGACACGATCAGGACAGTCGAGAGCGTCGTCCGCACACCGCCCACGTTCGACGTGTACGTGGGTAAGGAGGATGGCTTGTTGCGGCGGCTGGCGGCGCGGATCGAGCTAGACCTCACCAAGCTCGGTGGTGCGGTCGGGCAATCGCTGGGGCGCGGCACCGTGACCTTCTCGATCCAGTTCACGAAGATCGGTGAGCGCAAGCGCATCGCGGCACCAGTCTCGGCACGTCCGATCGACGAGCTGCGCCAGCTGCTGCGGGGGAGCGCCAGCTCGCTGCTCGGCGGGGTCGGTACGGAGCAAGGCTCGGCGAGCGCCTCCGGCGGCTCCGGAACGACGACCACACCGCCATCCGCCGAGCAGTTCCGCCGCTACGGCGAGTGTCTCGACCGCGCTCGCGCCGGCGACATCCGCGAGCTCCAGCGCTGCGCCAATATCTTGCGAAACTAGAGCAGGCGTGGCTGTCGAGCTAGCACCTCTGGCTGTCGGATCCTGGAGCGGCGGCCGCTACATGAACTTCGGCGTCCCGGTGGCAGAAGAGCGCTTGGTCCGGCTGCTGACACCCGATCCAGCGATCCGGACAGTCGTCACCGCCGACGTCTACGGACAAGGAGCGGCCGACGAGTTGGTCGGTCGCGCCCTGCGCGAAGGCGTCTGTGCCGACGTGCGCATCGTCGCCGCTGTCGGGCACGACTTTTACAGCGGCAGCCGGGCCGGTGCCAAGGGCTTCCCGCGTTTCACCGATCCAGCCCTGCGCCGACCCGACCAGTACGGCTCGTACCTGCGAATGGCCACCGAGCGCGTGCTCGAACGCCTGGGTGTCGATCGCGTCGACGTTCTCCTGCTCCACAACCCCGATCGCACCGGCTACACAAGCGAGGTCGTGTGGGGTGAGCTGGCACGGCTCCGCGACGAGGGGCTCTGCTCGGCGCTCGGTGTCGCACCCGGTCCGGCCAACGGGTTCACGCTCGACCTGATCAGCTGTTTTGAGCGCTTCGGCGATCTCGTCGAGTGGGCGATGATCATCCTCAATCCGCTCGAGCCCTGGCCCGGGCAGCTGTGTCTCGCCGCGGCGCGAGCCCACGGTGTGCGCTTGATCGCCCGAGTTGTCGACCACGGCGGGCTCTTCTGGGGCGATGTGCGTCCCGGTCACCCCTTCCCCGAGCGCGACCACCGCACCTTCCGCCCGGCGGGCTGGGTGGAGGCGGGACTCGAGCGGATCGAGCGCATGCGGCCGATCGCCGAGCGCCACGGCCTCACGCCGATCCAGCTCGCTGTCTCGTGGGTGCTCGCCCAGGAGCCGGTGGCCTGCGCCGTACCGACCCTGATCCAAGAGCCCGGGCCCGACGCACGACCGATCGAGGAAAAGCGCGCCGAGCTCGCAGCGACACCGCTGCCGGTGCGCTTGTCGGCCACGGAGGTGGCGGAGATAGCGCGTATCGGCGACAACCGCAACTGCATGCCGCTCAAGGGTGCGTCGCCCGACCACGAGGGCCCGGCGCGCGCCGACAGCTGGCCACTTGAGCCGTCCGACCGCGAAGTCGCGCGCCGCTGGGGCATCGACCCCGAGCGCGACCTCGCGTTCGCCGCCTAGTTCGCGTCGCTCACTCGGGCCGGGACGTGGCGTCCGGGTCTTCGCTCGCTCGTGCGTCGAGCTCGCGGCCCGTCGCTCCACCCCACTCGTGCTGAAAGCGTTCGAGGAGCTCGTCGCGACGCTCCTCGTCGATCGCGACCTCGTCCGAGATGCGCACCCACTCGGCGCCTTCGAACTCCTCCATGTTGAAGATCTCGCCGTCGATCGAGACCGAGTCGTCGACTACGACGACGACTTCGGTCTGCGGGTTGAAGTAGGTGCCCGGCTGGTTGAGGAGCTGCTCGAGCTTGACAGTGCGGCCACTTCCCTCCATTGCTGCGAGCCTACAGCCCCCCGCCGAGTTCGCGCAGCCGTCGTTCGACCTCGGCGTCGACGTCGAGCGGCGGTTGGCCGCGACGGCGACGGCGCTCGTTCGCTGCGATCACGAGCTGGCGGATCTCGTCGCGCAGCGCTGGGTCGTGATCGGGGGCGGGCGTGTCGCGAGGTGTGGCGTCGCGCGTGCTGGCGAGAAGAGCGGCGAGCTCCGCTTCGACATCCAGAGGCTCTTCGCCGCGGTCGACGCGACGGTCGCTCTTCGCCTGGAGCATCTGTCGGAGCTCTTCGGTGGCGATCGGGTCGGGGGTCGACGCCGGCGGCAAGGTTGTCGCGGGAGGGGGAAGGTCGGCTATTCCGTAGCGTCCGCCGCGACCGAGCGAGCGGTAGACGCGACCTACGCCGACGTAGCTCGCAGCGGCAGCCACCACCCCGATCACAGCGAAGGCGATCAGCAGAAATCCGAACAGGCTCGTGTCCAAGCGCTTCGTCCCTCCTCCCTCGCGCGCCCGTTAGGGAGTCGCGACACCGCCAGCTGAACCAAGTGTGGTCGATCGCGGCGCTTGCGTCCCGACTTCGCTGCGGTGCGCGACCTCGGGCCGCGATCTAGTACCCTTACGTCGGTCCTTGACTGACGGGTCAATCGGTCAACGTGCGGACACGTTCAGGGGTGTCCGCCGGCAAAGGGAGCGGAAGTGGTCGACTTCACCCTCACCGACGAGCAGAAAGAGATTCAGCGCCTCGCGCACGAGTTCGCCGAGAAGGAGATCCGGCCGAAGGCCTGGGACTACGACCGGGACGCCACCTGGCCGCAGGACATCATCGAAAAGGCCTTCGAGGTCGGGCTCATGAACTCCCACATCCCCGAGGAGTACGGGGGCCCCGGTCTCGACTACCTCACCGGCTGTTTGATCGAGGAAGAGCTGGGCTGGGGCTGCTCGGGCATCGGCACCTCGCTGATGTGCAACGGCCTGGCCAGCGCTCCGGTGCTGATCGCCGGCTCCGAGGAGATCAAGAAGAAGTACCTCGGGATGCTCACCGAGGAGCCGAAGCTGGCCTCGTTCTGCCTCACCGAGCCCGACGCTGGTTCCGACGTGTCGTCGATGCGGACGACCGCCGTCAAGAAGGGCGACCACTACGTCATCAACGGCACCAAGTGCTTCATCACGAACGGGTCGCACGCGTCCTGGTACACGGTCTACGCCAAGACCGACAAGGACGCCGGACACCGCGGCATCTCGGCGTTCGTCGTGCCGCGCGACGCTGACGGCGTCGTTGTCGACAAGAAGGAGGACAAGCTCGGCCAGCGCGCCTCCGACACGGCGATGATCTCCTTCCACGACGTCGCCGTGCCGGCCAAGAACCTCCTCGGCGAGGAGAACAAGGGCTTCAAGCTGGCGATGATGACGCTCGACCGCACGCGTCCGGGGGTCGCCGCGATGGCCGTCGGCATCGCCCGTGCTGCCTTCGAGTTCGCGGTCGAATACGCCAAGGAGCGCATCCAGTTCGGCGTGCCGATCGCCATGCACCAGGCGATCCAGTTCATGATTGCCGACATGGCGACCAAGGTCGAGGCGGCGCGACTGCTCACCTGGAAGGCGGCATCGCTGCTCGACCAGGGCAAGCGCAACACGCTGGTCGCTTCGCACGCCAAGCGCTTCGCCGCTGACTCGGCGATGGAGGTCACGGTCGACGCCGTCCAGGTATACGGCGGCTACGGCTTCATCAAGGAGTACCCGGTCGAGAAGCTGATGCGCGACGCGAAGATCATGCAGCTCTACGAGGGCACCTCGCAGATCCAGCGTCTGGTGATCGCCCGTGAGGTCTTGATGCCGCGGCGCATCGAGGAGCCACAGCGCGAGCCGGCCGCAGCCTCGGCCTGAACCTTTCTCCGGCCCTTCGCGGCCACTTCCCTCCTCCTCCCTCGGGCCGGGAGGGGCTCCCGTTCGGGAGCCCCTCCCGGCCTCTCCTCTGATCGGCGTGAGCCACACGGCGCCTTGCCGATCGGACGCACGCGCGGGTGCTGCGCGCGGATGCATCGTTGTTGCCTTTTTGCGGGCATAATCGCGGTGTGAGAGGCGCCGACCCTGCCCCCGGCGACGCGTCGTCCCGGAGGCGACCGCCGAGCCTTTTTCGCCGCGTTTTCGCGATCGTGGCGGCCGTCCTTCTGATCGATGCCGCCGTGTTCGCTTTCGGGCCGGAGTCGCGGGGTGTCGAAGACGCGCTGTCGTCGCTCGCTGGATTCGTGCTCGTCTTGGTTGTCGTCTACTGGTTGATGCGCCGTGCATTCGCCCCGCTGCGCACGCTCGCTCAGGAGACCGCACAGATCTCGAGCCTCGTTCCGGGTAAGCGCGTGACCGAAGGGGCTGCGGTGCGCGAGGTCGCGGCGCTCCAGACCGCTTTCAACGCGATGCTCGAGAGGCTCGAGGAGGCACAGCGAACCAGTGCTCGCGCCCAGCTAGCCGCTCAAGAGGAGGAGCGTCGCCGCGTAGCGCGCGAGCTCCACGACGAGATCGGCCAAGGCTTGACCACTGCTCTGCTGCTACTCCGCCACGAGCGGGAAGCCGCCGATCCCCAGGTGCGCGACCGGCTCGACGAGGCGCGCGCAGTGCTCAAGGACACCCTCCACGGCGTGCGCAGGATCCTCGCCGAGCTGCGTCCGGAGTCGCTCGAGGAGCTGGGGCTCGGCAGCGCTCTGATGAACCTCGCGCGCCGCGTGACAGCAGCTTCCGGCATCGAAGTTCGGGTCGACCTGCCGCCGACAGTTCCGCGACTCCCCCGCGACGTCGAGCTGGTCGTGTTCCGGACAGCGCAGGAGGCGCTCACGAACGTGTTAAAGCACTCCGAAGCGCGTTCCGCGACAGTGACCCTCGACGTCGACGACAGCGGTGTACGTCTCCAGGTCGACGACGACGGGCGCGGCATCGCGCCGGGCGCCAGCGGTCGTGGAACGGTCGGTATGGCCGAGCGTGCGTTCGCCATCGGCGGCTCGGTGACGGTGAGCGCGCGTCCCGACGGACCTGGCACCCGCGTCGTGCTGACGGTGCCGCGTGAGCGAGCCAAGCCCGTCGACGGCGGCGACAGCGGCAGCTGCAGCGAGGCCGACAGCGCCAGCCGGACCGACAGCGCGGCGCTGGCGCGCGGGGCGGATCCGCAGCCACTGCGGCCGGCGGAGGTGCGGTCGTGAGCGGCGCGGGCGGCGGCAACGGCACTATCCGCATCTTGCTCGCCGACGACCACACGCTTGTCCGGCGGGGGTTGCGGCTGGTGCTCGAATCGCAGCCCGATCTCGCCGTCGTCGCCGAAGCCGGCGACGGGCGCGAAGCGCTCGACCTCGCCCTGCGCGAAGAGATCGATGTCGCGGTCCTGGACGTCGCGATGCCGCGTCTTACGGGTCTCCAGGTCGCCTGGGAGCTCAGCCGCCAGCGTCCCCAGGTGCGCTGCCTGATGCTGTCGATGCACGACAACGAGCAGTTCTTCTTCGAGGCGCTGCGCGCCGGCGCCAGCGGCTACGTGCGCAAGGTCGACGCCGACGACGAGCTCGTGGAGGCGTGCCGCGCGGTCGCTCGCGGCGAACCGTTCTTCTTTCCCGACGGTGTCAGTGCGCTCGTGCGCCACTACGTGGAAGCGGCACGCGAAGGGCGTCTCGGTGACGACGACCCGCTGACGACGCGCGAGACCGAGGTCGTGAAACTGATCGCCGAGGGGCACACGACGCGCGAGATCGCGCGGCTACTAGGGATCAGCGAGCACACGGTCGATCGTCACCGGGCCAACGTCGCGGAGAAGCTCGGTCTTCGCGATCGCGTGGCGATCACCCGTTACGCGATTCGCCGCGGACTCGTACAGCCCTGAGGCGGCGCATCGCTGCCCCCGAGCGGTGCTCCCCCAAGACAGATGGGGGAAATCAGCCACCGACAAATGGCTCCTTTCCGCGATGGCCGATCGCGTTCCGCTGCGCGAGACTCACCGCCACGGTCATCTGCCTGTGAGGAGGAGGGAGGAATGAGTTCCGTGTCGACGATGACGAGCGAGTACGCAGCCCAAGCACCGATCTCGACAGCGCCCGTCGGGGAGCTCGATCGCTTGGCGCGCGACTTGTTTGCGGCCGATCCGCGCGACCTAGAAGTTCTCGCCGTCCAGCGGGCGGCAACCGAGCGGGAGGCGCCGGGGAGCGACCCGAGGGCTATCGGAACGGTCGTTTTGACCGTGCGAGTGAGGTGTTGATGTAACGCCGAGCGGCCTGAGGGAGCGTTCCCAAGCTGGTCCAAACGGGGGACCACGTAGTGAGGGGGCGCGCGAAGGAGCGGGCAGGCCGTCCCCGCGGCCCGCTGCGGAGCGCGCCCCCTCGCGCTTTTCCGTGCCCACCCCAGCTGATGTCGGTGTGGCGCAAGACCGGCTCGACGCGCTTTCGCGCGGAGGCGCGGCTCGCCGCCCTCGCGGCGCGAGTGGGCGCGGGCCCCCCTGTCTCGGCAGTCGATGGGCGATCGGGCACGATCTCTTGCGCCGCCTACGTGGCCCCACGCTCGACGCGCTCTGGCGTTCCGCTGGTGACGACGCTGGTGTCGAGCTGCTCGCCGCCTTCGCCGCACTCGGTGGCGCTCTTGCGCGCGTCCATGCGTTGCGTGCGCCGAGCCGCGAGACCGCCGCTCAACACCCGGCCGAGCTCGCTGCACCGACCGTCGAGTGTCTCGCCTCGCTAGGCGACCTGGCGGTGGAGATGCTCGCCGAGTGGCACCGCGACGGGGAGCTGATCGCCGGTCTCGAAGCGCTCGCCGCACGCGGCGCTTCGGCGCGGGCCCTCGTTCACGGCGACCTCACGCTCGACAACGTCATCGTCGTTGCAGGCGGTCGCGACCGTTCCCGCCCTGCGGTCGCGATCGTCGACTGGGAGCTAGCTGGGGCAGGAGATCCCGCCGTCGACCTCGCGACCGTCGAGGCGGATCTCGTCGCACGCTGGATCGCCACTGTCGAACCGCGACCGGGCGAAGACGCCGAGACGTGGCTCGGCCGCGGCGAACCGACAAGAGCGCGCGTCCTCGCCGCAGCGCGGGCGTTTCGCCACGGCTACGGGCGCCCCCAACGTACGGTTGACGACGTGCGCATGCTCGGCGCGGCGCTGCTCGTGCGGGCGCTCGCTGTCGCTTGCGACAGCCACAGCCGCGCCAGTTTCGTCGCCGCGCTCGCGGCGCGCGCCGGGCGCACACTTCTCGTCGATCCGGAACGCGGAGCGCAAGTCCTGTTCGCCGACACGAGCGCGGCAGTGGTGCCATGAGCGCGCGTCCGCGAGATGCAAGCGTGCGTCAGCGCGTGCGCGACCCACGGGTCGGCTTCGGTGCCGAGGCGATCCGTATCGCGCGTGAGCTGCGCCCTACCGTCGAGACGTTCGCGGACACGCTCGTCACCGGCGACGAGGCACGCCTGGCGGGCCTCATCTACGAGCGCTTGCATCTGCGCCGGCGAGCATGCGGGTCCGAGCGGGGGGCTGGCAGCGGTCGTGTGCGCGTCGGCAGACGTTTCGCAGCGGCGCTCCGCAGCGTCCGCTATCGCGCCGACGGGTTCGAGGTCCACGGCGAGCCGCCCCTGGTCGCTGGTGGTCACGGTCACGGTACGTTGAGCAGCGAGCGCCCGGTCGTCGCGGTGGGGCGTGCCAGCGGCCTGCGCGTGCTCGTGCGCGAACGCGATATAGCGCGTCGACGAGGGACCGAACTCTCGCTGTGGTTGCCGGTGCTGCGGGAGCGGCCGCGCCCCGGTTTCGTTGGCGCTGTGGGCCGCGCCGGGCCGGTCGCCGACGGCGCTGCGCTGTGGCGCATCTACTGCTCGGTGCCACAGGATCGCGCCGACGACGCTGCGCTGGCGCTGTGGGGTGCGCTGTCGTCCGCGGGCATCCGCTTCCAGCTGAAGTTGCTCGCACTGGCCGACGAGTATCCCCGCGCCGATGCGCTTGTTGCTTACGTCGCAAGCGACGATCTGCCGCGCGCTGCCGACCTCGCGGTCGCTCTTGGCCGTGCCGGGCTTTTCAGCGAACCTGCCGCGGGTCTCGCTCGTCCGCTCGGAAACGGGGTCGCCGTGGCGCCGGAGCCGCTCGCAGCAGGCTGTGAGGAGAGCTACGGCACGCACGTCGCGGCCGTGGCCGCGCGCACCCTTTTGTCAGTCGTAACCGACGGGCGGGCAACACAGATCGACGAAGCCACCGTCGCCAGCGCCCTGGGTGCCGAGCTCGCAGCGCTGGCAAACGCGACGCTGCCGCAATCGAGCGAACGCGGCACGCTCGGCGACGTGACGACGGGCGTGCAGGTGGCGCGTGTCGCCCGCGCCCGGGGCAGCAGCTGTCGGGCCGCACCGTTCGCGAGCATGGCCGAGCACGGGCGGCCGGCGGAGCGAGGGGGGGTGCGGTGAAGGACGTTCTCGTCGAGGCTCTCGTCGCCACCGGTGCCGCGAGGCGTGACGAGCCGATCGATCCAGCGAGCGTGGTCGAGGGAGTGACGTGCGTGACGATGGCGGTGCGCCTGCACAGCGGCTGGGCCTGGGTCGAGCGCGACCTCTGTGGGAACAGCGATTCGGCCGAGATCGACGTGCGCGTGGCAATGTGTCGCAGCGCTCTCGAGACCGACCAAGGGCTCGCCGTGCTGCCCCGGGTGGCTCCCGACGGCACGCTCGTCTTCCCTGCGTTGCCCGGTGGCGAGCTGCTCAGCGACCTGATTCTCGCCGGTGAACTCTCGGATCAAGAGGCGGCACGGCTCGCCAGCGACATCGCGCAATGGGCGGCCGCTTTTCACGCCAACGGCCGGCGCTCGTCGCGCCGATGGCTACGTGTCAGGCTGGCTCTGCCCTGGCTCCTCGACGAGGTCCGCAGCCTCTGCGACCGTGCCGGGGGACGTGCCGCCCTCCACGCCGAGCTCGAGGGCGTACAAGAGCTGCTGTTCCTCGACCACCCGGATCTGCGCGCAAGGCTCGCCGAGGCAGTGGCCGCGTTCGCACGGCGCGGTCGCGATGCGACCGTTGTCCACGGCGAGCTCACGCCCGGCTACAGCGTCTGCGGCGAGGGCGCGGTGCGAGTGATCGGTTTCCACCGTGCGGCGATCGGGCCGGCAGCGTACGACGTCGGTTGCTTTCTTGGCGAGCTTGCGGAGTTCGAGCGCGCCCTGCGAGAGCCCGGCCGTGGAGCCGCGCGCGCCGCGGCAAGCGCGTTCGTCGACGCCTATGCGGCTGCTGCGGGGATCGCTCGGGCGGCGCTTGTTGCTGCGGCCGCACCGTACGCCGCTCTCAAGGTCGTCGCGCATCTCGCAAGGTATGTGCGCGCGTTCGGTTTCGACCGCGCGCTGGTGCGCGGACAGTTGGCGCTTGCGGAACAGCTCGTAGCGGGAAGGAGCGCGAAGTGGGTGGAGGGGTAGGGGGGACCAGCGAGCGTGCCGTCGCCCGGTTGCCGCGAGCGTTGCCGGTGCGCCGTCTGGTGATCGCTTCGGGAGGTGGCATCGGCGCAGCGTTGATGCCGGCTTGGGCGGCGTGGTTGCGCACCAACTACGCGGTTGAGTTGCGCTTCGCGCTGACGCGCTCGGCCGCGCGCCTGGTGTCGCCACGAGCGCTAGCGGCGATCTGCGGTGCGCGGGCGTACGTCGACGGCGATGACAGCGGCCCTGTCCCGGCCCATCTGCGGCTGGCGCGTTTCGGCGAGGCGCTGATCGTCGCACCCGCGACGGCCAACCTGATCGGCAAGCTCGCAGCTGGTGTCGCCGACGACCTCGTAAGCACGGTCGCGCTTTGCTTCGAGGGTCCGACCGTCGTGATCCCGTCGCTGCCGCCCGGCGCGTCGGGCAAGCCCGCCGTGTTGCGCAACGTCCAGCAGCTCCGCGCCGACGGCTACCACGTGCCGGCGCTTGCGAGGGGCCGGTCGCTCGCGACAGGGGAGGACGGTCTTGGTGCGATGCTCGATCTGCCCGCAGCGCTCGCTGCGCTCGAGACCGCCTGCGCGCGCGCCCGGCTGACCGGTGTCGGTGCGCACAAGCTCGAGCCACGGCGCCGTCCCGCGACGGGGCTGCGGCGAAAGGGGCGGCAGCTATCGCGAAAGCCTCGCCGTCGCCTGCGCGCGGAGAGCACGGGGGGCGGCAGCTAGCGGTGAGGATGGTGTTCGACACACCGACACCTTCGGGGCGAGGCGACAGTGCGCGCTCGGCCCGCGTTCTTCCAAGAGCTGGTGCGCTCGGGGACGCGGGCGGCCGGGAGAGCGCGCACGCAACCGTCGCGATCCTCGCGCGCCTTGCCGCACACCCCGCGGTACGGTTCGTACGCCGCTGGGGCTGGCTTGGGTGGCTGCCTGCCGTTGCGGTCTGGCTCGGGGCCACGCGCGCGGAGCGCGGCCTCTGGGTTCTCGCGGCCGTCGTCGCGGTCCAGGCGACTTGGGTCACGGCTCTGCTCTGGCTGTCGCACCGTGCCAGCGACCGGGCGGTCAGCGAGCTGTTGCAGGATCTCGCGTTCCCACCCCAGCTTCGCAAGCTTGCGCTGCTGGAGGCACGGGTGCTGGCTGCGCCCTTGGCGCTTGCCCTACGCACCGCCGGTTCGCGCCGCGCCCGCAGCCACGTGCAGCGGCGCACTGCGAGCGGCGGTGCCAGGGTCGCCGGGCTCGTCCGCTCGAGCGAGGGAGAGGCTGGGTGCGCGAGCGGTCCCGTCCTGGAGTTCGCTACCGGCGCTGCGGGCTTCGAGCTCGCATTGGCACTCGCGCTCGTGCCTGCGCTGCTCGTCGAGGCTGTGGTGGTGCACCTCGTGGTGGGGGCGGGCAGCGCTATCGGCTGGGCCCTGACGGCCGTCGGTGTCTACGCGCTGTGGTGGTTCGTGGGTGTTGCCTGCTCGCTGCGCGCGTTCCCGCACATGGTGGGACCGTGGGGTGTGCGTCTCCGCCTCGGTGCGCTCTACCGAATCGACGTACCCCCCGACGCGATCGCAGCGGTTCGGATCGAGCCGACCGGACACGGTTTCGGTCCTTTCCTGCGCCTCCGCGAAACGCGACGCGGAACGCGCGCCGATCTTTGTGCAGGTGGGCGCAGCGACGTCGTGCTGGAGCTGGCGCGACCGCTCCCGCTCGAGCGGCCGCTGCGCCGTCCGATCGCGGTCACGGCGGTGGCGGTGCCGGTGGCCGATGCCCGCGCGTTCGCGGCTGCCGTGCACGAGCTCGTCGCGCAGGGCGGTGCCGGCCGGTCCGCGCCTGGACGCGAAGAGAAGCTGGAGGTGACTTGCCCGTGCACGAGTGCGCAACGTACGTAGCGGCTTCGGAGCGGCTGCTTTTGCGACCGCTGACACGGGCCGATCTGCCGGTGATCGGTCGCTGGTTCAGCGACGAGCGGATCCGGCGCTTCTACCTGTTGACTGAGGAAGGGGTGGGTGCCGACACGCTCGCCGAGGCGATCGAGTGGGCGCGTCACGATCCCGACGTCGCCGCCTGGGCGATCGAGGAGCGGGACGGCACCCTCGCCGGGCTCGGCAACTGGCGTGCCGATCCCGTCTTCCGCGACGTGTACGAGATCGAGGTAACTCTCGGCCCGCACATGCCGGGCGGGCGCGGCTACGGCACGGAAGCCCATGCCCTGGTTCTCGATCACCTGATGCGCACCCGGCCAGCGGCCAAAGTGACGGGTCGAGCGCTGGCCGACAACCACGCGGTGATCGCGCTCGCGGCACGCCTCGGCTTCGTCGAGGAAGGGCGTCTGCGCCGTCACGTGCAGATCGGCGCGGAGCGGGTCGATCTCGTCGTCGTCGGCATCCTCCGGGAAGAGTGGGAACGCAGCCGCCAGGCGCGTCCGTACGCGACGATTAGTTGGGGATCGGGCGCGGACAACCCGAGATCGGGCGCGAACCGGCGCCACGCTGTCAGGATGAACGGCGATGGCAGCACGGCCTGGTGCACGCCGGCGGCGGGACGTCCGACGCGCCACGCGGGAGGCGGTAGCTAGCGCTGCGGGCACTGCGGCGCCGCTCCGCGAGCCCCCAAGCCAGCGTCAGCAGGATCCGATCACCGGAGCGCTCGTACGGCGCGACGTCCTGCCGTTGCTGGTGCTGCACTTCATAGCCGAGGCGCCGTCTTACGGGAACCAGTTGATGGAGCGCATCGCGACGCTCACGGCGGGCGTGCTGTCGGTGAACCCGAACACGATGTACCCGCTCTTGCGTCAGCTCGAGGCGCGCGGCTTGATCAAGGGCACCTGGGAGCACCCCGAACGGCGCACCCGCCGCTTCTACTCGCTGACCGAAGCGGGTCGCGCCGAGCTGGAACGGCTCCGCGGCGAGGTGCGCCCGTTCCTGCGCGCGGTGCGCGAGAGCGTCGAGCGCATCTGCGGCGAGCTGTACGGCCCGAGTGGCTCGCGCTGATCCTCGGCGACCGGCGGCGCGGGGGATCCCCTCCCACGATCGCGCGGGCGACGGGGTCTAGTGGCTAGTCGCGCGGCGTATTCTGCATAAAACCAGTGGACTTAGTGCTATTATGCCGCCTCTCAAAACTTCCAAAACTAGACAGTGATTAGGAGGTTTGCGTGAGGGACGCTTCCGAGCAGGCGCAGTCGGCGGCACGACCGACCGGCGCGAACGGACTGGGCTCAGCGATCGGGCGCGCACTGCGACCGCTCACGGCGTTGCTGGCAGCCGCTCTCCTGGTGGCTGTTGTGTCGGCGTGCGGCGGCGAAGACGCCGGCGGGAGCTCCGACGCTGGCGGCAAGGTGTCGCTCGTCGGTTTTTCCACCCCGCAGGTTGTCTACGACGAGGTGGTGCCGGCCTTCCGGCGCACCGACGCCGGACGCGCTGTCGACGTAGCCACGTCCTTCGGTCCCTCCGGCGAGCAAAGCCGCGCGGTCGCTGGCGGTCTTCCTGCCGACATCGTCAACTTCTCGCTCGAGCCCGACGTCACACGTCTGGTCGATGCGGGCCTCGTCGCCCGCGACTGGAAGCAGCGCGCGCACGGCGGTTTCGTCGCGCACTCGGTGGTGGCGTTGATCGTCCGCCCCGGCAATCCGAAGCGCATCCGCGGCTGGGACGACTTGCTGCGACCCGGGGTCGAGGTGGTAACCCCGAACACGCAAACCTCGGGGGCGGCGAAGTGGAACCTGATCGCCGCCTACGCGGCGCGCGGACGCGACTACCTGGAGCACCTCTTGCGCGAGCACGTCAAGGTGCAGCCGAAGTCCGGGCGCGAGGCGCTGCAGACCTTCACCTCGGGGGTCGGCGACGTGCTGATCTCCTACGAATCGGAGGCGATCACGGCGCGGCGCAAGGGTCAGAAGCTCGACCTGGTCGTGCCGGACGAGACCTTGCGCATCGACTTGCCGATCGCCCTCACGCGGTCGGGCGAGCGGTCGCGTGCAGCGCGCGCACTGCTCGACTACCTCTTCACGCCCGCCACGCAGCGGGTGTGGGCGGAGTGGGGATACCGCCCGCAGGACGCGGACGTCGCGCGGAGGTTCGCCGATCGCTTCCCCCAGCCGCGTCGCCTCCACACCATCGCCGAGCTCGGCGGTTGGAAGCACCTCGACGAGCAGTTGTTCGACCCCGACCGGGGGCTCGTAGCTCGCATCGAAGCTGGGCGCTGAGGAGGTGCGGTAGTGCCCGAGCCTAGGCAGGGCGGCGTGCCCGGTAGCGGCCAGTTGGCATTCGGCGTCAGCGTCACCTGGTTGTCCCTGGCGGTGCTACTGCCGATCGCCGCGCTCGTCGCGCTCGCGTCAGAAAAAGGAGCCGGCGTCTTCATCGACGCCGTCACCGCGCCGCAGGCGCGCGCCGCTCTGCTCCTATCGGTCGCCGCGGCAGCAGCGACAGCGGTCGTCAACGCGATCTTCGGGACAGCGCTGGCTTGGGTCCTCGTGCGCCACAGCTTCCGCGGTCGCGGCCTCGTCAACGCGATCGTCGACCTCCCGTTCGCACTGCCCACAGTCGTCGCCGGCCTCACGCTGCTCGCCATCTACGGACCGGCGTCGCCGCTCGGGATCGACATCGCCTTCACCCGCGTATCGCTCGTGGCCGCGCTCGCTCTCGTCACGCTGCCGTTCGTGGTGCGCTCGGTCCAACCGGTGCTCGCCGCCCTCGGCAGCGAGATCGAGGAAGCCGCGCTCACGCTCGGGGCCTCGCGGGCGCAGGTCTGTCGCCGCGTGCTCCTGCCGCTCCTCGTGCCGGCGATAGTAAGCGGAACGGCGCTCGCCTTCGCCCGGGCGGTCGGCGAGTTCGGTTCGGTGGTGATCGTGTCCGGCAACGTGCCGTTCAAGACGGAGGTCGCGCCGGTCTACATCCTCAAGCGTGTCGAATCGGGCGACCTGCAGGGAGCGGCAGCCGTCGCGAGCATGCTGCTCTTGCTCGCCCTCGTGGTGCTGTTGTTGCTGCGCTGGTTCGAGCGTCGGCGGGCGGAGGTCGCAGCGTGACCGCCGGGGCGACGCTCGCCGCAGACGGGCGCACGCCCGGTCGCCACGGTCCGCGCGCTGCGGCGGTCGGGCGAACGCGGCGCGGGCGGAGCTCGGTCGGCGCCATCGTGCTGCGCGCTCTGGTGCTGGGGTATCTCGCCGTGCTCGTGGTGCTCCCGCTGGCGTTCGTGGCGTGGCAGGCACTCGCGCCGGGGCTCGATCGTTTCGTTCGCTCGCTTACCGCTCCTGAAGCGCTCGCCGCGCTACGGCTGACATTGATCGCAGCAGGCGTAGCGACCGTGGTGTGCAGCGTGCTCGGCACTGTCGTCGCGCTCTACGTCGTACGGTCGCGGCTACCCGGTCGGCGCTTCGCCGAAGCGCTTCTCGACGTTCCCCTCGCCGTCTCGCCGGTAGTCGGCGGACTGGCGCTACTTGCGCTCTTCGGTCGCGAGGGATGGTTCGCCGACCTGCCGATCCGGGTGGCGTTCACGCCGCTCGGCGTCGTCGTCGCCACCGTCTTCATCTGCACGCCCTACACCGCTCGCGAAGTGATCCCGGTGCTGCGCACGCTCGGTGCGGAGCGCGAGCAGGCAGCGCTGACGCTCGGCGCCTCGCCTCTCCAGGCTTTCTGGAGGGTCACGTTGCCGGCGCTCAAGCTCGCGCTGGTGCACGGTGCGGTTCTGTCTTTAGCGCGCGCGCTCGGCGAGTTCGGCGCGGTGAGCGTGATCAGCGGCAACCTCGTCGGACAGACCCAGACACTCACCTTGCTAGTTCAGCAACGCTACGAGAACTTCGACCTGGCTGGCGCCTACGCAGCGGCGCTGCTTCTCGCCGCCGCGGCCGTCGCGACGCTCGTGCTGCTTCTGAGAACGGCCAGAGATCGCCCCGGCGCGGCCGAAGGAGAGGGTGGTGAATAGCTGCCGCAGCGCACAGGGGAGAGCCCGTCGTCTTCGTCGTCTGCGACTTGCGACCAAGGGGGGATTGCCTTGATCGAGCTTTCGGGAGTCAGCGTCCGCTACGGAGCGGTGACCGCGCTCGAGCGTGTCGACCTCGCCGTCGAGGCGGGTGAGCTCGTGGCGCTGCTGGGACCGTCGGGTTCGGGCAAGTCGACGTTGCTGCGGGTGGTCGCCGGGCTCGAGCTGCCCGACGAGGGCACGGTGGCGATCGACGGGCGCGACGTCACCTACGCCCCGCCCCAACAGCGCGGCATCGGTTTCGTCTTCCAGCATTACGCGCCCTTCCCGCACCTGACCGTGTGGGAGAACGTCGCCTTCGGCTTGCGGGTGCGACGAACCCCTCGCGACCAGGTGCGCCGCCGGGTCGAGCGCCTGCTCGCGATGGTCGGGCTTTCGAAGTTCGCCGACCGGCGCCCGCACCAGTTGTCGGGCGGCCAGCGCCAGCGCATGGCCCTTGCGCGTGCGCTCGCGATCGAGCCGCGCGTGCTGTTGCTCGACGAGCCGTTCTCAGCTCTAGACGCCCACGTCTGCCGCAAGCTGCGCGCCTGGCTGCGCGAGCTGCACGACGAGCTCGGGGCGACGACGCTGATGGTCACCCACGACCGCGCCGAGGCGATGGAGCTCGCCGATCGCATCGCTGTGCTGAACGACGGGCGGCTCGAACAGGTCGGTTCACCGAGCGAGCTCTACGACGCGCCGCGCACCGCTTTCGTGCGCGACTTCGTCGGCGACAGCACGCGTGTCGGAGAGCTCGTAGCGCGTCCCGACGAGGTCGACGTGCTCGAAGCTCCCGCGGACGGTGCCACCGAGGCGATGGTCACGCGTATCGCCGACCTCGGTCCGCACATCCGCATCGAACTGGCGCTGGCCGGCGGCGGCGAGTGCGAGGTGCGCGTGCCGCGACGCCGCTACCGCGAGCTCGATCTGCGGCAGGGCGACATCGCCTGGCTGCGCGTCGACACGCCCCTCGCCGTCGCCTAGCGGCCGGCGGGCCCGACGCGAGTCGTGCGGGCGTCGGGATCGGTGGCGAGCTCGCGAACATGGTCGGGCAGACGGCCGCCCGCCACGTCTGCGAGCGTGACGCGTTCGCACACCGAGCGCACGCTTGCCCGCACTGCTATCCACACCTCCTGGAGGGGCGCCGCCGCGCCAGCGTAGGACACCCGCTCCGGCGGCTCGCCCCGCACCGACGCCAGCGGACCCTCGACGGCCCTAACTACGTCGGCGATCGTGATCTGGTCCCCGGGCAGCGCCAGGCGGTAGCCGCCCTCGGCGCCGCGCCGCGTCTGTACGAGACCGGCCGCGCGCAGCTCCCCGAGGATGTTCTCCAGAAAGCTGAGCGGCAGGCCTTGGGCGCGTGCGAGCTCGTCGGCCTTCGTGAAACGTTCGTCGCCGGCGCGCGCGGCCAGCTCGACCGCCGCTCGCACGGCATAATCCGCCTTCGTCGAGATGCGCACGGCGCCATTCTGCCCGGCTGCGGTAACTTGCCGCACCGAGCCGGGCGCCGCGAACTGCGCCGCGGCCACCGGCGGCGATTGCCCGCCGGAGCCGACACCCACGGAGAGAAGCGATGTTCGTCTTCAAGGCAGCTGTTGTCGGTGCTGGCACGATGGGGGGCGAGATCGCCCAGGTCGTAGCGGCCGCCGGCATTCCCGTCGTGCTCAAGGACATCGAGCAGCGCTTCGTCGACCAGGGTCTTGCGAAAGCGCGCGAGGTGACCGAAGGGCGGCTGCGCAGTCTCGTCGCGAAGGGCAAGCTGAGCGAAGAGGACGCCCGCCGCCAAGCCGAAGAGACGCTCGGGCTGATCGAGGGCACGACTTCCTACGCGCCGTTCGGCGACGTCGACTTTGTGATCGAAGCTGTCCCCGAGCGGATGGACCTCAAACGGCGCGTGTTCGCCGAGCTCGACGCCTGCACTCCCGGTCACGCGATCCTCGCCTCGAACACCTCGTCCCTCTCGATTACCGAGATGGGCGAGGCGACCAGTCGGCCCCACCAGGTTTGCGGCTTCCACTTTTTCTACCCGGCGTCGGTGATGCGCCTGATCGAGATCGTGGCCGGCGAGGACACCGCGCCCGAAACGCTGCAGGCAGCCAGCAACTTCGCGCTTGCGATCCGCAAGACGCCGATTCGCTGCGAAGAGGTGCCGGGGTTCGTCGTCAACCGCGTGCTGCTCTCCGCGCTGTCGGAGCTCTGGCGTGCCACCGAGGAGGACGGGCTGTCGTTCGAGCAAGTCGATCGTGCCGTGCAAGAGTCGCGTGCCGCGCCGATGGGGCCGTACTTCCTCACCGACCTGCTCGGTCTCGACACCGTGCTCCACGTCGCCGAGCACCTTTACGAGCAGTACGGTCCCGAACGCTTCCACGTGCTCGGGAAGCTGCGCGAGCTGGTCGCCGCCGGCCACCTCGGGCAAAAGACCGGAAAGGGGTTCTATGAGCACGGCAGCGCCTGACGCCACCGCCCAGCCGCTGGTCGACCGCTTCTCCCTCAAAGCGCTGGTGGAAGCGTGTCTGGTGCTGGAGGAGGGCGTCGCCGGAGCGCGCGAGATCGAGGTGGCGATGATGCTCGGCGCGGGAATCCTGCCGGGACCCTTCCAGCGTGCGGACGAGCGCGGCCTCGACGAAGTGCTGGCCGCGCTCGAGCGCGCCGAGCGCGAGTGGGGCCCGGCGTTCGCGCCACCCACGATCCTGCGCCGGTTGGTCGCCCAGGGTCGGCTCGGCAAAAAGAGCGGTCAAGGTTTCTTCCCGTATCCGCAGGCCAATCCAGGCGGCGAGCGCGAGACGGTGTTGCTCGAAACCCGCGGCGATATCGGCATCGCGTGGCTCAACCGGCCGCCCGCCAACCCGCTGTCGCCGCAGGCGCTACGCGACCTCGAGGCGCTCTGGCAGGAGGTCGACGGGCGCTTGCGCGCGCTCGTGATCGCCTCCTCGAACATCTTCACCTTCTGCGCCGGGGCCGACATCAAGGAGTTCACGCGCATCGACCCCGACACCGAGGGGCGCGAGCTTGTCGCCACGGCTCACCGGCTGATGCGCGCTATGGAGCGGTCGTCGACCGTAACGATCGCGGCCATCAACGCTGTAGCGCTCGGCGGTGGTTGCGAGCTGGCGATGGCCTGCGATTTCCGCATCGCCGGCGAGTCCGCGAGCTTCGGGCAGCCCGAGATCAACCTCGGGATCATTCCCGGCTTCGGTGGCACTCAGCGGCTGCCGCGGATCATCGGCGAGGCCAAAGCGCTCGAACTCAATCTTCTCGGCGACCCGATCGACGCCTGGGAGGCGCACCGTCTCGGCCTCGTGAACGCTGTCGTTCCCGACCACGAGCTGTTCGACACCGCGCTGGCGTGGGCGCGCAAGCTGGCCGGTCAGGCACCGCGCGCGATCGAAGAGATCAAGCGCGTCTCGGCGCACGGCGACCTCGACGCCGGCCTCGCCAGCGAGGCCGAGGGATTCGCGCGTGTGTTCACGAGCGAAGATGCCCGCGAAGGGATCGCAGCCTTCCTCGAGCGGCGCAAGCCGCGCTTCCGTGGGCGCTGACCGCGCGGGACGCCGCTCGCGCGCTACCAGCGGCGCCGCCGGCGCCGTCGCCGAGCTGATCCGCGAGTCACGGTTCTGTATCGCGCTGACCGGCGCGGGGATATCGGTTCCGTCCGGCATCCCCGACTTCCGCTCGCCGGGACGCGGGCTGTGGGAGCGCGTCGACCCGATGAAGGTCGCGCACATCGATGCCTTCCGCGACGATCCCGAGCAGTTCTGGCGCTTCTACAGCGAGCGCTTCCTCGGCCTCGCCGACGTCGAGCCGAACCCGGCGCACTACGCGCTCGCACGGCTAGAGCACGAGGGCTACCTACGCGCCGTGATCACGCAGAACATCGATCGCTTGCACCGTCGCGCCGGATCGCGGCGGGTGATCGAGGTACATGGCTCGATCGACCGCTGCGTGTGTCTGGTGTGCGGAGAGGCGCGCGGCTACGCGGAGGTGCTCGAGCTGCTGCGAGACGCCGAGCTGGTGCCGCGCTGTCGCCGCTGCCGCGAACCGCTCAAGCCCGACGTGGTGCTGTTCGGGGAGTTGTTGCCCGAGGCGGCGTTGCGCGAGGCTGAGGATCTGGCGCGCACGGCCGACCTCATGCTGTGCATCGGCTCCTCGCTCGAGGTCTGGCCGGTCGCGGGGCTGCCGCGGCAGACGCTCTTGTCCGGAGGGCGGATCGTGGTCGTCACGCAAGGGCCCACCCCGTACGACGGCGAGGCGACGGTGAAGCTCGACGGCGACGTCGTAAACGAGCTCGACGCCGTGCTCTCGGCGCTCTAGTTCGGTCTCTCTAGTTCGGTCGCTCTAGCTCCTGGACTGTGGCCCGCTGCGCGGAGCGTCGACGCTGCCTCGCGACCGCGGATGGCGTCCGCCAGCTCGCGCGCGAGATTCGCCAGCTGGGCGCAGTCGCTGTTGGTGCTCGCCGCTGCAGCGCGACAGCGCTCGGCAACAGCGCGCGGCAGGTGCGGCCGCTCGGGCTCGCGCTCGGCTTGCGCGCAAGCGGCGGCGAGCAGCGTCCGCGCGACGTCGCGGCGACCGGCGGCCGCCTGCTGGTGGGCGAGGAGGGCGAGCTCGGCTGCCGGCTCGAGCGGTCTGCGCCCGGCGACCAGATCGGCCAGTAGCTCGTCGCCGCGCTGCGCACCGCGGCGACGCTCGCCGGCGGGAAAGTCGCGCAGCTCGACGACGACGTCGCCTTCACCGTGCGCCGCACGCTCGCCGCGTCCGAAGCCCAACCGCACCGCGAGCAGCGAGAGCGGCGTGATGTCGCGCGGATCGGGGCTCGCGAACGCCTGGCGTGTGCACGCCAGCAGTTCATTGGCGTTAACGAGCGCGTCCGCGACCTCGTCACGGGGGTCGGTGACCGCCGTGCGCAGCCATCTGCGGGCGGCGGCCAGGGAGAGCGGTTCTGTGCGGACGACCGTGATGCGAGCGGTGGGCGCGGCGGGCCGCGGCCGTGGGCGTCGGGCCCGCCGCGCGAACGGACGGCGCCGCGCCACGCCCGGCTCGCCCGCCACGACTACGACCGCCCGCGCTTGCGCTCCCGTGTCCTCGCTGGCCCGCAGCAGGTAGCGGCCAGAGGCCACCAGCGGCGGCGCGGGCACGACGAGCTGCACGAAGGGGAACACATCGTTTGCTCCCTGACGCGGCTCGCTGCGCGGTCTGCGACCCCGCAAGCCGGGCAAGCGCAGCGGCCCCGTCAGTCGCCGCGGTGTGCGCCGCTCGCGCGGTGGCGATGCGCCCGCCGCGTCGGGATCGCGTACCGCGATGGCCGCACCGGCACCTCGGGGTTGCGGATCTTCTTGAGCTGCGCGATCAGGTCGCTCCACTGGCCCGGCTTGAGTATCGCCAGCGCCTGACGACCGAGTTTGCCGTTCTCGCCGAAGAGCGGCCGGAACCCGACGTGGATGTGGTCGTAGTGGTCGGCCATCGCGAACGACGGGCCGCCGAGATCGAGCAACGAGATGATCTCGTCGGGGCGCATCGTTCCCTGCAGCTTGAGCAGGAGACGCACCGCCTGCTCGGTGATGCCGCCGCGCTCCTGGTGTCCGGTGATCGGGATGCCGTTGAGAGCGGCGATATCGACCGCGGCCCCGTACGAGTGGTAAGAGACGTTGCCGGAGCTCGTGTAGTACGAGTGACCGCACTTGAGGCTCGTCACCGTCGGGCGCAGACCGTTCTCGGCCAGATAGGCGAGCACCGCCAGCACGCGCCGGTCGATCTGGCCCGAGCGGATGTCCTCGCGCCCGCAGGGATAGATGTCGATGCGCGGGTCGCTGAGCACACGCCGCTCGAGCAACGGCTTCGGCAGCAGCAGCACCTGGCCGATCGACATGCCGTCGCCGTCGTCGCCGTAGAGGACGTTACGGCCCGAGGCGCGGTAGATCGCCGTCGCTTCGAGCAGTTTCCAGCCGTCGAGGATCGGCTTGGGATCGATCAGCGGCGCACCGCGGCCGGCGGGACGGATCGCGAAGTAGACGTGCGCAGCGAGGCCGGGCACCGTGCGGCCGATGCGACCGAGGATCGTGCCGCCGATCACGCGCGACCCCTTGCGCAGACGCTTGAGACGCACGTCCTTGGCATCGAGACCGAACGGCCGCGAGAAGTACGCGCGGAAGGTTTCGAAGCGACCGTCCTTGCGGGCACGCATCTCGGCTATCTGTTCGAGGCCGCCGTTGTCGCGCGCCAGCGGGTGGTCGGGGTGCGCGAACAGGCGCTGCTTGAGCGGGAGAGACGGCTGCGGTGCGAGCGCGTCGTCGCCGGTCTTGCCACTCGGCTGCGGGTCGGGGTTGTCGCGCGTCGGTTGTGTGCCCGCCGACGCCGGACCGGTCGGACGTGGATCACGGCGTGAGCGCGCGCTCACCGCCTTGGCGACCCGCGGCGTGGCCTCGGGATCGGCCTTCGGCACCGGGTAGTAGCGGGAGATCGAACCGAGGTGGGCGTACAGGTAGCGGTTGCCGTAGACGTCCTGGAGGACGAGGTAGCGCCCGAGCTCGCGGTTGTAGCCGATCTTCTTGATGATGCCGTCGTTGACGGCGACGACCGGTGCGCCCACGCGCGCGAAGATGCGGATGCCGCGCCGGTCGTCGCGCGACTCGACGAGCCGCGCCGCGTTCTGGCCCGGACGCAAGCGGGTCACGAGCTGCCGTTCGGCGACATCGTCCGCATAGCGCGCGCGCGCGTAGACGGGGAAGTGGCCCTCGGTCAGACCGGTCAACGACCCGATCAGGTCGGCGGGCACCCCGGCGATCAGCCGTGCCCGTAGCAGCACTGAGTCGACGTACCAGTCGGCGTGGTTGTAGGCGAAGATCGCGCGCCGGACGTCCTGGTCGTAGCCCGCCGCCTTCAGGTAGCGAGCGGCGGCGAAGATCGCGTCGACGGGGTTGTAGGGATCTTTGCGCCCGTCCTTGTTCGCGTCCACGCCGTAGACGCGCCAAGTCGACGGCAGGAACTGCATCCAGCCGACCGCGCCGGCCGACGACACGGCGAGGTTGCGGCCGTAGTCGGTCTCGATCTCGTTGATCGCCGCGAGGATCTCCCAGCGAACGCCGTACTGGATGCCGGCCGCCTGGTAGATCGGAAGCAGGAAGGGCGGCACGCGGAAGCGGCTGATGATGAAGTTGGGGACGCTGCGCGCCGACGGGGGCGTGGGCAGCACCTCGGTGTAGGTCGGGTTCGATCGTGTGGGCGTGCCGTCGGGGTTACGCAGCGGCGTGGCGGGGCGCGGTTTGGGGCGAGAGGCGCGCGGACGGTCGGGATCGATCCGACGCTCCCGCTTCTTGGCCCCACGACGCTCGTTGCGCTCGCGCGTCACGCGGGGCTGGTCGATCTCGACGTCGGCTTGAGGGTTGGTGGTGGTGCCGGTACCGGTCGTGCCCGTGCCGGTCGTGCCAGTGGTGTCGGTTCCAGCGGGCGGTGTCGTGGTGGTTCCGGTCGACGGGGTCGTCTGGGGCCCCGTCGGCAGCGCGCCGCTCGGCGAGGTGGCGGAGGGAGCGGTCGGCACGGTCGTCGTCGAAGGAGCAGTGGGAACGGTCGCGGTTCCGGTGCCCTGCAGTAGCTGGGTTGCCGACGACGTAGTGTCGCCGACCGTGTCGAGCGCGACGCGTACGACATCGCCGTTAGCCAGGCGGACAAGGGCGCTCTCGCGTTCCGCGCTCGCCGGGAGAGTGAAGGCCGCTGCCAGCGCCGCGGTCACGGCCAGCGTCAGCGACGAGCCGAGCGCTAGGCGCCGCAAGATCCCCGCGTTGTCTTGCTGCATTCCTCCCTTCCCCTGGCCGACTTGCCGGCGGCAGTGCGGGCGCACGCTAGCAGAGCTAGGTGCTCGCTCTGTGGTCGCAACGCTAGGTGATCGGGTTTCGCTTCGCAACGGGTAACCGCTTCGGGGAGCGCTGGCGCACGGGCCGGCCCGTGCGACCGGTGCCGATTCCACCGGTTCGAATTCCTTATCGGCACGGCCCCGCCGGCCTGAAGTGCGGCCAGCCAGCGGCGCGCGTCGGCAGCCGCCCGGTCTGGCGCGCTGCGCGCGGGAAGCGCGCACGCCTCTACACGTGTAGCGCCCAGGACGGGGGTGACAAACGATCGCCCGGCGTTTGCAACCACTTTTGCAGGCGCCGTTCTTCCTTGCCGTGTTCCTTGCCGTAAGAGGTTGGTAGACCTAAAGCTGAGGTAGAGATCTAACAATCGATGGAGCGACGGCGCTGGCTTCCCCAGCGACCGTGCTCGGTTACGCTCGCGCCATGGCACAACGAGGAGATCGCAAGGGGTTGGTCGAGCGGCTGTCGCGACAGGGGGAGGAAGCGCTCGGGCGCGTCGTCGAGGAGATCCTCGCCAACCCGGTGTTGAGCGCAGCGGTGTCGCGCGCCCTCGAGGCCCGCGAAAAGGCTGCCCAGGCACAGGAAGCGGCGATGGGCGCGCTCAACCTGCCGTCGGCCGCCGACCTCGAGCGTCTCACGCGGCGCGTTCGCGCTGTCTCGCAGCGGCTCGAAGGGGTGGAGGACGCGCTCGACCGGATCGAAGAGCGGCTCGAGCGCATCGAGAGCGCGGTGTCGGGGCGCGCCTCCGCCCCACGTTCCGGAGCCGCTAAGAGGAACTCTTCCTGAATCGCTGCAGCTGGTCCTAGCCGGGCGCTGCGTCGCCGCTGGCGCTAGCCGCCAGCGAGACCGCCGTAGCTCCGGCGCGAACGAGCGCCTCGTCGCGGGCCGGGGGCGTAAGCCGCGCTGGTGCTCCCGCGCCGGGGTGCTGGTCGACGACGAGCAGCGCACACGCGCGCACACCGGCTACCACTGCAGCCGCGAGCAACGTCGCTGTCGACATGTCGCACACGACGGCGCGGCCGTCGCGGTCGGCCGGGGCACGCATCGCTGCACCTGCGGCTAGTTCGTGGGAAGCGCACGCCACTGGCACGGCGCCGAGGCTGCGCGCAGCACCCACGAGCGCGCGGTCGCAAGCACCGCTGAGAGTCGCGGCAGGTCGTGTCGCAGCAGGTCCTGGAGCGGCGGTAGCCGCGCGTGTCTTGCCCGGGGCAGCCCCCGCGCACCGATCTAAACGTGAAGTAGAGATTGATTGTTCTGAGCCCGCACGGTCGTCGTCGCCATCAGCGGCCGCCCGCAGTAGAGCGGCGGCGACAGCGTCCACACGCACAACTCGCTCGGCGACGGTCAACGCGCCGAGCGGGGGGTGGCCGTCGAGTGCCGCACAGGCCCATACCCCCACGATCGTGCTCACGCCCAGGGCGGCAAGGTCTTGACAGACGATCGCCGTGCTCGACGCGCCCAGCCCCGCTGCCTGCACCAGCACCTCCTGTCCGGTCGCAGTGCGGCCCCGGTAGCCCCACAACCCGCGCGCGTGGTTGAACATCAGCGGTCGCTCGAGCGTGCGCTGGGCGATCCCCAGGGCGAGGCGCGGGTCGTCGGTCACAACCGCGGCTGGCGCCGGCTCGGTGCGCGGCTCGAGGTGGAGCGAACCGGGATGGCCGGACGGAAACATCGCCGCGCCACGATAACCGGCTTCCGGGCGGGGCAAGCGCTGATCGCCGGGGTCTCGAGCCGGCACGCGCAGGCCGCCCTCTGTGCGAGACTCAGGCCGTGGCGCGAGGCAGCAGACCGCGCGAGATATCGGACGCCGTCAGGGAAGCAGTCGAACAAACCCTGCAGCGCACCCTCGGCTCCGCCGAGCGTACGCGCGACCGCGCCCAAGGTGCGGTCGACGAGCTGGTCGGCATCGTCGACGAGTTCGTCCGCAGCGCCGAGCAGCGAATTTCGCGCGGGCGTCGGACCGTCTCGGGTCTGATCGGTGCCGAACTGCCCGCGACCCGCGACGACGTGCGCAAGCTCGCCTCGGCACTCGACCGCATCGAGCGGCGCCTCGCCGCTATCGAGCGAGCCTTGAAGGAAGCCGGCATGGAGGTTGGCGCGAAAGCCAGCGCCACGGCCCGGCGCGAGCGTCGCCAGCGAACGCCGGGGACGTGAGCGGCAGGCGCATCCTCATCACCGGCGCCGGTAGCTACGTCGGCAGCTCGCTCGCCGCGCGGCTCGAGCGTGAGCCGTGGGTCGAGGCGATCTTCGCCGTCGACACGCGACCGCCACGGCTGACGTTCGAGCGCACCGAAGTGATCGACGCCGACATTCGCAGTCCGGTGCTCGGCCGTCTGCTCCCCCAGATCGCGGTTGACACTGTCGTCCACAACCAGATCGTGCGTCAGCCGGGGCCGAACATGAGCCCGCGCAAGATGCACGAGATCAACGTGATCGGCACGCTGCAGCTGCTCACGGCCTGCGAGAAGGCCGACAGCGTGCGCGCGATCGTCATCCGCGGCTCCGCGGGCATCTACGGTGCCGAGGCGGGCGCGCCGCAGTTCTTCACCGAAGAGGCGAGCCGCCTGTATCCGCCGCGCACACGCTTCCAACGCGACGTCGCCGAGATCGAGAACTACTTCGAGGCGTTCGCCCGCCGACACAGCCGCGTCGTGTGCACGATGCTGCGCTACCAGCCGGCGATCGGGCCGACCGTCCAAACCCAGATCACCCGCTTCCTCTCGCTGCCCGTCGTGCCGACATTCCTTGGCTTCGACCCTCGCCTGCAGTTCATCCACGAGGAGGACGCGGTCGCGGCGCTGGTGGCGGCGGTGCAGAAACCTGTGCGCGGCGCGGTCAACGTGGCGGCTCCAGGCACGATCGGCCTCACGCGCATGCTGCGCCTTCTGGGCAAGCCGACGCTGCCGCTCGTCGCGCCGCTGTTCGAGCTCTTCGCCGACCAGCTGGCGCGGTTGCGGATCGCGAACTTCTCGGAAGATTTCCGGCGCCTCCTGCGTTACGGGCGCGGTGTCGACATTTCGCGCCTGTGTAGCGAGCTCGGCTACGAACCCCGCTACACGACCGAAGAGGCGGTGCGCGAGTTCGCCGCCACGCGCGAGGGAATGAGCCTGGTGCCGTCGCTACGGCGCCTGCTGGCGGCAGTGAGCTAGCCGTGGCGGAAGCGAGGTAGGGGTGGCAGAGAGGTCGGATCCGCGCAGGCGCGCGAAGCGGTCGACCGGGAGGTCGACCACAACACGAGGTACAGCACGAACTCGCCGCTCGCCTTCCGGTCAAGCTGCTCCTGACCACGCGGCCCCCGGCGCGGGTGCGAAAGAGAGTTTCGACGAACGCGCCGTTGACGCGGACAGCGGCGGCGAGCGCGGCGAGCGAATCGCGGCGATCGCGTCAGCGCTCGCCGACCTGGCGGACGCTGTGCGTGCCCTGCCGGCGGCGGTGCTCGACGCGCTGCCTGATGAGGTCGCTGCTGCGCTGCGCACAGGCGCTCGTCGCCTCGCCGGCGAGTACAGCGAGGACGAGTGGGGTCGCGACCCCGAGTTCGAGCGCGCGTTCGAGCCGCTCCTCGACTTTCTCTACGAGCGCTGGTGGCGCGTGACAGTGGTCGGCGTCGAGCGGCTGCCGGCGCGCGGCCCGGTGCTGCTCGTCGCCAACCATGCGGGCTTTCTGCCCTGGGACGCCCTGATGGTGAAAACGGCTGTCCGGCGCGCACATCCCAGCCCGCGCACGATCCGCTTTCTCGAGCTCGACTGGGCGTTCGCCACGCCCTGGCTCTCGACGCTCGTCCGCAAGCTCGGCGGCGTTCCCGCCACTCCCTACAACGCCTTGCGTCTGCTCGAAGAGGGCGGAGCCGTGCTCGCGTTCCCAGAGGGCGTGCGCGCTGCGCAGCGTCGCTTCCCCGAGCGCTACCGCATCCAGCGCTTCGGTCGCGGCGGCGTCGTCGAGATCGCGCTGCGGGCGCGAGCTACGCTCGTGCCCGTCGCTGTCGTTGGCAGCGAGGAGGCGCACCCCCACATCGCCGATGTCCCCTGGCTCGGGCGTCTCTTTGGCCTGCCGACGCTTCCCGTCACACCGACCTTCCCACTGCTCGGGCCGCTCGGTCTGGTGCCGTTGCCGGCACGCTGGCGGATCGAGTTCTGCCGACCGCTCGAGCTCGAGCGCGTCGGTCCCGACGCCGCCGAAGACCGCGCCTACGTGTTCGAAGTCTCCGAGAAGCTGCGGGCGGCTCTCCAGGAAAGCGTCTACGCCAACCTCGCTGCGCGAGGGCCAGCGTTCTTCTGAGCATGCGCCGCGGTGTAGGTTGACGGGGCATGGGCCGCTTTCGCTCCGCCAAGGAGTTCCGCGAGGTCGTCGATCGGACCTTCGAGATGCTCAGTACCGATCCCGAGATCGGGCCCAAGCTCGCCGCTGCGCGCACGCCGCAGCGCTTCGAGTTTCCCGATCTCGACCTGGTCGTCAACGTCACCTACGAGGATCCCCCGCGCGACGGCCAGCACTTGCGTTGGGTGTGGAGCGACGACATCGATTGGGAGCCCGAGGTCGAGTTGACGATGGACTCCGACGTCGCCAACCGCTACTTCCAAGGCAAAGAGAACATCGCGATCGCGCTAGCCCGGCGGCGCATCAAGTCGAAGGGCAACGTGCGCAAAACGCTCGCCCTGATTCCGATCACCAAGCCGATGTTCGCGCGCTACCGCGAGATGGTGGAGCGGGACTACCCGCACCTCGTGGTGTAAGCGACCGTCCGCGCTAGCGAACCGGTTTCGACCGGGCACGCGAGCCGGGGGAAGCGATCGTCGCCGTGTGCGCTGCGAGCCCCCGCCTTGCGGGCGGTGGTTAGAGATAGACGCCACGCAGCAGATAGGCCATCGCCAGCGCCTCGGCCGGCATCTCGTCGCCGCCGGTGCGTGCCGGCGCCCCCTTGCGCCCGTCGGCGGAAGTCGCGCCTCCAGCCGCTTCCACCGCGCCCGCGGCGGCCGGCGAGTCCGGGAACATGTTGTAGGCGGTGTGCATGACCCAGTCGACGGTCTTCGGCGACAGCGCGTACAGGATCTCGCCGAAGGTGCCGAGCCGCGAGGCCTTGCGCTTCGGTTGCTGGACGATCGCGTCGCAGATCATGCGCGCCGCCTCCTCGGGGCTGAGAGCGGGAAACGCGCGGTAGATGGACGTGGGCTCAATCATCGGCGTGCGCACGAGCGGCATGTAAACGGTCGTGAACTTCACGCCGTCGCCGATCGTCTCTGGTGCCGCGCAACGCGAGAAGGCGTCGAGCGCCGCTTTCGACGCGACGTAGGCGCTGAACCGTGGCGGGTTCGTTTGCACGCCGATCGAGCTGATGTTGATGATGTGGCCACGACGGCGCGCGCGCATCGACGGCAGCAACGTCATGATCAGCTTCACCGCGCCGAAGTAGTTGACGCGCATCGTCCGCTCGAAGTCGTGGAAGCGGTCGTACTCGCGCTCCAACGACCGCCGAATCGACTTGCCGGCGTTGTTGATCAGGATGTCAACGCGGCCGAGCCGGTCGAGCACGCCGCGGGCCATCCGTTCGATGTCGTCGAGGTCGGTGAGGTCGCAGGGCTCGACGTGCGCCTTGCCGCCGAGCCGTTCGACTTCGCGGGCGACCTCTTCGAGCTTCTCGCGCGTGCGTGCCACGAGCACCACCTCGCCGCCGGCCTTGCCGAGCTCGAGCGCGGTGGCGCGACCGATGCCGCTCGATGCGCCAGTGATCAAGATGACCTTGTCGCGGATCGCGGCGGCGAGCCCCCGTTCCTTGAACACGTCCGGGTCGAGGTGCCGCTCCCAGTAGTCCCACACAACACCGGCATAGGCGGCGAGCGGCGGGCAGGCGATGCCGCTGCCTTCGAGCGCCGCGAGCGTCTGGCGGCAGTCGAAGCGGCAGTAGAACTCGCGGTTCTCCCACGCTGCGGGCGGAATCCCGAAGTCGCGCAGGAACGTCTCGCGGATGCGGCGCACGGTCGGCACCTGGCGCAGGAACACTCGTAGCTGGCGCGGGACCGCGTCGGCGATCCGGCGATCGACGCGGAGGGCGAGCTGGGGAGCGTGCGCGGCGCGCGCGAACACGTTGATCGCTTGCCCGACCGACAGCGGACGCGGATCGACAAGGTGGAAGGTGTCGCCCGGCAGCTGTTCGTCGGGGAGATGGGCGATGTGGTCGAGAGCGGCAGCGACGAAGTCGACGGGCACGATGTTCGTCTGTCCGCCCTCGGGCCCGGCGAGCGGGAACCACTGCGGGAAGATGTAACGCAGCCGCTGGATCAGCTTGAAGAAGTAGTAGGGGCCGTCGATGCGGTCGGCTTCGCCAGTGCGTGAGTGCCCGACGACGATGCCCGGGCGGTAGACAAGAAGCTTCCCGGCGACAAGCTCGCGCGCTAGCCGCTCGGATTCGAACTTCGTGCGGTGGTAGGCGTGGGGTAGCTGTTGCCCCTCATCGAACATCGTTTCGAGGAACACGCCCTGGTAGCGCCCCGCCACGGCGATCGAACTGACGTGGTGGAAGCGCCGCGCCCCGAGCGCGTTGGCGAGCTCGATCGCGTGGCGCGTGCCGTCGACGTTGGCCCGCACCATCGCTCGCTCGTCGGCTTCCATGTCATAGACCGCGGCGAGGTGGAAGAAGTGGTCGACGGGACCGGCGAGGTCCTCCACCGCGGCCACGCCCGCGCGCGGTTCGGCGAGGTCGCCGACGACGGGGCGTACGCGGCCGTCGGGCGCGCCGAGCCGGGCCAGCAGCTCCTCGAGGCGGCCGCGCGAGCCGTGGCGCACGAGCACGTAAACGGTGCCGTCGCGTTGCAGCAGCCGCTCGAGCAGATGGCGACCGATGAAACCGGTCGCACCAGTGACGAAGTAGTTGGTGCTCACGCCCGCACGACCTCCCTCGTGACCGCGACTGCCTGTCCAGGTATTGGCATGGCCGCCATGCCTTGCCTTGCGGTGCGCCCGAGTCTAGACCGCCCCGCCGTGCCGAGTGGACCCTCCAGCGCTGATATCCGGCCCGGTGCGGCACCTGCAGGTGGCACAACCGCTACCCCGGCTACCGTGCCTGGCGGTGAAAGCGGACCGACGTGTCGATGGCGCTGCTGGCGCTGCGGGTAGCGGAGCCACGGCAGTGCGACTCAGCACGCGGCAGGTGGCGGAGGCGCTCGGGGTCGCTCCGTCGACTCTCCGCCGCTGGGTCGAGCGCGGCGCGATCCCCGGTCTGACTCCGCGCACTCTCGCTCGCGGCTGGACGCAGCGCGAGATCGCACACGCCCGCGTCGTCGCGCGGCTGCGGGCGCGCGGACACCGACTCGACGCGATCGTGCGGGCTGCACGCGACGGTCGCCTCGCCTACGGCTACGTCGAAGAGGTGCTGCCCGGGACCGACGAGCCCGTCACCATCGCCGAGGCGTCGGCGGCGACCGGTCTCGCCCCGGAGCTGATCGAGCGCATCTGGACAGCGCTCGGTCTTCCCCGCGAGCTCGAGCGGCTGTCGCGCAGCGACGTCGAGGCGCTCCGACACGTCGCCGCCGCCCTGTCGGCGGGCCTGCCGGCCGAAGCTTTCCTCCAGCTCGCCCGCGTCTACGGACAAGCACTGGCCCAGATCGCGGACGCCGAGGTGCGCCTGGTGCACCTCTACGTGCATGTGCCGCTGATGCGGCGCGGCGTCTCCGGCGCCGAGATCGCCGAACGCATGCAGGGGCTCGCCCAGCGTCTACTGCCGCTGGCTACGCCGATCATGGAGCACGTGCACGAGCGGCTCCTGCGCCACTTCATCGAGCAGGACGTCGTAGGGCACATGGAGGGCGATCTCGACGACAGCGAGGCGCTAGCTGGGCGGATCCGCACGGCGATCGCCTTCTGCGACCTCTCCGGCTACAGCCGGCTGACCGAAGAGGAGGGCGAGGAGGAGGCGCTCTCGACGGTCGAGCGGCTCGTTGAAGCTGTCCAGGCGACGCTGCCCGAGGGGGCGCGGTTGGTGAAGACGATCGGCGACGAGGTGATGATCGTCTGCCAGGACGTAGCGGCGCTCGTCGACTGGTCGCTGGGCCTTTTGAGCTTCTTCCCCGACCGTCCGCAACCGCGCATCGGCTTGCACTGCGGATCGGTGCTCTACCGCGACGGCGACTACTACGGGCGCGCCGTAAACCTCGCCGCACGGATAGTCGCGCGCGCGAGCGGTGGCGAGGTGCTGGTGAGCAGCGACGTCGTAGCCGCGGTGCGGGGGCGGCCCGAACGCCACCTCCGTTTCGAAAGCATCGGCGAGATCAAACTGAAAGGTTTCCGCCGCCCGATCGGCCTGTGGCGCGTCGTCGCCGCCGAGTGAACGGTCGATGCCCGCAGCGCTCGGGCGTTTCCCTGCGAACCTGGTCGCTAGCGCAGCTAGCGACGTGAGCGAAGCCGCTCGACACCCCGGAGCGTTCCGCCAAGAGCCCCGCGACCCGCTGGCCGCTGCCCGCGGCAGCGGACTTGTCGTGCGCGACCGGCCGCTGCTCGTCTTGCTCTCGGGCGGCGGCGACTCGGTCTGCCTGCTCGACGTCGCGGTGCGCCTCGGTGCGCGCGTCAGCGCACTGCACGTCAACTACGGCCTACGTGCCGACGCTGCCGAGGACGAGCGTTTCTGTCGCGATCTCTGCGCGCGCCTCGGTGTGCCACTTGTCGTCGAGCGCGTCACCCTGCCGGCGACCGGCAACCTCCAAGCCGAGGCGCGGCGGGTGCGCTACGAGCTCGCCGAGCGCTACGCCGAGGGCGACTACGCAGCGGCCCACACCGCCACCGACCAGGCCGAAACCGTGCTTTTCCGGCTCGCCACCCAGCCCGGATCGCGGGCCCTGGCGGGGATGCGACCGCGTCGCGGTCGCCTCGTCCGCCCGCTTTTGCGCGTTACGCGCGCCGAGGTCCGCGCCTACCTACGCGAGCGGGGGCTAGCGTGGCGCGAGGATCCGAGCAACGCCGACCGCCGGTTCGCCCGCAACCGCGTCCGCCACGACGTGCTGTCTGCGCTCCGCGAGCTCAATCCGGAAGTCGAGCGCGCGATCGCCGAAAGTGCGCGCCAGGTCGCCGAGGAGCGGGCTTTCGTTGAGCAAGCGGCGCGCGACCCGGCGCTCGGCCTGGCCGAGGGAACAGCGGTCGTGCGCGATCAGCTCGAGCGGCTTGCGCCGGCGCTGCAGCGGCACGTTCTCGCATCGCTCGCGCGGCGGGCGGCCGGCCACGAGGTGCCGATCGACACCGCCGCCACAGCCGCGATCCTCGCCTTGGCGCGGGGACCGGGCAGCCGCGAGCTCCATCTCCCAGGTGGCGTGCGAGCGATCGCCGAGTACGGCACGATCCGCTTCGCCCGGGGAGCGGGTGCCGCGCCGCCGCCACCGCTCGAGCTGCCGCTGCCGGGCGCGGTGCAATTCGGTCGCTTCCGCGTGGCGGCACGGTTAGCGCGCTGCCAAGGCCCGGCTTCGGTCGCCGAACCGGCGCTGGCGCGCGACCGGCTACCTGCGACGCTCACCGTCCGGTCGTGGCGTCCCGGCGATCGGATCCGTCCCCTCGGCCTCGGCGGGACGAAAACGCTGCAGGACGTGTTCACCGACGCCAAGGTGCCGCGTGCGCTGCGCGCCGAGCTCCCGGTCGTCGAGGCGGCCGGCGAGATCGCGTGGGTGGCGGGCGTCTGCGTTAGCGAGCGCTTCGCGGCCCGCCCGGGGGAGCCAGCGGTCGTGTTGAGCGCGCGCCTCGCTCGTGGCGACGACGACTCGGCGGAAGGCTAGTAGCGTGCCGGGCGGGCCAGCGTCCCCGCCAAGGGCGTCGAGCGCGCGCAGTCGGCAAACTAAAGCCACGCGCCACTGAAACCCTCGGGCGGTTCGGCGGAGAGTTGAACACGCATCCTTCCGATCGACAGCTAGCGGGCGCGCGGGCCGGTTTGTCCGACTCCGCGGGCGGCGAGCGCACGCATGGCCCACGGCCGGGCAGCGTCGTCGTGGACGCGCAAGCGCTAGCCGAGCGCATTCGCCAGCTGGCGGCAGCGATCTCTAGCGATTACGCCGGGCGGGTACCGCTGCTGGTCGGCGTGCTCAAGGGCGCGGTCTTTTTCGTCAGCGACCTGATGCGGGCGCTCGAGGTGCCGTGCGAGGTCGACTTCATGGCGGTGGCCTCCTACGGCGACGCGACGTCGAGCTCGGGCGTGGTGCGCATCCTCAAGGATCTCGATCGGCCGATCGAGGGTCGCGACGTGCTCGTCGTGGAGGACATCGTCGACTCCGGGCTCACGCTCTCATACCTTCTGCGCACGCTACGCGCGCGCGGGCCGGCGTCGCTCGAAGTGTGCGCGCTGCTCACTAAGCCCGAGCGGCGGAAGATCGACCTCCCTATCCGCTATGTCGGTTTCGAGATCCCCGACCGGTTCGTGATCGGATACGGCCTCGACTTCGCGGAACGCTTCCGCAATCTCCCGTTCATCGCCGAGCTGGAGGACAGGGGCGGTTGACGGTCCGTGGCGGGCTCACGACTCACGAGTTCGCCGGCAGCGGCCGAGAACGAAAAGGCAGACGAACTCCCCGGGGTTACCGAGCAGAACGGCGCTACCCCGCTGCTACGCTCGGGTTTCACAGTGGGGCGGGCCGAGCAGCTACGCCCGTCCCGGGAGGGCACGACACAACGTGAAAACGAAAACGTCGAGATTCTTCCGTAGCGCCCTCTTTCCGATCCTGATCGTCTTCGTGCTGGTGCTGTTCGCCCAGCGCCTGATCACGCCCGCGTCCGAAACGCGCCAGCCGCACTACTCCGACTTCCTCCAGCAGGTCGAGCAACGCCGCGTAAAGCAGGTCACGCTCAACACCAAGAACAACCGCATCGACGTCGAGCTCAAATCGGGCCAGAAGTACGAGACCGCCTATCCCGACAACACCGAGCAGCAGCTCGTCGACCAGTTGCGTCGCTCGGGCGCCGAGGTCGACGTCAAGGCGAAGACGACCTCGGGGTGGTTGCCGATTTTGAGCTACGGGCTGCCGATGCTTTTGTTCCTGCTCTTCTGGCTTTTCATCATCAACCAGATGCAGGGTGCCGGGCCGAAGGTGATGTCCTTCGGCAAGTCGCGGGCGAAACGTCTGTCGGTCGACCAGCCGAAGATCACCTTCCGCGACGTCGCCGGTGTCGACGAGGCGGTCGAGGAGCTACGCGAAATCAAAGAGTTCCTCGAGAACCCCAAGAAGTTCCAGGCGCTCGGCGCGCGTATCCCTAAGGGCGTGCTGCTGTACGGGCCGCCGGGCACCGGTAAGACGCTGTTGGCCCGGGCGGTCGCCGGCGAAGCGGGCGTGCCGTTCTTCTCGATCTCCGGGTCGGACTTCGTCGAGATGTTCGTCGGCGTCGGCGCGTCGCGTGTGCGCGATCTCTTCGAGCAGGCCAAGCAGAACGCGCCCTGCATCATCTTCATGGACGAGATCGACGCGGTCGGTCGGCACCGCGGCGCCGGTCTCGGCGGCGGCCACGACGAGCGCGAACAGACGCTCAACCAGCTGCTCGTCGAGATGGACGGCTTCGAGATGAAGGACAACATCATCTTGATCGCCGCCACCAACCGGCCCGACATCCTCGATCCGGCGCTGCTGCGCCCGGGCCGCTTCGACCGCCAGATCGTGGTCGATCGTCCCGACTTGAAGGGGCGGCGACAGATCCTGGCCGTGCACACGCGCGGCAAGCCGCTCGCGCCCGACGTCAACCTCGACAACCTCGCCGCCCAGACGCCCGGTTTCACCGGCGCCGACCTCCAGAACCTGGTCAACGAGGGCGCGTTGCTCGCAGCGCGCGAAGGTAGCCGTCGCATCGAGCAACGCCACCTCGAAGAGGGCATCATGCGCGTGCTCGCCGGGCCCGAGAAGAAGTCGCGCGTGATGTCGGAGAAGGAGCGCCGCATCACCGCCTACCACGAGATGGGGCACGCGCTCGTCGCCCACTACCTCGAGAACACCGATCCGGTGCACAAGATCTCGGTGATCTCGCGCGGCCAGGCGCTCGGCTACACGATCTCGCTACCGACCGAAGACAAGTTCCTCACCACCAAGGCCGAGCTCGAGGACTCGATGGCGATGACGCTCGGTGGCCGTGCCGCCGAGGAGCTCGTCTTCGGCGAGGTCACCACCGGCGCCGCCAACGACCTCGAGAAGGTCACGCACACCGCCAAACAGATGGTGATGCGCTTCGGGATGTCCGAGAAGCTCGGGCCGCGCGTCTTCGGTCACGACCACACACAGCCGTTCCTCGGTCGCGAGCTCGCCACCGAGCCCGACTACTCCGACGAGATCGCACGCGAGATCGACGACGAGATCCGGCGCATCGTCGAGGAAGCACACCGCCGCGCGCGGCAGGTGCTGGAAGAGCATCGAGCCGAGCTCGATCGCTTGTCGGAGATCCTCATCCGCCGCGAGACAATCGAGCGCGAGCAGTTCCTGAAGCTGCTCGACGGGGCCAGCGAGGAGGAGGTCTTCGGCACCGACGACACCGAGGCCGAGGCTGCTCGCGAGGCGCCCGAGCCAGCCGCCGAGCCGCAGCGCAAGCCGCGGCCGACACCGTCGCCGCTGCCCCGGCCAGGGCTAGCCGGCGGCACGGCCGAGATGCGGGCCGACGACGGCCCACGGCGCTGACCACCGGCATCTCCGCGCGCGTGCGGCGATACTGCCGGCTGTGAGCGAGCGCCCCACAGCGCCTGCACTCCCTAGCGGCCTCCGCTATCCGGTGGTGATGGGCATCGTCAACGTGACGCCCGACTCGTTCTCGGACGGCGGTCTCTTCACCGATCCGGACGCAGCGGCCAGGCACGCGCGCGAGCTGGTCGCCGCCGGCGCGCAGATCGTCGACATCGGGGGCGAGTCGACGCGGCCCGGTGCCCATCCGGTGTCCGCGGACGAGGAACTGCGCCGCGTGGAACCTGTGCTCGAACGGCTCGGCGGCGAGGAGCTGGGGGCGTGGATCTCGATCGACACCACCAAAGCTGCGGTCGCGGCGCGTGCCATCGAGCTCGGCGCGACGATCGTCAACGACATCTCCGCGCTGCGTTTCGACCCCGAGCTGGCCGACCTTGTCGCCGAGCACCGCTGCTACTGCGTGCTGATGCACATGCGCGGGGAGCCGCGGACGATGCAGATCGACCCCCGCTACGACGATGTCGTGAGCGACGTGAAAGCGTTCCTCGTCGAGCGCATCGAGTTCGCGCGCGCCCGCGGTATCGCCGAAGAGCGGATCTGGATCGATCCCGGCATCGGCTTCGGCAAAACCGTCGAGCACAACCTCGAACTGATCGCCCGTCTCGACGAGTTCCTCGACCTCGGTCGACCGATCCTGATCGGGACGTCGCGCAAGAGCTTCATCGGGCGCATCTGCGATCGTCCGGAGCGCGAACGTGTCGCTGGCACCGTCGCCAGCAACGTGCTCGCGCTCGAGCGTGGCGCCAGCGTGTTCCGTGTCCACGACGTGCGCGAACACGTCGACGCGCTGCGGCTGGCCGTTGCTACGTTGCGGCGAACCGACCCTGGGAGGTTCAGTGAGCTGGGAGCGTGAGCCGTTCGGACAGGACCCCGACGGCGAGGACGAGGAGTTCGACTTCGACGACGAGGAGGAGGGCGGGGTCGAGCCCGCCGTGACCGTCGAGGTCACCGGTCTCTCGCTGTACACCAGGCACGGCGTGACCGATGCCGAGCGCGAGCTCGGCCAGCGTCTGATCTTCGACGTCTCCTTCGAGCTCGACCACTGCGACGCCACGCTCACCGACCGCATCGAGGACACCGTCGACTACGCCGAGGTTTGCGAGCAGGTGGCGCTGGCGGCGCAAGAGCGCTCGTACAAGACGCTCGAGCGGCTCTGTTCGGCGATCGCCGACCGCCTCGTCGACCGCTTCGGGGCGACGAGCGTGCGCGTCAAGGCGACCAAGCCCGAGCCGCCGATACCGCTGCCCGTCGAGGGCGTCTCGGTGGAGGTGTGGAAGGAGGTCTAGCGCCCGGCGTGTCGGCGGAGCGCGTCTATCTGGGGCTGGGGTCGAACGAAGGCGACCGGCTGGCGATGCTGCGTGCCGCGGTCGCGCTGCTGCGGGAGCGTGGCGTCGCGATCGAGGCGTGCTCGTCGGTGTACGAGACCGAGCCGCAAGGGGAGGTGCGTGAGCAGCGCGACTTCCTGAACGCTTGCGTGCGCGCCCGCTTCGTGGGCGAGCCAAGCGAGCTGCTTGCCGTCTGTAAAAGCGTCGAGCGCGCGCTCGGCCGGCAGCCCGGCGGGGTACGGCACGGGCCGCGCCCGATCGATGTCGATCTGCTGCTCTTCGGCGGCCGCATCGAACGCAGCGAGCGCCTGGTGCTGCCGCATCCCGAGGTGACACAGCGCCGCTTCGTACTCGAACCCCTGCTCGAGCTCGATCCGGACCTCGCTCTGCCGGGCAGCGGCGAGCCGCTAGCCACCTTTCTGCCCACCGTCGCCGGGCAGCGCGTGGAACGGGTGGGGCCGCTCGTGTTCGCGGCGTGAGTGGCGCGCGCCGACGAGTCGTCGCCGTTCCGCACGCCGCCGTCGCGGCGGCCAAACGTGCCGCCGCACGCGCCGCCGCGACACGGGCGGGACGCGCGGTTGTCGTGTTCCAAGAGCGTCAGCTGCCCGACGCGGCAGCGGCGCTCACCTACTACGCCATGCTTGCCCTCGTACCGGGACTTTTGGTCGTGGTGAGCGCCCTCTCGCTGGTCGGCGAAGCCACTGCCGAGCAGCTTGTGGCGCGCGTGCGCGAGCTCGCCCCCGGTCCCGCCGCCGACGTTCTCGATCGAACGCTCGGCGACCTGCGCTCGGCACCGGTCGGCGCGGGGATCACAGCGGCGGTAGCCGTCGGCGCGGCGGTCTGGTCGGCCTCGAGCTACGTCGAAGCGTTCCGGCGCGCCGCGACGCGCGCCGCCGGCCTCGCCGACGGTGGCGAGCCGGTTTTGCGCGCCGCTGTGGCGCGCCTGCTGCGGACGCTCGTGCTGGCGCTTTTGCTGGCCCTAGCTGCCCTGCTCGTCGCCCTGACCGGCGACGTGGCCCGCGCTCTCGGGCGGCTTCTCGGTGCGTCCGACGCCGTGTTGACCGCGTGGTCGTTCGCGCGCTGGGCTTTGCTCGCAGCAGTGACGGTGGCAACCGTCACCTACCTCTACGGCACGGCCGGGGTGCTCGGTGGCTCGTTGCTGCGCCCCAGTCGCGGCGCTCTCGTCGCGGTCGCCGTGTGGCTTGCGGCGTCGGTGGCTTTCAGCCTGTACGTGAGCGGGCCCGCCTCCTACGGGCGCACCTACGGAGCGCTTGCCGGCATCGTGGTGTTTCTCGTCTGGCTGTGGCTCAGCAACGTCGCTTTGCTGTTCGGCGTGGCCTACGAAGCTACCGGCGGCACCCTACGGGCAGCGCGGCAGCGACCGACCGCCGGCGCGTAACCGCCGCTCGCCGGCGGTGGTACCGAAAGACGCGGGCGAGGGAACGCGGCGCCAGCCCTCCGTTATGTTGCCCGCGATCGCCGCTAGCGGTCGCCGGTGCCCGAGCGCCCGGTGACCGACTCCGACAAGCCATGACGAGCCAGGTCAAGACAGCTGTTCTCTTCCCCGGTCAAGGCAGCCAGACGCCCGAGATGCGCGAGCTCGTCGCGCGTGTGCGCCCCGATCTGCTCGAGCTCGCCTGCGACGCGGTGGGCGGCGACCCCTTCGAACGTGTCGAGGAGAGCACCGCCTACGCACAGCCGGCGATCTTCTGTGCGGCTCTCGCCGGATGGGAGCTGGTGCGCAGCCGCGAGTTTCCGGTCGCGCTAGCCGGACACTCGCTGGGTGAGCTGGCGGCCCTGGTCGCGGCCGGAGCGATCGGCGAATCCGACGGCGTCCGGCTCGCCGCCGAGCGCGGTCGTCTGATGGCGGACGCGCGCAGCGGCGCGATGCTCGCGGTGCGCGCAAGCTACGAGGAGGCGGGCGAGCTCGTCGCGGGCACCGAAGCTGTCCTCGCCAACCACAACGCGCCGCGCCAGGTGGTGATCGCCGGGCCCGAAGCGGCGATCGCAACAGTCGAAGAGCGGTGTCGAGAGCGCGCGATCGGTACGCGGCGGCTAGCAGTGAGCGGGGCCTTCCACTCGCCGCTTATGGCCGAGGCCAGCGAGCGTTTCGCCGCCGTGCTCGCCGAGGTCGAGGTGCGCGAGCCGGGCGTTCCGGTGATCTGCGGCGCCACCGCTGCCCCCTTCAGCGACGTGCGCCGCGAGCTCGCCGAGGCGATCGTGCGGCCGGTGCGGTTCGTCGACGTCGTGGCGGAACTGCGCCGGCGCGGCGTCGAGAGGTTCGTCGAGGTCGGACCGGGTCGCGTGCTGCAGGGGCTCGTCCGCCGTATCGACGCGTCCGTCGAAACCGTCGGGCCACCGGTCGCGGAGGGTGTCGGTGGGTAGGTTCGGGGCCGTTCGCGCCTCCGTCGCAGCGCCCGTACGCGTCGCCCGTCGCCGCGCGCTGTTCGCGCGCGTCGGCGGTCAACTGCGCTCGCTCGGCGAGCCAGCGCAGCGACCGTTGCGCTCGCTGGCGAGCGCCCGGATCGCCGGCATCGGCTGCGCGGTGCCCGAGCGCGTGCTGTCGTCGGCGGCGGTGGCCGAACGGCTCGGCGTCGACGAGCGTTGGATCGTCACGCGGACTGGCGTGCGCCAGCGCCACGTCGCCGCCGAGAGCGACACGCTCGCCGACCTCGCCGCCCGCGCTGCGCGCGCCGCGCTTGCCGACGCCGAGCTCGAGCCGGGCGAGGTCGATCTCGTCGTCGTGGCGACGATGGCTGCCGACGAGCTCACTCCGAACGCGGCGCCGCTCGTGGCCGACGCGATCGGCGCGCCCGGCGCAGGTGCTTTCGACGTCGGTGCTGCCTGCACCGGCTTTCTCTCGGCGCTGGCGCTGGCCGCGGCGATGGTCGAGGCGGGTCGTGCCCGGCAGGCGGTGGTCGTCGGCGCCGACATCCTCAGCAGGCTCCACGACCCGGCCGACCGCTCCACCGCCGCTTTGTTCGCCGACGGTGCGGGCGCCGCCGTCGTCGTTCCGCCGCGCGCCGGCGGTGCCGAGATCGGTCCGATCCTGCTCTCCTCGGAAGCCGACCGCGAGCGCATCATCCGCGCGTCACACGACGACCGCTTCATCCGCATGCAGGGCCACGACACCTTCCGGACCGCGGTGCGGCGGATGTCCGAGGTGACGCTCGCTGCTGCCGAGCGGGCGGGGCTTGCTCTCGACGAGATCGACTTGTTCGTCTACCACCAGGCGAACGCGCGCATCCTGCGCGCCGTCGCCGAGCGCCTCGACCTCGACGAGCGACGTGTCGTGGAGGCGATCGACCGCTACGGCAACACCTCGTCGGCGACGATCCCGATCGCGCTCTGCGACGCGCGCCGACGCGGTCTTTTGCGCAGCGGCGCGAACGTGCTGCTGGCTGCGTTCGGTGCCGGTTTCACCTGGGGTGCGGGGGTCGTGCGGTGGGAGTGAGCGCGCAGCCGTTGGCGGCCGGCCGGTCGGCGTCGGGCGATGACCCGCGCGCTGTCGGCGCCGCGCTCGTGACGGGAGCGTCACGGGGCATCGGCGCGGCGATCGCTCGCGCTCTGGCAGCCGACGGCTGGCGGGTCGCTGTGAACTACCGTGCCGACGCCGACGGGGCGCGCGCGACCTGCGAGGCGATCGCTGCCGCCGGAGGCACGGCGCTTGCGGTCGCCGCCGACGTCGCCGACGCCGAGGCGTGCGAGCGGGCGGTGGGCCGGGTCGAGGAAGAACTCGGACCGGTGCTCGTGCTCGTCAACAACGCCGGTCTGCGGCGCGACGGTCTCGCTCCCCAGCTCAGCGACGACGACTGGCGGACGGTCATCGAAACCGATCTCACAGCACCGTTCCGCCTCATCCGCCGAGTTCTGCGCCCGATGTTGCGGCAGCGCTACGGCCGCATCGTCAACGTCGCCTCGGTCGTGGGGGCGTTGCGCGCCAACCCCGGACAGGCCAACTATGCGGCGGCGAAGGCCGGGCTGGCAGCGCTGACGCGCACGGTCGCGGTGGAGGTGGCACGCAAGGGAGTGACGGTCAACGCGGTAGCGCCGGGGCTCGTCGAGACCGAGCTCACGCGCGACGTCAGCGATCGGCTGGCGGCGCTGATCCCGGCCCGGCGCGCGGGCACGTGCGAAGAGGTGGCGGCGGTCGTCCGCTTTCTCTGCTCACCCGAGGCTTCGTACGTGACCGGTGCTGTGATACCCGTCGACGGCGGCCTCAGCGCCTAGCCCCGAGGACAGCGACAAGGAGGACGAAGAGAGCAATGGCCCAGCAGGCAGTCACACGCGAACAGATCGAAGAGCGCGTCTTGAAGGCGTTGGTCGAATTCGGCGCCGATCCCGACAAGGTTGCTCCTGACGCCGAGTTCGAAGCGCTCGATATCGACTCGCTCGATCTCGTCGAGCTGGCGCAGATCGTCGAGGACGAGTACGGCGTCCAGCTCGAGGGCAAGGACATGGAGGGCCTGCGGACCGTAGCCCAGGCCGTCGACCGGATCGCGTCGCGCGTAGCCTGAGCGCGGCGTGGAAGGCGGCGCTCAAGACAAGGGCGCGCTGACGCCAGCGCACCGGCGGATCGCGATCACCGGTGTCGGCGCGGTGACGCCGCTCGGCGTCGGTGCTCGCACCTTGCACGAGCGCTGGCTCGCCGGTGTCAGCGGGATCGTCGACGGGGTCGGTCGCTGCAGCGAGTTCGATCCGCGCGAGCACCTGTCGGTGAAAGAGGCCCGGCGTGCCGACCGTTTCACACAGCTCGCGATCGTCGCTTGCGACGAGGCGATCGCCGACGCTCGTCTCGAGCCCGGCGAGAGCTATCCCGAGGAGCGCATCGCCTGCATCCTCGGCACCGGGATCGGCGGTATCTGCACGATCGAGGAGCAGCACGTGGTGCTCCTCGAGCGCGGCCCTGAGCGCGTCTCGCCGCTTTCGGTTCCGCTTCTGATGGCCAACGCTGCCGCCGGCGTGCTGTCGATGCGCCACCGTTTGCGTGGCCCGTCTTTCGCCGTCGCGTCGGCCTGTGCCACCGGCGCGCACGCGATCGCGACAGCGGCACGGCTGATCGCCTACGGCGACGCCGACGCGGTCGTGGTGGGCGGCAGCGAGGCGGCGCTCAGCGCCCTTGCGACCGCCGCTTTCGCAGCGATGGAGGCGACTTCGCCGAGCGGCGTCTCGCGGCCGTTCGATCGCCGGCGCGACGGCTTCGTGCTCGGCGAGGGGGCCGGCGTGTTGGTGCTCGAGGACGCCGAGCGCGCGGAGGCGCGCGGGGCGCGCGTGCTTGGCTACCTCCGTGGTTGCGGCATGACCTCGGACGCCCACCACATCACGGCGCCCGAGCCTGGCGGCGGGGGTGCGGCACGGGCGATGGAGGCAGCGCTGCGCGATGCCGGCGTGACGCGCGAGGAGATCGTCTACATCAACGCCCACGGCACGTCGACGCCTCTCAACGACCGCGCCGAGACCGAGGCGATCAAGGCCGTTTTCGGCGAACATGCCTACCGCGTGCCGGTCAGCTCCCTGAAGTCGGCGGTCGGGCATCTGCTCGGCGCGGCGGGCGCTGTGGAAGCGATCGCCTGTCTACTCGCGCTGCGCGACCGCGTCGCGCCGCCGACCTTGAACTACGAGGAGCCCGACGACGGACTCGACCTCGACTACGTGCCGCGCGCACCGAAACCGCTGTCGGTGCCGGAGGGCAAGCCGGCGATCGGTATCTCCAACTCCTTCGGCTTCGGCGGTCACAACGCTGTCGTCTGCATCGAGGCAGCGGCGTGAACGAAAAGGCACCCGAGAGCACTTCCTACCCGGGACCTGGGCTGCTGGCGGGCAAGCGGCTCGTGATCACAGGTGTGGTCACCCGCCAAAGCATCGCCTTCGCCGTCGCCGAACGCGCGCAGCGCGACGGGGCCGAGATCGTGCTCACCAGCTTTGGGCGTGCCCGCCGCCTCACCGAACGTGCGGCGCGGCGGCTGCCGAGCCCGCCGCCGGTGCTGGAGTTCGACGCCTCGCGCCCCGACGACTACCCCCGACTCGCCGCCGCTGTCGGGGATACGCTCGGCAGCGTCGACGGGGTGCTGCATGCGATCGCTTTCGCGCCCGAGGACGCGCTCGGCGGTTCGTTCCTTGCTACGCCCGCGCCGTCGGCCGAACTCGCCTTTCGCGTCAGCGCCTGGTCGCTGGCGGGGATGGCAGCTGCTTTGCGCCCCGTGCTGGCGCGGCCAGCCTCGCTCGTGGCGCTCGACTTCGACGCCTCTGTCGCCTGGCCGGTGTACGACTGGATGGGCGTTGCCAAGGCCGCGCTCGAGTCGACGGCGCGCTACCTCGCGCGCTACCTGGGGCCCGACGGGGTGCGCGTGAATCTCGTCTCTGCGGGCCCTATCCGCACCGTCGCGGCGAGCGGCATCCCCGGTTTCTCGTCGCTCGCCGAGATGTGGGGCAGACAAGCGCCGCTCGGCTGGGACGTCGGTGACGCCGGGCCGGTCGCCGACACCGTGCGCTTCCTGCTCTCCGACCTCGCGCGCGCGATCAGCGGCGAGATCATCCACGTCGATGGCGGCTACCACGCGATGGGTGCACCGCTCGGCGATCTCGCGACCGCCGGCGCGGGCGCGGGAGACGGTGGCGCTGGGGCCGGCGCCGACACCGACGGCGGTGACGCTGGTGCCGCGGCCGACGAGAGCGGCGAAGTCGGCAGCGCCTGACCACCATGTTGCTTGCGGTCGACGTCGGCAACACGCAGACCCACCTCGGCCTCTACGACGGCGACGAGCTCGTCGACCACTGGCGCTTCGCGACGGTGCGCGCGGCCACGGCCGACGAGCTCGCGACGGTGGTCGTCGACCTGATCGGTCTACGTGGGCTCGAGCTCGGCGCCATCGACGCCGCGATCGTCTCGTCGGTCGTACCCACGCTCGCGGCCGAGTACGAGCAGCTGATCGCGCGCTACCTGGGCGGCGCGGGAGCGCTCGTCGGTCCCCAACTGCGCACAGGCATGCCGATCCGCATCGACAACCCGCACGAGCTCGGCGCCGACCGGCTCGCCAACGCCGTCGCCGCCTACGATCGCTGCGGCGGTGCCTGTATCGCCGTCGACTTCGGCACGGCGATCAACTACGACGTCGTCTCGTCCAGCGGCGAGTACCTGGGGGGCGTGATCGCTCCCGGCATCGAGGTGTCGCTCGAAGCACTCAGCCAGCGGGCGGCACGCCTGCCGAAGGTTGATCTGGCGGTGCCGAAGCGGGCGATCGGCAAAAGCACGCGTGAAGCGATCCAGGTGGGCGTCGTTTTCGGCTACGCCGGGTCGGTGGATGCGATCGTGGCACGGTTGCGCGAAGAGCTCGGCGAGGAGGCCACGGCGATCGCGACCGGCGGGTTCGCGCACCTGATCGCGCCGAGCTGCGAGCAGCTCGACGAGGTCGACGAGCTGCTCACGCTCGACGGACTGCGCCTGATCTGGGAGCGCAACGCCGAGTAGGCGCTGCGCGGCGAGCGCTGCTCCCTATCCTCCCGCCCGTGGCGACGCTTCTCGCACCGCTGATTGACGCCGAGGCCGCGGTCCTCAAGGCGCTGCACAGCGTCGGCCTCGGATGGGGCCTTGCGATCGTGGGGCTGACGGTGCTCGTGCGCCTGGCGCTGCTCCCGATCGTCACGCGCCAGGTGCGCGCGCAGCGCGAGTTGCGCCGCCACCTGCCCGAGCTCGCGCGCCTGCGCGAGCGCCATCGCGACGACCGCGAGCGGCTGCAGCGCGAGCTGCTCGACTACTACCGCCGGCACGGGATCAACCCGCTCGCGAGCCTGGCACCGACGCTGCTGCAGATTCCGGTGTTCATCTCGCTCTACTTCCTGATGCGCGAAGAGGTGCGCGACGGTCTCTTCGCCCACGCCGGTTTTCTCTTCATCCCCGATCTCGGTGCCCGCGCGCACGGCACGGTTCTTCTGGTGTTGGTCGCGACCTACGCGGTCGCGCAGCTGGCGTCGAGCGTGGTCGCGGCGACGGCGCTCGACGGCGGCCAACGGGGCTTCGTCATGGCGCTGCCGCTGCTCTTCGCCGGGGTCGTAGCGCGCGTTCCGGCGGGGCTCGCGGTTTACTGGATCACGTCCGCCCTCTGGTCTTTCGGCCAACAGCTGACCGTTCGACGGCTGCTCGGTCGCGAACCAGCGACCGCGCTCGCCGGCGCGGCGACGTCCAGCGGCAGCGCCGGGGTGCCGACGAGCGGCTCCGGCGGAAGTGCCGCAACCAGCACGCGCAAGCCGCCGCCGCGCACGGGCAAGCGCAAGCGCCGTCGTCGCGCCGCTTGATGGGCGCCGCCGTGGCTTTGCGCAGCAGCGAGAACAACCCCTTCGCACGCAGCTGGCGGCTCGGTTCGCTCGAGCTGCCCAACCGGCTGGTGCTCGCGCCGCTGGCGGGGATCGGGAAATGGTTCGTGCGCCTGCAAGCCAGGCGTTTCGGCGCCGGCTTCGTGGTGTCCGAGATGGTCTCGAGCCACGGGATCGTGCGCGGCAACGAGCGCACGTTGCGCGAGTTTTTGCGCATTCACCCCGACGAGCACCCGCTGGCGATCCAGCTCTTCGGCGACGACCCAGCGGTGATGCGCGAGGCGGCGGCCGTGGTGGCCCAAGCCGGGGCCGACGCCATCGACATCAACATGGGCTGCCCGGTGCGCAAGGTGTGTCGCGCCGGGGCCGGCGCGGCGCTGCTCGAAGACCCTGACCGCGCCGTCGCGATCGCGCGCGCGGCTGTCGAAGGGTCGGGCTTGCCTGTGACCTGCAAGGTGCGCTCGGGCCTCGTGCCGGGTGATCGCTCGGGTGTCGATCTCGCCCGCCGGCTCGCCGCCGAGGCCGGTGTGGCGGGAATCGGCTTCCACCCGCGCCACGCCTCGCAGCAGCACAAGGGTCAGCCTGACTACGCGCTGGCGGCAGCGCTGTGCGCCGAGCTCGATGTGCCGGTGGTGCTCTCGGGCGGCCTCCACGACGAGGAGCGCGTTCTGCGCGCCTGGCGCGAGGTCGGTGCCGACGCGGTGATGCTCGCGCGCGGCGCGCTCGGCAACCCGTGGCTGTTCGCCCGGCTGCTCGGTCGCTACACGGGCGAGCCGAGCGTCGACGAGGTGCTCGACGAGCTCGAGTACGTGATCGCCGGGGCCTGCGAACACCTTGGGCGCGAACGCGCCGACCACTATCTGCGCAAGTTCTACCCCTGGTACGCCGAGCGCTTGCGCGCGCAAGTCCCGAAGCCGGAACGCACGCGGCTGTGCGAAGCACCGACCGTAGAGGGTGCGCTGGCGGTGGTGGCCGAGCTGCGTCGGCGCTTCGGCGGCGACACCAAGCAAGCCGTCAGCTCCGCGGCGGTGCGCGCCGCCTAGCGTGTGCGCTGTCGCTGCACGTGTCGAGCGGCGCTCGACCGTGGCAGGGAAGCTCATCCGAACGCCGAAATGGCGCTGCTACACTGCTCCGTCCCTTCGGCCGGGCCGAAGGGTTTTCTACGTGCCCGGCCGGGGTGGCTACGCGCTGGCCGGGGGTGATCGCAGCCCCCTGGGGCCGCTTGGAGGAACCGCTATGCCGAGGGAACTCGTTCTAACCAAGAAGGGACTCGAGGAGCTCAAGGCCAAGATCGAGCACCTGCAGACGCAGCGACGTCGCGAGGTCGCGCAGCGCATCAAGGAAGCGCGCGAGTTCGGCGACATCTCCGAAAACTCCGAGTACGACGACGCCAAGAATGAGCAGGCGATGCTCGAGAAGCAGATCGCCGAGCTCGAGGAGAAGCTCCGCAACGCGCGCGTGATCGACGAGGACGAGATCTCGACCGACGTCGTCAGCGTCGGCTGCACCGTCCACGTCAAGGATCAGAAAACCGGCAAGTCGCAGAAGCTGCATATCGTCGGCTCGGCCGAGGCCGACCCGTCGCAGAACAAGATCTCCAACGAGTCGCCCGTCGGCAAGGCGCTGATCGGCCACAAGCGCGGCGACGTCGTGCAGGTACAGGTGCCGCGCGGGCCGGCGCGGGAGCTGAAGATCACGAAGATCGAGGTCTGACGGCGCCGGCGCCGCCGGAACCGTACCCTCCCGGCGTGACCGACGCCGACGACCGTCAGCGAGCTGCCGAGCGACGCAGCCAGGCCGAGCTCGACCGTCGCGCCAAGCTCGAGCGCCTCCGGGCGGCGGGGATCGACCCCTTCCCGCACTCCTACCCGACCCCGACGCCCGCCGCCGAGATTGCTGAGCGCCACACCGAGCTCGCGCCCGGTGGCGAAGACGAGAGCGCTATCTATCGCGTCGCCGGGCGCCTCGCCGCGCGCCGCGGCCACGGCGGCGCTGCCTTCCTCGACATCGTCGACCGCAGCGGCAAGATCCAGGTCTTGGCGCGGCGCGACCGCCTCGGCGAGGGCTCGTTTGGAACGCTCGTGGGGCTCGATCTCGGCGATCTCGTGGGGGTCGAAGGGCACGTGGTCCGGACGCGCCGGGGCGAGCTCAGCATCGCCGCGCACGACTGGTGCCTGCTCGCAAAGTCGCTGCGGCCGCCGCCCGAGAAGTACCACGGCCTCGAGGATGTCGAGCTGCGCTACCGCCACCGCGAGCTCGACCTGATCGCCAACGCCGAAACGCGCGAACTCTTCATCACCCGTTCGCGGATCGTGCGCGCCGTCCGCCGCTGGCTCGACGAGCGCGGCTTCATCGAGGTCGAGACCCCCGTTTTGCAGCCGATCTACGGCGGGGCTCACGCGCGCCCGTTCGTCACCCACTACAACGCTCTCGACCGCGACTTCTACCTGCGCATCGCCACCGAGCTGTACCTGAAGCGCCTGATCGTCGGCGGTCTCGAGCGCGTTTACGAGCTCGGCAAGGACTTTCGCAACGAGGGACTCTCACACAAGCACAACCCCGAGTTCACGATGCTTGAGTGGTACGAGGCGTACGCGGACTACCGCGACATCGCAGCCGAGCTCGAGGAGCTCGTGCGCTACGTGGCAGCCGAGATCGGCTACGCGGGCCCGCTGCGCTTCGACCAGCCTTGGCGACGCATGACGCTGCGTGAGGCGATCGCCGAACGCACCGGTCTCGACGTCCTCGAGCTGCGCGACCGCGACGCGCTGCTAGCAGCGGCACGTGCTCGCGGGATCGAGCTCGAGCCCGCGCCGACGTGGGCGCAGCTCGTGGACGACCTGCTCTCTAAACACGTCGAGCCCCACCTCGAGCAGCCGACGTTCATCTTCGACTACCCGAAGGAGCTGTCGCCGTTCGCCAAAGACCACCGCTCGCAGCCGGGGCTCGTGGAACGGTTCGAGTGCTTCGCGGGCGGTATCGAGTTCGCTAACGCCTTCACCGAGCTCAACGATCCCGACGAGCAGCGCCGCCGTTTCGAGGCGCAAGCACGCGAGCGGGCGGCCGGTGACGACGAGGCGCAGCCGTGGGACGAGGACTTCTTGCGCGCGCTCGAGCACGGGATGCCGCCGACCGGAGGCATCGGCGTCGGTATCGATCGGCTAGTGATGCTGCTGACGGGGCGCCGCGCGATCCGGGAGGTGGTTCTGTTCCCGGCGATGCGTCCGCGCGGTTGAGGACCGTCAGGTACCCGTTCGGAGCCCGACCGGCCCGTTGGTAGACTGGCCCCAGGCGTCGGATCTGGAACCCGGACCGCTCACCACGGAGGCGGTATCTGCCGATATCCGGTGTGAGGGTCTGGGTACTAGCCGACCCATGAAAGCGAGACAAGGGAAGAGGCGTAGCTCCCGTGTTTGAGCGCTTCACCGAAAGGGCACGGCAGGTCGTGGTCCTCGCCCAGGAGGAGGCGCGGATCCTGAAGCACAACTACATCGGCACCGAGCACATCCTGCTCGGGCTGCTGCGGGAGGAGGAAGGACTCGCGGCCCGCGTGCTCGAGTCGCTCGACATCACCGTCGAGCGCGTGCGTGCGCAGGTGGTGCGGATCGTCGGCTCGGGCGAAGAGGTCCAGTCCGGCCAGATTCCGTTCACCCCGCGCGCCAAGAAAGTGCTCGAACTGGCGCTGCGCGAAGCGCTGTCGCTCGGCCACAACTACATCGGCACCGAGCACATCCTGCTCGGCCTCGTGCGCGAGAACGAGGGTGTCGCGGCGCGGATTCTGCTCGATTTCGACGCCGACGCCGAAAAGATCCGCAACGAGGTGATCCGCATGCTGTCGGGTCCGGGCGGACGCCAGGCGCGCGGGCAGAGCGCCCAGTCGACTGAAGCCAAGAAGAGCTCGAAGCTGCTCGACCAGTTCGGCCGCAACCTCACCAAGATGGCGGCCGAGGGCAAGCTCGACCCCGTCGTCGGGCGCGAGCGCGAGATCGAGCGGATCATGCAGATCCTCTCCCGCCGCACCAAGAACAACCCGGTGCTGGTGGGCGAGCCGGGCGTCGGCAAGACCGCCGTCGTCGAAGGTCTGGCCCAGCGCATCGTCTCTGGCCAGGTGCCCGAGATCCTGCGCAACAAGCAGATCTACACGCTCGACCTGGCAGCGCTCGTGGCCGGCTCGAAGTACCGCGGCGAGTTCGAGGAGCGCCTCAAGAAGGTGATGAAGGAGATCACCCAGCGGGGCGACATCATCCTCTTCATCGACGAGCTTCACAACCTCGTCGGCGCCGGTGCCGCCGAGGGTGCGATCGACGCCGCGTCGATCCTGAAGCCGGCGCTCGCCCGTGGCGAGCTGCAGACGATCGGAGCGACGACGCTCGACGAGTACCGCAAGTACCTCGAGCGCGACTCGGCGCTGGAGCGCCGCTTCCAGCAGATCCGCGTCGAGCAGCCCTCCGTCGACGAGACGGTTCAGATCCTCAAGGGCTTGCGTGACCGCTACGAGCAGCACCACCGCGTGAAGATCACCGACGAGGCGCTGCAAGCAGCCGCCGAGCTCGCCGACCGCTACATCTCCGACCGCTTCCTGCCCGACAAGGCGATCGACCTGATCGACGAGGCGGCTTCGCGCGCCCGCATCAAGGCGATGACCTCGCCGCCCGTCTACCGCGAGCTTGAGGAAGAGATCGAGAAGACGCGGCGCGAGAAGGAAGCGGCGATCGAGGCGCAGGAGTTCGAGAAGGCGGCCAACCTGCGCGACAAGGAGCGCCAGCTCACGCAGAAGAAGCGCGAGCTGGAAGAGAAGTGGCGCTCGGGCGAAGAAGGCGAGCGGCCCGAGATCGGCGAGGAAGAGATCGCCGACATCGTCTCGATGTGGACGGGCATCCCGGTCTTCAAGCTGACCGAGGCCGAGGCGCAGAAGCTGATGCGCATGGAGGACGAGCTCCACAAGCGCGTGATCGGCCAGCACGCCGCGATCGAGGCGGTGTCGAAGGCGATCCGCCGCTCGCGCGCCGGTCTCAAGGACCCGAAGCGGCCGACCGGTTCGTTCATCTTCCTCGGTCCGTCCGGTGTAGGCAAGACCGAGCTGGCGCGCACGCTCGCCGAGTTCCTCTTCGGCGACGAGGATGCGATGGTGCGCATCGACATGTCCGAGTACATGGAGAAGCACGCTGTCTCGCGCCTCGTGGGCTCGCCGCCGGGTTACGTCGGCTACGACGAGGGCGGCCAGCTGACCGAGGCGGTCCGTCGCAAGCCCTATAGCGTGCTGCTCCTCGACGAGATCGAGAAGGCGCACCCCGACGTCTTCAACATCCTGCTGCAGATCCTGGAAGACGGTCGCCTCACCGACGCCCAGGGGCGCACGGTCGACTTCCGCAACACGATCGTGATCATGACCTCGAACATCGGGGCGTCCGAGATCTCGAAGAACACGAGTCTCGGTTTCACGATCCAGGACGAGACCGGCATGTCCTACGAGGACATGAAGACCCGGATCATGGGCGAGCTCAAGAAGGTCTTCCGCCCCGAGCTGCTCAACCGCATCGACGAGGTCATCGTTTTCCACAAGCTCACCAAGGACGAGATCAAGCAGATCGTCGAGCTCTTGCTCAAGCGCATCCGCGAGACGCTCGCCGAGCGCGAGCTGTCGCTCAACCTCACCGAGGAGGCGCGCGAGTTCCTCGTCGAGAAGGGTTGGGACCCGGCGATGGGTGCGCGGCCGCTGCGGCGCGCCATCCAGCGCTACATCGAGGATCCGCTGGCCGACGAGGTGCTGTCGCAGAACATGCCGCCGGGCTCGACGGTGATCGTCGATCGCGCCCCCGACGAGGAGGGCGGCGAGGTCAAGATCACGATCCAGAAGCCCGAGCGCAAGCGCGAGCCGGTCGGTGTCGGAGCCAAGGCGGCCGGCGAGCAGGGTGCCGGCGAGGGCGGCGAGCCGGCAGCGGGGGCGGATGCGCCGCCGCTGCCCGAACTGCCGGAGGCAGACGGCGAGTCGCCGACGGCCAGCGAGGCCGACACGGCCGCGCCCGAGCACGAGTAGCGCAACGTCCGCGCTGCCCGTTACGGTCGGCGCGATGGCAGCGCAAACGCTCCACGTCTGTGCGCGCTGCGGCTTCGAGAGCCGACGCTGGCACGGTCGCTGCCCCGGTTGCGGCAGCTGGAACACACTCGTCGAGCAGCGCGCACCGACACAGCGCTCGGGCGGCGGCAGCGCGACGGGGAGGGCGCGTCCCCTCGTGCCGAGGCGCCTGGCTGACATCGCGGCCGACAGCGGAGCGCGCATCGCCACCGGGATCGGCGAGCTCGACCGTGTCCTCGGCGGCGGTTTCGTGCCCGGGTCGCTGGTCCTGATCGGCGGCGAACCAGGGGTCGGCAAGTCGACACTGACGACGATGGCCGCGGCAGCGCTCGCCGCCGCCGGCGAGCGTGTGCTCTACGTCTCGGGAGAGGAGTCGGCCGGCCAGGTGCGCCTGCGGGCCGAGCGGCTCGGGCGTGCGGCGCTCGAGGTGCCGGTGGTCTGCGAAACCGACGTCGGTGCGATCTGCGCGACGATCGAGCGCGAACGACCGGCGCTCTGCGTGGTCGACTCGGTGCAGGTGCTTCGCGACCCCGAGCTCGCGAGCGCTCCGGGGTCGGTCGCCCAGGTGCGCGAGACAGCCGCGCGACTGCTCGAAGCAGCGAAGCGTCTGCGCGTCTGTGTTCTGCTCGTCGGGCACGTCACCAAGGACGGCGCGATAGCCGGTCCGCGCACGCTCGAGCATCTCGTCGATTGCGTGCTCGCGTTCGAAGGGGAGCGCGAGCGCGGCCTGCGCGTGCTGCGCGCGTTCAAGAACCGTTTCGGCGCTACGGGCGAGGCGGGGCTGTTCGAGATGGCCGACGACGGCCTCGCCGAGGTTGGCGACGCCTCCGCGCGTCTCGTCGGCTCCGGACCGCCGCCGCCCGGCTCGGTAGTGCTCTCGGCGCTCGAGGGCTCGCGGCCGCTCTTGTGCGAGGTGCAAGCGCTGGTCGTGCCCTCCGAGGCGGTTCCGCCGCGCCGGGTGAGCGCCGGCGTCGACCGCAACCGTCTGGCGCTCGTCCTCGCCGTGCTGCAGCGTTTCGCCGGGCTGCGGCTCGGTGGCGCCGACGTTTTCGTCTCGATAGCCGGCGGTCTGCGTGTCGACGAACCGGGCGGCGACCTCGCGGTTGCGCTGGCGGTGGCGTCGGCGGCACGGGGCGTGCCGCTCGGCGACCGCGAGCGCCGCGTGGTGGCGTTCGGCGAGGTCGGGCTCGGCGGCGAGCTGCGGCCGGTGGCGCACGCCGAGCGCCGGCACGCCGAAGCGGCGCGGTTCGGTCTCGCGCCCGTGATCGCCCCGGGCGGCGAGACGCCGACGTTGCGCGCCGCCCTTCAGCGTGCCTTCTCGGTGGCTGCGCAGCGGGTTGGCGCCGCCGGCAGCGTGCGCAGCGCGATGTCCGAGATCCAAGGCAGCGCCCCGGCCGAGCAAGCGGCCTGAACGGCAGTCTGCGCGGCCGAGCTATCGCCGGGCGGCGGATAGTCGGTGACGGTGACGACCAGCCCGTTCGCGCGCAGCCGTCTGACTGTCGCGAGCGCCCGTGCGTGCTCGCTCGCCGCGGTGGGCGCGTAGGCGCGCCGCTCGAAGTCGTAGCGCCAGCTCACGTCTTCGCGGTTCCAGGCGTCGAGCCAGCGCAGCAGATATCGGCGCGTGAAATCGTCGGCGTTCTGCGCGGCGAGCAGCTTGCCGCGCCGCCACACTAGGCGCGCAATGTCGGCGACCAGCTGGCGCATCGGGCGTGCCAGGCGCGGATAGCTCTCGACGACGTCGACGTTGTCGAGAAAGAGCCCGTCGAAACCGCGTGCCAAAAGCCGCGGTGCGACCGCGCGGACGAGCAACGTGCGGTAACCGCTTCGCGCCACGTCGGCGTAACGCTCGGGCCACCCCGGCACCGGTGCAAGCGCGTAGCGGCGGGCGCGCTTCGTCCAGAAGCGATCGGGCTCGACCGTTCCGACCGACAGGTAGCCGAGCACCAGCGCTCCGCGCCGGCGCAGGTAGCGCAGAGCTCGGGCGGGCGTGTCCTCGCCGTCGACGACCACTAGATCGTAAGCAGCGAGCCGGCGTGCGAGCGCGCGTCTTCGCAGGTCGACCCCCAAAGCGAGCGCGAACGTGCGTGCCGAGTGCAGCTTCATCAGCCTCTCCTTGCGGGCGCCGGTGGCGGCGGTGCCTGCCCCCGTAGCCGCGGAAGCCGCCGCCAAGGCGAAGACCAGAGCCGCACCAGCGGCTAGCAGTGTGCAGCGCCGCGGCACCGTCGTTGATTTGCTCGTCTTGGTTCGTGGGACTGCATCGTCGCGCCGTCTCCCGTATCATCGAGCACTATGGCGCAAGCCGGGGATGGTGGGAGTGGTCTCGACTCTCGACAAGAGCCCCGGTTGGTCAGGGCCCTCGAGATGGTGGCGCCCGGAACGGCGCTGCGCGAGGGACTCGACAACATCGTTCGCGCCCGCACCGGTGCGCTGATCTGTATCGGCGAGCAGGAGGAGCTCGCGTTTTTGCTCTCGGGCGGGGTGAAGATCGACGTCGACTACACCCCTCAGCTCCTCTACCAGCTCGCGAAGATGGACGGGGCGATCGTGCTGTCGCCTAACGCCAGCAAGATCGTGTGGGCGAACGTCCAGCTGATGCCCGACCCCACGATCACCTCGCTCGAAACGGGCACCCGGCACCGCACCGCCGAGCGTGTTTCGAAACAGACGAGCGCGCTCGTGATCGCGATCTCGCAGACACGAAACGTCGTTTCGCTCTACATCGACGGCGCCAAGTACATCCTCGAGGACATCCCGGTCGTGCTGGCGAAGGCCAACCAGGCGCTCGCCACGCTCGATAAGTACCGCTCGCGACTCGACCAGGTTTCGACGCGACTGACCGCGCTCGAGTTCGAGGGTGGCGCGACGCTGCACGACGTTCTCACGGTGCTGCAGCGCTCCGAGCTCGTGACACGGATGGCGATGGAGATCGAGCGCTACATCGTCGAGCTCGGGGCCGAGGGCCGCTTGATCGAGATGCAGCTCGAGGAGACGATGGTGGGTGTGGCGTCGGAACGGGCTGCGCTCGTCAAGGACTACATCGTCGACCCCGACGAGGAGAACTACGCGCGTGTGCTCGAGACGCTCGCCCGCCTCTCGCACCAGGACTTGCTCGACTTCGGCCAGCTCGCGGAGCTCCTCGGCTACGACCGCAAGGTCAACACGATCGATCAGCCGGTGTCACCGCGCGGCTACCGCATCCTCGAACGGATCCCGCGCCTGCCGCGGATCGTCGTGCAGCGCATTGTCGAGGAGTTCCGCGGACTGGACGAAATCATCGCCGCGTCGGACGAGGACCTCGAGGCTGTGGAAGGCGTGGGCGACCTGCGCGCCAAGGAGATTCGCGAGGGCCTACGCCGCCTCCAGGAGATCAACCTCGTCGACCGTTACTTGCAAACGTAGGTCAATCGCCGGCGCCTGTGGGCGCCGGCTCCGCTCTAGGAGGGACGATCAGCGAGACCATGGAGCGCGACGCGAAAACCAAAAGTGACGAGACCGTTGTGGATTGCCAGTTCGAGGTCGGCGACAACGTCGTCTATCCGCACCACGGCGCCGGCCGGGTCGTGCGCAAGGAGATCAAGGAGGTGCTCGGCACCAAGCGCGAGTACCTGACGATCAAGATCCTCCACAACGACATGACGGTGATGGTGCCGACCGAGAACGCCGGTCGTGCCGGCTTGCGCCGGGTGATCAGCGACGAAGAGGTGCAGCGCGTGCTGTCCGTGCTGCGCGAGGACGTCAGCCAGATGCCGAAAAACTGGAACCGGCGCTTCAAGTACAACCGCGAGAAGATCAAGACCGGCGACGTCTTCGAGCTCGCCGAGGTGGTGCGCAACCTCGGCATCCGCGAGATCGAGAAGGGTCTCTCGACCGGCGAGAAGCAGATGTACACGCGCGCCAAGAAGATCCTTGCCTCCGAGCTCATGTATGCGCTCGACATGGAGGAGGAGGAAGCCGAGGCGCACCTCGAGCAGGTGATCGCGAGGCCCACGCCGAACGCACGGGCGCTGCCGCGACCGCCTAGAGCGGCGCGCGTGGCGGCCGTAGCCGGCGTTATCGCGGCCGCCGGCCGCGGCGAGCGCCTCGGAAGCGAGCTGCCCAAGGCGCTCGTCGAGCTGGCCGGGCGGCCGCTCGTGTCGTGGGCGGCCGCGGCGCTGGCGCCCGTGTGCGACGTGCTCGTCGTGGTGGTGCCACCCGAGGTGGGCGCTGAACCGTTCCGCGCCGCGCTCGCCGGTAGCGGTGTGCCGCTACGACTGGTAGCCGGCGGCGAGGAGCGAGCGCTGTCGGTGCGCGCCGGGGTCGCGGCGGCTGGCGATGCGGAGGCGGTTGTCGTCCACGACGCCGCGCGTCCATTCGCGACGCCGCTGCTCGCGCGCGCCTGTCTCGACGCGCTCGCCGACGCCGATGCGGCGATCGCCGCGACGCCGCTCGTCGACACCGTCAAGGAGTCGAGCGACGGCCGCTACGTCTACCGCACGCTCGACCGCTCGCGCCTATGGGCGGTGCAGACGCCGCAGGCGTTTCGCGCCGACGCGCTGCGGGCCGCGCTCGCTCTCCCCGACGCGGTCGTGCGCGCGGCGACAGACGAGGCCGCCCTCGTCGAGCGTTGCGGCGGGCGAGTGCGCCTCGTGCCCGCCAGCCCGCGCAACTTCAAGATCACCGTGCGCGACGATCTCGAGCTGGCGGCGGCACTGGCCGGCGTCGCTGCGAGCGGTTCGCGAGAATGAGCGGCCGGTGCTGACCGACTACCACCTGCATCTACGCCCCGACGACGAGCGGGCGCGAGCACGCGACCACTTCACGGCCGAAAACGCCCAGCGCTATCGCGAGGCAGCGACCGCCGCCGGCATCGAGGAGCTCGGCGTCTCCGAGCACGTCCATCGTTTTCACCAGTCGCTCGTGGTTTGGGACCACCCGTGGTACCGGCACTGGGCGGCCGACGATCTCGACGAGTACTGCGCCTTCGTGCGCGAAGAGACAGACCTCAAGCTCGGTATCGAACTCGACTATCTGCCCGGGCGCGAGGAGCGGATCGCCGAACTGGTTGCGGCCCACGACTTCGACTACGTGGTCGGCTCGGTTCACTTCGTCGACGACACCATCGTCGACCTGCTCGGCGACGCGCGCTGGCGTGACCACGACGCGTGGCGACGCTTCGACCCCGACACGGTTTGGCGGCGCTACTTTGAGCTGCTCGGGCAGGCGGCGCGCAGCGGCCTGTTCGACATCCTCGCCCATCCCGATCTCGTCAAGGTGCAAGGACGTTCCGGGCCGTGGCCCGAACGCGATCCGCGCTTCTATTGGGAGGTCGCGCTCGAGGCGATCGCCGGAAGCGACGTGGCTGTCGAGTTCTCGACCGCCGGTTGGCGCAAACCGATCGGCGAGCCGTACCCCGATGCGGCTTTCCTGCGCGAGTGCGTGGCGCTCGGCCGGCCGATCGCGCTCTCCTCCGACGCCCACCGCCCCGACCAGGTTGGCTTCCGCTACGAAGAAGCGGTGGAGCTGTTGCGCGACGCGGGGGTCGAGCGCATCGCCGTCTTCGAGCGGCGCGCGCGCCGGCTCGAACCACTGCCGTGATCACCACCCCACGCTGCGGAATCGGCTACGACGCGCACCGCTTGGTGGCGGGGCGCCGTCTCGTGCTTGGCGGTGTCGAGATCGCCGATGCCGAGCGCGGGTTGCTTGGCCACTCGGACGCCGACGCGCTCGCTCATGCCGTCATCGACGCGCTGTTGGGGGCGGCAGGGCTTGGCGACATCGGGCAGCGCTACCCCGACGACGACGAGCGCTTCCGCGGTGCCGATTCGATCGCGCTCTTGCGCGACACAGCCGCTGCGGTGCGCGCCGCCGGTTTCGTGCCTGTAAACGTCGACGCCACCGTCGTCTGCGAAGCGCCGCGTCTCGCGCCCTACCGTGACGAGATGCGCGCACGCCTGGCGCAAGTGCTCGGCGTTTCACTCGACTGCGTCAACGTCAAGTTCACGCGCGGCGAGGGCATGGGGTTCGTCGGTCGCGGCGAGGGCGTCGCCGCGCTCGCGGTCGCGACTGTCGCGCCGGCGAGCTAGCGGCGGCGGCCAGCGATCGGCGGTGTCGGGAGTGTGCGAGGAGCGATAAGAGGCGACTCGAGAGGGGGGACGATGAGCGACGGAGGGGCGGATCGAGAGCACCGCGCGAGCGCGGACCCGGGGGACGCGCAGGGCGCCACGGGCGAGGAGCTCGCGTTCGCTGGCGTGCGCGGCGTGTTGGCGGCGCTGTCGCGGCGCGAGCTGTCGGCACGGGAACTCGTCGCGACGCTGCTGGCGCGCATCGAGCGCATCGACGGCGAGCTCGGCGCTTTTCGCTGCGTCTTCGCGGAACGCGCGCTAGCGGAAGCGGAGCAGGCCGATGCCCGCCGCGCCGCCGGTGACGAGCGTCCGCTGCTCGGCCTTCCGGTCGCGATCAAGGACGACCAGGACGTGGCTGGCGAGCGGACGACGCGCGGAACGCTCGCTGTGACGAGACCGGCCGCTCGCGACAGCGAGCTCGTTCGGCGCTTGCGTGCCGCCGGGGCGGTCGTCGTCGGCAAGACCAACGTTCCCGAGCTCACCGCGATCGGGGCGACGGAGTCGCTCGGCTTCGGGGTGACGCGTAACCCTTGGGAGCGCGAACGCACGCCTGGCGGATCGTCGGGCGGAAGTGCGGCGGCGGTCGCTGCCGGCCTCGTGCCCGCTGCGACGGCGTCGGACGGCGCGGGATCGATCCGCATCCCCGCCGCCTGCTGTCACCTCGTCGGTTTAAAGCCCGCGCGCGGTTTGGTGCCGACAGCCCCGGCCGAGAACCCTTGGAACGGACTGATCGTCTACGGCTTCTTGACTCGCACCGTGGCGGACACGGCACTGTTGCTCGACGCGGTCGCCGAGCGCTCCCCCGACGGTTCTAGGCGCAAGTGGTCGGAAGCTGTCGCCGAGCGCGCCCCGCGGTTGCGGATCGCGGTCTCGACGCGGCCGCAGCTGCCAGCACTGGTCGACGCGTCGGTGCGCGACGCGGTCGAACGGGTCGCCGACGAGCTGCGGCAGCTCGGGCACACCGTCGACCGCGCCGACCCTCCCTACGGTCTTTTGGCCCTGCCCGCGATCGTCCGCTACCTGCGCGGCATCGCCGACGACGCGGCAGCGCTCGACCTGCCCGCGCGGTTGCAGCGGCGAACGCGCGGCTTCGTGCGTCTCGGCCGCGCCGTGTCCGACCGGGTGCTCGATCGCGCCCTCGCGCACGCAGCTCCCAGTCGCGAACGCTTCGACGAGTTTTTCTCGCGCTACGACCTGCTCATCACCCCGACGGTCGCGCGACCTCCGGTCGCAGCGACGGAGTGGGAGGGCACGGGTGCGCTGCGCACGCTCTTCGCGATGGGCCAGGTCTACCCGTTCACGATCGCCTGGAACCATCTCGACCTGCCGGCGCTCGCGCTGCCGGCGGGGATCGCCGGCGACGGGCTGCCACGCTCGGTGCAGCTCGTCGCTCCGCGCGGCGCGGAGGCGCTTCTGATGCGCGTCGGCGCTGAGATCGAGGCGGCGCTCGGGCTCGCCGATCCGCCCCGCCCGCCGCTGGCCGAGGACGGCGTCGCAGCCCGGGTGCGCGCGGCGCGCGGCTAAGCCGCGCGAGCGGCGCGCGCCCCGCGCGCACGTACACTGCCGGCGTGCGCGAGGTCGTAATCCACGACACGCTTACCGGCAGCATCCGGCGGCTCGAGCCGCGCGAGCCGCCGAAGGTCGGTATCTACGCCTGCGGACCGACGGTCTACGACCGCATCCACGTCGGTAACGCGCGCCCCTACGTCGTCTTCTCGCTCTTCAAGCGCTTCCTGACGCGCTTGGGCTACCACGTGCGGCTGGTGATCAACATCACCGACATCAACGACAAGATCTACGAGGCGGCGCGGCGCGCCGGTGTGGCGAGCACCGAGCTTGCTGCCGAGATGACGCGCCACTACATCGCCGACACCGACCGCCTCGGTCTCGGCCGACCCGACGCCGAGCCGCGCGCGAGCGAGACGATCGATCACATCGTCGCCCTGATCGATGAGCTGGTCCGCCAGGGCCACGCCTATGTGGTCGACGGCGACGTGTACTTCCGCGTGCGCAGCTTCGCCGACTACGGCAAGCTGTCGAATCGTTCGCTGGAGGAGATGGAGCAGGGCGAGGGCGACGACGCCGCCCGCCGCAAGGAGGCTCCCCAGGACTTCGCGCTCTGGAAGGCGCGCAAGCCCGACGAGGACACTTGGTGGCCGTCGCCGTGGGGCGAGGGGCGGCCAGGGTGGCACATCGAGTGCTCGGCGATGGCTGAGGCGCTTTTGGGCCTCGAGTTCGAAATCCACGGCGGTGGTTCGGACCTCGTCTTTCCGCACCACGAGAACGAGATCGCGCAAACGGAGGCCGCCCGGCACCGGCCGCTCGCGCGCATCTGGATGCACAACGGCATGGTCGAGCTCGGCGACGAGAAGATGGCCAAATCGGTCGGCAACATCCGCCGGCTGCACGAGGTGCTCGACCGTTTCGGTCGCGAGGCGCTGCTCATGTACTTCGTCGGGGGCCACTACCGCCAGCCGTTGCGCTTCTCGGAGGAGCTGCTTCGCGAAGCGCAACGTGCCGCCGAACGTGTGCGCGAGCTGGGGCGCCGACTCGATCCCGACGGTCCCGAGCTGCCTGGCGCCGACGCGCTCGTCGAGCGTTTCGATGCAGCGCTCGCCCACGACTTCAATACGCCGAAGGCGCGCGCCGTCGTGTTCGAGTGGGTCGGCGAGCTCAACCGCAGGCTCGATGCGGGCGAGCGCCTCGGTCCCGGTCGGCTGCGCGATCTGCTGTGGGTTTTCGGACTCGACTCGCTCCTGGCCGGCGACACAGCAGCTACCGCCGACGGCGAGGCGCAGGCGCTCCTTGAGGAGCGCGAGCGGGCGCGGCGGGAACGCGATTTCGCCCGCGCCGACGCGTTGCGCGCGCGCCTGCGCGAGCTTGGTTGGGAAGTGCGTGACACGCCGACGGGGCCACAGCTCGTCCGCCGGTAGCCGACGGGGCCACGACGCGTCGGCCCGTAGCCGACCGGACCACACCGGGCTGGCCAGTAGCGGTGGCTGGAGTCGGGTGGGCGAGATCGTCGCTGGCCGCAACCCCGTCCGCGAGCTGCTGCGTGCCGGCCGGCGAGGTGTGCACGAGGTGCTCGCGACCGCCAGAGTCGCCGGCGAGGAGTGGTTGCTCGCCGCGGCTGTGCCGGTGCGGATCGTCGAGCGCTCGCAGCTCGACGAGCTCGCCGGCGTGGAGCATCAGGGGGTGGTCGCACTCGCCGACCGTTACCCGTACGTCGACGCCGACGCGTTGCTCGCCGAGCGCGACGCGCTCGTGCTGGCGCTGGACGAGGTGCAGGATCCGCACAACTTCGGGTCGGTGTGTCGGATCGCCGACGCTGTCGGCGCCAGCGGGGTGGTGATCTGCGAGCGGCGGGCGGTTGGCGTCACGGCGGCCGTCTGTCGCGCGTCAGCGGGGGCGGTGGAACATGTGCGCGTGGCCCGTGTCAAGACCCTGCCGCGCTGGCTCGAGCGTGCGAAGGAGGCAGGCGCCTGGGTCTACCTCGCCGATGTCGAGGGAGATCCTTGGCACCGCTACGACTACGGCGGTCGCGTCGTGCTCGTGTTCGGGTCGGAGGGTCGGGGCGCGAGACGCACCGTGCGCGCGGTGAGCGACGCTGTGGTCGCGCTCGAACAGCGCGGTCGAGTGGGTTCCCTCAACGTTGCTGCGGCTGCTGCTGCGCTCGCCTACGGCGTCAGCGCGCTGCGGCAAGGAATTTTGCAACCGAAAGACTGCTCTTGACATTTCTGTTGCGATACCGATAACGTGCTTGAGGCTGAACCTAAGGTTCAGCTCAGAAACGACAGTCGGCTTAGTCCGGCGCCGAGGGGAGGTAGGCGCCACGGAGCTTCGGGGCTTCTGCCCGGAAAGGAGCTTGCGATGGCAACCACCTCTGCTGCCTCCCCACGTATCGAGACCACTAGTGACGAGCCGGCCGCAGAAGCGGCTGCGCTAGGTCGAGCAGTCACGGAACCGGCGGCGGCGAACGTGGCCGCGCGAGCGAAGGCGGCGCCGGACCACGCGTCCGGCGAGTCGTCGGCGCTCGCGCGTGCCAAGAACGGGACACGGTCTAACTCTCAACCTGAGGTTGATGATGAGTATCTGGTGGCGCTGGCGAAGCGCGGTCGGCGCGACGCTGTCGAAGCCCTGGTGCGCCGGTACCACGGCTTCGTGCGCGTCAAGGCTTCGTCCTACTTCCTCGTCGGTGGCGACGCCGACGATCTCGTTCAGGAAGGGCTTGTCGGTCTCTACAAAGCGATTCGCGACTACCGCTGGGATCGCGAATCAAGCTTCCGCAACTTCGCCGAGCTCTGCATCACCCGTCAGATCATCACCGCGGTGAAAACGTCGACCCGCCACAAGCACGCACCGCTGAACGAGTACGTCTCGTTCTCGCAGACACCGGCGGCGGCCGCCGACAGCGACCAGACGCTGGACGAGGTTCTCGCCGGCACGATCGACCGCGACCCCGCCGCCGAGGTGATCCGCCAAGAGGAGTTCAACAGCCTCCTCGAGTGCCTCACGACGCGTCTCTCCGAGCTCGAGAGCCGGGTGCTATCCCTGTACCTCGACGGTCACTCCTACGAGGCGATCGCCGGGCGCCTGGGGTGCGACGCGAAGGCGGTCGACAACGCCCTGCAGCGCGTCAAGCGCAAGGTCGGCACGCACCTCGCGGCGCGCGATGCCGACCCGCTCGCGGCGCGTGGCGGGAACGCGAGTGCTCCGGGCCTAACGGCAGTCGCAACCACGGGTGCGCGGCACAAGCCCGCCAAGGCACGCGCGGCGGGCGCACAGCGCCGCGCCGCAGGCGTTCAGCTCGCCGAAGCAGCGTAGGATCGCCCCGGCGGCGGCGCTGTCGCCGCGGGGGCGTGCGCCCCTTTCGCAGGCCGCTCGTCGGCGCGCCGCGCCGGCGGTGCATCGCTTCCGTGCCGCTACGCTGAACCGACACCACAACGCCCGCCTAGCTCAATTGGTAGAGCGCTGCACTTGTAATGCAGGGGTTCCCGGTTCGAGTCCGGGGGCGGGCTTGAGCCGCGCAGTGGGAAGCGGCGACGGGTCACCGCACTGCCACTGCGCGTAACCGCGCGCGCGGCGGCGGGTAGCGCTCTAGTGGATGAGCGCAGAGAGCGGTGGGGTGCGCGAACTCGCCGGCGCTGACGCGTCGCGCACGTTCGCCGTCCCGAGAGAAAGCAGCGAGATCGCGCCGCCGACCGAGGCGGCAGACCACGCGCGCGACGCGTCAACCCCGACAGCGCCCCCTGTAGCCGCGTCCTCTCTCCACACCGATCACGCGGATCGCTCTGCCCGCGGGGAGCGACCGGGGCCTGGAGGTCGCCCCGACCCGTCCGAGCGCGCGCTCGAGCGCTTCCACGACCTCACCCGACGTCGCGGCGTGAACCGGGTCGTCTACTGGCTGACACGCATCGTCCTGCAGCCGCTCATCCACGCTTACTTCCGGCTCGAGCGCATCGGCCACGAGCACATCCCCGACGGGCCCGTGATCCTCGCCAGCAACCACCGTAGTTTTCTCGACCCGTTCGTGATCGGTTGCTGTTTGCGCCGGCCGATCTACTTCGTGGCCAAGCGCGAGCTGTTCGAGCGCCGTTTCTGGGGGCGCTATCTCAACTGGCTTGGCGCGTTCCCCGTTCGCCGCGGCGAGTCCGATGAAGAGGCGATGGCGACGGCGCTGGCGCTGCTCGAGCGCGGCGAGGCGGTCGTCATCTTCCCCGAAGGCACGCGCATCCGCCACGGCTCGCTCGGCCGCCCGCGGCGCGGCGTGGGGCGCTTGGCGCTCGAATCCGGCGCGCCAGTGGTTCCGATCGCGGTCTCCGGTACCGAGCGCGCACGCCGCGGCCTGATCATCCGGCCGGTCAAAGTGCGCGTCCGGTGCGGCGCCCCGCTGCGCTTCCCGCGCGTCGACCGACCGTCGCCGTCGCTAGCCGAGGCGGTGTTGGAAAGGGTGTGGCCGCACGTACAGGTGCAGTGGGAGTGGCTCGGCGGCGACCCCCCCTTGCGACGCGCGGTGTGCGTCGGCGAGGGCGCTACCTGCGATGCGCTTGCTGCGGCTCTCGAGCGTGCTGGTGTCGCCGTCACGCGCGCGGCGGCGACCGCGGCCGACGACCGCCGGCACGGCGGGGGAGCGGAGAGCGACGGGTTCACGCAGCCCGATCGGTGCGCACAGACCGACCTAGTCGTCCTCGCCGTCGGTCCCGACGAGCTGCCGAGCGCGGTGGCGCGCATACGGCCGCTGATCGGCGAGCGCACCGCTGTGCTGGTAGCGGCGAACGGCCTAGTCGGACCGACGGGCGCTACCCCGGCTGCGTACGTAGCCGAGCAGCTGCGCTCCGGTTCGGTCGTCGCTATCGGCGGGGCGGCTCTCGCCGACGACGAGCTCGACGTCGCGGCGATAGCTCGCGGCGAGGGGTGCGCGGTCGTCGCTGCGACCGACCCTGCTGCCCGCGCGCGCGTCGCGCAGGCGCTGCGCGCGGGCGGTCTCGGTGTCGACGAGACGACCGACGTGATCGGCCTCGAGCTCGCCGTCTGCGCGCAAAGCGCTGCCGCGGCCGCCGCCGAGGCTGCAGCAAGCGAGAGCGTCACGCTCGCCGGCGTGGCGGTGGGCAGGGTGTTCGAGGAGGTCGAACACCTCGCCCGGCGTCTCGGGGCGCGGCCCAGCACGCTGCTCGGTCCAGCTGGCGCTGGACAGGTCGTGAGCGCCGTGCTGGCGCGGCTCGAGCGGCGCGGCCCCGCTACGGCGAAGCCGCTACGGGTGCGGACCTCGTTGCACGAGGCGCGCAGATTGGTGGCCTTGCTCGAACAGCGGATGGGCGAGGCGGGGGTCGACGCCCCCTTCATCCGCTCGCTGCGCGCCCATCTCGAGGGTCGGCTCGACCACAAGCGCTGGCTCGAGCGCGTCCGGCGTCCGCGGCCGACTCAGCGTCCGGCGTGACGCACCTGCCTCTAGCCTCGCTTGCGGCGTGAGCAAGCGCGAGCCCTCGAAGGCTGAGCTCGATCGCGAGTTCAGCGAGCTCTACCGGACGCATCTGCGCGACGTCTACAGCTACGCCTACTACCGCGTCGGCAACCACCACGACGCCGAGGACCTCACCGAGCAGACGTTCCTGCAGGCTTACCGACACTACGCCCGGGCGCGCGCCGAGGCCAACGGCAGGCCGTTGCGGCCGTGGCTGATTCGCATCGCCCACAACCTCGCCGCCAACCTGCATCGCGACCGCAGCCGCCGGCCGCAAACGGCGCTCGACGAGGCGAGCCCGCTGCCGAGCCCGCTCGACACCGAGACGCTCGCCGCCGAGCGCGCCGAGGTGCGCGAGGTGCTGGCGTGCGTCGTCGAGCTGCCCCAAGACCGCCGCGACGCGCTGGTTATGCGCTTCGCCCTGGGGATGGACAACCGCGAGATCGCTCGTGCACTCGGGCGCTCTGAGGGCGCCACGAAGGTGCTGCTGCACCGTGCGATCCGCCAGCTCGAGCGGGCCCTCGCCGCGCGGCGCGGCGAGACGGGCGAGCCGGCCGAGGGGCGCGACGCCAACAGCCGCGATGCGCGCGAAGGTAGGGCGGAGGTGAGAACGCACCGTGACGCGTAGCGTTCCAGCGGCAGATCGGTACTTGGTAGTGAAGGCGAACGAGCGTTCCGTGACGAACCGCGGGCGATGGGTGTGCTGACGCGACCGCTATGAGCGAAGCAGACGTCGAAACCTTGCTGCGCAGCGCGCTGCGGCCGGTGGAGCCGTCGCTCGGGCTGCGTGACAGGCTAGAGAACCGGCTGCGCGGCGTTCGCGACGCCGCTGCCGACGAGCTCGCCGACTGGGAGCTGAAAGCGCTGCGCGATCCGCGCCGTTGGTTGCGGGCTGTGATCGCCCTCGTAGCCGGTGGCGCCGCCGCCACGGCGCTGGCGCTCCTGCGCTGGCAGCACGCGCGGCGCTCGCGGCCACGCGGCGCGCGCAGGGTGGTGTCCGCGGCGGCTGCGCGCGCGGCGTCCCTTCGGCGCCTGGCCCGCGCGGCCCGTCGCCACTCCTGACCACCACGTCGCCGCTCATGACGGGCCGCGGCGCTGTTCGGTGCTGGGGCTGTGGCGGCGGGCGTGGTGCCGCGAGTTGTAGCGGCTCGCAGGCAAAGAAGGCCGCGATTCTGAGCACGACAAGGGGCGCCGCCCCTAGGGCGGCGCCCCCGCAAGTTGTCCGCGGGCGCAGCGACCGGACGGACCCCCACACCGATCCCTTCGCTCGGTGCCCGCGGTGTAGCCCCCGCACCACGGGTCGGCAGTTCGCGCGGGTGGCCTGAGCCGCTGGCCGCGCAGCTGGACGGATGTCCTACGTAAAGCAACTTTCGCGATTGACGATCCACCACTACGCAGGCGCCGCAGGCAGGGATGCGAGCCGGGCGCCGAGGAGAGCGAAAGCCCCGACCTGTCGACGCAAGGAGGTCCCCCGCCGATGTCCGTCCGCGCGATCGGAGGCGCTGGAAGCGCCATCACCGCCGCTGTGGTCGTGCCGCCTCAGCTGGGTGAGCTCTCGTTGAGCGCGGTCGCTGCGATCACCTGTGCGGTGCTGCTCCTTTTCCTCGCGATCGGCGAGATTGCCCGTCGCGCCGAGGAGCGCACCACCGGCGAGCACGACGTGCTCGACCCCGCTCTCGATCGTGAAACCGTGCTCGAGCGCGTCGCGTTCGTTGAGGAACGACAGCGCTGACAGGCGCACTCCGGTAGCGCGAGCGGCGGAGAGCGACGGCGGTGATCCCCGACATCGTTCCGCCTCTGCTCGTCGTTCTGTTCTTGCTCGCGTTCGACGTCCAGAACGTCGCCGCGGGGATGAACTGGCGTGTGGTTCGGCCCACAGGACGCACCACACGCGACTACACGATCATTGTTCCTATCTGGGGAGATCCCCGCTACTGGGGAAATCGCGAGCACCTCGAGCCCTACAAGGATCGAGTCCTGCTCGCCTGCAACGTCCACACACCGCAGATGGCGGCGTTCGCAGACCGGATCGAGCGCGAAGGGTGGCGTGTGTTCCGCACCTGGGACGACCCAAAGATCAGCCCGGCGCAAACGATCCGCAAGGCTCTGGCCGCCGTCGATACGAAATGGGTGCTACGGCTCGACGGCGACTCCTTCCCGGCCGATGATTTCGGCAAAGCGGTAGCGGCAGCCGAAGACGCCGATGCCGACGTGTGCTCGGTGAAAGTGCTCCCGTCGCGGCGTCACACGGTCGCCGAACAGCTGCAGGGCGTCGAATACGACATCGCTATGCGCGGGCGCCACGTGCGCCCGTGGGCTACCTCAGGCGCCTGTCACATCGTGCGCACCGAAGCGATGCGGGCGATCATGCGCAAGCACTCGCTGTGGTTTTTCGGTGAGGACATCGAAACCGGCGTGATCGCCGAGCACCTGCAGCTCAAGGTGCGTCACGTCGACTTCGTCGTCTACACCGTCGTTCCCGAAACTTTCCGACAGCTGTTCAAGCAGCGGCGCTCCTGGTGGGCAGGACACTTCCGTCTGTCGGTGTTGAACTTCGAGCAGCAGATTCGCTTCCCGGTTCTCGCTATGTACAACGTCGGCTTGATCTACCTGCTACTGCACGGCAAGTGGCATGAACTGATCACGGCGACGCAGGTGATTCCTGTGCTGATTCTTGTGTACACGTTGCTCACCACGCTCTCGAACTGGCCTGTGCGCTCGCGCTGGCTGATCGCCTTTCCCTACTACACGCTTGCCCAGGCACTGATCATGCCGCCGATCGGCGCGCTCTATTACTTCGTTACGCGTTTGCGCTGGCGGCGCGCCGGCCGTTACCGGATCACGTTTTTCAAGGCTCGCCCTGGCTCACCGGTCGAGTCGCGGTCCCACACCCTCGCTGCACGCGCCGTGCGGCTGGCTTGGCACGTTGCTTTCCTGGTTGCAATCGCTGCACCGGTGGCCGTCGCCGTGGCGGCGGCACAACTCGCGTGAGACGCGATCGGGCGGCTGGCTGCAAGCAGTGCGCTGCGAGGTGTACCCGGCGCCGACGCGGCGCGCGAGATGAAACAAGGGCGACCCGCGCCGGCGCGGGTCGCCCTAGCGACGTCGATCGATCCTGATCGTCGTGACTCAGTGCTGGGGAGCCGTGCTTGGCCGCTCGACCGCCGGCGTGGCGAGGTACGCGCCGAGGCCGACGAGCCCGATCGCGAGGTGCAGGACGTTGTCCTCGGTGTTGATCGGAATGATGCCGAGGATCGATTCGCCCGAGCCGATCACGAACCCCCAGACTGCGACAACGACGTAGACGACGCCGAGCAGGATCGCGTACGTCCGGGAGCTCGCGTAAGAGCCCGCCGCGGCGAGCCCGAGCGCTCCGGTCGCGATGTGCACGAGGTTGTGCCAGCCGTTGATGTCGAGGATCCCGAGGATCGCGTCGACGTCTCCGGGCGAGCCGAAACTCGCCGAGTAGAAGAAGCCGACGATTCCGGCGACCACCAAGACGGCTCCGAACACGAGCGCGTACAGCTGTGCTGGCGCGCGGTTTTCCATCCTTCCCTGACCTCCTACCTTCGTTGCAACTGTCGGCTTGCGCTTCTCGCTATTGTCGTTCGGCTTGCGCCTCTCACTACTGATATACGCGCGTGGTCCCGAGGCGGTTGCCCATCTGTTGCCCACGGCGCGGCCCAGGCACGTCCTTTTGCCAGCTACGCTGCTGCGAGTGCCCGTCTGTTACCGCCACCCGCGCCGCGAAACCGGCGTGTCCTGCTCGAACTGCGGGCGTCCGATCTGCCCCGAGTGCATGACGAGCACGCCAGTGGGCATGCGCTGCCCCGAGTGCTCGGGTGAGACGACGCGTGTGGTGCGGGGCGCGGCCGAGGCGGTGCCGCGTCTCACCTACGCCCTGATCGCCGTGAACGTAGCGGTGTTCGCCGGCGAGCTCCTCGCTGGCGGTGGGGCGACCGGCGCGGGCGGCGCCGGTTCGCTGATCGTCGACGCCGGCCTCGCGCGGGCTGCGGTCGCCGCTGGCGAGTGGTGGCGCATCTTCACCGCCGGCTTCCTCCACGCCGGCGTTTTCCACCTCGCGTTCAACATGCTCGCCCTCTACGTCCTCGGCACGCTGCTCGAGGAGCGGCTCGGTCAAGTGCGCTTCCTCGCGATCTACCTCGCCGCACTCGTCAGCGGGGCGTTGGGAGCGCTGCTTTTGTCACCGACGGGTATCACCGTCGGGGCTTCGGGCGCGGTGTTCGGCTTGATGGGCGCGGCCGCGGTGCTTATGTGGCGCCAAGGCATTCCGCTCTTCGAGAGCGGACTCGGTGCGTGGATCGTGCTCAACTTGCTGATCACCTTTCTCGTGCCGCGGATCTCGATCGGCGGGCATCTCGGAGGGCTCGCCGGTGGAGCGCTGGCGGCGTTGCTCGTCGCAAGCGCACCAGCGGTCGGCTTGCGCGGACAGCGCTCGGCGCTTGCCGCGTTCGCGGTCGCTGCGGGCGCGTTCGTCGCTTCCCTGGCGGTGGCCGGCGGGCCGTACTAGTCCCGCCGCCACCCGTCGCTAGCGGCGCTCGCTCGGCGCCGCACCAGCGCGGGCGAGATCGACCTCGACCGCACGTCCCCGACCGGGGCTTGCCACAAGCTCGGGATGCAGCATGTGGCCGAGTAGCTCGATGCCCTCGGCGAGGCGCGGGCCGGGACGCGAGAAGTAGGCCGAGGCGTCGACGGCGACGACCCGCGCGGCGAGCGGCGCGAGCGCGTCGTGCATGCGCAGCGCTTCGCAGCCCGCTTGCTCGACACGGTAGCCGCACGGCATCACCACCACCACTTCCGGGGCGGCGAGCGCGATCTCCTCCCACGTGGCGCGCCGCGACGGCTCTCCCGGCATGCCGAGCACGTCCTCGCCGCCGGCGAGTTCGACCATCTGCGGCACCCAGTGGCCGGCGATCCACGGCGGATCGAGCCACTCGAGAGCGACAACGCGCGGGCGTCGCCCGACGGCAGCCGTGGCGCGCTCTACCCGCTCGATGCGCCGACCGAGCTTGTCGGCGAGCTCCTTGCCGCGCTCCGGCACGCCGCAGGCTTCGGCCAGACGCTCGATGTCGGCCAGCGCCTCGCCGAGCGTCGCTGGATCGAGGGCGAGCACGCGTGGCCGCGACTCGAGCCGGGCCGCGACCGCGAGAACGTCGTCGTAGGAGACCGCGCACACCTCGCACACCTCTTGGGTGACGATCAGGTCGGGTGCGAGCGCGGCGAGCAGCGCTGCGTCGAGCTCGTAGATCGCTTGCCCGCTGCCCAGGGTTTCTTGCACGCGCCGGTCGATCTCGCGCGCTGGGAGACCGGGAGGGAGTACGCTGCGCGTGAGCTTGGGAAGCGCGTCCGCTTCGGGCGGGTAGTCGCACTCGTGCGTTACACCGACCACTTGCGCACCGAGCCCGAGCGCGAATAGCGCTTCTGTGGCCGAGGGAACGAGCGAAACGATCTTCACGCCGGAGTCAAAGATGGCACGTCTCGACGATTCCGCGATCGCCCAGCAACTTGCCACGCTCGCCGGTTGGCGGCGCGAGGGGGAAGCGATCGTCAAAGAGTTGCGTTGCGGCGACTTCGCCGGATCGGTCCGAATGCTCGCGCGGATCGCCGAGGTCGCCGACGAGCTCGACCACCACCCCGACGTTGCGATCACGTGGGATCGGCTGCGTCTAACGCTCACGACCCATTCGGCCGGGGGGCTGACCGAACGCGACTTCGAGCTCGCGCGGCGGATCGACGAGCTAGCAGCCCGAGAGAGCGGTCAGGCGCAATAGCGGCCGGTAGAGCGGTGGCGCGCGGGCGGTGTCGCCGTGGCGGCCGGTCGCCGATGTGATCGGCCGTGTGGCCGGTCGCTGCGGCTCGGAGCTTTGTCGGTATCGGCGGGCCGCTCTAAAGCGCTCTTTTGCCCGGTCGACGATAAGCGGCAAGGCGGGCCGTAGCGGCCGTCCTCGCACGACCGAGGCGACGGCCCGCGGCCGCCCGGATGCCGTCATGACCGAACCTTCCCGCTACGAGGGCCCCGGCTCTGCGCTCGACCACCGTGCGCGTGCGGTGCCACGCTCCGATCGTCGCGATCGATCGAGCGGTGGGGGCGAGGGTGCCGACCTCACGCAGCTTTCGGCGGACCGCAGCGCAAGCGGCGTCGGCCTCTCGGAGGCGGACGATCCTGTACGTGCCGCTCTCGAAGCGGTGGAGCGAGCGCTGGCCGGGCGCGACCTGCAAGCGGGCGATGCGGTGGTGCTCTTCAGCGCAGGCTTCCGAGATCCCGTAGGCGCGTTCGAGCGTGCTGCCGACGCGGTGTCGCCGGCGCGCCTTGTGGCGTGCTCGAGCGACGGTGCTTTCACTGCCGCGGCCACTATCGCCAAGGGGTGCTGCGCGGCGCATCTCTCGTCGCGAGGTCTCCGTCTCGGGGTCGCTCGCTGCGATCTCGGGTGCGAGCTTGCCGGTGCGGCACGCGCCGCCGCCGAGCAGGCGCGGGCGCAGGCGACCGCCGAAGGCGAGGGCCGACACGCCGCGCTCGTGCTGCTCAGCGACGGCCTCGCCGGCGACCAGCGCGAGATCGTTCGCGGTGCCTACGAGGTGACGGGCGCCGCGGTGCCGATCGTCGGCGGAGCGGCGGGAGACGACCTGCGCATCAGCCGCACGTGGCAGTACGCGGATGGCGCCAGCACCAACAGCGTGGTCGCGCTCTGGATCGAGTCGAGCGAGCCGATCGGTGTCGGTGTCGCCCACGGTTGGCGCCCGGCGAGCGCCCCGATGCTCGTTACGCGTGCCGAGGGGAACGTGATCGTCGAACTCGAGGGCAGACCGGCACGAGACGCCTACCTCGAGACGCGCAACCGTCCGCTCCCTGACGGTCAGCCGTTCGCGACGTTCGCGATGGACCACCCGCTCGGAATACCGAACGCCCGCGGGCGCTACGACGTGCGACACGTTCTGGACGCCACCGATGGCGGGTTGGCGATGTTCGCCTACGTACCCGAGAGCACGGTGGTGCAGGTGATGGAGGCGAGCGCGGAGGAGTTGCTGGAGGGCGCCGAGGAGGCGGCGCGTCAAGCGCGTGGCGAGCTCGCCGGGCCAGCCGCGACCGTGCTCGCTTTCTCGTGTGCAGCGCGCAAGCCGATCCTCGGGGACGCCGTCGTTGAGGAGCCGCGGCGGATAGCGAGCGCCTGCGCTACGAGCCGGCTCTGCGGGTTCTTCACCTACGGCGAGTTCGGCCGGGTAACCGGCAGCACGGGTTTCCACAACGCGAGCGTCGCGGTGCTCGCGCTCTCCGCTTGAGAGGGGCGGCGAGATGCACCAGGCCCCCCTGCGCAGCTCGGAGGACGGGTGGGAGCAGGCTCTTCTGCGGCTGCGCGAGGAGAACGAGCGTTTGCGCACCCGCCTTGCCGACGTCGAACGCCGCGCGAGCCAGGCGTTGATGCGGGCGACGCGGCTGGCTCAGGTCGTGTCGCTGCTCGGCCGTTCCGATCCCGGTGGCGGCGCGCCGCTCGAGCTCGCCGCGACCGACATCGCGTCGCTCTTTTCAGCCGACATATGCGTGGTGCTGGTCGGGCCCGACGACGACCTCGCGATCGCCTCTCGCTGGGGTCTCGCCGCCCACGCCTCGCCGGAACGGCCGGTGCCGCTCGGCGACGAGCTACGTGCCGCGCTGTCGCGCGACGCGGTGCTCGTGTCGATGGGCGACATGCTGCTACCGAGCTGGCTCGCCGGTTACGGCCTCGCGCACGTCGCCTGGACGCGGCTCGTCGGTAGCCGCGAGGTCGGGGTGATTGTCGTAGGCCGCCGCGCCGACGAGCCCTTTTCGCGCGCCGACGAGGCGGAGCTGCGTGCGGTCGCCTACCGCATCGCCACCGCTGTCGAGAACGAACAGTTGCGGCAAGCCCGTGAAACGCAGCTGCGGCGCCTGCGCCGCTTGCACGAACTGACGGTGGAGCTGAGCGCGGCGATCGACCCCGAGGCGGTCGCCAGATGTCTGGCACGGGCTGCCAGCGACGGCCTTCGGGCGTCGGCGTGTGGTGTTTACATCGCTCGCGGGGCGCTGCTGGAGCTTGTCGACGCGCGCGTCTCTGCGGCGGGGCGCATACCGCAGCAGCTGCCGGTGCGCGAGGCGGCGGCGTCGCTCGCCGCGGACGTCGCTCTGCTCGAGCTGCGCGACGGCGACCAGCTGCTCGGTGCGGTCGCGCTCTCGCCAGCGCCCGAGCCCGGATCGGAGCTCGCTCTTGTCGTCCGCAACGCTGCCGACGTCGGCGCGCTGGCGCTGCGCCGGGCGCTGCTCTGGGAACGCACGAAGGAACAGGCGCGGCTCGACTCGCTCACTGGGCTGCCGGCCCACCGCGCTTTCCACGAGCGGCTCGAGGAACTTCTCGTCCACGGCTCGGCACCGCTGTCGCTCGCGCTTCTCGACATCGACGACTTCAAGCAGATCAACGATCGTTACGGGCATCCGGTCGGTGATGACGCCCTGCGTGCCGTCGCCGACACGCTGCGCAGCGGTACGCGCGGCGATGACGAAGCGTTCCGCATCGGGGGCGAGGAGTTCGCCGTCGTGATGCCGGCGACCGAAGCAGCTAGCGCGCTGCGTGCTGCGACACGCCTATGCGAGCGGGTGCGAGCGATCGCCGCTCCCGTGAAGCTGACGATCAGCGTCGGTGTCGCCGAGGCGGGCGTGCATGGCACGACCCGCGACGAGCTGATCGCCGCGGCGGATGCGGCTCTCTACAAGGCGAAACGCGCGGGCAAGGACCGCGCCGTGCTTGGCGATCGGCCTGCGAGCGACGCGGGCGCGAGAGGTGCGACACCGTCGGGTCTGCGGGGAGCGTCCGAGCGTCACCGCCTGGCGGTGATCGAGGGTGGCGCCAGCGACAAGACCGCCGGCGGGAGCGACGAGCATCGCGCGGCGGGGGATCGCGACGAGGCGGAGGCGCCGGCGATCCCGTCGCGACGACCGCACCCGCCTGCCGATCGGCTCCGGCTAGCGCAAGCCCAGGGAAGCGAGCGCACCGCGGAGGAGGCGTTGGGGCCCCAGCTTGCCGCTCTCGTCGCGGCGCTCTACCGGCGCGACCCCGCGAGCGAGACGCACACACGGTTGACGCTCCGGCTGGTACGCGAGATCGCTCGCCAGGCCGAGCTCGACGCGCACACGACGCTCCTCGCCGAGCGCGCGGCCCGCGTACAGGCGCTCGGCAAGCTCGCCTGGCCACCGGAGATGCTGCGCTCGCAGCGGCCGCTCGACCGCAGCGGCTACGAGCTCGTGCGCGTTCACACGCTGGCGGGGGAGGCGCTTTTGCGCGGTCTCGGCGCGATCGAGCTTGCGCGGATCGTGCGCTCGCACCACGAGCGCTTCGACGGCTGCGGCTATCCCGACGGTTTGCACGCCGACAGCATCCCGCTCGCGGCGCGCTTGCTCCACCTCGCCGAGGCGATCGCGGCGATGTCCCTCGATCGCCCCTACCGGCGCGCCTTGACACCGGCGCAGGTAGCGGAAGAGCTCGCCCGCGAGGGTGGGGGGCAGTTCGATCCCGACCTCGTAGACGCTGCCCTGTCGATCCCCGGAGCGCCGTTCGCCAACCTCTCTAGCTGATAGCGTGTTGGGGAGCTTCCGCCGATGAGCGACGACGATCCGCCTCGAAGTAGCGAGCCGCTGAGCAGCGCAGGGTCGGCCCCGTCGGTGGGGAGGTGGCCAGCGACTTGACGCCGCTGCTGCTGATTCTTGCCGTACTTGCCCTGATCGCCCTCAACGGCTTCTTTGTCGCCGCCGAGTTCGCGCTCGTACGCGCGCGCCAAAGCCGCCTTGAGGAGCTCGCCAAGCAGGGCAGCAGCGGCGCTCGCGTCGCGCTCCGCCAGCTGGAGCGCATCGACCAGTACCTCGCCGCGTGCCAGCTCGGCAACACGATGACCGCGATCGGGATCGGTTTCCTCGGCGAGCCCGCGGTAGCGGAGCTAGTCGCGCCGCTGCTGACCGGGGCGCTGGGCGAAGCTTTTGCCCTGGGATTGTCGGTCACGCTTGCGTACGTACTGGTGACCGCGCTGCACATCGTGCTCGGAGAGCAAGTGCCGAAGCTGTTCGCCGTTGTCCACGCTGAGCGAGTCGTGGCCGTGCTCGCGCGCCCGCTCGGATGGTTCAACACCGTCTTTGAGCCGGCCGTGCGCGTCCTCAACGGCGCTACCAACGCCGTCTTGCGCCTGCTCGGCGTCGACCCGCGGGCCGAGTTCGAGGAGGGCGTCACCGCCGAAGAGCTCAAGTACCTGGTGGCGCGCGGACTGCGCGCGGCGAAGCTCGACCCGGGCGAGGCGGGGATGCTGTCGGGCGTCTTCCACCTCCACGAGCAGCAGGCGCGCCACGTGATGACGCCGATCCCCGCTGTCGTCACGTGCGACATCTCGGAAAGCGCGGGTGTCGCACTGCAGCGCTGTGTCGACTCGGGACACACTCGCCTCGTTGTTACCGAGCAGGGCTCGACCGACAAGGTGCGCGGTGTGGTGCACGTCAACTCGCTGGCGCGGCGCGTGCTCACGCACGGGTTCGACGCACCGATCGACGACGCCGTCAAGGATGTTTTGATCGTGCCCGAGACGAAGCCGCTCGACGACCTGCTCGCCGACCTTCAGCGCGAGCGCGCGTCGCTGGCGGTGGTGATCGACGAGTACGGGCGGACGGTGGGGATCGTCACGGTCGAGGACATCCTCGAGGAGATCGTCGGCGAGATCGCCGACGAGACGGATCCGGTCGTCACCGGCGTGCGCCGCTTGCGCAACGGCGACTGGTGGGTGCGCGGGCACGTTCCGATCACCGACCTGCGCGACTACGGCATCGATCTCGCGATCGAACCGGGCGAGTACAACTCGATCGGCGGCTACGTCTTCGGTCAGCTCGGACGTTTGCCGAAGCGGGGCGACCTGGTGCGCATCGACGGTTTCTCGCTGCGCGTCGAGTCGGTGCGCGAGAACCGTGTCGAAGCGGTGCGCATCCGCGACCACCGCGGCGAGCCACAGGAGTCGCAGCGCGGCGACGGCAGTGGCGACCAGCGGCACGCTGGGGTGGTGCCCCCTCCGCCGGGCGAGGGCCGGCCGGTCGAACAGGCGGCGGCCGACCCCGACCAGCGGTCGGGTTGACGAACTAGAAGGTCGCGGTCGTGCCGGGCCCGCGGTGCCGTGCGCTGCACCGGCCGGGGGCGAGGCAAGTCGGGGTCAAGTCGCAGGCGGCGTGTCGACATCCGTTTCGACCGCTTGCGGTCGAGCCGCTGCTGCGGCTATGCGCTCGGCGAGAGTTCGCACGCGCGCTGTCGGTTCCGCGCTCGCCGGCAGCACCAGTTCGTAGCTGCGCGGCAACTGCAGCTGCTCGACTCGCACCACCTGCAGCAGGCGATAGCGCTCCACGACGCGCCGGGACTCGACCATTGGTGCGTTGTGTCGCAACGCTTCCTGCACCGCTGCTGCTGGTGTGGCTGCTTCCGTCAACACGGTCGGAGCGGGAAGGCTGGCGGCTTCGAGTGCGGACTGCAGACACCAACGCGAGTTCGAACCGGGATCGCGGACGACCAACGGGGTGGAGAGGAACTCGGCGAGGGCGATCGTGCCGCGCACGGCCCACGGATGAGCGCGCGGCACCGCACACACGAGCTCGTCGGGACAGATCTCGCGTTCTTCGACGGAAGGGTTGGGGGTGGCGCCGGGGCGCCGCGCCGCGACACCGATATCGGCACTCCCGTCGGCGACGAGGCGCCGCACGATTTGACTGTTCGCAACGAAGAGCTCGACAAGTGGTCCCCCCTCGTCGTGCAGCCGCGCCAGAAAGTCGTCTACGAACGCTTCGCGAGCGCTGTGGCTCGCTGCAAGACGGAGCGGGTGGACCTCGGCGCGAGCAGCTTCGAGTAACCGCTCGAGCGCGGCCGCCCGTTCGAGCAGGCCGACGGCGTACTGATACACGCGACGACCGGCGGGGGTAAGCCGGACGCCGCGCGCCGTGCGGTCTAGCAGGCTGACACCGGTTCGGCGCTCGAGGCTCGCGATGCGCTTCGAGACAGCGGGCTGTGACACTCCGAGTGCGATGGCTGCGCGACCGATGCTGCCTGCCTCGGCTGCGCAGCAAAAGGCGCGCAGATCTTCGAGATCGATTCCTCGTAGGGACGCGGTGTGCATGACCAGCTGCTAGGCGTTCGATCGCTCGGGGCCCGCTCACCCCCCGAGATGCGGCTCATGACGAAAGGTAATGGCTAGGCGCGATCGCGCCTGTGCGAGAGCCAACGAACGAGCCGGGGGCATATCGCGGCGGCGACCTTTGCATGCCCAAAAGGCATGACATTTCCCATCGCCGCCCCCGCTGCACCGCGTGCGGGTTCGATCCTGAAAGCACAAGGCCGCACGTCTTCCGAAAGGAGGGATCGAGATGCCCAGCACGTTGTCACCCCCGAGACCGTCCAGCGAACAGAGCGGTGTCGGCAGCCACAACGGTGCGGACGCCAAGTCCGCCGCTGAAGGAGCGGGCACTGGGACGTGGACGCGAACCACGGTCGCCTTGATGTTGGGTGGCTTGGCGGCCTTCGCGGCTCTCCTGAGCCTGATCATCGCGCTCTTCGCGATCGCGAAAAGCAGCGAGCGTCGCGACGGCGCGATCGCATCGGCACCTTCTCAGACGCGAGCGGCGCGCGCGACTCGAGGGCCGCAAGCACACGTCCGCTACGAGAGCTTCAAGCGCGTAGACCCAACGTTGCCGTCCGTCCCGCCCGGTGCCGTAAAGGTGTTTCGCGTCGGCGTCACCCAGCACGTCGTGAAGGTGGCGCCGAACCTGCCCCCGACCGAGGTATGGAGCTACACCGTCAACGGTCGTAGCTATCCGGGAACCGGCGCGTCACCACCAATCGTCGTCAACCAGGGTGACCGTGTCCGGATCGAGTTCACCAACGGCGGCAATCGTGGCATGCGCGTGACGATGCCGCACTCGATCGACTTCCACTCGGCCGAGGTGGCGCCGAGCCGCCACTACGTCGATGTGGCTCCCGGGCAGACGAAAGTCATCGCGTTTACTGCCCGTCACCCCGGCGTGTTCATGTACCACTGCGCGACACAACCGGTGCTGTGGCACGTCGGCAACGGGATGGCGGGGATGATGGTGGTGCGTCCGCGGGGCCTCGCCCCCGTCGATCGGGAGCTCTGGATCACGCAGCAGGAGTACTACCTCGGAAAGCCGGGCGCGCCAGGTGATCTCACGAAGATGAGCGCCGACAAACCGTCAGTGGTCGCCTTCAACGGCTACGCCGAGCAGTACAAGCTCGCGCCGATCACCGTGCGCCGCGGCGAGCGCATCCGGATGTGGGTGTTGAACGCCGGACCGAACCGTTGGACGGCATTCCACGTGATCGGGACGGTGTTCGATCGCGCTGTTGTCGAAAACACCACCTTCCGGTCGAGCCAAACGATCAACCTCGCGCCCTCGCAGGGTGGCTACGTCGAGTTCACACTCGACGAAGAGGGCAGCTATCCGTTCGTCGACCACTCCTTCGCCGATGCCGCCCGGGGCGCGATCGGGGTGCTGCGAACCACTCACGCGCCGCGGACCAGCGGCGGCCACGACGGCGGTAGCAGTGATCACGGGAGTGGTCACGGGGCTGCGGCCGCACAGCCGCAGGGCGTGGCTAGCGGAACGCTTGCGGTCGAACTCGGCGAGATGTACGTGCGCCCGGCGTCCCACACGGTGAAAGCCGGTCGCGTGACCTTCGTGGTACGCAACGCCGGGCAAGCGATGCATCGCTTCGCTGTCGGCCGTGCCCCTCTCCAGATGAAGGGGGCCGAGCCGTCGCCCGCTGCCGCCCTGGCGCGCGGCAGGATGCTGGGGTCCGGCGCCACGGAGCGGGTGACGGTGACCCTGCGGCCGGGTCGCTACGTGCTCTGGTGTCTCGTCCCCGGCCACTATCTGGCCGGACAGAGGACGACGATCGAAGTGGTGCGCTAGCGCCCCGGTCGACCTCCGATCCACCCCGAACCAAGCTGGGGGCCGGCTCCGCCGGCCCCCAGCGCTCTATCTATCTAATTAATTAGTCGGTAGTAGGAGCCGTCCACGCCGTGCGCATGGCCGCTCACTCGTACTCGTAGAAACCGGCCTTGGTTTTGCGTCCCAGTCGGCCCTGGGCGATCAGGTCGCGCACCCGCTGCGGAATCTCGACGCCGATCGACTCGCCGATCGCAGCCGACACATCGAGGCCGACGAAGTCGAGGAGCGCCAGCGGCCCCATCGGGTGGCCGGCGCCGAGCTTCATGCAGGTGTCGATCGCCTTCGGGTCGAGGCCGGTCTCTTCGAGCAGGCGGACGGCGTCGAAGAGGTATGGGAAGAGCAGGCGGTTGACGACGAACCCGGGCACGTCGGGCACCTCAACCGCGACCTTCCCGAGCTGCTCGCACACGCCCTTGAGCAGCGCTCGCGTCTCGTCGCTCGCCTCGGCAGGAAACGCGAGCTCGACAAGCTTCATCTTCTCTACCGGGTTGAAGACGTGGAGGGCGCCGAACCGTTCCGGCCGGCCGCTGGCGGTGGCGAGCTCGGCCACCGACAGCGAAGAGGTCGTACTGGCGATGGGGGTGTCCCCGGGCAGCGTCGCGTCGAGGCGCCCGAGCAGCTCCCTTTTTACGCCCAGTTCCTCGGCTACCGATTCCACGACCAGGTCGCAGCCAGCGAGGTCGGCGAGCTCGCTCGTCACCGGCAGGTCGCGCTTGAGTCGCTTGCGCGCCCGCTCGGGCGAGCGCGCCCACACCAGCACCTCGATGCCGGCGTCCGCTGCCGCTCGTGCCAATCCGGCTCCGATCGTTCCGCTCCCGACGATGCCGAGCTTTTGCACCTGTTGCGCGGCCAAGTTTCCTCCTGGTTTCTCGCTCGCTTCGCTGTGCTGGACTGTTCGCGCCGAAAGCCGGCGACCGCTCGGACGCCAACCGGCGCGGCGACGCGTGCCGGGCGGTGCGGCCGGCGTTCGCGCCGTACGAATCCCGTAAACTGACGGCAGATGTTTGGCTGGCCAGCCAAGGTGGCTGACCTGCCGGTCAGGAGGACCGTACCCTAGCGCCGACGCGCGTGCGGCGGTGCTCGGGGCGGAGGTTCCAAAAGCCGAGCGACGGCTGACAGTCGGGAGGAGGCACGAGCGAGATGAGGAACGGTCCCGGACGCGAGGTCGTGATCGTCGAGGCCGCGCGCACACCGATCGGGCGCGGCCACCCCGACAAGGGCTACTACAAGGACGTGCACCCGAACGCGCTGCTCGGCGCCTGTTACAAGGCCGTGATCGAACGCGCTGGGATCGAGCCCTCGCTCGTCGAAGACGTGATCTGCGGCTGCGTCCAGCAGTACGGCGAGCAGTCCTTCAACATCGGCCGCAACGCCTGGCTGCAGGCGGGGTTGCCGATCGAAACGCCGGCCACCACCGTCGACCGACAGTGCGGGTCGGCGCAGCAGGCGGTGAACTTCGCGGCGGCCCAGATCGCCGCCGGCGTGCACGACGTGGTCATCGGTGCCGGCGTCGAGCACATGGGCCACATCCCGATGGGCATCGGCTTCAAGTGGGCCGACGACGTCGGTACCCCGTGGCCGCAGGAGCTGCTCGAACGCTACGCGCTCGTGCCCCAGGGGATCTCCGCCGAGATGATCGCCGCGAAGTGGGAGATCCCGCGTTCCGAGCTCGACGAGATCGGTCTGCGCTCCCACATGCTCGCCCACCAGGCGACCGAAGAGGGTCGCTTCGAGCGCGAGATCGTGCCCTTCCAGGTCAATGGCACGACCTACGTGACCGACCAGGGGATCCGTCCCGACACCAGCCTCGAGAAGCTCGCCGAGCTGAAGCCCGCTTTCCCGCAGGCGGCGCCGTACGTGGGCGGCGAAGAGAACCTCAAGGTGACCGCCGGCAACTCGTCGCAGATCTCCGACGGTGCCGCGGCGGTGTTGCTGATGAGTCGCGAGAAGGCCGACGAGCTCGGGCTCAAGCCGCGGGCGCGGATCGTCGACCAGACGACGGTCGGCGTCGACCCCGTGATCATGCTGACCGGCCCGATCCCGGCGACCAAGCGGATCCTCGAGCGCAACGGGATGACGATCGACGACATCGACCTGATCGAGATCAACGAGGCGTTCGCGTCGGTTGTCGCCGCCTGGCGCCGCGAGCTCGAGCCGGACATGGACCGCGTCAACGTGAACGGCGGTGCGATCGCGCTCGGCCATCCGCTCGGCTCGACCGGTGCGCGGCTCATCACCACACTCCTCCACGAGCTCGAGCGCCGCGACGCAGAGATCGGTTTCGTGACCATGTGTTGCGGTGGCGGGCTCGGCACCGCAACGCTGATCCAGCGCGTCTAGGCGCGAGCGGCGCTGCGCACGCCAGCGAGCCATGCCAGCACTTCGCTGCCACTGCCGCGGTCGCAATCTTCGGATCGCGGCCGCGGCCAGCGGCCACCCACGCGGCGATACCGCTCTAGCCGCGGCGGCTGCTTGGGCGCTGTCCAGAGCACGACCGTGCGCTCGCCCAGGATCGCAGCACGGGCGCGTGCGAGGACACGCCAACCGACGCTGGTGACCACGCGCAAGCTGGAACGGTTGTGGGCCTGCACGTAACAGAGTCCGTGGCGGTAGCCGGCGCGGGCGAGGAGCGCGAAAGAAGCCAGGGCGCGGCCGCGGGCGATGCCGCGCCCGCGCTGGTCGCGGCGGGTGTAGGCGTCGTAGGCGTAAACCCACCCCGGCGGCAGCGGGATCCGGATCCCGAGCTCGGGAATCCACGCCTCTCCGGGATGCCACCACGCGGCGCCAACGAGCTCGCCGCCGCGCCAAGCGCCGATCCCGATCGAGCCCGCCGCGAGCCGTCGGGCGAGCTCGTTCGCGCCTTGGAACGGTCGCAGCTCGGCGTAGGAGGCGGCGTCGTCGCTGCCGAGCGGTGCGAACACGACATCGCCGTCGCGCAAGGTGTGCTCGCTCCCGACCTCGCTGGTCGCCGGACCGCGGCGGCGATCGTCCCTCGCCAGCGGTCTGTCGAAGAGCACGATCGAGGTCATCCCCAACCGTGCGGCAGCTGCTTCGGCCACCGCCGCCGCACCGCCGATCTCCCAGCGCGATCGCAGGCGCCAGCCCAGCGACGCCATCGAGCGGAGCGCGCTCACACGACCACCCTAGCGCTTGCCACGTCTAAGGACTGCACCCCTGGTTTACACCACGAGGAAACGTTAAGTTCGGAGTCGCCATGGACCTAACGCTGTCACCGTCCGAGCAGAAGTTCCGCGACGAGCTGCGTGCGTGGCTCGAGGCCAACCATCCCGGCCCGGAACCCGAAGATCCGGACGAGGCGTTCGAGTACCGCCGTCGCTGGCAGCGCAAGCTGCACGAAGGCGGCTGGGCAGGCGTGTCTTGGCCGCGCGAGTACGGCGGGCGCGGCGCGACGGTCATCGAGCAAGCGATCTACTCCGAAGAGATGGTGCGGGCGAAGGCACCCCAGCCCGCCAACATCCTCGGCTTGCTGATGGGCGGGCCGGTGGTCATCCACCACGGCACCGAGGAGCAGAAGCGCCGCTTTCTCGAGCCGATCCTGTCGGGCGAGGAGATCTGGTGCCAGGGCTTCTCGGAGCCGGAAGCGGGCTCCGATCTCGCCTCGCTCAAGACGCGCGCCGTGCGCGACGGCGACGAGTGGGTGATCACCGGTCAGAAGGTCTGGACCACCTACGCCCACAAGGCGAAGTGGTGCATGCTGCTGGCGCGCACCGACCCCGACGCGCCTAAGCACCAAGGGCTCACCTACTTCATCATGGACATGGAGCAGGACGCCGTGCAGGTGCGCCCGCTCCGCCAGATCACCGGCGAAGCCGAGTTCAACGAGCTCTTCATAGAGGGAGCACGCGTGCCCGACGAGAACGTCGTCGGCGGCGTGGGCAACGGCTGGGCGGTGGCGATCACGACGCTGATGCACGAGCGCTCGGGACTCGGCGCAGCTGCCGCCGCCGGCGTGCGCCTGATGCTCGACGACCTCGTCGCGCTCGCACGCGAACGCGGGGTCGCCGACGACCCGCTGGTGCGCGACCGCATCGCCCAGCTCAAGATCGAGGTCGAGGCGCTCCGCCTGACGAGCTGGCGGGGACTTTCGCGGATCCAGCGGCACGGCGTGCCCGGCCCCGAGGGGTCGCTGCCGAAATGGCAGTGGTCGGAGATCAGCCAGCGGCTGACCGAGCTCGCTATCGAGCTGCGGGGCGAAGACGGACCCGTGTGGGACTCGCCGTGGGTCTACCGCTTCCTGCGCGCGCGGGCGAACTCGATCGAGGGCGGTACGACCGAGATCCTCAAGAACATCGTGGCCGAGCGCGTGCTCGGGCTGCCGAAGCTGAGGTGAGGAGATGAACTTCGACTTCAACGACGACCAGCAAGCGATCAAGCGCACGGCGCGCGAGCTGCTCGCCGCGCGCTTCAGCGCCGAGCGCGTGCGCGAGCTGGCCGAAAGCCGGCGCTACGACGACGAAGCGTGGGCCGAGCTGTGTCAGCTCGGCTGGCCGGGGATCTTCGTCGCCGAAGAGGACGGCGGCCAGGGGCTCGGCACGGTCGAGCTTGTGATCCTCGCCGAAGAGCTCGGCTACGCGCTCGCTCCGGTGCCCTTCCTGGCTCGGGCGGCCGCAGGGCTCGTCATCGCTGCGGCGGGCAGCCCCGAGCAGCGGCAGCGCTGGCTCGCACCGATCGCGCGCGGCGAGCTCGCGGCGACGCTGGCGCTCGCCCGCGACGGCGAGGCGCGGCTCGTGCCCGATGCGATCCTCGCCGAGGTGGTCGTCGCCGTCGAGGACGGCCGGGCACGCGTCTACGAGCAAGGGTCGTTCACGGCCGAGGAGGTCGAAACGATCGATCTAACGCGTCGCTACGGGCGTGTTCGTTTCACCGGTGAGGGCAGCGAGCTGCCGGGCGATCCGCGGCCGGGTGTCGATCGCGCGCTGGTGGTGCTCGCTGCCGAGCTCGTCGGCGTCGCCCAGCGCGCGCTCGAGATGGCGGTCGCCTACGCGCGCGAGCGCAAACAGTTCGGCCGCCCGATCGGCGCCTACCAAGCGGTGTCGCACCGCTTGGCCCAGATGCTGCTCGAAACCGAGAGCGCGCGCTCGCTGACCTACTACGCCGCGTGGGCGGCCGACGCCGAACCGGAGTCGCTCGAGCTGGCGGCAGCGATGGCCAAGGCTTACGCGAGCGACGCCGGGTGGCGGACGACCGCCCAGGCGTTACAGGTGTTCGGCGGCATCGGCTTCACGTGGGAGCACGATCTCCACTTCTTCCTCAAACGCGCTCGCACCGACGCCCACCTGTGGGCGCGCGGGCGCGAGCTACGCGACCGCGTTGCCGATCTCGCCGGTCTCGCCGCCTGAAGCGCCGCGGCTATCGCGACCGCTGCTGCGGCGCTGCGGCGCTGCGGCTCTGACAGCAGCGCACGCGGCCGGGTGCGCTGCGCCCTTCAACGGCTGCCGCTCGAGCTGTGCCGCGCAAGCAGCGGGCTGTGCGCGGCCGGGCGCTGGTCGCGCCGGTCAGTCGCGGTCGCCTACGTAGCTCTTCAGGCCGCGCTCGCCGGCGACGACCGGCCCGCGCGCCTCGCCGCCGCGCGCGACCTCTTCGAGGTGGGCGATCCAGCGCTCGCCTTCCTGGCGCACGGGGTGGTCGTCAGGCAGCCCAACGATCAGGTTGCGGATGCGGTTGCGGATCTGCAGGGCGAAGTGCGGGGTGGCGGCGCCGACGAGCTCGTGAATGTCGGCAATCGTCGGTTCGCGGCGCAGCCGGTCGGGTCGCTCGAACTCGCTCACGGCCCCAAAAGTTAGACGCCAGCGGTTTACGGCAGTGTCCCGCGCCGTGTCGGCCGGCCGCGCGGCGGCAGGGAGCTTGCGCGCGGTGGTAGCGAGCTTGCGCCGCCCGTCAAGGAGCTTGCGCGGGTCGTCAGGGAGCCTGCGGTTGCACCGGCACGAGCTCGACCAGGCGATCGAGCTGGGCTTGGGCGGCGATCGACACCGCCCGGTCGTCGCCCAGGATCCACACGCGGTTGTAGACGGAGTCCTGTGGCGTTCCTTCGTAGCCCGGCTGGATACTCAACAGGTACTGCTGGAGCGCTCGCGGCAGCGTGTCGGCACGGTCGGTGAGGAGCAGTGGCGCGAACACCCCCTTGGTAGCGAGTAGCGCCGCGGCGGCGGCGTCGAGCGGGCGCGCCACGTTCGCGAGGGTGAGGTTGTAGCCCGGAACGACGACGCCCCAGCCGAACCCTCCCGCGCGGTAGCGGGCGAAGGCGATCGCCAGATCGACGGCGCTGCGCGCGCGGGCGCCGACGCGGCGCACCCGGCCGAAGCTGCGCAGCTTGCGCTCGAGCGCCCGCGGCAGGACCGACTCGGGACCTAGCAGGAAGATCTGGGCCTCGCCCTCGCGGCGGGCGAGCGCGCGCCGGATCGGCGCCGGCACGGTCGTGGCGCGGACCGGTAGCGCAGCGTCCCCGGAGAACGCCGCCCACGCCGCCGCCGGCATCGCCCACTCGGGTCGCTCGCCCGAGAAGATCACGACGCGCGGCGAAGGCTTGCGGCGCACAGTGGCCGCGAAGCGGTCGATCTCGGCCGCGACCGCATAGGGATCTTCGCCCCGCAAACGGCGGATGCGGAGGTTCGCCGGTGCGGGCGTTACGTCACCGACCACGATCACCTGCGCATCGTCGGCGAGATCCGACCCGAGCGGTCTGAGGCTGGCGAGGGCATCGCGCGTGACCGCGGGGATGTCGCCACCGGTAGCGAACAGCAGCGGGGCGGCGAGCGGATCGCCGGCGAGCGGCGCCGCGCTGACCGCGTCCTGCCAGCGGCGGCTGTCGATAAGGACGACCGCGCGCGGACGCGTGGCGGTCGTCGCTGCGGGGTAAAAGATGCGGGCCACGGCGGCGGCGTCGGCGACCGCGTCGCCGCCACCGACGCGCACCGTGTTGCGCGTCGCCGCAGCGGGGAAACCAAGTTTCGCAGCCGCCTCATCGTCGCCGGCGCGAACGCCCAGCTGGGGCGGGCGGCCCTCCCCAGCCCCGCCGCACCCCGCCAGCGCCGCGGCGGCTGCGGCGCACAAAAGCGCGGCACGACCACGTAGCAACGCACGAGCACGCAGCAAGCTGCGACCGCGCGCCGCTGTCCGTGCCCGGCGCGCGTCCTTCGCTAGGACCGCCCCCTGGATGCTCTCGGCGCCCATGCTGCCACTCGCTCCGTCGTGCCAAGACCTGGCGGCGGCTGGAGCCGCCGACTGTGGTGGATCGGTGCGCGATGGAAGGGTGCGGCGCGACCGCCCTCGGCCCCGCCCCGCGCTAGAGGGCAACTTACTCGCTGCGCTCTCGCTATCCTGCCCGCGGCCCCTGGCTGACTAGCCAGTCAAGCGCAAGGAGGGAGAGCCCGTGGACTTTCGGCTTAGCGACGAGCACGTCGAGTTCAAGAAGCTCTGCAGGCGCTTCGCCGCCGAGGTGATCCGGCCGATCGCGCCCCGCTACGACCGCACCGAGGAGGTGCCGTGGGAGGCGATCAAGGCGGCGCGCGAGTGGGGTTTGCACGGGCTCGACCACATGCAGCGGATGGCGGCCGACCCCGACGGGCTCATGACCGCGATCTACGCCGAGGAGCTCCACTGGGGCTGCGCCGGTATCGCCCTCGCGATCCAGGGTTCCGGCCTTGCGGCAGCGGGGATCGCAGCCTCGGGCACCCCGGAGCAGATAATGCGCTGGGTGCCGGAGTGCTACGGCACGGGCGACGAGATCAAGCTCGGCGCCTACGCCGTCACCGAGCCGGGGGCCGGCTCCGACGTGCGCTCGCTGCGCACGACCGCCCGCCTCGACGGCGACGAGTGGGTTCTCAACGGCACCAAGGTGTTCATCACCAACGGCGGCATCGCCGATGTGACGGTGGTGGTGGCGACGGTCGATCCCGAGCTCGGCTACCGCGGCCAGGCGTCGTTCGTCGTTCCCAAGGGAACGCCCGGCCTCAGGCAGGGCAAGAAGGAGTCGAAGCTCGGCATCCGTGCCTCGCACACTGCCGAGATCGTGCTCGAAGACTGCCGCGTGCCGATGGAGAACCTCCTCGGCGGCTACGACAAGCTGCAGCGCAAGCTCGAGCGTGCCCGTCGCGGCGAGTCGACCGGGCGCTCCTCGAACGCGCTCGCGACCTTCGAGATGACGCGCCCGCTCGTCGGTGCGTCGGCGCTCGGTATCGCCCAGGCGGCGTACGAGTGGACGCTCGACTACCTCGAGCGCACCTACGAGGGTGGCAAGCCGCTGATCGAGCACCAGCGCATCCAGCAGACCATCGCCGATGTGGCGACCGAGATCGAGGCTGCGCGCTTGCTTGTGTGGCGCGCCTCGTGGATGGCGCGTAACGGCGTGCCGCTCACCGGCGGCCAGGGCTCGATGGCAAAGCTCAAGGCGGGTGACGTGGCGATGTGGGCGACGGCCACCTGCATGGACCTTGTCGGTCCCTACGCCCAGACCACCGACTGCCCGCTCGAGAAGTGGTACCGGGACGCGAAGATCTACCAGATCTTCGAGGGCACGGCCCAGGTGCAGCGGCTCGTGATCTCGCGCCTCCAGCGCGAGGAGTACCGGCGCCGCCTAGCCGAGGCGGCTGAGCTGGTGCGCTCGCAAGAGCGCGCCGAGGCGGCGGCCTGACGCCCGCTTGCCACCGAGGCAGCGGCCTGACGCGTGCTCCCCCGTGCATCGCCGGCGCGCGGGGCGTCTACGCTACCCGTGGCACGGCGTCGCAGCGACCGGAAGGAGGCGTGCTTGCCAGGGTTAGCAGGGCGGCTTTCGACGACGATCAAGGCCAAGATCTCGAAGTGGCTCGACCGTGCCGAGGACCCGGCCGAGACGCTCGATTACGGCTACCGCAAACAGGTCGAGCTGCTCCAGAACGTCAAGAAGGGCATCGCCGACGTAGTCACGTCGAAAAAGCGGCTGCAGATGCAGTCGCAGAAGCTCGAGCAGCAGGTCGCCAAGCTCGAGGCCCAGGCGCGGCAAGCGCTCGCCCACGGGCGCGAAGACCTCGCACGCGCGGCGCTGGAGCGCAAGGCGCTCGCTCAGCGCGAGCTGCAAAGCCTCGACCAGCAGATCGCCGAGCTCGAGAGCCAGCAGCAGCGACTGACTGAGAACGAGCAGCGCCTGCGCGCCAAAGTCGAGGCGTTCCGCACCAAAAAGGAGGTCATCAAGGCGCAGTACTCGGCCGCCGAGGCGCAGGTGCGGATCTCGGAAGCAGCCCACGGCGTCGGCGAGCAGATGGCCGATCTCGGCCTCGCGCTGCAGCGTGCCCAAGAGAAGGTCGAGGACATGCAAGCCCGCGCCGCCGCCGTCGAGGAGCTCGAGCGTGCCGGCACGTTCGACGATCTCGCGGCGCTCGGTTCAGGCAGCGACGACATCGACCGCCAGCTCGCTCAGCTCGAGACCGGCGACCAGATCGAGCGCGAGCTCGCTCGTCTCAAGGGTGAGATCGGTCCCGGCGAGCGCGCGGCGGGCCAGCTCGATGCCGGCAAGGGCGACGCAGGGCAGAGCAGTGGTGCGGGCGCGGGAGGTGGCTCGTGATCGTGCGCATCGCTGGCGAGCGCCAGTACCGCCTCTCGGACGATCTCGCCGAGCGTCTGAACGATCTCGACAACCGTTGTGTCGAGGCGGTGGAAGGGGGCGACGAGGTGCGCTTCCGCGACCTGTTCGCGCAGATGCTCGCGCTCGTCGAGGGCGAGGGTGCGCCGCTGGCCGACGACGAGCTCGTCGAGTCGGACGTGATCCTGCCGCCGCGCGACATCACGTTCAAGGAGGCGCAGCGCGAGTTCACCGGCGAGGGGCTCATCCCTGACGATTAGGGAGGCCGACCAGCGCGGTTGCGCTGGCAGATAGCTGGGCGTTGGCCCGCCGCGCCAGCGCCCGGCAAGAGAGCGAAGACAGAGAGGAGGGTCGTGATGTCGGACGAGCAGTCGGGTGGCTACACCCACGTGAACCTGCTCGAGGTCGAGGATCTCGCGGCGCGTTTCGGCCTGAGCGAGATCACCGAGGCGCGGTTCGCCAACGAAGCGCTCGCCACCGAGGCGACCGGTGTCTGCCTGCAGCGCCTGCGCCCGGGGCGCAAGCAGCCGTTCGGCCACCGCCACGAGCAGGCCGAGGAGGTGTACGTGGTGCTCGAGGGGGGCGGGCGCGTGCGGCTCGACGACGACACCGTCGAGCTGCGGCGCTTCGACGCGCTGCGTGTGGCACCGCACGTAGCGCGCCGCTTCGAGGCCGGACCGGACGGCATGACGATCCTCGTTTTCGGTCCGCGCTACCCCGGCGACGGCGAGCGGCTACCGGATTTCTGGGCGTAGCTCGGCGCTCGGGCAGCGCGGGGCGGCGCGCTGGCTCACTGTGATGCGGCGTCGCGACGCGGGCCGCTGCCGCTAACTCTCGAGCTGCGTCTGAAGTGCCGCGAGCTGTTCCGCTGTCGCGTGCGCTTCGATCAAGGGAAAGAGCTCGCGCTCCTCCATCCGAACGTGATCGTGCAGCAGCTCGCCCGTCGCCCGCACAGCCTCGGGCGTGACTCGGTCGCAGCCGCGTTCCCCCCAGCTTTTAGCGCGAGCGCGTAGCTCGGCGTGCTCGCATGCCGTCCGCGCGATCAGCGGATGAGCGCTGCCCAAATACTGGGCGAGGAGAGGCAGCACGAACCGTTCTTCTTCAGTGAAGTGAACGGCGTCGGCCTCGTCGAGGAAAGCGAGGAACTGGGTGGCAAGCGTGCGAGCGTCGTCGGCGCTCGATCGGCGCATCCGTGCGGCCAGAACGAGCGCGCGGTGGTGGTCGCGCGACAGCTTCACGAGCGACGGGTGGCGTACAGGCACCGCGCTTACCTCCTTTCTTGGTGCCTTTAGATGCGTAGCGGTCGGGCGCGTACGGCCGCGACAGCCGAGGCAGCTACCACGAAGGCGAGCGCTGCGGCGGTGGTTGCAGCCCCGGCCGCGGCGCCGGCGCGCGCCGGTGCGGGCGCTGGCGCTTGCAGGGCGACAGCGAAGGCCGCGATCGCGAGCGGTGCGAGCGCGCTCAGACCACGCCCGAACGTGGCCAGGCGGGCGGGGCGCGACCGGCGAGGACGCGCTCTGAAACCGCGGCCGGTCAGTGCCCGCACTCGCGCCAGCACGCCCAACAGATGGATCGCGGAACCGGCGACGGTCAAGCCCAGCCAGCCCGCCAGAGCGAGCACAGCGAAAGCGTCGCTGCGGGGCAGCATCGGCCACGGATCGGTGTGCGGAGAGCCGATGCCGGTAGCAGCGGTGACGACGCCCGACGCCACGGCCACGGCGAGGAACAGCTGCCCGCACCCGACGAGCCAAGCGGGCAGTGTCAGCGCCCGCCGCGCTGCCCAAGCCGAGGCCGCGACATTGGCGAGCAGTGCTGCGGCCGCCAGCGCGAGCGCGCACCATCCCGCCGCGGCCAGCGGTCTGGAAGCGAGCGCGTAACCGGCGGCGACGGCCGCGATCCCCGCGAACCAGCCGCCGAAAGCCACCGCTTCGAGGGCCGGCCAGCGCAAGCGTGTGCTCGTCAAGGACGGATAGAAGGTATGTAGCGTCCCGACGATGGCACCGCCGAACCAACCGCCTACGGCCGCGACCGCGTGCGCGCCAATGGGATCGCCGGTCGCGAGCGGCGAACCGAGAGCGGCGGAGAGGCCCAGAGTGCCCGCGCCCGCAAGTGCCGTAGCACCAGCTTGGTACCAGGCGACGGCGGCGACCCGGCGCTGCAGCGACCTGCGCCGCAAAAGTTCGAGCATGCCGACGAAGATGACAAGCGCCGCCGCCAGCGCGCAGCCGCCGACAGCCACGAGGCCGTCGACGCGAACGGCGTACCCCACGGCGACGAGCGCGGCACCGAGATTCCATGCGGCGAGCTCCAGTCGCACCAGTGCAGCGGGTGGTGGCTCGGCCGCGAGCGCCGCACCAGCGAAGAAAGGGGCGGCGCCGAGCACGAGCTGCGACACACCGCCTACGAACGCGAGGTGCAGCGCCAGCCAGCGCGCGCTCGCTGTGCCTGTCAGGGCCGCTGTGGCTGCGGCTGCGAGCGCCGCGGCGAGGTACGCGAGGGCGCCCAGGAAGTGGAGCAAGAGGAAGTCGGTGGGGCGCGGACCGTGGTCCCCGGTCGGGCGACCACGGTGACGGCAGCGCGAGGGCAGGCCAGCACTTTTGTACATATACGTGTATTAAATCACCTTGCTCGCCGGTGCCGGCGGCGCTCGCTTGTTTCAGCCCGCGCCGGTCGACCGTGCAGTAGCCCGCGCCGGTCGGCCGTGCAGTTCCTCGCCGCACTTGCACCGCGACCGATCAGGGGTTAGGTTCGGCTGCGCGTGTACCGCTACGCAGTAACTAGGGGGGATGAGCGGGTAGCGAGCGGCCTCGCATCGGCGCCGCAGGTGCGGCAGGGGCGGCGGGCACCCGCGCGATGCGTCGCTTTCGGCGCACCGCGGTCGCGCCGGGTCGCCCTCGCTGCTGCGGTGCTCGCGATCGCCTGTGCTGCGACGCTCGCTCAGCTTCCAGTTGCGGGCGTGGCGCTCGGGGGTGCGCGTGCCGCGGCCGGTTACGGTGGAACGCTCGAACCGCCCGCGAAGGTGCCCTTCGCGGCGCGCGGTGGGGTGCGCTACGCCTACGTGGTAGGTGCTCGCCGCGGCGAGAAGCTGCGCCTTCTCGACCGCCGCGGTCGCGTCGTGCGGCAGGGGCGGGCTGACGACTTCGGCAGCCTCATCTTCCGCGAGCTCGCGCCCGGGCGGTACCGCGTCGTTCGCGCTCCGGGGCGCTCGCCGCGCACGGTGTCGCTGCGCGTACTGCGTCCCGGCGACAACCCGCCGCCGTCCTTCTACCGGCGGATCCGCTTGCACGAGGGTCTCAACTACGTGCGCATGCGTGACGGCATCGAGCTCGCGATGACCGTCCGTCTCCCACCCGGCAAGACGCTCGCCGACGGTCCCTTCCCGACCGTGGTCGAGTACTCCGGCTACCAGGTAGCAGCGCCTCACGACCTGCTCAGCGCGCTGGCCGGCGCGCTGACCGGTGGCCCCGGCGGGGTGAACGACCCGCTCGCCCCGTCCACGTCGACGGCGGTCGGATCGGTGATCGCGCCGCTCCTTGGCTTCGCCACCGTCAGCGTGCAGATGCGCGGCTCCGGCTGCTCGGGCGGCGACTTCGACCTCTTCGATCTGCCCACCACCTACGACGGCTACGACGCGATCGAGACCGTGGCCGCCCAACCGTGGGTCAAGGACGGCAAGGTCGGCATGGTCGGGATCTCGTTCTCGGGCATCAGCCAGCTGTTCGTGGCCGGTACCCGTCCGCCGCACCTCGCCGCGATCGCGCCGCTGTCGGCGACCGATGACCTCTACGAAGGCACCGGCTACCCGGGCGGGATCTTCAACTCGGGGTTCGCGCAGCGCTGGGTGGAGGAGCGTCAGCGCGACGCCGAGCCCGCACCCTACGGCGGCCAGCCCTACGCGCGCGAGCTGGTGCGCCGCGGAGACCAAAACTGCGCGCGCAACCAGCTGTTGCGTCTGCAGACGCAGGACGCGCTCGCCCTGCAACAGCGCACGCCGTTCCGCGATCCGCGCATCTTCGGCCAGCGCTCGCCAGGAGCGTGGCTCCAGCGCGCACGCGTCCCGATCTTCCTCGTCGGCCAGTTCCAGGACGAGCAGACCGGCGGTCACTTCCCCGAGGCACTTAACACCATCAGCCGCCGCAAGCGCGTGTGGATAACGCTCCAGAACGGCACCCACGTCGACTCGCTGTCGCCGTCGGTGATCACCCGCTGGGTCGAGTTCCTCAAGCTCTACGTCGCCGACGAGGTGCCGCGCATTCCCGACCAGGTGCTCGCGCTCGGCGGTGTCCTCTACCGGGTCCTGGCCGACGCTCCCGCCGCGCCGCTCGAGCAGTCGCGTTTCGCTGCCTACACGTCGGTGCCGAGCGCGCGGTCGGCGTTCGAGCGCGATCCGCGGGTGCGCGTGCTGATGGAGAACGGCGCCGGTCCGTGGGGACCGGGCTCGCTCGGCGCGCCCTGGGAGCTCGCCTTCGACCGCTGGCCGCCGCGCGAGGCCGTCGCCACTGCTCTCTACTTCCGGCCGGCCGGCGGTCTTGGCGCGAAGCCACGCAGTGCCTCCGCCGTCGCTTACCGTTCGGATCCCACGGCGCGGCCGATGCGCACGCTCCCCGGCGCGAGCGAGGCCGACGCCTGGAAGCCGCAACCGCCCTACGACTGGCGGCCGCTACCGCCGCGCAACGCGGTCGCTTTCATGACCGCCCCGCTGCCGCGCGACACTGTCGTCGCCGGTCCGGGCAGCGTCGACCTGTGGTTGCGCTCAGCGGCGCGCGACACCGATATCCAGGTCACCCTCACCGAGGTGCGTCCCGACGGCAACGAGGTGTACGTCCAGAATGGCTGGCTGCGCGCTTCGCACCGCCATCTCGACCGCCGCCGCTCGAGTGTGCTCGACCCGCGACCGACACACCTGGAGCGCGACGCGGCGCCGCTGCCGCGGGGCCGCTGGGCGCTGGTGCGCGTGCCGCTGTGGCCCGTCGCACACGTCTTCCGCGCCGGTTCGCGCATCCGCATCGTCGTGAGCGCCCCCGGAGGCGACCGCCCCTCGTGGGAGTTCCAGACGATCGAGCGCGGCAAGACGGTCAACAAGATCGCGCTCGGCGGACGCTTGGCCTCGCGCGTGGTGCTGGCCGTGGTGCGCGGCAAGGGCGCCGGCGGTCATCCGCTGCCGCCCGCCGGCGCGCTGCGCGGCCAGCCGGTGCGCCGCTGGGTAGCCGCCGGCAACGGCGGCTGACGACCGGCGCGCGTAGCGTCGAGGCTCCTGGCGTGGCGGGCGAGGGGCCGCGCGCGAGGGGGAGGGCTCCGTGCGCCAGTTCGAAGGTGCGCGGGTGGTCCCCGCTGCACGGGCCATCCCCGCTGTGCGGGCTGTCCCCACTGCGCGGGCCGTCCCCGCCGCGCGGCTAGAGCGGGATCTCCCAGAGCGGGAACCAGCGCGCCAGGTCGCGCTCGATCGGCAAGCTGTCGCCGATCTGCGCCTTCAAACGCAGCTCGCGCTCGGTGTCGCGCTCCTTCTCGCCGCCGCGGGGAACGAACGGGTAGAAACTGCCGCGCTTGAAGTTGTAGATCAGAAACAGCCGCTGCCCGTGGTCGTCGAACGCGAAGAGCGCGCACAGCAGGCGGTCGCCGTAGCCGGCGCTGTCGAGCTGGTCGGCGCTCTGCTCGATCGCGACGGCGAGGTCGTCGAAGTCTTCGTCGCGGAGAATCAGCCAGCGGTAGCCGAACGAGTCGGAGAGCGCCTCGACACGGGTGCCGAACTCCTGGCCGGTGGCATGCAAAAGCTCTTCGGTTTCGCGCACGATCGCCTGGAAGTCGCCGGTGGCGAGGGGTTGGAAAACGAGCGCCGCAGCACCGGCGGGCTTTATGCCCGCCTCGCTCTCGAGCGTCAACGCCCCGCCGACGATCGCGCCGACCCCCTTGCCGCGACGCTGCGGGCGCTTAAGCCGGCCACCGCCCCCGAAGAGGACGTCCCTCAAGCCCATCGAGCTTGCCTCGCCCCCGTCTCGTGCTGCACTCGCCGCGCCCGTCGTCTCGTCACCGACTTCGCCAAGAACCCGCAGCGCGCCGGGCGCGACCCGCTCAGGCCACCGCCTGCAGCTGCGCCTCGAGCTCCTGGAGGCGGCGGATGCGCTGCTCTACGGGCGGGTGGGTCGAGAACAGGTTGGCGATCGAGTTGCGCGCCCGCGCCGGAACGATGAAGAACGCATTCATGCGTTCGGCTTCGCGCAGGTCCTGGGTCGGCACGAGCTGCATCGCGCCCGAGATCTTCACCAGCGCCGACGCCAGCGCACTCGGCCGGCCGGTGATCAGCGCCGCCCCGCGGTCGGCGGCGAACTCGCGGTAGCGCGACAGCGCGAGCATCAGGAAGAACGAGAGCACATAGACGAGCCCCGACACCAGGAGCAGGACGAGCCCCACCGGCGGGCCATCCTCGTCGTCGGAACCACCGCCGAAGAAGAAAGCCATCTGCATGATCATTGACGCCACCGCGGCGAAGAAGCTGACGATCGTCATGATCAACACGTCGCGGTGCTTGATGTGCGCGAGCTCGTGCGCCAGCACGCCCTCGAGCTCGTACGGCTCGAGCGTTTCCATGATGCCGGTGGTCACGCACACCGTCGCCTTCTCCTGCGAGCGCCCCATCGCGAAGGCATTCGGCACCGGCGTTTCGGCCACCGCGATGCGCGGCTTCGGCAGGTCGGCCTGCACGCAAAGGCGTTCGACCATGGCGTGCAGGGCGGGCGCCTCGTCGGGCGTGACGGTCTTGGCGCCCATCGCGGCGAGCGCGAGCTTGTCGGAGAGGAAGATCTGTGCCGCCGCCATCGCCGCGACGAACAGCGCGGTCACGACCGCGCCGGCTCCGGCCGCCATCAGCACCGCCACGAAGGCGGTGTAGAGGAGGCCGAGGAGGAACATCGTGATAAGCATCCGGACCTGCAGTCCGGCGTCCGCCCTTAGAACCGCTCTCTGCCGCGCCATTGCAACGCCCACTATAGAGAGGGCGCGACGCCGGGAAGGACGCTTCGCTTCGCGCGGGGAGCGGCTGGGTCGGCGTGTGACCGGTGCGCCGGCGCACAGTGGTCGGGTCTGCACCGCCGTGCGGTGGCACTCCGGCGAGGTCGCAAGCGCGCTTGCAGCGCTGGCCAAACGCGGCCGCTGCCGCTACCTTTGCAGCGCTGCTGCGCTGAATCCCGCGCGCGGGAGCGGGGGACCCACGGTTCTCAAGCGCACATGCGCCGGGGCGAATCGCCGCAGGTGCGGCGTAGCGCGCTAACGCGCGAGCCCGACAGCTAACCCCGTAAGCGCAGCGCGCAGCGACGAACGATGAGAAAGCTCGCACTTCCAACGGTCGCGCTGGCTGGTGCGGTGGCCGCCGCGCTGTCGGCGCCGCTCGCCGTGCAGTCGAAGCCGCTGTCCGAGCGGCTGCGCGAAAAGCGCGCCGAGCTCTCGCGTATAGAACGGCGTGAGTCGGTGCTGACGACCGACATCTCATCACTCAGCGCGCGGATCGAGGGGATCAACGGGCGGCTGCGGGCGACGCGCGCCCAGCTCGGGCAGGTGCAGCGCCGGCTCGACCACGAGCGTGCGCGCCTGGCCCGCATCCAAGCCCGGCTTGAGCGCGCGCGCTACAAGCTCGCGCGCCTGCGTGCCCGCTTCGCCGAGGGGCGGCGCGTGCTCGCCGCCCGTCTCGTAGCGATCTACAAGTCGGACCGTCCTGACGCATGGACCGTCGTGCTCGAATCGGACGGTTTCGCCGAGCTGCTCGATCGCTTGGAGTACCTGCAGCGCCTCGCCGACTCTGACACCCAGGTGGTCGATCGCGTGCGCACGCTCAGCGTCGCGGCCAAGCGGCGAGCCGACGAGCTCGCGGCGCTCGAGAGCGCCCAGCGGCGCACGGCGCTCGCAGTGCTCGAGCAGCGCGACCGTCTCGCGGCGACACGCCAACAGCTCGCCTCGACGCGCGCCGAGCTCGCAAGCGCACGGGGCGAGCGGCGGGCACTGCTCGCCCGGGTTCGCCGCACAAAAGCGCACGTCGAGGAGGATCTCGCTGCGCTCGAAGCCGCCCAGCGGCGGGTGCAGCAGGCGCTCGTGGCGGCGGCGCCGCGCGCCTTCGCCCCCGGCGCAGCCGGCCCTGTGCGGCGCGGCTCGGGCCGCTTCATCTGGCCGGTCAACGGCCCGATCACCGGTGTTTTCGGGGAGGCGCGGCCCGGCCATATGCACGCCGGCATCGACATCTCCGCACCCAGCGGCACGCCGATCCGCGCGGCCGACAGCGGCGTCGTCGTACTCGCGGGGTGGGTCAGTGGCTACGGGAACTTCGTCTGCGTGCAGCACACCGCGTCGCTGTCGACCTGTTACGCGCACCTGTCGGGCTACGCGACCTCGCGCGGCGCCTCGGTGCGTCAGGGGCAGGTGATCGGCTACGTCGGCTCTACCGGCAACTCCACCGGACCGCACCTGCACTTCGAGGTTCGCGTCGGCGGCTCGCCGGTCAACCCGATGGCCTATCTCTGAGAGCTCGGAGAGCGCGTGGCGGCGGAGAGGGGTCGCGCGGTTCAGCGGCGCAACGCGAACGTCTTGTGCGCGCAGTTCAGCACGCGGTCGCACGCGACGACGTAGAGGCGGGCGCGACGCGTTCCGGCGGGCAAGCTCACGCGCCGCTTCGGTGGGCGCTGAGAAGGGCCGGCGAGTAGTCGGCGCACCCCGCCGCGCTCGAGTACGAGCGCGTAGCGCACGCCGCCCTCGCTCAGCTGACCGCGCCGGCGCGGGTCGCTCGACGCCAGCACGCGTACGGTCCACACCCCGCGTCCGAGCGCGCGCAGACGGGCGCGCGCCGGCGGCGGTGTGACGTCGAAACGGCGCGCGAGTTGCACCGCAGCGACGGCGTTCACAACGCCGTAACCGGTGGCGGGTGTCCAGCGGTGGCTGCCGTCGCGCTGGCGAGCGGTGCGCATCAAGATGCGCGCCACCTGGTCGCTGTGCAGACGCGGCTGTGCGGCCCATACGAGTGCCGCCACGCCGGCGACGATCGGGGCGGCGAAGCTAGTGCCCTGACCGTACGCGTAGCGGCCCGACGCGAACCGGCCAGGTGCGAAGACGAGCGGAAGGCAGCGTCCGCGGGAGTCGTCGTCAAAGGAGATGTCGCGGGCGAGCGGGAGGGTCGAAAAGACGCCGCGGCGGCAATCCGCCATCGCTCCCGGGGCTGCCACGCTGACGCTGGTGTTGCGGGTCGAGAAGGAGGCGGCGCGGCCGTCCGGCAGCGTCGCCGCTACCGACAGGCCGGACCCGACACTGCCGCGGTAGCCGCCGAGCAGCGCGGCCGGTTGTTGCGGCGCGTTGCCCACGTCGCCGCTGTTGCCGGCGGCGGCAACCACCAGCGTGTCGAGCTCGACAGCGCGCGCGAGCGCTGCAGCGAACACGTAGCCGATGGTGGGCGCTTCGACGCTCAAGTTGATGATGCGTGCGCCGCGCCGCACCGCCGCAAGGATGCCGTCGGCGATCGCTGACTGGCGGAAACGGGCACCGGTCGAGGCGCGCACGATCACGAGCGGCGTCTTCCCTGCCACCCCCGCGCTCCCGAGACCGTTGCCGGCACGGGCGGCGATCAGCCCGGCGATGAAAGTGCCGTGGCCGTCGAGATCGGCGACGCTCCCCGTGCCGAGAAGATCGACGGTGGCGGCGGCTGCGTCGCGCAGGTCGGGGTGCGCGAGGTCGGCGCCGGTGTCGACGATCGCCACCTTGACCCCGCTCGGCTGCAGCGCGAGCGCGGCAGGTGCCTGCACCGCGGCGAGGTGCCAGGCGTAGGGCAGGCCGGTGCTGGCGTCGACCGCTGTGAGCGCCGGGTCGGAGAGTTCGGGCGCGGCCAGGGCGCTGACTGCGGCGGGCAGCGTCTCCCCGCCGCCTGCCGGCAGCGGCGCGCGTGCCAGCCGCGCCCGCTCGGCGTCGCTCAACGTCGCGCGCAGGATCGCGCGCCGCAGCGGATCGACGACCAAGCTGCCGGTGCCGGACGGCGCCCCGCCCGCAGCCGCCCTCGGCGTGCTCGCAGCGACCGACGCCGCGAAGGCGGCGTCGTGGGCTGTGGCGAGCGCGACCGCCGTGACGGCTGCGAGCACCGACACCGCCAGTGCGACCCAAGCGGCGCGCGCGCGCAAAACGAGCCGCTGCGCTGCGCCTGCGCAGGGCCGCGCGCAACCGCTGCGCACCACCAGCGGCGACCAGCGCTGCCGCTCGTGCAAGCTACTGCCGACCCACTCCGGTCTCTCGCGCACGCTCTCCTCGTCCCCCAGGCTTTCGCGGTCCCCGCGCCATAGTAGGCGGCCGGCAAGAGGTGGGGGCGCGGCTCGCGCTTCGGGTCGCACAAGCGACCCGCCTCGGTGCTGCGGCGCGCCGTGCGCACTTCGCGGTCGTGTGTGGTTCGGTCGTCTCGTTCGGCGACTGCCTCCCCGCTACGCTGAGCGCGTGGTTCCCGAGATCGGGATCGGCCCGCTCACGCTGCAGACCTTCGGTCTTGCGATGGCCGCTGGCTTCGTCGCCGCGGCCGCGGTCGCAGCGCGGCGCTTCGCCGAACTCGGCCGCTCCCCCGAGTTCGCGTGGGAGCTCGCGGTCGCCGCGCTGGTTGGGGGCATCGTCGGCGCACGCGCCTACTACATCGTCGAGCACTGGGACGAGGCGAAAAGCGATCTGCTCGGTCAGATCTTCTCGGGCAGCGGGCTGGTCTGGTACGGCGGGCTCGCCGGTGGGGCGCTCGCCGCGCTCGTCTGGGCCGCAGTGCGGCGCGAGCTCGGCGTCTGGCTGTTGGGCGCCGTCGCCGCGCCGCTCGCGCTCGGCCAGGCGATCGGTCGCATCGGCTGCCAGCTCTCGGGCGACGGCGACTACGGCGTGCGCTCGGACCTGCCTTGGGCGATGGCCTACCCGGACGGCACCGTGCCCACCAGCGAGCGCGTGCATCCCACGCCGATCTACGAGACGCTGGTGCTGGGGTTGACGGCCGCGCTGCTGTGGCGGCTGCGCGATCGCCTCTCGTCGGCGGCCCTGTTCGGGCTCTACCTGGCGCTGTCCGGCCTCGGCCGTTTCCTCGTCGAGTTCGTGCGTCGCAACCCCGAGGTCGCCGTCGGCCTCACAGCCGCGCAGCTGATCGCACTCGCCCTGACCGTGTCAGGGCTCGCCCTGCTCGCCCGCGAGCTTGCGGCGGCGCGGTGCGAACGCGCCTCGCTGGCGAGCCGCTGACCCGCAAGCGGCCGACACCGCCGCCATCGCCACGAGCGTCGCGGCGACGGTGGCCCCGGTTGCGGTGTCGAGCATCCAGGCGAGCGCGAGTCCCGACCACGAGCCGACGATCGCAACGGCAGGCGCCGCCCACAGCGCGCGCCGCAGACCACGCGCCAAGGGGTGCACCGTCACCGCCGGCGCCACCACCAGCACCAGTGCGAGCACTCCGCCGACAGTGCTCGCCGCCACCGACACAGCGAGCAGCGTCACCGCGAGCGAGAGGAGACGCAGCCGCCCAACCGCGATCCCCGCTGCGTGAGCCCAGCGCGCGTCAGCGAGCGCGGCGACGAGGTGGCGTCCCGCACGCGCGAGCACTGCCGCTGTGGCGGCGAGCGCCGCAGCGGCGAGGAAGATGTCGGCGGTCGTCGTCGCCAGCGGATCGCCGAACAGCAGCCGCTCGGGCCGGAGCCCGCTAGCGCTCGCCTGGGTCGCGAGCGCGCCGACAGCGAGAAAGAACGTCGCCGTCGCCGCAATCGCAGGACCGCGGCCCGCGGCCGGCGCCCGTAACGCGACCAAGAGAACCAGCGCGAACACGAGCGCGCTCGCCACGGCTCCCGCCGCCAGCGGTGCACCGATCGCCGCCGCCAACGCCAGGCCGGGAAGCAGCCCGTGGGAAGCAGACTCGGCAGCGAACACCGTGCGCTGCCCCAGCGCTAGCCAACCGGCGGCGCCAGCGGTGGCCGCGACGAGCGCCAACTCCAGTCCGGCGGCCGCTAGCGGCTGCGCGACGAGGCTCGCAGCGGGCAGCGCCGCGACAGGGTCGCACGTCGCGCTCATCGCTCCCCGTGGCCCGAGTGCCGGTGAGGCGCTGCGGCGGCGACCGCGCGACCGCTGCCCTCAATGACGAGCGCCTCGCGACCGAACGTTGCCGCCAGCGTTGTCGCCGTCAACGCACGCTCCGGTCGGTCGAACGCCAGCTGGCGACCGTTCAGGCAGAGGACGCGATCGAACCGCCGCGCCGAAGCGAGATCGTGAGTCGCGACGACCAACCCGTGGCCTTGCTCGCGCAGCGACAACAAGAGCTCCTCGAGCTCGCCCGCGGCGGCCGCGTCGACAGCAGCGAACGGCTCGTCGAGCACCAGCAGCGGCGATCCTTGGGCGAGCGCACGCGCCAGCAGAACGCGCTGCTTCTGACCGCCTGACAGCGCTGCGAACGGCGCGTCGCGAAGCTCGGCGAGCCCGACAGCGGCGAGCGCCGCGTGCGCTGCACGGCGGTCGCCGCGGCGCGGGGGACGCCACAGCGAGCGTCTGGCGAGCGTGCCCATCAGCGCGACGTCGAACGCACTGAGCGGAATGTCGCTGCGCGGCCGCGAGTCCTGCGGCAGATAGGCGGGCCGGTGGGTGGTGCGTACCGTGCCGGCGAGCGGCGCGAGCTCGCCGGCGAGCGCGCGCAAGAGAGTGCTTTTGCCGGAACCGTTCGGTCCGATCACAGCTACTGCGCTGCCGGGTTCGACCGTGAAGGACACGTCGCGCAGCACCGGGCGCCCTGCGTAACCGAACGTCGCGGCGGCGACCTCCACGAGCGGCTGGCGGTGGGAGGGCGCCGCTGCCGCGCTCCCGCTGGCGTCGGCGCGCGCGGCGGCGGGCGTCGGGGGCCGGGCAGCGCTAGCGCCGGTGTCGTTAGCGGCAGCGGGGCGTGGGCAGCGGCTCGCCGGCACGGCCGTCACCCCCAATGCGCGGGTGCCGCCGCGGTCGCACCACCCTTGCTCCGCACGGTCGCCAAAGCGACGGTCGCGGCGTACACCGCGACCGCGACGAGCGCGACGACGGGGCCGGGCGGGAGGTCCAAGGCGAAGGCGATCGCCACGCCGAGCGCGCCGCTCGCCGCCGCGGTCAGCGCTGCCAGCGGCGCGAGCGCGCGAACGCTCGCGCGCACCGCCAGCACGGCGGCCGCCGGCAGGGTGGCGAGCGCCGGTGCCAGAAGCGACCCGAGACTGGGAAGCACAGCGCCGATCGCCGCTGCGATCGCGACCAACCCGGCGCTTCTGAGGGCGACGACCGGCAGACCGAGCGCGGCGGCCGCACGCGCGTCCCAGGCGATCGCAAGCCACGCGTGGCGCAGAGCGAGGTGGAGTGCGAGCGCGACGAGTGCGACCACCGCAAGCAGCAAGCGGTCGCCGCTGCCGGTCGCGAGCACGGAGCCGAAGAGCAGCGCTTCGAGCCCGACCCCGGACGGGGCGAGAATCCCCGCCGCGATCACGCCCAGCGCGAAGGCAGCAACCACCGCGAGCGCCGTGGCCGTGTCGGGCACGGGCCCGCCGCGCAGACTGCGCCGTGAACCCGCGAGCGCACCGACGGCCGCGCCGTAGAGCGCGGCCACAGCGGCGCCCGCGAGGGCGATCGGTGCGCCGAGCGCAGTCGCTGCGACAGCGGCGGGAAACGCGAGGCTCGCGGCGGCGTGAGCGAAGAAAGCGGCTCGCCACAGCACCGCCCAGGCGCCGAGCGCGCCGAGGGCGGCGCCGCCGAGAGCCGCGGTGAGCGCCGCGTCGCGGGCCAGGGGATCGGTCAGCAGCGAGACCTGCGCCGCGAGCGGAAGGCTCGCTTGGGCGTGGAGTGCGGTCGCTGCAAAGAGCATCGGCGGATCGCTCGGCTGGCGCGTTCGGGTCGAGACGCGCTCGCTGTCGTCGCCCGGTCCGAGCGCGAGCGGTCGCGAGCGCAGCAACTGAGAACGATTTTCATTATCGCACGTCACGGCTGCCGCCAGCCGCGAAGCTCGCTCCCGCTGGCCTCGCTGCACTGCGAAAGGCGTGGGCGGCATAATCGGCCCACTCCGCGCGCCAGGCAGCGCGCTTGCCGCGCTGCCCGTGCGACCGCTCGGACGAGCGGTGTGCGCTACGCCCGCCCGCGACGGACCGGCGCGGCGCGGGGCGAAGCGGCCGAGGCGATGAGCGAACGAACCACAACCGACAGCGACTCTGCGACGCAAGCGGCGAGCGGCGGCCAGCTGCCAGCGCAGGTCTGGCCGCTCGGAACGCGCGTCAACGCCGCCGGGAGGATCGAGATCGGGGGTTGCGACCTCGTCGAGCTGGCGCGCGAGTTCGGCACCCCCGCCTACGTCTACGCCGAGGACGACATGCGCGTACGCGCCCGCTCCTACCTCGCAGCGTTTCGCGCCCGCACCGACCACTTCGATGTGATCTACGCCAGCAAGGCGTTCCCGTGCACGGCCGCGTACGCGCTCTTCGCCGCCGAGGGTCTGGCTTGCGACGTAGCCTCGGGCGGCGAGCTGTTCCTCGCGCTGCGCGGCGGTTTCGATCCGGCGCGCGTCTACATGCACGGCAACAACAAGACCGAGCGAGAGCTCGCCTACGCGCTCGAGCAGAAGGTCGGCACGATCGTCGTCGACTCGTTCGACGAACTCGACCGCCTTGAACGGCTCGCCCGCGGCTCCGGCCAGCGCGTGATGCTGCGCGTCACCCCCGGCTTCACCGCTGAAACCCACCGCGCGATCCAAACCGGCCAGGTCGACTCGAAGTTCGGGTTCGGGATCGCCGACGTCGAGCGCGCCGCCGAACGCTGCCGTGAGATCGGGCTCGATCTACGCGGCCTGCACGCGCACATCGGCTCGCAGATCTTCGACCTCGAGGCGTACGAGCGGCTCGCCGAGGTGCTCGCCGCTCTCGGCGAGTGGCCGCTGCTCAACCTCGGCGGTGGGCTCGCGATTGCCTACACGCGCGAGCAGACCCCGCCGCCGGTGGACGAGTACGTCGACGCCTTGCTGCGCCGCGCACCCAAGGGCGTGACGGTGCTCTGCGAGCCAGGGCGGTCGCTGGTCGGCAACGCCGGTGTCACGATCTACACCGTTGGGACCGTCAAGCGCATCCCCGGCGTTCGCACCTACGTGGCGGTCGACGGCGGGATGTCCGACAACCTCCGGCCGATGCTCTACAACGCCCGCTACGAGGCCGAGCTCGCCGACCGGCCCGGCCGCGGCGGCGAAGCGGTGACGGTCGCGGGGATGCACTGCGAGTCAGGCGACATCCTCGTCCGCGATGTTCATCTCGACCGGCCGAAGCCCGGCGACGTGCTCGTGATCCCGGCCACCGGCGCTTACGGCCACGCGATGGCCAACAACTACAACGCGGTTCCGCGCCCGCCGGTGATCTTCTGCAAAGACGGCGACGCCCGCGTGGTCGTCCGCCGCGAGACGTACGAGGATTTGGCCCTACGTGACGTCGGTTGAACACGAGCGTTTCGGAGTCGGTCTGCTCGGTCACGGCACCGTCGGCGGTGCCTTCCACCGCCTGCTGACCGAGCGCGCCGACGCGGTCGCGGCGCTCACCGGCAAGCGCCCGGTGATCGCTGGGGTCCTCACGCGGTCGCAAGGCGACTTCGACGAAATCCTCGCTGGCAGCGACACCGTCGTCGAACTGATCGGCGGCATCGAACCCGCCCGCACCTACGTGCTGCGCGCGATCGAGGCCGGCCGCCACGTCGTGACGGCCAACAAACAGCTGCTCTCGCAGCACGGTGACGAGGTTTTCGAAGCGGCGCGCGAACGCGGTGTGCAGGTGCGCTTCGAGGCCGCGGTGGCGGGTGTGATCCCGGCGATCCGCGTGATCTCGGAGTCGCTTGCCGGCGCGCACATCGAGCGCGTGCACGGGATCGTCAACGGCACCACCAACTACGTGCTCACCGAGATGGCGCGCACCGGAGCGAGTTACGAGCGCGCGCTCGCCGAGGCGCAGCGACTGGGCTACGCCGAGGCCGATCCGACCGAGGACGTTTCGGGCAAGGACGCCGCCGCGAAGATGGCGATCCTCGCGCGCCTTGCCTTCAACGCGCGCGTGCGCCTCGACGACGTTCGCTACGAGGGGATCGAGCGGATCACGCCCGACGACATCGCCTACGCCCGCGAGCTCGGTCTGTCGCTGAAGCTGATCGGCTCGGCGGAGCGGATCGACGACGGACTTGCCGTGATGGTGTACCCGGCCTTCCTCTACCGCGACCACCCGCTGGCGAGCGTCGACGGCGCCTTCAACGCCGTGACGATCGAGAGCCCTGCCATAACCGAGATCACGCTCTCGGGACCGGGTGCCGGCGGCATCCAGACCGCTTCGGCGGTGCTCGGCGATGTCGTCTCGACGATGTTGCCGGCCTCGGCGCGCACGCCGCCGCCGCGCGCGGTGAAGATCGTCGACGACGTCGAGTTCTCCTTCTACCTGCACATGGAGGTGGCCGACCGCCCCGGCGTGCTCGCCGCGATCGCCGACGTGCTCGGGCGCAACGGGGTGTCGATCAAGTCGGTGGTGCAGCGGGGGCTGGGCGACGATGCGCGCCTCGTGATGGTCGTCCATCCGGTGCTCGAGTCCCGTTTCCGTGCTGCTGTCGCCGCGATCGCGCGGCTCGATGTGGTGCGCGGCGAGCCGCGCGTGATCCGGGTGATCGAAGAGACATTCGAGGCGCCGAGCGGTGCGTGAGGTAACACGCGGGCGGGGCGAGAGGCGTCGGCAGGCGGGGGGAGCCGCGCGGTGAGCCTCTGGCGTTACCGCGACAGGCTGCCCGTCGATCCGCTCGTCACGCTCGGCGAGGGCGACACCCCGCTCGTGCCGGCGCCGGCTTTGTCGGAGTGCACCGGCTGTCGCGTCTTTCTCAAGCTCGAGGGCGCCAACCCGACCGGCTCGTTCAAGGATCGCGGCATGACCGTCGCAGTGTCGGCGGCGGTGCGCGAGGGCGCTCGTGCCGTGGTCTGTGCCTCGACCGGCAACACCGCCGCTAGCGCCGCCGCCTACGCTGCACGCGCCGGCTTGCGCTGCGCCGTGATCGTTCCCGAGGGCAAGATCGCGACCGGCAAGCTCGCCCAGGCGCTGATGCACGGGGCGCGCGTGATCGCGCTGCGCGGGAACTTCGATCGTGCGCTCGAGCTCGTGCGCGAGCTCGTCGACCGCCACCCGATCGCGCTCGTCAACTCGATCAACGAGTTCCGCCTCGAAGGGCAGAAGACGGGCGCGTTCGAGGTCGTCGATCAGCTCGGCGAAGCACCCGACGTGCTCTGCATACCGGTCGGCAACGCCGGCAACATCACCTCGTGGTGGCGCGGTTTCCGCGAGCTCGGCGTCGCGCCGCAGATGCACGGCTACCAGGCCGAGGGGGCGGCGCCGCTCGTCCACGGCCACCCGATCGCCGAGCCCGAGACGGTCGCCTCGGCGATCCGCATCGGCAACCCCGCCCGCTGGGAGGAGGCGATGGACGCGATCACCAGCTCGCGGGGCCACGTGCGCGCGGTCAGCGACGACGAGATCCTCGCCGCCTACCGCTTCCTTGCCGCGCGCGAGGGCGTGTTCTGCGAGCCGGCGTCGGCAGCGTCGGTCGCCGGGCTGCTGCGCTACGGGGCGGAAGGAACCGTGGTGTGCGTGCTGACCGGCCACGGGCTCAAGGACCCCGACACCGCGATCGGCAAGGCGGTCGGTGTCGTGCCGTGCGAGCCCGAGCTTGCGGCACTCGAGCGCGCCGTGCTCGGCGACGACGGTGAGTCGGACGCAGAGTGATGGCGCTCCACCGCAAGCGGGTAGTGCGCGCCCACGCGTCGAGCGCCAACCTCGGCGCCGGCTACGACGTGCTGGCAGTGTCGTTGTCGCCGGTGCTCGAGCTCGAGGTCGAGGAGACCGGCGCCTTCTCGGTCGAGGCCGATCTTCCCGACGTGCCTCTCGATCGCACGAACCTCTGCGTGCAGGCGTTTGAGCGGCTCCATCCCGCCGACCGCTTCGCGTTCCGCATCCGCTCGCAGATCCCGCCCGCCGCCGGCCTCGGCTCGAGCGCCGCCGCGATCGTCGCCGGCTTGGCGGCCGCCGACCACATGTTCGAGCTCGACGCCGATCTCTTCGCCCTCGCCACCGAGATCGAGGGGCATCCCGACAACGTAGCCGCCGCCGTCTACGGGGGCTTTGTCGTGTGCGGACCTGAGCGCGTGGCACGCGTCGCGCCGCCGCCCGAGCTCGAGGCGGTGATTGCGATACCGCCGCAGACGGTGCCGACCGCCGCTGCGCGGCGCGCGATCCCGGCCGAGATCCCGCTCGCCGACTGTGTACACAACATCGCCGCTACGGCCCAGCTGGTGCTCGGGCTCGAGCGGGGCGATCTATCGCTCGTGGCTGCCGCGCTCGCCGATCGCATCCACCAGCCGCGCCGCCAGCACCTCTACCCACGCTCGCTCGAACTGGTCGCCGCTGCGCGCACGCTCGGCGCGCTCGGGGCGACGATCTCGGGGGCGGGCCCCACCGTCCTGCTTTGGTGCGAGTGGCAGCAGACCGGGCGGGTGGTCGAGCGGGCGCGGGCGCGCTTTCCCGACTTCGACGTGCGCCGCGTCAACTTCAGCGACCACGGCGTCGACGTGCGCGCGCTCTGACGGCAGCGCCCGCGTGCGATACGCGCCCTACCGGCGCGCGAACTCGATCACGTGCTGGTAGGTCGGACGGTTGGTCCAGGCCATCGTGTTCGGGATCAGCCCCGGTGTGAAGCGGATGCGCGGTGCCTCGGCGAGCCACTTCGTCGGGTCCGATCCGCGGCTCTGGGCAAGGCGGGCGGTCGCGTGGGCGAAAGCACGCCACAGCGTCGCGGCGCAGCGGCGGACGTTGCCGCGCCCGCAGAAGCTGACCGAGAACCGGCCGCGCACGCGGCGCCCCAAGAGCGTCCGGAGGTCCTTGTCGAGGTACGACCACCAGCCGCCGCCGAAGCCCGCCGATTCCCCGATGCCGACGGTGCGCGCGAGCTGGTCGACGAGCGCGCTGCCGAGCCTGTCGGCCATCGCTGCCCGGGCGATGAGCGGCCACGCCTCGTCGAGGATCGCGCGTCCCGGCGAGTCGACGTAGCCGTCTCGGTCGCGATCGATCACCGGTCCGCCGGCGCGCGCGAAGGCGTCGACCAGCGCTGCCGCGCGCTCGGCGAGCGCGTCGGGCGCCTTGCCCTTGCGCATCACGGCACGGATCGTCGGCCATATCCGTGTCGCCCGGAGGTCTTCGGTGGCGGCGCGGTTCATGATCGCCACGACCTGCTCGATCCGTGGCCGCCGCGGCCAGCGGTCGAACATCTCGACGCGGTGCACCGAGCCGTAGTGCTCGTCGTCGCCGTGCATGAAGCCGGGCGCCGACTGGTTGTTCCAGTTGAGCAAGAGACCGCCCGGTCCGCCGACGTCGTGGGGATGCTGGCGCCACGAGAGAAACCCGCGCCACTCGAAGCGGCCGTCGCCGAGCGTCGGCAGCCGCCGGTCGAGGCCGCGCGCGCGGACCGGCAGGCGGCCCGACGAGAAGTAGGCGGTCGCGCGCCGCGACGCCCATCCCCAGTTGAAGGTGAACTCGAAGCGGTTGGCGATCTTGAAGAAGCGCTCGGGCGTCGTCGCGCGGCCCTCGGTCATTGCTTTCAGAGCCATCAGGTTGAGACCCTCGCGGCCGCGGGTCGAGCGCCGGCGTGCGAGCGCCACCGGGCGGCCGCCGAGCGTCGCGGTGCCGATCACCGGCCCGTGCACGGTGGTCATGAACGACACGTCACGCCCGGCGAGCTTGCCGGCGTAAAAGCGGCCCATCGCCCGGCACTTGCCCTTGTACAGGTAGTGCGTCGACGTGCGCGTCGGGCGCGAACCGTCGGGCTCGCACAGCCGCTCGATGTAGACGTCGCGCACATCGTGCCCCGCCGACGTGAGGCTCCACGCATAGTCGCGGGTGCGGCCGATCAGCATGTAGAGACCGAGACCAGCGGCCGCGATGCCCTGGGCGTGGATGCCCGGCCCGCGCAGCTCCTGCTGGTAGACGATCTCGGGATAGAAGTAGCCGAGTTGCGGACCTTGCACAGCCAGGGTGCGACGGCTCGCCGACCGGCTAGGCGACACGAGCAGCCAGTTCGACATCCGCCGGCGCGGCGGGTCGACGGCGCTGCTGCGTGCCCGAGCAGGGGCGAGCGGACCCTGACGCGCGTCGATCAGCTGCACCGACCCGGGGTCGAGCGTCACCGAGCCGCGGATCCGGCCGCCCGTCAGCGGGCCGTAGCCGAACCGCCGGCGCGTCGTCGTCGGCGACTCGGGGTCGACCGCCAGCATCAGGTCGTCGAAGATGCGCTTGCCGCGGCTCTTCCCGTAGCGGCGCTCGAGCGCCGCGGCGAGCATCGCGTTGCGGTACTCGCTGCCGCCGCCGGCGCCGAAGATCGAGCCGATGAAGGCGGTCACGGCGATGCCGTCGTAGACGGTGAACTCCTTGCCGTCGGGGAACCCGCCGTGGGCGCGGAACCAGTCGTTGATGCCGCGCACGTAGTCGCTGCCGTCACGCAACAGCTGGCGGCCCTCGCGTCCGTAGGTGCGCAAGATCAGGTCGCGCTGCTTTCGCACCAGCGCTTCGGCTTGGGCGCTCGGTTCGAACGGCGTGGCGCTGGTCACAAGCGAGAAGGCGTCGACGCCGGGGATGTCGAGGATCGCCGCCCGCGCCGGCCAGCGGCCGAGCTGGAGCAAAAGGCGCCGGTCGCGCGCCATCACCCAGCCGGCGCCGTACATCAGAGCCGAGCGGGTCTTGCCCGTTATGTGCGGGATCCCGTAGGCGTCGTAGACGATGCGCACGTCGGGGTTCGGCGTTGGTTCGACGCGCGTCGCGCCGACCGGCCGGAAGTCCATCGGCAGGTAGTAGCGCACGACATCGGCGCGGGTGACGCGGCCGCGCAGGTAGGTGAGGGCGTCGTAGAGCGGAAGCTGGTCGGTCGACTCGTCTGTGGTCGGCAGACCGCCGTAGTTGCCCGGCGGCAGGATGTAGCGCGCGAAGTCGCTCGCCGCCGCGGCGCTGCCGCCGCCGGCGAAGAAGGCGCAAACGGCTAGCGCCGCCGCCACCACCGCCGAGCGCCACCGGGCCGAGCGTCGGCACAAGCGTGCGTAGGGAGCTCGCCTCTGTCGGTCGTTCGCTTCCCGCGCGGCGGTCGTCATCGCGTCTTGCTCCTCCCTCCCCGGTGCGTGTAGCGCAGCGAGCGCGTGGCAGGTGGGCCCCGCCTCGCTACGCAGTAGCTACCACGGCGCTGACCCTACCGCTTGCACACGGTCCTGTCGAGACCTCGCCGGCCAGCGGGTGCTGTTCGCAGTGCAGTGCCTCGGCCGTGCCCGCGCCGCGGTCACTCGCCGGCGAGCGCGAGGGCGGGGAAGCGGTCGTGCCAGGGCGCAGCGCGCTCGACCTGGCCGGCGAGCGAGAGCAACAGCTCTTCGCCGGCCGGCGGGCCGATCAGCTGCACCGCCAAAGGCAAGCCGTCGTCCCCTTGGTAGAGCGGCAGCACGATCGCCGGCTGGCCGCTGATGTTGCACACCGCCGTGAACGGCGTGAACTCGCCCGACTTGCGGAACTCGCCCCAGGGATCGTCGCTTGTCGGGTCGATCTCTTCGATCGCCACGGGCCGCTTCGCGAGCGCCGGCGTGAGCAGGGCGTCGTGGCGGTTCTCGCCGAAGAACAAGAGCGACACGATCGCCCGCGCCGCGCCCTGCAGCTCGAGCAGAGAGAGGAAGAAGTCGATCCCCGAGCCCTGGCGCGAGCTCTCGTAGACCGCGAGCGAGAGCTGCTCGATCACCTCGGGCCCGATCTCGCGACCACCGATGCGCTGACCGAGCTCGATCAGCGCCGCGATCTGCGTGCCGAAGATGCGCGTGAAGGTGGGCAGAAGATCGACCTCCCCCCACGGCGGGTCGACCTCCAAGACCTCGTGACCAAGCTCGCTGAGAAGGTCGGCCGCGCGGCGCACCGCGTCGAGCGCCATCGGGTCGACCTCGGTGGGGAGCGGCGGCTTGGTGACGACACCGATGCGCAGCCGCTCGGGATCGCGCTCGGCGGCGGCGGCGAAGGTCCCCCGAGGCGGCGGTGCCCAGCTGGCGTCGCCCGGCTCGTAGCCTGCGAGCACGTCGAGCAGCATCGCCGTCTCGCGGACGGTGCGCGTCAGAACGCCGTCCTGGACGAGGAAGTCGTCGCCCTCCTCGGGTCCGCGCGAGATACGCCCCCGGCTCGGTTTCAAGCCGACGAGCCCGCAGCAGGCGGCAGGGATGCGGATCGAACCGCCGCCGTCGTTGCCGTGCGCGACTGGCACCATGCCGGCGGCGACCGCGGCGGCGGCGCCGCCCGACGAGCCGCCCGGGGTGCGCGCGAGATCCCACGGGTTGCGCGTTGGCCCGAAGCGCCGGGGACCGGTGACGGGCAGGATCCCGAACTCAGGCATGTTCGTCTTGCCCATCACCACGAAGCCGGCCTCGCGCAGGCGGCGAACCAGGAAGGCGTCGTGGTTCGGCTTGTAGTCGCCGAAGAGATCGGAAGCGAACGTCAGCCGCCAGCCCGCGACGGCGACGTTGTCTTTGATGGCGATCGGCACGCCGCAGAACGGGCGTGGATCGCCCGGCTTGATCGCGCGCGCCTCGGCGGCGGCGCGGTCGGGGTCGATCAGCGTGAAGGCGTTGATCTGCGGTTCGACGCGATCGACCTGCTGCAGACAATCCTCGAGCAGTTCCTCGGCAGTGACCTCGCCGCTGCGGACAAGCTGTGCGAGCTCGTCGGCCGGGCGCAAGCTGAGCTTCGCCATAGCGCGCGCAGCCTAGCGTTTGGTGCGGGCAGGTGCTGTGCGCTTCGAACTGGCCGCGTGGCCGCTGTCGGCGCTGGCAGCCGCGCCCTCGTTCGTCGACGGATCGCCCGCCGCGCCGCTGCCCTCAGCGAGCTCGCGCCGCAAGGCACGCAGTCGTCGCACCGGCGCCTCGAAGTCGATGCGGCGCGCAAGCTCGACCGCAAGATCGACGTAGTCGACGCCGAGATCGGGGGCGTATTCGAGGATCGAAATGCCCCGTTCGGCCGACTCCGCGTAGCGCACCGAGCGGCGGATGATCGCGTCGAATACCTTGCCGCCGAAGCTCTCGCGCAGCTGGGCGAGCGCCTCGCGGGCGTGGACGAGACGCATGTCGGCCATGTTCAGGACGACGCCGACCCAGGCGAGCTCCTCGTTCAAGTTGTCGCGCGCCAGCTCGACCACTTCGAGCGCCTGTTCGACGCCTTGCAGCGAGAAGTACTCGGCGGCGCTCGTCACCAGCGCGTAGTCGGCTGCGACTAGCGCATTGACGGTCAAAAGGCCGAGCGAGGGCGGGCAGTCGACGAGCACCAGGTCGTAGCTTCGGCGCAGGTCCTTGAGGGCCCGCCGCAGCATCAGCTCGCGGCCCATCTTTCCGCTCAACACGATCTCGGCCTCGGCGAGACCGAGGTTGGCCGGCAGCACGTCGCCGTGGACGGCGTCGCGCGCCTTGGCCTGGCCGGTCAACACCTCGCCCACGGTCGGCTGGGCGTCGGGCGGGACGTCGAAGTAGTCCGACAGGTTGCCCTGCGGGTCGAGGTCGACGCACAGCACGCGGGCGCCGCTACGGCGGTAGCAGTCGGCGAGCGTGCGGACCGTCGTCGTTTTGCCGGTACCGCCCTTCTGTGAGAGGATCGTTACGACTTTCGCCATCGCTCCGAGCGCGCTCGCAATTGTGCCGACCCTAGCGCTCCGCGGCGGGTCGCGGCGCCAGCTGCAGCGAAAAGGCCGCTGGTACCCTTTGCTGGCCCCGCTGTCCGCGCAGGAAAGCCAGCGGGAGGCCTCCTCCTCGATGAACGTCAGCGCAAGAGACAAGGCCCCCCGCGGGCTGTACGACGCGGCATACGAGCACGACGCTTGCGGCGTCGCGTTCGTCGCACGCCTGCGCGCGCCCGCTTCGCACGAGGTGGTCGAGCGCGCGCTCGAAGCCCTCGAGCGGCTCGAGCACCGCGGCGCCGCTGGCGCCGACGCCGAGACCGGCGACGGTGCCGGGATCCTTCTGCAAATACCCGACGCTTTCCTGCGCGCCGAGCTGCCGTTCGAGCTGCCCGCGCCCGGCCGCTACGGCGTCGCGATGTGCTTCCTGCCGCGCGATCCAGACCGCGCCGAGCAGGCGCGCGCCGTGTTCGAGCGAACCGTCGCCGACGAGGGTCAACACGTGCTCGGCTGGCGCACCGTGCCGGTCGACCTCGACGCGTGCGGCCGCTACGCGCGGGCTTGCGCCCCGCGCATCGAGCAGCTCTTCGTCGCCGCCGACGACAGCGTCGGCGATCAGGACGCTTTCGAACGCCGCCTCTACGTGATCCGCCGGGTGGTCGAGCGGGCTGGGATCGAGGGCTTGGCGATCCCGTCGTTCTCGTCGCGGACGGTCGTCTACAAGGGGATGCTGACCGCGCCCCAGCTGCCGCGCTTCTACGCCGACCTGCGCGACGCGCGCGTCGTGTCGCGGTTGGCGATCGTGCACTCGCGCTTCTCCACCAACACCTTCCCGAGCTGGGAGCTCGCCCACCCCTACCGCATGCTCGCCCACAACGGCGAGATCAACACCTTGCGCGGCAACCGCAACTGGATGCGGGCGCGCGAGAGCCAGCTTGCCTCGCCGCTGTTCGGCGACGACATCGAGAAGATCCGGGGTCTGCTCAGCGAGGATCTCTCGGACTCGGCGTCGCTCGACCGCGTCTTCGAGCTGCTGGTGCTGGGCGGCCGCTCGCCCGCCCACGCGATCACGATGCTGATCCCCGAGGCGTACGAGAAGCGGCCCGACACCCCGCCCGAGCTGCGTGATTTCTACGCCTACCACGAGTCGCTGATCGAGCCCTGGGACGGGCCGGCAGCGGTGGCGTTCACCGACGGGCGCGTGATCGGGGCGACGCTCGACCGCAACGGTCTGCGCCCGGGACGCTGGCTCGTCACACGCGACGGCTGGGTCGTCGTCGCCTCCGAGACGGGCGTTTTCGACTGCGATCCAGCGGACGTCGAAGCCAAGGGGCGCCTGCGCCCGGGCAAGCTGTTCTTGGTCGACCTCGAGGCCGAGCGCATCGTCCCCGACGAAGAGGTCAAGGGCGAGCTTGCACGGCGGCGCCCCTACGGCAAGTGGCTCGCCGAGCGGGTCGTCCACATCGACGACCTGCCTGACCGCAAGCCGCGCGTGCCGCGCGTCGAGCCGCTGCGTGCGCGCCAGCTCGCCTTCGGCTGGAGCGAAGAGGACCTGCGCGTGATCCTCGCACCAATGGCGCGCGACGGGAGCGAGCCCACCGGCTCGATGGGTAACGACACCGCACTCGCGGTGCTCTCCGACCAGCGTCCGTCGCTTTTCCGCTACTTCAAACAGCTATTCGCGCAGGTCACCAACCCGGCGATCGACCCGATCCGCGAGTCGGTCGTGATGAGCCTCAAGGCGTGCATCGGGCCGGAGGTCAACCTGCTCGACGAAACGCCCGAGCACTGCCACCAGCTGGTGATGCCCCAGCCGATCCTGCGTAACGGCGAGCTCGAGCGACTGCGCCAGGTCGACCACCAAGTCTTCTGGGCGCGCACCATCGACATCACCTGGCCGGTGGCGGACGGACCGGCAGGGATGGAGCGGCGCCTCGAGGAGATCTGCGACGAGGCGGCCGAGCTCGTGCGCCGCGGCGTCAACATCCTCATCCTCTCCGACCGCAACCTCGGTGCCGAGCGCGCACCGATCCCCGCCCTGCTTGCCACCTCGGCGGTGCACCACCGCCTAGTGCGCGAGGGGACGCGACTGCGCACCGGCCTCGTGGTCGAGACCGGTGAAGCTCGCGAGGTCCACCACATCGCCTGCCTGATCGGCTACGGCGCTGCTGCCGTCAACCCCTACCTGATGTTTGAGTCGCTCTCGACGCTCAAGCGCGAGGGCTGGCTCCCAGGCGACCTCGAACTCGACGACGCCGAGCAGCGGGTGATCAAGGCGATCGGCAAAGGCTTGCTGAAGATTCTCTCGAAGATGGGGATCTCAACGATCGCCTCTTACACCGGCGCGCAGATCTTCGAGGCGGTCGGCCTCGACCGGGAGCTAGTCGACCGCTACTTCACCGGCACACCGTCGCGCGTTGGCGGCGTCGGGCTCGAGGTGCTGGCGCGCGAAGCGCTCGACCGTCACGCTCGCGCCTACCCCGCCGCAGCATCCGAGCTCTTGCCTCACGGCGGGATCTACCAGTGGCGGCGCGACGGCGAGTTCCACGGCTGGAACCCCGAGACGATCGCCAACCTGCAGCACGCCGCGCGCCGCGAAGGGACGGTCGACGCCTACGAGCGCTTCGCTCGCTACGTCAACGAGGTGGCGCTGCCGCGCACGACGCTGCGCGGGCTGCTCCGGTTCCGCAGCGACCGCGACCCGGTGCCGCTCGAAGAGGTAGAGCCGGCACAGGAGATCCTCAAGCGCTTCAAGTCCGGCGGCATGAGCCTCGGTGCGCTCTCGCCCGAGGCGCACGAGACGCTGGCGGTGGCGATGAACCGCCTCGGCGGAAAGTCGAACACCGGCGAGGGCGGTGAGGACCCGGCCCGCTGGCGCGACGAGCGCCGCTCGTCGATCAAGCAGGTGGCGTCCGGCCGCTTCGGCGTGACCATCCACTACCTCGTCAACTCCGACGAGATCCAGATCAAGATCGCCCAGGGCGCCAAGCCCGGCGAGGGTGGCCAGCTGCCGGGCCACAAGGTCAACGACTACATCGCCAAGCTCCGCCACTCGACGCCCGGCGTCGGTCTGATCTCGCCGCCGCCGCACCACGACATCTACTCGATCGAAGACCTCAAGCAGCTGATCTACGACCTGCGCTGCGCCAACCCGCGCGCGCGGATCTCGGTCAAGTTGGTGGCCGAGGTCGGTGTCGGCACGGTCGCTGCTGGGGTCGCCAAGGCCAACGCCGACCACGTGGTTATCGCCGGCCACGATGGCGGCACCGGCGCGTCGCCGCTGTCCTCGATCCAGCACGCCGGCATCCCGTGGGAGATCGGGCTCGCCGAGACGCAACAGACGCTGTTGCGCAACGACCTGCGCTCGCGGATCCTCGTCGAGGTCGACGGCCAGATGCGCACCGGCCGCGATGTCGTCGTGGCCGCGATTCTCGGCGCTGACGAGTTCGGTTTCTCGACCGCGCCGCTGATCGCGCTCGGCTGCGTGATGATGCGTGTCTGTCACCTCAACACGTGTCCCGTCGGGGTGGCTACCCAGGACCCGGTGCTGCGCGAACGGTTCGCCGGCCAGCCCGAGCACGTCGTCAACTACCTGTGGCTCGTCGCTGAGGAGACGCGGCGGATCATGGCCTCGCTCGGCGTGCGCACGATGACGGAGCTGATCGGCCGCACCGAGCTGCTCGAGCCCGATCCCGAGATCGACCACTGGAAAGCGCGCGGGCTCGACCTGCGCCCGCTGCTCGCGGTGCCCAACAACGTCGACCCGCAGGCGCCGCGCTGCTGCACGGGCGGGCCCGACCCGCAGCTCGACGATCACACCGACCGCGAGCTGATCGCGGCGGCGCGCGAGGCGATCGACCACGCCCGTCCGGTGCGGCTCGAGCGCAAGATCCGCAACCCCGAGCGCACCGTGGGCGGCTTGCTGTCGAGCGAGATCGCGCGCGTGCGCGGCTTCGACGCGCTGCCCGACGGCACGATCGAGGTCGTGTTCGAGGGGTCGGCCGGTCAGAGTTTCGGCGCGTGGCTCGCCCCGGGCGTGACGTTCGTGCTCGAAGGCGACGCCAACGACTACGCCGGCAAGGGTCTGTCGGGAGGCACCATCGTGGTGCGGCCGCCAGCGACCGTGCCGTTCGCGCCCGAGCGCAACGTGGTTGTCGGCAACGTTGTGCTCTACGGAGCGACGTCGGGCAAGGCGTTTTTCCGTGGCCTTGCGGGCGAGCGCTTCTGCGTGCGCAACTCGGGGGCGATCGCCGTCGTCGAGGGGTGTGGCGATCACGGCTGCGAGTACATGACCGGCGGGCGGGTGGTCGTGCTCGGCCCCACCGGCATCAACTTCGCCGCCGGGATGAGCGGCGGGATCGCCTACGTGCTCGACGTCGACGGCCGTTTCCGCGAGCGCTGCAACACCGAGCTCGTCGGTTTCGACACGATCACGCCCGACGAGGCGCTCGAACTGCGCGGCTGGATCGAAGAGCACGAGAGGCGCACGGGCTCGACCGTCGCCCGCGCGCTGCTGGCCGACTGGGAGCGGCAGCTCGAGCGCTTCGTGAAGGTGATGCCACACGACTACAAGCGCGCGCTCGCCGAGCTTGCCGACCGCCGCGGCCGCCTGCCTTCCGAGCAGGCCGAGCCGCTCGCGGTGGGGGCGGTGGCAGCGAACAGCGACGGCCAGGGTGTGGCCGTCGCCGGGTCGGCCGCTGAGGGTGGCAGCGACACGGCGGGCCACGTGCCGGCCGGGAGCTGAGGCAAGCGACGATGGGCAAGCTTCGCGGCTTTCTCGAGTTCCCGCGCCGGGCTTTCGTCAAGCGCGACCCGCGCGAACGGGTGCGCGACTACGACCGCTACTTCGACCTGCCCGACGAGCAGACGTTGCGCGAGCAGGGTGGACGCTGCATGGATTGCGGCGTTCCCTTCTGCCACGAGGGTTGCCCGCTCGGCAACCTGATCCCGGATTGGAACGACCTCGTCTGGCGCGGGCGCTGGCGCGAGGCGCTGCAAAAACTCCACCACACCAACAACTTCCCCGAGTTCACCGGCGCGATCTGTCCCGCCCCGTGCGAGTCGGCGTGCGTACTCGACATCAACTCCGACCCGGTGACGATCGAGCAGATCGAGTTGGCGATCGTTACGCGCGGCTTCGAGGAGGGGTGGATCCAACCCGAGCCACCCGAGCAGCGCAGCGGCAAGACGGTCGGAGTTATCGGGTCGGGGCCAGCGGGTCTTGCGGTCGCTGCCGAGCTCAACAAGCGCGGGCACCTCGTTACCGTCTACGAGCGCGACGAGGGACCGGGCGGCCTGATGCGCTTCGGGGTGCCCGACGCCAAGCTCGAGAAGTGGGTGATCGACCGCCGCGTGCAGCTGCTCGAAGCGGAGGGGGTTCGCTTCGAGTGCAACTGTGACGTCGGTAAGGACGTCTCGGCCGATGAGCTGCGCCGCCACCACGACGCGCTCGTTGTCGCGATCGGTTCGCGTGTGCACCGCGAGCTCGAGGTGCCCGGTCGCGAGCTGCGCGGCGTGCACTTCGCAATGGAGTATCTCTACCAGCGCAACCGCGCCGTGGCGCGGCTGCAGGGACGACCGGCACGCGACGTGCCGCCGGGCGAGGAGATCACGGCGCGGGGCAAGCGCGTGGTGGTTGTCGGCGGTGGCGACACCGGCATGGACTGCATCTCCAACGCGCTGCGCGAAGGGGCGCGCGACGTGCTGATGCTCGACGTCTACCCGCCGCTGCCGCCGTCGGGGCGACCGCCAATGTCGCCGTGGCCGCTGCCGCCCAAACGCACTCCGACGACCTACGCTCTCGACGAGGGCGGCGAGCGGCGCTTCGGTTGCGAGGTGACCGAGATTCTCGGCGAGCACGGCCACGTGGTGGCGGTGCGCGGGCGCCGCGTCGAGGGCACGAGCTCGCGCAACCTGCGGCCCATCCCCGGCAGCGAGTTCACCGAGCCGGCCGATCTCGTGCTGATCGCGATCGGCTTCGCCCATCCCGAGCACGACGGCCCGGTGCGCGAGCTGGGTCTCGATCTCGATGCGCGCGGCAACGTGCGGGCACCGGTCTACGGCACGTCGGTCGACGGTGTGTTCGCGTGCGGCGACGCGCGCATCGGCCAGTCGCTGGTGGTGACAGCGATCGCCGAAGGGCGCCGCTGCGCACGCGTCGTCGACCGCTACCTCGGCGGGACCGGCGAGCTGCGGCGTCTCCCGGCAGAGGCACTGTTCGCCTACGAAGACGGCGACATCAACTCGCTGCGCCATCAGGCCGAGGTCGCTGGCACCGTTACGGTCGGCGAGGATTTCTGGGTCGGCCCGCGCGAGCGTCGCTGACGGCGGCCACAGGCGTGCCGCTCGCGGCGGCTGCGCCCGGCGCGGTCACGGCGACGGGCCGGGGAGACGGGGACGGCGCTGCTGCACCGTCCCCGCGTCCCGCTGCTTGCCCGGGACCCGGCCCTTTGGTCCCCCGCCGTCAGGCGACGGCGTCCTCGGGCGTCGACACGAGCCGCTCGGTCGACGCCGCTGTCTCCTCGCCTGCATAGCCCCCGTGGACGAAGAACAGCCGGTAGCGGCCGATGCGGATCTCGTCGCCGTGCACTAGCTCGGCGAGTTCGACCGGCTGGCCGTTCACGAACACACCGTTCAGCGAACGATCGTCGAGGATGCGCGCGCCCGCGCTGTCGACGTAGATCAGAGCGTGGCGGCGCGACACGGTGGGATCGTCGAGGCGCAGCTGCGCGGCGATCGAGCGCCCGATGCGCGTCCAGCCCTGTTGCAGGCGCACCCGTTCGATGCTGCCGTCATCGCTCTCGAATGCCAGGAAGCAGCCCTCCTCGCTTGCCAGCTCGTCGGCGAGGCGTTCGAGCCACTCCGGCCGATCGTTCGGCGCTTGCCTGTTACGTGTCCACGCTGCCGGCGTTTCGACGGTCGCTCCGAACGGATCGCGCGGATCGAAGAGCGTGTGACGGAACTTGCTCGAGCCGCACAGTGGGCAGGCCGGCAACTGCTCGCCCTCGTGCAGCGCGAGCAGGTACCCGCACCCCTCGCAACGGTAGGTACCCGCCTCGCGCAGCGGCTGCATAGATCGGTTAGCCATAACGCGATCCCTCGTTCTCCTTGCGTCTTTGCACCCCCTCGCCGCCGGTACTGCCAGCGGGGCACTCCTCTGGGTGTCTGGCCCTTTAGTTACCCATCCGGGCGCCGCTCTACACACCGCCCGTACACAGCAAGCAGCGGCCGTAGGGCGCGGGCAGGGAAGGAGCGTCCGCAGCGAGGGCGAAGCTTGCTGCATGCCCGACATCGCCCAACTGCTCGTTCGCCACAGTCTCGCCGCGAGCCGTCCAGCCGAGACGGTCTGCAGCGGGTGCGAGCGCACGCTGTTGACCGGTGAGCGCTGGCATCAGCTCGACGACAGCCGCACGCTGTGCGACCTCTGCTTCTCGCGCCTGCCGGAGGAGAGTCGCCAGGCCGTGCGCAGCGAGCGAGTGCGAGCGCTCGGCCGCGCGCTCGCGAAAAGCCCGTGCAGCCGCCGCTTCGCGCAGCGCGCCGCTTGATCGGCTAGCGGCGCGGTCGGCGACAGGCTGCGCTCGCGCCGGCGCCGGTAGCATCCAGCGCCGATGTCAGCGTTCACGGCGGCGACGACGATCACGGCAGAGCCCGCTCAGGTCTACAACTTCGTCGCCGATCTCGCCGCCTGGCCAGCAGTGGTCGACCACTTCGTTGCCGACTACCGGCTCGCGCGCGCCAACCCGGTCGGCCGCGGGGCCGCTGCCCGCTTCCAGGTGCGCTCCCCCGTCGGCAAGCCCTACGTCGAGCTTGACGTTTACTCGGCGGAGCGCCCGCGCGAGCTTTTGCTGCGCATCCGCTACGGGCGCGTGGGCCGCAACCGTGCGGTATGCGAGCTGCGTTTCGTTGCCGAGAGCACCGGCGTCACGCGTGTCGAGCTGCTGCTCGAGACCTACCCCGCCACGCGCTTCGACCGCCTGCGCGACGCGCTCTGCTCGCTGTGGCTGCGGCGGCGGGTCGCCGCCGCGCTCGAGCGATTGCGGATGGTGTTCGAGGAACCCCCTGCCGAACCGCTGCGGCGCGCTACCGTCGCGGGTCTCGAGCCCGACAAAGGCCCGCGCTTCGGCGCCCACGCCGGCGCCGACCCGGCGCTCGGTACCCGCTGGGCGGGCGAACGGCTCCGCGCCCGGGGCGCACGCGCGGCGAGTGCAACCGTGCCGCGCTCGCAGCGCGTGGACGGGTAGACTCCGGCGCCGCCATGCACGCCACGAGACGCCTCGCGTTGCTTTCGCTCCTCGCACTGGTCGCCGCTGGTGCCGCTGCCTGCGGCACCGACAAGGACAAAGTCGGAATCGAGGAGCCGGCCCGCGAGGGGCTGCGCTTGCCGGTCGCGGGACTCGACTACAACGTCTTCATCACGCGCCAGCTCAACCTGCGCATCCCGCCCGACAAGGACTACTACCGCGGTCCCGAGCAGCGGCCGGGCGAGGCGCTCTACGGCGTGTTCCTGCAGGTTTGCAACCGTGGCGAGCGTGCCGCCCGCGCGACCGACGACTTCGAGGTCGTCGACAACCAGGGCAACGTCTTCAAACCCACGCCGCTGCCGCGCAGCAACGCGCTCGCTTACCACGCGCGCACGCTGCAGCCGAACGAGTGCATTCCCGAAGAGGGCTCGATCGCCCAGCAGGGGCCGACGGCCGGAGCGATGCTGCTCTTCCGCCTGCCGCTCGCCAACACCGAGAACCGCCCGCTCGTGCTGGTGATCCGCCCGCCGGCGGGGGCGGGCGGTCCCGAGCGTCGCATCAAGCTCGACCTTTAGCCGAAGGCGAGGCAGCATAGGCGCGCGCTCGAGCTGCGTCCGGCGGTGACGGAGCCGTTTCGATCAAGCCGCGGCGTGGACCAGGCGGCGTGGCGGTCAAGCAGCGTCGGTGCTGGCGCCGCCGCTGCCGAGCAGCACGCGGATGACCGTCAGCACACTCTCGACGTCGGGCTCGAGCGCGCAGATCGCGTCGTTGTAGAGAAACGCCTCGCCGACGCGCACGATCAGGTAGGCGAACAGCGGCGGCGGCAGCGGCACGGTCAGCGCCGAGCGCTCGATCTCTTCACGTAGCAGCGCCTCGTAGGCGGCGACGAGGCGCCCCTGCACACCGCCGTGGCGGCGCGTCAGGATACGGAGAGCCGTCTCGGCGTCAGCTTCGAGAAAACGGCGCAGCGGCTCGGCTTCGGCGACCCAGCGCGTGTAGCGACGCGCCACCTCCAGGATCCGCCGCGCTCCGCGGCCGCGGGCACGCTCGACGGCGGTGCGGAAAAGGTGGTCGGCGAACGACCAGATCACGTCGGCGACGAGCTGCTCGCGGCTGCCCGCCCAGCGGTAGAGCGTGGGCCGGCTGACCCCGAGCTCGGCAGCTAGCGCGCGCATCTCGATGCGCCGCCCCTCGAGGTACCAGCTGCGCGCAAGCTCGAACGCGCGCACGTGACGCTCGGGCTCGCCAGCGAGCCACGAGCGGAAGAGCGGTGTGGGCGGAGGCGCCTGCGAGTACACACGCTCCCCCGCGCCTCCCCCGTTCGACATCGCCACCTTAGGATGAATCCTCGGTCGGACGCCACCCGAGCTCAAGGGCGCGGCGCAGAAAGTCGGCTGCCGTCGGAGCGGCTACGTCGCCGCCCGCACCTTGGCGGACGAGCAGCACGCAGAACGCCAGCACCGGCCTGCGGAGCGGTGCGTAACCGCAGAACCACGCGCTCAGCCGGGCGGGGTCGTCGCGCACCGACGGGGCTGTGCTGTCGGACGGCGGTCGGCTCGACAGCTCGGCAGTGCCGGTTTTTCCGGCGACACCGAGCGCGGGAAGCTCGGCACGGCGGCCGGTGCCGGTGGTGACGACGGCGCGCATCATCGTGCGCAGGGAGGCGGCGACGCTGCCGTCGAGCACCCGCCGGCGGCGCGGTGCAGCGGGCGTGATGTGCGGTTCGGCGCGCACGCCGTCGGCGGCAACGGCTTGGACCACGGACGCCATTCCGAGCGCCGAGGCGAGCACGCGGCCCTGGCCGATCGCGGTCGCCGCCACAGCCAGCGGCGTTGCGAGCTCGCGCGCCGGGGGCAGCGTGCTCGCCACCGCGCCCGGCACCGGCGGGCGGCGGTTGAAACCGAGCCGCTCGGCCATCGCCACGAGCCGAGCCGCGCCGAGCCGCACAGCGAGCGGCGCGAACACCGAGTTGCACGAGTGCGCGAACGCCTCGACGAGCGTGCCGCCGCAGAGCTCGTCGTAGGCGTTGCGGATCTCGACACCGTCGACGCGCGCGGAGCGGGCGAGCGGGAAACGGTCGCCGAGCTCGGCGACGCCTGCGGCCAGCGCGGCCGCGGCCGTGACGATCTTGAACGTCGAGCCGGGCGGCTGGGTGCCCGCCAGAGCGAGCCCGGCGAGCGCGCGCACCGCGCCGGTGCGCGCGCCGAGCACGGCGATCGCCCCGAAGCGAGCGCCGAGCGCCGCCACCGCCGCCCGTTGCAATCGCACATCGATGGTGGTGCGAAGCGGGGGCGCCGGGCGCGGTGCGCTGCGCGCGAGCACACGGCGGCCGGCGAGAAGCACACCCCCGGGCCGGCCCCGCAACCGTCGCTCGAACGCTGCCTCGAGCCCGCTGCTTCCGGTCGGCCAGTCGCGCGGGAAGCCGAGCGCGTAAAGGCGCTCGCGCACGCTCTCGGCGCTGGTCGCGGCGAGCATGCCGGTGACGGGCAACGCCGCGCCGCCGATTGGGTAGACGCGTGCTGTCGCCGGTCCGCTCGCGAGCGCGGTGCCGTCGCGGGCGAGGATCGGCGCCCGCGCCGGCGGCAGTTCGCGACGAGCGAGGCGCTCGCCGGGACGGAGCCCGGGGAAAGCCAGCTCGCTCGCCAGCACGACACGCCCCTCGCGCACGTGCACCGCGATCGCGCCCCGCACCGTGCCGAAGGCGCGGGTGCGGGCTACGACCGGCAGCGTGAAGCGGTCGCCCGGCGCCGGCTCGGGTTTTCCCGCGGCGAGCGCGACGAGCGTCGCCGTGCGCCACTGTTCGCCGAACACGGCGCGCACCTGCGCGAGCGTCGGCGGACGGCCGCTGCGCGGATCGATCGTCGTGCGCGCCAGCGCACGGCTGTCGCGGCGCTCGAGGGCGGCGGCGAAACGCTCGACGGTGGCAAGCTCCTCGCCGCCGTCGAGCAAGGCGGCGACGGCCCCCGCTAGTAGGGCCACCGCGGCTGCGGCCGCGACCAGCGCGAGCAGCCGACGCCGGCGCCGGGCGCGGCGCGCGCGAGGCGTGTCGAAGCGGCCGCCGCGCGGCGCAGAGGCGCCGCGGCGGCCGGGTGCGCGGTGGTTCCGCGTCTCGCCGTTGGGCGTCGCCAAGCAGGCGCGAGGTTACCCGTCGCGGCAGCGGGCGGCGTCACGTTGCCGTGGGGGAGCGTCGTCTGCGCTAGCCGTTCACGGGTAGCAGCGTCGGCGATGCTAGCCCTTCGCGAGTCGCAGCGCATGCAGCGCTAGCGCAACGCGTGAGCGGCTAGCGTGGCGTTCTGCCATGGCGGCTTGGGGGCGCAGTGCGAGGAGCACGAGCGGACAGCATGGGGCTGCTGCAGGTGCGCGCGCGGGGGGCGGGGCGGCGCGGTGAACACGGCCGACTGGATAGTGCTCGCGTTCGTCGCCGCGATGGCGGCGTTCGGCTACGCGCAGGGATTGATCGTCGGGATCTCTTCGCTCTTCGGCTTCGTCGGCGGCGCTCTCGCCGGCGCCAAGCTCGCTCCGCAGCTGCTGGCTGATCCCGCTTCTCCCTACGCCTCGCTGATCGCGCTGGCGGCCGCGGTTCTGCTCGGCGGTGTGGCGGCGGCGGTGCTCGAGACGCTCGCTGCCGAGGCGCGCCGGCGGATGCGTGGGGCGCTCGGTGTCGCCGACGGGGTCGGCGGCGCGCTGCTGCTCGCCGTGCTCGGGCTGCTCTTGGCGTGGATCGTCGGCACCGCGCTCGCCCGCTTCGACCGACCGCCCTCGCTGCGACAGGCGGTGCAGCGCTCGGCCATCCTCAGCTATCTCGGCGAGCACCTGCCGCGGCCGAGTTTCCTCCTCGAGGCCCTCGCCAAGCTCGACACGCTGCCGCGCATCCCGGCGCCGGATGTGGTCGTCGGCGCTCCCGACCCGACGCTGCTCCAGGACCCGGACGTGCAGCGGGCGGCCGGCAGCGTCGTGCGCGTGCTCGGCACGGCTTGCGGGCTCGGCAGCGAAGGTTCGGGCTGGCTCGCGCGGCCCGGCGTGGTGGTGACCAACGCCCACGTCGTCGCCGGTCAGGTCGACACCACCGTGCAGCTGCGCGGTGTCGGTATGCGCTACAGCGCCCAGGCGATCTGGTTCGACCCCCGCAACGACGTCGCGATCCTGTCGGTGCCGGCGCTCCAGAACGTCCCGTCGCTCGCGCTCGCGCCGCGCGTCGAAAGCGGGCAGGGAGCGGCCGTGATCGGCTACCCGCTGAACGGGCCGCTGACGGTGGGGGCGGCGCGGGTCGGCGGTACCTACCGGATGTCGCTCACCGACATCTACGAGCGCGAGCGGGTGGTGCGCTCGGTGCTCGCCTTCCGCGGCGAGGTGCGTCCGGGCAACTCGGGCGGTCCGCTCGTCGATGCGGCCGGCCGGGTGGTGGGGACGGTCTTCGCCGCCGCCCGCAACGGCTCGCAGAGCGGCGCCGCCGTGCCCAACGACGTCGTCCGTGCGGCGCTCGCGCGGGCCGCGGGGCCGGTCTCGACCGGGCACTGCTAGCGCCGCCCAGGAAGCCGCGGCGCGAGCGCGGCGAGCATCGCGGGCGCGGGACGCGTACCCTCTCTGCGCGATGAGCCGGCAAGGCAAGACGCTGGTGGTGGCCGAAAAGCCCTCGGTCGGGCGCGACATCGCCCGCGCCCTCGACGACCGCTTCGTCGAAGCGAAGGACGGCACCCATCTCGTCGGCGAGCGCTGGATCGTCACCTGGGCGATCGGCCACCTGGTGACCCTGGCCGAACCCGACGCCTACGACGCGCGTCTCAAGCGCTGGCGTTTCAGCGACCTGCCGATCCTCCCCGAGCGCTTCAAGCTCGTCCCCAATGACCCCAAATCGGAGCGCCAGCTGCGAGCGATCCACGAGCTGATGCGCTCCGACGAGGTCACCGAGATCGTCAACGCCTGCGACGCCGGCCGCGAGGGCGAGCTGATCTTCGCCTATGTCTATGAGACCGCCGGCGTCGACAAACCCGTGAAGCGGCTGTGGCTGAGCTCGATGACGCGCCAGGCGATCCGCGACGCGTTCGAGCATCTGCGTCCCGGCGAAGAGATGAAGCGGCTCGAGGCGGCGGCGCGGTCGCGCTCGGAGGCGGACTGGGTGGTGGGCATGAATGCCACCCGCGCGGCGACGATCAGGTTGCGCTCGGCGTTCGACGGGGCGGTGTCACTCGGTCGCGTGCAAACGCCGACGCTCGCGCTCGTCACGCGCCGCGAAGAGCAGATCCGCAACTTCGTGCCCGAGCCCTACTGGCTGATCGAGGCGACGTTCGTGGCGAGCGGCGAGCGCATCTACCGTGGCCGCTACCTCGGCGGCAAGCGCCTGGCGAAGGCCGAGGAAGCGCAGAAGATCGCCGACGCCGTGCGCGACCGGCGCGGCACGATCACCAAGCTCGAGAAGAGCGAGGAGCGCGAGCGCCCGCAGCTGCTCTACGACCTCACCTCGCTGCAGCGCCACGCCAACGTGCTCTTCGGTTTCTCGGCGCGCCGCACCCTGAACGCCGCGCAGCGCCTCTACGAAGAACACAAGGCGATCACCTATCCGCGTACCAACTCGCGCTACCTGACCGGCGACCTCGTCCCCGAGATCAAGCCCACCGCCGAGCTCGTCGGCCGCAACCCGCAGTACGCGCGCGCCGCCGAGTACGTCGTGTCCCTCGAGCGCCTGCCGTTGCAGCGCGTCGTCGACGACACCAAGGTCGAGGACCACCACGCGCTGATCCCGACGCGGGCCGAACACGACCTCTCGAAGATGGGACCCGACGAGCTGCGCATCTACGACCTCGTCGTGCGGCGCTTCCTCGCTGTCTTCCATCCCGACGCCGTTTACGAGCGCACGCGTGTCGAGACAACCGTCGCCGACCATGTCTTTCGCACCAGCGGGCGGCGGCTCGTCGAGGCGGGATGGAGGGCCGTCTACGGCGAGCAGATCGACGAGCCCGAGGGCGACGACGACAGCGGCGGCGACCAGCTTTTGCCGAAACTCGAGCAGGGCGAAGAGGTCGACACGCGCAAGGTCGACGTGCTCGAGAAGCAGACGCAGCCGCCGCGCCGCTACACCGACGCGTCGCTGCTCGCGGCGATGGAGACCGCCGGTCGCGAAATCGAGGATCCCGAGCTGCGCGAGGCGCTCAAGGACTCGGGGATCGGCACGCCGGCGACGCGCGCGGCGATCATCGAGCGGCTGATCGAGGTCGGCTACCTCGAGCGCGAAGGGCGCACGCTGCGCCCGACCGAGAAGGGCATGCAGGTGATCAAGCTGCTCGGCGACCATCCGCTCACCTCGGCGGAGCTCACTGGCGAGTGGGAGCGGCGGCTGGCGCTGATCGAGCGCGGCGAGGACACGCGGCCGGCGTTCATGCGCGACATCGCCGAGTTCACGACCAAGACCGTCGAGCAGCTCGACCAGCTCAAGAACGTCAAGATCGAGCGTGCCCGCCTCGGCCCCTGCCCGATCTGCGGGCGCGAGATCGTCGAGAACCGCCGCGGCTACTCGTGCTGGTCGAAGGACGATCCCGGCTGCGGGTTCGTGATCTGGAAGCGCAAGGCGGGCAAGACGCTGCCGGTCGACGTCGCCCGCGAGCTGATCGAGAGCTTGCGGGCCTCGATCGAGCGCGGCGACGACCCACCCGTCGGCCGCACCGAGGAGCCGGTGCCGGGCTTCAAGGGGCGGTCGGGCCGCAGCTTCCGCGCACGTCTGCGGCTCGAGCGCGACGAGCAGGGGCGCTGGCGCGTCGAGTTCGACGAGCAGTGGGCGCAGCAGCCCCAGGAGGCCGAGAGCGGCGACGGCGCGCGCGACGACGGCGCTGCGGCCGGTGCGCGCGACGCTCGGGTTGCAGCCGGCGCCACCGACGGCGCGGCGGCCGACAGCGACAGCGACAGCGAGCGCGTCGCTATCCAACGAGGCGCTTGACGAGCGGCTCGCCGCGCTCGGGCACGAGAACGGCGTAGCCCGGCGCGTAGCCACCGAGCCCGTTCGACCCAGCCAGCGCCGGCTCGGCGATCCAGCAGCCGCTGTTCCAAAGCTGCGTGCCGCGAGCGGTTCGCCACTCGGCGGGTGCGTCGCCGGGAAGCGGACCGGCGCGGTGGGTGTGGCCGAAAACGAGGTGGCGGTAGCGCTCCTCGAGCTCGAGCGCGCTCGCGACCGCCGCGATCGCCCGCAGGCCGGCGCGGCGCAAGGTGGCGCCGTCGATCTGCGGTGCGAAGCTGTCGATGCCGGCGGCGCGCAGCGCGACAAGCACGCCGCGCACGCCGCCCGCGACCGCCGCCGCCCGCGCCCTCGCCAGCGGCCGGATGCGCGACCCGTTGGCGCTCAGCCACACCTTGCGCGACAGCCGGCCCCCGGCGACGAGCGCCGTGGCCGGCGCGAGCTCGGCGAGCTCGGCAAGCAGGGCGTAGAGCGGCGAGAGCGTGCGCTCGTGCTCGTCGGCGGTGCGGGGACGCCAGCCGCGCCCGCGCATCCGCGCGAGCACCGCTGCCGCGAGCGACTCGATCTTCGGCACCGTCAGGTGCAGGTCGAGGTAGTGACCGTGGGTGGCGTAGACGTCGCTGCGCAGCGCGACACCCGGGTAGGCGACAGCGACCCGGGCCGGGGCGAGGTGCTCGGCGAACGCGGCGGCGAGCCCACCGACCGCCTCCGCAGCCACCGGCGCGGCGAACGGCGAGAGCGGCTCGCCGGCAAGCCGCGCGCGTTCGACGAGCGGGCGGGCGAGCGGGTGGTCGTGGTTGCCGGCCACGACCACAACCTCGCGCCCGCGTAGAACGTCGGCGAGCGCGGCCAGCAGCGGGCGTGCCCGCTCGAGCGCGGTGCGAGCACCGAGCTCGCGCAACTCGAGCACGTCGCCAAGCAGCACCAGCCGCTCGCTCGCCCGCGCTGCCTCGACGAGCGCTTCCCGGTACGGATCGCGGCGGGCGAGATCGAGCTCCGAGAACGCGCCCAGGTGAAGATCGGACACCACCAGCGTCGCCACGTGGCCATCATGGCAGCGGTTCGCCGCCGCTTGGCGCTAGCCTCGCGCGCGTGCCGCGCTTCTGCATCCACAGCCGTCTCCTCGCCGAGTGTCCGATCTGCCGGCGCGGCACTCCGCTCGACCCCGTCTACGGCGAGACGGAGCGCAAGAGCGCGAGCACGACACGCCGCCGCGCGGCGGCCGCCGGCCGCTCGACGCGCTCCGGCGCGACGCGCCCGCGCCAGGCGGCGACACCGGGCGTGCGGGCGAGCGCCGTGGTGCACGGCCTCGAGGACAGCGCCGGCCGCCCCTACGAGGTGCGTCTCGACGTCGTGCCGGGCGGTGTGCGCCTCGCCGAGTGGCAGAGCGGCGCGCTCGCGCAGCGCCCGCCGCGGCTGCCCGCCGACGAGCTGGCGCGGCTTTGCCGCGAGATTGCGGCGTCGGGCGCACTGGCAGCCCCCGCCGCCGAGGCGTTGAGCGCGGCGGGGGAGGCACTCGCGGCCGCCGCTCCGGCGCTCGTTGCCGCGACCGCCAGCGCCGCCCCGGCAGGCGACAGCGCCGGCCGGCCTGCCGCCAGCGCTGCCCCGGCGGGCGCAACGCCGCCGCTCGCCGGCTCGAGCCTGGGGCGAGCGGGCGAGCTCGTCGACGAGATCCGCGTCGAGCCCGTGGGCGACGGCGTCGTGCGCGTCGGACGGTGGACGGGACCGGCCAACCTCGAGCGCGAGCTCAAAGAGACGCCGGTGATCGCCCCGGCCGAACGGCTCGCCGAGGCGATCCTCGCCCTGGCCCGTGGCGTCGAGGGGTCTGCCTAGCTTCCACTGTCAGGAAGCGTGCGCTCGCGGCGACCAAGCGTGCGTGGTCGCTGCGCGGGCGCTGCCGGTGCGTGCTGTTGAATCGTCACCCGAGCTCGGGAGCGGCGCACGCAAGCGATGGCGCTGACGTTGATCACCGGACCGGCGAACGCCGGCAAGGCGGGCCGGGTTTTCGCCTGGTTGCGCAGCCAGCGCGGCCGCGACCGCTATCTGTGCTTGCCGCGCGCCGGCGACGTCGATCGCGCCTACGCGGAGCTCGCCGACGGCTGCGCCGAGCTCGGCGTGCGCGCTGTCACCTTCCCCGAGCTTTTACGCCTGCTCGGCGAGCGGCTCGGGCTAGCCGCCGAGCCGCTCGGCGCGACCGCGCTCGCGCTCGTCACGCGCGCCGCGATCCGCGCGACCGAGCTGCGCGCGCTCGCCGAGGTCAGCACCACGGCGGGCTTCGTCGACGCTGTGCAGTGGGCCCTCGCCGAGCTAGAGGCGGCGGGCGTCGACGGCGAACGCGCCGCGGCGCTCGTGGCCGAGCCCCCACTCTCCGGCGCCCGCGATGCCGACGCGTCGGTGCTGCGCGACCTTCTGTGCGTCCACCGAACGCGTGCCGAGCTTCTCGCCGACGCCGGTCTTGCCACAGCCGAGCTGCACAACCGCAGGCTGCTCGACGAGCTGGCCCGCGACCCCGCGCGCGGCCTTGCGGGCGCGACCGCCGGCGCGGCGCTCGCGGTGTACGGCTTCGACGCTTTCACCGCGCTCGAGCGCGAGCTTTTGTTGCGACTCGCGAGCGGTGGACGGCGCACACGCGCGCCGGCGCTGGCGTGGGAGGTGCTCGTCACCCTCCCTTACGAAGCTGAACGCAGCGCGAGCGGCCAAGCCTTCGCCGCGGTGGCAGGCGCTGTCGCCGAGCTGCAGAGCGTGGCGGCACGCGTCGAGACGCTGGCGGCGCCGGGCCCGCCCGGCTACTACCGCGGAGCGGGCGCCGAGGCGCTCTACGCGCTCGAGCGCCGCCTCTTCGTCCCCGAAGCCGCTCCCGTCGCAGGCTGCGAGAGCGCTGTCGAGGTGCTTCTCGCCGGCGGCGGCGAGGCCGAACGCGAGCTCGTCGCCGACGCTGTTGCGCGGCTGCTCGAGTCCGACCGGACGCTCGATCCCCAGGAGATCGCGGTGGTGGTGCGCGACCCGGCGCGCGGCGAGGAGATCGGGCGCGCCTTGCGCGCGGCGGGGATCGACAACACCGCGCGCACACGGGCCGCGCTCGGCGCCACCCACTTCGGTGGCGGGCTGCTCGCGCTCGCCCGCTGCGCGCTTTGGCCCGATCGCCCGGGCTCGGCCGAAGAGCTCGTGCGCTACCTGCGGATGCCGGGCGTTTGCTTCGACCATCGCGCCGACGCGCTCGAGGAGATCGTGCGCCGTCGCGGCCTCGCCACCGCCCGCGAGGCACGCGCGGCGTTCGAGCGCCTCGCCGGTGCGCGGCCGCTCGGCGAGCTCGACCGCCTGCGCGACGCCGCCAGCCGCGGCGCGGGTCGCTTCTGCCGACAGCTCGACCGCGAGCTCGACCGCCTCTTGGCGGCGCCGCTGCGCGGCCAGGCGGCGGCGGTAGGTGAGCTGCGGGCCAGCGCGGTTGCGGCCCAGCGAGCGGCGCGCGCGACGCTGCGCGAGCTGGGGCGGCTCGCCGACTCGCCGTTCGCGCCGCGGCTGGCGCTTGAAGACGTCGTGTGGGGGCTCGAGCGTGCGGTGGCGTGGGGCGGCCGCGAGCCGGCTCCGGGCCGTGTGACGGTTGCGGGCCCAGAGGAGGTCGGTGCGCGGCGCTGGCGGGCGGTGATCGTGACAGGGCTAGAAACGGGCAACTTCCCGCGCACCGAACGGCCGCGCGTGCTCCTCGACGAGCGTCAGCGCGCGCTGCTTGCCGACAGCGCGCAAGGTCCCCGGCTAGAGCTGCCGGCGAGCGCGGCCGACCGCGAGCGCTACCTCTTTTACGCGGCCTGTTCGCGAGCGTCGGAGCGGCTGGTGTTGGCGGTGCGCGCGTGCGACGACGACGGCCGGCCGCTCGAACCCTCGCCGTTTCTGCACGAGGTGCGCAGGCTCGCGCCGGACGCGCCGGTGCGCCACCTCGACATCGGCGAGCTCTCGCCACGCGCGAGCGCGCGGATCGCGCGCTCCGCCGCGGCCCAGAGTGGCGCAGGCGGTGCGCCGCAGCTGCCGGTACGCCTGCCGCGCGGCACGCTCGACGCGCTCTACGGCGACGGGCCGCGACCGGTGGGAGCGATCGCGCGCTTCGCCCAGTGCCGGGTGGCGTGGCTTGTCGACTACGTGCTGCGACCGCGCCCGCTCGAGGCCGAGCGCGACCGCCTGGTGCTCGGCAACGTGGTGCACGCCGCGCTGTGCGAGCTCTACCGCGAGCTCGCGCAAACCGCCGCCGCGCGCGGCGAGCGGCAAGTCCGCCCGCGGCCCGACGCGATGCGCCCGTCCCGGGAGGCGGTGCGCCGGGCGGTCCTGCGAGCGTTGCATGCCGAGCTCGCCCCTGCTCGCGACCCGCTCCCCGCCCCGCCGGTCGGCCGGCTCGCGGCGCTCGCCACGGAGGCCGAGCTGATGGTGGTGCGCGCGCTCGAGCTCGACGCCAAACGCTGTTGGGCCGACCGCTTCCAGCCGCTCCCCGAGCTGCTCGAGGTGGCGTTCGGCGAAGACGGCAGTTTCCGCCTCGGCGACGTCCCGCTGCGCGGCCGGATCGACCGCATCGACGTCGACTCGAGCACCGGCGAGGCGGTGGTGGTCGACTACAAGACGGGAAAGAGCACGGATTCCCTGGCTCACCGTAAGTGGCTCGACGAGGGTGAGCTCCAAACCGCGATCTACATGCTCGCCGCCGAGCGCACGTTGAAGGTGGGAGGGCTCCCACTCAAGGTGGTCGGCGGCGTCTACGTGCCAGTGGGCGGGGGCGCCGCGCAGGCAAGGGGGGTGCTGCTGGCCGACGCGATCGGCGACGGGGTGCACACAAACACACGCCGCGCGCTCGCTCCCGACAGCAGCGAAGGCGACGACGCCGGGGCGCTCGAAGAGCTCAAGCGCGCTGTCGAGGGGCGCGTTTGCGAGCTCGGCAAGGCGCTCGTCGAGCCGCTCGTCGAGCCGGCCGAGAAGTGCGGGTCGGGGAGCAACGGTTGTCGCTTCGCAAGCCTTTGCCGACTCGAGGAACGTCGCGACAGCGAGGCGGTCGGCGCGGGGCGCACGAGCGGGACCTTCGCAGCGCGCACGACCAGCGCCGGCGCTGACGCCGCACGCCGCGAGCGCGACCGCGCCAGCGCGACCCTGGCCGCTGCGCTCCCCGCCGTCGACGCCGCGCACGTCGAGCTCACCGACGAGCAGCGAGCGGCGGTCACGAGCCGCCGCCCGCTCGTCGTCGTCGCCGCTGGTGCGGGCGTCGGCAAGACGCGCGTGCTCGTCGAGCGCTACGTCCGCCGTCTCGTCGAGACCATCCTCGACGGCGACGACGGCAGCGACGGCGCCGTGGCGGTGCAGCGTCTTCTCGCGATCACTTTCACCGAGAAGGCGGCGGGCGAGATGCGCGCCCGGATCGTCGCGCGCCTGCGCGCCCTGCACGCCGACCGCGGTGCGCTCGAGCGCTACGCGCGCGAGCTCGGTGCTGTCGCTGACACGCAGAGCGCCGACGATCGCCGGTGGACGGTGGAGCTCCTGGCCCAGGGCATCGCCCAGGCGATACCGGCGCTCGATGCCGCCCCTATCTCGACGCTGCACTCGTTCTGCGCGCGGCTTTTGCGCCGCGAGGCGCTGCGCGCCGGGCTTGACCCCAGCTTTCGGGTCGTCGATGGGCAGGAGCAGCGGCGCGTCGTCGAGCGCGCCTTCGACCTCGCTCTCGAGCGGTTCCTCGCCCCCGGCAGCACGAGCGCAGCACCCAGCAGCGCGGGCGCAGCCCCCGGCGGCGCGAGCGCAGGCGACGAGGGGGTCCGCCGCCGTGCCGAGTTCGTCGTCCGCTACGGCGCGAGAAACCTCCGCCAGGACATAGTCGCCGCGCACTCGGTTCTGCGCGGCGGCGCTGTCGCCCGCCCCGGCGAGCTCGCCGCCAGTGCCGGCGACGGGGCGTCCGACGGCCGTTGGTGCCGCGAGTGCGGCCTGCCGCGTCTGAGCGCCTGGCCCGCCGGGGCCGCCGCTGGGGAGTCGGCGCAGGCGCGCAGCGACGAGGGCGAGCGCTCGCGCGAGAGCGCCGCTGCGGCCGCCGACCGTGCCGACTTCGACGTGCTGCTGCACGAGTTCGCCCACGCCTACCAGCGCGAGCTGGCGGCGCGCGCTTTGCTCGACTTCGCCGACCTCGAGCGGCGTGCGCTCGCCCTCCTCGAGGGCGACAGCGAGGTGCGCAACCGCTGGCGGGCGGAGCTGCGCGAGGTTCTCGTCGACGAGGCGCAGGACCTCAACCCGCTGCAGCACCGGCTGCTCGCGGCGCTCTGCGAGCGGGTCGGGGCCGGGCCGGCGCCGACGCTCTTTTGCGTCGGCGACGAGCGGCAGTCGATCTACGGCTTTCGGCATGCCGAGGTGGCGCTGTTCGCCGGCCTCGCCGAGCGCGCCGAGCGCGAGGGCTCGCTGTACTGCGTCGACCGCAACTTCCGCAGCGACCCGGCGATCATCGCGGCGGTCAACCACGTGTTCCGCCAGCTCTGGGGCAGGGAGCCGGCGAACGTGACGGGGGCGGGCGACAGCGCGCAGACGCCGGGCGGCGCGAGCGACCGTGCCGACACCGCTGCGCCTGGCGGGGGTGCCGACACCGCCGGAAGCGGCGGCCAGGCCGACGCCGCCGCGCACGCCGACGCGCCGCCCTGGCTCGCCCGCCACCGCGACCTGGTGGCGGCGTCGGCGCGCCGCAGCGGCGGCGCGACAGGCGGCGAGCGCACCGAGCCCGCGGTGGAGATCGTCGCGATCATCGACGACACCGACTCGCGCACAAGCGGCGGCAAGCGCTCGAAACTGGCAGCGGCCACGGCCCGTGTGCTCGAGGCCGAGCTCCTCGCCGAGCGCATCGTCGAGCTCGCCCGCGTCGACGCGGCGACGGACGACCGCGAAAGGGTGGGAGGCAGCAAGCCGCGGTGGGGTGGTTGGGCGCTGCTGCTGCGAGCGGGGAGCGACGCTGCGATCTACGAGCGCGCGCTCGCCGCTCGCGGCGTACCGGTCTACAACGGCGCGGGGCGCGGCTTTTTCGCGCAGCTTCCGGTGCGCGACGCCCTCGCCTGGCTGCGGGTGCTGGCCAACCCGCAGGACGAGGAAGCGTTGGTCGAGGCTGCGCTCTCGCCGATCGGCGCCGTGCCGGTGCCGACGCTCGTGCGGGCCATAACCGCCGGCACCGATCCTCAGGAACCCGCGGCTGAGAGCGGCGAGCCGCGTGCGCGGCGGCGCGGCCCGATGTGGCTGCGGCTTGTCGAAGCCGCCCGCTCGCTTCCGGGCGACGAGGCCGGTCGGGCGGCGGTCGCGCGTTTCGTCGAGATGGTCGAGAGCGAGCGTGCGGCGCTCGGCGAGCGGTCGCTCGACGAGCTCGTCGAGCGCTGCCTCGAACGCACCGGCTACGGCGCCTACCTGCTGTCGCTGCCCGACGGCCAGCGGCGCGTCGCCAACGTGCGCAAGCTCGCGCTCCTGGCGCGCGCGTACGAGCGCGTCGAGGGCCGCGATCTGCGCGGGCTCTGCGACTCGCTGCGCGACCTGCAGGTGAGCCGCGACCTGCGCGAGCCCGAGGCGGTGCTGGAGAGCGAGGGCAGCGACTCGCTGCGGATCCTGACGATTCACCAGTCGAAAGGGCTCGAGTTCGACAACGTGGTCGTCGCCGACCTCGACCGCCAGAAGAGCCGCACCGGTTCGAGCCGCCTCCGTCTGCGCGTGACCCCGCAGGTGGCGTTCGTGCTGGAGGTGCCGGCGCTGAACGAGATGCGTGCGCCGGGATCGAAAGCCGGCGCGACACGGGGCTCGGAGTGGGAGGCGCTCGCTGCCGAGATCGACGCGCGCGAGCAGGCCGAGACGGAGCGCCTGATCTATGTCGCGATGACACGCGCCCGCCACCGTCTGCTTTTGGCCGGGCGCTTTTCGCCTGGTGGCGAGCGGTCCGGGCGGGCGCGGAAGGAGAGCAGCAAGAAGAACTCTGCGGGTGCTGGCAGCGACCCGCCGCCCCCGCTGTCGCTGCTCGCACGGACACGCAAGCGCGCTGCCCAGACGGTGGCGGCGTGGCTCTTCCCCGCTTTGTGCGAGGGGGCGGTGGAGATGGAGGATGCGACCGCCGCGACCAGCGAAGAGCGCACGTTCGCGGCCGAAGGTGCGACGACGATCACTGGCACGGTCGTGCGACGCGTGCTCGCAGTGCGCGAGTGGCCCCCAGCCGCCCATCCGGCCGGCAACGCCGCCGAAGCAAGCTACGCGGCGGGCGGCTTCCTGCTCGCCGTTACCGAGTTCCGCCCGCAGCTGCGGGACGAGCGCGCAAGCGAGGACGCGCAGGCTTCGCGCTCGGGCGACGGCGGGCACGCGCCGCGCTCGGACGACCGCAGCCACGCTCCGGGCTCGGGCGAGGCCGCGCCGACGGTCGGCGCTGCCGCGAGCGGCGCCCCGCCCGCACGAGCGGTCGCTAGCGGCAGCCCGTCCGCACGAGCGGCCGCAGGCAGCGCCCGGCTTGCGCCCCCGAGGGCGCTGGCCGCCTCGCCTCCGGATCCCGGTGCGCGCGGCGCCCCGCTGCCGGGCGCGCTGGCGGCGCCGGTTTGGCGCCGGCTGAGCTACACGCAGCTCTCGCAGTTCGAGCGCTGCGCTTACCGCTACTACCTCGAGCGGATCGTGCGGCTCGCTCCGCACCCCGACGATGCCGTCCCCGCCGGGCGTTGGACCGACCGCGATCCGCGCGCCGGCATGCGCAGGGGCCGGGTCGTGCACGCGCTGCTCGAGCGGGTCGATGCGCGCCGTCCCGACTCGCTGCCGAAGGTCGAGGAGATCGCAGCCGCGCTGGTCGAGGCCCGGCTCGGTAGCGGTGAGGCGGTGCTCGACGACGCGGTCTCGATTCGCCGCCAGCTCGAGCGTCTTTTCGCGCCCGAGAACCCGCTGGCCGCGCGACTCGCGGGTGCGCGCCGGGTGCGCAGCGAGCTGCCGTTCGTGGTCGCCGTACCCGTCGAGCGCGACCGGGCGCGGGACGCGCAAGGTGAGCTTGGCGAGGGTGCCGCCAGGCCGGTGGTTCCGATCACCGGTGTTTTCGACGTTTACGCCGAGGAGTGGGACGACGGCGTGCTCGTGGTCGACTACAAGACGGATGCGCTCGCCGAGCGTGCGCCGCGCGAGCTTTTCGCGGCGTCGCACTACGACCTCCAGCAGCGGGTGTACGCGCTCGCGGCGCTACGCGCGGGCGCAGGTCGCGTCGAGGTCGCGCACGTGTTTCTCGAGGCGCCCGAGAACCCGGTGACGCAGGTGTTCGTCGCGGCGCACGTCGACTCGCTCGAGGCGGACTTGCGGAAGCGCGCCGAGCGGCTAGCGGCGGGCTGTTTCGCGCCGACCCAGGATCCCCACTTCGCGATCTGCGCCGCTTGCCCCGGGCGATCGGGGCTTTGCAAGTGGCCGCGCGAGCGGACGGGGGCGCTGCGCGAGTAGCGCTCCTCGGCCGCGCGGTGGCTGCGCGTTCCGCGCCGACGCCTGCGGGCTTCACTTCTCGGCGTGACCACTTTTCCGTCGGGGACGCTCCGTATCTTGCGCCCGAGAGCAGCGCAGGGAAAGCCGACCGACCGAACAAGGACGCGACATGACCCTCTGTTTCATCGAGCCGCGCGACGCGATCAGGGTGATCGCCGAGAGCGTCGGGCGCGAGGCGCGCCGCCAGCTGCTCGACGAGATCATCCGCGCCTGGGTCGACGAGATTCCCGAGGACGAGCTCGAGCAGCACTATGCGCGCGCGCTCGACGAGCTCAACGACGAGGACCTGTCGATGCTCGCCGCCTGGCACGCCGGGTTCGATGTCGGCCGGCCGGTGGCCAACAAAGAGTTCCTGGTGCGCGCCTTTCCGCGCCTCGGCCGCCACCGGCGCGAGGCGCTGAGAATCGCGGCGGTGTTCCGCGGCGAGGAGGCACTCGACTCGGGTGCGAGCGAGCGCGCGGCGCTCGAGTCGGTGCTGCCGCGCCTCTCGCGCGAGCGCTTGCTCGAGCTCGCCTGCGAAGCGCTCGACATCTACTGCTGGGACCGCCTCGGGGTCGACAACTAGCTGGCCGCCGCCAGCGCGGTTCGCAACCGAGGGTTGGCGCCCGCTAGCGGCGGCGCAGGTCGCGGATGCGGACGATGCCGCTGGCGCTGGGCAGGCCGCGGTGGGTGTACGCCCGGACGGCGACGGTGTCGGCACCGAGCACGCGGTCGGGCAGCGCGATGCGCACGGTGCCGCGCAGGGCGTGCACCTCGACCTGCTCGTCTGTGGCGGGGAAGCTCGCGTCGTCGGCGTCGCGCACTGTGAGGTCGACGATGTGTGGCTTGCAGCGCCGGTCGAAGCGGTAGAAGCGATACCTGACGGTGACGGTGCGCTGGTCGGTCCGTTCGGCAGCGATACCCGGCCGCGGGGGGAAGTAGACGGCGCGCCGACCGCGTGAGGTGCGGTAGGTGCGCTTGCGGCAGCTGCGCTGTGGAGCGATCGAGGTGCGCCGCGGCTTGGGTGGCAGGGTCACGACCGTGCCGTCGCTGAGGGTTACCGTGCGGCCGCTTTGGGCAACGGTTTGGACGCTCTGCCCGGCCGCCTGTGCGGCTTCGCTCGCGTCGGCAGCGGCGGCTGGTGGGCCGGGTGCGGCGCCCGCCGGCCTTGTGCCCCCCGTGGTGCTGGATGTGCCAACAGCTGCCCGCTCCTTGTCGGAACCGCAACCCGCGCCCACGAGCGTCAGCGCGGCCGCCAGCAACAGGCCACAGACTGCTGCGCGCAATGGGGCGAGAGGCGGATGCGCCGCGGTGAGACTCTTAGCAGCGTCTTTCGAAGCCGGGCCATGCGGGCTGTCTGCCTCTAAGCCCTCTAAGACGGGAGCGTCTCTATGCGAGTCACCCCACCGTCCAGGCCATTGGAGCCAGCGGGGTGGTGTTGCGTCTTGGATGCGCACGAGTTCGGCTGTGTCGAGGGTGCCGCCGCGCCCGTCGGCGTGGTCGAGGAAGCGCAACGCGGGATCGGGAAAGCTGGGGATTCGATCAGGCCCATAGTAGGACGCGTGTGAGGATTCGGCAACGTAGACTACGGGTCTGTCACCGATCTTTTCGACCGCGTCCCAGGGGCAGCGTTGGCCTGTGGTGTGTTGGGCGTAGGCGGTCTCGACGGGGCGGAGATTGCGGTCGAGGCGGATCTGCACCATCTCCCAGTCACCTTCGTGAGCGCCGATCGAGGCACCAGTGTTACTTGGGTTGAAGTAGTAGAAGAACCAATACTGGAGCCATACGGTGCCGTCGTCGGTGTGGGCGACGCGGGCGTAGACCTTACGGCCATAACCTTGGCGGTCCTCCATGGCGTCGGAGTCGTTGGCGTAGACGTTGTCCGACGCGTTGCCGCGGGCCGAGAGAAAGTCCGTGTCAAGCGCGGGGGTGCCGGCGCGGAGCGAGGGGTTGGATGGAGCGACGGGGTAGGTGGGCCCAAGATAGTCGAGAGTCAGATGGTCGAGCGGGTTAGAGCCGGGTATGTTGGCGAGATCCGGGTTGGCTGCAGCGAAGGGCGCAGGATCGCCACCGCCATCGGAGGCAGTCGACCCCTTCAGGCTGTTGCTCGTCTCGAGTCCCCAACCAGGGATATAAAAGTCGGTCATCGCTGCGGCCGACAGGACGTGGAACTTTTCGCCGCTGTCGTACTTGAGGATCGGCTTGTAGCGCTCCAACGCGTCCTGATAGCCGGTGCGCGAGCTTCTAAGAGCTCGCGTGTAGAGCGCGAACTCGTCGAGCGCCACCGGGCCACCGCGGGGCATTTCGAGTTGGCTGTTGACTTCGCCTACCGAGAAGTAGTTGCCGCGGAGCAGCGACGTCGACGACGTCTCGCGTGTCACGCCGGTGTCGGCGCCATCCACGAAGGCGCGCCAGCGGCCGCTGCCCGTGAGGTCGCGCACTACGAGCACGTGGTGCCAGCGACCGTCATCGAGATCTTTGCCCCCTAGGGATTGCCAGCTGCCGTTCGGGAAGCCGTCGTAGTCGGCGCGCAGCTCGAGCTTGCCCTGATTCAGGCGCAAGCCGACCATGCCAACACAGCCGGAGCAGGTCGGCATCGCGAAGAAGGCTTGAGTGGCTGGGGTATCGGGCGTCGTCTTGATCCAGGTCTCGATCGATATGTCTTGCAAATCGGCAGGTAGGGGGAATCGTGGCCCGCGAGTGGTCGAGACGTGTCCCCCAGCGTTGAATTGAATACCTGTGTCGTTTCGACCGAGGGGAAAAGACGGACCACGCACTGCGCGCGCCGGTGTGAAGATCTGTCCGGCCGATTCTTGCGTCGTGCGTTCAAAGCTCTGGCACGGATAGCAGGTTGCGCGGCTAGTCGGCTCGACGTGGTGCTCGTCGAACGGGAACCAAATGTAGGGGGCGTCATCTGCGACACCGTCACGGTACACAGATGGCGGTCCCATGGGTGAGGTAAGCGGGTCGACCCGGGCAGCTTCGTAGTGAGCGTAGATCTCGTCGGCACTGAGGGCTCGCGTGTAGTAGGCAACCTCGTCCAGCGCCCCGTCGAGGACTGTGCAATTACAGCTGTCGGAAACGCCCTCGTTCCCTTGACCCTCCTCGTCGGACGCAGTTCCCAGTCGGAAGAACCCCGAGGGGGTGTAAACGGCTCCGAGCGTACCGATCTGCTTTTCGGCGAGCTTCGTACCGTTGAGGTACAAGGACATTGTGTCGCCGTCGTAGGTAGCAACGAGGTAATACCAAGTCCCTGCTTCGATCGGCATGGTTGTCTGTAGGCGATGAGCAGTCTGGTAGTGACGGTTATCAGGTAGGCAATCGGGCTGACCGTGACAGTCGTAGCCGTCGTAGATTGTGAACGTCCAACCGTTCGCACCGATGGAGGGGCCGGGGGTCTGGTCGTGCACCCACGACCCCTCACGCCCACGCGCGGCTGCAGTACCCGCCCAACCAAGCTGCCAGGACCCGCCCACGCCCGCTACCGGCAACACGAACCCGCAGTTATTCGGGGCGGGGACTGGGTCACCGCACGGAAGGTCCCTTCCGTACGAGCGGTTGGGACGTACCCAAGCCTCGATGGTGAAAGGGCCGCGGTCGCCTAGCCTCGAGAGCGCCGCGTAGTCCCCGCTTCTAGAGGGGGCTATCAGATAGCTGGAGTCGATCTGCAGAAACGGGTTTACCTCGTTCTGGAGCGGGAGGAGCCGGTCGCGCTCACGGGGATCGCTTGGCGATTTTGGCGTTACCGCCCCAGCGCGCGCGGCTGCGAGCGGCACGTGATGGCCGGTCACGTCAGAAAACGCCGGTTCGCTCGGCGAGTCGTACTGACACAAACGCCAGTGGGCGTACGGCCGGGACCTCAAGACCGCCTTTGGGTACGGCGCATCGCTCGGCTCGCCGCAGGCGGCGTAGGGCACTCCACCCGAGAACCGCTCCGGCTCCGGTGTGCAGCCCGAAAACCCGAAGACGACAAGCGTTGCGAAAAGCGCCAAAGCTGGCGGTGGTGAGAAAAGACGCCAACGGCTAGCGGGGGGGGGGCGACTACAACTTTCACCGGGCCAGTCGCGTGAGATTCGATGTGGTGCAGGGTGGCGACGAAACTAACGCACTGCCTTACCGAAGGCAAGGCCGGCAAGTCCGGGTCGCGGGCCGCGTGTCACCCAGCCCATAAATTCTGCTGTCGCAATGCCGCTGCCGCCGAAGGTCGGGGACAATCGCGAGCGTGCGCCAGTATCGGTAGGGGAGTTCTGGGCGAAGGCGGAGGCGAGTGTGGTCGGCAGGATGGGTGCGGGAGGATGGGTAGGAGATAGATTGAGGCAGCTGCTGCGCGAACAGCCAGCGACACGCAGGCTGTCGGGCCTCGTTCTCCTTGCGACCCTCGTCGCAGCGCTCGCCAGCGGCTGCGCAAGCACCGCCGAGGAGGCGGGGCGCCGGGGTGTGGGCGCGCGCTCGGGCGAGCACGGCGGCCGCGCGGCGAAGGCTGACAAAGCGCGCGTCCACGAGCGCAGCAAACGGCGCACGCACAAAGCGCGTGCGGCACGCAACGGGACGATCCCGCGCGGGGCGCGCACCGACGTAGTCGCCTACGTCGTCGACGGCGACACTGTCGCGCTCGCACGCCTCGGCCGTGCGCGCCTGATCGGCATCGACACGCCCGAGGTCTACGGCCAAGTCGAGTGCTACGGGCGCCAAGCGAGCGCCTTCACCAAACGCCTGCTCGCTCCCGGCACGCGCGTCTATGTGCGGCTCGGCACCGAGCCGCGCGACCGCTACGGCCGCGCGCTGGTCTACCTGTGGCGCCGCGACGGTCTGTTCGTGAACCGCGAGCTCGCTCTGCGCGGCTACGCCCAGCAGCTCACGATCCCGCCCAACGTCGAGTACGCCGACGTCTTTCGCCGTGCGGTCGCCGCGGCGCGCGCCGGGCGGCGGGGACTATGGGGGCGGGCCTGCGCCGGCGGCAGCGCGGCGCCGAGCGTGCGCAGACCGTCGTTCGCGCGGCGGTCGCGGGCATACCGCGACGGTGGCGGCGGCAGCTTCGGCGCTGTCGGGTCCGCGGGCGACAAAGATTGCTCGGACTTCCGCACCCAAGCCGCCGCCCAGGCCTACTTCGACGCTCGCGGTGGCAGCCCGACCAACAACGTCGACGGCCTCGACGGTGCCGACCACGATGGCCGCGTCTGCGAAACGCTGCCGTGAGCGGCAGGCGGCGCCGCTCGGGCTGGGCAGCCGCGCCCAGCCCGGCAGTCGTGTGGCCACGCTGGTCGAGGCGTCGCCGGTGCCGCTCGCGCTGGCGCAGTCGCGCTACCCGACGAGTCCGTTAGCGCGCAACCACGCTTCGGTGCGACGCATGCCCTCGGCAAGATCGACGCGCGGCGCGTACCCCAGCACGCGCTGCGCCTCGGCGATCGAATAGCTGCCGTAGCGCAGGAAGTAGTCGACCGCGGCGGGCGAGAGCTCACTGTCGCGCCCGGCGTGGCGGTCGAGCGCGCCGCCGACTGCCGCCATCAGCCGCACCAGCCACGTCGGCGCCACGAGCGGCCCGCGCACCCCGAGCATCCGGCAGTAGTGGGCGAAAAACCGGCGCGTCGAAAGCGCCACCCCGTCGGTGATCGTGAACACGCGACCCGCCGCGGCGGGCTCGGCCGTGGCCAGCACGATCGCGTCGACGAGGTTGTCGATGTAGACGGGAGAGAAGAGACCGCGACCCCACGCCGGCAGCACAAAGCGGCGCCGGCGGATCAGCTCCACCGGCAGCACCGTCCACGGGCGCGAACCCGGCCCCCAGACGTCGCCCGGACGCAAGATCGTGGCCACCACCTCGCCGGCGGCGTGCGCCTGCAGCGCCACCTGCTCGGAGGCGATCTTGGTGTCGACGTACAGGTGACCGTCGGGGCGCACCGGGTGGCGCTCGCCGACGCCGTCGGGAAAAGAGCGGTCCGAGAACGCCCGTACCGATGAGAGATGCACGAGCCTGGTCTCGCGTCCGGCGACGGCGTCGATCACGCGCCGCAACGCGAGCACGTTGTCGCGCCAGAAGTCGCCGGCACTGCCGACGTTGGACACGCGCGCCGCGCAGTGCACGACGAGCTCGCAGTCGGCGATCGCGTCCTGCCACGGACCGGGAAGCGCGAGGTCCGCCGCGACGACGCCCGGCGTCCCGCCGCGGACGTCGACGCCGACGAGATCGGCGCCCGCCGCTCCGAGCCGCTCCCAGAGCGCACGGCCGATGAAGCCGCGCGCGCCCGTTATCGCCACCCGCCGTCCTCGCCACGCCGCCGCAGCGGCCTCGACCCGCGCCGCGACATCCGCTCGTTGCGCGTCCCCGCTCGTCGCTCCCGTCCCCATCGCTGCCGATTCTTCCAGTCGCTCCGTACACCCCGCCCAGCGGCGGCGAAGCCGCAAATTGCGCAGAACTCGTTGCGATCGCTACTTGATTTCGTGGCGCCGCGCTGCTTCACTAGACATCAGAGGCGCGGACGTCGCAGCCCGAACCGGAAGAGCGGGCCATCGGGGCGAGAGGCCCGACGCGCAGCCGCCCACCGGTGGCGCGCACCCCGGGGCGCGAGTCCGCGCCTCCCTCTTTTTCGCAGCGTCCCGCGGCGTCAGCTCTCGGGAGCCGCCTCCGCGAGCGGTGGCTCGCGCCTCGCCCCGGCGAGGCCGAACAGCGCTTCGAGCTCGGCCACCGCCTGCTCGGTAGAGCGGAAGTGCACGGTCGCCATGCCCAGCTCGGCAGCGGCCCGGCAGTTGATCTCGACGTCGTCGACGAACACCGCCTCGTGCGGCTCCACGCCGAGCGCGGCGAGCGTCAGCTCGTAGATCTTGCGCTCGGGCTTGCGCGCACCGACGCGCGACGAGTCGACGATCACCTCGAACAGGTCGTCGAGCCCGGGCACCACGGCCCGCCAGCGCGGCTCCCACTCGCGCACGTTGTTGGTGAGGAGCGCGGTGCGCACGCCGTCACCGCGCAGCGCAGAGACGAGGTCCACCATCGCCGTGTTCGCCTCGAGATGCGCGAAGTACACCTCGCGGAAGCGGTGGAACGAGAAGCGCTCGGGCAGCTCGCGCTCGACAAGGCGGGCGAACTCGTGCTCGGCAAGCTCGCCGCGCTCCCAGCGGTGCACCGGGTTCTCGCCGATCGCCTGTGCGACGCGCTCGATCGCCCCGCCGAGCTCGGCGAGCGGCAGCCCCGACTCGCGCTCGTAGGCGCGAAAGCCACGCTCGAGCGGGGTCGTCAAGACCCCGCCGAAATCCGAGACGAGAGCGCGCGGTCGCGGCCGATCGGTCACGGCAGGGGTCCGCGCACGGTCACGGTTTCGATGCGGAAACGCCGCCGCAGCCAGCGCAGGCCGGCGCGGCGCAGAAGTTCGCGCGTGGGCGGCAGCAGCAAAAGAAGACCGACGACGTCGGTGATGAACCCCGGCGTGACGAGAAACGCGCCGCCGAAGATCACCATCACCCCTTCCTGCACTTCGCGGTGAGGCATCCGCCCGGCGGCGACGGCTGCGCGGAAGCGCCGCCACACGCTCCGCCCCTGGCTTCGCAAAAGCGCAGCACCGAGCAGCGAGTCAGCGGCGAGCAGGGCTACAGTCGGCAGCGCGCCGAGCCAGTCGCCGACCTTGAGGATCACGTAAAGCTCGGCGAGCGGCAGAGCGACGAAGAGCGCTGCGAGCCAGAGAAGCGGCATCGCCGCCCGACCCTACTAGCATCGTGAGCGTGGAGAGTCACGAGCTCGAAAACACCCAGGCCGACAGCGGCGGCAGCGCCGGTGACCAGTCGGCCACGGCCGACGGCGGACCTCCGACGGTCGAAGAGGTCCGCGAGGCGCTCACGAACGTGATCGACCCCGAGCTCGGGCTCGACTTCGTCGAGCTCGGCCTGATCTACGACATCCAGGTCGAGGACGGCGACGTCTACGTCACCTACACGCTCACCTCGCCCGGCTGCCCGATCGGCCCGCACATCGCCGACCAGATCGAGGAGTTCGTGAGCGAGCTGCCGGGCGTCCAGCGCGTCTACCCGAAGCTCACCTTCGACCCGCCCTGGACACCCGACATGATGAGCGAGGACGCGAAGTTCGCGCTCGGCTACTGAGCACTGCGCCCGGGCTACCAAGCGGGGTGACTCGCCTACCGAGCGCGGCGCCCGGGATAGTGAGCGCGACGCTTTAGACGGCGCGCAGCTCTAGACGGACGACGCGCCGCTCTAGACGACGCGGCGCAACAGGCCGCTCTCGAGTTCCAGCACGAAGCCGGCGATTGCGTCGCGGTGGAGCAAGAACGGGCTGCGCCGCAGCCGCTCGACGCCCTGGCGCACCTCTTGTTCGAGGTCGCGGAAACCCTCGGCCGACCACGCCGGGCGGACGCCCGTCTCTTGCTCGAGCTCGCTGCGGAACTCGTCGTCGGAGAGGCCGATCATCCCGCAGCCGGTGTGCTGGATCACCATCACCTCGCGCGTACCGAGCTTGCGCTGCGACACCGCCACCGAGCGGATCACGTCGTCGGTGACGACACCGCCCGCGTTGCGGATCACGTGCGCGTCGCCGGGCTCGAGACCGAGCAGCCGGTGAGCGTCGATGCGAGCGTCCATGCACGTGACGACGGCGAGCTTGCGCCGGGGCGGCGCGGGGATCTCGCCGAGGCCGCTGACACCTGCGTTGCGGTTGCGTTCGATTGCTTGCTCGATCTCGTTCACAGGCCTTGATTCAACCAGTGAGCGGCCGACCAGCGCGCGGCGGCGGCGATACTCGCGGCGATGGCGCAGGCACTGCTGGTGCGCGACGACGGACCCGGCGGCGGAGGTGGGAGCGGCGGCGGGTACGGGCGCGACGCCGGGGACCGGAGCGGCGGCGGGCACGAGGTCCGCGGGCACGACGGCCGCGGGCGCGCCGTTGGTGACGGGCGCGACCCGGCGCTGTCGGCGGCGCTCGCGCAATCGCTCCTCGAGCACGTCGCTGCCGGGCACGCCGACACGATCGTGCGCGTGGCGATCGCCGCGCCGGCGCTCGCGCTGTCGAAACTGGACCTCGCTTCCGGTCGCGGCGAAGCGGCCGCAGCTAGCGCCCGCGCGCACGGATTCCCGACCGTCGTGCGGCTGGTCGGCGGTCGCGCCGCGGCGCTGTCGGCGGGCGTGGTCGAGGTCGGTGTCTTCACCCGTGAGCGCGAGCCGCGGCGGGGCGTGCGCGAACGCTTCGAGCTTCACGCCGCCGCGATCGTGCGGGCGCTCGCGGCGCTCGGGATCGAGGCGCGCACCGGTGAGGTGGCCGGCGAGTGGTGCCCGGGCGCGTTCAGCGTCGGTGTCGGTGAGCGTGTCAAGCTCGCCGGCATCGGGCAGCGCATCGTCGCCGGGGGCGTGTGCGTTGGTGCGGTCGTGGTCGGCGACGACGCGCTCCGCCTGCGTGCCGTGCTGACGGCGGCGTACCGCGCGCTTGGGCTGCCGCTCGACCCCGATACGGTCGGCAGCGTCGCCGCCGAGCTCGCCCGCGCGCGGCGGGCGGGGGAGCGACCGCCAGCGGACGCCGTACCGGCAGCGGGCGCCGGGTCCGCCGCCGGCGGGGGAGCCGCGGCCGCCGACGCGCCCAGCGCCACCACGCGCGCGCTCGCCGACGCGCTCGCCGCGACCTACAGCGAGCTGTTCGCGCTCGAGCCGGCGCCGCTACCGGCCGCGGTGGTCGAGCGTGCCCGTGAACTGCGCGAGCGCCACCTGCCGCCGTGGGAGCGGCAGCGGGTCGGCGCCGCCTCGCGCTTCGGCGCCGCCACGGGACGGCCTAGCGGCGGCGCGCCCGCACCGCCAGCCTGAAGGCGCGGCGCGCGCCGCTGCTCTCGACCACCGTCAGGCGCACCGCGAGCCGCGGCGTTCGCCTCGCTCTCAGCGCGCGCACCACCGAGCGGGCGGCGCGCAAGCCGCGCCACGTCACGACGAGCGTGCGCCCGGGCCGTGTGGCGCGCAAGCGCAGCGAGCGTCCGCGCACCGCGACCGCCCGGCCGCGCAGCCGCCGGCCGCCGACCGTCACCGTCGCCCTGCTGCGTCGCGTCGCGGCGAGCTGGGGCGGCAGCGTCAGCACCGCGCGCGCGAGGGGCCGCGAGGCCGAGACGCGCACCAGCAGCGTCGCGCTCTCGCCGCGGACCGCCAGGCCGTGCGCGAGCCGGTAGCGGGTCGCCGCCGGCGGGCGCGTTGCGCCCGGCGGGCAGCCGTCGACGCCGAACGGCGTCGAGATCGTGACGTCGATTCCCGAGTGCGAGCTGAACGTCGCCTCGGCGTCGCGCGGGGTCGTCGTGTTGCAGAGGTCGCTGGAGGCCTGCAGCAGGCCGCGTGGGCCGCCGTCGACGGTGAGGTCGAAGCGCGACAGCGGCAGGTCGGGAAGCCCGGCGAAAATGTTCGTGACGCGCTCGCCGAGTTTGGTGCGGCCGATGATCGATCCGCCGTAGAGGCGGAAGCCGAGCGCTGGCAGCTCGTTGTCGCGCCGCACGATGTAGACGGGCAGCTCGAGCGGCCGCTCGACGAGCGGGCTCGCGAGCCGCGCGGTCCCGACCCGTGTCTCGGGTGGGCAGCGGTCGGCGGCGAACGCGGCCGGGTCGCACAGAACCGAGAGCGAGCGCAGGTTGACGCCCACCGCCCGCGGCAGCGACACGGTGGTGGCGGCGACCGCAGCGTCGTCGGGGAAGGTGATGACCGACGCGGTCACCGGCACGGTCGCGCCGATCGATGTCGCACCGGGCGCGCCCATCGTGCCGCTCAAGCTCGGCCGGAACGGTACCCGCTCGCAGCGCACCGGCGTGAACGCGACGGTGCGGCGCGTCTCGACCTGCGGCTCGTCCCACGAGCGTACCGCCACGGCGATGTCGGCGCGCCGGCACGAGGTGGGGAGGCGCAGGAACGGCTTGCCGGCGACGCTACCGGCGAGCGCGAGCGTGATCTGTTCGATGCGGATCGGCAGACCGCCGGCCGTGCGTTCGAGGCCGGACATCACGTTCTCGATCACGAAGCCGCGGTCGCCGCGGATCCGCACCGTCACCTGGTAGTGCTGGGTGCCGGCGAGCGGCGGTCGCACGACGACGCCGAGCCGGGCCGGCTCACCGGGGCCCGGAACGAGGTTGTAGACGTCGCCGTTCGCTGTCACCTCGGCGCCGAGGAGCGCTTCGACGCGCGCACGCACCGTCGTCGAGCCGACCTTGGCGCCAGCCGGGCAGGCGTCGGCTTTGAAGTCGGCGACAGGGCAGCGCTGGGCGGCGAGCGGGTTGGCGACGAGCCCCTGCGGCAGCGTGATCACGAGGTCGCGCGGGTCGTCGCTCGCCGGGTTCGACGCAAGGTCGATCGTCAGCTGGAAGTCGGGCGAGCCGCCCGCTTGCAGCGAGCTGAAGCTGGCGGCGAGGCCGCTCACCTCGACGCGCGCCGCAGCGAGCGGTGCCGCCCAGAGCGCTACCGCGGCGATCGCCGCGAGTGCGGCGAGCCCACCCCGCCGCGAGCCCTGCAACGCACAGCGACCGTGGCTTCCTGCCAACTCTTGCGAACCTCCCGCTCTGGCCGTCGCTCCCGTCACATGCGGGGAGCGACCTTGTACCCCTGCTACGAGCGACTCTATCTCGGAGCGCGGCTCGGCGCTAGCCGGTCGCCCGCGCGCGGGGGCGATCCAGGTCGCCGCTAGCGCGTGCGGGAGGTGCGCTTGCGCTGCCGGGCCGAGGGCGCCGCTGCCCGCCCGTTGCCGCTGGCACTCGTCACGCGCCCGTTGCCGCTCGTCCCGCCCGCAGCCCCGGCGCCCGTCGCCGCCACAAGCTCCTCGATGCTCGCGCACAGGTCCTCGGCGAGCAGATCGAGGTCGAAGAGCGCGTCCCAGTCGCCCAAAAGCCCGAAGCGCAGCCAGCCGTTGTAGCTCATCACCGCCACCGCCAGGGCGTGGTTTTCGGGCAGGAACGCCACCGGTATGCACGTCTCCATCTTGCGCCCGAGCAGGTACAGCGGGATCTGCGGACCGGGCACGTTGGTGACGATGAGGTTGAACAGGCGCGTCGAGAAGTTGAGTCGCGAAGCGACCGCCAGCAGCGTGGGCGGCGCGAAACGCTCGAGCGACGCGATCACCGCGGCCCCCACCGCCTGCTTCGAGCGTTTGAGGTGGGCCATCGCCTCGGCGACGATGCGCAGCCGCTCGACCGGCTCCCAGGCGTAGACGGGCAGCGGGCCGCGCATCGCGACGATGCGGTTGCCGAGCGTGCCGTGCTCGTCGGGCGCGCGCACCGACACCGGGACGAGCGCACGCAGCTCGAGCCCGGCGGTCGGGACGCCACGGCGCCGCAGCCAGCGGCCGAGCGCACCGCTCACCGCCGCGAGCACGACGTCGTTGACCGTGGCGCCGAAGCCGTTTTTCACTGCGCGGAAATCGTCGAGGGGCGCCTCGACCCAGGCGATCCGCCGGTGCGGCCCGATGCGCACGTTGAGCGGGGTCGGCGGTGCCGGGTTGAGCGTCGCCCAGGCGACCTCGCCGAGACCCTCGACCGCCTCGCGCGCCCTGCGCGCCGCCTCGGTCGGGCGGCTCAGGGCACGCAGCGCGCCGCCCGCTAGCTCGAGCGGCGTGCGCAGCGCTGCCGATGCCGTTTCGGCGAGCAGGTCGAGCGTGTCGACGCGCTCGGTCGCGAGTGGTTTCGCTGGCCGGTGGGGGCGCGCCGGCAGCGGCTCGCCATCGAAGAGCACAGTGGCGATGTCGACCCCCGAGACACCGTCGATGACCGAGTGGTGCGTTTTCGAGACGAGCGCGAAGCGGCCCCCTTCGAGCCCTTCGACGAGCCACGCCTCCCAAAGCGGCCGCGAGCGGTCGAGTCGCTGCGAGTAGATGCGCCCCACCAGCAGCCTGAGCTGCTCCTCCGACCCGGGCGGGGGCAGCGCGGTGTGGCGCACGTGGTAGCGGATGTTGAAGTCGGGGTCGTTGGCCCAGAACGGCCGCCCGAGCCCGAGCGGCGGGCTGACGAGCCGTTGGCGGTAGCGCGGCACCGCCTCCAGCCGCTCGAGGATGTGGGCGATCAGGTCTTCGTAGCTCGGTGCGGGCCCTTCGAAGATCAGCACTCCGCCGATGTGCATGTGCGACGCCCGCCGTTCCTGGTGAAGGAAGGACGCGTCGATCGGCGAGAGGCGCACAGGGGAGCTCACGACAATTCGCGAAGGTAGCGGCCGGCGGCGCGCGAGTCTCGGTTGGGGTGTGGGCGGCGCTCGTCGAGTACAAGGGGCCGCTGCGCCGGCAGTTGGCGCTCGCCCCCTAGACTGCGCAACGTGAGCAGCGCTCAGTCGTCCGTTGCCGCACCGCCGCGCCCCGAGCGCCTGTTGCTGGCCGCGCCTCGCGGCTACTGCGCCGGTGTCGATCGCGCGGTCGAAACCGTCGAGCGGGCGCTCGAGCTCTACGGGCCGCCGGTGTACGTGCGCAAGGAGATCGTCCACAACAAACACGTGGTCGAGACTTTGCGCCAGCGCGGCGCGGTGTTCGTCGATGACGAGAGCGAGGTGCCCGAGGGCGAGGTGGTGATCTTCTCTGCTCACGGGGTGGCGCCCGCGGTGCACGAGAACGCGCGCCGCCGGCGACTGCGCACGATCGACGCTACCTGCCCGCTTGTCACCAAGGTGCACGTCGAGGCGCGCAAGTTCGCGGCCGAGGGCTACACGATCGTGTTGATCGGGCACGAAGGCCACGAGGAGGTCGAGGGCACGATGGGCGAAGCCCCCGATCGCATCGTGCTCGTTGAGACAGAGGAAGACGTTGATCGGCTCGAGGTCGAGGATCCCGACCGCGTCGCCTACCTCACGCAGACAACGCTGTCTGTCGACGAGACGAAGCGGATCATCCAGCGGCTGCGCGAGCGCTTCCCGAACGTCGTCGGACCGAAGTCGGACGACATCTGTTACGCAACCACGAACCGCCAGATGGCGGTGCGCGAGCTGGCGCGCCAGTGCGATCTGGTGCTCGTGATCGGGTCGCGCAACTCGTCGAACTCGAACCGGCTCGTCGAGGTTGCGCGCGAGCACGGCGCCGAGGCGCACCTGATCGACAACGAGACGCAGGTGCGAGAAGAGTGGCTTGAGGGCAAGCGCACGGTAGGGATCACGTCGGGCGCGAGCGCCCCTGAGGAGCTCGTGCAACGGCTCGTCGCGTGGTTCCGCGCGCGCGGTGTCGATCAGGTCGAGGAGCTCCGCACCGTCGACGAGAACGTCCGCTTCATGCTCCCGCGCGAGATCCGCAAGGCTCTCGCCGAGCGCGAGCTGCCGCTCGCGCCGTAGGCGGATACGAGCGCGCGCCCTATCTGGCAGAGCGCTCGCGCGGCGGCAGCGGTGTGAACTGGATGGCGTGCAGGCGCAGGCCGGGGCGTTCGGCGACGATCTCGCCGTCGGTTTCGTAGAGGTCGGGTTCGCGGTCGCCCGACAGAACGGCGAAGGCGCCGCCGGCCCGGAACCGGAAGTGCGCAACGGCGCCGGCGCTCGCGGCTTCCAGGTAGTCATCGCCGGCGCGCCACTCGCCTTCGAGCTGGAGCCGCGCGCGGTCGCCGGGCAGCTCGATGTCGGCGGTTTGCGGCTCGAGCACGGCGCCGGGCGCGTCCTCGGGCCTTAGCGGCGCGAGCGGCGGCGGCAGCTCGGCGCCGGGGTCGGTTTCGCGCACGAGCTCCTGGATCGCGAGCTCGGTTTCCTGGTACTCGCCCTCGCCGAAGTGGAGGTGGCGGAGCTGGCCGCGCTGGTCGAAGAGGTAGCGGGCGGGCCAGCCGCGGTTGCCGTAGAGGCGCCAGATCTCGAAGTCGGGGTCGTGGGCGACGGGCCAGTCGATGCCGAGGCGCGCGCAGGCGCGCGCGACGAGCGCCGCGTCGCGCCCGAAGCTGTAGGCGGGGGCGTGGATGCCGATGAGCTGGAGGTGGTGGTCGCTGTAGCGGTCGCGCCAGACGCGGAGGTAGGGGAGGGTGCGCCGCGAGTTGACGCGCGCGATGTCGAAGAACTCGACGAGCACGATCGCCTGCCCGAGCACGCGGTGAAGCCGCAGCTCGCGGCCGCCGACCCACTCGGTGCCTGGCGGAAAGTCAGGGATCGCGATCTCGCTGTTCGGCTCGACGCGCACAGCGGCCGCGATGTTGGCAGATGGGGGTGGTTCGAGAGCGATCGCCAGGAGAGGGGAGGTCCGCTGTGCGCGGCACTCCCGCGCACCGACCACCCACCACCGCGTCCCCTAGGCTCTCGTCAACTGAAACGCCCTCGACCGCCACGGCCCGAAGGAGGCATGCGCGATGGATGTTGTCGTTACCGAGTTCATAACCCTCGACGGGGTGGTGCAGGCTCCGGGCGGGGCGGAGGAGGATCCGGACGGCGGTTTCGCCCATGGCGGCTGGATGGCGCGGTTCTTCGATCCTGAGGTGATGGGCGGCGCGTTCGACGACCTCGCGAAGCGCAGCGACGCGCTGCTCCAGGGTCGCCGCACCTACACGCGGTCGGCGCGCGCCTGGCCGGGCCGGTCGGGCGACCCGTTCGCCGACTGGATCAACGGCGTGCAGAAGTACGTGGTGTCGGACACTCTCGCCGAGAGCGACATCACCTGGCACCCGACGAAGATCGTTCGCGGCAGCGAGTTTCTCGACACGGTGTCGGCGCTGCGCTCGCAGGCGGGTGGCTGTGTGTACGTGTACGGGAGCCCGACGATGGTGCGTTCGCTGCTCGCTGCGGATCTCGTCGACGAGCTCGTCCTCACGGTCGTGCCGCTGGTGCTCGGCAGCGGCAAGAAGCTGTTCGGCGATCTCCCCGCGCCGCTTCCGTTCGACCTTGTGTCGACCGCCACGGCGTCGACCGGCGCGCAGGTGTGCCGGTACCGGCGGGCGAGGTAGGGAGGTCAACCCCCAGGGGTCCTTGCGCTCCATCGGGCCAGCGTTCCGCTTGGCTCGCGGTGTTGCCGAGCGCTACACCGGCTAATCACTCACCGGCCGTGGCGCAGCGCTCCGTCCACCCGGGAACCGGTCAGTCGCGGAACGTCACCGGTCAGCGATGAAGCGTGGTGGGCTTCCAGGAGGGAGTCCTGTTCCTGTGTGTCGATCGCCGTCGTCGTGCCACTGGCGTGCGTAGTTCTGGCGCTCGTCGCAGCATGCGGCGCACCCCAGCCTGGCAAACCCGCTTAGTGCCCACCGATACCATCCCCACGACAACCCCTGTGAGCCGAGGAGGACTTACGAAAGGATGAGCCTGTTCGAGCGGATCGAGGCGCTGCGGCGCCGCTACGACGTACTCACGCACCCCTTCTACCAGCGCTGGTCGGAGGGCGAGCTGACGCGCGAAGAGCTCGCCTTCTATGCCGGCGAGTACCGGCACGCTGTCGTCGCGCTCGCCGACTGTCTCGAAGGTGCGGCCGAGCTTGCCAGCGATCCCGACGAGGCCGCTCGCCTGCTCGAGCACGCCGCCGAGGAGCGCGCGCACGTCGAGCTGTGGGACCGTTTCGCCGCCGCGCTTGGCGCCGACTTGGCGCGCGCGCCGCGCAGCGAGACCGTCGCCTGCGCCGAGGCTTGGAGGAGCGGCGACACGCTCGAGGAGCGCCTCGCCGTCGCCTATGCGATCGAGTCGGCGCAGCCGGCGATCGCCAAGACCAAGCTCCAGGGCCTCGTTGAGCGCTACGGCTTCGAGGAGGGCCCGGCCACCGAGTACTTCGCTCTTCACGCCGAGCTCGACCACGAGCACGCCGCCCACTCGCGGCGCCTGCTCGAGGCGCGCAGCGGGCTCGACGAGGAGCGACTCACCGCCGCCGCCGAGCGCGCCCTCGCCGGCAACTGGCAGCTCCTCGACGGTTGCGAAGCGGAGTTCGGGCGCTGCGCCGCGGCCTGCTGACCGCTTTCGCTGCGGTGGCCGCCGCCGCGGCGGCCACCACAGCGGCCGGCGCTGCGGGCGAGGCTTATGGCGCCGCCGGCCCGCCCGCCCCGCGCATCGCGCTGACTGTCGACGTCGGTCGGGGCGCGGCCGGCAGCGTGCGGCGGCCGCGGCCGCGCTCGCTTGAGCTGCGCTTCCGCGTCACCTCGCGGCGCGGGGCGATCGAGCCGCCGCTCGCGCGCCTGTCGGTGACGATCGCCGGGGTCGTCGTCGACCCCACGCTCGCCGGCACCTGTCCGCGCAGCGTGCTCGAAGCCGGCGTCGCCGACACGCTTGCGCGCTGCGCAGAGCGGGCGCTCGGCTTCGCCAGCGCCATCGGCCCGGTCGGACCGCCCGGCGCCACCCGCACCGCGCCCCAGGTCACCACCTGCCAGATCGCCGGCACCGCCTATGGCGCCCGCCGCGCCCTCGCGATCCAGTTCCAGAGCGGCGCGCTCTACGACCTCCCGTGCGTGCGCAGCGCGCTCGTCGTCGCGAGCCTGGGGGTGCGGCGCACCCGCCTCGACGGTCTGCGCAGCGACGAGCTCAGGCTCGTGCTCCCCACCCAGCCCGACGCCTTCCTCCGCCACCCACTGCCCGACTACGCCCTCAACTTCGACGGCTTCGAGCTGCTTTTGCCGCGCCGCTCCGTGCGCAGCGGGCGGCGCACCCGCAACCTCGTTGCCTCCGTCGGCTGCGGACCGAAACGCCGGCGCAGCGTGCGCGCCGTCTTCGTCGACGAGCGCGGCCGGCGCTACAAGATCGCGCGCCGCATCCGCTGCTAGCGCGCGGAGAGCGTCGCTCCTTGCCGGCACGGGGTGAGGCGGACACGCCGGCGCCTCGCTGGCGCGCCCCGCACCGCGCTCAACCCCACGCCAGCTTCGCGAGCAGGCGCGGCCACACCGTCAGCTCGATCGCCGCCGTTGCGAACAGCACCGGCAGCGCCACCGCTACGCACACCGCCGTTGCCGCCAGCAGCTCGTTCCACCGCCCCTCGCGGCTCAACAAAAGCCACGCCGCGAGCGGCAAAAACACCGCCGTCAGTTCCGGCAGCGCGTGCGGCAGAAGCGACAAAAGCAGCCCGCCGAGCCCCACACCGAGCTGGGCGGCGAGCGTGCTCGCCGTGCCGCCGAGCACGTACGCCTGCGTCGCCAGCGAGAACAGCGTCGCCGCCGCTACGAACGCCATCGCCAGCGGCCCAGCGCGCTCGTGCACCAGCCGGTTGAAGCCGCTCAAGTACTGCGCCTGCAATGGCAGCGAGCTGCCGGCGATGAACCCCGCCACGCACGCCAGCGCGTGCAACGCCAGCACCAGCGTGTTGCGGATCAGGATGTGCAGGTAGTCGCCCAGGTCGGCGCGCACGTTCAGGCCCGGGATCGCGTAGCGCGTCGGGTCGGGCGGGCTCGCCGCGGCTACCGCCGCCACCGCGCCGAGCAGCGCCAGCGCGATCGCCACCGCCCCCAAAAGCCACGGGCCGAGCACCGCGAGCGGCCGCTCCTGCCACGCCGCCAGAGCCCGGCGGGTGTCGTCGAGACCGCGAACGAGGGCAAGCTGTTTCGGATCGACCTTGATGCTCATCGCGCCAGGGCCGGCGCGCGCCACCACCCTCCGGGATGTCCCGCCGGGCCGTGACGCAGACGCTCGGAAAGTGTGGTCGGCGGGGGCGCGTGCGCCCCGCACTTTCACGTCGGCCGCGAGCGGCCGCGGCTTGAGCTGCGGGCGCGCGCCACGCACGCGCGCCGCGGCTGCTCGGGCCGCGCGCGCCGGGCCCCGCCCCGGCGGCCCCCGCGGCCACGCGGACGGCGGCGCCCCCTAAGCCGACTCCGGAACTAGGACTTAGGCTAACCTAACGCAGCGTTCGCCAACGCGGCGTTCGGAGCGTGCGCGACCCGGCGTCAGAGCGTGCGCGACCCGGCGTCAGGAGCGTGCGCGAACCCGACAACGCGGCGCGAGAGAAAGGAGGTCGGCAGGTGAGCAGGAGACTTGTGGTCGGCGGGGCGCTCGTAGCGCTCGTCGTCGTGGTCGTCGCCGTCGTTCTCGCCACCGGCGGCGGCAACGGGCAGCGGCTCGTCGTCTACACCGCCCGCGCCCACTACGGCGAGGAGCAGCCGTTCCGCGAGTTCGCCTCGCGCGAGCGCGTCGACCTCACCCTCTTCGGCGGGTCGGCGCCCGAGCTTTACGAGCGCCTGCGCAACGAAGGCGATCGCACCCGCGCCGATGTCTTCATCACCGTCGACGGCGCCAACCTCTGGCGCGCCCGCAGCTCGGGGCTGTTGCAACCGCTGCGCTCGAGCGCGCTCGACCGCGCCGTCCCCGCCGGCCTGCGCGACCCGCAGGGCTACTGGTACGCGCTGACCGTGCGCGCACGCACCATCGTCCGCTCCACCGAGCGCGTGCCCGCCGGCACCGTCACCCACTACCGCGACCTCGGCGACCCGCGCTGGCGCGGGCGCCTCTGTCTGCGCTCGGGCACGAGCGAGTACAACGTCTCGTTCGTCGCCGACCGCATCGCCAAGGTCGGGCGTGCCGCCACCGAGCGGCTGTTGCGTGCGTGGATGGCGAACCGGCCGCAGATCTTCGGGTCCGACATAGACGTGATCCAGGCGATCGCCGACGGCCGCTGCGACGTCGGGCTCGTCAACTCCTACTACCTCGGCCGCATGCTCGCCAGCGACCCGAACCTGCCCGTCGCGCTCGAGTGGGCCGACCAGGACGGGCGCGGCACGCACGTCAACCTCTCGGGCATCGGCATCACCCGCTACACCCGCCACCGCGAGCTCGCGCGCAAGCTCGTCGAGTATCTGACCCGGCCCCCGGTGCAGGAAGAGCTCGTTCGCAACAACAAGGAGTTCCCGGCCGATCCGGCCGTGCCCGGCCCGCCCGAGCTGCGCCGCTTCGGAACCTTCAAGCGTGATCCGATCGACGTCGCCGGTGCCGCCCGGCACCTGCAAGAAGCGTTGGCGCTGATGGAGGAGGTCGGCTGGCGCTGAGCGACGCGCGGCAGCCACGCCGGCACGGCGGCACCGGCCTTGGGGCCGGTGCCGCCGTGGCCGCCGCGCTCGTGGCGGGACCGCTCGTCTCGCTGCCGCTCAGCTTCGTCTTCGCCCACGACGAGCTCGTCCGCTTCTGGGCGCTCGTCCCCGACGCCTTCCTTGCCACCGCGCTGCTCGTCGCCGGCGTCGCCTGCGGCACGCTCCTGCTCGGCACCAGCCTCGCCGCGCTCGTCGCGCTCTGCGACTTCCCCGGCCGGCGTGTGCTCGAGTGGGCGCTCGTGCTGCCGCTGGCGATGCCGAGCTACGTGTTCACGCTGTTCGCGCTCGGCACCGTCGGCCGCCGCGTGCCCGAGCTGCGCTCCACCGGCGGCGCGATCGTCGTCTTCACCCTCGTCCTCTACCCGTACGTGTATCTGCTGGCGCGCGTGGCCTTCCTCTCCCAGCCGCGCTCGCTCGTCGAGGCGGCGCGCGGCCTCGGCAGCGGCCGCTTGCGCACCCTCGCTACCGTCGTCGTTCCGCTCGCCTGGCCGGCGGTGCTGGGCGGCGTCGTGCTCGCGGTGATGGAGGCGCTCGCTGACTTCGGCACCGTCAACCTGCTCGGCGTCCAGACGTTCGCGAACGCCATCTACAAGGTGTGGTTCAACGCCTTCGACCGCGCCGCGGCGATGCAGCTAGCGACGCTGCTCGCCACCGTCACCCTGACGCTGCTCGTCGTCGAGCGCGCGCTCGCCGGCAGCGCGCGCGCCGCCGCCACCGCTGCCGAGCGCCCGGTCGCGCGCCTGCGCCTGCGCGGCCCCGTCGGTGTCGCCGCCGCAGCGCTGCCCACGCTGCTCGTCTGTGGCGTGGTGGTGGCGCCGCTCGCCCAGCTCGCCGTGTGGGCGGCCGACAACGTCGCGAGCGGCAACGTCGACCCCGGTTTCGCGCCAGCTGCGCGCAACAGCCTGCTACTGGCGGCGACCGCGGCGGCGATCGTCGTCGGCCTCGCCGTGGTGCTCGCCTACTCGCTGCGCGAACGCTCGAGCCGCCTGCGCCGCCTCGTGGTGCGCCTTGCCACGATCGGTTACGGCCTGCCCGGCGCGGTCGTCGCCGCGGCGGTGATCGTGCCGCTCGGTTTCGTTGACGATCTCGTCGCGGCCACGCCGCTCTGGCCGGAAAGCGCGCCGCTGCCGCTCACCGGCACCGTGCTCGGCTTGCTGTTCGCCTACTGCGTGCGCTTCCTGGCGATCGGCTTCCAGCCGGTGCGCGCCGGTCTCGACCGCATCCCGCGCTCGCTCGACGACGCGGCACGCGGGCTCGGCAGCGACGAGGGGACGGTGGTGCGCCGCGTGCACCTGCCGCTTCTGCGCACGAGCCTCCTCACCGCGTTCGTGCTGGTGTTCGCCGAGACGATGAAGGAGCTGCCGGCGACGGTGCTGTTGCGCCCGCTCGGCGGCGACACGCTCGCCGTCAAGGTGTGGCAGGCCACCGCCGAGTCGCTCTGGCACGTGGCGGCACTGCCGGCGCTTTTGATCGTGGCGTGCTCACTCGTGCCGGTGGTGGTGGGGCTGCGGCTGTCGCTCCCGAACGCGGCCGGGCGCCGCTCGGCGCGCGCCGAGCGGCGCGACCTGCTAGGGATCGAACCAGCAGCGTGAGGCGAGATGAGCACCGTCCGGCTCGACAACGTCAGCAAGAGCTTCGGCCAGCACCGCGCCGTCGACGCGCTCTCGCTCACCGTCGGCGCCGGCGAGCTGCTCGCCGTGCTCGGCCCGTCGGGCTGCGGCAAGACGACGCTGCTGCGCCTGATCGCCGGGTTCGAGCGCCCCGACAGCGGGCGGATCGAGATCGGCGGCGAGACCGTCGCCGACGGGCGCGTGTTCGTTCCGCCCGAGCGGCGGCGGGTGGGCATGGTGTTTCAAGACTACGCGCTCTTCCCGCACCTGACGGTGGCGGGGAACGTGGCGTTCGGTCTCGCGCGCGTGCCGAGGCGCGAGCGGCGCGCGAAGGTGCGGTCGGTGCTCGAGCTCGTCGGTTTGCGGCACCGCGCCGACAGCTACCCGCACGAGCTCTCGGGCGGCGAGCGCCAGCGTGTCGCGCTGGCGCGGGCGCTCGCGCCCGACCCGGCGGTGGTGCTCCTCGACGAGCCGTTCTCGAACCTCGACGAGACGCTGCGCGCCGACCTGCGGCGTGAGGTCGAGGTGATCTTGCGCGAGGCCGAGGCGACCGCGATCCTCGTCACCCACGACCAGGAGGAGGCGCTCTCGCTCGCCGACCGGGTGGCGGTGATGCGCGCCGGGCGGCTCGTGCAGATCGGAACGCCCGAGGAGGTGTACGCGCGCCCCGCGTCGCGCTGGGCCGCCCAGTTCGTCGGCGACGTCAACGTCGTGCCGGCCGTCGCCGAGGGGCAGCTCGCCCACACCGAGATCGGCAGCTTCGATCTGGCGTGTCGCTGCGGCGAGGGACCGGTGCACGTGGCGGTGCGCCCCGAGCAGCTCGAGATTGTGCGCGACGACGCCGGCGGCAACGGCGAGATCGTCGACCGCGAGTTCTACGGTCACGACGTGCTTTACCGCGTGCGCCACGAAAGCGGCCGCACGGTGCTAGTCAAGACATCCTCGCTCGAGCTTCTTCCCGTCGGCGAGCGCGTGTTCGTGCGGCCCGTGCGCAGCGCCGTCGCCGCGCCCGTCGACTAACCCGCGGCACGCGCGCCCGAAGAAGCGACGGGCGCGCGGGCTTCCAGCCCGCGCGCCCGCGCTCGGGGGGCAGGGATCGTCAACCGCCGATCAGGGGCGCGACCGGGACACACGGGACCGGTCGCGGATGGGCGGGATCGAGTGCGTTGAGCACGTATGCGAGAGCGCGCCGGTCGAACGGGATCGCCAGGTGCTCGGAGAGATCGAGCGGGCAACCGTTCTGGACCAGGATGTTGCGCACCTGGTGGCTGCTCGCGGCCGGCGTGAGGAACGCCGAGTCGTAGGGAGTGACGACCTCGTCGTACTTGGTCTGGATCACCGTGTAGGCGACCCCGGCGACCGTGTCGCCTCCGGCGTTCAGCTCCTGCATGAACGCCGAGCCGCGGATCTGGTCGCCGCACGCCGGGCAGAACGAGGTGATGAGCTGCACCGCGGCGCTGCCGATCGGGCCGAGCAGCCGGGCGAACTCGGTGAGACCGCTGAGCGTCGTGCCGTGGTTGCTCGGCGAGAGCCCGACGAGCGCACGCACCTTGCTCGCGCCGCCGAGCTTGTTGGTGTAGTAGCGGGGCATCATCCCGCCCTGCGAGTGGCCGACGATGTCGACCTCGGCGGCGCCGGTCGCGGCGCGCACCCGGTCGACGAACGCGGCCAGCTGCCGCGCCGAGTCGCGCACCGCGGCGAGCCCGTTGGCGAAGCCGCCGGTGAGCTGCGTGCCCTGGGTGGCGCCGTAGTTGAACGAGAACACGCAGTAGCCGGCGTTCTTGAGCAGCGGCGCCAGCGCGTTCCAGTTGAAGCGCTGGTTCTCGAAGGTGCCGTGAACGAGGATCACTGGGTAGGGGTGGAGCGAGCTCGGCCGGCAGCTCCAGTCGTTGGCGCCGGGCGGCGAGCCGTTCGGGTTGGCGGCCCAGGCCGCGAGCGCCTTGGGCAGGCTGTAATCAACCGCGAGCTGGGCGTTCGCTGCGGGCGCGAACGCCGCCACCACGGCTACCAGCGCGGTTGGTACAGCACAGCGCAACTTCGCTCTGCGGGACATTCGCATCACTCCTCTTCCTGTAGAGGGCTACTCGAGCCCCCAGTCGCGGGACGAGCGCCGTAGCGCGCGGGGCCCGCACACGACCTCCCGCTACGGCCGTCCCTCAGCGGCCGGCGGTGCGCCCACTCTAACTGAACGCGCGGTCAGAGCGCAAGCGCGAGCGGCGAGCGGTTCGCGCGCCGGAACGGGCGGTAGCGCTCAGCGCGTAAAGAGCTCGTGCGCCGCCACCAGCGCCTCGCAGAGGCGGTCGACGTCGCTGGCGTCGTTGTAGACGTGGAAGGAGGCGCGCGTCGTGGCGGTGACGCCGAGCTCGCGCATCAGCGGCTGCGCGCAGTGGTGTCCGGCGCGCACACAGACGGCGTGCCGGTCGCAGATCTCGGCGACGTCGTGCGGGTGGACGCCGTCGAGTGTGAACGACACCACGCCGGCGCGCTCGTCGGCGGGCGGCCCGGGGACGTGCACGAACGGCAGCTCCGCGAGCCGTGCAAGCGCGTAGCGCGTGAGCTCGCGCTCGTGCTCGCGCACCCGCGCCAGATCGAGCGCGCGCAGGTAGTCGATCGCTGCGTGCAGGCCGATCGCTTCCGCGATCGGGCTGGTGCCGGCCTCGAACTTCCAGGGCGGGTCGTTGAACGTCGAGCGGTCGAGCTCTACGCGCTTGATCATGTGCCCGCCGCCGAGGAAGGGAGGCATCCGTTCGAGCAGCTCGGGCGTGGCGTGCAGCAGCCCGATGCCGGTGGGACCGAGCGCTTTGTGGCCGGTCCAGACGTAGAAGTCCGCGCCGATCGCGGCGACGTCCACCGGCATGTGCGGCACCGCTTGGGCCCCGTCGACGAGCGTGAGCGCACCGGCGGCGCGGGCGCGGCGCGCGATCTCGGCGACGGGGAGGATCGTGCCGAGCACGTTCGAGACGTGCGTCACCGCCACGAGCCGCACGCGACCGCTGGCGAGCAGCTCGTCGAGCGCGTCGAGCGCCACTGTGCCGTCCTCGCGCAGCGGCAGGTAGCGGAGCTTCGCTCCCCGCTCGGCGCAGACGAGCTGCCAGGGAACGATGTTCGAGTGGTGCTCAAGGACCGTCAGCACGATCTCGTCACCGGGCGCGAGCTCGTGGCGCGCCCAGCTGTAGGCGACCAAGTTGATCGCCTCGGTGGCGTTGCGCGTGAAGACGGTGCCGCGTGGATCGGCACCGACGAGCCCGGCGGCGGCGCGCCGCGCCGCCTCGTAGCGATCGGTCGCCTCGGCGGCTATCCGGTACACGCCGCGGTGGACGTTGGCGTTGTAGCGGCGGTAGTAGTCGTCGATCGCCGAGAGCACTACGGCGGGTTTCTGGGCGGTTGCCGCCGAGTCGAGGTAGACGAGCCGCCGACCGTTCTGGCTCGTGGCAAGCAGCGGGAAGTCTTCGCGGGCGGCGAGCGTGTCGGGCGCGGCTGTGGCGGCCGGGCCGGGGTGCCCGCTGGCAAGGCGATCGTCTGTCGTTCGTTCGCTCGGCACGGCGCGGCTGTGCTGGGTCCACGGGAGCGGAGCGGGCGGCAGCGCCCGCGGGCGCGCCTCCCGCTAAATCCGACTTGCGGAGTAGGATACCGCTTCGCCGCACGCGGGAGCCGGCCGCCCCAACCGCCGCAGGCGGCCGCCCGCCGTCAGCCGCCCGCCGACGGCAGCCGGCCGCTTGCTGCTGCTGCTGCTGCTCAGGGCAGGGCGTCGCGGCGCGCGAACGCGAGCGTCCCGACCACCACCGTGCCGAGCGACCACGCGGCGAGGATCGCGACGGCGATCCCGCGCGCGTCGGGCAGCGGATCGCCCATCGCCAGCCCGTTCGCCAGCGTTATCGGCAGGCGCTCGGCGAGGTCCGCGACTTCGCGGCGCACACCGAAGCGCAACAGCTCCTCGCCGGCGAACTGGTAGCCGAGCGCCACGAACAGCGCCGCTCCCTGGTTGCGCACGAGCGCGGCGAGACCGAGACCGAACAGCGCCAAAAACGCCCCGGCGGCGGCGCTGCCCCAGAGCACGCGGGCGAACAGCGCTCCCGGCACGTCCCCGAGCGTGACCTGCACGGCGCCTCCCGACAGTGCGGCGGCGGCCGCGCCCATCAGCGCGCCGCCGAGCAGAGCCGGCACCGTTTTCGCCGCCACGACCACGGCCCGCCGCGGCTCAGCTGCCAGCAGCACCGTGAGCGTTCCATGCCGCACCTCGCCCGCGAACACCATCACGCCGAAGGCAGTGGCGAACGGCAGCGCCACCGCCGCCCCGAGCGGGAGCACATCGCGCGACGTGAGCGAGCCGTCGCTCTGTCCGACCATCCCGCCTACCAGCGCCGAAAGAGCAGCGAGCAGCACGCCGGCGGCGAGCGTCCAGGTGAGGCTGCGCGTCCGCGCCAGCTTCACGAACTCGCCGGCCGCGGCGCGGCGCAGGCGCAACACCGTCGTCATGCCGAAAGCCTCCTCTGTTCGCGGGTGGTTCGATCGTCGCTGTCGGCGCGCGCGGGAGCCCCGCTGCCGCCGTCGGCGCCCGTGGCGGCCGCCACGTCGCCGTCGCCGCCCGTCAGGCGCAGGAACACCTCCTCGAGCGAGTCGCGCTCCTCGCGCAGTTCGGCAAGCACCGCGCCGATGGCGGCGGCAGCGCGCCCGACCTCGACCGCCGCCACCCCCTCGACGACGAACGCCGGGCCGTCGCTGCCGGCCCCGTCCGGATGCGGCGGCGCGCCGTTGGCGGCTAGCGCCTCGGCCAGGCGAGCGGCGTCGGGCCCGGCGAAGCGCACCCGCTGGCGCGCGCCGACGAGCTCGCGTGTCGGGCCGGCCGCCACCAGACGTCCGCGGTCGACCACCGCCACGCTGTCGGCGGCACGTTCGACCTCGGCCAGCACATGGCTCGACAACAGCACCGCGCACCCCTCCTCGTGCGCCAGCCGCGCCACGGTGTCGCGCAGCCAGCGGATCCCGGCCGGGTCGAGGCCGTTGGCGGGCTCGTCGAGCACGAGCACGCGTGGCCTGCCGAGCAGCGCGGCCGCCAGCGCTACGCGCTGCCGCATGCCGAGCGAGTAGGTGCGCGCCTTGCGCCGCGCGGCATCGGCCATGCCGACGAACTCGAGCACCTCGTCGACGCGCGCACGGTCGGCCCCGGCGAGCGGCGCCAGCGCGCTCAAGTGGTCGCGGGCGCTGCGCCCGGGGTGGAGCGGCGCGTTCTCCATCACCGCCCCCACGACTCGTGCCGGCTGCTCGAAGGCGCGGAGCGGCCGCCCGAACACGAGCGTCGCTCCTGCGCTGGGGCGCACGAGGCCGAGCAGCATCCGTAGCGCGGTCGTCTTGCCGGCCCCGTTCGGGCCGAGCAGACCGCAAATCTCGCCGGGCGCCACGCTCAGCGACAAACCGTCGACCGCAGTGCGCTTGCCGAACCGCTTGGTAACAGAGCGAAACTCGATCGCGGGAGGATCGCTCACCGCTGACAACCTCCTGATGCGCTGACTCGCAACCGCCGCTCGGTCAGCAACGCGGGATTCTCACGTCACCCGATAAAAGCCGAACAGCAGTGGTGCCGAAACTACCACGCCCGGCGGCGGCGCTCAGGGGCGGCGTGCGGCAACGGCCAGCGCCGTTCAGGAGCTGCGTTCTGCCGCGGCCGGCGCCGTTCAGCGGCCGCGTTCAGGGTTCGACGAGACCGCGCTTGATCGCGTAGCGCACAAGCTCGACGCGGTCGCGCATGCCGAGCTTGGCGAGCACGTTGGCGCGGTGCGACTCGACCGTCTTCTCGGACAGCGTCAAAAGCTCGGCGATCTGACGGTTGGTGAAGCCTTCGGCGACAAGCTTCACGACCTCGCGCTCGCGCGGCGTGAGCGGATCGTCGAGCGCCTCCCGGCCGCGCTCGCGCCAGGCGGCGAGCAGCTCGCGCTGGCGCTCGCCGGAAACGAACGTCCCGCCCGCGGCGACGGTCCGGATCGCCTCGAGCAGATCGGTGTCGGCGGCGCGCTTCACCACGTAGCCGCTGGCGCCGGCGGCAAGCGCCTGCAGGAAATAGTCGTCGTCCTCGTGCATCGACAGCACGAGCACCCGCACGCTCGGCCGTAGCGCGCGGATCTCGCGTGTCGCCTCGAGCCCGCCGATGCGCGGCATCGACACGTCGAGCACGCAGAGGTCGGGGTCGAGCGCCCGCGCCAGCGCAATCGCCTCGACACCGTCGGCCGCCTCGCCGACCACGCGCATGTCGGGCTGGCGATCGATCAGCATCCGCAGTCCCGAGCGCACGATCGCGTGGTCGTCGGCGAGCAGAACAGACACCGTTGTGTTGCCGGCTCCCGCTGTCATCTCACCGCTCGGTCGCCGGGGCTCGCTCGGTCACGAAGTCGACGCTCGGTGCGCGGCCGTTGCCGGCCGGTCCGCTCGCCAGCGGCACGACCACCGACACCGCGGTGCCGCCCCCCGGTGCCGAGCGCACGTCGAGCTCGCCACCGGCGAGGTGCGCGCGCTCCGCCATTCCGCGCAAGCCGAGCCCCTTGTCGCCCTCGCTGGTCGGATCGAAGCCGACCCCGTCGTCGGCGACCGTGAGCCGCGCGCTCGGCCCCTCGCACGCCAGTTCGACGACGATCCGCCTCGCGCGGGCGTGGCGCTGGGCGTTCGTGATCGCCTCCTGGGCGATGCGGTACAGCGCCGACTGCTGGTCGGCGCTCAAGCGGTCGGGGTTACCGCGCACGGCGAGGTCGGCGGCGATGCCGCTGCGTTTGCTGAGCCGCGCGAGCTGCGCTTCGAGCGCCGGCACGAGCCCGTGGTCGTCGAGCGCCGCCGGGCGCAGCTGGCGGGCGAGGGCGACGAGCTCCTCCATCGCGCTCGCCACCAGCTGCTTGAGCTCGGCGACGCGCGGCCGCAGGTCGTCGGGCACGTCGAGGGTGAGCGCCTCGAGTCGCAGCAGGATGCCGGTAAGCGCTTGGTTGGTCTCGTCGTGGAGGTCGCGGGCGAGCCTGCGCCGCTCCTCCTCTTGGGCGCGCAACACGAGCTGGCCGCTGCGCCGCCGCTCGCGCTCGATGCTCTCGAGCAGTCGCTCGAACGCGCGCGCCAGCCGCCCGACCTCGGCGGCCTGTTCGTCGGGGCGGGCGAGGCGGGCCTCGCCGGGTCTGGCCGGGTCGACGCGCTCGACCTCCTCGACGAGCTCTTCGAGCGGCGCGAAGCGGCGCTCGAGCATCCACATGTTCACCACCAAGCTGAGCAGCACCGCCAGCACCAGCACCACCAGTTGGTTGCCCTGCGGCCGCAAGCCGGCGACCAGCGTCGCGGAGAGCATCGTCAGCACGACGAGCACAGCGTTGGCCGCCAGCACCTGGCCGATCAGTGAGTCGAACCGCCTGCGCATCTTCGAGATCGGTCGGCCCCGCGACGGTGCGCAAAATGGGGTCCACACCCCATATCGGCAAGGGCGCGCCGAGACGACAATCTGGAACACAACGCTTCATCCGCAGGGGGCTCGACGCAGCTGCGCGGAGCGTTCTTACACCACGAATAGAAGAGCGGGTCTGGGTTCCTCTCCCGGTCGGGGCGCCGCAGCGCGGCGCCCCGACTTATTTGCGCCGCTGGCAGCTATCTTCTCGGCTGATTTCCGCAAACGGCAGTAGGAATTCAGGAGAGGTAATGCCGAGCGGGCAGGAACTGATCCAGAAGGTCAAGCAGCAGATTCGCGAGATCGAGCCGACCGATCTGCACTCGGCGCTGCACGCCAACGGCGCCGGCGACGAGGTTGTGGTGGTCGACGTCCGCGAGCAGGACGAGTGGGACGCCGGCCACATCCCCGGTGCGCTGCACGTGCCGCGCAGCCACCTCGAGTCGCGTATCGAGCAGGTCGTGCCCGACCGCTCCAAGCGCGTCGTCCTCTACTGCGCGTCGGGCAACCGTTCGGCGCTCGCCGCCCGCACGCTCGAGCAGGACCTCGGCTACGAACGCGTCGAGTCGCTGCGCGGCGGCATCACGCTGTGGAAAGACCGCGGCTACGAGGTGCAGGTTCCGCGCCGGCTCGCGCCCGAGCAGCGTGAGCGCTACTCGCGGCACATCATCATCCCCGAGGTCGGGCTCGAGGGGCAGATGAAGCTGCTCGACAGCAAGGTGCTGCTGCTCGGCGCCGGCGGCCTCGGTTCGCCTGCGGCGCTCTACCTGGCGGCGGCGGGTGTTGGCACGCTCGGGATCGTCGACAACGACGTCGTCGACCGCTCGAACCTGCAGCGCCAGGTCGCCCACGCCGAGGAGCGTCTCGGCATGCCCAAGGTCGACTCGGCCGAGATCGCCGTCAAACAGATCAACCCCGACGTCAAGGTCGAGAAGTACCCGGTGCGCCTCGGCCCCGACAACATCCTCGACATCATCTCGGGGTACGACGTCGTTGTCGACGGGCTCGACAACTTCCCGACCCGCTATCTGCTCAACGACGCATCGGTGCGCCTGGGGATCCCGGTGGTGTCGGCGTCGATCCTCGCGTTCGAAGGGCAGCTGTCGGTGTTCGCTCCCGGCCGCGGTCCCTGCTACCGCTGCCTGTATCCGACGCCGCCGCCGCCCGAGCTCGCGCCGTCGTGCGGCGCGGCCGGTGTGCTCGGTGTGCTGCCGGGCGTGATGGGGCTCTTGCAGTCGGTCGAGGTGATCAAGCTGATCGTCGGGATCGGCGAGCCGCTGATCGGCCGGCTGTTGCTCTACGACGCGCTTGCCGCCTCGTTCACCGAGCTCAAGGTGCGGCGCGACCCCGACTGCCCGATCTGCTCGCGCGATCCGGCGTCGATCAGCGCCGAGGAGATGGGCAAGTTCCCCGACTACGAGGCGTTCTGCGCGGGCGTCGCGTAGGTCGCTTGCGCTCGGCGGTGGACAGCTAGCGAGTAGGCTTCCGCGACCGTGCCGAAGATCAAGATTCCGCCGGTTCTACGCAACGCCACAAGCGGCGAGCGCGAAGTGAACGTCGAGGGGACGAGCGTGCGCGAGGTGCTCGAGGCGCTCGCGAGCCGTCATCCCGCCACCCGCGAACAGCTCTTCAGCGCCGAGGGCGAGCTCAACCGCTACGTCAACGTCTACCTGAACGACGAGGACGTGCGGGTGCTGCAGGGTCTCGACACGCCGGTGGCGAGCGACGACACCGTCGTGATCCTGCCGGCAATGGCGGGCGGCTCGCGCTGACCGTGGCTCGCCGGCGCGGGACTGCCGCTGGTCGCGCCGCGGCGGTCGCGGCGGCACTCGGTGCTCTGGTTCTTGCCAGCGGGCACGCCCCGCGCAGCGAGGCGTTGGCAGCCGCCGCCGGCACGTCCGCTGCCGACACCGGGGCGGGCCTCGTGCCGCTGCCTGCTTTCGGTGCGGTTCCGGAGTCGCAGGGGAGCGCGGTGCGCGCGCGACCGCTCCGCGCCTTCGCGCCGCCGCGCCACCCCTACATGGCCGCTAACGGCCGCAGCAACCTCCACGAGGACGCCTACCAGACCGACGCTTCGCCCCACCCGGGTCCGCTCGGCCCGGTGCTCGCGGTCAACCGCTACACGGTCGCGGGCGAGTGCGCCTCGATCACCTTCGACCGCAAGGGGCGGCTCGTCACTGTCTGCGTGGGGATAGACCGCCCACGCCTCAAGCTGCTCGAGCCGCGCACGCTGCGCGAGCTCGGCACCATGGACCTGCCGCCACGGCCGACCGCGCCCGGCGCCGACCTTTTCACGAACTTCGCCGGCGGCGGCTACTTCTACCTCGACCACCGCGACCGCGCCGTCGTTCCCACCTTCGACCGTCGCATCCTCGTCGTGCGCCAGACGGGTCTGAGCGGCACGCGTGCTTTCGCTGTCGACGCGGCGTTCGCGCTCGGCGCCGCGGTGCCGATGGGCGACCAGGTGATCTCGGCGCTGCCCGACTGGCGGGGGCGGATCTGGTTCGCCACGAAGGGCGGTGTCGCGGGCTACGTCGACCCCGCCTCGCGGCGTGTGCGGGCGCGACGGCTCGACGCCCCGATCGGCAACTCCTTCGCCGTCGACGAGCACGGCGTCTACATCGTCACGGACCGATCGTTCTATCGCCTCGAGGCGTCGGCACGCGGTCCGCGCACGGTTTGGCGCGTGCGCTACCGAAACGACGGCCGGCGCAAGCCGGGCCAAACGCAAACCGGGTCGGGCACCACCCCGACGCTGCTCGGTCGCGACCTCGTGGCGATCACCAACAACGCCGACCCGATCGAGGTCGTGGTGCTCAGGCGCGGACGCCGCGTTCGCGGCAAGCGCGTGGTGTGCCGGATGCCGGTGTTCGCGACGGGCGCGTCGTCGACCGACCAGTCGCTTGTCGGCATCGGCCGTTCACTGATCGTCGAGAACAACTACGGCTACTCGGTCGCCGCGGTGAACGGGGGGCGTTCGACAGCGCCCGGCATCTGGCGGGTCGACCTCGACCGCGACGGGGTGGGTTGCAAGGTGGTGTGGAAGGCGCGCGTGCGCGCCCCGTCGGTGGTGCCGAAGGTTTCGCGCCGTAGCGGCCTCGTCTACACGTACGAGAAGCCGCGGCGCAGCGACGGCCGCGACCTCTGGTACCTCACGGCGCTCGACTTCCGCACGGGCCGCGTCGTCTGGCGCCGCCTCGCCGGCGAAGGCCAGGCCAGCAACAACAACTACGCGCCGATCACGCTCGGGCCGGACGGCACGCTGTATCTGGGCGTGATCCCGGGGATGCTCGCTTTCTTCCCCGACGGGCGCACGGCCGGCGTGCCCTGACGGTGCGCGTACTATCGTTGACGCCAGGTCATGCTCGGCGAGCGGGTCGACAAGCGCCCCTGCGGGGGAAAGTACGGCGACCTCGTCGAGGCGATCGGTAACACGCCGCTCGTCGAGCTGAAGCGGCTGTCGCCGAAGCCGGGTGTGCGGATCTGGGCGAAGCTCGAGAGCGCCAACCCGACCGGCTCGGTCAAGGACCGTGTGGCTCGCTCGCTGATCGAAGACGCCGAGGAGCGCGGTCTGATCGGTCCCGGCCAGACGGTGCTCGAACCCACGTCGGGCAACACCGGGATCGCGCTGGCGATGATCTGCCGCCGCAAGGGGTATCCGCTGAAGGTCGTGATGCCCGACAACGTCACGCCCGAGCGCACGCAGCTGTTGCGCATGTACGGCGCCGAGATCGTCTACTCGCCCGGCGAGCAAGGCTCGAACGGTGCGGTCGCAATGGCGCTCGAGATGGCCGAGTCCGACCCCCGCTACTACATGCCCTACCAGTACGGCAACCCGGCCAACCCCGCTGCCCACTACAACGGCACGGCGGTCGAGATTCTCGAGGAGCTCGACGAGGTGGCGGCGTTCGTGGCCGGGCTCGGCACCGGCGGCACGCTGATGGGCTGCGGACGGCGGCTGAAAGAGGCCAATCCCGAAACGCTCGTGGTCGCAGCCGAGCCGCTACAGGGCGAGCTCGTGCAAGGGCTGCGCTCGCTCGAGGACGGCTACATCCCGCCGATAATCGACCTCTCGCTGATCGACCGCAAGATCTTCGTTTCGAACCGCGACGCCGTGATCTGGACGCGCAAGCTGCTCGACGAAGAGGGGCTTTTCTGCGGCGTTTCGGCGGGCGCGATCGCGGCGATCGCGGTGCGCGTCGCCCGCGAGCTCGACGAAGGCAACGTCGTGTTCGTCGTACCCGACGGCGGCTGGAAGTACCTGAGCTCCGGCGTCTACACGAAGAGCATCGAGGAGCTCGAGCGCGAGGGCGTTTTCGAGCGCGCCTCGTTCTGGTAGTCGCGCGACCGCGTTTCGCGTCAGGGCTGCGCTTCGTCGTAGATGTCGGCGTCGCGGGCGTCGCCGGCGGTGCGCCGGTCGCTGCGGCGCGAGCCGGCCAGGTGCGCGCGCTCGCGCGGCGCGCTGTCGGCCGCGAGCGCATCGTCGTCGAAGGGGCGGTCGCGGCCGCTCAGCGCCTCGCGGAAGCCGCGGATGCTCGCGCCGAGCGCACGGCCCGCTTCGGGCAGGCGGCGCGGGCCGAGCACGAGCAGTGCGATCACCGCGACGAGCAGGATCTCGAGGGGCCCGACGTTGACCACCGCTCGCAGTGTAGCCGCTCGCGGCGGCGAGCCGGGCGGCGCTGCGCGTTGGCGGTTGCGCTGCGCGGTGGCGGTGCTTGCGCCGCGCGGGAGCGGTTGTGCCATGCGGGGGCGCTAGGGGAGGGGCAGGGGCTCGGTGACCTCGACGCCGCGTGCGGCGGCGAGAAGAGTGAGCTGCTGGGCGTCGGCGAGCGCGGCCGCAGCTACCGGGGCGAGGTAGGCGTCGTCGTCGAGCGCGGCGACGAGGCGCTGGTAGAGCGCGAGCGACCGGCGCTCGAGCGCGGTCGCGAGCTCGAGCCACCGCTCCACAGGTGCGAGCGCTGCCCCCGGGGCGCCCTGCGCCGAAACGGCCCCGGCCGCCCGCATGCGCGCGGCGGCGCCGCTCTCCGCGCCCCGCGTCTCCCGCGCCGCGTCGCCCGCGCCGAGGCGCGCGAGCAGGCGTTCGAGCCGCCGCACGTGTGCCGCCTCGATGCGCGCGAACGCCGCCGCTGCGACCGGCACCCGTGGCGGCGGGTCCGCGTAGAGCGCAGCGAGCTCGCGTTCGACCGCGAGCAGCGTGCGGGCGATCGCGATCTGTTCGGGCCGCGGGGCCCCGGCAACCGGGCGCGCTGCAGCGGGCTGCGGGCGAGTGAGTGTGGCCACGGTGGCACCCGCTGCCGCCGCGAGTGCCACCCGCCGCGTCGTGCGCGCGCGGCCGCGGGCAGCGGACGGCTGCGGGCGTACCGAGCCCGCCGCGTCGTCGCCGGACGCTTTGTCGGCGCGGCCTCTCACTGGCGCGGCCTCCCGGTAACGAACGGGCGCTGCGGCGCGCGCGCCCCCGCGAGCTTGTCGAGCGCCATCGCCTGCGCCGCCTCGGCGGCGGCGAGCGCCAGTGCCGGGCGGCGCAAAGCTGGGTCGCTGACACGCGCGAGCGCAAGCAGCAGCGTCCTGATCTCGAGATCCTCGACGTCGCGCAACAGCACGAGCGCGTCGCGGCGGTCGCGCAGGGTCGGCAGCTGGGCGTCGTACTCGGCGGCCGTGAGCGGCCGCGGCGCTTTGCGCCCGAGCCCGGCGAGGAGGCGCGCGAGCGCCCGGGCATGCTCGCTCTCCTGCGCGCGCAGCGACGCGACCTGCGCACGCTCGTCGGGTCGCAACAGCGGCAGTGCCCGCCCGTAGGCGTGGCGCGCCTGGTACTGCGTGACGAGCGCGTCGGCGAGGAGCCCCGCGTCCTGGCGCGGGTTCGCGCGCTGCCGCTCGCTGCAGCCGGCCGCCGCGGCGAGCGGTGCCGCGACCGCCGATGTGGCGAGCGCACGCACGAGCGCGCCGGCGAACGCCCGCCGGTCGAGTTGCGCAGCGGCCGCGGGACGTAGGTCGAGCTCCGGGTCGGCCGACGCGCGCCGGTCGGGCAGCGCCCCTGCGGGCTCGGCGGCTTCCCCGCCCGAGTAGCCTTCGCCTTGGATGGTCACCATCAAACGCGAACACTGGCAGGCGCTCGTCGATCATGCGCGCAGCGAGGCGCCGAACGAGTGCTGCGGCTACATGCGGCTCGCCGACGGTCGCGTCGAAGAGGTTTTTCCGGCCGAGAACATCCGCCGCTCGCCCTACGGCTACGAGCTCGGATTCAAGGATCTGATGGCTGCGAACGAGCTCGAGGACCAAGGGTTCGGTGTGGCGATCTACCACTCCCACCCGCGCAGCCCCGCCGAGCCCTCGCAGACCGACATCAACCTCGCCAACTATCCGAACTGGCTGCAGGTGATCGTTTCGCTTGCCGACCCGGAGCGGCCGGTCGTGCGCGCCTTCTGGATCAACGGCGGCGAGGTGCGCGAGGAGCCGCTCGCGATCGACGACGGTTGACGGCTGTGGGCGGATAGCGCCGCCGCCCGTGCCGTGTCGCGCCGGGTAGACAGACGTTCGCAAGACGGGGGCGACCCGACCGCCACTGCGTGCCCCTGCTGCGGCCGCCGGCACGACGCCGAGGAGCGCATCTGCCGCCGCTGCGGCGTGCCGCTCGAGCTCCGCACGGCGGGCGTGCCGCCCGCGCCGCGGCGCGCATGGGAGCGCGAGATGCAGGCGCGCGCCCGGCTCGTGGATCCGTCGCTTGCGCTCGGGCCGCCGGTGCGCGTGGCGACGGTCGAGAACCTCGCCGAAGCGGAGCTCGTGCAGGCGCTTCTGCTCGACGCTGGCATCCCCAGCATGGTGCGCCGCGCCGGCGGTTTCGACGTGCCCGACTTCCTCGCCGCAGGGCCGCGCGACGTGCTCGTCCCGGCTGCCGCCGCGGCGGCCGCCGAAGAGGTGCTCGGCGACAAGGCGCGAAACACGCGACACGCAGCGGCGATCGACGCCCCCCGGCGGGCGGGCGCGCCGTGGCCGCGTCTGGCCGCGCTCACGCTCGTGGCGCTTTTAGCCACCGCGGCGGCCGCCGCGCTCGCGCTCGCGCTTCTCGACTCGACCTGAGCACGCGCCGTGGGCCAGAACTCGCCGCCCGCGCGCTGTGCGGCGCGGCTGTGTCAAGGTGAGCCGGCCGCCGCCGATCAGCGAAGTAGTGCACGCGAGCTGTACAAGTCGGGAACCCGCGGGCGAAGACCGGGGCCTGCTGGGCTCGCGCCCGGGCGGGCCGGCGCGCCCGTGGCGCACGCCGAAACTGGCGCTCGCGTTCGCCATTGCGCTCGTCTGTGTCGCACTGGTCGGCGCGCTGCTCGGCACGGGGGCAGGCGCTGGCGGCGGGCCGAGCGTCAAGCCCTACCAGGCGCGCCGAGCGCTGTCGAACGCGCTTCACGCGTGGGTGAAGGTGGCGCCGGTGGTCGACTGGCGCAAAGGGCCGGTCGGGCTGCTCTCACCCGCGGAGGCACCGACCGCGCTGGTCGTCGAGACGCTTCCGCCGGGCACCGGCTACTGCGAGCTCTTCGGCGGCGACGAGCTGCGCCGAGTGACCGAGCGCCTCGCCGGTTGGCTTGCCACGCTCGCGCAGGCCGGCTACCAGCCAGCGAGCCAGCCGCGCGACTGCCGCGGCCTCGCTGCCGAGCTGCGCAAGGCGCACCTGTGGGCGCGCTCGGTCTTGCGGCTGCGGTCGTTCGAGTACAAGGGGCTCGACAGGGCGCTGCGCGACGAGCACGCAAGTTTCTTCCCCTTCCTGCGCGGCGCCGTCTGGCAGCGCAGCAAGTTGCGTCGCGACGGCGCGACGTGGGTGCTGAGCGGCGTTTGGAGTGTCGCCTACAAGGGCAACCGCGTGGCGTTATCGAGCCGCCGCACGATCACGCTCAGCGCGCGCTTCCGGATGCGCACGACGACGCGCGCCGAGATCACGAGCCTGGCGGTGCGCGAGCAGAGGAGGTACCGGTTCCGGTGAGGCGACGCAACCTGGCGCTGGCACTTGTGGCAGCGGCCGCGCTCGCCGCCGGCGGGGCCGGCAGCGCCTCCGCCTACGTCGCCGGGCTGCCTGATCCCGACCTCGGCGCGGCGCCCGACGTTCGCCCGGTGTTCGGCCAGCCGGCCGTTCCCGAGATTCCCGCGCTGCGCAACTGCGTGCCATCCGGCTACCCCCAGGCCGACAACGGCCGCGATCCGCGCGGGCTCGACCCGCGCAGCCCCAACCCGCTCGCCGGTTTGCGCTTCTTCGTCGATCCGACCGAACCGGCGTTTCAGGAGTACGCCGACGCTTGGCGAGAGGGCAACGCCAAGCGCGCGCAGTTGCTCGCCCGCATCGCCTACGTGCCGAGGGCACGCTGGATGGGGCGTTTCACGCGCCCGAACATGAAGAAGAAGATCCGCGACTTCCTCGAGTGCGTGAGGGCGATCCAGCCCGGGTCGGTGCCGATCATCGTCGTCATGCGCCACCAGGGAAAGAAGTGCTCGCCGACCTACGACGGCGGTGGTCCGGCCGAGGATGCGCGCACCAAGAAGTGGTGGGACGACTTCGTCGAGGTCGTCGGCAAGGCGCGTGTGGTGATCGGTTTCGAGCCCGACTCGATCGGCACCGTCGAATGCCTTAAGCCGTCGCGACGGATGGCGCGGCTGAAACTGTTGCGCTACGGGATGTGGAAGCTCTCGCAGCTTCCCAACGCGACGATCTACCTCGAGGCCGAGGCGTCCGACTGGCAAGACCCCGAACTCGTCGCCGAAAAACTGAAGCTCGCCGGCATCCAGTACGCGCGCGGCTTCATGCTCAACGTCACGCACTACGACTGGCCGATCAACAACATCCGCTACGGCTGGGAGATCTCGCGCCTGGTCGGTAACAAGCCGTTCATCATCAACACCGGCTCGGTCGGGCGCGGACCGCACCAGTACTACCGCCGTGTCGGCGGTCGCCTCAAGCGCTTCGTGACGTGGTGCAACCCGCCCGGCCGCGGTCTTGGCATTCCGACCACAGCCGACACCCGCTTCGCGCGCGTCGACGGGTTCCTGTGGCTCGACCGGCCCGGTCTTTCGGACGGGACGTGCAACGGCGGTCCGCCGGTCGGCGAGTGGTGGGACGAGCGCGCGCTCTCGCTCGCTCGCAACGCCACCGACTGGCTCTACTACCCGCGCCGCTTCTAGGGCGCTCGCCGCAGCCGGCGGCGGCCGCAGCCGGCGGCGGGCGCCGCGCGGTACGGTTGGCGCATGGACTTCAGCCCATCGGAGCGAGTGGAGCGGTTGCTCGAACGCCTGCGGGCGTTCATGGACGAGCACGTCTATCCCGTCGAACACGAGGCGCTCGAGGCACTCGATCGCGAGGTGCGTCCCGGCGTCCCCTACCCGCAAATCCTCGTCGAGCTGCGCGAGCGGGCGAAGCGCGAGGGGCTTTGGAACCTCTTCATGCCCGACGAGCGCTATGGCCCCGGGCTCAAGAACTGGGAGTACGGGATGCTGTGCGAGGAGATGGGGCGCAGCCCGATCGCGCCGCTCGTCTTCAACTGCGCCGCTCCCGACACCGGCAACATGGAGATCCTCGCCGAGCACGGCAGCGACGAGCAGCGCAGGCGCTGGCTCGAGCCGCTGCTCGAAGGCGAGATCCGCTCGTGCTTCTCGATGACCGAGCCCGACACGCCCGGCTCCGACCCGACGCAGCTGGCGGCGCGCGCCGAGCTCGACGGCGACGAGTGGGTGATCAACGGGCGCAAGTGGTTCACCTCCGGCTACAACGGTGCGGCGTTCGCGATCGCGATGGTCGTCACCGATCCCGACGCTCCGCCGCACCGGCGCGCGTCGATGATCATCGTGCCGACCGACACGCCCGGGTTCGTCGGTGTGCGACCGGTGTCGGTCATGGGCCATGCCGCCGGCCCCGGCCACTGGGAGGTGCGCTACGAGGACTGCCGCGTTCCGCGCGAGAACCTGCTCGGCGAGCGGGGAGCCGGTTTCGCGATCGCCCAGGACCGGCTAGGGCCCGGTCGCATCCACCACTGCATGCGCGCGATCGGATCGGCCGAGCGCGCGCTCGAGGCGATGTGCCGGCGTGCCCACGAGCGCTCGCCGTTCGGCGGTCCACTCGCCGACAAGCAGTTCGTGCAGGACTTCATCGCCAAGTCGCGGATGGAGATCGACCAGGCACGGCTGCTGACCTTGTACGCCGCCTGGCAGATCGACACCCACGGCAAGCGGGCGGCGCGGCGGGCGATTTCGATGATCAAGGTCGTCGCCGCGCAAATGCACCAGCGCGTGCTCGATCGGGCGCTGCAGGTGCACGGCGCGCTCGGCATGTCCGACGACACGCTGCTCGCGCTGGCCTGGCGCCAAGGCCGCTGGCTGCGCATCGCCGACGGCCCCGACGAGGTCCACAAGATGGTGATCGCGCTGCGCGAGCTGAACCGCTTCCGGCCAGGCGCCGAGGCGGGCGAGCGGGCGGTGACCGCACAGCGGTAGCGGGGTTCGCCGCGACCACGGGCATCCGAGCGGACCGAATCTTTTTCTTGAATTGATCCAGATAATCGGCTAGGCTGCCGGGCGTGGCACTCGACGACCGGCAGCTGGCCGACGAGCTGCGCAGCCGCGGCTTGCGCGTCACCGCTACCCGGCTCGCCGTCTACAGGGCGGTGCGCGAGATCGGCGGCCATCCCGACGTCGAGACCATCGCCGAGCGCGTGCGCGCCGACATCGGCGGGATCTCCACGCAAGGCGTCTATGACTGTCTGGCGGCGCTCACACGTGTCGGACTGCTGCGCCGCATCGAGCCGGCCGGCAGCCCGGCACGGTTCGAAACCCGCGTCGGCGACAACCACCATCACGTCGTCTGTCGCAGCTGCGGCCGTGCGCGCGACATCGACTGCGTGATCGGCGCCGCCCCGTGTCTCGAGCCCGACGACCTCGGGGGCTTCGTCATCGACGAGGCCGAAGTCACCTTCTGGGGCTTGTGCCCGGAGTGCGCGCCCAAGCGCGCCGAGCAACCAGCGCTTAACGGCCCGGGCGCGGACAGCCGTCAAGTTGTCGGTGCAAACCAAAGAAAGGAGGGTTGATGTACCTACGCATCGACAGGCTCCAGGTGGAGCTCCCGATGCCGAGCGACCCCGATCCGCAAGCAGCTGCTGCCGTCCAGGAGCTGCTCGGCGGCCGCTTCGGCGAGATGTCGACGCTGATGAACTACACCTACCAGTCGTTCAACCTGCGCGGTCGCTCGAAGGTCAAGCCGTTCTACGACCTGATCGCCAACATCGCCACCGAGGAGCTCGGACACATCGAGCTGGTGGCGGCGACGATCAACGGTCTTTTGACCGGTGCGACCGACGGTGACGATCCGCGCGAGACGCCGCTGCGCTCGGCTCTGCGCGATGCCGGCATCAAGCACCACTTCATCAACACCGGTGCTGGTGCGCTCGTCACGAACTCGCTCGGCCAGGGATGGAACGGCGAGTACGTGTTCAACTCGGGCGATCTCGTCCTCGACCTGCTGCACAACTTCTTCCTCGAGTGCGGCGCGCGGATGGCGAAGATCCGCGTCTACGAGATGACCGATCACCCGATCGCACGGCAGATGCTCGGCTACCTGTTCGTGCGCGGCGGCGTGCACGCCCTTGCCTACGCCAAGGCGCTCGAGGAGCTCACCGGCGTCGACGTCAAGAAGATGCTGCCGATCCCGAAGATCCCCGACGCCGACTTCAAGGAGGCGCGGAAGTTCATCGACCAGGGCATCCACACGAAGCTCTACCGCTTCAGCCCCGACGACTTCCGCGACATCGCCTCGATCTGGAAGGGCGAGCACCCGCACGACGGTGCCAAGCTCGAGGTTCAGGACGGGCCTCCGCAGGGCGGCGGACCGGCCGACCCGCCGGAAGAGCCGGCGGTCTTCTCGCCCGGTCTGCACCCCGAGGAGTTGCGACAGATCGCCGAGCGTCTCGTGAAGAACGCCTAACGATCTTCCGCAAGGAAGCGGACGGAGCGGCGGCCGGCCCCGCGGGGCCGGCCGCCGCGCTTTCTGCGCGCACGCGCCGGCGCTAGTGCGGCCGGTAACCTCGCGGGCCGTGGCGAGCGTGAGGGAGGAGGCCTATGAGCTTTTGCGCGCCCACGGGCTCGTGACCGTGTTCGGCAACCCGGGCTCGACCGAGCTGCCCTTTCTCGCCGCGCTGCCTGACGACTTCCGTTACGTCCTCGGTTTGCAGGAAGCCGCGGTTGTAGCGATGGCTGCCGGGTTCGCGCGCGCCCGGGGCGGGCCGGCGCTCGTCAACTTGCACACCGCACCGGGCGTTGGCCACGCGCTCGGTGCGCTCTTCAATGCGCGCCAAGACCACGATCCGCTCGTCGTTGTGGCCGGCCAGCAGGCGCGCGCACACATCACCGTCGAGGCGACGCTCACCAACCGCGACGTGGTGCGCCTCGCCGAGCCGCACCTCAAGTGGGCGTTCGAGCCGCCGCGCGCTGCCGACGTTCCCCATGCGCTGGCGCGCGCGATCGCCACCGCGTGCGCGGCTCCGCCGGGACCGGTGCTGCTGTCGGTACCGATGGACGACTGGACCCAGGCGGCCGACACCAACCTCGCGCAGGCGGCGCGAGAGCGCCGGCTCGAGGCAGCGAGTGTGCCCGCCCGCGGTCTCGTGCGAGAAATCGCCAAAAGCCTCGCGAGCGCGCAGAACCCGGCCTTGGTCGCGGGACCGGAACTCGACTCCGAGGCCGGCCACGCAGCTGCTGTCGCCCTCGCCGAGCTACTCGCGATGGCGGTTTACGCACCACCGGCTACTGGCGGTTCTGGCATCGGCTTCCCGGAGTCGCACCAACTTTTTCGTGGCGTGTTGCCTCCTGCGATCGGGCCGCTCGCCGACGCGCTGCGTGGCCACGACTTGGTTCTGGTCGCAGGTTCCGCGGTCTTTCCCTACTACCCCTACCTTCCCGGTCGACCCCTGCCCGAGGGCTGCCGCCTGTTGCAGGTGACCTGTGATCCCGACGCAGCGGCGCGGGCGATCGCCGGCAAGGCGTTCGTAGCTGACGCGGCCGAGACGTTGGCCGCGGTGGTGAGCGAACTCCGGCTTTTGAAAAACGAAGGCAGGCTCGACGTGTCCAGCTTTGTCGGCCGGTCCCGGTCGAGTGCCCAACCCGTCGATCCGGCCACAATCGTCGCAACCGCCGGCGAGGTGTCGGCGGGCGCAGAGCGCGGTGTGGTCGCGGTCGGCGCCGCGTGCCGTGCCCTGCGTGCGGCAGCGCCTCCCGATACCGCCTTCGTCGTCGAAGCTCCCAGCGCCACGCTGGCGTTGCGTAACCACCTGCGCATCGATCGCCCACGCAGCTGGTTTTTCACCGCTGGTGGCGGGCTTGGGTTTGGTGTGCCGGCGGCGGTCGGTGTCAAGCTGGCGCAGCCTGACCGTCCGGTCGTGGCAGTGGTGGGGGAGGGATCGCTGCAGTACACGATCCAGGCGCTGTGGACGGCGGTGCGCGAAGGGCTGGCGGTGGTGGTCGTGGTTTTGCGCAACGACGAGTACTCGATCCTCAAATGGTTCGGGCAGCTCGAGGGCGAGTCCGAGGCCCCCGGCCTTGACCTTCCCGGGATCGACTGCCTGGCGCTCGCCCGCGGCTACGGCCTCGCGGCAGAGGCGGTAGAGGGTGCCGAGCAGCTGCACGCGGTTGTCGCCGGCGCCCTCGCGCGCGGCGATGGGCCGCTTCTCGTGGAGGTGCCGGTCGAGCGGGGGATGGCCATCGCATGACCACCGCGGGCACCACGACTTTCGACCGCGCGACGGCAGTCGAACGGATCGGCGATGGTCGATACCGCGCGCTGCTCGACCATGCCTTCTGGGTAGTGCGCGGCCCGAACGGCGGCTACCTCGCAGCGATCCTCTTGCGGGCGCTAAGCGACCATCTCGGCGAACCGGGACGCCAGCCGCGCTCGCTCACCGTCCACTACTTGCGCGCTCCCGCCGAGGGTGAAGCGCGTGTCGAGACACGCATCGAACGGCGGGGGCGTTCGCTCGCCACGCTCTCGGCGCGCCTCAGCCAAGGAGGTGCTACCTGCGCGCTGGCCCTCGCCGCTTTCTCGCCGCCGTGGGAAGCGGCCGGCGAGTTTGACCATGCTCGCGCACCCGCCGTGCCGTCGCCCGACGATCTTGCGCCGCTAACAGCCACCGTGCCGATCCCGATCCGCGAGCAGTTCGAGCTGCGGCCTCTCTGGGGAGCCGCTCCGTTCAGCGGCGCCGACGAGGCTACCGTCGGCGGTTGGATCAGGACGACCGACCACCGCCCCCTCGATTGGCTGCTGGTCGCGGCGTTGACCGATGCCTGGTACCCGGCTGCGTTCCCGGTTCTGGACCGTCCGGCAGCGATGCCGACCGTCGACCTCACGATCCACTTCCGAGCCCAGCCGCCGCCAAACGCCAACGGTTGGGCCTTGGCGCGGTTCCGCTCGCGGCTCGCCCGCGACGGCTTCGTCGAAGAGGACGGCGAGCTGTGGACTCCCGACGGCACGCTCGTCGCCCAGTCGCGCCAACTTGCACTGATGTTCTAGGGCGTAGACGATCTGTTAAGGAGTCCGAAACCGTCGGTCGATTGAAGGGTTGGGAGCGGTACCGCCGTTCAGCTGCGCGGTTGCCTGCTCGACATCGAGGAACCCCGTGTCCGTGACCGCACCTTCGGAAGATTCCCGCCTGCCGTCGCCGCAGGCAGCTCTCGACACGCGCGACACCGACCTTCTGCGGCGCATCGGCGCCGCCGGCTGGTTCGTCGCGGCGCTGGTCAGCTGGGCGGCTACGCGCCTCGCCGATCCCGACCCGAGCGACCACACCGGCCTTTTGATCTGCGGCGGGGTCGATCTCGCGATCGCCGTTGCGCTGTTTTTGGGCAGGCGCTTTCCGCGCTGGCTCGTGAAGGGGCTCGTGATCTACGCCGCGGTCGTGATGACGAGCGTTGTGATCGCTTTCGCCAAGCCGCTCGGGCCGGTACCGCTCTACTACATCTTCGCGGCCTTCACGAGCGCCTACTTCGGCAGCCGCGCCGACGTTGTTGCCGTCTGCCTGCTCGTGTCGGTCACCTTCGCCATCGCGATGACCTTCAACGACTCGGTGCAGATCCCCGGCGTCAACTTTTGGACGACGGTGTCGGTGGTGACGCTCGTCGCCGTGTTCACGCGCCGCATCACCGAGCGCGCGGAGGCGCTCGTCGAGGAGCTCGACCGCGCCGCCCGCACCGACCCGCTCACCGGCCTCCCCAACCGGCGCCGGCTTCAGGAAGAGCTCCCCGATCGCATCGAGCGTGCGCGCCGGAGCCGCCTGCCGCTCAGCCTCGTGATCTTCGACCTCGACCACTTCAAGCGGCTCAACGATCGCTACGGCCACGACGCCGGCGACGAGGCGCTGCGCGCCTTCGCGCGCCTGCTGCGCGCCGAGTCGCGCCAGGGCGACCTTGTCGCGCGCATGGGTGGCGAGGAGTTCATCGCCGTTTTGCAAGGTGCGGGCGCGGCATCGGCGCGCCGCTTCGCCGAGCGCATCGGCGAGCTGCTTCGCGAGCGCGAGATCGCCGACGGCATCTCGGTCACCACCAGCGCCGGCGTCGCCACCTTCGACCGTGACGCCACCGACGCCGAGTCGCTCTTGATCGCCGCCGACCGGGCGCTCTATGCCGCCAAGACAGCCGGGCGCGACCGCGTCATAGCGGCGGGCGACCCGAGCGTGCGCCCGCTTTCGGTGCGCTAGCGGGCCGCGGCCGCGGCTCGCGGCACCCGGCCCAAGCGTCCACCCGCCCCCTTGCCAACTGGCCAACCGGGCCACTGGAAGTTCATACGCGGGGACAACCGAGCCGCGCTGCCGCGGCCGTAGCTTCGCCGGCGTGTCGCGCAAACAAGCGAAGCGGCGGCTGGGGCCGTCGCGTCCTGGCGAAGGAGGGCGACTCGACATGACGACGCGTATCGTGCGTGCCTTACCGGCCGCGCTAGTGGCGGTGCTCGCCGTACCCGCCGCCGCCCACGCAGCCGAAGGCCCCACTCTCGACGACAGCGTCTCCGCGCTCAACACCTTCTGGGTGCTGTTCGCGGCGGTGCTGGTGATGTTCATGCAGGCGGGCTTCGCTTTGCTCGAGATCGGCTTCTCGCGAGCCAAGAACGCCGGTCTCGGCGTCGCGAAGATCCTCACCAACTACTCGATCGCGTCGATCGCCTACTGGGCGGTCGGTTTCGCGCTCGCCTTCGGCGGGAGCGGCGCGATCGCCGGCACCAAGGGCTGGTTCCTCGACGTCTCGTCGACCCCAGCCGAGGCAGCGAAGGACATTCCCCTGCTCGAGCTGCTCGGCATCAGCCCGGCGGCGTTCCTCTTCTTCCAGTTCGCCTTCTGCGCCGTGTCGCTCGCGATCGTGTGGGGAACGACGCTCGAACGGATCAGGTTCTCGGCCTACGTTCTCTACGCGATCCCGTTCGCGGCGGTGATCTACCCGGTGCTTTCGCACTGGATCTTCGGCGGCGGCTGGCTGCAGAGCAGCATCGGCATGCAGGACTTCGCCGGCTCCACCGTCGTCCACCTGATCGGCGCCACCGGCGGTTTCGCCGCTCTCTTGCTGCTCGGGCCCCGGATCGGCAAGTACGGCCCCGACGGCAAGCCGCGCCCGATCCCGGGCCACTCGATGCCGCTCGTCGGTCTCGGCGTGCTGATCCTGTGGCTCGGCTGGTTCGGGTTCAACCCCGGCTCGACCGGTGGCGCGATCGGTAATCGCTTCGCCGAGGTGGCGCTCGTCACCAACCTGGCTGCGGCCGCCGGCGTTCTCGCTGCGGTGGCCACCATCTACCTCCTCCGCCGCTACGTCGACGTTGGCATGGCCGGCAACGGCGCGATCGCCGGGCTGGTGGCGATCACCGCGCCCTCCGGGTACGTCGAGTACTGGGCGGCGCCGATCATCGGCGCTGTCGCCGGAGTGATCGTGGTGGTCGGCGTTCTGGCGATCGAGAAGGTGCTCGACGACCCCGTCGGCGCGCTCTCGGCGCACGGGCTGGCGGGTATCTGGGGCACCCTCTCGTGCGGCATCTTCACCGCGCCGCGGCTCGCCGAGCTCAACGGTGTCGGCGAGGGTGGGCTCTGGTACACGGGCAGCTTCACCCAGCTCGGCGCGCAGGCGCTGGGCGTGGCGGTCGCCTTCGTCTGCGTGTTCGTGGCGTCTTACGCGACCTTCTGGCTGATCGACAAGGTCGTCGGTCTGCGTGTGGCGCCCGAGCAGGAGCGTGCCGGGCTCGACATCTCAGAGACCGGGATGTACGGCTACCCCGAGCAGTTCATCCCGACTCCCGAGATCGAGAGCGGGCTCGCGGGCGATGCCGTGGCCGCGCGCCTCGCATCGTCGCCGCAGCCAAGCCCGCAGCCAACCCAGGCCTGAGATCGGGAGGTCGCAGAGATGAAAAAGATCGAGGCGTACATCCGCCACGAGGCGTTCGAGCCGATCCGCAAGGAACTGCTCGAGCGTGGGTTCCCCTCGGTCTCGATCGCCGAGTACAAGGGCTCGGGGAGGCAGAAGGGGATCACCGAGCACTACCGCGGCTCGGAGATGACGATCCACCTGCGTCCGAAGCTCAAGCTCGAGATCGTCGTCGAGTCGAAGGACGTGGACGTGGTTGTGGAGACGATCCTCAAGCACGCCCGCACGGGCCGGATTGGCGACGGGAAGATCTTCGTTCTTCCCGTCGAGCGCGCGATCCGGATCCGCACTGGCGAGGAGGGCGAGGCCGTCCTCCAAGCCCACAGCGCTGAAGAGATCCCGGCCGGGACGTGAGCTCGGCCGGTGGTGGCGCGGCACGTTGTTGCCGCGCCACCACCCCGCTTCCTGCAAAACAGGTGACCAAGGGAAAGGAGCGACAGTTCCTATGACCGCAGTAGACGAACGCAGCAAGCTGGCGAGCGAGGTGCTCGCCCGCGTCGAGCAGGAGAACGTCGAGTTCATCCGGCTCTGGTTCACCGACATCCTCGGGCAGCTCAAGTCGTTCGCGATTGGGCGCGAGGAGCTCGCCGGGGCGCTCGAGGACGGGATGGGCTTCGACGGCTCGTCGATCACCGGCTTCAACCGCATCGAGGAGTCGGACATGGTCGCCCTGCCCGATCCGTCGACGTTCGCGATCCTGCCCTGGCGTTCGGGCGAGACGCACAAGGTCGGCCGGATGTTCTGCGACATCCTCACGCCCGACCGCAAGCCCTACGAGGGCGACCCACGCTACGTGATGCGCAGGGCGCTCGAGCGGGCCAAGGCAATGGGGTTCGACCACTACTACCTGGGGCCGGAGCTCGAGTTCTTCCTCTTCAAGTCCGACCAGGCGCCCGAGGTGCTCGACCGCGGCGGCTACTTCGACCTGACGACGCTCGACGTCGGGTCGGATTTCCGTCGCGACTGCGTGTTCACGCTACGCGAGCTCGGCATCCCGGTCGAGTACACGCACCACGAGGTCGGACCCTCGCAGCACGAGATCGACATGCGCTTCGCTGACGGTCTCGTGATGGCCGACAACACGATGACGTACCGGATCGCCGTCAAGGAGGTGGCGCAGAAGCACGGCTTCTACGCGACCTTCATGCCGAAGCCGCTGTACGGCGAGAACGGGTCAGGAATGCACACCCACCAGTCGCTCTTCCGCGGCGACGAGAACGCGTTCTTCGACCCCGACGACGAGTACTACCTGTCGGACGTCGCGAAGGCGTTCATCGCCGGCCAGCTCCGCCACGCGCGTGAGCTCTCGGCGCTGTTCGCTCCGTCGGTGAACTCGTACAAGCGGCTTGTGCCCGGCTACGAAGCGCCGGTGTACGTCGCCTGGTCGCGCCGCAACCGCTCGGCGCTGATCCGGGTGCCGGTCTACCACCCCGGCAAGGAGAAGGCGACGCGCGCGGAGATCCGTTGCCCGGATCCCTCCTGCAACCCGTACCTCACCTTCGCGGCGCTGCTCCACGCAGGTCTCGAGGGGATCGAAAAGGGTTATGAGCTGCCGGCGCCGATCGAGCGCAACCTCTACGACCTCACCGAGCGCGAGCGGCAGCAGATGGGCGTCGACCATCTGCCGGAGTCGCTCGGCGAGGCGATCGAGGAGATGGCGCGCTCGGAGCTCGTCGAGCGGGCGCTCGGCTCGCACATCTTCTCGCGCTACGTCGATCTCAAGCGCGAGGAGTGGCTGGAGTACCGGGTGCAGGTCACGCCCTGGGAGATCCAGCGCTACCTGCCGGTCACCTGAGCGGCAGCAGAGCGGGGTAGAGGCGGTCCGTGTCCGGCCCGGGTCAGCTCGCCGCGCCACGCAGCGCCCACCTCGAGATGGTGGGGGCGGTGTTGGCGGGCGAAGGGCTGCGGGGCGTGGCGCGGATCGCCTCCCGCTACGTCGGGGCACCGGTGGCGATCGTCGTACCGCGCCTGGGCGTCCCCGATCCGGGGTGGAAGCGTTTCGAGCAGTACGTCGTAGCTCGCTCGCGAGGGGCCGACCCGCAGCCGCCCGACGGCGTCACGGCCGAGGTGCCGATCGTGTCGGGTGGCCAGCGGGTCGGCTCCGTACTGCTCTTGGGCGAGCCGACCGAAGATCCCAGGGAGTACCTGCAGATAGCGGCAATCGCCGCGCTCACTGAGGTCGCGGTAGCCGACGCCCGCGAGGAGACCGCGCAGTCGCTGCGCGGAGCATTCCTCGAGCGCGTGCTGCGCGGCGAGGAGCAGGACGCGCAGGCAATTCTTCGCGCCGCTCAGCGCCTCGGATGCGACCTCTCGAAGGGCTACGTGGCGCTCTGCGCGGATCCTGGTGGCCCGGTCGCGGGACGGGTGATCGCGGCCCTGCGCAGCGAGCGCGCCGACTCGATCGCGCAGGCCATCGACGGCCGCGTGTACGCGCTCTTGGCGGGTGAACGCGAGCCGGTCGAACGGCTGGCGAGCCGCCTGCCGGGAGGCGCTGTAGCCGGCGTGTCGTCGGTCTACCGCGACGCCGCCGACGCGCGCCGGGCGCTCGAAGAAGCCGAGCTCGTGCTCGAAGTCAAAGCGGCGGGCGGGGAAGCGACCCCCGAGGCGATCAACGACGGCGCCTACCGCCTTTTGTTTCGCGCGCTTGTCAGCCATCCCGAGGAGGTGCGCGACCTCTACGAGCGCACCGTCGCGCCGATCGTCCGCTACGACGAGCAGTACGGAACGCAGCTCGTCGCGACGCTCGCCTCCTACCTCGAGCACAACTGCAACATGCAGGCCACCGCAACGGCAATCCACACCCACCGCCACACGGTCGCTTACCGGCTCGACCGGGTGCGGGAACTGACCGGGCTCGATCCGCTCGTCACCGACCACCGCGAGCGACTATCGCTCGGGCTCAAGGCGTACCGCGTGCTGGCACCGCGCCTTCCGCGCTAGGTGGCGCCTGGCTCGCCGGGCCGCCTCTCTGCGCTCGGTCGTGCCTCGTGCAGGCGTGCGACACTCACCGGCCTGTTGCCGCCAGCACGGCCGGCAGTTCCGCGACCGAGTCCAGCACCAGCTCGGGCCGCACGCCGAAGCGCTCGAGGTCGTCGTCGCTGTGCTTGCCGGTGCGCACGAAGGCCGCCGGTACACCTTGCCGCTGCGCGCCGGCGATATCGGCTTCGACGTCGTCACCGACCATCAAGCACTCTTCGCGATCGACCCCGATGTCGTGGAGCACGAGGTCGAAGAACTGCTGCGCCGGTTTGCCGACAACCGTCGCTGGACGGCCGGTTGCGTACTCGAGCGCCGCGACGAACGGACCGACGTCGAGCGCGAGACCGTCGGCGCGGCGCCAGGTTCGGTTGTGCTGCAGGGCGACGAGCTCGGCACCGGCCGAGAGCCAACGAAAAGCGCCGTTGAGCGTCGCGTAATCGAACCCCTCGCCGAGGTCTCCGAGCACAACGCAGTCCACCCGCGCGGGGGGCGAGTGAGCGGCGGCACGCTGCGGCTTGCCGCCACCGAGCTTCGGGCTGGCGCCACCGTGTGCGCGCGCATCGACCGGGTCGGCAACGAGGGGCAGAGTTGCGAACTCGGCGCGCAGACGAGCGGGTGCGAGCAGAGCGACGGCGGCAAAGCCGCGGCGACGGCAGTGCGCGACGGCGAGGCGGGTAGGTGTGACGAGCTCGCTGTCGCTCGCCGCGAACCCCAGGCGTTCGAGGCGCTCGAGGATCTCGCTGCGCGAGCGCGAGGTGGTGTTGGTGACGAAACGCAGCAGGTAGCCGCGCCGGCGCAGCTCGGCGACAGCGTCGGTTGCGCCGTCGATCACGCGCTCGCCGACGTAGAGCACACCGTCGATATCGAGCAGCACCGCGCGGGTGCCCACGCCGCCGATGCTAGGTCGGGGTGGCGCCAGCGGCTACTTCAAGCGGTCCGAGCGGCGACTACGCTGCTTCGGCCATGGCGTCGGTAGCGATCGTCCGTCACGTCCCGTGGGAGGGCCCGCACCGCATCGCGCGCTGTCTCGAACAGTTCGAGCTCGTCGAGTGCGAGCCGCTCGACGGGTTCGCGCAGCTCCAGCTCGCCGCCACTCCAAGCGCCGGGCAAGCGCACGGACAGAACGCGCTGCCAGATCCCGAGCGTCTGGCGGGGGTAGTCGTGATGGGCGGGCCGATGTCCGCCAACGACGACCACCGACTTCCGGGTCTGGCGGCCGAGCTGCGCTGGATCGAGCGGGTGGTGGCTGCGGGTGTGCCGTACCTCGGCGTGTGCCTCGGTTCGCAACTCCTCGCCCGCGCCGCGGGTGCCGGCGTGCGCCCGGGCAGCGCTCCCGAGATCGGCTTCGCCGAGATCACCGTGACCGCTGCCGGCGAGGGCGACCCGCTGCTCCGGCACCTCGCGCCGCGGACGGTGGTGCTTCACTGGCATGGCGAGGTCTTCGACCTCCCGAGCGGCGCTGTGTCGCTCGCCCGCTCCGCGCTAACAGAGCACCAGGCATTCCGTCTCGGCGATCGCGCTTGGGGGCTCCTGTTCCACGCCGAGGCCGACGAGCAGCTCGTGGCGTGCTGGCTGCGCGAACCGGTGATGCGGCGCGAGGCTCGTGACGCTCTCGGGCCACAGTTCGAGCGCTCGCTTATGGCTGCCGCGAGCGCCCACGCTGGGGAGCTCAAGCGCCGCGGCGACGCTGCCTTTCGCGCGTTCGCGCGCGCCTGCGCGGAGCGGGCGAGCGAGATGCCGTAGGGGCTAGCGGGATGTCGTAGGTGGCCGTTCGCCCGGCGCCGTTCGCCCCTGGCGCGTGAATTTTTTGTGTTTTGGTCTTGACGTCTCTCTCTCGTTTATTGGTTTGCGCGGCAAGGTTCGGTTCTGGTTTAAAGGAGGTTTTACCCATCTCACAGGCACCGCGCAGCACCGTCTCGCGCAGTGCAGCGCCGTCTGCGAGGTGCCGCGCAGCGCCGTCTCTCGCGCAGCACCGGCGCTCCACGGGTCGGCCTCTTCTCGACCACGTGTAGAGCGCGCCGGCGCCGTTTTCGACATCGCGTCGTAAGAGCGGCGGGGCGGCCGTCCGTAGCTTCACGGCCGATGCAACGGACTCCCGCCAACGGCGCTTCACGACCGCTTGTCTCGACCGACATCCTCGTCGTCGGCGGCGGCATCGCCGGCCAGGCGGTGCTCGAAGAGATTCGCCGCCGCGACACCGACGTCGGGCTCGCGCTCGCCTGCGCCGAGCCGCACCTGCCCTACGACCGTGTGTCGCTCGGCAAGCTGCTCGACGACCGCGCGGCCCTAGACGAGCTGCGGCTGCGCCCCGACGAGTGGTACCGGGAGCATCGCGTGGCCACACTGGTCGGCCGCAAGGTCGTCGCACTCGACCCGGACAGCGGTCTCGCCGAGCTGGACGACGGCCAGCGGATCGCGTTCGAGCGAGCGGTCTTGTGCACCGGCTCCGACCCGCTCGTGCCACCGATACCCGGCGTCGCGCTCGACGGCGTCCACGTCTTCCGCTACCCGAGCGACTGCGCGCGGATCCGCGCGCAGGCCACCGCCGGCGCACGTGCCTGCGTGATCGGTGGCGGCCTGCTCGGCCTCGAAGCCGCCCGCGGCCTTGTCGACCGCGGCTGCGAGGTCACGGTCGTGCACCTGATGGACCGGCTGATGGAACGCCAGCTCGACCGTGCCGCCGCCGAGCTGCTCGCGCCGCGGATGGAGGAGCTCGGCGTGCAGGTGCTGCTCGCGCACGAGACGACCGCCATCGAACGCGACGTGGCGCGTGGGCTGCGGCTGCGCTTCGCCGACGGCTCGAGCCTGCCGTGCGATCTCTGCGTGATCTCGATCGGGATTCGGCCGCGCACCGAGTTGGCGCGCGCAGCCGGGCTCGAGTGCGGCCGTGGCGTGGTGGTCGACGACCGCCTCGTCACCTCGCACGAGCGCGTGCTCGCCGTCGGCGAGTGTGCCGAGCACCGCGGCGTCGTCTACGGGATCGTCGCGCCGATCCACGAGCAGGCGCGGGTGGCGGCAGCGACACTGGTGGCGCCCGCGGACGACCTGCGCTACGAGGGCTCGATCCCCAGCACCCGCCTCAAGGTGATGGGCGTCGACCTCGTCTGCATCGGGCAACCCCAGGCCGAGCGCGCGGTCGCCGTCGCCGACGCCGAGCGGCGCGTGTACCGCAAACTGTGTGTCGACGAAGGGCGTGCGGTCGGCGCGATCCTGCTTGGCGACACACGCGGGCACGAGCTTCTGCAGGAAGCGATCCGCGGCGGGCGCGAAGTCGACGATCCGCTGGCGCTGCTCGCCGAGGCCAGCAAGGCCAGCGCCGCGGACCTGCCCGACTCCGCGCAGATCTGCAACTGCAACGGCGTCTGCAAGGCGGAGATCCTGGCGGCGATCCGCGAGCGCGGGCTCGGCTCGACCCAGGAGGTTGTGGCGGTCACGCGCGCCGGCGCCGGGTGCGGCTCGTGCAAGCCGCTGGTGAGCGAGCTGCTGGCTCTCGAGCGGGGCGGAGTGGCCGAAGAGCCGACCTACCTCTGCCCCTGCAAACGCCAGACGCGCGAACAGCTCGCTGCGCTCTGCCGCGAGCGCGAGATCACCTCGGTCGGGGCGCTCGCCGCGGCCTGCGGAGCGGGGTCGGAGTGCGGTGCTTGCAAGCCCGGCCTCGCCTACCTGGTGAGCGAGGTCAACCAGAACCGTCACCGTGAGGAGCGCCACGCCCGCTTCATCAACGACCGCGTCCACGCCAACATCCAGCGCGATGGCACCTTCTCGGTGGTGCCGCGGATGCGCGGCGGCGTCACCACGCCCGAGGAGCTGCGGCGCATCGCCGATGTCGCCGAGAAGTACCAGGTGCCCCTCGTCAAGCTCACCGGCGGTCAGCGCATCGACCTGCTCGGCGTGCGCAAAGAGCAGCTGCCGGCGATCTGGGAAGACCTCGGCATGCCCTCCGGCCACGCCTACGCCAAGGCTGTGCGGACGGTGAAGACGTGCGTCGGCTCGGACTTCTGCCGCTTCGGGCTCGGCGACTCGATCCGCCTGGGGATCGAACTCGAGCGGGAAATGGAGGGCCTCTACTGCCCGCACAAAGTGAAGTCGGCGGTCTCGGGCTGTCCGCGCAACTGTGCCGAGGCCTACGTCAAGGACATCGGCATCGTCGCCGTCGAGGGCGGATGGGAGATCTACGTCGGTGGCGCCGCCGGCTCGCGGGTGCGCAAAGGTGACCTCTTGGCGCGCGTCGAGTCGCCCGAGCAAGCGAAACGGCTGGCTGTCACGTTCCTCCAGTACTACCGCGAGAACGGGGAGTACCTGGAACGCACCTACGACTTCGTCGAGCGCGTCGGCATCGACACCGTCAAGCGGGCGGTACTCGACCCCGAAGAGGGCGCGCGTCTGCGCGAGCGCTTCGCGATCGCGAAAGCCGCCTGCGACCCCGATCCATGGCGAGAGCGCAAGCACCCGGTTCATCCGAAGCAGTTCGCCGAGCTCGACAGCGAGCCCGAGCAGCCGCGGCTCGCGGGGTCGGTCGGCGCGAGGGAGGCGGGGCGTTGACCGCCGCGACGGGCGCGACAGCTCGGCGTCGCGGGCTCGTGCGCGTCGGGCGCGTCAGCGACATCCCGCTTCTCGAAGGGCGTAGCGTCGAGGTGGGGGGCAAGCGGATCGCTGTTTTCCACCTGCCCGACGGTTTCCGCGCCTGCGACAACGCCTGCCCGCACGCCGGTGGTCCGCTCGCCGACGGTCTCGTCGGCGATGGTTGCGTGAACTGCCCGCTGCACAACTGGCGGATCGACCTCGCGACCGGGCACGTGGTCGCTGGTGGCGAAGGCGCGGTGCGCGTCTACCCCGTGCACGTGCGCAACGGCGAGCTCTGGCTAGAGGCTTGAGCGGCGCGCACGGCGCGGGGCGCCGGCGGGCGCCGGCGCCCCGCGCGCGACGCGACAGCGCCCGGCTGTCGTCGCCGCCCGGCAGCGCACCCCAGTCAGCGCACCAAGAAGATCCCGCCGAAGCGGCAGCGGCCGCTCTCACCGAGCGCGTTCACGGCGGTGTAGAGCGGGCTTCCGATCACCTCGGTGCCGCCCGGAGCGATCGCCGTGGCCGACGCCTCCTGGTCTATCTGGGCTTGACCGCGCTGCGCCACGGCAGCCGCGAGCCGCGCCGGCGCATCGGCCGCGTCGAGGTCGGGATCGCGCGTGTGACCGTCCAACGCCGCGTTGTCGACAGTGGAGTCGACGAGGATCTCGGCCGCGTCCTCGTTGTTGACACCGAGTGCGCAGCGCGCGCTGATGACAAGCGGACCCTGGCGCAGCAGCTCGCGCGACTCGCCGGCACCGAGCGTGAAGGGAGCTACTCGCACCGCTCGCATGTCGGTGAGACCGTTCGCCGAGGGGACGGCTCCGAGCGTCGCCTCGTTGATCTGCTCGCCGGTCAGCGAGTCCTTCTTGACCTGCGCGCCAGTGATCGACTCCTCGATGATCTCGAGCGAGCCGATCGAGTCGGTGGCAGCCTCGGCTTTGCCGACGGCGCCGGTGCGGATCTCGCTCGGTCCGACGGCGTTCGCCATGATCTCGCTTGAGCCGACAGCGTCCTGGCGGATGTCGTCCTTGTAGACGGTGGCTGTGCCGGGCAGCGCCTGTGCCGTACCAGCGACGGCGGCGATCAGCGCGATCGTCGCCACCACCAGAGCGGGCGAGGGGCGCGGCAGCCGCCTGCGCAGCCGGCCGTCGCGGCGCGCTTCGGTGCTGGGTTGCCCTGCGTCGATAGATGAACGCATGCGCGAACCTCCCGTGTCCGGGTTGCCGAACGAGCGCGGCCCGGGTCGGGCCGCCGCGGGTCGGCCGGCACTGGCGCTTGCCGCTCGCGACTCTGCGTGCCGGCCTTCGCAAGCTCAAGAACAAGCGAGCCACAGGGTTGTTGCGGGGCGGCGGCGTTGACGCACAACCCCCCGACCTAGGCGACGTGGCGTTCTGCCGCCGGCGGCGCTATCGTGCTCACTCAGGGACGGCGAGGGCTCGAGGAAGTCCGGTGCAAGTCCGGCGCGGTCGCGCCACTGTGACCGGGGAGCGAACCCCAAAACGCCACGGGCGAGCGCCTGGAAGGCGGGGCTAGCTGCGATCCGGAAGCCAGGAGACTCGGCTCGCCGTCAAAATCCGCCGTCCGTGGGACGCGTCATCCCAGGAGGTTCGATCGCTGTGAACACCCAACTCGCCGAACACAACGCCGGGCGGATCGAGGCGCCGGCGCCGATCTCGCTGGCCGAGCTGCGGCCGTGGCTGTGGTTCGCGCTGGTGCTGATGCTGCTCGTCTACTTCGTCGGTTTCGACGAAGGCGCTACGGCGCTCACGCCCGGCAACTTCGTGCACGAGTTCGTGCACGACGGTCGCCACCTGCTCGCCTTCCCCTGCCACTGAGAGACGAGCACGATGGTGCGCGCTCTTCTCGTCCGCGGCCTCGTCGCGGGCGCGGTCGCGGGACTGTTCGCAGCCCTGTTCGCCTGGGCGGTTGCCGAACCGGCCGTCGACGCGGCGATCGGCTACGAGGCCGCCAAGGAAGCGGCGGCCGGTAGCGCCGGAGCGCCCGAGGTCGTGCCCCGGGCGCTGCAGAAAACGCTCGGTCTCGCCACCGCGACGACCGTTTACGGCGCGGCGATCGGTGGCCTGTTCGCGCTCGCGTTCGCGCTCTCCTGGCGACGGTTGCTCGGCGGCGGTCCCGGGCGGGCGGCGCTGTCGCTCGCCGCGATCGCGTTCGTCGTTGTTTTCCTCGTGCCGTTCCTGAAGTACCCGGCGAACCCGCCGGCGGTAGGCGACCCCGCGTCGATCGACCGCCGCACGGCGCTGTTCGTGACCATGATCTGGATCTCGATCGCCGCCAGCGTCGCCGCCGTGCGTGCCACCCAGGCCGTGCGACGCCGCTGGCAGCATGCCCTGAGCCCCGCCGGCGGGCGGCTATTGGCGGCGCTCGGCTATGCGGCGATCGTCGCTGCCGCCGCCCTCGCGCTGCCCGCGATCCGCGAGCTGCCGCGCGACTTCCCGGCCACGACCCTGTGGTCGTTCCGCATCGGTAGCGTCGGTACGCAGGCGGTGCTCTGGGCGGTGCTGGGCGCCGCGTTCGCCGAGGCCGCCGAGCGCCTGCTCGCCGGGCGCTCGCTGTGGTTCGGGAGCGTCGCCGCCCGCACCGGTCGTGCCGGCGTCGCCGCCGACACGAGCCGCAGTGGCGGAGGTCCGTGATCGGGGGCTAGAGCCGTGTCGCGCTGCCCGGGCGTTCTTGATTGGCACATCGCCGACGACGGCGGTCTCGCCCGCGTCAGGCTGCCCGGGGGGATCGTCACGGTCGCGCAGCTGCGCGCCTTCGTCGCTGCAGCTGGGCTGGGCAGCGGCATCGTCGAGCTGACCTCGCGGGCCAGCCTGCAGGCGCGCGGGTTGCCGATCGGCGAGCAAGCGCGCTTCGCCCAGCTGCTCGAGCAGGGCGGGCTCTTGCCGTCGCGCCGGCACGACCGCGTCCGCAACCTGCTGCAAAGCCCGCTCGCGGGAAGGCACCCGCGCGCGCTCGCTGCCACCGACGAGCTGGTGCGCCGCTTCGATCGCGCGCTCTGTACCGACCCCGCGCTTGCCGAGCTGCCACACCGCCTCGTCGTGTGCGTCGACGATGGCTCGGGGCTCGGCCTGCGCAGCGACGCCGACCTCGCGCTCGTTCCCCGGCACAGCGAGCGCGGAGAGGCCGGCGATCGCCAGGCGGACGCGTTCGAGCTCCTCGTCGGCGGCTTTCGCAGCGGGCTCGTCGCGGCTGCGACGGAAGCCGAGCGCCTCTTGCTCGACGCCCTCCGCGTCTTCCTCACGATCGCCGGCGGGGTGCGCAACGTCGGCGAGCTCGACGGCGGGCCTGCGGCGCTCGTCGCCGCCCTCGGCGGGGAGCTTGGCGAGCGGCTGCTGCCCGCGCTCGTCGCTCCTGCCCGTGAGCGGCCGCTCGGCCGGTGCGCACAGCGCGACGGCCGCGCCGCGGTTTTCGCCCTCGCCCCGCTCGGCCGCACCGACGCCGGAGCGCTGGCGGCGCTGTGCGACGCGCTCGAAGCGGCAGGCGTCGGCGAGCTGCGCGTCACGCCGTGGCGGTCGCTAGGCGCCGTCGACCTTGCGGAAGGGGACGTCGAGCGGGTGCTCGCCGCGTTCGAAGCCGCCGGTTTCGTCACCGATCCCGAGTCGGGCTGGGTCGGGCTGAGCGCCTGTGCCGGCCTCGGCGCGTGCGGGCGGGCGCGAGCCGACGTGCGCGTCGCCGCCGCCGCGCGCGCCGGTGCGCGCAGCGCCGGCGACCTCCCCGAGCACTGGGCTGCGTGCGAACGCCGCTGCGGCGAGCCCGACCTTGCGGGTGTGGTGAGCGTCGCGGTGCTTGACAGCGCGGTGGTCGTCGACACGCCGGCCGGCCGGCGCGAGTTCGGCACGGTGGCGGCGGCGGCGTCCGCGCTCGGCGGTGGGTCTAGCGGTGCGGGGCCGGGCGGTCCGGTTCCGAGCGAAACGGGTAACGGCGGTGGCGCGCACGACCGTGGTGCGCGCGAGAGCAGCGCGTCGCCGGGTGGCGAGCCGGCCCGCGGCGGGGCGCTCGCACCCGACCTCGACTACATCCGCGACGGGCGCGAGATCTACCGCCGCTCGTTCGCGCTGATCCGCGCCGAGGCGCGCCTCGACCGTTTCAGCGGCGCCCTCGAGCGCTGCGTGGTGCGGATGATCCACGCCTGCGGCATGGTCGACCTCGCCGACGACGTCGAGGCGTCGCCGCGCTTCGCCGAAGCCGCGGTCGCAGCGCTCGAACGGGGAGCGCCGATCTTCTGCGACACGCAGATGGTCGCCTCAGGCATCACCAGGCGGCGGCTGCCGGCCGACAACGACGTCGTCTGCACGCTCTCCGATCCGCGCAGCGCCCAGCTCGCCCGCGAGCTCGGTACGACGCGGACGGCCGCCAGTGTCGAGCTCTGGAAGGACCGCCTCGACGGAGCGCTCGTCGTTGTCGGCAACGCGCCAACAGCGCTCTTCCACCTGCTTGTGCGCCTCGAGCAAGGGTGGCCTCGCCCCGCCGCGGTGGTCGGCGTTCCCGTGGGTTTCATCGGCGCTGCCGAGTCGAAGCGAGCGCTCGCTGCCCGCCATCACCTCTGCGAGTACCTCGTCGTGCACGGCCGGCGGGGCGGCAGCGCGATCGCCGCGGCGGCCGTCAACGCGCTCGCGAGCCCCGAGGAGTGAGCGGGGCGTGACCGTCAACGGCGCACGCAGCGAAGGCGTGCTGTTCGGCGTCGGTCTCGGCCCCGGTGACCCCGAGCTCGTGACGCCGAAGGCGCAGCGCGCGATCCAGCGCGCCGCTGTCGTGGCCTACCCGCAGGCGCCGCGCGGGCGCAGCTTCGCGCGCTCGATCGCCGAACCGTACCTGCGCCCCGACCACGTCGAGCTGCCGCTCGTCTTTCCGGTGACGACCGAGCCGGACGAACCCGCAGGCGGCTACGAGCGCGCGCTTGCCGCCGCCTACGACGAGTGGGCCGAGGCGATCGCCGAGCGCTTGCGTGCCGGGCTCGACGTGGCGTTCATCTGCGAGGGCGACCCGTTCGTGTACGGCTCCTATATCTATGTGCACGAGCGCCTCGCTGGGCGCTTCCGCTGCGAGGTCGTACCGGGCGTGCCGTCGTTCTGCGGCGCCGCCGCCGCTGCCGGTGTGCCGCTCGCCAAGCGCGACGACAAGCTCGCGCTGCTGCCAGGAACGCTCGACGAGGAGGAGCTCGAGGAGCAGCTCGCCAGCACCGACGCCGCCGTGGTGTTGAAGCTGGGGCGCACCTTCGGAAACGTGCGCCGCGCCGCGCAGGCGGCCGGCGTTGCCGAGCGCTCGCTGTACGTCGAGCGGGCGACGACGAGCCGCGAGCGCGTCGAGCTGCTGCCCGAGGTGAGCGGTGACGTGCCCTACATGTCGCTTCTGCTCGTGCCGACGGCCGACCGCAGTCCGGCGGGGCGGCGTCGCCCGGCGCGGCGCGCGCAGGCGGCCGTGACCGTCGTCGGGCTCGGTCCGGGCGACCCCGCCTGGCTGACCCCGGAGGCGCACGCCGCGCTCTGCGACGCCGACGAGCTCGTCGGCTACGGCCCCTACCTCGAGCGTGTGCCGCACCGGCCGGGACAGCGTCGCCATCCCTCCGACAACCGCGAGGAGCTCGCCCGCGCCCGGCTTGCCGTGGCGCTGGCGCGGGAGGGTCGACGGGTAGCGGTGGTGTCGTCGGGCGACCCGGGCGTGTTCGCGATGGCGACGGCTGTTTGCGAGGCGCTCGACCGCGACGGTCTCGCCGCTGACGTCGAGCTCGAGGTCCTGCCCGGGATCACCGCGATGCAGGCCGCAGCGGCACGCGTCGGTGCGCCGCTCGGACACGACTTCTGCGCGCTGTCGCTCTCGGACCGGTTGAAACCGTGGGCGGTGATCGAGGAGCGGCTGCGCGCAGCTTGCGCCGGCGATCTCGTGATCGCCATCTACAACCCCGCTTCCCGGTCGCGCCGCAGCCAGCTCGAGCGTGCGCGCGCGCTGCTCGTCGAGCTGCGCGGCACCGAGACGCCGGTCGTGGTGGCGCGCGCGCTGGGCAGCGAAGACGAGGAGGTCACGGTCACGACGCTCGCCGCGCTGGACTGCGCGAGCGTCGACATGCGCTGTCTTCTGATCGTCGGTTCTTCGCGTACGCGCGTGGTGGCACGCCCGCACGGACGCGCGCCGCTCGTCTACACGCCCCGCACCTATTGAGCTACTGGCGGTCGACCGGGCGGGGCCCGGTACGCCTGCTCGGTCGCGCCGGCTCGGGCGCGTGTCCGCCGTGGCGAGGGCCGCTTCAGGCGAGCGTCCGCTCGAGCCAAGCGACCGCTTCGGCGACCGTCGCGACGGTCTCGGCCGGCGGTCGCGGCGGGCGGCGGACGACGACGACCGGCAGCCGCCGGGCGCGGGCAGCGAGGAGCTTGGCCTCTGTCTGGGCGCCGCCGCTCTCTTTCGTGACGAGTGCGCCGATGCGGTGGCGATCGATCAGCGCGAGCTCGCCGGCGAGCGTGAACGGTCCGCGGTCGAGCACCAGCTCGTGTCGGGGCGGGAGCGGGCAAGTCGGTCGCTCGACGCAGCGGATCAGGAAAAAACACTCCGCGACCGGTGCGAACGCCTCGAGCTGCTGGCGACCGATGGCGAGGAACACGCGCTCGGCGAGCCGGGGCACGAGCTGCGCCGCAGCTGCCACGTCGGGCACGTAACGCCAATCGTCGCCCGGTGCCGGCCGCCAAGGGGGCCGCTCGATCCGCAGAAGCGGAACCCGCTGCGCCCGACACGCCGCCACGGCGTGTGCCGAGATCCGTGCCGCGAACGGGTGGGTTGCGTCGACCACCGCGCGGGGGCGCTGCTCGCCGATCCACGCCGCCAGCCCGTCGGGGCCGCCGAAGCCGCCGATGCGCACCGCGCCGGCGGGCAGACGGGGCGAGGAGACGCGCCCGGCGAGCGATGAGACCGTGCGAACGCCACGCGCGACGAGCGTTTCCGCGAGCGCGCGTGCCTCGCTCGTGCCGCCGAGGATCAGCACGTCGCAGCCGCTTGCGGGGGCGGCTCCGCCGCTCCGGGGCGTCGACGCGCTTGCGCTCGCAGCGGCGGTCGCGGCGGCGCCGCTAGCGCCGTTCTCGCACCCCTTCTCGCTCTCGCTCCCCACGACCGCGAAGGATGGCGCTTGGCGGCGCGGTTCGCCTCACGATCGGTCACACTCACGCTGTGAGCGAGCGGCTGTCTGAGACCGCCGCCGGCGCTCCGCGGGCGGCGCGCGCGGGCAAGCTCCGCTACGGCTGGACGACCGGTGCCTGCGCCCAAGCCGCGGCAGCCGCCGCCCTCGAGGCTCTCCTCGGCGGTGCCTTCCCCGATCCTGTGACGATCGAGTTGCCGCGTGGGCGGCGGCCGTCCTTTCCCCTCGCCGAGCGCGCGCAGGGCGAGGGCTGGGCGCGGGCGGGGGTGATCAAGGACGCCGGCGACGATCCCGATGTCACGCACGGCGCGCTGATCGTCGCCACCGTGCGCTGGCGCGAGCGGGGCGCGGCGCCGGAAGGCGCGGGGGGCGGTGCGCCGCGTGGCGGCGGCCGGTCCGCCGCCGCAGCAGCGGCGAGCGGCGCCAAGCTGGGCACCGTCTTTCGCGCCGGCCCTGGCGTGGGGACGGTGACGCTGCCAGGTCTGCCGGTGGCGGTCGGCGAGCCTGCGATCAACCCCTCGCCGCGCCGCATGATCCGGGCCGAGCTCGCGCGTGTCGCGGGCCGCCACGGCCTCGCCTGCGATTCCGAGCTCGGGCCGCCGGTCGTCGTCGAGATCTCCGTGCCCGGCGGCGAGGAGCTTGCGAAACGCACCTGGAACCCGCGGCTCGGGATCGTTGGCGGGATCTCGATCCTCGGCACCACCGGGGTGGTGGTGCCGTACTCGTGCTCGGCCTGGATCGCGTCGGTACGCCAAGCGGTGGACGTCGCCACCCGCCAGGGGATCGACCACCTCGCTGCCGCCACCGGCGACGCCTCGGCCCGTGCGGCGGCCCGCCGCCACCGCCTGCCGGAGTTGGCGGTGATCGACATGGGCGACTTCGTGCGCCCGACGCTGCGCCACGTGTCGCGTCGCCGTCCGCGGCGGCTGACGCTCGCCGGCGGGTTCGCGAAGTTCTCGAAGCTCGCCGCCGGTGCGCTCGACCTGCACTCGCAGCGCTCGCAGGTCGACCTGCGCTTCCTCGCCGAACTCGCGCGCGAGCGCGGCGCACGTCCCGGCCTTGTCGACGCCATCGAGCGGGCGAACAGCGCTCTCGAGGTGCTCGAACGCTGCCTGGCCGAGGGCGTCCCGGTGGCGACAGCGGTCGCCGAGCGGGCGCTCGCGGTGGCGCGCGCCGAGGTCGACCCCCGCGTCGAGCTCGACGTGCTGGTCGTCGATCGCGCCGGCGCGATCGTCGGCGAGGCCGTAGCGAGCAGCCGCTAGCGGCGACGCCCGGGAGGGGGCGGCGGCCGAGCGCGGCACCGGACGCGAGCGACCAGGGGACCGGCGGCGACCGATCAGGCGGAGAGGAAGCGAGCGACCCTGCTTTGTACCTATGCTTGACACCGCGTCGTATGATGCGCAGTGCGTCCGCGAGGCCGCGTGCACGCCTCCCGGGCGCACGCGGTTCGTGTTCGAGGGTGTGGACGGGCTCCCTTGGCGAGCCGCGTGGTCCCCCGAAAAAAACGAAGTGCAAGCGAGGTTGTCGTGACTATTGCCAACAGCGTTCTGTTCGTCGACGCCGGCTATCTGCTCGCTGGCTCGGGCGACGTCCTCTTCGGAACCACCTCTCGCGTCGAGATCACCTGCAACTACCCGAGCCTGATCCAGGCGATCAAAACGCGGGTGGCCGAGCATTCGCGCGGTCTGCGCCTGCTGCGCACCTACTGGTACGACGGGGCGCGCAGCGGCGTTCCGACCCCCGACCACCGGCTGATCGAGTCGATCCCCTACGTCAAGGTGCGGCTCGGTCGCGTCACGCCGAGCGGCCAGCAGAAGGGGATCGAGACGATGATGGTGCGCGACCTGCTGACGCTCGCGCGCGAGCGAGCGGTGGCGCGCGCCTACCTTTTGACCGGCGACGAGGAGCTCTGCGAGGCGGTGCGCTCGGCGCAGGACATGGGCGTGCAGGTGGTGCTGATGGCGCTCGTCGAGGGCGAGCGCACCGGACGCTCGCACGAGCTCGTGCGCGAAACCGACGAGCTGATCGAGCTCGACGAGGACTTCCTGCGCCCGCACTTCCAGCGCCGCGAGCTGCCGAACCGCGGCGCGCTCGAGGATCTCGACGAGGACGCGATCCGCGACGCGGCGCGCGAGTTCGTCGACCGCTGGATCGAGGTGGCGTCGCGCCGCGAGCTCGATGAGCTGCTCGCTGCCGAGCCGCGCATCCCGCGCGACATCGACGTCCAGCTGATCGAGTCGGCGGAAGAGACACTCGGCTCGCTGCGCGACCTCCAGGACGCCAAGATCCGCCTGCGCGACCACTTCTGGGCGGCGGTAAAGGAGAAGGTCGAGTAAGCGACGCTCCTAGCGCGGCCGGGCCGTGCGGCGGGGCGGGGCGGGGGGCCTCCCCGCTACTCGCCGCGCAGCGAGGCGGCGCGCGCAGCCGAGTAGAGGTGGCTGTCGCGAAACCCTTCCGCGGCTAGCGCGCGCCCGACGAAGATGACGGCGTTGCGGCGCACGCCTGCGTCCGCCGCGCGCGCGGCGAGCTCGGCGAGCGGTGCGCGCACCACGCGCTCGTCGGGCCGGCTAGCGTCGGCGACGACCGCCGCCGGACAGTCGGGGCCGTAGTAGGGGAGCAGGCGCGCGACGATCTCGGCGAGGGCGTGCGCGCCGAGGTGCACGACGAGCGTCGAGCGGTGCTCGGCAAGCCGCTCAAGCGTCTCGCCGTCGGGCACCGGCGAGGCGTTGCGGGCGTAGCGGGCCAGGATTACGGCTTGGGTCAGTCCCGGTACGGTGAGCTCGCGGCGCAGCGTGGCGGCGGCCGCCGCGAACGCTGGCACGCCCGGGACGATCTCCCATGGGATCCCGAGCCGGTCGAGCCGGCGCGCCTGCTCGGCGAGGGCGCTGAAGACCGACAGGTCGCCGGAGTGCAGACGGGCAACATCCTCGCCGCGCTCGTGGGCGGCGGCGATCTCGGCAACGATCTCGTCGAGCTCGAGCGCCTGGGTGTCGATCCGCCGGGCGTCGGCGGGCAGATGGTCGAGGACCGCGGGCGGCACGAGCGAACCGGCGTACAGGCAGGTGCGGCAGCGCGCGAGCACGCGCTGCGCGCGCAGCGTGATGAGGTCGGGCGCGCCCGGCCCGGCGCCGATGAAAAAGCACGTCACGCGCGGAATCGTTGCGCAGCACGGCGCGTCTTGCCGCCGCGACGCGCTGCGGTGACGGCGACGAGCGGCCTGTCGCGGGTTCCCTAGGCGCTCGGGTGGCCAGGCGCGCCGCCGCGGTCGAGGAAGGCGCGCACGATGTCGATCGGCAGCGGGAACACCATCACGGTGTTGCGCTCCGACCCTACCTCGAGCATCGTCTGCAGGTAGCGCAGCTGGATCGCCACCGGCTCGCGCGCGATCCGCTCGGCGGCCTGGGCGAGCCGCTCGGACGCCTGGAACTCGCCTTCGGCGGTGATGATCTTGGCGCGGCGCTCGCGCTCGGCCTCGGCTTGGCGGGCCATCGCCCGCTGCATGTTCTTGGGGATCTCGACGTCCTTGATCTCGACCGTCGTCACCTTCACGCCCCACGGCTCGGTCTGTTCGTCGATGATCCGCTGCAGCTCGGCATTCAGGCGCTCGCGCTGGGAGAGCAGCTCGTCGAGTTCGGCACGCCCGACCACAGCGCGCAGCGTGGTCTGCGCGATCTGGGATGTCGCCTCGCGGTAGGCCTCGACCTGGACGATCGCGTTGACGGGATCCACGACGCGGAAGTAACAAACCGCGTTCACCGACACCGGCACGTTGTCGCGCGTGATCACCTCTTGCGGCGGCACGTTGAGCGTTACGGTGCGCAGGTCGACGCTCACCATCCGATCGATGATCGGCACGAGGAGCACGAGGCCCGGGCCGCGCGCTCCCACCAAACGCCCGAGACGGAACACGACGCCGCGCTCGTACTCGCGCAAGACACGAACCGCCGATCCGATCAGGATCAGGGCAACGACAGCGAGGGCAATGAGAAACGTCATGGAGCGGATTCAACGCGGTGCTGCGGACGGAACGCCCTTCGTGGCGAGCCGGCCGCGATAGGTCAGGGGTCGCGCGGTTCGACCACCAGCGTCAGACCCTCGACAGCGCGGACGACGACCTGCTGGCCGGCGTCGACCGGGCCGCCGTCGGCGCTGCGGGCACGCCACAGCGCGCCCTGCACGAACACCTGGCCCCAGGGCGCGAGCGGCTCACGGACGGTCGCAAGCGCACCGACGAGCTCTTCGCTGCCGGTGCGGGCCGGCGCGCGCCGGGCACGGGCAGCTTTGCTCGCGACGAACAGGAAGAACGCCACCGCCAGAGCGGCGGCGGCGAGCGCCAGTGCGGGCGAGGTGGTCGGCCCGTTGTCGCTGTCGAAGAGCACAAACCCCGCCGCGGCGAGCGCGACGCCGCCACCGACCCCGAGCGCCCCGTGGGTCTGGAGAACCGCTTCGGCAGCGAACATAGCTGCAGCGACCGCGAGCAGCAGCACACCGACGGCGGTTGGCGGCAGCCCGCTCAGCCCGAACAGCGCCACGAGCAGCGAGACCGCGCCGACCGTCCCGGGGACGATCACCCCCGGCGTTGCGAGCTCCAGCGCGAGCCCGAGGATGCCGATCGCCAGCAGCACGAACAGCGTGTTCGGGTCGAAGAGAAAGTCGAGCGCGCGGTAGCGGAACGGCACCGTCCGCCGCTCGATCATGGCGCCGGCGAGCCGTAGCCGCTCGCCGCTTTTCGCGCCCCGCAGCGCGAAGCCGTCGAGGTGCGCGACGAGCTCGCGGCGGTCGCCCGCCAAAAGGTCGACGAGCTTGCGCCGGCGTGCCTCCCGGGCGGTGACGTTCACCGCGCGCCGCACCATCCGTTCGGCGAGGTCGGCGTTGCGCCCGTGGCTTTCGGCGAGGGCGCGCACGTAGGCGGCGGCGTCGTTCGTGACCTTGCGGCCGAGCACCTCTTCGTCGCGGCCGCCGCCACCCGGCGACAGCGAGATCGGGGTCGCCGAGCCGATGTTGGTTTCCGGTGCCATCGCCGCGACGTCGGCGGCCTGCACGATGAAGAGGCCGGCCGACGCGGCACGCGCCCCGCGCGGCGCGACCCACGCCACCACCGGCACGGGCGAAGCGATGAAGGCCTTGACGATCCGCCGCATCGCGGTGTCGAGGCCGCCGGGGGTGTCGACCTCGAAGACGATCGCGTCGACACCGTCGCGGCGGGCGTCAGCGAGCGCCCGTTCGGCCCACTCGGCGGCGGCGTCACCGACCCCGAGGTCGAACTGCACGAAGCGCACGAGCGGGCGCTCGCCGGTGGTTGCGGCGGCGGCCGAAGGTGCGCCCGCACAGAGCGCGCCGAACCCGCACGCCGCCGCGACGACGAGCGCGCACACGGCGGCCGCCAGCGCCGGCACCGCCCAGCCAAGCGAACGCCAACCGCTCGTCACAACCACACCGCCCACTGAACTATCGGACGGCGCGGACGCCACCCGCGCAGGCGCCCGAGCGGCTCGAGGTCGGCGAGCTCGACGCGCAAGAGCTCGCCGCCGTAGCGCGCGGCGGCGCGCACTAGCGCCTGTTCCCCTTCGACGGTGACGGCGTGGGCGACGAGCCGCCGCCGCGGCCGCCCGCCCGCCTCGAGAGCGGCGAGACAAGCAGAGAGGAGCGTTTCGCTCGAGGTGCCGCCGCCGACGAAGATCGCCGACGGCGGCTCGAGCTCGGCGAACGCCGCCGGCGCTTCGCCCTCCACGACTTCGACGGCGGGCACGCCGAAGCGGGACGCGTTCTCGCGGATGCGCAGGCAGCGGTCGGCACGCCGTTCGATCGCGATCGCGCGCCCCGACGGTTCGCTGCGCGCCCACTCGATCGCCACCGCTCCCGAGCCGGCACCGACATCCCAGAGCAGCTCGCCGGGCAGCGGCCGCAGAGCGGCAAGCGCGAGGGCGCGCAGCGGCCACTTCGTTATCTGGCCGTCGTGCGCGAACGCCCCCTCGGGGATGCCGGGTACGAGCGAATTGGCGGCGGCGAGCGCGCCGCGGCCGTCGGCGAGCGTGCGGCTGTCGCTGGCGCTCGCACCGCTGGCGGGGCTCGCGCCGCCGCCGCTGGCGAGCGCGACCGCCACGCAGTGGAGCGGGTCGGCTTCGCGTCCAGCCAGCGCGCCGGCGGGGAGCGGCGTGATGCGCTCGTCGTCGGCACCGAGGCGCTCGCACAGCCACGCCGGACTTGTTCCGAACCCCTCGGCCGCGAGCAGCGCGCCGAGGCGCGCCGCGCCGTCGCGGCCGGGCGTGTACACGCACAGGCGGCGGCCAGGCTGAAGCCAGCGGCGAACGGTGTTGAGCTCGTGCGCCACCGAGCTCACCAGCGTCACCTCGTGCTCCGGCCAGCCGAGGCGCGCGCAGACATAGGCGAGCGCCGACGGGTGCGGGTAGACGCGCAGGTGCTCGGGACCGAAACGGTCGGCGAGCGTCGCGCCGATGCCGTGCAGCATCGGGTCGCCGCTCGCCAGCACGACGGTGCGTGCGCGCTGCGCGAGCGTCGGCAGCGACGCGAAAAGCTGGGCGAGCGGCGACGGCAGCGGGCGCCGCTCGGCACCGAGCGACGCCGGCAGGAGGGCGAGCTGGCGCGACGAGCCGACCACCACCTCGGCACGCGCGAGCTCGGCGCGCGCCGCCGCGCCAAGACCGTCCCAGCCGTCGGCGCCGATACCGACGACCGCGACCGTCCACTCCCCCGAGGCCGCGGACGGCCGCGAGCTCGCCGGCTGTCCAGGTGTGTTCCCCTTGCTCACCACCCGCGCTACACCGGCCCCGCTGTCAGCCCCCGCTGTCGGCCAGCGCACGCCCGAGCGCCGCCACGAGCTTGGCGTTGGCGCGCGGGTCGCGCGCGGTGATGCGCAAAAAGTCGTCGCCGAGACCGGCGAAGTTGCCGCAGCGGCGCACTGCGAAACCGAGCTCGCGCAGACGCGCGGCGACGCGTGCCCCGTCGGGAACACGCACGAGGCAGAACGGCGCCACGCCGGCGAACGTCTCGACCCCGTCGAGGGTGGCGAGCTTTTCGGCGAGGTCGGCGCGGCGCTCGGCTGCGCGCGCCGCTGCGCGCCGCCGCTCGCGCGCTGCGCCGGCCACGGCTTCGAGCACCGCGAGCGCCAGCGCGTTCGCCGACCAGGGCGGTCGCACCGCCCGGAAACGCTCGGCGAGCGGCGGACTGGCGACAAGCCAGCCGGCGCGCAAACCGGGCACGGCGAAAAGCTTGGTGGCGCTGCGCACGACGACGACATCGGGCAGGTCGAGCGGCGCCAGCGAGACGGCGTCCGGGTCGGGCGCGAAGTCGACGAACGCCTCGTCGACCACCACCACGCGCCCGGGGCGGCGCAGCGCGAGGATGTCGTCGCGGGCGACGAGCGTGCCGCTCGCTGCCGCGGGGTTCGTTACCACCACCAGGTCGGCAGCCTCGGGAACCGCGCTCGCGTCGAGCGCGAACCCCGTCTCGGGGGTGCGCACGACATGCGCGACCGCCACGCCGTGGGTGCGCAGTCCCGCCTCGGCCTCCGTGAAGGACGGGGTCACGACGGCGGCGAGCCGCGGGCGCAGCGCCGCCGCGAGCAACCACAGCGCCTCGGCCCCGCCGTTGGTCGGAACGATCTCGGCGGGGTCGCGCCCGTGCCAGGCGGCGAGCGCCCCGCACGCTGCGCGCTCGTCGGGGTAGCGGGCGGTGCGCTCGTCGAGCGCTTCGCGCAGGCGCCGGTACAGCCAGGCGGGCGGTCGCGCTCCGGCGACGGTGACGGCGTGATCGGCGAGCCCCGCAGCGAGCTCGCTGTCGCCGTGTCTGCGCAGCCGCGCAAGGTCGGGGTCGCTGGCAGCGAAAGCGCCGCCCGGGTCGGCGCTCGCGGCGGTGCTTGCGGCGGCGCTCGGGCTGCCGCCCACCTCGCCACGAAGCGCGCCCCCGAACCCGTCGACGGGCGCTGCGGCGAGCGGCAGCGGTCGGCCGGCGACGACGAGCTCGACGGTGCGCGCCCGGTCGGCGAGCGCTCGCACCGCGTCGCCTACCAGGTCGAGCCAGAGTCGCGACCCGGCGTCGGGCGGCAACACTCCCTCACCCGCCTGCTCGGCGACCACCACGGTCGGGGCCGTGGCGGCACGCGCGGCGAGCGCCGCGACACCGACCGCGACGCGCTTGCGGGCGCTCGCGACCGCGTCCGCCGGCGGCCGCGCGGCGAGCGCCCCGGCACGGTAGAGAACCATGGCGATCCAGGCGCCGAGCCCGTCGACGAGCAGCAACCGCCCGTCGGCGACGCTCGCCAGCGCTGCTGTGAGATCGTCGCCCACCTCGACGACCTCCCAGCTCGGCGGTCGGCGCGCGCGGTGGCGGGCGATCCGCTCGGCCATCGCCGCGTCGTCGGGGTCGGCGAACGCGAGGTAGGTGACCGGCAGGCCGCTGGCGCGCGCGATCGCCTCGCCGCGCTCGCTTTTGCCGGAACGCACACCGCCGAGAACGAGGACGAGCTGCGACTCCTCGAGCGGCGACGGCCCGGGGGGTGCGAGGTGGGCGGGGAGCGTCATCGCGGCCGCAGCTCGTCAGGTGGGCTGCGCGACACCGCTCGCGCGCCCAGCGGATTCGCGAGCGTCGCGCGGTCGCTGGCCCGCCGCGGTGGGCGCGCCGGCGTGGGCGCTGGCCCAGGCGCGAACTGCGCCGGCGAAGCGCAGCGCCATCTCGGGGAACGCCGCCCAGTGGGTATGCAGATAGCTCGCGTGCACTCCGCCGCGGACGAAGCCCTCGCGCCGCTCGCCGGAGCGCGAGCGCAGCAGCCAGGCGCTCTGCCAGCCGAGCGCACGCGCGAGCTGGTCGCCGTCGGCGGGCTCGACCTGCGAGTAGTGGAACTCGTGCCCGCGCACCGCCGCCGGCGCGGCGAGCCAGCCTGAGCGTGCGAGCGCCTGCGCCTCGCGGTAGCCGAGGGTCAGGCGCTCGGTCATCCACGCGCGTGCGGGAATGACGCCGCACATCGGTTTGCCGTCGAGGCTTTCGCACAGGTAGAGGAGGCCGCCACACTCGGCGAGCACCGGCGCACCGGCGGCGCAGAGGTCGCGGACCGCTGCGCGCAGGCGGGCGTTTGCGGCGAGCTCGCTGCTGTAGCGCTCGGGGAAACCGCCGGCGAGCAGCAGGCCGGCGGTGCCGGCGGGAAGCTCCTCGTCACGCGCCGGGTCGAACGCCGCTAGCTCGACGCCGGCGGCGGCGAGCAGCTCGAGGTTCTCGCGGTACAGGAACGAGAACGCGGGGCCGCCGGCGACGGCGACGGTAACGGGTTGCCGATGCTCGCCAAGGCCGGGCGCGAGCACCCCGCCGGGCGACCAGGGGGAGGTATCGAGCGGCGGCGCCGAGCGGGCGATCGCCATCGCGAGCTCGAGGTTGAGGTGGCGGGCGAGCGCCTCCCCAAGCTCGGCGAGCGTGCGCCGTGCCGCCGCTTCCCGCTCGCCGGCGGGGATGAGCCCGAGATGGCGCTCGGGGGTGGCCAGGCGCGGGTCGCGCGGCAGCGCCCCCACGACGGGCACCCCCAGCGGGGCGACGGCTTCCCGCAAGAGTTGCTCGTGGTGCGGCGAGCCGACGCGGTTGAAGATCACACCCGCCACCCTCACGGCAGGGTCGAAGGTGCGGAAGCCGTGGACGATCGCCGCCACCGAGCGCGCCGTGGCTTGCGCGTCGACGACGAGCAGGACGGGCGCCGCGACGAGCTTGGCGACGTGGGCGGTAGAGGCGAGCTCGCCACGCCCCGACGCGCCGTCGAACATGCCCATGACGCCCTCGACGACGGCGACGGTGGCACCGGCCGCACCGTGGGCCAGCAGCGGCGCCACCATCTCGGGACCGGCGAGGTAGGCGTCGAGGTTGCGCCCTGGGCGGCCGGACGCGAGCGCGTGGTAGCTCGGGTCGATGTAGTCGGGCCCGACCTTGAAGCCCTGCACCTGCTCGCCCCGGGCGCGCAGCGCCGCGATCAGGCCACACGCCACCGTCGTTTTGCCGACCCCCGATCCGGTGCCGGCGATGACCAGGCGGGGGAGCGCGAGGCGGCGGAGTGCGGTGGGTGGGTGCCGGTCGTCCGCGTCACGAGGCGCGGCTGGCGGGTGCGCCGCGCCGATTTCGCGGGGCCCAGCTGGCGGGCGCACCGCATCGCTGTCGCCGGGCGCGACAACCGCGTGCTCGCCGGTGCCGCCGCTCCCGCCGCTCCCGCTCACCACTCGACCCCCTGCTGGCCGCGGATGCCAGCGTCGAACGGGTGCTTGATCTTGCGCACTTCCGAGACGAGATCGGCGAACTCGACAAGCGCTGACGGTGCGTCGCGGCCGGTCAGCACGACGTGCTGGAAGCCCGGCCGGTCGCGCAGCGTCGCGATCACGTCGTCGAGGTCGATCCAGCCCCAGTTGATCGGGTAGGTGATCTCGTCGAGGACGAGGAAGTCGTAGCGGTGGGCGACGATGCGGCGCTTGACCTCCGCCCACCCTTCGCGCGCAAGCTCGGCGGAGTGCTCGAGGTCGCGCGACGTCCACGACCAGCCATCGCCCATCTTCTCCCAGTCGATGCCGCCTAGCGTGGCCGCGGCCCACGCTTCTCCGACCTTCCACTTGCCGGACTTGACGAACTGGAAAACCCCGCAGCGGTAGCCGCGCGCCCAGGCGCGCAGCATCGTGCCGAACGCGGAGCTCGACTTGCCTTTGCCGTCGCCTGTGAGGACGATCACGAGCGGGTGGTCGCGGCGACGTGCGCCGGGCGGCGCGGGCTTCGGCCTCTGCACGGTCGGGCGGGAGCTGTCCCGGTCGGCGGCGTTCACGCCCGTATCTTGACGCGCACCCGCTTGACGCGACCCCGGCGTGCGCTAGCGGCCTGTGTGCAGCCGGTGCAGGTGCGCGCCGAGCAGCCTCGCGATCTCGCCGCTACGGCCGATCGGCACGGGCCCGTCCTCAGTGTCGAGCAGGTGGATCGCGTCGCATGCCTGGGCGAGCGCGCGGGCGGCGCGCCGGTCGGCGACCGTCAGGCGAGGCACGCGCCCGTCGGTGGCGAGCACGCACACAACGGGACGAGCGGGCTCGCGCCGGCGCTCGGTGGCGATCAGGTGGGCGGCGGTGCGCAGCCCGTGAGCGAGGGGCGTCCGGCCGCCGGCGGGAAGTTCGCGGAGGACGCGGGCGGCACGCTCGAGCGGAGCTCCCGGGCGGGCTGCGACGACCGCGCGGTTGTTGCGGAAGACGACGAGCGCAACCCGGTCGCGCGCCGCGTAGGCGTCGCGCAGCAGTTCTTCGAGCGCCGCCTTCAAACGCGCGAGGCGCCGGCGCGCGCCCATCGAGCCGCTCGCGTCGACGACGAGGCACAGGAGCGCGCCGCTGCGACCGGCTCGCACCGTGCGGCGCAGCGGCTCCGGCGCGCCAGCTCGGCGCGCAAGTAGCGTCGCGGCGACGGCGAGCTCGCAGCCGTCTCTCTCGCCGCTTGCGCCGGCGAGCGGTACAGCGTCGATCGCTCCGCCGGCGCCACGCAGCCGCAGCCGCCGCCCGGTCGCCGCGAAAGCGCCCTCACGGTCGCCTGCTGCAAGGCCGCTGCTCGCCGCGGCAGCATGCGCCGCCGCCGAGCGTGCGGCAACGGCTAGGAGCGCACGCGGAGCGAGCGCAGCCTCGGGTCGCGGAACGTGCTCGCGGGGGGCGGAGGCGTGCGGTGCGTAAGCGCCTCCAGCGCCGGTGCTCGATCGCGAACCGGAACTCTCGGGCGCGGTGGTGCGATCGGGCGGACTGACCGAGCTCCCGTCGGGCGTGGAGCGCGGAAGGTCGGTTTGCGACGCGGGAGACGGTCCACGAGCTGGCCCCGGCTGGATCTTGGAACCGCTATCGCTTCCGATATCACCACTCGCACTCTTACCGTCAACTCGAGGCTGAGGGTTGGCTATGGACTCGGCCTTGCTTCCGGCTTTCTGCACCTCTGCCTCTGCACGTGCAAACGCTTCTGATACGACCTCGCTTACGCCATCGCTACCAATATCGCCTGCGAGCGGGTCGCGGCGGGTGCGGTGGGCGAGCGCGAGCTCGAGCGCCCGCTTGACGTCCTCGGGCACGACCTCGCTGCGGCCGGCGAGGGCGGCGAGTGCCCGCGCCGTGCGCGCCGCGACGATGTCGCCGCGGGCACCGTCGACGGCGAGCTCCGCGCACACGTGCACGATCGTCGCAAGCAGCCCCTCGCCGAGCCGCACCTCGGGGTAGAGCTCGCGGGCGCGGGCCACGCGCTCGGCGAGCTCTCGCTGGGCGGGCTCGTAGCGCGCGCGGAAGGCGTCCGGATCGGCGTCGAAAGCGAGCCGGCGGCGGACGATCTCGGCCCGGATGGCGGGATCGCGCGGTGTCGTTACGGTGACGGCGAGGCCGAAGCGGTCGGCGAGTTGCGGCCGCAGCTCGCCCTCCTCGGCGTTCATCGTTCCCACCAGCACGAAGCGTGCGTCGTGCTCGATCGACACCGCTTCGCGCTCGACCCGCGCCACGCCGGTAGCTGCGGCGTCGAGCAGCACGTCGACGAGGTGGTCGGGGAGGAGGTTGACCTCGTCGACGTACAGGATCCCGTTGTGGGCGCGGGCTAGCAGGCCGGGCTCGAAAACGACCTCGCCCTCAGCGAGAGCACGCCGCAGGTCGACCGCGCCGACGAGACGGTCGAGCGAGGCGCCGAGCGGCACCTCGGCGAGCGGTGCTGGCCGGTGTTCGACCGCCGCGTCGGCGGGCACGGGCCCGTCGGGCGAGCGCTCGCCCGGGGCGTAAGCGAAGCGCTGGCCGCGCGCGCAACGGACAGGCGGGAGGATCTCGCGCAACGCCCTGACCGCGGTCGACTTGGCGGTGCCGCGCTCGCCGCGCACGAGCACACCGCCGATCTCGGGCGCTACTGCGCAGACCACAAGGGCGTCGCAGAGGTCGCGCTGCCCGACGATCGCTGCGAAGGGGAAGGTGGTAGCGCCAGGGGGCTGCGTGGCGGGGGCGGTGGTGCCGGTGCCGGGCATGCCCGCGGCGGGGGTCGCGGTGCTGCTGGTGTCAGGCGTGGCCGCGCTCGCCCGGTTGTCGCCACGCTCGCTCACGGCGCTACGTCCTCGTCCCTTGACGGGCGGGGCCCGCTCACGTCTCCGCTCCCTCGAGCTCGCCTTCTAGCGCGAGCGCGCGCTCGCGGATGCGCTCGAGGAGTCCCGGGTCTGGCTTCTGCCACAGTACGCGCTCAGCCGCCTCGAGCAGCCGCTCGGCGATCGCCCGCGCGGCGTGCGGGTTGGAGCGCTCCATGAAGCGGGCGATGTCGGGGTCGAGCAGGTAGCGCTCGGCGATGCGCTCGTACATCCAGTCGTCGCCGACGCGGGCGGTGGCGTCGTAGCCGAAGAGGTAGTCGACCGTGGCGGCAAGCTCGGCGGCGCCGCGGTGGCCGTGGCGCACCATCGCAGCGATCCAGCGCGGGTTGGCGACCCGGGCCCGGAAGATCCGCCGCGTCTCCTCGGCGAGCGTGCGCGCTTTGGCGCTGCGCGGGTCGGCGGCGTCGCCGATATAGGCCGCCGGGTCGCGGCCGGTGAGCGCGCGCACCATCGCCACCATGCCGCCGTGGTACTGGAAGTAGTCAGCCGAGTCGAGGATGTCGTGCTCGCGCGTGTCCAGGTTCTTGACCGCCGCTTCGATGCGCGCGTAGCAGTCGCGCATCGCCTCGCGCGCCTCGACGCCGTAGCGGCCGCGTCCGTAGGCGTAGCCACCCCAGGCGGCATAGACCTCGGCGAGGTCGGCGTCGTCACGCCAGTCGCGAGCGTCGATCAGCTGTTCGAGGCCGGCGCCGTAGGCGCCCGGTTTCGACCCGAAGATGCGCGTCGTGGCGCGCAGCCACGCTTCTTCCCGGCCTAGCGTGGCGGCGAGCCGGCGCGTGTCGGCGCGGGCGTGGGCGGCGACGAAGTTGTGTTCGTCGGGTTCGTCGAGCGCGGCGACGGCGGCGATCGCTTGGTCGAGGAGCTCGATCAGCGGACCGAAGGCGTCGCGGAAGAAACCCGAGATACGCAGCGTGACGTCGATCCGCGGCCGCCCGAGCTCTGCGAGCGGCACGATCTCGAAGCCGGTGACGCGCCGCGAGGTGCGGGCCCAGCGTGGGCGCACGCCGATCAGCCACATCGCTTCGGCGATGTCGTCGCCTTGGGTGCGCATCGCCGAGGTACCCCAGGCGACGAGGCCGACCATCCGCGGCCAGTCGCCGTGGTCGCGGCGGTGGCGCTCGAGAAGCGCTTCGGCAAGCCGCTTACCGACATCGAAAGCGAGCTCGGAGGGGATAGCGCGTGGGTCGATGCCGTAGAAGTTGCGGCCTGTGGGTAGCACGTCGAGGCGGCCGCGGCTGGGGCTGCCCGACGGCCCGGAGGGGACGTGCCGGCCGCGCAGCGCGGCGAGCAGGTTGTCGAGCTCGTCGCTCGTTGCGCGCAGGCGCGGCACGACTTCGCGGCAGATGAAGGCGAGGAGGTCGTGGAGGTCGCGGAGCGCGTGGGCGTCGTTGGCCGTGCCGCCGTCGTCGCCCGCGCTCACGCCATGCGGCGCGTTCGCCGCTTGCGGGCGCTCGCCGCCGCGGTCGGCGGTTTCGCCGAGCGCCGCCCGGATGGCGTCGGCGACCTGTTCGGGCCGCCAGTCGCGCTCGTCGAGCGCGGCGAGCAGTGCGTGCTGGGCTTCTTCGAGGCGGTCGATGAGGTCGCCGGCGCTCGCGGCAGGGCCGGGGAAGCGTTCGAGCAAGGCGGCCGGCGCCTCGCCTGCGGCGAGGCGCCGGCCGGGCCGCTCCACAAGTGTCCGTTCGTCAAGCCCGTAGACAGCGGCGATCGCCTCGCGCAGTCCGGGCAGGCCGGCTTGCGGCACTTGCGTGAGCGCGGCGACGAGTTTGCGCAGCGCCTCGCCGGCTGGCGCTTCGCCGAGCACGTGGAAGCCTTCGTGGATCTGGATGTCCTTGACCTCGCAGAGGTAGCCGTCGATGTGCTCGACGAGCGCGGCGACGTCGTCGGGCCGCTCTTCGACACCGATCTCTTGCTGCAGGTTGGCCTCCTCCACGGCCTCCCAGATGCGCGCGGCGAGCGCGGGCAGCTTGTCTGGGTCGAGGACTTCGAGGCGGGCGTACTCGTCGAGCAGGTTTTCGAGCTCGGCGAGCTCGTCGTAGGTGCCGGCACGCCCGAGTGGGGGCACGAGGTGGTCGATGATCACGGCGTGGGCGCGCCGTTTGGCTTGGATGCCTTCGCCGGGGTCGTTGACGATGAAGGGGTAGACAAACGGCAGGTCGGCGATCGCGGCGTCGGGGGCGCAGGCGGGGGAGAGGGCGATCGTTTTGCCGGGCAGCCACTCGAGCGTGCCGTGTTTGCCGAGCTGCACGCAGGCGTCGGCGCGCCAGTGGTGGTCGAGGAAGCGGTAGCAGGCTAGGTAGTGGTGGGAGGGGGGTAGGGAGGCGTCGTGGTAGATGGCGACGGGGTCGTCGCCCCAGCCGCGTGGCGGCTGCACCATCACGAGCACGTTGCCAAGCTCGATCGCCGGCACGTGGAACGCTCCGTCGCGCACGTAGCGCTCGCCGGGTGGCGGGCCCCAGCGCTCTTCCACCTGCCGCCGCAGCTCGCCAGGCAGCGTGCGGTACCAGGCGAGGTAGTCGTCGACGGGCATGCGCAGGCCGCCGTCGCCAACGGCTTCGCCGAGGTCTTCGTCGGGGGCGCCGGCTGCGCGCAGGGCGGCCATCAGCTCGTCGCCGTCGTCGAAGGGTCGCTCGACGCGCATGCCGTCGGCGGCGAGCGCGTCGAGCAGGCGCAGGGCGCTGCGCGCGGTGTCGAGGCCGACGGCCATACCGAGCCGTGCCCGGCGCGAGGGGAAAGAGGTGAGCACGATCGCAACGCGGCGCTCGCGCGCCGTTTTGTGGCGCAGGCGGGCGTGGCGAACCGCGAGCCGCGCGACCCGCTGGCAGCGCTCGGGGTCGGGGACGTAGCGGGCGAGCGGCGCACCGACCGGCGAGTCGCCTTGCTCGCGCTCTTTGAACGAAACGACCCCCCCGACGATACGCCCGTCGAACTCGGGGATCGCCACTTGGGTTGCGGCGTCGAGCGGCCCGAGGCCGGTTTCGGAAGCTAGCCAGCGCGCGCGCGACCAGGTCGAGCAGACGGCTTGGATGACAGGCACGTCGAGTTCGCGCAGCGGCCGCTCGTCCCAGTCGAGCCAGGTGTCGGCAGCCAGAGACTCCTCGCTCGCGGCGGCAGACGCCGCCGCGCCGGCAGAGGTCGCCGCGGCGGCAGAGGTCGCCGCCCCCGCAGGAGCCGCCGCCCCCGCAGGAGCCGCCGCCCCCGCGGGAGTCGCCGCCCGTCCCGCTTGCGCGTCGCGCTGGCCGGAGCCGCCGGTGGCGAGCATCGTCGTGACGAGGGCATCAACGCGCGCCCGCCCGTCGCGGGCGCGCACGAGCTCGAACGCTTCGACCCGCCCGTCGGGCCCGGGGCGCAGCGTGTAGCTCCACACGCCGATTGCGTTGCCCCCTGCGTCTTCGATAGCTCGCGCGAGCTCTTCGACGAACGCGGTGTTGCCGGCAAGGAGGTGCGAGCGGTAGAAGCAGATGGCGATGGTGGGACGCGCGGGGTCGAGGCGTGCGAAGGCCTCGTCTGTGCTGGCGACGACCCCGACTCCGGGCAGCCAGAGACCGGTGTCGGGCAGCGGGCGGGGCGGTTCGAAGCCGTAGCCGGTGAGCAGGAAGGTGTCGGCGAGGAAGCGGAGGAGCTGTTCGAGGTTGTGGGGGTCGGGGTGGCGGAGGTATTCGCCGCAGGTGGCAACAGCACCGGCGGGGGCGAGCGAGAGGGCGGTCATTTCAGCGTCGGGCTGCGCCTCTCCGCCGAGCGCGACGAGCGCGATCCCCTGCCGCTGGCACTCCTCGCGCAACAGATCGAAGCCGGGCTGCCAGCCGCGCCGCCCGCCGAGCACGCGGCACACCACGACGCGCGCGCCGCGCACGATGTCGGCGACGAGCTCCTCGACCGACGCCTCCTCGCCCTGCCCGGTGGGGCCGGGGTTGAAGCAGCGCACCGTGGGGAAGTCGGGCTCGGCGCCGCGCAGCCGCTGGTTTCCCCGCAGGCGCTCGACCGCCCGCGCACAGGCGAGGATCTCGGTGTCAGCGGTGGTGACGAGGTGGATCATCGGTGGGTCATGCGAGCGGTGGTGGCGTTTCCGCGCTTGCCAAGCGGGTGCAGCGAGCCCGCTTCCGGCGGACCGTGTGGTCGAATGGTGCCAACCGGCGGCGCTCGGCGCGCTGCCGTCAGCCGAGAGACAGAGAGACAGAGACCGAGGGAGCCGCAGAGGCAGCGGCAGAGACAGAGACAAACGCAGCGCCAGCGCGGGTTACTTGGCGCCAATTGGGGGCAGGGCGCGTGCAATTATCTAGCTCTAGCTGTGGCGCAGCACAACCGAGAGCGCGCGAGCACGGTTCAGGCCCTGGTCTTCGCGCTCGAGTCACGCCGTCCGCCGCCACTTTTCGAGGCGCTCCGTGTGTGCGAAGCGTTCCGGCGACGGTTGCTGGGTGTGGCGGGCCGGTCCTTCGGCCCCGATCGTATTCCACCAAAGTTCAGCGGAAAAAGCGCGGCCGGTACGCCGCTTCGTGATGATCACCAACATCTGCATGTGTTCGCCTTGTCGGTCGGCGGGGGTGGCGGTGGCGGTGCCCACGGCGGTGGCGGCGGGCGGTTTGTCGAGCGCTTCATCGATCGCGTGGGAGTGGTATGCAGGGCCGGGTTTAGCCACGCCGAGGTGGAACTCGTTTCTGCCGTGACGCTGCCGGCGCTTGCGGGCGCGCCAGTCTTCCTCACCCGCACCAGCACCGAGTTCCTTGAGCGCCCGGCCACACGGTTCTTGTCCCACACACCTTTTCTGCCTGTGCGTCATCCGAAGCGCCGGCGGGGGATGGTGCGCGAGGGGTTTGCGGATCAGGTCGCGCTCGAGCTTAGGCGCCGCGCCTTGCCACCTCCCTTAGCTGTCAATCCGTTGGCCGGTCCCTGGAGTCGGTTTCGAACCGCGCGCCGACTCAAGAGCGGCAGCTTCACTCACCTCGGTGCATACGGCTTCGAAATTGTGTTCGACGAGCCTGTTCGCGGCCCGATCCTGCTGGGCAGGAACTGCCATTTCGGGATGGGGTTGTTTTTGCCGGGTGGCCGCTCGGCGTAGACGCTGTCGCCAGTGCCGCCCCATGCTGCGCCTAAACAAACTCCTCGCGCGGCCGATACACGTGCGTGTCCTTGAGGTGACGGATGAACGGCCAGACGGGGCAAGGGCTGCCGGACCGCGTGCCGGCGCGGATGCTCAACGAGTTCATCTTCTGCCCGCGCCTGTTCTACCTCGAGTGGGTTGACGGCGTTTTCGAGCACAACGCCGACACCGCAGAAGGCGCGGCAGTACACGAGCGGAGTGACGCAGGCGGCGGGCGCGCGCCGAGCGCTGATCTAGCAGAGGTCGAAAGTTGGGAGGGCGTTGCCCGCTCGGTGACCCTCGACGCTCCAACTCTCGGCTTGATTGCCACGATCGATGTGCTCGAGGGCGATGCCGGCGAGGTGTACCCGGTCGACCACAAGAAGGGAAGACCGCGGCCGGATGGCTCGCCCTGGGATCCTGACCGCTATCAGCTGGCAGCCCAGGTTCTTGTTCTACGCGAGAACGGTTATCGCGCGCGAGGCGGTTTCGTGAGCTATCGCGCTACACGTAGCCGGGTGTGGGTGGAGCTAACTCCCGATTTGGAGAACTCGGTAAGGGAACGCGTCAGCGAGCTGCGTTCGGTGGCAGCCGCACCGAAGCCGCCAGCGCCGTTGGTTGACAGCAAGAAGTGTCCGCGCTGTTCGCTCGTCGGGATTTGTCTTCCTGATGAAACGAATCTCCTAAGGTCATTCGAGGAAACCGAGAGGCGCCCACGGCGCCTCATAGCGGCACGTCCGAATGCCCAACCTCTGTACGTGCAAGACCATGATTGCACGGTAGGGCTAAAGGGCGGCCGCGTTGAGGTGCGCAAAGGCGAGGAGGTTGTGGCATCGGTTAGGCGGATTGACCTGCTCGAAGTTGCGCTGTTTGGTGCGGCCCGGATAACAAGCCCGGCACTTCGCGACCTTGCGGCCGATGGGATTCCGATTACTCATTTCACGTATGGTGGCTGGTTCAAGGCGATCACGGTCGGTATGGAAACCAACAATATTGGTTTGCGTATAGAGCAGTTCCGTGCTGCTGACGATGAGGGGCGGAGTCTCGAGCTTGCCCGGCGCTTTGTGAACGCGAAGATTCGCAACGCTCGTGTTCTGCTCCGCCGGAATGGCGGTGACGGCTGTGCTGAAGCGGTAAGAGAACTGGCGCGGCTAGCGCGAGCTGCCGAGCGAGCTCCTGACGTTGGCAATTTGCTCGGGATCGAAGGGGCAGCGGGCCGCGCCTATTTTGGAGCGCTAGCGACTGTCTTGAGAGGCCGTTCGCGTCGGCTGCCTGGTCTCGACTTCCGCCAGCGCACGCGTCGCCCGCCGCGCGACCCCGCGAACGCGGCCTTGTCGTTCCTGTATGCCCTGTTGACGAAGGAAGCGACGTTAGCTGTGCGCCGGGTCGGCTTCGACCCTCTGCTCGGCTTCTATCACCGTCCCCGGTTTGCGCGGCCGGCGCTCGCGTTGGATTTGATGGAGGAGTTCCGGCCGCTAATTGCGGATTCGGTGCTGCTGACGCTCGTGAACGGCGATCGTTTGCGCCCGAGCGATTTCGACGAGCGGGCGGGTGCCGTCGCACTGAATGCTACAGGCCGGCGTACGGTGATTGCTGCTTTCGAGCAACGGATGACGACAGAGGTGCGGCATCCAACCTTCGGCTACAAGGTGACTTATCGTCGGGCGCTCGAGCTACAAGCGCGCGTGCTTGCGGCAGCGCTCGTCGGCGACATCCCAGCGTATCGTCCGTTTACGACGCGCTGATGCGCAATCGTTACCTGCTCTGCTACGACGTGAGCGATGAGGCGCGGTTGCGCCGCACGGCACGGATAGCGGAAGCCTACGGGTACCGCGCTCAATACTCCGTGTTCGTTTGTGACCTGACACGCATGGAGCGAGTTGCGCTCGAGGCGGAACTACGGAGGACCCTACACCCGCGTGAAGACCGCGTTTTCCTCGTAAATCTCGGCCCCGTGGGCGAGTCCACGGCCCGCCGAATCAGGTGGATCGTTGGAGGACCGCCTGGTCCTGATCCCACGCAGGCTTGGGTTGTCTAAGGGCCGCCTTCTGATGAATTCTTGAGATCGCGCAATGAGTGCAAACATCCCTAATGTGCACGTGTGGGGAGGCCAATCGGCAGTCGTTACCCCGAACCCGGTGCTTGCGGTGCGCGCACCCTCGCAGTAGGATTGCCGCGTGCGAGCGCCGAGGTCCTACTACCACCCCCAGGGAGCGCTCGCATCGCGTTTTTCCCTGCACATTGACAACTTTCAGGTGGTCGCGCGCCGGCCGGGCACGCGGGATAGCTCGGCGAATCGTCGAGCCCTCGCAATTCCTCCTGCAAACCCGCATGCTCACTGGCCTTCCAGCCCTGCTATTTCCCGGGTGTACAAACCCGGGCCCCATTGAAGCGGTTAGAGTTATCGCCAGGCGTACCAGGCCGGGCACATTTCCCGGGTGTACAAACCCGGGCCCCATTGAAGCAAAGCTGGCGGGCAAGGAACCGGCGCGACTCGACGATATTTCCCGGGTGTACAAACCCGGGCCCCATTGAAGCGTTCGATCTGGCGCGCGTCCCCGATAGATACACGAATTTCCCGGGTGTACAAACCCGGGCCCCATTGAAGCGAGATGTACTTGGCGAGATAAGCGGCCGCTGCGGCAATTTCCCGGGTGTACAAACCCGGGCCCCATTGAAGCATCACCTTCATATCGCCGCGCCGTACCGCTCGCTGGATTTCCCGGGTGTACAAACCCGGGCCCCATTGAAGCCTCAGATCTCTGACCGCGTGACCGGAGTGAGTCACGATTTCCCGGGTGTACAAACCCGGGCCCCATTGAAGCCGTCGATTTGCAGCGCGGGCGGCGCGATCGTGGCGGGGATTTCCCGGGTGTACAAACCCGGGCCCCATTGAAGCGCAGACTCGAGAACGCATCGCGGCACCCCTCGATCCGATTTCCCGGGTGTACAAACCCGGGCCCCATTGAAGCCATCATCTTCCGCTGCCGCGATCGCATCGAATGCGACCTATTTCCCGGGTGTACAAACCCGGGCCCCATTGAAGCGGTTTTCGCCGTCATTTCTGCTCCTGTTATCGGCGTGATTTCCCGGGTGTACAAACCCGGGCCCCATTGAAGCTTGCGCGCACTGGACGGCGGTCGAGCGTCACAGCGAGATTTCCCGGGTGTACAAACCCGGGCCCCATTGAAGCCCTCCGTTCGTTTACCTTGCAGTGCCTACCCTATCAGATTTCCCGGGTGTACAAACCCGGGCCCCATTGAAGCGAGGCTGTCGCGTACGCCGAGGATGAAGGCATGGACCCATTTCCCGGGTGTACAAACCCGGGCCCCATTGAAGCTCGGCCGGGTGGCGCGCCGCGAGCGCGGTCGTGAGCGATTTCCCGGGTGTACAAACCCGGGCCCCATTGAAGCATCTCGGGGAGCTCAGGATCGGGCGGTATGTCAACCATTTCCCGGGTGTACAAACCCGGGCCCCATTGAAGCGTCGCCACGCTCGCTTTCGGAAAGCTTGGCCACGATTTCCCGGGTGTACAAACCCGGGCCCCATTGAAGCGGGTAGTGGAGTTCAAGTGGCGCTCGCAGCTCGGTATTTCCCGGGTGTACAAACCCGGGCCCCATTGAAGCGGCCCAAGGCGGCGGGCGACCTCGAGGAGATCCTATTTCCCGGGTGTACAAACCCGGGCCCCATTGAAGCACCGCCACCTTGTGGAGCTGCGCGCCGGCCGCGTCACATTTCCCGGGTGTACAAACCCGGGCCCCATTGAAGCGCCCGCGCGGTCGCGGGAGTTTCGGGAGCGTTGTCGGGCATTTCCCGGGTGTACAAACCCGGGCCCCATTGAAGCCCGCGTGCCGCCCGGCGAGAACACGCCGCCACGGGAATTTCCCGGGTGTACAAACCCGGGCCCCATTGAAGCTGGCGCGCACCGACCCGAGCACGAGCCGCGGGTCGTATTTCCCGGGTGTACAAACCCGGGCCCCATTGAAGCACCGGCCGGCCCAACGATCCGCACGTTCGACAGCGGCTATTTCCCGGGTGTACAAACCCGGGCCCCATTGAAGCGGACAAGACATTCGCTCCCTCGCCGCCATCGCAGTCATTTCCCGGGTGTACAAACCCGGGCCCCATTGAAGCCGCCGGATCTTTGCGCTTGATTCGCGCCATGTTCCGGATTTCCCGGGTGTACAAACCCGGGCCCCATTGAAGCGGAAGTCCCCACCAACGGCGCACGACACCCACGGTATATTTCCCGGGTGTACAAACCCGGGCCCCATTGAAGCGCCTTGGCGGCGAGCGGCGCGCCGCTTGATGCGCTGATTTCCCGGGTGTACAAACCCGGGCCCCATTGAAGCGCCGCTGTCGTTGATCGCGACGAGCCACCCGTGTTGATTTCCCGGGTGTACAAACCCGGGCCCCATTGAAGCTCGACAGTCGCGCCGAAAACTTTAGCAGACTCGGCAATTTCCCGGGTGTACAAACCCGGGCCCCATTGAAGCGCGCTGATGGGTGCCGGCAGCGGAAACTCGGGGCCATTTCCCGGGTGTACAAACCCGGGCCCCATTGAAGCGCTTATCGCAGCGCCGAAGCGCTGCACCAAGGCCCGCATTTCCCGGGTGTACAAACCCGGGCCCCATTGAAGCCCGAGTCGACGGTTGCGGTGATGGTGTTCGGGCTTCCATTTCCCGGGTGTACAAACCCGGGCCCCATTGAAGCGGAGCCGTGCTGTAGCGGAATTCGTGTTTCGGTTTTCGCATTTCCCGGGTGTACAAACCCGGGCCCCATTGAAGCACCGCGACCACGCGATCTTCGGCGACGAGGCTGCAATTTCCCGGGTGTACAAACCCGGGCCCCATTGAAGCCCCTTCCCCCTCGGGGTGTGGTGGTGGGTTGGTGGCTGAATTTCCCGGGTGTACAAACCCGGGCCCCATTGAAGCTCGCTGCGCGTTCGGATGACGGCACGGGCGGGCCGATTTCCCGGGTGTACAAACCCGGGCCCCATTGAAGCCGCACTCCGGGTGGGCGCGAATTCTCGCTCGTCGTGGATTTCCCGGGTGTACAAACCCGGGCCCCATTGAAGCGCCGCAAGACCGCGTCGATGACCGCGGCCTTGCCGATTTCCCGGGTGTACAAACCCGGGCCCCATTGAAGCGCGCAGACGGTCTGCGATCTCCGGATGCTCTTCAGCGAATTTCCCGGGTGTACAAACCCGGGCCCCATTGAAGCACCTTGACGTGGCCGCACTCGGCCGCGGCCCGCTCAACATTTCCCGGGTGTACAAACCCGGGCCCCATTGAAGCACACTCGCAAAGCTCGCGATCTCTCGGCCGATCGCGCGCATTTCCCGGGTGTACAAACCCGGGCCCCATTGAAGCGCGAGCGCGAAACCGTTGCCGGTGATGGTCATGCTCGCGTTATTTCCCGGGTGTACAAACCCGGGCCCCATTGAAGCTGCGGGCGCTTGGCGCGCGGCGAGCGGGGCGGCGATTTCCCGGGTGTACAAACCCGGGCCCCATTGAAGCCTCGCGCCTGCCGTGCCCGCGCCCCCTCAAGCGCCATTTCCCGGGTGTACAAACCCGGGCCCCATTGAAGCCAGATGCAGAGTTAGCTAGAACGACTTCGGGCGGATTTCCCGGGTGTACAAACCCGGGCCCCATTGAAGCCATCGTCGCCGGGCGGGAGTGCGACGGGTACCCGTCGGGCATTTCCCGGGTGTACAAACCCGGGCCCCATTGAAGCTCGACGAGGCGGAGAACAACCCGGGGTCCTGGACCGATTTCCCGGGTGTACAAACCCGGGCCCCATTGAAGCTACTTACGCCACGGCGGCGCCGTGGCCGGAAGACTGATTTCCCGGGTGTACAAACCCGGGCCCCATTGAAGCGGGGCTATGCGGTGCATTCGAGCGACGCGTCGCAAATTTCCCGGGTGTACAAACCCGGGCCCCATTGAAGCGCCTTGGATGTCCGAGTAGCGCTCAAAGCGGGCGTATTTCCCGGGTGTACAAACCCGGGCCCCATTGAAGCGATGGTGCGGCCGGGCCGCTCGCGGGCCGTGTGGATTTCCCGGGTGTACAAACCCGGGCCCCATTGAAGCGATTCGTCGGATGGGCGACAAGTTCGGTCCCGCACCGGATTTCCCGGGTGTACAAACCCGGGCCCCATTGAAGCTTTTGTAACACTGTTTCAACGGACCATGTTCCACCGAATTTCCCGGGTGTACAAACCCGGGCCCCATTGAAGCGCCGCGCAGCGCGGCGAGCGCCTCCTGGATCGCCTTATTTCCCGGGTGTACAAACCCGGGCCCCATTGAAGCCGCGGGACTAACCACGACAGAGCGAACGAAAGGAGAATTTCCCGGGTGTACAAACCCGGGCCCCATTGAAGCGCAGACTCAGTTTCAAGGATGCACCGCGGCTCTCCGATTTCCCGGGTGTACAAACCCGGGCCCCATTGAAGCTTCGGGCTGCTCGACGAGTCGCAGGAGCTCGGCGAGCATTTCCCGGGTGTACAAACCCGGGCCCCATTGAAGCGTAGCAGTCCTGCTCGCTGTGGAACACGCAGTGCGAGATTTCCCGGGTGTACAAACCCGGGCCCCATTGAAGCGGACCCGGCGACGACGCCCCCCGTCGATCTCAACAAATTTCCCGGGTGTACAAACCCGGGCCCCATTGAAGCCGTTCCTGCATCGCGGGTCCGGCCCCCAGAGATGGGGGCATTTCCCGGGTGTACAAACCCGGGCCCCATTGAAGCGGCGGTCGCGACGATCTGATAGGGTAGGAACCGGAGATTTCCCGGGTGTACAAACCCGGGCCCCATTGAAGCCCTTGCGGTACCTACTCTAGCAGATCGCTGCTCGCCCTGATTTCCCGGGTGTACAAACCCGGGCCCCATTGAAGCGGCCGCACCCAATGTCAGCCCGCCGCAGCCGGCGAAGATTTCCCGGGTGTACAAACCCGGGCCCCATTGAAGCTTGGCGAACCTCGAGCTGGTCGAGGACGTCGCGCTCGTATTTCCCGGGTGTACAAACCCGGGCCCCATTGAAGCCTTTCGTTCGCTTTCCGTTCGCTTTCCGTTCTGCGATTTCCCGGGTGTACAAACCCGGGCCCCATTGAAGCCGGCGGAGGCGGAAGAGCGGGAGAAACAGCGCGGGAAATTTCCCGGGTGTACAAACCCGGGCCCCATTGAAGCGCTCCTTTCGTTCGGTTGCTTCTCAATGGGGCCCGGGTATTTCCCGGGTGTACAAACCCGGGCCCCATTGAAGCCTTGCAGACAGTGGCATGTTGGCGCCACTGTGTGCATTATTTCCCGGGTGTACAAACCCGGGCCCCATTGAAGCGAGCCTGACGAGCGTGGGCAGTTCGGGCACGTCACCGGATTTCCCGGGTGTACAAACCCGGGCCCCATTGAAGCGCCGCCTTGTCCATGAGGGTGACAAGGGGCGAGATGTCGGATTTCCCGGGTGTACAAACCCGGGCCCCATTGAAGCTCCAGATCTGCGCGCCCCGGGAAGAGCGGTGCGTCGATTTCCCGGGTGTACAAACCCGGGCCCCATTGAAGCCGAAACTCGACTATCGACGTATGAAGAACCACCAACATTTCCCGGGTGTACAAACCCGGGCCCCATTGAAGCGCCGAGCAGGCGCTGGCGGCGCTAGCGGCGCGGGTATTTCCCGGGTGTACAAACCCGGGCCCCATTGAAGCAGGTACTCGCGAGCGTCGCGCTCGCCGACGAAGATCGATTTCCCGGGTGTACAAACCCGGGCCCCATTGAAGCGGTGTTCACGTTTCCCCCTTTCGGCTAGAACCTTTCATTTCCCGGGTGTACAAACCCGGGCCCCATTGAAGCGATCGGAACGCCCGCGACTTCGACGATCCGGAAAGATTTCCCGGGTGTACAAACCCGGGCCCCATTGAAGCTCCCTTCGTTCGCTCTTCCTTTTCGCGTCAGCCCAGATTTCCCGGGTGTACAAACCCGGGCCCCATTGAAGCCCTCCTTGTCGTCTTGATGTGTCTTGCCCTACTTTATTTCCCGGGTGTACAAACCCGGGCCCCATTGAAGCCGCGCCCCCCGAACCCGGGGAGCCGGGTTGCGTGCGCGAATTTCCCGGGTGTACAAACCCGGGCCCCATTGAAGCGAGTTCCAGGCTGACCGCTCCCGGGCTCGGTGAGCCGAATTTCCCGGGTGTACAAACCCGGGCCCCATTGAAGCCCGCGGCGCCGACGGGCGGGGAAGAGCTTCTCCCCGGCCATTTCCCGGGTGTACAAACCCGGGCCCCATTGAAGCCCCGCAAATCGAGCAGAACAACAAGCGCTTCCCCAAGCAATTTCCCGGGTGTACAAACCCGGGCCCCATTGAAGCCGTCAACCTGTAAACCCCTCTCCTTTTTCTGTGTTTATTTCCCGGGTGTACAAACCCGGGCCCCATTGAAGCGTTACGCGCCTGCGGCGGCATGCGCCTCCTTGTAGATTTCCCGGGTGTACAAACCCGGGCCCCATTGAAGCTGTATCGGTCAGCGTGACCTCTTGCGCCGGAAGGCATTTCCCGGGTGTACAAACCCGGGCCCCATTGAAGCTAGAGAACCTTTTTCAGGTTCTCTTTTCTCTAAAGGGATTTCCCGGGTGTACAAACCCGGGCCCCATTGAAGCGCGCAAGAACGGCACGTTCGTCAGCGCGACGCTCGTATTTCCCGGGTGTACAAACCCGGGCCCCATTGAAGCGACGGTTTCGACGGCGGGTCCGCCACGGTCACGGGCTGATTTCCCGGGTGTACAAACCCGGGCCCCATTGAAGCTGGCGTGTCCACATCGATGGAGCAGCGGATCCTTGCGCATTTCCCGGGTGTACAAACCCGGGCCCCATTGAAGCGCGCCGCGACGGTGGCGCGCACGATGGTTGAGGTGCCGATTTCCCGGGTGTACAAACCCGGGCCCCATTGAAGCCAGGCGGGCACAGAGCTGCGGTGGTTGCCGTCGATGATTTCCCGGGTGTACAAACCCGGGCCCCATTGAAGCGGCAGCAGCACCAGCAGCTCGCGCGCCCCGCCGAAATTTCCCGGGTGTACAAACCCGGGCCCCATTGAAGCCTGAACTTTCAGCTGTCGGGCGGCCGGGCGGTGGTGTAATTTCCCGGGTGTACAAACCCGGGCCCCATTGAAGCCCCTCGAGACGCGAGATCCGGGCGCGCTTCTGCCGATTTCCCGGGTGTACAAACCCGGGCCCCATTGAAGCGGAAAGCTTGGCCACGGGTTCGACGGTGGCGAGAACGATATTTCCCGGGTGTACAAACCCGGGCCCCATTGAAGCAGGCCCCGGCGCGCTCGGCGATCGCCGCCTCGGCCGCATTTCCCGGGTGTACAAACCCGGGCCCCATTGAAGCGCGTGGCGCGACGACGCGCAGATCGTCACGCTGTCGATTTCCCGGGTGTACAAACCCGGGCCCCATTGAAGCAACTCCCGAACATGCGTTCTCTCTGGCTAGGTTCATTTCCCGGGTGTACAAACCCGGGCCCCATTGAAGCACTTCAACGACCGTTGCTAACGGTGTTACTGTTGATATTTCCCGGGTGTACAAACCCGGGCCCCATTGAAGCCCCCGCGGCAGACGACACTTCGGGGCGGCTGGATGCCACATTTCCCGGGTGTACAAACCCGGGCCCCATTGAAGCCTCGGCGCACGGGCAGGACCGGTGCGGCAGTCCGGTATTTCCCGGGTGTACAAACCCGGGCCCCATTGAAGCCACGCCGCGCCGCTACCAACCTGGTACGGCCACCCCGATTTCCCGGGTGTACAAACCCGGGCCCCATTGAAGCTTCACCCTCGACGGGATCCTCGGGCTGTCGCCGATCGCGGATTTCCCGGGTGTACAAACCCGGGCCCCATTGAAGCACCACCGCCAGCTGGGTGCGTGCGGCGGCGGGCACCAATTTCCCGGGTGTACAAACCCGGGCCCCATTGAAGCCTCTAAAAGGGGGTAGGTAGGGTGGATAGAGGGGGAATTTCCCGGGTGTACAAACCCGGGCCCCATTGAAGCTCGCTGATCTGCCGGTTGATCTCCCGAACGCCAGGCATTTCCCGGGTGTACAAACCCGGGCCCCATTGAAGCGTGGAGATCCAGGGGCGCCGCCACGTGCGGGTCGAGGGGATTTCCCGGGTGTACAAACCCGGGCCCCATTGAAGCACCGGGTCGTCGATGATCAGCAGGTCGGCGCCCCGAATTTCCCGGGTGTACAAACCCGGGCCCCATTGAAGCAAGGGTTGCGCGTCGCGGCACCGATGACGCTCGGGCATTTCCCGGGTGTACAAACCCGGGCCCCATTGAAGCTCGGACGCTGCTAGGCGTCCTCGTCGGTGCCGCTCTCATTTCCCGGGTGTACAAACCCGGGCCCCATTGAAGCGCCATCAGCTCGGCCTCCTGCTTGTTGCGTGGCAAATTTCCCGGGTGTACAAACCCGGGCCCCATTGAAGCGTCGTCGAACAGAGAAGCAAGCTCGCTAACCCCGTCATTTCCCGGGTGTACAAACCCGGGCCCCATTGAAGCGTTGCCGCGCCCGTCCCATTTTTGGGCGCGGCGGGCATTTCCCGGGTGTACAAACCCGGGCCCCATTGAAGCCCCAAATCGCGCCCACAACGCTAAACGAGCTTTGGCATTTCCCGGGTGTACAAACCCGGGCCCCATTGAAGCACCCAGGGTGCGGTGCTGATCGATGACACGGCGCCGATTTCCCGGGTGTACAAACCCGGGCCCCATTGAAGCACGCGATTGTCGAGTCGGTGCCCGAGGTGTTGGATGTCATTTCCCGGGTGTACAAACCCGGGCCCCATTGAAGCACGTTGCAGCAGATCGCGCGGATCTTCCGGGTGCCCCCGATTTCCCGGGTGTACAAACCCGGGCCCCATTGAAGCTGGCGCTCAGCCGACCGCGCGTCGCGGCTGGCGGAGTATTTCCCGGGTGTACAAACCCGGGCCCCATTGAAGCCGCCGCGGCGGGACGCCCAGTCGGCGGGCCGGTGGGATTTCCCGGGTGTACAAACCCGGGCCCCATTGAAGCGGCCCAGAGGCGGGGGTGTTCTTTGTTGAGGTAGTGGATTTCCCGGGTGTACAAACCCGGGCCCCATTGAAGCACCGACCAGCTCGGGCAGCTTGTGGAGGTGGAGCATTTCCCGGGTGTACAAACCCGGGCCCCATTGAAGCGTTATGGCCTGATAGCTATACCGAGCATATGGCTGTTGGGGATTTCCCGGGTGTACAAACCCGGGCCCCATTGAAGCTCGCGCTCGCGAACCTCGTCGATCCGCATCGCACCCAATTTCCCGGGTGTACAAACCCGGGCCCCATTGAAGCTGGGCGAGCCACGCCGCCGCTCGGCGCGGCAACGGATTTCCCGGGTGTACAAACCCGGGCCCCATTGAAGCTCGTCCGACCCCGCCGTCGAAATCGTCACAAGCTGCCCACATTTCCCGGCTGTACAAACCCGGGCCCCATTGAAGCTCCACTGTGCGGGTTGTGGATGACGCGGGGCGTGTGATTTCCCGGGTGTACAAACCCGGGCCCCATTGAAGCCGGCGCTGCCACGGGTCCCACACCGACGCCCGGTAGGCGGATTTCCCGGGTGTACAAACCCGGGCCCCATTGAAGCGCGCGCCAGTGTCTCGAGCTCGACCCCGCAACCCGGATTTCCCGGGTGTACAAACCCGGGCCCCATTGAAGCTACCAGAAGGGGATGGGCATGCTGCTCAACCTGCTGCAATTTCCCGGGTGTACAAACCCGGGCCCCATTGAAGCGTCCCGGCCCCCAGGTTGGTGGGGATGTTCGGGTCGATTTCCCGGGTGTACAAACCCGGGCCCCATTGAAGCGAGCAGCGCGGGCACCCGGTCGCCGCGCCCTCGTATTTCCCGGGTGTACAAACCCGGGCCCCATTGAAGCCGCCGCCTCGGGCGGCACGTCGAGCGCCTCGACGATTTCCCGGGTGTACAAACCCGGGCCCCATTGAAGCTGGGGGCCCGACCCCCGGTCCCGCTACCTGCCGGTATTTCCCGGGTGTACAAACCCGGGCCCCATTGAAGCCGACCGGTGCGGCGCGACACCCGCGAGGTGCAGCTCAATTTCCCGGGTGTACAAACCCGGGCCCCATTGAAGCCGCCGCCGCGGACGGATCACGTCGCGGCGCGTCCCGATTTCCCGGGTGTACAAACCCGGGCCCCATTGAAGCGGTGCGGGCACAGATGCGCCGCCACCGGTCCCAATCCATTTCCCGGGTGTACAAACCCGGGCCCCATTGAAGCGGGGTCGACCGACCCGAGCCCGGTGATGTCGACGAAATTTCCCGGGTGTACAAACCCGGGCCCCATTGAAGCGACCCCACAACCCCGGTCGGCGGGTTCGGGCGCACCGTGCATTTCCCGGGTGTACAAACCCGGGCCCCATTGAAGCTGGTGCACCCAGCGCACCAGCTGGCGCGGGGCGTGCACATTTCCCGGGTGTACAAACCCGGGCCCCATTGAAGCCAGCGCTTCGGCGCACGCCTGGACGATCAGCTCCTATTTCCCGGGTGTACAAACCCGGGCCCCATTGAAGCGCGCCGGTCCGGGGGCGGGATGCGTGACAGCAGCCATTTCCCGGGTGTACAAACCCGGGCCCCATTGAAGCTCCACCAGCTGCGCCACATACTGGGCGAGCTCGGTGATTTCCCGGGTGTACAAACCCGGGCCCCATTGAAGCGGCTCCGGCGCGCTCTGCGATCGCCGCCTCGGCCAGATTTCCCGGGTGTACAAACCCGGGCCCCATTGAAGCGCGGCCGCGGTCGCTGTCTTTGAGCGCCCCGGTTTCGCGCAATTTCCCGGGTGTACAAACCCGGGCCCCATTGAAGCGCGCCGGTCCGGGGGCGGGATGCGTGACAGCAGCCATTTCCCGGGTGTACAAACCCGGGCCCCATTGAAGCTCCACCAGCTGCGCCACATACTGGGCGAGCTCGGTGATTTCCCGGGTGTACAAACCCGGGCCCCATTGAAGCGGCTCCGGCGCGCTCTGCGATCGCCGCCTCGGCCAGATTTCCCGGGTGTACAAACCCGGGCCCCATTGAAGCGCGGCCGCGGTCGCTGTCTTTGAGCGCCCCGGTTTCGCGCAATTTCCCGGGTGTACAAACCCGGGCCCCATTTAAGCCTCCTACAGTTGTCGCAAGACCGCGTCGATGACCGATTTCCCGGGTGTACAAACCCGGGCCCCATTGAAGCGCGTTGACGTCTACCGTGATCCGATGGGCGACTGGCACATTTCCCGGGTGTACAAACCCGGGCCCCATTGAAGCGATCTCATCGACCGTGAGTCCGGCTCGCTGTTGGACATTTCCCGGGTGTACAAACTCGGGCTCCATTGAAGCGACGGCGGTGGTCGAGGCGCAGCGCCGGATGGCGCTATTTCCCGGGTGTAAAAGCGCGAGAGCTCCAAGTCAGGCGACACAGCGCAGGTAGTGAAAAAAGCCGAGGCTATTGCCGGGACCTCGCAACGAAAGAAGGATCGAGCGCGTCCACCAGGTAGTCAGAGTCACGTGGTGGCGGGCGACATCGAAGCTCGCCAGAGCCAGGCCACTAATGTGCTCGCGGGAATCACGGTCTGCAAAACCGGACCGGCGCGAGCCGTCAATGATCGACGTGGGCGCGTCAGCAGGGATCTACAGCCGCCGCGTGCGGGATCTGAACCAACCTGGCTACCGGGGCGACTGCGCGACCGGCATCATCACTCCAAGACCGAGAAATCGGCCGTCACCGATAACCAACGGACCGGTGATCTTCCGATCAAGCGTAAGTTCGACGTGCCACAATCGGGCGGGAACAAAGCGTGTGCCCGACGCAAAGTCTTGCGCGAGAGCGCCGTTCATCTGGAAAGGCTCACGCTGCGGCTTGATAGAGAGGAGGCGCGCGCGGACGCCAGCGTGCCGCAACGCTTGCGCTACTGCCACCGCGACTAGTTCCTCTCGCGCGCGACGCTTGGAGCCGCTTTTTGCACGGCTAGTGCGGGCAGCAGCGTATGGGAGCGCCGCTGGCGTAACTGTGCGCCAGACCTGAAACCCATCGTTCCTAACGGTTACACCGTAGTGTCGAGCGAAGTCAGCTGGGGCACGCACGAGGACGATCCGTGGAAGTACCGGACCGGTGGCGCTTGGCTCGAGGCCGGAGAGTGCCCAGTACACGTCATCAGCACGAATGGCGCAGGTAGATGGCACTTCCACTAGAAGCCGGCGAATTTGCATGTCTGCGTGCTCATGGCCTACCGACGGGAGAGGCAGGATCCGGACACGATCGGCCGTAGCTGCAGCGTTGCTTCCGTCCGGTCTCCGGCCGACAAGCATCCTTTCGATGTCGGAACCTCGATCGGTTAGGCTGTTCCGGAGGCGTTGCACAGCCTGGTCTCTGATAGTAGTAACAAGAACACTTCCTTTCGTTAACGGCCACGGAACCAGCCGCTCCGTGGCGTGAGCATCTCGCAGCTCAAACAGCTGGCGCGATGGCGGGCTCTCATACGCAACAGTCCGAAAAAGGGGATTTGGAGGCCGGCGGTAGCTCACGGTGCGACTCGCGTAGCCGAATCGTGAGCGAAAGGCGTCATGGCGACGTTTGAGGCTCTCTAGCGTCCCGGCTGCAGGGCAGCGCAGCGTGCGCTGGCTCGCACCGGCGGATGGACGCACAATCTCCCCCGGGTAAGTGCGCCAGATACGGTCCGCTTCCTCGTCGCTAACGATCCCGCCCCAAGCCCAAGCCGTATCAACCCCTCGACCGAACTGATATATGTGTTGGGCGCACACGGCAATAACGCTGGCGTGACTACGGGCATCCCTTTCCGACCTCTCAAACCCCCACATATATATAAACTCGGCATCATCCGCAAATATAAACGGCCGATATCTCTTTACCCCGTGGGCAACGCGCCTACCAGTTTGCACCTGTAGGAGGCGATCCTTATCGTTATTCGGTACGTACGAAATGACTTCTTGCCCTCGTCTCGCGACGGGTGCACACACGATCGGAGGATCTAGGCGCTCGAGCCATTCCAAAGCTCGCCGCTCAGTTTCAGTAAGCCCACCACGAGAGCAGACCCCCGCGACGAGGGCTTGGAATAGCCGCATCGGTGAGGGCGGCCAGTCGCCATGCCCATGGTAGCGCCCATCCGCGAACCTGACGACGAGTACAAGCCACTCCATGGGAGACCCGCTATTCCGCGTCTTCGGCGGTCTTCTTTTTGACCAGCTTCTTAGCTTCCTCTAGATCGAAGTTGTACTCGAACCTTGTAGTAGCATCACCTTGCGATGGCGCTTGATCGTTCTCCTGTCTAGAGAACACATCTCGCCATTTCTCCCGGAACGGGCGTGCAACGTCGTCCGCATACTCCCTGATCTCCGGGAACGCCGCTAGAGAAGCCTCCCGAGGTGCACCACGTCTCGGGATCTCAAACCACTCGTCGTTCTCGTCTTGGTAGCGCAGCAAGCATCCCTCTCGCAAGAACAAATCCATCTCGTGCGTGGCTGCAAGGAGGGAAAGGCCGAGCAGATACCGCCGGATTTCGAGAGTCTGTTGAGCATCCTGGCCCCTGAGCTGCCGAAGCGCGAGCAAATTGACGGTTACATCTCTTCGGACCTCTCCCTTGACGAGCACGCCGCCAAGAACACGCGCCTCCGGGTTAGGCAGACCGTCTCGATACTTGTTGTTCGCTTTGGGACGAAATACTGCAGGCGCGTCGGCAAGGCCCTTCTTCGACAGCTTCTCCGCGTCCCGAGCTCCCGCGGCCTTAAGTAACTCGTTCTGTTCTTGCTCTGTAAGCCTCTTCCAAATAGAGTTGAACTGTGCAGCGGAGTGCAGAACCTCTACGTCCCAGGCCCGAATAACCGACCGAACTATCCTTGGACGCTTTTCGCCCGTTTCGCCACGGGAGTCCCAGACGCCAAAGACAAGTGATGTGGGGGCTATAGTGCACAAGCGGTAAGCGTCTCCCTGCTGCAGTCTACGGAGCGCATCGTTGACGAGCTCGGCGAGGTCGGGCGTGGATTGCACGACAGCGTCGGCAGCGCGGTGCGCGAGATCGAGAAGCGACACGACCACCTTGCTAGGTTGCTCGCGAATGACGATGTCCACCTGCGGCACAAGCCAATCTGAGATGTTGGGCGAATCTGACTTAAAGATCGGCTCCATGCGATTAGCTTGGGAGCCGACGCTATCGATCAGCGCGACCTTTCTGCCATCGGCCAGAGTATCAATGTTGTAGCCGATATCAGCGTAGGTAGGCGGGTAGATGATCCCGCTAGGGTCAACAGGCTCCAAATTCTGAGAGAGCCTTAGTGCGACGATATCGCTCGAGTCGCGGAGATAATGGTCAAATCGTTTCTCAATGACGTTCGGTGAGTCTGCGTGGTTCATGGACTAGTTACCTCCTCTGCGAAGGTCACGAGTTTGTTCTGGCCAGACTTTTGCAGCGTGAACTTAAAGAAGCGCTGCGGACAGCCAACGGATATGGCACCTATGGCCGGACGCGCGAGTATGGGCGGGAGCAAGCATGACCAGATCGCATACCGAAGGTCGTCATCGTGCGCGCGGTCGTCCGCAGCTCCAAAGCGCGCATACTCGAGGCCGATTGCCGCCAGAAGCTCGACGAGGGGAGAAGACTCTACCTGGTGATTCTCCTCGTCTGGAGAGTAGCCGGCGTCAATAGCTGTCCAGGACTTTCGAGCGTCCAGCTTGAAGCTGCTACCTCCCAGAGGTGTGATTACACCGAATGGATCATCGAGGAGTTCAGACTGGCGCGACCGCCAGAGCTCTTGGATGGCGGCCAGCATGCTAGTAGCAATCTGGTAGCTGCTCTGTTGACCGCTGTAGAGCTTAAACTCGCGGTCGCGCGCGGGACACCAGCTAGTCAGATCGAAATAGAGGGCACGCTTGGCATCGCTAAGACGAATCGGTAACGTCTTGCGATCTACAGAGGTGCCGGGAAAAGTTGGGGTGGGTGCGGTTGCCCATTCCGTGTCTAGTAAACGGGCGTCGTACTGGGCTGGCACGAGTGCCTCGATCTGTGCAGACGCAAGCGACTCGAGTACGACTCGAATGGGGTTATCGAGGCTACGGGATGAGATATGGAAGGTCACGCGGTCTGAGTGGCTCCAATCGAATCCACCGCGGGCATCGTCAGAGTGGAGGTTTAAGAGCTCAAGCAACCCTAGACATGCGAATACCTGGCCGGGATTGAGGACGTCTACCGGTATCGACCCGCTAGCCATCAGGCAGCACTCCGGTTGTCAGCGGGTGCTTCATTCTCTTGGGATGCCCGGTGATCGGCGGAGCGAAGGAGGGATTCCCACCAGGCAAGGGCCCAAGGGCCCCAGTAGCTGTTTAAGCGAGCGAAGCGAAGGGCGATATCCATCGCTCTTGCCTCGAGAGTGGATGGTGGGGCGTCGTCGCAACCACTCAGGGGAATGACGGGGCGCGCGAAGCCGTGGTGAGCGACGACGAGGTGCAGGGCGAGATCACGAAGATGCTCTTCAGGCAGTTCGCGAAGGCTGTGGTGATTTTGAGATTCAAGTCGTAACAGGGAGCCGAGCTCGTGGCGGTATCCATCCAACAGAGAGAAGTTGATTGGGCCTGGCGCTTTCGCATAAGCGGCACGAGTGTGGAGGGGCGCATTGAACGCCCGTTGCCAGCGCCACGAGCGCTTCCCCTCGTCGTGGACGCGTGCTGCGAATTCGAGGACCGATTGGTAGGTATCTGGGAGGTTCAGGGCGCGAGCGAGGGCGCGAGCATGGTGGACGACACGTGCTACGTGATCCTCTAGTAGCTGCGGAGGTCCAGCCGAACGATCATCCTCGCTGTCGCTGTCGCCGTGATACTTCTCCACGATCAGCCAGGAAAGAACTTCGCCCTCGTCAGTAACGCGGTCAGCAAAGCGGAAACGTTCACGCCAACCGGCCGTGCGTGAATCCGGGGAGGAGGCATCGAGAGCGCGAACGCGGAATGGTACGAGCGTCGTCTCGTGCCAAGCGTCGTCAGAGTCGGCACACAGTGGAATGCTGGAAACCTTAGGATCGAGCAGACCACTGGGATCAAGCCCGCCAACGCGTGCATCTAGAACCAGGAGTTTTTCCCGTAGTAGGCCTTTGAGATCTTTCGGCTTTGCTTCGTGTAGTCGCTGCAGCGAAAGGCTATCGCGGAAGGTTCCATCAGGATTCAGGACTATAGCTGCGACGGTGTCGGGAGATAGTGAATCTTCTCCCGCCGGCGATGAGTCTGGTGGCTGTGGCTTTAGTAGTCGCCTGGCGCGCTCGGTCAGCCATTTCGCTACGTAGTCGGTCTCGATTTCGAGGAGCTCGCTGGCGTGTGGTGGTGCCGCCTCGAAGAAGCGGTTGATCTCGGTCTTGCTGACGGGTGGGCCCTCCTTGCGCACGGGTAGGTGGCGGCGCCAGAGCACAACTGTTTGCGGAGGATCCTCGACCCATCCTCGGAGCCAAGGTTGAACCTGCATTCGCGCGGGGTGCACGTCGAGAGATGTGAGCGCCCACGCGTCGACAGTGGCTCGGCGCAGAGGCGGGTACAAAGGCTCAGGGGTGGTAGCCTCCTCGAGTGCCCGGGCTAATGACGCATCGTTCTGCGCCTTGTCTCGGAGTGCCGAAAGCGCGCCTGGGCTGGCGTCACGGGGGCCGTTTGGATCCGAGGGCGACAGCGGAGGAAGAGCTTGGCACAGCTTCTGCATTCTCAAACGCTGGAGCGCTGCACGCTCGCTGTCCTTGAGGTCCTGCTTGGTTTTCACCTTCTTGTCGGCGTCGGACGGCGTTTGCAGGAGGAGATGAACTCGGGTGTCATCGCGATCGCCACGGCGATTCACGCGCCCGAGGCGCTGGACCATCCGCTCCCACGGAACGAGGTCGCAGACCATGTGGTCAGCATCTAGGTCGACACCGACTTCTGCCGCCGAGGTCGCGAAAAGGACCGAAGGAGTGTTGGGTTCGCCGTTCTTGTCCGGTTCGCTCTTCGTGTTCGGGAGGAAACCCATCTCGGCGAGGCGCTTGCGTGCGCGGTCGCGTTCGAAAATTCGACGACCGCCGACGAACAGTTCAACGTCGGCCGACACGTTCCGGTCTTGCTTTTTCGCTTCCTTCAAAAGCTTGTCGAATGCTCGTTTCGCGTCCTGGGCATCCTTCCGTCTATCGCTAAATACGAGCACCCGTACACGAGCGCGCCCCTCGTCGCACAATGACCATGCGTGTTCGGCCAGGGCCTGGGCGATCGGTTGTTCAGCCTTTAGTTCGCTTAGATACAAGGCCTTTCGTGCAGATAGACGCTTGGCAGCCACGGGATGACGACGGTCAGACTCGCTCAGCTTGAGACAGTTAGCTGGTGGTTGCCTACCCGTTGCCGAGAGAGTTATCACCTTCAAGGGTGGGGCTATACGGCGCGCATACTCGTCACGTGGGTGAAGGGATGCATCGTCAGCGATCGAACGAAGGAGATGCTCGAATGGCGGTACTAGGTGAGCTTCATCGAGTACCACTAACGAGTCGATACCAAGCAAGCCTGCATGATATGGGCGCATTTTTCGCGACACACCGTAACCTTGGAACAGCAAGCGCGATCCAATCATATCGACAGTACCGACGATAATGGCGGGGACTGCCGGATCCTCAAGCCACTCCCGGTTGTCAACGTAGCGGCCGCGCAGTGTTGAAATCGGTAAAGATCGGTCGTTGAGCCCGAGCGCGCTCCGTACACTTGGATGTCGATGGACCCATTCACGCAGACGCTCAGCTGTTTCGGTTGCCTGATCGACAATGGCGCGCCTATCCACCACGTACACGAGCCGCCGCGGTAGATGCGAACAGCGAATGCGAGCTACCAGCCAGATCGCGATAATGGCGGTCTTACCAAGGCCGGTCGGTATATCGAGCGCGGGCGGAATATTCCCCCTCTCGAACCGGCTGAGCAAGTATTCCTGCCACGGGAACGGGGTGTGTTCGTCTTCGAGCCCTAGGGCGTCCCGCAGTAGCGATTTTGGGTCAGCTGTCGTCACGGTGAACTATTTGAGCGACCTCTCACAGCTGTGATCCGAACGTTGGTGTCGCGTACTCGCCGCTTCTTGACTCGAACGCGCTTGCGTTAGCGGCTGCGGGCCTGGCTTCGGACGAGGGGAAGGTTTGGGAGGCTGCGCCAAGACAGAAAGCGTTCTCAACGGGCAGGTAGGGAGTGGTTTCCTGCGCTGCCGTCTCACGTCGACGTGCGAGGGGTCGCCCTGCGCAGCAGCGCAGTGCACGCTGCCATGATCGCGCTTCAGCACGGGGCGATCCGGGCGCGTGCGTGCGGCGCTTCGGATCGTACGTTGTGGGCATGCCATCGAGTTCGGCACGGCTTTTAATGACGTCGTGCTGGCACTGCGATTTCTGACAAGGTCGGTCGCAAGGTATCCGACCGCCGGGCCGGTCGCAAGCGAGGGGACGGGTTCTGTAGCTCGGGAGGCTGCGCGGCGGGGCGACTCCCCCTGGCGAGCATCGGCAGCTGATTCCGCAGCGCGACAACCGGTGACGCCGACCGGTTTCGGGGCCGGAGGTGGCCCGCTACGTGCCGAAGTCGACGGTCAAGGTATCAGCCTGCCCGTCAACCGGAGTAGCGACGAGTGACGATCCCATAGGGAGGGGGAGCGGTCGTCGTCGGTGAGAACGACGAGCTCCTCGACGATCGCCTGAGCGATCAGGAGGCGGTCGAACGGGCCCCCGTGCAACAACGGCAAGCTCGTGAACTCCAGACTCTGCTCGGCGGTTAGAGGAAGCACGGTGTCTGCGCACGTTCAAGGCAAGCACGGGCCGCTGGCCCCGTGCGGCGCGTGCGACCGAGGTGCCACAACAGCGCGTGAGTTTCTGCCAAAAGCCGCAACAGCACCTCTTTCGCGTAATAGATCCATTCCGGACCAATGTCTGCAGTTGTGTGAGCGGGCCCTGCTGCGCTCCGGTCAGTTCCTTATTCGTTCCCTCCGGGCGGAAGCGTGTGCCCAGTCGACGAGCGATGCGTTCGGTCGAAGAAGGAATCGATCTCCTCCTCCGACAGCTCGAAGTCCTCGGCCATCGATATCTGCCCCGCCAGCGCCCCGAACTGCGCGAGAAAGCGTCGGCCTGCTGCGTCCTGCTCGACTTGAACGAGCCTTGCTACCACGCGCCCCGCTCGAGCGATCATCACTTCGTCACCTGCCTCTACGCGCGCGAGAAGTCTCGACAGGTTCGACTTCGCTTCGCCGCCGTTGACCCGGATTCGACCCGCGGCACGACTGTAGTCCTCTTAGCCAAGCTTGGCCAACCGTTGGGGGAAGTGATCTGCGTCAGCGTCCGCCGGAGAGCGCGGGTAGCAGCGTCGCGAGCAAGGTTTTCTCGAATGCCTGCGATGTCGTCTCAGCCAGCGTGTCGAGGTGAAGGTCGCGTAGCGACCGGAAGCCGCGACGACCCTGCGCAGTTCTAAGGCGGGACTCGTCCGCCCGCCGAGGAGGAGTCTCGACAGCCGGAAACAGTAGGCCGTCAACGTTTGCCAACGCGTGCATCCGGCCACAGGCGCAGCCCGTACACCGGGTGATCCATCTCAGCACAGCGCCCCTCACGTCGTCCCCCTCCAAAACCCCGTGCCAGGAGGTACCAACCACTGTCCCAAGGGAGCAGCCATCGGGCTCGGCGTCGTCTGAGACGAAGACGGGGAGCGGGGTGGTGGCGGTGTCGGTGGCGTTGCGGGTGTCGGCGCCTTCGCTCGCGGCGCTGTGCGCCGGCGGATCCAGGCGCGCCTTGCGTGGCTCGCGCGCAGCCCAGCTAGCGCTCGGGCGCGGCCTTCCATGCCTGATCTCGTACCCCTCGGCGGGGGCGCCGCCGAAGAGCGGAGAGTGGCCGCGGCGGCGGCGGACGATCTTGTCGCGCTCGAACACCGTCTCGACCGGCAGCAGCCCAAGCCCGGGCACGGTTCCCCGGCGCGACTCGACCTCGTCGACGATCCGCTCGCCGAGCATCTGGTAGCCCCCGCAGATCCCGAGGATCGGGCGGCCGGCGCGGGCGCGGCGCACAAGCGCGTCGGCCAGCCCGTCGCGGCGCAGCAGCTCGAGATCCTCCACCGTTGCCTTCGTTCCCGGCAAGATCACAAGGTCGGCGCGCTCGATGTCGGCCGGCGAGCGCGTGTAGTAGACGCGCACTCCCGGCTCGAAGCGCAGCGGGTCGAAGTCGGTGAAGTTGCTGATCCAGCGCAGGCGCACGATCGCGATGTCGAGCGTCGGCAGCGCCTCTCGGGCCGCCGGCGCCACCGCGGCCGCCACCGCGTCCGCCCCCGGCAACGCCAGCGAATCCTCGGCGTCGATCCAAAGCCCCTCGATGAAGGGGAGCACCCCCAGCACCGGCCGGCCCGTCCGCTGCTCGAGCCACTCGAGCCCCGGGCGCAAGACCTCGGGGTCGCCGCGGAACTTGTTGATCACAAAACCCTTGATGTGCTCGCGGTCGGCGGGGTCGAGCACCTCGAGCGTCCCGACGATCTGGGCGAACACCCCGCCGCGGTCGATGTCGGCCACCAATATCGCCGGCAGGTCGGCGGCGCGCGCAAGTCCCATGTTCGCGATGTCGTGCTCGCGCAGGTTCACCTCCGCAGGGCTGCCCGCGCCCTCGCAGATCACCACGTCGTAGCGCGAGCGCAGATCGGCGAGCGCCTCGAGCACGATCGGCATCAGCTGTGGCTTCAGCTGGTGGTAGCTGCGCGCATCGACATCGGTGAGCGGCTTGCCCATCACCACCACCTGGCTGTGGCGTTCGCCCGACGGTTTCAGCAGGATCGGGTTCATCGCCGTCTCCGGCTCGACCCCGCACGCCGCCGCCTGCATCGCCTGGGCGCGCGCGATCTCGCCGCCGTCCGCCGCGACCGTCGAGTTAAGCGCCATGTTCTGCGCCTTGAACGGCGCCACCCGCAGCCCCTGGCGCGCAAGCCAGCGGCAAAGCCCGGCGACGACGGTGGTCTTGCCGGCGTCGGAGGTGGTGCCGAGAACGAGTAGCGCCGGTGCGGGCACGAGCGAAGGGTAAGGGCCGCCCGCCGCGGTGCACAGCGCCGCCGGGCGGCGACGCGCGACGCGCGAACCAGCGTCCACGTGGATGATGCGTTCGGAGGCTCTAGAGCTTGCCGACGAGCAGGCGGTAGCGGCCTCCTGCTCGCCGCGCGCGAACTCCGACGCGGTAGGTGCCGGGCTGGAACAGCTCCACCACGGTCGAGTCCTTCGACCCGCGTTGCCGTGTTCTGCTTAGCGGTCGGCGCTTGCCTGACTCGTAGACCACGAGGTCGATCTCTGCCCGGCGCGGTCCGCTCACTTCGACGTACAGGAAAGTCGGCCACCGCACCCGGAAGCGGTGCGCTCGGCGCGACCCGCGACGGGCCAACCGCCCCCGAAACCGCGCCGATTCCGGGACGAACGGGTCGACGATGTCCTCACGCAGGTCATCGAGCACTTCGAGAGATGGCGGCGGAACCAACGCGATACGCCCCCACCCGTTGGAGCCGGCGAGTACAGCGAAGTCCTCGGCGTAGAGCTCCGGCAGGAGCGTTTCCCAGGAGGAGTCGTTGCGGCAGTTGAAGCCCGCCTGCATGATGTCGTCGAGCAACAGACGGGCGAAGAACCACCGGCGAGAACCGTCGGCCGAATAGTCGCGGCACTCGAGGGATGGAAGATGAGCGATGTTCAGCCGCGCATTGTCCAAGTGATGCCCGTACTCGTGGGCGACCGTGTGCGGCAGCTCGGGGTCGTCCCAAGCGACGATCATCGTGCCCTCGAACGACCGGTCCGGGTCGCGTGGCTGGTAGCAGGCCTGCGCGACATCGGAGTCGCAGTAGGCCGGCATGTCGACACTGTCCACGACGAGCACGCTCAGCTCCTTGAGCTCCCAGCCATGGGGGAGCGTCTTGACGAGGGCTGCGACATAGTCGAGGGCCTCGAGCGGGGCTTCGCCCTCGTGTGTCCACACGTAGAAGTCGCGCCCGAGCCCGTCGCTGTAGGTGAATCCGATCTCCTCCTGCTGCGCCGCGCGCGCGCGGGCAGCGAGAGCGCGCGCCGCCGGCGACTCCAGCACACGGTCGCGCGTCGGACCGGTCCCTGGCGGCATCGCTGCGAACTGCGAGCGCGGTGCAGCTGCCACGTGTCGGCGCGGAAAGCGGGCACGGCGACTGCGGGTCGACGTCTTCGTCGCAGGCAGGCTTCGTGCAGGAGCCGCGCCGCTCGCGACGAGCGGCCGCTCCCAGCTAGCACGGGGATAGGTGGCTTCGGCGTTCGTTCGCGCACGCGCGTTCGCGGCGCCGGTCACAACGGTCCCGACGACAACCCCGAGCCAGAGCGCAACCAGTGTCCAGCGCAGGCGCAAGTTCTCCTGGACCGATCGCCGTGTCGACCGCGAGCGTCGGGCAGCTCGTACGCGCACGTGCTCGGACGCACGCTTGCGCTCGTCGTGTCCGGGTGCTGCGTCGGAAGCTACGCGGGGGCTCGGGATCGTCTCTGCCACGCTCATCAACGTCGCTACCCGCCTCGCGGTTCTGACAGACACGCGCCCCGCCCGATCCAGCCGCGCAAACCGTGCGATCGGAAGGGCGGAGCTGGCGCCGCGATGCCGGAGGTCGCGGGGGCACTGACGCCGCGCGCTCGGCCGCCCGGTCGCGGGTGCTGCCCCCTCAGCTCGCGCCCTGGGATAGCGGTTGCCCAAGGCGCCGCCGTCGGCGCGCGGCCGGCGGGCAGCAAAGAGACGCCGCGAGCTCGCGCGCACGCGCGATGTCGGCGACAGTCGGGTCGCGGCCGTCGCCGATCCACGGCCTGGGCGTGAGCGTGCCGAAGTAGCTCACCGGCCCGCCCAGACGCACGCCCAAAGTCCAGGCGAAAGCGGCCTTGAGCGGCCCGGCGTTAGGGCTCGGGTGGCGGTGACCGTCGCGCCGCACACCCCGCAACACAGAAGCCGGCGTGCTGCCGAAGCGCCGCGCCTGAACGGCGACGAGCAGCACCCCGACCCGCGCACCGACAAGCCCGAGCGCATCGTCGAGGCGCGCCGCCGCCCAGCCGAAGCGCTGGAAGCGAGCGTTGCGGTGGCCCCACATCGCGTCCAGCGTGTTCACCGCCCGGTGCACCACGGCCCCCGACGGTCCCGCGAGCAGCGTCCAGACTGCCGTAGAGAGCGCGGCGTCGTTGGCGTTCTCGGCGAGCGACTCGATCACCGCGCGAGCGAGTCCGCTCGTGTCGAGCGACTCCGCATCGCGACCGCACAGCGCTGGCAAACGCGCCCGAGCCGCTGCCAGATCGCCGGCGGCAAGCGCACGCTCGATCGCCTCGGCTTCGCGCAACAGGCTGCGTCCGCCGAGGCACACCCACACCGTCGCGCCGCCCGCTAGAACCCGCGCCGCTGCCGTGCGGGCAGCGCGCTCGAGTGCCGCCGCGGCGAGCGCCGCACCTGCCACCGGCAGTGCCGCCGCGAGCGCGCCGCGCCGGCGCGACGGCGCCCACAAGCGTCGTTCGACGGCCGCGGCGATGCGGCCGAAGAGCGCCACCGGGTGGCCGCGCCGCGGGTCGGCGAAGACCCTGTCGAGAGCGAACCCGACTACCAGCTGCGCCGAACGGCGACCCGCAACGGCTAGAACCCGCCCCACGCAGCCAGTGTGCCAGCCAACCCCGTCAGCGCCGCGTCAGCCGGTGCCGCGGGCGCCTCGCGCGACGCTTGCGGGCGACCCCTCGCCCCGCGGGGTCCGCAGTGCCGCCAACGACTCCTCGACCTCGCGCCGATCGTCGAACACGTCCGGCTCAACCTCGGAGCGTGTCGCCGACAGCATCCGCCCGAGCGCCAGCGCGACCGCTATTGCGACGAGGAGCCAGAGCGCCAGCAGGGCGGCGATCACGAGCAGCGGATCGCCCGGAAGCGCGAGAGCGAACATCCTCGCCCTCGCAGTGTAGGGGCGCGACCAGCATCAGCGGAACAAACTGCGTGGCCCCTCGCGTGCCGGGCGCGACAGCTCCGGAAACTCCTTGATCCCCACGCCGTCGATCGTCGCCCGCGCCGGGTGGCGGGCGAAGCGGGGCTTGAGCTCTCGCCACCACTTGCTCGCCTCGTTCAGGCGTCCCCGCGCGGCATGCGTCGCACCGACCACGAGGTCGGCCATCTGCAGACCGATCGAGAAGTGGGAGGGGGCGAACATCAGGCAGTCGACGAGGCGATCGAACTTGAGATAGGCGCTGCCCTCTTCGCGCAGTCGCTCGAAGAAGCGGCGCATGCGGTCGTCGAGCTCAGGGCGGCGCGAGTCGAGCACGATCAGCCCGTAGCTGTCCTGGTGCGCCAGAAAGAGCTGGAAGCGCTCGGCAAGCAGCATCAAACCGGTGGCGTAGGTGTCGTCGGGCGTCGCGAACATCTCCGGGTAACGCTGCTTGCCAGCCAGCGGACGTAGCGCACAAGCGAAACAAGTCACAGGCGAAGCCGCCAGCGCCGCGAAGGCCGCGTCGGCCACCTTGCCCGGCACGAGCCCCTTGCGGATCCCATGCCATTTCAGCTCGCGGTCGGCAGGCCAACCCGCACGCGTCACGGCGTCGACCAGGCGATCACGCACGATCCGCCACTCGTCGGCGCGCACAGCGATCCCGCCGAGGACGAAGCTCTTGTCTTCCGGCCGGCCCGACTCGTCGAGAAAGAGCAGGTACATGGTCTGGATCTTCGCCGACGCCGCCCGTCGGGAGCCTCAAAACGGCAGCGCCAGCGCGTCGCACGCTGCGCGCACGACCTCGAGGTCGGGAGCGAGCGGCGTGCGGCGGCCGACGCGCACCGCGGGGAGGGCACGGTCGAAGAGCGTCACGCACGTCCATGACGCCTCGATCGTCGACCACCAGCGCAGGCCGGCGGCGTCGGGATGGCGGCGAAAGAGATCGGCGGCGACCTGTTGCGTGCGCCGCCGACGCCGTGTCGCCACCTGCGACGGGCGCAGACGCTCGCGCACCAGCGTGCGCGGGTCGTCGAGATCGATCAGTCTCGCCTCGGCAGCGACGAGCAGCTCGCACAGCACCAACGGCCGTCCGCCGCGCTCGAGCATGCGCCGATCGAACCTGCCGGTCGCGCGGAACGGGGCGAGCGTCTCGGCCACCGCCGCCACCGCGTCGAGCGCTGCGTACAGGCAGCCGTAGAGCTCGGGATTGTCGTGGCGCCCCGCGCCCTGCAGCTCGCGGGGAACGTAGAGCGGATGCCCGGGTCGGCCGCGGCGCGCCCGCGGCTCGACCGGCACCACCCGGAACACGGACAGCTCGCCGCCGCCCGCTGTGCGCCCGCTCGCCGCTCGCCGCTCGGCCACCGCCGCCTAGACGAGCGCGGCCGTGCGCTCGGCGGCGATCGCGTCGAGCACCTCGGCGGCGCGACCGCAGCGGATCAGGTCGACCGGTCGCCGATCGCCGAGATGAGGGTTAACACCCTCGAGCCAACGCAGCGCCAGATCGCTCGGGTAGAGCCGCAACAGCTGGCTCATAACGAGCTCCAGCACCTCGACCCGGGCAGCGTTGACCTCGTCGATCCCCTGACCGCGCAACCAGCGGCTGACCTGGGCGGGGTTGACGCCGAGAAGCTCCGCCAGGCGCCGCTGCGACCGCAGGTCGTCGGCGAGCGCGCGCACCTTCTGCTCGGTCGCGACAGGCACGCCACGACCATAGCGCGCAATGCATCGTGTTGCGCAACGGGTGGCAAGCGTCGGACAACCAGCGAGGCGCGAGCCGCCGTCCGCTCAGCGCAGCTAGATGATCAGGCGCCGCTCGAGCCGCGCGATCGCCATCCGCCACGTCACAAGCGCGAACAGCGCCAGCGCGGCGACGTGCGCGAGATCGCTGGCCTGCAGTCCGAACACCGCGGCGCGCACCAGCTCGACGCAGTGGTGGAGGGGGTTCGCGAGCGAGATGATCTGCAGCGCCTGCGGCAGCTGGTCGATCGGGAAGAAAGTGCCCGACACCAGGAACAGCGGCGTAACCAGGCCGCTCTGCACATAGTTGAAGTGGTCGATCTTGGACGCCGTTGCCGCGACGAAAACGCCGAGGCCGGCGAACCCGAGCCCGGTAAGAGCCCCGAACAGCGGCACCAGCAGCATCCCCGGCGCGGGGTCGAGACCGAACAGCATCGTCACGAGCAGCGGCGCGCAGCCGTACACCCCCGCGCGCAGGCCGAGCCACAGGATCTCGGCCGTCGCGAGCTCCTCGACATCGACCGGTGCGGCGAGGATCGCGTCGTAGGTGTGCTGGAAACGGTGCTTCACGAACACGCCGTACATCGCCGAGAACGTTGCCGAGAACAGCACCGCTGTCGCAACCATGCCGGTGCCCACGAACTCGACGTACGGGACCTCGCGCCCCGCCACGACGATCCGCTCGACGAACGCCCCCAGCCCGAGCCCGAAGGCGAGCAGATAGATCGTCGGGTCGAGCACCGACGAGAACGTCGTCGTCTTCCAGAAAGTGCGGAAGTTGGTGATGTCGCGGCTCATCACTCCGGCGATCGCCGCCGGCTCGAGACGGTGCAAGCGGCGGGCACGGCGCGTCGGCTCGCGCGACGCGCGCGGCGTCGCGGTCGCGATGTCGTGCGTGGCGCTCACTCGACCTCCTCGCCGGTGAGGATCACAAACACGTCCTCGAGGGACGCCGCTCTACGCACGCCGTCGGGCAGCCACCCGTCGGCGCGCTCGGCGCCGAGGATCGCCAGTGCCGTTCCGGTCCGGCGCACCCGGAAGCCGCGCCCTTCGGCCTCGACGCGCAGCGCGTCGAGCCGTGCGGGCGGGCCGTACACCTCGAGCGTTTCGCTGCCGGCGTAGCGGCGCACGAGCTCGGCCGGCGGGCCCTCGGCGACGATGCGGCCGGCCGCCATGATCGCGACGGTGTCGGCGAGACGCTCGGCCTCCTCGATGTAGTGGGTCGTCATCAGGATCGAGGTGCCCTCGCGGCGCAGCCGGTCGATCAGCGACCAGAGCTCCTGGCGCACCTGGGGGTCGAGCCCGACCGTCGGCTCGTCGAGCAGCAACAGCCGCGGCCGGTGAACAAGCGCCCGCGCGATCAAGAGCCTGCGCCGCATCCCGCCCGACAGGCGGTCGACGAGCTCGTCGGCACGGTCAGTCAAGTTGGCGATCGCGAGCGCCCGCTCGACAGCCGCCCGCCTCTCCGAACGCGGCACCCGGTAAAGCCGCGCGAACACCATCAGGTTCTGGCGCGCGGTCAGCTCGACATCGAGGTTGTCGAGCTGGGGCACCACGCCGCACTCCATCCGCGCCTGTTTCGACTCGGCGGGCACCCGGTAGCCGAGCACCTCGATCTCGCCGCTGTCGGCCAGTACCTGGGCGGTCAGCATCTTCATCGTCGTGGATTTGCCGGCGCCGTTCGGGCCGAGCAGGCCGACGCACGTTCCCTCCGGCACCTCGAGATCGAGCCCGGCGACTGCGGTCAGCGCACCGAAACGTTTGACGACACCGCGCAGCCGGACAGCCGCCGGCGCGGGTGTCGGGCCGCTGCTCGCGTCGTCGGTGGCCGGCTCTGGCTGCGCGTGTACGGGCGTTTCGGGTGGTGAGCCGCGTGCGGGACGCTGATCCGCTCCAGCTGTCGAAGAGCCGTCCGGCACCGACCAAGTGTGACGCAAAACCGCTGCTCGCGCTGCCGCGGCCGAGGGGTCGCCGTAAGCTCCGCAACCGTGGCGAGCGAGCACCCGCACGCGCACGAACCGGGCGCGCGCGCCCCGGTGCCTGCAACCGGGGCGGTCGAGCGCCCAGCGACCCCGGCCGGCTTCGACCCCTCACGACCGCGCGACCGTGCGCGCGACCCCGCAGGGTGGCGCTTCGACGACGAGGTTCGCGCCGCGCTCGCCACGGTCATCGCCGCACGCCGCGACATCCGCCGCTTCCGTCCCGACCCGGTGCCCGACACCCTGCTCGAGCGCCTGCTCGAGGCAGCTCACCGCGCCCCCTCGGTCGGGCTGATGCAGCCGTGGCGGCTGATCGTCGTACGCTCGCTTGACACGCGTCGTGCGGTGCGCAGGATCGCCCAGCGCGAGCGGCTCCGCCAGGCCGAGCGCTTCGCCGGCCGCGGCGACGAGTTCCTAGACCAGAAGATCGAGGGCATCGTCGAGGCACCCGTCGGCATCTGCGTGTGTTGCGACAACGGCGAGCCCGGCAGCGAGGTTCTCGGTCGCGGAACGATCCCCGAAACCGCCCAGCTGTCGGTGGCGTGTGCGATCCAGAACCTCTGGCTGACGGCGCGCGCCGAGGGGCTCGGGGTGGGGTGGGTGAGCTTCTACCGCTACGAAGACCTGCGCACCCTGCTCGGCATTCCCGAGCGCGTCGACCCCGTCGCCTGGCTGTGCGTCGGCTGGCCCGACGAGCGCCCGCCGCGCCCTGGGCTCGAGGCGGCCGGCTGGGGCAAACGCCTCCCGCTCGAGACCGTGGTGATGCGCGAGCGGTGGGACAGCGAGCGCGGCGAGGCGGCGCGCGCGGCGCTTCGCCAAACGCGGCCGCTGCCGTCGCGGCCAAGCTCGCAGCCGCTGCGGTCGCGGCCAAGCCCGCAGTCGCGGCCAGCTCCTTCGCTTCGCGACACGCAGCAGCCGCCAGCGCCGGCCGCGGTAGCGACCCGCGACGTGTCGCTGCCCGACAGCGAAGCCCAAACCGCCCTCCGCGACGTTCTCGACGAGCTCGTCAAACCGCCCGGCGGCCTCGGCCGGCTCGAGGAGCTCGCGCTGCGCTGGACGGGGATAACCGGCGCCCCGCCGCCCGAGCGGCTGCGGCTAGGTGTGCTCGTCGCCTGCGGCGATCACGGCCATGTTCGCCACGGCACGACGCTCTTCGAGCAGCGGGTCTCGACCGAGGTGGCGGCGGCGGCCGCGCGCGGCGAAACAGCGGTGGGCGCGCTCGCCGCAGCCCTCGACCACGAGCTCTTGGTCGCCGACGTCGGTCTCGCGCTGCCGACACCGCCCGGCGTCGTGGCGGCGAAAGTGCGTGCCGGAACGCGCGACATGACCGCCGCGCCGGCGCTCACCGATGCCGAGGTGGCGCAAGCGGTCGAGCACGGCCGCGAGCTCGCGCAGCGGCTTGTCGCGCGCGGCTGCTCGGCGCTCGCGCTCGGCGAGATCGGGATCGGCAACACAGCGACCTCGGCGGCGATGGCGGCTCTGGCGCTCAGGGTCGGGGTCGACGCCGTCGTCGGGCGCGGCGCGGCGATGGATGCGCCCGGACTCGAGCGCAAAAGGCGCGCGGTCGCCGCCGCTGTCGAACGCCACCGCGCAGCGGCACGCGACCCCCGCGCGCTCCTCGCCGCTGTCGCCGGGCTCGAGCACTGCGCGCTCTGCGGGGCGCTCTTCGCCGCCGCCGAGGCACGTGTGCCGGTCCTGCTCGACGGTTTCTCGGTCGGCGTGGCCGCTCTCGTCGCGTGCGCGATCGAGCCGGCGGTGTGGGAGGTGGCGATCGCGAGCCACCGCTCGGCCGAGCCGGGGCACGCGCTCGTGCTCGACGAGCTCGGTCTCGAACCGCTGCTCGAGCTGCGACTGCGGGCGGGCGAGGGAGCGGGTGCGGTGCTCGCTGCCCGTCTCGTCGAGGCGGCGGGCGCGGCGATCGCTCGCATGGCGACCTTCGCCGGCGCTGGCGTCACTCGGTCGCTCGCCGCGCGGCGCGCCGCCCGCGCCGAAGCGGGCGACGAGCAGGCGCTCCGTGCCGCAGCGGAGGACGAGGAGTGACCTCCCCGCCCCTTGCGCGACCGGGACCGGGAGTGAACGACCCACACACAGGAGAGCAGGGGAAAGCGCCGCACGCGCACGGCGCGGCCGGCAGCGCCGGCGCAGGTTTTCTCGCCGAACTGCGGGCGGCGATCGCCTTCGCCACCGTCGTGCCGGTGCCGGCTGCCGGTCCTCCCGGGCCGCTCGCTATCGCGCTCTTCCCGCTCGTTGGCGCGGGCGTCGGCATCGTCGCCGGTTCGGTGCGCCTACTTGCGGACGGGGCGCTCGGGAGCGGCGCCAGCGCGCTGCTTGCTGCGCTTGCCCTCGTGATTCTCACCGGCGCCCTGCACCTCGACGGTCTCGCCGACTGCGCCGACGCGCTCGGGGCGCGCGGGCGCGAGGCACGGCTGCGCGCGTTGCGCGATCCGCGCCTCGGCACGTTCGGTGTAGTGGCGGTCGTGGCCTGGCTCGGCTGCGTGCAGGCGGCGCTCGCCCGTCTCGAGAGCGGCGAGGTCCTGGTAGCGCTCGCCGCGACGACCGCTTGTGCGCGTTTCGCGGCGGTCGTGCAGGGATCGGCTGCGCGCGCTGCACGCAGCGAGGGCCTTGGAGCAGGCTTCGCTCCCGCTGGTGGCACGCTGCTCGGTGCCGCCGGTGTCGCGCTCGCGGCGGCGCTTGCGCTCGCGCTCGTCGCTACATGGGGTTGGGCGCTCGGCGTAGCGCTCGTGGTCGCGGCGGGGATCACGGGTAGCGCGTCGGGTGCACTCGCGACCCGCGCTTTCGGCGGGCGCACCGGCGACACGCTCGGCGCGGCGATCGCCGTTTTCGAGGCCGTCGCGCTGCTTGCGTGCGCGGCGACGCTCGCCTGAGCGGCCTTGCTCGCCCGTGCACGCCCCGCCGGCCAATGACTCACTGTCAAGCGCGGCGGGTAATTGCCGAGTTGTATCTCCATGGCGCACGCGTCCCGAGAGCCCGCCGACGGGCTGCGCGCGGAACCCCACGCTCCCGCCTTCTTCGGTGGTGCTGGGTCCGCGTCGCGGCTCGCTGGCGACGCTCCCGCCGCGCCTGCGTCAAGGGACGGAGCGGGCGAGGATCTGGACTCCGCCGCAGCGAACGCCGACCCTGGCCCCGGCGCGACCCAGCATGAGCCTCGACAGGACGACGCCCCTCCCGGCGCACAGCGCGCCGCGGCGGTCGCCGCAACCCTTGCAGCGCTGCGCAAGCTGCTCGGCCGCGCCGGCGACGATCCCGCGGCGCTTCGCCACGACATCGTCGACATAGCGCGCGCGCTCTTTGGCGGCGGGTGGGCGGCGCTCGTAGCCGTATCGCCGGCCGGCGACGAGGCGCGCGTGCTCGCCACCAGCCCGGCGGGCGGTCCCCGTCTCGCCGTCACCGGCGAAGCCGCTCGCCGCGCTCTCGCTGCCGTCGACGGGGCGATCGCGCCGCGCGTCCTCGCACCCGGCGAGGGCCGGGTTCTCGCCTCCGCTCTCGGCCTGCCGGTCACGCCGACACGCGAGTCGCCGCTCCTCGTCGTCGCGATCGGGCGCTCCGGTTCCGGTCGGCCGCAGGTCCTCTTGCTCGCCGAGCTAGGCGACCTCGCGCCAGCGGACGCTTCAGCGGTCGCCGCCGAGCTCGCCGCCACCTGCGACACGATCCTCTCCCAGGCGGGCCGCGACGCCGAGCGCGCCCGCGAGCTCGCGCGCCAAACCTCGCTGCTGCGCGCCGCCAAGCTCCTCAACGAAAGCCTCGACGTCCCGCGCGTGCTGACGCGCATCTGTCGCGAGGCGGCGGCGATACTCGACGCCGACACGGCCGTCGTCTTTCGTATCTCGGTACCGCACTCGGAACGCCCGCCGGTGCTGGTGCTCGAGGCCGCGCACGGCCTGCCGCCAGAGGCGATCGGCCTCGAGCTCGCGGTCGGCGAGGGCGCCGCGGGCCGGGTCGCGGCGAGCGGCGAGGCGCTCATCACGCACGACTACCCGCGCGAGATCGGGGCGCCCAGCGCTGTGTTCGCCGACGTTCACGCAGGTATCGCGGTGCCGATGCGCTGGGGCGGCCGTTTGCGCGGCGTGCTGAGCGTCGGCTACCGGCGTCCGGTGCGTCTCGGGCGCGACGAGGTGCGGCTGCTCGAGGCGTTCGCCGAGCTCGCGGCGGTCGCCTGCCGCAACGCCGCCGCCCACGAGAGCCTGGCGCTCGTCGCTCGCACCGATGGCCTCACCGGCTGTCTCAACCACGCCGCTTTGCACGAGGCGCTCGCCCGCGAGGTCGAGCGCTGCCGCCGCAGCGGCCACCGCCTGTCGCTGCTTCTCATCGACCTCGACCACTTCAAGCAGGTCAACGAGCGGCGCGGCCACCTCGTCGGTGACGAGGTGTTGCGCACCGTGGGATACGCCCTGCGGCAGTCGGTCCGTGGTTTCGACTTCGTCGGCCGCTACGGCGGCGACGAGTTCGCGCTGGTGGTGGTCGACGCGACCGAAAGCGAGGCGCGCCGCGCCGCGCAGCGCGCTCGCGACCGCGTCGCGGCAGCGCTAGCTCAGCTCAAGCTCGGGGAGGACGTGGGAATGACGGTAGGGCTCGCCGAGTGGCGGCCCGGCGAGACGGCGTCGGACCTCGTCGCCCGCGCCGACCGCGCTCTGCTGTACGGCAAGCTGCAACTGGGTCGCGGCGCGACTGTCGCGGCCGGCGAAGTGCCCCTCGATTTCGCGTTCGCCGAGGCGGTGCCAGCGATGCGGCGCATGTCGCAACGGCCGTCGCTCGCACCCGCGTTCGCCGACGAGACAGACGAACAGGCGGTCAGGTTGCGCAAGCGCACACGCCAGCTCGCGCTCGCTGCCGAGCTAGGAGCGCGGCTGGCGGCGATGGTCGAGCCGGACAGGATCGTCGAGACCGCGGCGAGCGAACTGCATCGCGCGTTCGGTTTCCACTCCTGCGCGGTGCTGCGCCTGACCGACGACGGCGATCTGGCGATCGTCGCCACCCGCGGTCGACCGGCGGCGCTGGCGGGCGAGCGGCCACGAATCCCGCGCGATGCGGGGATTGTCGGCAGGGCGTTGCGCGAACGGCAGGCGCTCGTCGCCAACGACGCCCGCGCCGAGGGCGACGAGTTCGCGCTCGACACGGTCGCCGACTGGGACGCTGCACGTTCGCAGGCAGCGGCGCCCGTGTGGGCGGGGGGAGAGCTGTGGGGCGCGTTGTTCGTCGCCGAACGCGCCGCCGGCGCTTTCGACGAGGACGACGCGCTCGCCCTGCAAGCGGTCGCCGACCTGCTCGGCGCGTCGCTGCGCTCGGCGCTGCTCTACGAGCGTCTCGACCGCGCCTACACCGGCACCGCCGAGGCGCTGGCCGCTGCGCTCGAGGCAAAAGACTCCTACACCGCCGAGCACTCGCGCTCGCTCGTCGAGCACGCCGAGGCGGTGGCGCGCAAGCTCGGCCTCGACGACCGCGAGGTCGAGCGCGTGCGTCTCGGCGCGATCTTCCACGACATCGGCAAGATCGCTGTGCCCGACTCGATCCTCAACAAGCCCGGACCGCTCACCGACGCCGAACGGCGGGAGATGGAGAAGCACACGATCGCGGGTGAGCGCATCTTGCGCCCGATCGAGTTCCTGCGCGATGTGCTACCGATCGTCCGTCACGAGCACGAGCGCTGGGATGGCCAGGGGTATCCCGACGGGCTCGCTGGCGAGGAGATCCCGATCGGGGCGCGGATCGTGCTCGCCTGCGACGCCTACGACGCGATGACGAGCGATCGCCCGTACCGTCCGGCGCTGCCGGCCGAGGTCGCACGCCAGGAACTCGTGCGCAACGCCGGCAGCCAGTTCGACCCGCGCGTCGTCGAGGCGCTGCTCGAGGTTCTCGCCGAGCGCGACCGCTAGCGCTCGAGCCGCGCCACCCGTCGCGGCAGTTCGTCGTAAAAGCGCGCTACGAGCCGGCGCACCTCGGCTAGCGGTCGCGAGAACGCGCGCGCCACGAGGTGCTCGCCGCGTCCGCGCGGCTCGCTACGGCAGGCGGCGAGAACGAGCGCAGCCACCGCGGCGCGGCCGCGCTGCTCCTCGAGCGTCGCGCACAGCGCGAAACCGCCGAGGTAGGCGTCGCGCGTGGCGGGGGGCACCGCGTCGAGCGGACCGTCGCGCAAACGACTGGCGAGGGCAGCGAGGAGTCCGTCGCTCTGGCCGGCGAGCACGGCGGCCGGACCCTCGAACAGCCAGCCCAGGCGGCGCAGCGCCCCGCTGCTTGTGGCGGTGAGCGGCGGCGGCAGGGGCCAGCCGCTGGCAGCGGCCGCCGCCTGCGCGTAGAGGCGGCGCGCAGTGGCGCGCAAAGCCCGTTCCGAGAGCGGTGTCGCTGCGGCCCGGCGGCGCAGCGCAGGCGCAGCGAGCAGGTGCAGCTCGCCGCTCGCCGCCCAGCCCGCCAGGTAGCGACGGGCGTGGCGGGTCTGCGCGGCTCGCCACGCTGCGAGCGCCGGTTGGGCGGCGAGCAGGGACAGCTCGTTGGGGTGGAAAACAACGGCGACCTCACCGGGAGTGCGGAAGCCGAGCTCGGCCAGCTCGAGGCGGAAGTGCTCGAGGTCGTCGAGCGTGCGCTGTGCGCTGTCGGTCTCAGCGCGCTCATGGCGAGCGCTGAACGACGCCGAGTAGCTCTCAGTCCAAGCCACGCCGGCACGCTACCGTCGCTCGACCACATCGGCATGGCGCTGCGCGCTTCGCGCCGTTGCTCCGCTGCGGGCGCGCGCACCCACCGGCTACCCGCGGTGCGTGTTATCGGGTGCGGCCAGCCTTGGACCAAAGTTCGATTGCAGGCACGCTCGAGCTGCCGATAGTGGAACCAGCACGTGCAGCCGTCAGGGAAGATGGCCCCTCTCACCGACGACACCCGCGCCAGCCAATTGAGATCCGCGACTAGCCTGCGCGCGGCACGACGCTCCCGGAGGCGCGGCGCTGTCGGGGACGGGCGCGGCGCTCTCACCAGCGAGCGCGGCTGGGTGTTGGTCGAGGTCATGATGGGCGCCCTGCTCGTCGCGATGGCGGCGGCAGCGCTGCTCGGCGGTCTCGACAACTTTCAGCGTGCCAACACGGTCAACCGCTCCCGCACCGTCGCCACCAACCTCGCCGAGCAGGACATCGACCGGATGCGCAGCCTGCGCAACGACCAGCTTCTCAACCTCGACCAGACCCGCACTGTGCAGGTCAAGGGGGTGACCTACACGATCCGCTCGCGCGCCGACTGGCTGTCCGACTCGGGAACGGACGCCGGCTGTTCCGCGCCCAACGTGCAGGCGAACTACATGCGCCTGACCTCGACGGTGAGCTCGCCGGCGCTGTCGACGCCGGTGCGCATCACCACCCTCGTGACGCCGCGCGGCACGCCGCTCGATGCCTCAGGCGGTGCGATCGTGCTGACGGTGCTCGACCGCAACGACCAGCCCCTTCCCGGTGTGACGGTGCAGCTGTCGGGACCGGTCAACCTCACGGCGACGACCAACTCCCAGGGCTGCGTGTTCTTTGCAGGCGTTCCCGGTGGCGTCTACAGCGTCACCGCGCCTTCGAGCTACGTCGAGATGGACGGTACGAGCCCGCCCACCGACGTCGTCTCGCCGATCGCCGGGCAGACGGTGAACAAGACCCTCAAGATCGATCGTCCCGGTCGTATCACGGCGCAGATCGCGACCAAGGTCGGCGGCACGCTCTACCAGTCGCAGGCGCAGATGCTGTCGGTGGCCAACTCGAGCCTGCCGTCGCCGAACTACAAGACCTACAACCTGTCGAGTCCCGCTACCTCGATCACGACCGGCGATCTCTTCCCCTTCCCGTCGGGTTACGGCGTGTTCACCGGCGGTTGCGCCGCCAACAACCCGACCGTCTACAACGCCTCCTACTACCAGTCGAACCCGGGTCTCGCGACGTTCGATCCTGGCCAGACGGCGACGGTGACGGTGATCCAGCCTGCGATCAACGTGGTCGTGCGCGATAGCAGCAACCAGCTCGTAGCGAACGCCGACGTGGTCGCCTATTCGCAGGACAGCGGTTGCTCGCAGACCTTCCGCAAGCTGACGAACAGCCAGGGTCGCCTCTCCGATCCAGGCTTTCCGTTCGGCACCTACCGGGTCTGCGTCGACAACAACCGCTCGGGCTCGAGTGCGCGCTACGTCTACGTCACCGGCAACGTCGCCAACACCTCGCCTGATGGCACGGCGACGATCAACGTGACGATCCCGAGCAGCAGCTCGGCGCGGGGGTCGTGTCCGTGATCGCCCGTGTGCGAAAAGACGAGCGTGGCTTCACGCTGGTGGAGCTGCTGACGGCGATGCTGATCGGCCTCGTGATCCTCGGTGCCGGTCTAGCCATTCTCGACCGCTCCTGGAACGCGTCGGCCGAGGTGAGCGACCGCGCGGCAGGTCTCGCCGCCGCCCGCAGCGCGATGGCGCAGGTGACGCGCGATCTCCGCAGCCAAGTCTGTCTTGGTGCCAACACCCCGATCATCTATGGCGACCAGAACCGCGTGCGCTTCTACGCCGACCTCTCCGACGGCTCGTCGCGCAACGCGGTCGAGATTCGCGAGATCGCCTACGACGCGTCCGCGAGCACGCTCGTCGAGCGCGTTTGGCGCCCCACCGGTGGCACCTACCCCAACCTCACCTACCCGGCGCAGCCGACGGCGACCAACCTGCTGCTCGAGCGAGCCTGGCCAGCGAGCTCGGGGGCGCCGATCTTCGACTACTACGCCTGGGATACCAGCAACGGTGGCGCGACCGTGCGCCTCGGCACGCCGCTGTCGGCGAGCGACGCCGCCCGCACGATCCGCATCGTCGTGAGCTTCCAGGCGCGACCGTCCAATCGCCCCTCGGCCGCCCAGCGCGCAGCCGACATTCAGAACGAGGTCTTCGTGCGCTCGGCCGATAACACCAGCGCGACCGGAGGTCCCTCCTGTGCGTAACCGCTGGCAGCGAACGATGAGTGCCGTTCTGGCCGCCTGGCGTGGCGAGCGCGGCTTCACGACCGTCACGTTGATGGGCGTGCTGCTCGTCGGCGGCCTCCTCGTCGCTGCTGCGTTCGCCGCCGTCGTGCCCGACATACGCGCTTCGGGCAACGACCTCCAGCGCAAGAAAGCGTGGGCTGCGGCCGAGGCTGGTGTCGCCTACTACTCGTACCGCCTGGCCATCGACCCGAGCTTCTGGACCAAGTGCGACAACGTGCCGCCGCCCTCGCCGGGCGACGTCAACCCCGTAAACCAGCCTTGGAACGGTACCGGCAGCGACCCGCGGCGCTGGCGCACGATTCCGGGCGACACCGCTCAGTACACGATCGAGCTGTTGCCGGTGGCCGGTCGCAGCACCTGCGACCCCAGCGATCCGATCGGGTCGATGATCGACACCGCCAGCGGCACCTTCCGGGTCCGCGTCACCGGCCGCGCGCGTGCGCCGCGCACGAGCAGCGACCGTCCGGTCAAGCGCAGCATCGTCGTTCGCTTCAAGCGCCGCAGCTTCCTCAACTTCATCTACTTCACCGACTTCGAAACCCGCGACCCGGCGGTCTACAGCGGCAGCCAAACCCAGGCACAGGCGAGCGCCCAGTGCCAGCGCTACCGGCGCAACGGGCGGCCGCTCGGCGACAACGACACGCCTTGCACGCCGATCTACTTCATCAACGGCGACTACGTGCGCGGGCCGATGCACACCAACGACGGCATCTACGTGTGCGGCAACCCGGTGTTCGGGCGCAACGCCAACGACCCGGTCGAGATCTCGGAGCCCGCGCCCGGCTGGCAGACCGGCAACTGTTCGGGCTCGCCTGTGTGGCAGGGCGCCTACCAGCCCGGCGCACCAGTGCTCGACATGCCGCCCACAAACGGGCAGCTAAAGCAGCAGACCGACCAGACATACCTGTTCCAAGGTCGCACCGTGATAACCCTGAACGGGGCGTCGATGACCGTCGACAACCCGGCGAAGTGCTCCTCGCTCGGTCTGTCGAACCCCTGCACGATGTCGCTGCCGTCGAACGGCCTGATCTACGTGGATCGCGCGAGCGGCGGCTGCCCGACGCCCTACGACCAGCGCCGCCAGTACCAGAGCGCGACGAGCTGCGGCGAGGCGTGGGTGCGCGGCACGTACTCGCAGCCCCTGACGATCGGCGCCGCCGACGACATCGTGATCAACGGCAACATCCAGCGTTCGGGCGACGTCTTGCTCGGGCTGATCGCCAACGAGTTCGTGCGCGTCTACCACCCGGTCACTTCGTCGGGCGCGAACGCAGCGGGGTCGCTGTCGAACCCGTCGATCGACGCTGCGATCCTGGCGCTGTCGCACTCCTTCCTGGTCGACAACTACGACCAGGGATCGCCGCTCGGAACGCTGACCGTGACGGGCGTGATCGCGCAGCGTTTCCGCGGCCCGGTGGGGACGTTCAGCAACGGCTCGCCAGTCACCGGCTACGCCAAGAACTACACCTACGACGACCGCCTGCGCTTCCGCAGCCCGCCCTACTTCCTCGACCCGGTGCGGGCCGGCTGGAAGGTGGTCGAGCAGCACGAGCAGGTGCCGGCGCGCTGAGGCGCCGCGGCCGCGCGCCGGTGCTAGAGCGCGGCCGCTGCCGAGCCGATGCCGGCCGCGATCGCTTCGATCTCGGCCGCGGCGCGCTCGAACTCCTCGTCGGCGAGCACCGGCGTGCCCTCGAAGGGGAGATCGCGCTGGATCTCGATCCACGAGCGACACCCCTGGTACTGGGGCCGCACGCGCACCGTCACCGGGCGCGGGATGCGGTACGTGCGTAGCACGATCACGTGCAGCGGAAAGCGCGGCTTCCAGTTGAGACGCTTCTGCGCGTAGTCAGGGGTCCAGACGTGGTAGGGCGTGAGCGCGTCGACCACGCGCGGGTCGGTGACCAGGTAGCTGGCCGCGACCTCGGCGAACGCGCGGATCCGCACCCGATCCGGCTGGGGCACACCGCCGTCCTCGATCAGCTCCTCTGGCGCCGGCTCTGCGCCCTCGGGCCAGACTCCCTCCTCGAGCGCGCGAGACAGCTCGGGCAGGTGCGACTCGCGCACAAGATCGTTGCGCTGGTGGTCGAACGTCGGGTAGAGGAAAAAGCGATCGTGCTCTAGCTCGAAGTGCTTGCCGTCCTCGCGGATGCCTCCCTTGCGGAGGGTCAGCAGCTGCTCACCCTCCGCTAGAGCGCGCACGGTGATCGCCCACTCCTTGAGTGCTACAGGCATGTTCCTTGGCCTTCGCGTGTCGTGTCGCCAACGATCGAGAGCCGGCCGCTGCTCGGCGGGCGGGCCCGAAGCGGCTGCCGGCCCCTAGCGCCTGCTGCTCCGGGCAGCGGCGCGCTGGAGCGGGGATTTTTGCGGAGAATGTCGGATTTTTCAAGTGTCGCTTCGAGCCTCTTCCATCGGCCGGGCGACGACCTCGTGCACGGCGGCGAAATCGCGGTCGCCGAGTCCGGCGGCGACGGCGCGGGCGTAGAGGCGCTCGGCTACGGTCGCCAGTTCGAGCTCCACGCCCAGGGCGCGCGCTTCGGCGAGGCAGTGGCGAACGTCCTTGAGCATGTGCCGCAGGCGGAAGAGCGGCGCGTAGTCGCGGGCGAGCATCGGCCGTGCCTTGAGGTCGAGCATGCGCGATCCGCTCGAGCCCGCCGCCGCCGCTTCGAGCCAACGCTCGGCATCGAGTTCGGCGCTCGCGACCGCGGCGAGCGCTTCGGCGACGGCGGCGGCGTTGATCGCCGTGACGGTGTTGGCGATCACCTTCGCGAACGCACCGTGCCCTTGCGGACCGACGTGCACCACAAGCTCGCCCATCGCCTCGAACAGCGGGCGGGCGCGCGCCACGTCGCGCTCGTCGCCGCCGACCATGAAGGTCAGCGTGCCGTCCTCCGCCTTCGGGCGCGACCCCGTGACCGGCGCGTCGACGAGGGCGATCCCGCGCTCGCGCAGCTTGGCGGCGAGCGCGCGCGAGAACGACGGTGCCACCGTCGAGCAGTCGATGACTAGGGCGCCCGCTTGGAGCCGCTGGCAAGCACCGTCCGCCCCCAGGAGCGTGCTCTCGACCTCGGGCCCGTCGGGGAGCATCGTCACCACCGCGTCCGCGCCCTCCGCGGCGACCGCCGGTGTCGGGCAGGCAACGGCACTGTGCTCGCGCGCGAAACGTTCGGCCTTGGCGCTCGTCCGCGTCCAGACGCGCAGCGCGAACCCCGCGCGGGCGAGGTTGCGCGCCATCGGCCAACCCATGATCCCCAGTCCGGCAAAGGCGATCGTGCGCATCGCTTGGGAAGCTACCGCTGCTGCGCGGGGCGGCCGTAGCCGCCGCCGCCCGGCGTCTCGACACGCAAGCGGTCGCCCGGGCGCAGCTCGCCGCTCGCTTTGGGCGGTAGCTCGCGCCCGTTCAAGAGGTTGCGGCCCGGCGTCCCGGGAGCGCCGCCGGCAGCGCCGGGCGGGCGGTGGCGGCGGCGTTCGGTGATCAGTGCGAAGCGCATCGGCGCGAGCGCCTCGAGCTCGCGCACGACACCGTCGCCGCCCCGCCAGCGGCCCGCACCACCGCTGGCGCGCCGCACCGCGTAGCGCACACAGCGCAGCGGGAACTCGGCTTCGAGTGCCTCGACCGGCGTGTTGAGCGTGTTCGACATCGACACGTGCACCGCGCTCGGACCGTCCCGGTCGGGACATGCGCCCTGCCCGCCCCCGAGCGTCTCGTAGTAGGCGAAGTCGTCGTTGCCGAGCGTTAGGTTGTTCATCGTGCCCTGGCCGAGGGCGCGACCGAAGGCGCCCAGCACGAGGTCGGCGACGCGCGAGGAGGTCTCGACGTTGCCGGCCGCGACCGCCGCCGGCGGCCGGGCGTTCAGGATCGATCCCTCGGGAGCGATAACCCGCACCGGCCGCAGCGCGCCCGCCGACGCTGGCGCGTCGGGATCGGTGAGCACGCGCACCGCGAACCAGGCGGCCGACAGCGTGACCGCGAACGGGCAGTTGAGGTTGCCCTCGTGCTGGGCGGCCGATCCCGAGAAGTCGAGCTCGAGCTCGTCGCCGCGCACCGTTGCGCGCAGCGCGAGCTCGATGTCGCCCTCTGGCGCCTCGAGGAAGTCGCGTGCTGTGCGCACACCGTCGCCGAGCCGTGCGATCCCGGCGCGCGTGCGCCGCTCGGCGTAGTCGAGCACGTCGGCGAAGGCCCGTTCGAGGCGGTCGCGGCCTACGCGCTCGGCGAGCGCCCGCAGGGCCGCCGCGCCGTGGCGGACACAGGCGATCTGGGCGGTGAAGTCGGCGCGGCGCTCGCGCGGGCGGCGCATCGCGCGCAAGAGCGCCGCGAGCCGCTGCTCGTCGATGCTCCCTGGCCCGGCGATGCGTAGCGGTGGGATCACGACGCCCTCCTCGGCAAGGGTTCGCGACGACGCAGGCATCGAGCCGGGGTAGGGTCCGCCGACGTCGGCGTGGTGGGCGCGCGCCGCCGCGAAACCGAGCAGCTCGCCGTCCGCTGCGTGAACGGGCGCGACGGCCGTTATATCGGGCAGGTGGGTGCCGCCGCGGTAGGGGTCGTTGAGGATCCAGACTTCGCCCGGCCCGGGCCTCTCGGCGATCACCGCTGCCACCGCCGCGGGCATCGCGCCGAGGTGGACGGGGATGTGCTCGGCTTGCGCGACGAGCTGGCCGTGGCGGTCGAAGAGCGCGGTCGAGCAGTCTCGCCGCTCCTTGATGTTCGCCGAGTGCGCCGAGCGCACGAGCACCGCCCCCATCTCCTCGCAAGCGCTGCGCAGCGCGCCCAGAAGGAGGCGCAGCTCGACGGGGTCGAGGCTCGCGCTCACGTCCGGTGCTCCTCGCGCTCGACGATCACGGCGGCGTCACCGAGGCGCGCCCGCCAGCCCGGGGGAACGAACAGCGTCGCTCCGTCGAGCTCGGCGACGAGCGGCCCCTCGCCGGCGACCGCTCCCTGTGCCCAGCGCGCGACCACTGTGGTTCCGCGCCAGCGCACCGGCCGCTCGCCCCTGATCGTGCCCGCCGCCAGGCGGGCAGCGCCGACGCCAGCAGCGGCGGGGGCGATCGCGGCGGCGCGCACCGTCACGAGCTCGATCGGGCTGTCGGGCGCGCTCCAGCCGTAGCGCTCTTGGTGAGCATGGTCGAAACGCGCACGCAGGTCGGCGACGGTGGCGTCGAGACCCGTCTCGACCGGCACTTCGAACGACTGTCCCTCGTAGCGCACCTCGCAGGCGAGCTCGAGCGTTCCCGGCTCGCCGCCGAGGGCGCTGCGCGCACGGTCGGCGACAGCGGCGAGGGCGCGCCGCAGCACGCGATCGTCGAGCGCGTGATCGCGCAGCAGCACGCTTTCGACAGCGTCGCGGCGGCGCTCGGCCGTCGCGAGCCCGAGCGCCGAGAGCACGCCGGCGGCGGCGGGCACGACGATGCGCGCGATGCCGAGCTCCTCGGCGATGCGTGCGGCGTGTAGCGGCCCGGCCCCGCCGAAGGCGCACAGGCAGAGCGTGCGCGGGTCGATGCCGCGCTCGACTGTCAGCACGCGCACGGCCTGGGCCATCTCGGCACAGGCGACGTCGATGATGCCCTCGGCGCACTGCTCGGTCGGCATCGCGAGCGTCCGCGCGAGCTCGGCGACCGCCCGGTAGGCGGCGGCTGCGTCGATCGCAAGCTCGCTCCCGAAACGCTGTCGGTCAGCCAGGTAGCCGAGCACGACGTTGGCGTCGGTGACCGTCGGCGCCCGGCCGCCCCGGCCATAGCAGGCGGGACCGGGTTCCGCACCGGCCGACTCGGGCCCGACGCGCAGCGCGCCGCCCGGGTCGCGCCAGGCGATCGAGCCGCCGCCGGCGCCGACGGTGTGCACCTCGACCATCGGCAGCGCGAGCGGACGGCCGGCCACCTCGCCACCGAGCACGACGCGCGGGCGACCCGCGCGCGCAAGCGAGACGTCGCACGAGGTTCCGCCCATGTCGAGCCCGACGGCGTCGGGGAAGCCTTCGCGCGCCGCGAGGCGGGCGCACGCCACAGCGCCCGCTGCCGGTCCCGAAAGCACCGTCCAGGAGCCATGAGCGGCGGCGACGCGAGCGGGCGCCACGCCGCCGCTCGAGAGCATCACCTCGGGTGCCGGCAGGCCGTGCGCGCGGGCGCGCTGCTCGAGGCGCTCGAGGTAGGTCCGCAGGCGCGGCGACACGGCGGCGTCGACGATCGTCGTCGCGCAGCGCTCGTACTCGCGGACGACGCGCGCGGTCTCGCACGACAGCGAGACGTGGGCGTGTGGCAGACAGTCCCGCACGAGCTCGCCGACGGCGAGTTCGTGCTGAGGGTGGCGAAAAGACCACAGCAGGCAAACGGCGACCGCCTCGGCGTCGACGGCGCGCAGTCGGTCTCGCAGCGCGGCCCGGTCGAGGGCGCGCAAGACGCCGTCCGGCCCGGTTCGCTCGGGCACGCCGATGCGCAGCGCGGGCGGGACAATCGGCGCTGGCGGGTGTTCGCAGAGGCGGTAGAGCGCGGGGCGGTTCTGGCGGCGCAGCTCCTCGAGGTCCTCGAAGCCCTCGGTTGCGAGCAGCGCGGTCGTCGCGAGCTTGCCCTCAAGCAGCGAGTTGGTGCCGACGGTCGTTCCATGCACGAAGCGGGCGACCGCGGGGGGCTCCAGCGCGAGCGCGGCGAGCGCGCGCTCGACCGCGGCCAACGCCCCCCGCGACTGGTCGGCGGGCGTGCTGGGTGCTTTCGCTTGCGCGACCTCGCTGCCGCGCACGACGACGGCGTCGCTGAACGTCCCGCCGACGTCGACGCCGACGATGCAACTCTCGCTCTGTGCTGCTGCCACTGCGCCGGCAAGCTAGCGCCCGCACTGGCGGCGAAGCGCCCGCAACCGGCCTTCCCTCAGGCGGCTACGGTCTCGACGCTCTCGAAGCGCTCCTCGAGGTGTTTGTGCGAGGGGCAGTAGCGGCTACCCGGAAGCGGCACGCGCTGGCAGGGCGTGCCCTTGCGCGTCGTGGCGTGACAGCGCAGCGGGCTGCCGTCGAACGTGACGCCCTCGCGCCAGTGCTCGTCCACGTAGGCGGTCGCGACCGCGAGATGCCGCTCGATCACCCGCCGCACACGGGCCTGGGCGCGCAGCGGAAAGAGCGTGCGCACCTGCTCGAAGAGGAAACGCGCCGGTTGGCGGAAGTAGTGGCGATCGGTGGCAAGACGCTCGACTGTCGCCTCGCACGCCTCGAGCAGCGTCCGCCGCGCTCGCACCGTCCCGCCGAAGGAGCGGTGTGCGCGAACGAGCGGCGCAAGTTCTCTGTAGATGGCGCGGCTGAACTGGTACATCGTGTCCGTTCCCCCTTGCGGGGCGCCGGGTCGCCGGCGCCACCGCACCAGCAACGTCGGCCGGCCGCAGACACCGGCCGTTCGTTCCTTCACCAGTTAGGAACGTGCTCGATGTTGATTTCGGGTTAAGGAGCGGATCACGGGCAGCACGGGCACGCCCGGGCGCTCAGCGTCAGGCACCCGGTTGCAGGAACCAGTCCATGCGCCGACGCGCGTAGAGCAGCGGTTCTCCGTCGGCGACCTCGATCTTTTCTGCATCGCCAATCACGAGCGAGTGATCGTGGTGGTCGAAGGTCGCCGAGCGCCGGCAGCGGATGAACCACAAGGCGTCGCGCAGGCGCGGCACGCCGTCCTCCCAATCCCAGGCGACGGTGGCGAACTTGTCGTCGTCCTTGGTCGCGAACCGCTCGGCGATAGCGAGACCGTCGCTGGCGCGCAAAAGATGCACAGCGAAGCGTTCGCCGGCGGCGATCGCCGCGTGCGAGCGCGCGCTAGCTGCGATCGACACCAGGAGTGACGGCGGCGCGGTGCTGAAGGAGGTGACCGAGGTTGCTGCCAGCCCGCGCGGCGCTCCCGCGCGATCGCGCGCGGTGACGACGCACACGCCAGCCGGCAGCAGTGCCATCGCCTCGCGGAAGCGCGCAAGCGTGCTGTCGGACACAGGCTGGTCCAAGGTGGCGCGATGCTAGCCGGCCGCGCGCCGATCCCGGCGCCCTTCCGCTGGCCGCGGGCCTCCATGGCGATCGCGCCCGCACGCGGCTCGCGGGGCGGACAGTGGGGGAGGCCCCGGGGAATCTTTCCCCGGGGCCTCCAACCCTGCCCCCTGTGCGAGTGCACCCGACGGTACGTGGTTTCGCTGTCGGGCGCTACCCGGACCCCGGGACGCTTCCTGCGCCCGGGAAGCTGTCAAGCCTTGGATTCGTCTGCGAGCGAGCGGCGTGAAGAGCTGGAGGGCAACGGACCGTGGCGACCGTCGGCAGCGCCCACCGCGGTTCGCGCGAGCAGTTGGCGCCGCCGGTGACTGGCTAGTCAGCCAGCCGACCGTCGCGGTCCACGTTACCAGGTTTCGGCCGATAGATACCCCGTATCTAAGGAGTGGTGAGGATCGTCGACCGTCTCGCTTGCCGGCACAAACACAAAGTGGCGGCGGTCGAGACGGTCGTCGGGGCGGGGACGGTCACGGCGACGGTGCACGCCGCGGCTCTCCGCTCGCGCCGCCGCGAACTGTCCGATCAAGCGCACCAGCGGGTGGGGGTCCTGCGCAAGCTCGGCCAAGCTGGCCGCATCGCGCACGAGCCCGGCACGCTCCCACAGGTGCCGGCGGCTCGCTTGCGTCGGCAACGGCGAGGGCAGCGGCGCCGGCAGCTCGCGCGGGGGCTTACGGTGTGGCTCGGCGAGCGCGGCGCGAACCGCGCGTCGCGCGAAAACCAAGCACTCGGCGAGCGAATTTGACGCCAGTCGGTTTGCGCCGTGCAATCCCGTGCAGCTGCACTCTCCGACGGCGTAGAGGCCGGGGACGGTCGAGCGCCCGTCGAGATCGGTCGCGACACCGCCGATCGCGTAGTGCGCAGCCGGCGCGACGGGGACGAGTTGGCTGCTCGCGTCGAAGCCCGCCTGGCGCAGGGCCCGGTCGATGTTCGGAAAGCGTGTCGCGAGCGGTACCGCTCGCGCATCGAGGAATACGCGCTTGCCGGCCGCCAGCCGCTGCCAGATCGCGCTCGCCACTTCGTCGCGCGGTGCGAGCTCGTCGCAGAAGCGCTCGCCCTCCTCGTCGACGAGGCGAGCGCCCTCGCCGCGCACCGCCTCGCTGATCAGAAAGCCGTCCCAGCGTCCCGACGCCGCCAAAGCGGTGGGGTGGAACTGCATGAACTCGAGGTCCGCCACCTTCGCGCCCGCCGCCAACGCGAGCCACAGGCCGCTGCCGACCGCGCCGGGCGGGTTTGTGGTCCGCTCCCACAGGGCCGCATAGCCGCCGGTCGCGAGCACCGTGGCGCGCGTGCGCAGCTCGAGCAGTTGCCCCTCGCCGGTGCGAGCGAGCGCTCCGCACACACCGCCGTCGCCCGCCGTCACCAGGCGCACGCAGCGAGTGTCCTCGAGCACGGTGACACGCGGATCGGCCGCGGCGAGCGCCGACAAGCGGCGGGTGACGCGGCGGCCGGTAGCGCTGCCCCCCGAGTGGACGATCCGCCGCCGCGAGTGGCCACCCTCGAGCCCGAGCGCCAACGAGCCGTCACGGGCGCGGTCGAAGGTGACGCCGAGCTCCATCAGCTCGAGGACGCGCAGCGGCGCCTCGCGCGCCAGCGCCGCGACCGCGCTCTCACGGCAAGCGCCGCGTCCGGCGGCGAGCGTGTCGCGCACGTGGAGCTCGGGGCTGTCGTCGCCCGCTAGCGCCGCGGCGATCCCGCCCTGAGCGCGCCAACTAGCGCTCTGGTCGAGTTTCGTGCTCGACAGCACGATCACGCGGCCGCCCTCGCGAGCGGCCGCGAGGGCGGCGAAGAGGCCGGCGAGCCCGGCGCCGACAACCAGCACGTCGGCGGCGAGCTCGGCGGCGAGCTCGCTCCGCGAAACCGTTTCTGGCCGCTTGGTCGCCACCCGCAAACCCTTTCGCCACTTGCGCTGCCGGCACCGCGCCCGGGCTGGCCGCGTACGCGGTCGCGCGACGCGAGGAGCGGTACCGTAGCCGCCGGTGTCGATCCTCTACTTCCACCACGAAGCCTCGCACCGCCACGACACCGGCTTCGGCCACCCCGAGCGGGTCGCAAGGATCGTCGCCGTCGAGGAGCGGGTGGCGGCGCTTGCTGACACGCTCGCTATCGAGCGCCGGCGTGCGCCACTGGCGAGCGAGGAACAGCTGTTGCGGGTTCACACCCCGCGGCACCTGGAAACGGTGCGCCGCCACGTCGCGAGCGGTGTGCCGCTCGACGTCGACACGCCGGTCTCGGCCGGGTCGCTCGAGGCCGCTCTCGCTGCGGCCGGTGGAGCGTGCGCGCTCGCCGAGGCGCTCCTCGCCGGCGACGCCGCACGCGGATTCGCGGCTTTGCGGCCCCCGGGGCACCACGCCGAACCCGAGCGGGCGATGGGCTTCTGTCTGTTCAACAACGTCGCTTGCGCGGCGGCCCACGCTCTAGCGCTCGGTTGCGGGCGGGTCGCGATCGTCGACTGGGACGTCCACCACGGCAACGGCACCTGCGAGGCCTTCCGCAGCACCCCCGACGTGCTGTTCGCGAGCATCCACCAGTGGCCGTTCTATCCCGGCACCGGGGCACTCGACGACGTCGGCGACGGCGCCGGGCGTGGCTACACCGTCAATCTGCCGGTGCCGGCACAGAGCCGCGGCGAGCTCTGGCGCTCGCTCGTCGCGCACGTCGTCGTGCCGGCGCTGCTCGCGTTCGAGCCGCAGCTGATCCTGGTGTCGGCCGGCTACGACGCCCACCGTGCCGATCCGATCGGAGGTTGTCTGCTTGCCACCGACGACTACTCCGAGCTCGCCCTGCTCCTGGACGCGGCGGCACGCGAGCTCGGCGCGTCGCTCGGCTTCGTTCTCGAAGGCGGCTACGACCTCGACGCCCTCGCTGCCTCGGTCGCAGCGACGCTCGAGCCGGTGGCGCGGCCGCGCGAGGCCGCGCCGGTAGCGCTGCACCCGGCAGCGGCCGCCGCGCGCGAGCGGCTGCAGGGCATCGTGGAGTTCCGCTGAGCGGCGAGCGGCGGGGACGGAGCGGGGGGTCGAACGTCCGTCCGCCCTCGCCGACCGTGCTCGCGTCACCGGGTGCTGCTGGCGATACGAGACGTGGGAGGCGTTTGTGCACGGCACGACCGCGACACGCGGGCGGCGCGTTCGCCCTGGACGCTCCGCCGTTTACGCCCTGGCTGACGCGGGGACGCTCGGCGTCGGGTTGTTCGCGCTCGCCGCCGGCGTGAGCTACGCGTTGCTCGTGGCGCTCGGCACGTCGCCGGCGGCTCCGGAGCGCGCTGCCGAGATCGCAGCGGCCGCGGCGTGGGCGCTCTGGGGCGGGCGTCCGCCCGCGCGGTCGGCCCCCTTGCCGAACGGTTCCGAGCCGCGGCTCCCGCGCACCGCCGCGGGGCGGCTGCGCTGGGCGGTGGCACTGCGCCTGGCTGGCGGCTCGCTGCTCGCCTTCGCCTGCACGCTCTGCCTGTCGCACGGCTTCGCCGGCGGCCCTGGCGGCCTGCCGCTCCTTGACGTCGCGGCGCTCGTGCTCGGCACCGCCTTCGGTTGCGCGGTCGCTGTCGAGGCCGCTCGCGAGGCGCCGGCGGCTCGGCTAGCGACCGGAGAGAGCGCGCTCGCACAGGGCGAGCAGAGCCTCGCGCCGGCGCTCGAGCGGGAAGCGCTCGAGCACCCGGTGGCGCGCCCGCTCGCGGGCTGAGGCGGGCAGCGCCAGTGCGCGGCGGATGCCACCCACGACGTCGTCGATCTCCGCGCTCGGCACGACCACCCCGGCGTCGCCTACCACCTCGGGCATCGCTGTAGCGTCGACCACGACCGGCACCGCTCCGGCGAGCATCGCTTCGGCGACAGCCATACCGAAGCCTTCGTGGCGCGAGGCCTGGACGTACACCGAGGCGCGCGCCAGTAGGTCGTGCAGCGCTTCGTCCTCAAGCCAACCGGTCAGCTCCAGGTTCGCGGGGGCACGGGCGCGCAGGATCTCGACGGCGTCGTCGAGCCAGGGGCCGGCGAGGACGAAGCGCGCTTCGGGCACGCGGCGCGCCGCTTCCACGAACGCCAGCTGCCCCTTCTGCACGAGCGTGGTGCGGTCGATGTAGCCCACCGAAACCACGAGCGGTTCACGCTCGACTGGCGGCAGGTCGCCGTAAGGGTCGGGGATGCCGTGGTACACGACGTTGACGCGTCCCGGCGGAATCGGGGTGTTGCGCTCGATCTCCGACAGCGAGTAGCGCGAATTGGTGACGAGCGTGCCGGCGCGCTTCATCACGAAGCGGCTGGCGAAACGGCGAAAGCCGCCCTGCTGCAGGCCGTAGCCGATCTCCGGCATGTTCGCGGTGTCGAAGCCGCCGATCACGAGCACCGACGGCTTGCCTAAAAGGCGGGCGAGCAAGATCGGCGGCCCGCTGTGCCAGGACGCGAACCAGGCGAAAACGAGGTGGCTGCGAGCGACGCGCAGCGCGACGTCGGCGGGAGGGATGCGCCCCGGCTGGTAGAGATCTTCGATCTCGTAGCGCTCGGCGAGGATCGCGCGATCGATGCGCACGAAGCTGGCCTTGCGCGAGTGCACGAACAGCACGCGGGGACGCTTAGCGGCGGTCGTCATCGCGGCGCTAGCGGGGCAGGCGGGTTCTCCTCGGCACGACCAGGCCCTCCCCTCTAGCGCCCTCGAGCGGCCACGTCGCTGCGTGTGGTCCCGGCGCTGCGCGGCTGCGCGGCGGCGTCGGCCGCGAGCTCGCGGTCTCGCGGCAGCGGATCGACGAACGCTTCGAACCAGGCGGCGAGCTCGAGCAGGCAGTAAAGAAGCTGGGCGTGGTTCGCTTTGCCAGCGCGGTGCTCCGCGACGAGCTTGCCGACGGCACTGGGGTCGATCAGCTCGGTGGCGCGCGCCCCGTCCCTGTAGCGGCGCGCCACCTCGGCCCCTAGCTCGGCTCGCAACCACTGTTCGTAGGGGGTTGTGAAGCCGTGTTTGGGGCGCTCGACGATCTCGGCCGGGAGCAGTCCAGCCACCGCCAGGCGGTGCAGGTGCTTGCCCCGGCGCGGTCGCACGCGCCGTCGTGCCGGGATCCGCTCGACGAAGCGCAATAGCTCGAGGTCGAGGTAGGGGACGCGCAGCTCGAGCGCGCTCGCCATCGTCATCTTGTCGTTGGCGACGAGCAGGTGGTCGGGCAGCCAGAGGTGGGTGTCGACGTACAACGCCTGCTCGAGTGCGTCGCGGTCGCCGACGTCGCCGGCGACCTCGCCCACCAGCGCCGCTCGCTCCACCTCCGCCTCGTCGGGCAGGTTGCCGGTCAACCGCGCACGCGTCGCCGCGTCGCTGATCTCGACGAGGCGGGCGATCGCGGCGGGGAGCGGTCGCACCCCGGCGAGCGCCGCCAGCCGCCGCACGGCGGGCGCGCGTGCGGCAAGTCGCGCACCGGCGCGCGCGGCGCGCGCGGCCGGACCCGGCAGGCGGGCGAGGGTGGCGAGCGCAAGCGCCGCCTGGTGGCGGCGGTAGCCGCCGTGTGGCTCGTCGGCGCCCTGCCCGGCCAACACGACCTTCACCTCCTGGCGCGCGAAGGCGGCGAGCTCCAACAGAACCGGCGCCGACGGTATCCCGCAGGGCTCCTCGAGGTGGCGGATGGCGCGGTCGATCCCGTTGCGCATGCTCTCGGCGCTGAAGGTGGTGGAGCGGTGGCGGGCGCCGAGCAGCGCGGCTGTGCGTGCGGCGGCAGCGCGCTCGTCGAGCCCCGACCCTGCCCCGGGGAAGCCGATCGTGAAGGTGCGCGGCGGCTCGCCGCCACGGGCGGCGATCGCGGCGACGACCGCTGCCGAGTCGACACCGCCGCTGAGCAGCGCCCCCACCGGCACGTCGGCCATCAGCTGCCGTTCGACGGCGTCGAGGAAGCGGTTGCGCAGCTCGGCCGCTAGCTCGTCGTCGTCGAGATCCTGGAAGTGCGCGGCCGGTGGTCGGCGGTAGCTCGAGACGCGCGGCGGTCCGCCCACCGTCGCGACCAACAGCGACGCCGCCGGCAGTTTGCGGATGCCGGCGAAGAGCGTGCGCGGGGCCGGTACGAAGCGCCAGGCGAGGAAGTGGTCGAGCGCGACCGGGTCGACGCCGTCGGGGTTCACGCCGGCAGCGAGCAGCGCGCGCACCTCGGACGCTGCAGCGACGCGGCGACCGTCGCTCCACCAGTAGAGCGGTTTGACGCCGAGCGGGTCGCGCGCCAGCACCAGCCGTCGGGCGTGACCGTCCCAGAGCGCGAGCGCGAAGATGCCGTTGAGGCGCTCGAAGACCGCCGTGCCCCACTGTTCGTAGCCGTGCACGACGACTTCGCAGTCGGAGGCGGTCGCGAAACGGTGACCGTGCTCTTCGAGCGCTTTGCGTAGGGGCAGGTGGTTGTAGATCTCGCCGTTGACGACCGCCACCGTCCGGCCGTCCTCGCTACGCAGAGGTTGCGCTCCGCCGGCCGGATCGACGATCGCAAGCCGGGTGTGAACGAGGTGGGCGACGCCCTCGTCGGCGATGCCCTCGCCGTCGGGGCCGCGGTGGCGGAGGGCGCCAATCATCCGCTCGGCAGCGGCAGCGGTGAAGGCTGCGCCTGGGTCGAGAAGGGCTCCGATGCCGCACATCGCCGGCCAATGTTCGCAAGTGGCGACGTTCGTAGCCCTGTCGTTGCGACGCGCGAGCGACGCTCGCGGTGCGCTGCGATCCCCCGCGGCGCTGGCACACGCGACGACAGAGGAGGTAACACACGCGATGATCGCCGAACCCGCGCGTCCCCCTGCGAGCCTCGCGGCTTCCCGGGAAGCCCGCGATCGCGGCCGCTGGTCGCACGAGCTCGCTACCGCCGTCTGCGATCGCAGGAGCGCCCTCTACAACACCCGCGACTCCCTAGAGCGTGCCTACTACCGCACGCTGGTGCGGGCGCACTTTGCGTGCACCGGCGCCGCCGCGAGCTGGCGTCGCCGGCTGCACAGCGAGCGCGGCCAGGGCACTGTCGAGTACGTCGCGCTGATCCTGCTCGTGGCCCTGGTGTTGGCGGGCGTGGTGGCGTCGCTGAAGGGCTTTCGAACCGGCAAGGGCAAAACGCTCGCCGACACGCTGCTCGACAAGATCACCGATGCGATCGAGAGCGTGAAGTTCTGAGCGGCTGGCGGCGCGCGACCGGCTGCCGGTCGCAGCGCTCCTGCGAGCGCCAGCTTCAGGGGTCGTGTCCGCGACCGTCGGCCGCGGCCGCGGCCGTGGCGTGCGAGCATTCGCTGCATGGACGACGCGGGCGCATCCCCTGGCCGACCGGACACCGCCGCTAATGCGATCGACAGCGGTGCCGACGCTTGCGCCGCCGGTGCGGCGGGCGCGGTCGAGCGCGCCGACGGGCGGCGTGCGGACGAGCTTCGGCCGGTCACGATCGAACCGGACTTCGTTCGCACCGCCGCCGGGTCGGCGCTCGTCACCGTGGGCGGTACGCGCGTGATCTGTACGGCGACCGTCGAGGAGCGTGTGCCGGGCTGGCTCGAGGGCTCGGGCGAGGGGTGGGTGACCGCCGAATACGGGATGCTGCCCGCCTCTACCGGCGAGCGCAAAAAGCGTGACGCAGCCCGCGGCCGGCCCGACGGACGCACTGTAGAGATCCAGCGTCTGATCGGGCGCGCGCTGCGCCAAGCGGTGGATCGCGCCCGTTTGGGAGAGCGCACGGTGTGGGTCGACTGCGACGTCCTCGAGGCCGATGGCGGGACGCGCTGCGCGGCGATCACCGGCGGCTACGTGGCGCTCGCTCTTGCGCTGCGGCGGCTGCGGGCCGAGGGACGGCTTGCAACCGATCCGCTCGTCTGTTCGATCGCTGCGGTGTCGTGCGGCGTCGTCGACGGTCGGGCACTGCTCGACCTCGACTACGCCGAGGACTCGCGCGCCGAGGTCGACATGAACGTCGTGATGAGCGACGCTAGCGACGTGGTCGAGATCCAGGCGACAGCTGAGCGCACGCCGTTCTCGCGCGCCCGGCTCGACGAGCTGCTCGAGCTCGCCGCCCGCGGCTGCCAGCAGCTCCGCGCCGCCCAGGAGGCGGCGCTCGCCGCTGCGCCCGTCGGCGGCGCGAGCGACGCCGCCGCCTAAGCCAGGGGGCTCGGAAGCCGGTCGTGCGCTACGTGGTGGCCACCCGCAATCGGCACAAGCTCGCGGAACTCGAGCGTCTGCTCGCCCCGCTCAAGCTCGAGCTGCTGCCCGAACACGTTGCGCTCCCGCCTGAGACCGGCGCGACATTCCGCGACAACGCGCTGCTCAAGGCGCGCACGGCGGCCGCTGCCCTCAACCGCCCCGTCTTGGCCGACGACTCCGGGTTGTCCGTGGCGGCGCTCGGCGGAAGGCCGGGGGTGCGGTCGGCCCGCTACGCCGGCGAGGGCGCGAGCGACCGCGCCAACCTCGAGAAGCTTGTGCGCGAGATGAGCGGCCGCGCCGACCGCCGCGCCGCTTTCGTGTGCGTGCTCGCGCTCGTCGATCCGCGCGAAGGTCGTGAGCTCGTCGTCGAAGGTCGCTGCGAGGGCGTTCTCGCCGACGCGCCGCGCGGCGAGGGCGGGTTCGGCTACGACCCGCTGTTCGTACCTGACGATCTCGGCGACGGGCGCACGATGGCCGAGCTCGAACCCGGCGAAAAGAACGCGATAAGCCACCGCGGCCGCGCCGCGCAAGCCCTCCTGCGCGAGCTCGGCCTCCGCTCCTGATCGCAGATGGTCGCTGCAGCTAACGAGACGGCGCGCGCCTCCCGCATCCCCGCTCGCCGCGACCGCGACCGCGACGCCCGTCGCAAGACCGCTGCTGCCGCGCTCTCGATCGCTTCCAACTCCTTGCTCGTCACGCTCAAGCTAGCTGCCGGTTTCCTCACCGGGTCGGTGGCGATCCTCACTGAGGCGGCCCACTCTGCGATCGACCTCTTGGCATCGGTCGTCGCGTTCGTTTCGGTCCGCAAAGCAGCGCAGCCGCCGGACCGCAGCCACCCGTACGGACACGAGAAGGTCGAGCACCTGGCGGCGGCGACCGAAGGGCTGTTGATCCTGGCTGCCGCTGCCATCCTCGCCTGGGAGTCCGTGCACCGATTGGTGGCGGGCAGCGAGCTGCAGCTTCTCGGCGTAGGTATCGCCGTGGTGGCGCTGTCGATGGTGGTCAACGTGATCGTGTCGCGTTTCCTGTACCGGCGTGCGGCCGAGACCGAGTCTCCGGCGTTGGCCGGGGACGCCGCGCACCTCTCGACCGACGCGCTCACCTCGGCGGGTGTTCTGGTTGCGCTCGTGTTGGTCGAGGTGACCGGTGTCTACGCCCTCGATGCGATCTGTGCCCTGCTCGTGGCCGCCGTCATCGTCGTTGCCGGTGCGCGTCTCGTCACACAGTCGTCGCGAGTGCTCGTCGACGAAGCCCTGCCCGATCACGAGCTTGCTGCGATCCGCGCCGCGGTCGAGGGACACGAGGCGCGCGAGGTGCTTGGCTTCCACAAACTCCGCGCTCGCCGCGCTGGCAGCCGCCGCTACATCGACATGCACGTGCAGTTCGGCAGCGGCACGACGCTCGAGCGTGCCCACGAGCTCGCACACGACCTCGAACGGCGCATCCAAGAGCGGCTCGGTAGCGCCGACGTGCTCATTCACCTGGAGCCGGAGGCTTCTCTGCGCCGCGAGCACGACAGTAGTGAGCGCGACAGTATTGAGCGCGAGAAGGGCACGGGGTGCCCAGGGGACGCGGTGCCGCGCGCGCCAAGCGAGCTCGGCGACGACGGCGCGACGAGCGGCTCGACGACAGGCACCTAGACCGCAGCGCCGGGCCACGGCCTCGAACACTCGGGCGGTTTGCAGGCCTTCTGCTAAAGGCCGGCAGTGCACCGCGCCGATACGCGCAACAAATGCTCTCCCGCCTCCTCGATCGCGTGAGCACCTTCCTTTGCCGCAACGACGCTGAGCGCGGCCGGCTGATCGATGTCAACCGCCGCATGCGCTTCGCGTCGCGAGCGTCGGTGTTGCTGTTCCTGGCGGTGGCGCTGATCGGGCTTCCGACGTTCGGCCCGCTCTACCTGCTGCCGGTGCCGCCCGCGGCGGCGATCTTCTTCGCCGCGCAGCGTCGCTTGAGCCGGTCGAACCGCCCCGAGCTTTTGCTCGCCGGCGCGTGGCTCGCGGCCGAGCTCGCGACCGCTGCGGCCATCGTGCTGGCCCATGGCCCGTCGCTTCACCTGCTACCGGCGCTCGCGCTCCCCACCCTTCTCGTCAGCGCGGTGTTCCCGACCCGCGTCGCCGTCGCCGGCATGTTCGCCACCTGGGTGATCATCGCGCTCACAGCGCTTGCCGCCGATCCCCACCTCGTCCTCAGCGAACCACCGTACGCCGTCTACCCGATGGGCGTGCTCGGGGCTTTGACGATGCTGTTCTCGCTGGGACGCAGCGCCGACCAGGCGTCGCGAGCGAGCGCGATCGTCGATCGCCTGACAGGAGCGTTCAACCGTGCAGCACTGATTCCGCGGCTCGCCGAGCTCGACCACCTGATCGCCGGGTCGGGACGCCGCGTCGCTGTCATCGTCGGCGATCTCGACGGCTTCAAGCTCATTAACGACACGCACGGACACGACGTCGGCGATCAGGTGCTGCGCGAGGTGGCGGAGCGGCTGCGCGCAGAGCTCGGCCCGTACATGCCGCTGTACCGCTTCGGCGGCGAGGAGTTCCTGGTCCTCGCTCCCGACGCCTGCGAGAAGGACGCGGTGGCACTCGCCGAGCGGATGCGCCAAGCCGTGCGTTCGGCACCGCTCGCAGGTTTGCGCGTGACGATGTCGTTCGGCGTTGCCTGCGCTGGCAGCGACGCGTTCGACTTCGACGAAGTCTTCCGGGCCGCCGACGCCGCGCTGTACGCAGCCAAGCGACGGGGTCGCGATCGCGTGTGCTCGTCGGGCACCTGCCCCGAGGCCAATCTTCCCCGTCGACGCCGGACGGATGTCGAAATCAAGGTGGAACCGTCGGGGCTGGCAGCACCCGGCGGACAGGTTCCTCCGAGCCCGCGCGACCAGGGTCTGCTCCACGAGCAGATCGAGCAGGCACGCGCCGAGCACGGAAACTGGCTGGTGCACGACGAACTCGAGCGCGAGCACATGCTCGACATGCGCGACCGCTTGGAGCGCGTCTCGGCGCTCGCGTGGCTTTCCGGAACGGCGGCGGTGATCTTCGCCGTACCGTGGTACGGGTGGGCGCCGGTCCTAGCCGTTCTCGTGGTGGCACCGCCCTTCCGCATCCTCTCGGCACGCCTGCGGCACATGCAGCGCCCCGAGTTCCCGCTGATCGTCGGCTGGACGATCGCCCAAGCGGTGATGGGTTGCGGTTACTTCTTCGTTGAGGGCAAGCCCCTCCATTCGTTGATCGTGCTGGTGCCCTTCGCGAGCATCTACGCGATCGTCCTGCCGCGGCGGGGGGCGATGTGGACAGCTTTCTTCAGCGTGTTCGTGATCATCGGGGCGGCGTTGGTCTGCGACGCTGAGCGAGCACTCGCCGAACCGGTGCTAGTCGCCATACCGCTCGCACTGCTCGGCACCGGGTGCCTCGTGGGTTCGGTGATCGGATCGTCGGCGATCGACCACCGCTCGGTGGCGGTGATCGACGAGCTCACCGGTCTGTTCAACCGCCGTGCGCTCGAGGCCAAGATCGCCGAGCTCGTCGCCGTCAGCCGTGCCGGCGAGCAACAGGTCACGCTGATCGTCGGCGACATCGACCGCTTCAAGCTGATCAACGACGAGCACGGCCACGCGCGCGGCGACGCTGTGCTCGCCGAGGTGGCGCAACGTCTACGCGACGAACTGCGCGCCTTCGACTCCGTCTACCGCCTCGGCGGCGAAGAGTTCGTGATCCTGCTGCCGGGCGTCGACGAGGAGGCGGGAGCGGGGATCGCCGAGCGGTTGCGGACTGCCGTGGCGCGCCAGGCGATCGAAGGGCTCGCCGTGACGATGTCGTTCGGTATCGCCGCGACGGTTCCCGGCGAGGTCTTCGATTTCGACCGCCTCTTCCGGGCCGCCGACGGTGCTCTCTATCGCGCCAAGCGCGCCGGACGCGACCGCGTCGAGGTCGTTCGCCCGCGCGAGAGTGAGCTTGCGGCTGCGGCTGCCGCTGCCTGAAGGCGGGGCCGCTTGCCGGACGTGGCGCTACAGCTCGCCAGATCTCGCGCTACATCAAGTTGACGGCCGCGGCCAGACCGACCGCGACGAGCACGCCGGCGTAGCCGTAGTAGCCGTTCACAGCGAGCAGCGCGGCGGTTACGGCGCACAGAGCGACAGTCGTCCACCAAGCAGCGCGAGCGAGCGACGCGTTTTTCATTGGACCTATTCTGGCCGAGGTGGACCGACGCACGCAGAGATCCCGCACCGCTGGCAGCGCGGGCAGCGCTGGCGGCGCGGGCAGCGGGAACGGCCCGCGCGCCCGACGCCGGCCGACGCGCCGCCGGCGAGGGGACAGCGGCGCGGGCGCGGCGCGTGCCAGGTCGACAGCGGCACTCGCTGCGCTGCCCGGTGTCGAAGCCGCAATCGATATCGAACGCGGGCGTGTGCACGCCTACGCCGGCGTCGCGGCCGCCACCGCTGCGCGGCTAGCCGACCTGGCGCACGAGCTGGGGGCGCTCGCGCCGCCCGACGGCGAGTTGTGCGTACGAACCCGCCAAGGGCAGGTTCTTCTCGCCCGCCGCGGCGAGCGGACCCTGTGTGCTGTGGCCGGCCCGGGAGTGCTCGCCACGACGCTCCTCTACGACCTGCGGATGGCGCTCGACGGCAGGTTCCCTGCGCCGCCGGCGACCGCCCGGACGACAGCGAAGCGGAGGGACTCGTGAGCTCGGCGAACAGGCCCGGTTGGCTCGTCAACGGCCTGCTCGCCGTAGCCGAGAACGTCGGTGCCGCTGTACGGCGCGCTCGGCGCGAACGCGAGCCGCGCGTCGTGCGCGTGACCGCCGACGGCCGCCGACACACGCTCGAGCCCGGCGCGCGCGGGTACGATCGCGCCCTCGAGCTGGCAGACGAGATGATCGCCGTCGTCCGCGCCGAGAGCGACGAACAGTGAACACAACACGAGCGCAAGCGCTGGCCGAGGCATGTACGTGCGCGCTTGCCGCTGGCAAGGTCAGGAAGCGCCGTGGCTGAGGCATCCACGCTGGTCGCTCCCGATGTCGCCGAACGTGTGCTGGCGCGTCTTCTCGCGCACGGTGGTGAGCTCGGCGAGCTGTTCTGCGAGGAGCGGCGGTCGCTGGCGCTGGTGCGCGACGATCGCAGGCTCGAGCGCCCGCAGCTCGGGTCGGAGCGCGGCGCCTGTCTGCGCATCGTCCGCGACGGGGCGACCTTCTACGGCTACACCGACAGCGTCAGCGAGGGCGAGCTTTTGGCTCTGGCCGCCTCGCTCGCGAGCGCGGCGCGGGCGGGTGCGCGCACGCCCGCGCCGCTCACCGCGCCGCGGCAGCGCCGGCTGCACGACGTCGCGGTCCCCCCGACGGCGGTGAGCATCGCCGAAAAGGCCGATCTCGTCGCTCGCGTAGACGAAGCCGCCCGCGCCCAGGGCGTCGCGGTGGTCCAGGTCCGAGCCGGCTACGCCGAAAGCACTCGCCGCGTCGCGATCTTCAACTCCGACGGTGTGTCCGCCTGCGACGAGCGCACGCGTGTGCGCCTCACCTGCCAAGCCGTAGCTCGCCGCGACGGGCGCACCGAAAGCGGCGTCGAGACGCGCGGCGGCTGCGCCGGCTTCGAGCTTGTCGCCGACGCCACCGACGTCGGCGAGCGCGCTGCACAGAAGGCGCTGGCGCTGCTAGATGCGGTCGATGCGCCGACCGGCGAGATGCCGGTGGTGGTGGGCAACGGTTTCGGCGGCGTCCTGTTGCACGAAGCGGTCGGCCACGGGCTCGAAGCGGACGCTGTCCAGAAAGGCGCGAGCGTCTACGCGGGGTTGCTCGGCAAGCGTGTCGCCCCGCCGTTCGTCACCGCTTACGACGACGGCGCGCTCGCTGGCGCGTGGGGCAGCGATGGTTGCGACGACGAGGGAACGGCGACCCAGCGCACGACGATCATCGCCGAGGGCGAGCTCGTGGGCTACCTCTACGACCTCGTGCGGGCGCGCGAGGCCAACGCCGCGCCGACCGGCAACGGCCGCCGCGAGTCGTACCGGCACCCACCCCTGCCGCGCATGACGAACACCTACTTCGCTCCCGGCGACGCCTCTCCCGAAGATCTCATCGCGGGCGTGAGACGCGGCTTGTACGCCGTATCCTTCGGCGGAGGCCAAGTCGAACCGGCGACGGGCGACTTCGTCTTCGGCGTCTCCGAGGGCTACCTGATCGAGAACGGCCGCGTGACCGCACCCGTGCGCGGCGCGACGCTAGTCGGCAACTGTCTGCGCGCCCTTGCGGCGATCGACGGGATCGCCGACGACCTCGAGATCGCCACTGGCTTCTGTGGCAAGGGCGGGCAGTCGGTGCCCGCTGGGGTCGGCCAGCCGCACGTGCGCCTGCGCTCGATCACCGTCGGAGGGACGCGGGCGTGACGGGGAAAGGGCAGGAGCGAGTGAGCGCCGGCGGGGGTGCCGCCGGCCGGCGGCACGAGCTAGCCGCCCGCGCTGCCGCGGAGACCGCGCTCGAGGCGGCGGTCGCTGCCGGCGCCGAGGCGGCCGACGCGTGGGCGGAGCGACGTCGCAGCCGTCGCGTCGTCGTCTGGCGCGAGGCCGTCGAAGAGCTCGGCGAGGCGGTTTCTTGCGGCGTCGGGGTGCGGGCGTTTGTCGACGGGCGCTGGGGTTTCGCCTACGCCTCCGGCTTCGCCAGCGACGAGCTTGCCGAAGCGGCGCGGGCGGCGGTCGCCCTCGCGCGGATCGCCGATCGCGAGACAGGCGCTGGTTTGCCCGACCACTGTGGGCAGGCAGAGGTGCCCGACCTCGCTGACGAACGTCTGCTTGCGGCGAGCAGCGACCACTGTGTCGAGCTGGCGCGGGCTTGCGAGCGCGCGGCGCGCGCACAGCGTGCCGTCACCGACGTCGAGCAGGTGGTCTACCAGGACGCCTGGCTCGAGGTGACGCTCGCCAACAGCGCGTCGTTCGCTGGCGCCTTCACCGCGTCCTCCGCCTGGATGTACTGCACCGCTTTCGCCGGCGAGGTTGGCGAGCGGATGAGCGGTTTCGGTCTCGACATCGCGCGGGCGCCGCAAGGGCTCGACCCGGAGCGGACCGGCCGCGAGGCAGGCGAGCGGGCAGCGCTACTCGCCGGTGCTACGAAACCGTCGAGCCGTCGCTGCGCGGTCGTGTTCGACGCCTTCGCTGCCGCTGCCCTCGTCGCCGCCGTGGGCGAGATGCTCTCGGCCGAACAGGTCGAGCGCGGCCGCTCGCCGTTCGCCGACAAGCTCGGTGCCGAGGTCGCTTCTTCGTCGCTGACGATCGCCGACGACGCGACGCTGCCCGACGGTCCGGCGAGCGCTCCGTTCGACGGCGAAGGATCGCCCACAGGGCGCACCGAGCTGATCGCCGGGGGGCGTCTTTTGACGTTCGTCCACGACGTGCGCACTGCCCGCCGGGCAGGCACGAACACCACCGCCAACGCGCTGCGCAGCTCGTACCGGACGCCGCCCGTGGTCGGCGTGTCCAACCTCGTCGTCGCGGGCGAGCAGGTGCCTTTCGCGCAGCTTCTGGCGACGCTCGGCGACGGCTTCTACATCACCGACCTGAGCGGCTTGCACTCGGGTGTGAACCCGGTCTCGGGGACCTTCTCGGTCGGCGCGTCGGGCGTGGTCGTGCGCGGCGGAGAGCTCGCCGAGCCGGCGCGCGAAATGACCGTCGCGGGTTCGTTGACCGATCTTTTGCGCAACGTGCAGGCGCTCGGCGACGACCGACGCTGGGTGCCGCTGGCAGGCAGCGTCTCGACGCCGTCGCTGCTCGTCGACGGCATCACCGTCTCGGGCCGCTAGCTACCGCTCCCTGCGCTTTTCCGCTCCCTGTACTCCCCCGCTGACACGCTCGAAATTCCGCATGGGCACTGACTTCGTCCGCTTCGGTTGTTAGGTTCACGCCGTCAACCCGCGAAGGAGGAACGGACGTGACAAAGGCAGAGTTCATCGATCGGGTCGCCCAGAAGACGAACTTCACGAAGGCTGACGCCGAGCGCGCGGTCAACGCCTTCCTCGAGGTCGTGACCGAGACGCTGAAACGCGGCGGCGAGGTCAACTTCACCGGCTTCGGCAAGTTCTCGGTCACGAAGCGTGCCGCCCGTCAGGGCATCAACCCGCGCACCGGCGAGAAGATCAAGATCGCGGCCGCCAAGGTGCCGCGGTTCACGCCCGGCTCGCAGCTCAAGAACGCGGTCAAGTAGCGGTTTCGCCTGACAGCTCGGGGACGGGCCGCGCGTCCGCCTCCTTTGTCGAGCGGCTGGCGGCGCTCGTCGAGGAGCGCCGCAGCCGTCTTGTCGTAGGGATCGACCCCGATCCGCACGCGCTCTGGCCGGGAGCGCTGGCGGGGGTCGGTGCCGTGCCGGGTGCGACGGGGGAGGGGGCGGGCGAGCACGCCGCGCAGCAGGGCGAGGACGCGCGCGCCGCGACGGCCGCGGCGGTTCTGGCCCATTGCGAGGCGGCGATCGCCGCGGTCGCCGACCACTGCGTGGCGGCCAAGTTCCAGCTCGCCTGTTTCGAGCGGCTTGGCCCGCCCGGTTGGCAAGCGCTCGAAGCGGCGGTCGCGTTCGCGAAGAGCGCGGGCCTGCTCGTGATCGCCGACGGCAAGCGGGGCGACGTGCCGACGACCTCGCGCGCCTATGCGCAGGCGCTCTTCGGTGGTGCCGAGGGGCCGTTCGGGGTTTTGCCGGGCCTCGGGGCCGACGCCGTCACCGTCAACCCGCTGCTCGGGCGCGACGCGCTCGCCCCCTTCCTCGACGCAGCCGAGGCGGTCGGCGGCGGCTGCTTCGTGCTCGTGCGCACCTCGAACCCGGGTGCCGGCGAGATCCAGGACGAGCCGCGGGGCGATCCGCTGCGTCTGCGGCTCGCCCGCTTGGTCGACGAGCTCGCCAACGAGCGTGCTCCGGACGCTGAGCTCGCACCGATCGGCGCGGTGTGCGGGGCTACGCGGCCCGAGCTGCTCGGCGAGCTGCGGCGCGCCATGCCGCGCGCCCCGATCCTCCTCCCTGGCGTGGGCGCCCAGGGCGGCAGCGCCTCGGCGGTGCGCTCGGCGCTCGGCGCACACCCTGCGTCGGCGCTTGTCACCGCGGCGCGATCGATCGTCGACGCCTGGCGTGAGGAGGGCTCGCCCGACGCTGCCGCGGCGGCTGCGCGCGCCGCCCAGCGGTTGCAACGCGAGTCGTGGACCTGACCGGGGCGAGCTTGCCGCCGCCGTCACGTCGGCGGCGGCGGCGGCCGCGCGGGGACGGCGCGGGCCCCGCTGCGCGTCGAGCGTCGCGCGGACGGCAAAACCGCCGCGCTCCTCCTATGCTCGGCGCGGTGAAAACGGCGCCTTCTCCGCGCAGCGCGGTCTCCTTGGTCGCGACTGTGGTCCGCTCGGTGGCCGTCGCGCTCGCACTGGTCCTCGTCTCGGGGTGTGCCGCCGCCAGCGCGGCTCGCGCGGCGAAGGTGCTGCCACGCGAACGCCCGCGTTCGTCCGCCGTCGCTGCCCCGCAGCTTGCGGGTCGTGTCGCTGCGGCGATCGTCGTCGACGCACGCGACGGGCACGTGCTCTTCGGCTACAGGCCCGACCGGGCCGCGGCGATCGCCAGCACCACCAAGCTGATGACGGCACTCCTCGCGCGCGAGCGCCTGTCGCTCGACGCTCGCGTGCCGGCGGTGCGCTACCACGCGCTCCCCGCCGAGTCGGTGCTGGGGCTCGCCCCCGGCGAGCGGCTCGCCGTCCGCGACCTGCTGGCGGCGACCTTGCTCGCCAGCGCCAACGACGCGGCCGCAACGCTCGCGCGCGCGGTGGCGGGATCGCAGCGAGCGTTCGTCGAGCTGATGAACCGCCGCGCCCGCGAGCTCGGGCTTAAGCGCACCCGCTTCGCCAACCCGATCGGTCTCGACGCCGCCGGTGCCGGTTCGACAGCGCGCGAGCTCGCGGCGCTCGCCCGTGTCGTGTTGCGCGACCGCTTCCTGGCACGTGTCGTCGCGATGCCGCAAGCGTTGCTTGTGTCGGGAGCGCGGCGCCGGATCGTGACGAACCGCAACGACCTCGTCGCCCGCTACCGCTGGGTCGACGGCGTCAAGACGGGTCACACCTCGCGCGCTGGGTATGTGCTCGTGGCCTCGGCGCATGGGCGGCTCGGTCAACGCGTCCTGAGCGTCGTGCTCGGGGCGCGTAACGAAGGCGAGCGCGATCGCTACAGCCTCGCGCTGCTGCGCTACGGCCTCGCGCTGTACGGCGAGCGGACCGCGCTCGATCCGCGCCGCACGCGTCGGCGCGTGCATATCGCCGGGACGAGCGCGACACCGACGGTCGTGCCTGCCCGCCGCCGCGCGGTGGTCGTCAGGCGCGGCCAGACGCTCGCCGTGCGCCTGCGTGTCCGCCCGGGGTTGCGCGCCCCGCTCGCGGCGCGCAGCGCGGTGGGCCGCTTCGAGGTGTTGGTCGACGGCCGCCGTGTCGCCACCGAACCGGCGCTGCTGGCCACGGCGGTCGGTAGCGCCGGCACTTTCCGCGCGCTCGACGAGCGTCTCGGTAGTGGCTTGACGCTCGCTCTGCTCGGCGCCATGCTGGCAGGGGCTCTAGCTGGCCTGCGTTCCGCGCGGGCACGGCGAGGAACCGGCCGAGCCGAAGTCGACACCGGCAGATGATCATCACGGTCACCCTCAACGCCGCTATCGACCGCACCCTCGCCGTCCCTAGCTTCACGCTCGGGCGGCGCCACCGTGCCGTCGAACAGACGACGATGGCGGGCGGCAAGGGCGTGAACGTGGCGCGTGCGCTCAAGCTGCTCGGGCAACCTGTGATCGCGACGGGGTTCGCGGGCGGCGCCACCGGTACGCGCATCATCGAACACCTCACCGAGCAGTCGATCCTCAACGACTTTGTGCGCATCCGCGAGGAGTCGCGGACATCGACAGCCGTCGTCGATCCCACCACCGGCGTGCAGACCGAGATCAACGAGCGCGGCCCGCGCGTCACCGAGCAGGAGCTCGCGCTCTTCGTCGACAAGCTGCTGTACCTCGCCAAAGGCGCCGAGCTGTGCGTCTTCGCGGGCAGCCTGCCGCGCGGCGTCGCCGACGACTTCTATGCCCGCATGATCGGGGAGCTGCGCACGCTGGGCGTCGAATGCGTGCTCGACTCCGAGGGCGAGCCGCTGCGCCAAGGCGTGCGCGCCCGTCCCGACCTCGTCACTCCCAACGAGCCCGAGGCCGAGGAGCTTGTCGGCCACGAGTTCGTCGACCCGGTCGATCGCTTGCGAGCGCTGGGCGAGATCGCCGAGCTCGGGGCTCGCCAGGCGGTGCTGACGCTTCCCGACGGTTGCATCGCCCTGCTCGAAGGTCCCGGCGGCGAGCGCGAGCTGTGGCGGGCGACGCTCGAGCCGCTCGAGCCGGTGTCGGCGGTGGGCTCGGGTGACGCCTTCCTCGCTGGCTACATCGCAGCCCTCTACCAGGGGCGTCCAACGCCCGAGCGGCTCGCTTTCGCGGTCGCCTGTGGTGCCGAGTCGACGCAACACTTCGGCGCCGGCACGCTCGATCCGCGCGCCGTCGAGCGGCTCGTGCCGACCGTCGCGGTCGAGCGCATCACCGCCGCCGAGCCGTTGGCGGGGATCGTCGGCGGCGCCTGACGCGGCGGCGCTGTCCCGCGACGGCGCAGCTCCGCGCAGGCACAGCCGCGTGCCGCGAGCGATCGGTCGGCCGACGCGGTTGGTACGCTCGCGAACGAAGCCAGCAGCGATTCGCTCGTTCTGCGGAGCAGCTATGGAGATCGAAATCGGTAGAGGAAAAAAGGGGCGCCGCGCTTACGGGTTCGACGACATCGCGATCGTTCCTTCGCGTCGCACGCGCGACCCCGACGACGTCGACATCACCTGGAAGCTCGGTGACTACCGCTTCGAGCTGCCGCTGTTGGCTTCAGCTATGGACGGTGTCGTCTCGCCGAAGACGGCAGGCATCATCGGCCGTCTCGGCGGTCTCGCGGTCCTGAACCTCGAGGGCATCTGGACCCGTTACGAGGACGCCGACGCCCAGCTCGAGAAGATCGCGAGCTTCCCCAACGAGATCGCGACGCGCGAGATGCAGCGGATCTACGCGGAGCCGATCAAGGAGGAGCTGATCGCCCAGCGGATCCGCGAGATCAAGGAGCAGGGCGTGGTCGCCGCTGCGGCGCTCACCCCCCAGCGGGTGCGCCAGTACTACGAGATCGCGCTCGAGGCCGGTCTCGACATCCTCGTCATCCAGGGCACGGTGATCTCCGCCGAGCACGTCTCGCGCACGAGCGAGCCGCTCAACCTCAAGGAGTTCATCCGCGAGGTGCCGGTGCCGGTGATCGTCGGCGGGTGCGCGTCGTACTCGACCGCGCTCCACCTGATGCGCACGGGTGCCGTTGGCGTGCTGGTGGGTGTCGGGCCGGGTGCGGCGTGCACCACGCGCGGCGTGCTCGGTATCGGCGTGCCGCAGGCCACGGCGATTGCCGACGTCGCTGCTGCACGCTCCCAGCACATGCTCGAGACCGGCGAGTACGTGAACGTGATTGCCGACGGCGGGATGCGCACCGGCGGCGACATCGCCAAGGCGATCGCCTGTGGTGCCGACGCGGTGATGATCGGGTCGCCGCTTGCGCGCGCCTACGAGGCGCCCGGACGTGGCTACCACTGGGGGATGGCGACCTTCCACCCGACGCTGCCGCGCGGCGCGCGGGTGCGTGTCGAGCAGAACGGCACGCTCGAGCAGATCCTGCTCGGACCGGCTCACGAGAACGACGGCACCTTCAACCTCATGGGCAGCTTGAAGACGTCGATGGCCACCTGCGGCTACTCGGACCTGCTCGACTTCCAGCGCGCCGAGGTGATGGTCGCGCCGGCGCTCCAGACCGAGGGCAAGCTGCTCCAGCGCACGCAGGGCATCGGGATGGGGGCGCGCAGCGCCGCCGCCCCGGCGCCGCCGCCGAGCGGCGACGGCATCTCCCCGCGCCCCGACGATCCGGCTACGCCGAGCGCCGACCCGGCGCTTGTCGGCGACTAGCGGCTTGGCGTTCGACGCAAGGCAGGGCGTCGCTAGCGCTGGCGTGGACGCCAGCACAGCTGTCGGCGGCAACGGCGACACGGAAGCGACCGCCACGACAGCCGCGCTCGACGCGCCCGAGGCGGGCGCTCTCTACGGCGGCCACGAGCACGTCGTCGTTCTCGACTTCGGCGGTCAGTACTCGCAGTTGATCGCCCGCCGCGTCCGCGAGCTCGGTGTTTACGCGGAGCTTGCGCCCTACGACACGCCCGTCGCCGAGCTGCGCGCCCGTCGGCCGATCGGCTTGATCCTCTCTGGCGGCCCGGCATCGGTCTACGAGCCCGGCGCACCGCCGCTGCCCGCCGGCCTGCTCGAGCTCGACGTACCGGTGCTGGGCATCTGCTACGGGATGCAAGCGATGGCGCGTGCCCTCGGTGGACGCGTCGAGCCGGCGCCGGTCGGGGAGTTCGGCCGCACTCAGCTCGAGGTGCGCGACGAAGGCGCGCTTTTCCGCGGTCTGCCGAGCCACCAGACCTGCTGGATGAGCCATCGCGACGCTGTCTTCGAGCCGCCGCCCGGCTTCCGCGCGCTCGCCGCTTCGCCAGCGTCGCCGGTCGCGGCGTTCGAAAGCAGCGAGCGGCGCCTCTACGGCATCCAGTTCCACCCCGAGGTCACCCACACGCCGCACGGGCGTGACGTCCTCGAGCGCTTCTTGCGCGACGTCTGCGGCGCCCGCGACAGCTGGACGCCCGAGTCGCTCGTCGCCCGACGGATCGACGAGATCCGCGCGCGCGTGGGCGATGAGCGCGTGATCTGTGCGCTCTCAGGCGGTGTCGACAGCTCGGTCGCGGCGCTGATCGTCCACCGCGCGGTCGGCGACCAGCTCACGTGCGTCTTCGTCGACCACGGGCTCTTGCGCAAGAACGAGGCCGACCAGGTCGTGGCGGCGTTCCGCGACCGCTTCCACGTCCCGCTCGTCGCCGTCGACGCGCGCGAACGGTTCCTCGCCCGTCTGCGCGGCGTCGTCGATCCCGAGCGCAAGCGCAAGATCATCGGCGAGGAGTTCATCCGTGTGTTCGAAGAGGAGGCACGACGCCTCGGCGAGCCGCGCTTCCTCGTGCAGGGCACGCTCTACTCGGATGTGATCGAGTCGGGCGGGGCGAAGGGTGCGGCGACTATCAAGTCGCACCACAACGTCGGCGGTCTGCCCGAAGATCTGCGCTTCGAGCTGATCGAGCCGCTACGCGACCTCTTCAAAGACGAGGTTCGCCGTGTCGGCGAGGAGCTGGGTCTGCCCGACCGCCTCGTCTGGCGCCAGCCGTTCCCCGGGCCGGGACTGGCGATCCGCATCGTCGGCGGCGAAGTCACCGAGGAGCGTCTCGCCGTCCTGCGCGAAGCCGACGCCATCCTGCAGGACGAAATCCGCGCTGCCGGCCTCTATCGCGAGCTCTGGCAGTCCTTTTGTGTCCTTCCGGCCAGCCTCAGGACTGTCGGGGTGCAGGGCGATGGGCGCACCTACGGGTACGTGATCGTGGTGCGTGCCGTCACCTCCGAGGACGCGATGACGGCCGACTGGGCGCGCCTACCGTACGACCTCATCGAGCGCGTCGCCCAGCGGATCGTCGCCGAGGTGCCGCAGGTGAACCGCGTCGTCCTCGACGTCACGTCGAAACCTCCGGGTACGATCGAGTGGGAGTGACACTCGCCGCGCCTGGCGCGCCCAGCTCGTTAGCGGGCGGTCGCGACGGGGCGGGCAGTCGCAAATGCCAGCGTTCGACGACGAGGAGAGAGCCGCGTGGGCATCATCAGCTGGATCATCTGGGGTTTGATCGTCGGTGCCGTAGCGCGGCTGTTGCTGCCGGGACGGCAGTCGATCGGCTTGCTCTGGACGATCGCGCTGGGCGTGCTCGGTGCGCTTATCGGCGGCTTCGTCGCGACCGGCCTGCTCGGGATCGCCGACTACGACGACTTCGACCTCGGCAGCTTCCTGATCGCAGTGCTCACGTCGGTCGTGCTACTGGGCGTGGCCGAGCGCACCGGCATCGCCGGTCGCGGTTGAGCGTCGCGGGTTACGGTCAGGCACCGAGAAACGGGCGGAATGTGCCACACTGTGCGGCCGCTGGCGCCGGCAGAGGCTGGTGCTGCGACCCTCTACGCAACGAGATGCGCACCTACATGGCCAACAAAGCGACGCGCGAGCGGCGGTGGTACGTCGTCGATGCCGCCGGCAAAACGCTCGGCCGGCTGGCGACGCAGATCGCCGATGTTCTGCGCGGCAAGCACAAGCCCGAGTACACGCCGCACGTGGACGTCGGCGACTTCGTGATCGTTGTCAACGCCGAGCGGGTCGCGGTAACCGGCCGCAAGCGCGAGCAAAAGATCTATTACCGCCACTCGGGCTATCCGGGCGGGTTGCGCCAGCGCACGCTGGCCGAGCAGCTCGAGCGCCAACCGGAAGAGGTGATCCGTCTCGCCGTCAAGGGGATGCTGCCGCGCAACCGCTTGGCGCGCCAGCAGCTGCGCAAACTGAAGGTCTACCGCGGCCCCGATCATCCACACCAGGCGCAGCGACCGGAGCCGCTGGAGGTCGAGGCATGAGCGACGAACGCCGCGACGAGACAGCAGACGAGCGCAGCGCCGACGCTCGCGCAGAGGCGGGTGAGGGCGCCGATCGCAGCGAGCAGACAGAGCCGTCGGCCCCGGCTCCGGAAGCTGTAGCCAAGGAACGTCCCAAGCCCGGCGCCAAGCGTCGACGCAAGAAGTCCGACGAGGAGGAGCCCCCGCCGACCGAGGAGATCCCCGGCGCTCACCTCGAGCCCGACCTTGTGCTCGAGACCGAGCGCCCGGAAGGCGACGAGGACGAGGAGGACTTCTCGGCGATCCTCGAACGTGTCGGCGCGCCGCAGGACACGGGGGAAGAGGCTGCCGAGGAGCCGGAAGAAGAGGCCGAGGGGGAAGAGGAGACGGTCGTCGCCGACACGGCGAGCGCACGCGAGCGCCTCGTCGACCTCGCGAGCGGGGCGCGCTACACGGCCACCGGCAAGCGCAAGACCGCTGTTGCGCGCGTGATCGTCAAGCCCGGTGCCGGCCGCTGGTACCTGAACGGTCGCCGCCTCGAGGATTACCTGCCGCGCGTGAAGCTGCAGAAGATGGTCCGCCAGCCGCTGCAGGTGCTGGGGCTCGAGGGCCGTGTCGACGTCGTCGTGAAGGTGCACGGCGGTGGCGTCTCGGCGCAGGCTGGAGCGATCCGTCACGGCCTCGCGCGCGCCCTTGCCGACGCCGATCCTGCGCTTCGTCCCGAGCTCAAGCGGCGCGGCTTCCTCACCCGCGACGCCCGCGTCGTCGAGCGCAAGAAGGCGGGACTGAAGAAGGCGCGCAAGCGTCCGCAGTTCTCCAAGCGCTGATCTTCCGGTGGCGGTTCCGCCGACCACGCCCACGACGGCGGCCGGCGGAGAGCGCCGGCTGTTCGGCACCGATGGCGTTCGCGGTGTCGCCGGAGAGACCCTGACACCAGAGCTCGCTGTGGCGCTTGGGCGGGCGCTCGTGTGCGCACACGGTGGCCGCCCGCGTGTGCTGGTCGCGCGCGACACGCGCCTCTCGGGACCGATGCTGGCGTCGGCGCTCGCAGCTGGAATCGCCGCAGCGGGCGGTGAAGCGCTGCTCGCTGGCGTGCTGCCGACGCCGGCGGCGGCGGTGGTGACGCCCCGGCTCGGCCTCGAGTTCGCAGCCGTGATCTCGGCGTCCCACAACCCCTGGCAGGACAACGGCATCAAGTTTCTCGGCAGCGACGGAACCAAGATCCCCGATGAGCTCGAGCTGGCGATCGAGGCGCAGATCGAGCGCGGCCGAGCGTCCGCGTCCGGCCCGCCCGCAGTGGCTGCTTGCGCCGATGGCGGGGAGGTCGCCGGCACGACCGCGCCCGACCCGCGCGCGATCGGGTCGGTCGACACCGTCGACGGTGCCAGTGGCGACTACCTGCGCGCGCTCGAGGCGCGGTTCGGTGCGCTCGACCTCTCCGGGCTCAAGGTCGCTCTCGACTGCGCCAACGGCGCCACCTGGCAGACCGCGCCCGAGATCTTCCGTCGTCTCGGCGCCGAGGTCGTCACGGTCGGCTGCGCTCCCGACGGCACCAACATCAACGAGAGCTGCGGTTCGACGCATCCGGACGCGATCGCTCGCGCCGTCGTCGAGCAGGGATGCGACATCGGCTTTGCTTTCGACGGCGACGGCGATCGCGTCGTCGCGGTCGATCGCAACGGGCGGGTTCGCGACGGCGACGACATCGTTGCTGCGATCGCCCGCTCGCTGCACGCCGCTGGCGAGCTCGCGGGCGGAGTGGCCGTGACGGTGATGACGAACTACGGCTTCCACCGCGCGATGCGCGAGCTCGGGATCGAAGTCGCGGTCACGCCGGTGGGCGACCGCCACGTGCTGAGCGCGCTGCTCGAGCGCGGCTGGATACTCGGCGGCGAGCAGTCGGGCCACATCATCGATCGCCGCTTCGCCGCCACCGGTGACGGCACCGCTTCGGCGCTCGCTTTGCTCGAGGCGCTCGCAGGGAGAGACCTCGCAACTGTCGAAACGTTCGAGCGGATGCCGCAGACGCTCGTGAATGTGCCCGTGCGCGACCGCGGGGCGCTCGAGGGCAACGCGGCTGTCCGCGCTGCTGTCGAACGCTGGCAGAGCGAACTCGCCGACGAGGGACGGGTCTTGGTGCGGGCGTCGGGCACCGAACCGCTGGTGCGGGTGATGGTCGAAGCGAGCGACCGCAGCCGTTGCGAGGCGGTCGCGGCGGCGCTGGCGGAAGTGGTCGCGGCAGAGCTAGGCTGAACCGTCCGTGTGTGGCATCGTCGGCTATACGGGTAGTCGTCCTTGTCTCGAGCTCTTGCTCGCGGGCCTCGAGCGGCTCGAGTACCGCGGCTACGACTCCGCCGGACTAGCGCTGCTCGACGACGAGGGGACGCTCGAAACTGTCCATGCGGTCGGCAACCTGGCGCGCTTGCGGGCAGCGGTAGCCGAGCGGGCCGGCAGCACCGCGCTCGCCGCTGCCGGTAGCGAACCAGACACCAGTCCGCTCGCGAGCGGGGAGAGGGAGGAGGCAGCTCTCGAGGCCGCAGAGGTGAGTGCGCGCCGCGCGCGCACCGGTATCGGTCACACGCGCTGGGCGACGCACGGCCGCGTCAGCGAGGAGAACGCCCACCCTCACAGCGATCCCGAAGGTCGCGTCCACATCGTGCTGAACGGGATCGTCGAGAACTGGGCCGAGCTGCGCGCGCGCCTCGAAGCCGGCGGCAACGTATTCACATCCGACACCGACGCCGAGGTCGTCGCCCACCTGATCGCTCGCCACTACCACGACGACCCGGTCGAGGCGGTGCGCCGCGCCTACCGCGAGCTACGCGGTCACTACGCGTTCGTGGCGCTTTTCGCCGGGCGCCCGGGCCTGCTTGTGGGGGCGCGCAAGGAGTGCCCGCTGGTCGTCGGGCTGGGCCGCGGCGAAACGTTTCTGGCCTCGGCGATTCCGGCCTTCCTGCGCCACACGCGCCGCATCCAGCTCGTCGAGGACGACGAGCTCGTCGTCGTCACACCCGACGGTGCGCGTTTCGAGCGTGTCGCCGGCGCGCTGGTGGAACGCGAGGTGCGCGAAGTCGACTGGGACGACGACGTGGCCGAGCGCGCTGGCTTCGAGACCTTCATGCTCAAGGAGATCCACGAGCAGCCGGATGCGGTGCGTGAGACGGTCGCCGACCGCCTCGCCGACGGGGTCGTGCTGCCCGAGCTCGGTCTCGGCGAGGACGAGGCGACAAGGCTGCGGCGCGTGATCTTCGTCGGTTGCGGCACCTCCTACCACGCCGGGCTAGTGGGTCGCTACGCCGTCGAGCGGTGGGCGCGCCTGCCTGTCGAGATGGACATTGCCTCCGAGTTTCGCTACCGCGACCCGGTGCTCGACGAGCGCGACCTGGTGGTGGCGATCACGCAGTCCGGCGAGACGGCCGACACGCTTGCGGCGATGCGCCTGGCGCGCAACAGCGGCGCGCGCGTAGTGGCGGTGACGAACGTCATGGGCAGCCAAGCCACGCGCGACGCCGACGGCGTGATCTACACGCGCGCGGGCCTCGAGATCGGCGTGGCGGCGACGAAAACCTTCGTCGCTCAGGTCGCCGTGATGTACCTGCTGGCGCTCTGGCTCGCGCAGGCGCGGGGAACGCTCGCGAGCAGTGAGATCGACCGCTTGCGCGAAGAGCTGCGCGCCCTCCCCGAGCTGGTGCGCGAGACGATCGACAGCGTTCGCGAACCGGTGCGCGCGATCGCCGAGCACTGGCAGAGCGCGGGGTTCTTCCTCTACCTCGGGCGCCACGTCGGGCTGCCGGTGTGCCTCGAGGGTGCGCTCAAGTTGAAAGAAATCTCCTACGTTCCCACCGACGCCTACGCCGCCGGCGAGATGAAGCACGGCCCGATCGCGCTGCTCGACGAGCGCACCCCGGTGGTGTGCGTAGCGACCGACTCGCCGGTGCTCGAGAAGGTCCTCTCGAACATCGCCGAGGTGCGCGCGCGCGGCGCCCACGTGGTGGCCGTGGCGACGGAAGGGCGCAAGGAGGTCGCCGAGCACGCCGAAGAGGTGATCTACGTGCCTCGCAGCGACTGGATGCTGCAGCCGATCCCGGCGATCGTGCCGCTGCAGCTGCTCGCCTACGAGATCGCGCGGCTGAAAGGGCTCAACGTCGACCAGCCGCGCAACCTCGCGAAAACGGTCACTGTCGAGTAGCGGGGTGGGCGGTGGCGGCGCCGCCGGGAATCGGCCTCGACGTTCTCGAGATCGCTCGCTTCGAACGCGCACTAGCTCGCCGTCCCCGCCTCGCGGAGCGGCTCTTCACCGGCGAAGAACGCGCCTACGCCAAGCGGCGTGCGCGGCCCGGCCGCCATCTCGCGGCCCGCTTCTGCGCCAAAGAGGCGGTCGCCAAGGCGCTCGGCGTGACACCGCCGCGCTTCGTCGAGATCGAGATCGCCGCAACGGGCGGCGCCCCGACCGTGCGTCTCGCCGGCGAGACCGCTCGCCGTGCACGTGAGCTCGGTGTCTGGCCGCACGTGTCACTCACCCACGGCGACGCGGTGGCAGCCGCGGTGTGTGTGCTCGTGGCAGCAGGGCGCGAGCGCTCCGGCGGCGCGCCAGCGCTCGCCGCAGCGTCAAGCGGAGCCGCCGGTTAGAAGCAGCCGCGCGGTGGCCGCGGTAAGCGACAACCACGGTGCGGTGAGCGCGGCAGGCGGCGGCGAGCCACTTGCCAGCTCGCGCAGCGTCCAGGCGGATGGTCTTCCCGAATGGCTTCGGCCGCTCTACACGGCCGACGAGATGCGAGCAGCCGACGCTTTCACTATCGAGGTGGCGGGCGTTCCGTCGCTCGACCTGATGGAGCGTGCTGGGGCCGGACTGGCGCGCGTCTGCGCCGACGTCGCCGGCGACGGTCCGATCCGGATCGTGATCGGCAAGGGCAACAACGCGGGCGACGGGCTCGTTTGCGCGCGCCTGTTGCGTGCCGAGGGTAGAGAGGTCGACGTGCTCGCGGTGAGCGACCCCGCCGAGTTGCGCGGCGACGCTCGCGTCAACCTCGAACGCCTTCCTGGCGAACCGCCGCGACCCTTCGAGAGTGCTGCGCTCGCTGGCTCCGGTCTCGTCTGCGACGCGCTGCTCGGGACCGGCGCGCGTGGCGCGCCGCGCGAGCCCTACGCGGCAGCGATCGCCGCGATCAACGCCAGCGGCGCGCCGGTGGTTGCGTGCGACATCCCCTCGGGGGTCGACGCCTCGACCGGCGAGACGCCCGGCGTCGCCGTGCGCGCCACCGCGACCGCCACCTTCCACCGGTCGAAAGTAGGTCTCCACGTCATGCCGGGCGCCGAGCACGCTGGCGAGGTGATCGAGGTCGAGATCGGTATCGACCGCGCTGCGCCCCCGGCTCAGCAGTGTGGGCTGGTGAGCGACGCTGTCGCCGGGCTCTACCCGCCGCGGAAACGCTCCGGCCACAAGTTCGCGAGCGGCGTGGTGCTGGTCGTGGGCGGCGCCCGTGGTCTCACAGGAGCGCCGGTGCTCGCCGCCCTAGCGGCGCAGAGGGCCGGCGCCGGTTACGTGCAGGTCGCCGTGCCGGCGAGCGTACGCGAAGTGGTCGACGCCAGGCTGCTCGAGCAGATGTGCATCGGGCTGCCCGAGAGCGACGGTGGTCACGACACCGCCAGCGTGGGCGCTGTCGCCGACCTTGCGCGGCGGGCCGGCTGTGTCGCGCTCGGTCCGGGGCTCGGCCGCTCCGAGCGGGCTTGCGAGTTCGCGCGCGAGTTGGCGGCGACCCTCGAGCGACCGCTCGTGCTCGACGCCGATGGTCTGAACGCCTTCGCTGGACGCCTCGGCGAGCTCGCCGGCCGCCCCGCCGCCACCGTGCTCACACCCCACGAAGGAGAGCTCGCACGCCTTCTCGACACGACGGTCGACGAGGTGCGGCGGCGGCGTTTGCATTCGGCACGCGTCGCTGCCGCGAAAGCGCAGGCAGTGTGCGTGCTGAAAGGCGACGACACGCTGGTCGCACTTCCCGATGGCCGGGTCGCTGTCAGCGCTGGCGGCAGCCCGGCGCTGGCTACCGCTGGCACCGGCGACGTTCTCACCGGCCTTGTCGCCGCGCTCGTCGCGCGGGGAATGGACCCATTCGCAGCGGCTTGTTTCGGGGTGCTCGCGCACGCCCGCGCCGGCGCGGGCGCGGCACAGCGCCTGGGGGCCGACCACGTCGTCGCGCGCGATGTGATCGAGGCGCTCCCCGCGGCGATCGCCGGGCCGGGCGGTCCGGCGCCGCGCGCCGCGGTCGGCGGGCCGCGCTTCCCACGCCGTCTCGGGTAGGGTCGCGGTCGATGGCAGAGCGCGTTCGCGAGGTAATGGACCCGAACCCGGTCGCCGTGAGCCCCGACACGCCGGTCGCAGACGTGATTCGCATCTTGCGCCAGCACGGCTTGCAGGGGGTGCCGGTCGTCGATACTGACCGGCGCGTGGTCGGCATCGTCACCGAGTCGGACCTCGTCATTCCCGACCCGGAAGGCGACCTTCACCTGCCGCACTACCTCGAGCTGTTCGGCGGGATCGTCTTTCTCGAGCCCTTCAAGCGCTTCGAAGAGAAGCTGCGCAAAGCGTTCGCGCAGCGCGCCAGCGACCTCATGACGCCGAACCCCGACACGGTGCGCCCCGACACCCCGGTGGCGGAAGCTGCCCGCCTCGTTCACCGCAGCGGCCACAACCGCTTGCCCGTCGTCGACGAGGATGGACGATTGGTGGGGGTCGTCACGCGCGTCGACCTGCTCGGGGCGCTGGTCGAGTCCTAGCGCGGCGGTGACTGCGGGCCGAGAGCGCGCCACGGCCTGGGTCGATCTCGCGGCGATCGCTCGCAACTGTGCCCTCTTGGCGCGCCGCCTCGGCCCGGGGCGGGCGCTGTGTGCGGTCGTCAAGGCCGACGGCTACGGGCACGGGGCGCTCTTGGCAGCCCGGGCGGCGCTTTCCGGCGGCGCCGCGCGACTCGCTGTGGCTACCGCCGCCGAGGCACGTGCGCTGCGCGACGGCGGTGTGACCGCGCCACTGCTGGTGATGGGTGCGCTCACCGACGCGGAGCTCGAGCTTGCCTTGCGCAGCGACGCCGAGGTCGTGGTGTGGGACCCGCGCTTTGCCGAGCGTGTCGCCGCGGCGGCGGCGCGCATCGGCCGGCCGGCACGCTGTCACGTCAAGCTCGACACCGGCATGGGCCGGTTGGGCACGCGCAGCGAGCGGGAGGCGATCGAGTGCGCCGAGCTTGCCCGTACCCGCGGCAGCCTTGAGCTCGCCGGCTTGATGACGCACTTCGCCACCGCCGACGAGCTGAACGACGACGGTTACTTCGTCAAGCAGCGCGACCGCTTCGCCCGGTTCGTCGAGACGGTCAAGGCGCGCCACACCGCGGTCGTCGCCCACGCAGCCAACAGCGCGGCTTTGCTCCGTGACCCGCGCGCCCACTTCGACATGGCGCGCTGCGGGATCGCGATCTACGGGCTCGACCCGTTCCACGAGCACCCCGCGCGCCGCGACCTCGTTCCGGCGCTGAGGCTGGTCTCGTACATTGCGTGTGTCAAGGAGCTCGAGCCGGGTGAGAGCGTCGGCTACGGACGCACCTGGCGAGCCGCCGAGCGCACGCGTGTCGGGATCGTTCCGATCGGTTACGGCGATGGCGTGCGGCGCGCACTCTCGAACGTCGGGAGCGTTCTCGTCCGCGGCGTGCGCCGGCCGATCGTCGGAACTGTCAGCATGGACAACATCGCTTGCGATCTGGGACCGCGGCGCGACAGCGGCGACCTCGGCGACGAGGTCGTGCTGATCGGAGAGCAGGGCGGCGAGCGCATCACCGCTGAGGAGGTCGCGCGCTTGCTAGGAACGATCAACTACGAGGTTACGACAGCGCTCACGGCGCGGGTTCCGCGACGACCTGTTGGCGCTGGAGCGAGTGGCCCGGCCGAGCGTGGGAGCGAGCGCGCACCGTGGCAAGCACCGTCGCAACCGTCGCCGTCGGGAGCTCTGTCGCCACCATCACAGCCGTCACCGCCCCCGCCTCCTTCACCACCGTCGCGCTTTGGGCCTCACTGAGCGCAGTGCCTGAGCCTCGCGACAGCGACAGCGCGAACGGCAGAGCGCGGTCGCGGGCGGGGGACAGCGCTCGCGGGCGGGATAGCGAGCGTTGCCACACGCTCGAGGTCGGGGGCGAGGAGCGCGCGCGGCTCGCCGCCCTCGAAGCGCATCCGGCGGTCGCTGCGGCGCGTGCCGAGCTGGGCGCGGATCGCCGCGCGTGGCTGGTCGGCGGCGCGGTGCGTGACGCTCTCATCGGTCGCCCGTTCGAAGATGTCGACATCGTCGTCGCAGCTGATCCGCGCGGTCTCGCGCGCGCGATCGCCCGACGGCTGGGAGCGGTCGCGTTCGAGCTGTCGCGCGAGTTCGGCCAGTGGCGGGTGCAGCCACGCGCCGGCGGTGGCTGGACGCTGGACGTGGCCCCGGTCGTCGGCAGCGACCTCGCCGACGATCTCGCCCGCCGCGATTTCACCGTCAACGCCCTTGCCGTGCCGCTCACCACGCCGACGCGGATCTGCGACCCGACGGGCGGTCTCTCCGCACTGCGCGCGGGCATCATCGAGCTCGTCTCGCCGTACGCCTTTCGCGACGACCCTGTGCGCTTGCTGCGACTTGCGCGCCTGCGCGCCGAAATCGGTTTCGTACCGAGCGAGGGAACCCGCGCGCGAGCCCGCCAAGACGCAGCGCTTGTGGCGAGCGCACCCCCCGAGCGCCTTCTCCAGGAGCTGCGGCGCCTACTCGCAGCTTGCGACCCGCTCGCGGGTATCGAGCTTCTGGCGGAGTGCGCGCTGCTCGAGCACGTCCTGCCCGACCTCGCCGCCTTGCGCGGCGTCGAGCAGAGCCATTTCCACCACCTCGATGTCTACGAGCACACGCTCGAGGTGTTGCGTTGTCTCCTCGACCTCGAGCGAGCGCCGCAACGCGTCTGTCCCGACGCGGACGCTTCGGCCGCGCTCGCCCGCGTCCTTGCCGAGCCCCTCGCCGACGGTTTCACGCGCGGCACGGCGGTGCGCTTCGCGGCGCTGTTGCACGACATCGGCAAACCCGCGACGCGCGCGGTGCGCCCCGACGGGCGCGTGACGTTCGTAGGTCACGACGAAGTCGGTGCGCGCATGACGCTGGCGTTGTGCCGACGCCTACGCACCTCCGAGCGGCTCGCCCGCTTTCTCGCCGATCTAGCTCGCCACCACCTGGCGCTCGGCTTTTTGGTGCACGAAAGACCGCTCGACCGCGGCCGCGTCTACGACTACCTGCGGCGCTGCGAACCGGTGGAGGTCGAGGTCACCTTCCTGTCCTGTGCCGACCGTCTCGCGACGCGGGGTCGCAACGCCGAGCGTGCGATCGCGGCGCATCTCGACCTCGCCCGCGAGCTGATGGCGGCGGCGCTGGCGTGGCGCGCGGCCGGCGGGGCGCCGCGGCCGCCGCTCCGCGGCGACGAGCTCGCGCGGGCGCTCGGCATCGCTCCCGGACCACAGCTCGGTCGCCTGCTCGAGAGCATCCGCCGCGCCGTGTACGCCGGCGAGGTCAGCGGCCGCGAGGAGGCGGTCGCCTACGCCCGGCGCTTGTGCGCCGACCAGCAAACCGACGCGGACTGATGCCCTCGCTGGCACGGGCGTCGCGCGCTGCGCAGCTGCGCGGCGCACGGATAGGCTGACACCATGCCTGCGAGCGACCGCACACCCGGGTCCGCCGCCGGCGGCGGAGAGCACGGTGACTGCATCTTCTGCGCGATCGTCGCCGGTCGGCTTCCCGCTCACAAGATCGCCGAGGACGAGCAGACCGTCGCCTTTCTCGACATCAACCCCTGGACGCGCGGCCACACGTTGGTCGTGCCGCGCCGCCATTGCGAGAGCGTGCTCGATTGTCCCGTCGACGACCTCGCGGCGGTGGCAGCCGCCGCCCAGCGCGTCGCCCAAACGCTGCGCAAACGTCTCGGCTGCGAGGGAATCAACCTGCTGAGCGCCGCCGGTACGGTGGCATGGCAAAGCGTCTTCCACTTCCACGTCCACGTTATTCCGCGTTACGCCAACGACGGTTTGGAACCGCCGATCCATCCGCACTCGGCGACGTCCGACGAGCTCGCGCGCGTCGCCGAGAAGCTGCGCGGATGATCGCTGCCGATCGAACGCCCAGGGAGGTCACAAGCTCGTGTCGACTGCTCGCAAAGCGAACTTCGGGCGCGACGGCGATGTCGGTTTCGTGACGATCGACGCGCCGCCGCTCAACCTCTTCGACCGCAAACTCTTCGAGGATTTGCGCACTGCGTTCGACGCCGCGCGCAGCGACGGTGTGCGTGCGCTGGTCGTACGCGCCGAGGGCAAGGTTTTCACCGGCGGCGCCGACGTTCACGTCTTCGACGGGCTCGAGGGTGACGCGGCCCGAGAATTCGTCGAGGAGATCCTCGCGGTGACCCACCAGGTCGAGGATCTGCCGTTCCCGACCGTCGCCTCGGTTCACTCCCTGTGCCTGACCGCCGGGCTCGAGCTTGCTCTCGCCTGCGACTTGATCGTCGCTGCGGAGTCGGCGCGCTTCGGACTCGTCGAACGCGTGGTCGGTCTCACCCCGCTGATGGGCGGCACGCAGCGGATCGCCGAACGCGCAGGCCCGGCGCGAGCGCGCGAGTTCGTCATGACCGGCGCGATCCTGCCCGCCGCCAAGCTCGCCGAGTGGGGAGTAATCAACCGGGTGGTGCCCGACGGCAACCTCGAGCAAGAGACACTCGCGCTCGCGCGCGACCTCGCCGCCGGACCGACGCGCGCTCACTACGCGACGAAGCGGATCGTGCGGGCGGTGGTCGACGAGGGCGTTCGCGCCGCCGACGCGATCACGCCGGCGCTAGGCGAAGAGGTCTTCGCGACCGAGGATCTCAAGGCCGGGGTGCGGGCCTTTCTCGACCACGGCGGCCCGGGTCACGCCCGCTTCGTGGGCCGCTGATCGCACGTTCAGCGATCGCGACTCGAGCGACGCCAGGTTCCCCTTCGCTGCCGAGCCTGCTAGCGTCGGGTGCGCAGGGCCGGAGATGTCCGGCAAAGAAGCGAAGTTGCCGTGCCTCGGGAGTGAAGCTCCGTGCGGCATGCGGCAGGAAGGGGCAGTAACAGCCATGCCGACCGGAACCGTCAAGTGGTTCAACGAAGAGAAGGGTTACGGGTTCATCACGCCGGATGACGGCCGGCGCGACCTGTTCGTCCACTACACGGGCATCGCCGGTGAAGGATTTCGCACCCTTCGCGAGAACGCCAAGGTCGAGTACGAAGAAGAGGCCGGGGCCAAGGGGCCGAAGGCCGTGAACGTACGGTTGCTCTAGCGCGGAGGTCTGGCCGCGAGCCGTGGGCAAGGAAGAGAAGATCGAGCTCGAAGGCGAGGTAGTCGAGGCGCTCCCGAACACGATGTTCAAAGTGCGCCTCGACAACGGCCACGAGGTGCTGGGCCACATCTCGGGAAAGATGCGCCGCCACTACATCCGAATCTTGCCGGGTGACCGAGTGCGCATCGAGCTCTCTCCCTACGACCTCTCGCGCGGCCGCATCACCTACCGCTACAAGTGAGCGCCGCGCCAGCACACCCGGCGCAGGCGCAACTCGCCGGCTGCGGGCGTGTTCTTGCGCTGCGATGGGCGAAGCGAGAACAGCGACAGGGATCGTGACGGTGGCATGGTCGGCGCGGGTCGCCCCGGCACGGGCGGCCGTGGCTGCGGCCGTCGCGGCCCTTGCCGCGTGGCTTTCGTTGCCAGCGCTCGCGTCGGCGCGCGTCGTCGAGCTCGGCGCGCGCGCCCCGCAGGTGAAATCGGCGTGTCCGAACCTGCCGTGCGCTGTGCTCGCCGCCACGACGGGCTACCAGGGTCGCTCCGACAGCCTGTTGCGGCCGTTCGTGGTGCCAGCCAACGGCTACATCGTCGCGTTCACGCTGACGCTCTCGAACCTCGCCGACAACCAGATCCAGTTCTTCAACGACACCTACGGCTCGCCGGCACGCGTGCGGCTTTCGATCATCCGCCAGGGACGCACGCGCAAGACCCGCCGCGACTTCCGCCTCTTGCAGCAGTCGGACTGGTTCAACGTCGAGCCGTACTTGGGGTCGGCGCCAACGTTCGTGCTGCAGCGGCCGTTGCGGGTGCGCAAGGGTCACATCGTTGCTATCACCACCGACACCTGGGTTCCCGCGTTCGTCACGAACGTAAGCGGTCGCAACTGGTGGCGCGCCTCGCGCGAGCGCGAGAAGTGTCGGCAAGACGTTTTCGAGCAGGCGGCGCACCTCCAGATCAACCTGGTGCGCCAGTACTGGTGCGACTACCACGGGGATCGTCTGATGTACACGGCGACCTTCATCCCCGACCCGACGCCGACACGGACGGTGAGCGGACAGACTGGTTCGCCGTCCGGTACCACCACGACCCCGAGACGCCCATCTGGCACCACGACGACCAGCGCACGCGCTACGACAGCGCGTGCGAGCGGCGGCGCGCCCTCTGGTCGCGTTTTTGCACCACCGCCGCGCTGACGGCGCTCGGGGGGCGTTGAAGCAACAGCGCGGCGGCGGCGGTGACGGCGCCGACCCGGCGAACAACGGCTCCTGTCTAACCGCGGCCCGCCGGCGCCAACCATGCTGCTCGCGCGCCCGCGATCGGCGCGTACGCGCCCACGGACGGTCTTTGTCAGCACCGCCGTTCGGGCGCTAGCATCGGGCTGTGACCACGGAGGGGTGGATCTTCCTGGTCGGGTTCCGCATCTTCGATGTGGGTTTGCTGATCGTGTGCTTGATTTGGTTTTTCCGGCTTCGTCACGACGACGAGCCAGGCAGCGACGACAACGGCGGCGGGGGAGGCGGACCGCCGCGCAAGCCATGGGGGCCGACGCCATCGGGCGGCGGCCTACGCGACCTGCTCCCCCGCGGTCGCTGGCGCCAGACGCCCATGCGCTTGCGTTCGCATCGAGCACGTGCCCGCGGTTGGCGGCGCCGACAGCTGCCGTCACCGGCACGGGTACGACGCCCCCGCGTTCCCTTGCCGGCACGCACCCATCGCTGAGGCGTGCCGATACCCGAAACTGCGTCGACAGCCCGTTACGGGCGAGGTCGAGCAACTCTCGCCACGCGGCGCTCTACGACTTCGACAGCTAGGACTCGACGGCGGGCAGACGCTGACCGCAGTACGGACAGTCGTTGACGTCCTTCTGCACGAGCTGCTCCTTCGAGCAACCGCACAGGCGCAAGTTCTCGACCGTCCAGGGAAGGTTGCTAGGCGAAGGGGCTAGCGGTAGCAGCTTGCCCACTACCTCGAGCGGTTCACCGGTTTCGTGGTCGACGTAGTCGAAGCCCGGCTCTACCTCAGCGATGATTTCGTGTCCGCTGCGGGACCTCAAGCGATAACGCTGGCGTAGCGACACGGGCGGGAACATACCAGGACCTTCGGTAGGAAGTCGATCGCGCGTGCGCCTGTCGCCCCGCGCCGTTAGGCTTGGCGCGACCGTGTTCGCGGAGGGAGGAACGGTACGGATGCGGAAACTGTCGGCTGCTCTCGCGCTGTCGGCGCTGGTTCTGCTCGCAGGGTGCGGTAAGCGCGAGCCGGACTTGGTCAACGGGAAGGCGCTGTTCGTCGAGCGTTGCGGAGCGTGTCACGCACTCAAGCGTGCCGGCACGCAGGGCACGACAGGACCGTCGTTGGACGCCGCCTTCGCCCAGGCACGGCGCGACGGAATGGACGCCGACACCATCGCCGGAGTGGTGCGCTACCAGATCGCGCACCCGCGCCGCGGCAGCGCGATGCCGGCGAATCTCGTCACCGGAAGAGACGCCGAGGATGTCGCCGCCTACGTGGCGCACGTCGCGGCGGTGCGGGGCGAGGACCAGGGTCTGCTCGCGCAGGCCGGCCTCGCCGGCGCCCGGGACGGACGCCAAATCTTCACCGCTGCCGGCTGCGGCGGATGCCACGCCCTCGCGCGCGCAGGCACGAACGGCACGGTCGGGCCTCGCCTCGACGACCTCGTCGCGGCGGCACGGCGCTACGGCAGCCAGCGTGGCCAGAGCCCTGCCGAATATGTGCGTGAGTCGATCGTCGACCCCGACGCGTTCGTGACCCCTGGCTTCCGGCCGGGGGTTATGCCCAAGGGCTACGGGCAGCGCCTCTCGCGCGAACAGGTCGACGCGCTCGTCTCCTTCCTGCTCGGTCGCTGACGCGCGCCCAGCCGGCTAGCGCCGGCGAGACGACAAAGACAGGCGCACCGCGTGTACGTACGGCTGCGGGGCGCCGGGTGCTCTAGCCGACCAGGGCCGCGAGGCGCTCGGCGAGCTGCGGATGGGCGGCGACAAGCCCAGCCGGTTCCCCGGGCAACTCGATCACCGCGGCGCCAGCCTCCTCGGCGATTAGCCGCCCGGCAGCCCAGTCCCACGGTTTGAGACCGCGCTCGTAGTAGGCGTCGACGCGCCCGGTCGCCACCCACGCCAGATCCAGGGCCGCCGCGCCGGCACGGCGGATATCGCGCACGCGCGGAAGCAACTCGGCGACGACCTTGCCCTGCGCGGCGCGGAACTCGCGGTCGTAGCTGAAACCGGTGGCTACGAGCGCCTGGTCGAGGGGCGGCGGGTCCCCGACGACGAGGCGCTCGGCGCCCAGGTAGGTGCCGCCGCCGCGCCGCGCCACCCATGTCTCGCCGCGCAGCGGATCGTGCACGACCCCGACCAGCGGGCGGTCGTCTGCGCCGAAGAGGGCGACGCTCACGCACCATGCCGGGAAGCCGTACAGAAAGTTGACGGTGCCGTCGAGCGGATCGACGACCCACCGACGACCGCTGCGCGACGATCGCTGCCAGCCCTCTTCGGCGACGATACCGTCGTCGGGCCTCTCGGCCTCGATCAGCTCGGCGATCGTGCGCTCGGCAGTGCGGTCTGCTTCCGAGACCGGGTCGGTCGAAGAGCTCTTGGTCGCGATCGAGCGCACGCGACGGCGGCGGCGCTGCAGCAACAGATCGCCGGCGGCGTGTGCAGCCCGGACCGCGAGCTCGGCATCGGGTCCGAGGCGCGCGAGCGGATCGTGGCTTGACGGTGCGCTGACTGCCGGCGAGAGGAACGTCACGCGCCCAAATATCGACGATCTGTGGCGTTCTGTCACGCTCGCACTGCGATCGATCACTGCTCTGCGATCCACACCGATGCGGTCGCGGGGACGCTACAAGCGCCCGACAGTTACCGGTCGCCGCCGACCGCGAAGGGTGCGGCGGCTGGTTCCCAGCTCAAGCGACCCAGCGCAGCGCGGCTGCGACGACCACCAGCGCCCCGACCACGAGCGCGACCGCGACCAACAGCCGGAACGCGTCGCGCTCGCGCCGCAACGGATCGAAGCGCCGTGGTGGCATCGGGCCGACGCAAGCCGGGGCCGCTAGAGCAGGTAGAGGCTAGAGAACACGAAGATCCACATGATGTCGACGAAGTGCCAGTAGATCCCCGGCACCTCGACACCGCGGTGCTCCTCGGGCGAGTAGTGGCCGCGGAAGGAGCGGATCGTCGCGAACGTGAGAAGGATGAGGCCCACCGCGACGTGCGCCCCGTGCAGACCGGTAAGACCATAGAAGATCGACCCCTGCGCGTTGTCGTGCGGCGCCCAGCCGAGGTGTACGTACTCGTTGATCTGTATCGACAGGAACGTTGCGCCCAGCGCCAGCGTCGAAACGAGCCCGCCCTTCAGCGCCCGACGGTTGCCGTTGCGGATACCGGTAAGCGCCCAGTGCATCGTCAGGCTCGACGAGAGCAGGATCGCGGTGTTGACGGCGGCGACGTCGACCGGGATGTGTTCGCCCGCCGCCGGCCACTCAGCGCCGGCGACCACACGGATGAAGAAGTAGGCCGTGAAGAAGGCCATGAACAGCATCAGCTCGGAGACGATGAACAGCAGCATCCCGAGCGTCGCCGGCTCGGCCCCGGACGACCAGTGGATCTTCGGCGGATGGTGTTCGGCGTGGCTGTGGAAGGCCTTGTCGTCGCCGACCGCGAACACGTCGGCTGCCGCGGGCGGTGCGCTCACGGCGCGACCTCCGCGGGCGTCTCGGCGACGTCAGCTACGACGTGCTCGACCGGGCGCGACGTCAGCTGACGCACGCGGTTGACGAGGTCGGCGCGCAACCAACCCGAGCGTGCCTCGGGAAACGTCGAGATGACGATCTCGTCAGGGTCGTAGAACTGGAGGGCGTTGCGCACCGCTGTGTAGGGGTCGGGATGTACCACCTGGCCGATCGCCTCGAGGCCCTCCCGCCGCAAGAGCTCGAGCATTCGCGCCAGGCGCTCCTGCGCTTCGGCCGTGCCGTTGGCGCTGCCCAGCGGCACGAGGACGATGAAGCGCCGACGGCCCTCGCGCGCCTTGGTCTTCAACAGGTCGAGCAGCTCTTCGCTGGCGACAGTGCGATTGGCGACGACAAGTGTGCGCTTGACCTGCTCGCGCTCGTGATCGAGGTCGACGACCACGTGCTCGACCGGAACGGTGGTAGCTCCGCGTACGCGGTCGACCAGACCTTGGCGCAGCCAACCAGAGCGGGTCTGCGGGTGAGTGGAGATGATGATTTCGTCGTAGCGGCGTTCCCGCAGGGCGTCCATCACCGCCGTGTAGGGATCGGGATCGACGACCTCGCCGGTGGCTTCGATCCCCGCCTCGCGGAGCTGAGCGAGCGTCAAATGGAGCCGGTTGGCAGCCGCCTGCCGCACGGTGTCGTCATAGATCACGAGGCCGTGCTTGGGCGTGTTCTGCGGGCAGATCACGTGGATTTCGACGGGACCTGCGTCGGCACGCCGTTTGACCGCGTCGATCAACGGCATCCCGGCGACGGTCTCGTTAGCTACGACCAGGATCCTCCGCCGCTCGCTCACGGTTCTTCCTCCTCTCCTCGTTCAGTGCTCGGGCGGCTGGGCACCGCCACCCGCCGCGACCGGTGCCGGCCGCCGGCTCGGGAAGTAGGCGTGCTGGGCGCCTTCGAGGCCGAAGGGGTACGGGCCGCCCACCACGCGTGGCACCTCCACGAAGTTGAACTTCGGCGGCGGCGAGGGAACCATCCATTCCAGCGTGTGCGCCTTCCAAGGATTGGCAGGCGCAACAGGCCCGTAGCGCCAGCTGACGATCATGTTGTAGAGGAAGACGAGGAACGACAGACCGAAGATGAACGCTGACACCGAGACGATCGCGTTCAGCGTGGCGTACTCGGACGCGTAGTCGGCGACGCGGCGCGGCATCCCGTCGATGCCGAGGAGGTGCATCGGCCCGAAGGTGAGGTTGAAGAACACGAACGAGAGCCAGAAGTGGATCTTGCCGAGCGTCTCGTCGTACATCCGGCCCGTCATCTTCGGGAACCAGTGGTAGATGCCCGCGAAGATCGTGAAGACCGACCCGCCGAACAACACGTAATGGATGTGCGCGACGACGTAGTAGGTGTCGGAGACGTGGATGTCGAACGGCACGATCGCCAGCGTCACGCCGCTGATTCCTCCGAGCGTGAACATCGTGATGAACCCGAGAGCGAAGAGCAGCGGCGTGCGCAGGTGGATAACGCCACGCCACAGCGTTCCTAGCCAGTTGAAGATCTTGATGCCCGTCGGCACGGCGATCAGCATCGTCGTGAGCATCATCGGGATGCGTATCCACGCTTGCATCCCCGACACGAACATGTGGTGTGCCCACACCAGGAAGCCGAGCACGACGATTGCGATCAGCGCGTAGGCCATCATCTTGTAGCCGAAAACAGGCTTGCGCGCGTGCGCCGAGATCACCTCGCTGACGATCCCGAAGCCGGGCAGCATCATGATGTAGACGGCAGGGTGGGAGTAGAACCAGAACACGTGTTGATACATGAGCACGTCGCCACCAAGCTGGGGCGTGAAGAAGTGCGTTCCGAGTGCACGGTCGAACAACACGAAGAACTGCGATGCCGCGATGAACGGTGTAGCGATGACGACCAAGAGCGAGGTGGTGAAGTTCGCCCACACCAGAAGCGGCATGCGCCAAAAAGTCATGCCAGGCGCACGCATCGTAATGATCGTGACCAAGAAGTTGAGGGCGGTGGCGATCGACGAGGCGCCGGCGAACTGAACGGCTAGGGCGAAGAACTGCTGGCCGAGGGGCACATCGACCGAGAGCGGCGCGTAAGCCGTCCAGCCGGTCGCGAACGGGCCGCCGGGCGCGACGTAGCTCAACACCATCATCACCCCGGCGACGAGCAAAAGCCAGTAAGAGAGCGCGTTTAGGCGTGGGAACGCCATGTCGGGTGCGCCGATCATCAGCGGCACCACGTAGTTGGCGATGCCAGCGAACACAGGAATGATGAAGAGGAAGATCATCAACGAGGCGTGGACCGAGAACAGTCCGTTGAAGGTGTTGGCGTCGACGAGCTGTTCGCCCGGTGCGAGCAGTTCGGCGCGCATCAACATGGCCATCAAGCCACCGAGTACGAAGAAGGCGAAGGTGGTGCAGATGTACTGAATGCCGATTACCTTGTGATCGGTGTTGACGCGGAAGTAGTCGCGCCAACTGTCGGCGCCGTGGCCCGAGTGGTCGTCATCGTCAGTGCGCGCCCCGATCGCCCAGCGCAGCCAGTAGTCGAAGCAGCCGATCCCGGCCAGGAAGGCCAGCGGCACGGCGATCAATGCGACGGTAGTGACGGCCTCCCACTTGACGGTCGGGTGCCAGCCGTAGGCGGCGCGCACGGCAGCGACGAGCCCCAACGCGACCAGGAAGCCGACAGGCATCGCGGCGAGGGCGCGCCACCAGCCAGGCGCTGCGAGCCGCCGGCGCCAGCCGCCCCGCCTGCCGTCGGCACGGGAGCTTTCGGTGTCCTCCCTGCTTGGCTTGCGCTCGACTGCTACCGCCACGTCCTTCCCTCCGATCCCTCTGCGTTAGCTGCGTCCGCTCGCTGACGCCGTTTCGACAGCGGAGGCCGCTCCCGGCGTCGCGCCGCGGCTCGCCGTCGCTCCGCCGCCGAGCCGGCGAAGCCAAGCCTGGAAGCGCTCGGGAGCGACCACTCGCACCGTCTGCCGCATCGTCGCGTGCCCGGCGCCGCACAGCTCGGCGCAGACGAGCGGGTAGGTACCTTCGCGCGTCGGTGTGATCCGAACCTCGGTCGTGAGGCCGGGAACGGCGTCTTGCTTCATCCGCATCGCAGGCACCCAGAAGGAATGGATGACGTCGCGAGTGCGGATCCGCAGCACGGCTTGGCGCCCACGTGGCAAGACGAGCTCGGTGCTCGTTGCACCCCCCGCCTGCGGATAGCCGAAAGTCCAGGTGAACTGCTGGGCGGTCACGGCGACCGGCAACGCATCCGGCTCCTTCGCCTCGATATCGGAGAGCACCACGAGTGCGTAGGCGGCGAGCGCCGAGACGATTACGAAGGGAATCGCGACCCACAGCAGCTCGAGCTGGGTGTTGCCGTGGAGCGGTGCGCCGTCGCCCTCGTGTCCCGGCCGAGCACGGAACTTGACGACCGAATAGATCGCGATCGTCATTACCAGCACGAAGATCGGGATCGAGCAGAGGATGACGACGTCGTAGAGCGTGTCGATCTTGTCGGCCGCCGTGCTGGCCGCCGGGGGGAACCAGTCGATCGCCAGCGCCAGCGCCGTGATCACAGCGGCGGCGACGACGCCGATAGCGAACATCTGCAGAATCGGGTGCCTACGCACCTGCCTCCTCCCTCCGGAGCACGCGTTGAGTCTATGCGCTCCGACGGCGTTTGGGGAAGGGCCGGTGCGCCGGTGTTCTAAGGCGGGCCGGCCGTGGGGGCCGTGGGGTTCGGTCGGCTCGCTGCGGAGATTCGGCCGGCCGGCTGCGCTGCGGGCGGGGACCGATGGTCGGAGGTGGGGACGAAGGGCGGTCGGAGGTGCGGGCAACGGGCGCATGACGCGGTAGGATCGGCAAGCAACGATTCGCACTAATGCGACCCGTCGCCGCGGAGGAGCGCAAGACGCGGCAACAGCGCGCAGAGGAGGAGTGAGCGTGAGAGTGAGCGAAGCGATGACGAGCGTGGTTGCGACCGTCGGTCCCGGCCACACGCTGCGCGAGGCTGCGCGTTTGATGGCCGAGCGTCGCGTCGGGGCTGCGGTGGTCGTCGATCCCGACCAGCCGGGCTACGGAATCTTCACCGAGCGCGATCTCTTGATCTCGATCGGTCGTGGGGAGGATCCCGATCGCGAGATCGTCGCCGACCACCTCTCGTCCGACCTGACGTTCGCCGCTGCCGACTGGTCGCTCGAGCGTGCCGCCGAAGCGATGATCGCCGGCGGCTTCCGGCATCTCGTCGTAGTGGACGGCGGCGAGCTTGCCGGCATCATCTCGATGCGCGACATCGTGCGCGCGTGGGTGACCGACGGTGCCGCCTGCGAGTTGCCGGGATGGCGGCGCGAATCGGTGAACGCCAGCTAGGGGCTCGAAGGCACTGACAGAGTCCGCCGCCGCAGGGACGGGACCGCGTCGTTGCTGAGCAGCGCCGCCGCGCCGTCCTCTCGCGGCGGCAGCGGCGCTCGCGCGCTCTCAGTGATGGTCGTGCTCGAGCGGCAGTTCCGCCATCTCGCGACGGACCTTGCCGATCCAGATCGCGGTGGCGATCGCAGTTACGACCGCGCCGATTGCCGAGACGATGACAGAGAAGACGAGACCGACGAGGATCAGGGCGATGCCAGCCGCCGTCACCACCGGGAGGTACGACGGCTCGGGCATGTGAACAAGCTCGCCCCGCGGTGGCGCGGGGTCCAACACCTTGCGCGGTTGCCGTTTCGCGGCCATCAGTAGGTGAGCCCCGCGATCCACGAAGCGGCGAAGATCAACAGCGCGATCGCCAACGCGATCAGCGCGCTGCGCATGTTCTTCTGCGCCAGACGACGATCCACGAGGCGGTTTATTAGCAAAAGCGCGGCCACGGCGCCGTGCCGTCGATCGTGAGTCCGAAGTCGGGTCGCACGGGGAGCGCACCTGTCGGCAGCGCGGCGTCGGCTGGGAAGAGCGCCAACACCATGCCGCCGAAGCCGCCTCCGACGAGCCGGGCGCCGAGCGCCCCGTGCGCTTTCGCGAGCGCGCGGGTGTGCTCCACCGCCGGCGTCGAGACGTTGAAGAGGTCGCGCAGGCTGCGGTGCGAGGCGTCGAGAAGACGCCCGAGGCGGCCGATGTCGCCACGGCGGAGCGCGTCGACGGCCAGGCGAACGCGCTCGCATTCGGCGACGACATGCGCGGCCCGCTGGCGCCAGCGGTTCGGCAGGCGCAGGCAGCTGTCGAGCGGCGCCTTCGCGAGCGGCGCGACGCCGAGCATGCGCGCCGCTTCCGCGCACTCGGCGACACGCTCCGCGTAGGGCGAGCTGCCGAGCGCTCTGCGCTCGCCGCTGTCGAGCAAGGCGAGGCGCGCGTCCTCGAGCGCGATGCCCACGCGCAGGTAGCGATCGGCGGCGAAGTCGCAGAGCACGCCGGCGCCCGGCGCACCACCGAGGATCGCGACCTGGTCAAGGAGGCCGCCCCCGGCGCCGCCGGCTGCGCGCTCCGCGCGCGCGGCCGCGCGTGCCACCGCAAGCGGGTCGCCGGGCAATTGCCCCCCGAGGACGCAGACCGCGACGATCAGTCCTAAGCAGAGGGCAGCCGACGACGAGAGCCCGGCTCCGATCGGCAGGTCGCCGGCGATCTCGACCGTGCCTGCCGCCCGTACGACGCCAAGCTCGCGGGCGACCTCGCAGCAGGCGGCGGCCGTGCGGCACAAAGACAGCGGCCGCTCGTCGCTCGCGCCCTCGCTGTCGACGCCGAGCGCAGCGAGCTCGACACGCTCGCCGGTCGCTCTCGACGCGATCGTGAGCGTCTCGAGCCTGTGGCGACGGACACTGAGCCAGAGAGCCCGGTCGGTCGCGAACGGCAAGGCGAGGCCACCGCTGTGGTCGGTGTGCTCGCCGATCAGGTTGACGCGGCCGGGTACGCGGATCGTGGTCGGCCTCTCGTCGCTCGTAGTTAGTGCGATCGCGCGCATACGGTCGCGGCCGTCGATACTACGGTCGGCGCTCGCCTTGCCGCTGGTGCCGAGCACGACGAGCCTCTCCGACCAAGTGCCCACAGAACCGCTACACGACGAAGAACCTCGCTCCCGCGGCCGCGTGCACCCGCCGGGCCGCGGCGCCGACCGAGGCGAGGAGCTGGTCGTCGGCGTCGACGTCGGTGGCACCAAGGTGGCGGCGGCGGCGTACCGGGCGGCCGACCTCACCGGTGGCGCGCAGCGCGGAGGCGACCGCGATCCACCGCAGGCGCTCGCGAGCGCGCGCGAGCCGACGCCGCACGACAGCGCTGCTCTGCTCGACCTCGTCGCTTCGCTGGTCGAAGGTCTCGAAGCCGAGACGGCGGGCTCGGCGTGCCGAGTGGGCGTGGGTTTCCCGAGTGGGATCGATCAGAAGACCGGGCGTGCTCCGGGTGCTGTCAACTTGGTCGTCGGCGACATCCCGCTCCGGGCCGAGCTCGAGCGGCGGCTGGCGGGGCGCGCCGTGGCGATCGACAACGACGGCAACGCGGCCGCCCTCGCTGAAGCGTGGCTGCGCTCGTGCAGCGAGCTCGTGATGCTCACGCTCGGTACGGGTGTCGGTGGTGGGGTGATCAGCGGCGGGCGGCTGCTGCGCGGCGCCGACGGTCTCGGCGCCGAACTTGGGCACTTCCCCATCCGTGCCGACGGACCGCCGTGCCCCGGCTCCTGCCCCGCCCGCGGCTGTGTCGAGGCGCTCTGTTCCGGTCAGGCGCTCGAGCGTGACGCTCGCGAGCTCGCAGCGACACGGCCGACCAGCCTGCTGGGCCGTGTCCTCGCGACCGGCGGCAGAATCAGCGCGCGTGACGTCACTGCCGCCGCCGCGCGCGGCGACCCCGACGCCCGCTGGCTGATCGACCGCTTCGCCCGCGACCTCGGGATCGCCCTCGCCGGCTACGCCAACGTCTTCCAGCCGCGAGTGATTGCCATTGGCGGCGGGCTCGGCTTGGCCGCCGACCTCTTCCTGCCCACCGCGCTGGCCGAGGCCGAGCGCTCGGCGCTCGCTCACATCTGGCCACGCGTGCGCGTGGTCGGGGCGCGCGCGGGCGAGGCGGCAGGGGTGCTCGGCGCCGCGCTCGTCGCTGTCTCGCCGAATCTTGCGGGGTAGACACAAGGTCGCGTGCAGAGACGGCGGCCGGACGCGCTAACAATGCAAGGCGGAGACAGCAAGCGAGCGCCCACCACACCGACCCCTCCGACACCACGGGAGAACGCGTGAGCGACGACGAGCGGGCAGAGCCGCAGGCGAACATCGACGAGCTCTGCATAAACACCATTCGCACGCTGGCGATCGACGCGGTCGAAACGGCGAACTCGGGACATCCGGGCACGCCGATGGCGCTAGCGCCGCTCGCCTACACGCTCTACACGCGCGTGCTGCGCCACAGCCCGCGACACCCCGACTGGTTCGATCGCGACCGCCTGGTGCTCTCCGCCGGCCACGCGTCGATGCTGCTCTACGCGATCCTCTACTTGACTGGCTACGACCTAGGCCTCGACGACATCCGGCGGTTCCGCCAACTCGGCTCGCTCACCCCCGGTCACCCCGAGTACGGGCGCACGCCCGGCGTCGAGGTCACCACCGGCCCGCTAGGTCAGGGCATCGGTAACGCCGTCGGACTGGCGCTCGCCGAGCGCTGGCTGGCGGGTCGCCTCAACCGCCCCGGGTATCCGATCGTCGACCACTACACGTTCGCGATCTGCTCCGACGGCGATATCCAGGAGGGCGTTTCGAACGAGGCGTGCGCGATCGCCGGCCACCTCGGTCTCGGTCGGCTGATCGCGTTCTACGACCGAAACCACATCTCGATCGACGGGCCGACCGAGCTCGCGATGTCGGAAGACACCGCCGCGCGCTACGAGGCGCTCGGCTGGCACGTCCAAGATCTCGGCGAGGACGTAACCCCGGCACGGATCTGCGCCGCGGTCGAAGCCGCCAAGGCCGAAGAGCGGCGACCGTCGCTGGTGATCCTGCGTACGCACATCGCCGAGGGAGCCCCCAACAAGCGCGACACCGCGGCGGCCCACGGGGCACCGCTCGGCGCCGACGAGGTCCGGCTCACCAAAGAGAACCTCGGCTGGCCGGTCGATCGGTCGTTCTGGGTACCCGACGAGGCGCTCGCCCACTGTCGCCGCGCCGTCGAGCGCGGGCACGAGCTGGTCCGCGAGTGGGAGGAGCGCTGCCGGAGCTACGCCCGCGCCTACCCGAAGGAGCACGAACTGCTCGAACAGGTCCGGGCACGTCGGCTGCCGGCGGACTGGGACAGCGGCGAACTGCCGCGCTTCGAACGCGACGACGGCCCGGTAGCGACGCGCAAAGCGGCGCACCGTGCGCTGCAGTGGGCAGCGGCGCGCGTTCCCCAGCTCGTCGGCGGGTCGGCCGATCTCGCCTCCTCGACGCTCGCGAAGATCGACGACGCGCCGAGCATCGGGCGGGGCAACTACAGCGGTCGCAACATCCACTTCGGTGTGCGCGAGCACGCCATGGGCACGATCGTCAACGGCCTCGTCCTGCACGGGCTGCGCGCCTTCGGCGCCACCTTCCTCGTCTTCAGCGACTACATGAAGCCGCCGATCCGGCTCGCCGCGTTGATGGGTATCCCGTCGACGTTCGTGTTCTCGCACGACTCGATCGGGGTCGGCGAGGACGGACCGACCCACCAACCGGTCGAACACCTGCCGCACCTGCGTGCGATCCCCAACCTCTACGTGGTGCGTCCCGCCGGTGCGAACGAGACCGTGCGCGCGTGGCGGTTCGCGCTGCGCACCAGCGACCGCCCCGTCGTGCTCGTGCTGACACGCCAGGCCGTTCCGGTCGACGATCCCGATCGCGTCCCCGACGATGCGATCGAGCGCGGCGCCTGGGTGGTGCGCGACACCACCGGCGAACCCGACGCGATAGTGGTGGCGACAGGATCCGAGGTGGCGACGGCCCTCGACGCTGCCGAGCTTCTTCACGCGGACGGTATAGACGCGCGCGTGATCTCGATGCCGTGCGTCGAGCGTTTTCTCGAGCAGGACGAGAGCTGGCGCGAGGATCTATTGCCATCGTCGTGCCGAGCTCGCGTCGCCGTCGAGGCTGCCGCTCCCCTAGGGTGGGAGCGGATCGTGGGAAGCGAGGGCGCTGTCGTCGGCATCGACCGCTTCGGCGAGTCCGGCCCCGGGCGGGAGGTGCTCGCCCACTTCGGCTTCACGCCCGAGCGCGTGGCGGACACGGTGCGGGAGGTCGTCGCGAGGGCTACGAGCGAGCAGTCGACCCCGAGGTGAGGTAACGGTGGAGAGAAGCGCAGTCGAGAGCCATCCCGCTACCGGTGCGAACGCGCGGCTAGCGGCGCTCGTTCGCGCCGGCACCGCCGTGTGGGTCGACGACCTCGACCGGGCGATGCTGCGCGGCGGCGAGCTCGACCGTCTCGTCGAGCTGAATTGCGTGAGCGGCGTCACCACCAACCCGGCGATCTTCGAACGCGCCCTGGCGGCCGGGAGAGACTACGACGACGAGCTCGCCGAGCTCGCGCGCAGCGGACAGGACGCCGACGCGCTCGTCGAAGCGCTGACCGTCAGCGACGTGCGCGCGGCGTGCGACCGCTTGGCGCCCATCTTCGCGGCCAGCGTCGACAGCGCCGAGACGGCGCTCGCCGGGCCCGACGGCTTCGTGTCGATCGAGGTCTCGCCCCACCTCGCGCGCGACGGCGAGGCGACGCTAAGTGCCGCTCGTCGGCTGTGGGAGCTCGTCGCCCGGCCGAACGTGATGATCAAGATCCCCGGCACCGAAGAGGGGCTCGCGGCGATCGAGGAAGCTCTCTTCGAAGGGATCAACGTCAACGTCACGTTGCTGTTCTCGGTCGCTACCTACGAGCGCGTCGCCGAGGCGTACGTGCGTGCGATGGAGCGGCGCGCTGCCGCCGGCCGCGACTTCCGCGTCTGGTCGGTGGCCTCCTTTTTCGTCTCGCGCGTCGACACCGAGGTCGACCGTCGCCTGCGGCGACTGGGGCGCGACGACCTGCGGGGGCGCGCCGCCGTGGCCAACGCGCGCGCCGCCTACCGCGCCTTCGAACGGATCTTCCTCGGCGAGCGTTTCGCCGCCCTGCGCGCGCGCGGATGCCCCGTGCAGCGCCCGCTTTGGGCATCGACAGGCGTGAAGGACCCCGCCTATCCCGAGACCAAGTACGTCGCCGAGCTCGTCGCTCCCTACACGGTGTCGACGATGCCGCGCGCGACGCTCGCGGCGTGCGCGCGGGAGCTCGAGGTCACCGCCGACACGGCGCGGATCGACCCTGCCGACGATCTCGCGGCGCTCGCGGACGCCGGGATCGATCTCGAAGAGGTCGCGGCGGTGCTGCTCGAAGAGGGGATCGAGAAGTTCGTGCGCCCCTACGAGCGGACGCTCACTGCTGTCGCGCGCAAAGCGGTCGCGCTGGCGGGCACCGCTGCGGCGGTGGTGCCCGACCGGCGCTGGCGCACACTGGCAAGCGCAGACGACCGGCGCGCCGAGAGCGAGTGGATCGTGCGCGCGCTCTTGGCGGGCGACGCCAGCACTCTCGGCGACCCCTCGACTCCCGAGCTCGCCGATCGGCTGGGCTGGGTGCGCTCGCCGGCTCGCGAGCTCGCCGCGCTCGGCGAGCGTCGCAGCGTGTGCCGTGAGCTTGCCGGCGACGCCGACGCCGTGGTGTTGCTCGGGATGGGCGGCTCGAGCCTTGGCGCCGCCGCGCTCGCGGCTGCGCTGGGTATCGAAGTTCACGGTCCGCTGGCCGAGCAGCGGCCACCCTCCCCCGGCGAGCGGAAACCCCTGTACGTCCTCGACTCCACCCACCCGCGCGCCGTGCGCGCCCTCGAGGGCGCGCTCGAGGGCAAGCGTCCGCTGTTCGTCGTTGCTTCGAAGTCGGGGACGACGGTCGAGACGCGTGCGCAGATGGACTACTTCCTCGGGCGCAGCGGCCAGCCTGAGCGGTTCGTGGCGATCACCGACCCGGGCACGCCGCTCGACGCCGACGCGCGCACGCAGGGGTTCGCGCACGTCTTCCACGGCGACCCCGAGATCGGTGGGCGCTACTCGGTCCTTTCGCCGTTCGGGACGGTGCCGGCGCTGCTCTGCGGCAGCGATCCCGAGCCGGAGCTGCGGGCCGCTGTCGAGCTTGCCGAGAGGCTTGCGGACGAGCCGCGACCGGCCGCCACGCTCGCGGCTGCGCTCGCCGCGGCGGCCGCCGAGGGGTCCTGGCGCCTGCTCGTCGCCGCGGGCGAGAGCGACCGCCTGCTCGCGCTCTGGCTCGAACAGCTGATCGCCGAATCGAGCGGCAAACAGGGGCGCGGCATCCTCCCGGTCCCGCTCACTGCCGCCGAAGACGGCACTTTGGCGACCCCTTCCGGCTCGCTGCTCGCCCTGCCCGTTCGCGCCGCTCACGGCGCGCGGGCGATCGCGCCTGTTCCGGGCGTGCCGCTCGCCGCTGTTGGCGGCGAGGCGCTTGGAGCTGCGCTGTATCTGTGGGAGGTCGCGACGGCGGCGGCGTGCGCGCTCATCGGCGTCAACCCCTTCGACCAGCCCAACGTCCAGGAGGCCAAGGACGCAAGCAAACGAGCGCTAGCGCGCCGCGAACGTCCTCGCTGTGACGAGGAGGCAGCAGCTGTGCAGCTGATCCGCTCGCTGGCACCGCCGGCATACCTGGCGATCCAGGCGTACCTTCCCGAGTCGCCCGAGCTCGACGCTGCCGCGAGCGAGCTCTGCCGCACCGTCGTCGAGCGCACCGGCTGCGCGGCGACCTTCGGCTACGGGCCCCGCTACCTGCACTCGACCGGGCAGCTGCACAAAGGAGGACCGCCGGTCGGCGCGTTCTTGCAGCTCGTCGACGGAAGTGACGGCGACGAGCTAGCGATCGCGGAACGCGACCATGGCTTCCGTGCGCTGATCGACGCACAAGCGGCGGGCGATCGCGCCGCGCTCGAGCAGCGCGGGCGCCGCGTTGTCACGGTCGCGGCCGACGGCGACCCCGCGCGCCTGCTGCGCAAGCTCGGCGACGCGCTCGCGACGTAGGTGCCGGAGATGGGCGCGCCCGAGGTCAAGGCGGTCGGTTTCGTCGGGCTTGGGCGCATGGGGCGCGGACTCGCCGCACGTCTCGGCGAGCGCGCACCGTCCATCGCCGTGCACGGCTTCGATCCGGATGAACGGGCGCGCGCGGAGGCAGCGCGCTCCGGCGTCGCCGTAAGCGACACGGTCGAGGCGCTCGTCGCTGCGCTGCCGCGGCCGCGCGTCGTCTGGTTGATGGTGCCCGCCGGCGAAGCGACCAGCGCCGCACTCGCGAGCGTCGCCGCCGCGGCCGATCGGGGCGACGTGATCGTCGACGGCGGCAACTCCGACTGGCGCGACAGCGTCCGCCGGGGTCGCGAGCTCGAAGCGCGGGGGATCGACTTCGTCGACGTCGGCGTGAGCGGGGGCATCTGGGGCCGAAGCGAAGGGTTCTGCTTGATGGCCGGCGGTTCGTCGACGGCCTTCGCGCGCCTCGAGCCGGTGCTGAGCGCGCTCGCCCCCGACCCGCACCCCGAGTTCGGCGAGGGCTACGCTCACGTCGGCCCTGTCGGCGCCGGACACTTCGTGAAGATGGTGCACAACGGCGTCGAGTACGGGCTGATGCAGGCGTACGCCGAGGGCTTCGCGCTGCTGCGCTCCGCTCCGTTCGGGCTCGATCTGGCGCGCCTCGCCCGGCTGTGGATGCAAGGTTCGGTGGTGCGCTCCTGGCTGCTCGAGCTCGCCGGCCGGGCGCTCGCAAGCGGCCAGGTGGAGGAGCTCGAACCGTGGGTCGAAGACTCGGGCGAAGGGCGGTGGACGCTGGAACAGGCAATCGCTAGCGCCGTACCGGTGCCGACGATCGCCGCCGCGCTGTTCGCGCGCTTCGCCTCCCGCGGGGGCGACGACTTCCAGGCGCGTCTGCTCGCGGCGTTGCGCAACCAGTTCGGCGGGCACGCTGTCCGCCGCGGCGACGGGGGAGCGGAGGGCGGCTAGAGCGTGGCCGTAGTGGAGCGCCGCCGCAACCCGCTGCGCGAGGGGCTAGAGCGGCCAATCGCCGCGGCCACGGCGCTCGTGATCTTCGGAGCGACCGGCGATCTAGCCCGCCGCAAGCTCTTACCGGCTGTCTACAACCTCGGTCACGAGGGGCTGCTGCCGCACGGGTTCCGGCTCGTCGCGGTCGCGCGCAGCGAGCTGAGCGACGACGCCTATCGCCATCTCTTCGCGGAGTCCGTCGAACGCTTCTCGCGCCGCCGACCCGACCAGGCGGTGCTCGAGCGGTTGCTCGATTTGACGAGCTACGAGTCCGGTGCGTTCGGCGACGACGACCTCTACAAGCGCCTCGGCCAGCGACTCGCCAAGCTCGACAGCGACGACGATCTGCGTCACAACCGCGTCTTCTACCTCGCGACCGCCCCGGCGTTTTTCGCGCCGCTGGTCGAGGCGCTCGGGCGCCACGGACTTGCGCACGCGGAAGGCGCCGAGGTGCGGGTGGTGGTCGAGAAGCCGATCGGCCGCAGCCTCGCCGAGGCCGAGGAGCTCAACGCCCGCTTTCACGCCGTCCTCGACGAGCGCCAGATCTTCCGGATCGACCACTATCTGGGCAAGGAGACGGTTCAGAACATCCTCGCGCTGCGTTTCGCGAACGGCATCTTCGAGCCGTTCTGGAACCGCCACTACGTGGAGAACGTGCAGATCACCGTGGCCGAGGATCTCGGCATCGAGGGGCGTGCCGGCTACTACGAGCAGTCGGGAGCGTTGCGCGACCTCGTTCAAAACCACATGTTGCAGCTGCTGGCGCTGATCGCGATGGAGCCGCCGGTGCGCTTCTCGGCCGATCCGGTCCGCGACGAGAAAGCGAAGCTGCTGCGCGCCGTGCGTCCGCCGTCGCCGCAAGAGGTCGGGGCGGCGACCGTGCGCGGCCAGTACGCGCGCGGGGTCGTCGAGGGCGAGGAGGTGCCGGGTTACCTGGAGGAGGAGGGGGTCGACCCGCAGTCGCGCACCGAGACGTTCGTCGCGCTCCGGCTCGGTGTCGAGAACTGGCGGTGGGCGGGGGTGCCTTTCTACCTGCGCACCGGCAAGCGGCTGGCGCGCAAGTCGACCGAGATCGCGCTGACGTTGCGGCCCGTACCGCACCTCGCCCTGCACGGCGAGGGCGGAGGCGTGAAACAGAACGAGATCGTGCTGTCGGTGCAGCCTAACGAGGGCGTCTCAATCGCGATCAACGCCAAGATCCCAGGCAGCCGCATGCGCACCCGTCCGGTGAACCTCGAGTTTCTGTACGGGAGCGCCTTTCTCTCGGAGTCGCCGGAGGCGTACGAGCGCCTGATCCTCGACGCGATGCTGGGGGACGCGACGCTCTTCACTCGCGAAGACGAGGTCGCCGCCCAGTGGGCGATCTGCCAGCCGATACTCGACGCCTGGGAGCGCTCGGGCGAGCGGCCGCTCCCGTATGCCGCCGGCTCGGCGGGGCCGGAGGAGGCGGACCGGATCCTTCTGCCCGGGCACGCCTGGCGTCCGTTGTGATGACGGAAGCGGGCGCAGAGCTGGCGACCGAGCGGCCCGCGTTGCACCTCAGCCGTTCGGTGGTGGGTGCCACCGACGCCGATCGGGCTTTGCGCGACCTGTTGCGCGCTGCCTATCAGCGCCACGGGGTCGTCCCGGCGCGCGCGTTGACGTTGATCGTGCCGGTCGCCGCCGAACGATTGGGCACGGTGCGGGAGCGTCTGCGCGCACTCGGCACCAACCATCCCTCGCGCGTCGTCTTGCTGGTCGTTGGCGGGAACGGGGACGTCGCACAGACGGTCGAGGTCGCCAGCGACGGTGCCTGGGACGCACCGCTCGTGACGCTGCGCGAGCTCGTCCAGCTGCGCGTGCGCGAACGCGACCGGGTAGCGTCCGTGGCTGCGCCGCTCGTGGTCAGCGGCGTTCCGACGGCGGTCTGGCCGGTGGGCGTCGACGACGAATGGGTGGCCGCCCTGGCCGGCCTCTGCGAGGCGGTGCTGATCGACTCGGCCGGACACGCGTCGCTCTCGCACGCGCTCGAACGCGCCTGGCGCCTGTCGCTGGCCGCGCACGTCGTAGATCTCGAGTGGTTGCGCTCCGAGCCTTGGCGTCTACGTGTCGCCGAGCTTTTCGATCCGCCGCGGCGGCGCGCAGAGCTGTGGCGGATCGAGCAGGTGCGGGTCCGCCACGCCCCCGGTTCGCGGGCTTCGGCGTTGCTGTTCGCGGGGTGGCTCGCGTCGCGGCTCGGCTGGGACCTGCGCGAGGGGGCTGGCGAAGGTGGCGCGTCCACCGCGGCCGACGGCAGCGCGCCCACGCTGGACGAGCGCCGCTTGGCCGATGGCTGCGCTGCGCGGCAGCAACGCGAGCGCGACGCGCGGACACGCCCGCTCGTCGGGCGCGACGTGCGCGTCATCACGGAAGAGGTCGGAACGCTTGGGGTGCCGGGTCTGGCAGGCGTAGCGGTGCAAAGCGCAGGTAGCGAGATCGCGCTCGAGCGCGGCAGGGGCGGTCTTGTTTGTCGCTTGCGCAGCGGCGGCGGCGAGCGCGTCTCCGTCGCCGTCGGGGCGTCGCGCGGCGAGCGCGGGATCCTCGCCGAGGCGCTCCGCGAAGCGCTCTTGCGGGACCCGACTTACCGTCCAGCGCTGCAGGCGGCGGTTTGTCTCGCCGAGGTGGCGGAGGTCGCTGGCGGCCCGGGGTCTGCTGGCGGCTCGGCGGAAGCTGGCGGTCAGTGACGCATGGCGAGAACGGGAAGAGCGCCGGGATGGGGTCGATCCGGGTCGAGCGGGTAGGCGACGCGGTGGGGCGCTGTGCCGAGCTTCTCGTCGCCGCTCTCGGCGGCGGCAAGCGCCTGGTGGTGACGGGGGGTCGCGGCGCGGGGCAGGTTTACGAGCGGCTCGCGGCGCGAAGGGCCGATCTCGCTGACAGCGAGCTCTGGTTGTCCGACGAACGCTGCGTTCCGGCCGGTGACGCGCGCTCGAACGGCGAGCTCGTCGAGCGACAGCTGGTCGCGCCGCTACCGCCTGCGCTGCGGCCCCGCCTGCGCGCGCCCCGTCTCGATCGCCCGCCTGCCGCGGCGGCAGCGATCTACGAGCGTGAGCTAGCGATCGCGGGCGGCAGCGCGCACGCCTCGCCGCGCTTCGACGTCGCGTTTCTGAGCGTCGGCCGCGACGGGCACGTCGCGTCCCTCTTTCCCGACCGAGCCGCGCTCGGCGAGCGCGACCGCTGGGCCGTTGCCGTCGACGAACCGGGTCTCGAGCCGTTCGTGCCCCGCGTGACGCTCACGCTCCCCGTGCTAGCCCATTGCGCCCGTCTTGTCCTGCTCGCTCTCGGGGAGGAGAAGCGGCCTGCGCTCGCTGCGCTCGAGCAGTCGCTGTCCGGCGCCACTGGTGGCCGTCCCGGCAGCGCCACGGTCTACGCCCAGCCAGCGGCGATGCTCGCCAGCGAGTGCGCCGAGCAAGGGGGCGAGGTGGTGGTGGTAACCGACATCGCGAGCGGAGGCGGGACGCAGGGGTGAGCGGGCCACGCGACATCGTGGCGTCCGCTCGTGGCCGAACGGTGCCGATCGCCGAATACGCGTTCCTCTCCGACTGCGAAACCGGTGCCCTTGTAGCTCCCGACGGCTCCGTCGAATGGCTCTGTCTGCCGCGCCTCGACTCGCCGAGCGTGTTCGGGTCGATTCTTGACCCGGACGCAGGGTTCTTCCGGCTCGGTCCGGCCGACGTCACGGTGCCCGTCGATCGCCGCTACCTGCCCGGCACGATGGTGCTCGAAACGAGCTGGGGAACCGGCAGCGGATGGCTTGTGGTGCGCGACGCGCTGCTCGTCGGCCGCTGGAGCGCCGAGAGGCCGCTCGAGGGTGACTGGCGGCGAGCACCCGCCGACGTTTCGGCGCGGCGCGTGCTGTTGCGAACCCTGCACTGCGTGCACGGCGAGGTCGAGGTCGAGCTTGCCTGCGAGCCGCGCTTCGACTACGGGCGCAAGGCGGCGCGGTGGCGGTTCGGGCCGGGTGGCTACCACGAGCTCGCCGCCGATCCCTCGGATGGCGGGTCTGGTCCGCGCCTGCGGCTGGCCAGCGACCTGCGGGTCGGCGTCGAACACGCTCGGGCGAGCGCTCGCAGCACCTTGCGTGCAGGGGAGCGGCGGTTCGTCGCTCTGGCCTGGGACAGTTGGCTTCCGCGCAGCTACGACGACGCCTACCGCGCCCTCGTCGAGACCACCCACTTCTGGCAGGAGTGGCTCGACCGCGGCCGCTTCCCGGACCATCCGTGGCGTGCGGTGCTGCAGCGCTCGGCGCTGACCTTGCGCGCACTCGCCTATCAGCCGACGGGTGCGCTCGCCGCCGCGGCTACGACGTCGCTGCCTGAGACGATCGGCGGTTCGCGCAACTGGGACTACCGCTACTGCTGGATGCGCGACGCATCGTTCGCACTGTGGGCGTTGCACAGCCTCGGCTTCGACGGCGAGGCTGACGACTTCTTCTACTTCCTCGGCGACGTCCTCGAGCACGGTGATGTCCAGGTGCTGTACGGGTTGGGAGGAGAGCGCGAGCTGCCGGAGCGCGAGCTCCCGCACCTGCGCGGCTACGGCGGCTCGCGGCCGGTACGGATCGGCAACGGCGCCTACCGCCAGCGCCAAAACGACGTGTGGGGAGCGCTCGTCGACGCCGTTTACCTGCATGTGCGGGGGCGCGAGCACCTCCCGCCCGACGTGTGGTCGCGGCTCGTGACGGTGGTCGAGGCGGCCCTCGCGGGCTGGCGGGAACCGGATCGCGGTATCTGGGAGGTGCGCGGCCCCGAGCGGCACTTCGTGTCTTCGAAAGTGATGTGTTGGGTCGCCGCCGAGCGCGGTGTGCGTCTGGCAACGTTCCGGGGCGACAGTGCGCGTGCCCGCCGCTGGCACGAGGCTGCGAAGACGATCCGTGCCGAGGTCCTTCGCGACGGCGTGAGCGAGCGCGGCGTTTTCACGCAAGCGTTCGGCAGCGAGGAACTCGACGCTTCCCTGCTGCTCATTCCGCTGGTGCGCTTCCTTCCCGCCGACGACGAGCGCGTGCGCAGAACGATCGCCGCGATCGAGAGCGAACTCTCAGACGGCGGCTTCGTGCGCAGGTACGACCCGCAGCGCGTCGACGACGGGATCGGCGAGCCAGAGGGCGCGTTCACCGTCTGCTCGTTCTGGCTCGTCTCGGCGCTAACGGAAGCGGGGGAGATCGACCGTGCCGGCGAGCTGTGCGAGCGCCTGCTCGCGCACGCCGGTCCGCTCGGCCTCTACGCAGAAGAGATCGACCCGCGGTCCGGTCGCCATCTCGGCAACTACCCGCAGGCGCTGACGCACCTCGCGTTGATCAACGCCGTGCTGCACGTGGCGCGCGCCGACCTCGGCCTCGACGCTACCAGCCTTCCCTTCGGCCGCCCCTGGCCCGAGCTCGCCTGACAGCTGCCGTGAGCTAGCCGGTTCGATGAACTCTCGACCCGTGCTGGGTGCGCCCGCGTCAGCGCTCGAAACGCTGACCGCGGCGCAGCGCGAGCGCGTACGCCGCGACGAGCGCCGCGCACGCCTCGACGTCGGCCAGGTCGACGATCTCGACCGGCTGGTGCATGTAGCGCAGAGGGATCGAGACGACGCCACAGGCGACCCCCGAGCGAGTGAGGTGCACGGCATCGGCGTCGGTGCCGGTCGAGCGGGCGGTCGCTTCCACCGTGTACGGGATACCGTGGTTCTCGGCGGCGGCGACGAGGCCCTCGAAGACGGCAGGAGCGATCGTGGCTCCGCGCGCGATCACCGCTCCCGAGCCGAGCGGATGACTCCCGAGCTCGCCCTCGTCGGCGCCCGGAACGTCGGTGGCGTGCGTGACATCGACGATCACCGCGACATCGGGCTCGACTGCATACGCGGCGGTGCGAGCGCCGGCGAACGTGATCTCCTCCTGAGTGGAAGCGATCGCGACCACCTCGACGTCGGCGCCACCGGCCTCGGCGACGCGGCGCAGCGCTTCGAGGGCGACGTAGGCGCCCAGGCGGTTGTCGAGGGCGCGAGAGGCGACACGCCCGCCGACAAGCGGCTGCGGATCGGCGGCGATCACCGCGACGTCGCCGACGCGCACGCGCGCTGCCGCCTCTTCGCGGTCGCTGGCGCCGATGTCGATGTGCAGGTCGCGCAGCTCGGGTACCTGCTTGCGCTCGTCGCCGCGCTGCAGGTGGCGCGGTTTGCCGCCGATCACCCCGGGTACCTCGCCGTCGCGGGCGAGCACGGTGACGCGCTGGCCGACAAGCACCTGCGGGTCCCAGCCCCCTAGCGCAGCGATGCGCAGCAGGCCGCGGTCGGTGATGTGGGTGACTATCAGGCCGATCTCGTCGATGTGGCCGACGATCGCCAGCCGTGGCCGCTCGCCGCCACCGCGGACGCGTGCGGTCGAAGAGCCGAGCACATCACCAGCGACGTCGTCGGCGAACTCGCGAGCGGCCGCTCGCCAAGCGTGCGCCGGCCGTTCCTCGTAGCCGGGCGGGCCGGGCGCAGCGAGCAGCGCGGCCAGCAGCGGCGGCAGCTCAGTACCGCCAGGGTCGCGCGCCGGAGCTGCCACCGCGCCACCCCTACAGCCGGGTGTCGACGATCATGGCGGCGAACAGCAGCGCCAGGTAGAGCAGCGAGAAGAGGTAGAGCCTAAGCGCGGTGCGGCGGTCGCGGCGCCGCAGCAGCACGACCGCACCAGCGATGAACAGCGCGCCGAGCGCGAGCGAAGCGACGAGATAGAACCAACCGAACGCGCCGGCGCAGAACGGGAGCTGTGTGATCGCGTAGAGCAGGACCGAGTAGAGCAAGATCTGGCGCCGCGTTTCGGCCTCGCCGCGCACTACAGGCAGCATCGGGACGCCCACACGTGCGTACTCGTCCTTCATCAGCAGGGACAGCGACCAGAAGTGTGGGGGCGTCCAGAAAAAGATGATCGCGAAGAGGTAGAGCGGGGTGCCGCTCAACCCACCCGTCACCGCCGCCCAACCGACCAACGGCGGTACCGCGCCAGCCGCGCCGCCGATAACGATGTTCTGCGGCGTGCGGCGCTTCAACCAGAGCGTGTACACGAAGACGTAGCCGAGGAAGCCACTGGCCGAGAGTACTGCCGCGAGCGGGTTTACCGTGTTCCACAAGAGCGCGAACGATGCCAGGGCGAGTGCGATGCCGAAGGCGGTGGCACGCGCGGGCGAGATCCGACCGGCGGCAACCGGTCGCTGTGCGGTGCGCGCCATCTGGCGGTCGAGATCGCGGTCGAGAACGTGGTTGAGCGCGCCCGCACCGCCGGCCGACAGCGCGCCACCAAGGCAGGTGAGAGCGACGAGCCCTGGGGAGGGGTCGCCAGCCACGTACATCGTCGCAGCCGTGGTGAAGAGCAGCAGCGACTGGACGCCCGGTTTTGTCATCGTGAGGTAGTCGGCGAGCCGCGAGCGCAGACGCGCGAGCGGTGCAGGCTGTTCGCCCGCTACGGTCGCCGCTGCGGCCGCTCGGCCGTGCGAGGCGGCCACGGTCACTTCACCCCCGCTGCTGTGGCAAGCGTCGCATTGCCCGGGACGCGTCCCCGCACCACGGCGCGCACGGGAGCGAGCGAGAGAGCAAGATCGAGCGCCACAGCCCAGACGAGCGTTCCAACAGCAAGGTGAGCGACGATCAGGAGCTCGTACTCGTCGAGCCAGACGTTGAGCGCGCCGAGCAACACCTGCACCGCAACCAACGCGCCGAGCCAGCGCGCCCGAGCAACCGCGGCGGCGGACAGGGCTTTGCGGCGACGCAACACCGCGACCGTGAGCATCACGGTTAGGAGAACGGCCAGGTACATGAAGGCGCGGTGGGTGAGGTGGATATCGACAAGCCTGGACTCGCCGAACGGCATGAACGACCCGTTGCAGGTCGGGAACTCTTTGCCGCAAGCGTGATGGGCCCCGTCGCCCAGCCGGTAGTCGGGCCGACCGTAGTTCTGGGTTCCCGCCATGTAGCCGCCGGCCACGATCGTCGCGAGCATCACCAGAGCGGTCAGGGCGGCCAGGGCCTTGAGCGGGCGGGGAGCGTTGGAGGTCGCGTTGTCGACGGTCGGACCGCCATCATCGCTAGGGAATCGTGCCCCGCACATCCGCACCAACAGGAGCAGACCACCGAGCAGCACCATCGCGAGACCGAGGTGGGCGGCGACGAGTCCTTCGTCGAGCCCCTTTTCTACGGTAAGGCCGCCGAGACCCGCTTGAGCCGCGACGAGCACCACGAGCACGCCGGTCAAGGTCGGCAAGCGCGGCCCCTCGACACGTCGCGAAACGGCGAGGACGAAAAGCGAGACGATCATCACCCCGACGACGCCCGCGACGATGCGGTGCGCGTACTCGATCACCGCCGTCAGCTCGAACCCGGGGACGATGTCGCCATTGCAGAACGGCCAGCCGTGGAAGCCCGAGCCCTCGGGACCGCAGCCGAGGCCGGATCCCGAGACGCGGACGATGCCGCCGAGAACGATCAAGAGAAAGGTCGCGACGAGCGTCGCGACAGCGAGACGGCGATAGGCGCGCGCGCTCACCGCGTGGGCGCGACCGGCTGGGCGACCGTGCCGGCCGGCTGACCTTGGGTGCTGCGGACTTGCGCGCGCAGATCCTGCATCGGTTCGAGCGAGCGCACCCGCGGAATCTGGTCGAAGTTGTTTTCAGGCGGCGGCGACGGCACAAACCACTCGAGCGTGTTGGCGTGCCAGGGGTCGTTTCCGGCGATCTGCCCACGCTTGAGACTCCACGCCGCGTTGAACACCGTGACGAGCACGCCGATGCCGAGGATGAACGAACCGATCGTCGAGATCAGGTTGTAGTCGCCCCAGCCGGAGGAGGCGGCGTAGTCGTAAATACGACGCGGCATACCTGAGAGACCGGCCGAGTGTTGAACGAGGAACGTCGCGTTGAAGCCGATGAACATCAGCCAGAAGGAGAGCTTGCCGAGACGCTCGGACATCAACCGTCCGGTCATCTTCGGATACCAGTAATAGAGCCCAGCGATCAGCGCGAACGCGCCTCCACCAAAGAGCACGTAGTGGAAGTGCGCGACGACGAAGTAGGTGTCGTGCACCTGCCAGTCGATCGGGAAGATCGCGAGCATAACGCCGGAGATACCGCCGATCACGAACAGTCCTGGGAGGGCAGCGGCGAAAATCAGCGGCGTCTTGAACTCGATGGAGCCGCGCCACAGTGTCGCTAGCCAGTTGAAGATCTTGATCCCGGTGGGCACCGCGATCACGAACGAAGAGAGCATGAAGAACGCAAGCACGACCTCGGCGGTCGGGGTAGTGAACATGTGGTGGGCCCAGACGAGGATGCTCAGGAAGGCGATCGCGACGGTCGAGGCGGCGATTGCCTTGTAGCCGAAGATCGGCTTGCGCGCGAACACGGGCAGCACCTCGGAGACGATGCCGAACATCGGCAGGATCATGATGTAGACCTCGGGGTGGCCGAAGAACCAGAAGAGGTGCTGCCATAGAAGCGGGGAGCCACCACCCGCGGGGTCGAAGAAGGCGGTACCGAAGTGCCGGTCGGTGAGCAGCATCGTCGCCGCCGCTGAGAGGGAGGGCAGAGCGAGGACCAAGAGGTAGCTGTAGATCAGGATCGACCAGACGAATAGCGGCAAGCGGCCCCACGTCATGCCCGGTGCACGCATGTTGTGGATCGTCGCGATGAAGTTGACCGCACCGGCGAGCGACGAGATCGTGGTGAGGTGGATCATCAGGATCCACGCATCGATGCCGCCGTCGGGCGAAAAGGCGTCGTCGGAGAGCGGTGTGTAGGACGTCCAACCAGCGGCGGGCGGATGGAAGAACAGGCTCGCGTAGAACGTGATGCCGGCGAACAACAGGGTCCAGAACGAGAAGGCGTTGAGGCGCGGGAACGCCATGTCGCGTGCACCGATCATCAGCGGCACGAGGTAGTTGGCGAAGCCGGCGATGACGGGCACGAAGAAGAGGAAGATCATCGTCGACCCGTGCATCGTCACAAGGGCGTTGTAAGCCTCGGGAGTGACGAGCGTGTTGTCGGGCTGAGCGAGCTGGAGGCGGATGATCAGCGCCTCGACCCCACCGATCAGGAAGAAGGTGAAGGTGAGGACGAGGTACATGATCCCGATCCGCTTGTGATCGGTTGTGGTGAGCCAGGAGAGCCAGCCGCGCGGGGCAGGCCGGAGCCCGTGCATGACGACCTCGGGCGGCGATGCGGCTTTGCGAACCGCTCTCACCGCGTCACTCGGTGCGACCGTTGCTGCCTCCACGGACCTTCCTTTCGTCCTCAGTGGCTACTGCACGTCTCCACGGCGCGCACGCTCCTGGCGTTGCTGCGCGAGCGCCTGCTGCGCCTCGAGGATGTCGATGCGGTGGCGGCGCAGCCATGCCTCGAACTCGGCCGGCTCGACCGCACGGACTACAGCACGCATGTCGGCGTGGTTGGGACCGCAAAGCTCGGCGCACTGTCCGACGTAGCGGCCCGGTTTCGAGATCCGGAACCAAGTCTTGTTCACGTAGCCCGGCGTAGCGTCGACCTTGCCGCCGAGCTTGGGGATCCACCAGGAGTGGATTACGTCGGAAGCTGTGACCTCGAGCACGACCGTCGTTTTGGTCGGCACGACAAGTTCGTAGTAGCTGTAGTTGGGACCTGGCAGGTCGGGATACTCGTAGCGCCAGAGGTACTGCTGGCCGTTGACCCGGACGCGCAAAGTCGGGCCGCCTGAGCGCGGCGGGCTGGGCTGGTCGATGGTGGCGAACTGGGCACCCTGGAACCCGCCGGGCAGAGAGGCCGGTGGATTACCGATGTCATCGAGATAGACGAAAGTAATGACGCCGAGCACGACGAGGATCAGCGCGGCCCCCACCGTCCAAGAGATCTCGAGCGGCGTGTTGCCCCGGATCTGCGCCGGCTGCGGGCCGCCCTTGCGGCGCCGATAGCGGATCAGCGACCAGATCAAAACTCCCTCGACGAGGAGGAAGATCGGGATCGCGATGATCAGGACGATGACGTAGAGCGTGTGAATGTCGTCGGCGTTCGGCGAGCCGCCCTTTTCGGGGGTGATGACGCCGGCAAAGGCGCTGGGAGCCGCGAGCAACAGCCCGGCTAGAGCGCTGCACGCTGCAGCCCAGATCGCTCGTCTACGGGTCTTCGCTTGCAAGGCCGGCGGATCATAACTCGCTGGCCGGCGTCGAGGCGAGCTCGTGACGGTTGGCGCTAGGCGCCCTTGAAAGCCGGCTCGCGCTTCTCGATGAATGCGCGTACTCCTTCGAGGAAGTCCTCGCTGCGCGCCAGGTCGTGCTGGAGGTCGGCCTCGAGGCGCAGTTGCCGATCGAGGTTGGCGAAAAGGCTCTCGTTGAGCGCGCGCTTGACCGCCGCATAGGCGCGCGTCGGTCCGCGCGCAAGGCGCTCGGCAAGATCGCGAGCGCGGTCGGCCAGCTCGCCGTCGGGGTAGACGAAGTTCACGAGACCCCATTCGAGCGCCTGACGTGCCGGGACGCGCTCGGCAAGCAGGGCCATCTGGAAGGCGCGCGCTTTACCCACAGCGGCCGGAACGAGCAGCGTCGACCCGCCGTCGGGAGCGAGGCCGATCTCGACGAAGGCGAGCGAGATGAACGCCGACTCGGCCATCGTCACGAGGTCGCACGCGAGAGCGAGGGAGGCGCCGATACCCACCGCTGGACCGTTGACAGCCGCCACGACAGGCTTGTCGAGCCGGCGTACCGCCGCGATCAGCGGGTGGTAGCGCTCGTCGAGTTCGCGGCGAATGTCGGGCATGCCGTCGTCGGCGGCCTCGAACCCGGCCTTGAGGTCGGCGCCCGACGAGAAGGCACGGCCGGCGCCGGTAATCAGCACAGTGCGCACCGACGTCGACGAGCCGGCGCGGCGCAAACACTCGCGCAGCTCGTCAGCAAGCTCTTCGGTCCATGCGTTGAGGCGCTCGGGGCGGTTGAGAGTGATCGTCGCGACCCCGTTCTCCTCTGACCAAAGCACCGCGCGCTCGCTCACAGCCTCCTCCTTTTCTTTCGTCCAGCGCTGTCTCGGCAGGCGAAGTTGCGGCCGAGCCTACCCTTCCGCCATGCTCCTCGAACCGGTCGAGTGGCTAGGCCACGCCGGCTTTCGGCTGCGTCTCGGCCGGGCCTTCATCTACATCGATCCCTACCGGGTTGCGCGACCGGCGCCGCAGGCGGATCTGATCCTCGTCACGCACGGCCACTATGACCACTTCTCGCCGCGCGATATCGAGGAGCTCGCCAAGGCCGACACCTGGTTGATCGGGCCTGCGGCGGTAGTGGAGCGGGTGCGGGGCCGCGTCTGCTCGCTTGCTCCCGGGGAAGCGCTCCTCGACGAACCGGTGCGCGGCCTCGAGGTCCGGGCGATCGCCGCTTACAACACCTCGAAGCGCGATCCCGCTGGCCGGCTCTACCACCCGCGCGAAGCGGGATGGCTCGGTTTCGAGCTGCGCTGGCGCGGCTGGCGCCTGTACCACGCGGGCGACACCGACGTGATCCCCGAGATGGATGCGGTGACGGGCTGCGACGTGGCGCTCCTGCCGGTGAGCGGCAGGTATGTGATGACAGCGGAGGAGGCGGCGGAGGCGGCGCGCAGAATCCAACCGCGCGTCGCCGTGCCCATGCACTGGGGCGGCGAGGTCGGCACGCGCGACGACGCCGAGCGGTTCCGCAAGTGCGCGCCGGTGGCCGTAGAACTGCTCGAGCCGGTCGGGAGTGCGAGCGCCTGAGCACGGAGGTCGCGCACGGAGGCAGCGACCCGGTGGGCACGCGGGGGGAACGGCAGCGCGAGCGACCCCGAGCGCGGCGAGCGGCGCGGCAGCGCGAGCGGCTGCCGAGCGAGCCGACCGCGAGGCGATGCCGGCGGGCTACACTGCCGCCCGCCTTGCGGGGAAGAGACTGGTTGCGTGCTGCCGGCTGCGCCGCGCTCGCGGTCGGCGTGATCGCGCCGGCGGCGCGTAAACGCTTGCGTCTACCCTCGCTCGCGACTTCGCTGCTCGCCTGGCAGCTCCCTCTCACCACAGCCCGTCTGCTGCCACCGGGTCGGTTGCGCGCCGCCGCGACCTACGCGGCGCAAATGTGGGCCTACTACGTGCACTACGACATGCCCGATGACCGGCCCGGAGCTCTCGAGCGCCGCGTGCGCGTCGACTATCCGATCGCCATCGATCGTCTGTTCGGGGCGGGTGAAGTGCCGACCGTCCGACTGCAGCGTGCGCTGGCGCGCGGCGAGCGGCTGCGGGCCCACGACTACCTGTTGACGTTCGCCCATTGGGCGTGGTTCGTGGTGCCGCACGGGACGGTCGCGTACACGCTTTGGCGTCATCCCGAGCGCTTCCGGCGCACCGCCGTCGGGGTCGCGGCGTGTTTCGACCTCGGGCTCGTGGGCTACTGGGCGCTGCCCACCGCGCCGCCGTGGTGGGCTTCACGGATCGGCAAGCTGCCGCCCGTCCGGCGCACGATGGCCGCTGTCGGCGAGCGCCTGTGGGGGAGGCTGTGGCAACCGCTTTACCATTCGGTCGAAGGCAACCCCTACGCCGCGATGCCCTCATTGCACTTCGGAACGTCGGTCGTGGCAGCGCGGGCACTGGCCGAGATCGGACCGGGCCACGGCGCTATCGGTTGGGGCTACGCGGGCGTTCTCGGCTTCGCACTCGTCTATCTCGGCGAGCACTACGTCGTCGATCTCGTCGCTGGGGCCTTGTGCGCCGAGGTGGCGTGGCGCCTGGCGCGCAAAGTCGTTCCCGACGAAGACCGGTCCGTGAGCGGCGACCTGCGATCCAACGGGCGCGTGCCAGCGACCGCGGTCGGGAAGCTGATCTCTTCCTCGCCGCCGGCGAGCGCTGCACGATGATCGCCGGCGGCAGCGGCGAGGTGCCGGACGACGTCCAGCGCACCGACGCCCGCGTTCCCGGCAGCGGCGAGGAGCTCGACGTCGGGCGCCTGCAATCGCTGTTCGGCGACTGGCAGCGGATCGCGACGGGATTTTTCGCCTTGCTCGGCGCTCTGGCGGCCGTGTACGTGCTGCTGCCGCGAATCGTCGGTCTCGACGACGCGCTCGACCGGATCGACGATGCGACTTGGCCGTGGCTCGTCGCCGCCCTAGCCTTCAACGTCGGCGCGTTCGCTGCCTACGTGATGCTCTTTCGCGGGGTTCTCGTCGGCGTCGAGGATCCCGACGGCCGCTTGCGTCGCCGGCTCGGAGTCCGCGCCTCGTACCAGATCACGATGGCGGGTCTGGCCGCCACCAGGCTTTTTTCCGCCGCTGGAGCGGGCGGGCTTGTTCTCACCTATTGGGCGCTGCGACGTGCCGGTGTCGGACGGCGAGTCGCTGCCGCGCGAATGGTCGCCTTTCTCGTCGTCACCTACAGCGTCTACGCCGCCGCTGTGATCGTTTGCGGGCTCGCTTTGCACTTCGGCCTCGTGGCCGGCGCAGCGCCGCTCGCCGGGACACTGATCCCCGCCCTGTTTGCACTCGGCGCGGTTGCCGTTTGCTTGCTCGTCGCGCTGATACCCGAGGACATCGACCGGCGCTTGGCCGCGCTGGCGTCGCGGCCGCGTACCGCACGCATCGCCCGACGCTTGGCGAGCGTTCCGGCGACGGTCGCAGAGGGCGTGCGTGCCGCGATCGAGTTCGCGCGCGAGCCGCGGCGGGGCGCGCTCGCGTTGGGGGGTGCCGCCGGTTTCTGGGCCGCGAACATCGCCGTGCTGTGGGCCTGCTTTCGGGCGTACGGCGGAAGCGTCGAGCCGTCCGTGCTCGTGCAGGGCTTCTTCCTCGGCATGTTCGCCAACGTTGTGCCCTCGCCGGCGGCCGGCGCGGGGCCCGTCGACGCCGGGATGATCGCCGCCTTCGCGATGTTCGGCCTACCGGCGGCGATCGTCTTCCCGGCTGTGCTCGTGTATCGGCTGATCGCCTTCTGGTTGCCCGTTCCGCTGGGGCTCGTCGCCTACCTGCAGCTGCGTCGCACGGTCACGGTGTGGGAGCGCGAGGACGATGGCGAGTACCCTGCGGTGAGCGACAAGGTGACGACGGCGGAGGCACGATGAGCGAAGCGAAGGCGATCAAGGAGCTCGAGAACGTCGTGATCGTCGGCAGCGGGCCCGCTGGCTACACCGCCGCGATCTACACCGCCCGCGCCGACCTCGAGCCGCTGTGCGTCGAAGGTTTTCAGTGGGGTGGCTTGCTGCAGCTCACGACCGACGTCGAGAACTACCCCGGCTACCCCGACGGCGTGCAAGGGCCGCAGATGATGAGCGATTTTCGCCGCCAAGCCGAGCGTTTCGGCACCCGCTGCATCAGCGAGGACGCGACGGCGATCGAGCTCTCGCGCGACCCCTCTGTTCCGCACGTCGTGCGCGTCGGCGAGCGCGAGATCCGCGCCCGCGCGGTGATCGTCGCCACCGGCGCCGAGCCACGCAAACTCGGTGTTCCCGGCGAAGAGGAGTTCGCTGCTCGCGGAGTCAGCTACTGCGCGACTTGCGACGCGGCGTTCTTCCGCGGTCAGGAGACGATCGTCGTCGGCGGCGGCGACACGGCGATGGAGGACGCCACCTTTCTCGCCAAGTTCGCGAGCAAAGTGACGATCGTCCACCGCCGCAACGAGTTCCGCGCGTCGGCGATCATGGTCGACCGCGCCCGCTCGATCGAGAACATCGAGTTCCTGACGCCCTACGTTGTCGAGCGCTTCGAGGGCGACGCCAAGCTCGAACGCGCCGTTCTGCGCAACACCGCCGACGGCTCGGAGCGGGTGCTGGCGGTAGATGGCGCCTTCGTCGCGATCGGCCACCGCCCGCGGTCGGAACTCGTCGCCGACCAGCTCGCTGTCGACGACCACGGCTACGTCCTCGTCGAGGGGCGTTCGACGCGCACCGGGCTCCCCGGCGTGTTCGCGTGCGGCGATCTCATCGACCCGGTCTACCGTCAGGCCGTGACCGCGGCCGGCAGCGGCTGCATGGCCGCGCTCGACTGCGAGGCGTACCTGCGCGAGCACGCCCCCGAGCTGGCGGCGGCCAAGGCCGCGACCTCCTAGCCCGGCGGCGGTTCACTGCGGGACGAGCTTGCCGGTGGAATTTCCGAGCACGGCGAGCGGCTGGCGCAACTGGTCGGGAAGCGTTAGCGCGCAGCCGGCTGGCGTCGTGCGTGCGCGTGACGAGCGGGCGGTCGCCGCTGTCGTCAGCCAGGCGCGCCGGGTCAAGGCGCTCGGCTCCGGACACTCGTTCACCGCGATCGCCGCGACCGATGGTGTGGCGCTCGATGTCGGTGCGCTCCGACAAGTCACCGTGGCAGCGGACGAGGGTCTCGTCACCTGCGGAGCCGGTCTTAGGATCGGCGAGCTCGCACGAACGCTCGCCGCCCACGGGCTGGCACTCGAGAACCAGGGCGACATCGACCGTCAGACCGTCGCAGGCGCGATAGCTACCGCCACGCACGGCACCGGCGCCCGCTTCCGCAGCCTTTCGGCACAGGTCGAGCGGCTGCGCCTCGTCGACGGCCGCGGGCAAGTGCGCGAGCTCGCTGGCGGCGACGAGCTCGCCGCCGGGCGGGTCGCGCTCGGCGCGCTCGGTGTGGTCACGGCCGTGACGCTGCGCTGCGTGCCGCTCTTCGGCATCCGCCGCGTCGACGAGCCGTGGGAGCGCGACCGTGCGATCGCGCGTTTCCCGGCGCTCGCGGCCGAGAGCGATCACTGCGAGCTCTTCGTACTCCCCTACGGCAGGCGCTGCTTGGTGCTGCGATCCGAGCGCACGCCGCCGCCCGCCGGGCGCTTCGCGAGCCGTGTGCGCAAGCGTGCGTCCGATCTGTTGCTCGCCAACGGCGTGTTCGCCCTGCACTGCCAGCTCGCGCGCCGCGCGCCGCGCGCAGTCCCGCGCCTCAACCGCCTGCTTGAGCTCGGTTTCGGCTCTGCCCGCCACCACGACCTCGCCTACCGCGTCTACGCCCACCCGCGGCTGGTGCGTTTCAACGAGATGGAGTACGCGCTGCCGCTAGCTAGTGTCGGTGAAGCGGTCGAACGGGTGCTCGCGACGATCGAGCGGCGGCGTCTTGCGGTGTGCTTCCCGCTCGAGGTGCGGGTGGGAGCGGCCGAAGACGCGCTGCTGGCACCGGCGCACGGTCGCGAAACGGCGTACGTCGCGGTCCACCAATACGCGCCGATGCCGTACCTCGAGCTGTTCGCCGAGATCGAGCACGAGATTTTCCTGCCCCTCGGTGGCCGGCCGCACTGGGGGAAGTGGCACTCGCTCGACGCCGCCGAGCTCGCGCCGCGCTACCCCGGATGGGAACGCTTCCGGGCGGTCAGGGCGCGCCTCGATCCGACCGGCAAGTTCCGCAACGGCTACCTCGACCGCGTGCTCGGCCCGCCCGCTGGCGGCGGGGACGCTGCAGCCGGGGCGAGCTGACGCGGCGACCGTTACAGAAAGCAGCGGGCCTCGCCGCGGTACGTTGGCACCTCGTCGACCACGCGCTCGCCGTCGAGGAGCAGCAGCGAGGCGAAGCGCTCGCACAGCTCGCCCGCCTTGGCGTGTCGCAGGTACACGTGATCGCCGACCCGCAGCGAGCGCGCCGCGCGACCGCGCACCGGAGTTTGTACCTCGCCAGCGCCCTCGAGAGGATCGAACCGCAGGCCGCTCGGTGCGTAAACCACTGGGAGACGGTCGCGCCCGGCGGGACCGGAGGCTATGTAGCCGCCGCCGAGCAGCGTCGCGGTCGCGCGGTCCGGTTTGCGCACCACCGGCAGCGCGAAAAAGGCCGCCGGTCGCAGCGCGAGGTCGCGGTAACCGTCGAAGAGAGCCGGTGCGTAGAAGCCCGAGCCGGCGGTCACCTCGGTCACCACGGCTTCGCTTGCGCTGCTGGCGAGGCTGCCGGTGCCGCCGCCGTTGACGATCGCGACGTCCGCGACCTCGCGGATCGCGGCCACGCACTCGGCGCGCAGCTCGCGCACGTAGGCGCGCGAGCGGCGTTTGATCCAGGCGACGAGCGGGGCGGCTAGACGCTTACCGGCGGGAACGTCGGGCACCCCGGCGATCTGCGCTTCGTAAGACATGACCGCAGCGAGTTCGAGCTGTGGGCGGCGCACCACCTCTTCGGCAAGAGCGCGTGCGGCGGCCGCGCTGCGGATCGGCGAACGGCGCGCACCTATCCGCACCGCCCCGCCCAGTAGCGGCAGCGACAGGTCGATCTCGATGCAGACGCGGATCGGTCGCCCGCCGCGCGCAGCCTCGGCGAGCAGGTCGAGCTGTGCGGGCGAGTCGCAGACGACGATCGGGGGCCGCTCGTGCTGGCAGCGAGCGAGTGCGTGGAGTGCCGAGCGGTTGGCGGTCGGGTAGGCGCAGATGATGTCGTCGAAGCCGTGGTCGGCGAGCCACAGGGCCTCCGGCAGCGTGAACGCGAGCAGGCCGCGGAAGCGCTCGTCGAGCTCGAGGAGGCGCGCCAAAAGCGGCCGGGAGCGCACCGATTTCGTCGCGATCCGGATCGGTTTGCTCCCCGCCAGGGCGAGCATGCGCCGGGCGTTCGATCGCAGCGCGTCGAGGTCGACGAAAGCGAACGGCGCGTCGACCGTGGCGAAGGCGCGGTCGAAGCGGGCCAGGTCGCGGTCGGCGGCGGCGCTGGGCCGCAACGGGTCACTCCTCGGCGGTGGGCCGCACCGAAGCTGTCGCCGCCTGCTCGATGCGGCTGGCACCCAGTGCGTCGCCAGTGTCGGCGTGCTTGGGCGGGATCGCGCTCATCGCGTGTTCGGCGAGCGCGGTGATCGTCAGGCTTGGGTTGACGCCGGGATTGGCGGGCACCGTCGAGCCGTCGCAGACGAGCAGGTTGCGGTAGCCGAAGGCGCGCAGGTTGGCGTCGACGACGCCATGCTCGGGGTCGCGGCCGATCACCGCTCCGCCGAGGATGTGTGCGGTCGTCGGCACGCCGAAGAGAGCCTCCATCGTAGAGCTCTGGGCGATGCCGCCGGTGCGCTTCTCGAACCAGCGTGCTGCCTTGTTGGCGATCGGGATAAAAGAGGGAATCGGCCGCTGCGGATCTTGCTCGGTCTCGAGCGTCACGCCGCCGCCCGGCCGGCGCCGCGCCCTCAGCGCGATCGCGTTGTCGAGCGTTTGCATCACGAGCAGAATGATCGTGCGCTCCGACCACCCCGGTTTCAACCACAGCTTGAGCCAGGCGGTGGGGCGCCGCGCGATCGCGGCGAGCAGTTTCAGCGGCCGTACGATGCGACCGCCGCCGCCGACGAGCAGCGTGAAAAGGAAGCGCATCGCGCCGCCGCGCGAGCCGTAGGTGACGGTCTCGATGTGGGTGTCGGGATCGGGGTAGATGCTCGAGGTGATCGCTACCCGCCGCACGAGCTCGGGATCTTTCTCCGGCACCGTAACGGCGAGGATCGCTTCGCTGTTGGTGCGCACGAGCTCGCCGAGCCGCGGCGACAGCGCCGGTAGCGAACCGTTCAGGCGGCAGCGTTGCAGCAACAGGTTGGTGCCGAGCGTGCCCGCCGCGACCACCACGCCGCGGGCGCGCAGGACCGTCCTCTGTTTGCGCAGCCACGCACCCGAGCGGACGCTTTCGATCTCGAAGCCTTCGGAGCCGTCGCCGCTACCGAGCGGCCTGATGTCGACGACGGTGCGCTCCGGCCGCACGTCGACGCCGAGTCGCTCGGCGAACCACAGGTAGTTCTTGACCAAGGTGTTCTTGGCGCCGACCGGACAGCCGACCATGCACCGCCCGCAGCGCGTGCAGCCCGTGCGGGCGGGTCCCGACCCGCCGAAGTAGGGGTCGGGAACGGTGACCCCGGCAGGTCCGAGAAACACGCCCACCGGCGTCTTGCGGTAGGTGTCTTCGCAGCCGATCTCGCGCGCGAACTCGCGCAGCAGCTGGTCGGCGCGGTCGTCGCCGGTCCACTCGGTGACGCCGAGCATCCGTTGCGCCTCGGCGTAGTGGGGTGCGAGCACACGCTCCCAGTCGGCGAGATCGCGCCACTGGGGGTCTTCGAAGAACCGCCGCGGCGGCACGTAGAGGGTGTTGGCGTACCCGAGCGAACCGCCGCCGACTCCCGCGCCGCTTACGACCGTCACATCCTTGAACAGCGAGAGACGAAAGATCCCGCGACAGCCGAGTTTCGGGAACCACCAGTAGCGACGCACGTCCCAGGTCGAGCGGGGGAGGTCGTGGTCGCGGAAGCGGCGTCCCGCCTCGAGCACGCAGACCCGGTAGCCCTTTTCGGCTAGGCGCAGAGCGCTGACGCTGCCGCCGAAGCCCGAGCCGATGACGACCCAGTCGTAGTCGAAAGCGGCCTCGGAAACGTCGCGGCTGCCGTAGCCGGCAGCGAGAGCGGCCTTGCTCTGCAACCTTCCTCCTCTTCGTCGCTTGTGCGGCGCCGGCGCGACGCGGACGTCGGTGCGTTTGACGCCGCGTCGAGCGATCGTGGCAGCAGTTTACCGCCGCTCGTGGACCTCGATGCCGAGTTCGTCGAGCGAGGCGAGAAGCTCGGCGGGGTCGCGGTACACACGGAAGGCGCCCGAGCGCAACAGCTCGTCCTCGCCGTAGCCGCCCGAAAGTAACCCCACGCCGAGCATCCCGGCCCGCCGTGCGGCGAGAACGTCCCAGACCGCGTCACCGACCGCGTAGCAGTCGCCCGCCGACGCACCCAGCCTTGCCGCGGCGGCGAGGAAGAGGTCGGGCTCCGGTTTCGCGCGCGACACGTCGCCGCGGGCTACGACGACCGTGTCGGTGCCGATCCCGAGCGCGCGCAGCGACGGTTCGATGCCGGGGCGGCCGCCCGAGGTGGCGATCGCGAAGGGAACGCCGGCGTTACGCAAGGCCGCCACCAGCTCGCGCGCGCCGGGCAGCGGGCGGGGGCGGGGAGCGAGCGCGCGAAACAGCTCGGCGTGGCGCGCTCGCACCTGCTCGGCTTCGGCGGCGGTGAGCGGCCGTCCCGCCTCGCGCGCCACCGCGCGCGTGAACAGCCCGCCGCTCATGCCGATGCGGCGATGGATGCGCCAACCGTCGATCGGGATGCCGGCCTCCTCGAGCGCCGTCTGCCACGCCACCACGTGCGCGTAGACGGTGTCCACAAGCGTGCCGTCGAGATCGAAAATCAGCGCCCGCATCGCGCCCCTAGCCCCGCAGGTAGATGGGGTTCGTCAGCACCCATGTGCGCTCGCGCCCGTCGACGGCGAGGCGCGCTTCCACACGCCACACGCCAGGAGCGTCGGCGCTGGCCAAGAGGCTGCGGCCGTGCTTCTCGTGGCGCACGGCGCCGTCGCACAGAAGTCGCAGCGTGGCCTCGCGCGGGCTCTCGACGCACAGTCTCCAGCCGCGGCCGGCGACCTCGCTGCCCATTTCGGCGCGCTCGCTGCCCGCGCCGCGACGCCTGCCCGACCGCTCGTCGGCTGCCTCGCTGGCTCCCTCGGCGGGCGGCTCGCCTTCGCCCCGGCGTTCGCGCTCGGCCCAGAAGCGAAAGCCGTTGGCGGGCGCGAACACATCGAGCGCTACGAAGCTCCGGCCGGCGCGGAGCGCCTCGAGCACTGTGGCGCGGTCCTCGCCCGGATCGCCGGTCAGCGCGCCGTCGGTAAGGAGGTGGGTGCGCAGGTAGCGGAAGCTGCGGCGATAGGCCATCAGCTTGAGCACTACACGACCGCCCACTCTCACGCCCGCCTGGTGGGCGTCGATGCCGCCGATCGCCGGGAAACGACGCACCCGCCCGACCTCGTCCCAGCGGCGCACCACCTCGGGTCGCGGGCCCACCAGCCAACGCGCCGGGTCCGCCAGAAAACGCGGGATCGTGCGCGCTCCGGGCAGCCGCTCGACCGTGTCGGTTACGAAACTCCACACTTCGACGCCGTCGGCGGTGTCCGCTGCGAGCGCTTGGAACGGCATCGGCCGGGCGATCGGTCCGAGCGCCCGCACGCCGCGCGACGCCGGGTGCGCTGCGAAGCCGAAGCCGCCCTGGCGGCGCACCTCGGCGCAGATCTCCGTGGCTGTCATGCCGCGGGGATCGAACTCACGCTCGATCCCGAACGCCAGATAGTGGTTGCCGCCTCGCGGCGAGATTTCGCAACCGACCACCACCAACACGTCTCCCCACCAGCGCTCCTCGCCGGCACGGCGCGCCGCCAGCGTGTCGTGGTCGGTCAAAAGAACGATGTCAACGCCGGCCTCGGCTGCCTGTTCGGCGATCTCGGCGACGGTGCCGGTGCCATCGGAGTGCGTCGAGTGGACATGGGCGGCGCAGACGTATTCGCTGAGCGGGGTGCTCGACACCGCGCCGAGGGTAAAGGCTCGAGCGAAACGGAAGTAGTGTTCCAACCATGCAGCACCCCGACAGCTTCGGTGCCCGCGCCACGCTGCGCGTCGGCGGGCGGGAGCTCGAGATCTTCAGGCTCGAGGCGCTCCAAGCGCGTTACGACGTCGCGCGGCTGCCCTACTCGCTGAAAATCCTCCTCGAGAACCTCCTGCGCCACGAGGACGGGGCGGTTGTAACAGCCGAAGACATCGAGGCCGTCGCGCGCTGGGACGCCAAGGCCGAGCCGACGAAGGAGATCCGCTTCACGCCCGCACGGGTGCTGATGCAGGACTTCACGGGGGTGCCGGCGATCGTCGATCTGGCGTCGATGCGTGACGCGATGGACCGTCTCGGCGGCGACGCAGAGCGGATCAACCCCCAGGTGCCGGTCGATCTCGTGATCGACCACTCGATCCAGGTCGACGTTTTCGGCCGCCGCGACGCCTTCCGCTTCAATGCCGAGCGCGAGTTCGAGCGCAACCGCGAGCGCTACGCCTTCTTGCGGTGGGGGCAAGAGGCGTTCGACAACTTCCGCGTCGTTCCCCCCAACACCGGTATCTGCCACCAGGTGAACCTGGAGTATTTGGCGACGGTGGTGCAGGAGCGCGACGGGCGTGCGTTCCCCGACACGCTGGTTGGCACCGACTCGCACACGACGATGATCAACGGCCTCGGCGTGCTCGGCTGGGGCGTTGGTGGCATCGAAGCCGAGGCGGCGATGCTCGGTCAACCGATCTCGATGCTCTTGCCGCAGGTGGTTGGCTTCCGCCTCACCGGGCGCCTGCCCGAGGGCGCAACCGCCACCGACCTCGTCTTGACCGTCACGCAGATGCTGCGCGAGAAGGGGGTCGTCGGCAAGTTCGTCGAGTTCTTCGGCGAAGGCTTGCGCAACCTGCCGCTCGCCGACCGCGCGACGATCGGCAACATGGCGCCCGAGTACGGGGCGACGTGCGGCATCTTCCCGGTCGACCGCGAGACGCTGCGCTACCTCGAGTTCACTGGCCGCCCGCGCGAGCTGATCGAGCTCGTCGAGGCGTACTGTCGGGAGCAGGGGCTGTTCCACGACGAGGAAGCCGAGGAGGCCGTCTACTCCGACGTGCTCGAGCTCGATCTGGGCGACGTCGAGCCGTCGCTGGCGGGGCCGCGGCGCCCGCAAGACCGCATCGCTCTAAGCGACGTGGCGCGCGACTTCGTCGCCGAGCTGAGGGAGCTGGTCGACGACGGCGACGGGCCGACGGTTGATCCTGCTGTCACTGGCAGCTTCCCCGCCAGCGACCCGCCAGCGCACGACGCGGCGCGTGGAGGCGCGCCCGACGCGACGCCCGCTCACCAGCACGCGGTCGTCGTCGGCGAAAGACCGTCGCGCCCCGTCCGTGTGGAGCTCGACGACGGCACGTCGTTCGAGCTCGACCACGGGGCGATCGTGATCTCGGCGATCACGAGCTGCACGAACACCTCGAACCCGTCGGTGATGATCGGCGCCGGTCTCGTCGCAAAGAAAGCCGTCGAGCGTGGCCTCACCCGCAAGCCGTGGGTTAAGACGTCGCTCGCGCCGGGCTCGAAGGTGGTCACCGACTATCTCGAGCGCGCCGGCCTTGCGCCGTACCTCGAGCAGCTCGGCTTCGCTCTCGTCGGCTACGGCTGCACGACCTGCATCGGAAACTCCGGCCCGCTGCCCGAGCCGATCTCGCGGGCGATCCAGGAGCACGATCTGGTCGTCTGCTCGGTGCTGTCGGGCAACCGCAACTTCGAGGGGCGCATCCACCCCGACGTGCGCATGAACTACCTGGCGTCGCCGCCGCTGTGCGTGGCCTACGCGATCGCCGGGCGTATGGACCTCGACCTCCACGCGGAGCCGCTCGGCACCGGCCACGACGGCGAGCCCGTCTATCTGCGCGACATCTGGCCGACGCAGCACGAGATCCAGGCCGAGATCGAGCGCGCGATCGAGTCCGATATGTACCGCCGCGAGTACTCCGCGGTGTTCGAGGGCGACGAGGCGTGGCGCGCGCTGCCGATACCGCGCGGTGCCCGCTACGCCTGGGATCCCGACTCGACGTACGTCAAGCAAGCTCCCTTCTTCGACGCGATGGAGCCCGACGCTCCGTCCGGTTTCGAGCCGATCGAGGGAGCGCGGATCCTCTGTCTGCTCGGCGATTCGGTGACCACCGACCACATCTCGCCGGCGGGAGCGATCAAGGTCGACTCCCCAGCCGGTCGCTATCTGATCGAACACGGTGTCGAGCCACGCGACTTCAACTCCTACGGCTCGCGGCGCGGCAACCACGAGGTGATGGTGCGCGGCACCTTCGCCAACGTGCGGCTGCGCAACCGGCTCGCGCCCGGTACTGAAGGGGGCTTCACGATCAAGCTGCCCGAGGGCGAGCAGACGACGATCTACGAAGCTGCGGTCGCCTACGAGCGCGAGGGCGTGCCGCTCGGCGTGCTCGCTGGGCGCGAGTACGGCTCGGGATCGTCACGCGACTGGGCGGCGAAGGGCCCGCGCCTGTTGGGCGTGCGCTTCGTGATCGCGCAGTCCTTCGAGCGCATCCACCGCTCGAACCTTGTGGGAATGGGCATCCTGCCGCTCGAATTCATGCCCGGCGAGTCGGTCGAGTCGCTCGGACTTACCGGACGCGAGCGGTTCGATCTCGAACCGCTCGAGGAGGGCGCACGCACGCTGCGCGTGCGCGCGACGCCCGACGACGGCGGCCAGCCGATCGAGTTCGAGACGCGTGTCCGGATCGACACGCCCAACGAGTGGCTCTACTACCGCCACGGCGGCATCCTCCAGTACGTGCTGCGGCGCTTGCTCGGCACGGCGAACTAGCACTGCGAGCCGCGAGATCGGCGGGCGCTAGCCGTTAGCGCGATCGTCGCTTCGGGCGTCCGAGGCGCACGGTTCGTGCACCCCAAGCGTGTGTGCTGGCTGCTGCGTAGGGTTGACTCGTCTCCTGGCAAGCCTCTACGGTCGGGGCGCGCTGCCGACGCGAAGGTCAGCTAGCGAGTAGCGGACTGGGGCGGCGCCTGCATGGCAGCCGGGGCGATTTCCGCCCTCGGATTTCTCGAGCGACTCACAGCGAGGGGGTTGCCGTTGTGCGAGTCAGGTTGGTTAAGTGCAGTAGTGCCGCGGCACCGGGTCATTCAGCGTTCGCGTGCTTGGTCTTCATCGCGCTCGTTCTCTTGACGCTGCACCCGTGGCGACAAAGCGGCGAAGAGCTCGGCCGCAACGGCCGATCTGCCGGCAAGGCCGGAGAGAGCTCGCCGGGGGAGCGCCCGCGTCTACAAGACACAGGTCCCGAGCGCCGGGCGGCCGAGGCCATCGCACCTTCTGGTCGTAGAGCACGAGCCCTGCGCAGGCAGCGCCTCGATGGCAGGCGTTCTCAGCGGTGGCGGTGGCGACGCGTCGATCACTGGCGTAGGGAGCGCGGGGCGACGGACGTCGCTGTTGCAGTTCCGCGCTCGGGTGGTGCTGTGCCGAAGCCGTCGGGGGAACCGGGCCGCAGCGAGCCAGTGCCGCAAGCGAGCGAGCGCGGCGGTTCGCCGCCGTCTCCTCCGCGCGACGACACGAGCGCCGGACCGGACGACGAACCGTCGCGTGGTGGAGAGCGGTCGACAGCAGAGCGCGGCGAGCCGCCGGCTGGCGGTCGCGAGCGCTCCTCCACGTCGGCACCGTCCGACCAGGGCGAGCGGCGCGGAGCGACCCTCGTCAGCAGCCGCGGTAGCGTGGGCGGTGAGAGTGCCGCGGGGTGGCTCGGGACGAGCACGCCGCCCAGCACGGCGGACACGGACAGCGAACCGGTGTGCACAGAGGCACACCCTGCCTCCTGGTCTTTTGGTTGGGGTTCGTTTGGTGTGGGTGTGTGGCCGTCGGTGTGTTGGCGGCCGTTTTCGGATCGGTCGCCGTTCAACACCACTTTCGCGCAGCTCGAGGCCGAGGGGCGGCTTGTGCCGCTCCCGAATTCGCAACAGATCGTTGATCGGATGATGGGTGAGCGGCGGGCGTTCATCCCGCTGTATGCGGGCTACCGGTACGAGCTGGGCGCCCAGTTCTACCACCCGATCTATTTCTCGCGCCCGTCGGACCCGCTGTTCACCGTGACGTGCACCGAGCAGTGGGGCAGGTGCGAGGTCGAGGGTGCACAGGTGCGGATCCCCGCCCAGGCGCGCCCCGACTGTTGTGTGGACAAGCACATGACGGTGATCGACCAGCAGACCGGGTGGGAGTACGACTTTTGGGGGGTGGAGAAAACCGGTGCGGTTGGTAGCAGCGGCGGGACGCTGCGTGTGCGCTGGGGCGGGATGACCCGCATCGACGGTGATGGGCTTGGGTCGAACGCGACCGCCGCCCACTTCGCCCTCTCGGCCGGGATCATCAGAGCCCAAGAGCTCGTCGCGGGCCGGATCGAGCACGGTCTGTTTTTCGGGATCGACTGCTCGAACGGCACCTACACCTGGCCCGCCCACGGTCCCGGCACCGGCACCCCGTGCTCCACAGCCGAGCGGCGCGCAGCATCCGCACCGCTCGGCGCCTACATCCACCTCGACATGACACCCCAACAGATCGACCAGCTGCCCGTGCCCGCCTGGAAGAAACCGATCCTCAAAGCGATGGCCAAATACGGCATGTGGATCGGCGACACCAACGGCGAAGGCAACGGGTCGGGAATGCTCCAATTCGAAAGCGGCAACACCTACACCGCCTTCGGTCACCCCGACCCCATCTACCAATTCGCCCAACAAAACCGCAACCAAGGCGGCATCGGCTACAGCCCAACCGAAGACGCCTACTACTTCGACATCCAAACCGGCGTCGACTGGCAACGCTACCTGCGGGTTTACACAGTGCAACCGCCGAGCGGGGATTCGTAGCGACGGCCCTCGAGGCGCGGAGACGCCGTCCCACGCCGATCGCCGAGACGGGGCGCCCGGTCGCCGGCGTGGCAGCGGGTGCCCCGGCGCTCTCAGGTGCCGATGCGTGGCGGCCCGTGGCGCAGCGAGCCGCGCAGAAAGCCAAGTCCCCAAGCTACGTGCATGGTCGCGAGGATCGCCGGCAGCCAGAGGGCGTCGGTTCGCGGCTCGGCATGCCGACTCGACGCTGCCGCTGTCGCGACGAGCGCCGCCGCCCAACCGGTTACGGCGAGGCGCGCCAACGTGCGCACCGGTCGGGGCCCGGCGACCGCGACCAGCAGTGCGAGCGTCACAAGCGGTGGCAGCGCGTGGGCGGGGCGCAAGGCGTTACCGTGCAGCGAAGCTGTGCGCGCACGTCCCTGGCCATAGCGGTAGTACTGGCGCCACAACGCGCCGAGCGAGTCGCGCGGCACGTAGTGCGCTGCCATCGAGCGCAACATCACGATCCGCATGCCGCGGGCGCGAAAGCGGGAAGCGAGCTCGCCGTCTTCGTTGACGACCGCATCCTTGTCCCAGCCGCCCAGCGCGACGAGCGTGTCGCGCCGCCACAACCCGGTGAAACCGCTGTCGACCTCGACCTCTTCAGCGGCTTCGGGCGGGATGCGGTAGGCGACACCGCCCGTTCCCAGCCACGTCCGCAAAGCGAGGGCGATCCTGCGCGACCACTTGCCTTCGCCGCGCGGGAGCGCCGGTCCGCTGACCCAATCCACGTCGCCCCGCTCGAGGCGGCGCACACCTTCGGCGATGTAGTCCTCCGGGTAGAAAGTGTGGGCGTCCATCCTCGCCACGTAGCGCCCGCGAGCGGCGCGCAAGCCGACGTTGAGGGCGCGCGCAACCGTGCGGCCCGGGTTGTCGAGGAGACGCACGCGCTCGTCTCTAGCGGCCAGCCGCTCGACGATCTCGCGGCTGCGGTCGCTCGACCCCGAGTCGACAAAGAGGAACTCGATCGTGCCATCGAAACGCTGGCCGAGCATCCGTGGAGCGGTGCGGGGGAGATGGCGTTCCTCGTTGAGGAAGGGGATCAGGACGCTTACCTCGACCGGTTCACTCGGCATAGCTGTGGCGATCGGAAATTTCGGAAAAAAAGAGCTCCCGGCCGATGGCTCGCCCACGGCCGGGGCACCGAAGGCGCGGCGAGAATAGCCCAGCTGGCCGCGGCCGCGGGGCGCTGCGGCGTGCTGTCCCGCGACCTGCGCGTGCGAGTATCCGCTCGTGCGCCTAGCGGTTTGGTTCGACGCGGTCGCCTGCGAGGTGAGCGCCTCCGGCCGGCGCGAGCTCGCCGTGGCCGGCACCTCGGTGCAGTTCGCACGCTTCGCGCTCGCTGTGGCCGAGCGCTTCGACGCTGCCGTCGTGCTGATGCGCGAGGCGCCCGAGCCCGACGAGCGCTTCGTGTCGGTCCCGCTCCCGCCGAGCGTCACCTTCGTAGGTCTGCCCCACTACCCGAGCCTGCGTCAACCGTGGCGCGTCGCGGCGGTGGTGCCGCACACGCTCCGGCGGGCGGTGCGCGCCTTGCGGGCAAGCGACGTCGCCTGGCTGTTCGGCCCGCACCCCCTTTTGCCGCTGCTTCTCGCCGGCGTACGCGGTGAGACGCAGGTGGTGCTCGGTACGCGCATGCCGGGCATGGACTACTGGCGGGCACGTGCCGAAGGGTTTTCGGGGCGCGCCGCCCTGCCCCTGCTCGCTCTCCTCGACCACGTCTACCGCGAGCGCTGGCGCGACCTGCCGATGACCGTGGTGGGGCCGGCGATCGCCAAGCTCTACCGCCGCCGGCCCGACAACACGCTCGTTCACTTCGTGTCGCTCGTCGCCGACCGCGAGATCGAAGCCGCCGAGCGGCGTGCCGCCGTGACGGATCGGGGTGCACGGGCGGGCGGCGGCGAGCTGGTGCGGTTGCTGTGCGTGGGCCGTCTCGAGCCTGAGAAGGACCCGCTGCTCGCCCTCGACGTTTTCGCCGAGCTCGAGCGTCGCCGACCGGGCGCGTTCGAGTTGCTTTGGGCCGGGGACGGCCGCCTGCGCGATGCGGTAGCCACGGCTGCGCGCGAACGCGGGCTCGAAACGCGCGTAACCCTTCTCGGCGACGTCGAGCCGCACCGCCTCTACGAGCTCTACGGCGAAGTCGACCTAGTACTCCACACCGCGCGCGTCGAGGGTGTGCCGCAAGCGTTGCTGGAGGCGCTCGGCCACGGGCTGCCCGTCGTCGCCGGTGATGTCGGCGGCATCCGCGCAGCGTTCGGTGACACCGTCGACCTCGTCACCGAGCGCTACCCCGCCGCTTTCGCCGACACGGTGCTCGCTGCGCTCGCATCCGAGCAGCGCGATCCTGCCCGCCGGCGGCGCCGTTTCGCGTTCGCGCGCGAACACTCCCTGGAGCAGGAGAGTGCGCGCGTAGCTGCCTTCCTGCGTCGAGCGGCCGTTCGCTGACGGCCGCAGTCTGCCGAACCGAGAGGTGTCGGGTCGTTGGAGCGGAGCGTCAGGTGGTCTAGTGGGTCGCTTCGCCCTCGCGGTCGCCCGAGCTCAACATGCGCATGATGAAGTCGAGCACGACGAGCGTGACGACGACGTGCACGACCATCACCGCTGCGAGCACCCCGTAGCGCGGCTCGAGCCCAAGGAGCACGATCAGCAGGGTGATGAGGGCCGCCGCGACAGTGAAGTGAGGCAGGGGCCCGGCGTCGGCGATCGCTGCCCGCCGTGCGAACGTGTCCAGAAGACGTCCGACGGTATCGCGCACTGTTCGCTTCCTCTCGCGGTCGTACGGGTGGTCAAGCGGCCTGCTTGTAGTAAGCGGCGTTCTTTTCGATGTAGGAGGTCCACTCCTCGGGAACTTGGTCCTCGGGGAAGATCGCGTCGACGGGGCAAGCCTCCACGCAGGCGTCGCAGTCGATGCACTCGTCTGGGTCGATGTAGAGCTGGTCGACGCTCTCGAACGCCGCTTCCTCCGGGGTCGGATGGATGCAGTCGACCGGGCACACCTCGACGCACGAGGAGTCCTTGACTCCGATGCACGGTTCGGCGATTACGTAGGCCACGGGCCACCCCCTTTTCGCTCGCGAAGCTTTCCGGCTGCTATCGGACGCAGCAGCCGTTATTTTATACAAAGTTATGTGTGAAAACCCGGCAGGGGCAGATACCGCCCCCGCACCGGAGCGGCGACGCGGCTCGGGCAACCCTCGCCGCCATCGCGTTGGTGGCGGCGACGATAGCGGCTCGAGCGGTCGCACGCCGGCCTTACAGGGCACGGCGGCAAGGGTGCTGGCGGAGCTCGTCGCGAGCGGCACCGCGCTGTCCACCGGGGCGCTGGCGGGTCGGCTCGAAATGCACCCCAACGGGGTGCGCCAACACCTGCAGCGACTCGAGGCCCGCGGACTGGTCGAGCGTGACCGCGAGCACCGCCCGCGCGGGCGCCCACGCGACGTGTGGCGGGCTTCGGCCGAAGCGGCCCACGCTCTGCCGGGAACAGCGGAGGAGTACCGCGAACTCGCACGCTGGTTGGCGTGCCTCGCGGAGCGCGGCTGCGACGAGCTCGAGGCGGTCGGCCGCGATCTTGGTCGCGAGCTGCTCGGTCGGCTCGGTGCTCGGGCGCGTGGCGGCGATGCAGCCGAAGCGCTGGCCCGCGCCTTCGCGGCGCTGGGTTTCGCACCACGGCGCGAGGGCAGCGCAGAACCGAGCTCCGTGCCGGCTGTGCGTCTGCGCCTCTGTCGTTGTCCTTACGCCGACGTGGCAGCCGCGCACCCCCGCCTCGTCTGTGGGCTGCACAGCGCTCTGACGGCCGGTCTCGCGGCCGCGGTCGCCGGCGATGGTGCGACCGCGCGCCTGCTACCCGACGATCCGCGCAAAGGTCGTTGCCTCGTCGAGGTGGCGGCGTCGAACTAGCGCAACAGTCGCTCGACGCTCGCGACCTTGTCATCGAGCGTCTGATCGGGCCGATCGCGTCGCTCGTCGAGCTTGAGCACGGTGTAGACGCGGGGATAGCCGAGTTCGAACGGCACGCGATGGATCTCCGCGACCACCGCGAGGATGTCGTCTGTCTCGCCCTCCAGCTCGGTCCCCATCGCGTGGAGGCGAGAGCGCACCTTGGTTTGGCGGCGGAGGCGGCGGTGGATCTCGGCGACGACGCGGCTGGCGCTCGGGTCAGCCGAGCCGAGGGGTATCACGCTGATGTCGGCGGTCGCCACGGCGTTATGTCAGCTCGCTAGCTCGCGCAGGCTGCGTCCGAGCGCCACCGCCCGGCGCAAGAGCGGGGCGGCACGGTAGCGCTCCTCCCGCCGTTCGTCGTAGAGAGCATCGATCACTGCGAGCGCGTGGTCGGTACCCATCTCCTCGCTCCAGCGCACGGGACCGCGCGGATGGTTGAGACCGAGCTCGAGCCCGGCGTCGACGTCGTCGGGCGAGCCGATGCCCTCGCCGAGCGCGAAGGCCGCCTCGTTGATGAGCTGCGACACGATCCGACCGAGCACCAAGCCGGGCGAATCCTCGACCCACTCGCTGTGGAACCCGAGCGACCGGAACGTGCGCTCGACCGCCTCCCGCGCGAAGCCCGCCGCCGTCGGCAGCGCTGCGAGCTCGACGAGCTTCGCGCCGTCGACCGGCGGGACGAGGTGGAAGCCGACGGCCTGCGTTTCGCCGCGGGCAGCGAGCGACGGTCCGGCCAGCAGGACAGCGGTGGGCGCGCCACCGCGCAGTTTCGGCGCGGGATCGAGCCCGGCGTAGATCGCGACCTCTGCCGGACCGTCGCCGCGCACGTCGTAGCCAGCACGCCGGGCGCGCTCGCGCAGCGCATCGGCGATAGCGCCCTCGCCGACGATCGCGAGGACGGTGCCTTCGCCGCCACCGGGTTCGAGCGGTTCGGGATCGGGTGGTCGGTAGGGGTCGTGCGAGTAGTCGTAGAAGCCGCGGCCGGTCTTGCGGCCGAGCCGGCCCGCTGCCACGAGTCGCGCCTGGATCGTGCTCGGCCGCCACCGCGGCTCGCCGAACGAAAGCTCCGTGAACGACTTGGCGACCGCGAAACCGGTATCGACCCCGACCAAGTCCATCAGCTCGAACGGTCCCATCCGGAAACCGCCGCCGAGCCGCACGATGCGGTCGATCTGCTCGTGCGTCGCGAGCCGCTCCTGCAAGCAACGCAGTGCCTCGCCGTTGAACGGGCGGCCGCAGCGGTTGACCAAGAAACCCGGTCCGTCTTGGGCGAGGATCACGTGCTTGCCCATCTCGCGACCGGTGGCGAAAGCGACCGCGAGTGCGCGTTCGCCCGTCTGGTCGGCGGCGATCACTTCGAGCAGGCGCATAAGCGGCGCTGGGTTGAAGAAGTGCATGCCGCACACGCGCTCGGGGTTCGTGGCGGCGCGGGCGATCTCGGTGACCGGAATCGACGAGGTGTTGGTGGCGAGCACCGCTTGCTCGTCGACGATCGCCGACAACCGCCTGAAGAGATCGTGCTTGAGGTCGAGCCGTTCGGGTGCCGCCTCGATCACAAGCTCGCAAGGGGCGAGCGCCTCGAGATCGCCGACCGGCTCCAGCAGCTCCAGGGCGCCATCGGCCTGCTCGGGCGAAAGCCGCCCGCGCTCGCGCCACCTGGCGATGCCTTCGCGAACCCGCGCAGCACCCCGCTCGAGCGCCTCGGGAAGCGGATCGAAGAGCAGCGTGCGCATCCCACAGCCGACGGCGACCTGCGCGATACCGGCGCCCATCGTGCCGGCTCCGCAGACCCCGACGACTTCGGGTAGGTCGCCGCGCACCGTCACCTACCTCCCGCGGAACTCGGGACGCCGCTTCTCGAGGAAAGCTCTGGTGCCTTCGCGCCGGTCCTCGGTCGCCATCGCTAGCTCGAAGAGCCGGCGTTCGTGCTCGAGGCCGGCGCTCAGCGGCATCTCGTCCGCTGCCAAAACCGCCTGTTTGCCAAGCCGCGCTGCGAGCGGCGCCCGCCGCGCGACCGAACGCGCCAGCTCGAGCGCCTCCTCGAGCCAGCGGTCGGCCGCCACCACGCGGTTCACGAAACCGAGCGCGTACGCCTCGTCGGCGGGAATCCGGCGGCCGGTGAGCACGAGCTCCATCGCCCGCTGTTTGCCGATCACCCGCGCGAGCCGCTGCGTCCCGCCGCCGCCGGGGATGATCCCGAGCCGGATCTCGGGCTGTCCGAACTGGGCGGTTTCGGACGCGACGATCATGTCGCATGCCAGCGCGAGCTCGCAGCCGCCGCCGAGCGCGTAGCCGGACACTGCGGCTATCAACGGCGTGCGGCAGCGAGCCAGCGCGTCCCAAAGGCTCGCTCCGCCCGGTTCCTGCAAAAGGTCGGGCAGCTCGCGCTCGTTGAGCTGGGCGATGTCGGCGCCGGCGGCGAAGTGCTCGTCGTCGCCGGCGATCACGATGCAGCGCACGCCCTGGTCGCGGTCGAGCCGAGCGAGCGCCTCGCATAGCGCCGCGCGCAACTCCGGCGACAGCGCGTTGCGCGCCTCCGGTCGGTTGAGGCGCAGCAGTGCGACCGCGTCGTGCCGTTCTTCGATCAGGACACCGCCGCTACCGCCCAACTCATCCCCCTTTTGCCGCAGGTCTACGGTCTGAGCGCTGCGAGTGGCGTCGCGCCTGGTACGTCACACCATCGCGTTGATACCCGTCAGCGAGCGCCCGATGATCAGCTTCTGGATCTGCGAGGTGCCCTCGTAGAGCGTCGTCACGCGGGCGTCGCGGAGGTAGCGCTCGACGGGATAGTCGTCGACGTACCCCGAGCCGCCGTGGACCTGGATCGCGAGGTTGGCACAGCGCACGGCCGCCTCGGTGGCGTACAGCTTGGCGATCGACGTCTCGGTGGTGTTGGGCAAGCCCTTGTCCTTCAGCCAGCCCGCTCGCCAGACGAGACTGCGCGCCGCCTCGGTTTGCACCTTGATGTCGGCGAGCATCTCTTGCACGAGCTGGAAGGAGGCGATCGGTCGGCCGAACTGGATGCGCTCCTTGGCGTACTTGACGGCGGCGTCGAGGGAGCCTTGGCAGATGCCTACGCAGCCGGCCGCCACGCTGTAGCGGCCGGCGTCGAGCGCCGTCATCGCGACCTTGAAGCCGTCGCCGATCTCGCCGAGCATCGCCTCGTCCGGCACCTCGACGCCGTCGAGCGACAGCTCGGCGGTGTCCGAGCCGCGCAAGCCGAGCTTGCCGTGGATCGCTTGGGAGTGGAACCCCGGCGAGTCGGTCGGGACAAGGAACGCCGCGATCCCCTTGTGGCGCTTCTCGGGGTCGGTCTGGGCGAAGATGAGCGCCACCTTCGCGTAGTTACCGAGCGAGATCCACATCTTCTGGCCGGAGATGCGCCAGCCGCCGTCGATCTTCACCGCACGCGTCTGCAAGCTGGCGGCGTCGGAACCGGTGTCGGGCTCGGTTAGACCGAAGCAGCCCAGCGCCTCGCCCGAACAAAGCTTCGGCAGCCACTCGCGCTTTTGCTCTTCGGTACCCCACTTGTAGATCGGCGTGCTGACAAGCGAGGTGACGACCGAAACCACCGTGCGCATCGCCGAGTCGATGCGCCCGATCTCTTCAACGATCAAGCCGTAGGTGATGTAGTCGATGCCGCGGCCGCCGTACTCCTCGGGGATCGTCGCGCCGAGATAGCCCATCGCCGCCATCTTCTCGACGAGCTCGGTGTCGAATCGCTCGTTGCGATCGTTGTCGCGGACGCGGGGCTGAATCTCTTTCTCGGCGAACTCGCGCGCCGTCTCGCGCACCAGCTTCTGCTCGTCTGTCAGCTCGAAGTCGATCACGGACAGCGAGCCTACCTGACCGCTGACCGCGCGGTCGGCGTCGCCGCGGGCGAGCTCAGAGGCGTAGGTTCTCGACCGCGAGCGCCACGCCCTGACCGACGCCCACGCACATCGTCACGAGTCCTAGCCGCCCGCCGCGACGCGCGAGCTCGTGACAGATCGTCCCCGCCAGGCGCGCGCCCGAGCAGCCGAGCGGGTGCCCGATCGCGATCGCGCCGCCGTTGACGTTCAAGCGTTCGTGGTCGATGCCAAGCTCGCGTATGCAAGCCAGCACCTGGCTGGCGAAAGCTTCGTTGAGCTCGACGAGGTCGAAGTCGTCGATCACCTTGCCGGTGCGGGCGAGGAGTTTGCGCGTGGCGGGGATCGGACCGATGCCCATGTAGGCGGGGTCGACGCCGGCGGCCGCGCCGCAGACGACGCGGGCAAGAGGGGAGAGGCCAAGCTCGCGCGCCCGTTCGGCGCTGGCGAGCAGCAGGCAGGCCGCGCCGTCGTTGATTTGCGAAGAGTTGCCAGCGGTCACCGTGCCTCCGTCGCGGAACACCGGGCGCAGGCGTGCCAGCTTCTCGAGCGAGGTGTCGCGGCGCGGGCCTTCGTCATGCTCGACGACGACCGGCTCGCCCTTGCGTTGCGGCACCTCGACGGGCACGATCTCGTGGTCGAACAGGCCGGCGTCCTGTGCGGCGATCGCGCGGCGGTGCGACTCGAGCGCGAAAGCGTCCTGGTCCTCGCGCGCGATGCCGTAGCGCTGTGCGACGTTCTCGGCGGTTTCGCCCATCGACTCCGTCGAGTAGGGGAAGTCGGGGTGGGGGAAGCGCCACCCGATCGTGGTGTCGACGAGCTCGAGGCCGCCGCGCGGCCAGGCGCGATCGGGCTTGAGCGCGACGAGCGGCGCCCGCGTCATCGACTCGACACCGCCCGCCAGCACGAGGTCGGCTTCGCCGGCGCGAATCGCTCGTGCCGCGTGGATGACCGCGTCGAGCCCGGACGCGCACAGGCGGTTGACGGTCACGCCCGGCACCTCCTTCGGCAGCCCGGCCAGAAGCAGCGCCATGCGCGCGACGTTGCGGTTGTCTTCGCCCGCTTGGTTGGCGCAGCCGAAGACGACGTCGTCGACCAACGCCGGATCGATCTCGTTGCGCTCGACGATGCGGCGGATAACGAGCGCTGCGAGCGTGTCCGGTCGCACGTCGGCGAGCGCGCCGCCGTAGCGGCCGATCGGCGTCCGCAACGCATCGCAGATGACGACGTCGGGCATCGGCGCGATCGTACCGACCGGGCGGTTGGCGGGTGCGCTAGCGTCGCGGCGGTGGCGCGGATCGTGGTCTGCAGCGACGGGGCGCGCGGCGCGGCGTTCGTGGCCGCGTTCGCGCGGCTGGACGCGCCCGTGACGGTCGCCAGCGAAGGCGGCGAAGGGGCGACGCTCGACCCGCTGCGGCTCGGCACGGTGCTGCCGCTGCTCGCCGACGCTGCGTGTCTTTGTTGGTGTTTCGGAGCACGGCGACGGCCAGCGGCGGAGTTCGCTGAGCTGCACGGCAACCGCTTGTCGTCGCTGCTCGAGCGCCTCGTCGACTCGCCCGTGCGCGCGTTCGTTTACGAGTCGCCGGGACGTTCGCGGAGCGGTGGGGGCGGGGCCGTCGGAGACGACGAAGTCGCGATGGCGGGCGAACGGGTGGCCGAGTTCTGCCGCCGCAAGCGCATCCGCTTCGCTGTCGTCGAGTCGCCCGACGAGGGCGGCGCGGACCCTGCCGACCTCGCTGCTGCCGCGGCGCGACTGCTCGGCGGCGGCGCCCCTGCGTGACTGCGCCGCAGCAAAACACTAGAATCACCACGGCAATAAGGCAGATTTGTTCGGGTGGCGGAGGTTCCGCTCTTCCGACGACCGAGGAGGCGCAGCATGGGCGAGTACGCGAAGGACGTCTTGGTGTCGACTGAGTGGGTCGAGCAGCATCTCGACGACGACTCGATCCGCATCGTCGAGGTCGATGAAAACCCCGACCTCTACCGCGAGGCGCACATCCCCGGTGCGATCGGCTTCGACTGGCAAAAGGACCTTCAGGATCCGGTGCAGCGCGACTTCCTCGGCCCCCGCGAGTTCGGGGAGCTGATGGGAAGCCGCGGCATCTCCAACGATCACACGGTCGTGCTCTACGGCGACCGCAACAACTGGTTCGCGGCCTACACCTACTGGTACTTCCGCTACTACGGCCACGACAAAGTCAAGCTGATCAACGGGCCGCGCGAGAAGTGGATCGCCGAGGGGCGACCGACCACGACCGAGGTGCCGAGCTACCCGCCGCAGCGGTTCGAGACGAAAGGCCCCGACGAGTCGATCCGCGCGCGTCGCGACGAAGTTCTCGCCGCGCTTGAGCGAGACGTGAAGCTCGTCGACGTGCGCTCGCCCGCCGAGTTCGCGGGCGAGATCATCTCGCCCGCCGGCTACGAGCAGGAGGGCGCGCAGCGAGCCGGGCACATCCCCGGTGCCATCAACGTGCCGTGGGCGCAAGCCGTCAACGAGGACGGCACGTTCAAATCGCGCGAGGAGCTCGAGCGCCTGTACCGCGAGAAGGGCGTGCTGGAAGACGGCAAGCCGGTTATCGCCTACTGCCGCATCGGCGAGCGCTCGGCCCACACCTGGTTCGTGCTGCACGAGCTGCTCGGCTACGACAAGGTCGAGAACTACGACGGCTCGTGGACCGAGTGGGGGAACCTCGTGGCGGTGCCGATCGAGCGCGGTAGCTGATGCTTGCCCGCGCCCCCGGGCGCCGCTGACCGTGCACGGCCGCACCGCTGCGGCCGCGCACGGGAGGCGATCGCGCTAGCGAGCCGCGGCGAGCGCTGCGCGCTAGCGGGCGTCGTCCTCGCCGGCTGTCCCGCTGTCGAGCGGTGCGAGCCGGCGGAGCAGGGCGCGGACGATGCGTGCCGTCGCGCCCCAGACGACGTGTTCACCGACCGTGTAGGTCGGTGTTCGGATCGGCACGCCGAGGCGCACGAGCCGCTGCAGGCGAAAGCCGGCCGCGAGCGCGCGCAGCGGCAGCTCGAGCACGGCTTCGACCTCGTCGGCCGCAGGTCGCCACGACGCCGGCGGCGCGGCGACCCAGCCAACGTAGGGCCGCACGCGGAAGGCCGTGACGATCGTCCCGGTGGGAGGCAACGCGCCGACCACCTCGACCCTCGCTGGGGCAAGACCGATCTCCTCCTCGGCCTCGCGCAGGGCGGCCGCCAGCGCACTTTCGCCGCGGCGTAGCCGCCCCCCGGGAAAAGAGATTTCGCCCGCGTGCTGCGGGAGGTGCCGGGCGCGGCGCGTGAACACAGCTACAAGCTCACCGTTCCGCTCGAGGAGCGGAACGAGAACAGCCGCCTCTTTCGAGCCTGGCGCGAACATGCGCTCGGTTTCTTCCGGAGCGAGCAAGAGCTCACGCAACCGCTCGGGAAGTTCGAGCCCGGGGCTCGGGCCTCGATCCTCGTGCCGCTGCGGGGCTTGTGCCGCGCCTTCGGCCTCGCGCTCGCGCTGTTCGTCGTTCACCCGCTGCCTATGATCGCGTCTGGTGCGCCGTCACCGCGGCGCGACCGTAGCGTCGGGGAAGGAGGGAGAGCGATGGCTCGAGAGGCGCTCGTCATCGTCGACTTTCAGAACGACTTCACGCCGGGCGGCGCGTTGGCGGTGCCGCGCGGCGACGAGATCGCCGATCGTCTCAACGAGCTCGCCGGCGAATCGCGCTTCGACCTTGTGGTTGCGACGCGCGATTGGCACCCATCCGACCACAGCTCGTTCCGCGAGCAGGGGGGACCTTGGCCGCGTCACTGCGTTCAGGGGACGCCAGGTGCCGAGCTGCACCCGCGCCTCGACCGTTCGCGCATCGACGCGGTGATCGACAAGGGGCAAGACCCCGCCACCGAGGGCTACTCGGCGTTCGAGAACCCCAAGCTCGAACAGCTGTTGCGAGAACGGGGCATCGAGCGCGTCACGGTGGTGGGTCTCGCCACCGACTACTGCGTCAAAAACACCGCGCTCGACGCGTTGCGGCGCGGCTTCGAGGTCGAGGTCGACACCTCGGCGACGCGCGGCGTCGACGTCCAGCCGGGCGACAGCGAGCGCGCTCTAGAAGAGCTCCGTCGAGCGGGCGCGAAGATCGTCGCCGGCGGCGCCCGCGTTCCCTAGCGCGTAGTCCGGGCCGGCGAGCGTCGCCCGCCCGCTCGCGAACGGCGCGAGCGGCTGCACGTAGTCGACACCCCAGGCCCGCAGCATCGCCGCCGCTTCCTCGTCGGCGCCCGCTGCGGCGCAGCGACGGCCGAGCGCGCGGGCGAGATCGGCGATCGCGCGCACCACGAGCTGGCGGGTGCGGCTCTGCGCGAGGCCGGCCACAAGCTCGCGGTCGATCTTCACGTAGCCGAACGGCAGGTGCTCGAGCGCCCGGAACGAGCCGAAGCCGGCGCCGAACTCGCTGAGGCCGGCCTCGACGCCGAGCTCGATCAGCCGCTTGGCGAGCAAGCGGGCGCGGTCGGTGGTAGCGATCGCGGCCGCCTCGGGAACGAGCAGTGCCAGCCCACGCCCGTCCGTTCCTTTGGCGCGCAGCTCGCGCTCCACGAAGGCCGGCAGTTCAGGGTCGGAGACGGCGCTCGCCGACAACGTCAGCTCGAGCGTCGTGTGCTCGCCGCGGCGCCGCCGTGTCGCGAGCTCGGCGACAGCCGCGCGGATCGCCCAGCGGTCGAGTTCGCCGGCGAGACCGAAGCGTTCGGCGGCGGGCATGAACGCTGCCGGCGGCACGAGCTCGCCGTCGTCCCCGACGACGCGCACCACCAGCTCGACGCGGGTCGGTAGCGCCGGTTCGAGGGCCACGAGCGGCTGCGCGACCAGGCGCAGACGCCCGCTGTCGAGCGCTCGCCGCAGCCGCTCGCCCCACGCCAGCCGGCGGGCGACTGCGGAGCCGTCGCCGCTCGCCGCCGCGGTGCAGACGGTGTCGCCGCCACGCTCCTTGGCGTCCCAGAGCGCGCTTTCGGCAGCGACGAGAAGCTCGTCAGCGAGCGGCGGGTCACCGGTGAAAGAGGCCGCGCCGATGCTTGCTGTGAGCTGGAGCGGCCGCCCGCCCAGCTCCTCGCGGCCGAGTGCGCGCAGCGCCTCGAGTATCCCGCTGGCAGCGCTGTGCGCCTCGTCAAGCGTGGCGCGCGGCAACAGCACCGCGAACTCGTCGCTGCCGGTGCGGGCGGCGATGTCGCTCGAGCGCAGCCGGCGGCGCAGGGCGTCGGCGATGCGCGCAAGCAGTTCGTCGGCGGCTTCGTGGCCGAGCGCCCCGTTCAGGTAGCGGAAACCGTCGATGTCGATCGCCAGCACCGCGGCGCTGCTGCGGTAGCGGGCTGCCGACGCGAGCTCGCGTTCGAGCTCCTCGCGGAAGCGCTTGGCGTTGAACAGACCGGTGACGCCGTCATGGTCGGTGAGATGCTGGAGCTGGCCCTCGAAGCGGCGCCTTTCGCTCGCGTCCTGCAGCCACACGAGCGCGCCGCCGCCGGCTTCTTCGCCCAGCGCGGTGGCCGACAGCTCCGCTTCGAGCTCGGACCCCTGAGCGTCGACGAAACGCATCTGCGCACGCTTGTTCTCGCCGGACACCGCGGCGGCAAGAGCGTCGGCGAGGCGGTCGGCGTCGTCCGGGGTGGCGAGCGTCCGCAGCGCCAGCCCGGCGAGCTGCTCGGCGGGGTAGCCAAGCGTGCGCGCGAAAGCGTCGTTGGTTGCGACGACGAGCCCGTGGCGGTCGACGAGCACCGCCGGTATCGGCGCGTGCTTGAACGTCGCCTCGAACCGTGCCTGCGCGGTGCGCGCACCGCGTTCGCGCTCGCGCAGCAGCGTGAGATCGTCGAGCCACACCACGCGGTAACGCTCGCGGCCGTCACGGCCCCTGATCGCGAACCCCTCGCCGGCGACCTCCACGACGCTGCCGCTCGCGTGGCGGTGCTCGCCCTGCCAGCGCACGTAGCCGGCGGTCCGCACCTCGCGGTCGAGCTGGGCGGCGCGGGCCGCGCTACGGGGGGTCGCGAGGCTCGCGAAGGGACGCCCGACTATGTCTTCGACGCGGACGCCGTGCAGGTCGGCGAAAGGCTGGTTGCACGCGACGACGCGGCCGTTGTCGGGATCGACCAGCGCTGCCGCTCGGCGGGTGCGCTCGAAGCTAGCGGTCCAGCGCTGCAGCACCTCGTCCGCCTCGGCGAGCTCCCGCCGGGCGCGCTCCAGTTCTGGCTCGATCTCTTCGAGTCGCCGCGCCTTGCGCTCGGCGTCGAGGCGGGCGGCTGCGACCTCACTCGCAAGGCGCTCGCTTTCGGCGCGTGCGCGTTCGAGTTCGCGGGAGCGGCGCTCGAGCTCGTGGCTGCGCTCCTCGAGGGCGCGAGCGGTTGCGGCGTGGCGCTCGCGCTCCTCGGCGAGGCGCGTTTCGACGGTTGAGAGCTGCGCGCGCACGCGCTCGAGCTCGCCCGAGCGCCGCTCGACCTCGGCCTGCGCGTTCTCGAGCCGCGAGCGCTGCTCGAGCAGCGCCCGCTCGGCTCTAGCGACGGCCCGCTCGAGACGTTCGCGTTCGGCGGCGCTCGCCGCGTTAAGCCGGTCGAGCTCGGCGCGCAGTCGCTCGCTCGTAGCTTCGCTGCGCGCAAGCTCGCCGCGCAGCTTGTCGCGCTCGCTGGCGAGCGTACGCAGCTCGTCGTGCACTTTCGCGAGCTCGACCGACCGCCGCTCTCCGAGCTCGGCGAGCCGCTCGCAGCGTGCCAGCGCCTCGTCGCGCTCGCGCTCGATCGCGGCGAGCTCGTGGCGCAACTGCTCCTGGCGGCGCTCGTGGTCGGCCAGGGACCGTTCGAGCTCGGCGGCACGTGTCTCGGTCAGCGCGAGCTTGCGAGCGTTCGCGTCGCGCGCGGCGGCTACGTTCGCGAGCTGTTCGGCGAGGCTGGCTCGCTGGGCGTCGAGCTCGGCGGTGCGCGCACGTGCTTGCTCGAGCTCGCTGCGCGCGCGTTCGTGCGCGTGGCGCGCGGCCGCCAGCTGGGCGAGCAGGCGGTCGCGCTCGGCGGCGAGCTCACGGCTGCCTCGCTCGATCTCGGCGGCGCGAGCGGCGAGCTTGTCGTGCTCGTCGCGCAGCCGGCTGTGGCGCGCGCCGAGCTCGCGGTGGTTAGCCTCGAGCTGGCGGTGGGTCTCGACGAGGTGTTCGCGCGTCGCGCGCAGTTCGTCGCGCTCGCGGCGAAGCGCTTCGCGTTCGCGCAGCAGAAGCTCGCGGTCGCGCAGCGCGTCGATCAAACGCGCGCGCAGGTTCTCGACGATTTCGCGCACCCGCCCGAGTTCGCCCTCGAGCGCGCGTACCGGTCGCAGGTCACTGAGCAGGAGGTGGTAGGCGATCGCCCCGCGTCCGCTCGCGACCGCGAGCGCTACCGGCACGCGCGCACCGAGCGGCCCGGGCACATCGCGTTCGATCGCTCGCCCTTCTTGGGCCGCGTGCTCGAGCGGTAGGTCGCCGAGAACGCCGGCGAGCGGCTGCCCGAGAACCTGGTCGCGCCGCCGCCCGAACATCCGCTCCGCGGTCGCGTTCCACTCGACGATGCGACCGCTGTGATCGAGCGCGACGTAGGCGTCGGAGGCGGTGGCGAGGATCGACCGCAACCAGCCGGCGGCGTCGGCGAGCGACCTGCGCAGCGCGAGCTCGCGCAGCCGCGTGACGGTAGCGGCGCCGGCGAGCAACGCGCCCGTGACGAGGAAGATCTGCAGCCCGCGCACGCCGTCGGTGGGCGGGGCCGCGGGGTTGGCGAACGGTCCCTGTCCGGTGGCGGTCAGCCAGCCGGCGAGCGTGCCGCCGACGGCGAGGACGCTCGCCAGCGCGGGCGTGCCGAAGCGCCAGGCGAGCCACAGAGCGAACGCAAGCGGCAGCGTCGCCGGCAGGGCGTTGCGGAACCCGAGCGTCGACGGTTCGGCGGCGAAAACGAGCGCTCCGCTGGCGACGCCTGCGACGACGAGTGCGGCCACGCCCATGAGGACGCGCTGCTGTTGCGGGTCGCGCAGCGCCCGCTGCGCGGCTTCGACCTGCTCGCGCCAGCGGGCGAGACGATCGGCGCGGAGCGCCAACAGCGCCCCTGTGGGCGCGAGCGTGGCAGTGCCGGTGAGGTCGGCCGCCCACCACGAGATCCATGCCTGCAGCGGTTCGGTGCCGTAGGCGCGCGCCGCCGCTGCCGCGCCGGTGAGAGCGGCGAGCCCGCAACCCACGGCCGTGGCGCCAGCGAGGCGGGCGAGAACGAGGAGGCGCGGCTGAAGGTCGGCGGGCGGCCCGGCGAGCGCGCGTGCGGCCGCCGCCGCGAGCGCCGGCGCGGCTGCTGCCGGGCCGGCGAAGGCGGCCGCAAGGAACGGGTCGGTGCCGGCCAGCAGGTTGGCGCAGAAAGCGCCCGCCAAAAGACCGACGAGCGGCGCAAGCCAGCGGCGCGCCTGCTGGACGTAGAGGGCACCGGCCGCAAGGCCCGTGGCCGGCCAGAGGGTGGCGGTGCCCCCGCTCGGTTCTACTAGCGCCTGGCCAAGCGCAGCGACAGCGACGTAGATCAGCGTGTAGACGGCACCGGTGAGGAGGGTCCGGACCGCCGGGGCGGTACGTGCGGTCACGTCCACGGTGTCGGCGTTCCCCGCCGCCACCTTGAGTCCTGCACGGCTTCGTCGAGCGTGTCCTCCGCTTCAGAAGCGACGGTCCCGACCGCGAGACCAGCTCGCGCGTCCTCGCTGGCGGCCGTTCAAACGAGTTTCAGCTCTTCGCGGAACATCGCCTCGCCCTCGAGCGTGCGGTGCACGGGGCATTTGGCGACTATCTGCATCAGCCGCTCCTGCTGCTCTTCGCTCAGATGGCGGGGGAGCTTGACCGTGATGTCGAAGCGCGTCGGTGCACCCCGCTGCGCCGGTTCGTAGTCGACCTCGACCTCGACCCGACCTACATCCCAGCCCTTGCGCTTGGCGTACATCTCGAGCGTGATCGCGCTGCACGAAGCGAGCGCGGCCGCCAACAGCTCCAACGGTGTCGGTCCGCTGTCGCGTCCACCGTTGGAGGGGGGTTCGTCGGCCAAGAAGCGGTGGTGTCGGACCGACACCTCGTGCTGGTAGCCGTCGTCGAGTCTGCGCGCCACTGCTTTCATCGCTTGCACTACCTCCCGCTCGCTGACGCTACGAGATTCCTCGGCACCCGTCCCGCGACCGACAACGAGTTCGCTTCAGGTGCCGCGACCTTCGAAGAGTTCGGGCTGCGGCTCGTCGGCGTAGCGCGCCATCGCCCACACCGCGTCCGAAGCACGGTTGAGAAAGGCGAGCAGCGTGGCGTCGTCGAGCTCGCCCGCAGCGACGAGCGCGGCGACGCGACGCTCCGCGCGCCGCAGCACGGTGCGCGCGAAGTCGAGCCGCGCCGAGAGCTCCGTGCCCCCGGGGATGACGAACTTCGGGGGCAGATCGACGCGCTCCATGTAGCGGTCGATCATCCGCTCGAGTTCTTCGACGGCTTGCGGTTCGATGCGCGACACGCCGGGTTCGAGCCGTGCCGTGGCCGTCGGCGCGGTTGCGAGCTGCGCCCCGCAGACGAAGAGCTGGCGCTGCAGCCAGAGAATGTCGCGGTGCAGTTCGCTGTCGCGCTCGCAGGCGGCGCGGCAGAGGGCGAGCGCCGAACCCGCTTCGTCGACGGTGCCGTACGCCTCGGGGCGAGCGGAGTGTTTCGGCACACGGCCGCCGTACCAAAGGCCGGTGCTGCCGTCGTCGCCTTTGCGCGTGTAGATCTTCACGCCACCGCCTTGCGGTCGTGGGGGGTTCGGAGCCTCGTCTTCGCCTGTGTCGAGCGGGTTGAAGACCACGCCCGTCGGAACCTTGGGGTAGAAGAAGGTGGATTTCGGCGGCATCGGCACGCCGGCGGCGGCGATCGCCCGCACCTGGTCGATCGGGGTGGCACGCAACACGAAGGCGACGTCGGCGTCGCCTGTCGCCACCGCTTGCAGGGCGCGCTCGAACCGTGGTGTGTAGGCGATGCCGCGCTTGTTGGCGATGTCGTCGTCGCTCATCTCCAGCGCCCGTCTCAGGATCAGGTGCTCGAGTATCGCCGCGTCGAGTGTGCGCAGAGCGGGAGGCAGGGCGGCGAGAAGGTCCTCTGCCGCATCCTTGCGCAGGGTGGCGACGACGCTGCGGCCGCGCGCACGGTCGACGACGCCGAAGCGCCCGGCCACCCAGTCGCGGGCGCCCTGCCGCGGCCCGTCGGGCAGCGGCGGGTCGCTCTCCTCAAGGTCGAAGAGCTCCTCGAGCGTTGCCCACAGTGCCGTGTGCCGCCGCTCGTCGAGTCCCGAGAGCAGCCGGTGGATGGGGTAGAGCTCGAGACCCGGGTCCGACAGCGGGCACAGGAACATGAGCGTGAAGCGGTGCGGGCCCTCGCCGGCGATCTCGCGTGCGTAGGTGCGTGCCGTTTCGTAGCGGTGGTGGCCGTCCGCGATCAGAAGCTCGTCGCGGGCAGCGAGCGCTGTCAGGCGAGCGACGAGCTCGTCGTCGTCGACGCGCCACACGGTGGTGCTCGTGCCGTCGTGCTCTGCGAAGCGCAGCGTCGCGTCACGCGCGGTGACTGTCGCGAGCGCCGCTCGCGCGGCTCCGTCGGGGTCGGGAAAGACGCTGAAGATCGGCGAGAGGTTGAGGCGTGTCGCGCGCGTCAGGCGCAGACGGTCCTCTTTCGGTCCCGGTTGTGTGCGTTCGTGCGGTCGGATCGTTCCGTCGTGCGGCTCGACACGGACGCGCGCGAAGAAGCCGGTGCGGGTGCGCAGCTGCCCGTCGGGGGCGGTGAAGCGCTGGCGCAGCACCCACAGGGCGGGCTGCGTTTCGCGCACGAGGATGCCCTCGGCGAGCCAGCGCGCGACGGTGTCGGCGGCGCGGGCGTAGGGGTCGTCGCTGGCGCGTTCGGGATGGTCGGGGTCCTCGTGGGGCAGGTCGATGGCGACGACGTTGTGTTGGTTGGTGGCGAGCAGCGCGCGCCGCCAGGCGGGGTCGACGACGTCGTAGGGGGGCGCTACGAGCTCGTCGAGCCGCCCGGCGCGTGTCGGGTCGTAGCGGAGCGCTGGGAAGGCGGTGACCTCGGGCATCAGACCGGCACCCTACCGCCGCTCGCCCGCTGTCCGCGGCTGCGATGGGGACGCCCGCGCCCGCCAGGGGCGGCGCGGCTCCGCCGCGAGCGTAGACTTGGCGCGGCCGGGGCGTAGCTCAGCCTGGTAGAGCGCGCGCTTTGGGGGCGCGAAGTCGCCGGTTCGAATCCGGCCGCCCCGATGTTGGGGCACCGATCGGTGCGCCGAGCGGTACACGTGTTGGCGTGCCGGCGGTGCGCGGATCGGCGCACCGGCCGATCAGTGCCCCGACCGACAAGCCCCCGTAGCTCAGCGGATCAGAGCGAGGGACTTCTAATCCCTAGGTCGCAGGTTCGAATCCTGCCGGGGGCGCTTGGCTCGCGGGGGCGCTTGGCTGCCGGTGGCGCCAGCGTTTGGTGGCCTTGACGATCAGGTACTCCGATTCAATCGCGGCGGTGCCGTCGGTGGCGCGGTTGAAGCGGCTCGCCACGTCGACGATGTCGGCGCGGAAGGCGTCGCGGGTGGCTGGATCGAGCGGTTCGGCCGCCTTGTGGGTTGGGCCGTACCAGGTGAGGAAGAAGTCGGCGTAGTGCTCGGGGGAGAGGAACCCCATGGTGATCTTCCCGTGCGTGAACGAGAGGTCCGACGCGCCGGGCCCGAGCAGTTCGTTTACTCGCTCTTCGCTGCCCCACATGGTGGCCGGTTTGAGCTCCGACGGTGGCGGCGCGTAGCGGGCGACGGTTTTGAACAGCTCGCCAACGAGTCCCTCGGGTGTCCAGTTGATCATGCCGATCGTGCCGCCGGGGCGGGTGACGCGCAGCATTTCGCTGGCTACGCGCTCTTGGTCGGGGGCGAACATCGCCCCGATCGTCGAGAGCGCGTAATCGAATTGGCCGTCGGGGCAGGGGAGGTTCTCGCCGTCCCCTGCGACGAAGTCGACCTCGAGGCCCTCGGCGGCGGCGCGGCGGCGGGCCACTTCGAGGAGCGCGGGGACGTAGTCGATGCCGGTCGCGTCGCAGAAGCGCCGGGCGGCGGCGAGCGCGACATGCCCGGTGCCGGTGGCGATGTCGAGCACTTTCGCGCCTGGGCGCAGTTGCACCGCCTCGACGAGCAAGTCGGCGAGAGGTACCGTGGCCCAAGCCACTTTGCCGTAGTCGCCGCTAGCCCAAGTCGCCTGCTGCCTGCTCTTGATTTCTTCGAGGGTGGGCATGGTTGACCTCGTTAGCTAGGAGGAGGGAGCGAGCGCACGCCTGGGCTGAGATCGCGGTGCGCGTCCGCCAGCGACGTTAGGTCGACGACCGCGGCGGACAGGCGTGCGAGCACCCACACCGCTGGTTCTTGTAGTCGGTACCCAGGCGAGCGCGGTGGTAAACAAGGCGTTGGCCGCCACTGCGCCGCAAGCGCTCGACGACGTTGACGCGGCGGGCTTGCTCGGCGCCGTGTGGGCGGCGAAGCAAGCTCGCGCAGCTTTCATCAACCAGCCGTCACCACCCATAGCTCTCGCACGCGTAGCCGTCGCCGTCGGCGTCGAGGCCGTAGGGGTCGTCGCCGAGCGACGTCACTTCGATCTCCTCGCCGATGTCGCTGCAGTCGAGGTCGACGGCGTCGGGGTCGACGCAGGCGCCGGTGTACTCGTCGGCGCAGCCGTCGCCGTCTTCGTCGCTGGCAGTGCCGAGGGTGCCGTAGGGGAGGGGGTAGTGGACGTCGGGCGCCTCGAGCTCAGGTGCGACATCGGTCGCGTTGGTCGTGGGGGCGGTGACCGTGCGCACGAGCTGCACGGTGCGGGTGCGCGTAACGGTCTTGGTCTCGACGCGGGTGACTGTCTCGGGCGGCGGCGGGTCGGCGCTGTCGCCGCCCGCTGCGAGCAGTGCCCCGCCCGCGCCGAGCCCGGCGGCGAGGAGCGAGGAAGCGACCGCTGTTACCACGCATCTCGTGGGAGGCAACTTCGCTCAACCAAAGCGTTACCCATTTGGCGCCGCAACGACTCGCCGCGCCACCCCGCTGCCCGAGAGCTTCGCGCTATTCGCCGCTGCTCCTGTTTGCTGCTAGCGTCGAGGCGTCCGGGCGCCGGCGCGCTGAGCGCGGCGCCGCGTGCCCATCGAAGGCGATCGAGGGGAGGGAGGATGGTCGTGGGAGCAGGCGCGCGACGTGTCACACCGAGTCGTCCCGCCGTGATCGTCCCGTGCTTGTGGGTGCGCGAGCCGGCGGGCGAGATGGCGCATCGCTACGTGGCGCTCTTCAGCGAGCAGGCGACCAGTCCCGCCGCGCACGACAGCGACCGATCGAACGGTCCCGCCGCGCACGACACCGCCCTCCGCTACGTCACGCCGATTCCCGAGACCCCGGCGGGCAGCAGCGGCGGCGAGGTGGCAGCGCTGCGCCTCGCCGGGCAGCCGGTGCTGGTGATGTCGACAAAAGACGGGCCGCCGGCTACACCGAACCCGTCGATCTCGTTCTTCGTGCGCTTTGACCCGGCGCTCGTGGGGGACGCGCGGGAGCGACTCGAGCGGATGTGGGGCGAGCTCGCGCGCGGCGGCAAGGTGCTGATGCCGCTCGACGAGTACCGCTACAGCCCGCTGTACGGCTGGGTCGAGGACCGCCACGGCGTGTCCTGGCAGCTGTTCACCCCACCGCCCGACGCGGATCCGCGCCCCACGGTGATGGTGTCGCTTCTCTTCACCGCCGCCGAAGGCACGGCGGCCGACGCGGGCGCGTTCTACCGCAGCGTCTTCCCCGGCTCGCAGGAGGGGTTCATCGCGCGGCTCGCCGACGTCATGCCCGAGGCCCGCGACGGCGCGGTGACCGAGCACGGCAGCGGGGCGCGCGTGATGTACTCGGATTTCCGTCTTGGCGAGACGTGGTTTGTGGCGATGGACGGCGGACGCGAGCACCCGTTCGCGTTCAACGAAGCGATCTCACTGATGGTGGAGTGCGACAGCCAGCAGGAGATCGACTACTACTGGGACGCGCTGTCGGCTGTGCCCGAGGCGGAGATCTGCGGCTGGTGCCGCGACCGCTTTGGTGTTACTTGGCAGGTCGCGCCAAGCCTGATGCACGAAGTCCTCGAGTCGGGCGACCCGGAGCGGGTGCTGCGCCACGTCGAGGCGCTCCAGAAGATGAGGAAGATCGAGCTCGCGGGGTTGCAGGCGGGTTAGCAGCTCGCGGGGTTGCAGGGGAGTAGGCGGGAGAGCGACGGCGCGGTAGCTGGGCAGGAGCGTCGTTTAATTCCGGAACGCGCTCGACGCTACGAGACTGGTACGCGAGTTCAGTGTCGCGTTGGCTACAGCAAATCGGTAATTCGGTAAGACTTTGCTTTCGTAGCATCCCCACTCACTAGACCATCAAAGCAGATGAGAGAAAGGAGATAGATATGTAGGCTGTACCTGCGGTACCGCCGCTTTTTCTTGGCCCCGACGCGCGTTGTCCTCACTAAGTTAAGGCTCGCTAAGCCGGTAATACATCACGAGTAAATACCGCACACGACCTGGGCACATAACACTGTCGTAGTAACGATTTGCATTCGAGTATCGTAACGGCTAGTATATTCGCGGCCAGTCGACCGCGGCACAGTAAGATCAGGCGCAGGAGGTAAGGAAGTGGGGATCGACATCTTTGCTTGTTTGCATGGGGCCGCTCTGACAAAGCTGCTTCGCTCTGAGCAGCCTGTCACGCTGCGGATGATCGAGACAAGGCCGCGCGACGCGTGGTCAGCCTATTTGCTTAACGATGCTGCTTTTTGTGTTTGTTTAAATCCTCGCCCTAGTTAAGGCAAGCTGGCTCTGTTTCAGGCACTCACTCAGGGTCACGGGCACTCACTCAGGGTCAGAGGTCACGAACCGCGGGCAGGCGGCAGTTCGGGTGATGAGGGGGCGTTCGGCGCCGATGGAGGCGCGGTCCGTTCAGCACTGATGGGGCGGGGTCGCTCGGCGCGCGCTACGGGCGAGGGCGATCTACGGGGCTCTTAGAGAGGAAACGAGCTGGGTTCCGTCCGGCATGTCCGCTACCTGTTGCGGGCCGCTGCTGGTGCCGGCGCAGCGATGGCGGCGCCAGCACCGTCGTGTCGGTCGCGCCATCGCGCTCGGAGGCCGCAGAGCCTTGGGGCAGAAGCCCGCGCGCCGCGGCGACATATTTAGACGAATAGGAGGAGCCTGGTGCCGAGGCCGAGGAGGACTGGACAAGCTCACGCCACCGGTGACAGGATGGGAGGTCCATTGGGGATCGAGCGCGAGCTGTGGGACGCCGCGAACGCGCTCCGGGGCTCCATAGACGCCGCCGAGTACAAGCACGTCGTCCTGGGGCTCGTCTTCCTCAAGTACGTTTCTGACGCCTTCGAGGCCCACCACGCTCGCCTCGAGGCCGAGCGCGACCAGGGGGCCGACCCCGAGGATCCCGACGAGTACCGGGCGGACGGGATCTTCTGGGTCCCGCCCGAGGCGCGCTGGTCGGAGCTTGAGAAGAACGCTCGCCAGCCCACCATCGGGGAGCTGGTGGACCGGGCCATGGCCGCCGTGGAGCGCGACAACCCCTCCTTGAAGGGAGTGCTCCCCAAGGACTACGCCCGCCCCGCCTTAGACAAGCAGCGCTTGGGGCAGCTCATCGATCTCGTCTCGGGCATCCACCTGGGCGGCGCCGACAACCACGCCCAGGACATCCTGGGCCGGGTCTACGAGTACTTCCTCGGCCAGTTCGCGAGCGCCGAGAGCAAAAAGGGCGGGGAGTTCTACACCCCCCGCTGCATCGTCAAGCTCCTGGTGGAGATGCTCCGCCCCTACAAGGGCCGGGTCTATGACCCCTGCTGCGGCTCGGGCGGCATGTTCGTCCAGTCGGAGCAGTTCATCAAGGCACACGGCGGCCGCATCGGGGACATCAGCATCTACGGCCAGGAGCTGAACTACACCACCTGGCGCCTATGCAAGATGAACCTCGCCATCCGCGGAATAGATGGCCGGATCGAGCAGGGCGACTCTTTCTTGAACGACCGCTTCCCCGACCTCAAGGCCGACTACATCCTCGCCAATCCTCCCTTCAACATGAAGGAGTGGGGCGGGGAGCGCCTGCGGGAGGACAAGCGGTGGAAGTTCGGCACACCGCCTGTCCGCAACGCCAACTTCGCCTGGGTCCAGCACATGATCCACCACCTCGCCCCCACAGGGCCCGCCGGCTTCGTGCTAGCTAACGGCTCCATGTCCTCCAACCAGTCGGGCGAGGGCGAGATCCGCAAGAACATCATTGAGGCGGACCTCGTGGACTGCATGGTGGCGCTGCCGGACAGGCTCTTCTACTCGACCCAGATCCCGGCGTGCCTGTGGTTCCTGGCTCGGGACAAGCGGAACGGCCGCTTTCGCGACCGACGGGGCCAGGTGCTGTTAATCGACGCCCGCAAGATGGGCCGCATGGTGGATCGCACCCACCGCGAGCTCACCGACGAGGACATCGCCAGGATCGCCGACACCTACCACGCCTGGCGCGGCGACCCCGACGCGGGCGAGTACGAGGACGTCCCCGGGTTCTGCAAGAGCGCCACGCTGGAGGAGATCCGCAAGCACGGCTACGTGCTTACCCCTGGGCGCTACGTCGGCGCCGAGGCGGCCGCCGGCGACGGCGAGCCGTTTGAGGAGAAGATGCAACGGCTCGTGGCACAACTGCGCGAGCAGCAGGCCGAGGCGGCCAAGCTCGATGCCGCCATCGCGGCCAACCTGAAGGAGTTGGGGTATGGCCACTGACGACCTGCTCCGCGAACGGCGCGAAGAGATCCTCCGCATCGCCGCCAAGCACGGGGCCCGCAACGTTCGTGTGTTCGGCTCGGTGGCCCGCGAGGAAGCGGACGAGCGAAGCGACATCGACTTCCTGGTGGAGATGGAGCCGGGGCGGTCGCTCCTAGACCTGGGAGGGCTTCAGTACGAGCTGGAGCGGCTCCTGGACTGCCCGGTGGACGTCGTCACCGAGCGCGGCCTCTACTGGCTCCTGCGCCGTCGCATCCTCAAGGAGGGCCGCCCGCTGGGCGCGGAGCAAGGAGGTCCACCCGCTGTGACCAAGGACCCCCGCGCCTACCTGGTCCACATTCTGGAGTGCATCCAGAAGATCGAGCGCTTCACGGCCGACGGACGAGAGAGGTTCTTCCGAGACGCGTTGGTGCAGGCCGCGGTCCTGCGCAACCTCGAGGTCATCGGTGAGGCGGCCAAGGGGCTGGACGGTGCCTATTGGGTAGCGCCCCGGAGCTGCCGTGGCGCGCGAACGCCGGTCTGCGGGACGTGCTCATCCACCAGTACGAGGGCGTCGACCTGGAGAAGGTGTGGGCCATCGTCGAGAAATAGCTGCCCCCACCGCGCGGCGCCATCGCTGCCATGCTGCCGCCCCTCGAGCAGCTTGCACGCAAGCTGGGCGGGGAGGACGAACCGCCCGAGGAGCCGTGACCGCGCCAACAGCGTCCGTGCGCTACAAGAACCCCGCATGATGGGCGGCATGGTTGACCCGACCCACACCGGGGGTTCGAGGGACTCGAAGAGGCGCGCCCATGATCGGCCACACCCACACGGCGAACGCGCGAACTCCAGCCGTAGCCCGGTCGTCGGGCCGTCTCCTGGAACCTCAAGAGGGAGCGGCTGCAGCGTATGTACTGAGTTGAGTTGAACTCCTCGTAGGGGAGACGCTGCCGTGAACCACCGCGAAATCGTCAACTTCCTCTGGGGCGTCGCGGACCTGATCCGCGACACCTTCAAGCGCGGCAAGTACCAGGACGTGATTCTGCCGCTTACCGTCCTGCGCCGCCTCGACTGCGTCCTGGCGCCGACCAAGGACAAAGTCCTCCAGACCCAGGCCCGCTTCAAAGGCGAGCTCGAGAACCTCGATCCCCAGCTTCGCGCCGCATCGGGCTTCGCGTTCTACAACACCTCGCGCTACGACTTCGAGAAGCTTCTCGCTGACCCGCCGCATCTCGCTGCCAACCTTCGAAACTACATCGCGGGCTTCAGTCCCAACATGCGTGAGGTGCTGGAACGTTTCGGCTTCGACAACACGATCTCCAAGCTTGACGAGGACGGGCTCCTCTACAAGGTCCTGGAGCGCTTCAAGAACGTGGATCTGCACCCCGACAAGGTGGACAATCCCACGATGGGGATGATCTTCGAGGAGCTGATCCGGCGTTTCAACGAAGCACTGAACGAGAACCCCGGCGAGCACTTCACGCCACGCGACGTGGTGCATTTGATGGTCGATCTCATGCTGGCTGGGGATGAAGACCGGATTCGGCGTAAAGGCATCGTGTGTACGGTGTACGACCCCTGCTGTGGCTCCGGTGGCATGCTCATGATCACCAAGGAGCACATCACCATCGGGTGGCGCCGGAACGGCAAGATTATCCGCGGCCCCATCAATCCCGAGGCAGAGATTCACCTGTTTGGCCAGGAAGTGAATCCCGAGACGTGGGCGGTGGCGAAGTCGGACCTGTTCATCAAGGACCCGACTGGCCGCGATGCCGACAACATCACCTTTGGCAGTGTGCTCTCGAACGACAAGCACGCTGGGCGTAAGTTCGATTACCTGATCGCCAACCCCCCTTACGGCAAGGACTGGAGGCGTGACGAAGAGGCGGTCCGAGTAGAACATGAGCGCGGAACAAGTGGCCGCTTCGGTCCTGGACTGCCGCGCATCAGCGACGGGCAGCTCCTCTTCCTGCTGCACATGCTCTCGCACATGAAGGAGCCCAAGGAGGGCGGCTCGCGGGTCGCCATCATCATGAACGGCTCGCCCCTCTTCACCGGCGATGCCGGAAGTGGCGAGAGCGAGATCCGCCGCTACGTGCTCGAGAACGATTTGCTCGAGGCGATTGTCGCCCTGCCCGAGCAGCTCTTCTACAACACGGGCATCGCGACCTATGTGTGGGTGTTGACCAATCGGAAGGTGGAGGAACGCCGGGGCAAAGTGCAGCTCATCGATGCCTCGTCGTTCTGGATTCCGATGCGCAAGAGCCTGGGCGACAAGCGGCGCGAGATTCCGCCCGAGAAGGCGTGGGACATCGTGAAAATACTGAAGGACTTCAAACATGAGGACACTCGAACGGTCGAGAAGGCCGGCAAGCGCGAAGAGGTTGTGGTCAGCAAGATCTTCCCCACGACCCATTTCGGCTATCGCAAGATCATTGTGGAGCGCCCGCTGCGGCTCAATTTCAAAGCCACGCCGGAGCGCATCGCCCGGCTGGAGGAAGAGCGCGCTTTCCAGGCGTTGGGTGAGTCGAAGAAAAAGGGGGCTGCGGGCGAGAAGGAGCGTGCCGAGGGGCGCGCGCTGCAGGAGCAGATCCGGAACCTCTTGCGCTCCCTACCGGGGACGCTGTTCAAGGACCGCGTCGAGTTCGAGACGGTCCTCGAGGCGAGAGCGCGAAAAGCAGGGGTGAAGCTCACCGCGCCGGTGAAGAAGGCGATTCTCTCGGCGCTCTCGGAGCGGGACCAGACTGCGGAGATTTGCCGGGACAAGGAAGGCAATCCCGAGCCTGATCCTGAACTCCGCGACACCGAGAACGTGCCGCTCTCTCCAGGCGACGACCCGGCGGACGCCGAGGGGATCCCGTACAGCGTGCGCGAGTTCTTCGAGCGCGAGGTCAAGCCCCATGTTCCCGATGCCTGGATCGCCACCAACAAGCGCGACGCCAAGGATGGCAAGGTGGGCATCGTCGGGTACGAGATCAACTTCAACCGTTACTTCTACCGCTACACACCGCCGCGGCCGCTTACGGAAATCGAAGAGGACATCCGGGCGCTGGAGCAGGAGATCGTCCAAATGCTGGCAGAGGTGACCGGCGGCGGGGAACCGAGCGCGGTGGAGGGATAACGGTGGTCCGGCCGTACCTGGAGGCGGTGGCGACATGAGCAAGCGGAGTCTCACGAACGTGGCCGCGCCAGGCGCAGCGCCGCAAGGTGCTGCGCCAGCAGCGAAGGGGCTCGGCCCCTTCAAACCCTACCCTGCCTACAAGGACTCCGGCGTCGAGTGGCTGGGGGAGATTCCGGCGCATTGGGAGGTAGTCAGGCTTAAGCGAGTATGCGCACTTGCGTATGGCGAAGCCCTTCCGGGCGAAGCCCGGGGCGACGGAGACATCGAGGTGTACGGTTCCAACGGCCCTGTGGGCATGCACGACCAGGCGAACACGCTAGCTCCTTGTCTGGTCGTCGGACGGAAAGGGTCTTTCGGCAAGGTCAACTTTTCGTATAGGCCGGTGTTTGCCATCGACACGACCTTCTTCGTCGATCTGCGATTCACCAAAGCGGACATTCGATGGTTGTACTACGTGTTGATCGCTGCGCGACTTGACAGGGCGACGAAGGACTCCGCTGTTCCAGGGCTAGATCGGGAGGACGCTTACGGGAGAGAGGTGTGCTTATGTCCGTCCTCCGAACAGCGCGCCATCGCCGCCTTCCTCGACCGGGAGACGGCGAAGATAGACGCGCTGGTGGAGAAGAAGGAGCGGCTGATCTCGCTGCTGCAGGAAAAGCGGACCGCGCTGATCTCCCACGCCGTCACCAAGGGCCTCGACCCCTCCGTCCCCATGAAGGACTCCGGCGTCGAGTGGCTGGGGGAGATTCCGGCGCATTGGGAGGTGAAGCGGCTGAAGTTTGTCGCGGCCGAACCGATCAAGAGCGGAATTGGCGAGGCTGGAGCCTACGATAACCCGAGTTGGCCGCGTTACGTTCGCATCACGGACATAGCCGGGCCGCGGGAACTCCGCGAAGATACTTTCGCGTCACTCCCGCCCGAGCTCGCGCAGGAAGCCCCATTTAACGTAGGAGATCTGCTTCTAGCTGCGGTGGGCGCCACATTTGGAAAGAGTTACCTGCATGTGCGGGACATCGGTCCCGTCTGCTTCGCTAGCTATTTGGTGCGCTTTTCACCGGCTCCGAACGTCGACGCGACTTTCGCGGCGTATTGGACTGAGAGTTCAAACTATTGGGCGCTCGTGCAATCGCGGGTGGTGCACTCCACTGTGCAAAATTTCAGTGCAGCCAAATTCAAGGAACTACCGATTCCCCTGCCGCCGCTTCTTGAACAGCGCGCCATCGCCGCGTTCCTCGACCGGGAGACGGCGAAGATCGACGCTCTGATTGCCAAGGTGCGCGAAGCCATCGAGCGGCTGAAGGAGTACCGCACCGCCCTCATCTCGGCGGCGGTGACGGGCAAGATTGACGTAAGGGAGGCCATCAGCGCATGACTCGCATTGCCATCAACCCCCAGCTGCTGAGCTGGGCGCTCGAGCGCTCCGGGCGGGCGCAAGCTGTCGAGCTCAAATTCCCCCAGCTCCAAAAGTGGCTTGAGGGGGTGAGCGCGCCGACTCTGCGGCAATTGGACGAGTTTGCCCGGGCAACGGCGACGCCCTTTGGCTACTTTTTTCTCGACTGGCCTCCCGAAGAATCACTCCCGGTCCCTCATTTCCGCACTCTTGCTGGCCAAGCCCCGCGGCGGCCAAGCCCGGATCTTCTAGAGACCGTCTACTCCCTGCAACGGCGGCAGGCATGGCTTCGTGAGTATCTCGCAAGCGAGGGAGAAGAACCGCTGACCTTTGTCGGGTCCGCCAGGGCGCAGGACGCGCCCCAAGCGGTTGCGGAACGAATGAGGGAGGCCCTCGGGCTCCAACCAGACTGGGCGCAGCGGCTACCGACGTGGACGGATGCTCTAGGAGAGCTTCGGCGTCGAATGGAGGAGCGGGGAATCACCGTAGTGGTGAGTGGAATCGTCGGGAACAACACGCGCCGCAAGCTCGATACGGACGAATTTCGCGGCTTCGTCCTGGTAGACGAATATGCCCCCTTCGTCTTTGTCAATGGTGCGGACGGCAAGGCCGCGCAGATGTTCACCTTGGCCCACGAACTAGCCCATGTGTGGCTCGGCAGTAGCGCCGCCTTCGACCTTCGGAATCTCGAGCCAGCGGAGGACGCCACGGAGCAGGCCTGCAACCGGATTGCCGCCGAGTTTCTGGTCGCAGAGGAGGCGATGCGGCAAGCGTGGCCTTCCGTGGGGCGCGAGGCAGGGCGCTTCCAGACACTCGCCAGGCGCTTCAAGGTGAGCGAGCTAGTGGTGGCTCGGCGGGCACTGGACCTGCGGCTCATCTCGCGCGATGCGTTCTTTAAGTTCTACGACGCGTATTCTAAGGAAGAACGTCGCGGGACCTCCCGACAGACGGAAGGCGGGAACTTCTACGCCACCCAAAGTCTGCGGCTCGGGCGCCGGTTTGCCGAAACGCTGGTTCGGGCCACGAGAGAGGGCAAGGTGTCTTATAAGGAGGCCTATCGGCTCACAGGGCTCTACGGACGGACCTTCGAGCGCTACGCCAAGGCGCTCGGTCCCGGGGGGCCTGAATGAGCACGGGCCCTGTCTACGTACTCGACTCGGATGTCTTCATGACGGCAGCCAGGAGCTACTACGCATTCGATCTGGTGCCAGCGTTTTGGGATGCTCTTGTAGGGAACGCGATAAACGGAAGACTGCTGAGCATCGACCGCGTGAAGGCGGAAATCGACAAGGGCAATGACAGGTTGAAACAATGGGCCAACAACGACTTCCATCGGTGGTTCGTCTCAACGACCGTGGGCTCAGTGCTTCAACATTATCGCGCAATCATGCAGTGGGCCGTGGCACAGCATCACTTCACCGACGCGGCCAAGGACGAGTTTGCGGACGTCACGAACGCTGACCCTTGGCTGGTCGCCTACGCGAAGGCGACCAACAGAACCGTAGTGACAAACGAAAAGTACGACCCCAACATCCGTCGGAGAATAAAGATACCAAATGTGTGTGAGGCGTTCGCTGTCAAGTACGTGGATACCTTCCAGATGCTGCGCGCCCTGGGAATTCGGTTGAGTTGAAGGGAGTAAGACGATGACGGGCCGCGTTTCCGAACGCAGCTTCGAAGAGGCGATCGAGCGCGCGCTGCTGGCTGGCGGACCTGACGCGCACCCCTTGGACGAGGGCATGGTCGCAGAGCCACCGCTGCCTCCGTACGGGGATTACGCGCCCGGCGGCTACCACAAGCGCCGCCCCGAGGATTACGACCGCTCGCTGTGTCTCATCCCCGACGATGTGGTGGCCTTCATCGGCGCCACGCAACCCAAGGAATGGCAGAGGCTCAAAGCCCACTACGGCAGCGAGGTCGAGTCGCGCTTCCTGAGGCGCCTCGCCAACGAGATCGAAGCGCGTGGGGTCCTAGACGTGTTGCGACAGGGTATCAAGGACTCGGGGTGTAAGTTCAAACTCTCCTACTTCCGCCCTGCCAGCGGCTTGAACGAGGAGATCCGGCGGCTGTATCGGGCAAACCTCTTTTCGGTGATCCGCCAGCTCCGCTACAGCGACAAGCACGAGAAGAGCCTGGATCTGGTCCTGTTTCTGAACGGCATCCCGATCTTCACGGCGGAACTTAAGAACCCGCTTACCGGGCAGACGGTGGAAGACGCCATTCATCAGTACAAGACCGACCGCGACCCTCGCGAGCCGCTCTTCCGCTACGGGCGCTGCCTGGCGCACTTCGCCGTGGATCCCGATCTCGTTTACGTCACCACGCGGCTAGAAGGGCCGGCGACGCGGTTTCTGCCCTTCAACAAAGGGCGGTTCGGGGGAGCCGGCAATCCCCCTGTGCCCCCGACCCGGTCCGGCTATGCCACCTCCTACCTTTGGGAAGAAATTTGGGCTCGGGACAGCGTTCTCGATCTCGTCCGTCAGTTCATCCACGAAATAGAGGAGGAAGACGAGAAGGGGCGCAAAAACGGGCGGCGTCACCTCATTTTCCCGCGTTACCATCAGCTCGAAAGCGTCCGCAAGCTGGTAGCCGATGCTCGAGCGCGCGGCCCCGGCCAGCGGTACCTGATCCAGCACTCCGCGGGAAGTGGCAAGAGCTTCACCATCGCGTGGCTCGCCCATCAACTGGCGACTCTCCACGACAGCTCCGACCGGCGTGTGTTTGATTCGATTGTGGTGGTGACGGACCGCAAGGTCCTCGATCGGCAGCTCCAGCGCGCCATGAAGCAGTTCGAGCAAGTGCTCGGCGTGGTCGAGAACATCGACACCACCTCACGCCAGCTCAAGGAGGCGCTGGAGTCGGGCAAGACCATTATTGTCACCACCCTGCAAAAATTCCCGGTCATTGTGGAGGAGATCCGCGCCTTGCCAGGCCAGCGGTTCGCCGTGATAGTGGACGAGGCGCATTCGTCGCAGTCTGGAGAACAGACCAAGAGTCTCAAGAAGGTGCTTGCTGCCAAGAGCCTCGAGGCGGCGGAGCAGGAGGAAGCGAGGGCGAAGACCGCCGATGAGGAGATCGAGGACCGTGTGCTAGCGGAGATGGAGGCGCGCGGGAGGCTTCCGAACGTGTCGTTCTTTGCCTTCACGGCGACACCCAAAGCGAGAACGCTCGAACTCTTCGGGAGCCAGCGCCCAGATGGGAAGTTCGAGCCGTTCCACCTCTACAGCATGCGCCAGGCGATCGAGGAAGGGTTCATCCTCGATGTGCTGGCCAACTACACGACGTACAAGGCGTATTGGCGCCTGCTCAAGAAGATCGAGGACGATCCCCGGTACGACAAACGCAAGGCTCAGTATCTGCTCAAATCCTTCGTGGACCTTCACCCCCATGCGATCAATGAGAAGGTCCGGATCATGGTTGAGCACTTCGCCGCCCACGTGCAGCATGAGATCGGCGGGAAGGCGAAGGCGATGATCGTGACCCGCTCTCGTCTCCACGCCGTGCGCTACAAGCTGGCGATCGACAGGTATCTCGCGGAGCGCGGTTACCCCTTCAAAGCCCTGGTGGCGTTTTCCGGGACGGTCCAGGATGGCGGGCAGTCGTACACCGAGCCCATGATGAACGCATTCCCCGAGGCGCAGACGGCCCGCATGTTCGAGCGACCCGAGTACCGGTTTCTCATTGTGGCGAACAAGTTCCAGACCGGCTTCGACCAGCCGCTGCTGCACACCATGTACGTGGACAAGAAGCTCGGTGGGGTGAACGCTGTCCAAACCCTATCGAGGCTCAACCGCACGCACCCGGAAAAGAAGAGTACGATGGTGCTCGACTTCGCCAACGAGGCCGACGAGATCAAAGCAGCTTTCGAGCCGTACTACGAGACGACGCTGCTTTCCGAAGGCACGGATCCGAACCTTCTTTACGAGTTGGAGCGGCGGCTTGCAGATTTTCCCGTGTATACCGAAGAAGACGTGAGATCTTTTGCTCGGGTTTGCTTCGATCAGAAAGCCACGCAAGATCAGATCTATGCTGTTCTCGCCCCGGTCGTAGAAAGGTTCCGAGGGCTGACGGACGAGGAGCGGAGCGACTTCCGCGGACAGCTCGGGGATTACATTCGCCTGTACGCGTTCCTCGCTCAGGTGTTGACCTTTCGCGCTCCCGATCTTGAGAAGCTTTACCAGTTCGCGCGTTACCTTCGGCGGTTGCTGCCGCCGGACCGGGATTCGCTTCCGCGGGAAATCCAGCAGAACATCGACATGGAGTCTTTCCGGATCCAGGAAACGTACCGGGGAAGAATCGCGCTTGATCGTGAAGCGGGGGTGCTCGATCCGCAGGCGACGAAAGGTCCGCAGGGAGTCCATCCGGACGAAATCGAGCCTTTGTCCCGCATCATCGCCGAGTTGAACGAGCGATTCGGATTGAATCTGGGCCCCGAGCATCGGCTGACGCTGAGCCAGATGATGGAAAAACTGCACAGCGACCCAGCCCTGGACGCAGCCGCCCGCGTCAACACACGAGAAAACGTGCGGCTGACGTTCGATCAGAAGTTGGAGCGAGTGATTCAGGAGATCGTCGAGACGAACTTCGAACTCTACAAGCGCATCACCGACGACCGCGCCTTCGGCGAAGCCGTCAAGAACCTCCTGTTCGACCAGTACCTCCGGAAGCACCGCCAGGTCGAGGAACTCATCCGCCAGAAGGAATCGAAGACCCTCGAGTTCAAGGCGACACTCCGGTTCAGCCTGAAGGAGAACCGGATTGATGACAGGGTCACCCATGCAGTGCTCAAAACGATTGCGGCCTTCCTCAACACGGAGGGTGGGGATCTCCTGATCGGCGTCGCGGACGATCGCACGATCGTCGGGATCGAAGCAGACGGCTTCGAAAACGACGATAGATTTATGCTGCACCTCGCCCAGGTGATGCGCAACGCGCTCGGGGACCGCGCCAGCACTTGTATCGACCCGCGGACTCAGGTCGTCGAGGGCAAGACGGTTTGTCTGATCACCTGTCAGCGCAGCCCGGAACCGGTGTTCCTGAGATGGAAAGGTATGGAGCAGAGTCCGGATGGTGACTTTTACGTGCGGCGCGGGCCAAGCAGCGTGCGCCTGTCTCCGGAAAGCGCTCGGGAGTACATCCGAACCCGATTCCCCTCTCGACAGGTAGCTGACGGCGCCGCACCTCGATCGGGGGGATCCATCTAGCCCGTCTTCGAGCCCCACAGCCTCACCACGAGCGTAGGAGAGGCCGACAGCGGTCAGCCCGTCCTCATCGGAGGCTCGGTCCGCACCCGTGCACAGGCCGTCGTATACCCCGTCCCTCGTGGGGCAGGACATCGTAAACCCCTTCGATCAGATGCTGGACGCCCTGGACGGCAAGGCGATGGTGGTTTGCATGAGCCGGCGCATCTGCGTCGAGCTCTACAACGAGATCGTGCGTCTGCGGCGGGAGTGGCACGACGAGGCCGACGACGGGGGCCAGATCAAGGTGGTGATGACGGGTTCGGCCTCGGACCCACCCGAGTGGCAGCCCCACATCCGCAACAAGCAGCGCCGGGAGTTCCTCGCCAAGCGGTTCCGCGATCCGAACGATCCCTTCAAGCTCGTCATCGTCCGCGACATGTGGCTCACGGGCTTCGATGCGCCGTCGCTCCACACCATGTACCTGGACAAGCCGATGCGTGCCCACGGCCTGATGCAGGCCATCGCCCGGGTGAACCGGGTCTTCCGGGACAAGCCCGGCGGCCTGGTGGTGGACTACCTGGGGCTAGTGCACGAGCTGAAGCAGGCCCTCGCGACCTACACCGAAAGCGGCGGCACCGGGCGCACCGCGATCGACCAGAGCGAAGCGGTGGCGGTCATGCAGGAGAAGTACGAGGTCTGCTGCGACCTCTTCCACGGCTTCGACTGGTCCGGCTGGAAGACCGGCACGCCGGAGGAGCGCCTGGCGCTGCTGCCGGCGGCCCTGGAGCACATCCTCGCCCAGGAGGACGGCAAGGACCGGCTGCTGCAAGCGGTCTCGGAGCTCTCGCCCGCCTTCGCGCTGGCGGTGCCCCACGAGAAGGCCCTCGCCATCCGCGACGACGTGGCGTTCTTCCAAGCGGTGCGGGCGGCGCTCGACAAGCGGGCCCCGGGCGAACACCGGACCGAGGAGGACCTCGACCACGCCATCCGCCAGATCGTCTCCCGCGCCATCGCGCCGGAGGGGGTGGTGGATCTCTTCGCGGCCGCGGGCTTGAGGAAGCCCGATATCTCGATCCTCTCGGAGGAGTTCCTGGCCGAGGTGCGGGGGATGCCGCATCGCAACCTGGCCGTGGAGCTCCTGCGCAAGCTCTTAGAGGGCGAGATCAAGACCCGCCGGCGCAAGAACCTGGTCCAGGCCCGCTCGTTCGCCGAACTGTTGGAGCAGGCGATCCGTCGCTACCAGAACCGGGCGGTCGAGGCGGCCCAGGTGATCGAGGAGCTGATCGCCCTCGCCAAGGAGATGCGGGAGGCCGACCGCAGAGGTGAAGCCCTCGGCCTCTCCGAGGAGGAGCTCGCCTTCTACGACGCGCTCGAGACCAACGACAGCGCGGTGAAGGTCTTGGGCGAGCCCACGCTCCAGCAGATCGCTCGCGAACTGGTGGAGACGGTGCGGCGCAACGTCACCATCGACTGGACCGAGCGCGAGAACGTGCGGGCCCACCTGCGCCGCCTCGTCAAGCGGGTGCTGCGCAAGTACGGCTACCCGCCCGACAAGCAGGAGAAGGCGACCCTCACCGTCTTGGAGCAGGCGGAGCTCTTCGGGGCGGAGTGGGCCGAGCAGGCCTCGCCGGGCCCAGTAGCCACAGCGGTCGCCCCCCGCCCGGCCCTCCACCTCATCCCGAACCCTCCCGAGGCCGAGCGCTTCCGCACCTACGTCCCCGTCTACGACCTCGCCGCCGCCGCCGGGGGGTTTAGCGAGACCCAGACTCCCGAGCCCCTCGGCTGGGTGTCACTGCCCGACCGCAAGCTCGCGCCCGACATGTTCGTGGCGCAGGTAGTGGGTCGCTCCATGGAGCCCCTCATCCCCGACGGCTCCTGGTGCCTCTTCCGCCGCTACACCGGTGGCAGCCGCCAGGGCAAGATCGTCCTCGTCCAGCACCGCGACATCGCCGACCCCGAGACCGGCGGCAGCTACACCATCAAGCGCTACCGCCGCCGCGCTGGTGGTGCTGCTGCTGCTGGTGGTGCTGGTGGTGAGGAGCGAGAGCCTGGCGAAATCCGCCTCGAACCCGAAAACCCGCACTTCCCCCCGATCGTGCTGCAAGACACCGACGCGGGGACTATCCGCGTGCTCGCCGAACTCGTCGAAGTGCTCCCCACCGTTTCGAACGCCTAGCGAGCGCCGCGCTCGCTCCCAGTCGGCTAGCCCGCTCCGGAGGGCCTCGAACTCTCGATCACCCCACACACCCTCCGCAGCGCCCCCGTCGCCGTGCGCTGCTTGACGAGCCCTTCGAACGCCAGCGCCGTCAGCTCGAGCTGTGATCCGCCGGCGCCGGCCGGCTCCGCCCACGCCACCACCGCCGCCGGATTCATGTTCGAAAAGCCGGCGCGAACCACCCCCACCAGCGGGCCGACGCGCCCCGGCCGCACGGCCGCCGGACCGGCTGCGGAAGGCGCCACATCCAGCCGCTCCACGCGCCCCACCCGCTCGATCGCCGCCCGCACCCGCTCCAGCGCCCGCTCCGGCGGCGCCGGCAACTCGAGCGTCCGCGTCGCCCGCTCGCGGCGCAAAAACAGGCGCGACAAACGCGCCCCTAACCAGCTGCCCAACGCTCCCGCAGCGCCCCCGACACTGCCGCCGGCCGCACCTACCCGGCCAAGCTCCCGTGAAACCAGGCGCCAAAGCGCCTGCTCGAACTCCTCCCCGCCAACCGGTGCGTTCCGGAGCGAATTTCCTTGCGCAGTCTCGGGCGCTTTCCTTTGCTCGTTTCCCCGCCCGCGGCGCGCGTGACCGTCAGCGCTCCGCCCCATAGGTCTCGAGCATCGCCAGGTAGAACAGCGTGTGCTCCCACAAATGGGGAGTCGCCGTGTAAGTCAAAACACGGCCGCGCGCAACCCGCCAAGTCTCGCCCAAAACATGGGTGTCGGGAGTCGCCTCGACGTGCGCAATCCAATCGATCCCGCGGCGCACCCGCGCCAGCTTCGCCGGATCATTACGCCGCCAGAAGCGCGCCAGCGCGATCAGCGCCTTCGACTCGTAGAGACCGAACGTGCGGTCCGAATTGGGCGCCCGGAAACTCGGCTCGAGCTCGCGCCAACAGTACTCCGCGTGATCAGCCAGTCGCGAACGGTCCGCCGGCGCCAGCTCCGCCGGCCACAACGGGTACGCGCAGTACTCCACACCGCCCCCGTAGCTGCGCGCCGCCGGGTCCCACAAATGCTCGTCGATCGCCCGCTGAAGCTCCGCTGCCCGCCCCTCCCAGCGCGCCGCATCCGCCTCCTCGCCAAGCGCCCGCGCCGCCCTTGCTGCGCTGCGCAACCCCAAATAGGTGATCGCCGCACCGATGATCGTCTGCTGATTGCCGAGATTCGCGAACGTGTCGTCCTCCGTCGCGCGGCACTGCAAGCCGTTCAGCGGGTCGCGGCACGCCGCCAAAAAGTCGGCCGCGCGACGCACCGTCGGATACACCGAGCGCAGCCAGCTGCGGTCGCGCGTCGCCTCGAAATGGCGGGCGAAATCCCAGGCCATGAAGCCCGTCTCGTCGATCTCCCACGGAATCGGGCCGCCCACCACCCCGTCCGCGTAGTAGTTCATCGCCCAATTGCCCGGCGGCACCCCCAACGAGCCGCGCGGCTGGCGGGTCGCCGTCGCCTGCGTGCGCACATAGAAATCGAGATGGCGGCGCACCAGCTCGTGCAGCCGCGCGCGGTCGAGCGCCAAATCGAAGAACGCTCCGTCGCGCGGCCAATCCTCGCCGTACGGGGGCTGCGTCGAAATCGCCGCCACGATCGGGCCGCGCGGATCGGCCGTCGTCACGATCAGCGTCAGCGCCCGCCGCGCCATCTCGCGCAACACCTGGTCGCGCGTGCGCGGCATCGGCATATCGCGCAAAAGACGCGCAAGCCAGCGCCGCTTCTCCGCTGCCGCGCGCCGCTCGCCGAGCTTGCGGGCAGCAGCCAACTCGGCCAGCGCCTGCGTGCGTGTGCGGCCAGCCGCCACCACCAGCTCCACCGCGTCGCGCCCCCGGCGCAAACGCAGCGGCACGCGCAGCGCCCCCGTCGTCTGGCCGGTGTAGGCGCCCGAGCCGGTAAGGCGCCCGTCGGCCGCGTCGTCGTAAGCATCCTCCGGAGCGCCCGGCGGCAGGCCGCCCGGGGAGGCCAAACGGTCGCCACCCACCTGATGGCCGTCGCTGCGCCTGGCAAACGCCATCGCCACCGCCACCGACGACGGCTTGCCGGTCGAGGCGTCAACGCCCGACCGCTCGTGCACGATCGCGTCGGCGTCCGGCACGTAGCGGGCAGAGTCGTTGTTTAGCTCCTCGTTACAGAAGTCGAGGAGCGGTGCAGCAGGCAGCTTCGAGACCACCAAGTTGAAGTTCTCGAACGCAACGAGTGCCTGCGGACGCGCACGTCCCGAGGCGCGCACCTCGACCCTGCGGATCAGCGCGTCAACCCCGCGCGGCGCGACGTCGCGCACCACCACCCGCAGCCGCCGCGTCGGATCGCTGAACTCCGTAATCACCTCGTCACCGCGGCTCGTCGGGTAGCGCTGGCGCGAGCGCGGGAAATCACGCAACCACAGCGTCCGGCCGCCCACCACCACGCCCAAGAAAGCGCCCTCGTTCGGCTTCGCCCCGAGCAGCGGCAGCCGACGGTCAACCGTGTAGTACTTGACCTGGTCGTAGTAGCTCGGGCTCGGCCAGCGCAGCACCGTCAACGTCGCTGAGCGGCTAACCCCCGCTGCTAACCGGCCGTTAGCGGTCTGGGCGTTGACGTCGGTCGGGCCCCAACCCTCAGCGTCAGGCGGCGCCGTCGGGTCGAACGCCCGCGCCACGCAAGGGAAGTTCGGACCGGTCTGCTCGCCCTGCGCGACTCGCGCCACCGCATCGCCGAGCGACGTGACCGCCCCCTCGGCGCCCGCCACCGCCTGCCGGGCGCTCGCCACCGCCGCTTCGGCCGAGGCGAGCGCCGCGCCAGCGGCGCCCCCGGCCTCACCGGCCGACGGCGTCGCCGCCCCCGCCGTCGCCAGCACCCCTGCCGGCGCGAGCGCCAACGACACCGCGCTCGCTGCCACCACCTTGGCGCCGCCGCGCAGCGAGCGGTTTCCGGCAGCCGGGCGGAGCTGGGTGTCGCCGCCACCACCGGCAGCGGCGCCGCGGAGCGAGTGCGTTCTGCCAGCCGCGCGAGCCCTACGCACCCAGCGGCTCCAAGCCGACCGACTGCCCCTCCAGACAGCGCCTCGCACCGCCCGCTCACCCTACCTACTTGGCAGCTATCGAAGCAAGTGGTAACAATGGGGGGCCGTGGGGGCAGGGGTACGCGGTAGCGGCCGCTGGTTTTTCGCTTGCTTACTAGCGATCGCGGTGCTCGGCGCGGGGGCGAGCGCTGCCTTCGGCCACGCCGAACGCCTCAGCTACTACCCCGATTGGCGCCTCGGCAAGGTGCCGGAGATCCGTCGCAGCGGCCCGGCGCTGGTGGTCTGTAAACCCGACTCGAGGCGCCGCATCCTGCGCATCTTCAAAGGCCGCTCGCGGGCCGTGCGCGCCGCCCGCGCGCGCAACCTCAAACTGCTCAAACGCTGCCGCTTCCAACACATCCAAGCGGCCGTCGACGCCGCTAGCAACGGCACGCGGATCCTCGTGCTTCCCGGCGTCTATCGCGAGGAGCCGAGTCGGCACGCGCCCGAACCCGACCCGAAGTGCGCCGACGCCTACGAGGAGTACCCGAGCCCCGCCTTCGACGCCAAGCCCGGCGAGCGCGTGCGCGTCCCAACCTACGAGTACCAGTTGCGCTGTCCCAACGCCCAAAACCTGATCGCGATCATCGGCGACGGTCCCGACACCGATCGGCGCTGCGATCGCAAGTGCAACATCCAGATTGAAGGCACCGGCCGGCGGCCCGAGGACGTCGTGATCTCCGGTGACCGCTCGCGTCTCAACGGCATCCGCGCCGACCGCGCGGACGGCATCGTGTTGACCAACTTCTTGATCGAGTTCTCCGACTTCAACAACATCTACGTGCTCGAAACCAACGGCTTCCGCATCGAACGTGTGATCTCTCGTTGGAGTCGCGAGTACGGGTTCCTCTCCTTCACCTCCGACAACGGCCTCTACCGGCAAGTCGAGGCCTACGGCAACGGCGACTCCGGCATCTACCCAGGGTCCGGTCCCGAGGGGCACTGCGCGCGCTACGGCATCGAGATCGACCGCGCCGACTCCCACGACAACACCATCGGTTGGTCGGGCACCGCGGGTAACGGCGTCTACACCCACGATTCCAAGTTCCACAACAACGCGGCGGGCATCACCATGGACTCCTTTGCCGCCGGGCACCCGGGGATGCCGCAGGACTGCTCGAAGTGGGAGCGCAACCAGATCTACTCGAACAACCAGAACTTCTTCAGCGACGACCGTGACGCCTACTGCAAGCGGCCGCCCGCCGAGCGCGACCCGAAGATCGTTTGTCCGGCCTTCCAAGTGCCGGTCGGGACGGGCGTGCTGGTAGCCGGTGGCAACGGCAACCTCTTCCACGACAACTGGGTGTGGGACAACTGGCGGGCCGGGTTCATGCAGTTCTGGGTGCCGGCGCCGATCCGTGGGCAGGATCCGACCGGGCAGTCCGCCAACGACCCAACCAACCCCTACGACACCTCGCACGAAAACCGTTACCTCTTCAACCACGTGGGGGTGCGTCCCGACGGCACGCGCGATCCCAACGGCGTCGACTTCTGGTGGGACGAGGAAGGTCGCGGCAACTGTTGGGGCGGCAACAGCGGGGCGGAGGGGGCACCGCCGACCTCCGACCCGGCGCGCCTGCCGAGCTGCGACGCCCCGCCCGTGCCGTTCAGCCCCGGCAACGCCCTCAAGCAGGCGCGGCTCGTGCCGTGCTCGACCTGGGATCCGCGCGACAACACCGACCCGCCGGGTTGCGACTGGTTCACGCTGCCGCCCGAGCCGCGGTGAGCGGCGCTCGCCCAAGCCGTCCCGGCGGCTGGCAAGCGCTCGCGTGCGTCGCGGTGGTCGCTGCGAGTGTGGCCGCCACGAGCGTCGCCGCTGGCTGTGGCGGCAGCCAATCGGCGGCGCGCGGGTCGGGGCGGCTCGAGTGGGTTCGTCCGCCGCGGGTCGTAGAGCTTGCGGCGGGGCGCGCGCGGCGCGACTTCATCGCCTTCGGCGAGGTCCGCAACGCCTCGCTCAGGCCGCTCGACCTAAACGCGCGAGCACTCAAGGTGCGCGTTGCGGGCGGCCGGGAGCTGCCCACCACCGCCGCCTTCCAGCGCACCTTCGCGCGCGGCGTGTTCCCCCTCAACCGCGGCCCCGAGCCGATCCAAGAGGACTACCGCTTGGGCTTGCGCACGCGCCTCGACCCGGGCGAGCGGGCGCCGCTCGTCGTCGCCTGGCGCGAGCCGCGCGGGGGTGGCGGGCGCGCGCGAGGGCCCGGCGACCCGCGCGGCGCGCGCACCCTCGACTACGGCTCCGGCACCCTGCCCTTGCGCTGACGTTCATGGCGTGCCGCGCGTTCGGCGGTTAGGCTCAAGGCGATGCCTACCTCGCTAGTGACCGGCGGTGCCGGCTTCCTCGGCTCGCACCTCTGCGACTACCTGATCGCGCGTGGCCATCGCGTGATCTGTGTCGACAACCTCGAGACCGGCTCGCTCGAAAACATCCGCCACCTGCGCGACGGCGACAACTTCCGCTTCCTGATGGTCGACATCACCTCGCACTACGAGGTCGACGAGCCGATCGACTTCGTCTACCACATGGCCTCGCCGGCCAGCCCGATCGACTATCAGCGCCTGCCCCTGCACACCCTCAAGGTCGGCGCCTACGGCACCCACAACACGCTCGGGCTTGCCAAGAAGCACCGTGCGCGCTTCCTGCTGGCCTCCACCAGCGAGGTCTACGGCGACCCGCTCGTCCACCCCCAGCCCGAGACCTACTGGGGCAACGTCAACCCGATCGGCCCGCGCGGCGTCTACGACGAGGCCAAGCGCTACGCCGAGGCTCTGACGATGGCCTACCGCCGCCAACAGGGCGTCGACACCTGCATCGCCCGCATCTTCAACACCTACGGGCCGCGCATGCGCCCCAACGACGGGCGGGCGATCCCCACCTTCCTGCGCCAAGCGCTGACCGACAAGCCGCTCACGGTCTTCGGCGATGGCTCTCAGACCCGCTCCTTCTGTTACGTCGACGACATGATGCGGGGCCTCGTGGCGCTCGCCGAGTCCGACGTCCACGAGCCGGTCAACCTCGGCAACCCCGACGAGATGGCGCTGATCGACCTCGCGCGGCTGATCATCGAGCTCACCGGCTCGCGCTCGGAGATCGTCTTCGAAGCGCTGCCCGAAGACGACCCCCAGGTGCGCCAGCCCGACATCACACGTGCTCGCGACCTGCTCGGCTGGGAGCCGGAGGTAGAGCTGCGCGACGGACTTGAACGCACGATCGAGCACTACACACGCATCCTCGGCGAGCCCGCGGCGCGCTAGGCTGAACTAGGAACCAACGCAGGGATGCGGTCAACCTGCGGGGCGAGCGGGAGGTGATACCAAGGTGGCACGCCGCGCCGAGGTCAAAAACCTGGAAGTGATCTCGAAGGCGATCGACCAGCACAACGCCAACTGCGAGTGGCCCGCGGTGGCGATCGAGATGAACCCCTTCGAGGTCGAGCGCCTCGGCTGGGACGAGATCCGCGGCCTGCCGATCCGCCCCAATCCCAACATGGGCACGGGCACGTTCCGCATCGTCTGTGCGCGCGACGATCGCGAGCCGGGCGAGATCGTCGAGGCCGTCGCCGAACAACGTGTCGAGGTGACGGTTCCGGCAGGCGCCCAGAACGCCCATCGCTGATAGCGGCGAGCCGGCAGCACCATTGCTAGATTCGTCGGCTGCGGTCGCGCTGTGCGCGCGGCCGGCATGGTGGGCGTAGCTCAGCTGGTAGAGCTCCGGGTTGTGGTCCCGGCGGTCGCGGGTTCGAATCCCGTCGCTCACCCCTCCTGTGGCTGGCGCGGCGGCAGCCGCGGCGCCGTTTTTGTCGGGTCGTGAACACCTGTCCCTACGTGTTATGCCAGGATGTGAAGGCGTAGCGGTTGTGCTCTTCGTCTGTGTCCAGAACGCCGGCCGCTCTCAGATCGCGGCAGCGCTCTTCGAGCGCCGTGCGGGTGGTCGGCATCGCGCCCTGTCAGCGGGTAGCCGCCCGGCCGAGCGCGTGCACCCTGAGGTCGTCGAGGTGATGCGCGAGCTCGGCATCGACCTCGCCGACCGCCGGCCGCAGAAACTCACGCCAGAGCTGGCGAGCGCTGCCGACGTTGTCGTCACCATGGGGTGCGGCGACGCCTGTCCCGCCGTGCCGGGTGCGCTGCGCATCGACTGGGACATCCCCGACCCGGCCGGCAAAGACATCGCTACCGTGCGCGACATCCGCGACCACATCGCGTCTCTCGTCGACGCGCTGCTAGCCGAGATCGATCGCCGTTCGCTCGGCCGTCCGCACGGCGATCCGCTCGACACCGGACCGGGTCCCAGCGAGCCGCGACCCTCGCGTGAGCGCGCCGGCGAGACCACCGGCGGGCGGCGAGCTACGGGGGAGCGGCGGTGACGCTCCCGATTGCGGCGGCCGCCGACGCCGCCGACGCGCTCGGCACCCTGTTCATTGTTCTGCTCGCCGCCAAGCTCGGCGACGAGCTTTTCCGCCGCCTCGGCCAGCCGGCGATCGTCGGCGAGATCCTCGCCGGTGTGGTGATCGGACCGTCGCTGCTGGGAGTGGTCGAGCCGAGCACAGAGCTCGACCTCTTCGCCGAACTCGGTGTCGTGCTCCTGTTGTTCTGGGTCGGTGTGGAAACACGCCTCTCTGAGCTCACGGCCGTCGGTCGCGCGGCCTTTCTCGTCGGTGTGCTCGGCGTCGCGCTGCCACTTGCAGGCGGTTTCGGTCTCGCCGAGGCGCTCGGCGAATCGTTCTCGACCGCCGTTTTTCTCGGTGCGGCCCTGACCGCCACGAGCGTCGGCATCACCTCGGCCGTGCTCGTCGAGCTGCGCGCCTTGCGTCGACCCGGCGGACGGACGATCCTCGGCGCCGCCGTGATCGACGACATCCTCGCGCTGCTGATCCTCGCCCTCGCCGTCGGTCTCGTCGCCGAGGACGACTTCGACCCAACGGGTGTGGTGCTCACGACCTTGCTATCGCTCGCGTTTGTCGCCTTCTTCGCCCTCGGCGGCACACGCGTGGCGCGGCGCTGGCCGCAGCTGCTCGAAGCGCCGCGCTTCGCCGAGTCACCGCTCCTGCCCGCGGTGCTGCTCTGCCTCGGCCTCGCCGCGTTCGCCGCCAAGATCGGTCTCGCGGCGATCGTCGGGGCGTTCTTGGCCGGGCTGATCCTCGCCGAAACCCGCGAGCGCGCGCCCGTCGAGGGCGAAATCGCCCCGCTCTACGCCGTCTTCACGCCGTTCTTCTTCGCCTCGATCGGGGTCAGCGTCGATCTCGACGCGCTCCTCGACTGGAAGGCGCTCGCCCTGGTGCTAGCAGTCACCGCGGTGGCGATCGCCACAAAGTTCATCGGCGCCTGGCTGGGTGCGCGTTCGCTCGGTCCGCGCGACGCGACGCTCGTCGGTGTGGGCATGGTGCCGCGCGGCGAGGTCGGCATCGTCGTCGCGTCGATCGGGCTCAGCGAGCAGGTGATCGACAAGGAGCTCTTCGGAGTGATCGTCGCTATGTCGGTGCTTACGACGCTGCTCGTGCCGCCGCTACTGCGTGCCCTGCTCGCGCGCGAGCGGGGCGACATCGATCACCCGCAGACCGTCGCTACCGGCCGATAGCGCCAGCTCGCCCTTGACGAGCTGCACAAGCTCGCGGCCGACCAACTCGTGTCGCCAACCGGCGGCGAGCCGTCCCGTCGGCGCGTCCCCGCGCCGAACCGCCGCCACGAACGCCTGCAGCTCGCTCTGCGTAGCCACGAGCTCGGTCGCGATCCCGGCCTCGCGGGCGCGCTGGCGCACGAGCGCCTGGGCCAGCGACGCGATTGGCTGCTCGCTCGGATCGCGCTGCGGCGGCTGGGGCGGCGCCGGCGGCGGCTCGCGGTGGCGGCTACGCTCGACGACCGCCAACAGCTCCTCCGCCGTCCGCCCCGAGACGTGGCCATCGAGGCCGCGAACAGCGCGCAGCTCGCTGCGCGTCCGTGGCCGGCGGCGAGCGAGCTCGACGAGCACGTGGTCGGCGAGCACCGTCGCGGGCGGACGGTCGAGCTGCGCGGCGCGCTGCTCGCGCCACTCCACGAGACCGAGAGCCACCGCCCGCTGTTCGCCGCTGAGGCGTCCGGCGCGCGGCAGCCGGCGCACGATCTGGAGGGGGTCGCGTGCGTCGCTGATCTCTTCGATAGCGCGCGACTCCTCGCGCGCCCACTCGAGGCGACCGAGCTGCTCGAGCCGGCGCTTCAGCTCCTCGGCGAGGGCCAGCAGATAGCGCACATCATCGAGCGCGTAACGGAGCTGCGCCTCGGTCAAGGGGCGCTGGTCCCACCGCGTGAAACCCTCGCCACCCTCGATGCGCACACCCACCAACTGACGGACGAGTGTCTGGTAGCCCTCTTGTGCGCTGAAGCCGGCGAACCCAGCGGCGACTTGGGTGTCGAAGAGGTTGTGGATGTCGGTTGCGAGCTCGCGCCGAAGCAGCGCCACGTCCTGGCGACCGGCGTGCATCACGACCTCCACCGCGGGGTCGGCGAGCACGCGCGCCAGCGGCTCGCGGTCGAACCCCGCGAGCGGATCGAGCGCTGCGCAGCGCACGCCACCCGGTGCGCTCGGATCGGGCACCGCCACCTGAACCAAACACAGGAGCGTCCGGTACCGGCGCTCCGAGACAAACTCGGTGTCGATCGCGAGCTGCCCCGCAGCAGCCGCAAGCTGCGCGATCTCGCTCGTCGTGCGGCGCTGAGTGTCGCCTTTCACAGCGCGAGCGTACCCGGGGGCGGCGCATCGTCGCGTCCCGCCTCAGCCGTCTCCGCCCTACCTGGCGACCGCGGCTCGGCGCCGTCGCCCCGCAGCTGTACGTGCGTGTGAACGCCCACCCCGCTGGGCGGCGCCCGCAGGTCGCGGCGCTCGCCAGCGGGGGCGCACACCTCGTATACGGCTGACAGATCGAAGCTACCGAGACCCGCCTCCTTCGCTTGCTCGAACAGCTTGCGGGTCGCATCGGCGAGGTGGCCGTCGAGCGCCAGGAGCTCGCGCGCTTCGGTTACAAGCTCGAGGTCCTTCGCGGCAAGGTCGAGCGCGAAACTCACCGGGTAACTGCGCGACCTCATCAGCTCGCCCTTGATGCCTGCATAGGGCGATCCCACGGGTGTTTGTGCCAGCAGTTCGAGCAGCACGCCATGGTCGACATCTAGTGCGCTCGCCAACGCCAGCGTCTCGGCGAGGTTCGCGACCAACGCCACAAGCCAGCCGTTCACGACCACCTTCAGGCGACTGCCAGCACCGGCCTCGCCAAGCCATAAAACGCGCGCGGCGAGCGGTGCGAAGAGTGGGTTTGCGCGGGCCTGCGCCGCCTCCGGTCCGCTCGCCAGCACTACCAGCTCGCCCCGCTCGGCTGGCTCGCGCGACCCCAACACCGGCGCATCGATGTAGGTAACCCCGTGCCTCTCGGCGAGCTCGCGCAGACGTTCGCAGTCGCGCACGCCGACGCTGCTCATCTGCAGCCACAGGGCGCCGGCCGGGAGCGCTTCGAGCGCACCACCGGCGCACACCTCGGCGACGACCTGTCCGTCCCGCAACAGGGTCACGAGGGCGTCGGCGCCGGTGGCTGCTTCTGCTGCGCTCGCGCAAACCGCGACACCGTGCGTGCGCAGCGGCTCGGCGCGTGCGCCGGTGCGGTTCCAAGCGCGCACCGCGAACCCCGCCTCGGCGAGACGCCGCGCGACGGGCGCACCGAGCGTCCCCGTGCCGAGAACGGCGATCGTCTTCGGCGTCTGCTGCGCAGTTGGTCGCGACGCGGCTGGCTGGTTGCGTGTCGACCGCGCAGCGCGCTCGTGCCGGCGGTTGCGCCGCCACCGCCAGTACGCCGCGGCCCCCGCCGTCAGATCACGCCAAGCAGCCCACGCGCGCCCAGCGCCGCTCGTCACGAACCATCCGCGCAGGCGCTCCCCGAAGCCGCTCTCCACGCGCGGCACGGTATCGTCCGGCGCGCGAATGAGCGAGACGAGTCAAAGCGGCGAAACTGTGCGCGTCACCGCGACCGAGGAACTCGAGGGGTCGCGCGTGCGCCTGACCGTCGAAGTGGCGGCGAGCGAGGTGGCGCGCGCCATTGATCGCGCCGCACGGGCGCTCGGCCGTGACCTGCGCGTGCCCGGGTTCCGACGCGGCAAGGTGCCGTCCCAGATCGTCGTTCGCCAGCTGGGCTGGTCGACGGTGCTCGACGAAGCGGTGCGCGCCGAGCTTCCCGATTGGTACGAACAAGCTGTTGCGCGGGCGAAGCTCGTCACGGTCGGTGCGCCGAACGTCGAGTTGGCGCAGCTCCCCGAACGCAGCGGCGAACCGCTGACGTTCACCGCCGAAGTCGCCGTGCGCCCGCGCGCCGAGCTCGGCGACTACGAGGGCATCGAGGTCGGGCGACGAGAAGTCGAGGTGAGCGACGACGAAGTCGCGAACGAGCTCGGTCGCCTGCGCGAAGCAAACGCCAGGCTCGAGACCGTCGACCGCCCCGCTGCCAAGGGCGACTTTTTGATCGTCGACTTCGAGGGCGAGGTCGATGGCCGGCCGGTCGAGGGTGCAAGCGCTCGTGGCTACCTTGTGGAACTGGGCGCCGGTCGACTGATCGAGGGTTTCGAAGAGCAGCTCGTGGGAGCCAGCGCGGGCGAGGAGCGCGAAGTGCGAGTGACGTTGCCCGACGACTTCCCCGAGCGTTCCCAGGCCGGAAAGGAGGCCGTCTTCCGCGTCGAAGTGCGCGAGGTGAAAGAGAAGCGCCTGCCCGAGCTCGACGACCAGTTCGCCGAACAGCTCGGCTACGAGACGCTCGACGAGCTGCGCGACGAGATCGCCAAGCGGCTGCGCGAGGTTGCCGAGCGCAAAATCGAGGAGGAGTACCGCGAAGCTGTGGTCGACGCTGTCGCAGATCGCGCGCAGATCGACCTGCCGCACGAGGTCGTCCACGCAAAGGCGCACGAGATGTGGCAGCGCAGCGCGCGCCGTCTGCGGCTGCGCGGCATCGATCCCCAGCGCTACCTCGAGCTTGCCGGCAAGAGCGAAGAAGAGGTCGTGACCGAGGGGGAGGAGCAGGCCGAGCGTGCGCTCCGCCGCGAGGCCGTGCTCGCCGCCGTTGTCGAGAAAGAGGGGATCGAAGCGAGCGAGGAGGAAGTCGAAGCGGCACTGCGCGCCACGGTGCGTGCCGCGCGCGGCCGCGAGCCGAGCGACGCCGAGCTGCGCCGCGAACGCCGCCGACTCGAGTCGCGCGGGCTCGTCGACGCCATCCGCGAAGACCTCGTTATGCGCAAGGCCGTCGACCTGTTGGTCGAAAAGAGCAAGCCGATTCCGCAAGGTCGCGCCGAGGCACGCGAGAAGATCTGGACCCCGGAATCGGCGCGCAGCGCGGGCGACTAGGGGGCACGGTGGCGGTGCGGCGGCGTGGGCCCGCACCGCCTGCACCCGCGACGCCACGGGGCGTCAGCGCGCGGGCGCTCGCTCGTTTACACAGGCGTTGCACGATCCCGGCGCGGCGACCTCCCGCTGCTACACTCGCCGCCACCTACCCGCCGCTTTCGGCGCAAACCGGGTGGGACCGGCGGTCACAGCGCCGGGTTCTTGAAGGATCGATCGAGGCGACGGGCAATACAGCTAGAGCTATGACACCGCTGGTCCCAATGGTCGTAGAGCAGACGGCGCGCGGCGAGCGCGCCTTCGACATCTATTCGCGTCTGCTCAACGAACGCATCGTTTTCCTCGGCACTCCCGTCACCGACGAGATCGCGAACCTCGTCGTGGCGCAGCTCCTCCACCTCGAGTCCGAGGATCCCGACAAGGACATCTCGCTGTACATCAACTCGCCGGGCGGCTCGGTGTACGCGGGGCTTGCGATCTACGACACGATGCAGTTGATCAAGCCCGACGTACAAACGATCTGTGTCGGCATCGCGATGTCGATGGGTGCGCTGCTTCTGGCCGGCGGGGCGCCCGGCAAGCGGATGGCGCTGCCGAACGCGAAGATCCTCATCCACCAGGTGTCGTCCGCCTTCCAGGGCCAAGCGACCGATATCGAGATCCACGCCAAAGAGATCATCGAGGTTCGCCGCAAGCTCGACGAGATTCTCGCCAAGCACACCGGCCAGCCGATCGAAAAGGTCTCGCGCGACACCGAACGCGACTACTTCATGACCGCCGAAGAAGCCAAGGAGTACAACCTCATCGACCGGGTGATCACGCACCACTAGGCTTAACCGTGAAGCCGCTGCCTCCGCGAGGGAGGAGGAGATGGCGCGACCGACCGACTCCAACGAACAACTGCTGTGCAGCTTCTGCGGTAAGTCGCAGCGGCAGGTCAAGAAGCTGATCGCCGGTCCCGGTGTCTACATCTGCGACGAGTGCATCGATCTCTGCAACGAGATCATCGATGAGGAGCTGAGCGGTCCCGCCACGCTCGAGCTCGACACGCTCCCGAAACCGAAAGAGATCTACGACGTCCTCCAGGAGTACGTCGTCGGCCAGGAGGCCGCTAAGCGCGCGCTCTCGGTGGCGGTCTACAACCACTACAAGCGTGTGCACATGCTCCAAGACGGCACCGCCGACGACCTCGAGCTGCAGAAGTCGAACATCCTTCTGCTCGGGCCGACGGGGTGCGGCAAGACGTTGCTCGCCCAGACGCTGGCCAAGATCCTCAACGTCCCCTTCGCGATCGCCGATGCGACGGCGCTGACCGAGGCCGGCTACGTCGGCGAGGACGTCGAGAACATCCTCCTCAAGCTGATCCAGGCCGCCGACTACGACGTCAAAAAGGCCGAGACCGGCATCGTCTACATCGACGAGGTCGACAAGATCGCGCGCAAGGCCGACAACCCCTCGATCACACGCGATGTCTCGGGCGAGGGTGTGCAGCAGGCGCTGCTCAAGATCCTCGAGGGAACGGTGGCGTCGGTGCCGCCCCAGGGCGGGCGCAAGCACCCCCACCAAGAGTTCCTGACGATCGACACGACCAACATCCTCTTCATCTGCGGCGGGGCGTTCCAGGGCCTCGACAAGGTGATCGAACGGCGCATCGGCCACAAGGGGATCGGCTTTGGTGCCAACGTCCGCTCGCGCAAGAAGGTCGACACCGGCGAGCTGTTCGAACAGGTGCTGCCCGAAGACCTCGTCGAGTACGGGCTGATTCCCGAGTTCGTCGGTCGTTTGCCCGTGATCACGGTGATCCACCAGCTGACCCGCGACGATCTGGTGCGCATCCTCACCGAGCCGCGCAACGCGCTGGTGCGACAGTTCCAGCGTTTCTTCGAGTTCGACGGGATCGAGTTGGTTTTCGCCGAGGATTCGCTCGAGGCGATCGCCGACAAGGCGCTCGAGCGCGAGACCGGCGCCCGCGGTTTGCGTTCGATCCTCGAGGAGATCCTGCTCGACGTGCAGTTCGAGCTGCCCTCGCGGCCCGACGTCAAGAAGTGCGTGGTGACGCGCGAGACGGTCGAGAAGGGGCTCAAGCCGACCCTCGTCACCGAGGCGACGCCGCCACGCACGCAGCGCTCGACGCAACGTCGGCGCGCAGCTGGCGGCTCCGCTTAGCGGCCCGTCCCGCGGTGTCGCTGCTCGGCCGGCTCGGGCGACTGTGGCGCTTCGATCCGATCGACCGCCCCTTGCGCGTGTGGGTGCGAAGCCGCCCCGGCGAGGACGACGCCGAGGTCGTCCGCGGCTGGATCCGCGAGTTACAGGGTAAAGAGGCACGGCTCGAGCTCGAACGGCCGGTGACGCTCGCGAACGGCGAGATGGTCGACACCGTGTGGGCGCGGCCGACGGAAAGGCGCTTCGACTTCGCCGCGCTGTGGTTTTCGTTCATCGCCGTCGAGGTGCGCGCCAGCGCCGGCGACCCACCGCAGGGGCGGTGGTGGTTGCGACTCGGGGCGCCCGACGGTCGCGGCGGTGCGCCCGGCGGTGGCGGCGGCGACTGCCCGCCCACGCCCGCGGCCGGCTCGGGGGCACTGGGCGACTCGGCGGCAGTGGGCGACGATTAGGATCGGCCCGTGCGCAAACTCGCCGACGGCGTCTGGCAGCTCGGCGGCTTCCCGCCGAACGCGATCAACATCTACCTAGTCGAGGATGTTCTCGTCGACGCCGGCAGCCGTCACGCGCGGCGCCGGATCCTCCGTGAGCTCGGGACGACCTCGCTGCGCGCGCACGTCTTGACGCACGCCCACCCCGACCACCAGGGCTCGAGCCACTTCGTCTGCGACCACTACGGCGTGCCGTTCTGGGTCGGCGAGGGCGACCACGACGCCGCCGAACGGCCGGAGCTGATCGTCGAGCGCCAGCCCGACCACCCGCTCAACCGCATGAGCTACCGGCACTGGGCGGGTCCGGGCCACAAGGTCGACCGTGTGCTGCGCGAGGGGGACGAGGTAGCGGGCTTCCGCGTGCTGCACGTGCCGGGCCACTCGGCCGGACACATCGCGCTTTGGCGCGAAGACGACCGCGTGCTGATCTTGGGCGACGTCGTCAACAACATCGACACGCTCACGGGCATCCCCGGCTTGCACGAGCCGAAGGCGTTCTTCACTCCCGATCCCGCCGCCAACCGCCGTTCGGCGCGGCGCCTCGGCGAGCTCGAGCCGCGACTCGTGCTGTTCGGCCACGGCGCGCCGCTGCGCGACACGGCCAAGTTCGTCGCCTTCTGTAGCTCGCTCGCCTAGCGGGCGGTGCAAGACTTTCGCGCCGTGAGCGAGCAGCGACAGGGAAGCTCGGTCGATCGCCTCGAGCTTTTGCGCGAGCGGACGCGCTGGCAGCCGGAGGTGGGCGAGCCGCGCGCCTTCGAGCGTTGGGAGCGGGCCGGCGTCTTTCACCCGCCCGCCGACGGAACCCCGGACGAGAACTTCTCGATCGCCGTGCCTCCACCCAACGTGACCGGCAGCCTGCACATGGGGCACGCCCTCAACGCTTCGATCCAGGACGTGCTCGTCCGCCGCGCGCGGATGCGCGGGCTACGCACCAAGTGGGTGTTCGGGACCGATCACGCCGGCATCGCGACGCAAGTGAAGGTCGAGGAGGCGCTGCGCGCGGAAGGTCTCACCCGCCACGACCTCGGGCGCGAGCGTTTCCTCGAGCGCGTCTGGGAGTGGCGCGAGCGCTACGGCGGGATGATCACCCGCCAGTTCAAGCGCCTCGGCGCCTCGCTCGACTACAGCGACGAGCGCTTCACGATGGATCCCGCCTACGCCCGCGCGGTGCTCGAGGTTTTCGTGCGCTTGTACGAGAAGGGGCTGATCTATCGCGACCGCTACATCGTCAACTGGGATCCAGGAACGCGGTCGGCGATCTCCGACCTCGAGGTGGTGCAGAAGCGTGTCCAGGACGTCCTCTACCTGATCGACTATCCGCTCGCGTCGGGGTCGGGTGCGATCACGGTGGCGACCGTGCGTCCCGAGACGATGCTTGCCGACGTCGCCGTGGCGGTGAACCCGAACGACGAGCGCTATCAGCGGCTGATCGGCGAGACCGCGGTGCTGCCGCTGGTGGGGCGGCGGTTGCCGATCATCGGTGACGAGCGCGTCGATCCCGAGTTTGGCACCGGAGCACTCAAGATCACGCCCGGTCACGACCCGCTCGACTTCGAGATCGGGCGCGACCATGGTCTCGAGCCGATCGTGGTGATCGACGAGGAGGGTCGACTGACCGCCGAGGCCGGCGAACGCTTCGCGGGGCTGTCGGTGGACGAGGCGCGCGAAGCGGTCGTTCAGGCGCTGCGCGAGGAGGGGCGCATCGTGGGTGCCCAGCCGTACGAGCACGACGTGCCGCACTCCCACCGCTCGGGACGGCGGATCGAGCCGCGCGTGTCGCTGCAGTGGTTCTGCAACGTCGAGCCCCTCGCGCAGCGCGCAATCGCGGTGGTACGCGACGGCACCGTGCGCTTCCACCCCGAAAAGTGGGCGCGCGTCTATCTCGACTGGCTCGAGAACATCCGTCCCTGGTGCATTTCGCGGCAGCTGTGGTGGGGTCACCGCATCCCCGCTTGGTATTGCGACGCCTGCGACGAGACGTGGGTGGCGCTCGAGCCGCCTTCCCGGTGCGGGGCTTGCGACGGAGAGCTGCGGCAGGACCCGGACGTTCTCGACACCTGGTTCAGCTCGGCGCTGTGGCCGTTCGCGGCACTCGGCTGGCCCGAGAAAACCCCGCAGCTCCAGGCGTTCTACCCGACCGATGTGCTCTCGACGGCGCGCGACATCATCTTCCTGTGGGTCGCGCGGATGGTGATGTTCGGCCTCGAGTTCACCGGCACCGTTCCCTTCACCGACGTCGTCATCCACTCGGTCATCCAGTCGCCTGAGGGCAAGCGGATGTCGAAGTCGCTCGGCACCGGCATCGATCCGCTCGACGAGATCGAGCGGCACGGGGCCGATGCGCTGCGCTTCGGTCTGCTCGCGATGTCGTCGCAGCAAGACGTCCGCTACTCGCCGCAGCGTGTCAGGCAGGGCGCGGAGCTTGCCAACAAGCTGTGGAACGCCGCGCGGCTCGTGCTGCTCGGCGTCGATCCCGCGGCGCTGCCCGACCCGAGCCTTGCGACGACGCTCGAGGATCGCTGGATCCTGTCGCGGCTCGAGCGCACCGTCGGCGAGGTCGACGCGCTCATCGACTCCTACCAGCTCTCGCGTGCCGCGCTGACCCTCTACGAGTTCTTCTGGGCCGAGCTGTGCGACTGGTACCTGGAGCTCGCAAAGCCGCGCCTCTACGGCGAGGGTGACGAGAAGCGCGCGGTTTCGGGCGTCTTGCTCTACGCGCTTGAGCGTGTGCTGCGACTGCTCCATCCGCTGATGCCGCACGTCACGGAGGAGCTTTGGGCGCTTATGCCCGACGCTCTCCGCGCACGCGAGCCGCTGCTCGCCAGCGCGCGCTGGCCGGTCCAGGCCAGCGAGCTGATCGACGAGCACGCCGAGCGCGAAATGGCGCGCGTCGTCGACACCGTCGTCGAGCTCCGCCGCTTCCGCGAGGAGGTCGGCGCGCAACCCGGTACACCGGTGCGCGCCGAGCTCGCTGTCGCCGGCGTCGAGGAGTTGCGCGAACGGATGGCGCGGCTCGCGCGCTTCGAGTTCGTCGACTCCGCCGACGGCGAAGAGGTGGTCTTCGAGTTGCCGGTCGCGGGCGGCGCGGTGCGCGTGTTGCGCAGCGATGCGTTCGATCCCGACCAGGCACGCGCACGCGTGCGCAGCCGTCTCGAGCGTCTCGACAGCGAGATCGAGCGGCTGCGCAACAAGCTTGCCAACGAGCACTTCGTCGCGCGGGCACCGCGCGAAGTGGTCGAGGGGGAGCGGCGCAAGCTCAGCGCAGTCGAGGCGCAGCGCGAACGTATCGGCGCCTGGGTCGCGGCCTGAGCGCGGGACGGAGCGAGCGTGCCGCTCCCTTCGCCCGACTACCGCGAAGCCGAGCGCTGGCTACTTTCGCGCGAGCTCTTCGGCATGCGCTTCGGGCTCGATCGCATGCGGCGCCTGCTGACCGTGCTCGGAAGTCCGCAACGCGCCTTCCGCACGATCCACATCGTCGGTACCAACGGCAAGTCCTCGGTCACGCGCTTCGCTTCTGCCCTGCTCGCAGCGGAGGGGCTGCGCGCCGGCGCCTACACCTCGCCGCACCTCGTGCGCTTCGGCGAGCGCATCCAGATCGAGGGTCGCGAGATCGACGACGCGACGTTCGCCGACGCCGTCGCCCGCGTGCGACGCGCGACAGCGATCGTCGAGCGCAGTCTCGACGAGGGCGATCGCGTGACGCAGTTCGAGGCGCTGACCGCCGTTGCGTTCTTCGTTCTCGCCGAGGCGCGGGTCGAGGTGGCGGCGATCGAGGCAGGGCTCGGTGGGCGGTTCGACGCCACGAACGTGATCGACTCCGAGGTGCAAGTGCTGACGAGCGTGGGGCTCGAACACACCCGCTGGCTCGGTCCGACAGTCGCGGATATCGCGCGCGAGAAGCTCGACGTCGTGCGTCCCGGCGCGACGCTCGTCTGCGGGCCGGTACCGCCCGAAGCAGGGGCTGTCGCCGAGCGCGTCTGCCACGAGCGGCGTGCGCGGCTAGTGCCTGTCGGCGAAGGCGAGGGGGACGTCGACGGCCGCGAGCTGGCGGCGCGCGGTCGCTTCCAGCGCCTCAATTTCGCGCTCGCGCGCCGCGCCGTGGCGTGTTTCCTCGGGCGGCCGCTGTCGGCACTGGCGGTGCGCCGCGCAGCGCGCACGACCGTGCCGGGCAGGCTTGAACAGATCGGCGAGCGGCCGCTCACGATCGTCGACGTAGCGCACAATCCCGACGCCGTGCGCGCGCTCTGCGCGTCGCTCGACGAGGTTCTCGCCGACAGGCGTCCGCGCGTCGCCGTCGTCGCGATCCTCGACGACAAGGACGCCGCGGCGATGCTGCGCGAGCTCGGCGCGGCGTTCGACGTCCTCGTACTGACCCGCGCCACCAACCCGCGCTCGCTGCCGGCAGCGACGCTCGACACCCTTGCCGCCAAAGTGGCGCCCGCTGCGCGGCGCGAGACCGCCGTCGACGCGCATAGTGCGCTGGCGCGCGCACGCGAGCTTGCCGGTGCCGACGGCTGCGTGGTGGCGACCGGCTCGATCTACCTGGTCGGCGATCTTTTGCGCCCCCCGGGCGCACCGCCGTCGATGCTGTAGCCGCATCGTCCCGCCGCCCGCGTTACTGTGCGAGCGATGAACCGCGAGGGGCCATCCGTTGTGCAGATGGTCGGCTTGGTCGCCTTGGTGGTGGCGGCGGTCATCCTCGTTTTTTTCGCGATCGGCTACGCGCTCGGACGGTTGCTCCTGTGATGCGCGCCGCCAGGAGAAGGTCGCTTGCACCGTCACCGGCGGCGAGTGTCGTACGGGCGGTCGCTCCTTTGCCAGGGAAAAGCGCGGGCGCGAAGCGGTGGTACGCTCGCCTTAGCCGATGTCGGTACCGGCTGTCCTCGGCGTTCAGAACGACCCATTGAACATGGTCCTGTGGCTATTGCTGATAGCGCTCGTGGCGATCTGGCTGTCGCTCGTGTGGTGGACCTACGCCGACGCCCGTCGCCGCATCGACGACCCGGTGCTGGTCGCCTGTGCGGTCGGCGCGTCGCTGTTTCCGTTCATCGGCACCGTCGTCTACGCGATCGTGCGGCCGCCGGAAACACTCCTCGACCGCCACGAGCGCGAAGTCGAAGTGGCGGCTGCCGAGGCTCGCTTGCGGGCGCTCGCGCAGCTGCGCTGCAGCAACTGTGGCGCCGACATCGAGCGCGCTTTCCTGCGCTGTCCGCACTGCCTTGCCAAGCTTCGCGACCCCTGTCCGTCTTGCCGGCGGCCGCTCGACCCGCGCTGGCAGATCTGTCCCTACTGCGAGGCCGATCTCGGCGTCGGCGGGGCGGTCGCCGCGCCGTCCCGGCGACGCGGTCAGCGCACCGCGGCTGCGCGTCTGCAGCGGGGAGGCGACGCGCGCGCCGTCGAGGGCGGTAGCGAACGCTCGAGCGCGGCTCCTCTCGGCCCGCCGGGCGGCACGGCGGGCCTCTAGCTCACTCCTGCCTCAGGCCAGCGGCCGGGGCTGGTCGCCTACCCGGCGACCCGCGAGACGCTAGAACTACGCGACGGTCAACCGTTCGAAAGGAGAGGAGAAGAGAGCTTTGGAACGCACGCTGATCCTCGTCAAGCCCGACGCTTTCGCGCGCGGTCTCACCGGCGAGATCATCGCCCGCTTCGAGCGCAAAGGACTGCGGATCGTCGCGCTGAAGTCGATGCAGCTCGACCGCGAGACCGCCGAGCGCCACTACGCCGAGCACCGCGAGAAGCCGTTCTTCGGCGAACTCGTCGACTTCATCACGAGCGGCCCGCTCGTCGCGATGGTGCTCGAGGGCGAGCGCGCCGTCGAGGCTGCGCGGCAGGTGATAGGTGCCACCGATCCCCTCGCGGCCGCCCCGGGGTCGATCCGTGGCGACTTCGCGCTGTCGGTCCAGAACAACATGGTCCACGGCTCCGACTCGCCGCAGTCGGCGGAGCGCGAGGTCGCGATCTTCTTCCCCGAGCTGGTCGGCAGCGCGGTGGCTTGAGCGGGGAGCGACGTCCGCTGCTCGTTCTCGCTTCGCGCTCGCCGCAACGCCGGCGGATCCTCGAGCTGCTGGGCGTTCCGTTCGTCGTCGAGCGCGCGGACGTCGGGGAGGAGCAGCGCGGCGAGCCGCGGGCGGTGGCGATCGCAAACGCGTGTCGCAAAGCGCGCGCCGTGCGCGCCGACCTGCCCGTGCTCGGCGCCGACACCGTCGTCGCGCTCGACGGGGCGGTTCTCGGCGAGCCGAACGACGCAGACGAGGCGCGTTCCTTCCTCGCGCGCCTGGCCGGTCGCACGCACACGGTGACTAGCGCCATCTGCTTGCGCACGCCAGACGGCGAGGAGCGCATCGCCGAGCGCAGCGCGCACGTCGCCTTCCGCCGGCTCGGTGCTCGCGACATCGACTGGTACGTGGCGAGCGGCGAGTGGCGCGGCCGCGCCGGCGGGTACGCAATCCAGCTGCGCGGAATGGCGCTCGTGGAGCGCGTCGAGGGCGACCCGACGGCGGTAGTCGGTCTGCCGGTCGCCGCCGTCCTCGAGCTCTGGCCGGGGCTCGTGCACTGCGAGCCGCTCGCGCCGCTGCAAGGGCACGGTCACGGCTAGGAGCCTCGAGAAGCGGTCGCTACACTGAGGCGCGCCGGCGTCCCGCGTACTCCGTTGGGCGCGTGCGGGCTTGTGGCATTTCACACGTGACGCCCGCTCGCGCCACATCGGGGGTGCCGCCGGCACTCTAGATCTCCCGCCGACAGCGAGCGCAAATGGGACTGTTCTCGTATCTCACTGGCATGGGCGGCCGCGACATGGCCGTCGATCTGGGGACCGCGAACACGCTCGTCTACGTGCGCGGTCGCGGCATCGTGCTCTCCGAGCCGTCGGTTGTGGCGATCGACGTTCGCACCGGCGAGGTGCATGCGGTGGGGATCGAGGCGAAGCGGATGCTCGGGCGCACGCCGGGCACGATCCAAGCTATCCGCCCGCTCAAAGACGGCGTTATCGCCGACTTCGACGTCACCGAGCAGATGCTCCGCCACTTCATCCAGAAGGTGCACCAGAACCGCTGGGCGCATCCGCGCGTCGTGGTCTGCGTGCCTTCGGGAGTGACCGGCGTCGAGAAGCGCGCGGTCGAGGAAGCGTGCCTGTCGGCGGGCGCGCGCCAGGCGTACCTGATCGAAGAGCCGATGGCCGCCGCGATCGGCGCGGGGCTGCCCGTGGGCGAGCCGACCGGCAGCATAATCGTCGACATTGGCGGCGGGACGAGCGAGGTCGCCGTGATCTCGCTGGGCGGGATCGTCGTCTCGCAGTCGGTGCGGGTCGGTGGCGACGAGCTCGACGAAGCGATCATCAACTACGTCAAGCGCGAGTACAAGCTGCTGATCGGCCACCAGACGGCCGAGGAGGTGAAGCTCGAGATCGGCTCCGCCTACCCGCTCGAGGAGGAGGTGCAAGCCGAGATCCGCGGTCGCGACCTCGTCTCGGGGTTGCCGAAGACGATCGTGATCACAAGCGAAGAGGTGCGGATGGCGCTCGAGGAGCCGCTCCAGATCATCATCGACGCCGTCAAAGAGACGCTCGATCGCACGCCCCCCGAGCTCGCCGCGGACATCATGGATCGCGGGATCATGCTTGCTGGTGGCGGCGCGCTGCTCCAGGGTCTCGACCAGCGCCTGCGCGACGAAACGCAGATGCCCGCCCACCTTGCCGAGTCGCCGCTGACGTGCGTGGCGGTCGGGTCGGGCCGTAGCCTCGAGGAGTTCGAGGCCATCCACCGCTCGAACCGTCACGCCCGCCGCCGGCGCCGGCGCTAGCGTGCGCGCCCGGGGGTGGCGCGGGTGTTCGACCGCAGAAGCGTCCGCCGCCGGCGGCTAGCTCTGGCGGCGTTCGTCGTCGCGTCTCTGGTGCTCGTCAGCCTGTCGGTGGGAAACCCCGCCGGCGGCGTCGTCTCCGTTTTGGCGCGCGGCACACAAGAGCTGTTCGGTCCGCTCGAGCGCGGGCTCTCGCGAGCGCTCAAGCCGGTCGACGATCTCACCAGCTGGGTGCGAGACAGCCTGCGAGCGAAAAGCGAGAACGCGCGTCTGCGCGCCGAGGTCGCGCGCTTGCGCCAGGAGCTAGCAGCCGCCCAGGTGCGCGTGCACGACAGCCGCGAGCTAGCCGGGCTCTCACGCCTGACCGCGAGCGCCGGTTTTCCGGCTGGTACCCGTCCGCTCACCGCACGCGTGATCGCGCGTTCGCCGACGGTGTGGTACTCGGCGGTGACGATCGATCGGGGCGCGAGCGACGGTGTCCGGATCGACCAGCCGGTGATCGCCGCCGGCGGTTTGGTGGGGCGCGTGAGCTCGGTGTCGAGCCATACGGCGCGCGTGCGTCTCATCACCGACGCGGCGAGCGCTGTCGCCGCTCAGGTGATGCCGGACGGGGCCAACGGTGTCGTTCGTCCGTCGGTCGGCGATCCGCGCGACCTCGTGCTCGACTTCATCCAGGACCGCCGGCGCGTCAAGCCGAACTCGGTTGTCATCACCTCGGGTTTCGACGCCGGCGGGCTGGCATCGGTGTTTCCCCGCGGCATTCCGATCGGGCGCGTCGTCCAGGTCGATCCCGAGGAGGTCGAGCTCTACCAGCGCGTTCACCTGCGGCCTTTCGCCGATCTTGAGCAGCTCGACATCGTGCAGGTGCTGACGCGCCGTCCGTCCGCGAGTGCGAGTCTCGCCAGTCTGGCGCAGCCCTGAAACCATGGAGCTCGGTTGGCGCTCGACAGCGATCGTGACCGGTCTCGCCGCGGTGACGGTCGTGGTGCAGCTTACGGTCGCAAGCCAGGTGGGCCTGTTTGGCGCCGAGCTCAACATCGTGCCGGTGGCCGTCGCGGCTTGTGGATTCTTCGCCGGGCCGGTGGGCGGAGCAGCCGCCGGGTTCGCCAGCGGCGCCTTCCTCGATTTCCTGAGCGGCGCTACGGCGGGGGTTTCGTCGCTCGTGTTGACCCTGCTCGGTTTCGCCGTCGGCCGTTGGCGCGAGCTGCGCGATCCGGGGAACACACTTGTCGCTCTACCGCTCGGGGCCGCGGCGGTGTTCGCGTACGGTGCCGGCTTCACTGCGGTTTCTTTCCTGCTCGATCCCGGTGACGTCGCGCGCGTCAGCTGGCTGCTAGCGCGCGACCTCGTCGCCGGGGCGCTGCTCGGCGCTGCCGCCGGTCTGCCGCTGTTCGCGCTCGTGCGCAAGGTGCTGAGGCCAGTGCTGGCTGTAGATCCCCTCGAGCGGCGACGCCGGCACGAGATCCGGCGCACGGGCCCGGTCGGTCTGCGCGGTCTCGACATCTGAGCGCCGTGTACCTCGAAACCGACAGGCGGCCCGGGCTCACGCCGCAGCTCGCGGTGCGGATCGCCGTGCTCGGCTTCGTCGCGCTCGTCGGTTTCGCGGTGATCTTCTTCCGCCTCTGGTACCTGCAGGTCCTCTCGGGCGATCGCTACCTGCAGGAGGCGAACAACAACCGCGTGCGCGAGATCCGGGTCCAGGCGCCACGCGGCGAGATCCTCGACCGCAACGGGCGCGTCCTTGTCGCCAACCGCCCGAGCCTGGCGCTGGAAGTGACGCCCGACAAGCTGCCGCGCGACCGCGCCCGCCGCCAGGAGGTCTTCCGCCGTCTGGGGCGGATCCTCGGAGTGTCGCCCCGGCGGATCGAACGCTCGGTGGAGCGCCAGTTCAAGGCGATGCCGTTCGCGGCGGCGACCGTGCGGCAGGACGTCTCGCTCCCGGTCGTCGCCTACGTTCTCGAGCACCAGGACCGCCTGCCCGGGGTGACCGTGGAACGCGTGTTCCTGCGCTCCTACCCGTACCGCGAGATCGGCGCGCACCTCTTCGGGACGGTCGGCGAGGTCACCGCCGAGCAGCTCCGCCAGGACCGCTACCGCGGTGTAGCGATGGGCGATCGGGTCGGCCAGAGCGGCATCGAGTACGAGTACGACCGCTTCCTGCGCGGGCGCAACGGAGCCAACCGTGTGCAGGTCGACGCTCTCGGTCGCTTCAAAGGCGAGCTCTCGGTGCGGCGACCGATCCAGGGTCGCAACCTGCGCCTGTCGATCGACCTCGACGTCCAGCGTGCCGGCCAGGCAGCGCTGGCATCGGGTACGGGGCGTGGCGCGTTCGTGGTGATGGACGTGCGCACGGGCGAGGTGATCGCGCTCGGCTCGCAGCCCTCGTTCGACCCGAACATCTTCGCCAAGATCGTGCGCGCCTCCGACTACCGCCGGCTCACCGACCCGCTGAACGGCGCACCGCTTCTCAACCGCGCGATCCAGAGTGGCTACCCGACCGGCTCGACGTTCAAGGTCGTCACCGCTGCAGCGGCGCTCGAGACCGGGCTCATCACGCCCGGTTCGGTGATCTACGACCCTGGTTCGATCACGATCTCCGGCATCACCTTTCGCAACGCCGGTGGCAAGGCCCACGGGGCGGTCGATGTGCGCCGCGCACTGACGGTGTCGAGCGACGTTTTCTTCTACCGGCTCGGCGCCGACCTCAACGCCCGCGGCACGGAGCTACAGCGGTGGGCGCACGCGCTCGGCTTCGGGCGGCGCACGGGCATCGACCTGCCGGGCGAGTGGGAGGGGCTCGTGCCTTCGCCGGCGTGGCGGAACCGGCTGTTCAAGCGGAGGTTGACCGATCGCCCGTGGACGGTCGGTGACAACGTCAACCTCGCCGTTGGGCAGGGCGACCTGCGCGCCGACCCGGTGCAGCTCGCGGTCGCCTACGCGGCGATCGCCAACGGCGGTCGGGTGGTGGTTCCCCGCATCGGTTTGCGTGTCGAAGATGCGTCCGGCCGTCCCATCCAAAGCTTGCAAGCGCCGCCGGCGCGGAGTGTGCGTATGTCGCAGGTCACGCGACAGGCGATCCTCGACGGTTTGCGCGGAGCGACATCGGCGCCCGGCGGTACCGCTACTCCCGTCTTCCAGGGGTTCCCGATTCCCGTGGCCGGCAAGACAGGTACCGCCGAAAAGGGCGCCGGCCGCGCCGACCAGTCGTGGTTCGTCGGACTCGCTCCGTACCCCGAGATCCGTTACGTCGTCGTTGTCACCGACGAAGCGGGCGGCTTCGGTGCCGAGACGGCTGCGCCGATGGCCCGTCGCATCCTCGCTGCGCTCTTCGATGTGCGCAACGATCGCGCACCGTCCGGGAGCGCCCCCGACTGACGGGCACCGTGCCGAAACAGCAGCACGGCCGCCGACGCGGCGCCGGCCGGAAGGTGACACACTTGAGCCCGGCGGCCTGTGGGCGCGGCTGGCGGGGACAGCGTCCCGTCACCGGGCAGGCTAGGGTCGCACCAACGCGATGTACGCGTCTTCGGTAGCAACGAGACCTCGCGGGACGGTTTGGCAGCCCACGCGGCTGCTGGCCGGCGTCGACCCGCTCATGCTCGTCGCGACGGTGGGTTTGCTCGCCGCGAGCATCGTCGTGCTGCTCGAGGCGACGACGGGCGACATCCCGGGGCAGCCCTACTACTACGTGTGGCGCCAGCTCGCCTACGGCGTCGTCGGGCTGGTCCTGATGCTGGCGGTCTCGCGGATCGACTACTCGCGCCTGCGCGAGTACCGCAACGCTATCTACCTCGGGATGATCGCCGCGATCGTCGCGGTGTTCGCGATCGGGTCGGCGGCGCGCGGGTCTCGGCGCTGGATCGAACTGCCGTTCTTCAACTTTCAACCCTCGGAGCTGGGCAAGCTGTTGCTCGTGGTCGCTCTCGCCGGCTTCGTCGTCGACAGGATCCGGCAGCTGCACGAGCGGCAGACCACGGTGAAGGTCACGCTCCTCGGCTTGGGGCCGGCGACCCTCGTCGTAGCCCAGCCCGATCTGGGAACGGGTCTCGTCTATCTCGCCATTACCGGTGCCGTCCTCTTCGTCGCTGGAACGCGCTGGAGCCATCTGGCGGCGCTAGCTGCCGTGGGGGTGAGCGCAGCCGTTTTCGCGCTCGTGGTCGCCCCGGCGGTCGGGGTCGAGGTGCTCAAGCCCTACCAGCGCGACCGCCTCACGGCGTTCCTTCACCCGACCGCCGACCCGCGCGAAGAGGGCTACCAGGTAAACCAGTCGCTCACAGCGATCGGTGCCGGCGGGAAGACCGGCCGTGGCAGCGAGGCGACACAGACGAAGCTCAACTTCCTACCCGAACACCACACCGACTTCATCTTCGCGGTGGTCGGCGAGGTCTTCGGTTTCGTCGGGGCGGCGTTAGTGCTCAGTCTCTACGCGCTCCTGATCTGGCGGGCGCTGAGAGTGGTGACGCTGGCGAAGAACCTCTTCGGGGCGCTGCTGGCGGCCGGAGTGACCGCGATGCTCATGTTCCAAGTCTTCGTGAACGTGGGCATGACGATCGGCCTCGCGCCGATCACCGGCGTGCCGCTGCCGCTGCTCAGCTACGGCGGTTCTTCGGTGATCGTCACGCTCTTGGCGCTAGGGCTTTTGCAGTCGATCCACGCTAGGTCCCGCGAGCTCTCGTTGGCGAAGGCGGTCGCGTGATGCAAGGACGGACCTTCGACACGAGAGGACGGGAACTTGAGAAAGCAGGTACTCGTTGCGGTCGACCGCGGCGAAACGCGGGTGGCGATTCTCGAGGCCGAGGGCAGCGTCGGCGGTCGAGGACGCTCGCGTTCGCGCTCCGCCCGTAGCAGGCAGCCCGCCGACTGGCGCGTCGCCGAGATCTACGTCGAGCGGCGCGGCGCGCGCTCGATCGTCGGCAACATCTACAAAGGCCGCGTCGACAACGTCCTGCCCGGGCTCGAGGCGGCGTTCGTCGACATCGGGCTCGAGAAGAACGGCTTTTTGCACTCCGACGACATCGTTCTGCCGGGCGTCGAGGTCGCGCGGCGCGGACGCTCCGGCAAGGGCAAGAGGATCTCGGAGCTGCTTCGTCACGGGCAGGAGATCCTCGTGCAGGTCGTCAAGGATCCGCTTAAGACAAAAGGGCCGCGGTTGTCGATGCAGCTGTCGATAGCCGGTCGCTACCTCGTCTACGTTCCGCAGGGCGAAGGGATCGGCGTCTCGCGCCGGCTCGACGACCAAGAGCGCGCCCGTCTGCGCCGCGAGCTGCAGAAGATCGACCTGCCGGAGGGCGGATGGATCGTCCGCACGGCCGCCCAGGGAACGGAGCGCGGCGACTTCGAACGCGAGATCCTCTACTTGCGGATGCTCTACGACATCCTGCGCGAACGTGCCGAGCGCGCCGATGCGCCGGCGCTGGTTTTCCAGGAGGCCGATCTTCCGGTCCGCGTCGTGCGCGACATCTTCTCGAGCGAGTTCGAGCGCGCGCTGGTCGACGACCAGAAGGCACACGAGCGGCTTGTCAGCTTCCTTAGCCGCACGGCGCCTGATCTTGTCGACCGCGTCGAGCTCGACAGCGGCGAACCACCGCTCTTCGAGCGCTTCGGGGTCGAGCGCGCCTTGCGCTCGACCCTCGAGCGGCGCGTCGACCTGCCGTCGGGCGGTTATCTCGTGTTCGATTACGCCGAGGCGATGACCGTGATCGACGTCAACTCCGGGTCGTTCACCGGCCGTGGCAAGGGCGCGCGCCTCGAGGACACGATCACCAAGACCAACCTCGAAGCGGCCGAAGAGATCGTCCGCCAGCTGCGGCTACGCGACATCGGCGGGATCATCGTCATCGACTTCATCGACATGGCTCGCGCGCGCAACCGCGACGCGGTGCTGCGGCGCCTGCGCGAGGCGCTTGAGCGCGACCGCACGAAGACCTATGTCGTCGAGGTCTCGCCGCTCGGGCTGGTCGAGATGACGCGCCAGAACGTCACCGAAGGTGTGCGCGGGATCCTCACCAAGCCGTGTCCTACCTGTGCCGGCGAGGGGGTGGTGCTGAGCGAGGAGACGGTGGCGCTGCAGGCTGCCCGCTGGCTGCGCGAGACCGCGTTCGCTCACCCTGGTGCGGAGGCGTTGTTGGTGCGTATGCACCCGCGCGTCTCGGCGCTGCTCACCCGTTCGCCCGACCACTGGATCGACGAGATCGAGACCGAAACCGGCAAGCGTTTCCACTTCGAGGGCACGGAAGCGCTGCCGATCGACCACATGGAGGTCGTGGCCGAAGGGACGCTCGACGAGATCGCCGAGCGGGCGCTGCCGTTCCGCGAGGGCGACGAGGTGTTCGTCGAGCTGGTCGAGCCGCACATGTACAACGAGGACGACGCTGTAGCCAAGCTCGACGGCTATGTGGTGGCTGTACGCGGCGCTGCCGGCCTCGTCGGCCAGAAGGTGCTGGTGCGGATCGAGCGGGTTGGCCGCTCTTCGGCGGAGGCGACGCTCGTCGCAGAGGGCGGCGCGAGCAGCGACAGCGACCCTGCGGACGGCGGAGCGACGCGGCGAGCCGGACGCCGAGCGCGCCGGCGCAGCGCCGCGAGTGCCTGAGCTGGGCTAGCGGGGCTCGCAGCCGCCGGCCAAGGGGCCCGCTCGCTCGCTAGACTGCCGGCTCGTTCTCGCCAGCGGCGGGGTGGAGTCGTCGTGTACGCAGTAGTCAGAGTTCAAGGCAAGCAATATCGGGTCGCCGAAGGCCAGCAGCTGCTGGTCGATCGGTTGCACGCCGAGCCGGGCGAGCGGGTCGAACTCGAGCCGCTGCTCGTGCGCCCCGACGGTGGCGACATCGTGCTCGACGCCAAAGCGCTCGCCAAGGCTCGCGTCGAGGCTGTAGTGAAACAGCACGAGCGCGGGCCGAAGCTGCGTATCCTCAAGTTCAAACCGAAGAAGGGCTACAAGCGCCGCACCGGTTTCCGGGCCGAACTGACACGGCTCGAGGTCACGAAGATCGCTGTGACCGGCACGCGTAGCTCCAAGTCCGAAAAGAAGCAGGGCGATGGCTCATAAGAAAGGACTCGGTTCCAGCCGCAACGGGCGTGACTCGGAGGCCAAGCGCCTCGGCGTCAAGGTGTTCGCTGGCGAGGTCGTGAGCGGCGGCGAGATCCTCGTGCGCCAGCGGGGGACGCCCTTCAAGCCGGGCGACGGTGTCGGTATCGGTCGCGACCACACGCTGTTCGCCTTGCGACCAGGTGTCGTGAAGTTCACGCGCGGTCGCCGCGGGCGGCTGGTTCACGTGGTGCCGCCCTCGTAGGCGGCAGCGGTTGTTCTGCGATCGCGCCGAGATACATGTCCGCGCCGGCGCGGGCGGTGACGGCTGCGTGTCGTTCCGGCGCGAGGCGTACGTACCGAAAGGCGGTCCGGACGGCGGCGACGGTGGTCGCGGCGGCGACGTCGTTCTTGTCTGCGACGGCGATCTGCGCGACCTCCGTGCCTACCTGCGCAAGCGCCGCTACGTGGCCGGCCGCGGCCAGCACGGGCGCGGCGCCGAGCGCCACGGGCGACGGGGGTGGGACGTCGAGCTGCCCGTGCCGCCCGGGACCGTGGCTACCGATGCGAGCACGGGCGAGCGTTTCGAGCTGTTGGCGCCGGGCCAGCGGGTGGTGGTCGCGCGCGGCGGCGCCGGCGGGCGCGGCAACCGGCGGTTCGCTACTCCCACTCGCCAGGCGCCCCGCTTCGCCGAGCGCGGCTTGCCCGGCGAAGAGCGGACGCTGCGGCTGGAGCTCAAACTGCTCGCCGACGCCGGCCTCGTCGGCCTTCCCAACGCCGGCAAGTCGTCGCTGTTGCGACGGCTGACGCGGGCGCGGCCGCGGGTTGCCGACTACCCGTTCACGACGATCGAGCCGAACCTCGGCGCGATCGAGGACGACGACGGTCGCCAGCTCGTCGTAGCCGACATCCCCGGGCTCATCGAAGGGGCCAGCGCCGGTGCCGGTCTCGGTCACGAATTTCTCGCCCACGTCGAGCGCTGCCGGTTGCTCGTGCATGTGGTCGACTGTGCGCCGATCGACGGGTCCGACCCGGTCGCGAACTTCGCTGTCGTCGAGCGGGAACTCGCCGCGCACGGGCACGGCCTGGCCGAACTGCCGCGCGTTCTCTGCATCTCGAAGGCCGACCTCCTGCCCGCCGGCGAGGCCGAACGTGTCGCCGCGGCGGTCGCGGCGCGGTGCGGCTTCCAGCCCGACGACGTCGTCGTCACGTCTTCGGCGACCGGACGGGGGGTCGACGAACTCAAGCGACTGATCTTCCGGCGCGTGCCCCGCGACACCGCTGCGGCGCCGGAACCGGTCGTCGCGCGCGTCTACCGGCCCGGGGCCGACCGTGTCGTGACCGTCGAGCGGGTAGGAGACGGACGGTTCAGGGTGGCGGGCCCACAAGTGGAGCGGCTGATAGCGCGCCACGACCTCGACAATCCCGACGCTCTCGAATACATCGAACAGCGGCTGCGTAGGCTCGGAGTGGTGCGCGAGCTCGAGGCAGCCGGCTTCCGTCCCGGCGACACCGTCGAGATCGCGGGCGTCGAATTCGACTTCGAGCCCGAGGAGGTCGGCGGTGAGAGCTAGACGCCTCACGCTGGCGCTGGCGATCGTTTTCGCAGCGGCGCTCGCCGTGGCGGTGGTGCGCTGGGCGACGGCTCCAAGCGACGCCGAGCGGTTACGCGGCGTCATCGAGCGTTTCGTCACTGCCACCAACGCGCGCGACGCCGCTGCGCTCTGCGACGAAGTGCTCTCGCTGCGTTTTCTGGAAGCGCAAACCGGAGCGCGCGGCGAGCGCGCGCGCAGCCTCTGTCGCCGCGACATCGCCTCGCTCCAAGACACGCGCCTGCGGCTGGTGGCGATCGAAGCGGTGCGTGTCGAGGGTGATCGTGCCGTGGCGAGGGCCCGGATCGCTTACGGATCGGTGGTGCGCCGCCAGCGGCTCTTCTTCCGGCGTGATGACGGCCGGTGGCGGATCGACGGCGGTTCGCCCCTGTAGGCGCTGCGGGGGCGGGGGGCCGCTGTGATCGATGCGGCGCGGCTGTCGCTGCCGGCTGACGCTGCCGCGGTTGCACGCCACTCGCCGCGAGTGGGGGCCGAGCCCCGTTGCGCACCAAGGTCCGCCCGTAACCTTGCATCCGTGCGCCCGGTCGTCGTAAAGCTCGGCTCTGCGCTCGTGGCCGACGAGCAGGGGGTCGTGCGCAGCGACGTCCTCAAGCGTGTCGCCGCAACGGTCGCCGAGCGCGCTCGTCGCGGCGAGCGCTTCGTGATCGTCAGCTCGGGGGCGATCGCCTGCGGCCTGCGTGAGCTCGGTATCGCAGTGCGTCCGACACAGATGGAGGAGCTACAAGCCGCGTCGGCGGTGGGGCAGGGGACCGTGTACCGAGCCTGGCACGACTTGCTCAACAGCCACGGTGTGCGCTCCGCGCAGGTCCTCCTCACCTTCTACGACATGGCGCAGCGCACCCACTACGTCAACGCGCGGCACACCCTCGCAACGCTGCTGCGCTGGGGTGTGGTGCCGGTCGTCAACGAGAACGACACCACCACGACCGACGAGATCTCGTTCGGCGACAACGACTTTCTGGCCGCGCAAGTGGCGATCCTGGTGGAAGCGCGGCTGCTGCTGCTGCTCACCGACACCGACGGTCTTTACACCGCCGATCCCAGGCGTGACGCGAGCGCTCGTCTGGTCAGCGAGGTACGCGATCCACGCGAGCTCGCCAGCTACACGATCGGCGAGAGCGGCAGTGCTGTCGGCTCGGGCGGCATGCGGTCGAAGGTAGCCGCCGCCGAGATGGTCACCGGGGCGGGCATCGCCTGCGTCGTCGCCTCGGGGCTCGACCCGAGAGCGCTCGCCACCGTCCTCGCCGGCGGTCGCGCGGGCACGCTGTTCCACCCTCGGCGTGGCCGCGAGCCGAGCTTCAAACTCTGGTTGCGCCACGCCAAGCCGGCGCGCGGTGCGGTTGTCGTCGACGCCGGTGCGGTACGGGCGCTGGTCGAGCGTGGCAGCAGCTTGCTGCCGGTGGGGATCGTCGCCGTGGAGGGGGAGTTCGAACCGGGCGACGCTGTTGAGATCCGCCACGACGGCCGCCTGGTAGGGAAGGGAATCGTCAACTACAGCGCCGACGAGCTGCGTCGGGTTATGGGCCTGACAAGCGACCGCGTACGCGAGCTGTTGCCGCACGCGAGCGAAGAAGCCGTGCACCGCAACTACCTCGCGCTCGCTTGAACGCGGCCAGCGTTACTCTTGCCGGGATGGCGATCGCGGCCGCAACCGTCGAGGAGCTGTGTCGTCGCGCGAAGGCGGCGTCACGGCTGCTCGCTCGGCTCGACCGTCGGGTGCGTGACGCTGCTCTTGAGCGCATCGCTACGACGCTCGAGGAGCGGGCGGCGGAAATCCTCGAGGCTAACGCCGACGACGTGGCGCGTGGCCGTGAGGCAGGGCTCGACGACGCGCTGATCGATCGCTTGTCACTAAGCGAGGAGCGGATCGCGGCGATCGCGGCCGGTGTGCGGGCGGTGGCGGCGCTCCCCGATCCCGTCGGCGAGGTGATCGAGGGGCGCCGTCTGCCCAACGGTCTCGACCTGCGCCGCGTGCGCGTACCGCTCGGCGTTGTCGCTGTGGTCTACGAGGCGCGACCGAACGTCACCATCGATTGCGCCGCGCTCTGTCTCAAGTCGGGCAACGCCGTCGTGCTGCGTGGTTCGTCGAGCGCAGAGCGGTCGAACGCGATTCTGGCCACGATCGCCGCCCAGGCGGCCGCCGCCGAGGGTGTGCCGGCCGACGCGATCGTGCTCGTACCGCCGGGAGAGCGCGGCGACGACCTGCGCGCTCTCGCCACTGCCAAGGACACGATCGACCTGATCATCCCCCGCGGCGGGGAGGGTCTCAAGCGAGCGCTCGAGGCGGTCGCGACCGTGCCCGTGATCTACGCCGCTGCTGGCAACTGCCACGTCTACGTCGACGCTGACGCCGACCTCGACCGCGCTCGCAGGATCGTCATCAACGCCAAAACCCAGCGCCCAGGTGTTTGCAACGCTTGCGAGACTCTGCTCGTGCACAGTGCTGTCGCGCCACGTTTCGTGCCCGCGATCGTCGACGATCTGCTCGAACGCGGCGTCGAACTGCGCGTCTGTGCGCGCACGCAGGCGCTCGCCAAAGATCGAGCGACGCAGCTGCGCCCGGCGAGCGAGGACGACTGGCGCACGGAGTACCTGGCGCCGATCCTCGCGGTCCGTGTCGTCGACACGCTCGACGAAGCGGTGGAGCACATCGCTCGCTACGGCTCGGGCCACTCAGAGGCGATCGTCACTGCCTCGACCGACGCGGCACGCGCGTTCTGCGATCGCGTCGACGCTGCCTGCGTGTACGTCAACGCCTCGACGCGCTTCACCGACGGTTACGAGTTCGGTCTGGGAGCCGAGATCGGCAACTCGACGCAAAAGCTGCACGCGCGCGGTCCGATCGGTTTGCGCGAGCTGACGACCTACAAGTACATCGTCGAGGGCACGGGTCACGTGCGCGAGTGACGTGAGGGTCGGTCTTCTCGGAGGCACCTTCAACCCACCGCACCTCGGGCACCTGGTGCTCGCGCAGGAGGCGGCTGCGCGTTTCGACCTCGAGCGCGTGCTGTGGATACCGGCGGCGCGACCACCGCACCGTGAGGTTGAAGACGACCCCGGTGCCGACGTCCGCGCCGAGCTCTGCGAGCTCGCGATCGGCGACGATCCGCGCTTCGCTGTCTCGCGGCTTGAGCTCGAACGCGAGGGGCCCTCGTACACCGTCGACACTGTCGCCGAGCTGCGCGAGCGCGAGCCCGATCTAGAGCCGGTGCTGATTCTCGGCGGCGACCAGGCAGCGAGCTTGCCGCGTTGGCACGAGCCCGAGCGGCTGCTCGAGCTCGCCGAGGTGGTTGTCGTCGATCGCACCGGCTGGTCGCGTGACGCGGTCGCGATCTCGATCGCCCGCTTGCGCGGCGTCGAAAGAGTGCGCTACTTCGAGATGCCGCGGGTCGAGATTTCCTCGAGTCTCGTACGGCTGCGCATACGTCGTGGCCAGCCGATCCGCTACCTCGTTCCGGACGCGGTGCACGAGCGGATATTCGCGTCCGGGCTGTACGGCGCCGGCCGCCAGGAGGTGGCGGCGTCCCGGTGAACGGGCGCTCGTCCCGGCCGCGCATCTCGCGAACAGCTGCTCGTTCGGCAGCCGGTGCCGTGCGGCAAGCGGCGAGCGGCGAGGAGATAGCCGAGCGCGCTGCCGCTGCCGCCCTCGAAAAGAAGGGCGAGGACGTGGTCGTGCTGGACCTACGCGCGATCGCCGGGTTCACCGACTTTTTCGTTATCGCCACGGGCCGCAGCGACCGTCAGGCGCGCGCAATCGCCGAGTCGATCCGCGACGAGCTGAAAGCAGCGGGCATCCGGCCGGCGCGAATCGAGGGCGAGCGCGAAGCGTCGTGGATCCTTCTCGACTACCTGGACTGCGTGGTGCACGTCTTTACGCCCGAGGCGCGCGACTACTACCGCCTGGAGTCGCTGTGGGAGGAGGCGCCGCGCCGACACTTCGCCACACCCGAGCTTGGCGCAACGGATCTTGCCGAGCCCGACGAGGGCTAAAACACAGCGGCGTTTGTGCCGAATAGGACAACACGATGACGGATACCAACCAGAGCGTTGTCGGCGAGCAGGCCGTGGACGAGGTCTCGCAGGCCGTGAGCGCGCGCGGTCCGGTGCGGCTGGAGCTCCCCGTCGAACAGGCGGAGGCTCTGCACCAGTGGCTCCTGACCGCGAGTGCGAACGGCCAGACCGCTCTCGACGATCCCAACCTGAGCGCCGTGTTGGCGAAGCTCGGTCACGACCTCGACGCAATGCGCACCGTGCAGGCGGTGCGGCGCGAGCTCGAAGAGGTCGGGTTCGACCACACACGGTTGAGCGACGAGCAGGTCGCCGAGCTCGGGCGGCGGATTCTCGAGGCCCACAGGCCGCGCCCGCGGGTATCGCGCGACGGCGAAGCTTCCTCCCAGTAACAGGGCCGAGGCGCAGCGACGGTGGCCGCCGGGACTCCGGCGGCCACACCCCTGTGCGCGCGGACCGGCCGGTGAGCGTTTAAACTCGCCGCCACACGGGGCTGTAGCTCAGCTGGGAGAGCGCGGCGCTGGCAGCGCCGAGGTCACGGGTTCGAGTCCCGTCAGCTCCACTTTCGCTTGCGGCTAGGAGCCGCGGGAGTCGCGCAGTGCCAGGATCCCGCGCAGGGTCGCTGCCAGGTAGTGCTCGGCGAAGTGCCTGATCCCCTGGGGTGTTTCGAGGTCGAGCACCGAGTGCGGCGTGACGACGAACGAGAGCACGGCCCGCGTCAGAAGCTCGGAAACCGCTTGGATCTCTTCTTCGTCGAGCGGTAGGCGGCCGGCCGCAGCTTCTTCGCGCGCGAACCGCGCGATGAACTCGCGGCCGGCGGCTAGGACGCGCTCGCCCTCGGTGGTGAGCGCTGGCAGGATCAGCTCCGGCTCGGCGCGCAAAAGCCGGCGCAGAAGGCGGTGCTGGCGGAGGTACAGCAGGCCGAAAACGAAGCCCTCGACGAGCCGCTCCTCGAGCGTGGCGCACGAGCGTGTCGCCTCTTCGACGGCGCGCAAGAAGCGCCGCATCTCGTGCAGGACGAGCGCCTCGATGAGGCGGTTCTTCTTCGGGAAGTAGCGGTAGACGGTGACGCGCGAGACGCCGACGCGGCGGGCGACGTCGTCGATCGTGAAACGTCTGAGACCGAAGTCCTCGACCTGTTCGGCGGCTGCCTGCAGGATCCGCTCTTCGGTCGTCTCGGCGTTGCCGGGAGCGTCGAGCAGCTGATCGACGAGCTCTTCCGCGCCTGGGGAAGTCGCGGAGCTGTCGGTGCCTGCGTTTCCGTTCATCCAGAGAGACCGTACAGCCAAAGCCGTCGGGATACATCCAGACGCATGCTGTAACATGCGGCTTATCGTTTTGCGGCTGTGGTGGGTGGCGAACGATCGGCGCCCGCCGCAAGACCTGTCCGGGGGGTCTCCCGGCGCCGCGAGGCGGAAAACGGACAAGACCCACAGAGCGTGGAGGTGGAAGCGAGTGGCTGAGGCGTTCTTCGCGCAAGCGGCACCCTCGGCGGGCGGAGCGCCGCTCGACCAGCTCGCCGTGCTGGCGGCTGTCTACTGGGGCGGCAGCGCAGCCGTGATCGCGACTTGCGCGCGCTACCGGCGCGGGAAAGCGCGGCCGCTGCGTGTCGCAGGGCGTGTCGTAGGGCGTCTCTTCGGTCTCCCAGGGTGGTCGGCGCTGCCCGTGGCGATTGCGACCGTCGGTCTGCTCGCAGCGATGTGGGGTGGGATGTGGGACATCGGCTACCACATCGACCAAGGGCGCGACACCGGCCCCCTCGGCAACCCCGCCCACTACCCGATGCTGTTCGGCATATTCGCCGCGTTCGCGGCGGGGGTGCTAGCGCTCGGCACCGCCGACCAGCGCGACCGCGGACCCGCCTGGGTCCCGGCCGGCGGCGGCCGGCGCGGGCCCCTCGGCGGCGCGCTGTTGGCCGCCGCGATGCTCTTCGCGCTCGCCGCGCTCTCGCTCGACGACGTCTGGCACCGCATCTACGGGCAGGACGTAACGCTCTGGTCGCCGACCCACTTCGTCTTTCTCTTCTTCGGTGTGCTGAGCGTCGTCGGCATGCTCGTGCTCGTCCAGGAGGGCGCGGAAGCACGCGCCAAGCGCGCTTCAGCTGGGGTCGCTGGGCGGGACGAGAGCCGCGCGGTGGCGCCCACGTTGGCCGGCGCCCGCCGCTGGGCGCGCTGGTTCGGCGCTGCCCAGCGAGCGACGCTGCTCGGAGGTCTTCTCTGCGGGCTCGAGCTATTCCTCGCCGAGTACGACTACGGCGTTCCGCTCTACCGCCAGGTGTGGCAGCCGCTCGTGCTCGCGCTTGCCGCAGCGTTCGTGCTGGTGGCGGCGCGCGCGTGGGTCGGGCGTGGCGCGGCGCTGGGAGCTGCCACGGCGTACGTCGCGGTGCGCGGCAGCGCCAGCCTGTTCGCTGGTGCGATGGGAGTGCACACGCCGACGTTGCCGCTCTTTTTCGCCGAGGCACTAGCTGTCGAGGTCGTCGGGTCGCTGCTGCTTTCGCGGCGAGCGGTGCCCGCGCCCACGCGAACGGTTGGGTTCGGCGCCGTCGCCGGCGTTGTCAGCGCCGCGGCCGACTTCGCCGCTGGCTACGGCTGGTCGCGCGTGGCGATGCCGCTGCCGTGGACAACCGCGCTGCTGCCGGAGGGGCTACTGCTCGCCCTCCTCGGCGGCTGCGCCGGCGGCGTGCTAGGAGCGCTGTTCGCGGCATCGCTGCGCGGCGCGCTGCCGCGGCCGGCGCTGGCACGCGCAGCGTTCGCCGGGGCCGCGGCGCTGGCGGTGGGCGCCTGTGTGGCCGCTTCGCTGCGCACCGTGCCCGACGCCGTGGCGCGCGTCGAGCTTCGGCCGGTCGCAGGATCGAGTGGAGAGGCTTACGTGGTGGCGCGTCTCTCCCCAGCGGCGATCGCGGCCCAGCCGAACTGGTTGTACGTGCTCGCCTGGCAGGGCCGGCGCGACCGTGTAGTCGCGCCGATGGCGCGAGCGGCGGACGGCAGCTATCGCAGCACAAGTCCGGTGCCTCTGGCCGGAACCTGGAAGGCGGCGCTGCGCCTGAACGCTGGTCGGGTGCGCGGGGCGGTGCCGTTGCGCCTGCCGGCCGACGCTGGGCTCGACGGCTCGCGGCGCTCGCTACCGGTGAGCTTCACGCGCAGCCAACTCGAGCGGGCGATGCGCGACGCGGCCGGTGCGGCGCTGCCCGCTGCGCCCGTCTTCACCCGCGCCTTCGTGGGCGACGAGTGGATCTTCCTGCGCGAGGCACGCGACGTTCCGCCCTGGCTGTGGCAGGCCGGTCTCGCCACGGTTCTGGGGACCTGGGCGGCGATGGCGCTGGCGCTTGCACTTGGCCTGGGGCGGCTCGGTCGGCGCTTCGAGGCGCGCGGCGGAATGAGCAGCGGGGCGCGACCAGCCGGCAGGGGGCAGCTTCGGCACGCCGCGGCCCAGGCCACTTAAGGGGGGCAGCGCGGACGAGCGAGCCGCGTGCGGCGCGCTGCGCGCCGCACGCGCTCGCTCGCCGTTACCCTTCGCGCGACGGTGGAGGCACGCTACGACCCGCACGCGATCGAGGCCAAGTGGCGCGAGCTGTGGGCGCGCGAGCGCACGTGGGAAGTCTCCAACGAACCTGAGGCGCGTCCGAAGCAGTACGTGCTCGAGATGCTCCCCTACCCCTCGGGGGAACCGCACATCGGGCATCTGAAGTGCTATTCGGTGGGCGACGCGGTCGCCCACTTCCGCCGCCGCCAGGGGTACCGCGTTCTGCACCCGATGGGCTACGACGCCTTCGGGCTGCCGGCCGAGAACCACGCCATCCGCACCGGCCAGCACCCGCGCGTATCGACCGAAAAGTCGATCGCCGAGTTCCGCCGGCAGTTCCACCGCTGGGGCGTCTCGATCGACTGGTCGCGCGAGTTCGGGACGCATGAGCCGAGCTACTACCGCTGGACGCAGTGGCTGTTTCTGCGTTTCCTCGAGCGCGACCTCGCCTACCGCCGCCAGGCGGCGGTGAAGTGGTGTCCGCGCGACCAGACAGTGCTCGCCAACGAACAGGTCGTCGACGGCCGCTGCGAACGGTGCGGCACTCCCGTCGAGGCGCGACAGCTCGAACAGTGGTTCTTCCGGATCACCGCTTACGCCGAGCAGCTTTTGCGCGATCTCGACGACCTTGACTGGCCCGAGCACGTCAAGACGATGCAGCGCAACTGGATCGGGCGCTCCGAGGGCGCCGAGGTCGTCTTCCGCTGCGAGGAGCTCGGCATCGACTACCCGGTCTTCACGACCCGTCCGGACACGCTCTTCGGCGCGACGTTTTTCGTGCTCGCTCCCGAGCATCCCGACGTTCTCAAGCTGAACGACTCGCCAGAGGTGCGTGAGTACGTCAACCGCGCGATGCAGGCGTCGCACGAAGAGCGCGGGGCCGCCGATCGCCGCAAGACCGGTGTCGCGCTTGGCCGCTACGTGCGAAACCCGGTCAACGGCGAGCTGATCCCGATGTTCGTCTCCGACTACGTGCTGATGGAGTACGGCACCGGTGCGATCATGGCGGTGCCCGCCCACGACGAGCGCGATCACGAGTTCGCGCGCGAGTTCGGACTTCCGATCCGCGAGGTCATCGAAGGCGGCGAGGACGTCCAGCGCCAGGCCTACACCGGCGATGGCCCGATGGTGAACTCGGGCCCCTTCGACGGCCTCCACAACCGCGAGGCGTACGAGCGGATCGTCGAATGGCTGGAGCGCGAAGGCAAGGGCCGGCGGGCCGTCAACTACCGCCTACGCGACTGGTTGATTTCCCGCCAGCGCTATTGGGGCTGCCCGATCCCGGTCGTCTACTGCGAGCGCGAGTGCGGGATCGTGCCGGTGCCGGACGAGCAACTGCCGGTCGAACTGCCCGACATCTCGGACTACGCACCGAAGGGGCGCTCGCCGCTCGCGGCGGCCGAGGAGTGGGTGCGAACCAGCTGCCCACGCTGCGGGGGCGAGGCGCGGCGCGAGACCGACACCATGGACACCTTCGTCGACTCGTCCTGGTACTTCCTGCGCTACTGCGATCCGCACAACGATCGCGCCCCCTTCGACCGCGAGATCCTGCGCCGCTGGATGCCCGTCGACCAATACATCGGCGGGGTCGAGCACGCGATCCTGCACTTGCTGTACGCGCGCTTCTTCTGCAAGGCGCTCGCCGACATGGAGCTGCTCGACGTGCGCGAGCCGTTCGCGCGCCTCTTCACGCAGGGCATGGTCACGCGCGAAGGGGCGAAGATGTCGAAGTCGAAGGGCAACGTCGTCAGCCCGCGCGACTACGTCGAGCGCTACGGCGCCGACACCGCGCGCACCTACGTGCTCTACATCGGGCCGCCTGAACAGGACGCGGACTGGTCGGACGAGGGCATCGCCGGCATCCACCGCCAGCTCGGGCGACTGTGGCGTGTGGCGCGCGAGGTTGCTGACCGCACGCCGCCCTCCGACGCTCCCTGGGGAGAGGCCACACCGCTCTTGCGCAAAGCGCACTGGGCGATCGACAAAGTCACCCGTGACTGCGAGCGGTTCGCTTTCAACACGGCGATCGCGGCCGTGATCGAGCTCGACAACGAGATCTACAGGTACAAGGACGAGCTCTATGAATCGGCCGAAGGGGCATCGCAGCTGCGTTTCGCGGTCGCCACCGCCGGCTCGCTGATCTTTCCGTTCGCTCCGCATCTAGGCGCCGAGGTATACGAGCTCATGACCGGACGGCGGGTGTGGGAGGAGCCGTGGCCCCAGGCTGACCCGGCGTTGCTCGAGAGCGAAAGCTTCGAGCTCGTCGTTCAGCTGAACGGGAAGCTCGTCGACCGTGTCGAGGCACCGTCGGGCGCGTCGCGCGAGGAGCTAGCCGAGATCGCCCGTCGCTCGCCGAAGCTCGCTGCGCGTCTCGACGGGCGCGAGATCGTCAAGACGGTCGTCGTTCCCGGTCGTCTCGTGAACTTCGTCGCCCGCTGACAGCGGGGAGCGGCGATGGCTGCGCGTCCGGCTGTCGCGGTCGTCGGGCCGGGAGAGGCGACCCCCACCGAGCTTGCGGCAGCCGAGGAGGCGGGGCGTCTGATCGCCGCTGGGGGAGCGATCCTGGTCTGCGGGGGGCTTGGTGGCGTGATGGAGGCAGCCTGTAGGGGAGCGCGCGGCGCCGGCGGCACGACCGTCGGGATCCTCCCGGGCAGCGATCCCCGGGACGCCAACCCGTGGGTGGAGATCGCGATCCCGACCGGCCTCGGCGAAGCTCGCAACGCTCTCGTGGTCCGGGCCGCTCACGCGCTGGTGGCGATCGGCGGGGGCTACGGCACGCTCTCCGAGATCGCGCTGGCGCTGAAGGCGGGCAAACCGGTGTTCGGGCTCGCTACTTGGCGCCTCGAGCGGGCGCTGCCGGATGGCGGAGGCGAACGGATGCTCGCGCCTGGCGTTACCGTCGCCAAGTCCGTGGCTGAAGCCGTCGAGGGCGCGCTTACGTACACTCGCCGTTTGTGCCAAGGCCGGTCGTAAGTACCGACACCGCTAGCGGCGACACTGCGCCTGCGGCACCGTCGGCGCAAGAGCGCGCGCCCTATCTCGAGGCGCTCAGGGCGTATGCGGCGCGCAACCCGGGGCGTCTCAACGTGCCTGGACACAAGGGGGGCTACGGCACCGATCCTGAGGCCGTCGGGGTGTTCGGTCGTAAGGCCTTCGAGCTCGACATTCCGCCGGGCATCCCTGGGATCGACGCTGGCGAGCGGCCAAGCGCTCTCGATCGCGCCCAACGCTTGGCTGCTGAAGTGTGGGGGGCAAAGCGCACCTGGTTTCTGATCAACGGCGCCTCGCAGGGCAACCACGCTGCGCTACTTGCACTGGCGCATCGCGGTCGCGAGGTGATCGTTCAGCGCAACGCCCACTCGAGCACGATCGACGCTCTCATCCTCTCCGGCTTGCGCCCGATCTTCGTGGAGCCCGAGATCGACGACGAGCTCCACATTGCCCACTGCGTCACGGCAGAAGCGCTCGAACGCGCGCTCGACGCGGCTCCCCGTGCGGCCGGTGTGGTGGTGGTGTCGCCGACCTACTACGGCGCCGTCGCCGACGTTGCCGAGCTCTGCCGCCGCAGCCACGCGCGCGGCGTTCCGATCGTCGTCGACGAGGCTTGGGGAGCGCACCTCGGCTTCCACGAGCAGCTGCCGCCCTCGGCGCTCGAGCTCGGCGCCGATCTGGTCGTGTCGAGCACCCACAAGAGCGTCGGCAGCCTCACCCAGTCGGCGATGTTGCACTTGGGGCGCGAGTCGCTACTCGATGAGGATGTCGTCGATCGCTGCGTGACGACGGTCGAGTCGACGAGCCCTAACTCGCTGCTCGTCGGCTCGCTCGACGCTGCGCGGCGCTTCGTCGCGACGCGCGGGCGCGACGCGCTCGCCGCCACGCTCGCGACCGTCGAGCGGGCGCGCGCTGGCGTCGAGCGCTTGCCGGGTCTCAGCGTCGTGCGCTCGCTCGACGGTCGCGCGAGCGTCGCAGCGCTCGATCCGCTGCGATTGATGATCGACGTGCGCGGCACCGGTGCGAGCGGGTTCACGATCTCGGCGCTGTTGCGCTCGCTCTGCGACGTGCACCTCGAGTTGTGCGCCGACACGATCGTCGTCGCCGCGTTCGGAGTGGGCGAACCAGAGGACTCCGCCGATCGCCTGGTGGCGGCACTGGCGCGGGCGGTCGCCGAGCTCGGGCGGGGTCGCGACCGCGGCGGTCAAGGGTTCACGCCCCCGCCGCGCTGGGGCGACCTCGTGATGACGCCGCGCGAGGCGTTTTTCGCGCCTAGCGAGATCGTGCCTTTCGAACAGGCCGTGGGTCGCGTCGCCGCCGAGTCGCTCGCCGCCTACCCACCCGGAATCCCGAACGTGTTGCCAGGCGAGCGGATCGAACGCGCGGCGCTCGATTACGTGCGGGCCACGCTCGAGCGCGGCGGGGCAGTGCGCGGACCCGCCGATCGCAGCGTGCGCACGCTGCGGGTCGTGGCCGCCGACTGCGCGTAGGGCCGACTTCGCGCAACGCCGTTTCGCGCGAGGCCGTTTCTCGCTTTCGTGGTTAGCGCGTTGCGGACGCGACGCCGCCGTAACGCGCCGCAGCGTAGCGTCGCCGTGTGGGTCCCGACCGCGCAACGTACGAGAGACACCCGCTCGACGCCGGCTCCTTCGGCGAGCGACCGTTCGCCTCGGGTGCGTTCGCCACAGCCCCCTGCGACGCTGGTTCGCTCGACCGGGGCGAGCTCGACGTGCGCCGGTGGTTCGCCATCGCCGGCGCTCTCCTGCTCGCCGCGCTCGCCGTATACGTGCTCTCGAGGAATGGTGAGCCAGGCGGGCGCGATCCGGCGCCGATCCGGGTCGCAAGCGATCGTCCCGAGGGACGCACCGTCTGGGTGCACGTCGTAGGCGCCGTCCGCCGCCCTGGCGTCTACAAGCTTGCCGCCGGTTCGATCGCGGCGCGCGCGCTCTCGCTCGCGGGCGGGCCGCTGCGCTCCGCCGATCTCGCGGCGGTCAATCTCGCCGCGCGCCTGGAGGACGGTCAGCAGCTGGTCGTCCCGCGCCGTGGTGCCGCAGGCGGGGCAGTTGCGGCAGGCGGCAGTGCGGGGCTAACGGGGAACGGCGGTGCGTCCGTCGGCACTGGAGGTGCTGCGGGCGGCACAGCGAGCGGGGCGGGGGGTGCGGCGGGCAAGCTCAGCCTGAGCAGCGCCACCGCTGAGCAGCTCGAGCAGCTGGACGGGATCGGTCCGACCCTGGCCCGGCGCATCGTCGCGGCCCGCGACCGCGGCGTCCTGCGCTCGCTCGACGACCTGGCGCAGGTCGAGGGGATCGGCGACAAACGGCTCGAGACGCTGCGCCGGCAACTGGCGCACTGAATCCCGGTTGGTGCAGCTTCGTCGCGGTCGAGCTTCGGCGTCGCGTGACACGGCCGCAGATGTCGCGCGGGCTCCTAGCGCGACGGTGGCCGGCGGCGCCCCAGTGCCGTTCGGAACGCTTGCGCTCGTCGCGGCTGCCGCAGGGTTAGCCGCCAGCGGTCTCGGTCTCGCGTTGCAGGCGGCCGTGGCAGCGACGCTGGTGGCGAGCCTCGCCATGCTCGCCGCATGCGTGCGTCCAGCGAGAGTCGGGGGGCTTGTGCTCGTCGCGGCCGCCGGCACGCTCGCCGCGCTGGTGGGCGTCGTGCGCCTCGACACTCTCGAGGCGCCCGTGCGCGAGCTGGACGTTTACCGCGCGAGCGGCGGCGTCGGCGCGTGGCGGGGCAGGGTCGTTCTGCTCGAGCGGCCCCGTCCGAGCGGCCCCGGCCTGCGCATGCGCGCTCGTATAGTCGCGGGGGTCGGCAGCGGCGGCGAGATCGTCGTGCGCACACCGACGCACAGCGCACGCGACCTCCCTTTCGGTGCCGTCGTCGAGGTGCAAGGCCGTGTGCCCCGCACGGGCGACCGCGGTGGCGAGCTGCCGGTAGGGACTGCAGCTGTGCTCTACGCGACGCGCTTCGTCGCGATCGGGTGCCGGGGCGGCATCGCGGGCACCTTGGATCGCGCCCGGCTGCGCGCGCTCCGCGAGCTCCAGCGGGCGCTGCCGGGCGACCGCGCCGAGCTTGCGGCCGGTTTGATCCTCGGCCTCGACGAGCGCATCGACCCGCGCGTCCGCGACGATTTTCGCGCCACCGGGCTCGGCCACCTGCTCGCCGTGTCGGGGCAGAACGTCGCTTTGCTGGTGGCTCTGGTCTGGCCGCTGGCGGCCTTGATCTTTCCCCGCACGTGGCCGCGGCGTCTGCTCGCCGCTGCAGCGATCGTCGTCTACGTTCCCCTCGCCGGCGCGGGCACCCCGCTTCAGCGCGCCGCCGTGATGGGCATCGCCGCGCTCGTTGCGCAAGCCGCGGCCCGACCCCGCGCGGGACTGCACGCGCTCGCGCTCGCCGCCTGCGTGACGCTGGCGCTCGACCCCCGCCAGATCCACTCGGCGAGCTGGCAGCTGTCGTTCGCGGCCGTAGCGGGCCTGCTCCTGCTTGGCCGCCCGCTAGAACGAACGCTCGAGCTGCGCGCAGGGCGTGCGCGCGCATCGACGCTGGCACAGCGGATTGTCGCTGCGCTCGGCCGCGGTCTGCGCAGCGGCGTGGCGATGACCGTCGCTGCGACCGTCGCCACCGCTCCGGTGGCGTGCGCGACGTTCGGATCGTTGCCGCTAGCGACGCTCGCCGCCAACGTCGTCGCGCTCCCAGCGGTGGCGCCAGCGATGTGGGCAGCGACGGTCGTAGCGGCTGCGGGACAGCTGCGCGCTCTCGGGGCGCCCGCTGCGCCGCTCGCCGACGCCGTGGCGCTGGTAGCCGCACCACCGCTCGAGCTCGCGCTCGGTCATCTCGAGTGGACCGCCGCGACCCTCGCCGTCGTTCCCCAGCTCGCCATCGGCGATACGCCACCGCCGGGCGCCGAAGCGGTTTCTCCGGCGACGGCTGCGGTGGCTGCTTTGTGCGCGCTCGCGTTAGCCGCTGTCGCGGTCGCCGCCGCTCGTGCGGCAGCCGCTGGACGTCCGGTCGCGAGCAGGGTCCCACGGCACGGCGACCGCCACCCGGCGGTGCGACCGGTGGCGCTATTCGCGCTCTTCGTTCTCCTCGCCTACACCGCCGCCACCGCTCTCTACCTGCGCGGTCCGCAGCCCGCGAAGCGACCGACGATCTCCTTCCTCGACGTCGGTCAGGGCGACGCCGTACTCGTGCAAGACGGCACCGGTGCGAGCGTTCTTTTCGACACCGGGCCACCCGAGGGGCGGGTAGCGCGCCGCGTGCGCGGCGAGGGCGTGAGCCGGCTCGACGCGGTCGCCACCAGCCACGCCGCTCGCGACCACCACGGTGGTCTCGCCGAGGTGGTGCGCACCCTCCGCCCGCGGCTCATCCTCGACGGTGGCGACAGCACCCGCGACCGCTCGTACCGAGCGGCGGTCGCTTTGGCGCGGCGCCGCGGCGCCGCGGTGGTCGCCGCTCGCGCAGGCCGCGAACTGCGCGTGGGCAAGATCCACATCCGCGTGCTGTGGCCGCGGGCGCGGCCCGCCAGCGTGCCATCACCGTCCGACCCCAACGAGCGCGCGGTCGTCGCGCTCGTGCACGTCGGCCGACTCGTGCTTTTGACCTCGGGCGACGCCGAGAGCGAGGCGCTACGTCTGCTGCCGATCGGGGACGTCGACGTCCTCAAGGTGCCGCACCACGGCAGCGGCGATCCAGGCCTGCCCGCTGTGCTCGCGCGGGCGCGGCCAGAGGTCGCCGTCGTCCAGGTCGGCGCGCGCAATCCGTTCGGTCATCCCGTACCGAGCACACTGGCGGCACTAGCGCGGAGTGGTGCCGCCGTCTTTCGCACCGACCGCGACGGCACCGTGCGTGTGACCGCTGACGCGGAGGGGCTGCACGTCGCAACCGAGCGCCGCCGCCACCGCTAGCCTCGCGCCATCGCCGAGCTGAAGCCGGCATATCTCGTCTACGGCGACGACGAACCGCGCGTCGAGGCGTGGCGCCGGCGGCTGCACGAGCGTGCGCGGCGTGAGGGCGCGGAGCTCGAGACGCGCCAGGCGGCGGAGACGGACCTGCGCGCTTTGGCCGGCGAGCTCGCCTCGCCGACGCTGCTCGGCGGACGGCGCTACGTCGTCGTCGATCGCCTCGAGCAGTGCCGGGCTGCCGAGATCGAGCCACTCGCCAGGGCTCTCGCCGCGCTTGCGCCGGACACCGTCGTGCTTTTGCTGGCGCGCGCGCCGCGCGTGCCGCAAGCGCTCGAGCGCGCGGTCGCCGAAGCGGGCGGCGAAGTACGGCTCTACGAGGCGCCGAAACCGTGGCAGCTCCCAGCCTGGCTGCGCTCCCGGGCGCGCGAGTTCGGACTGGCGCTCGCAGCCGACGCAGCCGAGGAGCTCGTAGCCCGCTGCGGTCCGAGCCGCATGCGTCTCGAGCGCGAACTGGAAAAGCTCGCTCTCGCCGCGGACGACAGTCGCGTCGACGCGACGCTGGTGCGCGCGCTCGCTCCCGACGACAGCGAGGAGAGCGTTTGGTCGCTAGCCGACGCAATCGCGCTTGGGCGCGGCGAACGCGCCTCCTACCTGGCCGAGGATCTGCTGGCTCGCGGCGAGGACCCGGCACGCATCCTGCCGGCCCTGGCGAGACGTGCCCGCGAGCTGCTCGCCGTCAGGCGATTGCTCGACCGTGATCGGCCCGACCAGGAGGTCGCACGCGCGCTCGCAGTCAGCGGCTGGCGCGCGAAACGTCTCCTGCAGGCTGCGCGCGGCTGCAAGACCGAGCAGCTGGAGCGCACTTTGGTGCGGCTCCACGCCCTCGAGCTCGAGACGAGAGGCGGCCGCCCCGCCCGCGCTCCCGACGCGCGCGGAGCGCTCGTGCGCGCCGTGCACGAGCTGACGGCCGCGAACTGACGGCTCGAGCGAACCTGGCCACGACCCGCGGCCGCCGGGGCGGTAGGTGCTCGGGCTCCGACCTGGCGTGCGCACCTTTGCGAGGGACGCGCCGTGGCCGTGGCGCCCTGACGTGTGGTGCCCGGCTGCCGTAACGCGCTACGGCGTACGTTTGTCGCCGTGGCGTCCTGGCTGCGCCGCTCAGTTGCCGAGGCGCGCGCGGATACGCGCGGCGCGAGACTTGCGGCGCGCACCGGCGTTGCGATGGAGAGCGCCGGTCTTGACGGCCTTGTCGATCTTCGACAGCAGCTGCCGATACTCGCTCTCGGCAGCGCCAGCGTCGCCGGCCGCGACCGCTTGCTCGAGACGGCGGAACCAGGTCCGCACCTGCGAGATGCGGAAGCGGTTCTCTCGGCGCTCGCGCTCCGAGCGCTGGATCCGCTTTTTTTGCGACGCGATGTTGGCCATGACTCTGGTGGAGCTAGTTCGCGCGCGCAGCCGGTGCGAAAGCCGAGACCTCGCGACCGAGAACCCGACAGGACGCCAAGCCCGTTCGGCGCTCGATCGCGGCGGAGGAACCCCGGCGGGAGCCCGACCGCGCAGCGGGCGCGTAGTGTAGCGCGGCGCGAGCCCCCCGCGACCGGGCGGGGCTCGGGAGAACAGCGATCGAAGTGGACCGAGCGCGACCAAAAGAGCAGCGCGACGGCGTCGGTGGACAGCCACCTGCCGAGACCGAGCCAGCGACCGGCAACCACCCAGCAGGGCGCGACGCCACCGACCGCAGCCACGCCCGGCGCGTGGTGCGCTCCACCCTCTTCTTCTCGGTCGCCACGGGTCTGTCGCGCGTGCTGGGGCTCGTGCGCGAGGTGATCGCTGCGAGCCTCTACGGCGTCAGCGGCGCGATGTCGGCCTTCACGATCGCCTTCCAAGTGCCGAACCTCGTGCGCGCGCTGTTCGCCGACTCGGCCCTGCAGGGCGCCTTCGTACCGGTCTTCACGGAGCTTCTGGAGCGCTGCGAGCGCCGGCGCGCATTCCGTGTCGCGTCGACGCTCGCAGCCCTGATCGTTGTCGTGCTCGGCCTGCTGGCGGTGCTGTTCGTGGTCTTCGCGAGGTCGGTGATGGCGCTGTTCGCGCCCGGCTTCGCGAACGACCCGGCGCTCGCCGATCTGACCGTCACGCTTGCCCGTCTGCTCTTCCCGATCGTCCTGCTGCTGGCGCTCACTGGTCTCGTCGTCGGCATCCTCAACGCATTCGACCACTTCGCCGTTCCTGCGCTTGCGCCCGTCGCCTGGAACGCGGTGATCATCGCCGCCCTCGTCGCGCTCACGCCGGCGCTGCCGGCCGACGACCGCATCTACGCCTACGCGATCGGCATCCTCGCCGGCACGATCGTGCAGCTGCTCTTACCGCTGCCGTGGCTGCGGGGGCGCGGCGGCCGGCTCGGCTTCGCCTTCGCCTTCCGCGACCCCTACGTGTGGCGGGTCCTCAAACTGATGCTGCCGGTAACGGTGGCGCTCGGGCTGATCAACCTGTCGCTCTTGATCGACTCGCTGTTCGGCACCCTCGTCTCCGACGCGGTGCCGGCCGCGATCGACAAGGCGTTCCGCATCTACCAGCTCCCCCAGGGCCTGTTCTCGATCTCGATCGCGACGATCCTCTTCCCGACGCTCTCGCGCCTCGCCGCCCGTGGTGACCGCGAGCGCTTGCGCGCCTGGCTCGGCGAGGGCGTCCGGCAGGTGCTTTTGCTGCTGATACCGAGCGCTGTTCTGATGGCGGTGCTCGCGGAGCCGATCACCCGCCTCGTCTACCAGCGCGGTTCCTTCGACGCCGAGGCGACGGAGCTCGTCTCGACGGCGATGGTGTGGTGGTCACTGTCGCTGCCCGCGCAGGGCGTGAGCCTCTTGTTCTCGCGCACCTTTTTCAGCCTTCAGCGGCCCTGGTTGACCACCGCCCTCTCGTTGGCGAACCTGGCCGTCAACGCCGCTGTCGCAGCGGCGCTCCACCGGCCGTTCGGCATCGCCGGGATCGTGCTCGGCACGGTTGCCGGCACGATTGTCATGTGCCTCTGGCAGGGCGCGGTGTTGCGGCGCGAGCTTGCCGGCATCGAGGGCTGGCGCACCGCCGCCGCCGCGACGCGGATGGTCGCGAGCGCCACGGCGCTTGCCCTCTGCTCCTGGCTCGTCTGGAGCGAGCTCGACGCGCTGCTCGGGCGAGCCGTGTGGGCGCAAGCGGTCGCTGTGGTGGCGGCATGCGGCGCCGGGGGGATCGTCTACCTCGCTCTCTGCCGGCTGCTCGGCGTGCGCGAGATCGACCGTGTCTGGGCGCTTTTGCGGCGCACAGGCTGAACATCGCAACCCTCGCCGTCGCGAGGTGGCGCGCTCGCGCGCCGCGCGGGCATACTCACGGCGCCTTGGCCGAGGCTGCACGCAACATCCGCAACTTCTCGATCATCGCCCACATCGACCACGGCAAGTCGACGCTCGCCGATCGCATCCTCGAACGCTGCGGTGCCGTCGACCCCCGCAACGCGCGCCCCCAGCTCCTCGACTCGATGGAGCTTGAGCGCGAACGGGGAATCACGATCAAGGCGCAGGCGGTGCGCTGCGACTACCGCGCCCGCGACGGCGAGACATACCACCTCCACTTCATCGACACGCCGGGGCACGTCGACTTCAGCTACGAGGTGTCGCGCTCGCTCGCGGCTTGCGAGGGCGCGCTGCTGGTGGTCGATGCCTCCCAGGGCATCGAGGCGCAAACGCTCGCCAACACCTATCTCGCCATCGACGCCGGCCTGGAACTGATCCCGGTCGTCAACAAGATCGACCTTCCCGGCGCCGAGCCCGACCGTGTCGCCCAGGAGCTCGCCGACCTGCTCGGCGACGACCCCGACCAGGTGGTTCGCGTATCGGCCAAGACGGGCCAGGGCGTCGACGATCTGCTGGAAGCTCTGGTCGCGCGCATCCCGCCGCCCACAGGCGACCGATCGCTGCCGGCGCGGGCGCTCGTCTTCGACTCGCAGTACGACCAGTACCGTGGGGTAGTCGCCTACGTGCGGGTGGTCGAGGGCGAGCTCGCGCGCGGCGAGCCGATCCTCGCGATGCAGACGCAGACCGAGGCCGAGATCACCGAGATCGGCTTCATGCGTCCCGAGATGCAGCCCGCCGAGCGTCTCGTCGCCGGCGAGGTCGGCTACGTGATCACGGGCGTCAAGGATGTGCAGAGGATGCGCGTCGGCGACACGTTGACGAGCCGCCGCCGTCCCGCCAGCGAGCCGCTCCCCGGCTACCGCGAGGTCAAGCCGATGGTGTTCTGCGGGTTGTTCCCGGTGGAATCCGACCGCTTCGAGGACCTGCGTGACGCGCTCGACAAGCTGGCGCTGAACGACGCCGCCCTGCAGTACGAGCCCGAGACCAGCGAGGCCCTCGGCTTCGGTTTCCGCTGCGGCTTCCTCGGCCTTCTGCACATGGACATCGTGCGCGAGCGGCTCGAGCGCGAGTACGACCTCGAGCTCCTCGCCACCACGCCCAACGTCGCGTACGAGGTCGAGCTCACCGACGGCAGTGTCGTGACCGTGCGCTCGCCCGCCGAGATGCCTGATCGCGCCCGCATCGCCGAGATCCGCGAGCCCTATGTGCGCGCCACGATCGTCTGTCCGCGCGAGCACGTCGGCGCCGTCATGGAGCTCTGCCAGGAGCGCCGCGGCGTTCACGTCGACATGAACTACCTCTCGCCGGAGCGCGTCCAGCTGCGCTACGACCTGCCGCTCGCCGAGATCGTGCTCGACTTCTTCGACCAGCTCAAGTCGCGCACGCGCGGGTACGCCTCGCTCGACTACGAGCTGCTCGAGCCGCGTCCCGGGGATCTCGTCAAGCTCGACGTGCTGCTCGCCGGCGACCGCGTCGACGCGCTCTCGATGATCGTCCACAAGGACAAGGCGTACCCCTCTGGGCGCCTGATCTGCGAACGCCTGCGCGAGCGCATCCCGCGCCAACAGTTCGAGGTCGCGATCCAGGCGGCGATCGGCTCGAAGGTGATCGCGCGCGAAACCGTGAAACCGCTACGCAAAGACGTGACCGCCAAGTGCTACGGGGGCGACGTGACGCGCAAGCGCAAGCTGCTCGAGCGCCAGAAGCGGGGCAAGAAGCGGATGAAACAGGTCGGGCGTGTCGAGCTGCCGCAGGAGGCGTTCCTTGCCGTGCTCGAACTGTCGGGCGACGGACGCTCCGATTGACGTGCCGCGCGCCTGGCGCGCCCAGGGCGCGGCGGGCGTTTAGGTAGCGCTTAGGGCCGACTCTTAACGTCGCGCCCGTGAGCGTTCGCGAACAGATCACCGACGTCAGCGAAACCCATCTGCGCGAGCTGGCGCTGGTCGACGATCACGAGGAGGGGGAGGGCGGCGAAGAGCTGGCCGCGGAGCTCGGCGATTTCGACAGCGGTCTCGACGAGCTCGATGCTCTGATCGGCTCCGCGGCGGGTGCCGACCAAGCTGCCGATAGCGAGACGAGCGGCGAGGGAGCTAGCGCGCTCGCGAGTGCGCTGCGCACCCTTCCGGCCGAGGAGCCCGCAACCGTCGACTCGCTGCAGCGCTTCCTCGACGAGATCGCCAAAACGCCTCTGCTCACTGCCGAGCAGGAAGTGGCCCTTGCGAAGCGGATCGAGCGCGGCGATCTCGCCGCCAAGGACCACATGATCCGCGCCAACATCCGCCTCGTCGTCTCGATCGCCAAGCGCCACCGCAACCAAGGCCTGCCCTTCCTCGACCTGATCCAGGAGGGCTGCATCGGCCTCGTGCGCGCCGTCGAGAAGTTCGATTGGCGCCGCGGCTACAAGTTCTCGACCTACGCCACGTGGTGGATCCGCCAGGCGATTGCGCGAGCGATCGCCGACAAGGGACGCACGATCCGCATCCCCATTCACGTCGACAACGTCCTCAAGCGTCTCGACGGCGCGCGACGCAAGCTCGAGGCGGCTGGCAACCGCGAACCGACGATTGAGGAGATTGCCGCCGAAGCCGGCGTCGAGCTGGCCGAGGCGGAGCTCCTTTTGCGGGCGTCGCAGCCGCTCGTGTCGCTCGACAAGCCGGTCGGCGACGAAAGCGACTCGGCGCAGTTCGGCGAGCTGATCCCCGACGAGCGCGCCACCTCGCCGCTCGAGGCCGCCGCGCGGACGGTGCTGCGCGAGCGCCTCGCGGCGCTGCTCGCCAACCTGAGCTACCGCGAGCGCCGCGTGATCGAGTTGCGGTTCGGGCTCGGCGGCCAGGAGCCGCGCACCGTCGACCAGGTCGCTCGCGTCCTGCGCATGCCGCGCGAACGAGTGCGGCGCCTAGAAGAGCAGACGTTGCGCAAGCTCGCCTCGCTCGCCGAAGCGCAGGCACTGCGCGACGCCGCCTAGCGCCCCACGGCAGCGTGCCCGTCGTGCTCGCGGCTTGGCGCTGCGCTCCGGCGCGAGCTCCAATACACTGCCGCGCCGCAACCTGACGGACAGTCGGAGGGAAGATGCCGGTCGACACCAAGGCCGTAGGCAAAACCTGGGACCCGTACGAGTACGAGGTCGGCAAGGAAAAGATCCGCGAGTACGCGCAGGCAGTCGGCGAAACCAACCCGATCTACTTCGACCGCGCCAAGGCCCGCGAGGCGGGCTTTCGCGACATCGTCGCGCCGCCGATGTTCTGCGTGGTGTTCAGTGCGGGAGCGGTCGCCCCGGCGATCCTCGACCCCGAGGTCGGGATGAACTTCGCGATGATGGTGCACGGTGGTCAGGAGTTCGTGTGGGGCGAGCCGGTGTGCTCCGGCGATGTCATCACCACGACGACCACCTGCAAGGAGATCTACGAGCGCGGCGGGATGGGCTTCTATGTCTTCGAGACGCGCTCGGTCAACCAGAATGGCGAGGAGGTCGTGCGCGGCCTCTGGACCAACATCGTGCGGGGGGTTTCGTAGATGGCTCTGCAGGCTGGCGAGAAGATCCAGGAGCTGCGCGTCACGCCCGACCGCTACCTGCCGCACCGTTACGCGGGCGCCTCGGGCGACTTCAACCCGATCCACATCGACCCCGAGTTCGCTCGCAACGTCGGGCTGCCCGGCAACATCCTTCACGGCTTGTGGACGATGGCTCAGGTCGCGCGCGCGGTCGAACAGGCAGCGGGCGACGATCCGCGCCGTCTCAAGCGCCTCTCGGTGCAGTTCCGGGGGATGGGTCTTCCCGAGAAGGAGATCGTGGTCAGCGGCAGCGTCCGCGAGGTGGCAGAGGGCCGTGCCGTAATCGATCTCGTAGCCGAGCAGGACGGCAAGCAGATCGTCCGCAACGCCGTCGCCGAGATCGAGCTTCCGTCCTGACGGCGCCGCGAGCTTGCGGGCGGCCGCGGCCGCGCACGACAAGGTCGTGACCGGCGGCGTCCGTCCGCGTTGCACAATTGGGGCGTGAGGGCGCTCCTCGAGCATCGATCGCCGGACGAGCGGCGTTCGCCGCCGAGCGCCGCTGTTGCCACCGGGCGGCAAGGTAAGGAGGTGCCGGAGCTCAGCGAGCGTCAGCGGTTGATTCTGCGCAAGGTCGTGGAGCGCCACCTTGCGTGCGGCGAGCCGGTCCCCTCGAAGTGGATCGCCGCCCAGAGCGACGTCCCGTGGGGGCCGTCGACGGTCCGCGCCGAGCTCCACCGGCTCGAACGAGTGGGGCTGCTCCACCACCCCCACACGTCGGCCGGGCGCGTGCCCACCGAGCGCGGCTACCGCGCCTATGTCGACGACGTACTCGAGCGCGGAGCGCTGCCCGTGCAGCAGGTTGCGAAGATCTCGCTGCCAGCGGTTCGGCGCGAGCTCGAGCAGGCGATGCGCGAGGCGACTGCGCAGCTGTCCCAGGTGACGAACCTGCTGGCGCTGGTCACCGCGCCGCCGATCGAGACCACCACGATCCGCCGCATCGAAGTCCTGCCGCTGCAACCGCAGGTCGTGATGGTGGTGGTGATCACCTCGACGGGCGGTGTCACCAAGCGGGTCTTCAGCTTCCCGGGCCCGGTCGATCGCGGTCTCGTCGAGTGGGCCGAGAGCTACCTCAACGAAACGTTGCGCGGGCTCGAGGTCGGGGCGCGGATGGTGCGCAAAAAACTCGACGACGAAGCGCTCGGCGAGCACGAGCGCGCTTTCCTGCGCGAGATCGGCGCGGTGTTCACCGATCTCGAGGAGACCGCCCAAAGCAACCTGTTCATGGAGGGCGCCCACCGGCTTCTGGCCGAGCACCGCTTGCCCGAGCTGTCGCAGATCGCCGACCTGCTGTCGGTGCTCGAACGGCGGGTGCTGTTGCTCGGCTTGCTGCGCCGCTGGCTCGACGAGCCCAATGTCTATCTGCGTATCGGCAGCGAGAACCCGGCGCGCGAGATGCGCTCGCTGTCGCTCGTCGCGGCCAACTACGGGACACCGCTGCGCAACCTCGGCACTGTTTCGGTGGTCGGTCCGCTGCGCATGGACTACCCGCGCGCGATCACCGCGGTGCGCGCGACCGCCCGTGAGCTGTCGCGGTTCGTGACCGAGGTTTACGAGCGGTGAGCAAGCCCGACGCCTACGAGCTGCTCGGCGTCCCGCGCGACGCCGACGAGCGCGAGATCAAGCGCGCCTTCAGGCGCCGCGCGCGCGAGCTTCACCCCGACGTCAACAAGGACGACCCGCAAGCGGAAGAGAAGTTCAAGCAGCTGGCCGAGGCGTACGAGGTTCTCTCCGACCCCGAGCGCCGCGCGATCTACGATCGCTACGGCTGGGCGGGGCTCGAGCAGCGGGGGTTCCAGGCGACGGCGCGCTCCTTCAGCTCCTTCGGCGACATCTTCGAAGCGTTCTTCGGCAGCGACCCGTTCAGCGCCTTCTTCGGCGGGCAGGGCACCGCCGGTCGCACGCCCGGAGACGACATCGAGCTCGAAGTCGAGGTCGACCTCGCGCTCGCCGCGCGCGGCGGCAGCGTCGATGTCGAGTACGACGCCGTCGACGTCTGCGAGCAGTGCGGCGGTTCGGGGGCTGAAGCGGGCAGCGGCATGATCGCTTGTGGGCGTTGCGGCGGGGCCGGGCAGCTGCGGCAAGTCGTCAGCACACCGTTCGGCCGGGTCGTCCGCAGCGAGACGTGTTCTGCCTGTGGTGGCGCCGGGCTCGTGCCGGCCCGCCGCTGTCAGCGTTGTGGCGGCAGCGGGCTTGTCGAGACGCGCCGCAAGCTGGAGGTGGGTGTGCCGGCCGGCATCGCCGACGGCCAGCGGATCCGCTTGAGCGGGCGCGGGCACGCGGGTCCTGGCGGGGCGCCACCCGGCGATCTGTATCTGCTCGTGCGCGTGCGCGAGGACGAGCGCTTCCTGCGCGACGGCCCCGATCTCGTCACCGCGGTGCGCATTCCGATGGTCGACGCGGCGCTCGGTACCACCGTCACGGTGCCCACGGTCGATGGCGGCGAGCGCGCGATCGAGCTGCCGCCCGGCACCCAGCCGGGGACGGTGGTCACTTTGCGTGGCCTCGGGATGCCCCGCATCGGTGGTCGCGGTCGGGGAGATCTGCGCGTGGTCGTCGACGTCGAGATCCCAGCCGCCACCGACGGCAAGGCGCGGGAACTGCTCGAGAGCTTGCGCTCGGAACTGGGCGGGGGAGAGGCCAACGGCGTCCGGCAGCGCGCTGGCGAGGCGGGCGGCGGCCACCTCGGGATCGTCGAGCGGCTACGGCGCGTCCTGCGGTAAGCGCGGGCTTGCGGTGAGTGAGCTTGTGCGCCTCAGCTTCACGGCGCCCCGCAGCGAGCGGGAGCGTGTGCTAGCGGCGCTGATCGAGCTGGCTCCCCACGGGTTCGAGGAGCTCGACCGCGGCGACAGCGTGGAGTTCGCTCTCTACGGAGCGCCGGGCGAGCTGCCGGAGCTCGGCGGGGCGAACGAAGCCGAGCTCGCTGGCGTGCGCGTCAGCGTGCGTTCGCGACCGGTGCCTGTCGACTGGGCAGATCGCTGGCGGCGCTTCCACCGCCCCGTGACGGTCGCTGGCGTGCACGTGCGGCCACCGTGGTGCTCCGCGCCCAAGGGTGTGCGTGCCGACATCGTCATCGATCCGGGCAGGGCGTTCGGTACCGGCGCCCACGCGTCGACGCGGCTCGCGATCGAGCTGCTGGTGGCGCTCGCCGACGAGCGCCCCGAGCTGCGCGGCGCTCCGCTGTGGGATCTGGGCTGCGGATCGGGGGTTTTGGCGCTCGTCGCCAGCGCGCTTGGTTTCACTGTCGTGTCGGCCTGCGACTGGGACGAGGCGGCGGTGGCGGCGACACGCGCCAACGCACGCGCCAACGCGCTCGCGCTCGCCGCGGTCGAGAGGCGCGACGTGCTGCGCGACGAGCTGCCGCCCGCCGCCCTGTACATGGCGAACCTGACGGGACCGGTGCTGCGGCAGCTGGCGACGCGGGTGGCGGACGACGCCTGGGTCGTCGCGAGCGGTTTCATCGCCAGCGAGGAGCAGGCGATAGTAGCCGCCTTCGCTCGCCATCGGCCCGTAGCGCAGCGCCGCGAGGAGGAGTGGCGAGCGTGCCTCTTCGCGCCCGCACGCTCGTAAAGCCTGGGTAGACGAGAGGCGCAGGCTGCTAGCTCCAACGACCGGAGCGCAACTGCGCTGCGCGGTCGCTGTGGGAGCCTCGCTTCCGGTGGCGCGCGAAGGTCATACCACCGCGCTCTGCGAGGCCACGCCGGCGACCTCTTGCCACCAGGAGCGGGACTGTTCGTCCGCCGCTTGACGGATGCGCTCGCGGGCGTAGCGCAAGAGCTGCCGTGGACCCCCCACGGCGACACGCCCCTCGCCGGTGGCGGCCAAGCGGCCGTCTGCCAACTCCACGAGCGCACCCGGAGCGCCATGGCGTGTGCGCAGCACTCGCGCCACCGGGATGCCGTCGACCATCTCGGGGGCGCCCGGGTCGCCCCACTCGGGCTGCCACGGTTTGACCGAAAAGATCGCGGCGCGACCTAACAGCGGCGCGCGCGGCGGGGGCGCCGGATCGCCCACCGGTCCCCGCCGCCAGCGCTCGAACAGCTCCTCCACCACCCGCCGGTGGTCGCGGCGGACGAGGATGTGCAGCCTGTCGCCGGCGGCGATCTCGGTCGACCCGCGCGGCAGGAGCGCCTGGTCGCCGCGCACGATCACGCTCACCAGGGCGTCGCGCGGTAGGCCGAGCTCGCGCACCAACCGGCCGACGGCGGCGTCCTCGGGTGCGACCGGGAACTCGAGCACCTCCGCGCCGAGACGCCGGATCGTGCCAACCTCGACCAGCGGTCGCGGCCGTGCCGGCTCACGGCTCGTCAAGCCGAGCGCGCGCGCCAGCGGCTCGAACGTCACGCCCTGCACCAACGCCGACACGAGCACGGCGAAGAACACAATGTTGAAGAAGCGGCCGGCACCGGCGACGCCCTCGAGAACCGGGAACGTGGCGAACACCACCGGCAGCGCTCCGCGCAGACCGGCCCAGCCGAGAAGCAGCCCCTCGCGCGGCGAGTAGCGCGCGGGCAGCGTGCAAACGAACGTCGCCAACGGCCGTGCGACCAGAACGAGCACGGCAGTCAACAGCAACGCGTCCCGCGCCACCGGGCCGAGCTGGCTGGGGAACACGAGCAGCCCGAGCAACAGGAACAAGGCGATCTGCGACACCCACGCGACCCCGGCATGGAACGCCTCGATCGTCCTTTTCGCCGGTATCGAAGCTGTGCCCAAGGCGAGGCCGGCGAGGTACACGGACAGGAAACCCGACCCGTGCAAAAGGTCGGCGGCGCCGAAGGCGAGACCGCACGTCGCCATCGACCCCACCGGGTACAAGCCGAGCGACGCGAGCCGCAGCTTGCTCAGCGCCGACACCGCAGCGACGCCGACGATGAGACCGACCACCCCGCCGACAGCGAGCTGGCGTGCGAGCAGCGCCACCATGTCGCCGGTGCCGTAGCCGGGCGTGACGATCCACTGCGTGAAGCCGATCACGAGCAGGATCGCCAACGGATCGTTGAAGCCGGCCTCGGCTTCGAGCGTGCGCGCCAGGCGGCGGCGCAGGCTCGAACCACGGAGCACCGAGAACACCGCGGCGGTGTCGGTCGTCGCCACCACCGATCCCAACAGCAGACCGTGCAACAGGTCGACGCCCAGAAGCAGGTGCGCGGCGAGTCCGGTGACGGCCGCGGTGACGAAGGTGCCGACGGTCGCGAGCGCGAGCCCCGGGCCGAGCACCGGCCGGATCTCGCCCCAGCCGGCAGCAAGGCCGCCCTCGAAGAGGATGAGCGCGAGCGCGATCGCCCCGAGCGTGCGCGTCAGCTCGACGTCGGCGCGGCTGTGACCGAAGTCGATCCAGCCGAGGCCGTCGGAGCCGATCAACGTCCCCAACGCCAGGAACAGCACGAGGCCCGGTACACGCAGCCGACCGGCGAGCAGCGTGGCGGCGACACCTGCAGCGAGAAGCGCGCCCGCCGCGAACATGGCTAGACCAGCAGACACGGTCGGCCGAGTCTACTTCCGCGCCTACACTTGCCTGAGTGGCTTTGCTCGCACAGATCCAGAACGACGTTCGCGCCGCGCTCAAGGCGGGCGAGCGTGAGCGCGCGCAGGCGTTGCGGATGCTTGCCAACGCTCTCCAGAACGCGCACAAGGACGCGCGCGGACGCACCGTCGACGAAGTCGAGATTCTGCGCCGCGAGCGCAAGCGACGGCTCGAGGCGGCCGAGGCGTACGAGCGCGCCGGGGACAGCGAGCGCGCTCGAGCCGAACGAGCCGAGGCAGAACTCATCGACGGTTACCTCCCGCAGCCGCTGGCGACCGAGGAGCTGGTGCGGATCGTCGACGAGGCGATCGCCGAAACCGGGGCGAGCGAGCCGCGCGACGTCGGCAAGGTGATGGCCGCTGTCATGCCACGAGTTCGTGGCCGTGCCGACGGTGCCGAGGTCAGCCGGCTCGTCAAGGAGCGGCTCGCTGCGTAGCTCGGCGCGAAGCGAAGTGGTTCGCGCTCGACTCGAGCTGTCGAACGACGTCGCTCGCGAAATCGCTGGTGCCGGAGACGCCGTCATCCGCGCGCTCGAGCGGCAACTCGACTGCCGGGTTCATTTGCGCGGCAACGTGCTCACGCTCAGCGGCAGCCAGGCGGATGTCGCCGCGGGGGAAAGCGTGGTTCGCGAGATCGAGCAGCTGGTCGAGCGCGGCCACGAGATCGCGCCGGGAACGGTCGAGGCGGTGACACGCGCGCTCGACGCGCGCGAAGATCCCCAGCGGGTCCTCGAGGACGTGATCTGGCAACACCGCGGCACGCGGATCGCCCCCAAGACGCTCAACCAGAAGCGCTACGTCGACGCGATCCGGCGCGCGACGATCACGATCGGGATCGGCCCCGCCGGGACCGGCAAGTCTTTCCTGGCCGTGGCGATGGCGGTCGCGGCGCTGACTCGCCGTGAAGTCAGCCGCATCGTGCTCACGCGGCCAGCGGTCGAAGCCGGCGAGCGGCTCGGTTTCTTGCCAGGCGACGTGATGGCCAAGGTCGATCCCTATCTGCGGCCGCTTTTCGACGCTCTCTACGACATGCTCGACCCCGAGCGGGTGAGCCAGCTGCTCGATCGCGGAGTGATCGAGGTGGCGCCGCTCGCCTACATGCGCGGGCGGACGCTGAACGACGCCTTCGTGATACTCGACGAAGCGCAGAACACGACGCCCGAGCAGATGAAGATGTTCCTGACCCGCCTTGGCTTCGGCTCGCGGATGGTGGTGACCGGTGACGTGACCCAGATCGACCTGCCGCAAGACCAGCCGTCGGGGCTCGTCGTCGTCGGTGAGATCCTCGACGGCATCGAGGGCATCGAGTTCGTGCGCTTCGGCGACGAGGACGTCGTCCGGCACAAGCTCGTGCAGCGCATCGTCGCTGCCTACAACCGTTACGCGCAGCAGAACGAGCGAAGCTTGGCAAGGGCAGCCGGCGAGCGGCGCGACCGCCGCCGCGACGGCGTCGGGCAGGAAAGGCGTGAGCAGCCGCGCGTCGGCGAGGGCTCGCCGCCGCCGGCGCGATCGATCGAGCGCCGATGAGCTGCCGCACCGAGATCGAGGTTTTCGCCGCCGACGGCGAGCTCGCCGAACGTTTGCGCGCCGCGGCGCAGGCGGCGCTCGAGGCGGCCGGTGTCGGCGACGGGCACCTGGCGATAACGCTCGTCGATCGCGAGCGCATGCGCGCTCTCAACCGCTCGCACCGAGGGCGCGACAAGGCGACCGACGTGCTCTCCTTCCCCGTCGACGGCAGCGGCCCGACGGCCGGGCCGCGCGAGCTCGGCGACGTGGTTCTCTGTCCGCCGGAGTGCGAGGACCTCGTGGAGTGCACGGTTCACGGCGTCCTCCACCTCTGCGGCTACGACCACGAAACCGACGACGGCGAGATGTTCGCCCTCCAGGAGCGGGTGCTGACCGGCCTGCGTGCTCCACGTAATGCGGTGGCTACACCCGGTTCGCGGGGTGCAGGTGGCTGCTGAAGCGGGCGCGAGCGCTCCGGGAGGCGTCGAGGGCGCGACGACGCGTGCTGGGTTCGTCGCGCTCGCGGGGCGCCCGAACGTCGGCAAGTCGACGCTCGTCAACCGGCTAGTCGAAACCAAGGTCGGGATTGTCTCCGACAAGCCCCAGACCACGCGCCGCGAGCTGCGCGGCGTCGTCACCGGCGACAGCTGGCAGATGGTGCTCTGCGATCTGCCCGGCTTCCAGCGGCCGCGCGACGTCCTCACCGAGCGCATGCAGGCACGGGTCGAGCGGTCGCTCGCCGACAGCGACGTCGTGCTTTTCATCGTCAGCGCCGCTGAGCCGATCGGGGCGGGCGACCGCTTCATCGCCGAGTCGGTGCGCGCCGCGCACAAGCCGACTGTCGTGGCGGTCAACAAGATCGACGCCGTCGATCGCGAGACGACCGCGCTCGCGTTGCTCGAGGTCGAGAAGCTCGGTCTGCCCGGCGAGATCTTCCCCGTCAGCGCCAAGACCGGCGAAAACGTCGCCGCGTTGCGCGACCACCTCGTCACGCTGCTCCCGGAAGGCCCGTTCCTCTATCCGCCGGAGGTGCGCAGCGACCTTCCACCCGAGCTCGCCTTCGCCGAGCTCGTGCGCGAGCAGGTGCTGTTGCGCACCCGCGAGGAAGTGCCGCACGCCGTCGAGGTCGAGGTGTCGGACATCGAACAGCGCGACGACGGCTCGCTCGTCGTCCACGCCGACATCTGGTGCGAGACCGAGAGCCAGAAAGGCATCTTGATCGGCCGCGGCGGCCAGATGATCAAGGCGATCGGGAGCGCCGCCCGCCGCGAGATGTCGCTGCTGGCCGGCACGACGGTGCACCTCGACCTGCGCGTTCGTGTGCGCAAGCGCTGGCGCAAGGACGAGAGCCTCGTTGAGCGGCTCGGAATCGGTTGACTGCGACAATCACGGCGATGGCGGCGACAACTCGTGGTGGCGACAGCGCTCGTGCCGACAGCGCGCTCGTCGACAGCGTTGTTTTCGACGAGCGCGGACTCGTGCCGTGCATCGTCCAGGACTGGTCGAGCGGCGAGGTTCTGATGCTCGCCTATATGAACCGCGAGGCGCTCGAGCGGACGCTGGCGAGCGGCGAAGTGCACTTCTGGTCGCGCTCGCGTGAAGCCCTCTGGCGCAAGGGCGACACCTCGGGCAACGTGCTGCGCTTGCGCGGTCTGCGCCTCGACTGCGACGGCGACGCCTTGCTCGCGCTAGTCGAGCCAGCGGGTCCCACCTGTCACACCGGCGAGCGCACCTGTTTCCATCGCGGCGGTCTCCAGCCCGCGCCGCACGAGGCGCTGCCGGCGCTCGAGCGCGTCATCGCCGAGCGCGCGAGCTCGCGGGCGGAGGGTTCTTACACGGTGCAGCTGCTCGCCGACCCCGAGCTCGCCCGTGCCAAGGTCAGCGAGGAGGCGGAAGAGGTCGTTCGTGCCGCCGCCAGCGAGAGCGAGCGCAGGCTCGCCGAGGAAGCTGCCGACCTCCTCTACCACCTTGCGGTGCTGATGGCCCAGCGCAACGTGCCGCTGGGAGCCGCCTACGAGGAGCTGAATGCCCGTCGCCGCTGAACCGCTCGCGCTCTGGCCCCCGCGCGAACTGTTCCGGGAGCTCGCCGCCCGCCACGCGGTGGTGCCGGTCGCGCACCGGCTGACTAGCGACCTCGACACGCCAGTCTCGGCCTATCTCAAGCTGCGCGGCGAGGGCCCGTCTTTTCTGCTCGAGTCGGCGGAGCAGGGTCAGCGCCTCGGCCGCTACTCGTTCATCGGCTTTCGGCCTCGCGCCGTCGCCCGGCTCGACGGCGACACGCTGACGGTCGACGGTACGCCGCGCGCGCTCGGCGATCCCTACGCTGTCGCCGCCGACCTGCTCGGCGCGCGCTCGGTGGCCGCGGTCGAGGGGTTGCCGCCGTTCGTCGGGGGGGTGGTCGGGATCTTCGGCTACGACCTCGCGCGCCGCGTCGAGCCGGCGATCGGGAGCGGCCCCGAAGACGACATCGGGCTTCCCGAGCTGGCACTGATGGTCTGCGACCTTCTCGTCGCGTTCGATCACCTCCGCCACGAGTCGACGATCGTCGCGAGCGTCTGGGTAGACGGCGATCCCGACGCCGGCTACGACGCCGCGGCAGCGGCGATCGCTAGCGTGCGCGAGCGGCTCGCTGCACCGGTGCCGGAAGTCGCGCGCGCCGGCGGCAAGCGCGTATCCGTGCCCGAGTTCACGTCGAACGTCGGGCGCGCGGGCTTCGTCGCTGCGGTCGAGCGCTGCCAGGAGTACATCCGGGCCGGCGACGCCTACCAGATCGTGCCCAGCCAAAGGTGGTCGGCGTTGTGCCCCGTCGACCCCTTCTCGGTCTACCGTGGCCTGCGCTGCGTCAATCCGAGCCCCTACATGTACTTCTTCGATTTCGGCGACTTCCAGCTGGCCGGCGCATCACCGGAGCCGCTCGTCACCGTCAACGGACGACGGGTGTCGCAACGCCCGATCGCCGGCACACGGCCGCGCGCCGGTACCGCCGAGGGCGATCTCGCCGTTGCCCGCGAGTTGCTCGCCGACGAGAAGGAGCGGGCCGAACACGTGATGCTCGTCGACCTCGCGCGCAACGACCTCGGCCGTGTGAGCGAGTACGGTACCGTCGCCGTCGACGAGCTTATGGTCGTCGAGACCTTCTCGCACGTTATGCACATCGTCTCGACGGTTTCGGGGCGCTTGCGCGACGGGCTCGGCGCCGTCGACGCGCTCCGCGCGGTTCTTCCCGCTGGCACGCTGTCCGGCGCCCCCAAGATCCGCGCGATGCAGATCATCGACGAGCTCGAACCGACACGGCGCGGCCCCTACGGTGGCGCGATCGGCTACCTGTCGTACAACGGCGATCTCGACACTTGCATCTGCATCCGCTCGGCCGTTTTCAAGGACGGGCACATCTACGTGCAGGCGGGCGCCGGTGTGGTGGCCGACTCGGTGCCCGAGCGCGAAGCCGACGAGACGGAGGCCAAAGCCGCAGCGGTGCGCGCTGCGCTCGAGCTCGCCTGCGAGCGACCCGAGCTCCCCTAGACCACCGCGCCGTGTGCCCGGAGGCGACAGTCGCTAGCTCGCAGCGCCGCAGCGGCGCCGACGGCGCCTCCCCGCGGCGCGTCCTCGTGATCGACAACTACGACTCCTTCACCTACAACGTGGTGCAACTGTTGGGCGAGCTCGGTGCCGAGGTGGCGGTGGCGCGCAACGACTCCGCGACGGTCGACGACCTGTTGGCACGAGCACGCGAGCGCGGCGAGCGGCTGGTCGTCTCGCCGGGGCCGTGCACGCCGCGCGAGGCGGGCATCTCGGTGGCGGCGATCCGCCGTTTCGGCGAGGCGGGGGTGCCGGTGCTCGGCATCTGTCTCGGCCACCAGGCGATCGCTGTGGCGTTCGGCGGACGGGTCGTGCGGGGGCAACCGGTGCACGGCAAGGCGGCGACGATCGAGCACGACGGCAAGGGCGTTTTCAGCGGTCTGCCGACACCGATCGAGGTCGGTCGATACCACTCGCTGGTGGTCGATCTCGATCTACCTCCCGAGCTTGCCGCGACCGCTTGGGCAGGCGAGGTGCTGATGGGGCTACGCCACCGCTCACTCCCTGTCGAGGGGGTGCAGTTCCACCCCGAGTCGGTGCTGACGCCGCACGGGCGTACGATGCTGGCGAACTTTCTGACCCTCGCTCCGGACAGCGCGAACGCGTAGGCTTCCCCCAACGAGACGTGCCTAATCCCCTGCTGACCGAGGTCATAGAGCGGCTAGCCCGGCGCGAGAACTTGCCGCCCGAGGAGGCGCGCGCGGCGCTCGGCGAGATCATGGCTGGACGGGCTTCCGACGCCCAGACGGCCGCGTTCCTGATCGCTTTGCGCACGAAGGGCGAGACCGTCGACGAGATCGTCGGGCTCGCCGAGGCGATGCGCGAGCGCGCGCTACCCGTGACGCTGCCGGACGGCGTGGTGGCGATCGACACCGCCGGCACCGGCGGCGGTCGGCCTACCTTTAACGTTTCGACGACCGCGGCGCTGATCGCGGCGGCAGCAGGTGTGACCGTCGCCAAGCACGGCAACCGCTCGGCCACCAGTCGCTCCGGTTCGGCCGATCTGCTCGAGGCGCTCGGAGCGTGCATCGAGCTCCCTCCCGAGCTGATCGCGCGCACGATTGCCGAGACCGGGTTCGGCTTCATGTTCGCGCCGCTCCACCACGCTGCCACCCGCCACGTCGTGCCCGTCCGGCGCGAGCTGGCGGTGCGGACGATTTTCAACTTCCTCGGTCCGCTTACCAACCCCGCGGGTGTGCGCCGGCAGGTGATCGGGGTCGCCGACAAAGCGTTCCTGGAACCGCTCGCGGCGGCGTTAGCGCGGCTCGGCTGCGACCACTGCCTGGTCGTCGCGAGCGCCGACGGCCTCGACGAGATCAGCGCCAGCGCGCCGACCGCCTACGTCGAGGTCCGCGACGGCGAGACGAGGAGCGGAACCATCGATCCCGCGACGTTCGGGATCGAGCCGATCGCCGTCGACCGTGTGCGCGCCGGCGACCCGGGCGAGAACGCCGCGATCACGCGCGCGATCCTCGCCGGCGAGCGGATTCCCGAAAGGACGGTCGCGGTGATAAACGCCGCCGCGGCGCTCTACGTCGCGGGAACGGTGGGGACGCTGCGCGAGGGAGCCGAGCGTGCAGCCGCGGCTGTCGACAGCGGCGCCGCCGCCGAGCTCCTGGAGCGGTGGGTACAGATGACGCGCGAGCTCGCTCCGGTCGGCGCAGGCTAGGCGTGGTGGCAGCGAACGGATCGGGCAACGCGACCTGCCGGAGGCGTCAAGGGTGCGGCTCGACGCGCTGATCGCCGCCACGCGCGAGTCGCTCGCGCGCCGCCGCGAGGAGCTACCGCTGCGCGAGCTCGAGCGCCTCGTCGAGCTCGATCGCGGCGGCCGCCCGTTCGCCGAGGCGCTGGCCCGCCCGGGCACCTCGGTTATCGCCGAGTACAAGCGCCGGTCGCCTTCGGCCGGCACGATCCGCGACGACCTCGATGTGGCCGACGTCGTCAGCGCCTACGAGCGCGGCGGCGCCGCTGCTATCTCGGTGCTCACGGAGGAGCGCCACTTCGGCGGCTCGCTCGCCGACCTGCGTGCGGCGCGGGCGGCAACGGACCTGCCGATCCTGCGCAAGGACTTCACGATCGACCCGTACCAGGTTTACGAGGCGAAGGCGGTCGGTGCCGACGCCGTGCTGCTGGTCGTGGCGGCGCTGCGCGATCGTGAGCTCGGGCGGCTACTGAGCCTTGCGGCGGAGCTCGATCTGGACGCGCTCGTCGAGGTGGCTAACGAGGACGATCTCGAGCGCGCGCTGGCCGTCGACGCCGATGTCATCGGCATCAACAACCGCGATCTGACCGACTTCACCGTCGACATCCGTCGCACGTTCGACCTCTTGCCGAGCATCCCGGCGGGCAAGATCGTGGTCTCCGAGTCGGGCATCGAGACGCGCGCCCAGATCGAGGAGCTCGAACAGATCGGGGTCGATGCGGTGCTCGTCGGCACCGCCCTGATGCGCGCCCCCGATCTCGAGGCGGCGGTCCGGGAGCTCACCCGTTCCGGCGAGCCCAGCCAAGCATAAGCCCGCGGCACGCGCGGCTCTCGGCTTTCTCTAAGCCTTCTCTTAGGTAGCGCTTAGCGCGATCGGTTTAAATGGCGGGCGATGGAGGAACAGAACGGGGGTCGCAAGATCGCGGTAGGGCACCTGCTGTCTGGTGTGGTCGGCGGGCTGCTCGCCGCTGCCGTCGTGTTGCTGCTCGGCGTGGCGGGTGTCGTCGACTTCGGCGAGACGCGCGACGTCGTGCGCGAGCGCACCGTCGTGCGCGGCTCGGGCGGCAGTTCTCTCGACGTCAGCGCCGTCTACCGTGAAGCCGGTCCGGGCGTGGTCTACGTCGAAGCCCAGGGCGGCACCGACACCTCCCCGTTCGGTCTGCCGTCGCCAAACGAGGAAGCCACAGGTTCGGGCGTCGTCCTCGACCGCGACGGCAACATCCTCACCAACTGGCACGTCGTCGAGGGTGCGCGCTCGATCGCTGTGCGCTTCAGCGAGAACGGCGAGCTGGTGCCTGCCGAGCTCAAAGGTCGCGACCCCTCGTCGGACCTCGCCGTCGTCAAGGTCGATCCCGACCGTGTCGGCGGCAGGCTTGTGCCGCTGCCGCTGGGCAGCTCGGCGCGCGTGAAGGTCGGCGATCCGGTCGTCGCGATCGGTAACCCGTTCGGTCTTTCGCGCACCGTCACCACCGGCATCGTTTCGGCCGTGCAGCGACAGATTCAGGCGCCGAACGGGTTCACAATCCCCAACGCGATCCAGACCGACGCTGCCATCAACCCGGGCAACTCCGGTGGTCCGCTGCTCGACGCCGAGGGTCGCGTGATCGGGATCAACTCACAGATCGTGACGGGCGGCAGCCGCGGCTCCGTGGGGATCGGCTTCGCAGTGCCGATCGACCTCGCCAAACGCTTGCTGCCACAGCTCAAAGAAGGCGGCGTCGTGAAGCGCGCCTACCTCGGTATCGAGATGACCGATCTGACCTCGCAGCTGGCCGAGGACCTCAACCTGCCGGTGCGCAGCGGCGCCTTGATCACGACGGTCGTTCCCCGCTCGCCAGCGGCGCGGGCCGGCTTGCGAGGTGGCCGCACCAGGCTCGAGAACGGGTTGCGCGCCGGCGGCGACGTGATCGTCGAGATCGACGGTCGGCGCGTGCGCTCGGCCGAGGACGTCACAGCGATAATCGGCGAGCGCAGCCCCGGCGACACCGTGCGCATCGTCTACTACCGCGGCCGCGAGCGGCGCACGACCCAGGTGGAGCTGGGTACGCGTCCGGCGCGGCTCGCCACCCAAACGCTCCAGGAAGAATCGCCGCTGCCTTGAGCGATGCCGCTCCTGGCGGCGCCGAGGCTCCTCGACGCCAGGCGGTCGCGAGCGCGATCGGCGCGGCAGCCGCGCAGGCACGTCCACGGGCGGCTGTGCCACGATTGACTGCGTGACGAGGGTCAAGGTCTGTGGCCTCACCGATCCCGACCAGGCGCACGCCTGCGCCGATCTCGGCGTGTGGGCGGTGGGGGTCGTGCTCTGGCCGCACAGCCCGCGCGCCTGCAGCGTCGAAGCGGCGGAGGCGATCGGCCAGCTGCTCAAACGCCGCGCCGAGGTGGTGGGCGTTTTCGTCGACCAGCCGCTCGACGAGATCGTTTGGCTCGCCGATCGCTGCCTGCTCACCGCTGTGCAGCTCCACGGCCACGAGGGTCCGGCGTTCTGCGCCGAGGTGGCACGGCGCACCGGTTGCAAGGTCGTGAAGGCGGTGCGCGTACGTGACGCGGCGACCGTTCGCTCGCTGCAGCCCTACCACGTCGACTACCACCTGCTCGACGCCTACGTCCCCGGCACACCCGGCGGCACCGGCGCGACGTTCAACTGGGAGCTTGCCCGGATGCACGACCACGGCGTGCCGGTGATCCTCGCCGGTGGCTTGAACCCCGACAACGTGGCCGCCGCGATCGCCGCCGTGCGTCCCTTCGCGGTCGATGTCTCGTCGGGTGTCGAGCGGCGCCCCGGCGACAAAGATCTGGCCCGGGTGCGGGCGCTCGTGGCCGCGGTCGCTGCTGCCGACCGCGAGCTCGCGCACGAGTCCGAGGTGCCCGCGACGCAGTCGCAAACCAGCGCCGCTCAGCGCCGCCACGGGCGCTCGCCGCTGGCAGGCGCGAAAGCGGGGCGCCGGTGACGGGCGCCCGCGAAGGTATCGTCGGGGGCGGCCGCGAACGTGTCGCCGGCACGTCGACGCTGCCGCCACGGCGGTTCGGCCCCTATGGCGGGCGCTACGTGCCCGAGACCTTGATCCCCGCGCTCGACGAGCTCGAGCGGGCGTGGGCCAAGTTGCGTGACGAGCCGACCTTTCGCTCCGAGCTCGGCGACCTGCTGCGCGACTACGCCGGTCGGCCGACACCGCTCTACCACGCTCGCAGGCTCTCCCAGTCGACCGGTGGCGAGATCTACCTGAAGCGCGAGGACCTGCTCCACACCGGTGCGCACAAGATCAACAACGCTCTCGGCCAGGCGCTGCTCGCGCTGCGGATGGGAAAGCGGCGCGTGATCGCCGAAACGGGGGCCGGTCAGCACGGCGTGGCGTGCGCTACCGCATGCGCGCTGCTCGGCCTCGAGTGCGTTGTCTACATGGGCAGTGAGGACATCCGCCGCCAGCGGCCGAACGTCGAACGCATGCAGCTTCTGGGGGCGCAGGTGAAGCCGGTCGAGGCGGGCGCTCGCACGCTCAAGGAGGCGGTTAGCGCGGCGATCCGCGACTGGGTCACTAACGTCGAGACGACCCACTACGTGATCGGCTCGGCGGTGGGTCCGGCCCCATATCCCGCGCTCGTGCGCGACCTGCAGCGCGTGATCGGAGAGGAAGCGCGCGCGCAGATGCTCGAGCGGCTCGGGAGGCTGCCGGACCGTGTCGTCGCTTGCGTGGGCGGTGGCTCCAACGCGATTGGCACGTTCGCTGCTTTCCTCGACGACGACACGGTCGAGCTGGTCGGCGTCGAGGCGGCAGGGGAGGGGATCGCGAGCGGTCGCCACTCGGCACCGCTCACCACCGGCGCGCGCGGCGTGCTGCACGGCGCTTTCGAGGCCGTGCTGCACGACGAATGGGGCCAGGTGCTCGAGGCGCACTCGGTATCGGCGGGGCTCGACTACCCAGGCTCCGGACCCGAGCACGCGTACCTGCGCGACACGGGTCGGGTGCGCTACGTCGCTGTCGACGACGCGGCGGCGCTGCGCGCGTTCCGCGCGGTCTCGCGCGCCGAGGGCATCATCCCGGCGCTCGAACCCGCCCACGCCCTCGCGTACGTGCTCTACGAAGATCCCGCGCCCGGTGCGGTCACGCTGGTGACGTTGTCGGGGCGGGGCGACAAGGACCTGGCGACCGTGCTGGCGCTGGGCGACGAAGAGGGCACGGGCGCTGACGGCTCTGTGTCGCAAGCTGACCGCCCGGCTGGCGCGGCATCTAGCCAGGGGCCCCTAGCCGGCGCAGGCGCGGCGTCCCGAGCCGACGCGACGGAGAGCTAGAGGTGGCACGGGAAGTTGACAGCCCTCGTCCGGACGGGTGCGAGCGGATCGCGGCCGCCTTCCGCGACGCTGCCGGCCGAGCTGCGTTGATGCCCTATCTCCTTGGCGGCTACCCGGATCTCGAGACGTCGCGTGCCTGTCTTGTCGCCGCGGTCGAGGCCGGTGCCGACCTGGTCGAGCTCGGCATCCCGTTCTCCGACCCCCTCGCCGACGGGCCGGTGATCCACCACGCCGCAACGCTCGCACTGGAGCGCGGCGTGACGCCCGGGGACGTGCTTGCGCTCGCGGCGAGCGTGGCCGAGCGGGTTCCCGTGGTCGTGATGGTCTACGCCAATGTGGTGTTCACGCGTGGTACCGAGCGGTTCCTCGACGAGCTGCGGGCAGCCGGCGTGGCCGGTCTGATCGTCCCGGATCTGCCGTTCGACGAGGCGGCGGTGGTGCGCGCCGCTGCCGACGAGCGCGGACTCGCGCTGGTTCCGCTCTGCGCTCCGACCACACCCGACGACCGCCTGCGTGTGCTGGCAGCCGGGGCGCGCGGCTTCGTCTATGCCGTGTCGCTGACCGGCACGACCGGCGAGCGCGATGCGCTGCCGCCGGGGCTCGACCGCTTCGTGGCGCGCGTGCGCTCCCTGGCGCCGGTTCCGGTAGCGGTCGGATTCGGTGTTTCGCGTCCCGAACAAGCGGCGCGCGTGGCCGAGATCGCCGACGGCGTTATCGTCGGCAGCCGCATCGTGCGGGCGGCGGGGGAGGGGGGTACGGATGCTGTCCGCACCGTCGTGAGCGAACTTGCCGCTGCCGTCGCGGCGGTGCGCCAAACCGCCTGACGGCGCGCGACCCCTGCCAGGCACGACACACCGCTCGCGGCGCGGCACCCGACCCGGCTCGAGGGCGATGCTCTGGTAGGGTCTCGGCGCCGAGCGCGGGGACCACACGGCCGATCGGGAGGGGGTGGCCAGGATGAGCGACGAAGGCCTGCAGCAGGACGCGACCACGACGAGCCCTGCCGCGATCTGCGCGAAGGGGTACTTCGATGCTCTGTCGCGTCGCGATCCCGACGCGATGATCGCGCACTGGGCCCCGGACGGCATCGACGACATCGTGCCGTTGCGGGTGCTTCGCGGTCACGACGAGATCCGCTCCTTTTTCAGCGGTCTGTTTGCGGCTATGCCCGATCTAGAGACACATGTGCGGCGCATCGTCGCCGACGAGGCACGGGCTGCGGTCGAGTGGCGGATGCGAGGCACGTTCAGCGGTAGCTCGTTCGAGGGCATCGCGCCTACCGGTCAGACACTCGAGCTGCGCGGCATCGACCTGCTCGAGGTCAAGGGAGCGCTCATCGTCCGCAACGTTGCGTACTACGATGGCGCGGCTTTCGCCCGCCAGCTGGGGATGCTGCCAGCACCCGACTCCCCGGCCGAGCGGGCGCTTAAGAGTGCGTTCAACGCGTACGTCAAAGTGCGCAGGGACATAGTCGGAAGAATCGGAGGGTCGCGCTGATGGGCGTTCTCGTCACTATCGTGATCGGTCTTCTCTTCTGGGTCGCTGCCTGGGCGTTCGGCGCGAAAGCGATCGACGCCTTCCTCGTCACGGTGTTGCTCGCGGTCGCGGCAGCAGCGGTACGGGCAGTGGCGCCGAGCATTCGCCGCGGGATGCGGCTCGAGCGCGATTCTTCCTGACCGTCGGTCGCGGGCTCGTCAACCGAAGAAGGTCGCCGCGAGCTCGTAGAGGTCGTCCGGCACGAGCTTCGGTTTGCGCACCGCATCGGTTAGCGGCACGAGTTCGATCGCGGTGCCGCGCAGTGCCGCCATCGTCCCCCAGCGGCGCGCAGCGACAGCGTCAGCAGCCGCGATTCCGAACCGTGTCGCTAGCACGCGGTCGAACGCTGTCGGGGAGCCGCCGCGCTGCGTGTGGCCGAGCACGACGGAGCGCGTCTCGTAGCCCGTTCGCTGCTCGATCTCGCGCTCCAGGATCTGGCTGATGCCACCGAGGCGCACGTGCCCGAACTCGTCGGTGCCCTGTTCGCGCACTACCAGCGTCCCTTCGCGCGGTTGCGCCCCCTCGGCGACGACGACGATCGAGAAGTAGCGGCCGCGGGCGTGCCGCCGGCGCACGAGGTCGCACACCTCGTCGATGTCGAACGGGCGCTCGGGGATCAGGATCACGTCGGCACCGCCGGCCAGCCCGGAGTGGAGAGCGATCCAACCGGCGTGGCGCCCCATGACTTCGACGACCATCACGCGGTTGTGCGATTCGGCAGTGGTGTGAAGACGGTCAATCGCCTCGGTCGCGACCGAAACCGCTGTGTCGAACCCGAAGGTGAGGTCCGTCGCGCTGAGGTCGTTGTCGATCGTCTTCGGGACGCCGACGACCGGGACCCCGTGTTCGCGCCAGAGACGCTCGGCGGCGCCGAGCGTGTCCTCGCCGCCGATCGCGACGAGACCGTCGAGCTCCAGCTCGGCGAGCGTGCGCCGGACGCGCTCGGGACCGTCGTCGCGCTTGAAGGGATTCGTGCGCGACGTGCCGAGGATCGTGCCGCCACGTGGCAGGATGCCTCGCGTCGACTCGATGGTGAGCTCCTCGTGAACGTTCTCCAGCACGCCGCGCCAGCCGTCGCGGAAGCCGAAGAGGGTATGACCGTGCCGCTCGACACCTCGACGCACGATCGCCCGAATCGCCGCGTTCAGACCTGGACAGTCGCCACCACCGGTAAGGACTCCGATGCGCATGTCAAGCGAGCCTACCGACAGCGGGCGCGAGCGACTGAAGCCGATAGCGAGGTCTCGTCCCCGACAACCACGAGCCTGCGTGTGTCCGTGCCCCCGCCAGTGGGACACCGACGCGCGAGCGCGCAGGGGCGCGCTGCGCGCACGGTGGCGCTACTCGCCGCGGCGCTCGCCGTCGCCCTGTTCACCGGTTGTGGTAGCGAGCGAGTTGCGGCGCGTTCCGAAGCGGGCGCGCTCGTCGCTGTCAGCGCGCCCGCTCGCGGGCCGCAGGCCGGTCTGGCTCGCGCTTTCGCCACCGGGGTGGCCGAGGGTGTGCGCAGGGTCCAGGGGCACGGCGGTCCGGCGCTCGAGGTAGTGCGTCTCGACTCTTCGGCGCCCGACGGCAGAGGGACCGACCCCGAGCGAGTGGCCGCCAACGTCGCGACGTTGTTGCGTCGCGGCCGCGTGCGGCTGTACCTGGGCGACCTCGACAGTCAAGCCACGGCAGTCGCGCTGCCGGAGCTGAACCGCGCCGGCGTTCCGGTCGTGACCGGCGCCCCCGGTGCGGTCGGTTTTGATGCCTGGGGACCGGGGCGGCTCACCGGCGAGCCGGCTCGCTACTACCCGCACGGCAATCGAACGCTGGTGCGCCTCGTGCCCAACGACAGTGCGCGCACGCGGCTTGCTGCGCAGCTGTTCGCGCGCCAGCGGTGCCGCTCGTCGGTAGTTCTGAGCGACGGGACGCTCGACGGCGAGGCGGCGCGCCTGGCCTTTCGTGCTGCCCCGCGCACCGCGGGTCTCCGCGCGCCTACAGAATGGACGTACGAGGGCGGGCGGCTCGACACCGCGGTGGCGGCCGAGCTGGCAGCGGCGCCGCGTCCGCTCTGCGTTTTGGCAGCCACCGGGGGCGGCGCGCGCGGATTGGCGCTGCTTGCGAGCGCAGCGGCCGCCGCCAGCGGCGGCGTTGTCGTCGCCTTCGACCGCTTCGATGCTCGCGCAAGGGCACTGGTCGCGCGGCGCGCGCGCAGCAGGGTTCTCGTGGTGACATGGTTCCGGAGTCCCGGCGAGGACGCCTACCGGGAGCTCGGACGGCGCGCCGGCCGCGTGGCGGCGCGGGCGCTCGCTGCGCGCCCCGGCGACCGGCTTTCGCTAGCCCGGTTGATGGAGCGGTTGCGGCGAGAGACGGAACGCGAAGCGCTGTCGTCGTTGCGGGCCGCGCCGCTCGCCCGGCCGCGCGACTAGCCTTTGGCGGCCCATGTCGAGTTCCACTGTGAGCGTGCTCGACGGGTCGACGTTCGTCGTCGCCGACGGCGTCGGTGATATCGACGCTTCCCGCAACCCCGACCACGGGTTCTACGTCGACGACACCCGTGTCCTGTCGCTTTTCCGCTTGCGGGTCGATGGCAGTGATCTGACCGCGTTGTCGGTGAGCAGCGAGCGCCACCTCCACGCCCGCTTCTTTCTCGTGCCGGCGGCGCGACGCAAGTTCGACGACCCGCGCCTGTCGGTGATCCGGGAGCGGGTGGTGCGCGAGGAGTGGGTCGAACAGTTGACCGTTTTCAACCACACCCCGCAGCGCACCAGGGTCGAGCTCGAGGTCGAGATCGACGCCGACTTCGCCGACCTGTTCGAAGTCAAGGAAGGTGCGGTGCGGCCGCGCCCGGCCGAGAGGCGCATCCTGGGCGACAGACTGCTACTGCGCTACCGCCGCGAGCAGTTCGAGCGCGGGGTCGAGTTGGCGGTTGTTCCCGAAACCGGCGGCGACAGCGGCGACGGCGCCAGTGGGGGTGCGGCGGTGGCGTCCGCCGTCACCGTACAGCCCCGCTTCGACGGCCGCGGCTTGCGCATCCCGATCGAGCTCGCCGGGCGCGGCTCGGCCCGGCTCGAGCTCCACTTCCGACCGCTCGGGGAAGGGCGCAGCAGCGACAGCGGCGAGCGCACCACTTTCGCAGCTGCGCTCGCGGCGGCACGCGCCCGCCGCGAGGAGTGGCAGCGCGAGGCGCCCGAGCTCACCACCGACTGGACCGAGCTGGAGCAGCTGTGGCGCGCGAGCATCGCCGACCTCGCCGCGCTCCGTTTCCGACCGCGCCACGCCGGCGCCGTCGAGCTGCCGGCGGCCGGCCTGCCCTGGTTCATGGCGCTGTTCGGGCGCGACACGCTGATCGCTAGCTACCAGGCGCTGCCCTTTCTACCGGACCTCGCGCGCGCAGCGCTGCGCACGCTCGCTGCCCTGCAGGCGACCAGCGACGACCCCGAGCGTGACGCCGAGCCAGGCAAGATCATCCACGAGCTGCGCTCGGGCGAGCTCGCGGCGTTCGGCGATTCGCCGCACTCGCCTTACTACGGCTCGGCCGACGCAACCCCGTTGTTTTTGGTGCTGCTCGACGAGTACCACCGCTGGACGGGCGACGACGTCTTGGTGCGCGAACTCGAGCCGAACGCCCGCGCGGCGCTGCGTTGGATCGACCGCTACGGCGATCGCGACGGCGATGGTTTCGTCGAGTACGCGACCCGCAACCCGATGCGCGGGTTGCGCAACCAGTGCTGGAAGGACTCCTGGAACTCGATTGTGTTCGCCGACGGCAGCATCGCCGAGCCGCCGATCGCGAGCTGCGAGGTGCAGGGCTACGTGTTCGATGCAAAACGCCGCTGCGCGCGCCTGGCGCGGGAGGTGTGGGGCGACCCGACGCTCGCCGAACGGCTCGAGGCGCAGGCCAGCGACCTCGCCCGCCAGTTCGACGCGGCCTTCTGGCTCGACGAGCGCGGTTTTTACGCCCTTGCGCTCGATCGCAACAAGCGTCCATGCGACGTTTTGACGTCGAACGTCGGGCACTTGCTGTGGAGCGGCATTGTCCCACCCGAGCGCGCCGCGCGGCTCGCCGAGCTGATCACCTCCGAGCGCCTGTCGAGCGGGTTCGGCATCAGGACGCTTGCCGCCGACGAGCTCGCCTACAACCCTGTCGGCTACCACAACGGCAGCGTCTGGCCGCACGACAGCGCGCTCGTCGCGCACGGGCTGCGTCGCTACGGCTTCGCGCACGAGGCTACGGCGATCGCCTGCGCCCTAGTCGACGCCGCGCAGCCGTTCGCGTTCACCCTGCCAGAGGTCTACGCCGGCTACCCGCGATCGCTGACCGCGGTTCCCGTCGAATACCCCACTTCGTCGCGCCCTCAGGCGTGGGCCGCAGGTGCAGGTCTCTTGGTCGTGCGGGTGCTGATGGGTCTCGAGCCGGCCTCCGCCGGGGCGCGCACGGACGCGCTTGTGTGCGACCGCGCAGAGCGAATCGAGCTGCGCGGGGTGCGCGTCGGCGGCCGGCGTGTGACGCTCGTGTCCACGCCTGCGCCGGCCACCACCAACCTGTAGGCCGACTCGTACGCCTCGGCGACGCGGGCGACGTCGAAGCGCTCGCGCACGACTTCGCGGCAGCGTGCCGGATCGATCTCGTCGAGCCGCCCGACGGCGGCAGCCATCGCCTCCTCGTCGGCGACGAGGAAACCTGTCTCGCCGTTCGTGACGATCTCGGTTGCTGCCCCCTCGGCGAAGGCGATAACGGGTGTGCCGCAGGCGAGCGCCTCGATCATCACCATGCCGAACGGCTCGGGCCAGCGGATGGGCATCAACAGCGCGCTGGCGCGGGCGAACAGGCGCTGCTTCTCGACCCCTCCGACCTCGCCGACATAGCGGACGCTCTCGCCATCAATGTGCGGCTCGACCTCTTCGGCGAAGAACTGTTCCTGCCCCGGCTGCACGGGCCCGGCCAGCACCAGCGGGCGGCCGGCGCGACGCGCCGCTGCGATCGCCCGGTGCGGGCCCTTGACGGGCGCCATCCGGCCGATCCAGAGCAGGTAGTCGTCCTTGTCGGCTGCGAACGGCCACTCATCGGTGCGCAGCGGGTTCGGGATCACGCCGACGACGCGCAACCCCGGCGGTGCGGTGCGAAGCTGCGCGGCGCTGATCGCGACGAGTGGCGCCTTGTGTCCGTGGCGTCGGTAGAAGCCGTAGGTGCGCTCGTCGAAGGGTCCGTGGAGAGTGTGCAACAGCGGGGTGCGCAAGCGGTCGGCGAAGGCGAGAGCGACGAAACCACTGTGGTCGTGGATCAGGTCGTAACCGGTGCTGTCGGCCTCGATCGCCGCCAGCGCGCTCGCGACATGGTCGGCCTCTTCGAGCGCCTGGCCGATCGCGCGCGGGTAGGAGCGCTCGAGGGGGCTTACGACACGTGCTTGCGAGCGCGAACCGGGTGCCGCGAAGAGCGTGACTTCGTGACCGCGCTCGGCAAGGGCGTCGGTGAGCTGCGCGACGACTAGTTCGATCCCGCCGTAGCCGGGAGGCGGGACCTCGATCCAGGGCGGCGCGAGCATCGCGATGCGCAGCCGGCGAGGGCTACGGTCGCCACGCCACGAGCTGACGCGCGCAGGTCGGTAGAGCCGTTCGCGCACCGCCTCCTCGCCGGCTAACGGCAGGCCGGCGGGCGCTTCAGCGGTGGGCGCGTCGCCGTCGGTCGCGTTGTCGCGCCGGGAGCGCGCGAGGCGGGCGAACCCGCTCGCCGCGAGAGGGGCGAGCCACGGCGAGAAAACGAGAACGCCGCACACGACGGTGAGCAGTACCGTCGCTCCAATGTCGGCAAGCGTTGCAACCTGGACACCCACGTACATAACTTGGTAGCCAGCGGCGGCCGGTGCGCCAACCACGCCCAGCTACCTGTTAACGACGCGGTAACGGTCAGCGCGGCGACCGGGTCAGCGCGGCGACCGGCCCACGAGGTGTCCGAGCGCACCGTGTAGATCGGGCCAGCGGAAGCGGTAACCCTCTTGCAGCGCTCGCGCCGGCAGAGCGCGCTGGCTGGCGACCAACACAGCGGCCAGTTCGCTCCCGAAGACGAGCGCGAGCGCCTCGCGTGGGACCGGGAAGAGCGCCGGTCGGCGCAGTGTTCGCGCCAGCGTGCGGGTGAACTCGCCGTTGCGCACAGGGTTGGGCGCCGTCGCGTTCACCGTGCCGTGCACGTCGTGGTCGAGCGCCCACAAAAGCAGTCCGACCTCGTCCTCGAGGTGGATCCACGGCATCCACTGGCGGCCACTGCCCACGCGGCCGCCCAGGCCCAGCCGGAAGATGGGCAAAAGGCGCCCGAGCAGGCCACTGCTGCGGTCCAGCACGAGCCCCGTGCGCAGCACGCACACGCGCACGTCCGCGCCCTCGGCGCGTTGCGCCGCACGCTCCCAGTCGACGCACACCCGCGCGAGAAAGTCGTCGCCGGGAGCGCTTCGCTCGGTGAGCTCCTCGTCGCCACGATCGCCGTAGTAGCCGACCGCCGACTGGCTCACGAGCGCGCGCGGCCGCTCCCCGTCGGGAAGCGCGACGAGCGCGTCGACGAGCGCGTTAGTCGCGTCGATCCGACTCGTGCGGATCCGCTCCTTGGCTGCGGGCGTGAGGCGCTGGTCGATGCGCTCGCCGACCAGGTTGACGACCGCTTCGCAGCCCGCGAGCGCTTGCCGGGGTGGCGCTGCCGGCGGATCCCAGCGGTGCCAGTCGAGCTGGGGCAAGCGTGCTGCCGCCCGCGCCGGGTTGCGGCTCAGCCCGATGACAGTGTCGCCGCGCGCGGCGAGAGCCCGCGCAAGGGCGGAGCCGATCGTGCCGCTAGCACCGGTGACGAGGACGCGCATACACGCAGATTACGGACGACGCCGCACTGAGGTTCAAGTGGCCGGCGCCGCGCGGGGCGCGAAGCCGTGGTGCGCTCCGGTTCGCCGCTGCGACCCGCGCGGGCCCGGAGCGCACGGCGGATCGCGGGGGCGCTAAGCGACCGCGGCGGGGCGCCGGGCCTCCGGCGGCGTTGTCGCGCGAGCCGTCCCGCTGCGGAGCGCCTCCTGCGCCACCGCCTCCGCGACGGCGTGCACCACGTCGCGGTTGAACACGCTCGGCACGATGTAGTCCTCGTCGAGCTCGTCGTCGCCGACGACTTCAGCGATGCCGCGCGCGGCCGCGAGTTTCATCTTGTCCGTGATGCGCTCGGCGCGAACGTCCAACGCCCCGCGGAAAACGCCCGGGAAGGCGAGCACGTTGTTGATCTGGTTCGGGTAGTCGGAACGGCCGGTGGCCATGACGCGCACGTAGGGGGCTGCCTCCTCGGGGCGCACCTCCGGCTCGGGGTTGGCCATCGCGAAAACGAACGGCTCGGGATTCATCTTCTGCAAGTCGCGCGCGCTGATGATGCCGGGGCCGGACAGCCCGATGAAGAGGTCGGTGCCTTCGATCACGTCGCTCGGTTTGCCGGCCCGGCACTCGTGGTTGGTGTTCTCGGCCAGCCAGCGTTTGGGTGCGTTCATCTTGCCGGCGACGTAGTCCTCGCGTTCGCGGTGGATAGCGCCGAAGCGGTCGCAGGCGACGATGCGCGTGACGCCAGCTTGCATGAGGATCTTCGCCACCGCTACACCGGCCGCTCCCGCCCCGACCATGCACACCGACAGGTCGCTCAAACGGCGGCCGGTGAGCCGGCAGGCGTTGATCAGCGCGGCCAACGTGACGATCGCGGTGCCGTGCTGGTCGTCGTGGAAGACGGGAATGTCGAGCTCCTCGACGAGGCGCTGCTCGATCTCGAAGCAGCGGGGCGACGAGATGTCCTCGAGGTTGATGCCGCCGAAGGTGGGCGAGATCCGCTTCACCGTCTCGACGATCTCGTCGACGTCTTTGGTCGCCAGGCAGATCGGGAACGCGTCGACGTCGGCGAACTCCTTGAAGAGCATCGCCTTGCCCTCCATGACCGGCATCGCCGCCTCGGGGCCGATATCGCCAAGCCCGAGCACGGCCGTGCCGTCGGACACGACCGCGACGGTGTTGCCCTTGATCGTGTACTTGAACGCCTTCTGGCGGTTCTCGGCGATCGCCATGCAGACGCGCGCGACGCCGGGCGTGTAGGCCATCGACAGGTCGTCACGCGTCTTGATCGGGTGGTTGAGGCCGGTGTGCAGCTTGCCGCCACGGTGCACCTCGAACGTGCGATCGGTGATCTCGAGTACGCGCGCCTGGCGGACCGCTTGGACGGCCGTGATCACCTCGCCGCGGTGTTGCGGGCTCGTGCACTCGACGGTGATCTCGCGAACGGTCGAATCGCCGCTCGCCTCGACCGTGTCGACCGCGACGATCGCCCCGCCGGCGCGCGATATGGCGGCGGTTACCTTGCTCAGCACCCCGCCGTGTGGCAGCTCGACGCGGAGTGTGACGGAGTACTGAGCGGAAGGTGTGGCCATCGGCGGCAGGATACTTGCGCGACGCGGCTTCTCCTCCCGTGTTTGCGCGTTTGCCGCCCCGAGCGTCGCTCGCCGCCTGCGCCGGCGCTCGGGGCGGCGAGCGACCGACCGGTCGGCGGGGTGCGGCGGTACGGTTCGCGGCGTGGCTGCGAACGGCACGCGCGAGCTTGTCCTGATCGACGGCAACAGCCTCGCGTACCGTGCCTTTTTCGCCTTGCCCGAGGATCTCGCAACGTCGCGCGGCGAGCCAACCAACGCGATCTTCGGGTTCGCGTCGATGCTCGTGAAGCTCGTCCAGGAGCATGGTTTGCAGCCGACGCTGGTGGTGTGGGACGCCGGCACGTCGGGGCGCGCCGAGCTCTACGACAACTACAAAGCGCAGCGCGAGGAAACGCCGGACCTGTTGCAACAGCAGCTGCCGGCGCTGCCCGAGATCGTCGAGGCTTTCGGCTTTCGCAACCTGCGCGTCGACGGTTACGAAGCCGATGACGTGATCGCGACGATCGCGCGGCGGGCGGCTAGCGCCGGTCTCGACGTGCTGGTCGTCACCGGCGACCGCGATCTCTTCCAGATCGTCGACGACCGCATCCGCGTGCTCGCCACCGCGCGTGGCATCACCGATACCAAGCTCTACGACCGCGACGCGGTGGTCGCGCGCTACGGCATTCCGCCCGAGCTGGTTCCCGATTTCGTGGGTCTCAAGGGTGACACTTCCGACAACATTCCGGGCGTCCCAGGTATCGGCGAGAAGACGGCCGCCGAGCTGTTGCAACGTTTCGGCAGCCTCGAAGAAGTGCTCGCGCGCGTCGACGAAGTGTCCGGTACGAAGCGGCGCGAGAAGTTGCGCGCTCACGCCGAAGACGCGCGTGTCTCGAAGCAGCTCGCGACGGTCGTCGACACCGTCCCGGTCGACCTGGACCCAGCCGCTCTCGCTCCTCCCGATCCCGACCGCGGTCGCCTGCGCGAGGCGTTCATGCGCTTCGAGCTGCGCGAGCCCCTGAGGCGGCTGGAGGAGGCGCTCGGTCCGCTGGGGGAAGGCGCGGCCGGCGACGCTGCGCAGGACGAGGCCGGCATCGCCGTCGCCACCGAGGCGGTGCCGCTGCCCGAGCTGCGCGAGCGCGCGGGCGCTATGGACCCCGTTGCCGTCGCAGTCGCTGACCACAGCAGCGACAGCGAGCTCGCGGTCGCCGCCTGGACCGGGAACGGACCGGTGGCGGTAGCGACCGCCGAGAGCGCCGACGCGCTGCTTTTCGCGCTCGACGGGGCGAGCGTCGCTGCGCACGACTGGAAGCCGCTTCTGCGGCGGGCTAGCGATCCCCGGCTCGGTCCCCGCCTCGTCCACGACACGCGTATCGCCGCCTGGCTTCTCGACTCGCTGCGTCGCCGCTACGAGCTCGAGGAGCTAGCGCAAGCGGCTGGCATCGCCGTGCGCGTCGACGAAGCGCCGAGGACCGCCAAGCCCGGCAAAGACAACGAGGAGGATCGCGGTGGCGATGAAGAACGCCGCGCTCGCCGGAACGCCGTCGCCCGCGCCGCAGCGCTCACAGCGCTGCTCGCCGAGCACCAGCGCGCCGAACTCGAACGCGCCGGTCTCGCTCAGCTTTTCGCCGACGTCGAGTTGCCGCTCGTCCCGATCATCGCCGCGATGGAGCGGGCGGGAATCAAGCTCGACGTCGCCGAGCTCGAACGGGTCTCTGAGGGGCTTGCCGAGCGCATCGCCGAACTGGAGCGGGAGATCTGGGACCTCGCCGGCGAACGGTTCACCATCGGTTCGCCCCAGCAGCTCGCGCGCATCCTTTTCGAGAAGCTCGGTCTCAGCCGCAAGCGACGCGGCAAGACGGGCTTTTCGACCGACGCGCGCGTGCTGCAGCAGATCCGCGACGAGCATCCGATTGTGCCGCTGATCGAGAGCTGGCGCGAGCTCACGAAGCTGAAGTCGACGTACATCGACACCCTGCCGTCCTACGTCGGGCCCGACGGTCGCCTCCACACCACCTTCAACCAGACGGGCACGGCGACCGGGCGATTGTCGAGCACCAACCCCAACCTCCAGAACATCCCGATCAAGAGCGAGCTCGGCAAAGGCATCCGCGCGGCGTTCGTCGCCGAGCCGGGGTGGGTGCTGGTCTCGGCCGACTACTCGCAGGTCGAGTTGCGCCTGCTCGCTCACATCGCCGGGGAAGAGCGGCTCAAAGAGTTCTTCCGCGCCGGCGTCGACGTCCACTCGGCGACCGCCGCCGAGATTCTCGGCACCGATCCCGACAAGGCCGACGCCGCCACCCGTTCCAAAGCCAAGATGGTCAACTACGGCATCGTCTACGGCCTCTCGGCCTTCGGGTTGGCCGATCGCTTGAACATCCCGCGCGAGGAGGCGCAGGAGTTCATCGACCGCTACTTCGAGCGCTTCCCGGCGATCCGTGCGTTCATCGACCGCACGATCGACCAGGCGCGGCGGGAGGGGCAGGTGCGCACGCTGTTCGGTCGCGTGCGCCGGATTCCCGAGCTCGCCTCGCGCCAGTGGCAGACCCAACAGCTGGGCGAGAGACTGGCGGTGAACATGGTGATCCAGGGGACCGCCGCCGACGTGATGAAGGTGGCGATGGTGCGCTGCGATCGGGCGCTGCGCGAAGAGCGCCTGCGGGCACGGCTGGTCCTGCAAATCCACGACGAGCTGCTGTTCGAGGCGCCCGAGGCGGAAGCGGAGGCGCTCGCCGCGATCGTGCGCCGCGAGATGGTGGCCGCGCTGCCGATCGAGCCGCCGCTCGCTGTCGAGGTGGGGGTGGGCCGCAACTGGCTGGAGGCGAAGTGAGTGGCGAACGTCGGGGCGGCTCGCGCGATGCGTGCCGCGAATGCGGCGTGGGGGAGGAGCGGTGAGCAAGCTCGTGGCGGTGGCGGCGACGGTGGTGGCCGGGGGGCTCGTCGGGCTTCAGGCGCCGATCAACTCGGTGCTCGGGCGGCGCGTCGGTGCGCTGGCAGCGGCGTCGGTCTCGTTCGCTATCGGCCTCGTCGCGCTGTGCGTTCTGACGCTGCTCGTCGGCGGCGGCTTCGGGCGTCTCGGCGCCGTGCGCGGCCTGCCCTGGTACTACCTGATCGGCGGTCTGCTCGGCGCGGTCTATGTCACCTGCGTGCTGATCAGCGTGCGCACCATCGGGGCCGGCGGTGTCGCGGCAGCGACGATCGCCGGCCAGTTGGCGATGTCGGTGTTAGTTGACCGACTGGGCCTGTTCGGCCTCGAGCAGCGACCGCTCGACCTCGCTCGCGTGGCCGGTGTCGCGCTCCTCCTGGCCGGCACGGTGTTGGTAGTGCGCAGCTGACTTTCTCCGGCGCGGCGCCGGAGGTGGGGCGAGCCGCGCGAACTCGGGCGGTGCGATGCGCAGGTAGTGGTCGAAAGCCCAGGCGGTGAAACGCTCGCTGCGTTCGAGCGTGCGCAGCAGCCCCCACAGCGCGCGTGGATGGAGGCGCGGCACCAGGCGCTGCGACCGCAGCATCCAGCGGAACTTCCAGGCGTGGCGGGCCGAGAAGTCGTGGTAGCGGCGCAGCGCCTCGTCGCGCGTGCGCATTCCCAGCACCACGGCGCGCAGCTCGCGCCCGCAGGCGATGCCGAAGTACAGCGCGGTGCGGATTCCCTCCGCGGTCAGCGGCAGACAGTGACCGGCCGAGTCGCCGACGAAAAACACGCCGTCTTCGGTGGCGTCCCGCAGCCGGTGGGGAATCCAGTTACCTTGGAAGCGCACCGCCGGTTGGCCGACATCGCCCGCGAGACGCACGGTCGGCTCGCGCACGTGGTAGCGGGGATCGAACGATCCGACGCCGATCCGCAGCTCGTCACGGGCCGGGAAGCTCCAGCCGTAGCCGGCCGGCACGTAGGAGCGATCGATCCACACCTCCATCTCGTCGCCACGCCCCGGCGGGTGCACCTCGAGCCCGCGCGAAAGCGGCGCGTCCGGCGGCTGGTATCCCCGTGCTGCCAGCACCCGGCGCCAGCCGAGCGCGTCGACGATCAGCGGCGCTGTGAGGTCGCCGCGGTCGGTGTGCACGACGTTGCCGGTGCGACCCTTCACCGTCGCCGTCTCGAACTCGGCGTCACAGCCCTGCCAGAGCAGATCGCACAGTTCGCGGTAGTCGAAAGTCGAGAAAGTCCACGGCAGTGCGAGGCGAACGCTGCCGAGCGGGGTGTGGATTACGAGCCGACCGAACGTCTGTCGGTGCGCGCCCATCAGACCGCACGCCTCGAGCCAGCAGGTCGGTATCCCGCAGGCGCTCGTCGCCCGCTCGCCGATCTCGTAGCGGTCGACGACGAGCACGCGCGCACCGGTTCCGGCGAGCTCGCGCGCGACCGCAAGACCAGCGAAGCTAGCGCCGCAGACGAGCACGTCCCACTCGCCGGCGAGCGGCGTGCGTTCGGCTCCGCGCTTCGTCCGTCGCGTGGGCACGGGCGCAGGTTACAGTCGTCGCGCAAGCGACGAAGGCGTCGGTGTCGTGGTTCCCGGGTGGCGAAGAAGCGCCTCGCTGCGGGGGCGTGGCAGGTGCGCGCGGCAGGGCGCGAGGGCGCGCTTCTCCGCTACCCTAGGCGCCCAGTGCCAGCGACAGAGATCGAACCAGCGCCACGCACCGTCGAGGGCTCGGGGGGCCTGCTCCTCGAGATCGACGGTCGCATAGTCCCCAACTACGACGCGACGATCGTCCCCTTCGACGAGGGCGACGTGGTCACCGGACACGTCGTTCGCATCGACCAAGACGAGGTCTGGGTCGACATCGGCTACAAGTCCGAGGGCGTCATTCCGCTCAACGAGCTCTCGATCCGCAAGAACATCGACCCGCACGACGAGGTGGCGCTCGGCGACGAGATCGAGGCGCTCGTGCTCACCAAGGAGGACCAGGAGGGGCGCCTCGTTCTGTCGAAGAAGCGGGCGCGCTTCGAGAAGGCTTGGCGGCGGATCGAGCAGGCGGCCGCCGCGGGCGAGCCGATCGAGGGCCCGGTCATCGAGGTCGTCAAGGGCGGCCTGATCGTCGACCTCGGTGTGCGTGGCTTCCTGCCCGCGTCGCTCGTCGACATTCGGCGCGTGTCCGATCTCGACAGCTTCCTTGGCCAGACGATTCGCTGCAAGGTCATCGAGCTCAACCGTGCGCGCAACAACGTCGTTCTGTCGCGACGGGCAGTAATCGAGGAAGAGCGGCGTGAGCAGCGTCAGCAGGTGATCGACCGCCTCCAGCCGGGAATGATCGTCGAGGGCACGATCTCGAACATCGTCGACTTCGGCGCCTTCGTCGATCTCGACGGGATCGACGGTCTGATCCACATCTCGGAGCTGTCCTGGGGCCACGTGAACCACCCGTCCGAGGTGCTCAAGGTCGGCGAGCGCGTGCCGGTGAAGGTGCTCGACATCGACCGCGAGCGCCAGCGCATTTCGCTCGGCCTCAAACAGACCCAAGAGGACCCCTGGCAGCGCGTCGTTCGCACCTACAACGTCGGCGACGTGCTCGAGGGCAAGGTCACCAAGGTCGTCAACTTCGGCGCGTTCGTCGAGATTCTCGATGGCGTCGAAGGTCTCGTGCACATCTCCGAGCTCGCCGCCCACCACGTCGACAATGCGCGAGAGGTCGTCGAGCCCGGTCAGGACGTGCGCGTCAAGATCCTCGAGATCGACTCCGACCGGCGGCGCCTGTCGCTGTCGATCAAGCGCGTCGACGAGGAGCTGCGCGGCAGCGAGCAGCGGGAGCGCAAGAGCGAGCGAAAGAGCGGCGGGCGGCCGCGCTCGAGCGGTGCTTTCGCTGGTGCCAACATCACCGTCGAAGGTGGCGACCTGCGCGCTGCGGTCGAGCGCGCTCAATCGGCGGCGCAGGCCGGGGCGGCTGCCGCCGAGGCGGTGGACGAGGATCGGCAAACGGACGACGCTGCTGGCGAAGCTTCCTGACGGCGGGTGGGGGGCGCCCGCCCGCACGCGCCACCGTCGGAGCCGCCGTTCGTCGGGCTGACCGGCGGGCTCGGTGCCGGCAAGTCGACAGCGCTCGAGCTGCTGCGAGAGCTCGGGGCAGCGACGCTGTCGAGCGACGCTGTCGTGCACGAGCTGCTCGAGCGCGCTGACGTCGCACGTGCTGTCGCCGAGCGCTTCGGCCCCGGCGTGCTGCGCGAAGGTCGCGTCGACCGGGCGGCTCTCGCCGCGCGCGTTTTCCACGACCCTGCCGCACGCCGACAGCTGGAGGAGCTGTTGTGGCCGCTGGTCGGTGAGGAGATCGCCGCTTGGCGAGCGCGCGCACTGGCGGCGGTGCCACCGCCGCGCGCGCTCGTGGTCGAGGTTCCGCTGCTCTTCGAAGCGGGGCTCGACACTGCCTTCGACACCACTGTCGCTATCGTCACGGACGACGCCGTGCGCCGCGCCCGCATCGCCGATCGCGACCAAGTCGCCCTCGCCGAGCGCGAACGCCAGCAGCTGACGCAAGAAGAGAAGGCGGCGCGCGCCGATCACGTGGTACGCAACGACGGCTCGCGGGAGGCGCTGCGCGACGAGTTGTCCGCGCTCCTCGCCAAGATCGCGCCGTGGCCGGCACCTCGCTAGCACGCTCGCGGGCCCAGCTCGCCCGCCGTCGCGCGCGCTCGCTCGAGCGGCGCAAGACACGCCCGCTGGCGGCGCTGGCCGCGCTCGTGCTCGGCGTCGCCGCCGTCGTGGCTGCGCTGGGGCCTTTGCGCCCCTCGCTCGAGCGGGCGCTGTTGCCGCTCGAGTACGCCGCGATCATCCGCGAGCAAGCGCGCGCGAAGGGGCTCGATCCGGCGCTCGTAGCGGCCGTCATCTACGAGGAGTCGAAGTTCCGCGACCGCACCTCGCACGCCGGCGCGCGCGGGCTGATGCAGATCACCCCGCAAACGGCGCTGTTCGTCGCCGAGCGCTCGGGCGGCCAGAGCTTCGTCCTTTCCGACCTCTCGCGACCCGAGATCAACATCGCTTACGGCTGCTGGTACCTGCGCTACCTGCTCGACCGCTACCGCGGCAACGTCACGCTCGCCGTCGCCGCGTACAACGCCGGTCACAGCAACGTCGATCGCTGGGTTGCGCGGGCCGGCGGTGCGGCCGCGTTCGATCCGCGCAGTGACATCCCCTTCCGCGAGACCCGCGAGTACGTCGCTGATGTCGCGCGCCGCCGCGAGCAGTACCGGCGTCTGTACAAGCACGAGCTCGGCCTCTGAAGAGCGCGACACCGCCGCTACCGTTGCGTGCGTGCCACCTTTCCGGGTGAACCCCGCTTACCGCCCTGTCGCCGATCAAGCACGGGCGCGCGACGAGCTCGCCGCCGGTATCGAGGCCGGTGACCGCTACCAAACGCTGCTCGGCGTAACCGGCTCGGGCAAGACGGCGACGATGGCGTTCACGATCGAGCGCGTTCAGCGACCGGCGCTCGTCATCGCGCACAACAAGACGCTCGCCGCCCAGCTCTGCAACGAGTTCCGCGAGTTCTTCCCCGACAACGCGGTCGAGTACTTCGTCTCGTACTACGACTACTACCAGCCCGAGGCGTACGTACCGCACCAGGACCTGTACATCGAGAAGGACGCCTCGATCAACGACGAGATCGACCGCTTGCGCCACTCGGCGACGGCAGCGCTTCTTGCGCGGCGCGACGTGATCATCGTCGCGTCGGTGTCGTGCATCTACGGTCTCGGTTCGCCCGAACGCTACCGGGAGCAGAACCTGGTGCTGGCGCGCGGCCAGTTGGTCGATCGTGACGAAGTGCTGCGGCGGCTGGTGGCGATGCAGTACTCGCGCAACGACCAAGCGCTTGCGCGCGGCAGGTTCCGGGTGCGCGGCGACACCGTCGAGGTGTTCCCGTCGTACGCCGAGCGCAGCATCTATCGAATCCTGTTCTTCGGGGACGAGATCGAGCAGATCGTGCAGGTCGACGCGCTCACCGGTGAGGTGCTGAGCGAACCCGAGCACGTCGGTATCTGGCCGGCCACCCACTACGTCACCGACCCGCCGACGCTCGAGCGTGCCGTCGAAGAGATCCGCGCCGAGCTCGAGGAGCGCTGTCGCGAGCTCGAGTCGCAGGGAAAGCTGCTGGAGGCCCACCGCCTCCGCCAACGCACCGAGTTTGACATCGAGATGCTCCGCGAGGTCGGGTACTGCAACGGCATCGAGAACTATTCGCGGATTCTCGACGGTCGTCCGCCGGGGGCGCGGCCCTACTGCCTGATCGACTACTTCCCCGACGACTTCGTCTGTTTCATCGACGAGTCCCACCAGACGGTGCCGCAGATCGGCGGCATGTATGAGGGCGACCGCTCGCGCAAGCAGACGCTCGTCGACTACGGCTTCCGCTTGCCGTCGGCGCTCGACAACCGCCCGCAAACGTTCGAAGAGTTCTTGGCGATCGTGCCGCAGATCATCTTCGTGTCAGCGACGCCGGGCGAATTCGAGCGGCGCGTCTCGACGCGAATCGTCGAGCAGATCGTTCGGCCCACGGGGATCGTCGATCCCGAAGTCGAAGTGCGCCCGACCGAGAACCAGATCGACGATCTGATGAACGAGATCCGTCGCCGCGTCGAGGCGGGCGAGCGCGCTCTCGTCACCACGCTCACCAAGCGTATGGCCGAGGACCTGACCGAGTACCTCCTCGACCACGGGTTGCGTGCGCGTTACCTGCACTCCGAGATCGACACGCTCGAGCGCATCCAGATCATCCGCGCCCTGCGCCTTGGCGAGTTCGACGTGCTCGTCGGTGTCAACCTGCTGCGCGAGGGGCTGGACCTGCCGGAGGTGTCGCTGGTGGCGATTCTCGACGCGGACAAGGAGGGGTTCCTGCGCGGCGAGACGGCGCTCGTCCAGACGATCGGCCGGGCGGCGCGCAACGTCAACGGCAAGGTGTTGATGTACGCCGACCGCGAGACCGAGGCGATGCGGCGCGCGATCGCCGAGACCAACCGCCGTCGGCGGATCCAGATCGCCTACAACGAGCGTCACGGGATCACCCCTGAAACGATCCGCAAGGGGATCTCCGACATCACCGACTTTCTCGCTCTCGAGCAGACCCCGCGGCCGCGGGCGCGCCGCGCTCGCACGAGCCGCGCGGCCCGGCCGCAGCGCAGCGAAAGCGAGCTCAGGAGCCTGATCGTCGAGCTCGAGGAGCAAATGTTCGCTGCCGCCGACGACCTGCGTTTCGAGGAGGCGGCGCGCCTGCGCGACGAGATCAAGGAGCTGAAGCGCGAGCTCGACGCCGTCGCTGCCGGGTCCTAGGGGACGGGGCCCCCTCGGCTCGACACTCTTTCGAGGCTACGGGGTAGCCAAGCGCCGACCGATCGGTCATCATTGCCACATGCTCCGCGTGTCCCCCACGTGCGCGCGTGCGTGCGCGCGCCTCATCTCGGTCCAGACATTCCTCGTCCTCGCGCTGGTAGCGGTGCTCGCGGTAGTCGCCGCGGCCCCAGCCACGGCCGCGAGCGGCAACCCTGACGTGAAGCGCTACCGCTACCGCATCGGGCCCTTCCATATCCAACCGGGCCAGAACGAGATCGCGTTCCGGCCTGTTCTCAAGAGCGAGCGGCCGGCGGTTCCTGGGTACATAACGCGAATCCGTCCGGACCTGACTTACCTCGACGGTCGTCGGCCGCGTGTCGACGTCGTTCACCTCCACCACGCGGTGTGGCTCAACCTTTCGCGGCGCGACGCGACGATGGGCGGACCCGAGCGGTTCTTCGCGGCCGGCGAGGAGAAGACGATCTTCATGCTCCCACCGGGCTACGGCTACTACTACGACCCCAACGACCGCTGGGTTCTCAACCACATGCTCCACGACCTCGTCGGCAAGCCCGCGGACGTGTACGTGGTTTACGAGATCGATTTCGTTCCCGCCGACAGTCCCACCGGCCGAAAGATGAAAGCAGCGCGGCCGATCTGGATGGACGTCCAGAACGGGTCGCTGTACCCCGTGTTCGACGTCTATCGGCGTGCGGGCGGAGACGGCAAGTTCACCTACCCCGACGAGCAGCCGAACGCCTATAAGGGCCGGCCGAAGAACGTCTGGACGGTCGACCAGGACGGTGTGCTGCTCGCCGGCGCCGGTCACCTCCACCCGGGCGGTCTCTACACGGACCTCTGGCTCAAGCGGAACGGGGTCCGTCCGGCACGTGTGAGCTGCCGTCAGCGGTCGGCAGCGGCCCGGCGTCGGTGCCGCGCGCGCGCCCTTACTGTCGACGGTAGCTGGGTGCGCTTGCTGCGCTCGAAGGCCAAGTACTTCGGCAAGAAGGGCCCGGTCGACTGGGACCTGGCGATGACCGGCAGTCCGGCGAATTGGCGTGTAGAGGTTCGCAAGGGCGACAAGCTGCGCATCAACGCCACCTACGACTCGAGCCGCGCGGCCTGGTACGAGTCGATGGGCATCATGGTGCTGTACATGGCCGTGGGCGAACGCGGTAAGAACCCGTTCAAGACCAAGGTCGACTACATCGGTCGCACCACCCACGGCCGTCTGCCCGAGAACATCGATCGCGGCGGCCGGCCGACCAACCTGCCCAACCCGCTGAAGCTGCCGGCCGGCGGTCCGGCGCCGCCCGTGATCGGCATCGCCGACTTCCGCTACCAGGTCGGTGACTTCCTGTTGCCCGGCAACGGCAAGCGGCCGCCGATCGTTCGCCGTGGCCAGCGGATCACGTTCGTGAACGGCGACGAAGGCAAGCTCGCCTACCACTCCGTCACCTCGTGCCGCGAGCCTTGCAACCGCTCGTCGGGCATCAGCTACCCGCTCGCCGACGGGCGTTTCGACTCGGGCCAGTTGGCGCGCAAGCTGCCGGGAGTGGGGAGGGTCCAGTGGACCCTTAACACGGCCGGGCTCAAGCCCGGTACGTACACCTACTTCTGCCGGATCCATCCGTTCATGCGCGGGTCGTTCCGCGTCCAGTGACGGACACAAGTTCGGCGAGCTGACACGGTGCGCGGGCCGCACCGGTGCCGCCTCCGGGGCGGTCCGGTGCGGTCCGGCGCGCGTACACTGGCCGGACCGATGGCCGGCGAGATCGTCATCACCGGTGCCCGTCAGCACAACCTCAAGAACGTCTCGCTGCGCCTGCCACGTGACGCGCTGATCGTCATCACCGGCCTCTCGGGCTCGGGCAAGTCGAGCCTCGCCTTCGACACGATCTACGCCGAGGGTCAGCGCCGCTACGTGGAGTCGCTGTCGGCCTACGCGCGGCAGTTCCTCGGCCAGATGGACAAGCCCGACGTCGACTCGATTGACGGACTGTCGCCGGCGATCTCAATCGACCAGAAGACGACGTCGCGCAACCCGCGCTCGACCGTCGGAACGATCACCGAGATCTACGACTACCTGCGCCTGCTGTGGGCCCGGATCGGCGTCCCCCACTGTCCTAGCTGCGGACGGCCGATCGAGGCGCAGTCACCCGAACAGATCGTTGATCGCATCCTCGCGCGCCCGGCCGGCGCTCGGGTGATGGTGATGGCACCGGTCGTGCGCGGGCGCAAAGGCGAGTACCGCGAGCTCCTCGAGCGCCTGCGCTCGGAGGGGTTCGTGCGCGTCAAGGTCGACGGCGAGATCCGCCGCCTCGACGAGGAGATCGCTCTCGACAAAAAGCGCAAGCACACCATCTCGGTGGTCGTCGACCGTCTCGTGGTGCGTTCCGAGATCCGCCGCCGGCTCGCCGACTCGGTGGAAACCGCCGCCGCTCTCGCCGACGGCCTTGTCGAGATCGAAGACGTCGACGAGGGACGGGTCGAGCTCTTCTCCGACCGCTTCATGTGTCTCGAGTGCGGCGTCTCGATCCCCGAGCTCGAGCCGCGCGTCTTCTCGTTCAACTCGCCCTACGGTGCTTGCCCGCGCTGCACCGGTCTCGGCCACCAGCGCGTGATCGATCCCGAGCTTGTCGTGCCGAACCCGGATCTTTCGATCGCCGAGGGGGCGATCGCGGCGTGGACAGCGGCCGGCGGGGGCTACTACGAGCGACTGCTAGCGGCGTACTGCGATCAGGCCGGCGTCGACCCCCACCTGCCTTGGCGCGACCTGCCGGCCGACGTGCGCGACGAGATACTGCACGGCAGCGGCGAGCGCGTCGAGTTCACCTATCGCTCCCGCCGTGGGCGGTGGCGGCAACGGGCGACGTGGTTCGAGGGTGTGATCCCCAACCTCGAACGGCGCTACCGCGAGACCGATTCCGACGCTGTGCGCGAGCGGATCGAGAGTTTCATGACGCTGCGGCCGTGTCCCGAGTGCCGTGGTTCGCGGCTGCGCCCCGAGGCGCGCGCGGTGCGGGTCGGCGGGCTCGGCATCCACGAGCTCGCGGCCCTGTCGGCGCGCGAGGCGCTCGCCTGGGTGCGCGGTCTCGAACTCAGCGACACCGAGCGGCGCATCGCCGCCCGCGTCTTGCGCGAGATCGAAGAACGTCTCGGCTTCCTCGAGGCGGTCGGCATCGGCTACCTATCGCTCGACCGCGCCGCCGCCACGCTGTCGGGCGGGGAAGCGCAGCGGATCCGCCTCGCGACGCAGATCGGGTCGAGTCTCGTCGGCGTGCTCTACATCCTCGACGAGCCATCGATCGGCTTGCACCAACGCGACAACGCGCGGCTCGTCGCCACGCTCGAGCGGCTGCGTGATCTCGGCAACACCGTGATCGTCGTCGAGCACGACGAGGGCACGATGCGCGCTGCCGACCACATCGTCGATCTCGGTCCGGGCGCCGGCGAGCACGGGGGAGAGGTGGTCGCACAGGGCCCGCCCGCGGCGATCATGGCGAGTCCCGACTCGCTCACCGGCCAGTACCTGTCGGGCCGCCGCAAGATCGCGCTGCCCGAGCGGCGGCGCACACCGCGCGGTTGGCTGCGGATCGAAGGGGCGAGCCAGCACAACCTCAAAACGATCGACGTCGACGTGCCGCTCGGCGTCTTTTGTTGCGTGACCGGCGTGTCGGGTTCGGGCAAGTCGACGCTCGTCAACGACATCCTCTACAAGGCGGTGGCCGCCCGCCTGCACCGCGCGCGTGCCCGTCCCGGGCGGCACCGGCGCGTCGTCGGTCTCGAGCAGATCGACAAGATCATCGCGATCGACCAGGCTCCGATCGGGCGCACGCCGCGCTCCAACCCGGCGACCTACATCGGTCTGTTCGACCACATCCGCGAACTTTTCGCGCGCACACCCGAGGCGCGCGCCCGCGGCTACAAACCGGGTCGGTTCTCGTTCAACGTGCGCGGTGGGCGCTGCGAGACGTGTCGCGGCGACGGTCAGTTGCGCATCGAGATGCACTTTCTGCCCGACGTCTATGTGGAGTGCGAGCAGTGCCACGGCCGCCGCTACAACCGCGAGACGCTCGACATCCGCTTCAAAGGCAAGACGATCGCCGACGTGCTCGAGATGACGGTCGACGAAGCGCTCGAGTTCTTCGCCGCGATCCCGAAGGTGCGGCGGCGCCTCGAGACGCTGCGCGATGTGGGGCTCGGCTACGTGCGGCTCGGCCAGCCGGCGACGACGCTGTCGGGCGGCGAGGCGCAGCGCGTCAAGCTCGCTTCCGAGCTGTGCAAGGTCGCGACAGGCAACACGCTGTACATCCTCGACGAGCCGACGACCGGCCTTCACTTCGCCGACATCGAGCGGCTGCTCGCGGTGCTGCAGAGGCTCGTCGAGCAAGGCAACACGGTGCTGGTCATCGAGCACAACCTCGACGTGATCAAGTCCGCCGACTGGCTGATCGATCTCGGGCCGGAAGGCGGGGCCGAGGGTGGCGAGATCGTTGCCGTCGGCACGCCGGAAGAGGTCGTAGGCGTCGAGCGCTCCCACACCGGCCGTTTCTTGCGACCGCTGCTCGCCTCCGATCCGTCAGCGCACGCGGACGTGCAGCGTGCGGATCGCGACGCGGCCGCTGCTGTCGCGTAGGCGCACGACGAGCGCGTAAGAGCTGCGCCGGAGACGGCGGGAGCGGAGCGTGAAGTAGCGGCCGACGCGCACGCGTGCCGTGGCCACTCTGCGCCCTCCCTTGCGCAGCTCGACTCGGCCGGAGAGACGTGTCGCTCCGCGCACCCGTGCCACGAGCCGGCAGCGCAAGCGTGTGCCGCGACGGCGGCAGCTGACCCGCAGCGCGCGGGCTACGCGCCGCACGAGCGGCGACACGCCGGTCGTGCCGCCTGCGGGCGACGGCGTGCCGGAGCTTCCCGACGGCGAGTTCGGTGGGCCGCTGCTCCCTGCGCCGCCGCTACCTGTACCGCCGCTCCCGCCCGGCGCACCATCCGCGCCCGGCGAGGTTCCCCCCGTGCTGCCACCGCTCGCGTCGCCCGTCGGCGGCGACCAGGCGGCGGTCAGCTCGAGCAGACGGCGGACGTCGAGACGACCGCCCGACACCGTTTTGCCGGGGAACGCCGGTAGGCGATCGACGGAGCGCAGCAGAAGATCGCGCACCTGAGCGCCGGTGAGCGTCGGCCGCAGGCCGAGGACGAGCGCGGCCGCGCCGGCCACGGCGGGTGCGGCCATCGACGTGCCGCTCATGAACGCCCACTGCGGGATCGCGGGGAGCTCGCTGTCAAGGCAGCGCAGCTGCACTCCGTCGAGGGCGACACGCCCCCCTGCCGTGCCGTCGTAGTCGACAGCGATGCCCACCCGCACGCTTCCCGCGGCCGATAGCGAGTCCCCCTCCGCGCCGATGTCGACCGACAATGTCGTCTCGAAACGGCCGCCTGTGTCATGCGTGTCGAGCGGATACGAGTGCACGTCGCTCGCGCTGTCGGTCGCGACCAGAGCGGACAGGGTGAAAGCGGGCTCGCTCGTGCTGCGCTCGGCCGGATCGTCGACTAGGTAGCGGACGACGAGGCTGCAGCTCTGCCACTGGCGGATGTCGAACGTGCTGCGCGCGATCAACTCCGTGCGCCCGGAGACCGGGGATGGGGAGTCCGACACGTCGAGCACCGCAACCCCGGGTCCCTCGGCGTCGGCGATGGGGGATGTCACCTGCCAGGCCGGTAGACCGCCCTGCCGTTCCTCCCAGTCGTCGGCGAGCGAGTGCGAGGAATCGAACAGCCAGCTGCTCACCGAGCGGTTCACGAAATCGGGGTACGACGAGAGGATCAGCGCACCGGGAGCGGCCAGGTCGACGCTCGTCGCACCGTAGTTCGAGAAGTCGGCAAGCCGATCGAACTGGTCGCTCGCCGCCACGCTCACCACATTCGGGCTGTCGATCCCCGACGGGTAGTGAGGGGTGATGTCTGTGTCTGTACCGTCGTTGCCGGCCGCAGCCACGAACACCATCTCGGGATGGCGACGGATCGCGGCGGCCTCGGCCTCCGAATAGGCGGCACTGCCGAGCGCCCCGAACGACATGTTCACTACACGCGCGCCGGCGCGCGCCGCGTACTCGATCGCCTCGACGACCGCGGCGCTGTCTACCCCGCTAGCGAAGCTTCCGGCTCGCAGCGCAACGATCTGGGCGGTCGGTGCAACGCCGGCAACTCCCGCGCCGTCGTTGGTCGCGGCAGCGGCTACGCCGGCGACGTGGGTGCCATGGCCGTCGCTGTCTTCGGGCCGCGCGTCGTTGGAGAGGAAGTCCCAGCCGCGGACGTCGTCGACGTAACCGTTCCCGTCGTCGTCGACGCCGGGCGTTCCCGCCACCTCGCGCGAGTTCACCCATACCTTGCCCGCTAGGTCGGGATGGTTGTAGGCAACCCCGGTGTCGATGACAGCGATCGGCGCGGCGCGCGGCGGCGCGATGTCCCACGCCTCGTCGGCGTCGATGTCGGCGTCGGGCGTGCCCGCCGGTTCGTCATCGAGGAAGACCTGGCCGGTGTTGCGCAAACCCCATTGGCGCGGAAAGAGCGGATCGTTGGGCAGGTACTCGAAGCTGCGCTTGCGGGCGGTCTCGGCCACCGCGACCGCGGGCGAGCGCGCTAGCGCGCGAGCGCGCGCAGCAGGACTAGCGCCGCGGGCCGGCTCCACGATCGCCGCCCCTGTCGACGGCAGCCACTTGACCGCGTGCACGCCCGCGGCCCGCAACGCAGCCGCGCGCGCAGCACGTGTCGATCCGCGGCGGAAGATCACGACGATCCGCCGTGCGCGACCCTTGCCGCGCGCGATCGCAGGGGGCGCGGCTGTCGACCGGCGGGCGGCCGAATCGGCGCCCGGAGAGCGGCCCCGCCACGGGGACGGGAGCCGGCCCGCCGGTCGGGAGCCAGCGGCGGCGCCAGCGAGGGCCTGCGGCCGCTCGTGGCGATCGACCGGCTCTGCCCGCTGCGGCGAGGGCACTCGGTCCCCGCTCGCAGCGAGCGACATCGCCACTATCGCCGCCACGGCGAAGCCGGTCAGCGCCGCCCTGCGTCTGCACCTGCCCTGTGTGGTGTCGCCGTCGCCCGTCGTCTCCATCGCTGCCGCCGCCGCCCGCGGCCCGCGGCCGCCGGCCGCCTCACCCGTTTCTATCGGATGCTTGCCTTCGCGGCGCCACTCTCTGGGGCCGCTGGTCGCCGCGCCCGTACACTGCCCGCGTGAGCGAGGAAGTCGGGTGGCTGCGTGCGTGGTGGCGCAAGTGGCGTTGGTTCGAGCGCGACTCGTTGCCGTGGCGGCGTGCCCGCATCCACTGGGAGTTTGCCCGTCGCGGGGCCTACTGCCGCTGGCCGCTGCACGGCAACGCGCTCGAGGCGTTCGCCGAGGGTCGCCTCGAGATCGGCCGCGACGTCCACCTCGAGCCGCACGTCTGGCTTTCGGCACCGGGCAACGCGCGCATCCGCATCGGCCCCGGCACCTTCCTGAACATCGCCGTGATGGTGGCGGCGCTCGAGCTTGTAGAGATCGGCGCGCACTGCATGTTCGCGAACGGCTGCTTCATCAGCGACGCCGATCACCGCTACGACGACCTCGAACTGCCCGTGACCTGGCAAGGGTTCACGAGCAAAGGCCCGACGCGTATCGGCGACAACGTCTGGTGCGGAGCCAACGTCGTCGTAACCAGTGGCGTCACGATCGGCGAGCGCGCGGTGATCGGCGCGAACAGCGTCGTCACCAGCGACATCCCGCCCTACTCGGTGGCGGTCGGTGCGCCGGCACGGGTCGTCAAGCGTTTCGCACCGTCGAGCGAGGATCTCGGCGGCGGCGGGTAACGGCTTCCGCGGAGCGCCCCTACAGGCTCGGTCCGCCGGTGAAGGGCTCTTCGGTCGCTGCGGCCTCCTCGGCTTCGGCGAGCAGCGAGCGCAGCCGCTCGAGCTCGTCGGGCGCCATCTCGTAGCAGTGCTCGTCGCCGGGGTAGGCGCGACCCCGCACCTCCTCGCAGTAGCGGCGCACTCCCGCCACCATCGCGTCGCGCAGCTCGGCGTAGCGCTTCACGAACCGCGGCTTGTGCCCGCCGTAGATCCCCAACAGATCGTGGAAAACGAGCACCTGGCCGTCGGTCTCGGGCCCGGCCCCGATGCCGATCGTCGGCACCGTGAGACGGGCGACGATCTCGCGCGTCAGCTCGCGCGGAATCGCCTCGAGCACGACCGCGAAGCAGCCCGCTCGCTCCAACTCGAGCGCCTCGCGCAACACCGCCAGCGCACGCTCGGCGGTACGGCCCTGCGACCGGTATCCGCCGAGCTGCGTCGCGGTTTGCGGCGTCAGCCCCACGTGGCCCATCACCGGGATGCCGGCCTCCACGATCGCCCGTGCCCGCTCGGCCGAACGCCCGCCGCGCTCGAGCTTGACCGCGTCGCAGCCCGCTTCCTTGACGAACCGTTGCGCCGACGCGACCGCCTGTTCGTCGGAGCGCTCGTAGCTCGCGAACGGCAGGTCGCCGACGAGCAGCGGCGAGCGCAGACCCCGCCGCACCGCCGCCGCCAACATCAACATCTCGTCGAGCGACACCGGCACCGTGCTCTCGTAGCCGAGGACGGTCATCGCCGCCGAATCGCCGACGAGCACCACGTCGACCCCCGCAGCCTCGGCGACCTCGGCGCTCGGGTAGTCGTAGGCGGTGACCATCACGATCGGCTCGCCGAGCGCCTTCTTCTCGGCCAGCGTCGACAGGGTGACCGGCCGCCCCTTCGGTGGCGGCGCCGAAGCGCGGGGTGCGGCGCTCATCGCACCAGCTCCGAAGCCTTCGTGTCGACCGCCACGATCCGGTTCTGCTCGTCGACGTGGACCACCACAGGGCGGTGATCGTCGAGCTCCTCCTCCTCGTACTCGGCGTAGGAGAGGATGATCAGTGTGTCGCCGGTGTGCACGAGACGCGCGGCCGCCCCGTTGACGCAGATCTCGCGCGACCCGCGCTCGCCCCGGATCGTGTAGGTCTCGAAGCGGTTGCCATTGTTGATGTCGAGAACGTGCACGAGCTCGTGCTCGCGGATGTCGGCTGCCTCCAGCAGCTCCTCGTCGACGGTGATCGACCCGACGTAGTTGAGGTCGCTGCCAGTCACCGTCGCACGGTGGATCTTCGACTTGAGCATCGTCCTTCTCATAGTTCGGCGCCTCCGAGCGTGACGTTGTCGATTAGCCGCGCGCGCCCGATGCGTGCGGCAACGGCCAGCAGGGCAGGCCGTTCGAGCGACTCGACCGGTCGCAGATCTTCGAGCGAACGAAGTTCGAGATATTCCGGCTCGACGCCCGCGGCGGCGAGCTCGCCGCGCGCGACCGCGAGCACCTCGGCGGGCGTCACCGCCCCGTTCGCGGCAGCCCGTCGCGCCGCCTCCAGCGCGCGCGAGAGGGCGGTCGCGCGTTGGCGCTCATCCGGGCTGAGGTAGACGTTGCGCGAGCTCATCGCGAGACCGTCCGCTTCGCGCACGGTCGGGCAGACGACCACCTCGACCGGGAAGTCGAGGTCGCGCACCATCCGGCGGACCACGAGCGCCTGTTGCGCGTCCTTCTGCCCGAAGTAGGCGCGCTGTGGCTGCACGATGTTCAAGAGCTTGGCGACGACGGTTGTCACGCCGTCGAAGTGCTCGGGACCGCGGCGGTGCGGATCGCCGCAGAGCACCTCGGTGAGACCGCCGCGGACGCGCACCGTGGTGCAGTGATCGCTGGCGTACATCTCGTCGACGGGCGGAGCGAAGAAGAGGTCGACTCCAGTCGAGCGCGCGAGCTCTATATCGCGCTGTTCGTCGCGCGGATACGACTCGTAGTCCTCGCCGGGACGGAACTGCGTGGGGTTGACGAACGACGAGACGACGACCGTGGCGCACTCGCTGCGAGCCCGTCGCATCAACGACAAGTGACCCTCGTGGAAGAAGCCCATCGTCGGCACGAGACCCACGCTGCCGCTGCGCCGCTCGTCGAGGGCAGCACGCAACTCGCGCTTGCTCCGCACGACCTTCACGGCGCGATCGCGGCGGGCCGAGCGGCGTTAGCGAGCGTGCGCGTGTGCGCCGCGAGCACGTCGAAGAGGTCGAGCAGCTCCGGTGCCGACGCTGCGACCGCCGCGCGCTGGCGGGCGACGGTCGCCTCGTCACCGCGCGCGATCGGACCGGTAAGGGCGCGCTCCGGACCGACCGCCGCCCAGCTCTCGACCGTCCGTCTCACGAGCGGTGCGAGCAGCCGCCGAGCGTCCGCAGGAGCCAGACCGGCCGCTGCCGCCACGCGCTCGGCGGCGGCCTCCAGAGTCACGAGAAAGTTCGCCGCGATCGAGGCGGCTGCGTGGTACGCAGCGCGACCGTCGTCCGCGATCGCGAACGGTTCGAGTCCCACCACGGCTGCGAGCGCACGTGCTGTGGCGAGCGCTCGCTCGCTTGTGGCCGCCACCGCGCACCCTGCTCCCGACAGCCGAGCGCGGGCTGCTTGCGGGTCTTCGAGCGGTTCGGGGAAGCTCATCAACGGGTGTAGCGAGAAACCAGCGGCGCCAGCCGCGAGGGCCGGTTCGAGCGCCGCTAGCTCGGTAGCGCCGCTTGTGTGCCCGACGATCGCGACGTGGCCGGCGGCGTCAGCAGCTGCGCTGGCGATCGCCCGGTCAGGTACGCACAGCAGCACGCACTCGCAGCCGTCGAGCGCCCGCGGGGTGCGCTCTCGCCAGCCGCGGTCCAGCGGGCCCACGACGTCCACGCCGCCCGCGCGCAGCGCCGCGGCGAAGGTGCGCCCCAGCCGACCGCCGCCGATCACGGCGACGCGTCGCGGCGGCGCGCAGCCGGGGTGTGTGTCCTGTCGCATCGTCCTCGCGACCTGAGGATGGATAAGCGGCCGGTCCACTCCCGCTGGGGTAGCGGCCGGGCGGTCAACGATACAGCCTTCGGGGGCGAGTCCGCCTCCTTTCGCTGTCCACTGGAGTGTCCGGCGCCCTGCTTACCTTGTCGTCCGTGAGCGCTCTGCCTGCGGCCCACCGTCGCGAGCTGTTGATCGAACTGCTCCACGAGGCACGCGCTTGCACGGCCTGCCCGCTCCACGCTGGGCGCACCAAGGTCGTCTTCGGTATGGGCAACGCCGACGCCGACCTCATGTTCGTCGGCGAGGCGCCCGGCTTTCACGAAGACCAGCAAGGACTTCCGTTTGTCGGCCGAGCGGGGAAGCTGCTCGACGAGTTACTCGCCGGGATCGGTCTGCGCCGCGACAGCGTGTTCATCGCCAACGTCCTCAAGTGCCGCCCGCCCGGCAACCGCGACCCCGAACCGAGCGAGATCGACGCCTGCAAGCCCTTCCTTTTCCGCCAGGTGGAGCTGGTCGACCCGAAAGTAGTCGCGACGCTCGGCAACTTCGCTACCAAGTTGTTGACGCGTTCGCAGCGCGGTATCTCGAGCGTCCACGGTGTCCCCCAGGTGCACGAGATCGGCGGACGCTTGCGCTGGGTGATGCCGCTCTACCACCCCGCGGCTGCCCTGCGCACCCCGCGACTCGTCGACGAGCTGCGCACCGACTTCGCCGCTCTGGCGGAGCTCCTCGCGGGGCCCGAGCCAGCGCCGGTGCGGGCCGGCGCCGCTGGACTCGCGACACCGGGCGAGTCGGGCGCGGGCGCGGCGGCGCGCGCCGACGGATCATCCGAAGCTGTGGGTAGCAGCGAACAGCTCGGTCTTTTCGCCTAACGAGCGCACCTTTCGCGCACGAAGCAGCCACACTTCAGGGGATGGCTGCGCCGACAGCGGCCCGCGAGTTCGGGCAGGCACGCACGATCACGACCACTTCCGCCGCGGAGACGACCCGGCTCGCCGGCGATCTTGCTACCACGCTCGTAGCCGGCGATGTCGTGCTCGTGCGAGGCGAGCTCGGTGTCGGCAAGACCACCTTCATCCGCGGCGCGTGCCGGGCGCTCGGCGTGAGCGGTCCGATCCCGAGCCCCTCTTTCACGATCGGCCAGCTGCTGCCCGCGCGCGCGGTCAAGATCGCCCACCTCGACCTGTACCGGCTCGACCGTCTCGGCATCGAGGAGCTGGCGCTCCTCGAGGAGTACCTGACGCCCGAACGGATCGCCTTCGTCGAGTGGCCGGAGGTGGCCGAGCGCGCCGGTCTGCTACCGACGCCCCGCTTCGTAGTGACGATCCGCCACCTTGGCGGAGACCGCCGCGAGCTGACGATCGCCGAGCGACTGGGGGGCGCGTGAATGGCGCTCGCGCTTGCGCTCGACACCGCCCTGCCGGAAGTCACCGTCGCGGTGCGCACCGCGAGCGGCGAGGTCGTCGCCAGCGATCGCCTCGAGGGGGAGGCGGGCGTCGCCGGCGCGGCGCTGTCGGTGCGTCCCGCTCACGGTCGCGAACTGCTCGCCGCGGTGCGCAGCTGCCTGGAGCGGGCGGGCGGCGAATTGCAGGACGTCGGACAGGTCTACGTGGGGATCGGTCCCGGCGGCTACACCGGTTTGCGCGTGGGGGTGGCGACCGCGCGCGGCATCGCCAGCGCCCTCGGAGTCGAGCTGCGACCTGTGCCCACCCTCACCGCGCTGGCGCACGGCATCGAGGGCGAGCTGCGCCTGGCGGTGATCGACGCCCGGCGTGGCGAGGTTTTCGCGACGCTTCTGCGCGGCGAGGAGGAGCTATGGCCACCGTTCGTCGCCGACCCGCGCGCCCTCGCCGACCGCGTGCGCGGCGCGGGCCTCGAGCCTCGCGCAGCGGGCGACGGCGCTTTGCGCTACCGCGACGAGCTCGCCGCGGCCGGTGCTGTCGTGGCTCCCGCCGCATCGCCCGAACACCGGTTGCAAGGTGCGGCGCTTTTCGCTGTCGGCGACTCGCTGCGGCCGCTGCCACCGATCGCCGTCAAACCGCTGTACTTGCGTGACCCCGACGCCCGACCGCGACAGGGAGCGTGCAGCCGACCGACCGCAAGCGCCCACGCGACCTGACGATCCGCCGGCTCGGGTTCGGCGACCTGCCGCAGGTCATCGCGATCGAGCGCCGTGCCTTCCCGGCTCCGTGGTCGCTGGCGATGTTCGTCCTCGAGTTGTCCAAACAGTCGGGGATCTGTCTTGCCGCCGAGATCGACGGCGCGTTGGTCGGCTACCTGATCTGCTCCCGCTACGCCCACATCTGGCACGTGATGAACGTCGCCGTCGATCCCGCACACCAGCGTCGCGGAGTGGCGAGCGCACTGCTGCGAGCGCTGTTCCGCGAGGCCGACGCACCCGGGGCCGAGTACACGCTCGAGGTGCGACCGTCGAACACGGCGGCGATCCGACTCTACGAGCGGTTCGGTTTCCGCGTCGAGGGTCGACGCAAGGCGTACTACCACGACAACCGCGAGGACGCTCTCGTTATGTGGCGGCGCGTCCCGGTTGACGCCAGCGGTCCGGCGCCGGTCGAGGTCGCGCAGCGCGGCGGCGCAGCGCGCGCGACGGGCGCGGCTCGGCCCACCCACGACGGAGGTGAGCGCAAATGAGTGGCGGTGACCGTTTGATCCTCGGTGTCGAGACGAGCTGCGACGACACCGGCGTGGCGCTGGTGACGGAAAGCGGCGAGATTCTCGCCAACGTAGTCGCCTCGCAAGGTCTTCTCCACGACCGCTACGGCGGCGTCGTGCCGGAGGTGGCGGCGAGACGCCACCTCGAAGTGATCGACGCCGTCGCGAGCGACGCCTTCGAGCGTGCCGGCGTCACACCCGCCGATGTCGATCTCGTCGCGGCGACGCGGGGACCGGGACTGATCGGTGCGCTGCTCGTAGGTTTTTCGTGGGCCAAGGCGTTCGCTAGCGCGCGCCGCCTACCGTTCGTGGCCGTCGACCACCTGCACGGCCACGTCGTCGCCAGCACGCTCGAGGACGAGCCGATCGAGCCGCCGTTCTTGGTGCTGGTCGCTAGCGGTGGGCACACCTTCCTGGCCTGGGTCGAGGACCCCGCCCGGTACGAAGTGGTGGGGGAGACGCTCGACGACGCCGCGGGCGAAGCGTTCGACAAGGGTGCTCGGCTGCTGGGCTTGCCGTACCCCGGCGGCCCGCACCTCGACCGCCTCGCCCGCAGCGGCGACGCCTCGGCTTTCCCCTTCCCGCGTGCCCGCCCTGGGCGGCTCGACTTCAGTTTCTCGGGGCTCAAAACCGCGCTGCTCTACACCGTGCGCGAGCTCGGGGAGGAGCGCAGCCGCGAGCGGCGTGCGGATCTTGCCGCCTCCTACCAGCGAGCGATCGTCGACCAGCTGCTAGCACGCGTCGCGCGAGCGGTCGAGGAGTTCGGGGCCGAACGCGTAGCCCTCGGCGGCGGTGTAGCGGCGAACAGCGAACTGCGGGAACGCGCCCGCCAGCTAGCCGCCGAGCTCGGCGTGCGCTTGTGGACGCCGCCGCTCGCGCTCTGCACCGACAACGCTGCGATGATCGCCGGCGTCGCTCGCTTCGTTCCCGCACGGCCATACCCCGATTACCTGGAGCTAGACGCTGCGGCCCGCTTGGAACGGGCGGCGCCGGTGGCGTGAGCTCGACCGCGAGACGACCATGCAACAGCACGAAACAGGCCTCGTACTCGTAGGGAAGGCTGGCTGTCACCTGTGCAGCGAGCGCAGCGAGCTCGTGCGCGCCGAGGCGAGGCGCCGCCGCCTGACCTTGCGCGAGCTCGACGCGGCGCTCGATCCGCTGCTAGAGCGGCGCTTCGGGCAGCGCGTGCCGGTGGTGCTGTGGAACGGCGAACCGCTCGTCGACCTCGACTTCGACGCCGCTGAGCTGCGCGAGGCTCTCGATAGAGTGGGCGCGTGAGCGCGAGCGAGCAGGCGATGATCGAACGCGCGATGCAAGGAAGCCGCGAGCGCCTCCCGCTCGGGGTGGCCGCGCGGCTGTCGCGCTACCTGCAGGTGCTCACTCAGGCCAAGAAGATGGGCCGCTCGACGATCTCGTCACAGGAGCTCGCCGAGTACACGCACATCAACCCCACGCAGATTCGGCGCGACCTTTCAGGCTTCGGAAAGTTCGGCAAGCGCGGCGTCGGCTACAACGTCGACTCGCTCGTCTCGCAGATCCGCAAGATTCTGCGCACCGCGGGACGCCGCCACAACATCGCGCTGTTCGGAGCCGGACGGCTCGGACAGGCGATCGCCGGCTCGGAGATCTTCGCCGACCACGGCTTCCGGGTAGTGGCGGTGTTCGACGTCGATCCCGAGAAGATCGGGATGGAGGTGGGGCCGGGGCTCGTCGTGCGTCCCTACGACGAGATGCGCCGGGTGATCGACGAAGAGAGCGTCGTCGTGGGTGTGCTCGCCGTGCCGAGCGCTGTCGCCCAGTCGGTCGCCGACGACCTCGTCGCCGCGGGAGTGAAGATCATCTTCAACTACTCGGAAGCGCTGCTGCAGGTGCCGCCCGACGTGACGGTGCACACGTCGAGCCCGGCTGTCGACCTGCTCTACGCTCTCTACTTCTATCTGACCTGAAGCGCGCTCCCGGCGGTGGACGTGACGCAGAGCCCTGCACCGCTTCTCGACATGTCGCACGTGCGGGAGGTGTTCGAAAACTCCCGCGACTTCACGGTGGGAATCGAGGAGGAGTTCCAGATCCTCGACCCCGAGACGTTGTCGCTCGCGCACCGCTTCGACGAGCTGAAAGCGGCAGCCGCCTCCGACCCGGTTCTCGCCGAAGCGGTTTCGGGCGAGCTCATCCAGTCCGAGATCGAGATCCGCTCCGGTGCGGGCAACGACTTCGCCGACGCTCTGCGCCGCCAGCGCGAAGCGCGGGCGCGCCTGTTTCGCCTCGCCGCCGAGCGCGGGGCGGTGCTCGCCGCCTGCGCCACCCATCCCTGGAGTCCTTGGCAGGAGCAGCGCATCATCGACACCGAGCACTACCACCGCGTCTCCGACGGGCTGCGCTACGTCGCCTGGCGCAACAACACCTTCGGCTTGCACGTGCATGTCGGTGTGCGCGGGGCCGAGCGCGCGGTCGCCGTCTGCGACCGCCTGCGCCCGGTGCTACCCGAGCTGTTGGCGCTGTCGGCGAACTCCGTGTTCCTGGATGGTCGCGACTCGGGACTGCACAGCGTGCGCACGCAGATCTTCACGCGTGCGTTTCCGCGCTGCGGGATTCCCGAACCGTGGCAGGGGTTCGACGAGTACGCCCGCCACGTCGAGTTCCTCGTGCGCACGAACTGCGTTGTTGAGCACACCCAGCTGTGGTGGAGCGTGCGTCCCCACCACGCTTTCGGAACGGTCGAGGTGCGCATCTGCGACGCCCAGTCGAGCGCCGACGAGTCGAGCGCGCTCGCCGAGTTGATCGTCGCGTGCGTCGCGCAAGCGGCGCGCGACGTCGACGAGAACGTTCCCTTCGTGCACCCGCCGGTGCGGCTCGTCGAGGAGAACGTGTGGCGGGCGCTCCGCTACGGCCTCGACGGCAAGTTGATCGACCTCGACAAAGGCGAGGAGTTTCCGGCCGCCGCCGTCGCCGAGCGGCTTTTGCGTTGGACCGAGCCGGCGCGCGGCGAGCTCGGGCTCGATCCGCAGCTTCCGGCCGTCAACGGCGCGCAGCGTCAGCTGCGTGCGTACGCGGGCGGCGCGTCGATCGGCGAGGTTTTTCGCGCCGAGGTCGATAATGCCCAGCGCACTTATGCGGCTGCCAGTGTCGGGACCTGAGCGGTAGCGGCGGACAGCGCTAGACGGTCGCGGAGGGACGAGGGCAGTGTCCGACTCACGCGGAAGCGAGGCAGCCACAGGCACGTCCGGTTCGCGTGCGAACGGGGTGCGCACCGGTGGAGGGGAGCGGTCCGGTGGCGAGAGGGCGCAGTCGCCACCCGTCCCGCCCAAGACCGCAGACCTCGCTGCGCAGTACGGCGCCGTTTTCGTGAGCGTCGCCGCTGCGCGCATCGAGCGCCCGGAACACCGCGACCTCGGCGAGGCGCGGCGCGCCATCGACGCAGCTCGCGCTCTCGTCGACCTCTGTGCCGAGCGCGAGCGACACGCTCTGCGCGACGCCCTCGCCGCGGTGCAGTTAGCGTTCGCGCGCGCCGTTCGTGCGCCGGCCGCCGAACCCGGCGCGGGCGCCGGACGGGCTTCTAGCGAAAGCGACAAGAACCGGCCGAAGGATGGGGACACCTAACAGAGCGCTGGACGAGGTGAGGGAACGCGAGCCGGTCGGGATCTTCGGCGGGTCGGGCTTCTACTCGTTCCTCGACGACGTCGAGGAGATAGTGCTCGACACGCCGTACGGCCCGCCGTCGGCGCCGATCCGGGTAGGCGAGATCGACGGTCGCGCGGTCGCCTTCATGCCGCGTCACGGCGACCGCCACACGCTCCCGCCACACCGCATCAACTACCGCGCCAACGTCTGGGCGATGCGGGAGGTCGGTGTCAGGCGCATTATCGGTCCCTGTGCCTGCGGGTCGCTCAAGCCCGAGCTCGAACCCGGCACCTTTGTGATCTGCGACCAGTTCATCGACCGCACGCGCGGGCGGATCGACACCTTCTACGACGGGCCGCGCACCACGCACGTCGCCGCTGCCGACCCGTACTGCACCGATCTCGGCCAGCTTCTCGCTGATTGCGCGCGCGAGCTTTCGATCCCCGTCGTCGAGGGGGGAACGGTCGTGGTCATCCAGGGTCCGCGCTTCTCGACCCGGGCCGAGTCGCGATGGTTCGCACGGATGGGCTGCGACGTCGTCAACATGACGCAGTACCCGGAAGCGTGGCTTGCGCGCGAGCTCGGGCTTTGCTACGCGAACGTGTCGCTCGTCACCGACTACGACGCTGGTCTCGAGGGTCGCGACGACATCGAGCCGGTGTCGGCCGACGCCGCTTTCGAGGTCTTCGCCCGCAACATCGATAGACTGCGCGCGCTCCTGTTCCGGGCGGTTCCGCGCGTCGGGCCGCAGCCGGAGGACCAGTGCGCGAGCGCCCTCGACCGCGCGATCGTCCAAGGATAGGAGCGTTCCCGCCGTCCAGGCGGCACTCGGAGAGCCACTCACACGACGGAGGAGAGCTTCCTTGACCGACTTCTTGAGCGACTACGGAGTGATCGTCGCGCTCGCCTGCGCAGCGGCGGCGATCGCGTACGGCCTGCTTACGACGCGCTGGCTGCTCGCCCAGCCAGCCGGCAACGAAGAGATGCGTGCGATCTCGGCCGCCGTCCAGGAAGGCGCGAGCGCCTATCTGCGGCGCCAGTACACGATCATCGGTGCCGTTGGCGTGGTGCTCGCCGTTCTCCTCGGCGCCGCGCTCGAGGCGCAAGGCACCAACGGCGTCCAGGTCGCGATCGGCTTTTTGATCGGCGGTGCGTTCTCGGGCGCGGCCGGCTTCATCGGCATGAACGTCTCGGTGCGCGCCAACGCTCGCGTCGCCGAGCAGGCGCGCAAGGGTGTGGCGGCGGCTCTGAGCGTCGCTTTCAAAGGCGGCGCGGTGACGGGTCTGCTCGTCGCCGGCCTCGCTTTGCTGGGCGTCGCCGGCTACTACGGCGTGCTCTTGCTCGCCGGTGTCGACGAAAAAGAAGCCGTCGATGCTCTCGTCGGTCTTGGCTTCGGCGGGTCGCTGATCTCGGTGTTCGCCCGTCTCGGTGGCGGCATCTTCACCAAGGCCGCCGATGTCGGCGCCGACCTGGTGGGCAAGATCGAGGCTGGAATTCCCGAGGACGACCCCCGCAACCCGGCTGTAATCGCCGACAACGTCGGCGACAACGTCGGGGACTGCGCGGGCATGGCCGCAGACCTGTTCGAGACCTACGCGGTGACGGCCGTCGCCGTGATGCTGCTCGGCGTCCTCACTTTCCAGCAGACGACTGAGGTCGCCGTCTACCCGCTCGTCGTCGGCGGTGTCTCGCTGATCGCGTCGATCATCGGCACCTTCGCGGTGCGCACGCGCAACGACAACGTCGAGCGCGCGCTCTACAAGGGCCTCATCACCTCGGGCGTGATCTCGGCGATCGCCTTCCTGCCCGTCAGCAACTGGCTGATGGACGGTCTCGCCTTCAAGGAGGGCGCGTCGTCGCTGCTGAAGGGAGGAAGCGACGTACCGACGGCGACCGACCTGTGGCTCTGCACGCTGATCGGCGTGGCCGTAACGGCAGGGCTTTTCATCATCACCGACTACTACACGTCGACACGCTTCCGGCCGGTGCGCACGATCGCCCGTGCGTCGCAGACCGGGCACGCGACGAACATCATCCAGGGTCTTGCCCAGGGCTTCCAGGCGACCGCGGCGCCCGCGATCCTGATCTCGCTGGCGATCCTCGGTGCTTACGAGCTCGGCGGCCTCTACGGCATCGGCGTTGCCGTGATGGCGCAGCTGTCGCTGACCGGTCTGATCGTCGCGCTCGACGCCTTCGGACCGATCACCGACAACGCCGGCGGCATCGCCGAGATGGCCGATCTGCCGGAGTCGGTGCGCAACGTCACCGACCCGCTCGACGCCGTCGGCAACACCACCAAAGCGGTGACGAAGGGGTACGCGATCGGCTCGGCGGTGCTCGCCGCGCTCGTGCTCTTCGCCGCCTTCGTCGAGGAGCTCCGTGACGAGGCCACCGCTTCCGGTCACGCCGGTGACATCGGGCTCGGCACGTTCGACGTCGCCCAGCCCGAGGTGCTTATCGGCCTCGTGATCGGCGGCATGATGGTCTACCTGTTCGCTTCGCTCGCGATCGAGGCCGTCGGCCGCGCCGGCGGCGCCGTGGTCGAGGAGGTGCGCCGCCAGTTCCGCGAAAAGCCGGGCATTATGGAGCGCACCGAGAAGCCCGACTACGGTCGCGCGGTGGCGATCGTCACCGCCGCGGCACAGCGCGAGATGATCCTGCCCGCGCTGATCCCGATCGTCGTCCCGCTCGTCGTCGGCTTGCTGTCGTACAAGGCGCTCGGCGGGCTCTTGATCGGCGTGATCGTCGTCGGCTTCTTCGCCGCCGTGTCGATGACCTCCGGCGGCGGCGCCTGGGACAACGCCAAGAAGCTGATCGAGGACGGCGAGTTCGGCGGCAAAGGGTCGGAGGCGCACGCTGCCTCGGTCACTGGCGACACCGTCGGCGACCCCTACAAGGACACCGCCGGACCGGCGATCAACCCGATGATCAAGGTCGCGAACATCGTCGCGCTTCTGATCATCCCGTTCCTCGTCTGAGCGCTCGGCTCCCGACTTCAGCGCGTCCGGTGCGGAAGCTGGCGACCTTGGGGTCGTCCTTCCGCACCGGCGTTGCTGTCCCGGCGCTCGCCACCGGCGGCAACTAGCGTTCCAGCGCGATGGCCCGCTTTCGGCCGCGCAGCGTCGGACTCGAACGGGTGCTTGGGGCTGGAGCCCTCTTCAGCACCGCCTACGGCAACGTCGGCAGCTCGATCTACTACGCGCTCGGCCTCGTCGCCGTCTTCGCGCTCGGGCTGACGCCGGCGGTTTTTGTCATTGCCGGCTTGATCTTCGCCTGCACCGCCGCGACCTATGCGGAAGGAACGACGATGTATCCGGAGGCCGGCGGATCGTCGTCGTTCGCTCGCCACGCCTTCAACGAGCTGTGGGCGTTCGTGGCCGCGTGGGGGCAGATGCTCAACTACATCATCACGGTCGCCATCTCGGCCTTCTTCGTCCCGCACTACCTCGGGGTTTTCTGGCCCGAGCTTGGACGCTCGCCGGCTGACATCGTCGCGGGAATCGCGGTGATAGCGGTGCTCGCGGCGATCAACGTGATCGGTGTCAAAGAGTCGGCGCGGATGAACGTGATCTTGGCCGTCACCGACTTCTTGACGCAGGTCGCGCTGGTGGTCGCCGGCCTAGTGCTCGTCTTCTCGCCGGAGGTTCTAGTCCGCAACGTCGACTTCGGCCGTTACCCGACCTTGGGCGACTTCCTCGTGGCGATCCCCGTCGGGATGGTGGCCTACACCGGCATCGAGACGATCTCGAACATGGCCGAGGAAGCGCGCGACTACGGGCGCACGATTCCGCGCGGCATCGCCGCGGTGGTCGCCGCTGTGTTCGCGATCTACGCCTTCCTGCCGGCGGTCGCCCTCTCGGCGATGCCGGTGGACAACGGGCGCACCCTGCTCGCGCTGTCGAAAGAGGAGGGAGGTTTCGCCGACGACCCGGTGCTCGGCATCGTCGAGAACATGGACCTCGGCGTGCTCCAGCGCCCGGCCGAAATCTACGTCGGCGTGTTGGCGGCGACGATCCTTTTTCTCGCCACCAACGCGGGCCTGATCGGCGTCTCTCGCCTCACCTACTCGATGGGACAGTACCGCCAGCTGCCGCAGAAGCTGCGGTCGCTGCACCCACGTTTTCGGACCCCTTACGTTGCGATCCTCGTCTTCAGCCTCGTCGCCTGCCTGACGCTGCTGCCCGGCGAGGCCGAGTTTCTCGGCACGATCTACGCCTTCGGGGCGATGCTCTCGTTCACGATCGCCCACCTTGCCGTAGCCACACTGCGCGTACGTGCGCCCGACGTCGAGCGGCCCTGGCGCGGCCCCGGCACCCTGCGCGTCCGCGGGCACGAGCTGCCCGTCTACGCGGTTGTCGGCGGGATCGGCACAGGGCTCGCACTCGTCGTCGTCTCGGCGCTCGATCTGCGCACCCTGGCTGTCGGCTCGGCGTGGCTCGCGGTGGGGCTCGCGCTGTACGTCGCTTACCGCAAGCGGCAAGGGCTCGGTTTGACGGAGACGCGCAAGATCGTTCTCCCCGAGCCGGTCGTCGAGCGCGAGGTGGAATACGAGTCGATCCTCGTCGCCTTCGAAGGGGGGCAGTTCGAACCCGAAGCGATCCGCACGGCGTGCAAGCTGGCTGCGCGGCGCAACCGAGCGGTGCACGTCCTGGTGCTGATCACGGTGCCCTACAACCTCCCGATCGACGCGACGATGCCGACCGAGGAGGAAGCGGCCCAGGCCGTTATCGACTCGGCACGCGTTATCGGCGGTCGGCGCGTGACGGGCCACTGGGAGAAGGTGCGGCCGGGCGGTGCCGGGAGGCGCATCGTCGACGAGGCGCGTGCGATCAAGGCGCGGGCGGTAGTGATGCCGGTGCCGTCGCGACGCGCTGGTGGCGGTTTCGGCGACACGATCGAGACCGTGTTGGCGGAAAGGCCCGGCCGGGTGATCCTCGTCTCGCCGCGACCGGCGCAACGCGATCTGCGGCGCGCCGCTTAGAAGGCCGTGCCGCACACGGGCGTACGATTCGCGCCATGCAACGGCTGTACCTGGCTTCCGCCGTCGCTCTCGCGCTGGCTCTGTTGGTCCTCGGGCTCGCGATGATCGCGGTCACGGCAGCGAGCGGCGGCGGTCCAGGTGCGATCGGTGTCGTCGGCGGCGTTGCGCTCGCGACGCTCGGTTTCCTGCGCCTTGTTCTGCTGCGACGGCGACGGTGAGCGAGCTGCGCAGGTCCCAGTTGGGTGCATGGCGGCGGCGCCCGGCGCACGCGCCGCGCCCGGGTAGCGACCAGGGGCGGGAGGCGCGCTTGGAACAGCTGGAAGCGACGATCGCGCGCGGCATCGGCGAACCGGCGATCGTCGGCGTCGCGGTCGGCACGGTCTCGGCGGCCGTCTACTTCGCCCTCGGTGTGGTGACGCGCGACGCGCTCGGCCTCACCCCGCTCGTGCTCGTCTTTGTCGCCTTCTTCTACTTCTTGACCTCCCTCACCTACGTCGAAGGCAACGTGTTGCACCCCGAGCGGGGCGGTGCGTCGACGTTCGCGCGTTACGCCTTCAACGAGCTTGTCAGTTTCGTCGCGGGATGGGCGATCGTGCTCGACTACCTGATCGTGGCTGCTGTTTGTGCGCTCGCCGTGCCGCACTACCTGGGCGCGCTGTGGGATCCCCTCGACACAAGAGCCGCCGAGATCGGCATCGCCGCGCTGCTGCTCGCGCTCGGTGCCGTGCGCAACGTGCGCGGGCTCGGTGTCGAACGGTTGCGTCGCTCGTTTCGGATCGGGGTGGTCAACCTCGTCGCAGTGCTGTTGCTAGCCGTCCTCGCGCTCGCCCTCGGACCGACGCCGGCCGATCCCTTCGCCGATGTCGAGCTCGGCAGCCGGCCCGAGCTCGCCGACCTCGCGTTCGCGGCGGCGCTCGCCACGGTCGCCACCACCGGTATCGAGGCCGCCTCGGGGCTTGCCGAGGAGGTCCGGCTGCCGCGGCGAGCGCTGCGTCGGGCGGTGGGTGCGGGCGCCATCTCGGTCTTGCTCCTGCTCGGCGCGGTCTCGCTCGTGGCGCTGTCGGTCCTTCCCGCGCGCGACGGCCGCACCCCCCTGAGCGACGAGTACCTGCTGACACCGGTGCTAGGCATCGCCACGGTGATCCAACCGGACGCGCTGCGCGAGGTGGCGCGCACAGCTGTGGTGCTGCTCGCCACGTTGGTGCTGGGCCGGGCGGTCACTTCGCAGCTTCTCGGCGTTGCACGGCTTACCTACTCGCTGGCGACGAACCAACAGGTGCCGAGCGCGCTCGGGCGCCTTCATCCCCGCTGGGCTACGCCGTACCTCGCGATCGCCGCCGCGGCGGCGCTGGCGTTCGCGCTGGCCCTCGCCGGCGACGTCGATTTGTTGCTCGGGCTGTACGCGTTCGGCGCTCTGCTCGCGTTCACCATCGCGCACCTGTCGGTGCTCGTCCTGCGCTTCCGGGAAGGTGCACGACCGCGGCCGTTTCGGGTTCCGCTCGGGATCCGCGTGCGCGGGGCGGTCTTGCCGCTACCGACCTTGTTGGGCGCGCTCCTCGCTGCAGCGGGATGGGTGAGCGTGCTCGTGCTGCACCCCGGCGCCCGCTGGCTCGGGTTGGCGTGGCTCGCCATGGGTCTCGCGCTCTACGTCGGCTATCGGCGGACAACCGGCAAGCCGCTGACGAAGCGCTTCCGGGTGCCCGAGTCGGTGCTGCGCGAACCGCTGGAGCAGGAGTACCGCAGCATCCTCGTCCCGGTCACGGGTGATCCGATGGACGTCGAGATCGTCGGCACGGCCGGCCGGCTCGCCGCGGAGGAGGCTGACGAGACCGAGGGGCCGCCGATGCTCGAGGTGATCTATCCGCTCGAGATCCCGCTCTCGCTGCCGCTCGACGCCGCCCTGCCCGAAGAGCGGCTCGAGGCGGCCCGTCGGGCGCTGCAGCGCGCTCGCGCGGTGGGCGAGGAGTACGAGGGAGTGCACGTGCAGACCGCGGTCGTACGCACGCGCCAGGCAGGACAAGCGATCGTCCAGGAGGCGCGTCGTCGCGGCGTCGAGGCGATCGTTCTGGCGGCGGAGGCGCCCACGCGCACGCGCGGGGGACGGGTGCTGGGCGGACGTGGCTCGCCGCGCGACCGCACGCTCGGCGAGCTCACTCGCTATGTGCTCGAGAAGGCCCCGTGCCGTGTGATCCTCACAGCACCGCCCGCGGGCGAGGAAGGGGAGCGCGTCGGCGTCGCGCCCTAGGCGGTGGCGCTCGCTGTGCGCGGCGGCGGCCGCCGGAGGCCCGCCTCCTGCTCCCGTCGACAGCGGCCGGATGAGCACGGCTGTGCGCGTGTGACGGTAGATCACGCGCTTGCCCAGAGGTGCCGATAGAGTGAAGCCTCGATGTTCGTGCTCATCGTCGGAGCGGGACGGGTCGGATCGGCGATCGCCAAGGCGCTGCTCGCCGACGGCCACCAGGTGTCGGTGCTCGACGAGGACCCAGAAGCGATCCAGCTGCTCAACCAGGGCAGCGACCTCACGTGGGAGGAACGTGGCGGACGGTTCACGGTCGGCACTGCGCTCGAGCTCGACGCCCTCAAGGAGGCGGGCATCGAGCAAGCCGACGCCTTCGTGGCTTCCACCGATGGCGACAACACCAACCTCGTCGTAGCGCAGATCGCCAAGCGCCAGTTCAACGTCGAGCGCGTCGTGGTGCGCGTGCTCGACCCGTTGCGTGCTCGCTGGTACTCCGAGCAAGGGCTCCAGACCGTCTGTCCCACCCAGACCGCGATCGACCTGATGCGCGCTGCCGTCTACGGCCAGATCCGCTTCGAAGGCGTCGCCGGCTAAAGATGGCGAAACCGATGTACGTGATCATCGTCGGCGCCGGCAAGGTCGGCTGGAACCTTGCGCGCGAGCTGATCAACAAGGGCCACGAGGTCACCGTCATCGAGTCGAACCTGCGCCGCTACCAGATCGTCGAGGAGGAGCTGGAACACGCAATCCAGTACGGCGACGGGTCCGAGCTGTGGGTGCTCGAGCGCGCCGGCATCGAGCGCGCCGATCTCGTTATCGCGGTCACCGGCGACGACGAGGACAACATCCTCATCTCGCAGGTCGCGCGTGAGAAGTACGGCGTCCCGCGGATCGTCGCGCGCTGCAACAACCCCCGCAACCTCCAGCACTTCAAGCTGCTCGGGATCAGCCCGGTGGTTTCCGCTACCGACCTGATTCTGCGCCTCATCGAGCACGAGGTGCCTGAGTACGGCCTCGTCCACCTCCTCGACCTGCCCGCCGAGCAGCTCGAGATCATCGAGCTCGAGGTCGACGCCGGCAGCCCCGCTGCCGGACGCCGGGTGGGCGACCTCGAACTGCCCGACGGCGCGCTCGTCACCGCGATCCTCCGCAACGGCAGCGGCTTCGTTCCCAACCCGGATTCGGTGATCGAGCCGGGCGACGAGGTGCTGGTCGTGCTCGACGTTGGATTGGAAAACCAGGTCACCGACATCTTCCGCAGTCGCCCGGAGGCGGCCTGATGACCGCCGTCCGCGAGGTCGATTTCCTGATCGTCGGTGGCGGCCTGGCCGCCGCCGCCTGTGCCGCGGAGCTGCGCGAAGCGGGCGCGGACGGCGCGATCCTGCTGGTAGGCCGCGAACCCGACCCGCCCTACGACCGGCCGCCGCTCTCGAAGGAGTATCTGCGCGGCGAACAACAGCGCAGCGACGCCTACTGGAAGCCGGAGAGCTTCTACGCGGAGCGCGCGATCGAGTTGGCGACCCGCACCTCGGTGATGGCGATCGACCCGGGCGAGCGCAGCGCCAAACTTTCGAACGGCGAGACCGTGCGCTGGAAGCGCGGCGCTCTGCTGGCCACCGGTGCGAACGTCCGCCGCTTGCGGGCGGAGGGCGCCGATCTCGAGGGGATCCACTATCTGCGGACGTTCGGCAACGCCGACGCGATCCGTGCCGACGTCGAGCGCGCCGAGCGCGTCGCGCTGGTGGGCGGGAGCTTCATCGCGTGCGAGTGCGCAGCGTCGATCGTGTCGCGCTGGAACAAGCCCTGCGAGCTCGTGATGCTCGAGGACGAGCCGCTCGAGCGCCAGTTCGGGCCTGTCGTCGCCCGAGCGATCGGCGGGTTGCTGCGCGACCGTGGCGTCGTCACGAACGGCGGCGAAGAGGTCGAACGCTTCGAGGGCGACGGGCGCGTGCGGGCGGTGGTCACCAAGAGCGGCAAACGCATCGCGGCCGACTGTGTGATCGTCGGCGTCGGGGCGGTGCCCGACGTGATGCTCGCGCGGCGAGCCGGTCTCGCGCTCGGCGAGAGCGGGGGAGTGGCGTGCAACGAGCGGCTCGAGACGTCCGCGCCGGGGATCTACGCTGCCGGCGACGTCTGCGAGTACCGGAGCGCGCTGCACGGGGGGCCGCTGCGCGTCGAACACTGGGACACCGCCCTCAACCACGGCCGCCACGCGGCCCGCAATATGCTCGGGGCGAACGAGCCCTACGACACCGTCCCGTACTTCTTCAGCGACCTCGCCGATTGGCTGTCGCTCGAGTACGTCGGTTCGGGCGGCGGCGAGGCGGTCGTGCGCGGCTCGCTCGACGACCGTTCGTTCACCGTCTTCTACGTCGCCGACGGGCGGGTGCGTGCCGCAGTAACTGCGGGCGACCGCTCCGGGGAGCTGGAACAAGCGCGACGCCTGATCGAGTCCGGCCACACGGTCGACAGCGACCGGCTCGCGGATCCTTCCAGCGACCTGGCGGCGCTCTAGCGGACTGCGAAACGACTGGCCGGCTGGCCGCGGGCTGGACGCCAGCGCGCCGCGTATTGCAGCTGGCCGCGCCTTACAGCTGGGGAACCAGGATTCGAACCTGGACTAACGGGGCCAGAACCCGTCGTGCTGCCGTTACACCATTCCCCAACGCTCTTGCACCGGCCCGCGGCGATCACGCTCTGGCACCGCCGCGCGCACGGCGCGGAACGCGTCAGAGTCTAGCCGCAGCAGCCCCGTCGCTGGACCCGTCGACCCATGCCCGCCACAGGCGAGCGTAGGCTCCGCAGGCGGCGAGCAGCTGCCGGTGGGAGCCGCGCTCCACGACCCGCCCGTGTTCGAGCACCGCGATCTCGTCGGCGCGCACCGTGCCCGCCAAGCGGTGGGCGATGACCAGAACTCCACGCCCAGCGCTCAACCGTGCGAGCGCAGCACGCACGTGCGCCTCCGTGGCGGCGTCGACGGCCGAGCTCGCCTCGTCGAGGATCAGGATCGCCGGGTCCGCGAGCACCGCGCGGGCAAGGCACACGAGTTGTCTTTCACCCGCCGACAGGCGACGCCCGGCCTCGCCGACGTCGGTGTCGTAGCCGGCCGGCAGACGCTCGATCGTCGCGTGCACGCCGACCGCACGCGCCGCGTCCTCCACGGCGGAGCGCGCGGCGCGCGCATCGCCGAGCGCGATGTTCTCGGCGATCGTGCCCGGGAACAGAAACGGCTCCTGCGGAACCAGCAGCACACGCCGGCGCAGCTCCGCCTGGGCGAGGTCGCGGGCGTCGATGCCGTCGACCACTACGGCGCCGTCGTCGGGATCGATCAGCCGGCAGGCCACCCGTGCGAGCGTCGTTTTGCCCGCGCCGGTCGGGCCGACCAGGGCCACGGTGTGTCCCGGCGCGAGATCGAGCGAAACCCCGTGCAGCACCCGGTGCACACCGTCGTACGAGTAGCTCGCCTCGACAATGCGCACCGCGGGTCGGGCGCGGCGGAGTGGGCGCGGACGGGGCGGGTCGTCGAGCTCGGGTTCGCGCCGCAAAAGTTCGAGCACGCGGTCGAGACCGGCGACACCCGCTTGGTACGTGGTGTGCAGCTGCGAAAGCTGCTGGACGGGGTCGAAGAAGTTCTGGAGGTAGAACACGAACGCCGCCAGCGTGCCGATCGACGTCGCACCGTCGAGCACGCGCTGGCCGCCGACCACCACGACTACAACCGTGGCCAGCCCCGTAAGAAGCTCGACGCCCGGGAAGTAGGCGGCGTTGAGGCGGACCGTGCGCATGTTCGCCGCCACGTTGCTCTCGCCGAGCTCGGCAAGCTCGCGCAGGTGCCGCTCCTCCTGGACGAAGAGCTTGCTCGTGCGAATTGCGGCGAGGGTCTGCTGGATGTAGGCGGTGATCGCGGCGATCCGCTCGCGCGTGATGCGGTAAGCGGCGCGCGACGCCGAACGGAACCACAGACCCGCAGCCAGGACGGGCAGCGCGAAACCGAATGCGAGCGCGGCGAGCGTGGGGTCAAGCAGGAACAGCACGACGGCGAGGCCGACGAGCGTCAGCGTCGCACTGACGAACGTCACGGCGCCGTCGCTGAGGAGCTGATCGAGCGCCTGAATATCGTTGGTGAGGCGCGACAGCGAGGTTCCCGTGGCGACACGGTGGTGGTACGCCAGCGGCTGGCGCAGCAGGTGGCGGAACGCGCGCACGCGCAGGTCGCGCAGCACAGCTTGGCCGACGATTCCGACTAGCAGCGTCTGGGCACGGCTGGTCGCGAAGACAAGGACGCTGCTGGCTAGGAAGGCCGCTGCCAACAGGGCGACCGTGCTGTTCCCGCGGTGGTGTGCGGCCGCGTCGACGACGCGGCCGGCCAGATACGGCGGCGCGAGCGAAGCGGCGGTCGCACAAACGATCGCGGTCGCCGCTGCCAGCGCGCGACCGCGTTGCCCGGCAAGCAGAGCCCACAGGGCGCGCAGGCGGTGCTCCGGGAGCTCGGCGCTGGTGTCGCGAGAGCGCGCGTCAGGCATCGACCGTGCTCCTCCCGTGCGCGCCACAAGCGCCCGCGCTGGATCGCCGCTCGGGTTCCGCTCGACGGTCGTGCACCTTGCCGCCGTCGAGCGCCACCACACGGTCCGCCAGCTCGAGGAGAGCGGGACGGTGGGCGACGATCAGCGTCGTCTGGCGGCGAACGATCGGCGCGATGCGCTCGGCGATAAGGCGCTCGGTGCGCGCGTCGACGCTCGCCACCGGATCGTCGAGGATCAACACGCGCGGGCGCAAGAGGAGCGCGCGCGCCAGCGCGACGCGCTGGCGTTGACCGCCGGAGAGCCGCTGGCCGCGCTCGCCGAGCAGCGTGTCGAGCCCCTCGGGAAGCTCTTCCAGCAGCTCCTCTGCACCGGCCGCGGTGAGTGCGGCGACGATTTCGCTGTCGCTCGCCGCCGGGTCGCCGTAGGCGACGTTGGCACGCAAAGTCAAAGGCAGCAGCGGGGCGTCGGCGCTCGCCAGACACACCGCGCGACGAAGCTCGGCGAGCCGCAGCTCGCGCACGTCGACGCCGTCCAGCAACACCGCCCCGCGATCGACGTCGTATAGGCGGGCGACGAGCGCGGCGAGCGTGCTCTTGCCGCAGCCTGTCGGTCCCTCGATCCCAAGCACGCTTCCCGGCTCGACGGTGAGCGAGAGTCCGCGCAGGATCGGCCGTGTCGGGTCGTAGCCGAACCACACGTCGCGCAGCTCGAGCTGCCCGTGCCCGCGCGGTAGGGGGCGCGCCGGCCTCGGTTCGACGATCGCGGGGCGACGATCGAGCACCTCGAACACGCGGTTGCCGGCAGCCACCGCGCGCTGTGCCATCCCGAGGGCCATACCGAGCGTGCGCATCGGTCCGCTCAGCACGACGACGTATCCGTAGAAGGCGACGAACTCACCGAGCGTCACCGACCCCGACCGCACCGCCTGCGCGCCGACGACGAGCAGCGTCGCCAGCCCGAGCTGAGGAAGGAACGCGATCAGCGGGCCGTAGAACGCGCGCAGCCGGGTCGAAACCAGCGCCTGGGCGTAGAGGCGTCGGGCGGACTCAGCGAAGCGGTGTTGGCGCCACGCCTCGGCAGCGTGGGCCTTGACGACCTGGATCCCAGCTAGCGACTGCTCCGCTTCGGCGGTGAGCTCGGCGAGGCGCTGCTGGACGAGCTGGCTCGCCGGGCGGTTTCGGCGGCCGAAGCGTGTCGCCGCGGCGATCAAGAGCGGCGCCGGCCACAGCGCGACAACTGTCAAAAGCGGGCTCGACCAGACCATCACCGCGAGCGCTACGACCAGCGTCACGAGCGACTGGATCGCGAAGACCAGGCCGTAGCCGAGGAAGAAGCGGATCGACTGCAGATCGGCCGTGGTGCGCGAGACGAGCTGACCGATCTCGCTCCTGTCGAAGAACGCACTGTCGAGGCGGTGGAGGTGGGCGTACATGAGGTTGCGGAGGTCGCGCTCGACACCGAGCGAGACACGACCCGCCACCAGACGGCGGGCGACGCTGACGAGCCAGCGCACGATCGCGAGCGCGGCGATTGCCGCCCCGTAGAACTCGAGCCTCGCGCCGCCGGCACGGATATCGTCGACGGCGCGGCCGATCGCGTAGGGGATGGCAACCCCGGCCGCGAGCGCCGCGCAGGCCAACAGCACCGAGGCGACCACGGCGGCGCGGTAGCGGTCGAGGAGACCTAGCAGACGGCGGAACGTGCGCAACGCACCGACTGTACGAACAGGGCGCGTGAACGCGATCGCCCGGCGCGAGACGCGAACCCCAAGCGCGGCCGGGACGCTCCTCGTGGCCGCGACGCTCCTCCTTGCCACAGTCGCGTCGCTGGCGGGCGCGGGCCTGGCTGCCGCTGCTCCACCGCCGCTGCGTTTCGGCATCGCACCGCTCGCGCAGGCGGGCCAGATCGGTGCGACCCCAGCCCCCGCCGTCGGCGAGGACCTGCGCGCGACCTTACGGTGGCTCGACCGCCTGCGGCCTGCGCGGCATCGCTTCGTGCTCCGCCTCAACCGCTTTTTCTGGGCCGACGGCGAACGCGCGTTCGCCCGCTACCTGCGGTTGGCGCGGCGCTTCGGAGCTGCCGGCTACAAGATCGAGCTCCAGGTCCGCTACCGCCCACCGGTCGGCAAGGCGGGCGATATTCGCGCCTGGACGGCCCACGTGCGGGCGGTGGTGCGCCGCTTCGGGCGCATCCGCGCGGTTGAGGCGCTGCAGATCGCCAACGAGGTGAACTTCGATTTCTCGCCCGACTCGTCGGACGGGTGGTTCCCGGGGGCGCGGGGTGCCCTCGTTGCAGGGGTGATCGCCGCGCGCGACGAGGCCCGGCGACTGCGCTTGCGCCATCTGCGGATCGGTTTCAACTGGGCTTACCGCCGCGACCCGGCCTACGAGCGAGCGTTCTGGCGCGACCTCTGGCGTCTCGGTGGAGCTCGCTTCGCGCGCTCGGTTCAGTGGATCGGTCTGGACGCATATCCCGGCACGGTGTTCCCGCCCCCGTCGCCAGGTCTCGACGAGGGTCGGGCACTCGTCGCCGCCGCCCGCGAGCTGCGCAAGTACGCCCGCCTCGCCCATCTCTCCTCGCGTCTGCCGCTGCGGATCGAGGAGTGCGGCTGGCCAACGTTCCCCGGGCGCTCCGAGCGCTACCAGGCGACGGCGCTGGCCCGCATGGTGCGCGCGGCGTGGCGCGCCCGCGGCGAGCTACGGATCACCGACTTCCGCTGGTTCAACCTGCGCGACGGCGACACTTCTTCGCCCCTGCCGTTCCAGCATTTCGGCCTTTTGCGCAGCGACTACACACCGAAACCGGCGTTCGCCACCTATCGACGCTTGCTGCGCGACCCCCTCGGCCGCGGCCACCGCTAAGCGAGCAGCGACCGAAGGGCGCGAAAAATTTTTTCTCCGCACCCGCAAGTTTCCGAGCCGCCCTGCGTTTCCCCTTGCAGAAGCGCCAAAAGACTTCCCCAGGGGGCAGGGGAATCGCCGACCGCAAGGGAGGCGTCCAGCACGAGGGCGGTGTAGTGGGGGCACCGCCCTCGTTTCTTTTCGGGTGCCTTGCGCCCGGGCGCAAATAACGTAGGCGCCGTGCTGTGGCTGGTCGACGGCATGAACGTCGTCGCGGCAGGACCGCCCGGGTGGCAGCGCGACCGCGACCGAGCGATGGCGGAGCTTGTCGCCGAGCTCGAGACGTACGTCGCGCGCACCGGCGACGACGTCTGCGTGGTGTTCGAGCGCCGACCGCGGCCGCTGCTGCGCTCGCCTTTGGTCGAGATCGTTCACGCGCGCCGCCGGGGTCCGGACGCCGGCGATTTCGAGCTCGTCCGGAGATTGCGTGCGTGCCAGGCGCCGACCACGGTGTGCGTCGTTACGTCCGACCGCTGGCTGGCCGATGCGGCCCGGGCGCTGGGGGCGGCGGTGGTCAGCGCCGACCACTTCCGGCGGCGTCTGGCTCAAGTTTGAGCCGCGGTCGGATGAGCCGCGGCCGTGACCGGCGCTTGCTCGCGGAAGCTTGCGCACCGGGGGCGACCGCGCCGAGATCGGACACGGCACCGGTGCCCGCTCGCCCGACCGTCGGCCCGATCCGGCATGATCGTCCGCGTGCACGCGACCCACGCGACTGGCGACAGCGAAGCGGAGATGAACAGGGCGGCGCGGGCGGAGCGCCCGCCGCGGCGCGCCGACGGGCGCGGGGCGGCGATCGTCGCGGTGGGCGCAGCGGTAGTTCTCGCCGCGACGCTCGTGCTAGGCGACAGCGTCGGGGCGGTTGCCGGCACCGGCCGCGAGCGCCCAGGTCTGGTGGCGACGGCGCGCTTCGTGCCGCCGCCACCGCCCACAGGGCTCGACCCCAACCCCTGCCTCGACCGGCGCAAGCGGCGCCAGCTCTACTGTCCGGATCTCGTGATGAAACGGCCGTTCGGCCTCTACGTCGACACCTGGACCAAGCCCGGGCGCGTCCTTTTGCGGGCCGGCAATTCGATCGACAACATCGGGTCCGGTCCCGCCGAGCTCCACGGGGTGCGCCGCAAGGCGAGCTGGATGGTCGCCTGGCAGCGCATCTACCGGCGTGGCGGGGGGCGCATCCGTGTGCGCACGCGCGCCTACCTCTACTTCAAGCGTGCGCACCTCGGGCTGCGCTGGTGGAAGGTTTGGCGGGCAGCTCGGTTCGAGCTCTGGCGGCTCGATCGGCGCGGTAGGGCGACCGCACGGGTGCGCGTCGGTCCGAAGGTGTCGTACTGCTTCCGCGACCTCCGGCGTACGCGACCGTGGGTGCGCCGCTCGCCGCCTGCGCCGGTGTATCCCGCTTGCAGCACGGATTCGAGTGCGCAGCGCGTGACGCTCGGTGCCTCGCCGGGCTGGTCCGACATCTATCCCCCCACCTACCACGAGCAGTGGATCGACGTGACGGGGTTGCGGGGCTGCTTCGCCTACGTCCACATCGCCGACCCGGCGAACTCGGTGTACGAGTCGAACGAGCGCAACAACCGCGCGGCGGTCGTCGTACGGCTTCCCTATCGCCCGGGCCCGCAAGGATGCCCGGGCGGCAAGCTGCCCGCCCCCGAGGGACCAGCCGCACCCGAGGTCCCGCCGCCGGCACAGCCTGGGGACGGTAGCGGCAGCGGCGGCGCCTACTGATCGCGCCGGGCGGGGCGCGTCCCGGTGCGCAGCGGCGCGCCTCGCTCGTTCAGCCCAAGCGGGGTGCCGTAGGGACGCGCTCGCCGTCGCCGGCACGGTCGTGCGTGGGGGAGCTGCCGAGCCTGTCGAGCTCCGCCGCGAGCGCTTCGACCAGCTCCACCAAGTGGTCGCGCTCGGGAGGGGAGAGGCGCTCCAGTCCGCGCGCGAGCACGGCGAGGAACGTGCGCCGCCGGCGGTCGATCAGCTGGCGGCCGGCGGAGGTCGCCACGACACGCACGCTGCGCCGGTCGTGTGGGTCGGGCTGTCGCTCGACGAGGCCCGACCGCGCCAGCGCGTCGACCGTCCGGCTGGCGGTGGCGTCGCTCATCCCGGTCGCCCGGGCGATCTCGCCGACGCGCATCGCGCCGCGGTCGGCGAGCAGAGCGAGCACGGTGCGCCGCGGGTGGGTGAGGTGGTGGCGCTCGCTGGCGTCGACGACCGCGGGGTCGCCGCGGCCGAGCGCGAGCCCGATGCGCTCGAACGCCGCGGCGAGGCGCTGTGACTCCGGCAACGGCCGGGTGCGGTCTTCTCGTGCGCTGTCGCCGTGCGCGCCCACTTCTTTAACCGACGCTTGCCTCGGCGGCGGACTCGCCGACCGTCCGTCGCAGCTCGATGTGTTCGACGAAGAGGGAGCACACGAACGCCACGAGGAGCAACGGCACGCCGGCCACGAAAACCGGGTGCAGCGCCGACGCCACCGCTTCCCGTGCCGGGAGCGCGCTTGCGAGCGCCTGCTCGGCGTGGCCGCTGGGACGCGGTGCAGCGAGCGTGCTGCTCGCTGCCGCCGCCTTAGGGCCGAGGCGGGCGGCCAGCTCGTCGGCGAGCCGGCTCGACACCACCGCGCCACCGATCGTCACGCCGATCGTGGCGCCGATCTGACGGAAGAACTGGGTGGCGGCGGTAGCGGCGCCCATCAGTCGACGTGGCACAGCATTCTGCACGACCACGACGTACGTCTGCATGCACAGTCCGAGCCCGATCCCCGTGACTGTTAGGGCGAGCGTGACCTGTCCGGGTGTCGAGCGCACGCCGAGACCGGCGAGCAGTCCGAAACCGACCGCCATCACGAGCGGTCCGGCTGCGAGCAGCGCGCGGTAGCGACCGGTGCGCGAGACGATCTGTCCGGCACCGGCGCTCGCTGCGACGAGGCCCAACATCAGCGGCGTGAGCACCGCCCCAGAGCTCGTGGCGCTGCGGCCAAGCGCGCCCTGGACGAACAGCGGCACGTACACGATGGCACCGAACATCGCGGCGCCCACCGTGAACAAAGCAGCCTGACTGGCGGCGAAAGTGCGGTCGCGGAAGAGGCCGACCGGGATGATCGGCTCGGCGCGCTGTCGCTCCCAGGCAACGAAAGCCACGAGCGTCACAACGGAGAGTGCGAACAGGCCGAGCTCGGCGGGCGAGGTCCAGGCGAGCTCGCTCCCGCCCCATACGCACGCGAGCAAACCGGCGGTGACACCGGTCACGAGCAGAGCAGCGCCCACATAGTCGATCTCGTGCGGTCGCCGCTCGAATGCGCCCCGGAAACCGACGGCGACCACGGCGAGAGCCATCAGTCCGAACGGCATGCCGACGAAGAACGCCCAGCGCCAGCTGGCGGTGTCGGCGATCCACCCGCCGAGCGAGGGACCGACGACAGAAGCGACACCGAACACTGCACCCGTCACCGCCTGCCAACGTCCCCGCTCGCGCGGGGCGATGATGTCGCCGATCGCTGCGATCGCGAGCGGAATCAGACCGCCCGCGCCGAGACCCTGAACCGCGCGACCGGCGATCAGCATGCCCATGCCGGTGGCCAGGCCGCAGACCGTGGAACCGATCATGAAAAGGCAGATCGCGAGAGCGAAGAGCTCGCGCCGGCCGTAGATGTCGGACAGCTTCCCGTAGAGCGGCACTGTCACTGTCGAGGCGAGGAGGTAAGCCGAGACCACCCACGAGTAGTGGTCGAGACCGCCGAGGTCGGCGACGATCTTCGGCAGCGCCGTCGCGACGATGGTTTGGCTAACGGCGGCCAGCAGCATGCCGAGCATCAGCCCGCTGAACACCACGACGGTGCGGCGCAGACCGAGCGGGTAGGCGGTCGACAGGGAAGATCCTTGCATATCGCAAGTATTGCGGACTGCAAAGAATTGCGGCGAACAAAAAGCCGGCAGACGCTGCGCCCGCCGGCCCGGCTGTTCTATAGCTCCGGCAGGATTCGAACCTGCGACCTCTCCATTATGAGTGGAGCGCTCTAACCGCTGAGCTACGGAGCCGCGTCGTCCCCAAGATTATCCCCGTGCTGCTCGCCGTACCGAACATCAGCGAGGGACGCGACCGTGAGCTCGTCGTAGCGATCGCCCGCGCCTTCGCGCCCTGGCGGCTGCTCGACCTCCACCTCGATCCCGACCACAACCGCTCGGTACTCTCGCTTTCTGCGCCGTCCGGAAGCGAAGCTCTCGGCGGCTTGAAGGGCGGCGTGGAACGCGCCCTCGCCACGCTCGACCTCGGCCGTCACGAGGGCGTGCACCCGCGCGTGGGCGCGGTCGACGTGTTGCCGATCGTCTACCCCGAAACCGCCGCACGCCCGCAAGCGCAAGCTCTCGCTCTCACCGCTGCAGCTCTCATCGGCGAGGAGCTCGAGCTGCCGACCTTCCTCTACGGCGAGCTCGCTACCGCCCCGGATCGCCGCGAGCGCGCCGAGCTGCGGCGCGGCGGGCCTGCTCTCCTCGCGCGGCGCATGGCAGCGGGCGAGCTGCGGCCCGACTTCGGCCCGCCGCGGCTGCACCCGCGCGGCGGTGCGCTGCTCGTCACGGCACGACCGCCGCTCGTCGCATTCAACGTAGAGCTCGCGAGCGACGACGTCGAACAGGCACGACGCATCGCCAGCGAGCTGCGCGAAGCCGGTGGCGGGCCCGCCGGCCTGCGCGCGATCGGCGTGCCGCTGCGTTCGCGCGGTCGCGCACAGGTTTCGTTCAACGTCCACGATCCGCTCTCGCTGCCGCTCGCCGAGATCGTCGCTTCGGTGCGTGCCCGCGCTCCCGTCGCAGCTGCCGAGATCGTGGGTCTCGTACCGTCGGCGGCGCTCGACGGGTTCCCTCCCGACGTGCCGCTACGCGGCTTCGACCCCGAGCGCCAGATCCTCGAGCGCGCACTGGCGCTCGCCGCCGACGACTAGCTCGGGCGGCCACGCTGCCGCCCGAGCTGGGGCGCCCACGGGCGCTCGCCGCGACCGCTCGCGCAGCTCCGCCGAGCGGTACCCTGCCCGCCGTCATGGGCGAAACGCGCAGGCGCAGGCGGCGCAAGCACCGCGGCACACCCGCGGGCACGATCGAGCGCAAGCGCGGGGTGCCCGCGACCCGCCGCGAGGCGCGCGAACTTGCAGCCAAGCGGCGCGCCGAGCGGCTCGCCCGGCCGCCGACGTGGCGACAGGCAGCGGTCCGCGCCGCGATCGCGGCGGCGCTCGTATGCGTCATTTTCGTGGTGCTCGGCCGTCCGCTCGCGAACGCCCTGGCGCTGGCGGTGTTTCTGTTCCTGCTCTACCTGCCGCTCGGCTACCTCACCGACCAGGCGCTCTGGCGTTGGCGGCAACGGCGGCTTGCGGCGGCGCGCAGCGGAGCGGGCGGATCAGCTCGCGGCGGGACGAAGACGCGAAAGGGTTAGGCTCGCGCCCGTGGACGTGCGTTGCTTCACAGTCGGTCCGGTGGCCGAGAACTGCTACCTCGTGCGCGCCGAGAACCGGCCCGGTGCGCGGGCGCTGCTCGTCGATCCCGGCGACGAGGCCGAGCGGCTGCTCGCCGCTATCGAGCGTCTCGACGCCCGCGTCGAGGCGATCCTGATCACGCACTGCCACTTCGATCACATCGGCGCGGTCGCTCCGGTCGCACGTGCGACCGGAGCACCGGTGTGGGTACCCGCTGCCGAGCGCCACGTTCTCGCTGACATCAACAGCTACGTGCCGTGGCCCGGGTTCGGTCCGTTCGAGAGCTGGGAGGCCGAGCACGCGGTCGCCGGTGGCGAGACGCTGGAGCTCGCCGGGTTCGAGATCGACGTTCTGTTTACCCCCGGCCACAGCCCCGGCCACGTGAGCTATTCCCTGCCGGACCACGGTGCGCTCTTTTCGGGCGACGTGCTCTTCCGCGGGTCGGTGGGGCGCACCGACCTGCCCGGTGCCGACTGGGACACGCTGCTCGCGAGCATCCGCAAGCTGCTCGAGACGCTCCCCGGCGAGACGACCGTCTATCCCGGGCACATGGGCGTGACGACGCTCGAGCGCGAGCGGCACACGAACCCCTTCCTGGCCGAGATCGCTAGCTGAAGTGGCGGCCGAGCGACTACGCGCACCGCGCGGAACCTTCGACGTGCTGCCGCCCGACAGCGGGCGCCGGCGCTGGCTCCAGGCGCTGTGCGCGCAGGTACTGGAACGGGCCGGGTTCAGCTACGTCGAGACGCCGGTGTTCGAAAGCGCCGAGCTGTTCGCCCGCGGCGTCGGTGCCTCCACCGACATCGTGCGCAAGGAGATGTTCACTTTTTCCGACAAGGCGGGCCGTTCGCTCACCCTGCGGCCCGAGAACACGGCTGGCATCTGCCGCGCCTACATCGAGCACGGCATGCACAAGTGGCCGCAGCCGGTGCGCCTCTGGTATTGGGGGCCGTTCTTCCGCCACGAGGCGCCGCAGGCCGGCCGCTACCGCCAGTTCACGCAGGTGGGCGCCGAGACGCTCGGCTCCGACGATCCCGCGATCGACGCCGAAGCGATCCTGCTACTCGCCGAGATCCTCGAGCGCGCTGGCGTCGAGCGTTTGCGCTTGCGGATCGCGAGCCTTGGCAGTCCCGAGACGCGCCAGGCGTACGCCGAGGAGTTGCGCAGCTACCTGCGTGGGCGCGAGGCGGAGCTAGCACCGGAGGTGCGCGAGCGTCTCGACGTCAATCCGCTGCGCGCGTTCGACTCCGACCACGCCGGCACGCGCGCGGTGATGGCAGCGGCACCACGCCTGCTCGACCGGCTCGCCGCAGACGACGTCGAGCACTTCCGGGCGGTGCTCGGGTTGCTCGACGCAGCCGGGCTCGAATACGAGGTCGACACGACGCTCGTGCGCGGCCTCGACTACTACACGCGCACCGTGTTCGAGTTCGAGTCAGCGGCGCTCGGTGCGCAGCGCGGCGTCGGCGGCGGCGGTCGCTACGACCGTCTCGTCGCCGAGCTGGGTGGTCCCGATACGCCTGCGTGCGGGTGGGCAGCGGGTGTCGAGCGCATCCTGCTCGCGGGTGCTAAAGGGCCGGCAATGGCCGGTCCCGACGTGGTCGTCGCCACTGCCACAGGCGCTCGCGACGCTGTCGCGCGGGCTCTCCGACTCGCGCGCGAGCTGCGCGCCGCCGGACTGGCAGCGGAACTCGCCGAACCCGGTCGTGCGTTGCGGCGCCAGCTGCGACGGGCCGATCGCGTCGGCGCGCGCGCGGTGGCGATCGTCGGCGACGACCTGCAGCTGAAAATGCTCGACTCGGGAGCCCAGACGCCCGTCGCCGGCCCAGCGGAGGTCGTGCGGGCGCTGGCTAGCGGCGGAGAGGGTGCAGACCCGGGGGTGACAGCTTGAGCGGCAACGAACTCGGCGCCAAGGACCTCGTAGCTCGCGATCCGTGCTTCGCGCCCGTCGCGGCGAACCGCTACCGCGACCACTGGGCCGGCACTCTGCGTCCCGCCGATGCCGGCGCCCAGGTACGGCTGGCAGGGTGGATCCACCGCCGCCGCGACCACGGCGGCGTCGTCTTCTGCGACTTGCGCGACCGCAGCGGGCTCGTCCAGCTCGTGTTTCGTCCCGACGCCGACCGCAGCGTCCACGAGCGGGCTCACCAGCTTCGTTCCGAGGACGTCGTCTCGGTGCGCGGCACGGTCGTCGAGCGTCCGCCGGAAACCGTCAACCGCGACCTCGCCACCGGCGCCGTCGAGGTCGTCGTCGACGAGCTCGAGGTGCTCGCAGCCAGCGCTACACCGCCGTTCCCGATCGACGAACCGCGTCAGCTCGGCGAGGAGACGCGGCTGCGCTACCGCTACCTCGATCTGCGACGCGAGCAGATGGCCACCGCGCTGCTGTTGCGCGACCGCGTCTATCGCGAGATCCGCGACCAGCTCGCCGGCGAGGGTTTCGTCGAGATCGAGACGCCGCTCCTCACGCGCTCGACGCCCGAGGGAGCGCGCGACTTCCTCGTGCCAGCACGTCTGCGCCCAGGGACGTTCTACGCGCTGCCGCAGTCGCCGCAGCTCTACAAGCAGCTGTTGATGGTCGCGGGCTTCGAGCGCTACTTCCAGATCGCGCGCTGTTTCCGCGACGAGGACCTGCGCTCCGACCGCCAGCCCGAGTTCACCCAGCTCGACATCGAGATGGCGTTTGTCGACGAGGACGACGTGATCGCCACCTGCGACCGGTTGGTGGCGCGTCTGCTCGCGCTCGCCGGTATCGAGGTGCGGCTGCCGATCGAGCGCGTCACCTACGACGAGCTGATGCTGCGCTATGGCTCGGACCGCGCCGACCGGCGGCTGGGGCGCGAGATCCACGACCTCAGCGACATCTTCCGCACCAGCGAGTTCAACGTGTTCGCGAAAACGGTGGCCGACGGTGGCTGCGTGCGCGGTTTCGCCACTGCAGGCGACTTCCCGCGGCGACGCTTCGACGAGCTGACCGAGCGCGCACGCGAGCTGGGGGCTGGGGGGCTCGTGTGGGCTGTCGTCGAGGAGGGCGGAAGCTGGCGCTCGCCGGTAGCGAAGTTTCTCTCGCCCGCCGAGATGCACAGCACCGTCGAGCGTTTGGGGGCAGCCCCTGGCGACGCTCTGTTCATCGTCGCCGACCGGCCGCAGCTGGCCGCGAGTGTGCTCGGTGCACTGCGTGTCGAGGCGGCACCGGCGACGGTCTCTGGCCACGACATCTACTGGGTTACCGATTTCCCGATGTTCGAGTGGAACAGCGAGGCGCAGCGGCTGGACCCGCTCCACCACCCCTTCACCGCCCCGAAAGGCGACCTCTCGGACGATCCTCTCACCTGGCGGAGTCGCGCCTACGACCTGGTGGTCGACGGCTGGGAGCTCGGTGGCGGCTCGATCCGCATCCACGACCCCGAGCTGCAGCTGCGCGTTCTCGACGCGCTCGGCATCGGCGAGCAGGAGGCGCGGGACAAGTTCGGTTTCCTGCTCGACGCGCTTCGCTACGGAGCGCCACCGCACGGCGGTATCGCTTTCGGCCTCGATCGGCTGGTGGCGCTTTTGGCCGGGCGTGAGTCGATCCGTGACGTCATCGCCTTCCCGAAGTCGGCGAGCGGGGCCGACCCGCTCACGGGGGCGCCGGCCACGGTCGCCGACGCACAGCTGCGCGAGCTCGGAATCAGGTTGGCGCACGTGCCATCCCGGGCGCAGGAAGGCGCCGGCCGCAGCTGATCGCGCGCCGTCGTAGTTGACCGTGCCGCCGAAGTTGATCGCGCACCGTCCGCTGGTAGCCTCGATATAGCCCTAGCCTGTTCGCCAGCCGGCCTCTTACTGCGCGGTTGAGCCAACACCACGGGTCGTACCGGGGGCGGCTCGCCGAGGCCAGGCCACGCACGGCTCAGCAGCCGAAGCGGCGGCCCCCAATCGTGTCGATCAAGGCCCAACACCCGCACCGGCAGCGGCAGGCTGGGGCGCGCACGTGACCAGCCCGGGGTCTCCCTACCCTTGGGCGCTGTGGAAGCCTCGGTCGCCGATCGCGAACGCTTCGACGAGCTGCTGCGCTCGCGGCGCGGTGCGGGCGCGCTCGCCGAGTGGCCGCACGCCGGTGTGGCGGGCGGAGCTCCCTGCGGCGACAGCGTTCGCATTGCCGTGCGCTGCGACAACGGCGTTGTGGCCGAGGTCGGTTTCGACGCGCACGGCTGTGGCGCGGCGCGGGCGTGTGCCGCAGCGGTCGTCGAGCTCGTCGAGGGACGCAGCGTGCTCGCAGCCGGGCGGATCGGCGTCGCCGACGTCTCCGCCCACGTCGGCGGCCTGACGCCGGGCAAGTGGCACGCCGCCGTGCTCGCCGCTGATGCTCTGCACCGCGCGCTCGGGCGTGCCGTTGCCGACGGCGCTGCGTCTCTTGCACCCGACCCGCGACGGGTGTGCGTCGCCTTGTCCGGGGGGGTCGACAGCGCCGTCGCCGCTTGGCTCGCCGCGCAGGAGGGGCGCGAGGTCGTCGCGGTGACGCTCGAGCTTTGGTCGCACCCCGACACCGATCCCGAGCGCAGCTGCTGTTCGCCGCAGGCCGTTCTGACCGCGCGCGGGCTTGCCCACCGGCTCGGCCTGCCGCACTTCACGCTCGACCTCCGCGAGCGCTTCCGCGCTGGTGTGGTCGAGCCGTTCCTGCGCGAGCACGACGCCGGTCGCACTCCCAACCCGTGCATCGTGTGCAACGGGCAGGTGCGCTTCGACGCACTGCTCGCCGCCGCGGAAACCCTCGGTGCGGCGAAGCTCTTGACCGGTCACTACGCGCGCGTCGAGGATGACGGCGAGGGGGTGCTTTTGCGGCGCGCGTGCGACAGCGGCAAGGATCAGGTGTACATGCTCGCGCGCCTGCGCCCGCAGCTGCTCGAGCGGCTGTCTTTCCCGCTCGGCACGCGCAGCAAGCGCGAGGTGCGCGAGATCGCCCGCCGCGCGCAGCTCCCGGTCGCCGAACGGCGCGAGAGCCAGGATCTCTGCTTCGTGGCCGGGCTCGGCACCCGCCGTTTCCTGCGCCGCCACGCCGCCGGCAACATCCGTCGCGGCGAGATCGTCGACAGCGCGGGCCGTGTCGTCGGCGAGCACGAAGGCCACCAGCTGTACACGGTCGGTCAGCGGCGCGGCCTCGGGCTCGCGGCTGGCGAGCCGCTGTACGTACTGGCCAAGGATGCGCGCCACAACCGCCTCGTCGTCGGCGGGCGCGAGGAGTTGCTCGCCCGCCGTGTGGCGCTCGCCGAAGACCTTGTGTTGCACCGTGATGCCGACCGGGTCGGCAAGGTCCAGCTGCGCTACCGCCAGCGACCGCTTCCCGCCCGCCTCGTTCGCTCTGGCGACAGTTTCTCGGTCGAGCTCGCCGAGCCAGCACCCGCCCCCGCGCCCGGTCAGACCGCTTGCCTTCTCGACGCGACAGGGGAGTTCGTGCTCGGCGCGGCGACGATCGCCGGTTGGGAGCGCTGAAGCGGTGAGCGAGCAGGCAGGTGGGATCGGCGCGCCGCAAGCCGGTGAGCGTGTGGTGCTCGAGTCGACTTTCGGGTTCGACGACGACCCGTTGCTGCGCATGCTCGTCGCCGCCCTTGCAGCGCGCGCGGAATTGACGCTCGCCGCCGCCGACGACCTCCAGCTAGCGCTCGAAACGATCCTCGCCGCCTGCGATCCCGCGTTGCCGGTGCGGGTCGCGTTCGACCTCGAACCCGGGCGTGTCGGAGCTACGGTCGACGGTCTGCCGGCGACGTTCCGCGAGCTTCTCGTGGCGCCCGAGAGCACGGCGGGCGAGCAGGGGAGTGTTCGGGATCCGCGTCCCGCTGGCAGGGAGGCTTTGCCGTCGCTGCGCACGATCGTTGCCGCCGTCGTCGACGTGTTCGCCGTCGAGACCCGCGGCTCGGCGCTGTCGTTGCGTCTGGAGAAGCTGGAGCGTAGGGAGGGTTAGCGGTGGCAGCCGGTGCCGTGGACCGCGAGCTTCTGCGCCGGTACCACGAGCACGGCGACCGGCGGGCCCGAGAGCTCCTGATCGAGCGCCATCTGCCGCTCGTGCGCGCCCTTGCGCGTCGCTACGCGGGGCGCGGCGAACCGGTCGAGGACATCGAACAGGTCGGCGCGATCGGCTTGATCAAAGCGATCGACCGTTTCGACCTCTCGCGCGGCGTCTCGCTCGCCACCTTCGCGACACCGACAGTCCTCGGCGAGATCCGCCGCCACTTCCGTGACCGCGGCTGGGCGGTGCGCGTTCCGCGCGCCTTGCAGGAGTTACATGCGGCGGTCGTCGCCGCGGTCGATCGCCTCGGCGCCGAGCTCGGGCGCTCGCCGAGCGCGAGCGAGCTCGCGCGCGAGCTGGGAACGAGCGTCGAAGAGGTGATCGAAGCGCTCGAGCTCGGCTCGGCGTACACGCCGGCTTCGCTCGACCAGGGCGGCGAGGACGAGGAGGAGACGGATGCGCTGGCGGCGCTGGGCGGCGAGGAGCCCGGTTATGCGCGCTCCGAGCTACGCGCGACGCTTGCCCCGGCGCTCAAGCAGCTGCCGCGCCGCGAGCGCGAGATTCTGCAAATGCGCTTCACGCTCGGTTTCTCGCAGGCCGAGATCGCACGTCGTGTAGGACTTTCGCAGATGCACGTGTCGCGGCTAATCAGGCGCGCTCTCCAGGTGTTGCGCGAGGAGATCGGCTGACCGGTGGCCGGCTGCATGACGCGGTCGTTGGCTGTGCTCGCGGCGGCCGTCGCCGTCGCCGCTAGCGGGTGTGCCGGGGCGGACGGGCGTCGCGGCAGCGCCCTGCGCGGCGGCTCTGTGGAGGTGGCGGTCACCACACCGCTCCGCGTGCTCGACCCGGCGCGCGCTGGGACACCGACCGAGATCGCGCTGGTGCGGGCCGCCTACGCGACGCTCTACCGGCGGAAAGTGGGGCCGGGCGGCCGCGTGCGGCTCGTGCCGGCGCTCGCGGGAGCGCTGCCGGAGTCGCGTGCGGCCGGCCGGATCCTCAGGGTGCGCCTGCGTGACGGTGTGCGCTTCTCGGACGGGCGGCCGCTGCGCGCGGCCGACGTGGCGCGCACGATCGCGCGGATCGTTCGCGGCGGGGTCGGGCGCGCTCGCGCATTCGCCGCTATTCGCGGCTGGCAGTCAGTGGCTAATGGTCGTGCCGAACGTCTGGCGGGTCTCGTGGCTCGCGACAAGGGACGCGTGCTCGAGATCCACCTCGCGCGGCCGGACGCAACTTTGCCGTGGGCGCTCGCCGAGCCGTGGAGCGGGGTGGTGCCCGCGACCACGCCGCTGGCGCAGCTAGCCCGCGGCGCGCCGCCGGCGAGCGGCCCTTACCGGGTGCGCTTCACTGGGGCGGGGCCGCGCGCTGGCGCGGTTCTCGTGCGCAGGCGCGGGTTGCGCGTTCCCGGTTTCGGGCCCGCGTTCCTTGATCGGATCGAGACGGTGACCGTCACCCGCGATCCGATCGCGCTCGCGCTGCGCAACCGTGTCGATCTCGCCAGCGCGGTGCCTGCTCGCGGCCGCTTGCCGATCCTGCGCTCGACTTATTCCGATCGCTACCGCGACGTGCACACCGGCGCGGTCGCCTACATCTTCCTCGACCCGCGCTCCTGGCCGTTCGGGGACCGCCGGGTGCGGCGCGCGATCGCCGCTGCGCTCGACTACGACAAGCTGTCGCGTCTGGCGCTCGGTTTCGTCGACGCGAGCTGCGATCTGTTGCCGGCAGGTGTGCTGGGGCACCGGGGGGACGCAGCGTGCGGCGCGGCCGCGCGCGCCGACGAACCGCGACCGGACGATGCACAGCGCGTGCTCGCTGACGCGGGCGTAACAGGGGCGCGGGTCACGGTGGCGGCTGCAGCCGACTGGCGGATCGTGCCCGTCGCGCGCGAGTACGTACGGACCTTGCGCGGGCTCGGTCTCGACGCGCGCTTGCGCGTAGTGCCCGCTCCAGTGCTCAGGCGTCGTCTCGCCGGGCGGGCACCGCGCCTGCAGACGGCGGTCGCTGTCGCGCGGCCTGTCGTCGCCCACCCGTACTACTTGCTTCGCGAGCTGCCGACGGTCGACCGCGCGACCCGGGGCGCGCTCGCGCGCCTGCGGCGGCACGGTGGCTCCGAGGAAGATTGGCAGCGGCTTGTCGACCGCACGGTAGAGGAGGGCTGGCTGGTTCCGCTTGGGGCGGTGCGCCGGCCGTTGCTCCTCTCGCAGCGCATCGACACCGCCAGCTGTCTGGCGCTGGATCCGCTCGACGGCGTCGACCTCGCGCGGCTCTGCCTGCGCTGAGCGAGCGCCGCCCGTTCTATCGGCGCGGATGCCCGCTCGGTGTCCTGGTCTTAAAGGCTGCGTGACCGCTCGACGACCGCCACCAACGCGGCCGCGACCCGCGGATCGAACTGGCTGCCGGCGTGGCGCTCGATCTCGCGCAGCGCCTCCGCTGCTCGCAGCGGGCGACGATAGGCACGCGTGCTTGTCATCGCGTCGTAGGCGTCGCAGGCGAAAACGATCCGCGCCTCGAGCGGTATCTCCTCGCCGCGTAACCGGCGCGGATAGCCGCTTCCGTCCCAGCGCTCGTGGCTCGCGGCGACGATCGCCGCCACCGGTCGCAGCTCGGGGTGGGCTCGTTCGATAATCGCCGCGCCGGTGAGAGTGTGCCGTTTGATCAGCGCGAGTTCGGCTGCCGACAGGGGTGCGGGCTTGTCGAGGATCTCGGTCGGGATTACGACCTTGCCGACGTCGTGGAGCAGCGCCGCGATCGCGACGCGCTCGCGCGTCGCGCTGTCGAGTCCGAGCTCGACCGCCACCGCCTGGGCCAGGGCCACGACCGCGCTCGAGTGGGTCGCGGTGTAAGCGTGTTCGCTGGCCAGCAGTCTTGTCAGAAGCACCGCGCTCTTGCGCGCTTCAGGCGAGAGCGGGCTGGCGTCGCCGGGGTCAGGGCTGCGCTGCGAACGAGCGCTGACGACCGCCTGTGCCGACCCGCGCGATCCGAGAGAGCTGCGCCGGCGAAGCGAGTGCCAGAACGGCCGTGCGGCCCGCCACCGCGACTGTCCCTGAAGTGCGCCGAGACTGGCGCTCGTCTGCGCAGAGGTCATGGCTGCCATCGTCGGGGCGGTGGCCGGGGGCGGTCAGCGCTGCGCAGGAAGGCTGTAGCTTCTGCGCAGGGAACCGCTCTGTGCGGGCGCAGTTTTCCTTGCGAGCGCGCATAGACTGCGGCCGATGCAGGCCGAGGAGATTCGCGAGAGGTTCCTGAGCTTCTTCGAGGCGCGCGGCCACAAACGACTCGCGTCGGCGTCGCTCGTGCCGTCGGTTTACGACCCCTCGGTACTGCTCACCACCGCGGGGATGCAGCCGCTCAAGCCCTACTTCCGCGGAGAGGAGAAACCGCCCGCGCCGAGGCTCACCTCTTGCCAGCGCTGTTTCCGCACGACCGACATCGAGAACGTCGGGCGCACGGCGCGCCACCTGACGTTCTTCGAGATGCTCGGCAACTTCTCGATCGGCGACTACTTCAAGCGCGAGGCGATCGAGTTCGCTTTCGAACTATCAACCGAGGGTTTCGGGTTCGATCCCGAGCGCATCTGGATCACCGTCTTCGGCGGTGACGAGGCGCTCGGTCTCGGCCCCGACGAGGAGGCGATCGAGTACTGGCGCGCTGTCGGTGTGCCCGAAGAGCGCATCGTGCGCCTTGGTCGTGACGACAACTTCTGGCAGGCAGGTCCGACCGGGCCTTGCGGCCCGTGCTCCGAGCTGTACCTCGACCGCGGCCCCGACTACGGCGCGGACAGCGAGCGTCCGGGCGACGACACCGATCGTTTCCTCGAGTTCTGGAACCTCGTCTTCATGCAGTACGAGCTGCGCGAGGGCGATCGCCTCGACGAGCTGCCCCAGAAGAACATCGATACAGGCGCCGGCCTCGAGCGGCTCGCGGCGCTGCTGCAGGGAGTGCCGTCGGTCTTCGAGACCGAGCTGTTCCGGCCGCTGATCGAGCTCGGCGAGGAGCTGTCGGGACGCCGCTACGGCGAGAGCTTCAAGGTGACGCGCGCTTTGCGCATCCTCGCCGATCATGGGCGGGGCGCCACCTTCCTGCTCGCCGACGGCGTCGTCCCGTCGAACGAGGAGCGGGGCTACGTGCTGCGACGGATCATGCGCCGCACGATCCTGCAGGCACGCGTGCTGGGGATCGAAGAGCCCGTGCTCGAGCGCCTCTACGGGCGTGTGATCGAGCTGATGGCCGGCGCCTGGCCGTACCTGCGCGAAGAGCGCGACACGGTGTTGCGCTGGGCGCGCGACGAAGAAAGCAACTTCTCGCGCACGATCGAGCAGGGGCGCGAGCTCCTTGCCGAGCTCGTCGAGCGCGCGCGCGCCGAGGGACGGAGCGAGGTGGCGGCGGAAGATGCCTTCCGGCTGCACGACACCTACGGCTTCCCGTTCGAGATGACGCGCGAGCTGTTGGCCGAGGAGGGGCTTGCTGTCGATGAAGGGACGGTGCGCCGCTTGATGGAGGAAGCGCGTAGCGTCGCGCGCCGTGGCGCGGGGCGGGCCGGCCAGAGCGCGGCGCGGCGCGAGCGCGCGAGCGAGGTGGCACGCCAGGCAGCGAGCGCGACCCGCTTCATCGGTTACGAGCAGCTGACGGCCAGCACCACCGTACAGGCTGTCGGCCGCGACGACGGGCTGTTGCTCGTCAAACTCGCCGAGAGCCCGTTCTATCCCGAAGGTGGTGGCCAGGTGTCCGACACCGGCACGCTTGTCGGCGAGTGGGGGAGGGCGAGGGTCGTCGACGCGGTGCGTCTGCCCGACGACCAGGTGCTCGTGTGCGAACTGGAGGAGGGGAAGCCGCCGCCGGTCGGCGCCGAGGTTCGTGCGAGCGTCGACGCCGAACAGCGCCGGCGGACGATGCGCAACCACACCGCGACGCACCTGCTCCACGCCGCACTGCGACGCACGCTCGGCGCCCACGTCCGCCAGGCAGGCTCGTACGTCGGGCCCGACAAACTGCGCTTCGACTTCACCCACGGTCAGCGCCTCGGGCGAGCCGCGGTCGACGAGATCCAGGCGCTCGTCAACGAGTGGGTCGGCGCCTCGCTGCCAGTGCGAGCGTTCGAAACGACCCGGGCCGAGGCCGATCGTCTCGGCGCGATCGCTCTGTTCGGCGAGAAGTACGGCGATTGGGTGCGCGTCGTCGAGATCGACGATGTGTCGCGCGAGCTGTGCGGCGGAACGCACGTGGCGTCCAGCGCCGAGATCGGTCTGTTCGACATCGAAACCGAGACTTCGAGCGCGAGCAACGTGCGCCGGATCGAGGCCGTGACCGGGCCGGGGGCCGCCGAGCTGTTCGTCCGGCGCAGCGCCGCGCTGGCCGAGCTCGCCGCGCTGTTGCGCGTGCCCGAGCACGAGATCGTCCCGGCGGTGGAGCGTCTACAGCGCGAGCTCAAGGAGGCGCGCAAGCGCCGCCAAGCGGGCGACGGGCAGGTGCGCGCCGAGGATCTCGTCGCGCGGGCGCGACAGGTCGGCGACGCCGCGGTCGTGGTGGAGGCTGTGGCGGGAGTCGAGCCGCGCGAGCTTGTCGATCTCGCCGACAAGGTGCGTCAGAAGCTCGGCCGGGCGGTCGTGCTGCTCGGGGCGGGCGCGGGCGAGCGTGCTCACCTGGTGGCGACCGTCGCTCCCGAGCTCGCCGAGAGCGATCTGCGCGCCGACGAGCTCGTCCGCGTCGCCGCGGCGGTGATCGGCGGGGGCGGTGGCGGGCGCCCGACGCTCGCCCAGGCCGGAGGCCGCCGCGTCGAGCGCGTCGGCGAGGCGCTCGAGCAGGCGGCCGCGGCGATCGAGCAGCGGTTGCGTTGACGGTGCGCGTGCTCGCCGTCGATCACGGCGCGGCTCGGATCGGCCTCGCCTTGTCGGATCCCTCGGGCACGGTCGCACGCCCGATAGCCGCGATCCCCGGCCGTCCGCTCGAGGAGGCGGTCGCGCGCATCGCGCGCCTCGTCGACGAGCACGCGGTCGAGCGCGTCGTGGTCGGACTGCCGCTGACGCTGCGCGGTGAGCGTGGCGAGCAGGCGCGCCGAGCCGAGCGCTTCGCCGCCGCGCTCGCGCGCGCGCTCGCGGTGTCGGTGGAGCTCTACGACGAGCGCTTCACCACCCGGCTGGCCGAGGATCGCGGCGGGACGGCGCCGGCCGACGCGCGAGCGGCAGCAGTGCTGCTCGAGGGTTGGCTCGCGTCGCACACTTCGGCGCGAGCGGAGGGGGAGTGAGGTGAGCGCCCGAACCCGCCGCCGCCGTGCCATCGCACTGGCTGCGCTCGCTGCGGCGCTCGCGGTGGTGGCGGCGTTCGCGGTCGCTCTGTGGCAGCCGTTCCACGGCGGTGGACACGGGCAGGTCGTGTTGACCGTGCCGCGAGGAGCGACGCTGACCGACGTCGCGCGCCTGCTCAAAGCGCGCGGTGTCGTCGCCGACGCAACGCTGTTCTCGCTACGCGTACGCCTAGCGGGGGCGGCTTCCGCCATCGAGGCCGGCACCTACGAGCTGCGCCGGGACATGAGCTACGGAGCGGCTATCGCCGCCCTGCGCGCCGGCGCCGACACCAGCGTTCTTCGCGTTGTCATCCCCGAGGGGCTTTCGCGACGCGAGGTGGCGCGGCTACTGGCCCGCCGGGTGCGTGGCGACTACCTGGCTGCGAGCCGCAGTGCGCCCGGTTTCGATCCGCGCACCTACGGTGCACCGGCGGGAGCGACGCTCGAGGGTTTTCTCTTTCCGGCCACCTACGACCTACGACCTGGCGCCACCGCCGCGCAGCTCGTGCGGCGCCAGTTGGAAGCCTTCCGCCGCGCCTTCGCGAGCGTCGACCTGACGTACGCACGTAGCAAGAACCTCACCCCCTACGACGTTTTGATCATCGCCTCGATGGTGGAGCGGGAAGCGCGCGTGGCGCGTGAGCGGCCGCTGATCGCCTCGGTCATCTACAACCGCTTGCGCGCCCGGATGCCGCTCGGCATCGACGCTACCTTGCGCTACGCCCTCGACAACTGGACCAGGCCGCTGCGTGTCAGCGAGCTCAACTCGCCGACCCCCTACAACACGCGCCTGCGCAGCGGCCTGCCGCCCGGACCGATCGGGAACCCGGGTCTTGCCTCGATCCGTGCCGCGGCACGCCCAGCACGCACCGACTTCCTGTACTACGTCGTCAAGCCGGGAACCTGCGGCGAGCACGCCTTCTCGACCAACGCGCGCGACTTCGAGCGCGATGTCGCTCGCTACCGCGCCGCTCGCGAGCGCGCCGGCGGCCGCTCGCCGACACGTTGCTGACGGCGATGGCGACTGATGCGCGCGCACGCACGCAGCCGCAGGTGCTCCTGGCGGTCGTCGGTTGGCCGGTCGCACACAGCCGCTCGCCGCAGATGATGAACGCCGCTCTGCGTGCGGTCGGTCTCGATGCGTGGCGTTACCTGCGCCTGCCGGTCGCGCCCGAGAGTTTCGTGGCGGTGGTGCGGGAGCTGCCAGCGCTCGGCTACCGCGGTGTCAACGTGACGATCCCGCACAAGATCGCGGCCGCCGAGCTGGCCGAGGTGCGCAGCGACGCTGTCGCGAAAACCGGGGCGGCGAACACCTTGTGGTTCGCCGACGGTGCGGTCGCTGCCGACAACACCGACGTCGGCGGCCTCCTCGACGCGATACCGCGGGAGGTTCGTGGGCTCAGAGCGGTAGTGCTCGGCGCCGGTGGCGCGGCGCGCGCTGCGGCCTGGGCCCTCGTCAGCGCGGGGGCGGCCGATGTCGCGGTGTGGAACCGAACGCGCGAGCGGGCGCGCGAGCTCGCCGAGAGCCTCGGTTGCCGCGTCGCCCACGAACCGCTGGCTTCCGCGCCCGATCTGCTCGTGAACGCGACGAGCGTCGGGCTCGATCCAACCCTCGCGCTCGACGACGCTCTCGCTGCGCTCGGGCTCGCCGGAAGCACGCCGCCCGCGACGGTCGTCGATCTTGTCTACGGCGATCACGAAACGCCGCTCGAGCGCTGGGCGCGGCGGGCGGGCGCTGTGTTCGTGCACGGACTCGAGGTGCTCGTGCGCCAGGGAGCGCGGAGCTTCGAGCGCTGGACCGGTCGCACGGCGCCGCTAGAAGTGATGCGTTCGGCGGTCGGTCTCGATAGCGGCGGCGATCGTCCTGCGCCGCCGCGCGTGCGGGTCTAAGCCGTTCGCACCTTCCTGCCGATAGCGACCACATGGCGATTTCGCGTCCCCTCCTCCTGGCTGTGATCGCAGCGGTGCTCGCGGCCGCAACCTACGCAGTTTCAATCGGCAACAACTCCGACGAGAGCGCTGGCACGGCAGCACCACCCCCCGTAGCCCAGCGTCCGAGCGAGAACGCGGCCCAGGGTGCTAACCCCGCGCAGCGATCGGCTGCCGGCAAACGTGTAGCAGGGTCGCAGCGCGCCGCGCGCGACAGCAAGCGTGCCACCTCGCCGACGGAAGCGCGCAATGCTGCCGGGCGGGAGCGGTCCGGCGCCGACACCCGCCAGCGTGCGGTCACGAAAACGCGATCGGCACCACGCAGTTCTGTGCCGCGCAGCTCGTCTCTGCCGGCCGCGTTCCTGCGCTCGCTCGAACGCGGGCGGACGGTCGTCCTCTTCTTCTACGACCCGCGCGGCATCGAAGACAGCGACGTGGCGGCCGCCGTGCGTGCTGTCGAGCGCAGCCGTCTGGCGCCGGTCGTCCGCGCCCGCTCGACGCGGATCGACGATTACGCGCAGGTCCTCGGCAAGATCGAGATCAACCAGGTGCCGGCCGTGGTGATCGTTGGGCGCGACCGCAAGGCACGGGTCGTCGAGGGTTACATCGACCCGGAGACGCTCGTTCAGGAGGTCCGGGACAGTAGGCGATGAGCGACGCCAGGGGCCAACCGCAGACGCGGACGGTCTCGGCCCCCGGTAACGCCAAGCAGGCGGCTGAATCCGAGGACGAGGCCGCCGTGGCCACCGCCACCAAGCCGACAAGCGGCCGGGGGAGCCGCGCGGCGGACTCGGCGAACGGCAAGGCGGGTGCGGCCGGTAGCGCCCCCGGGAACGGTGGGGGGAGCAACCGCAGCGCCAAGGGCCGCTTCGTTTCCGACGTCATCGTCGACCTTGGTTTCGCCTCGCGCGCTGTCGTCGATCGCGCGGTCGAGCAGGCGCGCGCCGAGGGCGCCGCTCCGGAAGAGCTGCTCGTAAAACAAGGGGTGATCACGCCCGACCAACTCGCGCGGGCGATCGCCGCACGCTACGAGCTCGAGTACTTCGATCTCCAGGAGCGCAAGCCCGACCCCAACGCCCTCAACCTGATCCGGCCCGAGGACGCCAAGCGCTTCCAGGCTGTCCCGGTCGGGTTCGAGAGCGACGACGTCGTCACCGTGGCGATGGCGAACCCGCGCGACATCGTCACCCTCGACGACCTCAAGCTGCTGATCCGTCGCGACGTGCGGCCCGTTGTCGCGTCGGTCGACGACATCCAGACGCTGATCAAGAAGATGTCGTCGAGCGTCGAGCTCGGCGCCGACGTTGTCGAGGAGGACGAAACCGAGCTCGAGGAAGCGTTCGGCGAGCTGCGCGAAACGGCGAGCGACTCGCCGGTGGTGCGGCTCGTCAACCAGATCCTCCAGCAGGCGATCGAGGAGGGCGCATCCGACATCCACTTCGAGCCGGAGGACAACGAGCTCAAGGTGCGCTTCCGCGTCGACGGTGTGTTGCGCGAGGCGACGACGATCCAGCGCAAGTTCGTCGCAAGCGCGATCTCGCGGATCAAGATCATGGCGAACCTCGACATCGCCGAGAAGCGCATCCCCCAGGACGGGCGGGTGTCGCTTAACGTCGACGGACACGAGATCGACGTTCGCGTTGTGACGATGCCCTCGGTGCGCGGCGAGGGGGTCGTGATGCGCATCCTCGACAAAGAGAAGGCGCTGATCGGACTCGACAAGCTCGGCATGAGCCCGCGCAACCGCCAGCGCTTCGAAGAGTCCTTCAAGCGCCCGCACGGAGCGGTGCTTGTCACCGGTCCGACCGGTTCCGGTAAGTCGACGACGCTCTACGCAGCACTGAACGAACTCAACTCGCCCGATCGCAAGATCATCACGATCGAGGATCCGGTCGAGTACCAGCTACCGGGTGTCAACCAGCTGCAGGTCAACAACAAGGCCGGCTTGACGTTCGCCGCCGGGCTGCGCGCGATGCTCCGTGCCGATCCCGACGTGATCATGGTCGGTGAGATCCGCGACGCCGAGACTGCCCAGATCGCGATCGAGTCAGCGCTGACCGGCCACCTCGTGCTGTCGACGTTGCACACCAACGACGCGCCGTCGGCGATCACGCGCCTAACCGAGATGGGCATCGAGCCGTTCCTGACCGCCTCGGCGGTGGTGTGTGTCGTCGCCCAACGGCTGGTGCGGATGCTCTGTGTGCACTGCAAGGAGCGCGCGATCCTCACCGTCGATGCGCTGCGCGCAGCCGGTTATCACGCTGCTTTCGACATCGAGGCCTACGAGCCGGTGGGCTGCAAGCACTGTGGCGGAAGCGGTTACAAGGGGCGCACGGGCATCCACGAGGTGATGCTGATGAGCGACGAGATCCGTGAGCTCACGGTCGAGCGCGCCTCGAGCGACCAGATCCGCCGCGTCGCGATCGAACAGGGGATGCGTCCGCTGCGCGAGGACGGCTTCGAGAAGGTCAAGCAAGGTGTCACCTCGATCTCGGAGGTGGCGCGCGTAGCGGCGTAGAGGTGGGCCCCGGCGGTTTCAAGCGTTCGCCGTCGCTGCCGATAGTTCGTGGAAGACGCCTCCCGCACCGCGAACAGCCGGCGCACTCAGGTGTTCGAGCGCTCCGTCCGATAGGAGACTGCGATGGAACTCGATTTCGCTGAAGTCGTTCTGCAGGTCGTCGAAAAGAACGCTTCCGACCTGCACCTCACCGCCGGCGTACCGCCGATGGTGCGCATCCATGGTCGCCTGCAGCCGCTCGACTTCCCGGTGCTCACGCCGCAGATCGTGCGCGAGGTCGTCTACTCGATCCTCACCAACGACCAGCGCCAGCGTCTCGAGACCGACTGGCAGATCGACTTTGCGTACTCGGTTCCGAATCTCGCCCGCTTCCGCGTCAACGTCTACTTCCAGCGTTCGGCGCTGAGCGCAGCGTTCCGCTTGATCCCGCGCGACATGCCGAAGCTCGCGGAGCTCGGGCTGCCGCCCGTGCTCGAGGAGTTCACGCGCAAGCCGCGCGGCTTCGTGCTCGTCACCGGGCCCACCGGCTCCGGTAAGTCGACGACGCTGGCGGCGATGCTCGACCTGATCAACGAGCACCGCCACGAGCACATCCTCACGATCGAGGACCCGATCGAGTTCCTGCACCGCCACAAGAACTGCATCGTCAACCAGCGCGAGGTCGGGTCCGACGTGGAGAGCTTCGCGCTTGGCTTGAAGGCCGCTCTGCGACAAGACCCCGACGTCATCCTCGTCGGCGAGATGCGCGACCTCGAAACGATCTCGACCGCCTTGACGGCGGCCGAAACCGGCCACCTAGTGTTCGCGACCCTGCACACCCAGGACACCGCGCAAACCGTCGACCGCATAGTCGACGTCTTCCCGCCGAACCAGCAGCAACAGGTGCGCGTGCAGCTGTCGGTGTCGTTGCAGGGGATCGTCACCCAGCAGCTGTTGCCGCGCGCCGACGGTCAGGGGCGGGTCGTGGCTGCCGAGGTGCTGGTGCCCACCCCGGCGGTGCGCAACCTCATCCGCGAGGGCAAAACGCACCAGATCTACTCGGCTTTGCAGACCGGCGGCCAGTACGGGATGCAAACGATGGACGCCGCGCTCGCCGATCTCGCGCGTCGTGGCCTCATCACGCGTGAGCTGGCCGAGGCGCGCGCCGGCTCGCCCGAGGAGCTGCGGCGCCTGATGGGAACGGTGCGGGTGGCGTGAGCTTGGTCGCGCAAGCGAAGACTCCGGAGGGCTAGAGGATGGCTACCTTCGCGTTCAGGGCCGTCGACCGCGCCGGTGTAGCAACGCGCGGCGAGATGGAGGCCGACTCCAAGCAGGCCGTAACGGCGCAGCTTCGTCAGCGGGGCTTGATCGTCCTCGACGTCGAGGAGAAGGCGCCGCCGAGTGCCAACGACATCCTCGCTCGCTTCAAGCGCGTCAAGGCCGACGCGCTGGTCATCGCGACGCGCCAGCTGGCGACAATGGTCTCGTCGGGAATGACGCTGCTGCGCGCGCTCTACGTCATCGAGGAGCAGACCGAGAACGAGAAGCTCAAAGAAACGCTCACCGCTGTTCGCAAAGACGTCGAGGCCGGTCTCTCCTTCTCGCGCGCACTCGCCAAGCACCCCGACGTTTTCAACGACCTCTACGTCGCCATGGTGCAGGCAGGCGAGTCGGGCGGCATCCTCGAGCAGACGCTGCAGCGGGTCGCCAACCAGCTCGAGAAGGACGCTGCGCTGCGGCGGATGATCAAAGCGGCGATGGTCTATCCGTCGCTCGTGATCTCGTTCTCGTTCTTGGTCTTGATCGCTCTCGTCGCCTTCCTGGTGCCGGTGTTCGAAAAGATCTTCAAGGACTTCGGCGGCGAGCTGCCGACGATCACGCAATTCACCGTTGGTCTCTCGCACCTGATCACCGGCCGCTGGTACCTGATGATCGCTGCTGGTGTCGTCGCTGTCGTGCTCTTCCGGCGCTGGAAGCGCACCGAGTGGGGCCGTATGCAGTGGGACACCTTCAAGTTGAAGATCCCGATGAAGATCGGCGACATCGTCCAGAAGGTGGCGCTCGCTCGCTTCTCGCGCACCTTCGCGGGTCTCGTCGCGGCGGGCGTGCCGATGCTCGAGGCGATCGAGATCACCGGTCGCACCGCCGGCAACAAGGTGATCGAGAAAGCAATGCGCGAGGTGCGCGAGTCCGTGTCGCGCGGCGGCACGATTTCGGCGCCGATGGCCAAGGCGCCGAACGTATTTCCGGCGATGGTCGTGCAGATGATCAGCGTCGGCGAAGAGACCGGTGCGCTCGAGACGATGCTCGGCAAGGTCGCCGACTTCTACGAAGAACAGGTCGAGGCGGCCGTCAAGGCGCTCACCTCGATCCTCGAGCCGGTGATGATCGTTCTGGTCGGTGCGATCGTCGGATTCATCGTCATCTCGATGTATATGCCGATGTTCCGCGTCTACGACCAGATCAGGTAGTAAGCTCGGCCCCGAACATCGCAGAACGACCGGGGAGCTCCTGGCAGAGGGGCTGAGAGGGCGCTTCCTAGCGCCGACCCGCCGAACCTGCTCTGGGTAATGCCAGCGAAGGGAGGATCGAGATGGCCGAGCGCAGCGTCTTTCCCGCCGACGCCGACTGCCGCACCCAGCTCGCGCTAGCCAAGCAAGGAGTCGTTTCGCCCGAGATGCGGCGCGCGGCCGAGCGCGAGGGGCTTGCGCCCGAGCTCGTGCGCGATGAGGTTGCCGCCGGACGGATGATCGTGCCGGCGAACGTCAACCACAACGGGCTCGACCCAATCGCGATCGGGCTCGAAGCGCGCGTGAAGATCAACGCCAACATCGGTCGCTCCCAGGTGACCTCATCGATCGCCGAGGAGCTCGCCAAGCTCGAGCTGTGCGCCCGCTTCGGTGCCGACACGGTGATGGATCTCTCGACCGGCAAGGAGATCGTCGAGACGCGGCGCGCGATCGTCGACGCGGCGACGATGCCGATCGGCACGGTGCCGATCTACGAGGCGGTCGAGCGTCTCAAGCGCATCGAAGACCTAACTCCGGCGCTGCTGCTCGAGGTGATCGAAGAGCAGGCCGAGCAAGGCGTCGACTACATGACGATCCACGCCGGTGTGTTGCTGGAACACCTACCGCTCGTGCAGCACCGGGTGTGCGGGATCGTCTCGCGCGGCGGCGGGCTGTTGGCGCGCTGGATGGTCCACCACCGGCGCGAAAACCCGCTCTACGAGAACTTCGACGAGGTGTTGCGGATCTGCCGCCGGCACGACGTGACGATCTCGCTCGGCGACGGGCTGCGCCCGGGCGCGATTGCCGATGCCTGCGACGCCGCGCAGTACGCCGAGCTCGACACGCTCGGCGAGCTGGTGCGGCGAGCGCGCGAGCGTGACGTGCAGGTGATGGTCGAAGGCCCCGGACACATCCCGATGCACCGGCTCGAGGAGAACGTCCGCCGCCAGCAAGAGGTGTGCGACGGCGCGCCCTTCTACACGCTCGGTCCGCTCGTCACCGACGTGGCGCCCGGCTACGACCACATCACCTCCGCCATCGGCGCGGCGATCGTCGGCTGGCACGGCACCTCGCTGCTGTGTTACGTGACGCCGAAAGAGCACCTCGGTCTGCCCAACGCCGAAGACGTCCGGCAGGGGCTCGTTGCGTACCGGATAGCGGCGCACGCTGCCGATCTCGCGCGCGGCAACCGCGCCGCCTACCGCTGGGACAGGGCGATCTCCGAGGCGCGTTTCGGATTCGACTGGCGGCGCCAGTTCGAACTGGCGATCGATCCCGAGCGTGCCCAGGCGATGCACGACGAGACGCTCCCCGACGAGTACTTCAAGACCGCGGAGTTCTGCTCGATGTGCGGTCCGAAGTACTGCCCGATGCACAACTTCCGTGACGTCGACTGGGGTGCGCTGCGGGAGCTCGTCGAGCGTCGCCGCGCCGAGCGTTCGGAGCATGTGACGGCGGCGAGCTGAGCCGCGGGCGGCACGCTGGCGGCGCGACACGCGGCGCGCGCCCTACTCTTCGCGGCGATGCGTCACCAGCTGCGCCCGCTGTTCGACCGTGTGGTGATCAAGGAGCTCGAGCCCGACCGTGTCCGGCGGTCCGGGCTTATCGTCCCGCCCGGTACCGACGAGCCGCCTCCACAGCACGGCATCGTGCTTGCGGTAGGGCCGGGTCTCGACTGGTGGGCGCACGTCGGCGTGAAGATGCCGGTGAAGCCCGGCGATCACGTGGTGTTCCCGGCGTCGGCCGGGGTGTGGGTGGAGGTCGACGAGGAGCGCTTGCTCGTGTGTCGCGTCGGCGAGCTCCTCGGTGTGCTCGAGCAGGTCGCTGACTGCTACTACTGCTCGGAGCGCACGCTCGCGGCCGGCGACACCTGCCCGGTCTGCGGACGCGAGGGCGCGGCCATTACGCGCGACGCACCCGGCGATCCGGACCCGGGTGCCTGAGCGCAGTCGCGAGCTGCACGCTCGCCGCACGCGCGCTGACGGGCACCGCCGCCGCAGGCGTTCGCTTGCCCACGCGGTCGAACACTCGTTGGGATCGCGCCAAATAAGTGCCTTGTGGCCTAAAGCGGCGCGGCGGCGACGCCGATCCCAACGACACCCGGGCTTCGCCCCCTGTCCGTGCAACCGGGCGATCGGAAGGCGGTCGGGGGGGCTCGGGACCCAGGCCAAACGACCCCTCATGGAGGAGGTAGCAAGCAACATGTTGCGCACGCTCCGCGAGCGGATGAGCAGCGAGCGAGGCTTCACGCTGATCGAGCTGCTCGTCGTGATTCTGATCATCGGCATTCTGGCCGCGATCGCGCTGCCGGCGTTCTTGGGGCAGCGGCAGAAGGGTCAGGACGCCGAGATCAAGTCGGCGGTCCGCAACCTGGTGTCGCACATGGAGTCGTGCTTCACCAACAGCGAGACCTACGTCGGCTGCGACACGTCCCAGGACGTGGAGAACTCGGGTATCCCGATCGGGCCCGGCCAGGGTGAGGTGGAGATCACCGTCGGTGGTGATAACTCCTACACGCTGGTCGGCCGCTCGCGTTCGGGTAACACGTTCACCTACAAGAAGAACGGCTCGAACGTGGAGCGCACCTGCGAGACGGCAGGCGAGGGTGGATGCCCGAGCAGCGGTCAGTGGTAGTCGCCTAACAAAGACCCCAACGTCGTGACGGGGCGGGCCTAAAGGCCCGCCCCGCTCGTTGTCGAACGGTTAATGCAGCGGTGAGCGAACTTCCGCGAGAGGTTGCAGCGTTAGTAGCGCTCGCAGTGGGTGCGTGCGTCGGCAGCTTCCTGAACGTCGTTGCCTACCGACTTCCGCGTCGCGAATCTTTGCTTCGGCCGCGGTCGCGCTGCCCGGCGTGCGGTACGCCGATCGCCGCCTATGACAACGTTCCGCTCGTTTCGTTCCTCGTGCTGCGCGGCCGCTGCCGCCACTGCGGCGTGGCGATCTCGCGCCGCTACCCGACCGTCGAGGGGCTTAGCGCCGTCGTGTTCGCGGCGGTGACGGCGGCACGCTGGCCCGACGCGCGTCTCGCCCTCTGGCTGCCGCTGTCCGCTCTTCTCATCGCGGTAGCCGTCAGCGACCTCGAGCGGCGGATCATTCCCAACCGCCTCGTGCTCGCAGCGCTGGCCTACCTCGTGATCGCGGCGCCGCTCGTCGCGCGCTCCGACCTCGTCGAACTGGCCGCCGCCGGGGCGGGTGCGTTCTTGGCGCTCTTCGTCGTCGCGCTCGCCTACCCAGCCGGTATGGGTATGGGGGACGTGAAGCTCGCCGGCGTGCTCGGGCTGTACCTCGGTGTGGGCGTGATTCCGGCGCTGTTCGTCGCCTTCCTAGTCGGCGCTGTGGTGGGGATCGCCTTGATCGCCCGCGAGGGGCGCGGAGCGCGCAAGCGTGGGGTCCCGTTCGGTCCCTTCCTCGCGTTGGGCGCGCTGGTCGGGATACTCGCCGGCCCCGAGCTCGTCGATCTCTACGTCGACCGCTTCCTCTCGTAGACCGGGCGCGAACGGCAGCTGCGGTCGCGCGGCGTCGCGCCGGCGGACGGCGCGTTGCACGACATCGACCAGCTGTCGAAGAAATTCAAGCGCTCCGACGGTTTGCCGATACGTGGAGGGACTCCTTTCGTACCTCCCCTCAGCAAACGACTTCCTCTGCCGAATGTCTCCATCGCTTTTCCGCCGACCGTCGTCACGCGGAACAACCGGTCTCGATATCGACGGCCGCTATCTGGCTGCTTGCGAGCTAGCAGGGGGCCGAGTGGTCAAGGCCGCGTCGCACGACCTGCCGCAAGGCCTGGTCATCGACGGCGAGGTCCGCGACAAGGAGGGTCTCGCCGCGGCGCTGCGCGAGTTCGCACGCACCGCCGAGCTCGGTCGCGACGTGTGGCTCGGGGTGGCCAACCAGCAGATCGTCGTTCGCCTCGTCGATCTGCCACCGATTGAAGACGAGGAGGAGCTCGAGGCGGCGATCCGCTTCCAGGCTTCCGAGGCGATAGCGATGCCCCTCGAGGAAGCGGTTCTCGACTATCAGCCGATCGGCACCCACACCGATGAGACCGGCGCCGAGCGCATGCGCGTGATCGTCGTGGCGGCGCGACGCTCGATGGTGGAGGAGCTCGTCGCCGCCGTCAAGGCAGCCGGTCTGCGTCCCTTGGGGCTCGACCTCGACGCTTTCGCCCTCGTGCGCGTGCTGACCGGCGCCAACGGTGCCGGCAGCGAACCGGGCACCGGCGGGGCGCGCGTCTACTGCCATCTCGGCGGCATCACCAACCTCGCTATCGCGCGCGGACCCGCGTGCCTGTTCACGCGCACTGTCGCGACGCACTGGGACGACGAGGGCAGCGCCGATCGTCTCGCCGACGAGATCCGCTTGTCGATCGACTACTACATGGCGCAGCCGGGCTCGCCACCGGTGGAGGAGGTGGTGCTGTCGGGTCCCGGTTCGCGCGACGAGGTACTCGTCGGCGACCTCGCCGCTCATCTGGCACTGCCGGTGGCGATCGCCGATCCGCTGCCCGGTCTCGATCCCGAGGGGCGGGCGGCGCACGACCCGACCCGCTTCACCGTGGCCGCAGGGCTAGCTCTCGGAGGTCAATCGTGAGGCCAGTAAACCTGCTTCCCGACAAGCGCCGGCGGGCGCGCAAGAGCGACGGTCGCCGTGCCCAGATCGTCGTCGCCGCGCTGGCCGTGCTTGTCGTGATGGTCGGCCTCTACGCCTTGACCGCGCGGCAGGCGAGCGAACGGCGCGACAAGGCCGAGCAGGCACGCCTTGAGGCGCAACAGCTGCAAGCGCAAGCTTCGCAGCTCGGCGCCTTCGGCCAGTTCGCGCAGATGAAACAAGCGCGCGAGCAGGCCGTGCGCCAGCTAGCGTCACAACGCTTCGACTGGGAGCGATTCCTGCGCGAGGTGTCGCTGGTTATGCCGCGCAGCGGCTGGCTGCAGGAAGCGGAAGCTTCGGTGTCGGGGCTGCAGAGCAGCGCGAGCGCTCAGCCGACCGCCGCACAACAAACGGCGAGCGAGCCGCAAGCGCGTCTCGCCGGTTGCTTGCGCTCGCAGACCGAGGTGGCACGGCTGATGGTGCGGTTGCGTCAGCTCCATCGGGTCAAGGACGTCGAGCTCGTGTCGTCGGGCCAGGACCAAGCCGGCGAGCGGCCCTCGCCGAGCAACTGTGGCTCCTTCTACAAGTTCGAGGTCCGCTTGACCTTCACCCCGGCGCCCCCGGCTAACGAAGCGCCCGAGGGCAGCAACAAAGTCCCCGCGAAGCTCGGAGGCGGCTCGTGACGCTCACAGACCGCGATCGCAAGATCCTCACCTTCGTCCTTCCCGTCCTGCTGATCGTCGCCTACTGGTTCCTGCTGCTCTCCCCGAAGCGGGACGAAGCCGCGAAGGCCGGCGAGGAGCTTCAGCAGCAGGAGCAGGCGCGCGACGCCGCTCGCCAGCAGCTCACGCAGCTGCAGGCGAATCGCGCGAACTTCGAACGCGACTACGCCGTCGTTGTGAAGCTCGGTAAGGCGATTCCCGCCGATCTCGACATGGAAACCGTGCTCGTACAGCTCGACTCCGCTGCCAAGGGGACGGGCGTCAAGTTCACCAAGATCGAGGTCGGCGAACGCCAGAGCGCACAGGCGGCGAATCCGGCCAATCCGGGCGCCTCCGGCAACGCTCAGACCGGAACGGGCAGCTCGCAGCCTCCCGCTGCGGCCGGAGGCCAGCAGGCCCAGAGCCAGCCCGGGCAGGCCGCCGAAGCGGCGAACAACGCAAGCCAGGCGAGCGCCCAGCGCAACCAGGCCGCCGAGCAGTCGGGTGTGAACCCCTCCGATACCCAGACCTCCACGTCCTCGGGCAGCGGGCTGCCCGTCGGGGGCGGGGCGGCGGCCGGTGGGGCGCAAGGCCAGGGCGCGGCCTCCACCGCTTCGGGCGCGCTCGACTCGGTGCAGGTCACCCTCACCTTCAACGGCGACTTTCTGCGCCTAGCCGACTTCTTCCACCGTCTGAAGCGCTTCGTGCGGGTTGCGGGTGACCGCCTGCTGGTGCGCGGGCGCCTGCTCACCGTCGAGTCCCTGCGCTTCACCAGCGACGAAGAGAAGTTCCCACAGGTGGGGGCCGAGCTCGTGGCCAACGTCTACCTCGCGCCCAAGTCGCAGGGAGCGACGGGTGGCGCCACGCCGCAGGGCCCGGCCCCGTCGACGACCGTGTCAAACCAGGCGACGGGCAACTCGTCAGGTACCGCCACGCCCGCCGCCACGGCCGCCCGGTGAAGCGATGAAGAGCGAAGCGATCAAGGAGCAACTAACCGATATCTGGTACGAGCTGCGCGAGCGTCGGCTGCTTCCGGTCGCGCTCGGGCTGGTGGTGCTCCTCGTCGCCCTGCCGGTGTTGCTGCTCGGTAGCGGCGGAGGTGGGAGCACGGCGACGAGCGTCGCGCCTGTCCAGCCGCCCACGCAGAGCGAGCTCGCGAAGCTCGCGCTCGAGCCGGCCGAGAACGACGCGCGCGGATCGCGGCTCGACACCTTCCGGGCACGCGATCCTTTCCGGCCACCGCGCGGAGTCGACTTCCAGACCAACAGCGGCAGCAGCGCCAGCGGCAGCGGTTCGCTGCCCACCCTCGGCGTCAGCTCGTCGGGCGGTTCTAGCGCCGGCGGAGCTGGCGACAGCGGCGGCACGGGTGCAAGCGGCGGCACCGGTGCGAGCGGCGGTGGCGGCAGCAGTGGCGGGGGCAGCGGCACCACCAAGGTGCAGCGCACCACCGCGAGCTACCGCTACGTCGTCGACCTCACCTTCGGTAAGGTCGACAACACACGGCGCTACCGCGGTCTCGACAAGCTCGCGATGCTGCCGAGCGAGAGCCGCCCGCAGCTCATCTTGCTCGGCGTCGAAGGGGCCGGCGACAACGCTGTCTTCCTGGTCGACGCGACCCTCAAGAACACGTCCGGCGAGGGCAGCTGCAAGCCCGCCAAGGACGACTGCGCGATCCTCACCGTCGGCCCCGGTAACGAGCACCGGCTGCGCGACGACCAGGGGACCGAGTACCTGTTGCGGATCGACCAGATCAGGCGCGTGAAGATCGAGCCGAAGTCCGCCAAGTCCGCTCGAGCTGACGACCAGTCGACCACCGCTCGCTCGGCGCGCGCCGGCGCCGATGCGGACAGCGAGGACACGGGTGCGGGCGGGGTGTTCCGCCGTTTCGAGCTTCCCGTCCTCACCGATCTTGTCACGGTCGTAACCAGCGAAACCCGCGCCGAGCGCGCGACCAACCGGGGAGAGTGATGCCAATGCGAGCACGGATCGCTCTCGGCGTTCTTGTGGCCTTCGCTGGCGCCACCGCGCTCGGCGCACCGGCGCTGGCGGCGAGTGCAACGCCGGTCGTCACGAGCGTCTCGCCAATGCGCGCCAAGGTCGGTGCGACGATCACGATCAAGGGGCGCAACTTCAGCAGCCGCGCGAGTCGCAACACGGTGATCTTCCGCGGCGCGAGCGGACGCAGCGCGTTCGTCAAGCCGAAGCGCGCAAGCTCGCGCAAGCTCGTGGTGACGTTGACGCGCTCGGTCGCGAAGATCCTCAAGGTCAGCGGCGGCCAGCCGCGCGCAACGCGCCTTTCCTTGCGCGTCGCAGTGGGCCGCAAGTTCTCAAAGTGGACGCCGCGACGCCTCTCGCCAGTCGTCACGCCACTAGCTAGCGCGGGCGGTGGCAGCGGTGGCAGCGGTGGCAGCGGTGGCAGCGGCGGTAGCGGCGGCAGCGGCGGCAGCGGCGGCAGCGGCGGTGGTACCACCCCGGCCGTGTGCTCGGGCGACGTCGACGGCGACCTGCTCGATGCCGCTCTCGAGGCGCAGCTCAAGACCGACCCCTGCGTCGCCGACACGGACCGCGACGGCATCAGCGACGGGTACGAGTACAAGTCGGCGGTCGACCTCAACAACGACGACTACCAGTCGCCGAACGCGTCGCTGCCGTATCCCGGCAAGCGCCCGTACCCGAACCCGCTCGACCCGAGCGACGCAGCGACCGACTACGGCGGCGACGGCCTCACCCAGGCCGAGGAGTACCGCGCCTGGAACTACACCGTTGCGCACGGTGCCGCGCGGACGCTGTTCCCGCTCACCTACTCGGACGGCGAGCAGTACTCGATCTTGTCGTCGCGCGACCCGCGCACGCCCGGGCTAGCGGCGGCCGGCTACTCGAAGTGGTCGGAGTTCCTGTCCTGGGCCTCGTCGGCCGGGTACCGGAACGTCGCAATCCCCGGCTACGGCACCTTCGGGCTCGTCGACGTCAACCACAACGGCACCGAAGAGCCGTCGGAACTGCGGCTCTACGACCTCGACGGGAACGGCTGGTTGTCGGACGCCGAGCGCGACGAGGACGCCGACGGCCTCACCAACTACGACGAGGCTCACGGTCGGATGCAGCCGGGGTACTGGGAGGGCTGCTACACGCAAGAGAAGCCCTACTACCTTGCCTACCAGGGCACTGATTTCCTCAACCCCGACAGCGACGGTGACGGTGTGCGCGACGGCGCCGACGACCAGGACCGCGACGACATCCCGAACATCCAGGAGCTGAGCCGGATCGCTGCCTCGGGGCTCGACGACCGCGACACTGGCACGGACTGCAAGCCGGCGTCGGGCTTGCCGGCCCCGCCAGCGACGCACCACGCGAGCACTTACGGTCGCGTGAATCCCTTCAACCCCTGCCTGCCGTCGACGGGAGCGCGGACCTGCAACCGCTTCGTGCCGTTCGACAGTCCGTGGGCGCCGTTCGACGGCTCGCCCAACTGGTACTCGCTCCAGTAGGAGGCGAGCACACCCCTTGACCAACGGGCCGGTGCCCCGCCGGGGTGCCGGCCCGCCCCCCTTTCTCGGAGTCCTGTGGCGTGCGCGCCGGGGTAGGGTTCCCCGCAATGACGATCCGCTTCGTCACCGCCGGCGAATCTCACGGCCCCGGGCTGACGGCGATCCTCGAGGGGATCCCCGCCGGCCTCGCGTTGCCGCGCGAGGAGATAGATCGCGATCTGGCTCGCCGCCAGCTCGGGCACGGGCGCGGGGGGCGGATGAAGATCGAGCGCGATCGTGTGCGCGTGAGCGCTGGTTTGCGCCACGGCCGCACGCTCGGCAGCCCGCTCGCCCTGCACGTCGACAACCTCGACTACCGCAATTGGGAAGAGCGCATGAACCCTTGGCCGGTCGAGGCGGAGATCGAAGAGGTCCACCTGCCGCGCCCCGGCCACGCCGACCTCCCGGGACTGCTCAAGTACGGTCACAGCGACGTTCGCAACGTGCTGGAGCGCGCGAGCGCGCGCGAAACCACCGCCCGCGTCGCCGTCGGCGCCGTCTGCAAGGTGCTGTTGCGCGAACTCGGTGTCGAGATCCGCAGCCACGTCGTGCAGATCGGCACCGTGCGGGCGCCGGAACGCAACGACCTAGCGATCGCCGATTTCGATGCTGTCGACGAGTCGCCAGTGCGCTGCCTCGACGCTGACGCCAGTGCCGCGATGGTCGCCGAGATCGACCGCGCGCGCAAAGCGAACGAGTCGCTGGGCGGCGTCTTCGAGGTGCGCGCCTTCGGGCTCGTTCCCGGTCTCGGCTCGCACGTCTCCTGGGACCGTCGGCTCGACGGACGGATCGCCCAGGCGATCATGTCGATCCAGGCGATGAAGGGCGTCGCGATCGGCGACGCTTTCGACGTCGCCGGGCGTGTCGGCTCGCAGGCGCACGACGAGATCTTCTGGTCCGAGGAGCGCGGCTACTGGCGCCCGACGAACCGCGCGGGCGGACTCGAAGGCGGCATGACGAACGGCGAGCCGCTCGTCGTGCGCGGCGCGATGAAACCGCTGCCGACGCTCACGAAACCGCTGCGCTCGGTCGACGTCGCGACGAAAGAGCCGGCGCAAGCGCTGCGCGAACGCACCGACTCGTGCACCGTTCCCGCGGCGGCGGTGGTAGCCGAGGCGATGCTCGCGATCGTCCTCGCCGGTGCCTACCTCGAGAAGTTCGGCGGCGACCACGTCGACGACGTCAAAGCCGCGCTCGCTCACTACCGTCAGCGGATCGACTGGAGGCGCTGAGCGGTGGTCGCGAGGGGTGAGCGGCCCGCGCACGCCGTGGCGCCGACCGCTGCGCGCTCCGCGCAGCCAAGACCCGCAGAGCGTTCCGCCTTCGTCTTCGTCGGGTTCATGGGTGCCGGCAAGACGACGGCCGCACGCACCGTCGCTGCCGCGCTCGGCGAACGCTGGGTCGACACCGACCGCGAGATCGAACGAGAACTCGGCGAGTCGATCGCGAGCTTCTTCGACCGCGAAGGCGAGGCGGCGTTCCGCGCCGTCGAGGAGCGCGTCGTGCTGCGCACGCTTGCCGATCCCGCAGCGCGCGTGATCGCGCTGGGCGGCGGCGCCGTGACCTCGGAGCGGGTGCGCGAAGAGCTTGCCCGGCATACCGTCGTCTACATCGAGGTCGACCCCGCCGAGGCGTGGCGCCGCGCCTCGGGAGGCACACGGCCGCTGGCGCGCGACCGCCGCCGTTTCGAACAACTCGAGCGCGAGCGCCGTCCGCTCTACGAGAGCGTCGCCGACGCGATCTTTCCCGCCTACTGCCGCCGGGAATCGCTGCGCCGTGCGCTCACGGCGCTCGAGAAGTTGGCGGAGGCACCGCGCGGCACGCGCATGGTCTGGGCCGAGGCGGCGTCCGGGCACCATCCCGTGTTCTTCGCGCGCGGACTGGTCGCAAGCGGCTTCTTCTACCCCGTCGACGGACGCCGTTTCCTGGTCGCCGACACCGCCCTAGTGGAACGCCACCGGCCGCCCGCCGCCGCTGCCACGGTCGCCGTGAGCGGCGGGGAAGAGTCGAAAACGCTGGCGCAGGCCGAGCAGGTGCTGCGCGAGCTCGCTCGCGCCGGGTGCGAGCGTGGCGACATCGTCGTCGCTTTCGGTGGGGGAGTGGTCGGCGACCTCGCCGGTTTCTGCGCCGCCGTGTACCAGCGTGGGGCGCGCTGGGTTGGGATCCCCTCCACGCTCGTCGCCCAGGTCGACTCGGCTTACGGCGGAAAGACAGGTGTCGATCTCCCCGAGGGGAAGAACTACGTCGGTGCCTATCACCTGCCAGCCGCGGTGATCTGCGATCCCGATCTGCTCGCGACGCTGCCTGCACGCGAGCTCGCGGCCGGTTACGCCGAGGTCGTGAAAACAGCTTTGATCGCCGGCGGGCGGCTGTGGGCGCGCGTGCGCGGCGGCGCCGAGCCGAGCGACGACGAGGTGATCCTCGGCTGCGTGCGCACCAAGCTCGCAGTCGTAGCCGCCGACGAGCGCGACGCCGGCGGCCGACAGGTTCTGAACCTGGGGCACACGGTCGGTCACGCGATCGAGGCCGCGACCGGGTATCGCCGCTACCGTCACGGCGAGGCGGTGGCGGTGGGCCTTTTGTGCGCGCTGCGTCTGTCGGGACGCGATCACCTGCGGCGCGAGGTCGTCGACCTCTTGGCGGCGCGGGGCCTGCCGACCACCTACAGCGGCGCCGCTCCCGAGCAGGTGCTCGAGCTAGTGCGACGCGACAAGAAACGGCGGCAAGGGCGAGTGCCGTTCGTGCTCGTCGAGGAGCCCGGGCGCGTCACGCCCGGGCACGAGCTGTCCGACGACGAGGTGCTCGCTGCGATCAAGGAGGTGTACCGGCCGTGACGCCATCGCGTGCGCGAGTCGCGGTTATGCACGGTGTCAACTTCGACGTCCTCGAGCGCCGATCGCCCGAGCACTATGGCGGTATGACGCTGACCGACCTCGAGGTGCGCATCAAGCTCTACGCACGCGACCTGGGGTTCGAGACGATTTTCTCCCAGACCAACCACGAGGGCGAGTTCTGCGAACAGCTCCACCGCGTGGCCGACAACGCCGATGCGCTGATCCTCAACCCTGGCGCTTGGACGCACTACTCGTACGCGATCCGTGACGCGCTCGAGGTCGCGGGGATACCGGCGGTCGAGGTTCACCTCTCGGCGATCGACGAGCGCGAGGAGTGGCGGCGCCGGTCGGTGATCCGCGATCTCTGTATCGCCACCGTGCAGGGCAAGGGCGTCGAGGGCTACCGCGAGGCGCTCGAGATCATCGCCCGCGAGCTCGGGCTCGGGCGGTGAGCGCGGCGGTGGGCGCGACCACGGTGGACGCGAACGAGCGCTTCGCGCGCCGTGTCGAGCGGCTAATAGCGGCGCTGCGCGACAAGCAGCTCGACGCGCTGCTCGTCACGGACCGCGCCGACGTTCGCTACCTGTCGAACTTCTCGGGCAGCAACGGGACGCTTGTCGTCGGCCACGAACACCGCGTGCTCGTCACCGATTTCCGCTACACCGAGCAGGCGCGCGCCGAAGTGCGTGGCGGCTTCGAGGTCGTCGAAGAGGGTCAGGACATGGCGCGCGCGCTAGCGCGCTTGGTGTCGGGACGAGTCGCCTTCGACGAGGCTCAGGTGACGGTGCGCTCGCACCGCCGGTTGCGCGAAGCGGTCGGCGAGGGGGTCGAGCTGGTACCGGTCGCGGGTCTCGTGGCGGCGCTTCGCAAGCGCAAGGACGAAGGCGAGGTGGCGGCGATCGCGGCCGCCGCCGAGCTCGCCGACACGGCGCTGCGGCGCGTGCTCGAGCAAGGGGTCGGCGGGCGCAGCGAGAGCGAGCTGTCGTGGGAGCTCGAGCGGGCAATGCGCGAGCTCGGTGCCGAGGGGTTGGCGTTCCCACCGATCGTCGCGTTCGCCGCCCACGCGGCGCTGCCCCACGCCCAGCCGCGCCGGGACGCGCGCGTCGAGGGAAGGGGGTTGCTGCTCTTCGATTGGGGAGCGAAGCTCGACGGCTACTGCTCGGACTGCACGCGCACGTTCGCGGTAGGAGCGATCGGTAGCGACGAGCGCAGCGTCTACGAGCTCGTGCTTGAGGCGCAGCGTGCGGCGCTCGCCGAGGTCCGTGTCGGCAAGAGCTGTGCCGAGCTCGACCGTATAGCGCGGACGGTGATCGAGGAGGCGGGTTACGGCGATCGTTTCGGGCACGGGCTCGGGCACGGGATCGGTCTCGAGGTGCACGAAGAACCCCGTCTCTCGCGAGCGGGAGAGGGCGAGCTCGAGGGTGGGGAGGTGGTGACGATCGAACCTGGCGTTTACCTGCCGGGGCGTTTCGGTGTGCGCATCGAGGATCTCGTTGTGGTCGAGGGCGACTCGCCGAGGGTCCTCAGCGGTATCGACAAGGAGCTCACCGAGATCGACTAGTTCCTCCAGCGCTCGGCGCGCGGGGGCAGGCGCAGCTTTCCGTCCGGCCGTATGGCGAACATATGTTCGCAATGGAGGGGGCTAGCCGTAGCAACGTGGGCGACAAGACGGTCGTTTGCGCGTTCGTCTCCGATTTCGAGCTCGCCGTTCTGGCCGGCGGTCGCCAGCGGCTGCTCGCCGAGCCGCTGGCGGTAGCGCCTACCGATCCCGGCCGTGAAGGGGTGGGGGAGGTCTCGCCTCCCGCTCGCGCACGCGGTGTGACCCCGGGAACGAAGCTTTCGGAGGCGCTTGCACGCTGCCCCGATCTGCGCCTCGTCGATCCTGATCCCGAGCTCGTCGCGGCGCGCTGGGAGCAGCAGCTCGACGCCCTCGAGCAGCTCGGTGCCGAGCCGGAGTCCGACCAGCCAGGGCTCGCGTTCTTTCTCGCCGACGGGCTGATCGCGCTGCACGGCGGCCAGCTGGCGGGGTTGCTCGCGAGGACGCGCGCGGCGCTCGGTGCGGTCCGGCTGGGGGTCGCACCGGCGCGTTTCTGCGCGCACGTCGCGGCGCTCGTGGCTCCGGCTCGCCGCGACCTCGGCCAGCGGTTGCGGATCGTCGAGGAGATGCTCGGCGCCCGCTCCTTGTTGAACGATCCCGACAGGTCGCCGCTGCCGGCGTCGCTTGTCGTGCAGCGTGCGGAGGCCGCGGCTTTTCTCGCTCGTCAGCCTGTGCGCACGCTCTCGTTGCGACCGGAGCTCGCGACTTTGGCGACGGTGCTAGGCGAGCTCGGTGTGGCGACGCTCGGCGAGCTCGCCGCGCTGCCCCGTGCGGCAGTGGCCGAACGGTTCGGTCCCGAGGGGATGCTCGCCCACGAGCTCGCCCTCGGTCGCGACACACCGCTCTGCCCCCGCCGACCGCGTCGGCAGTTGAGTGTCGCGATCGATCTTCCCGATCCAGGGTGTGGGCTGCAGCTGGAGCGGGCAGCGACAGTGCTCGTCGAACGCTTGCTGGCACGCCGCGAGCGGCTCGGTCGCAGCGTGCGAGTGGTGGTGCTGACCGCTGTGCTCGAACAGGGAGGCAGCTGGCGGGTACGGATCGTCCCGCGTCGTCCCACCGCCGACCCTGCTCTTCTCGCTTCGATAGTCGCGCGCCGCCTGAGCGATCTTCCCGCACCGGCCACCCAGCTCCGACTGGTCGTCGAAGAGTTCGGTCCCCCTGCCGTCGAACAGCTGCCCCTCGCCGGGCTCGATACGCCTTCGCAACGCCGTCGCGAACGGCTGCGTGAAGCGGTGCGGCAAGTGCACAGCGCGCTCGGTGCCGACGCGCTCTTGCGCGTGCTCGAGGTCGATCCCGAGGCGCGCGTTCCCGAACGGCGTGCGCTGCTCGTTCCCTTCGCCGGGCGGTGACGGTGATGGCGAGAATCCGGCGTCTGGCACAACCGAAACCGCTCGGCCCCGTCCGCGTGGGTGCTGACGGCAGGCCGCGCGCGATCGCGGGCGCTGCGGTCGTTGCGGTACGCGAAGAGTGGCTCGTCGAAGACCGCTGGTGGACTGCGCGCCCGCTGCGGCGGCGCTACTTCGAGCTCGTGCTCGCCGGCGGGCGCAATGTCGTTTGTTTCGAGGAGGAGGGGCGTTGGTTCGCGCAACGGGCATGAACGCACGCCAGCGCCGGCCCGGTTATGCGGAGCTGCACTGCCACAGCGCGTACTCGTTTCGCGACGGTGCCTCGCTGCCCGGCGAGCTAGCGGCAAGGGCTGCCGAGCTTGGCTATGGGGCGCTGGCGGTTTGCGATCACGACGGTGTGTACGGGGTGCTCGAGGCCGCTGTTGCGCTGCGTGGCCTAGGCCTCAAGCCGATAGCTGGCGTCGAGCTCACGCTCGCCGACGGCCACCATCTGACACTGCTCTGCCAGAACCGTCGCGGCTGGTCGAACCTCTGTCGGCTCGTGACGCTCGCTCACCGGCGCACGCGCCGATGGGCGAGCGCGGGCGAGCGGCGGTGGCGTTCCCGTCTCGGCCGCGCACGTCCACCGCTCGACCCTCTCGCCGACAGCCCGGTGGTAACGCTCGAGGAGCTCGAACGTCATGCGGAGGGTTTGATCTGCCTGAGCGGCTGCGCTCGGTCGGGAGCGCTGGCGGCACGCGTCGAGCGGGGCGAGCTGGCAGCAGCGCGCGCCGTCGCAGTCCGGTTGCTGCGGGCGTTCGGCCGCGAGCGTTTCCTGGTCGAGTTGCAACGGCCGCTCTGGCGTCGTGACCGCCAGCGCAACCGCCTGCTCGCCGCGTTGGCGGACGATCTCGGCGTGGGCGTGGTCGCTACCGGCAACGTTCACGCTCACATCGCGCGGCGAGCGCGTCTTCAGGATGCGCTGGTGGCAGCGCGACTGCGGCGCTCGCTAGACGACTGCGAACCCGAGAGGCGCGGCAACCACGCTCACGTGCTGGCCACATTGGAGGATCTCGCCGAGCGCTTCGCCGACCATCCCCGCGCTCTGGCTGCGACGCTCGAACTTGTCGAGCGGATCGAGTTCGATCCCGCCCAGAACCTCGGTTACACCTACCCCGGTAGCGAAGATCCCACAGCCGGGCGCCGCCTCGCCGAGCTCTGTCGCCGCGAGCTGGAGCGCCGCTATCCGACCGGCCACCGTCACCGTCGCGCTGCCGAGCGACGGTTGGAGGAAGAGCTCGCGGTTATCGCCAAGCTCGGCCTGTGCGGGTTCTTTCTCTTGCACAACGAGTTGCTCGAGCTCGCTCGCGAGGTGGCGCGCGAGGTGCGCGGCGACGAGAGTGCCCGGCAACTGCTCGCTCCGGGGCGCGGTCGCGGATCGAGCGTTTCTTCGATCGTCTGTTACCTGACCGGTCTGTCGCACATCGATCCGATCGCCAACGGTCTCGTGCTCGGTCGCTTCCTGAACGAGCGGCTGACGCGTCTGCCCGACATCGACCTCGACTTTCCCCGCGACATCCGCGACCGGCTGATCGAGCGTGTCCACGACCGCTACGGCCCCGACCGCTCGGCGCTGGTCTGCTCCTTCGCCACCTACCAGGTGCGCTCGGCGGTGCGCGACATGGGGCTCGCGCTCGGCCTGCCGCGCGCCGAGATCGAGCGGTTGGCGCGCTCTCTCGAACCTTGGCGAGAGGGCAACGAGATCGCTTCCGACGTTGCCGAGCTGGTGGGGGAGCGCGCTCGCGAACCACGCTGGCGGGCGCTCGTGGAGCTCGTCGCCGAGGCTCACGGCCTGCCCCGCCACGTGACCCAACACCCGGGCGGCATGATCGTCTCTACCCGTCCCTTGACCGACTTCTGCGCTCTGCAACCGGCGTCGATGCAAGGGCGCTGGATGCTCCAGTGGGACAAGGACTCTTGTGCCGACGCCGGTTTTCTGAAGATCGACCTGCTCGGGCTGGGGATGCTGTCGGCGGTCGAACGCTGCGTCGTCGAGATCGAGCGAGCGCGCGGCGAGCGCATCGACCTCTCGCGCATTCCCTACGACGATCCCGCCACCTGGCGCTCGATCCAACGTGCCGAGACCCTCGGCGTGTTCCAGATCGAAAGCCGCGCGCAGATGCAGATGCTCAAGCGCACACAACCCGAGTCGCTAGCCGACCTGACGGTGCAGGTGGCGCTCGTGCGTCCGGGGCCTATCCAAGGTGGCGCGGTCCATCCCTACCTCGAGCGTCGCGAGCGGCTGCGTAGCGATCGCTCCTACCGGCCTGTTTACGAGCACCCTGCACTCGAGCGCGCTCTCGCCGACACGCTGGGGGCGATCGTCTTTCAAGACCAGGTGCTCGAGGTGGCGCGTTTGCTGGCTGGCTTCACCTACGCCGAGGCCGAGGGGCTGCGGCGAGCGATGAGCCGGCGCCGCGTGCACGACGAGCTGGCGGTCTACCGCCGCCGCTTCATCGCCGGTGCTTGTCAACGCGGTGCCGGTCGTCAGCTCGCCGAGCGGGTTTGGCAACAGATCGTCGGTTTCTCGGGCTACGGCTTCCCGAAAGCGCACGCGGCGGCCTTCGCGCTGCTCGCCTACCAGTCGGCATGGCTGCGCGAGCACTACGCACCGGAGTTTTTGTGTGCGCTGCTCAACGAGCAACCGATGGGGTTCTATCCACCGGACTCGCTCGTGCGCGAGGCACGCCGGCGGGGGGTGAGGGTCGAACCGCCATGCGTTGTTCGCAGCAGTCTCGAGTGTCGCGTCGAGCGGATCGGCGCGAGCGAGGACCTTGCTGGCGAGAGTGGGGAGGTGCTCGCCGTGCGGATCGGCCTCGGCTACGTGGGCGGCGTGGCGCTCGCGGAGCTCGAACAAGTGGTGGCCGAACGCGACCGCAACGGCCCTTACCGCTCGCTTGCCGATCTTGCCGCGCGCACGGGCTGCTCGGCGCAGACGCTCGAACGCCTAGCCGCAGCCGGCGCGTGCGACGCTTTGTTCGGCGACTTGCCGGCGAACGAACGCCGGCGGCGGGCTATGTGGGAAGCGGGCGTGGTCGCTGGGCGAAAGAGCGGCAGGCGGCTTCCCTTGGAGTGGCCAGACGCGCCTTCGCTGCCGCCGCTCGACGAGTGGCAGCGAATGGTCGCCGACTATCGCACGCTGGGACTCTCGCTCGGCGAGCACCCCCTGGCACTGATCAGGCCGAGTCTGCCCAGCGACGTGCTTTCCAGTGCCGATCTCGACAGCGCTCCCGAGGGCGAGCGCGTGCGCTGCGCCGGACTCGTGATCGTGCGCCAGCGTCCGGTGACGGCGCGCGGGGTCACCTTCTTGCTGTTGGAAGACGAGCATGGGGCGATCAACCTTGTCGTTCCACCCCCGCTCTACGAGCGGCAGCGGTTGGTGGTGCGCTGCGAGCCGCTGCTGCTCGCCGTCGGTCGGGTAGAGCGGCGCAGCGGAACGACCCATGTGGTGTGCGAACACCTCGAGCGGCTCGCGTTCGAACCGCCCACGGTTCGCCGCGCCCGCCTGTTGGAACCAGCGCGCGCCTGGTCGGGCGCACCGCCGCGTGCCGACACCGTCCCCGTCGCCGCCAGCCGCCACGCCGCCCGCGCCAGCTGGCGCTAGCGTCGGGGGCGTGGCAACCGACACCTCGCCGCAGGGAACGATCCTCGTCGGCACCTCTAGCTGGGCTGACCCAGGCTTCGTCGCCGAGTGGTACCCGCCCGATCTGCCAGCGCGCGACCGCTTGCGCTGGTACGCCGAGCGCTTCGCCGCCGTCGAGGTCAACTCGACCTTCTACGCGCTCCCGAGCCGCGCCGTCGTCCGCCGCTGGGCCGAGGAAACGCCGCCCGGGTTCGTCTTCGACGTCAAGGCGCACCGCGTGTTGTCGCGCCACGCAGCGCCGCCCGCCTCGCTGCCGCGCGACCTTCGCGGCATCGCGAAAACCAACGCCCGCGGCCGTGTGCTCTTGACGCCGGAACTCGAGGCGCGTCTCGCCGAACGCCTTGCCGACGTGGTCCGGCCCCTGGCCGAGCAAGGCAAGCTCGGCGCGATCCTGGTCCAGCTGACGCCGGCGTTCGATCCCGACCGTTTCGCGCTCGACGAGCTCGACCGCTTGCTGTACGCCCTCGCCCCACACCACGTCGCGATCGAGCTGCGCAACCGCAAATGGGTCGGGGAAGAACGCTTGGACGACACGCTCGCCTGGTTCCGCGAGCGCGGAGCGACGTTCGTTTGCGTCGACGCACCGCCGGGCGACCACGTCACGATCATGCCGCCGCTCGACGCCGTCACTCGCGCAGACCTCGCCTACATGCGCTTGCACGGCCGCAACACCGACGGCTATCTGCGCGGCCGCACGGTCGCCGAGCGTTTCGGTTGGCGCTACAGCGACGACGAGCTCGCCGAGATCGCCGCCCGCGCCCGCCGCCTGGCGCGAGAGGCGCGCGCGGTGCACGTGATGTTCAACAACAACCGCGGCGACGACGCGCCGACGGCTGCGGCGCGGCTGCGTGCTCTGCTCGGGCAGATCGAAAGCGCTCCACCTGCCGCCGGCGCGTCAACGAGCGGCGCGACCCCAACCGCTGCGCGCCCGGTCTCCCGCCTTCCGAGCGACGAGCCGCCGCGACTGTGGCAGGAAAGAGTCGACGATCCCACTGCCGGAGCGCGCTAACGGTCGCGGAGCGCACCGAGCGCCGTCGGATCCTGCCGAGCGCGGCGCCCCTATGCCCGCACGAGCGCGAAACGCCGCCCGCCACCTTCCCCGCCGCCGAGTTCGACGAGGCGCACGCGACGCGCGCGCAGACCGCTCTGGCGCCCACGCGACCCGGTCGTGGCGGTCCGCACCCGCCCGGCTTCCTGCCGGGCCTCGGCATCCGGCACGGGCGAAGGACGCCGCCCGAAGCCGGCATTCCGGCCCGGCCCAGCATCGCTACCCGCGAGCGCCGCTTCGGCAGCCCGCGCCGGGCCGGCTCCTGCGCGCCGCGACCCCGTCAGCAGAAACGTGAACAACCTGTGCCCTGCCATTGCCCTGAACCTCGCTCCTGGTCGCTGTCCCTAGCGTCGGACCCGAGGATCGCGTGCGCAGCCGCCCGGGCGCTTGTACGGCGCACAAAAAAGAGCCTGGCCGTGCTTCGACAACGGGCCGAACTCGCTTCGCGCCGGTCGGTTGTCGAGCGCGCCTGCCGCGCCGCTTGCAAGCGCTCGCGCTAGGCGCGCTTGAGCTCGAACCAAACGCGGGTGCGACCGCCTTCGCGCGTGACACCCCAGCGATCGGCGAGACGATCGACCAAGAAAAGGCCCCAACCCGACGCACGGTCGTCGTCGGCGCCCGCCGGCACGTGCTCGAAGCCGGGACCGTCGTCGGCGATCTCGATCAGCACTTTGCGCCGCCCGACCGCGGCCTTCATCTCGATCGTCGCCGAACGGGCGTGTTTGACCGCGTTCGCGATCAGCTCCGTCACGAGCAGCCGGGCCGTTTCGAGCAGGGGCGGGTCGAGATCGCCGCGCAGCCTCCACAGCGCTCGGCGCGCCTGCGCAGCCGCCTGCGGGCCGCCTGGCAGTTGGATCGAGAGAACGTCCTCGACGCGTCCACGACGGCCCCTGACCATGGAACCAACGGGGCTGGGGGACGAGGAACTCGCCACGCGGGGCGTGTCTGCGTGCGCTGCCGTCGCCTGCTTTGCCATTTGATCTGGTCCGCCTCTCCCTCGAACTCCGATCCGCTGCAGGAGAGCCGCCGACCCGCAGTGGGGGCGTGGGGCTCTCGAAGCGCTACATAATCAGTACCCGTAACGCCAGAGGAAGGCAACATTTTGCACGAACTCCTGCAGCGCAGCCGATCGTGAGGGCGAGTGTGACACGGGCGAGGGGGATACAGCGGCGTAGCCCCGCCGGGGCAACTTGGCCGCCGCCGGTGCGGTGTGTCGTAGCGCCTAATCCGTCGCCTCTCACGCTCGAGGGAACGAACACGTTCATCGTCGAGGGTTGGGTGGTCGACCCCGGGCCCGCCGATGAGGGACATCTGCGCCGGGTTTTGGCAGCTGCGGACGGCACCGTGGCGGGGATCGTCGTCACCCACTCGCATCCCGATCACTGCGAGGGCGCCGAAGCGCTCGCCGAACTTGCCGGCGGGGTCGCGGTGGTCGTGCCCGGCGCCGGGGGCGCCGACGGCCCGCGCCAGGTCGGACCGTTCGCGGTCGAGTGGACTCCTGGGCACGCGCGCGACCACGTCTGTCTCTTCTTGGGCGACATCTGCCTGTGCGGCGACCTCGTCGCAGGACGTGGCTCGGTGATCGTGCCCCCGGAACCGGGCGCGCTCGCCGCCTACATCCGCTCACTGGAAACGGTGCGGCGACGCGCGCCGCGAGTTCTCTGCCCAGGCCATGGCCCGCCGGTTTGGGACCCGATCGCGAAGATCGACGAGTACCTGAACCATCGACGCGAGCGCGAGCGGCTCCTCCTCGCTGCGCTCGATGCTGGGGTGCGGGACAAGCAGGGTTTGCTCGATCGCGCCTGGTTCGACGTGCCGCCACCGTTGCGCGGACTGGCCGCAGTGAACCTCGCTTCGCATCTCGACAAGCTCGCCGGCGAGGGGCGCCTTCCCGCCGATCTCGACCCGGCGACCCTAGGTATCGCCTGGCACGACGCAAGCGGCGGCGTCGGTGGTTAGCCTTCGACCGCCTCGGAGGCCATGCAGGTCAGCACCAACAACTTCCGCAACGGAATGCACATCGAGGTCGACGGAACAGTGTTCCGGATCCTCGAGTTCCAGCACGTGAAACCCGGGAAGGGCGGGGCGTTCGTGCGCACGAAGCTGCGCCGGCTCGACGACGGCGCGGTGCTCGAACGCACCTTCCGTGCCGGCGAGCGCTTCCGGCAGGTCCATACCGAGACGCGGCGCATGCAGTTCCTCTATGCCGATGGCAGCGACGCGCACTTCATGGACAGCGAAACGTTCGACCAGATCTCTATCCCCGAACAGCAGGTCGCCGAGGCGCTGCGCTGGATAGCGCCGAACCAAGAGGTCGACGTGCTGTCGGTCGACGGCGAGCCGGTGGACGTCGTGCTGCCCAGTGCGGTCGAGTTGACCGTCACCGAGACGGAACCTGGCGTGCGCGGCGACACCGTGTCTGGCGGGGGCGAGAAACCCGCGACGCTCGAGTCGGGCGCCACGGTGCGGGTGCCGCTGTTCGTCAACGTCGGCGACCGCGTGCGCGTCGACCCCCGCACCGGCACCTACATCTCGCGCGCTTAGTCGATGCGGCGCAGCGACCAGCGGCGCGCGGCGGTCGTTGCGCTGTACCAGCACGATGTCACCGGCCGGCCGCTCGACGAGCTCGTCGACGCGCGCGCCCCCACCTTCACGCGCGAGCTGATCGACGGCGTGATCCGCCACCGCCGGGAGATCGACGCGCTGATCGGCGAGCACGCCGAAGGTTGGACGCTCGAGCGGATCGCGCCGCTCGAACGCAACATCCTTCGGGTCGCCGTATACGAGCTCCTCTACCGCGACGATGTGCCACTGGAGGTGGCGATCGACGAGGCCGTCGAGCAGGCGACCCGGTACTGCTCGGCCGAGGCGCCCGCTTTCGTGAACGGCGTGCTGGCCGGCATCGCCCGTGCGCGCGGCCTGGTGCCTGGCGGGTCGCAGTGAGGCGTGCCGCGACGCGTCGGCGGACGCCGCAGAGGCGCGCTGCGCCGCCGGTGGGCCGCAACGACGTGTGCGGCGCGCCCGCGGCAACGCGGCTCGGCGCTGCGCCGCCGTCGCCGCTACCTTGAGGGCGATGGTGGCTGACGGCGACGTGTTCGAGCGGACGCTCGCGGCGGTAGACGCCCTCGCTGCAGCGCTCGCGCGGGACTGCGGCGAGGTCCCGCGGGGCGGCGATGCCGCGCACGGGGGCAAGGCCGAGACGCGAGACAACGCTGCGCCCGACAGCGACGGCTCGTCCGGGCGCGACGCTGCGCCTGGCGGTTCAGCCTCCGCGAGCGTCGACCCCGAGTTCGATCCCGCCACGCTGGCGCTCGCTCGCGAGCGCGCCGCGACAGCGCGCGAGCTCGCCGACCGGCTCGCAGCGAGCGTCGAGGCCCTGGCTCGTGGGGGTCCGCGCGGGCAGGAGAGCCTCCTCTAGGCGTTCGCCACTGCGGCTCCACTACTCTCGCTTCGTGCCCGTCGCCGAAGAAGTCGAGAGCGTCTACCCGGTCGCCCTGCAGCGACGCGTCGAGTGCTACCTCGCAGCGTTACCGCTCGACGCGGTCGCCGGCACCGAGCGGCTGGTCGAGGCGATGCGCTACTCGCTGCTTGCGCCCGGCAAGCGGGTGCGCCCCGTTCTCGCCCTCGCCACGGCGCGGGCACTCGGCCGCGATCCCGAGTGGGTGCTGCCGCTGGCGGCGGCGATCGAGATGATCCACACCTACTCGCTGATCCACGACGATCTGCCGGCGATGGACGACGACGACCTGCGGCGCGGGCGGCCGACGTGCCACGTCGCCTTCGGCGAGGACGTCGCGATCCTCGCCGGCGACGGGCTGTTCGCTGAGGCTGTCGCTCACGTTGTGAGCCACCAACAGGGACCGGCCGAGCGTGTGCTAGCCGCGGTGCGTGAACTGATCGCCGCCACCGGCGTGCGGGGGATGGTAGGGGGACAGTTTCTCGACGTCTCGGCCGGCGCACACGAAGTCGACGCCGAGCGCTTGCAGCGCATCCACCGGCTCAAGACCGGCGCCCTGATCGCTGCGTCGGTGGGGTCCGTACTCACCCTGGCAGGAAGCGACGGACCTGCCACAATCCCGTATCGCGCCTTCGCTGCCGAGCTCGGGCTGCTCTTTCAGATCGTGGACGACATTCTCGACGTGAGCGGGAACGAACAGGAGCTGGGAAAACGGCGCGGGTCCGACGAGCGCTTGCACAAGGTCACATACGTGAGCGTGTTCGGGTTGGACCGCGCGCGCGAGCTGGCTCGCGAGGCGCACACGCGGGCGCGTGCGCATCTCGCGCAAGCGGACGGCGACACGAGCGACCTTGCCCGTGTGGCGGACTACGTTCTTGCGCGGCAACGGTGACGTGAGCGCGAGCGGCGACAAGCGTCGGCAAAGCGACGGGGCGGGTGCGCGCAGCACCCGTCTACTCGACGCGATCAGCGGGCCGGCCGATCTCAAGCGGCTGTCGGAATCCGAGCTGCAGCAGGTGGCCCAGGAGATCCGCGAGCTGATCATCGACACGATCGGCGAGATCGGCGGGCACTTCGGCGCCAACCTCGGCACCTGCGAGATCGCTGTCTCGCTGCATAGCCTCCTCGACTCGCCGCGCGACAAGATCCTCTGGGACGTCGGTCACCAGGCGTACCCGCACAAGATCCTGACCGGGCGGCGCGACCGCTTCCACACGATCCGCCAGTACGGCGGGCTAGCGCCCTTCTGCTCGATCTTCGAATCCGAGCACGACATAATGGGCGCCGGCCACGCCTCGACCGCCATCTCGTACGCCGTCGGCCTGAAAGAGGCGATGCGAAAGGGCCACTGTCCGAACGGCCACGTCGTGGCCGTCGTCGGCGACGGTGCGTTGACCGGCGGGGTGGCCTTCGAGGCGCTCCACAACGCCGGTGGAATGGAGCTCCCGATCGTCATCCTGCTCAACGACAACGGGATGTCGATCGCGCCCAACGTCGGCGCGCTAGCGCGGCTTTTCAACCGTCTGCGGCTTAACCCCAAGCTCCACCACGCGCGCGAAGACATCGAGGAAGCGCTGACGCGCCTGCCGCTCGGGATCGGCGAGCGGATCGAGCGGCTCGGCCCGATCCTCAAGGAGTCGCTCAAGGCCTACTGGGCGCCCGGCCTCTTCTTTGAGGAGCTCAACCTCGCTTACGTCGGCGTCATCGACGGGCACGACGTCGCCGCGGTACGCGAGGCCGTGCGCGAGGCGCTCGCAGCCGAGAGGCCGGTCGTCGTGCACTGCAAGACCGTCAAGGGCAAGGGCTTCGCGCCGGCCGAAGAGGGCGGCCTCGAAGGGATGGAGAAGTGGCACGCCGCCAAGGCGGGGTCGATCCTCAACCGCGCGCCGGCGCCGAAGAAGCCGCCGCCGCCCTCGGCGAAACCCACCTACACCGAAGTGTTCGGGCGCGCGCTCCTCGCCGAGTGCCGACGCGACCCACGCGTGGTCGGCATCACCGCGGCGATGAACTCGGGTACGGGACTGAACATCCTCCAGCGCGAGCTTCCCGACCGCTACTACGACGTCGGGATCGCCGAGCAGCACGCCGTGCTGTTCGCTGCCGGCCTCGCTCTCGCCGGTGCGAAACCGGTGGCGGCGATCTACTCGACGTTCCTCCAGCGCGCCTACGACCAGATCGTCCACGACGTCTGCCTGCAGCGGCTGAACGTCGTCTTCGCGATGGACCGCGCCGGCCTCGTGGGCGACGACGGGCCGACCCACCACGGCGCTTTCGATATCTCCTACCTGCGTTGTTTGCCGCACATCGTGCTGATGGCGCCGCGCGACGAGGCGATGCTCGTGCGCATGCTGCGGACCGCGCTCACCTACGACGACGGCCCGGTCGCGCTGCGCTACCCGCGTGGCGAGGCGCTCGGCGTACCGCTCCCCGACGATCCGCAGCCGATCGAGATCGGACGTGGCGAGGTGCTCGCACCCGGCGAGCGCGTGGCGCTTGTCGGCTACGGCTACGGGGTGGAGGTGGCGCGTGCGGCCCGCGAGCTGCTCAGCGAGGTGCACGGGCTCGAAGCCGAGCTGGTGGACGCGCGCTTCGCCAAACCTCTCGACGAGGAGCTCTTCCTGCGGCTCGCCGCCGAGCACGAGGTGATCGTCACGGTTGAGGAGAACCAGCTAGCCGGCGGCTTCGGCGCGGCGGTGCTCGAGCTTCTGTCGGACCGCGGCGCGCTGGGCGACGTGCGGGTTGTGCGCTTCGGGCTTCCCGACCGCTTCGTGACCCACGGGGCACCGCGCTTGCTGCGCGAGGAGGTGGGCCTCACCGGCGAGCACGTGGCGGCTCGCGTCGCGCAGCTCGTGCTCGCTCACAGCGAAGCGCTTGCCTGAAGTCGCGCTCGTTACGTCCAGGGTCGGATATCCGGACGCCGAGTCTCCACGCGGCTGCGGTTGCCTGCCGTGGAGGGGCTGCGTCGACCGGGAAAAAACGGGCTCGAAAACGGCGACGACCCCGCGTTAGCGGGGCCGTGGCCTGAGGGAGGAGTGATGCGGTTTTTCGAGCGGTTGGAGGAAGCTTTTCTTTTTCGGGCGGCGATTACCGTCAGCCGCTCGGCGCAGCGCTGTAGCGAGTGCGCCAGTGGACGATCGCGGCGACGATCGCGGCCACCGCAAACAGCGCGGCCGGACCGAGCGCGCCGCTCGTAGCGAAGGCGAGCGCCGCGGCCGCGAGCCCGAGCGCAAGACCGCGGTCGTAGGCGGCCTGAGCCCGCAGCGAGAGGCCACCGCGGCCCGCTTCGGCGCCGCTGCCGCCGAGCGCGACCGCGATCGCGCCCGCCACGGCGCCGGTCACCGCAGCGGCGGCGCCAAGACCGAGCACGAGCGGCAGTACCACAAGCGCGGTACCGCTCACGAACAACGCTGCGGCGCGGAAACCTAGGCTGTTGCTCGCTGCGCTCGTCATCGCTACCGGGAAGGTAGGTGAGACACGAGAGGCGATGTGTGAACTTGCTCACACTTGGTGAGCGGGTGCCACACCGGTGCGGGGTGGCGCCGGCTCGGCTTCGGCCGGCTCAGACGCGGCGCGAGCTCCGCTCGAGGCACGGATAGGCTGGCGCCGTGCCGCGCACCAAGCGAAAGGTGAGGCTCGACGTGCTGCTGTGCGAACGCGGACTTTTTCCCTCGCGATCGCGCGCTGCGGCAGCCGTGATGGCCGGCGAGGTGCTTGTGGGCCGCGAACGTGCGCGCGCCGAGAAACCCGGTCAGCAGGTAGCGGTCGACACGCCCGTCGACGTCGTCGCCCGCCGTCGCTTCGTTTCTCGCGGGGGAGAGAAGCTCGAGCACGCGCTCGCCGCCAGCGCTACCGAGGTGGCTGGGCGCCGCGCGCTCGACGTGGGGTCGGCTACCGGCGGCTTCACCGACTGTCTTCTGCAGCGCGGCGCCGCGCACGTCGTCGCGGTCGACGTCGGCCGCGGTCTGCTCGACCAGCGGCTGCGCCGTGACCCGCGCGTCACCCTGCTCGAGCGCACGAACGCGCGTGAGCTTGCGCCGGGACTGCTGCCCTACCGCCCGGACCTCGTGGCTGTCGACGTGTCGTTCATCTCGCTGCGCAAGGTCCTGCCTGCGGTCATCGCGTGCACAGCCGACCGATTCGACTGCTTCGCGCTCGTGAAACCGCAGTTCGAGCTCGGGCCGGGCGAGGCGCCGGGCGGGGTCGTGCGCGAGCGTGCGGCGCGTTTGCGCGCGCTCGCCGCTGTCGCGCGCTTCGCCCGCGATGAGCTCGGGCTCGCTGTGCTCGGCTTCTATCCGAGCGGTCTGCCCGGACCGTCGGGGAACCGCGAAACCTTCGTGCACCTTGCCGAGGGAGGGCGTCACGCGGCCCTCGACGACGGCGCCAGCGAGCGTGCGGCAGCGGCGGCAGAGGACCTCTGGGAGGCGCTCCTCGTGGAGGTGCGACGACGGTGAGCCCCGCTGGTGGCGCCGTGCCCAGCCGCCCACGGACGCTGACCGTGTTCACGCGCCGCAACCCCGAGCGCACCTCGGCCGCTTTGCGGCGCCTCATCGCGGCTGCGCACGAGCGCGGCGTAGTGGTACAGCTGCCGGCCGAGGAGCTACGCAAACACGGCCTCGAGCCGGGTTGCGACGGGGTCAGAGAAGCTGCGCCGCACGCCGATTGCGACGTCGCCGTGGCACTGGGCGGCGACGGGACGATCCTGCACGCGCTCCGCACGTTCGCAGGTCGCGGCGTGCCTGTGTTTGCGATCAACTTTGGGGCGATCGGCTTTCTAGCGACGATCGAAGGCGACGACCTCGACGAGGGTCTGGACCGCCTGCTCGCCGGCCGCTTCGATGTCCTCGCGCTCCCCGCTCTGCGCCTCGCCGGGCCGGGCAATCTGCTCGCTGTCAACGACGTCGCGGTGCATCGCAAGCCGGGCGGCCGCGTCGCCGAGCTCGCCTATTTCGTCGCCGGCGAGGAGCTCGGCGAAGTGCGTTGCGACGGGCTCGTCGTCGCGACGCCGGCGGGCTCCACGGGGTACAACCTCGCTAACGGCGGACCCGTTCTCGCCTGGGGCGTCGAGGGTTTCGTGGTGTCGTTCATCGCGCCGCATACCCTCACTGCGCGCGCTCTGGTCGTCGCTCCGCAAGACGAGCTCGAGATCGTCAACCGCTCGGGCGAGGAAGCGGTCGACGTCGTTCTCGACGGGCGCACCGTCCGCACACTCGAGCCGAACGAGCGGCTGCCGCTGCGCTACGAGCGCGCCCAAGCGCTGCTTGCGCAGCTCCCCGGGGCGTCGTTCTATGCCCGCCTGCGCGGCAAGTTCGGGCTGCTGGCGAGCTGAGCCTGATCCTCGGCGGCGATTCCTGCCGCGGGTTTTTCGCGTCCGCAAGGGGGCGGATTCGTCCGGCCGGGCTGCTACGAGAGGGGGACGTGATCACGCTCCTGCGGATCGAGAACCTGATGCTCGTCGAGCGCGCCGAACTCGAGCTCGCTCCCGGGCTGAACGTCGTGACGGGCGAGAGCGGCGCTGGCAAGTCGATCCTCCTGCACGGGCTCGAACTGGTGTTGGGCGTGCGCCCGCGGCGCGACTGCGTCCGCAGCGGTGCCCGGGAAGCATGGGTGGAGGCCGCTTTCGCGGTGCCCGACGAGGTGCTCGCGGACGGCGACGAAGTGCTCGAGCGCGCCCGTGCTGCGCTCGCCGACCAGGGCGAGCTGATCCTCGCCCGCCGCGTCGGCGATGACGGTCGCACGCGCGCGTACCTGAATGGTCGGCTGGTGCCGGTGTCCGAGCTGCGCGCGGTGGGCGAGCGGCTGATCGCCTTCGTCGCCCAGCACGAGCACCGCCGTTTGGCCGCGCCGCGAGCACAGCTTGATCTGCTCGACCGCTACGCGGGCCGTGACCATCTGGCGCTGCGCCGGCGGGCGAGCGAGCTGTACGCGGAGCTGCGTGCCGCGCGCGAGCGTCTCGCCGAGCTCGCCGCAAGCGCCGCCACACGCGCGCGCGAGATCGACCTGTTGCGCTTCGAGCTCGACGAGATCGAACAGTTGGCGCCGAGCGCGGAAGAGGAGCGTCAGCTGCGCACCGAGCGCGAGCGCCTGCGCCGCGCCGGCGAGCTGCAAGCGGCGGCCGTGGCGTGCGCAAGTGCGCTCGCCAGTGAAGACGCTGACAACGTCGGGTTGCGCGAGCTCGCTGGCGCCGCCGAGCCGCTCGCGGCCGCCGTGCGTGGCAGCGACCCCGAGCTCGACGCTTTGCTCGAGCGCTTCACGGCGCTCGCGATCGAAGCGCAGGACCTGGCGGGCGAGCTGCGTCGCTATGCGTCGGCGATCGAGAGCGATCCTGCTCGCCTCGAGCAGATTGAGAGCCGCCTCGCCGATTACGAACGCGTGCTGCGCAAACACGGTGGCTCGGTAGAGACCGCGCTAGCGCACGCCGAGCACTGCCGTCGGCGCCTCGAGGAGCTCGAATCCCTAGACGAGTCCCTAGGGGCGGCCGAACGTGCAGTCGCCGATCGCGAGCGTCGCTTCGAAGAGCTCTGCGCGCAGCTGTCGGCGCGGCGTGCCGCCTGTGCCGCCGAGCTCGCGGCGGCGGTCGAGAGCGAGCTCCACGCACTCGCTCTGCCCGAGGCGCGCTTCGTCGTCGGGGTCGGCGCCGCGCGCGAACCTGGTCCCACCGGAAGCGACGAGGTCGAGTTCGCGCTCGCCGCCAACCCCGGCATGCCGCCCGCGGCACTGCGTGACGCCGCTTCCGGAGGCGAGCTGGCGCGCGTGACATTGGCGTTGGCGGCGGTCGCCGGCGTCGGTTCGATACCGACGGTCGTCTTCGACGAGATCGACGCTGGCGTCGGCGGTCACACAGCCCACGCGGTCGGCGAGCGCCTGGCGCGCGTCGCCACGCAGGCGCAGGTGCTCTGCGTCACGCACCTACCCCAGGTCGCCGCACGCGCCGACGCGCACTTCCGCGTCAGCAAGCAGGTGACAGCCGGGCGTGCGGTCAGTCACGTCGAGACGCTCGCGGACGAAGAGGTGGTCGGCGAGCTCTGCCGGATGCTCGGTGCCGACGCCGGCGACCGCGGCGCGCGCGACCACGCCCAGGCGCTGCGCCGCGCCGCCTAACTGGCAGCCCGGCGAACCGCCGGGGCCGGCTCTAGACTCGGCGACGTGAGCCGAGCCGACAGTCCGCACGAAACGCGCTTCGTCTTCGTCACAGGCGGTGTCGTGTCGGCGCTCGGCAAGGGAATCGCGGCAGCGTCGATCGGGCGCTTGCTCGTCGCGCGGGGGCTGAGCGTCGCGCTGCTCAAGTTCGACCCCTACATAAACGTCGACCCGGGCACCATGAGCCCGTTCCAGCACGGCGAGGTCTTCGTGACCGAGGACGGCGCCGAAACGGACCTCGACCTCGGCCACTACGAGCGCTTCACCGACGTCAACACGACGCGCGCCTCCAACGCCACTGCCGGTGCGATCTACGACGCGGTCATCCGCCGCGAGCGCCGCGGCGACTATCTGGGCGGCACCGTACAGGTGATCCCGCACATCACCGACGAGATCAAAAACCGCATCCGTCTCGTTGCGGAAGCGCAAGCGGCCGACTTCGTGATCTGCGAGGTGGGCGGGACCGTCGGCGACATCGAGTCGCTGCCCTTCCTCGAGGCGCTACGACAGTTCCACGTCGATCTCGGCCGCGAGCGCTGCATGTTCGTGCACGTCACGCTCGTGCCGTTCCTCGGGCACGCCGGCGAGCTCAAGACGAAGCCGACACAGCACTCGGTTCAGGAGCTGCGACGGATCGGCATCCAGCCGGACATGATCATGTGCCGCAGCGAGGAGCGGCTCGGCAGCGACATCCGCGAGAAGATCGCGCTGTTCGCGAACGTGCCCGTGCGCTTCGTCGTGTCGGCGCCCGACGTTGACTTGATCTACAAGGTGCCGCTCGAGTTCCGGCGCGAAGGAGTCGACGAACGCATCCTCGAGCACTTCGGCATCGCCGCACCGGACCCCGACCTGTCGGAGTGGGAAGCGCTCGTTCACCGCTACGACAGCGCTGCTGAACGGGTGCGTATCGGCCTTGTCGGTAAGTACACCAAGCTCGCCGACGCCTACCTGTCGGTGACCGAAGCGCTCGGACACGCCGGCGCCCACCACTCGGCCAAGGTCGACGTCGAGTTCATCGATAGCGAGCGCCTCGCCGACGGCGAGGTCGAGCAAGCGCTCGCCGAATGCGACGGCGTGTTGATTCCGGGCGGGTTCGGACAGCGCGGCATCGAGGGCAAGATCGCGGCCGCGCGTTTCGCGCGCGAGAGCGACGTTCCGTTCCTCGGCATCTGTCTCGGCATGCAGATCGCTGTCTGCGAGTTCGCGCGTACGGTCGCCGGTATGGAGGGAGCGAACTCCACCGAGTTCGATCCCGAAACGCCGTTCCCCGTGATCGATCTACTGCCCGAACAGAAAGAGGTGCGCGATCTCGGCGGGACGATGCGGCTCGGTGCCGACCCCGTGAAGATCCATCCCGCCACCCGGGCACGCGCGATCTACGGGGAGGCCGTGGTGTACGAACGCCACCGCCACCGCTACGAGGTCAACAACCACCTGCGCAAGCGTCTCGAGCGGGCGGGGCTGGTGTGCTCCGGCACCTCGCCCGACGAGCGACTCGTCGAGATCGTCGAGCTGCCCGACCACCCGTTTTTCGTCGCTTCGCAGTTCCACCCGGAGTTCAAGTCGCGCCCGACGCGCCCGCACCCGCTGTTCAGAGAGTTCGTCCGCGCCGCGCTCGAACGCGCTCGTCAGCGCCGTGGAGCGGGCGCGCGTACGGCGGCGACGCCCGCGCGCTCCGGAGGTGGTACAGCGCCCGCGGTCGCGGCACCGGCGGAGACATAGTCGGTGGCATTCGAGCGCGTCGCCTCCGAGGTCGTCTGGCGCGGGCGGATAGCCACCGTCCGCATCGACCGCTTCCGGCACGACGACACGGGCGAGGTCGTCGAGCGCGAAGTCGTCGCCCATCCCGGCGCGGTGGCGGTGCTCGCGGTCGACGGCGGCACGATCTATCTGGTCCGGCAGCCACGCGAAGCGGTCGGCGCCCAGTCGCTGCTCGAGCTGCCAGCGGGCAAGCTCGATGGGCCCGACCGCGACCCGCTGCGCACCGCCCAGCGCGAGCTCGCGGAGGAGATCGGCAAAGGCGCACGCCGCTGGAAGCGGCTCGCGAGCTTCTACACGTCGCCCGGGTTCGCCGACGAGGAGGTCCACCTCTTCTACGCCAGCGAGCTCTTCGACGCCGAAGCCGAGAGCGACGAAGAGGAGCGCATCGAAGTCGTTCCCTGGCCGCTCGACGACCTCGACGCCGCGATTGCCCAGTGCGTCGACGCCAAGAGCCTCGTCGGGCTGTTGTGGCTGCGCCGTGAGCAGCTCCTCGCTGGCAGCTGAACGCAGGGGGCGGGGCGGTGGCGACGCGCCCGCGGGCGAACGGCCCCGGCACGAGTCGCTGGTCCTCGACTTCCTCGCGCACCTCGAGTTCGACCGCGGTCTCGCACACAACACGTTGGCGTCGTACCGCGTCGACCTGCTGCAGTGGGGGGCCTTCCTGGCCCGGCGCCGTCGCCACGCGTTCGATGCGCGGCCGGGCGACTTGCAGGACTTTCTTGCCGAGCTTGGGGCGCAACCGGCGACGCTGCGCCGAAAGGCGGCGGCGCTGCGCGCCTTCTACCGCTTCCTGCGTGCCGAGGACCTGATCACCGACGATCCGACCGCGGCGCTGCGCGCCCCCCGGCGCCCGCGCCGTTTGCCGACAGCGCTTCGTCGCGACGAGGTCGAGCGGCTGCTCGCCGCCCCCCGCGGGCGCGACCCGCTCGCGTTGCGCGACCGTGCGCTGCTCGAGCTCTTGTACGCGTCGGGGTTGCGCGCCTCCGAGGCCTCGGCGCTCGACATCGGCGACGTCGACTTCGACGAGGCGCTCGTTCGCGTGCGCGGAAAAGGGGGCAAAGAGCGGCTCGTGCCGGTCGGGCACGCGGCGCAGACCGCTCTCGCCGCGTGGCTGCGCGACGGCCGCCCGCCGCTGGCCGCCAAGCGCGCAGGGGAGCGGGCGCTTTTCGTGAACGCCCGTGGCCGGCGCCTCGGCCGTCAGGGCGTGTGGACCGTGGTGCGCCGCCACGCCCGGGCCGCCGGGCTCGACCGGCGCTTCGGTCCCCACACGCTGCGCCACACCTTCGCCACGCACCTGCTCGCGGGCGGGTGCGATCTGCGAACCGTCCAGGAGCTTCTCGGCCACGCCGACGTGACCACGACGCAGGTCTACACCCACCTCGCGGCCGATCGCCTGCGCGACGACTACTTCCGTGCGCACCCCCGCGCCACGTTCGCTGCCGGAGGCGTAACGGATGGCGCTACGCAAGAAGACGAAGAGGCGAGGTGAGCTAGCAGGGTGCCCGAGCTACCCGAAGTCGAGACGCTACGCAGGCAGCTGCGGCCGCATCTCGAAGGGCGCTCACTCGCGGCGGTCACGGTCTCCGACCCGCGGCTGTGCGCCCCGGTGCCGACCGCCACGCTCGCCGCGCGGCTGCGCGGCCGCACCGTCACCTCCGTCGAGCGGCGCGGCAAGTACATGCTGTGGTCGCTCGACGACGGCGCCTGGCTCGCGCTGCACCTGCGTATGACCGGCAATCTCTTTCTGACGACCGCGCCGCGCGCACCTTACGAGCGCGCGCGCTTCGCGATCGATCACGACCTAGCGGTCGCGTTCTGCGATCCCCGGCGCTTCGGCACCGCGCGCCTCTTCGCCGACAGCGAAGAGCTCACCGCCCAGCTGCTCGACCGCCTCGGTCCGGAACCGCTCTCCGACACCTTCGACGCGATGGTGCTCGCACGGGCGTTCGCGCGACGGCGGGCGCCGGTAAAGGCGCTACTGCTCGACCAGCGCACGGTCGCGGGGATCGGGAACATCTATGCCGACGAGGCGCTGTTCCGGGCCGGCATCCATCCAGCGCGACCGGCCGGTGGCCTGCGGCGCCGCGACCTGGAGCGGCTGGTGGCGGGGATTCGCGACGCGCTCCACGCCGGGATCGAACACGGAGGCGCCTCGATCGACGACTTCCGCCACGCCGATGGGAGGCGCGGCAACTTCCAGAACGAGTTCCTCGTTCACCGCCGTGCAGGGTTGCCGTGCCCGCGCTGCGGAACGGCCGTGCGCAAAGAACGGATCGCCGGTCGGGGAACCTACTTCTGTGGCCGCTGTCAGGCGGCGAGCAGGTCGCGCAAACGCCCGGCGCGGTCGGCTGCGAGCAGCTCGCTGAAACCGCCCACCGACCGTCCGCCGACGACGACTTGAGGGAACGTGTAGCGGCCTGTCAGGGCGACGAGCTCGGCGCGACCGGACGGATCGCGGGCGAGGTTCACCTCGGTGTAGGGAATGCCGCGCGCGTCGAGCAGGCGCTTCGCCTGGACGCAGTACGCGCACGGCTCCGTGGTGTACACGACGACCTGCGCGGTCTGCCCGCCGGCGGTCGCACCGATGCTGGTTTCGTCCGCCATCGCCGCCACAGTGTAGGGGCGTGGCGCGACGACCCTGCCAGTGCGAAGCGATCGTCGTGCGGTCGATCCGCTACGGCGAGGCCGACCGCGTCCTGCACCTTTACTCGCGCGAACTCGGGCGGATCGCGGCGATCGCCAAAGGCGTGCGCCGAGCGCGCTCACGGCGCGCCGGTCGGCTCGAGCTGTTGGTGCGCGCCCAGCTCGTGTTGCGCCCGGGCAACAGCGATCTCTACACGCTCTCGAGCGTCGACACGGTGTGCGCCCACGCGCGCTTGCGCGAGCACCGCGAAGCCCTGCGCTGCGCGCTCGAGAGCGCCGAAGCGACAGCGCGGCTGCTCGATGCTGCAGACCCGAACCGCCCCGCCTACAACCTGCTCGCGAACGCGCTGGCGCTGCTCGACGGCGAGCCGCAGCGTGCCAGCCGCAGCTTCGCTCTCGCCTTTCGGCTCAAGCTGATGCTCGCCGCCGGTTTCGCACCCGAGCTTGCGCACTGCGCAAGCTGCGGGTGCGCGCTGCGTGACGGCCCGGGAACATTTCCGCTCGCTGGTTTTTCGCCCGGCGACGGTGGAATCGTCTGCGAGCGCTGCGCCCGTCACGGGCTCGCCTTCGGGGTTGCCGAGCACACCTTCGCCGTGCAAGCGCTGGCCCGCCCGTTGCGCGAAGCTCCCGAGGCGCCGCCCGAGGTGCTCGCCCGTGTCGACCGTGCCCTAGCGGCGATGGTCGAACACCACGCCCACGTCCAGCTGCGGAGGGTCGCCTAGCGTCGGAGAGGACGGCGCACGGCGCGAGCAGCGCGAGGATGCCGGCCCGACCAGCTGCGATCATCTGGCAGTGGCACAGGCGCCATTGAAATTGCAGAAGCACCCTCCAACAGCGGCTAGCGGCGAGATCTCGATTCGCGGCGAACGCTTCCGCGAGCGCATCGAACGTGCCGAGGATCTCTTGCTCTCGCCTCTTGCGCAGCGTTCGTACCCGGCTCGCCGCTTGCGCCCCGAGCCCGACTCCACCCACCGCACACCGTTCCAGCGCGATCGCGACCGCATCGTCCACTCGAAAGCGTTCCGTCGCCTGAAACACAAAACGCAGGTCTTCATCTCTCCCGAGGGCGACCACTACCGCACGCGCCTCACGCACACGCTCGAGACGTGCGGTATCGCCCGCAACGTCGCGCGCGCGCTCGGTCTAAACGAGGATCTCACCGAGGCGATCTGCCTTGGCCACGATCTCGGCCACGCCCCGTTCGGCCACATCGGCGAGGCGGTTCTCGACGAGTGCGCCCGCCAGCACTTCGGCCGCCGCTTCCGCCACAACGAGCACTCGCTGCGCGTTGTCGACGTTCTCGAGCGCGACGGGCAGGGGCTCAACCTAACAGCCCAGGTGCGCGACGGCATCCTGCACCACACCGGGCCTGAAGAGCCGAGCACGCTGGAGGGCAAGATCGTGCGGCTCGTCGACCGCATCGCCTACATCAACCACGACATCGACGACGCTCTGCGCGCGGGCGTGCTGCGCCGCGAGGAGCTGCCGGCGGAAGAGATCGCGCTGCTCGGCGAGACCGGCTCCGAGCGCATCGAGACGCTCGTGCGCGACCTCATCGACCATTCGGCACGAGCCGGCGACATTGTGCAGGGCGAGGAGGTCGGCGCGGCGATGGCGCGCTTGCGCGCCTTCATGTTCGAGCGCGTCTACTTGGGCGACGAGGCGCAACGGGAGCAGCCGCGCATCGAGCGCATGCTGCGAGCGTTGTTCCACTACTACGTCGAGAATCCTCCGCCGGCGCTGGCGCCCGGTGCCGATCGGGCCGACCGGGTGATCGACTGGCTCGCCGGTATGACCGATCGCTTCGCCATCCGCGCGTTCGAGGAGTTGGCCGTGCCGAAGGGGTTCTAGCGGGCGCGGCCCGGCGTCGATGCCTTTCACCCGTGCATCGCTCGACCGGTTGCGCGACGCGATCGACATGGTCGCGCTGGTCGGTGAGCGCACAGAGCTTCGGCGGGTCGGGAGCCGCTGGATGGGGCTCTGCCCCTTCCACGACGAGCGCACGCCGTCGTTCTCGGTCAATGCCGAGGAGAAGCTCTACTACTGCTTCGGTTGCGGCGCGAGCGGCGACGCGATCCGTTTCGTCGAGGAGACCGAAGCCCTCGACTTCGTCGCGGCCGTGGAACACCTCGCCGCGCGCTTCGGTGTCGAACTCGAGCGCGAGCGGGGCACGGGGGCGAGCGACCGCGGCGAGCGGCGGCGCCAGCGCCTGTTCGAGCTGCTCGAACGGGCCGCGTCCTACTACCAGCGTGCGCTGTGGGAGTCGGCCGAGGCGGAGCGAGCGCGGCGCTATCTGCTGCGCGAGCGGCGTCTCGACGAGCGCGTGTTGCGGGAGTTTCGCGTCGGCTTCGCACCCGACGCCTGGGATCGTCTCGTCACGGCTGCGCGCGGCCAGGGTTTCAGCGACGACGAGCTCACCGCAGCCGGTCTCGCCTCGCAGGGCAAGCGCGGTCTCTACGACCGCTTCCGTGCGCGTGTCACCTTCCCGATCTGTGACCGCCGCGGGCGCGTCCTCGGTTTCGGCGCGCGTACCCTCGACGGCGCTGACAGCGCGGGGACGGGCGCCGGCAGCGGTGACCGCGCGCCGCAGCGGGCGGGGGAACCAGCGGGGCCGTTCGCGAGCCGCAGCCCCGCCGGCCCGAAGTACCTGAACAGTCCCGAGACCGAGCTCTTTCGCAAGCGCCGCGCGTTGTTCGGACTCGACCGGGCGCGTGCGGCCGCGTCGCGTGCGGGGCGGGTGATCGTCGTCGAAGGTTACGTTGACGCGCTCGCTCTCCACCAGGCCGGGCTGCCGGAGACGCTCGCCGCGATGGGCACTGCGCTGACCGGCGAGCAGCTCGCAGAGATTGCCCGTCTCGCGCCCCGCGCCGTGCTCGTCTTCGATCCCGACCCGGCCGGGCTAGCGGCGATGAGCCGCGCCGGAGAGATCGCCGGTGCCGCGAGCCTCGAGCTGCGCATCGCCGTCCTTCCCGCTGGCAAGGATCCTGCCGAGCTCGTAGCGGAGGGCGCCACCGAGGTCGTGCAAAACGCTGTCGCGAGCGCGAAACCGCTGCTGGAGTATCAAGTGTCGCGCCTCCTTGCCGATGCCGACGCAGAGGACCCGGACGCGCGAGACCGCGCAGCAGAAGAGGCGCTCCGCTTGATCGCTAGCACGGACACAGGGCCACACCGCACTCGCCGGCTCGTCGACGAATTGTGCGACCAGCTCGAGCTTCCACCAGCCTGGGTTTGGGCGCGCTTACGCGAAACGCACCGTGCGCTGGCGGGGCCCCGCCCGACCGCCGCTGGCGGCACCAGCAGCGGGCGGGTGGGAAGGGCCGCACGAAGCGCCGGTGCCGGCGTAGATCGAGCAGGCGCGGGCGTGAGCACGCGTGGGGGCGCCCACCTCGGCCCGACCCTGCCCGCGCCCGATCCTCACGCAGCCGAGCGCGAGTTTCTTGTCGCCGCTCTTGCCGCCGGCGATAGCGGGCGCGCCGCCCTCGAGCGGGCGTCGCGCGACCTGTTCGCCTCGCCGCTGTGGCGCCGCCTGTTCGACCTCCTGCGGAGCGGCTTCGACGATCCGATCGCGATCGCCGAGCGCGATGGGGCGGCGATCGCGAAAGCGATGACCGAAGTCGTGCATGCAGCGCAGGCGCGCGGCCGCAGCGACGAAGCTCTGCTCGAAACGCAGCTCTTGCAACTCCAACTGCGTGCCGTCGAACGGCGGCTCACGTCGGCGCCAGCGCGGCTGGCGCCGGAGGAGCGCGCGCAGCTCGTGCGCGAGCGTCAGGAACTGCTCGCCGCGCTCGACCGCATGCTCGGGAGTCGCACGCGATGAAGGTCAAGCGCAACCAGCGCGCCGCCCGTTCGACCACAACGCCGCGCCGTCGAGCGCAGCAACAGCCAGCGCGCGAGCGCCTCGCTAACGGTCGCGGACCCGCCGAGGAACAGCTACCCGAGGAGCTGGCCCGACCGGACGTCGGCGACGAGTGGGACAGCGAGGAAGCGATCGGCGAGCCGCACGAGGAGCGGCTCGAGGCGACCGAGGGGGTGCCGGACCTCTTCGAAGAGGGTGGCGTGGTCACCTCCGGTCTTGTCGAACCTGCGACGGAAGAGGCATCCGAGGACGCCGTTCGCCTCTATTTGCGAGCGATCGGGCGCGTGCCGCTCCTGACCAAGGAGGACGAGGTGCGGCTCGCCAAGCGCGTCGAGCGCAACGACATGGCGGCCAAGAACGCCCTGATCGAGGCCAACTTGCGTCTCGTCGTGTCGATCGCGAAGCGCTACACGGGGCGCGGGCTCACGCTCCTTGACCTGATCCAGGAGGGCAACGTCGGTCTGATCCGCGCGGTCGAGAAGTTCGACTGGCGACGCGGTTACAAGTTCTCGACCTACGCCACGTGGTGGATCCGGCAGGCGATAACGCGTGCGCTCGCCGACCAGTCGCGCACGATCCGGATCCCGGTGCACATGGTGGAGCGGTTGAACAAGGTGCTGCGGGCGCGGCGTGACCTAGCGCAGAAACTGAACCGCGATCCCACCACCGAGGAAGTGGCGGAAGCGGTCGAGATGCCGGCGGAGAAAGTCGAGGAGCTGCTCAAGCTCGGGCAGGAGCCGGTGTCGCTCGAGACACCGGTCGGCTCCGACGACGGCGACCCTGCCGAGCTCGGCGATTTCATCGAGGACGACTCGGACCCGCCGCTCGAGGTTGTGGCGCGGCGTATCCGCGACGAGGATCTACAGCGCGTGCTGGCGATGCTCCCCTGGCGGGAGCGACGTGTGTTGGAGCTGCGCTACGGGCTCGTGCCGGAGGGGCCGATGACGCTCGAGGAGATCGGCAAGCATGTGGGTGTCACGCGCGAGCGCGTACGCCAGATCGAGGCGAAGACGCTGATTCTGCTCAAGAACCTCGAGGAGGCGCGCCGACTGGCGGGCACGACGGAGGAGGTCCGCTAGCGCGGGGTCGGGTGCCTCGCGCCTGGCGAGAGGTAGCATTGAGTTCGCTCTTGCGCCGGCGCGGTTCGCTGCGCGGGCGCGGCGCTCGGTCCGGGGTAGCTCAACTGGCAGAGCGGCTGGCTGTTAACCAGTAGGTTGCGGGTTCGAGTCCCGCCCCCGGAGCTCTTCCACGAGCTGTTCCACCTCGCGAGCCGCGCTCGCGCCACCGGGGTTGGCGCGAGCCCAGGTTGCGAACTCGCTCGCACGGCGCTGGGTGGAGCGATCGGCGAGCGCGCGCAGCACCGCTGCCCGCAGGTTGCGCGGCGACAGCAGGCGCGAGGGCAGCGCGAAACCTGCGCCCGCCCATGCCACGCGCAGAGCGTTCTCGGCCATGTCGCCTGCTGCTGGCACGCACAGGACAGGGGTGCCGCTCGCGAGCGAACGCACCACCGTCCCGTGGCCGCCGTGGCAGACCACCAGGTCGGCCCGTGGCATCGTTTGCGAGTAGGACACCCAGTCGACAAGGACCGTGTTCGGCCCGATCTCGACCTGCTCGTGCAGCGGCCGCCGGTTGGTCGTCGCCAGCACCCTCACCGGCGCGTCGCGCAGACCGGCCAGCGCGCAGCGCAACAGCCGGTGGTCGGGATCCTGGGAGGTGCTCGGTGCCACCAGCACCAGCGGCTCGCTGCCTGCCGGAAGCTCGACGGGGGGGTAGGGCTGCTCCCATTCGAGCGGGCCGGTGATGCGAGCGAACGCGGGCAGCTCGGAGCGCGCCTCCTCGAGCTGCGGGAAAGTCGCGACCAACGCCCGCAGCCGCGAGATTCCACCGTGCGGGTAGGCGAGAGGCGCAAGGCCGAGCCGCCGGCGCGCTTCGTTCAGCTCGCGCCGCCCACGCTCCTCGCCGAGGCGCAACAACGGTCGAAACAGCCGCCAGAACGCGCGCCCCACCGCTGTCCGCGGCGGCAACGCACCGATCGCGTAGGGCGGCAGTGCACGGTCCGGCAACGGCAACAGATGGGGGACGAGCGTGATCCAGGGCAGTCCCTCGCGCTCGGCCGCCAGTGCGGCAGCCACCGTCAGGATGTCGACAACGACGACATCAGGCGCGAACGAGCGCACGAGCGGCTGCGTCTCGCGCGCTGCCCGCACCGCCGCCTGGTAAGGGGAGAGCGGTCGCTCGCGGGTCGGGAACACCTGGTATTCGGGTGCGGCGGCGAAGCGCATCCCCTCGCGTTCGACGTGCTCCCGCCAAGCCCGCCAGGTCTGCAAACAGACGTGGTGGCCGCGCCGCACCAGCGCACGACCGAGAGCGATCTGCGGGAAGGCGTGGCCCGGGTCGCCGAACGAGGCGAGCAGCACGCGCAGCGGGCGGGTGGTCGGCCCGCTGTCTCGGTTTTCGACGCTTGCCTTCAGATCTCGGCTGCGAGCTCGGCGAGCTCGCGCACCATACGCAGCCGCGTCTGCGGTTCGAACGACATCGGCGTGACCATCAGCGTGCCGACGCCCGCCTCTTTGTAGACGGCGAGCCGTTCGCGGATGCGCTCGCGCGGGCCGCAGAGCGTGACGGTGTCGATCAGCTCGGGCGGGAGGGCAGCGGCTGCCTCTTCCTTCTTGCCCTCCAGGTAGAGAGTTTGGACCTTCTCGGCCGCCTCCTCGAAGCCGTAGCGGCGCACGAGCTGGTTGTAGAAGTTGCGCTCGCGTGACCCCATCCCGCCGACGTAGAGCGCCACGTACGGCCGCATCACGTCGCGGGCACGCTCCAGGTCGTCGTCGATCGCGACGTTCACCGACGGGGCGATGTCGAACCCGTCGAGGCTGCGACCGGCGCGGCGGGCGCCCTCCTCGAGCAGCTCGCGTGCTTGTGCCACGTGCTCGGGCGAAAACAGCGTCGGAATCCAGCCGTCGGCGATCTCGCCGGCAAGCTGCGTGTTCTTCGGGCCGAGCGCCGCCAGATAGATCGGGATTCGCTCCTGGACGGTCGAGATCGTGAGCTTCAACGCCTTGCCCGGACCATCAGGCAGCGGCAGCTTGTAGATCTCGCCGTCGTAGACGACGCGCTCGCGGGCCAGCGCCATGCGCACGATCTCGATGTACTCGCGTGTGCGCTGCAGCTGTCGGGCGAAGCGCTGCCCGTGCCAGCCCTCGGCGACCTGCGGGCCGGAGGCGCCGATGCCCAGGATCATGCGCCCGTTCGACAGATGGTCGAGCGTGGCTGCTGTCATCGCGCACATCGCTGGCGAGCGTGCGGGAATCTGGAAGATCGCAGAGCCGATGCGGATGCGCTCGGTCTGGGCGGCTATCCACGCGAGCACCGTCGCCGCGTCGGACCCGTACGCCTCCGCCGACCACACGGAGTCGAACCCGACGCGCTCGGCCTCGCGCACGAGCTCGAGTTGATCCTGAGCCGAAAGACCGAGCCCCCAGTAACCGATGTGCAGTCCGAGCTTCACTCTTCCACCCCTTGTCTCGCTTGGCGATCCAGCTTGCCGGTGCGCTCGCTATGCCGCTGCCGCGCTCACGGCATGTCGCCGGGCCGTACGAACTGGATCTCGGGCACGATGCAGTTCGGCGAGCACGCCAGCACGAAGCGCACCGCCGCGACGATGTCGGCCGTCTGGATCATCTCCGATGGCGGAACGTGCTCCTTGATCCAGTCGGTCATCGGCGTCGCCACGAAGCCGGGGCAGAGCGCGGTGGCACGCACACCGTCGGCCGACAGCTCGCGAATCGTCGCCTGCGTGAGCGCGACGACACCGGCTTTTGCGGCCGAGTAGGCGGCGAGACCGGGCTGCGGGATCTTGCCGGCGATCGAAGCAGTGTTGATGATGTGCGCGCGGCGATGCTCGGCGCCGGCCCGCTTGAGAAGCGGAATGCACTCGCGCGTCATCAAATAGACGGAGCGCAGGTTGACATCGAGCTGGATGTCGAGGCGTTTGGTCTCCGTCTGTTCGATCGGTCCGGCGATACCGACGCCGGCGTTGTTGACGAGCACGTCGAGACGCCCGTACTGCTCGGTGTGTTCGCGTACGACGCGCTTGATGTCCTCTTCTTCGGCCATGTTGGCGGCGACCGCGTGAACCGTGGCGCCACCTGCGCGCAGCTGTTCGGCCGCTTGCTCGAGCTTGTCGGGACGCCGCGCCGAGACCGTGAGCGCGTAGCCGTCCTCGGCTAGCGCGCGCGCAATGTCGAAACCGATTCCGCTCGATCCTCCGGTGACGATCGCTGCGCGTTCGGGCATCGCTCCTCCTGGTCGCTGTCGGAATGCGGTGGCGAAGCGGCGCTCTGCCTTCGCTGGCCGGCGCGCGCCGTCGCGCCGCTGGCGAAGCGGAAGGCTAACCCCCTACGCTTCGACGCGATGCCTCGCCAGTCGATCGATCGCTCGCCCCGCACTGTTCACCCCGTCGCTCCCACAAGGTCGCGGCAAAGACGACTCTCGGCACGCTCCGCGCGACAGCGTCTCGGAGCGTGGGCGGCGCTCGCATGGCTCGCTGCCGTCGCCCTGGCCGGGTGCGGTTCGGGCGGCGAGCGAGCGGCCACCACCACGGCCGCACGCGCCGACTTTCCCGCTGCAGAAGGGCGCTCGATCGACCAGATCGCTGCGCTTGGGCGTCCCTCGCAGCTCGAGCTGGCGCCCGCTGGGGTCGAACTCGAGCGGGGGCGACAGCGGTTCGGCTTCGCGTTGATCGACCCGCAGCGCGGCCCGCGCTTCGGGATCCCGGCCGCGCTCTACGTGGCTCGCGGTGACGAGCCGGCGCTCGGACCGTTTGCCGCACGCGAGGAGTCGCTCGCCGTCAAACCGGCCTTTCGCAGCGAGGAAACCGCACGCGACCAGGACATCGCCCGCAGCGTGCACGTCGCTTTCCCGACCTTCCCACACCCCGGTCGCTACACCGCGGTGGCGCTGGCGATCGTCGACGGTCGGCTGGTTTCGACGCGTCCGACCGTGTTCACGGTGAAGCGCGACAGCCCGGTGCCCGACGTCGGCGAGCGGGCGATCTCCGTGCACACACCGACCGTCGACGACGTGCGTGGCGACATCCGCTCGATCGAAACGCGCACCCCTCCCGACGGCATGCACCGTGACGATCTCGCCGACGTGCTCGGCAAGCGCCCGGTCCTCTTGGTGTTCGCCACCCCGGCGCTTTGCCAGAGCCGCGTCTGCGGGCCGGTCGTCGATCTTGCCGAGCAGCTGCGCGCCCGCCGCGGCGAGGAAGCGGCGTTCATTCACATGGAGATCTACCGCGACAACGATCCCAACAAGGGGTTGCGGCCCCAGGTCGAAGCGTGGCGCCTGCGCAGCGAACCGTGGGTTTTCGCGATCGACCGCAACGGGCGGATAGCGGCGCGGATCGAGGGTGCGGCCAGCTACGACGAGCTCGAGCGCGCGCTCGACGCGGCTGTGAGGGGAGCGGGCAGGGTCTCGAGGTAGAGAGCGAGTGCGCCGCGAGCGAGTGGGCCGGGCAGGATTCGAACCTGCGACCATCGGGTTATGAGCCCGCTGCTCTGACCGCTGAGCTACCGGCCCGCGGGACGCCAGTCTATGCCGCTGTGGGGCGCGCTCTTTCGGAACGCAAGCGGGTGCGTTAGCCTCGCCCGTGGATGCGCTCGAGGTCGCTCGAGGGAGGAGGCAGCGAGTCGCCCGACCTGCGCGATCGGGACGGGCAGCCGCTGCGCGTGGTGATCGCGCACGACTTCGCCCAGGTTTTGGGCGGGGCCGAACGCGTGCTCGGCGAGATCGCTGCCACCTTTCCCGACGCCCCGGTCTTTTCGCTGCTCGGCAGCCGTCGCGTCGCGAGCGAACTGGGCATCGACGACCGCTTCCACTCGATCCTGCCGCCGCGCCAGCGGCTCGCACGCTCCTACCGGCTGCTTGCGCCGGTTCTCCCGCTCGTTGTGGAACGAACCACCTTGCCCGAAGCCGACGTGCTCGTCACCTCCTCCTATGCCTTCGCGCTCGGCTTCAGCACCACCAACCGCGCGCCCCACGTCTGCTACTGCCACTCGCCGCTGCGTTTCGCCTGGACGATGACGCGCGATTACCGCCGCCACTGGTCGTGGGGCGGAGCGAGCGGTCTGGCCTTCGACATCTTCGCCGCCGCCATGCGGATCGCCGACCGTCGTGCAGCCCGGCGGGTCGACCACTTCCTCACCCAAAGCGACTTCATCGCCGGTCAGATCAAGACCTTCTACGGGCGCGACGCCGAGGTGATCGGTGCCCCGGTCGACTGCGATCTCTTCCGTCCCGGCACCAACGACCCCGAGGACTACTTCCTGCTTGTAGGCCGCCTCGTCGAGCCCTATCTGCGCGCGAGCGTCGCGATCGAGGCTTTCCGCCAGCTGCCGCACGAACGGCTCGTCGTCGTCGGCGACGGTCCTGCCGCGCGGGAGCTGCACGCCGCCGCACCGCCGAACGTCACCTTCCTCGGGCGCGTTCCCGACGGTGCGCTCGTCGAGCTGATGCAGCGCTGCAAAGCGCTCGTGTCGCCGACGTTGCACGACTTCGGTCTCGTGCCGATCGAGGCGATGGCTTGCGGGCGCCCGGTCATCGCTTACGGTCGCGGCGGCGCGCGCCGCACCGTGGTGCACGGGCGCACGGGCGTTCTTTTTGACGAGCAGACTCCGGAGGCGATCGCTGCAGCGATCCGCAGCTTCGACCCGGACCGTTTCGATCGCGACGCGATCCGCCGCCACGCGCTGCGTTGGGACAAACATCGTTTCCGCGAGCGCCTGCGGCGCACGGTCGAGCTGGTCGCGCGCAGCGCAAACGCCGCGCAGCGCGCCGACCGGCGTCCGGTCGCAGGAAGCGCGTCTCTGGCTGCCACCCCGGCCTGACTGCCCGAGCAGTCGGTCTCGCGCGCAGAGGGCGTGCAGCTGTGTCCGTCGTCGCGACTGCGGCCGTGCCTGCTCGCTCTCGGGCCGTGGCCCCGTTGCGGCGACGCCGATAATGCGCCGCCGTGACAGCGGAGCGGCAACAGCGACCGGTCGCGATCCTCTGTGGGGGGCGCGGAACGAGGCTCAACGGCAGCGGCCCGGCGACCCCCAAGGCGCTCGTCGAGGTCGGCGGCAAGCCGATCGTCTGGCATGTGGTGCAGATTTACGCCTGCCAGGGTTTCCGCGAGTTCCTTCTCCTCACCGGCTTCCTGGGTGATCTCGTCGAGCGCTACGTGCGCGGCGAGAGCTGGCCGGAGGGCGTCAGCGTGCGCTGTCACCGCTCCGGCGACGACACTCCCACCGGCGGGCGCGTCTGGGCGGCGCGGGAGCTCGTCGCCGATCGTAGTTTCTGCCTCACCTACGCCGACGGGGTCGCCGACATCGACCTCGCCCGCACGCTCGTCGAGCACGAGCGTGCGGGCGTACTCGCGACCGTCACCGCCGTGCGCCCGCGACTGCAGTTCGGGGTGCTCGACCTCGACGAGCACGGCCGCGTGCGCGGCTTCGAGGAAAAGCCGCGCTCGCCCAGCTACATCAACGGCGGTTTCATGGTCTTCGAGAGCGACGCGCTCGAGCTATTCGCAGCGGACGCGGTGCTCGAGCGCGACGTCCTCCCGCGTCTCGCTGCCGCCGGCCAGCTCCACGCCTCCCGCCACGAGGGGTTTTGGGCGTGCCTCGACACCTACAAGGACCGCAACGAGCTCGACGAGCTGTGCGCGCGCGGTAGCCCGCCTTGGCTCGACATGCGCCGCTAGCGCTCTACCGTCGCGCACGCGCGGCGTCTCCGTGACCCTCGCCGAGGGCGCGCGCCGACCCGGGCCCGGCAGGAAGTCGCTGCTCGCGCGCGAAACAGTGCGCCGTGACTCGCACGGCAGCGCTAACCCTCTCCGAGGAGATCAGGCAAAGGTTCGACGAGCTTTCCCCTTCCCAGAAGGACGTCGGTCGCTACATCATCGACCACCTCGAGGAAGCCGCCTTCCACACCGCCGAGCAGCTGGCGCGGCGCGCCAACACCTCCAGCTCGACCGTCGTTCGCTTCGCCCAGGCGCTCGGTTTCGAGGGCTTCCCCGAGTTGCAGCACGCCGCGCGCGAGGAGTACCGCAGCCGGCGCGAGAGCGAGGAGCTCGCGGGTCTAGCCGCACCGCCACTCTTTCCGATCGACCAGACCGAGTTCGAGGCCGCGCTCCAGGCCGACCACCGCAACCTGGAGGCGACCGCGCGTCGGGTCGATCGCGGCGCGGTGGCGCGCTGCGTCGACATGATCTCGCGCGCCGACCGCATCGTCCTCTGTGGCACCGACCAGATGGCGTTTTTCGCCAGCTACCTGCGCCATCTACTGATGCTGCTCGATCTCCGTGCCGACGTGGTGGCGAGCCCGAGCCAGGAGGGGCTCGCGCGCCTGGCGCGCGTCGACAGGCGCAGCTTGCTGATCGGCTTCAGCGCTGGCCGCCCGCACGCGCTGGTCGTGCGGGCGCTCAAGCTCGCCCGCAACCGCGGCGCCGGCACGATCGCGATCTGCGACTCGACGCTCTCGGAGGCGGCACGAGTCGCTGACGAAGCCCTCTTCTACTCCTCCGATAGCCCGGCCTACGTGCGCTCGCACGTGGCGCTGCTGTCGCTTGTGCAGGCGCTCGCGTACGGCGTGTATGCGCTCGACGAGTCTGCTTACGCCGACCGCATCAAAGCGTTCAAGCTCAAATAAGTCGCTCGTGCCTGCCGGGTGACGGGGCCGGGCGGCCCACGGCGCGCGCGAAGTATCCTGCCGGACGATGGAGACCGGCACGCTGCGCGTCAAGACGGGTCTCGCCGAAATGCTCAAAGGCGGCGTGATCATGGACGTGGTCACCGCCGAGCAGGCGCGAATCGCCGAGGCCGCTGGAGCCTGCGCCGTGATGGCGCTCGAGCGCGTGCCCGCCGACATCCGCGCCGCCGGTGGCGTCGCGCGGATGGCCGATCCCACCAAGATCGAGGAGATCAAGGAAGCGGTGACGATCCCGGTGATGGCCAAGGTGCGGATCGGTCACTTCGTCGAGGCGCAGGTTCTCGAGGCGCTCGAGGTCGACTACATCGACGAGTCCGAGGTACTGACCCCGGCCGACGAGCAGCACCACATCGACAAGTGGCAGTTCAAGGTTCCTTTCGTGTGTGGGGCGACGAATCTCGGCGAGGCGCTGCGGAGGATCGCCGAAGGTGCGGCGATGATCCGCTCGAAGGGCGAGGCTGGCACCGGCAACGTCGTCGAGGCCGTGCGCCACATGCGCATGATCACGAGCGAGATCCGCCGCCTGACGACGCTCGACGAGGCCGAACTGCCGGCGGCAGCGAAAGAGCTCGGCGCCCCGCTTGAGCTCGTTCGCTGGGTGGCGCAGCACGGTCGTCTCCCTGTGGTGCTGTTCAGCGCCGGCGGCATCGCCACCCCCGCGGACGCGGCGCTGATGATGCAACTGGGTGCGGAAGGCGTTTTCGTCGGTTCGGGCATCTTCAAGTCCGAGGATCCCGAGCGGCGGGCGCGGGCGATCGTCGAGGCCACCACTCACTACGACGACCCCGAGCGGATCGCCGCTGCGTCGCGCGGTCTCGGCGAGGCGATGACGGGGATCGAGATCGGCGAGCTGGCGGCTTCCGGCAACCTGCTCCAGCAGCGCGGGTGGTAGTGGGGGAGGCGGCTTCGGAGCGGCGGCCGCTCGTCGGCGTACTGGCGATCCAAGGCGACTTCGAGGCCCACCAGCGGATGCTCGAGCGCGCCGGCGCGGACACGCGGCGTGTCCGCACCTCGCGCGACCTCGAGGGTGTCGACGCGCTGGTGCTGCCGGGGGGCGAGTCGACCACGATCACGATGGGCATCGAGCGCGAGCGGCTAGCCGATCCGTTGCGCGAACTGCTCGCCGCCGGACTGCCTTGCCTTGCAACCTGCGCGGGGATGATCGTGCTCGACCGCGACCACCTCGGCGTCCTCGACATCCGCTGCCGGCGCAACGCTTTCGGCCGCCAGGTGGCGTCCTTCGAGTGCGAGCTGCCTGTGCGCGGGCTAGCGGGGGGGCCCCTGCGCGCGGTGTTCATCCGCGCCCCGTGGGTCGAGGAGGTCGGCACCGGCGTCGAGGTGCTGGCGAGTGTCAAGGGCCACCCTGTTGCGGTGCGCCAGGGAGCGACCGTGGCGATCGCCTTCCACCCCGAGCTCACAGATGACGTCCGTCTGCACCGCCAGCTCGTGGCCGCCGCGCGGAAGGGCGCCGAGACGGGCGAAACGTCTGCGCACGAGGGAGAGCCGCGCCGGCTCGGGGATGGGTCGCAGGGGGAGCGGACCGCGGCAGTGGCAACCGACGAGGAGGTACGGGGAAGGTGAGGGACCAACGTGTCGAAGCCCTGGCGCGCGTGCTCGTGCGCTACTCGACCGAGGTGAAACCGGGTGACGTGTGCGTCATCCAGGCGTCGACGGCGGCCGAGCCGCTGGTTTTGGCGATCTTCGAGGAGGTTCTGCGCGCCGGTGGGCATCCCGTCGTCCAGCTCTCGCCCGAGGAGGCGCCAGCGCTCTTCTACGAGCTTGCGAACGACGAGCAGCTCGACTTCGTGCCGCCGCCGGCGCGGTGGGCGGCCGAGGAAGCCGACGTGCGCTTCGCGATCCTCGCCGAACACAATACGCGCGCGCTGACCCAGGTCGATCCCGCGCGCCAGGCACGCGCACAAAAGGCTCGCCGCGCTCTCCTCGATACGCAGATGCGGCGCTCGGCAGCCGGCGAGCTGCGTTGGGTCTTGACGCTCTTTCCGACCCACGCCTACGCAGCCGAGGCGGGGATGTCGCTCGATCAGTACGAGCGCTTCTACTACGGTGCGTGCCTCGTCGACGGCGGCGACGCGATCGCCGCCTGGCGCGAGCGCGCCGCCGAGACGCGCCGGCTCGCCGAGTGGGTCGAGGGTCGCAGCGAGGTGCGCATAACCGCTCCCGGCACCGATCTGCGCCTGGCGGTCGAGGGGCGGCGCTGGATCCCCTGTGTGGGCGAACGCAACATGCCCGACGGCGAGTTTTTCACCGCTCCGATCGAAGACTCGGTCGATGGCGAAGTGACCTTCACCTTCCCGGCGGTCTACGGCGGGCGCGAGGTGGCGGGCGTGCGCTTGCGGTTCGATGGCGGGCGTGTGGTCGACGCCGACGCCGAGCGGGGCGCCGACTTTCTGTTGCAGATGCTCGACACCGACGAGGGGGCGCGTCGCTTGGGCGAGCTCGGCATCGGCACGAACTACGGGATCGCCACCGCTACGAAGGAGATCCTGCTCGACGAGAAGATCGGCGGTACCGTCCACCTTGCGCTCGGCGCCAGCTACCCGGAGACGGGTGGTCGCAACGAGTCGGCGATCCACTGGGACATGGTGCTCGACCTCCGCAACGGGGGCGAGATCACCGTCGACGGCGAAACCTTGCAGCGCGACGGTCGCTTCGCGATCTGAGCTCGGTGACTGGCTGAGCGGACCTAAACTGCTGCGCGATGGCAGGCCACTCCAAGTGGGCGCAGATCAAGCACAAGAAGAAGGCTGTAGACGCCAAGCGCGGGCAGCTCTTCACCAAGCTGGCACGCGCGATCCAGGTCGCCGCGCGCGAGGGCGGTGGTGACCCCGACGGCAACCCCGCGCTCGCCCACGCCATCCAGAAGGCGAAAGAGGCGCGCATGCCGAAGGAGAACATCGAGCGTGCGATCGCCCGTGGCGTGGGGGCCGAGGCCGGGGGAGAGGCGATCGAAAAGGTCGTCTACGAGGGTTACGGGCCGGGCGGCGTCGCGATCCTTGTCGAAGCGCTGACCGACAACCGCAACCGCACCGGCGGCGAGATCCGCCACCTCTTCACCCGCCACGGGGGGAGCATGGGCGAACCGGGCTCGGTCGCGTGGGTGTTCGAGAAGAAGGGCGAGATCGTTGTCGACGCGCGCCGCTACGACGAGGACGCGCTGTTCGCGGCGATCGACGCCGGCGCCGAGGACTTCTCGCGCGACGGCGACCTGTGGGAGATCGTCACCGATCCCGCCGACTTTGCGGCGGTGCGCGACGCGCTCGCGGCGAGCGGCGTGGAGGTCGAGTCGGCCGAGATCGTGATGCGCCCGACCTCGAGAACACCGGTCGCGCGCGAAGATGCCGGTCGCCTGCTGAAGCTGCTCGAGGCGCTCGAGGACCACGACGACGTCGAGGCGGTCCACGCCAACTTCGACATTGACGCCGAGCTCCTCGAGCAGGTCGCGGGCGTGTAGCGCGCGCGGCCGACGGTGGCGGCAGCGGGCTAGCTCTCGCCGTCGTACACGAACGGCAGCGTGTCGGCTACCTCGGCAAGCGTGGGCGCGTTGCGGTCGCGCTCCGAGGGCACGAGCTCGTCGACGGGAAGCGGCCACTCGATCCCGATCTCGGGATCGCGGAAATGGATCCCGCGTTCGAGCTCGGGGTCGTAGTAGTGCGAGCACTTGTAGACGACGTCCGCCACCTCGCTCAACACGCAGAAGCCGTGGGCGAACCCCACTGGCACGAAAAGCTGGCGGAGGTTCTCGTCGTCGAGCTCGAACGCCTCCCACTGGCCGTACGTCGGCGAGCCGCGACGGATGTCGACGACGATGTCGACGATCTTGCCGTGCGCGCACCGCACCAGCTTCGCTTGGCCGGGCGGCAGCGCGAAGTGCATTCCGCGCACGACGCCTCGGCGCGAGCGCGAGTGGTTGTCCTGGACGAACTCGCAGTCGATCCCCGCCGCCGCGTAGGCGTCGCGACGGTAGGTCTCGTGGAAGAAGCCGCGCTCGTCGCCGAACACGCGCGGCTGGATCAGCTTGAGGCCGGGCAGACGGGTGGGCAGGATCTCGATCACGGCCGCTAACGCTAACCGAGCAGGCGACGGCTTCGCAGGAGCGAGGCGCCGGGCGAAGGCGTCCGATCGCGCCCGCAGAATCCATCGGCAGTGGTCGTGATCGGCGTCGATCCTGGCTCCCAACACTGCGGCTACGGCGTGGTCGTCGCGTGCGGCGGACGGCTCGGCGCGCTCGACGGCGGCGTGTTCGCGCTGCCTCGCGCCGCCGCGCTCGAGCGGCGCCTCGCTGCGCTCCACGCTGGCGTCGACGAGCTCGTCGCCCGCTACCAGCCGACGGCGCTCGCGGTCGAGGATCTCTACTTCGGGCGCAACGTGCAGACGGCGATGGCAGTGGGTCAGGCGCGGGGCGTCGTGCTCGCGGCCGCTGGCGCACGCTCCGTGCCCTGTTTCTCCTACACCCCCCAGCAGGTGAAGCAGGCCGTTTGCGGCACCGGAGCGGCCGACAAGGGCCAGGTGCAGCGGATGGTCGCGGCGCTCTTGTCGCTGCCGGCACCGCCGGAGCCCGACCACGCCGCCGACGCACTGGCCGTCGCGATCTGCCATCTCCACCGGCTGCCGACAGGGGTCGCGATCGCCAGCGCCGCGGGCGCGCCCGCACGCGCGACCGGTGCCGCTCGCAAGACGCGCTCGGCGAGACGGGAGGTGGCGCTGTGATCCACCATCTGCGCGGCACCTTGGTTGCCAAAGCGCCCGGCACGGTGGTGCTCGAGTGCGCCGGCGGTGTCGGCTTTGCGCTCGCGGTGTCGGGATGGACGCTCGCCCGCCTGCCGGCGGTAGGCGAGGAGGCGGAGCTTTTCTGCCATCTCGTGCTGCGCGACGACCAGGCGCAGCTCTACGGTTTCGCGAGCGCCAGCGAGCGGCAGCTGTTCCTTCTCTTGCAGGGGGTGCAGGGGGTCGGGCCGCGACTCGCGCTGGCGGTTCTCTCGGCAGGCGGGCCCGACGAGCTTGCGCGCGCGATCGCGAGCGGTGCGCGCGAGCGCTTCCTGGCCGTGCCCGGGGTGGGCAAACGCACCGCCGAGCGGATCATCGTCGAGCTGCGCGAGCGCGCCGCCAGCGAGCTCGCGCACACTCCGACATCCGAGCAAAGCACCCGCAGTGTTGCGCACGACGAGACGGTCGCGCTCGTGCGCGACGGGCTCGCCGCGCTCGGTTTCGAAGGCAGCGAACTCGAACGCTTGGTCGACGCGGCACTGAGCACGTGCGGCAGCGACGCATCGGTCGAGGAGCTCGTGGCGTCGGCACTGCGAGCTGCGAGGGCGGCGGCGTGAGCGCGAAAGCGTCCGCGGCGATCCGAACCCCAGGCGTCGAGCGGCTGCAGGCTCCGCAGGCGCAGGCGCGCGAAGAGGAGCTCGAGGTGACGCTGCGACCGCGCACGCTCGACGACTTCGTCGGTCAGGAGCGCGTAAAACGCCAGCTCGCCGTCTTCGTCGAAGCGGCCCGGGCGCGCGGCGAGCCGCTCGACCATCTGCTGCTCGCCGGACCGCCCGGACTCGGCAAAACGTCGCTGGCCGAGATCGTGGCGCGCGAGCTCGGCGTCGCCTTCGTCCAGACGGCCGGGCCCGCGCTCGAGCGCAAGGGCGACGTCGCCTCCTACCTCACGGCGCTCGAGCCGCGCTCGGTCTTCTTCGTCGACGAGATCCACCGGCTTCCGCGCGCGGTCGAAGAGACCTTCTATCCGGCGATGGAAGATCGCCGCTTGCCGATCACGGTCGGCCAGGGGGCGGGGGCGCGGGTCATAACCCTCGACCTGCCCCCGTTCACGCTCGTCGGCGCGACGACACGCACCGGCCTTTTGACGACGCCTCTGCGCGACCGCTTCGGCGTGACGATCCGCCTCGAGCTGTATCCCGAGGAAGAGCTTGCCCAGATCGTTCACCGTTCCGCTCGCATCCTCGGCGTGGCGATCGCCGACGAGGCGGCGGCCGAGATTGCGCGCCGCTCGCGGGGCACGCCGCGGGTCGCCAACCGCTTGCTCCGCCGGGTGCGCGACTACGCCGACGTGGCCGGGGGAGGGGAGATCGATCTCGCCGTCGCCCGCGCCGCGCTTGAGCTGCTCGAGATCGACGAGGTCGGTCTCGACCGCACCGACCGGGCGATCCTCGCCGCTATTTGCCGCGACTTCGGCGGAGGTCCGGTCGGACTCTCGACGTTGGCAGCGGCGGTGGGCGAGGAGCCCGACACGATCGAGGACGTCTACGAGCCTTACCTGTTGCAGCGCGGCTTGCTCGCGCGCACGCCGCGCGGTCGCGTCGCGACCGAGCGAGCCTTCCGCCACCTCGGAGCTGCGCCGCCCGCGCGCGCCAGGGCGCTGTTCTGAGCGGTCGCTGCTGTGGGGGCGGATGCCGACAGGACGTGCGGGGCGGCGACCGTCACAGGGCGCAGCTTTCTCCCTACTCTGTTGGCCGTGCCGATCTTCATCTGTCCGAGCTGCGGGCGCCGCTCGGCTGCCGCCGAGCGAACCGCCGGGTTCAGCGAGCGTCCACGCGGCTGCCCGCACTGCGGTTCCGCGTTTGTCTTCGAGCTGCTCGACGACTACTACCCAGCCCCGAACGCGGCTTTTTTTATCCTCGATCGCCAGGGGCGCCTGCTCGGCACGGGCAAGGGCGCGCGCGAGCTAACCGGGCTCGGCGATCTAGACGTCATCGGGCGCCCTGCCCGCGAGGTGCTCGGACTGCGCTTCGCCGATGGCGACGACCCGATCGCCACCGCACTCGAGTGGGGAGTGCGCGTGCTCGGCCGCAACGTGCGCGTCCACGCCGAGGGCGACCAAGAGGAGTTGGCGATCTGCGACGTCCTGCCCGCCTACGATGACGACGGCGGCGCCCTGCTGATCCTCACCCCGACAGTGGAGACCTCGTGACCTCCCGACGGCGCAACAGCGCGATCCTCGCGCTCGTCGCCGCGCTGCTCGTGTTGTCGGCGCTGGTGATCGTGCCCGGCTCGCCGCTGCACAAATCGACGCGCCTCGGTCTCGACCTGCGCGGCGGCGTCGAGCTGATCTACCAAGGTCAGCCGACCCCGCAGGTGCCCAAGGTCACCCCTGAGGCGATCGACGATGCGATCGAGACGATCCGCAAGCGCACCGACGCGCTCGGTGTCGCCGAGCCCGAAATCCAGCGCGCCGGTGCCGATCAGATTTCCGTCGGGTTGCCCGACGTCCAGAACGCCGAGCGGGCGATCCAACAGGTCGGAACCACCGCTCAACTCCAGTTCTACGACTGGGAGGCGAACGTGCTGGGCGGCCGCGGGCCGGACCAACCGTACGCCGGCAGCCGCGCCCTGTGGGAGGCGGTACGCGTAGCGTCGCGACAGAAGCCACGCGCCGAGCCGACCGATGTGCCGCCCGAAGGCGTCTCGCCCGCCGTGCGTCGACGTTTCGGCGGCGACCGCCGCAAGATCCTCGAGTACTACGACCGGCGCAACGACAGCGCCAAGGCTCGCTACTACCTGTTCGGTCCCGATCGCCGGCTCATTCAGGGGCCCGACACGAGCTGCAACGAGCTGCTGTCGGACTACGAGCCGCGGCCCGGCCCCGCCAAGCGCTACGCGCCGGGCACGCAGTGCGCGCGCGAGCTGCGCGCGCTGGGCGCAGGCGGCCCACCGGCGGGCAGCGTCGTCGTGCGGGTTCCGCAGGGGATCCTCGTCGTCGAGGCCGAGCGCGCACCGAACCAGCCCGAGCAGATCAAGCGCTACTTCGTGATCGAAGACGACGTCGAGCTTTCGGGCAGCGACATCCGTGACCCCCGCCAAGAGTTCGACCCCCGCACCGGCGAGCCGGTCGTCACGATGCGCTTCAGCGACCATGGGCGCCGCGCCTTCGAGCGCGTCACGCGCCGGCTAGCCGAGCGGGGCGCCCAGCAGATCCTGCCGCCGGGAGCGCCGCGCCAGACCGCGTTCCAGCGTTTCGCGATCGTCCTCGACGGGCGCATCATCTCGCGCGCGACGATCGATTTCGTCCAGAACCCCGAGGGGATCGACGGGCGCACCGGCGCGCAGATCGAGGGGATCGGCTCGCTCCAGGAGGCGCAGGATTTGGCCCGTAACCTGCGCATCGGCGCGCTGCCGATCAACCTCAAACTGATCTCGCAAACCCAGGTCTCGGCGACGCTCGGTAAGCAGGCGCTGCAGCAGGGTCTTGTCGCCGGGCTCGCTGGGCTCGGTCTGACGATCCTCTTCCTCGTCTCCTTCTACCGCGTGCTCGGTGTGATCGCGACGCTCGCGCTGTTCGTCTACGCGGTGCTGTTGTTCGCGATCGTCAAGCTGATCCCGGTAACGCTGACGCTGCCGGGGATCGCCGGACTGATCCTCACCCTCGGGGTCGCGGCTGACGCCAACATCGTCATCTACGAGCGCATCAAGGAGGAGGTGCGCGCCGGGAGGTCGATACCGGCCGCGATATCGGCCGGATATTCGAAGGCGCTGCGCACGATCGTCGACGCCAACGTCGTCACGCTCGGTGTTGCCTTCATCCTCTTCATGCTCGCCACGGCGGGCGTCAAAGGCTTCGCCTTCACCCTGCTGCTGGGCACGCTGACCTCGCTGTTCACTGCGGTGCTGGCCACCTCGGCGGTGCTTGGCACGCTCGCGCGCTCGCGGCTGCTCGCGCGCCCATCGGCGCTCGGGATCGGGCGGCGCCACGTCGCCTGGCGGTTCGACTTCATGGGCCGCTCGAAGCTCTTCTTCTCGATGTCGGGCGTGATCATCGCTGCCGGTGCGATCGCTATCTCCACGCTCGGCATCAACTTCGGTATCGACTTCCAGGCGGGTACGCGCATCACGACCCCGCTCGAGCGGCCGGCTTCGGTGCAGCAGGTGCGCGACACGCTCGCCCCGCTCGGCTACGCCGACGCGAAGATCCAGCAGGTCCGCGACCCCGAGCTCGGCGCCAACGTCGTGCAGATATCGACACCACGGCTGGCACCGGCCGCGCTCGAGCGGGTGCGCGAGCGCCTCGACCAGCGGTTCGGCGTGCGTCGGGCCGACTTTTCGGTTAACTCGATCGGACCGACGTTCGGCAAACAGGTGGCCGAAACGGCGCTGATCGCGATCCTCGCTTCGCTGGCGTTGATCTCGGTCTATATCGCCGCCCGCTTCCAGCCCAAGTTCGCGGTCCCGGTATTGATCGCGCTCGTCCACGACATTCTCATCACCGCCGGCGTCTACGCCATCACCGACCGCGAGGTGACGACGGCGACGGTGGCGGCGCTCCTCACGATCCTCGGCTACTCGCTATACGACACGATCATCGTGTTCGACCGCATCCGCGAGAACATGCCGCGGATGCCGCGTGCCACTTTCGCCCAGATCGCCAACCGCTCGATGTCTGAGGTGCTGACACGCTCGCTGGCTACGAGCTTGTCGACGCTGCTGCCGATCACCGCGCTCTACTTCTTCGGCGGCGAGACGCTCAAGGACTTCGCCTTCGCCCTCATGGTCGGTGTCGTCTCGGGCATCTACTCGTCGATCTTCATCGCCACCCCGGTTTTGGTCGAGTGGAAGGAGCGCGAGTCGCTGTTCCGGCGGCGGCGCGAGCTGTGGCTCGCCGAGTACGGCCAGGTGCCCGCATTCTTCGACGCCGACCTGGCGCCGGCCGCCACGCACACGGCCGCTAGCGGCGCGCCCAGCACCGCGCGCCGGCGCGGCGGTGCCGCGCCCGCCGGCGCTGCGGCGGCGGGCGGTGCCGAGCACAGCCCGGGCGCCGTCGCCACCGCAACGGCGGTCGAGCCGGAGACGTCGCGACCGCAGCCGGCGGACCCGCCGCTCGCGTCCCCGGCCGCCGACGCCGAGCGCGAGAAGCGTGCTCGCCGCCGCCGCGAACGCAAGCGCAAGCACGGGAGGCCGCGCTGATGGGGCTCGTGGTCTGGACGATGATGGCGATCGCCGTCTGGCACTTCACGGTCTTCGTCCCCGACCGCTTCCTGGGCGGGATCGTCGGCGCGTTCGTGGCGAGCATCGCTGGTGCGCTTCTCCTTGCTCTCGTCGCGAATGGGTTCGGCGTGCCGGGCCGCAGCGAGACCGATCTCGCACAAGCGCTGCTTGCGCTGCCCGGGTCACTCCTGGGTCTCGCCGTGTGCTGGTTGTGGGGCGATCGCCGCGAGCGACGCGCGGCGAGCGGCTAGCGAGCTGAAGCCGCTTCGCCCGAGCCTTGCTCGGACGGCGGGCGGGCGCGTCGCTAGTGCACCGGCGCGAGCGGCCGTGTGCGCAATTCCGAGGTCGCTGCGCGGAAAATGTTAGGCTCCCCTAACTAAGGCGATCGCACGGGCGGTACTCCGGGTCCGCCGCGTGCACGGGGCTCGGCTGTCGGCCCCGCGATGTTGCGAAGTCGAAAACACAGGAGCAGGCACATGGCAAGAGCGACGTTTTCCTTGAGATCGGCCGCAGTAGCTGGCGTGGCCGTCGCTGCCGCGGTGGCGCTCGCCGCCTGCGGCGGTGAGGACCGCGGCAGCGTCACGGTCGAGGGCACGGGCACAGGAACCGCCGGTACGTCTACGACCTCTGGCACCACGACCCACTCCGGCACCGGCACTGCGGCTGCGGGCGCCGTGCCGGCGGGTGTCGTGGCCGAGCAGCAGAAGCTCGCTGAAGAGCTCGAGCACGAGGGCGGCGTGCGCGAGGTCGGCGAGTGGAAGATCGGTTACATCGTCGAGGGCGCCGAGGGCTGGTGGGTACCGACCGACAACGGCAGCTACCGCTGGCGCCGTCCCGCGCGGGGCGAGACGCACCACGTCGAGATCATCCCGATCGAGCGCTCCACCGGCCGCATCGTGCCCGACGTCCGGATCGATCTCGAAATCCTCGACAGCTCTGGCGACGTCGTGGTGCGCACGCGGCCCCGCTTCTACTACGCCGAGTTCTTCCACTACGCCGACAATGTGAGGATTCCGCGTCCGGGCACCTACACGCTGAGGGTGCGGATCACGCCGCCGCCCTTCACCCGCCATGGCGAGGAGTCGCAACAGCCTGCTCTCGCCAAGGGCGCCGAGGTGACCTTCCGCGGCGTGCGCTTCGAGAAGTCCTGAGCGTTAGGCGCTCAGAAGCGTCGCGACGTCGCGGGCCGCGGTCGGTGCCGGAGCCGGCCGCGGCCCGCACTGCTTTCTGTCTGCCGGCACAGTGAGAATCAGCCTCCGTGCGTGCGCACAGCTGGCTGATCGAGCGGGTCGACCCCGACACGGTGCGCGGCCTCGCTGCCGAACTCGGGGTCTCCCTCGAGCTGGCGGCGGTACTAGCGCGGCGGGGTTTCGCCGACGTCGCGAGCGCTCGTCGCTTCCTGGCCGCCGACGAGCGCCACGACCCCGAACTTCTGCCTGGCGCTCGCGCCGCAGCCGAGCTGATCGCGCGCCACGTGGGGTCGGGGGAGCGGATCGTCGTTCACGGTGACTACGACGTCGACGGGGTCGCTGCCACCGCTGTTGCCGTGCGCGCCTTGCGCGCCCTCGGTTGCGAGCCGGCCTGGCACCTTCCCGCACGCGACGAGGGTTACGGCCTGTCGCTAGCGACGGTCGCACAGCTGGCGTCCCGCGGCTGTCGTCTGCTCGTCGCCGTCGACTGCGGTATCACCGCGACAGCTGAGATCGCCCGTGCGCGTGAGCTCGGTATCGAGGTGGTGGTGGTCGATCATCACCGCCCCGGCGCCGAGCTCCCCGACGCCGTGATCGTCCACCCGGCGCTCGGCAGCGAACGCTATCCGACCGAGTCGCTATGCGCCACCGCTGTCACCGCCAAGCTTTTCGCGCTCGTAGCCCGCGTTTGCGGTGCCGACGAGGACGAGGTGCTCGCGCAGGCGCGCGAACTCGCGGCGCTCGCGACCGTCTGCGACGTCGTGCCGCTCGTCGGCGAGAACCGCGCGATCGTGCGCGATGGTCTGCGCGCCTTCGCGGCGACACGGTCGGTTGGGTTGCGCGCGCTCTGCGAGGCGGCAGGCACCGAGCCCGCTGCTGTCGGCGAGCGCGAGCTCGCCTTTCTGCTCGGACCGCGCCTGAACGCCGCCGGGCGTGTCGAGCGCGCCGACGCGGCGCTCGACCTCTTGCTGTGCGACGACGCCGAGCGGGCGCGCGAGATCGCGGCCGAGCTCGACGCCCTCAACCGCCGCCGCCAGGAGGAGGAGGCCCGGACGCTGTTCGCAGCCGAAGCCCAGTGCGCTCGCCAGGCGGCGGAGGCGGCGCTTGTCGTCGCCGGTGAGGGCTGGCATCCCGGCGTCGTCGGGATCGTCGCGTCCCGGCTCGTCGAGCGCTGGCGGCGGCCGGCGCTGGTGCTGGCGATCGAGGGTGAGCGCGCACGCGGATCGGGGCGGTCGCTGCCGGTGTTCGATCTGCACGCCGCGCTCGTCGCCTGTGCAGATCACCTGTCGCGCTACGGCGGCCACCGCCTGGCGGCCGGGCTCGAACTGCCGACCGCTGCGCTCTGCGACTTCACGCACGCCTTCCAGCGCTTCGCGGCCAGCACCCTCTCGCCCGAGGATCTGCGGCTGCGGCCCCGTGTCGACGCCGTCGTCACGCTGTCGCGCCTGACCCTCGGTCTCGCCGACGAGTTCGAGCGTCTGCGTCCGTTCGGCGAGGGCAACCCGCCGCCGCTCCTGCTCGTCCGTGGTGTGCGTGCGGAGCGGGTCGCTGCGCTCGGGCGCAACGGCACGCACACCCGCTTGACGCTCGCCGACACCAGCGGTCGCGCCGACGCCGTCGCTTTCGGGGTGCGACCCGGCGAGCTGCAACCGCTTGGGCGCGAGGGCTGCGAGCTCGCCTTGCGCCTCGAGCGCAACGCACGCGGCGGGTTCTTGGAGGCGCGTGCGCGCGTCGTCGCTTTCCGTAGCTCTGCGTCCGCAGGACCGGCGATCGTGCGTGCGCGCGGCAGATCTGTAATCCGCACTGCTGCGCGGTCGGCGCGCGCGGCCACGAGCGCTGCCGGCAAGGTCGTCGATCTACGCGGCACCGACCCGGTGATGGGGCTCAATTGGCTGGTCGACGGCTCGGCGCCCGCGCTCGTGGCCGTCGCCGACAGCGCGCGCCGCCGCGACGGCCTCGCGCGCCTCGGTTTGGGCACGGACACGGCGGTAGCGGAGTGGGACGACCTTCTCGCCGACCCCGCGCTCGCCGACGATTACGAGCGCATCGTGGCGCTCGACCCACCACCACTTCCCGAAGCGTTGGTCGCCCCCGACGCTTTAGCGCCGCTCGCCTGCGGCCGGCGGGCCTACGCGCTGTGGGGGGAGCGCGAACTGCGCTTCGCGCTCAGCGTGTGGCGCTGGCGGCTCGATCTGCGGCCGCACTTGCGCGAGCTTTGGCAGGCACTTGCCGCCGCCGGGGGAACTCTCGCCGGGGACGAGCTCGCGCGTGCGCTGCACGGTCGCTACCGGCACGGCCGCCCGCCGTCGCTTGTCCACGCCTTGCTCGCCACGCTCGGCGAGCTCGGCCTCGTCGCGATCGAGGGTGCCGCGCCGATCCCGCACCGTCTTGTCCTGCTCGCCACAGCGCGGGACCGCGTCGAGCTCGAGCGCTCGCCCACGTTCGTGCGCTGTCGGCGCCAGCTCGACGCTCTCGAGCGCGCTGCCGCCCGGGCGACCGGGGCCGGGGGTAGAGAACTGGCGGCTTCGAGCCGACTCTAGACTCGGAGCGATGGCGGAACGCGCGGTCGAGAAGCCGACACGGCCGGACGGGCCCGTCGCCGACGAGGGGCCCGCGGCGCACGCTGGCGGCGCTGCGAGCTCGACCTTCGACCGGCTCCCGGTCGACGTCGCGCCCGATCACGCGCCGGCCGGTCCGGTCGACCGTCTCAGCGCCGAGCAACGCACCTTGCTCGGCGACCTCCTCGCCGTGGTCGAAGAGCACGCCGACGAGGCTGCGCGTCCGGTCGATCAAGAGCTCGTCGAGCGCGCGTTCGTTTTCGCCTGCGAGCGTCACGCCGGCCAGCGGCGCGCGTCGGGCGAGGAGTTCATCGTCCATCCCGTGGGTGTGGCGAAGATCTGCGCCGGTATGCGTCTCGACACCGAGACGCTGTGCGCCGCACTGCTCCACGACACTGTCGAGGACACCAGCGCCTCGCTGGAAGAGATCGAGGCGCTCTTCGGCGGCGAGATCGCGACTCTCGTCGACGGCGTCACCAAACTCAGCGGTGTCACTTTCCAGAGCCGCGACGAGCGTCAGGCCGAGAACTACCGCAAGATGCTCGTGGCGATGGCGGCGGACATCAGGGTGATCCTGATCAAACTCGCCGACCGTCTCGACAACATGCGCACGATCCAGTCGCTGCCGCGCCACAAGCAGCAAGAAAAGGCGCGCGAAACGCTCGACATTTTCGCTCCGCTCGCGCACCGGCTCGGTATCCACGCAATCAAGTGGGAGCTCGAAGATCTCGCCTTCCAGACGCTCCACCCGCGCAAATACAACGAGATCAAGGAGCTTGTAAGCCAACAGCGCGCGGAGCGCGAGGCTTACGTCGAACGCGCCGGCGAGATCCTCAAGCGCGAGCTAGCTGCGGTCGGCATCCCCGCCGAGATCTCGGGCCGCGCCAAGCACTTCTACTCCATCTACACGAAGATGACGCGCAAAGGCCGTGAGTTCAACGAGATCTACGACCTCACGGCGATGCGCGTGCTCGTCGACTCGGTGAAGGATTGTTACGGCGCGATCGGTGTCATCCACGCCCTCTGGAAGCCGATGCCGGGCCGCTTCAAGGACTACGTCGCGATGCCCAAATTCAACATGTACCAGTCGCTGCACACGACGGTGATCGGTCCCGAGGGCAAGCCGCTCGAGATCCAGGTTCGCACCCACGAGATGCACCGCACCGCCGAGTTCGGTGTGGCGGCGCACTGGCTTTACAAAGAAGCGGGCGGGCAAGCGCCCGAGGACAAGATGGAGTGGTTGCGGCACTTGCTCGACTGGCAGCAGGAACTGTCGGACCCGCGCGAGTTCACCGAAACGCTGAAGCGCGACCTTTTCGAAGACGAGGTTTTCGTCTTCACGCCCAAGGGCGAGGTCAAGTCGCTGCCGGCCGGGTCGACGCCGCTCGACTTCGCTTACGCCGTGCACACCGACGTCGGTCATCGCTGTGTCGGCGCCAAGGTGAACGGCAAGGTCGTGCCCCTTCACTATCAGCTGCGCTCGGGCGACATCTGCGAGATCCTGACCTCGAAGAAGGAACGCGGGCCGTCGCGCGACTGGCTGTCGCTCGTTAAGTCGACACGTGCCCAGTCGAAGATCCGCGCCTGGTTCAAGCGCGAGCGCCGCGAGGACGCCGAGCGCCACGGGCGCGAGGTGCTGCACGAGCATCTGCGTCGCCACAGCCTGCCGCCGCAGAAGCTCGTCGGTTCGTCGCTGCTCGCGGACGTAATCCGTGAGATGGGCTTCCGCAAAGCGGACGACTTCTACGTCGCCCTCGGCGAGGAGAAGATCTCGCCGCGCGTCGTCGTCAACAAGCTCATGCAGCGCCTGAAGCGCGGCGAAGGGCTGGGCGACAGCGAGGGTGCCTCGGCCGAGCTGCTTTCGCGTCGCGAGAAGCGTCCGCGGCGCACCGCCGCTGCATCGGCGTACGGAATTCGTGTCGAGGGGATCGACGACGTGCCGGTGCGGATCGCCAAGTGCTGTCGTCCCGTGCCAGGCGACCCGATCTGCGGTTACATCTCGCTCGGACGCGGCATCACCGTCCACCACGAGCAGTGCGCGAACGCTCGCGCTTTGCGGCGCAGCTCGGCCGAGCGTTTCACGCCGGTGGCCTGGGACGGCGACGCCGAGACGTCGTTCCGGGCCGAGATCGAGATCGCCGCTTGGGACCGCACGGGTCTGCTCGAGGACCTCTCGCGAACTTTCTCCGAGTCGGGTCTCAACATCGTCGAGGCGCGCTGCACCGTCAACCACCCGATGGTCAAGAACCGCTTCGTCGTCGAGGTCGGCGATACGAAGGTGTTGAAGGGTGTGATCCAGAAGCTGCGCAACGTCGAGTCCGTGTTCGACGCCTACCGGGTCACGCCGACCGGTTGAGGGCGGTCCTAGCGCGGCCGGTCGCCGGCGAGGCGGCGCGCTCAGGCCACGCAGCGCAGCGCTGCTGGCTGTGCGCGCAGCTCGACCCGCTCGCAGCGCCCGAGGTAGTCGCCGTCGACCTGCAGCGGCAGCGGCCGCCCGTCGAGGCTCTCGACGACGGCGCACGTGGCGGCGCCGAGGTCGGTTATCCGTCGGTGGCGGGAAACGGCGCGAGCGCTGCCGGTAAGGAGGCGCGCCGCGAGCGACGGCACCTCGAGGGGACCGATGCGGTCGAGTGCGGCGAAAGCGAGCGTGCCGCTGTCGAGCGCCGCGTCGGCGCACACGCGCACCGGACGCCGCGCGAAGAACGTGTAGGGGTCGGAGTTCTGGGCGATGCACGTGATCGCCTCGTGCTGCCGACCGTCGGCGAGGGCGATGCGCATGCGCGGTGGGCGCCCGAGCAGGTAACGGCGTGTGAAGAGGTCGACAGCGACGGTTGCGTAGTACCACGGTCCGAACCGTGCCTTCCAGCGCGGGTGGGCGTCGACGCGCTCGGTCACCTCGGCGTCGAGACCGACACCAGCGGTGAAGACGAAGTAGCGGCCGTTCGCTTGCCCTAGGTCGACCACTCGCACCGGCAGCGTGTCGGCGAGGCGCAAAAGGTGCTCGGTGGCGTCGACTACGTCGCCGGGAACGCCGAGGCTGCGGCAGAACACGTTCGCCGACCCGCCCGGGAGGACCGCCAGTGGCGTCGCAGTGCCGGCCAGGCCGTTTGCCGCCTCGTTGACGGTGCCGTCGCCGCCGAAAGCGCAGACAAGGTCGTAGCCCTCGGCGGCAGCGTCGCGGCAGATGGCGGTGGCGTGGCCTTGCGCCTCGGTGTCGACTGCGGTCACGTCGTAGCGCGACTCGAGAGCGTGAACCACGAGGTTGCGCAGCCGCGCCGAGACCGTTGTCGCGTAGGGGTTGACGATCACGAGCATCCGGCGCTTGCGCGTCGGACGCTCGAGAACCGAAAGAGAGATCGCCGCTTCTTGGCGAGTGCTGGTCACGTTTCCGCCGCTTCGAAACGCACGATCCCGTCCGCCTCGATCTCTCTGGCGCGCCCTTCGGCGAGCAGCAGATCGAGGTGGCCGAGCACCTCGGACAACGTCAAATACGCCTGTGTCACCGCCACGTTTCCCCACAGCTCCTGGGCGATCTCGTAGGCGGTGCGTGGCTGCTGGGCGATCAAGCGGCGGATCTTTTCGGCGCGGCGCTGGTGGAGCGCGAAGCGCTCGTCGATCAACGCACGGTGGTCGGCGATCGTCTCGCCGTGGCCCGGCAAGCCGAGCGCGAAATCGAGCTCGCGCGTGCGCGAGAGCGACTCGAGGTAGCGCACAAGGACGCGCGGGCGTTCGCGCTCGCCCTCGCGGGGACGGGCGAGCAGCGGGTTGGACGAGATGTGGGCGAGAAGGTGATCGCCGAGGATCGCGACACCCCGCTGCTCGTCGAGAAAGACGGTGTCCGACAGGCTGTGCCCGGGACGGTGCAGCACGCGCAGCCGGCGCTGCGCGAGTTCGACGATGTCGCCGTCGCGCAGCACGCGGTGTACGGGCCCGCTCGCGCCCCAACCGCGGAACGAGCGCGAGACAGACTGCAGCGCGGTGGCCACGTCGCTCGGGATGCCGTGGCGCAACATCATCGCGTGCGCAAACGCGTCCTCCGCCTCGGCCTCTTCTCGGTAGCGCTCGATGAAGGGAACGGTCGCGTCGAGCGCCGCCACCTCGGCGCCAGATCGCTCCGCGACGATCCGCACGAGCCCGGTGTGGTCGATGTGCTGGTGGGTGACGAGAACGAGCTTGATGTCCTCGATCCGCCGTCCAAGCGCGGCGAGGCCACGCTCGAGCGCGTTCAACGACGTGCCCGAGTTGGGGCCGGTGTCGACGAGCGTGAGCGGCTCGTCGTCGATCAACAGCACGTTGACGCGGCCGACGGCGAACGGCGTGGGGATCGCGAGCCGGTGGATGCCGAAACGTTCGGCGGTGGCCCACCCCTCGGCGTGAGCGATGTCAGTGTCGGCGGTGCGCGGTGCCGACCCTTGCGCCCCGGCGCCGGCTCTCGCGCTCGCGCGCTCCCCACGCTGGCTGTTCGCTTCGGGCATGGCTGGCGGGGAAACTACCGCCGTTCCGCCGGCGACGTGCTCGCGGTGTCCGACGGCTGACCGTCGCGCATCCGCGCCGCGGCCTCGGCCGCCACGAGGTGGGTGGTTCGCGGCTCGTGCGCCGCAAGGGCGCGGGCGCGGCGCTCGAAACGCAAGTCGGCGAGCGTGGCGCGGCGCCTGAGCTGCAGGTACTCCTCCCAGGACGGGACGAGGAACGTCTCTAGGTACCGCTCGCGATCAGCGAGGTCGCGGAAGAGCTGCCAGCGTCGCGCGCCAGCGCGACGCCGCGCGCGGCCGACCGGCTCCATCGCCGCTTCGAACGCAGGCTGCGCCGCTTGCGGCACGATGTACTCGACGGTGACGAGCACCGGCCCGACGGCCGGCTCCGGTTCGAACGCAAGCTGCGGCTCCGACCACGCCTCGGCAGGCCTGAGATCGAGGTCCTCGCCGCCGCGTACGGGTCGCGAGAGGCCGACCGCGGCTGTGACGGCGAGCCCGCCGGCGGCGACGAGCAAGGGGAGGGTGGGGACGGAGTGTTCGGCGAGTGCGCCCCACAGCGCGGCCCCGGCGGCTTGCCCGCCCTGCAGCGTGAGCAGGAACACAGCTAGGCCGCGCGCCCGCACCCAGGCGGGAAGCACGGTTTGCGCGCTAGCATTGAGTGACGACACCGCGGCGATCCATGCCGCGCCCGCGAACGTCAGCGCTGCCGCGCCGACCACAACGGTGCGGGCGGTGGCGATCGCCGCGAGCGCGACGCCGAGCACGGCAATCGCGATGGTCACGGTCCCGTTGGCGCCGAGCGCAGCGCGCAGACGCGGGATCGCGATGACGCCGGCGAGAGCTCCGACGCCGACAGCGGCGAGCAAAAGCCCGTAACCGTCCGAGCCGAGCCCGAGACGGCGCGCGGCCACGAGCGGCAACAGCGCCCACAGCGCGCTGGCGAAAAGCGCGAAGGGGAAGGTGCGGCCTAGCACCCGGCGCATCCGCGGAGACGCGCGGGCGTAGCGAACGCCCGCCCAGATTGCTCCGCGCAGCCGCTCGCGGGACGCTGGTTGTGGCTCTCGCCGCCAGGTCGACGCCGCCAAGAGCACCGCGAGGAACGACAGCGCGTTGGCAGCGAACACCCAGCCCGGACCCGCAGCCGCCACCACCAAGCCGCCGATCGCTGGTCCCACCGCTCGCGCCGCGTTCACCGACGCCGAGTTCAGAGCGACCGCGTGAGGGACAAGCTCGCGCGGCACGAGCTCCTGCTGCACCGCCTGCCACACGGGACGGCGCAACGCGTCGGCGAGGCCGACAGCGAAGGTCAGCGCGAGCAATGTCACCGGGTCGATCGCACCGCTGAAGGTCGTGACAGCCAGTGCCACAGCGGCAGCTAGCGCCAGCGACTGGCTCGCGACGAGCACACGACGGCGGTCGACTAGATCACCGAGCGCTCCTGCTGGCAGCGCCAGCACCACGACGGGAAGGCTCACCGCCGTTTGCACCAGCGCGACCTCGAGCGCCGAACCCTCGAGATCGATCATCAACCACTGCGCACCGACCAGCTGCATCCACGTGCCGACGTGGGACGTGAGCTGCCCCACAAACAGGCGCCGCCAGGTGGCGTAGCGCAGCGGCGCCCAGCCCGAGGCCGCGCCCGCGCGCACCGCGCGACCTAGGAGCGGATAAGCGCGAGCACCTCGTCGCGCTTCTCGGCCATGTGCTCGGGCGAGACGAGCGACTCGAGGTTGAGACGCAGAAGCGGCTCAGTGTTGGACGGGCGGACGTTGAAGTGCCAGTCGGGGTAGTCCACCGAAACCCCGTCGAGCCAGCTCACCTCGCCGTCAGAGTAACGCTCGGCGAGCTCGCGCATCTTCGCCTGGGGATCGGCGACACGCGAGTTGATCTCGCCGGAAATGAAGTAGCGGCTGCGCAGGGGGGCGAGAAGCTCGCTCAGCTTGGCGCCGCGGCGCGACAGCAGCTCGAGCACCAGCAGCGCCGGAACTGTGCCCGAGTCACAGCAGTAGAAGTCGCGGAAGTAGTAGTGCCCGGACACCTCGCCGCCGAAGGCGGCGCCGGTCTCGCGCATCCGAGCCTTGAAGAAGGCGTGCCCGACACGGTTGACGAGCGCGGTGCCGCCCGCCCGCTCGACGACGTCGCGCACCGCGCGGCTGGCGCGCACGTCGTAGAGGATCGTCGCGCCGGGCTCCTTCGCGAGAATCGCTTCGGCGAGCAGCGCCGTCAAAAAGTCGCCGTCGACGAAGCAACCTTGGTCGTCGATGAAAAAGCAACGGTCGGCGTCGCCGTCCCAGGCGATGCCTAGATCAGCGCCTTCGGCAAGCACACGGTCGATCACAAGCTGACGGTTCTCTGGCAACAGCGGGTTCGGCTCGTGCTCGGGGAAGCGGCCGTCGGGCTCCCAGGCGATCGTCACGAGCTCGAGCGGCAGCTCGTCGAGCAGCGGGCCGACACCGATCTTGGCTACGCCGTTGCCGCCATCAACCACGACCTTCATCGGTCGCACGCTCGCCGGATCGATGAAGGCACGAACGTGTTCGCGGTAGTCGTCGAGGAGGTCGGCGCGCGCGATCTCGCCCGTGCCGCCCTCGCCGGCGCTCGGTTCGTCAGCTTCGACGAGAGCCCGGAGCTCGGCGATGCCGCTGTCGCCCGACAGCGCGACCGCGTTGCGGCGCACCAGCTTCGCTCCCGTCCACTCCGGCGGGTTGTGCGAGGCGGTGCAGGCGAGCCCGCCGTCGAGACCGCGCGATCCAACCGCGTAGTAGAGGACCTCGGTGGGTGTCATGCCGATGTCGAGCACGTCGGCGCCGGCGGCTGCCATGCCGCGTGCGTATGCCTCGGCGAGCTCCGGCGCCGAGGTGCGCACGTCGCGGCAGAGCGCGAGCTTGAGCTCGCTAACCGGGGTCCCCTCGAGTTCCGCCACAACAGCAGCGAAGGCGCGTCCGATGCGCTCGGCGACGGACGCGTCGATCTGGCTCGGGTAGAGCCCGCGAACGTCGTAAGCCTTGAAGATCGAGCTGTCGACTGCGGTGCCGGGCACGCCCGCGGGAATCTAGCCGCTCGCCCCGTCGCTTTCAGCGCTGCGCCCGCCACCGCGTGGGCCGCTCGCGCTCGCCGCGGCCGTCGGCCAAGCGGCGAGGATTTCCTGTCGGGCCGCTTCCAATGACTGGTTGATCACACGCGTGTCGGCGATCACCGGCATGAAGTTGTTGTCCCCTTGCCAGCGCGGCACGACATGCTGGTGGAGGTGCGCCGCGAACCCGGCGCCTGCGACCTTCCCGAGGTTGATGCCGATGTTGAAACCGTCGGCCGCGAACGCGCGGCGCAGCGCACGAACGCAGTCGCGCGTCAAGGTCTGGAGCTCGAGAAGCTCGTCGTCGTCGAGCGCGTCGAGCTCGCCGACGTGGCGGTAGGGCGCGACCATCAGGTGGCCGGGCGCGTAGGGGAAGGCGTTCAGCAGCACGTAACAGCGCTCGCCCCGGTGGACGATCAGCTCTTCCCGCCCGCTCGCCTGGCGGGGGCTGGTGCAGAAGATGCACTGCGCGCTCTTCGGGCCGCGGATGTAGGCGACCCGCCACGGCGCCCACAGCGGTCGCTTGCCGTCTTCCGCTACAGCCATCGCCGGTACCTGAAGTAACCGAACATGCCGAGCAGCATCACGACCATCGAACCGATGATGATCCAGAAGCTGGTCGAGGGACCGGCGGCGGGATCGCCACCACCGGGCAGGCCGACGTTCATGCCGAAGATGCTCGCTACGAGCGTGAGCGGCAGGACTACCACGCTGATCGCCGTCAGCACCAACAGGATGTCGTTCACGCGGTGTGAAATGACTGACTCGTTGGTGGACTCGAGCGCCTCGATCACCTCTTTGTAGTTCTCGAGAACGTCCCAGATCCGCTCGGACGCGTCGACGATGTCGTCGAAGTAGATCTCGAGATCGCCGCTGATGAAACGTTGCTTGGTGCGCTCGAGGTCGTTCAGCACAGCGCGCTGGGGGCGGACGATCTTGCGGAAGTTGATGATCTCCTGTTTGGCGTTCGAGATGTCGCGCACGATCTCGCGCGACCGCCCCTCGAAGATGTCTTCCTCGATCCGTTCGAGCTTGTTGCCCATCTTGCGCAACATCGGGAAGCAGTAATCGAACGCATCGTCGACGATCCTGTACAGGAGGTAACCGGGCCCCTTTGACAAGAGCGACTCGCGGAAGTCGGAGTTCGACGTGCAGCGTTCGAACAGGTAGGAAACCGGGGGTATCGGTTCGTTGGGAATGGTGATCAGATAATCCGGCCCGACGAACATGTCTAGCTCGGCCGCGTTGAGACGGCCGACCGCCTTGTCGAACACAGGAAAGTGCAGAACGATGAACAGGTAGTCGGGGTACTCGTCGATCTTCGGGCGCTGGTTGCGCGACGCGACGTCCTCGTAGTCGAGGGGGTGGAAGTCGAAGTGCTCTTCGAGCCACGCGCGCTCGAGCGGCCCCGGGCGCTCGATGTTGATCCAGCGGAGCCCGCCGTACTCGACCTCGGCGATATTCGGCTCGTCCCTAAGCGGCGTCCGCGAGGGAGTGGCGGCAGCGAGACGAGCGCGGCTCGTGCGGCGTATGCGCGGTCTCGGCACGCTCGGCATCGCTGCGACTGAGGGGCTCCTCGGGGACCGTCATGACCCGTCGATTGTAGAGCCCGTACGTGCCGTGCCCTCGCGGCACAGGGCTAGAAGGCGCTATTCTTGCCGCCTCACATAGCGCCGCTCACATCGAGAGGGGTGGAGGGACTTGGCCCTGTGAAACCCCGGCAACCATCTCGACCCGGCGCGGTCGGGAACGGTGCCAATTCCAAGCGGGCCGGGCGGCCCGGGAGATGTGACGAAGTGCTTCGGGCGAAGCCCTCGTCACAAAGGAACGGAAGCGGCGAGGGATCTTCGGTCGACAAGGGGGTCAAGATGGCCGTCGAGGCACTGCGGTGCAAAGAGTGTGGAGAGAGGTATCCGCTCGACGCTCGCTACGTCTGCGAGCGCTGCTTCGGGCCGCTCGAGGTCGAGTACGACCTGAGCGCTATCGACGCATCGGCGGTGCGTGCCCGGATCGAAAGCGGGCCAGCGTCGATCTGGCGCTACGCCGATCTGCTGCCCTTCGCAACACCGCCGGCTAGCCCGCTGCCGGTCGGGCTAACACCGCTCGTCCGGGCCGACCGCCTGGCGGAGCGCCTCGGCCTTGGCGAGGTGTGGGTGAAAAATGACGCCGCCAACCCCACCCACTCCTTCAAGGATCGGGTCGTAGCGGTGGCGATCGCCAAGGCGCGCGAGCTCGGCTACTCGGTGGTGGCCTGCGCATCGACGGGCAACCTCGCGCAGGCCGTGGCGGCGCACGCTGCAGCGGCAGGCCTCGACGCGTACGTCTTCATACCCGCCGATCTCGAGCGCGAGAAGGTCCTCGCCACCGGCGTGTACGGCGCCAAGATCGTGGCCGTTGAGGGCACCTACGACGACGTCAACCGCCTCTGCACCGAGCTGTCGGCGGAGCGCGAGTGGGCCTTCGTCAACGTCAACGTGCGCCCCTACTACGCCGAGGGCTCGAAAACGCTCGGCTACGAGATCGCCGAGCAGCTCGGGTTCGAACTGCCCGATCGCGTCGTCTGTCCGATCGCCTCGGGCTCGATGTTCACCAAGATCGCGCGCGCCTTCGACGAGCTGGTCGAGCTCGGGCTGGTCGCGAGGCCCGAGCGTGGCGGCCCGATCTTCTGCGGTGCGCAGGCGGCGGGGTGCGCGCCGGTCGCCGAGGCGTTCGCCAACGGCTGGGACGTCTGCCGGCCGGTGAAACCGAACACGATCGCCAAGTCGCTGGCGATCGGCAATCCGGCCGACGGGCCGTACGCGCTCGAGCTCGCACGGCGTAGCGGCGGCACGATCGAGGCCGTGAGCGACCGCGAGATCGTCGAGGGCATCGAACTGCTCGCCGAGACGACCGGCATCTTCCCGGAGACGGCGGGGGGCGTCACCGTGGCCGTGCTGCGCAAGCTCGCCGAACAGGGAAAGATCGCTCCCGACGAGCGCGTGGTCGTGCTCAACACGGGTGAGGGCCTGAAAACGCTCGACGCGATCGCCGACGCTGTCGAAGTCGTACGCATCGAACCGCGGCTCGAGGCGTTCGAGCGTGCCTTCGGGCTGGCGGGCGCCGCCGCGAGCTAGGCGCGCGCGGGCACGCAGCGCGGGGCGCGACAAGAGACCGGCAGCGGTGGAAGAGCACCGTTAGAGTTCGCTGACGCGATGGGTGTGACAGTGAAGATCCCGACGCAGCTGCGCTCGGTGACCGGCGGCGAGGCCGAGGCCGTGATCGACGGAGCGACCACGGTCGGCGAGGTGCTCGACCGCCTCTACGAACGCTACGAGGGGCTGCGCGACCGAATCTCCGACGACGGTGCCCTGCGGCGCTTCGTCAACGTCTACGTGGGTGGCGAGGACATCCGCTTCCTCGACGGCCTGGAAACGCCGGTACAGGACGGCGACGAGGTGACCATCCTCCCGGCCGTCGCTGGCGGTCGGTAACAACGCGTGACCGTGCCGTTCGGTGGCGCTTCGGTGCTGGTCACCGGCGGCCAGGGGTTCGTCGGCGCCCACCTCTGCGAGCGCCTTCTTGCCGCGGGCGCACGGGTCGTCGTTCCTCGCCGTGACGTCCACCCGCGTTCGCGTTTTCGACTCGAGGGGATCGAGGAGCGCTGCGACCTCGTAGCTTGCGATCTCGCCGCCGTCGAGAGCGTTCAACGCGTGCTCGCGGAAGAGGAGATCGAGTACGTCTTTCACCTCGCTGCGCAGACGATCGTGGGCACCGCGCGTCGCGCGCCGCTGTCGACGTTCGAGTCCAACGTACGCGCGACCTACGTCCTGCTCGAGGCGTGCCGCAGCGTCCCCGACCGCCTGCGCGCGATCGTCGTCGCTTCCTCGGACAAGGCATACGGGCCAAGCGACGAGCTGCCCTACAAGGAAGACACGCCGCTCAGACCGACATTCCCCTACGACGTGTCGAAGGCGTGCGCCGACCTGATCGCGCGGTCGTACGCGCTCACCTACGAGCTGCCGGTGGCGGTGACACGCCTAGCCAACGTGTACGGGCCGGGCGACGTCAACTGGTCGCGCATCGTGCCCGAGACATGTCGCGCCCTGGCCGAGGGCAGAAGGCCAGTCCTGCGCTCGGACGGCTCGCCCAAGCGCGACTTCATCTACGTCGACGACGCCGTCGAGGCGTACTTGGCGGTTGCCCGCTCGCTCGCCGATCGCGCGCTGCATGGGCGCGCCTGGAACGCGGGCAGCGGCGAGCCCACTGCTGTGATCGAGATCGTGCGCGAGCTCGTCGCGATCGCCGGTGTCGCTCTCGAGCCCGAGATCGTCGGGGAGGGCACTCCAGCGGGCGAGATCGACGCCCAGTGGCTCGACTCGAGCGCGATCGAGCGCGAGCTTGGCTGGCGGCCGCGCGTGCCGCTCCGCGAGGGGCTTCGTCGCAGCTACGACTGGTACCGCCGGTACCTAGCCGCGCTCGATTCCCCTCACGTCCGAAGCTCGTGACGGTGGTGGTGCCGGTAGGCGGCGCGCGCCTGCTCGGCACCGCGCATCAAGCGCGCCAAGTGCGGCTCCGTCAGCGACGCCGGAACACAGGGCACACCAGGGGCCATGCCGCAGGTGGGGCACGGCACGCTGAGCGCCCGCTCGAAGGCGCGCTGAGCGGCCGCAGGTGCCGGCTCGCGCCGACGGTCGCGGGTAGCACGGTCGCCGCGCTGTTGGACGGGCTTAGCGGTCGCGCGCCGAGCGAGGTTAAGCCACTCCGCGGCTAAAGCGTCGTCTTTAGCGGAGCGGCGCAATGCGAGACGGCGCACGCCGAACGTCGCTGTCGCTCCCCGCTCGAGCGGTTGGTTCGACATCCTGCGTCCCCCTTGGCGGTTGCCGTGTGTGCGGCGGGTCGGACCGCTGCCGAACCCGCCGTGTACCCGTAAGGGGGAACGCAAGAGAGGGGCGAAACTTGCGCCGCGGACTCAGCGCTCGCAGCCTTCGCCCGCCACCGGGAAGGGGCAGTGCGCCCGACAGGATTCGAACCTGTGACCTCTGGCTCCGGAGGCCAGCGCTCTATCCACTGAGCTACGGGCGCTCGTGCAACGAAGCAGTCTAGTGGCGCCGCGAGGCGCAAAGATTGCGCGGTCGTGGAGCTCGAGATCCTCTTTCTCGGTACCGCCGGCTCGGTTCCGACCGCGCGCCGCGCACTGCCGGCCACGCTCGTGCGGCGTGGCGGGCACCGCCTTCTGATCGACTGCGGCGAGGGGACGCAGCGCCAACTTCTGCGCTCCGAGGGTCTAGTCGAGATCCCTGAGATCCTCGTCACGCACCTGCACGCCGACCACGTTCTCGGGCTGCCTGGGCTGCTCAAGACCTGGGGCTTGCTGGAGCGCGCGACTCCGCTCGTCGTGCGCGGCCCGCGCGGCCTCGCGTCGCTCTTGAAAGCGTTGCGATCTGTGGTTGGACGCGTTCCGTACGAAGTGGTGGTGGAAGAGATCGACCCGCCTGCCGAGTTCCGGTACGATGGCTGGCGGCTCGGTGCCTTCGCGGTCGATCACGGCGTCGCCGCACTCGGCTACGCGATCGTCGAGGACGAGCGGCCGGGGCAGTTCGACCCGGTGCGTGCCCAGCAACTCGGAGTCGCGCCCGGACCGGACTTCGGTCGGCTCCAGCGCGGCGAGATAGTCACGGGCAGCAGGGGCCCGGTCAAGCCCGAGCAGGTGATGGGTCCGCCGCGACCAGGGCGCAAGCTCGTTTTCAGTGGTGACACACGGCCGTGCGAACTGCTCCGGGCAGCGGCCTGGCGCTGCGATGTGCTCGTCCACGAGGCGACGTTCGCCGAAGAGGACCGGTCCCGCGCTCGCAAGACGCGGCACTCGACCGCCCGCGAGGCGGCCGAGCTGGCTCGGGAGTGCGAGGCGCGCACGCTCGTTTTGACCCATCTGTCGCCGCGCTACCCGCCGAAGCTGCTCGCGGAGGAGGCGAAAGCGGTTTTCGCTACGACGCTCGTGCCACGCGACTTCGACCGGCTGGAAGTGCCGTTTCCCGAGCGCGGGAAGCCCCGGCTCGTTGAGCACTCGGCGCGGCCGGCGCCGACTGGCAGCAACGCCGACTTCGCTCCGGCATCGTCCGACCTCTAGGCCGGGTCGGTCGGTCCTCAGTGACGGCGGCGGGAGGTACCGCGGTCGCGGCCTGACGGTCGCCGGGCGGGCGTGCCGCGCCGCGGTCGCGTATGTGTCGGTCCGGGGGGTGGGCGCGAAGTTCTGCCGTCGCCGTCGAGTGGTACCGTTCGGCTGCGTCCTTTAACCAGGTCCAGCGAGGCCGGAAGGAGCGGAGAACCATCGCTAGCCAGGAAAAGGTCGTCCTCAACAGCGAGGACGTGCGCCGAATGCTCGTGCGCATCGCGCACGAGATCGTCGAGCGCAACGGCGACGGTCCCGTCGCGATCGTCGGCATCCAACCGCGCGGGGTCGTGATCGCCCAGCGCTTGCGCGACAAGGTCGCCGAACTGCTCGCTACGGACGTCACCTTCGGCGAGATCGACATCTCCTTCTACCGCGACGATCTCTCGCTGCGCGGTCCCGAACACCAACCCGAGGTGCGCGAGACGCGCATCGATTTCCCCGTCGAGGAGCACACGACCGTGCTCGTCGACGACGTCCTCTACACCGGGCGGACGGTGCGCGCGGCGATCGAGGCGCTCTTTGCGTTCGGCAGGCCGCGCCGAGTGCAGCTCGCTGTCGTCTGCGATCGCGGCCACCGCGAACTCCCGATCCGCCCCGACTACGTCGGCAAGAACCTTCCCACCTCGCGTCGCGAGCGCGTGAACGTGCGCCTCGCCGAACTCGACGGGGTCGACGAGGTGACGATCAGCGAGCTCGCGGAGGTGCGGGCGTGAGCGCACGGCACCTGCTAGCCATCGGCGACCTCGGGCGCGAAGGGATCGAGCGCATCCTCGCGCGCGCCGAGAGCTTCGCCGAGGTCGCCGGCCGCCCAATCAAGAAAGTGCCGACACTGCGCGGGCGCACCGTGATCAACCTCTTCATGGAGCCCTCGACGCGCACGCAGTCCTCGTTCGAGCTCGCGGCAAAGCGCCTGTCGGCGGACGTCGTCACCGTCAAGGCTCAGGGCTCGTCGGTCGAGAAAGGCGAGTCGTTCAAAGACACGGTGCTGACCCTCTCGGCGTACGACCCGTCAGCGATCGTCGTGCGCGCCCCGCACGCCGGCGCGGCCGCGCTCGTAGCGCGCTGGTCGCGGGCGAGTGTCGTCAACGCCGGCGACGGCAAACACGAGCACCCGACGCAAGCGTTGCTCGACCTCTTCACGCTGCGGCGCCGTCTCGGTCGTCTCGACGGCCTGAGCGTGTGGATCGTCGGTGATGTCGCGCACAGTCGCGTCGCGCGATCGGGCATCGTCGCGCTGCGCACGATGGGCTGCGAGGTGACCGTCTGCGGGCCGCCGACACTCGTGCCTAGAGCGATCGCCGAGCTCGGCTGCAGCGTGCGCTACGACCTCGCCGGCATCGAACGCGCCGATGTCATCTATGCGCTGCGCGTGCAGCGGGAGCGGATCGCTGGGATCGTCGCGCCGTCGCTGCGCGAGTACGTCGAGCGCTGGCAGATCGACGGGCGCCGCCTGCGCCCCGGGCAGGTGGTCATGCATCCCGGGCCGGTCAACCGCGGCGTCGAGCTGGCGAGCGAAGTCTGCGACTCGCCACAGTCGCTGATCGTCGATCAAGTCGAGGCCGGGGTCGCGGTGCGGATGGCGGTCCTCTACGAGCTTCTGGCGGGCGCGGGCGGCGACGGTGCGCGCCTCTCCGCCGGCCGCGAGCAGGAGGCGCCGCAACCGGCATGAGCGGGCGTTCGCGAACCTTGCACCCCGCTCTCGCCACCAGCGAGGGCGCCCCAGCGAACCTGAGGATCGCCGGTGTACGCGCGCTCGATCCGGTCGCGGGCATCGATCAGGTTTGCGACCTCGTGGTTCGCGACGGCGTGGTGGCGTCGCTCGCCGAGCCGGGCAGCGGCGCCGCGCCAGACAGCGGCGAGGTGGTCGACGGGAACGGGCGTGTGGCGGTGCCGGCCTTTGTCGATCCCCACGTCCACCTGCGCACACCAGGGCGCGAGGACGAAGAGGACATCGAATCGGGTACCCGCGCGGCTGCCGCGGGCGGTTTCTGCTGCGTGGTAGCGATGGCCAACACCGACCCGGTCGTCGACAGCCCCGAGCTGTTGAGTGCTTTGCGGCGCAGGGCCGATCGCGAGGCGCGCGTCCAGGTCGGTTTCGCGGCAGCGGTCACGGTCGGTCAGCGCGGCGACCAGCTGACCGACACAACCCTGCTTGCCGACGCCGGTGCCGTCTGTTTCAGCGACGACGGCTTGCCCGTGCGCTCGCCGCGCGTCATGCGGCAAGCGCTCCAGTGTCAGCGCTTGCACGGCCTGCCGCTCGTGCTGCACGAGGAAGATCCCGATCTCTCGGGCGAGGGCGCGATGCACGAAGGCACGGTCTCGGTGCGTCTGGGCGTCGCCGGGATCCCGTGGGCGAGCGAAGCCGTGATGGCAGCGCGCGACGTGCTCTTGGCCGAGCTCGAAGACGGGCGGATTCACCTCCAGCACGTGTCGTCGGCGCGGACGCTGGCGATCGTCGAGTGGGCGCGCGCTCGCGGCATCGCCGTCACCTGTGAAGTGACACCGCACCACCTTCTTCTCTGCGACGAAGACGTCGCTGGCCTCGACACCGCTCGCAAGATGAACCCGCCGCTGCGCAGCGCCGGCGACCGCGCGGCGCTGCGCGAGGCGCTGCGCTCGGGGCTGATCGACTGCATCGCCACCGATCACGCTCCCCACGCGCAGGAGGAGAAGGAAGCGCCGTTCGAGGAGGCGCCGATGGGTACGACCGGTCTCGAAACGGCCTTCGCCGCTCTTTACACCGACCTCGTCGTACCCGGCGAGTTGTCGCTCGCCACGCTCGTCGAGAAGCTCACCGCGGGCGCCAGCGTCCTCGGCTTCGAGCGGCCGTCGCTAAAGCCCGGCAGCGTCGCCAACCTCTGCCTCGTGGATCTCGAGAACGAGTGGACGGTAGGCGAGAACGGCTTCGAGAGCCGCTCCGCCAACAACGCTTTTCTCGGCCGCCGTCTGCGCGGCAAGGTGCTCTTGACCACCAGCGCCGGCGCTGTCGCCTGGCGCGACCGCTCGATCCTGATGCGGGAGGTACCAGCGTGAGCGAGGGCTCGAACCAACTCGGCGCGGCCGGCGGGGGTGGCGACCATCATGCGCGTGCGCTGCTCGACCCACAGCGTGCGGCGCTGATCGTTGTCGACATCCAGGAGGCGTTCGCCAAGGCCGTCGGCGACTTCGACGCGGTCGCCGCCGCGGCGCGCAAACTGGTTCGCGGTGCGCACATTGTCGGTCTGCCGGTGATCGTCAGCGAGCAGTACCCGCGTGGGCTCGGCCCCACAGTGGCGGAACTAGCCGAGCTGCTTGACGACGATGTGCGCATCGAGAAGCGCTGCTTCGCGGCGTCGGCGGCAGAGGGGTTCGATCTCGCCGGGCGCACGCAGGCGATCGTCTGTGGCATCGAAGCGCACGTCTGCGTCGCGCAGACGGTGCTCGAGCTGCTCGCGCGCGGCGTGGCCGTGCACCTCGTCGTCGACGCCATCGCTTCGCGCAAGGAGAACGATCGCGACGTCGCCGTCCGCCGTCTCGAGCGCGCAGGAGCGGTGCCGCAGACCGTCGAGTCGGCGCTGTTCGAGCTCATCCGCGGCGCCGACCACCCGCAGTTCAAGGCAATCCAAGAGCTGATCAAGTAGGAGGATTTTTGGCCCCTTCGGAGCAGGCATCGACAGCGCCCGCACGCCGCAACCACGGCCCGCTCGGTGCGCGCCCCGCGTACCTGTTGCTCGAAGACGGCAGCCGCTTCGAGGGGTTCTCGGTGGCCCACCACGACGTCGCGGTCGGCGAGGTCGTGTTCACCACGTCGATGAGCGGCTACCAGGAGACCGTCAGCGATCCGTCCTACCGCGGGCAGATCGTGGTCTTCACCTACCCGCTCGTAGGTAACTACGGCGTCGCAGAGAGGCACATGGAGTCCGATCGCATCCACGCGCGCGCCGTGGTGATGCGCGAAGGGGTGGACTGCGAGGACTCTCCGACCGCCGAAGCCGGCTGGTTGAGCTGGCTCTGCGACTGCGGCGTGCCGGCGCTGTCGGGTGTCGACACGCGCGCGCTCGTGCGCCACATCCGCGACAAGGGCGCGATGCGCGGCGGTGTCTTTCCCGCCGACGTGCCCGAGCAGCGCGCTCGCGAGCTGATAGCGGCGGAGCCGCCGATGGCAGGCCGCGACCTGGTCGGCGAGGTGACGCCCGCGCAGCCGCACGATCTGCCTCCCGCCGACGGAGTCGAGGAGCGCGCTTTCGTGGCGGCGATCGACACCGGCATCAAGGCGTCGATCGTGCGCAACATGCGCGAGCGGGGGGTTCGCTTGCGCCTCTACCCGGCCTACACGCCGGCGAGCGAGCTGCTCGCCGCCTCGCCCGACGCGGTTTTCTTGGCCAACGGCCCGGGCGACCCCGCAGCGCTTGACAGGGTCGTCGCCACGGTTCGGGAGCTGGTCGGCAAGGTGCCGATTTGGGGGATCTGTCTCGGCCACCAGCTCCTTTGCCGCGCTGTCGGGCTCGAAACTTTCAAGCTGCCCTTCGGCCATCGCGGCGCCAACCACCCGGTCAAGGATCTCGCGACCGGCAAGATCGACATCACCGCGCAGAACCACGGTTTTGCGGTGCTCGGACCGCGCGGTGAGCAGCGCGTCGAAGGCGACGAGCCGCTGCGCTGGGAGACCGACTTCGGCACCGCCGAGCTCGCCCAGCTCAACCTCTACGACCGCACCGTGGAAGGACTTGTGTTGCGCGACGTCCCGGCGGCGACGGTCCAGTACCACCCTGAGGCGGGTCCGGGGCCGCACGACGCCGTCCGCCAGTTCGACCGCTTCGTCGAGCAGCTGATCGAAGGGAGGCGCTAGTGCCGCGGCGCGACGACATCAAGCGGATCCTCGTGATCGGTTCCGGCCCGATCGTCATCGGCCAGGCCGCAGAGTTCGACTACTCGGGCGTGCAGGCGTGCAAGGTGTTGCTGGAGGAGGGGTACGAGGTCGTGCTCGTCAACTCCAACCCGGCGACGATCATGACCGACCCCGAGTTCGCGACCCGCACCTACATCGAGCCGCTCGATCCGCCCACCGTCGCGCAGATCATCGAGCGCGAGCGCCCCGATGCGGTGCTGCCGACGCTCGGCGGCGGCACGGCGCTCAACATCGCGCGTGCCCTGTCCGAGGACGGCACGCTCGAGCGCTTCGGTTGCGAGCTGATCGGCGCCAACTACGACGCGATCCGCCGCGCCGAGGACCGCGAGCTGTTCCGCCAGACGATGGAACAGGCCGGCCTGAGAGTGCCGCGCTCGCACGCGGTGTCGTCGCTCGCCGAAGCTGAACGCGCGCTCGCCGACGTCGGCCTGCCGGCGATCGTGCGTCCCGGGTTCACGATGGGCGGAGAAGGCGGCGGGATCGCGCGCAGCCGCGAAGAGTTCCGTGAGCGCGTCGCCGAGGGCATCGCGGCGAGCCCGATCGGGCAGGTGCTGATCGAGGAGTCGGTGATCGGCTGGGGCGAGTTCGAGCTCGAGGTGATGCGCGACTGCGCCGACAACGTGGTGATCGTCTGCTCGATCGAGAACATCGATCCGATGGGCGTGCACACCGGCGATTCGGTCACCGTCGCGCCGCAGCAGACGCTGTCCGACCAGCTCTACCAGAAGCTGCGCGACCAGGCGATCACCTGTATCCGCGCGGTCGGGGTCGAGACGGGCGGCTCGAACATCCAGTTCGCCGTCAACCAGGAAACCGAGGAAGTCGTCGTCATCGAGATGAACCCGCGCGTGTCGCGTTCGTCGGCGCTGGCGTCGAAGGCCACGGGCTTCCCGATCGCGAAGATCGCCGCACGGCTCGCCGTGGGTTACACCCTCGACGAGATCGACAACGACATCACCCGCAAGACGCCCGCGAGTTTCGAACCAACGCTCGACTACGTCGTTGTCAAGTGGCCGCGGTTCGCCTTCGAGAAGTTCCCCGGTTCGGACGGCAAGCTCGGCACCTCGATGCGCTCGGTGGGCGAGGCGATGGCGATCGGGCGTACGTTCCGTCAGGCGTTCGCCAAGGCGCTGCGTTCCCGCGAGCTCGACGTCGTACCGCAACCTCCGGCCGATACCGACGCGCTGCTCGAGCGCCTCGAGCTGCCGAGCCACGACCGCTACGAGCTTCTCGCCGAGGCGATCCGCCGCGGTGTCGCCCTCGACGAGTTGCATCGCCGCACGCACATCCACCCCTGGTTCTTGGAGGAGATCGCCGCGGTCGTTCGCGCGGGCGGGATCGAACCGGGGCTGGTGCGTACCTACAAGGCGGTCGACACCTGTGCGGCCGAGTTCGAAGCCGAGACTCCCTACTACTACTCGGGTTACGAGCTGCCCGGGCCAGATGGGCAGCCGCGGCACGAGGTGCGCCGCGGCGAACGGCCGGCGGTGGTGATCCTCGGCTCGGGACCGAACCGCATCGGCCAGGGCATCGAGTTCGACTACTGCTGCGTGCACGCAGCGATGACCGTTCGCGAGTCGGGGCGCGATGCGGTGATGATCAACTGCAACCCCGAGACCGTCTCGACCGACTACGACACTTCCGACCGCCTCTACTTCGAGCCGCTCACGCTCGAGGACGTGCTCGCCGTAGTCGAGCTCGAGCAGCCGGAGGGAGTGATCGTGCAGTTCGGCGGCCAGACGCCGCTGAAGCTGGCGCGCGGCCTCGCCGAGGCTGGCGTGCCGCTGCTCGGCACACCGGTCGAGTCGATACATCTAGCCGAGGATCGGACGAGTTTCGCGGCGCTGCTCGACGAGCTCGGTCTGCGTTGTCCGCCGTGGGCGACCGCCGAGTCGGCGGACGAAGCGCTCGCTGCGGCCCAGCGCGTCGGTTTCCCGCTGCTCGTGCGTCCGTCCTACGTCCTCGGCGGTCGCGCGATGGAGATCTGCTACTCGCGCGACGATCTCGCCGCTTACCTCGAGCGCTCCGGTGCGGCCGCCGCTGGAAGCAGCAACCGCATCTACCTCGACCGCTTTCTGGAAAACGCGATCGAGGTCGACGTCGACGCCCTTGCCGACGGCGAAGAGGTGGTGATCGGCGCGATCATGCAGCACGTCGAGGAAGCCGGCGTGCACTCCGGCGACTCGGCGTGCGTGATCCCGGCGCTGTCGCTCGGCCCGCAGATGGAGCGCCAGGTAGAAGAGGCGACGCGCGCGATTGCGCTCAGGCTCGGTGTCGTTGGTCTCATCAACATCCAGTTCGCGATCGCCGGCGACGACGAGCTCTACGTGCTCGAGGCCAACCCCCGCGCCTCGCGCACGGTGCCGTTCGTGTCGAAGGCCACGGGGGTGCCGCTCGCCAAGATCGCCTGCCGGCTGATGCTCGGCGAGCGGCTGCGCGACCTCGACGTGCGTATTCCCCGTCAGCCCGGCCATGTGTCGGTGAAAGAGGCGGTGCTGCCCTTCCAGCGGTTCCCGCTCGCCGACGCGCGCCTCGGTCCCGAGATGCGCTCGACCGGCGAGGTGATGGGCATCGCGCGCGACTACCCGACAGCGTTCGGAAAGGCGCAAGCGGCGGCGCGCTCCGCGCTGCCGCGCAGCGGCACCGTGTTCATCTCGGTGACCGACAGCGACAAGCCGGCGGCGACGCAGGTGGCCGCGGCACTCCACGACCTCGGCTTCAAGGTCGTCGCGACGCGGGGAACGGCGCGCGCATTGCGGCGGATGGGCGTGCCGGTCGAGACCGTCAACAAGGTGTCCGAGGGCTCGCCCCACATCGTCGAGCTGATCGAGCGCGGCGAGATCGATCTCGTGATCAACACGCCGACCGGCTCGGGCGCGCGCGCCGACGGGTACGAGATCCGGCGTGCGGCGGTGGCTCGTTCGATCCCGTGCATAACCACCATGACCGGCGCTAGCGCCGCACAGCGGGCGATCGCAGCTCTGCAGCGCGGACGACCGGAGGTCGTGTCGTTGCAGGAGCTCCACGCGCAGACGGCCGAGGCCGCCGCGGCAGGGGGGCGCTAAAGCGCTGCTGGCCGCAGAACGCAGACACGCGCCACTCGAGCGGCAGCGGCTGCGCGTGGTCGCGAGCGAGGCGGTCGGACGCTACCGGCTGCTCACGGTCGACGGTTCAGATCAGCCGCCAGCCCCCGGCCAGTTCTACATGCTCGCCACTGCCGAGCGCTGGGGCGGGGAGGAGGGTAGGCCGTGGCTTGCCCGTCCCTTCTCGCACGCGACGGCCGACCCGCTCACCTTTCTAGTCGATCCGGTGGGACCGGGCTCGCGCCGTTTGGCGTCGGTGGCGGTAGGCGAGGAGCTGTTGGCGCTCGGACCGCTCGGGCGCGGCTTCGCGCTTGTCGAAGGCAGGCGAGCGCTCTTGGTCGGTGGCGGTATCGGTGTGGCGCCGCTCGCCGCGCTCGCCGAGGCGCTCGACGGCAGCTGCGAAGCGCTGCTCGGTTTCCGCGACGAGCCGTGCGCGCGGGCGGCGCGCCTGGTCGCCGCAACGGAGGTGGCGTTGGCGAGCGACGACGGCAGCGTCGGGCGGCGCGGTGTCGTCACCGAGCTGCTCGCCGAGCGGCTCGCGCGGTCAGACCACGAGGACTGCGCGATTTACGCCTGCGGTCCGGAGCCGATGCTCGCCGAGGTGGGCCGCATCGCGCGCGCGCGGGGCGTGCCCTGCCAGCTCGCTTACGAAGCGCCGATGGCGTGCGGGTACGGCGCCTGTTTCGGTTGTGCCGTAGCGACGCGGGCGGGGTTCGTGCGCCTCTGTCTCGAGGGCCCGGTGCTCGACGCGCACGAGCTAGGGGACACCGGCGGCGATGGCTGACGAGCACACCACAAGCGAGCGCGCGGCGGGCGGTCGCGACGAGCCGCCCGCGATCGGCGGCTGGCGGCCGCCGGGACGGGTTTTCAACGGGTCCGGCACGTTCGACGCGCTTGCGGCGCTCGCTGTGTTCGGCGACGCGCTGCTCGAGCGGTTTCCCTTCGACGTGTACGTCTCGAAGACGATCACGCGCGAGCCGCGAGCGGGCAACCCGCCGCCGCGGATCGCCGAGACGGCGGCGGGGATGGTCAACTCGATCGGTTTGCCGAACAAAGGGCTCGCGCGTTTCCTGGCCGAGGACCTGCCGCGCCTGGGCGAGCTTCCCGTGCCTGTCTGCGTGTCGGTGATGGGGCACAGCGGCGACGAGCTCGCCGCGCTGGTCGCCGCTGTCGGCGAGCGCGAGGAGGTCGCTGCGATCGAACTGAACGTCTCTTGTCCCAACGTCGAGAGCGGGCTGGTGATCGGCCAGGATCCCGGCGAGACCGCCCGCGCGGTAGCACGCGTGCGCGTTCTCACCACCAAGCCGCTCGTAGTGAAGCTGACACCCACCGCGAGCGATCAGGCGGCCGTAGCACGCGCCGCCGAGGATGCTGGCGCCGACGCTCTGTCGCTCGTCAACACGTTTCCCGGAACGGTTTTCGCGCGCGGGCGGCCGCTGCTTGCGCGCGGCCACGGCGGGCTCTCCGGTCCCGCGATCAAGCCGCTCGCGCTCGCTCAGGTTCGCACGGTCGCGGCGGCTGTGCGCATACCGGTGATCGGCATGGGGGGTATCTCCGCGGTCGCCGACGCCGAGGACTTTCTCGCCGCCGGCGCGAGCTACGTCGCGGTCGGAACGGCCAACTTCCGCGACCCGCTTGCGGCGCTGCCGATCCGCGAGGCGTTGCGAGCGATGTGACAGCCGCGCCGTTCGCAGGCTCGTGGCCGGCACACTGCTCCGAGCCCAAAGATTCGCCAGTGCCGGCAGGGGCCCGACCTCGACCAGCGCGAAGCACTCTAAACCTTGACTTCACCCTTATGTCAATTGCCCGCTATTTGCGCTTTTGCTCCTCTCGGGACCGGCGCAGCGCGTGTAAGATCGCCGCCCATGCTCGTCCCCCCGAGAACCGCCGCGCACTCCAAAGCCAGCGCACGCGCGCGCTTTTTCGAGAGCTCTGCGGAAGCTGCCAGCGGTGGTGTGCCGCACACCGACGGGCAGCTGGCTAGCGCCGACGGCGACCTGCCACCGGCGGCTAGCGCTGCCCCTTGGGCAGTCGGCGAGGTACGCGGTGGGTCGCTCGCCGCGGCTGGCGACAGTTCCGGCAGCGAAAGCCGGACGCGTGCCGACGGCCGTGCCGGCGACGCGCAGTCGGAGGCGCTGGCGCTCGCCGTCTCGGGTAGCGAGCAGCGGCGAGGCGGGGTGACGCCCGAGCGCTCGCTCGCACAGCGGATGGAGGCGCTACGGCGGGCCAACGAGGTGCGCACGCGCCGTGCCCGCGTGAAACGCGACCTCAAGGCCGGGCGGGTACGGATCGACGAGCTGCTGCTCGATCCGCCCGACTACCTGCTGACAGCGAAAGTCTTCGACCTTCTGTTAGCGGTTCCGAAGTTCGGGCGCGTGAAGGTAAACCGTGCGCTCATGCACTGCCGCATCTCGCCCAGCAAGACCGTGGGCGGTCTTTCCGAGCGGCAGCGCAACGAGCTCGTCGCCTACCTGCGCCGATAGTCACGCCGCTCGTCGTCATCACCGGCCCTTCGGGGGTGGGAAAAGGAACCCTGATCAAGGGGCTCCTCGAGCGCGTGCCTGGCATCCACGTGGCGGTGTCCGCCACCACGCGGCCGCCGCGCCCAGGCGAGGTCGACGGCCGCGACTACCACTTCCTCAGCCCCGAGGAGTTCGAGCGCCGCGTGCGCGCTGGCGAGTTCGCCGAGCACGCCGTGTATGCGGGCAACCGCTACGGCACGCTGCGCTCCGAACTCGATCGACCGGCGCGCGCGGTGCTCTTGGAGATCGACGTCCAGGGCGCGCGCCAGATCCACGGGCAGCGGCCCGACGCGCTGTTGGTGTTCATCGCGCCGCCGTCCCTCGATGAGCTCGAGCGGCGCCTGCGGCGGCGTGGCGCCGACTCGGAGGAGCAGATCGCCAAGCGCTTGGCCGCCGCCCGCGAAGAGCTGGCAGCGCGCGACGAGTTCGCGCACGTCATCGTCAACGACGACGCCGAGCGGGCGCTCGCCGAGCTCGAGCGGCTGGTCGGTAAGATCGTCGCCCGCTAGCGCGCCACAGCGCGCCCGCAGCGCCGAAGCGAGCAGGCAACAGCGACCCGAGAGATGATCAAGCCGCGACTCGACAAGATCCTCGAGCACGCCGACTCCACGTATGCCGCGGTGATCGTCGCCGCGCGGCGGGCTCGCCAGATCAACAGCTACTACCACAGCCTCGGCGAGGGCACCTTCGAGGAGTATCCCCCGCCGATGGTGGACACCGACTCGTCCAACTACCTGCAGGTCGCGCTCGAGGAGCTCGCCGCCGGCAAGTTGCGCTACCGCTACCGGTAGCGGAAGCAATGGCGCGCATCCTTCTCGGCGTCTGCGGCGGCATCGCCGCCTACAAGGCCGCCGAGCTCGTGCGCCTCGCAACCGAGCGCGGGCACGCAGTGCGCGTCGTCCAGACGCCCACCAGCCTGCGCTTCGTCGGGCGGGCGACGTTCGAGGCGATCACCGGCGCGCCGGTGCTCGTCGACGAGTTCGAGCCCGACCCACTCCGTGGCGCCTACCCGGGCGAGGAGATGCCGCGCCACCAGCCGATCTCGCACCTCGCGCTCGTCGAACGCTGCGACGTCTACTGCATCGCGCCGGCGACCGCCAACACGATCGCGAAGCTCGTCGCCGGCCAGGCCGACAGCCTCGTGACGACCGCCGCGCTCGCTTGCCGCGCACCTGTCGTGGTCGCGCCAGCGATGAACGACGCGATGTGGCGCAACGTCTTTACGTCCGCCAACGTAGAGCGGTTGCGGGCGGCCGGAATCGTGATCGTCGAGCCCGAGACAGGACGTTTGGCCTCGCTCGGCGAGTGGGGGGCCGGGCGCCTCGCTGATCCCGAGCGCATCCTCGCCGTGCTCGAGCGCACGCTCGCCGGCGGGCGCGGGCGTTCCCCCGAGGCGGCGGCGCTACCCGCCCGCGGCGAGGCGCAACCGAGCGCTCTCGCCGGCAAGCGCGTGCTCGTGACGGCCGGCGGTACGCGCGAACCGCTAGACGCGGTGCGTTTCATCGGCAATCGCTCGTCGGGGCGGATGGGAGTGGCGCTCGCTGTCGCCGCGCACAAGCGCGGTGCGCGTGTCACTCTCGTCGGCGCCAACCTCGCCGTGCCGCCCCCAGTAGGTGTCGAGCACGTCGCTGTCGAAACCGTCGCCGAGCTGTCGGCCGCGCTCGACGAGCGGTTCCCGAGCTGCGACGTGCTGCTGATGGCGGCGGCGGTGTCCGACTTTCGTCCTGCCGATGCCGCTCGCGTCAAGCTCGAGCGCAGCGAGCGGCTGGCGATCGAACTCGAACCGACCGAAGACATCGTCGCCGGGCTCGCATCGCGGCGGCGGGCCGAGCAGCTCGTCGTCGGCTTCGCTGCCGAGCACGGCGGCGACTTCGTGACTCGCGCCCGCACCAAACTCGCGCGCAAGGGGTTGGACGCGATCGTCGCCAACGACGTCTCCGTGTCGGGGATCGGCTTCGACAGCACGGAAAACGCTGTCGTGATCGTCACCGCCGACGGCGTCGAACGGCGCGTCGAGCGACAAGCCAAAAGCGCCGTCGCCGAGGCCATTCTCGACGAGGTCGAGCGGCTGCTCGCAACCCGAGCACCGCGCTAGTCGCCCCGCGCGGGCGGAGAGGTCGCGAGTACGCAGGCGGAGCGAGGGCAGGGGCCGGACGGCCGCGATCGGCCGGCGTCCGCGAACGGACAGCGTCGGCTTGATGCGGGAGCGCTCTAACCTCGGGATCGCGTGAGCGGCGACGAGTTCCGCACACCCGAGGAGCGTGGCGAGCACGTCTACGAGCTGCTCGAGCGCGGGCGTGCGCTGCTGGCTGCCGGCGACTTCATGGCCGCCCAGGTACCGCTCGAGCGTGCACGGCGGCTAGAGCCTGACAAAAGCTCGATCCGGGAAGCTCTCGGGCGCGCCTACTTCCGCTCCGGCCGTTTCGAGGAGGCGCGCGAGGAGTTCGCCGCGGTGGTCGAGCGCTATCCCGTCGACGACTACGCTCACTACTGCCTCGGCCGGGCAGCCGAGAAGACCGGGCGTCACTTGGAAGCGCGCCGACACGCTGCGTTAGCCGCTTGCATGCGGCCCGACCGCGCCGACTACCGCGCTTTCCTCGAGCGTTTGCGCGCGAGCTAAGGGCGCTGCGGGTCTCTTCAAAATCCGCGGCTCTCGCCGCGCTCGGCTAACCGCGTCCAGGGTGAATCCCACGAGCGGGCGTCGCCTCTCGGCCATGCCGCCTCGCGCACGAGCGCCGCTGTCTCGACAAGGTGACCCAAAAGACGGTCGAGCGCCGACACGGACACCTGGTCGACAAGCAGTTCCCCGTGAATCCACAACTCGCCGCTGCGTGACGCTCCTACGCGCACCAGGGTGAGGTGGCGGTTCAGGTGGAGCAGCGCGGACGGGTCGAGACCGTGGCTTGCGTCCGCCACGAAGGCGCGCGCTGCGAGCAGCCCATCGCTGACGCGCAGGCCTATGTCGAGCGCTCGCTCGCCGCACACACCCGCGGGCAGGGTGACGCCCCACTCGCCTTCGGCCAAGGACCGCACCGGTACCCCGAGCCCGGCGAGGTAGTCGCCGACCAGGGAGCGGAGGTCGCCACTTGCTTGTCGGTGCTCGCTCATCGTCCGACTGCCGAACAGGGCACGATGCCACCCGAGCGAGTCGGCGCTCGAGGCGGCCTCGGCTATGCCCTGACCGCCTGCCGGCGTCGTGCCGTGCCCGACCTGGTGCCCGACTTATAGCCTCGCGCGCGATGAAAGCGGTGGTGCAGAGGGTGGCTCGCGCTCGCGTGAGCGTGGTCGATCCGGACGGGGGAGAGAGAGCCGTGGCTGCGATCGGCCGCGGGCTGCTCGTGCTGGCCGGCGTCGCGCGCGACGACACCGAGAGCGACTGTCAGCTGCTTGCACACAAGATCCTCACCCTGCGGATCTTCCCGAGCGATCGCCGGCCGCTCGATCGCTCGCTCGTGGACGTGGGCGGCGAGATCCTCTGCGTCAGCCAGTTCACGCTGCTCGCTGACGCTCGTCGCGGCCGCCGCCCGAGTTTCGAAGAGGCGGCGCCGCCGGAACGCGCCGAGGTGCTTTACGAGCGCCTGTGCGAATTGTTGGGCGCCAAGCGCGGGTGCTTCGGTGCGCACATGCGCGTCGAGCTGGTCAACGACGGCCCGGTGACGATCGTGCTCGACACGCAGCTGCTTGCGCGCCGCAACGAACCGTCGTAGGATCGAAGCGCAGCTGACCGATCGGACGGTCAGGCGGACCACCGGCCGAAGGCCTAGCGCCCGAGGTCGGGAGCGGACGCCGGAGGCGTCCGCTAGGCCGCAAACCACCCACACCCCCACAACCCAACGTTCCCTGGAGGGAGGTCGTTCGCATGGCACTTCGCCGCAAGGCTGCGGCTCTAGCCGTTGTCGGTGCGTTCGCGGTAGCAGCCCCTGCCGCTTCCGCACAGGAAGTCCCGTTCACGAACTGGAAGGTGTCGGGCACGCTCGGCATCAAGAAGCTCAATCAGAGCGTCACGATCCCGAGCGGTGCCACGTTCAACGGCAGCTGGAACGTGTCGACCGGAGCTCTCTCGGGCAGCGTTTCGATCCCGACGATCAAGGCGCGTCTCAAGGTGCTCGGCTTGCCGGTCGACGCAACGCTCGAGCTGGTCGAGGCGCGCCCGGTGTCGGGCTCGATCGCAGTCGGGACGGACGGCAACGTCACGGTGAAGGCCACCTCCGCGTCGACGATCTACATCCGGCGTCTCTCGTCGCCGTACCTGCCGCTCAACCTGGTGAACAGCCGTACCTGCCGCACCTCCCAGCCGGTCGAGTTGCCGCTCTCGGCGACGGTGCCCTTCGCCCAGCTCGGCCAGGGCATCTCGTTCTCCGGAACGACGACGCTGCCGTCGCTGACCGGCTGCGGGTTGACGACCCCGCTCCTCAATCTGTTGATGTCGGGGCCGGGTAACCCGTTCCAGATCCAGCTGGCGCCACCGACGAACGCGAGCTGAGAACGCCTCCAGCGGGTCGGTGCTAGCGCCGACCCACCAGAGAGCGGTCCTCGGGCGGGCCGCCGCGTAACGCGGCGGCCCGCCTTTTTTCTCATTCAAGGCAGGGAATGGGTTCGCTTCGACACTTGCTGCGGGGTGACGGCGGAGCCAGGTGGGGAGGCGCGACCCGCGCGCGGGACCCGGGACCGTGAGCCAGCTGCGGGCTATACTCGCAGCGACAGCTTCAGACTGCGGCCGTAAGGCCGCGCCTGGGGTGGGCCTCGGCCCCCCTTTTTTTTCGACTAGCGAAGGCGTCTCGGTAGACAGTGCGGCGGAAGATCGAAGAGCTCCGGGCGGAGATCGAGCAACGGCTCGCGAAGGTCGAGCCCGAGGTCGAGCTGCTCGCCTGCGAACCCGCCGGGCGCGAACGGATCAGACTCGTGATCGATCACCCCCAAGGTGTCGACCTCGCGCTCTGCGAGCGCGTCACGCGGCAGCTCTGGCATCTCGTCGCCGAGGTCGGGCTCGAGGTCTCGTCTCCGGGGCCACGACGGCCGCTCACCAAACCGGCGCACTTCCGCCGCTATCTCGGACGACGTGCGCGCTTGCGGCTGCGCGCCGAGCGCGGCGGTCGACGCACCTACAGCGGCGAGCTCGTCGGTGCCGACGACCGCGCGGTGACGGTCGCGACCGAGTCCGGGGTGGTGTCGATTCCCTACGCGGAGATCAACCGCGGCAACCTGCTGGAGGAGTAGCGGATGTCCAGGGAGATAGCCGAAGCCGTACGGGCGCTAGCTAAAGAGAAGGGCATCGGCGCGAGCCGTCTCAAAGCGGCGATCGAGGACGCGCTGCTGTCGGCCTACAAAAAGACGCCGGGGGCGGCCAAGTACGCGCGCGTCGAGTTCGACCTCGAGCAGGGCGAATTCCGCGTTTTCGAGCTGATCGTTCCCGAGGACCTCGAGCGCCAGCTGATCGCCGAGGCCGAGCAGGCCGAGGAGGAGGGTGCGCGCATCGATCCCGAGACCGGCGAGCGGCGCGAGCCCGAACCGGTTGAGATCGACGTCGAGCGGATGCTCGCCGAGCACGGCGACCGCATCGAGCAGCGCGACGTCACGCCGAGCGATTTCGGCCGCATCGCCGCACAGACCGCGAAGCAGGTGATCCTCCAGCGGATCCGCGAAGCCGAGCGCGACATGACCTACGAGGAATTCCAGGACCGCGTCGGCGAGCTCGTCACTGGCATCGTGCAGCAGTCCGACAACCGCTACACGCTCGTGCAGCTGCGCGAGCGTGTCGAGGCGCTGCTGCCGCGCTCCGAGCAGGTGCCGGGCGAGCGCTACGACCACGGTCAACGGATCAAGGCGGTGATCACCGACGTATCGGCCCAGGCCAAAGGTCCGAGCATCATTCTCTCGCGGCGCTCGCCCGACCTGATCCGCAAGCTGTTCGAGCTCGAGGTCCCCGAGATCGCCGACGGCCTGGTCGAGATCGTCAACGTCGCGCGCGAACCCGGCTTCCGCTCCAAGATCGCGGTCGTCTCGCACCAGACCGGTATCGATCCGGTGGGGGCGTGCGTCGGTCCGCGCGGCTCGCGCGTGCGCATGGTCGTCTCCGAGCTGCGCGGCGAGAAGATCGACATCATCCCCTACAACGACGAGCCCGCTCGCTACATCGCCAAGGCGCTGTCGCCCGCTCGCGTGCGCGAAGTGCTGGTCGACGACGATGCCCGCCAGGCGACGGTGATCGTTCCCGACGACCAGCTGTCGTTGGCGATCGGCAAGGAAGGTCTCAACGCGCGGCTCGCGGCACGTCTCACCGGCTGGCGCATCGACATCCGCTCCGAGAGCGAGTTCGCTGAGGAAGAGGCGCAGCTCGACCTCGAGGAAGAGGAGGCGGAGGTCTCGGGGCGCTGCGCGGCGATACTCGCCAACGGGCGTCGCTGCCCGAACGCGGCGCTGCCGGGTTCGCGTTATTGCGGGCTGCCAGCCCACCAAGCGCTCGAGGCCAGCGAGGCCGGGGGATCGAGCGGCGACACGGAGGCGGCGGACGGCGACGCATCCCCCGGTGTCGCCGAGCAGGTCGCGAACGAGGGCGGCGACAGTTAAAGACGACCAGCGACGGCGGCAGCGATCGGCGAGCGGCGGCACCGTCCGATTCGGATGTGCGTTGTCTGTCGGCGGCGCGCTTACCAGGACGAGCTGCTACGGCTCGCCTTGGCGGACGAGCGGCGCGTCGTCGCCGACCCTGAGCGGCGCCAGCCCGGTCGTGGTGCCTACGTCTGCGGCTCGCCGCAGTGCGGCGCCGGCCTCGCGAAGGCCGAGCGTGCACTGGCACGCGCCTTCCGGGCAGCGGTTGAGCTTCCACAAGAGACCATAGACTTCGTCCACGAGTGGCAAAGAAGCGCGTCCATCAAATAGCCAAAGAGCGCGGGATCCCGAGCAAGGAGGTCATCGCGATCCTGCAGCGCGCCGGCCTCGACGTCAAGGCTGCGGCTTCGAGCGTCGACGAGGCTGCCGTCGCCCGTGCCTTCGGCGATCCGGACGCGCCCTCTGCCGAGCCTGAGCGTCCTCAAGCGGACGGGCGCGGCGAGAGCGGCGGGGTCCGGCCGGGAGCGCGCGCGCCGCGAGCGCGACCGACCGGTCAGGGCGAGCGCGCACCGACTCGCGACCGCCCCGCTACCCGTGGAGATCGCCCCGCCGCTGGTCGCGCCGGTGGGGAAACTTCCGCTCCGTCCCGTGGGGGTGGCGGCAGCGTCCCGGGACGGGCACCCGGCGGGCGCGATACGGCCGGTGCGGGCCGGGAGCGTCCCGGTCGCACGCGACCAGTGCGCCCCGGACGGCTTGGCGAGGGAGGGCGGCGCAGGCGCGTCGTCATCGACGCCCAGGCGTCGCGTCCCGACCGCCCCTCGGGGCCGTCCGCCCCGCCCGGTCAGCGGCCCCGCCGGCGCAGCCGCCGGCGACAGCCGTTCCCCGAGGAGCCACCGGCGCCGGTAGAGACGGCGACCGCTGTAGCCGAGGCCGAGGCGCCGAGCGAAGAGGCGGTGCCGATCCGCTCTGGCTCGACCGTCAAGGAGATCGCCGAGGCGCTCGGTGTACCCGCGCCCGAGGTGATCAAGAAACTGATGGAGCTCGGCGAGCTCGCCACGCTCACGCAAACGCTGTCGGATGAAGCGATCGAGCTGCTTGCCGACGCCCTCGGCAAGACAGTAACCATCACCAGCGCCGCGGATGAGGGCGAGCAGGACGCGGACGAGGAAGACCGGGAAGAGGACCTCGAGCCGCGACCGCCTGTCGTGACGGTGATGGGGCACGTCGATCATGGCAAGACGTCGTTGCTCGACGCCATCCGCCAGACCGACGTCGCGGCCCGCGAGGCGGGCGGCATCACGCAGCACATCGGCGCCTACCAGGTTTCGACTAACGGCCACAGCATCACCTTCATCGACACCCCGGGCCACGAGGCGTTCACCGCGCTGCGGGCGCGCGGCGCCCAGGTCACCGACATCGCGGTGATCGTCGTCGCAGCCGACGACGGCGTGATGCCGCAGACCCTCGAGGCGATCGACCACGCGCGCGCCGCGAACGTGCCGATCGTCGTGGCGGTCAACAAGATCGATCTCGAGAACGCCGATCCCCAGCGGGTGCGCGGCGAGCTCGCCGCAAAAGGCCTGACGCCGGCGGAGTGGGGCGGTGACACCGAGTTCGTCGACGTGTCGGCCAAGACGGGCCAGGGTCTCGGCGAGCTGCTCGACACGATCGTCACGCTTGCCGAGATCGCCGAGCTGCGCGCCAACCCCAAGGCGCCGGCCTCGGGAACCGTCATCGAGTCGCGGCTCGACGCGGGGCGTGGTCCCGTGGCGACGCTGCTCGTCCAGCGCGGCACGCTGCGCGTCGGGGACGCTCTCTTCGCCGGGACGCAGTCGGGGCGCGTGCGGGCGATGACCGACTACCGCGGCCAGCGCCTGCGCGAGGCCGGACCGGGCACGCCGGTCGAGGTGCTCGGCTTCGACGGGGTGCCCGAGGCGGGCGATCGCTTCCGCGTCGTCGAGAACGAGCGCGAGGCGCGCCGTCTAGCCCAGGAGCGCGCCCAGCGGCTCAAGCAGGAAGCGCTGGCCCGCCAGATGCGCCGTCGTGTCTCGCTCGAGGACGTGCTCGCCCGCGCGGAGCGCGGCGAGCGGCAGCTCAACCTGGTCGTCAAGGCCGACGTGACGGGCTCGCTGGAAGCGATCCTCGACGAGATCGCCAAGCTGCCGCAGAGCGAAGTGACCGTCAACGTCATCCGCGAGGGGGTCGGCGGCATCACCGAATCGGATGTGATGCTCGCCGCCGCCTCCGACGCGGTCGTGATCGGCTTCAACGTGCGCCCGGTCGGCGGCGCCGCTGCCACGGCGCAGCGCGAGGGAGTGGAGATCCGCACCTACTCGGTCATCTACCAGGTCGCCGAGGAGCTCAAGGCGGCGATGGAGGGCTTGCTCGAGCCGGAGCACGTCGAGGAAGTGGTGGGCGTCGCCGAGGTGCGCGCCATCTTCCGCGCCTCCCGCGTCGGCACGATCGCCGGCTGCTACGTGCGCGAGGGCACGATCCGGCGGGGCGCGAAGGCGCGCCTCGTGCGCGACGGCACCGTGGTCTACGACGGACGTATCGCCACCCTCCGGCGCTTCAAAGACGACGTACGCGAGGTCCAGGCGGGGCTCGAGTGCGGTCTCACGCTCGAGAACTACCAGGACGTGAAAGAGGGCGACGTCGTCGAGGCCTACGAGGTGCGGGAAGTCGAAAAGAAGCTCTCCTGAGCCCGCCTGGAGGCAGCGCACGTTCGCGGTCGACCAGGCGAGGGCTCGCGGCGAGCGTAGGGGGTCGCTGCGATGGGGTTCGTCTGCCTGCTCGAGATCGAAGTGCACCTGCCGGGCAACGGCAGCTTGAAGGGCAAGCGCCGCGAGCTCAGTTCGTTGAAGGCGAACCTACAGCGACGGTTCGGGGCAGCGGTCGCCGAGACCGACCACCACGACCTCTGGCAGCGGGCGACGCTTTCGGCGGCGCTGGTCGGGCCCGACCCGGGACCTGTGCTGGCGACAGCTGATCGCATCGAGCGCTTTCTGTGCGAGCGCTATCCGGGCACCGTCCACGTCGCTCGCGGGATCGCTTCCCGTGACGACCTCCTAGGGGGATAGGATGCCGACGCAGCGCATGCGCCGCGTCAACGAGGCGTTGCGCGAGGTTCTCTCGACGAGGATCACGGAAGATCTCAAGGACCCGCGCATAGGATTCGTGACAGTGACTGCCGTCGACACGAGCCCCGATCTGCGCCGCGCGCGCGTATACGTGAGCGTGTTCGGCGGGCCCGAAGAGCGCGCGCGCACCTTAGCCGGCCTTGCCTCCGCCCACGGGCTGCTCCAGCGCGCGATCGCCAGCGAGCTGCGCCTCAAGCGCACCCCGACGCTCGAGTTCGTCTACGACGACACCGTCGAGCGAGGGGTGCGGCTTGCGCAGCTGCTCGACAGCGGCGACCGGAAAGCGGACGCGTGAACACCAGCGCCGATGCGACGATCGCTGCCGCCGAGGCAGCTGTTCTCGAGGAGCTGCGCAGCGCGCCGAAGCTGCTCTTGACGACTCACGAGAACCCCGACGGCGACGCGCTCGGCTCGCTGCTCGGGATGCACCGGGCGCTCGAACAGCTCGGCAAAGACGTTCTCATGTACCTCTCGCCGCAGGAGTTCCCGCTGCCGCCCGAGTACCGCCACCTCGACTTCCGGGGTCTCGTCGGCGAGCCCCCCGAAGACGTCGGAGAGCGGGTGATCGTCTTCCTCGACTGCGGCAACATCGATCGCATGCCGGTCGACTTTCTGCGCGAAAACGGCCGCCACATCGTCAACGTCGACCACCACCACGACAACACCCGCTTCGGCGCGTTCAACCTCGTCGACCCCTCGGCGTCGTCGACCGCCGAGATCGTGTACCGCCTCGCGCGCGGGCTCGGGGTGCAGCTGACGCCGGAGATCGCCGAGCCTCTCTACGTCGGCATCGTCACCGACACCGGCCGCTTCATGTACGAGAACGCAACGCCGGCGGCCCACCGCGTCGCTGCCGACTTGATCGAGGCCGGCGTCAACCCCTACGACGTCTACCACCGCGTGTACGAGAACGTGCCGGTGGCGCGCCTGCGGCTGCTCGAGCGCGCGCTCTCGCGACTCGAGCGCCACGACGGCGGACGGATCACCGCCACGCTGTTGACGCGCACCGACTTCGAGGAGGCGGGCGCCGGCGAGTCAGACTCCGAGGGCATCGTCGAGCAGCTCCGTGCCGTCGAGGGAACGGTGGTCGCCGTGCTCGTGCGCGACAAGCTCGACGACGGTCGGCGCGGGCTGCGCAAGGTCAGTTTGCGCACGTCGAATCGCGGCGTCGACGTGTCGGCCATAGCGCGTGCCTTCGGCGGTGGCGGTCACCGCCAGGCGGCCGGGTTCACCACCGACGTGCCGCACGAGGAAGTCATCGCCACCGTGACCCAGCTCCTGCGCGCACAGCTCGACGACTCCGCCTGACGCAGCGGGCTGCCATTCGCCACGGGCGCGGCGCGGCGGAGAGCGATGGCGGAGCGAGGGAGAGAGACAACTGCCAGGCTCGCGGTGCCGGCGGAGGGTGGTGTCATCCTCTATCCGAAACCGCCAGGACCGACGTCGCACGACGCCGTAGCTGCCGTGCGGCGACGGTGCCCGCGCAGCACAAAGGTCGGCCACGCTGGCACGCTGGACCCCTTCGCCGAGGGTTTGCTCCTGATCCTGCTCGGCCGGGCGACGCGAGCACAACGCTGGTTCGTCGGTCTGCCCAAGACCTATCGGGCGGTGGCGCGCCTCGGCTGGCGCTCGACCACCGGCGATCCCGAGGGCGAGATCGAGCACACAGGCCGTAGGCCGCAGCGGCTCGCCATCCCCACCGGGCGGCAGCGCCAGGTACCACCGGCCTACTCGGCGGTGAAGGTGGGCGGCGAGCGCGCCTACCGGCTCGCGCGGCGCGGTGCTCAGCCGGCGTTGCCTGCCCGCGAGATCACCGTGTATCGGGCCGAGCTGCTCGTGCATGACGACGAGCGAGCCGAGTTCGAAATCGAGTGTTCGGCCGGAACGTACATTCGCCAGCTCATCGCCGATCTCGGTGACGCCTACTGCGAGCGGCTCGTGCGAACGCGTATAGGTCCGTTCGATCTGCGCGACGCCGATCCGGAACGGGTCGTACCGCTCGGCGAAGCGCTCTCCTTCCTGCCCGCGGTCGAGGTCGACGACCTCGGGGAGCGCGCACTCGCCAACGGCCGTGCGCTGCCGGTGCGCGCAGTGCGCGGGCAGCTCACCGAGAGCCGGGACGCGATCGTGCGCGTCCTCGACGAGCAGGGGCGCCTCGTCGCTGTCGCCGAGTCGCGCGACGGACTGCTGCGACCGGCCTTAGTGTTCCCAAGGCTGCTGCCGTCCTCCTGAACGCGACAGCCAGCCAACGAGGCGAGATGGTCATTCGAAGGCAGGCACCGGCCCCGAGCAAAAGCCGCGCTGCGGTCCCCATGCGCACCCTCGAGCGCAAGGGCGCTGGTCGATGAAGTTCCTGTGGTTAGACGAGGTGCGGCCCCGCCCCGGTCGACGGGTCGCGATCGGCACTTTCGACGGCGTGCACCGCGGCCACCGCCGAGTCATCGCCGGTTGCGACACCGTGCTCACCTTCGAACCTCACCCGCTCGCGGTGCTGCGTCCCGACGCCGCACCGCCACTGCTCTCGCCGCTAGCGATCAAGCGCGATCTGCTCGCCGCTCTGGGGGTGGAGGAGCTCGTCGTCGCACGGTTCGACCAGCGCCTCGCCGACACGCCCGCCGACCGCTTCGTCGACGAAGTGATCGTCGAACAACTCACGGCGGAGTTCGTGTCGGTGGGCGAGAACTTTCGCTTCGGGCGTGGCGCAGCGGGTGACGCCGAACTCCTGGCGCGCGACGACAGGTTCGAGACGCGAGTCGTCCCGCTCGCGAGCGCCGGCGGCGAGCCGATCTCCTCGAGCCGCATCCGCGAGCTCGTGGCCGGCGGCGAGGTGCTAGCAGCAGCTGAGCTGCTGGGCCATCCCTTTCTCTTCGAGGGGGAAGTTACGCACGGCGACCGGCGCGGCCGCGAGCTCGGGTTTCCGACCGCCAACATCGTCCCCGACCCGCGGCTGTGTTTGCCCGCCAAGGGGATCTACGCAGCCCTCGCCGACGGGCAGCCAGCTGCGGTGTCGATCGGCGAGCGACCAACGTTTACGAGTGCGCGCGGGCTGCTCGTCGAGGCGTATCTGATCGATTTCGCCGGCGACCTCTACGGCAAGCGGCTGCGCCTCGCTTTCATCGAACGCCTCCGCGACGAGCTGCGTTTCGCCTCGGCGAGCGAGCTCGTCGCGCAGATGTGCATCGACGTCGAACAGGCGCGTGAGGCGTGTGCGCGCGCCACCGCCCAGCTCGCCGAGCTCGATCGCGCGGTCCTGCACGGTAGTTGAACGCGCCGGCGCGCTGGGTGCGAGCGATTGGCCGCGCCGTTCGCCGTGGTAGCTTTCCCGCGGCGATGACGCTGACCAGCGAGCGAAAGCGCGAGATCGTCGAGCGGTTCGGCCGCAACCCGCACGACACGGGATCCCCCGAGGTCCAGATTGCGCTGCTCACCGAGCGGATCAACCACCTCACCGAGCACCTGCGCACCCACCGCAAGGACCACCACTCGCGGCGCGGGTTGTTGATGCTGGTGGGCAAGCGCCGTCGCCTGCTCCGCTACCTCGAAAGCCGCGACGTCGACCGCTACCGCAAGATCATCGGCGAGCTCGGTCTGCGGCGGTAGCGATGGCGGTCGCGGTCGGTCAGCCGGCTCCCGACTTCGTCCTTCCCGACCACGAGGGCAACGAAATCCGGCTATCGGACCTGCGCGGCCGCTGGGTGCTGCTCGTCTTCTACCCGCTCGACTTCAGCCCTGTCTGCACCGACCAGTTGAGCGTCTACGAAGAGGCGCTGCCCGAGTTGCGCGAGCGCGGTGTTGAGGTGCTCGGCATCTCCGTCGATTCGGCGTTCTGCCACCGGGCGTTCCGCGAGAAGCTTGGCATCACGACGCGTCTACTCGCTGACTTTCATCCCAAGGGCGCTGTAACGCGCTCTTATGGCTATTACATCGAGGAGCGCGGGCACGGCGAGCGCGCGCTCGTGTTGATCGATCCCGACGGTGTCGTGCGCTGGGCGCACAAGTCGCCGACACCGCTCGAGATCCCCGGTATCAACCTCGTTTTCGACGAACTCGAGCGTCAAGCTGCAGCGTGACCTGACGAGCGCCCCGCTTGCCCTCGCCGCCGACGACCACGTCCGCGGCGAAGGGTCGACGCTGGTGTTCTTCTTCGCTGACTTCGAATGCCCATACTGCGCGCGCGCCCACGGCGAGCTCGCGACGCGCGCCGACCGCGTGCGCGTGGTGTTCCGCCACTTTCCGGTGCGCTCGGTACACAGGCGCGCGTTCGCGCTCGCCACCGCCGCCGAGGCGGCGGCACTGCAGGGCGCGTTCTGGGAGTACGCTGATTCTTTGTTCGCCGACCAGGGACGAGTCGATCCGCCGCACCTCTGGGAGCGAGCGCGGAAGCTCGGTCTCGACCTCGAACGTTTCGAACGCGATCGACGCTCGCGCGCGGTCGCCGCGCGCGTCGAGCGCGACATCGCAAGCGGCCTGCGCGCCGGGGTCGTCGCGACGCCGACGTTCTTCGTCGGTGGGCAGCGGTACACGCAGACGCCGCCGGCGTTGTGACCTGCACGCCCCCTCGAAGCGGCGTTACCGCTGCTAGCATCGGCCCCGCTCTAGCGAGGATCGAAGCAAGTTCGGCCGCCAACCGGAGGCGGCGGTGAAAGGATGGGAATGAATCTAGAGGCAACGCGGGTCTCGATCGAGGTCGAGCGCAAGCAGATCACTTTCGAGACCGGCCGTCTCGCTCGGCAGGCGAACGGCGCCGTACTGGTGAGCTCGGGCGAGACGATGGTGCTGTGCACGGCTACGGCCGGCGCCGACCGCGACGTCGACTTCTTGCCGCTGACCGTCGACGTCGAGGAGCGGATGTACGCGGCGGGCAAGATCCCCGGCAGCTTCTTCCGCCGCGAGGGGCGGGCAGGCGAGAAGGCGATTCTCGTCGCGCGGATGATCGACCGACCGCTGCGGCCGCTCTTCCCAAAGGGTTGGACACGCGAGACGCAGCTGATCGCGATCCCGCTCTCGGTCGACCACAAGCATCCCTACGACGTGCTGGCGATGAACGGCGCGAGCGCCGCCCTGATGGTTTCCGACATCCCGTTCCCGATGCCGGTCGGTGCGGTGCGCGTGGGGCTTGACCACGAGGGCAACTTCCTCATCAATCCCGACGAGGACTGGCTGTTGGAGAGCCCGCTCGACCTGGTCGTCGCCGGCACCGAAGAGGCGATCCTGATGGTCGAGGCCGGCGCCGACGAGGTGCCCGAGGCGGTGATCCTCGACGCTCTCGACATCGCCCACGGCGAGATCAAGCGCATCTGCCGGGCGCAGTGGGAGCTGCGCGAGAGGGCGGGCAAGCCGAAGATCGAGGTGCGCGCTCCCGAGGTCGACCGCGCGCTCTACGAGCAGATCCGCGAGCGCTTCGGCGACGATCTCGACGCCGCGACCCAAGTCGAGGACAAGCTCGCCCGCCAGGAAGCGACGAAACAAGTCGAGGAGCGCGTGCTTGCCGAGTTCGCGGGCGAGGAGGCGCTCGCCGGTCTCGATCCAGCCGCTGCTCTCGAGCGCCGCAAAGCAGTGCAGCTGGCGTTCGACAAGCTCGAGAAAGACATCATCCGTACGCGCATCGCGGTGGCCAAGAAGCGCCCCGACGGGCGCGCCGCCGACGAGATCCGGCCGATCTCGATCGAGGTCGGCGTCGCGCCGCGCACGCACGGTTCGGCGCTGTTCACGCGCGGTCAGACGCAGGCGTTCTCGGTCGCGACTCTCGGCACCACTCGTGACGAGAAGAAGCTCGACGATCTCGGCTTGATCGAGTACAAGCGCTACCTCCACCACTACAACTTCCCACCGTTCTGCGTCGGCGAAACGGGCCCGATGCGAGGCCCGAAGCGGCGCGACATCGGTCACGGAGCGCTCGCCGAGCGGGCGCTAGTGCCGGTGATCCCGTCCGAGGACGAGTTTCCGTACACGATCCGCGTTGTATCGGACATCCTCGAGTCGAACGGCTCCTCGTCGATGGCGTCGGTATGCGGCTCGACGCTCGCGCTGATGGACGCCGGCGTGAAGATCAAGCGCCCGGTCGCTGGCATCGCGATGGGCCTGATCAAGGAGGGTGACGACTACATCATCCTCACCGACATCGCCGGTGTCGAAGACCACCTCGGCGACATGGACTTCAAGGTCGCCGGCACCGAACGGGGCGTCACCGCGCTCCAGATGGACATCAAGATCTCGGGCGTTACCTTCGACATTTTGCGTGACGCGCTCGCCCAAGCACGCAAGGCGCGGCTCGAGATCCTCGAGAAGATGCGCGCGGTGATCGCCGAGCCGCGGTCGACGCTCTCGCCGCACGCGCCGCGCATCACCCAGGTCAAGATCGACCCCGAGAAGATCGGCGCGTTGATCGGCAAGGGCGGCGAGACGATCCGCGCCCTGCAAGAGGAGTACGACGCCGAGATCGATGTCGACGAGGACGGCACGGTGCGGATCTATGCGCGCGACGGCGAGCTCGGCGAGCAGCTCGTGCAACGCATCCGCATGCTGACCAAGGAGGTCGAGGTCGGCGACGAGTACGTCGGCCGTGTCGTCAAGACGACCACTTTCGGCGCGTTCGTCGAGCTGTCGAAAGGCACCGACGGGCTGCTGCACATCTCGAACATCGCGCCGGGCCGTCGCCCGCGCACGGTCGAAGAGGTGCTGAAGCGTGGCGACGAGCTGCGCGTGAAGGTCGTCGAGGTCGACCGCGAGCGCGGACGGATCGGTCTGCGACTCGCCGACGATCCCGAGATCCAAGGCAAGACCCCGGAGGAGCTGGCGCGGATCGGCACCGGCGACCGCTCGTCCCGCGAGGGGTCTGAGCGCAGCGATCGCGGCGGGCGTGGCGAGCGCCCTGACCGCGGCGGCAACGGACGCCGGCGCGGCGGCCGCCACTAGGACGGTGGCGGTGTCGCCGCCGACAGCCGCTGCCGGCGACGCGCAGGTCACCACGCTCCCCTGTGGCGTGCGCGTCGCGAGCGAGCGCGTCGACGGGGTGCGCTCGATCGCGCTCGGCTTCTGGATCCGCTGCGGCTCGCGCGACGAAAGCGAGGAGCTGGCCGGCGTCTCGCACTTTCTCGAGCACCTTTTGTTCAAAGGCTCGGCGCGCTACAGCTCGCGCGAGATCGACGAGCTGTTCGACGCCCTCGGCGCCGAGGCGAACGCCGGCACCGGCAAGGAAACGACGTCGGTTTACGCGCGCTTCCTCGACCGTCACCTGGAGCGCGCTTTCGACGCCCTTCAGGACATGGTGCTGCGCCCGGTCTACGCCGAGGTCGACTCCGAGCGCCAGGTGATCCTCGAAGAGATCGCGATGTACGAGGACGAGCCGCAGGATCGTGTCCACGACCTGCTTGCCCGGGCGCTGTTCGCCGATCACCCGCTCGGCCGACCGATCCTCGGGCGCGCCGAGGTGATCGCGAACGTGCCGGTCGCGGTCGTCGGCCGCTACCACGACGAGCGCTACCGGCCGCGCAACGTCGTCGTGGCCGCCGCCGGCTCGGTCGACCACGGGCGGCTCTGCGAGCTTGTCGAGCAGGCGTTCGCCGACCAGCCCGCCGAACCGGGCCCGACCGAGCTGCCCGCCGATGCGCCGGCCCATTACGGCGCCAGCGTACGGTTCCAGCGCAAGGACACCGAGCAGTTCCACGTCTGTGTCGGGGCTCCCGGGCTCGCGCGCGGCGACGAACGGCGCTTCGCGCTGCGCGTTCTCGACACGATCCTCGGGGGCAGCTCCTCTTCCCGCCTTTTCCAGGAGGTGCGCGAGAAGCGCGGGCTTGCCTACTCGGTGTACTCGTACGCCTCTCAGTTCGTGGACTGCGGGCAGGTAGCGATCTACGTCGGCACGCGGCCCGACCGGGTGACCGAGTCGCTCGAAGTGATCGGCCGCGAGCTGCGCCGCCTCGTCGAGGAAGGCATCACCGACGACGAGCTCGAGCGCGCGCGCGAGAACGCGAAGGGACGCACGGTGCTGGCGATGGAGTCGACGCTCGCGCGCATGAACCGACTCGGCGGTTCGCTGCTCACCGGCGTGCCGCTTTTGTCGCTCGACGAGGTTCTCGAGCGCTACGACGCGGTCACCGCCGACGACGTCGTCGCGCTGGCCGGCGAGCTGTGGCAGTCCGACCGTTTGGTGGCGGCAGCGATCGGTCGCGACGAGGAGGTGTGGCGGCGCGGGCTCGAGGCGCTTGCCCCAGCGCTCGCCGAGGCGGCGGCGCAAGCCGCGGAGGCGACGGGGTGATCAAGGTCGCGGTCAGCGGCGCCGCCGGCCGGATGGGGGAGACCGTCTGCCGGGCGGTGGCGGAGGCGGAGGATATGGAGCTCGTTGGTCGTGCCGATCCGCGGCTCGGGACCAGCGTCGAGGAAGCCATTGCCGACGCCGAGGTGATGGTCGACTTCACCACGCCCGACGCTGCGGTCGGCAACGCGCGCACTGCGCTCGAGCGTGGCGTCCACGTCGTGATGGGAACCACCGGCGCCGACTTCGCTCAGCTTGCCGGCAGCGGCCGGGCGAACCTCTTCGTAGCACCCAACTTCGCCATCGGCGCCGTGCTGATGATGGAGTTCGCCCGCCGTGCGGCGCCCCACATGCGTGAGTGCGAGATCGTCGAGCTTCACCACGACCGCAAGCTCGACGCGCCCTCGGGCACGGCGAAACGCACCGCCGAGCTCTTGCGTTCGGCCGGTGCCAACGTTCACGAGCCGATCCACTCGGTGCGACTGCCCGGACTGGTCGCCCACCAGGAGGTGATCTTCGGTGGGCTCGGCGAGACGCTCACGATCCGCCACGACACGACTTCACGGGAAGCGTTCATGCCCGGCGTTCTGCTCGCCATCCGGCGAGTGCGCTCGCTTCCGGAGCGCTACGTCGTCGGACTCGAGCGTCTGCTCTTCGACTGATCCCCGCCGTCGGTCTGGCGGCCGCGCAGTGCACGTGGGATCACGAAGCGGATCGCCGACCGCTCGGCATCGAGTGCGCACGTCTTGTTGTCGATCAAACCGAGCTTGCGCGCCACCGGAAGCACGCGTAGCTGCTCGAGCTGCCAGCGGCCGCCGCGCTTCGGCGTGACCAGCCAGATCCGTCCCGTGGGGCGGAGGCGCGGGCGGTAACGCACGAGCGCCTGCGCGGCCTCGTTGGCGTCCTCGACGGCGACTACGGCCGCGTCGAGCTCGCCGGAGCGCACGAACCCGCGCCCGAGCGCCTCGCGCAGCGCGCGGCGCAAATCGCTGCCCACGTCGCCGGCGACCTCGACGCGCTCGTTCTCCTCGATCCCGAGCCGGCGCGCGAGGTCGCTCGTCGCTCTCGCCTCACTACCCATCGTGCTCATTGTGGCATTCGCCGCGGCGTTTCCCTGCGACTCGGCGCCGGTGCGCCGGCGGTGCGATAATCGCCGTCGATGGCGTCCTTCGGCGGGATCTTGACGGCGATGGTCACGCCTTTCGACGAGCGCGGTGCCGTCGCCGAAGAGCGTGCGGTGCACCTGATGCACCACCTCTTCGACACCGGTTCCGACGGCATCGTGCTGACCGGCACGACCGGCGAGGCGCCGACCCTCACCGACGACGAGAAGGCGGCGCTGTGGCGACTCGGCGTCGAGGAGTGCGGCGACCGCGGACGTATCATCGCCGGTACCGGCAGCAACGACACGCGGCACACGATCGAGCTGACGGAGCGAGCCGCCGAAGCTGGCGTCGACGCGGCGCTCGTCGTCGCGCCCTACTACAACAAGCCGAATCGGCGGGGCTTGGTCGCCCACTTCCGTGCGGTGGCGGCGGCCACCGACCTGCCGATCATCCTCTACAACATCCCGTCGCGCTGTGCGGTCGACATGCCCAACGACCTGTTGCGCGAGCTCGCCGAGATCGAGAACGTGGTCGCTGTCAAACAGGCGCGCTACGAGGATCTCGAGCCGATCGAGGGGCTCGAGCTCTTGGCGGGAAACGACGACATGCTGGCGCGAGTGCTGGATATCGGCGGCACCGGTGGCATCACCGTCGCTTCGCACCTCGTCGGCCGCGAGATGCGCCGGATGATCGACGAGCCCGAGCAGCGCCAGCAGATCCACGAGTCGCTGCGCGACCTCTTCGCCGCTCTCTTCGTCACCACGAGCCCGATCCCGATCAAGGCCGCCTTGAACATGCTCGGCCACGAGGTGGGCGGTCTGCGCTTGCCGCTGGTCGAGGCCACTGCCGAGGAGCGGGCGGTGGTGAGGCAGGCGCTCGAACGCCACGGCCTGCTCGCGACCGTTTGACGCGGTGAGCGGTCGGCTGCGCGTCCTGCCGCTCGGCGGGCTCGGCGAGATCGGCAAAAACATGACCGTCGTCGAGTACGACGGGCGCATCGTCGTCGTCGACGCTGGCCTGATGTTCCCTACCCCGGACCAGCTCGGGATCGACCTCGTTCTGCCGGACTTCGGCTACTTGCGCGAGAACCGCAGCCGGATCGAGGCGTTCGTCCTTACCCACGCCCACGAGGATCACGTCGGCGCGTTGCCGTTCGTGTTGCGCGAGCTCGCGGTAGACGAGGTGCCGCCGATCTACGCCGGGCGGCTCACGGCAGCGCTGGTGCGTTCACGGCTAGACGAGCACCGCCTGAAGCCGGCGCTCGCAGCCGTCCGCGACCTGCTGCCGGGCGAACCCGTAGTGGCGGGACCGATGACCGTCGAGCTGATCCGCATGGCGCACTCGATCCCCGACAGCTTCGCCGTGCTGATCGAGACGCCGCTCGGGGCGGTACTTGTGACAGGCGACTACAAGTTCGACCAGACGCCGATCGACGGTCAACCGCCCGACATGCGCCGCCTCGCCGAGATCGGCCAGAAGGGGCTGCTCCTGCTGTGTGGCGACTCGACCAACGCCGACCGTCCCGGCCTGTCCCCGTCGGAGGCCAGCGTCGGTCCCAACCTCGAGCGCGTGTTCGCCGAGTGCGAGGGGCGCGTAGTCGTGACCTCCTTCGCCTCGAACATCCACCGCATCCAGCAGGTGCTCGACGCAGCGCGCGCCACCGACCGCCGCGTGGCGATCGTCGGGCGTTCGATGCGCAAAGCGTTCAACGTCGCGCGCTCGCTGGGCTATCTCGAGACCGACGACGGGCGGCTCGTGCCTCCGCACGAAGTCGAAGATTTTCCGCCCCGCAAGCTCGCCGTCCTGTCGACCGGCTCCCAGGGCGAGCCGCTGTCGGCGCTTCGCCGGATGGCCCACGGCGAGCACCCGCACGTGCGCCTGCGCGCAGGCGACACCGTCGTTTTCTCAGCGACGCCGATCCCCGGCAACGAACGCGCTGTCAACGAAACGATCGATCGCATCTACCGGATCGGCGCCGACGTCGTAACCCCGCGCGACATCCCTGTGCACGCGTCCGGCCACGGACACGCCGAGGACCTCAAGCTGATGATCCGCCTCACCAATCCGCGCTACGTGATGCCGGTGCACGGCGACTACCGGCGCCTGCGTTTGCACGCGAAGCTCGCGGAATCGGTGGGGATCGCGCCCGAGCGCATCTTCATTACCGAGAACGGCCGCCCGCTCGAGATCGACGCGCACGGCGCGCGGCTGGGCGAGCCGGTCGCGGCAGGCGTGATCTTCGTCGACGGCATGGAGGTGGGCGACATCGAGGACGTCGCGCTTCGCGACCGGCGCATGCTCTCGGCCGACGGCGTCTTCATTGTCGTCGCGACGATCTCGAGCCAGGACGGTCGCTCGGTCGCGCCACCGGAGGTGTTGTTCCGCGGCGTGCCCTTCCTGACGAGCGAGCAGGACGCGTTCGTAAGCGAGCTGCGCGAGGAGATCGAGCGCTCGCTCGCGCGAGCCGCTCGCGACCAGGTGCTCGAGCCGGACCTGCTGCGCAGCCACCTGCACGACGACGTCGCCGCTTTCGTGTACGAACGACTGCGCCGCCGGCCGCTGGTGTTACCCGTGGTCGTCGAGGTCTAGCGACCGGCCTGCGCTTCGGCCGCCGCCGGCGCGTGCGCAGCCTTTTGCTCGGCGCACGCCGGCAGCCGCAGCTCGAAGCGGGTGCCGGGATCGGGGCGGTGGACGAGCACGACACTGCCACCGTGGCCCTTGGCTACCGCTCGTACGATCGCGAGGCCGAGGCCGTTGCCCGGCGACTGTGTGGTGCCACGAGTGAAACGCTCGAAAACGCGGGCAGCCGCCGCCCGCGGGATCCCCGGACCGTCGTCCTCGACGACAAGCAGCGCTGTGCCGTGCTCGCTGCCGACGGCGACGCGTACGTGCGTGCCGGGGGGCGTGTGCACGAGCGCGTTCTCGACCAGGTTGGTGATCGCGCGCAAGAGCTCGTCACGTTCGGCGACCACGAAAACCGGCTCGCGAAGGTCCACCGTCAGTTCGTGGTGCTCGGCAAGGGGGGCGAGCTCCGCCACCGCCTCGCGTACGAGCTCGCCCATCTCGACGCGTGTGCGCTGCGCACGCGAGCCGTTGCGACCCTCTTTCGCCGCATCTGCCCGCGCGAGCGCCAGAAGGTCGGCGACTAGGCGGCGCATGCGCTCGGCAGAGCGCAGCGCCGAGCGCGCGATCTCGCGCTCCTCGCCCGAGAGCTCCGGCTCGAGCAGCTCGAGGTTTGCGAGCACGCTCGTGAGCGGCGTGCGCAGCTCGTGCGAGGCGTCGGCCAGGAAGCGTCGCTGCATTGCGAGGGTCGCCTCGACCTCGGCTCGGGCCGCGGCGAGCTCGCGGAGCATCGCTTCCAGCGTCACCGCCAGCTCGTGGACTTCGTCGCGCGCCTCGGGCTTGGGCAGGCCGACGCGCGGGTCGCGAGTGCGCGCCACCTCCCGCGCTGCCCCGGTAAGACGGGCGATCGGCCGCATCGCGCGCGACGCGACGAGAAAACCACCGAGGAACGCAAGCCCCGTACCACCGATCACGCCCAGCGCCAGGAAGAGGTTGATGCGCGCGATCGTGCGTTCGACGGAAGCGCGCGGTCGCGCGTACTGCACGTAGCCGGCGGGAGAGGCGAACGGCGTTTCGAGCAGTCCGAACGGTTCGCTGCGCACACGCTGCGTGCCGAGCAGCGGACGCGAGACGACGCGATAGGGGCCGACCTCGACGATTCCCTCGCGGGCCGGCCCGAGCGCCGGCGCCGCCGCTGGTGCGATCACGCGCTGGTGGTAGTCGAGGACGCGGATCACCGCCCCGCCGCTGGCGGCAGCTCGGATCACCGACAGGTCCTGGGCACGTACCTCTAGCGAACCGTCGAGGGCGCGCTCGACGCGCAACTGCTCCTGAAGGTCGGCAGCCGTGGCGCGCAGCTCGTCGTCGAAACCGGCGCGCAACCGACCTGCTGCGAAAGCGCCGACGACGAGAGCGAACAAGCACAGGATCAAGAACGTCAACGCCGCCGAGACGATCGCCAGCTTGATACGCACCGGCAGGCGCACGCGGGCCTGCTTGAGCCAGGCACCCGCCCGCCTTGTGGCCGCGTGTGAGGACGATCGCAGTTGCCGTGTCACGGCGCCCTCAGCACGTAGCCTGCACCGCGCACGGTGTGGAGCATGCGCGGCTCGCCGGCTGCCTCGAGCTTGCGGCGCAGGTTCGAGATGAACACGTCGACGGTGTTCGTCTCGCTGAACGGGTCGTAGCCCCAGACCTCGTCGAGCAGGCGTTGGCGCGAGATGACGATCCGCTCGTTGCGCATCAGGTATTCGAGGAGGTCGAACTCGCGCGCTGTCAGCTCGATCGTGCGGCTTCCGCGCACCACCTCGCGGGTGTCGGGGTTGAGCCGCAGATCTCCGACGACGAGCGAGGCGCTCCCCCGCGGCGGGTGGCGGCGCAACAGCGCGCGGATGCGCGCCAGCAGCTCGGCACGGTCGAACGGTTTGACGAGGTAGTCGTCGGCGCCGCTGTCGAGACCGGTGACACGGTCGTCGACCGCGTCGCGCGCGGTCAACATCAAGATCGGGGTGCTGGCTCGCGTGCGCAGCTGCTTGCAGACGTCGATGCCGTCGATGTCGGGAAGGCCGAGATCGAGGATCACTAGATCCGGCTCGTAGAAGCGGGCACGCTCGAGCGCGCTCTCGCCGTCGGCGGCAAGCTCGACGTCGTAGCCCTCGCGCACCAGCGAGCGCCGCAAGACGGTGGCGATCTCGCGGTCGTCCTCAACTACCAGCACGCGCGCCTGCCGCTCCATCGCTGCTTCCATGCTAGGGAGCGCGACGCGCCAAAAGGCGTCCGTCCGCGCGAGGCAGGGAGAGTAGGCCGCGCGTCGAACGGCGCTAACCAGAACCGCTGAATGTCGAAAAAGCGTCGCTCACGCTCCGCGGCGACATCGAAGCGCCGCTCGCCCCTCCCCGAGCTGGCCCTCGGACAGGTCGAGCGCGACCTGATCGGCATCTTCCTTGTCGCAGTCGGAGTGTGGGGTGCCGTCGTCGGCTACACCGAAAGCGCCGGCGGCCGCCTCGGCGAGGCTCTCGTCGCCGGCTGCGAGCTGATTTTCGGTGTCACGGCGGTGCTCTTACCGCCGGCGCTGGTCGCTGCCGGTGCGCTACTGGTGGCGCGGTCGCTCCTCGTAGTGCCGTTGCGCGCGGTGGTGGCGGGCGCGCTCGTCTGGCTCGCTGTCGCGACGGTCGCGGCTGGTGGTCTCTTCGGCGTCGGGCCCGCGCCAGCGAGCGCCGAGGCGGCATTCGCGACGACTGCGCTGCGCGACGGGGGCGGCGCGGTTGGGGCCGGGACCTACGTTCTTATCAGCGAGCTTTTGCAACGGCCGGGCGCTTACCTCTTCGTCGCGCTCGCCCTCGCCACCGCGCTGCGCCTCGCGAGCGCGCGTCCGCTAGCCGAGGCGCTCGCCGCGCTCACCCCGCGTCTCGCCGCGATCGCCCGCGATAGCGTGGCGCGGGCGCGCGAGAGGCGGGCGGCAGCCGCTCGCACAGCGGTGGGCCAGGGGGCTGCGTTCGACGCTCCCGCTTGGCCGCCCGCTGCCGGTGACGAAGCGGCGGGCTCGGACCGCGACGAGGGCGAGCTCGCCGACGGTGCCTCCGCTTTCACCGCGCCGCTGGCCATCGATCCAGCTGCGCGCTTTCCCGACATCTACAGCCCCGAGCACGAGGGGAGCGACACGCCCGACGAGCACACGGACGCAGAACTGGCCGACGCGCAGGGGAGCGTCGATGCGCACGAAAGCGCATTTTCGGCTGGCAACGACGCGGGCGAAGGCGATGATGGCGGTGCGAGCGACACGGACGCAGTGCCGCTCGACGAGCCGTCGGTCGCGGTCAGCGACGAGGCCGTCCCGGCGCCGCGACCGGCGCCGGCAAGCGCTGCGGCGCGCACGCCGCAAGGGCTTCCACGCGGGGGTGTGACCTTCGCTGACGGGACCGAATACTCGTTACCGTCGCCGCGCCTGTTGCGCCGCAGCGAGGCCGCGCCGGAGCTCGACCAGCGCCAGATCGAGCGCACCGGGCGCCAGCTCGTCGAGGCGCTCGGTCACTTCCACATCGACGCGCGCGTGATCGGCACTGTCGTCGGGCCGCATGTCACTCGCTACGAGCTGCGTCTCGCCCCGGGCACCAAGATGTCCAAGATTGCGCAGCTCAAGGACGACCTCGCCTACGCGCTGGCGGCCGAGCACGTTCGCATCCTCGCGCCGATACCGGGCAAGCAGGCGGTGGGTGTGGAGGTGCCCAACAGGATGCGGCGGATGGTCCACCTCGGCGATGTTTTCGGCCAGCCGCCGCGCGGCTGGTCGCCGCTCACGGTCTGGCTGGGAAAGGACATCGCCGGCAACGCGATCGCGGCCGACATCGCCAAGCAGCCGCACATCCTTGTCGCTGGCGCCACCGGCTCGGGCAAATCCGGCTGCGTCAACGCGATGCTCAGCTCGATCCTGCTGCGCGCCACACCGAACGAAGTCCGGCTGGCGCTGGTCGATCCCAAGCGCGTAGAGCTCAACCACTACGAGCAGGTTCCCCACCTCCTCACGCCGGTGGTGACGAGCCCGCGCGCCGCCGCCAACGTGCTCTCCAACCTGGTGCGCGAGATGGAGGAGCGTTACGGTCTGATGAGCCGCGTCAAGGCGCGCTCGCTGCCCGAGCTGAACCGCCTGCGGGCGCGGGCCGGCGAGGCGACGCTCCCGTACATCCTGTGCGTGATCGACGAGCTCGCCGACCTGATGATGATCGCGCCCGCCGAGGTCGAGGATTCGATCATCCGGCTCGCCCAGAAGTCGCGAGCCGTCGGGATCCATCTCGTGCTCGCTACCCAGCGGCCAAGCGCCGACGTGATCACCGGTCTGATCAAGGCGAACATTCCGGCACGGATCGCATTCGCCGTCTCATCGCAAACCGATTCGCGTGTGATCCTCGACCAGAACGGCGCCGAATCGCTGCTCGGTCAGGGCGACATGCTCTTCCGGCCGGCTGGAGCCTCCAAGCTCGCGCGCATCCAGGGCGCGTTCATCTCCGAGGAGGAGATCGCCCGCCTCACCGCTCACTGGCATGCGCAGGGAGAGCCAGAGCTGCGCGAAGAGATGCTCGGCGCCCCGCCCGGCGACGACGACGAGGGGCAGGGGGACGCCGACCCCGACCACGACCCGCTCCTCGCCGAGGCGATCCGCACCGTCGTTGCGCTGGGGACCGCGTCGACGTCGATGCTACAGCGGCGCTTGCGTGTCGGTTACACGCGCGCCGGCCGCCTGATCGACATGATGGAGCGACTCGGTGTCGTCTCCGGCTACGAGGGCTCGAAGGCTCGGCAGGTGTTGATCAGCGAGGCTGACTTGCCGCGCGTGCTCGCCCAGGTGGAGGGAACGGACAGCGCCCTCGACGACACCGCGCCGGCGCCCGTGAGCGGCAACGCCGAGCCTTAAGCCGCGTCGCGACCGGCGCAGCGAAAGCGCGCCGAGGTCGGGGGCGTACCTGTCGCGTGCGGCAGAATAGCCGTGGTGCCCGGCATCGGCGAGACGCTACGACAAGCGCGGATGCGACAGCGCCTCGACATCGCCGACGTCGAGGAGCGCACCAAGATCCGCGCGAAGTATCTGCGCGCGCTCGAAAACGAGGAGTTCTCGCTGCTGCCGGGGCCGACTTACGTGCGCACGTTCCTGCGCACGTACGCCGAGTTCCTCGGTCTTGACGCGCGACGGCTCGTCGAGCAGTACCGCGCCGAGTGGGAGCCCGAGACGGCCGCCGTCGAACAGCGCGGGGCGCTGCCCCCGCCCCCAGAGCCGGGCCGGCGTCCGCCGTCACCGCCGCGCGGGCCACGCCCGCTGGCTGTCGCGGCCGTGCTTGCCGGCTTGCTGCTGGCGGTGCTGTTCGTGCTTGGCTTGACAGGCGAGGACCAGAGCGGCGAGGAAAGCGGCGCGACATCTACCTCCGGAACGCGCGCCACGAGCCGCGGGCCGGGCGGTGCGCCGCCGGCGCGGACGCGCGGTCGGCGCTCGACCACGGCGCGAGCGGTCGTCGTGCTCCAGCCGGCCGTGCCGACGTACGTTTGCGTCGACCGGGGCCCCGGGACCGCGATCACCTACGAGGGCATCGCGAGCAGCGAGCTGCGCTTCTCGGGACCGCGCATCCGCCTAAACCTCGGCAAGACGAGCGTCGCGGTGCGTGTCAACGGTCGTGCGCTGACGATTCCGCCAGGACCGAACCCGGTCGGATACGACGTCGTCGGGGCACGCGTCCGCCCGCTCGCGCCCGCCCAGCGGCCCTGTGTCGCACGCCCGACCGGTACCGGGTCGAGCACGCAGTCAGCCACCGGACATACTGCGAGCGGGCAGGGCGCGAGCGGCAGCGGCACCAACGTCAACACGGGGCCGCCGTGACGGTGAGGGCGGGCATCCTCGTCATCGGCGACGAGGTGCTAGAGGGCGCGACCGCCGACCGCAACGGCCCCTGGCTCGCTCGCCGGCTTCTCGACCGTGGCGTGGAGGTCGTGGGCATCGCCGTTTGCCCCGACAGCGTCGCTGCGATCACGAGCGAGCTCGCCACCTTTGCGCGGCGCGGCTGCGAGCTTGTTTTCACGAGCGGCGGGCTCGGTCCGACCGACGACGACCGCACCGTCGAGGCCGTGGCTCGCTACGCGAACCGCCCGCTCGCCGTCGATCCCGCGCTCGAGGAGCGGATCGGCGCGATTCTGCGTGCCGCCGCCCAGCGCTGGCGCCGCTTCGACGAAACGGCGCTGCGCCGCTCCAACCGCAAGCAGGCGCTCGTCCCCTCCGGCGCCACCGTGCTCGACCCGGTAGGCACCGCGCCCGGCCTCGTCGTGCCGCCCGCCGACGGGACGGGCGGTCCCACGGTCGTCGTTCTGCCCGGCCCTCCGCGCGAGCTCAAGACGCTCTACGAGCGTGCGGTCGCCACCCCGGTCGTGGCGCGTCTCCTCGAGGGGCTCGAGCCACCTGAGCGCCGTGTCGTGCGCTTCTTCGGGATCCCGGAGTCCGAGCTCGCCCGCGCGGTGCGCGAGATCGAAGAGGAAATCCCCGAAGCCCACGCCCTCGCGCCGGGGACTTACGTGCGCAAGGGCGAGATCGAGCTCGTCGTGCGCTACACGGCCGAGCGCGCGGAGCTAGTGGAGCGCTTCGTGACCGCGCTCGCGCGCCGCTTTCCCCGCGAGCTGTTCGCTGCCGACGGGCGGACGATCGACGACCTCGTCGCCGATGCGCTCGCGGGACGGTCGGTCGCGACGGCGGAGTCCTGTACCGGCGGGCTCGTCGCCGCCCGTCTGACCGCGCGCCCTGGGGCGTCCGCGTACGTGCGCGGGGCGGTCGTCGCCTACGACAACGCGGTCAAGGAAGCGGCGCTGGGGGTCGAGCGCGATCTCCTCGCCCGCCACGGCGCGGTTTCGCGCGAGGTGGCTTGCGCAATGGCGTGGGGCGCTGCCGAACGCATGGGGGCCGAGCTCGCCGTAGCGGTGACTGGGATCGCGGGACCGGGGGGCGGTAGCGCCGAGAAACCGGTCGGGACGGTGTGGGTGGCCACCTACGACGGCCGCAGCGCACAGGCGGGCAGGTTGTGGTTGCCGGGCGACCGCGAAGAGGTGCGGGCGCGCGCGGTCACTGCGGCGCTACACGCGCTCTGGCGGGCGGCGAGGGGCGAGGAACTGCCGTTTTGAGCCCGGAGCGCTGGCGACTTTTCTTCGCGCTCCCGATCGAAGAACCCGCACTGAGCGCGCTCGTTCGCTGGCGCGACGATGCGCTCGGCGGCGCCGCGGTGCGCTTGCCAGCGGCCCGCGACCTGCACATCACCCTTGTCTTCCTCGGCGGTCGCGACCCGCAAGTCGTTCCCGAGCTGATGCGCGCAGCGCGCGCCGCTGTGTCGACGGCGCTGCCCGGGCCGCCGCTGCTGCGGGCGCTGCGTCTGCGCGCTCTGCCGCCGCGGCGGCCGCGTCTCTACGCGCTCGACCTATCCGACAAGGGCGGGCGCCTGACAGCGCTCCACGAAGCGCTCGCCTGTGAGCTCGTCGCAAGCGGGCTCTGGCAGCCCGAGGAGCGACCGTTTTGGCCCCACCTGACCGTCGCGCGCGTGCCGCGCGCGCAGCGCGGGCGGGCAAGCGCGCCGCCACCGCCGGCGCTTGCGGCACCGCCCGCCGAGCCGATCGTCGGCGCGCGGCTCGTTCTGTATCGCTCGCACCTTGCCGGAGGTGGCGCTCGTTACGAGGCGCTCGCAGAGGTTCCCTTCCCGCGCCGCGAGGGGGACGAAAGTACGTCCGGTGGCGCTCCTACCTTGTGAACCCGAGCCCACAGGAGATGCCGCCGATGGATAGAGACGAAGGGAAGATCGCGAAGGCACGCGAAGCCGCGCTGAAAAACGCTCTTGCGCAGATCGAGCGCCAGTTCGGGCAGGGCTCGATCATGCGCATGAACGAGGCTGCCAGCGTTCGTGTCGAAGCCATACCTACAGGAGCGCTGTCGCTCGACATCGCTCTCGGCGTGGGCGGTCTGCCGCGGGGCCGTATCGTCGAGATTTACGGACCGGAGTCGTCGGGCAAGACGACGCTCCTCTACCACGTGCTCGCCAATGCCCAGCGTGCAGGCGGCGTGTGCGCGTTCATCGACGCCGAGCACGCGATGGACGCCGCCTATGCCAAGCGGATCGGTGTGAACGTCGAGGATCTCCTCGTCTCGCAGCCCGACTACGGCGAGCAGGCGCTCGAGATCGCCGATCTGCTGGTGCGGTCGGGAGCGGTCGACGTGATCGCTATCGACTCCGTCGCCGCGCTCACGCCCAAGGCGGAACTCGAAGGGCAGATGGGCGACCAAACGGTCGGAATCCAGGCGCGAATGATGAGCCAGGCGATGCGCAAGCTGGCCGGCAACCTCAACCGCGCCAACACGCTCTGCATTTTCACCAACCAGCTACGCGAAAAGGTGGGCGTGATGTTCGGCTCGCCCGAGACGCAGCCGGGCGGGCGCGCGCTTAAGTTCTATGCCTCCCAGCGTCTCGACATCCGCCGCATCGAGACCCTCAAGGAGGGTGCCGAGGCGATCGGCAACCGTGTGCGCGTGAAGGTCGTCAAGAACAAGCTCGCGGCACCGTTCAAGCAGGCCGAGTTCGACATCGAGTACGGGCGCGGCATCTCGAGCGAGGGCTGTCTGCTCGATCTCGGCATCGAGCACGGGATCGTGCAGAAGTCGGGCTCGTTCTTCTCATACGGAGAAACCCGGCTCGGTCAGGGGCGCAACAATGCCAAAGCGTTCCTGCGCGAGCATCCCGAGATCGCGAGCGAGATCGAGCGCGCGATCCTCGACAAGGTCGGCCTCGACCTTGCCGGTCGCTCGCTACAGCCGGCCACCGGTCAGGAACCCGAGGGCGCTGCGGCCGTCGCCGCTGTCGCCGCCGACGAGGCACAGGCGGCGTAGCAGGTCTGCGGCAGGTCTGCACAGTGTTGTCGCGCGACCGCCGGGAAGTGGGCGGGCAGGGACATGTCTTGCCCGTCCCTTGGGAGGGCGGCGAGGTCGCTGATCGCTCCGCCGCGGCGCTCGCGCTGCCGCGCGAGGAGATGGCGCGCACGATGGAGCTCGCGCTGCGAGCGCTCGCCCGTCGTGATCGCAGCGAGGCCGAGCTGCGCGCGCTGCTTGAGCGGCGTCGCTGTGCGCCCGCGGCGATCGAGGCCGTGGTGGCGCGCTTGCGCAGTGACGGCTACGTCGATGACCGCGCCTTCGCTCGACGTTTCGCTAGCGACAAGCGCGAGCTCGAGCGGTGGGGGACCGAGCGCATCGTGCGCGAACTGCGGCGGCGGGGGATCGCTGCCGACGTCGCCGCCGCCGCGGTAGCCGACATCGACGCGGCTGCGGAACTCGAGGCGGCGCGCCGGCTCGTAAGCGAGCGCTACGGCCCGCCGCGCGACGACGCTACGCGGCGACGCGCCTGGTCGTTTCTGGTGCGACGCGGCTACCCGTGCCAGATCGCCTACGATGCCGTGCGCAGCGCCGAGCGCGGGGCGCGAGGCGACGCCGCCTAGCGTTCGCACCGCTGCCGTCCGGACGGCCACAGGGGCGGCACGCGGCGAGCGGTTTCGCGTCTATCCTCGCGCGACGATGGCACGCCCGGTGCGCACCTTCCACCTCACGACCTTCGGCTGCCAGATGAACGAGCATGACTCGGAGCGCATCAAAGGGATGCTCCGCACGCTCGGCTACGAAGAGGCGCCGACTCGTGCCGAGGCTGACGTGATCCTGTTCAACACCTGCTCGATCCGGGAGTCTGCCGACCAGCGCTTCATTGGCCACCTTGGCGAGGCTAAGCGCCTCAAGGCGGAGAGACCCGACCGGATCGTCGCTGTCGGCGGCTGCTGGGCGCAGTCGATGCGCGAGCAGGTTTTCGAGCTGTTTCCGTTCGTCGACGTCGCATTCGGTCCTGGGCAGATCCACAAGCTTGGCGAGGTGCTGTTGCAGGACTCGCTCGAAGCGCAGGCCGGCTTCTTCGAGTTCGAGGACTTCGCCGCCCACCTGCCGGCAGCGCGCACACGCCCGTTCCAGGCGTGGGTGCAGATCTCGCAAGGCTGCAACTGCGTCTGCGCTTACTGCATCGTGCCGCAGACGCGCGGTCGTGAGGTCTCGCGGCCGCCCGACGAGATCGTCGCCGAGGTCGAGCGCCTCGCCGCCGACGGTGTGCGCGAGATCACGCTGCTCGGCCAGAACGTGTGCTCGTACGGCCGCGATCTCGACCGCTCGCAGCGCACCACGTTCGCCGAGCTTTTGGCGCGGCTCGACGCGATCGAGGGTATCGAGCGCATCCGCTACACGAGCCCGCATCCGAAAGACATTCGCGAGGACGTCGTGCGCGCGCATGCCGAGCTGCCGAGCGTGTGCGAGCACATCCACCTGCCGGTCCAGTCGGGATCGAGCCGCGTCCTCAAGCGCATGCGACGAACCTACGACCGCGCGCGCTACCTCGATCGCGTGGCGATGATCCGGGAGCTGGTCCCCGACTGCGCGATAACCACCGACATCATCGTCGGCTTCCCGGGCGAAACCGAAGAGGACTTTGAACAGACCCTCAGCCTCGTCGAGGAGGTCCGCTTCGACGGCGCCTTTACCTTCATCTTCTCGCCGCGCCGCGACACCGAGGCGGCGACGATGCCCGACCAGGTGCCGCACGCAGTGAAGCGCGAGCGGATGCAGCGGCTCGTCGACCTCACCCAGACAGTGGCGCGCGAGCGGGCGCAGCGCTTCGTCGGGCGCACGCTCGAGGTCCTCGTCGAGGGACCGTCGCGCACCGATCCCGACCGCTTGCGCGGCCGCACCCGCCACAACAAAACCGTCAACTTCGACGGGATCGCCAGCCCCGGTGAGTTTGCACAGGTGCGTATAGGCTCCGCCACTAGCACCACCCTGGCCGGTGAGGAAGTGCTCCTAGCCCGCCTCGGCGGCGGCGCCCACTAGCGGGCGCCGGCGACCGCACACGCAGATCTTGTCGACGGGAGCAGCGAGGTGAAGGTCACGACGCTCGAACCACATACGGTCGAGAAGCTGGTCGCTTTCGACAGCGGGGGCCTGCCCACCCTGTCTCTGTACGTCGCCGTCCCGACCGATCCCAACGAGCGCCAACGCGTGGCGAGCAGGGTGAACAGCCTGCTCTCCGAGGCGCGCCAGCTCGTCAAGGACCACGAGCGCCTCGACCACGAGCACCGTCTGTCGCTGCGCGATGACATAGCTCGCATAGAGGAAGCGGTGGCGCGCGAGCTCCCCGAACCGCCGGCGCTGGCTATCTTCGCCTGCTCGGGAGCCGGCCTTTTCGAGCGGGTGCGGCTGCCCGGTCGCGTGCGCGACCGCGCTGTGGTCGACAAGTCGCTCTGGCTGCGGCCACTACTAGCACAGCTCGACGCGTTCCACCGCTACTGCGTCGTCGTCCTCGACCGCCGGCGCGCCGAGCTCTGGGAGCTTTTCGCGGGCGAGTTCAAGCCGACGGCGGAGCTCGACGCAGAGCACCTTCGCAAGCGCGACTTCGCCGGCTGGTACGGGCTCGAAGAGCACCGTGTTCGTAACCGCGCCGAGCAGCTAGCTCACCGCCACTTTCGTGCCGTCGCCGAGGAGCTCGAGCAGGTGGTTCGCTTGCGCGACATCGAGCTGCTGTTGGTGGGCGGGCAGGAGCACGAGGTGAGGCAGTTCGTCCGTTTCCTCTCGCCGCGACTGCGCGCGCGCGTCGCCGCGACATTCGCTGTCGACCTCGACAACGTCGATCCGCGCAAGTTGCAACAGGCGGCCGAAGAGGCAGCGCGTCGCTACGAGGAGCGCGAGGAGCGCGAGCTCGTCGAGCGTGTGCTGGCGGAAGCGGCACGCGGCAACGGCGCCGTCGCTGGTCTCGACGCCTGCCTCTGGGCGGGGTCTGTCGGCGCCATCGGTCTGCTGGTGGTGGACGGCTCGGGGAGCGCTGCGGGTGTGCGCTGCCCCAGCTGCGGGTGGCTCGGCCGCGCGGGCGAGCGCTGCCCGCTGTGCGACACCGCGACGGTGGCGGTGCCCGACGTGCTCGATGACCTGGCCGAGGAGGTCATTGCCCAACAGGGCACTGTCGAGCACATCGAGGTCGAGACGCCTCTGCGCGAGCAGCTGGTGGCAGCGGAACTGCGCTTCCCGCCGCCTCCGCCGCCGGCCGCGGCCGAGTGACAGCCACGCAGCGCGCGGTGAACCCGGCGCGACGCCGGCGACCGGTTATCGCGCTGTTCGGTCCCACCGGGGTGGGAAAGACCGAGCTCGCGATCGCACTCGCCGAGAGGCTGCGCGCTCTGGGCGAGGACCCGGTGGCGATCTCGGCCGATGCGATGCAGGTGTACCGCGGCCTCGAAACGCTCACCGCGGCACCGACGCCAGTCGAGCGACGCCAGCTCGACCACCAGCTCGTCTCGTTCGTCCCGGTTACCCGCACCTTTTCGGTCGGCGAGTACATGCCGCTCGCCCACCGGGCGGTCGACGCAGCCTTGGAGAGCGGCCGCACGCCGATCGTCGTCGGCGGAACCGGGCTGTACGTACGCGCCGCCCTGTGCGAGCTCGATCTGCGGCCCGCCCCGCCACCCGGCCTTCGCACGGCGCTCGAAGCGCGGCTCGCCGAGCATGGCCCCGAGGAGCTCCACCGCGAGCTTGCAGCGCGCGCGCCTGCACTCGCCGCACGGATACCACCGCGCGACCGCAGCCGCATCGTGCGCGCCCTCGAGCTCCTGGCGATGGGGGTGAACCCCGAGCCCGTACGCACGGGGCGCAACCGTCTGTGGACCCGCGAAACGCGGCTGCCGACCGTGCTTGTGGGGGTAGTGATGGCGCGCGAGAACCTCTACGAGCGGATCGATCGACGCGCTGAACGCATCTTTGCCCGCGCACGCGAAGAGGTTGTCGCTGCCGACGCCGCCGGCGCCTCGCGCACGGCGCGGCAAGCAATCGGCTTCGAGGAAGTGCTGCGCGGCGATCTGGAGGGACTGAAAAGGCAGTCGCGGCGGCTTGCCAAGGCGCAGCTGACGTGGCTGCGCAAGCTTCCGGACCTCGCCGCGGTCGACGTCACCGACCTCGACGCCGAGCGGGCGGCGGAGCGGATCCTCGCGCAGCTGCGTCGCCGCGAGCACGGATAGAGTGCCGCGCCGTGCAGCTCGAGAAGTGGCACGCGCTTGGCAACGACTACCTGATCGTCGAGCAGCGAGCGCTGCCGTTCGCGCTGGCGCCCGCGGTCGTGCGCATGCTCTGCGACCGCCACGAGGGAATCGGTAGCGACGGCGTCGTCCTCATCGAACCGCCTCGCGAGCGCGCCACCGTCGCGCATCTGCGGATCTTCAACCCCGACGGCTCCGAGGCCGAGCTGTCGGGGAACGGTGTCCGCCAGGCGCTGATCTACATCCGCCGCCGCGGTTTGGCCGCCCACGACGCCTTCTCCGTCACGACCGCCGCAGGCGAGATCAGGGCGCGCATCACCGGGCCCGAGACGTGCTCGATGGACATCGGCCGTGTGCGCCTCGCCAGCGACGCGTACCCGAGCGGCGCGCGCGACGGGCGCGGCGAACTGGTCGCGGCCGGTCGCAGCTGGCGCTTCCAGTTCGTCGACGTCGGTAACCCTCAGTGTGCGATCGAGGTCGGCGAGGAGCTCGAGTCGCTCGACCTCGCCGAGGTCGGCTCTGCGATCGAAAACGCCCCGCTGTTTCCCAATCGCACCAACGTGTCGTTCTGGCGACGGCTGGACGAGCGTACGATCCGGGCACGCATCTGGGAGCGTGGGGTGGGGGAGACACGGTCGTCGGGCACAGGCGCCACCGGCGCCGCTGTCGCCGCCGTTTTGCGCGGCGTCGACAGCCCGGTGCGAGTGGTGCTCGACGGTGGCGAGCTCCAGGTCGACATCGGGGAGGACCTGCACGTCGACCTCCACGGCTGGGCGCGCCCGCTCTTCCGCGCCGAGCTCAGCGACGACTTCCGCCAGCGTCTGTGGCGGGCTGCGTCGCAGCGCGGCGAGGACGGCGTCGACGCTCGCACCGACGCCAGGGACGGCAGCCCCGAAACCGGCCAGGAGGTGAAAGGACGATGAGAGCGAGCGTGCGGCTTGACCGCTTGCCGCCCTACCTGTTCGCCGAGCTCGAACGCAAGATCGAGGAGAAGCGGCGCGCGGGCGTCGACGTAATCAGCTTGGGCATCGGCGACCCCGACACCCCGACGCCGGCGGCTGTGGTCGACGCGCTGGCGGCGGCGGCGCGCGACCCGGCGACGCACCGCTATCCGACGAACCGTGGCCGCAGCGAGTTCCGGGCGGCGGTCGCCGACTTTTATCGCTGGCGCTTCGGTGTGGAGCTCGACCCCGAGAGCGAGATCGTTCCGGCGCTCGGCGCCAAAGAGTGCATCTTCAACCTCAATCTCGCGTTCCTCGATGCGGACACGTTGGCGCTCGCCGCCGACCCCGGCTACCCCGTCTACACGGGCGGGCCGTTGCTCGCCGGTGCCGAGGCGCACCCGCTTCCGCTCGTGCCCGAGCTCGGGTTCGTTCCCGATCTCGATGCGGTGCCGGCCGAGATAGCACGCCGCGCACGGCTGCTCTACCTCAACTACCCGAACAACCCGACCGGGGCGGTCGCGCCCGCCGGCTTTTTCGAGCGCGTCGTCGAGTTCGCTCACGAGCACGAGCTGCTTGTCGTCCACGACGCCTCGTACACCGAGCTGTGCTTCGACGGTTATGAAGCGCCTAGCTTCCTCGCGACGCCCGGTGCTCGCGACGTCGGTGTCGAAGTCTTTTCGCTCTCCAAGGGCTGGAACATGACAGGCTGGCGTGTCGCCGCGATCGTCGGCAACCGCGACGCCGTTGCCACCTACTGGAAGCTCAAGACCAACATCGACTCGGGAATGTTCGAGGCGGTGCAGCTCGCTGCCGTCACCGCGCTCGGCGAGCTGCGCGAGTTCCCCCGCCAGATGTCGGAGCTCTACCAGCGGCGTCGCGACCTCGTGTGCGACGCGCTCGAGCGCATCGGCGTAGCGGTCGAACGGCCGCGCGCGACGATCTACGTGTGGGCGCCCGTTCCCGACGGGTTCGCCGACGCCGCGAGCTGGTGCGAGCACGTGCTCGAGCGCGCCGGCGTGGTCGTATCGCCGGGCGGTGCGTACGGCGCGGCGGGCGAGGGCTTTTTCCGCATCTCGCTGACCGTGCCCGACGAGCGGCTGCTGGAAGCGGTCGAGCGGATGCGCGAGTCTCTCGGCTGATCGGCGCGCTGTGGTGTGACCGCGCGACCGCTTCTCGCCTGCGGGATCGTCCCCTTCGGTTCGCTGCTCCAGCTCGCGATCGTCGAGCAGCGGCTTGGCGCTGCATCAGGTGCGCTCGATGCCCTCACCTTCGAGCCGGGACGCGCCGAGGCTGTGCGCCGCGAGCTCGCAGTTCTCGCCCCCGCAGCTGTCGCGTGCGGGTTCAGGTTGCCGCCGCCTGGGCCGGCGGCGGTCGGCGAGCGCCTCTGCGACCGCCAGCTTGCGAAAGTCGGTATCCGCCCCAACCCGCAACTTCCCGCCGGCGCGGAGCGCGATTGGGTGACGGCGGTGGCCGACCTGGCGCGGCTCGAGAAGGGGGCGGAGGGCGCAAGGGCAGGTGCCGGCGAGGCGTACCGCGGCTTCCTCTGCGAGACCGTTCCCGACGCGGTCTTCGCACGTCTGCTCGGCGCCCGCGTGCCGGCGCGGCGGCACCCCTTCGGCGTGCGAGCGCGGATCGAGGCGCTCGGCCACGCCGCCGTGCGCTTCCGTGGTGGGTCGCCGTGGGACCGGCGTATCGAGGAGATCGAGGCGGTGGCGTGCGCGCTCTGCGCCTTCGAGGCGCTGGCGGACAACGCGATCGAGCTCGGTGATCGCAGCGAAGGGGTGGTCGTGCTGCCGGGGCGCGAGGCGCTCGCCGCCTTCGACCAGCGCGCGCTCGTGCCGGTGGTCGAGCGGTTGCTCCTCCACTGATCGCAGCGCCGACGACCGCCGCGGCGCTGCGGGGCGAGCCCAGTCGCGCCGTGGCGGCGCCTGGACGGCCCGGTTGCGCGCCTACACTAGGAGGCGAATGCAGGACCGCCGCGAGACGCGCTTCGGCGAGGGCATCCGCAACCCCCGCGCGCGGCAACGGGCGATCTGCATCGCAGCGGCCCCGCACGAGCCGGACTTCGCGGAGCTGCGCGAGCTGTTGCGCACCGCGGGCGTGGCGGTAGCCGGGGAGCTATGGCAGCGGCGCGAGCGCCCCGACCCCGACCGCTACCTCGGGCGCGGCAAGCTCGCCGAGCTCGCCGAGCGAGCGCGCGAACTCGGGGCCAACGTTATCGCCTGCGACGACGAGCTTCTGCCGCGGCAAGAGCGCAACATCGAGGCCGCCACTGGGCTGGCGGTCGTCGACCGCACCGCCATCATCCTCGACATCTTCGCGCGCCACGCGCGCACGGCCGAGGGCAAGCTGCAGGTCGAGCTCGCCCAGCTCGAATACAACCTCGCGCGGATGCGCGGCCTGTGGACCCACCTCGAGCGGCTCGGCGGCGGGATCGGCACGCGTGGCCCAGGCGAAAGCCAGATCGAGACCGACAGGCGGCTGGCGCGCGATCGCATCAGCGAGATCAAGCGCAAGCTCGCGCACATCCAGCGTGTGCGCGCCACGATGCGCGCCGAGCGCGAGCGCGCAGCGCTGCCGACGATCGCGCTCGCCGGTTACACCAATGCCGGTAAGTCGACGCTCATGAACGCGCTGACTGGTGCGGGCGTCAGCGTCCGCTCGCGGCTTTTCCACACGCTCGATCCCACCACGAGAGCGTTTCGCATCGACGGCCGCACCTATCTGCTCACCGACACCGTCGGCTTCATCCGCAAGTTGCCTCACCAGCTGGTGGCGGCGTTCGCGGCGACGCTCGAGGAGACACGTCGCGCCGACCTGGTGCTGCACGTCCAGGACGCGTCTGTTCCAGAGCCAGAGCTCGCGGCGATGCTCGCGGCGGTCGAGCGGACGCTCGAGGAGATCGGCGCTGCCGAGCGTCCGCGCCTGCTCGTCTTCAACAAGATCGACCTCGTTTCGAGCACCGTCCGCCGGGCGCTGTGCCGCCGCTGGCCGCGCGCTGTCGCGGTCTCGGCCGAGAGCGGCGAGGGCCTGGAACAGCTCCGCCGACGGATCGCAGCCGAGCTTGCGCGAGGTCTCGAAGCCGTCGAACTGTTATTGCCCTATCGCGAGGGAGCTCGCCTCGCCGAGCTGTTCGCGCTTGCGGGCCAGGTAGAGCAGAACCACACCGCCGAGGGGGTGCACGTGCGCGCGCGTGTCCCCAAGCAGGTGGCGGCGCGCTTCGCGCCGTACCGTCTCGACCGTTCGGCCGCCGCGCAAGGCTCGTCGCGCAACGGACACCGCTTGGAGAGTCGAGAGGTGTCACGCCCAGGTCTTGCCCCGGCCTGAGCGAGGCAGGATCGCCGCGCTCGCTCGCGTCGTCACGCGAAGATTGCCGCCGGGATTGGCGGCGGACGGTCCGCTTACACTGCCTGCGTGACTTCGACGGCGATAGCGGTGGGCGAGGGCGCGGTGCTGCGGTGCCGGCGGCTCGTCCCGGGGGCGCTCTTGCCCCAGCGCGCCCACCCGGGCGATGCCGGACTCGATCTAGCGGCTTGCGAAGAGAGGGTGCTTGCGCCCGGCGAGCGCGCAAGCGTCGGCTGCGGTGTCGCTGTCGAGTTCCCGCCAGGGCACGCCGGGCTCGTCGTTCCGCGTTCCGGGCTGGCCCTTCGGCACGGCATCTCGCTCGTCAACGCTCCCGGTCTGATCGATCCCGGCTATCGCGGGGAGATCCGTGTGGTGCTCATCAACACCGACCGCACACACACCTTCCGTGTGCGCCGCGGCGATCGCATCGCCCAGCTGCTCGTGGTTCCCTTCTCGCTCTGTCGCGTCAGCGAGTGCGAGGCGTTAGGAGAAGGCGAGCGCGGCGAGCGCGGCTTCGGGTCGACCGGTGTCGCACCCCTTCAGCGCGTCCAAGCCGAGCCGATATCGAACACGTGACGTCGCTCCGCCCTGCGGCCGACGAAAGGCCCGAGCTTCCCCGTGGCGTGTACCCGCCGCAAACCGCGGGTATGCGCCCGCGCCGCCTTGGCGAGGCGGTGGTCGCGCTCGGTCTCGCCGACGAGGCGACGGTGCGCCGCTGTGCCGAGCGGGCGCAGCGTGAGGGCAGGCCGCTCGGTCCCGTTCTGCTTGAAGAGGGCGTCGTCGACGAGCGGGGATTGGCGCGTGCACTCGCCGAGCGCAACCGTCTGCTGTACGTCGACCTCAACGAGTTCGAAGTCGACTGGGGCGCCGCCAACCTCATCGACGCTGCTCACGCGCGGCGCATGCGCGCCGTGCCGATCGCTTTCTGGGACGAAGGGACGCTGCTCGTCGCGGTCGCCGATCCGGCGAACCTGCCGGCTCTCGACGAGATCGAGCTCGCCACCGGTCTGCGCACAAAACGAGCGATAGCTGCCGCCGGCGAGATAGATGCGCTTTTGCGCCAACTGTCCGAGGCGGAAAGCGCGGTCGCCGAGATCGAAGAGGACGCGATTTCAGAAGAGCCCGGTGAGGCCGAAATCGTCGAGCTGCGCGACGTCGCCGAAGAGGCGCCCGTCGTGCGTCTCGTCAACTCGGTGATCGCCGACGCTGTCGAGCGCGGCGCCTCGGACATCCACTTCGAGCCCACCAGCGGCGACATGCGCGTGCGCTTGCGCGTCGACGGCGTGGTGCGCGACTCGACGACGATCCCGCGCGCGCTGGTCCCGGGCGTGGTCTCGCGTCTGAAAATCATGGCCGAGCTCGACATCTCCGAGCGCCGCGTCCCCCAGGACGGGCGCATCGGCTTGACCGTCGCCGGCCGCCACGTGGATCTTCGTGTCGCGACACTGCCGGTCGCGCGCGGCGAGGCGGTGGTTTTGCGCGTCCTCGACCCCGGCCGGGCGCTCGTCAAGCTCGACGAGCTCGGGCTCGACGACGCGGACCGCGAGCTGCTCGAACGGACGCTGAAGCTCGGCCACGGTGCGATCCTCGCCACCGGGCCGACCGGCTCGGGCAAGACGACGACGCTCTACGCGGCGCTCAACCTGCTGAACGAGCCGGAGCGCACGATCGTGACGATCGAGGACCCGGTGGAGTACGAAATCGACGGCATCAAGCAGGTGCCGGTGAACGTGAAAGCCGGCCTGACGTTCGCCCGCGGGCTGCGCGCGATCGTCCGTGCCGACCCGGACGTCGTGATGGTCGGCGAGATCCGCGATCGCGAAACCGCGCAGATCGCGATCGAGGCGGCGCTCACCGGGCACCTGGTGCTGTCGACGCTGCACGCCAACGACTCGGCGACGGCGGCGGCACGGCTGATCGACATGGGCGTCGAGCCGTTTTTGGTGGCGTCAAGCCTGGAGTGCGTGATTGCGCAGCGGCTCGCTCGGCGACTGTGCGACTGCAAGCAGCCGCTGCGGCTTACGCGCAAGGTGCTGCGCGAGAACGGTTTCGGGCAGGTCGGTCCGATCGACGCGTTCGCGCCCGGCGGCTGCGTGCGCTGCGCTGGCACTGGTTTTCGCGGGCGCGTCGGGATCTACGAGATGCTGCGCTTCGACGACGAGCTGCGCGCGCTCGTGCTCGAAAGGGCGTCGGCCGACCGCATCCGCCGCGCCGCCCGCCAGGGCGGACTGCGTACGCTGCGCGAGGCGGCGCTCGACAAGGTTCGCGCGGGCGTTACCTCGCTCGACGAGGTGTTACGCGCGCTCGGAACGGCAGCCTAAGCCCTTAGCGCAGGTCGGCGTAGGCGGCCCGGTCAAGGCGCGCGAGCGGCAGGCCCGCCGCCTCGATCGCGCACTCGTGCGCAGCCTGTTCGAGCCCGTCCTCGAGCGGGGCGAGCGCGATTCCCAGTGCTCGCTCGATCAGGAAGTCGGCGAGCCAGGCGTTTTTCGGCAACAGCGGGCCGTGCAGGTACGTGCCGATGACATTGCCTTGTACGACTCCTTCGCCCCCGTCGCGGCCGTTGTTGCCGTGACCGCGCACTACCCGCCCGAGCGGCTCGACGCCGGGATCGAGATAGGTGCGCCCGCCGTGGTTCTCGAAACCGGCGAGCAGACGGAGCTCGCCGCCCAGCGTCGTTTCGATCACGCAGTTGCCGATCAGGCGCGGCCCGGGTTCGCGCACCGTTTCCGCGCCGACCAGCCCGAGCCCGGGCAGCGTATCGTCGCCCACGCGGTAGGAGCGGCCGAGCAGCTGGTAGCCGCCGCACACAGCGAGCAGCGCGCAACCACCGGCGACAGCTTCGACCAGCGCGTCGCGCTTTCGCTGTACGAGATCGCGGGCACAGAGCGCCTGGTCGCGATCCTGGCCGCCGCCGATGTAGATCAGATCGCACTCGCCGGGCGCCAGCCGATCGTCGAAGGAGACCGCTTTCAGCTCGAAGCCGATATCGCGCCAACGGCAACGGCGTTCCAACATCAGCAGGTTGCCACGGTCGGCGTAGATGTTCATCAGCTCGGGGTAGAGCGCGACGACGCGCAAGCGCTCGCTCACCGTGCGGCCTCCCGACGCGTGCGTGGCGCTGTCGCGCTCCTCCTGTTCACCGGCGCGCCCAGTGTGCCACTGACCCGCGCTTGGCGAGCCACGTGCGGATGTCGAGCAACGCTGTGTAGGTCGGAAGCACGTACAGCCGGCGGTCGGCGTTGCGGACGGCTTCCTCGAGCGACGAGCGCATCTCTCGTTGGACGGCGATCGGCGCGTCGAGCTCGGCGTACTTGAGACGCAAAGCGAGCTCGGGGGCGCGGCGGCCACTGCAGACCACCGACCGAACACGCCCGCGAAGTAGCTCGAAGTCGGCGTCCCAGATCCACGAGACGTCGCGGCCGTCGGCGATCCCGTCGTTGAGCGCGATCCACAAGCAGAGCGGCTCCTCCTCGAGCGCCAGTGTGCGTAGCACGGCGTTGGCGCCCGCCGGGTTTTTGATCAGCAAGATCACGAGCTCGCGCCCGTCGAGCTCGACCGTCTCGACACGGCCGAAAGCGGCCCGGAACGTCGCGAGTGCGGCTGCCGAACGCGCGAGGTCTACACCGAGGGAACGCGCCGCGGCTACGCAGGCGAGCGCGTTGTAGGCGTTGTAGAGACCGGGCAGCGGCAGCGCCACCGTCGCGGCGGTCTCGCTCGGGCGGTCGCGGATTTCGATCCGTGCGCCGCTCGTGCCCTCCAACACGACGCGTTCAGCGGCGATGTGGGGTTCGGGGCGGCGGTGGCCGCAGTTCGCGCACTCATAGCGACCGAGGTGCCCCGACCACACCGCGCGGTAGCGGTACGGAGCGCCGCAGCGGCGGCAGTGCGTGGCGTCGGCGGCGTGATCGCGCGCAGCGAGCGCGCAAGTGTCGTCCTCGATGCCGAAGTACAGGGGTGGGGGGGAGGCGCGGTCGACACCCTCCGCGAGGTCGGCTACCAGCGGATCGTCGCTCGCGAGCACGAAGCGCGTCCCGGTCGGCGAGAGCTCGCGTACTACCTCGTACCAGTCGTCGGCCAGGCGCTCGAGCTCGCCGTAGCGGTCGAGCTGGTCGCGGAAGAGGTTGGCGAGCACCACGACGCGCGGCGCCACCGCCCTGGCGACCGCTCCGAGCCACGCCTCGTCGACCTCGAAGATCCCGATCTGGCCCGCGCCACGTCGCGCGCCCAGAAGCGCGGTTGCGACGCCCCATACGAGGTTCGACCCGGCCTGGTTGTGGACCACCGCGAAACCGGCGGCGTCGAGCACGTGGGCGAGCATCGCCGCGGTGGTCGTCTTGCCGTTGGTGGCGGAGATCAGCACCGCGCCGTGATCGAGCCGCCGAGCGAGGCGGGGTAGGGCGTTGCCATGCAGAGCGAGTAGAACCCTGCCTGGCAGCGTCGTGCCTCCCCGCCCGAGCGCGCGGCTTACTAGCCCCACAAGGCGAGCCGCCATGACCGCCACCGCCAGCGGCACGAGCCGGCGTGGGCGGCGGTCGCGTGCGTGCCGGAGTTCGCGGCTCGCAGCGGCGCGGCTTCGCGGTGCGGGGTCGGTCGCTGTCACCGGCGCTCGGCGGCTTCGCGGTCCGGCACGACGACACGCAGCGCCGCAGGTTCGACCGTGATCTCGGTCGGGGTGCGCGCGACCGGGTCGCCGTCGGCGTACACATCGAAGGGCGGGTCGCTCGCGAGTGCGAGGGTGCGCACGCGCCAGGTCGCGACCTCGGGTAGGTCGAGGTGGGTGCCGGCGAACACGCGCGGGAGGTTGCGCAGGAGGCGCAGCGGCGGGGCGTGCGCCACCGTCACGACATCGAGAAGACCGTCGCTTAACGACGCGTTCGGCGCCAGGCGCATCCCGCCGCCGTAGCGCCCGGAGTTGGCCGCTGCCGCTGTATAGCCGTGGAACACGAAGCGCTCGCCGTCGGCGAGCAGCTCGAAACGCGCCGGCCGCCAACGGGCAAGCGCCCGCAAGGCAGCGAGGGCGTAGACGGCACGCCCGCGCACCAGTCGCGCGTCGTTGGCGAACTGGTTAGCCCGCGAATCGAAGCCGATACTGGCGATCCCGAGGAACGGTTCGCCGCCGGCGACACCCACGTCGATCGCGCGCTCGCTCCCGGTCAGCGCCACTTCCACCGCCGCGGCCGGGGCGCGCGGTATGCCGAGGGCGCGTGCGAAGTCGTTGCCGCGCCCGGCCGGCAGGACAGCTAGCGGCGTCGGGGTGCCGCGCAGCTCGCCGGCGACGAGGCGCAGGAAGCCGTCGCCTCCGACCGCTGCCACAAGTCGATCGCTCGCACCGGCCAGCGCTCCCGCTTGGCGGCGTGCGTCGTCGGCGTCGTGCGTGAAGATCGTGCGGGCGACCACGCCGCGGCGCGCCAGTTCGTCTTCGCAGCGGCGCACGACCTTGCGCGAACGCCCGCCACCTGCATGCGGGTTGACGAGCAGCACGACCTCTCGCCAGCGCTGGGTCACTGCGAGGAACGCGTCGCCAGCGCTCGCGCCCGCTCGGCGGCCGCTGCGCCACGCGCCTCGCCGCTCAGCGCGGGGTGCAGCTCCAGTCGCTCGATGCGTGCGCGGTCCCGCCAGATGTCGCCGACCAGGCGCTCGGCGTGGAGCTCGCTGGGGTCCTCGGCGTCGGCGATCAAGAGCACGTCCTGCTGCACGGGGTGCCAGCTTTCCTCGGTTAGTGGCTCCGAGGCGAGCAGCAGCTGTCCGTCGCGCGCGAGCCAGTAGAGCTCGAAAATGCCGAGGCGGTAGGCGTACAGACGCTCGCCGTCGCAGAACAGAAAGTTGAGCGCCGAAAAAGCGGTTGTGGCGATCACATCGACCACCACCGAGCGCAACGAGGCCAGCGGGTCGCGTGCGTCGAAGCGGCTCAGCAAAAGGGCGAAGAGGCGCTCGGAGTCGGTGTCGCCGCGCGGCGACGGTGCATCTGGCGGCAGCTGCGGATAGGTGGCGAGGGTGCCGTTGTGGCTGAAGCTGAAAGCACCGAATGTGAAGGGGTGCGTGTTCTCGAGTCGCAACCCGCCGATCGTCGCGCGCCGCACGTGGGCGTGGAAGATGCGGCCGCGCAAACCGGCGAGCGTGTGCAGCGTCTCGCGTGCCGCGCCCGCTTGCGGAAAGCGGACGACCCCGGGGTCGCCGCCGTCAGCGCGCGGATAGACGGCCAGCCCAAAGCCCGAGTCGTGTTCGTCGGCCTGGCGCAGCAGAGCGTTCGGCGCGTCGAGAAGCTCGGCCGCGAGCGAGTGCGGCGAAACCGAGACGGATCCCAAAAGGCGGCACACGGCGGCAGTCTATTTCCGCCCAGGCCCTGGGCCGGCGGCTGAGACACGGCTGTCGGAAGCCCCGCCGGCTAGCACCAGAGCTGCGAGGTTCTCGGCCACAGCAACCGGTCGCGGTGGCGCGCCGCCACCGCTCGAACGAGCGGACTGGTGTCGGCGCACCTCGTCGGCGCTCGTCGTTCCCGACAGCACCAGCGCACCGTCGAGGCCGGCGCGCACCGCGGCTGCGATGTCGCTGTCGAGTCGGTCGCCGATGACGAGCACCCGCTCGGCGGCGCCGAGCCGCTCGCGGGCGGCGTCGATCAGGTAGCGCTCGGGCTTGCCGACGATCTGGGCGCGCTTGCCGCTTGCGTACTCGAACAGCGCAACGAGCGCGCCCGTCCCCGGCCACGGGCCCTCCGGGTGCGGATAGACGGGGTCGCGCGCCGTCGCTACGAGCGAGGCGCCGTTGTGCAGTGCGAGCGTGGCGACGCGCAGATGCTCGAAGACGAGATCGTCGCTCCCGCCGACGACGACGAGCTCGGCGTGCTCGCCGGCGCGACCCTCGAGGTCCTTGAGCCCGGCGGCACGAACGTGGCGCCGCAGCGCGTCGCTTCCCACCACGTAGGCGCTGCGACCGGGGTGCTCGGTCGCTAGGAAGCGCTCCAGCGCCTGACCGACCGTGACAACGTCGCTGGCTGCCGCGCGCACTCCTTGTCGCCACAGCTTGCGCACGTACTCTTCGGGTGACCGGCGCGGGTCGTTGGTCGCGAAGACCACTCGCCGTCCGTGCTCGCGCAACGCGGCTACCGCGTCGGACGAGCCGGCGATCGGTTCCTCGCCGACCCACATACAACCGTCGAGGTCGACGATGAAGCCGTCGTAGCGGGCCGCGAATTCGCTCAGAGCCCATGCCACAGCCGCCGCAGCGTAGCGTCCGTTCCGTGTCCACGCTCAGGCACGCTGCGAGCTGGGCTGCGAGCGGGCGATGGGCACTCGCTAGCGACGAGCATGCTGCATGCCCGCCCCGGACGACGCCCGGGCAGCCGGGGCTACCCTTGGAGCGATGAGCTCACCACGTGCCCGTGAAGCGGCGTCCGGACCGGGCGCACAGCTGGCAGCGCCCGTCTTCGACACCGACGAGCGCTCGTTCGACCGCGACGTTATCGAGCGGTCGCACCAGGTACCGGTGATCGTTGACTTCTGGGCCGGCTGGTGCGCGCCGTGCCGCATGCTCGCGCCGGTACTCGAGCGAGCGGTCGAGGCACGTGGTGGCGAGGTTCTGTTGGCGAAAGTCGATGTCGACGCGAATCCAGGGCTCGCCGCGCGTTACGGCGTCCGTGGCATTCCCGCCGTGAAGGCGTTCCGCGACGGCGGTGTGGTCGCGGAGTTCACGGGGGCGCAGCCACCGGCCGCGGTCGAGGCGTTTCTTGCTCGCGTCGTCCCCTCCCGCGCCGAGCGCTTGGCGAGGGAGGGCGCGCGAACCCGCGACGAAGCGAAGCTACGCGAGGCGCTGGCGCTCGACCCGCGCAAGCGCGAGGCGCGCGTCGCGCTAGCGCGGCTCGTGCTCGAGCGCGGCGAGCTGGCGGAGGCAGCCGCGCTTTTGGAGGAAGTGGCGGGCGACTTCGTCGCCGACGGTTTGCGCGCGCGCGTCGCCCTGCTCGAGGCCGGTGGACCGGATCTGTCACGCCTGGCGCGCGCCTTCGAGCTTGCCGACCGCGGCGCCTATCGCGAGAGCCTCGAGCTGCTCGAGGCCGAGCTAGCGGGAGAGAGTGACCGCGAGCGCCGCGACCTCTTGCGCCGCGTGATGGTCGGCATCTTCGCCGAGCTCGGGCAGGGAGATCCGCTCGCGACCGAGTTCCGGCGGCGTTTGGCGGCCCTCGTCAGCTGAGCGGCGCCGCCGTCAGCGGCCGCTGGCTTTTCGCGCCCGCTCGCGCAAACGCGCGAGCTGTTCCCCCTGGCGCTCGCGCGCCCGGCGCTGGCGCCGCCGGCCGACGAGGGCGAGCGCCGCGATCGCCGCTGCGACAAGCAGCCCGCCGAGCAACACCGACCCCACAAAGCCGATACCGCCGAACGGCAGCGCTACGAGCTCGGCGAGCCCGACTCCCGCGCCTAGCAGCAGCGCGATCACCACGAGGAACAGCGCCACGGCGCGAACGCGTGCGAACGCGCCCGATCCTGGCGGCGGCACCAGCAGGCTGACGAGACGAAGCACGAAGAGCTGCCGACGCGACGGGGGCTCCTGGCCGAGCTTCTGGACAGCTTCGGCGAGCTCATCGGGACGGCGCTCGGCGAGTGCGAGCGACGCTTTCATCATCTGCCTGAGCGCCGGCCGCTCGTGCGGATGGGCACCTGCCAGTGCCTCGTTGAAGTAGCGGCGCGCCGTTTTCGCGTCATAGCGCTCGGCGGCACGCGCCCCCAGAATCGCGCGTGCAGCGACACGGTGGCGTTGCTCGCGCAGCAGCTCCTCGTCAGAGCGAGACTCGAGCTCCGGTATCGCTTGTAGCGCACCGACACGCAGCTGACGTTTTACCTGTCGCTGCTTCGCCATCGTCGCCTCTCGGTCAGTGCTCGGTCAGTGCGCTAGCTCGGCCGCGAGCGTGATCTCGACCGCTTTCAGTGCCTGCGAGAGCGGGCAGCCATCCTTGGCCTGTTGCGCCAACTCCTGGAACTTCTGTTCGTCGATGCCCGGAACGGTTGCGCGGGCCTCGAGCTCGATGCGCGTGATGCGGAAACCCTCTTCGCCGCGCTCGAGCTTCACGCGCGCCTCGGTGTCGACGCTCTCGGCGGTGAAGCCGTTGCGCTCGAGGGTGGCGTTTAGGGCCATTGCGAAGCAGCCCGCGTGAGCGGCAGCGAGCAGCTCCTCGGGGTTGGTGCCTGTTCCTTCCTCGAAACGCGATGTGAAGGAGTAGGCACCCTCGAACACGCCGCTACCGAGCCGAACGCGACCGTTCCCTTCGCGCAGCGTTCCTTCCCATCGCGCGCTCGCTGTACGCACTGGCATCGTCGCTCGTACCTCCAAAGATCGTTCGTCCCGGCAGCGAACTCTACGCGCTGGCCGCCGGCTCGCGCCCGCGCTACCGTTTGGCTGTGCGGCCAAACGCAGGCTCGGATACTTGTCTGCCACCGGGGCCGCGCCTGCCCGCCCAACTGCAGTTCGCCGAGTGGGTGGTGCGGCCCTGGAGGGTGCTCGATCGCAACCATCGCCGCTATGGCGATGTTTTCACGCTCCGCCTCGGGCCGCGTATCGGAACGTTCGTGCCTGTCGCCGATCCGAAGCTGATCGAACAGATCTTCCGCGGTGACCCGCGCACGTTCCACGCCGGCGAGGGAAACCGCGTGCTGCGTCCGTTGCTCGGGCCGCGCTCGCTTTTGTTGCTCGACGAGGACGAGCACCTGCGCGAGCGGCGCCTGCTTCTGCCGCCGTTCCACGGGCGTGCGCTTGCGTCGTTCCGCGAGCTGATCGCCGACGTCAGCGAGCGCCATCTCGCGCGCTGGCCGAGCGGCACGGTGGTGAAGGTGCGTCCGCTCGCCCAGGCGTTGACCCTCGAGGTGATCGCGCGCGCCGTTTTCGGTGTCAGCGGCAGCGACGCTGTCGAACGTGCCTGTCGGCTGCTCGGGCGTGCGCTCGCTTGGGCATCGGAGCGGCGCCGTCTGTTCGCGTTCGCCCTGCTCGGTCCCGACCGCATGGAACGCAGCGGGATGCTGCGCAGCGCGCTCGCTCCGGTCGAGGAGCTGATTCGCAACGAGGTGGCGCGCGCCCGCCGCGACGAACGCCTCGAAGAGCGTGACGACGTGCTCGCGGTGCTCGTCCGCTCCCGTCGCGAGGACGGGAGCGCACTCACCGACGCTGAGCTCCGTGACGAACTCATCACGCTGCTGGTGGCCGGCCACGAAACCACCGCGACAGCGCTCGCGTGGGGCCTCGAGCGACTCGCTCGCCACCGGCGCGTGGTCGATGGGCTGCGCGACGAGATCGAAGCGGGGGAGGGTCGCGCGCTGCGCGATGCGACGGTGCAAGAGATCCTGCGCTTGCGCCCGGTGATACCGCTCGTGGTGAGGCTGTTGAAGCGGCCCGTCGAGCTCGGGCCGTGGCGGCTACCCGCAGGAGTAGTAGTGGCGCCGGCGATCTATCTCGTGCACATGCGGCCGGACATCTATCCCGATCCGCACGCGTTCCGGCCCGAGCGCTTCCTCGAGCGCCCGCCGGGCACCTACACCTGGTTGCCGTTCGGCGGTGGGGTTCGCCGCTGCATCGGCGCGAGCCTCGCGCAACTTGAGTTGGCGATCGCGCTCGAGCAGATCGTCACGCGATTCGACATAACCCCAGCACGGGACAGTGACGAGCGGCGACTCCGCCGAGCCGTGACCTGGGCGCCTGCCGCCGACGGAGAGGTCGTGCTGCACGTGCGCCAACCCGCGTCTCGAGGCGTGCCCGTCGCTGCCTAGTCGGCGCGCCGGTTAGCGCCGCAAAAGCAGGTTGAGGAGCAGCGTCAACAGGACGCTCAGCAGGAGCATGCTTGCGAGCGGCACGTACACCGTCGTGCGGCCGCGCCGCCACACGAGATCTCCGGGCAGCCTGCCGATGCCGAGCTTCGCGAACCCATATGCCAAGACACCTGCGAGAACCAGCAGCAACCCGGCGAGGATCAAAAAGCGTGCTGCCGTTTCCATCGCGATCCTTCATCAAGGCTACGACGCTGGAAGCACCGCAACGCACTATGCTCGCTAATGCGGATTATGTCGAATCGGTGCCGGTCTGCGCTGCCGCCACCCGAGCACTACCGGGGTCGACTAAACCCGCCACCGCCCGAGACTTGCGCGCCGGGCGCGCTCGGGCATAGGCTCGCTCCCCCCCTGTGCGACGCCGGGGGCGAAATCGCGCCCGGCGGCACTTAAACGGGCGTGTGCCTGCGGCGCGCGCTCGCCGCGGTACGACGGTCCGAGGAAAAACAAGTGGAGCGTACGGCCGCGCCCCAGCGGGTGCGCGTGCGCAAGAGGAGTTCCACGGTGTCGCAGTTCGCTGTTCGCTTTCCAAGTGCGCACACGCCGCGTTGGCGGCTCTTCCTCTCCAGGCGTTTGGCTGCCACTGTCTCACGCACGCCGGTGATGTGGCGGTGGCGGACGGCGCTCGCGCTCCTAGCGAGCGCTTTCTTAGCTGCGGGTCCCGGTGCGGCGACGGCGGATGCGGGCACGTTCAACGTGATCACGTGCGCAACGGGCCGACAGGAGGCTGGCGTGCCCGTCATCGGTGTGCGCTCGGGCGCGACCGCATTCTCGGCTTGCCCCGCGAACGGCGACCGCTTTCGCGGGATCGTGGCCGGCGTGAGCGCGGAGTCGGGTCCCTTCACCGACGGCGACCACGTCTACTACCACTTCGACGCCGCGGGCAACCGCATCCGCTGGCTGTACGCGCAGCTGACAATGGTGTGCGGAGGCAACGGCTGGTATGCGGGCCTGTTCGACGGCGGCCACGGGTGGTTCTGGGGTCTCGGTGCCGCTGCCACTGGCTGGGACTGCCTGCCGCCGATGCCGAACAGTGGGCCGCGGCCGTACATGGCGTTGAACGTGCGCGGGCGAACGGCGCTGCGCTGGGGCGTCCTCTGTCGCGCGGTTAGCTGTGCCGCTTCGCGGCCCACCTGGAACGGCCAGTGGCGCTACCGCGCCGGCGCCGAGCGGATGCTGTTCTCGGTCGAAGACACAGCGGCACCTACGCTCGCGGTTACCGGCGGCAGCGCTCTCGCAGTGCCTTGGTTGACGGGGCCGCGGTCGATCACTTACCGCGCGAGCGACGCCACGGGGATTGCGAGCGAGGTCGTTGTCGTCGCGCGCAGCGGTGGTTCGGTGGTGCGTCGTCAGGAGCGCACGCTCGCCTGCGACCGCGCCCGTGTCCCGGCTTCGGAGGAAGGTGCTGCTTTCGGTGACAGCGGCCACGAACAGGAGTGGTTCTGGATCCGCGTCGCCGATCAGGCCGGCCGCACGTACCACACGTTCCGTCCCTGCCCGCAGCTCTCCGGCGAGTACGTGCTCGACACCACCACGCTTGCCGACGGCGAGTACCGCGTGGCGATCGCCGCGACCGACGCCGCCGGCAACGGTGCGCTCCAGTCCGGACCTGCGCTCCGCATCGACAACACTCCGCCCCCGGCGATCGAACCTGTCGTAGAGCCCTCGCAGCTCGCCTTGAACCGCTCGGACGCGAGCGCCTGGCGGCGGGAGAACCGTTTCGTCGTGCGTTGGCGCAACCCCGATCGTCTGAACGGCGCCCCGTACTCGACCGTCGAGTGGGAGATCTGTGCTCTCGGCGGCGGTAGGTGCAGGGAGGAACGGGCCCGCATCGACGGCGCGAGCGGTGCGTCGAACGGGCTGGTTCTTGCTGTACCCGCTGTCGGCGAGTGGCAGTTGCGAGTGCGCCTGCGCGACGAGGCCGGCCACGCCGGACCGTGGTCGCGGGCACGCGTTCTGCGCTGCGACAGCACGATCCCGGAACGCGCGCAGGTCGACCGCCGCAACGGCTGGTTGAACGACGCCGAGGCGAAGTCACAGCGGTTGACGGTGCGCGCGAGGGTCGAATCGTGGCAGTTACCGCCGGTTTCGGGCATCGCCGGCTACTCGGTGGCGCTCGACCGAGACCCCGACGACACCGTCGACGTCTGGTCCGACGGTCGGCGCGCGAACGGTTACGAGGCGCACGTGACGCTCGCCGAGCTCTCAGAGGGTGTCCACAAGCTGCGTGCCCGCGCAATCTCCGGCTCGGGCGCGGCGAGCTCCGAGATCGACGCGACCACGCTCGCGGTCGACCGCACGCCCCCGGCGCTGCAGCTCGAAGCGCCCCCCGCCGGTGTGTGGCAGCGAGACGGTGTCCGCGTGACGGTCACCGCCCGCGACCAAGCGCACCTATCGGGCATGCTGCCCGCCCGCAGCGAGACCAAGGATGGCGGGTTCGTCCGGATCTCCACCCGCACCGCCGCGAGACGGTGCGACGGTCGCAGCCCCGCCGAGGCGTCCTGCACGCTCGAGATCGCCGCGGACGGACGGCACGTGCTCGCCTTCGAAGCCGTCGACGTGGCCGGCAACCGTGCGGTCGGCCCGGCAACCGTGGTGCTGATCGACCGGACGCCGCCGAGCGGCTGGATCGAGAGGCCCGTGCCGTCCGACCCGACACGGCTGCTCGCCGCAGTCAACGACGCAGTGTCGGGCGTCGCCGCAGCGCGCTTCGAGTTCCGCGCGCTCGGCGAAAGCGACTGGCGCCCGCTCGCCACCGAGAAGGTCGCAGCGGGCCGCTTCCAAGCTCGCCTGCGCGACGAGACGCTCGCGCCCGGGCGCTACGAGCTGCGGCTGCTGGCGAAGGATGTTGCCGGCAACATTGCGTCGATCGAGACTTTCGGCGCGCCGAGTGGCGCTCGCCCGCGCGCCATCGTCGCGGTGCCGTTGCGCGACCGGCCGCGCTTAGGGCTCGCGGCACCGCTCACCCCCCGCCCGTGGCCACCCAGCGTCGTCGCCTTCGCGTGGTTCGAGGGCGAGCACCTCGTGGTCAGCGGACGGATCGACCCGCAAGCTGCCGGCAAGGTGCAGATCGCCGCCACCGCCCGGCGGCGGACGGTGCGCGCCATCGCGCGCTTGCGCGACAGTCGCTTCACGGCGCGCCTGCGTCTCGGCCGTGGACGAGAAAACGCCCGCGTCACGGTCGTCTTCCCGGGCTCGGCGGCCGTCCGTTCGGCGCGGGTTTCCTTCGTCGCGACGCGCCCCAGCGGAGGAAGCGGGCTCCTGCGCGTCGGCTCGCTCGACCTCGACAGGTCACCGCTCGCGCTCGCGTTCGGTGTCGCGAGCGTGGTGTCCGGCCGTCTGGTCGCGAGCGATGGCAGGGCGATCCCTGGCGCCAGGATCGCCCTCGAACGCCGACCCTTCGGCGGTTGGCCGGCCGAGCCTTTGGGCACAGCGGTGACCGGGGAAGGCGGCGCCTTCACTGTCCTCGTGCCACCAGGGCCGAGCGGCCGGATAGTCGCGACCTTCGCCGGCGACGGCCGCGCCTTGCCCGCCACCGCCGCCACCGAGCTGCGCGTGGCAGCGCGCGTACGGCTCGCAGCGTCGCGTCGCACCCTTCGCAACGGCGACACGCTGGGCTTGCGTGGCCGCGTGGGCGGCGGTTACGTTCCACCCGAAGGAGTCATCGTGGCCTTGCAAGCTCTTGCCGGCGATCGCTGGCGCACGTTCGAGACCGTGCGCACCGACAGCTCCGGCCGTTTCCAGGCCGACTACACGTTCCGCTCCGTTACCGCGAGGACGCGCTTCCGGCTGCGCGCCGTGGCGCTGCGCCAGGCGGGTTGGCCCTACGAGCCTGGCGCGAGCCCGGTGGTGAGCGTAGCGGTGCGAGTACGCAGACCGTGAGCGCGAGGCTTCCCCCCGCGCGCAGTCGCGCGCTTGCGCTCGCGTGCGCGCTAGCGCTGCTTGCCGGCGTCGCCGCTGTGCCGCCGGCAGCGCCGCGACCCGACGGCGTCGAGCGCAGAGCGGCTCGCGAGCAGCTCCCTCCCCCCTTCCGCGCCTACTCGCGCCCGGGGATCGACCCAGCTGTGCGCATAGTCCGGGGGCGCGTGCGCGTGCACATCCAGCTGCGTCGTGTGCGCGTCCTACGGGATGTGTTGCGCGCGGCCCGCCGCGTCCAGGCGGCCCAAACTCTGCCCTTGCCGCTCGCGCGCCGTGCGGGCGCCGATGTGGCGCTCGGTCGCCGGTTGGCGCTGCGCAGCGAGCGTGCGCGCGTGCGGAGCCTGCGCGTACTAGCAAGGTTGCTGCGGCCGAGTGCGCACCTGCTCGGCCGTGCGACAGAGCGCGTTCTTGCCCTCGGGGGCCGCGTCGAGGAGTCCGATCCGATCACGCTCTCGCTAACGGCGGAACTGCCGACGCGTGCCGCCATCCGGCTCGGGCGCTCGCCGCTTGTCTGGTCGCTGTCGCTCGCCCCACGGCGGGACCCTCTGGTGCGCGTCGGCTCGGATGCCGTCGGTGCCCCGATCTGGTGGGCGAACGGAGCTCTCGGCCAGCAGCTGCCCGGCTATCCACCCGACAGCATGGGAACGGGCCCCGACCTGTTCGTCGCTGGGGACACAGTCGACGGCGAACACCCCGCCTACCGTCCGCTGCTCGAGCGGGGGCGACTACTCGTGCCGCCTGGTTACCGCCCGGTGTGCACGGCCACCGATGAGTTCGGCGATCCCTGCAGCCACGGCACCGCGATCGCGGCGATGGCAATCGGTCAAGGCTGCGACCAGCGCTACGACAGCCGCTGCGCACAGCCGGGCAACAGCGCCGAGCTCGGCATCGCGCCCGGAATCGACAAGCTGATAGTCGACGGCGAGCCCCGCCTTGGCGAGCCCGCGCCCTTGCCCTGCGGCGGCGAGGGATACCCGTTCTTCAGCGGCTATTCGTGGGCGATCGGACTCCCAGTCAGCTTCGTGAGCTCGTCGGGATGCTCGGGGACGTGGCCGATCGCTCCCGACCCTGCCGAGACGGTGAGCGCTAGTCATGGTGGCACCAGCGAGCCCGGCGAACTGGACGACACGCAATGGGATCGAGGGGCTGACGCCGTGACGTCATCGGTTGGCATCCTGTTTTTCCGCAGCGCCGGCAACAGCGGCTATTTGTACGACAGCGGCACGCGCGCGAAGTGCGACGGCCAGAACGAGGTCTGTGTCGGTGCGTTCCACCCCGGAGCGAGCGTCAGCGACCGCAGCGACGACGAGATCACCTACTTCTCCGAGCGCGGACCGACACCGGGAGGGCGCAAGAAGCCCGACATGGTCGCGGTCGGCGCGGGCTTCGGCCGCTACCCGAATCCCTTCTGGCGCAACTCCGGCGAGCCGCTCTTCACCAGCCGCTGGACGGGAACGTCGTTCTCGGCACCCCAGGCGGCCGGTGCGGCCGTTCTCTTGCACAGCGTCGGGGTCGTCGACCCGCTCGCGCGCAAAGCGCTGCTCCTCAACAGCGCCTACAAGCCGCCCACGCTCGGCTGTCCCCAGGATTCCGGCTCCGGTCGCGACAGCCAGGGCTACAGCCCGCAGTGGGGCTGGTGGGACCCGTGTTGGGGTTGGGGTGCGCTCGACCTCGCGCGCGCCTGGCGGGAGCGCGCGAACTGGGCATCGGGCGTGGTCAGACCAGGGGCGCCGGTCTTCTATCGGACGCGCGTCGAGAGCCCGGACGATCGCGCCACGGTAGCCTGGAACCGGCGCGGCACGATCCGCTGGGTCTCACCGTACGAGCACGAGGTCCTCGCCGCCACCCTCACCGACATCGATTTGGTGCAGGCCGCACCCGACGGGCGGGCTCAGGAGATCTCGGGGTCGCGCATCGACAACGTCGAGCAAGTTCGCGCCCGGCGCGGAACGTTCCCGCGCCAAGTGGTCTACAAAGTGGTCGCCAGATCGCAGATCGACGGCCTCGCCGCCGAGCCGTTCGCGATAGCCGCCACCCGCCCGCTCGAACCGGTCGCAGCGCCGGTGCCCACTGTGAACGTCGAGCGTGCCCGCAGCGGCGACCTGCGGGTCGGCGAGAGCGACACGCTGAGGATCTCCGTGCGCAACCCGGCCGGCGAGCTCGCGGCACACGATGTCGCGCTCGCCGTCGAGCTGCCGCCGTCGCTGCGGGCGATCGACCCCGCGAGCTTCACCCTCGGCATCCTCGCCCCTGGGGAAAGCGCCCGCGTAGAAGTCCGTGTCACTGCCGTGGCAGCGGCGCGTGGCACGGTGCGTGTCACCGCGCGTGCAGCCGCGCTCGGCGAGGAACTGAGCGACGGGCGCGAGCTAGCTGTCACGACAGTCCCGCCACCAACAGGTGGCGCGAGCGGCGGTGGCAGCAGCGGCCAACCCGGCGGCTCGCCGCCCGCTTCCGGCGGCGGGAACCCTCCTGCTGGTGGCACTCCCGGCGGCAACGCCGGACAGGTTCCCTCACGTCCGCCTGCGCCGCGACCGCGGCTGCGCGACGCGCTCGTCGGCGCTCCGCTGGTTCGCCTTCGCGGCAGAAGCGTCGAGCTCGTCTTCCGGGCGCACACCCGCCGCGGGTGGCGGGCGCAGCTCGAGCTGCACGCTCGCCGCGGAAAGCGATACCGACGAGTTCGAGCATGGCGGTTGCAGCTCCGCTGTCGCGGTCTGGGGAGCGGTCGCTGGCGCTGTCGCGCGCGCAGATCGCTAACCAGCGGCCAGGTGCGCGGCCGTCGCACCGTCGTCGTGCTTAGCCGCCGCCCCGACAGCGTCTATCGCTACGTCCGTCGCACGCTCGTCGTGCGACGACGCTGATCCTCTCGAGCTATTGGCGCTCTCGAGCTATTGGCGGCGCGGCGGCAGCTGCCTAAGCTCGCCGCCATGGCTATCCCGGAACCGAGCTCGACCTCGACAGCCCTCGTAACCGGCGCCTCGAGCGGGATCGGGCGCGAGATCGCCCGCCTGCTCGCGCGACGCGGGCACCACGTCACCCTCGTCGCCCGCAACGAACAGCGCCTGCGCGAATTGCAAGTAGAGCTGGGTGGAGAGCAGCGGGCGACCGTGCTCGTCTGCGACCTCGCCGATGCCGGCGAGCGCGACGAGGTCGCCCAGGCGGTGACGCGCACCGTCGACGTGCTCGTTAACAACGCCGGTTTCGGCATCTACAAGCCGTTCGTCGAGAGCGACCGCCAGATGGAGCTCGCTCAGGTGCGCGTGCTCGTCGAGGCCGTGGTCGATCTGACGGCGCGCTGGCTGCCGGGTATGGTCGAGCGCCGGCGCGGTTGCGTGATCAACGTCTCCTCCGTCTCCGCCTTCCAACCGCTGCCCGGTAACGCCGGCTACGCCGCCGCGAAAGCGCACGTTTTGCTGTTCAGCGAGGCGCTTCACGCCGAGGTGAAAGAGCACGGCGTGACGGTGACCGCGGTCTGTCCCGGCCCTGTGCACACCGAGTTCCAGGAGCGCAACGGAGCCCACTTCGCCGACCGGCTGCCGCGCTTCGTGTGGCTCGACCCGGAGCGCGTCGCGCGCGACGCCCTCGACGCCGCCGACGCCGGCAGGCGCCCCGTGGTTCCAGGCGGCCCCCAGGTGCGCGCCGCGTTCGCTCCCAACCGCTACGTGCCCACCACCATCGCGCTGCCGATCGCCAGCCGGCTTATGCGCGGCTAGACACGCTCGACGCGTGTCGTCAACGCGATCGGGTTGGTGATGCAGTAGACACCCGGACAGCGCGCGTCGGCCAAGGCCTTGAGCTCGTCGATCGTGCCGTCGCTGGCGTCGCTCTCGATTGCCAGCGTCCACACCAGGTGCTCCACCGGCGGAGCGTCGGCGACGCCGAGAGCGCGACGCTGATCGACCGTCGTTTCGACCCGTGCGCGCAACGCCCGCAGCTCGACGCCAGCACGCGCCGCCTCGAGGGCGAACGTCATCGCATAGCAGGCGACCCCTCCCCACAAACAGTAGGCGACAGGGTTCGGCGCCGTCCCGCCACCGCCGAGCGCCGGGGGAAAGTCGGCCTCGAATCGCACGCGGGCGCCGGTGGGCAGCGGGATCTCGCCTACGAACTGCGGCGAGCCCTCGAAACGCCACTCGCCTCCGAGCTCGACCGGCAACCTCGCCGCGGCGGGATCAGCTGCGACCGCTGCTGCCGTCCTCTCAATCGCTTCCACGTCGACGTTGCTCACCTTCTTGCTCATCGTGTGCCTCCGGAACTGTCGTCCGCGACGATCACTGGTGAGGGGCGATCACCTCGCGGCTAGCATCGTCGCCCCGCTAGCACTGCGGCCGGCTTCGCCCCCGCACGGCCCGGCGCCTCGGCTTCGCCCGGTTCTTCGCCGGGCGTTCCGTGCCCGAAATGCACTTGCGGTAGCAGCCGATCTAGCCATCCTGGCACCCACCAGGCCCGCTCGCCGAGCAACCGTAGCGCCACGGGCACCAGCAGCAGGCGTACGAGCAGCGCGTCGAGGAGCACAGCGATACCGAGGATCACGCCCATCTCCTTCGGCGGCAGCGGCCCGGAGAGCGCGAAGGTAAAGAACACAGCGACCATCACCGCGGCAGCTGCCAGGACCACACGGCCCGAGTGGGCGACGCCGCCGACCAGAGCTTCCCGTGCCGACTCGCCTCGCTCACGATGCTCCCGCGCCGACGAGAGCAGGAACACCGTGTAGTCCATCGCGATCGCGAACACCATCGCGAAGAAGAACACGGGCGCCCAGGCGTTCAAGAACCCCTGCGACTCGAAGCCCAGAAGCCCCTCGAAACGTCCGTCCTGGAAAATCAGCTTCGCCGCCCCGAACGCTGCACCGGTGGCGAGCAGGTTGGTCGCCACACCTACAGCGGCGACCGCGGGGGCACGCAGAGCCACGAGGAGGAGCAGGAAACCAAGGGCCAGCACCAGCGCGATCACCGGCAGGGTGCGCTCTGACAGCGCGCGCTCGAGGTCGCGGAACTCGGCCGCGGCACCGCCGACCTGGGCGCTCGGCGGGAGCGCCGCTCGGAGCTCGTCGATCGCGCGCTTTGCCGCGGCGCTCGAGGGGTCGGCGCTCGGAACCGCGTGGAACATCACCAGGCTGCCGTCCCGCGAGCGAACGGCTCCGCTCACTGCGGCAACTCCCGGCGTCCTTCGCGCTGCCGAGACGGCCGCCGCCGCGTCGCGTGCGGGCACTACTACCTGCAGCGCGCCGGGGGCGCCAGCGCCGAAAGCGCTCTGGATCGTCTGGTAGCCGAGCCTGGATCCGTCGTCACGGGGAACGACGCGGATCGACGGCATCCCCGTGGACAGGTCGAGCAGCGGCACGCACAGCAACACCAGCGCTACCAAAGCCGGCGTCCCGTACGCGAACGGTCGGCGCACCAACCGCTGGGCCCACGCTGCGAACCGTGGCGACCGGTGGCGACCGACGCTGACCCACGGTAGCGCGAAGCGATCGACGCGCGGACCGAGCCAGCCGAGCACCGCGGGCAAGAGCGTCAGCGACGCCGCCAGCACGAACACCACTGAGAGCATGATCCCGAGCGCCATCGAGCGGAACGCCGGGCTCGGCACGAGCAGCACCGCGCTCAGCGACACGAGCACCGTCAGCCCGCTGAAGAACACCGCCTTACCTGCGGTGTCCATCGTCTCGCCGACCGCTCGCAGTACGTCGTTGCGGGAGCGAGCCAGAGCACCGCGGAAGCGGTAGACGACGAAGAGCGCGTAGTCGATACCGAGCGCCAGTGAGAACATGAGGGCGAAGTTCATCGCCCAGATCGAGACGTCGGTGAGCTGCGTCGTGAGGAAGAGCAGACCGGCAGCCGCGATAAGACCGGCGATCGTCAGCATCAGTGGCAGGCCTGCGGCGACTACCGAACCGAACGCGACGAGCAGGATCGCCAGGGTCACCGGCCACGACAGCAGCTCGGACTTCATCATCGCGGACTTGTTCGCTTCGTTGAAGTCCGACCACATCGCGGAGCTGCCCGTGGTGTAGACGCGCACCTCAGCGTCACCCAGCGCTCGCAGCCGCTTCTTCAGATCTGACGCGGCACGCACCATCTCGTCGGGCGCTGCACCAGCAAGCCCCTGCACGACAGCGGTCTGGCCGTCCGCGGAGAGCGTGAGACCGGGCAGCGGTGGAACCACGCCGGCGATACGGGCGTCACTGCGCAACGTGCGCGAGACGGCGTCGACCACCCTGGCGAAGCGTCGGTCGCTGGCGGTCAGACGCTTCGATGTGACGACGACCTGGAGGGCGCTTGAAGACGCTCCCGAGAACTGTCGGTCGAGCGTGTCGCGTGCGCGCACCGACTCCGACCCAACGGCGTACCAGCCCGCGCCGGACAGTGCGTGCTCGGCACGCGGCGCCAGGGTACCCAGCACCGCTACGACCAGGAGCCAGGCCCCGAAGACAAGTCGTCGCCTCCGCACCGCCCAGACCCCGAGTCGCCCGAACGGGCCGTGGCGCGAGTCTGCGCCCGCCGCCTCCTTGCCGGAGCCGCCGTCAAGGCCTCCCTGAGCGTGACTTCGCCCGTTCGTTCCTGCTCCCGCTCCGTGCGCTGTCTCCAACCTCGACCTCCTGGGGATCGCGATGGCCGTTGTGTGGCTGCTCTCGAAATGCCTGTGGCGACGGGACTGCCGCCCCAGGCAACCGGCAACTGGGCGCTACTGTACCACTGTGCAGTAGTACAGCGGTTACTTAGCCGATCCGGGCGAACCGTTTGCGCTCCCCCCTTCCCGTTCTCTTGGCGCTCCGCCCGAACTCGACCGGCAGGGCAAGTAGCTGTTCTCGCCGCACTGCGCACGCCGTGCTTAGATGCGTCACGTGCAGAGCTCGTCGTCTTCCCGCCAGGAACAGACCGTTGCCTCGCCGCACGAGTCGCGGGTTTTGATCGTCACCGGGGCGTCCAGCGGCATCGGCGCCGCGACAGCGCGCGCCGCCGTTGCGGCGGGTTGGCGTGTGGCGCTTGCGGCACGCCGCCTCGCTCTGCTCGAGGAGCTCGTGCGCGAGCTCGGGAGCGAGCGGGCGCTCGCCGTTCGCTGTGACGTCACGCACTTCGAAGAGCAACAAGAGCTCGTCGAGCGCACCCTCGCTGCGTTCGGCCGAATCGACGCTCTTTTCGCGAACGCCGGGTTCGGAGCCAAGCGCGGCTTCCTAGCCGAGACGCCCGAACACTGGCGGGCGATGGTCGAAACCAACGTGCTCGGCGTCGCCTTCTCGATCCGCGCCGTTCTCCCCCACTTTCTCGAGCGCGGCCGCGGCCACTTCTTGCTCACGAGCTCCGTCGCGGGACGCCGCGTCCTTCCCGGGTCGCTCTACTCGGCGACCAAGTTCGCCGTTACCGCGATCGGCGAGGCGCTCCGCCAAGAGGTTGCCGACACCGACATCAAGGTCACGTTGATCGAGCCCGGAATGGTCGACACGCCGTTTTTCGACGAGCGACCGACCGCCGCGCTCGCGCCCGAGGACGTCGCGCGCTGCGTGCTTTTCGCGCTCGACCAACCGCCGCGCGTCGACCTCAACGAAATCCTTTTGCGGCCGATTCGCCAGCAGCTGTAGGGCCCCGGCGCGGCGCGGTCAGTGCGCCACCCAGACGGTTCCCGTCGAGCCGAACCCCAGGCGGTATTTGAGCCCGGCGGTCAGGTCCCACTCGCGCCCGGCGACGAAGGGACCGCGGTCGACGACACGAGCGATCACCGTCCGCCGCCCGTAGCGGAAGGCGACGCGCGTCCCGCACGGCAGCCAGCGGTGGGCCACGCCGACCGTCGCCGGCGAGAGGCGACCCCCGCACGCCAGCGCGCCGCCGTAGAGACCCGGGCCGTACCACGATGCTGACGCCGGTCGGTAGACGAAGATCCTGCCGAGGCTCCGGATCACCCGGTAGCGGCGGCCCGGATAGAGCGCCTCGACGGCGATTCGTGCCCGCCAGATGCCGGCGCGCGCAAGCCGCGTCCGCAGCCGCAGCCGCCCGCCGCTTGCGACCCGTCTGCGGGCGAGCGTTCGCCAGCCTCCGGCCCTGCGGATCTGCAGGCGCACCACGAGCGGTGTCGACGAGCGGGCGCGCAGCGCCGCAGCGAGCCCTCCCCCGAGGCGCAGGTGACGGCTGAGCACGCGCGCCGACACGCGCGGCAGCACGGCGACGGCGAGCGGCCGCGAGGTGGCACGAACGCTGCCGCCGGCGAGCGCGACCGCGCGCACCACGCCGCCGTGGCGCGCGCGCCAGCGCAACGAGAACTCGCCGCTCGGCGCGGGGCGCAGGACCGCCAACGGCCGAAAACGCGCACGCGCGTTCGGCGCCAGCGCGACGACGACGAGATCGGCGTTGCGCGCGCGTCCGCGAACGATCACTTCCCTTCCGAACGCCACCCGCTGTCGCGACAGCGCGAGAGTGATTGCGAAGCTGTCAGCGCGGTGGCCGCGCGTGACGGAGGCGGCGAGCGAGCTGTTTTGTGTGTCGTCTGCCTGCGACGCGTAGGCGGTGCCGCCGACGCCCGCTAGCGCGAGCGCAAGCACGGCGAGCAGCGACCCACGCGCACCGGTCGTACCGGCGCTGGGGGACACGATCGGGCTCCTTTCCCGGCCCCCGCCTACGGGGTTAGCTGACGGGCTCGCGCGGAGCGGCGTCCTTGCGCCGCGCTACGACCGGACCACCGGCCGATTCGCCCCTGCCCCCATCGCGCTAGCAAGCGCACTTGGCGCTCGTGTGCGCGCGACCGGGCGCTCTTGGTTCCCCCGCCCGCGAGCTCGGGGAGCTCGCGGCTCGGCAGGGCCGCTTCTTCTTCTCTGCGTCCTTACACGACGGCCGCTGCAGGCTAGGGCGAGAAGCGCGAGCCAGTGTGACGTTGGTCACGCAATCACGGACGCTGGGATCGAGAGGCGCTAGCGTCCGAGCGTCAGGGTGCACACGGGGCAGCCGAAGAGGGAAGGAGGGCGCGGCAGTTGCGGGGCGAGCGCTTGAGCGGTCTCGACACCGCCTTTTTGCAGATCGAGAGCGAGAACGCCCACATGCACGTGGGTGTGGTCCTTACCTTCGCCGGTGACGCCCCCCGCTACGAAGAGCTTCTCTCGCTGCTCGAGCGGCGGTTGCATCTGGTGCCGCGCTACCGCCAACGGTTGCTTGCCCCTCCCCTGCCGCTCGACCGGCCGCGCTGGGTCGACGATCCCCACTTCAACCTGCGCTTCCACCTCCGCCACACCGGTCTGCCGGCGCCCGGCTCGGAGAGCCAGCTCAAAGAGCTCGCCGCGCGCATTCTCGCCCAGCGCCTCGACCGCGAGCGTCCGCTCTGGGAGCTCTGGCTCGTCGAGGGACTCGAGGGCGACCGCTTCGCGATCGTGGCCAAAACCCACCATGCGGTGGTAGACGGCATCTCCGGGGTCGACATCGTCACCGTGTTGCTGGACGCCGCGCGCGACCCGGTGCCCACGCCCGCGCCGCCGCCGTGGCTGCCGCGGCCGCTACCTAGCCGTGCCGAGCAGCTGGTCGAGGCGGCCGTCGAGCCGCTGCGTTGGCCGCTCCAGATCGCGCGCGCCGCCCGCGCCGCAGCTGACGACCCGGCGCGGCTGCTCGACGATGTGCGCACAGCGCTCGGCGGTGCCGCTGCCCTGGCCCGTGCCGCCTTCCTACGCGGCGGGGCACGCACCCCCTACAACGGCAAGATCGGACCTCACCGGCGCTTCGACTGGGTGCGCTGCTCGCTCGACGACCTCCGCGCCATCAAGAGGCGGCTCGGCGGCACCGTCAACGACGTCGTGCTCGCCTGCGTAACCGGTGCGCTCCACCACCATCTCCAGGTTCGTGGCGAGCGGGTCGCCGGCGTCGAGCTGAAGGCGCTCGTACCCGTCAGCGTTCGCGCCGAGGTCGAGCGTGGAGCGCTCGGGAACCGTGTCGCCGCCATGATCGCCACGCTTCCCGTGTGGTGCGAGGATCCGCGCGAGCGGCTCGCGCTCGTCCGCGAGCAGATGCGCGACCTCAAGGAGTCGGGCCAAGCGGTCGGCGCGAAGGTGCTCACCGAGCTCGGCGATTTCGCGCCGCCCACGATCCTCGCCCAAGCGAGCCGCCTGTTCGCTACGCAGCGCGTGTTCAACCTCGTGGTCACGAACGTCCCGGGGCCGCAGTTTCCTCTCTATCTCCTCGGGCGGCGGTTGATCGAGCCGTTCCCGGTGGTGCCGCTGGCGCGCGACCAGGCGCTCGGTATCGCTCTCATGAGCTACGACGGTCGCATCAACTTCGGCCTGCTCGGCGACTACGACCTGATGTGGGACCTCAAGACCTTCGCTCGCTGCCTGCGCTGCTCGCTGCGCGAGCTGGCCGAGGCTGCCGGTATCGAACTCACGGAGCCGTCGCCGTACCTCGCCGTGCCCGACCCTGCGGCCGTCGAGGCGACCGCGTCCGCCGGCGGCGACGACGGCGCGCGGCCAGCGACATAATCGGGCCGTGACGGAACTAGCGGTTGCCGGGACCGAGTCGGCGGGCGCCCCGGCGCAGCGAACCGTTTCGGTTTCCGCTGACGCGCGTCGCGGCGCGCTGCGCGTAGCGCTCGCCCAGCTCGACACGGTGGTGGGCGATCTTGCCGGCAACGTCGCGCGTCTGCGCGAGGCAGCCACCGCTGCGCACGCGAGCGGTGCCGATCTCGTGATCTTCCCGGAGCTCGCCCTCACCGGCTATCCGCCCGAGGACCTGCTGTTACGACCGCACTTCCTGCGCGACACCGAGGCGGCGCTGGACGAGTTCGTCCGCTCGCTGCCCGATGGGCTAGTCGCTCTCGTCGGCGTTCCCACGTTCGCCGACGACGTCTACAACTCGGCGGTCGTCGCGACCCGCGGCCGCGTGCACGCGCGTCACCACAAGGTGCATCTCCCGAACTACGGCGTGTTCGACGAGCGCCGCTACTTCCGCCCCGGCAACGGCGCGCTGCTCGTAGAGCTCGGCGAGGCCTCGGTCGGCGTGACGGTGTGCGAGGACATCTGGGTCGCCGACGGACCGCACGTCGAGCAGGCAGCGGCCGGCGCCGACGTGATCGTCAACCTCTCGGCGTCGCCTTATCACCGCGGCAAGGGCCGCGACCGCGAGCGGATGCTCCGTCAGCGCGCCGCCGACCTCGTCGCTTTTGTCGTCTTCTGCAACCTCGTCGGCGGGCAGGACGAACTGGTTTTCGACGGCCACTCGCTCGTCTGTGGTCCGCGCGGCGAGCTGCTGGCGCGCGCGGCCCAGTTCGAAGAGACCGTTCTCGTGTGCGATCTCGACATCGCCGCCGCGCGTGCACAGCGGCTCCACGATCCCCGCCACCGCTCGCTTTTCCCGGCCTCGGCGGGCGCTGTGCGGCGCGTTGGGCTCGAGCACATCGAACGCGCGTCGCGCGCGAAACCGCCGGACGACGCTAGAGGGTCGCGAAGCGACCCGTATGCCGGCGGGCCCGCCGTCCCGATCGTGTCACTGCTCGACGAGAGCGAGGAGGTGTACCGCGCCCTCGTCGTCGGTTTGCGCGACTACGTCGAGAAAAACCGCTTCGAACGTGTGGTCGTCGGGCTCTCCGGAGGGATCGACTCCGCGCTCACAGCAGTGGTGGCGGTCGACGCGCTCGGCAGCGAGCGAGTCGAGCTCGTGACGATGCCCTCCCCCTATTCGTCCTCCGGGACGCGAGCCGATGCCCGTGCGATCGCCGAGCGGCTCGGTGTCGAGCTGCGGACGCTCGCGATAGAGCCGGCGATGCAGGCCTTCTCCGCGATCCTGCGCGAGCAGTTCGCCGGCCGCCCGCCCGACGTGACCGAAGAGAACATCCAGGCGCGCATCCGCGGCACGTTGCTCATGGCGTTGTCGAACAAGTTCGGCTGGCTGGTGCTCACGACCGGCAACAAGTCCGAGCTGTCGGTCGGGTACGCGACGCTCTACGGCGACATGGCCGGTGGGTTCGCGGTGCTCAAGGACGTGTTCAAAACCCACGTCTACCAGCTGGCGCGCTGGCGCAACGAGCAAGCGCAAAGGCTCGGCGAAGTGCCGCCGATCCCGCAGAGCGTGATCGACCGTCCGCCGAGCGCCGAACTCAGGCCCGGGCAGCGCGACGACGAGACGCTGCCCCCTTACGAACTGCTTGACGCGATCCTGGAGAGCTACGTGGAGCGCGACCTCGACGCGGCCGCGCTTGTGCGCCGCGGCTACCCCGCCGACATCGTCGAGCGTGTGCTGGCGATGGTCGATGCGGCGGAGTACAAGCGCCGACAGGCGCCGCCGGGGGTACGGGTGTCGGTGCGCGCGTTCGGCCGCGACCGTCGCGTCCCGATCACGAACCGCTACCGGTCGGGCGCTGACCGCCGCTAGCCGATCTCTGTTCGCCGTCGCGTGGGACGGGCCGCACCGCCATCGTCACGCGCGACACCGCGCACAGCCGGCCGTCGTCGTCGGTGAGGTCGACGTCCCAAACCCACGTCGTCCGCCCCCGGTGGCGAACGCGCGCCTGCGCGTGGACCGTGCCCCCCGAGACTGGGCGCAGAAAGCTCGTGCTGTTCGAAAGCCCGACGGCGTACTTGCCCTCGTCGCGAACCGCGAAGTAGGTGCTCGCCGAGCACACCGACTCGGCGAGTGCGGCGTAGGCGCCGCCATGGACGATGCCGAACGGTTGGCGCACGCGGTTTTCGACGCGGAAGCGGGCGCGCGCCTGATCGGGCTCGAGGGCGAGAATTTCGAAGCCGAGGGCGCCGTCGAGAGTCTCGGCCGGGTCGAGGAACCGTCCTTGGTGCACGGGCGGTCAGGCTATCGTTCGCGCGGCATGGGCGTGGGGTTCGCCGGGCTTTCGCGGGAAGAGCAGCGGTTGCTCGAGCTGCTGGCCGCCGATGGCGCTAGCTACCGCGACGCCGCCCGCCAACTCGGCTTGTCGCAGGCGCGTGCACGCGCGCTCGCAGAGGAGGCACTAGCTGCCCTCACGCCGCTGACGGCCGCCGGCGTCGATCCCGAGTGGCGCAGCGACGTCGTCGACTACCTCCTGGGGCAGGCGGAAGCTGTCGAGGCCGAGGCGACACGCTCCTATCTGCGCCGCTCGCAAGCGGCACGCGTTTGGGCGGCGTCGGTCGTCGACACGCTCGCGCCACTGCTCGGGGAGCGTGTTCCCGAAGTTCCGGGGCTCGAGCTGGCTTCGGGGGCCGCGTCCGCGCCCCGCTCGGATGCCGGCGCGCCGCGCGAACAACGCGCGCTCACGGCACGCGGAGCGCGCGGCGTTCGCGACGTCAGCACAGCCGCCGGGGCGTTGGCGCTCGCTTTCGCTCGCCGAGTCTCGAGCTTGGCTTCCCGTCTGCGCCGTCTCCCTCGTGGTGCGCGCTTAGCGCTCGCAGCGGCGTCGCTTGTCGCGCTTGCTGGCGCGGTCGCGGTCTGGCCGCTTGGGCTCTTGCGTGGCGGAGAGGCCTCTTCGCGCAGCGGCCAGGCGGCGAGCACTACGACGGCCCCGCGCGTTGTCTCGTACACCCTGCTCTCGCCGCCAGGCCAGACGCCCCAGAGCGCAGCGGCGAGCCCGAGCATGGGCCAGCAGACGACCACGACCGCCAGCCGGCGACCGGCCGGCATCGCGATCCTGGTTCGCCGGGGCGGCGCGTGGGAGCTGAACGTTCAGGCCGCCGGGCTCGAGCCTTCGACACGCAACGAGGTGTACGAGGTCTGGCTCTACAACTCGCCGCGCGATCTGCGTTCGCTGGGCGGACAGGTGACCGACCAGCAGGGCAACTTCGTGGGTGTTGCACGCCTGCCGCGCGACGCCTGGCGCTACCGCTACGTCGACATCTCGCGCGAGGCGCTCGACGGCAACCGCAGCCACTCGGGGCGTTCGGTGCTGCGCGGCTCGCTCCCGCGCCGTCGCTGAGCCGGGTGCCCTCGCGCCGGCCCCCCACCCGTGCCCAGAGCACGGGGCAGGAGCTGCCCCGTCACCGCCCTTCCTCAGGGCAGCAGCTTGCCCGGGTTCATGATCCCGTCGGGATCGAGCTCGCGCTTGAGCGCGCGGAGCGCGGCCAGACCCAGGGCGCTGTCTTCGGGCTCGAGCCACTCGCGGTGGTCGCGACCGACCCCGTGATGGTGGCTGATCGTGCCGCCGTTCGCCACGATCGCCTCGCAAGCAGCGCGCTTCGCGGCGGCCCAAAGCGCGATGCGCTCCTCGGCCTCGGCGGGTGCGAGAAAGGTGAAGTAGAGCGACGCGCCGGTCTCGTAGAGGTGCGAGACGTGGCACATCACCACAGGGTCGGGAGTGACCCGTGTCAGCGCGCTGCGCAGCGCACCGCGAACGGCCCCGTACAAGCGCGCGAGGTTGCTCCATAGCGTCGCCGTTTCGAGCGTTTCGACGAGCACGCCGTGGTCGAGCAGCGCGTCGCGCAGGTAAGGTCCGCGGAAGCGCTCGCGCTCCCACTGGCGCGCCGGCCGCGAGCCGAGCGCCACCCCTCCGTAGCCGCGCAACACACGGCGGCAACGCGCGCGCCGCCAGGCGACGTCGTGGCCGTCGCCCTCGTAGATCGTGACGAGCAAGCACGGTTGGCGGTGGCCGCGCAAGCGCAGGTAGCGACGCACCAGCGCGACGCCCGGGTGATCGCCGGCCAGTGCCAGCGAGATCGCTGTTTCCTCTTCGTCCGACAGCCGAGCCACATCGGGGAGAATGCGCTCCTGGGCGAGCGCACGCAGTGCTTCGCAACCATCGGCGAAGGAGGGCAGCGACCACGCTTCGTAGTGGCGTGCGGCGGGCAGCGGGCGCACGCGCAAGGAACATTCCGTGACGACGCCGAGCGTGCCCTCGCTGCCCAGCACCAACCGGCGCAGATCGGGCCCGGCGGCAGTGGCTGGCAGCGCCGGCAACACCAGCCTTCCGGTCGGTGCGACGAGATCGGTGCCGACGAGAACGTCGTCGATCCGGCCGTAGCCGCTCGACGCCTGGCCCGACGAGCGTGCCGCGACCCAGCCGCCGACCGTCGAGAACTCGAACGACTGCGGGAAGTGTCCGAGCGTGACGCCGTGCGCACGCAGCGCGCGCTCGAGGTCGGGGCCGGTCGTGCCCGCACCGACGGTGGCGACGTGCGCGGCAGGGTCGACCGCCAGCACGCCGCTCAACCGCCGCAGGTCGAGCGTCACGACCGCACCGTGTTGCCCGGGCAGCGGCTCGACGCCTCCGACCACGCTCGTACCGCCACCGAAGGGCACCACGGCGACACCTTCGCTGCGGGCGATCGCGAGCACGCGCTCGACCTCGACTGCCGAGCCGGGCATCACCACGGCGTCCGGCGCGGTCGCGAGATCGCCCGCGCGGAGGCGCACGAGATCCGGGTAGCTGCGTCCCGCCGCGTGGCTTACGCGGGCGATGCGGTCGCTGTGGACGTGGGCTGCGCCGACGGCATCGGCGAGACGGTTGCGCACCCGCTCGTCGAGCCTGCAATCGGGTAGCTCGATGTCGCCGAGCGCGACAGGGGCGTCGACCCGGGAACCGTCGAGACCGAAGCGTTCGCGCAGAAGCTTCCTCGCCGCCTCGGGGAGCGGGCTCGCCTCGCTGTCGCGACCCCACCCCCACCACCGCATGGGGGCCACCGGCGGCACGTGCGTGTCGGTGCGCTGCGAACGCGAGTTGCGGGCCTCGCTCACGGGCATTCCTTTCGTCACCGGCGGACGCACTCTTGCCCCATCCGACGCTCGTCAGGCCTTTCGCGGGTCCCCGGCCAGCAGCGCGTCGAGCCGCGCAAGCGCGCTGTCGGCCGTCCGGCGGAAGGCGCGACGCACCTGCAAACTGCCGAGCCTGCCTAGCCCCTTGAGCTCGACGCGCGCGGTGGCCGCGATCTCCGTCCGTTCGCTCACGCCGTCGCCGCGGCGCGCTAGCTCGAAGGCCCACTCGACGCGGCGAAACGTGCGTCCGAACGGCGTGCCGTCGACGCGCTGGCGGAAAACGAACCGTGTCGGCTCGTGCGTCTCGCAGCGCTCGAACACCGCGGTCACCGTCGCTTGCGGTCGCCGCGGGGGCGCGAGCCTTGCGCGCCAAGCACCCGCGCCGGCGCGCTCGGACGATACGGCGCGCGGCCACCAGTCGCCGAATCGCCACGGATCGACGAGCACCGCCCACACCGAGCTGCGGGGCGCGGCGACGGTGCGTCTGCGCTCGACGACGATCACGGCGAGTCGTAAACGATCAGGCTCTCGACGCGCCGGCCGCGTAGCCGCTCGCGTCCGCCGAGGAACGCCAACTCGATCACGAACGCACAGGCGACGATCTCGCCCCCGGAACGCTCGACGAGCTCGCGCAGCGCGGCGGCAGTCCCGCCCGTCGCCAGGAGATCGTCGTGCACCAGCACCCGCGCCCCGCCCGCAAGCGCGTCGGCGTGCATCTCAAGAGCGTCGACGCCGTACTCGAGCTGGTACTCGACGGACTGGGTTTCGCGCGGCAGCTTGCCCGGCTTGCGGGCGAGGACGAAGCCCGCGTCGGCGGCAGCGGCGATCGCGCCACCGAGCACGAAGCCACGCGCTTCCGCGGCGAGCACGTAGTCGGCTCGCAGCTCGCGCGCGAGAGTGGCGAACCGGTCGACGACATAGCGCAGCGCGTGGTGGTCGAGAAACAGCGGGGTGATGTCCTTGAAGACGATCCCCGGCCGTGGAAAGTCGGGAATGTCGGTGATGTAGCGCTTGAGCTCCACCGCGCTGCGAGAGCCTAACCCGCGCAGCATCGCGGCGGTCTTCAGCCAGCGAAGCGTCGCAGGTCGCGCACCAGCAGGAGATGGCGGAGCTGCGAGAGCGCCTCGGCTAGTCGCTCGAGCTGCTCGAGCGCCTGCTTGCGCCGCTCGGGGTTGCGCGAGCGCAGGCTCGGTCCGAGCACCTGTTCGAGCAGCGCGACCTCGCGCTCGGCCGAGGTTCGCAACAAGCGCAGATTGCGACCGCCGACGCCGAACTCGCGCAGCCTTACTGCCGCACGCAAGATCTCGACCTCGCTGTCGTCGAGCATCGGCTCGCCGTCGCGAACCGTGCCTTTCACTATCCCGAACTCCTGCAACTCGCGCAGCAGCTGCGCGTCGGCGCCGGTCTCGGCGAGGGCGTCGCTAACCCGGCGCAGCGAGGGCGGGGTGCGCAGCGAAACCGCCGGGCGCGACCGCGAACGCACCGGTGCGTGATCGCTCGCTGTGGTCGCAACGCCCGCCTCGAGCTCCTGGCGGATCACGCGCAACGGCAGGAACTCGTCGCGCTGCAGGCGCAGGATCGTGCGCAGCCGTTCCACGTCGGCGGGCGTGTAGATCCGGTAGCCCCCAGGCGTGCGCTGCGGCGAGAGCAGTTTCTGGTCTTCGAGATAGCGGATCTTCGATATCGAAAGCCCGGGAAACTCGCGCTCGAGCTGTTTGCACACAGCGCCGATCGTCATCCCCCGAACGCGCCGACCTTGGCCCGCGTCACCGCTTGCAGGCCGACTCGGGGTGCTCTCGCCGCTCTTGCTATCAGCCCGGTCGATCGTCGCCACGGCCGTTCGACCCCGCTCTTCGCTCAGTCCTCGCCTAACGCTCGAGGAAGGTCAGGCGGTACTTGCCGATCTGCAGGTCGTCGCCGTGGCTGAGGCGGTGCGACTCGATGCGGCGCCGGTTCACGTAGGTGCCGTTGAGCGAACCGAGATCGTCGATGTAGAAGCCGTCGCGACGACGGACGACGACCGCGTGGTTGCGCGAAACGGTGACGTCGTCGAGGAAGACGTCGGAGTTGGGGCTGCGACCGATCGTCGTGCGTTCGCCCGCCAGCTCGAACAGCTCTCCGGCTCGCCCACCCCCCGAGCGGATCACGAGCGCTCCGCCGGCCGCTGCCTCTTCGATATCGATCGGCCGCAGCTCGCCGCTCGGGTCGATCTGGTACGCCTCGGTGGTGCCGCCCTCGCTCTCGCCGATACGGGCCAGAAAAGCCCCGCAGCGCTGGCAGTAACTAGCGCTCTCGGAGTTGACGAATCCGCACTCCGGGCAGTGCACTCCGGGCTAGCCTTCGGTGTCGGGCAGGGACTTGCCGGCGAGAATTTTGGTGAGCTGTTCGACGTCGGCGCCGGTGATGATCGACTCGCCTTCTTCGCGGCGCCGTCTGAGCCGGTTGACGAGCTCGGCACGGAGGATGTCGATCTTGCCGTGGAGAATGCGCCGTTTGTAGGAGATCTCTTGCTCCTCTTCGGTCAGCTGCTGGATCAGCTGCTTGAGCTCCTCGTCGCTGAGCGAGCCGAGGTCGGGAAAGGTGTCCATCATCCTCCTCGTTTCCCCCTTCGAACTACGAGTATACGAACCGTCAAGTTTGGCTTGAGGTTTTGGTCTGGAAATTGCGACCGTGCCGCTGCGCCGCTAGGCGGCGAAGGCCATGTAGCACGTAAACGCCTGTGGCGGCAAGGGAAATGGCCACACCTATGGCTACGACGATGGTCCACACCTCCGCTGCGCTCCACAGCGCACCGGCGAGACCGAGAAACGTCACGGCGACCGCGACACGCCCGAGCGTGTTGACCTCGATCGCCAGTCCGCGAGCGAGCGCGTAGCGCGCCAGCGTGACGGTCGCGAGCTCGCGCGTGGCCGCCACCGCCACGAGCCACCAGGGCAGCGCGTCCACCGCCAGCGCTACCGCCCCGCCGACCACCGTCAACAGACGATCGATGACCGGGTCGAGCAGCATCCCCAGGCGGCTGAACTGCCCTGTGAGTCGCGCTAAAAAACCGTCAAAGAAGTCGGCGAGACCGATGGCAGCGAACAGCGACGCAAGTAGCGGGGAAGGCTGCGCGTAGACCACCGCCAGCACGACAAAGACGGCGAGCGCCGCGAGCCGCAGGTAGTCGACGATGTTGGGAATCGTGAGCGGTCGCAGCGGCCCCGCTGCGATCTCGTCGGCGCGGGGTAGGCGCGAGCGGTCGACCCCGAGCAGCTCGAGCCAGCGTCGGCGACGCGTGCGTTCGCTCACCTCTGCCCGCCGGCGCTCACGAGCTCGGCGAGCTCGTCGGCGGCATGTTCGATCGCGATCTGGCGCGCGGTCTCGCCGTCGCGACTGCGCAGATCGATTACGCCCTGCTCCACGCCTTTGCGACCGACCGTGACCCGCCACGGCAGACCAAGCAGGTCGGCGTCGTTGAACTTCTCGCCCGGAGTGGCCGTGTCGCGATCGTCGTAGAGGGCGCTCAATCCACGCGCGCGCAGCTCGTCGTAGAGGCGGTCGGCGACCTGGCGAGCGCGCTCCCCGGGACGACCGAGAGCGACGATGTGCAGATCGAAGGGTGCGAGTGCTGTGGGCCAGACGATGCCGGCCTCGTCGGAGCGCTGCTCGATCGCGGCTGCGACGACGCGCGCCGGGCCGATGCCGTACGAGCCCATCACGATCGGACGCTCTCTGCCCTGTTCGTCGAGGAAGGTCGCGCCGAGCGGCTCGGAGTAGCGCGTGCCGAGCTTGAAGATGTTGCCCACCTCGATCGCCGCTTCGATGCGAATCGTGCCGCCACGCGGACAGCGGTCGCCGGCTTCGACACGACGGATGTCCGCCCACTCGCAGTCGAAGTCGCGCCCGGGCTCGACCCCCACCAGATGGGTGTCGGCTTCGTTGGCGCCGGTCACGAGCCCGCGCAGGCCGCGCAGCGCCTCGTCGGCGACGAGCGCACAGCCGAGTCCGACCGGGCCGATGTAGCCCGGCGGCACATGCAGCTCACGCTCGATCTCTTCGGCGGTGAGCTGGCGCACCTGCTCGCCGAGGTGGTTGCGCAGTTTCACCTCGTTGAGACGGTGGTCGCCGCGCACGAGCGCGACGAGCACACGGCCCGACTCGGTGCGCACCGGCAGCGCTTTAACGAGCGCGGCCGGAGGGACTGCGAGAAACGCCGAAACTTCCTCGATTGTCCGCTGGCCAGGGGTGTGGACCTTCTCGGGTCGCTCACGGGGTGCGGGCAGGTCCCCGGGCGCTCGTGGCGTGCCGCGCGCGATCTCGACGTTCGCGGCGTAGCCGGCATCGGAGAGCGCGATCTCGTTCTCGCCCGCCGGGCACGGCGCCATGTACTCGTGCGCACCCGAACCGCCCATCATCCCCACATCCGACTCGACTTCGTACCACTCGAGGCCGGCGCGGTCGAAGATGCGCGCGTAGGCGCCGCGGTGGAGCTCGTAGGAGCGCTCGAGCCCCTCAGCGTCGCGATCGAAACTGTAGGCGTCCTTCATCACGAACTCGCGCACGCGCAGAAGCCCCGCACGCGGGCGGGGCTCGTCGCGAGCCTTCAGCTGGAACTGGTAGAGGATCAACGGCAGCTGGCGGTAGGAGCGCACCTCGCGCGCCACGTGCCAGGTAACGGCCTCTTCGTGCGTCATCGCCAGAACTAGCTCCGCCTCGCGCCGGTCACGCAGCTTGAAGAGCTCCTCGATCTGGGCGCGGCCCGTGCGCTGCCACAGCTCGATCGGCTGGATCAACGGCATCAACATCTCCTGGGCGCCGATCGCATCCATCTCCTCACGGATGATCTGCTCGCAGCGGCGGTGGGCGCGCCACAGCGCCGGCAGATAGGTCCAAAGACCGGCACCGAGCTGACGAGCGAGGCCGGCGCGCACGACCAGCCGGTGCGACACCGATTCGGCGTCGGCGGGGTCCTCACGCAGCGTCGGCAGGAAAAAGGACGACAGTCGCGCCATGCCGGAGCGCGGAGTCTATTCCTGTCCCGGGGCCGAAGCCGCTGCCACCGGCCGGGCGGGTGGCACCTGCCGGAGCGCGCTACTCCCGGACGCGGGCGAAACGCCTGCCGGCAACGCGTTCGCGCGCGGGCACGGCGTCACGCTCGCCGCCGCCGACTTCAATGCGCAGGGGTTGTGCAGCTGCTTGCCCCGCCACTGGCAGCGGTGTCGCCTCGGCGAGCGCCTGCTCGGCAGCTGCTGCCGCCTCGAGCGCCGCGAGCCGCTCAGGCGTGAGATCGCCGGCGTTCTCCTCCTCGATCTTGCGCAGCCAGGCGGCGCCCTCGGCCGCCTCGCGCTCGTCGAAGACCGTGCGTCCCGCCGCGAGCGAAGCGTCGATCACGCGGAAGAGCTCGTCAACTAGCCGCTCCTGCGGGACCTTTCGCAGCGGCTTGCCGTGAGCGAAGATCAGACCCTCGTTGCGCGCCCCGGTGATGCCGAAATCGGCGTGGGCGGCCTCCCCGAGACCGTTCACCGCACAGCCGAGCACCGCTACCTCGATCGGTTCCGTGTAGTGCTGTAGCCGCTCCTCGATCTCGGCGACGACGGTGTCCATATCGAACTGCAGGCGGCCGCAGGTCGGACAGGCGATCAACACCGGGCCGCGCGCGCGCAGCTTGAGGGCCCGCAGAATCTCCCACGCGACCTTTACCTCCTCTTCCGCGTGGAAGGTCGACAGCGAGATGCGGATGGTGTCGCCGATCCCGTCGGCGAGCAGCGTCCCGAGCCCGACGGCCGACCGGATCGAGCCCGACCATTTCGTCCCGGCCTCGGTGATGCCGATGTGCAGCGGGTAATCCACCCGCTCGGCGAGCAGGCGGTTGGCGGCGATCGTGTCGGGCACGCTTGTCGACTTCACCGACACCTTGAAGTCGTGGAAGTCGAGCGATTCGACGAGCTCTACTGCCTCGACGGCGGCGCGCACGAGCGCCTCGACCGGGTTCTCGCGCTCGAGCTCGTGCAGGTGCTTGGGCAGCGACCCGGAGTTCACGCCGATGCGCATCGGCACACCCGCAGCGCGCGCCTTCTCGACCACCTCGCCGAGTTTGTCGCGGCCGCCGATGTTGCCGGGATTGATGCGCACGCAGTGCGCGCCGGCATCGATCGCTTTGAGGGCGAGCGTGTGGTTGAAGTGGATGTCGGCGACGATCGGGATCGGCGAGCGCCTGACCAGCTCGCGCAACGCCTGCACGTCCTTGTCGCGCGGCACCGCGACGCGCACCAGATCGGCGCCGGCGTCGGCAATGCGCTGGATCTGGGCTAGCGTCGCCTCGACGTCAGCCGTCTCGGTTTTAGTCATCGACTGGACGGCGACCGGTGCGCCGCCACCGATCGGCACGCCACCGACCTTGATCTGCCGCTTAGACGCCACGTCCCGCCATGGTAGTTGACGGGCACGAGCACACCGCCCCCGCCTGCCGTTGGGCCGCAGCGGGTCTCCGCAGGCTGCGACGGCCCTCAGCGGTCGATCACTCGGCGAGCGGTTCCTCGCCGCCGCCGGCGTACAGCTCTTCGATCACGGCGGCGTACTTTTCGTTGATCGGCTTCCGCTTGAGCTTCATCGTCGGCGTGAGCTCGTCGCCGCCCGGCTCCCACGGCTCGGTGAGCAGCGCGAAGCGCTTGATCTGTTCGACCCTGGCGAGCTTGCCGTTCGCCAGCGCCACCTCGCGACGCACCTGCTCGAGCACCAGTGGGTGCTTGGCAAGGGCTGACGGCTCTTCGGCGTCAAGGCCGTGCTGCTGCGCGAACACCTGGAGGCCGTCGGGATCGAGGGTCAACAGCGCCACGTTGTAGGGGCGCCGATCGCCGATCACCGCCGCTTGGCCGATCAGCGGACCGGCCGTCTTCAGCCGCGCCTCGATGTTCGCCGGCGACATGTTTTTGCCGGCGGCGTTGATGATCAGCTCCTTCTTGCGATCGACGATGCGCAGGTAGCCGTCGTCGTCGAACTCGCCGACGTCGCCGGTCCGCAGAAAGCCATCATCGGTGAACGCTTCCCGCGTCCTGTCCGGCTTGTTGCGGTAGCCGCGCATGACGAACGGGGCGCGGATGAGGATCTCGCCGTCGCCGTCGAGCTCGATCTCGGCACCGGGCAGCGGCGGCCCGACCGTGCCGATCTTGATCCGCTCGGGCGGATTGCAGGTGCCCGCGCCGGCCGTCTCCGACATCCCCCACAGCTCGGCGAGCGGAATCCCAAGCGCGTGGAAAAACTCGATCACCTCGGGCGGACACGGCGCCGCGCCGACGTTGCACATCACGAGCTCGTTCATGCCGAGCATCGCCCGTGCGCCGGAAAGGATCTCGGCGTCGACCTCTCGCCATTCCCTGAGCAAGCGGTCGTCGGGACCGGGACCCTCGCCACGGAACGCCGCCTGCTCGGCACGCGTGCGCTCGAGACCGACCTGGAGCGCTCGCTCGAGCGGGCGGCGACGCTCGTCGGGTAGGTTCGCGACCATCGCTTCGAGCCCGGCACGCAGCTTCTCCCACACCCGCGGCGGCGCGAAGAACCACGACGGGCGCACTTCCGGGAGGTACGAGATCACCTCGCGCGGGTCGGGGCACGAGGTCGCGGAGAAGCCACAGAGCATCGGCAGGTAGTGGCTCACGGCGCGCTCGGCGATGTGCGCCATCGGCAAATAGGAAACGACCCTGCCGCCGAGCGGGAAGCGCAGGACCTCGTCGTAGGCACGCGCGCCCGCACAGAGGTTGGCGTGGGTGAGCTCGACACCCTTCGGCGGGCCAGTCGTGCCGGAGGTGTAGATCAAGGTGAGAACGTCGTCGGGTCGAACCGACCGCCAGGTGGCGTCGAAATCGAAGCCGGCCGGCGCGCGCTCGACGACGTCGTCGAGCGACAGACAACCTTCGGCAGCGGGATCGTCGACCACGACGATGTGCTCCACTGTCGGCAACTCGCGCACCGCCGCCCGGATCCGATCGAGGAAGGCGCGCTCGCAGACGATCACTGGCGACTCGGCGTCGGCCACCTGGTAGGCGATCTGATCCGGCGACGACGTGTTGTAGATCGAGTGCGGGGTCGCGCCCAAGTGCATCGCCGCGGCATCGACGATGTGGAACTCGGGGCGGTTGCTGAGCATCAGAGCGATCGTTCGTCCGCGCTCGAGCCCGAGTCCCGCAAGACCGGCCGCGACCTCGCGCACCCGCCGCGCGTACTCGCTCCACGTGTAGACGGTCTCGCCGCCCTTGGTGCGAAGCGCGGGCGCCTCACCCATCTTTTGGACAGTGATCTGGAACGCCTCGCAGGCGGTTTGGGCGTCGAGAGCCGGCGGCCGCTCCGTCGGCCGTTCAGCACGCGTCTCGATAGTCACTGTTCTCCCCCTCCTCCGAAACCCTCGCAGGCGACTCTAACGCACTGTCAAGAGAGCGTCGACCGGGATCTCACGGGCAAGCGCGGCGAGTGCGAGTGGCGCTAGCGGACCTGGAAGCCCTCGTTGGTGAGGCGACCGATGTCGTTAGTGAGGCCGATCAAGAACAGCATCAGCACGAGCGCGAAACCGATCGCGCCCGACCGCTCCATGACAGCTGCGCGCACCGGCTTGCGCCGCACCTTCTCGACGAGCGCCCAGAAGATGTGACCGCCGTCGAGCGGCAAGAACGGGAACAGATTGACGATCGCGAGCGACAATGAGATCACGGCGATGATGGGGATCGCGTCGGCGGCGTCGACAACGATCGTGCGCCGTGTGACCTCGTAACCGCCGACGACGCCGCTGATCTCGCGCCGCTTTTCGGCGTCGAGCAGGCGCAGCGGCAACAGTGCGGTCTCGCGAGCTACGAACCAGAAGTTGCTCGCCGCCGTCTGAACACTGTCGGCGAACGGCAAACTGCGGCGCGGGCCGTCGGGGCTGAAGCGGAAACCTAGCCGCATGCGCCGCGCCTGTTCGTCGTAGAGGGGGCGGAGCGCGATCTCGAAGGTGCGCTCGCCGCGGCGGACGGTCACCCGCGCCGGCGTCGCGGCGCGGCAGCCGGGGCGCAGCGCACCGGGGCAGCGGTGCGTCTGAAGCTGCTCGGCAAGCTCCGCGGCACCCCCGCGTCGCCCGTCGACGGCGACGATCTCGTCGCCTGGACGCAGCTCGCCCGCCGCGGGGTAGTCGCGCTCGACGGCCGCGACCGTTCGTGCGGGCTCGCGCGGCCCGAGAAACCAAAAGAACGCCAGCATCAGCACGAACGCCAGCAGCAGGTTCATCGCCGGGCCCGCGAGGATCACCACGACCCGTTTCCACACTGGTTGGGCGAAATACGCGCGCGACCGCACCTCGGCGGGAAGCTCCTCTTCGGGGTTCATTCCTGTGATCTTCACGTAGCCGCCGAGCGGCACCAGGCCGATCGCGTACTCCGTTTCGCCGCGGCGAACGCGGGCGATCGTTGGCGGGAAAAAGAGTGAGAAGCGCTCGACGCGCATTCCGGTCAGCTTCGCCGCGGCGAAATGGCCGAACTCGTGTATGAGGATCAGCGCCGCGAACCCGACGAAAGCGAGCAGCCAGCTCACGCCCGCACCCCGGCGACGAGCTCCTCGGCGACGCGTCGGGCCTCGCTGTCGGCCGCCAGCACGTCATCGAAGTGTCGGACGGCACGCACCTCGCACCGCTCTAGCGCTCCCTCGACGACAGCGGCGATCGCACCGAACGGCAAGCGGCGGTCGAGAAAAGCGGCTACGGCCACCTCGTTAGCAGCGTTCAAAACACACGGCGCAGTGCCTCCTGCGCGACCCGCCTCGCGGGCGAGACGCAGACAGGGGAAGGTGTCCGTGTCGGGACGCTCGAACGTAAGGCGGCCGACCGCAGCGAGATCGAGCCGCGGCACCGCCACGTCGTGGCGATCGGGGAAGTGCAGCGCGTACGAGATCGGCACGCGCATGTCCGGCAACCCGAGGTGGGCGAGCAGCGCCCCGTCGTTTAACTCCACTAGCCCGTGAACGATCGACTGCGGGTGGACGAGCACCTCGATCCGGTCGTAGTCGATGGCGAAGAGGTGGTGGGCCTCGATCACCTCCAGTCCCTTGTTCATCAGCGTGGCGGAGTCGACGGTGATCTTTCCGCCCATCCGCCAGGTGGGGTGCGCGAGCGCCTCCTCGACCGTCGCGTGCGCGATCTCCTCCTGGCTGCGCCCCCGGAAGGGACCTCCGGACGCGGTGAGCACCAAGCGCTCGACCGTGCCTGGCGCCTCTCCCCGCAGAAGCTGGAAGAGCGCCGAGTGCTCGGAGTCAACCGGAACGATCCGCGCCCCGGTGGCCTCGGCGAGCGCGGCGACGAGCTCTCCGGCGACGACGAGGCTCTCCTTGTTGGCGAGAGCCAGGTCGATTCCCTCGCCGAGCGCGGCGATCGTCGCGGTTAGACCGGCGGCGCCGACGGCGGCGTTGAGAACGACGTCGCAGCCAGCCTCGCAGATCAGTTCGATCGCACCCTCGCTGCCTGCGTGCACGCGGCCGCGAAAATGCTCGGCGGCCAGCGCGGCAGCGGCCGGGTCGGCAAGAGCGATCCGCTCGACTCCGAGCGTCTCGGCGAGCGCCAACAGCTCTTTCCACGACCGGCCAGCGACGAGCCCGACTGCCTCGAGCTCGTCGCTTGCTTGCACCACCTCGGCGGCCTGGCGGCCGATCGACCCGGTGGCGCCGACGATTACGACCCTTCGCACCGGCGCCAGTCTAGGGAGCCGCGAACCCAGCCACGCGCAGAAACCGCGAACGGTTGATCGCCGCTGCCACCTCGTAGCGGCGGGGACGGGCGAGGTCGAGGTGCAGCCGCTCCGCCCACCGTTCGAGCGCCCCACCGGCGAGCTCGGCTTCGACAGCGTCGAGCAACGCTGGAATCGTGCGCGCCCCGCGCAGGAGCTCGACCTCGCACAGCCAGCGCAGCGCCGCGCCGACCGCCGCGGTCTGGGAGCGATCGACGAGCTGGGCAACGGCGGCGAGATCGATCGCCGAATCACCGACCTCGACCTCCGCCCGCGACCGCGCTCGCACGCGCCAGTCGGCCGCCCCCGAGCGACAACGCCTGGGGCTCGCTATCTGGTCCACCAGGCGCGTGCGGATCGGACCAAAGGTGTCGGCCTCGCTGCGCCGGCCGCCGTGGCGAGCGGCGATCGTGTGCGCGCGTGCGGTCACGTCGCGCGGTTCGAATCGCTCCATGAGGATCACGCGATCGGCGACCGCCAGGTAGTCGCCGCTACCTCCGCTGACTAGCACCAGCGACACGCCGTGCTCGCGTGCGAGCTGTGGCACCAGATCGACCAGCGGCGTGATCGGCTCGAGCTCCTTCGGCACCAAGCGCTGCATCCGCTCGTCACGGATGAGAAGGTTGGTAGCCGACGTGTCTTCGTCGATCAAGAGCAGGCGGCTGCCCGCCTCGAGCGCCTCGCAGATCGCCGCGGCCTGCGAGGTCGATCCCGACGCGGCGCACGTGGTGAAGTCGCGGCCGCTCGTGCCGGTCGGCAGGTCCGCGATGAACGCGCCGATGTCGACACGCGTGACCGCCCTCCCGTCCTCGGCGCGCACGTGCACGGCGTCGGGACGTGTCACGCACAGCTCGCGACCGTCGTCCGGCACGTGGTCGTAGACACCGGCGGCGACCGCGCGCAAGAGCGTCGATTTGCCGTGGTAGCCGCCGCCCACGAGTACCGTCAGACCCTCGCCGAGTGCGAGGCCGCGTACCCGTCCGCGGTGGGGCAACTCGACCTCGGCGGCGAGCTCGGCTGGCGCGGCGAGGGGTTTCGCCGCGGGGTCGGGCCGTTCGTCGATGCCGCTTCGTCGGGCGAGCAGCGAACCGTCGGCGAGAAAAGCGACCCAGCGGTGTTCGCGCAAAAGCGCCCGCAGCGCACAGGCGTCCTCGACACACGCGACGTGGCGGGCGAAGACATCACCTCCGATCGCGCCGTAGCGCATACCAGCGACGATCCCGGCAAGGTGCTCGCAGACGAGCCGACGCGCCGCGGCCCCCTCGATACGGCGGCCGCGACCGGGAAGCGCAAGGCCGATGCGCAAGACCGCCGAGCCGTCGGGACGCAGCGAGCACGCCGTTCGCTCGAGGATCTCTTGACCGCCGGCATCGATGCGCACTCCCGACGGCGCTGCCGCTGCGGCGCGGCGAGCCAACAGGTCGGCCACCGCTCGGCGACGGTCCGGCGTCGCGCAGAGATCGGCGGGCAGGTCGAGAAAGCGGCTGTCGACCGCGAGGCGGATGCGGCTCGGCGGAGCGAACGGATCGGGTTGGACGCGAAGGAACGCGAGCGTCCCGAAGGGCATCTGCCACTCCCCGACGAGCTCCCGATAGGCGCCGTACCCGTGCCCGTCGAGGCGTGAGAACAGCCGTGCCAGATCGGCCACCGACCCACGCACTGCGTGTCGGCCGTTCGCGGTCGCCTGGCGGCTCATCGGAAACCGAGCGCCAACGCTACGTAATAGCCGACGACGATCGCGAAAAGCGCGGCGTCGAGGCGGTCGAGCACACCGCCGTGGGCACCGAACGCGCGACCGAGATCTTTCACCCCGAGATCGCGTTTGAGCAGCGACTCGAAAAGGTCGCCGAGCGGCGCCGCGATCGCCACCGCTGCACCGAGGAGGAGGGCGTCGGTGCCCGACAGCCAGTCCTGGTACAGCCCCGCGAACCACACCGCCAACGTGCCGCCTGCGACGCCACAGACGAAGCCTTCGACCGTCTTGTTGGGCGAGATGCGGGGCGCGAGCGGCGTCGCGCCGAACGCGCGCCCACCGAAGTAGGCAGCGGTATCGCCGAGGAAGGTGCCGATCAGGATGTCGACGATCAAACCGGCGCCGTGGTCGAGGTCGCGGAGCAGAACTGCGTACGCCAAGGGAACGCCGATCCAGACCGTGGCGAGCGCCGCCGCCGCCACCCCCCACGCTGCGTAACGCCGGTCGCGGCGAGCGGCCAGCGCGGCGAACGCGAGCGGCAGCACCGCCGCCACGCAGACGGCGACTGCCTCGGCCCCCGCTGTGCGCGCGGCGACCACTGCGGCCGTCACGGCGGCGACCGCCGCGGCGACCGGTGGCCGCGCGCGACGCATCGCGAACGCCAACTCCCCCACGGCGATCCAGCCGAGCACCAGCACGCCGAGCGCGAAAACCCAACCGCCGGAGTTGATGATGAAGATTGCGTAGGCGATCGCAGGTAGCGCCACGGCCACGCGCGGCACCAGATCGCTGCTGCCTCTACCACTACCGCTGCCGTCGCCACGCGCGCCGGCGCCGCGATCGCTGCGCTGCGCGGCACGTCGAGCACCGCCCCCCCGCTGCGGACGCCGATGGACGGTCGACACCGAGCGGCTCCTAGATGCGCGCGCCGAAGCGTCGCTGGCGCGACGCGTACTCCTCGAGACACGCCTCGAAGGCGGCGCGGTCGAAATCCGGCCACAGCTCGTCCCGGAAGACGAGCTCCGAGTAGGCGATCTGCCAGAGCAGGTAGTTCGAGATCCGCCGCTCGCCGCTGGTTCGAATCAGCAGATCGGGGTCGTGCATCTCGGGGGCGTACAGCAGCTTGCGGAACGCCTCCTCGCCGCCGCCTTCGTAGCGCCGGGCGGCGTCAAGGATCTCGGCTCGACCACCGTAGTTGAAGGCGACGAAGAGAGTGATGCGGTGGTTGTCGCGGGTCACGCGCTCGGCCCACTCCATGCGCTCGAGAAGATCGGGATCGAGCCCTTCGCGCCGTCCGATGAAGCGCATGCGCACCCCTTCAGCGTTGAGCTCGGGCGTTTCACGGTCGATGCGCTCGCGGAACATGCGCATCAACCCCTCGACCTCGTCACGGGGGCGGCGCCAGTTCTCGGTCGAGAACGAGTAGATCGTCAGCTCCTCGATTCCGAGCTCGACGGCGTCGCGCAGCCGCGCCTTGACGTTGTCGGCGCCGGCCTCGTGTCCGGCTAGCGTCGGCAGGCCGCGGCGCTGCGCCCAGCGGCCGTTACCGTCGGTGATGATCGCCACGTAGCGCGGCCGGCCCGCAGCGTTCGCGCTCACACCTCGAGGATCTCTCGCTCTTTGGCGGCGAGCAACTCGTCGATCTGGCCGACGAAGCGGTCGGTCACGCGCTGCAGTTCGTTCTCGGCTCGGCGTTCGTCGTCCTCGCCGAGCTCGCCCTCGCGCTTGAGCTCGCGCAGCTCGCCGAGCACCTCGCGCCGGATGTTGCGCACCGCGACCCGCCCCTGCTCGGCGATGTTGTGTACGACGCGAACGAGCTCGCGGCGCCGCTCCTCGGTGAGCTCGGGCACCTGCAGGCGGATCACGTTGCCGTCGTTGCTCGGTGTGAGCCCGAGATCGGACTCGAGCAGCGCCTTCTCGATCGCTGGGATGGCGTTCTTGTCGTAGGGCGTGACGACGAGCAGACGCGCCTCGGGAGCGGCGATCTGTGCCAGTTGGCGGAGCGGCGTGCGCGCGCCGTAGTAGTCGACGTCGACGCGGTCGAGCAGGTGCGGCGAGGCGCGACCGGTGCGCACGGTGTGCAGCTCCTGACGCGTCGCGTCGACCGACTTCGCCATCCGGCTTTCGGCGTCGGCGAGAAACTCTTTGACCAGCTCGTCGCTCACGATGAAACCAGCGTTCCTACGCGTTCTCCAGAGACGATGCGCGCGATGTTGCGCTCGTCATCCATGTTGAACACGTAGATCGGAACCCCTTCCTCGCGACAGAGCGACAACGCCGTCGCGTCCATCACCGCCAGGCGCCGTTCGATCGCCTCCTGGTGCGTGATGTGCTCGAGCAGGCGCGCGCTCGGGTCGCGGCGCGGGTCGGCAGTGTAGATGCCCTCGACCGCGTTCTTGGCCATCAGCAGAGCCTCGGCATGGATCTCGAGTGCGCGCAAAGCGGCCGCTGTGTCGGTCGTGAAGAACGGGTTGCCGGTACCGGCGGCGAAGATCACGATCCGACCCTTCTCGAGGTGGCGGATCGCGCGCCGGCGGATGTACGGCTCGGCTACCTCGGAGATCGTGATCGCCGACTGCACCCGCGTGACGGCGCCGATCTTCTCGAGCGCGTCCTGCAGCGCGAGCGCGTTCAGCACGGTAGCGAGCATCCCCATGTAGTCGGCGGTCGCGCGGTCCATTCCTTGGGCGGCGCCGGCGAGGCCGCGGTAGATGTTGCCGCCACCGACTACGACCGCCACCTGCACGCCGCGATCGGCGACGCCCTTGACCGCGCGCGCGATCGTGTCGACGCGCGCGGGATCCACGCCGTAGGCGGCGCTGCCCATCAGCGCCTCGCCGGATAGCTTGAGCAGGATCCTGCGAAAGCGCGGGGACGGCTCGCCGCCGCCGTCACCGCGAGGGTCGCGGCCCGCTGCTGCCTGCGGCGGCTCGGCGGCCACGGCGCTGCCTATTCGCCGACCGCGATGCGAGCGAAGCGGCGGATCACGATGTTCTCGCCGGTCTTGGCAGCCAACTCCGCGCGCATCTCCTCGATCGTTTTGCCGCCGTGCTTGTCGCGGTTGGCGTGCTCTTGGCGCAGCAGCACGACCTCGTCGAGCCACTTGTTGAGCCGACCCTGGGCGATCCGCTCCTGCACTTCCGGAGGCTTGCCGTCCTGGGCGGCTTGCTCGCGCAACACGCGCAGCTCGGCTTCCCGCTCCTCGGCGGGCACCTCGTCCTCGGACACGTAGCGCGGCGCCGCCCAGGCGACGTGGAGCGCGACCTCCTGGGCGAACTCGCGGAACTCAGCGCTGCGCGCGACGAAGTCCGTTTCGCAGTCGACCTCGACGAGCACCCCGATCTTGCCGTCGGCGTGCACGTAGCTAGCCACGTAGCCTTCGGCCGCCTCGCGCCCGGCGCGCTTGGCAGCCTTCGCTTGGCCACGAACGCGCAGAATCTCGACAGCCTTCTCGATGTCGCCGGCCGCCTCCTCGAGCGCGGCCTTGCAGTCCATCATTCCCGCGCCGGTGCGCTCGCGCAGCTCCTTGACGTCGCGGGCGGTGATAGTTGCCACTTTCGCTCAAACCTCCTCGTCGGGCTCGAAGGTACGAAGCTCCCGTAGCGCCACCTCGGCCGGCTCGGCGTCGGCCGGGGCGTCGGGGGAGTAACCGGCCGCGAGCGCCTCCTCGCGGGCACGGCGCTCGCGTTCCTCGCGTTCGCGCTCCTCGCGCTCGCGGCGTTCGCGCTCCTCGCGTTCGCGCTCCTCCGCCTCGCGCTGCGCGCGCTCGGCTTCGAGCACGCTGAAGCGCTCCCGGCCCTCGGCGATCGCGTCGGCGATCGCGTCGGCGATCAGCCGGCAGGAGCGGATCGAGTCGTCGTTGCCCGGAATCACGTAGTCGATCGGGTCCGGATCGGCGTTGGTGTCGACCAGGCCGATGATCGGTATTCCCAGACGGCTCGCCTCGCGTACAGCGATCTCTTCGGTCTTGAGATCGACGATGAAGACCGCATCGGGGAGACGCTCCATCTGCCGTACCCCGCCGAGCGTCGCGCGCAGCTTCTCGAGCTCGTGCTGGGCGCGGATCCGTTCGCGCGTGGGGAGCAGCTCGATCGTTCCGTTCTCGGTCCATTCCTCGAGCTCGTGCAAGCGCTGGATGCGGCGCGAGATCGTCGCCCAGTTGGTGAGCAAGCCACCGAGCCAGCGGTTGTTGACGAAAGGCATCCCGCAGCGGCGAGCGGCCTCCTCGAGCGGCTCGCGCGCTTGCTTTTTCGTGCCTACGAACAACACCGTGCCGCCGCGCGCGGCGACGTCGCGGGCGAACTCCTGGGCGCGACGCAAAAGCGGCTCGGTTTGGGTGAGATCGATGATGTGGATGCCGTTGCGCTCGCCGTGGATGAAGCGCCGCATCTTCGGGTTCCAGCGGCGCGTCTGGTGGCCGAAGTGAACCCCGGCCTCGAGCAGCTCCTTTATGCCGATCTCTCGCACATCGACTCCCTTTTTCGACTTGCGTGGGTGGTGCCAGCTCCGCGCCCGCAGACGGGACCCGACTAGCGGGCAGGGCCGCCTGCCGCAACGCGGAGGTCGCCTACAGAGACGTGGCAAGGATACGTGAGGGCGACTGGCACGCGTGGTGCCGCGCCGCGCCGTGCCGTGCCGTGCCGTGCCGTGCGAGCGTAGGCAGCTGTTACATGCGTACGAACCCGACGATCCCGGCGCGGTCGTGGACACGTTCGGCGACGCGGTCGGAGGTGTTGCCCTCGATCGTCTTGATCCGTCCGTCGGGCAGCACCGCCTCGACGATGCCGACATGTTCGTCCCAGACCACGAGGTCGCCGGGGCGTGGTTGGGCGTCGGCTGCGGCCGCTCTCCCGGCCCGCTGCGCCCACGCCCACAGCTGGTCGACGCTCGCGAAGCCCTGGCCCCGCTCGCCGAGCGGTGCCCCAGCTTGCCGCGCAACCCACGAGACGAAGTAGGCGCACCAAGGACCCACCGGGCCGCCCGGCACGGCACTGCGGTAGACGGCGATGCGAGGCCCGTCGTTGGAACCGGGTGGCGCCTCGGCGACACCGAGCTCGCGACGCGCCAGCGCGACCATCCGCGCTCCCGCACCTCCGCCGCCGGCGCCGGCGGTGACGACCGGCGAGCCGGAACGCGCTGCGAGCACCGTTGCGAAATCGGCGCTCGGGCCACCAGCGGGCGCGGGGGCTGGGGCGCCACCGGAAAGGGCGGCGATCCGCGCCTCGAGCGCAGCGATGCGCGCGAGAGCCGTCTCGACGCTCACGTCCTCTTGCTCGGCGCGCTTGCGGCGGTCTTGAGCGGCGGAGCGCAACGGCGTGGCCTAGCGAGCGGCCCGGGGAAAAGGCGGCGGGCGGCCCGATCGGGCCGCCCGCCGTTCCTCCGCCCTTGAGGAGTGCCCTCGTCCGAGGACTATGTTCTCCCGGAAAAAGGCCCCGGGAGTGGCCGCGTTCAGCGCAGGAGCGCCAGGACTGCTTGGCCCGACTGGTTGGCCTGAGCCAGCATCGCCACACCGGCCTGCTGCAGGACCTGGTACTTGGCGAGCGTGACGGCCTCCTGGGCCATGTCGACGTCGCGGATGCGGCTCTCGGCTGCGACCAGGTTCTCCTGGTAGGTCGAGAGATCCTGGAGCGTGTACTCGAGGCGGTTCTGCACCGCGCCGAAGGTGGCCCGCTGGGCGCTGACAGCGTCGATCGCCGCGTCGATCTCGGACAGGTCCGTGGTGGCACCGAGAACGAACGCTGCGGTGCCGAGCACGCCGCCGAGACTGATCGTCGAGACGGTGATCGTCTGACCGTCGTTGGGGCCGACGTGGAACGTCACCGTACCTGCGCTGCTCAACAGCTTGATGCCGTTGAACTCCGAGCTCTGCCCGATGCGCTCAATCTCCGAGGCGAGCTGGTTGACCTCGGACTGGATCGCCTGCCGGTTGGCGGCCGACAGCGTTCCGTTCTGGTACTGGACGGCGAGCTCGCGGACGCGCTGCAGCATCGCGTGGACCTGCGACAGCGAGCCCTCCGCCGTCTGCACCATCGAAACGGCGTCTTGGGCGTTGCGCTGGGCTTGCCCGAGACCGCCGATCTGGCCGCGCATCTTCTCGCTGATCGAGAGGCCCGCGGCGTCGTCGGCGGCGCGGTTGATGCGGAAGCCCGAAGACAGCTTCTCCATCGACTTGGAGAGCTTCGAGCTCGTCGCGGAGAGATAACGATGGGCGGTGAACGCCTCGACGTTGTTTTGGATGCGAAGGGACATTGCTACCTCCTTGGCTCGTCCCTGGGCGACTCCCTGTCGCCCGCTTCGACCCGGTAATCGCCGCGCGTCCGGCGTTCTTGAGTTGCGACGCTTGCCTGCGTTAGCGCGAGCCGCGCCGCGCTAGCGAACGCCTTCGACCTCTACCGTCCGCAGCCGGACGGTCGGGTGCTTGCGCTCGAAGGCCGCGCGATCGCGTGCGCGCTGGATATCGACCCACACAGCCAGCTGGTGATCGTCGCTTGCGATGGTGCGCGACAACTGGTGCACGACGCGGGACTCGGGCACGAGCACGGGCGGTGTCCCCGCATCCAACAGCCGCACCGCAAGGTCGGTGTCCTGGTACCAGACGCGCAGCTCGGGGTCGAAAAACTCGCCCGGGCGGACTGACAGCTCGTCGACGTCATCACGACGCAGCGCGAAGCACCAGGCAGCGAAATCCTTACGCCGAAAGCCGTCGACAGTGTCGGGAAAAACGACACGCGCTCCGCTGTCGAGCGTCGCGCGCAGCGGCGGCCACCAGCCGGGCAGGGGCTCGACGTCGTCGTTCATCACCACGATGTAGCGTCCCCGTGCGGCCCGAATAGCAGCGTTGACCGGGGCGCTGAAACCCTGCGGTGGTGCGCCGTTGTCGACGATCACGATCTCGTGCGGGCACTCGAGCGTTCGTTGGACGGCTCGCACGGCCCCCTGGGTGAGCTCGCCGGCAGCGTCCAAGGTGGGGATAACGACGGTGACTTCGAGGTCGTGGCCGAGGTCGGCACGCACCAGGGCGCGGGCAGCGGGGAGCACGCGACCGGCCGGAGGCGCGGCCACCACCGACCCGTGCATGGCGCAGCGCAGCAAAATCTCGGGAATCACGAGCGCGTCGGCGGTGCGCGGAACGCCTGCTGTCTCGACGAGCGTGCGTCGTACCGCCACGACCGGCGCCTCGGCGAGCGAGCCCGTGGCCGTGGTGCCCGCCACGGCCGCGACGTCAGAGTCGGCGAGCGGCGCGAGCAGGGCGTCGAGCCATCCGGAGACGAACGTCACCGGTCGCGCTACGAAGACGAGCGTCGCGGCTCGTGCCTGCTGCACGCTCCGTTCGAAGATCGCCGCGACGCCGAGGTGACGGTCGCTCTCGACCACCTCGACATCGCCCGCTACCCGCTCCAGCAGTGGTGCGAGTCGTGGTGCGGCATCGGCGGCGAGCACGACCTCGTGTGACGGCTCCGCCGCCAACCCGGCGAGCGCGGTCAGGAGCTGCTCGGCAGCGACCGGGCAGTCACCCAGGTAACAGACGACGGTGGCCTGCGGTTCGCCGCTCATGCCCGCACGTCGAGCGTGCCTTCGCCGTCGGTCGCGGGCCGCGTGCCGGCCCGCGGGGTGCGGGGGGCAGCCGGCCGCCGCGGCGCGCGCCGTTCGCCCGGTTCCTTTTCGCGCTGCCGCCGCTCGCGGTCGAGCGCGCGCAGACGCTCGACGCGGGCTAGCGGATCCACGTCGTGCCGAGGGCCGACCGGGTCGAGTGGGCCGAGGGTGTCGTGCGCCGTCATCGCTGTCTTCCTCGCAACCCCTACCGCTGCTCCTCGGCCTCGGCGGCGGCGCGCCTGAGCTCGGCCGCGATCACCGTGCGCCACACCTGCAGCGTCGCGGCCCAGGCGACCAGGTAACAGCAAACGCCAGCGACGATCGCGCGCACGCCGGCGACGAACAGCGGCGTCCCGGCGTGCCAAGACAAAAACAGCGTCGCGAACGTGCCAAGCAACGCCGCGCGAGCGCGGATGCGCGGTATCTGCGCCTGCGCCCGCGGGTCGCTGGCGACGCTGATCGTGAGCTCCTGTTCAGACGCTTCAGCCGCCACCACTCAGCACCTCGCGCCGTCTGCGGATCTGTTCCCGTTGCACACGCAGAACGAAGCGGATGATCCGTTCGCGCTGGCTCTCGCTGATCGCCTCGAAACGCAGCGCCACGCGCGAGCGATCGACGACCCGCACCACCCGCGCCCGCAACAGCATGTCGGGCCCCCCGTCGCCGAGCGTCAAACAGATACCGACCTCCTGGTCGGGCTTGAGACCGGGCGGTGCGGCTACCAGAGCCCCGCCCCCGCTTAGGTCGAGCGTCGTGGTGCGATAGGTTCGCTGCCCCGCAGTTCCGACCGGCCAGCTCAGCACGACCGGCAACATCACGTCGATCCGCGCCAGTTCCCGCCGCTGCTCGACACGCGTCGTCCGCGCCCAGAACAGCAACCGCCCGTCGCTGCAGCCGTCGGGCTGAACAACACCGTCGAGCGCGCAGAGACCGCGGGCGGTCGGGAACTCGAGCCGTCCGGCAAGTCCCTGGTCGGCTGCCAGCTTGCAGGGCACGAGAACGGCCAGTACCCACAAGCCCGGCTGGGCCTCGCCCTCCACCACGACGGGGAGGCGGTCGCGTCCCACCGCTAGCGAGGCTCTCTGCTTGCGCTGCGGAACGGCCACCGTCTCGCCTCACCTCACGAGACGACTCGCCAGCTCCCAGGCGTTCGCGGGCTCGAGGCCGAAACGTCCGATCCCCCGTCCCGCCACGTACAAGACGGGCAGGTTTACCGCCGCTAGCGCCTCGACGACGCCGGCTGGCGCCGGTTCGAGATCGAGTTGGGTCACGGCCACCACCGCGTCACCCGCCCGCCGGCAACGCTCGAGCAGCCGAGTCGCCGCCGCTGCCGAGTAGGTGGCGGGCACGCACACCACGAGCGCGACCGGCCTGTCGTGCGGCAGGTCAGCGAGGAGCAGGGGCAGCTCGGGGCCGTCGCCGGCGAGCGCCGGCAGCTCGGCGATGACGATCGCGGACTCGCTCCTGCCCGCCAGCTCCTCCGTCTCGTCGCCACTGCCTACGACGACTTCGCGGCCGGCAGCCGCGTAGGCGGAGGCGAGAGCGCGGGCGAGAGTGGTGCGACCACCGGCGGGCGGCCCGGCGATTGCAAAAAGCGGCGCGGCAGTCGCGGGCGGCGGCGAGATCGCGATCCGCGCGGCGAGCGCCTCCCGGGCGTAGCGCTTCAGCCCGCGCGGCGTGCCGAACGGCAGCAGATGCCGAGTGGCGTCCGCGACTAGGCGTTCGGCGAACTCTGCACTGAAGCCGACGCTGCGCAGCGCTGCACGCAGTGCAGCGGCGCTGGCAGGCTCACGCTGCCTATCGGGCGATGAAGTGCCACCCGCGGGCGCAACGTCGGCCGGTGTTGCGCGCCCGCCGTTCAGCGCCAGGGAATCCGCCCCCTCGGCGCCGCCGGCTCCGTCGGCAGCGGCGCGCGCACCGACCCTGCCGTTGCCGCCGCTGCGGCTAGTTTCGGTGCGCTGATCGACGGGCGCGAGCCGCTCTAGCAGTTCGCGGAAGTCGCGCACCGCGACCGGCCCCTCGCGCACTGCGCGAAGGTCTTCCGCCTCGTCCCTTGCCTGCATTTCGTTGACGTTCGAGAAGCGCTTTTCCTCGTCCGCGTTGGCCGCCGAGAGATCCCAAGGCAGCGCCGCCTCGTCGCCGTCGTAGCAGTCGAGCGCAGCTCCTGCTGCGCGCGCTTCCACCTCGACGCAGCGGCGCTGGAAAAAGCCGGCGAAGCCACCGGTGAGCCCCTCGCGTTGGCGGAGGATCAGCGCGTCGGGACCGAGCTCCTCACGGACGGCGGGCAGAATCTCCTCGAGACTGCGGGCGCGGAAGACGACGACACCGTCGGGGCGCGCTACGCGCTCGACCCGGTTCCCCCGCTTCTTTCGCGACTCGCTGTCGCTCGGTGGTTGCGCAGCTGGCTGCTGTGGTCCTGTGGCCGCCGCTGCGCCGTGCTCTTCACGGCGCGAGGCGAGGGCAGCGATGATCTTCTCAGCGAGCATGGGCGGCTCCTGTGGGCTCCACTCCGCTGTTGTGTTCATCGGCCGCTTCGGGCAATCCGATAACGCCCGCGTTCTCGACCTTGACGTTGCTCGGAAGCTCGGAGAACGCGATCACCGCCAGCCGCGGCGCGACTGCTTCCGCGACACGGCGCAGATGGCGGCGCACGCGCGACGAGCAGAGCACGACTTGGCCCTCCCCCTCGCGCTCACTGGCAACGGCACGCAGCCGCTCCGCGAGGGCGCGCGCACGCTCGGGTGCAAGCGCCAGAAGCTCGCCGTCGGCGGTCTGCACGATCGCCTCTGCGAGCTCCTGCTCGAGCGCCGGGTCGACGGTCCAGGCGCGCAGCACATCGCCGTCGAGGTATGGGGCGACGATCGTGCGACCGAGCGCCCACCGGGCGTGTTCGGCGAGCTGGGCGACGTCGCGCGTGACACGCGCGCGATCGCCGATCGCTTCGAGGATCGTCCCGAGATCGCGGATCGACACCCCCTCGCGCAACAGCGTCTGCAACACGCGCTGCACCTCTCCGACCGAGAGGACGTCGGGGACCAGCTCTTCGACGACCGCGGCGTTGCGCTCCTTCAGCTGGTCGAGCAGCAGCCGCACGTCCTGGCGGGTCAAGAGATCGGCAGCGTGCTGGCGCACCACCTCGGTGAGGTGGGTCGCGAGCACCGACTCGGCGTCGACGACCGTGTAGCCCAGCGCCTCTGCCCGTGCGCGCGCCGAATCGTCGATCCAGCGTGCCGGCAGGCCGAACGCCGGCTCGCGCGTCTCCATCCCGCCCAGCTCGCCGGCCGCCTCGCCGGTGTCGATGGCTAGGTAGTGGCCGGGCACGACCCGTCCGCGCGCCACCTCCTGGCCGCGCACACGCACTACGTACTCGTGCGACTCGAGCGTCGCGTCGTCGCGCACGCGCACCGGCGGGATGACGATGCCGAGTTCGCTCGCGATCTGTCGGCGGATGACACCGATGCGGGCGAGAAGGGTGCCGCCTGCACGCGCGTCGACGAGCGGCACGAGCGCGAAGCCCACGGCCAGCTCGAGCGGGTCGAGCTCGAGCGCGGCCAGGGCTGCGTCCTGCGGGTTCTGCTGTTCGGGCAGCTGCGCGGGGGTGGGGACGGTTGCGCTGTTCTCGGCCTCGTCGCCACCCCGAGCGAGCGCGCGTCCCGCTGCGATCAAGAGCCCCCCGATCACCAGGAACGGCAGCTTCGGCAGACCGGGAACGAGCGCCATCGCCGCTACCAGCCCGCCAGCAACGAGGGGCGCCCGCCGCTGGCGGCCGAGCTGGGCCAGCACATCGCGACCGAGATCGCGATCGGAGGCGGCGCGGGTAACGATCACGCCGGTCGCGACCGAGATCAACAGCGCCGGTATCTGCGCCGCCAGACCGTCGCCGACCGTCAGCAGCGAGAAGCGGTGCGCGGCCTCGGAGAACGGCAGACCGTGCTGGACCACCCCGACGATCATGCCGCCGATGAGGTTGATCAGAACGATGAGAACGGCAGCGATCGCGTCGCCCTTCACGAACTTCGAAGCGCCGTCCATCGCTCCGTAGAAGTCGGCTTCGCGGGCGATCTCGGCCCGGCGCGCCTTCGCCTCCTCGTCGGTGATGAGACCCGCGTTGAGGTCGGCGTCGATCGCCATCTGCTTGCCCGGCATGGCGTCGAGCGTGAAGCGCGCCGCTACCTCTGCGACGCGCCCGGCGCCGTTTGTCACGACCACGAACTGGATGACGACGAGGATCAGGAAAACGACGAGGCCGACGACCACGTTTCCGCCGACAACGAACTCGCCGAACGACCGCACGACATGTCCGGCGTCGGCGTGGAGCAAGATCTGGCGCGTAACCGACACGTTGATCGCGAGCCGGAACAACGTGGTCAGCAAGAGCAGTGCCGGGAAGGCCGCGAACTCGAGGGGGCGCCGCAGATAGAGGGTGGCGACAAGGATCGCGAGTCCCGCGCTGATGTTGAGGGTGATGAGGAAGTCGAGCAGCGCCGGCGGCAGCGGCACGACCATCATCACCACGATCACCGCGACCACCACGGCCGCAGCGAGATCGGTGTTGCGCCCGATACGCTCGAGGAGGCCGCTCGCCGGCTTCGGTCCGCTGGCGGTCACGCCACACGCCTCCGTCGAGCCGCCTGCCTATAGACGAACGCAAGCACCTCGGCGACGGCCTGGTAGAAGTGCGCGGGGATCTGCTGGCCGAGCGGGACTTCGCGCTCTAGCGAGCGCGCCAACGGTGGGTCGCTGACGATCCGGATGCCGTGCGCAGCCGCGATCTCGCGGATCCGCTGCGCGATCCAGCCCTTGCCCTTGGCCACCACCTCGGGCGCCGGTTTCGAGCCGTCGTAGCGGAGCGCCACGGCGACGTGCGTGGGGTTCGTCACCACGACGTCGGCGGTCGGGACCGCCGCCATCATCCGCTGGCGTGCGAGCTGCGCCTGGCGGCGCCGCAGCGCCTGCTTGACCTCCGGCGCGAGCCCGTAATGGCGGAGCTCGTCCTGAACCTCCCGCCTGGTCATGCGCAGGCTGCGCTCGTGCTGGCGCCGCTGCCAGGCGTAGTCGGCGGCGGCGATCGCCAGGTAGGCCACGACGGCGCGAGCGGTGATGTCGACGAGCTCGTCGACTAGCCGCGCGCCGAGCGCCGCCGGTGGCATGCCGACGGCCGCGGCGAGGTCGGGAATGCTCGGCACGACGGCGGCGGCGAGGATCGCGCCGACGACCGCCACCTTCACGCTCGCCTTCGCTGCCTCGAAGAGCCCGTGCGGCCCGAGCAAACGCTTGATTCCCTGCAGCGGGTCGATCCGCCGCCACTGCGGCTTCAGTGCTTCGGCGCTGGGCTTGAAGCCCACCTGCGCAACCGCGGCCGCTGCACCGGCTGCAAGACACGCGACCGCGAACGGGGCCGACGCGGCGACGACCTCGGCGAGCGCGTCACCAAGCCACGCGACCAACGCCTGCGGGGGCGCGTCGGGGACCGCGACGGCGTTGTGGAAGCTCGTGCGCATCACCTGTGCGACACGCTCGACGACCCCTCCCCCGACCGCCAAGAGCGTGAGCAGCCCGGCGCCGAGCACGAGCGCCCCTGGCACGTCGGCGCTGCGCGCGACCTGCCCACGCTTGCGCGCCTCCTCGCGTCGGCGTGGAGTCGGGGCCTCGGTGCGGTCGGCGCCACCACCAGCCATCAGCTATCCCCCACCAGCCCGCCGAGCCCGTCGAGCAGCGTTCGTTCGAGCTCGCTGCCGAGCCAAGGCGCCAGAAAGGGCAACGAGGCCGCAACGAGGACAAGTCCTACGAGGATCTTCAGCGCGAAGCCCACCTGCAGAATGTTCAGCTGCGGCGCGACACGTGCCACGAGCGCGAACGCGCCGTCGGTGAGAATCAACGCGACGATCACGGGCGCCGCGACCTCGAGCGCTGCCCCGAACATCCCGGCGAACGTGTGCTGCGCCGCGGCCACGACGCTGCCGATGTCCGGGCTCGCGGTGAGCGGCACGATCTCGTAGCTGCGCGCGAGCCCGGCGACAAGCCAGGCGTCGCCGCCGATCGTCAGGAACAGCGCCGCCGCCACGAGCGCGTAGAGCTGAGCCAACACCGCGCCCGGGTTGCCCGTGAGCGGGTCGACGATGGCCGCGAACGAGAAGCCAGTGAACCCGTCGAGAAGTGCTCCCGCCGTCTGCACGGCCGCGAACAGCACGCTCACCGCGAATGCCAAGGCGAGGCCGACTAGCGCTTCCTTCACGACGAGCGCTCCAAGTGCGGCAGGGTCGCCGGGCAGCTCTGCCCCGCGCCGCGCGAGGTGCGAGAGGGCGAGCGCGAGCGCAGCCGCCACTACGAGGCGGGCGCGGAGCGGAATCATCCGCGACGAGAAGACGGGCGCCAGAAGGAACAGCGGGCCGACACGCGCCAGCGCGAGCAGGAAAGCGCTGGTCTGCTGGGCTCCGAACTGGGTCGCTAGCTCCGCCATCGCCGGTCACCGCACGAGGTTCGGGATCTCGCGGTAGAGCTGGGCCGTGTAGCCGACGATCTGGTCGAGCATCCAAGGGCCCGCGAGCACAGCGACGATCGCCATCGCCGCCAGCTTCGGCACCATCACCAACGTCATCTCCTGGATCTGCGTCGCCGCCTGGAAGACGCCGATCACCAATCCGACGACGAGCGCCACCGCCAACAGCGGCACAGAGAGCCGCACGGCCACGTCGAGCGCTTGCTGGGCGAGGTGGATGGCCGTGTCGGTAGTCATCCGCTCGCTCCTAGATGTGGAAGCTCTCGACAAGCGAGCGGGTGATCAGGTCCCACCCGTCGACGAGCACGAACAACAGCACCTTGAAGGGCAGCGAGATGAAGACCGGGGGCAACATGATCATGCCCATGCTCATCAGCGTCGCCGAGACGACGAGGTCGATCACCAGGAACGGCAGGAGGATCAGAAAACCGATCTGAAAGGCGGTGCGCAGCTCGCTGATGACGAAGGCGGGGATCAGCACCCAGGTGGGCACGTCGGCGCGCGTGCGCGGGCGTTCGATGCGCGCCAAGCGCACGAACATCCCCAGCGTCTCGGGGCGCGTTTGGCGGAACATGAACTCGCGCAGCGGCCCCTCGCCGCGGCGGATCGCTGTCTCCTGCGAGATCCGCTGCTCGCGCAACGGGTCGATCGCCGCCTCCTTGACGCGCGAGAACGTCGGCGCCATCACGAACAACGTCAGGAACAGCGCGATCCCGACCAGCACCTGGTTGGGCGGGGCGTTCGGCACACCCAGACCGACCCTGACGAAGCCGAGCACGATCAAAATCCGGGTGAAGCTCGTGACGGTGAAAAGCAGCGCCGGCAGAACGCTGAGCGCCGTTACGAGCAGGAACAGCTGGACCGCTTCGCTCGTGCCGGGCAGGTTCATCCGCGCACCGTCATTTGACGCAAGCGGTCGATCAGCTCGCCGATAGTCCGGCCTCGGTGCGCCGCTCCGGTCGGTGCGCTGCCGGTTTCGTCGTCGACGAGGAGTCCCTGCGCAGCGGCGTCGCGCTCGCGGAAGCGGCAAATCGCGTGCACCTGCCGCTCGCTGGCGGCGACAAGAACTACCTCACGACCGACGCGTACCAGGTGCAGCGACTTCCCTGGCCCCAGCGGCAGTGCGGCGAGCTGGCTCAGTGCTGTGCCGTGGGCGCGCGCGCTCGCCCCGAGTTTGAAGCGCCGGAGCGCCCAGTAGAGCCCGTAGATCAAAGCGACGACGACCGCCAGCCCGAGCAGCGTGCGACCGAAGCCGCCGCCCCCGCTCGCCGCCTGTGTCGCCGGCGCGCCGGAACCGAGATCGACGGGCGTACGCTCGCCGAGATCGCGCGCGGCAGCGAGCGCCACCGTGGGCCAGACCGCCAACGCCGCCCCGGCGGCGGTCGCGCAAGCAGCGAGCGCGGTCAGTGGTGAACGCATGCGGACGGACGGACGGACTCTCCCGGCTCCCGATCGGAGCCTGCAAGGACGGACGCCCGCGTAATCGGAGCGGTCGGCGCGCGCTTGAGAGTTCAGGCGACGGGCTCGCCGTCGGCGGCGGTGCTCGCCGGCTCGCCGCCAGCGGCTGCACGCGAGCTCTCGGCACGACGGCGTGGCGAGACGACCTCGGTGACCCGGATCCCGAACTCGTCGTCAATCACCACCACCTCGCCGCGGCCGATGCGGCGCCCGTTGACGAGCAGGTCGACGGGGTCGCCGGCGGGACGCCCGAGCGCGATCAGCGAGCCGGGCGCGAGCTCGAGCGTCTCGGCGATCGTCAGTCGACGCCGCCCGATCTCGGCGCTCACCTCGACCTCGACGTCGCCAAGACGCTCGAGGTCGGAGCTCGACTGCGCGGCGCCGTCGTCAGCAAGCTGTTCGTACTCGATCTCGTGGGCCACGCTGCCAGGCTCCTCACTGCACGGTGACGTCGGTGAACAGCACTTCTTCGACCTTCACGTCGCTTTCGTGTTCGATCGCGCGCGCGATCCTTTTTTTCAAGCGGTGGCGCGCTTCGCGATCGATCAGGTCGCTGTCAGAAGCTTGCGTCAGTTGGTCGACGATCACGTCGCGCACCACGGCCTCCTGCGGAAGCGGGCCGTAACCCTCGGGCGGTGACGACCCTCCATGTCCGCCCCCAGCAGCCGCGTGCACACCGGGCGCGAGAACCAAAGCCACGCTCACCTTCGCGTAGCGACCGTCGGCGAGGTTGACGAGGAACTCTTTCGGCAGTACGTAGACCTCGCCCTCGATCTTGTGCTTTTCGGCCGGCGGTTTCGCGAACACGACCTTCCACGCGCCGAGCAGTACGACCAGCGCGACCACCGGCACCAGCACCTTTTTGTTTTTCAGGAGCTTCCCCATAGCGCGTTATCTGACTGCTACCGCACCCGAAGTGATCGACACGCGCAGCGAAGACGTGAGGGGGCCGACACTGGAAGTGCCGGCACCGCGACCCGTACGTATCAGCACCACCTCGACACGGCGGTTGCGTGCACGCCCGCCCGCTGTCGCGTTCGACGCGATCGGGTGCAGCCACGCATAGCCGGTGGCGCTGAGACTGTGGGCGGGTACACCGTAAGCGATCAGAGCGCGCACGACACGGGCCGCGCGCGCCGTAGAGAGCTCCCAGTTGCTCGGGTAGCGGCCGCTTATCGGGACCGGGTCGGTGTGACCCTCCACCGACACCGGGAGTCCGGCGCGCAGCTTGAGCATGTTCGCCACCTGCATCAGGATCGGCCGCGAGGCTGGTTTCAGCTCTGCAGATCCGGAGTCGAAAAGGATGCGGTCCGTCAACAGACGAATGACCAGCCCCCGCTGGTCGATGATCGTGCGGATCTGGCGCTCGAGGTGGTGTCGGCGCACGTAGCGGTCGAGCCGCCGCTTGATCTCGCGGAAGTCGATTTCGTCGCGGTTCTGCTCGTTTTCGACGAGGTTCGATTGCGCCTGGCCAGCCTGCGGCGGCGACGGCGTGCGCGAGGGAGGAGCGACCTGCCGCACCGTGTGGCCACCCGGCAGGATCGCACCCGAGAAAGCATCCTCGAGCGACTGGCGGAGCGCCTCCAGTTTCGATTTGTTCACGTTCGAGATCGCGAACATGACGATGAACAGCGCCATCAGCAGCGTGATCATGTCGGAGTAGGTGAGTAGCCAACGCTCCTCGTTCTCGTGCTCGCCGTGGCCGCCGCGCCGCCGGCGCGATCCTCGCCGCCCAGCCATCGCTCAGGCCGCGACCGGTTCTGCCGCGGGCGTCGCAGCGGCGCTGGTCGGCGCCGCCCGGCCCGGCGCTGCGGACGCAGCCCCTTGAGCTGCCTCGGCTAGCTCCGGTGGCAGGAAGCTGGCGAGCTTCTCGCGCAGCACACGCGGGTTTTCGCCCTCGAGGACGGCGAGCACGGCGTCGACGGTCATGATCCGCAGACGCACCTCAGCGTCGGTGAGCTCCTTGAGGCGATTGGCGACCGGGAAGAACACGACGTTCGCCGAGCCGACGCCGAACAGGGTGGCGATGAACGCGCTCGAGATCGCCGGCCCCAGGCTGCCCGGATCGTCGAGGTTCTGCAGCACGTGCACAAGCCCGAGCACAGTGCCGAGGATGCCCATCGTCGGCGCGAAACCGGCGGCCTTCTCGAAAACGCGGCGCGCGTCGGCGTGCCTCGTCTCGAGAGCCTCGATCTCAATCTCGAGGACCTCGCGCACGACCTCCGGGTCGGTTCCGTCGACCACCATCTGCACCCCTTTGCGCGTGAAGCGATCGGGAATCTGCTCGAGCTCGGCCTCGAGCGCGAGAAGACCTTCGCGGCGCGCCGTATCGGCCAGGCGGGTCATGAGCTCGATGCGCTCGACGGGATCGGGCTCCTCACCCTTGATCGCGATCTGGTAAAGGCGCGGGATCGCCTTGACACGCTCGAAACTGGTGCCGGCCATCACGGCCCCGAAGGTGCCGCCGAACACGAAGAGCGAAGCGGGGATGTTGATCAGCGCAGTGAGCTGGGTGCCCTCCATAAGCGCGCCCAGCGCGATCAGAACGCAGGCAAGCGCAATGCCGATCGCCGTCGTGGCCTTCATCGCTACCCCTCCCGGTGATCGGCCGGGACAAGGCGAACTTTCGCCCGGCGAGCGTGGCAGGTACGACAACTAGTCGCAGATCGCGGCCGACAAGCGCGGCCGCGCGCCGGTCGCGGCGTGACGCGCTACTCGGCGCTACCGCGCTCCTCCCAGGCGACAGCGAGCGACCGCGCGGCGATCGCCGCGTGCCAGTCGCGCACCATCGCGATCACCTCGGCGCAGCTCTCGGTCACCACGATCTTCGCTCCGGTCACAAGCGTGATCGTGGTGTCCGGACACGCCTCGACCTGTTGGATCAGCTGGCAGTTGACGAACAGCTCGCTGCTGTCGCGACCGACGCGATGGACCTTGATCATCTCTCACCCGCCCGGGATTGCGGCGTTGTGCGACCGCCGCACGAGCATCGCGAGAAGGGCCGGCTGCGGTCGACGACCGCGACCGCGGTGCGCGGCGCAACGGCAGGAGCGGAGGGTCCGTCCACGTCTCCTGTCCGCCCCACGAGGTCCGTGGCCTCCGCCCCTACCGTTGCGCCGCCCGCAGCCGGCCCTCTGCGATCAGCGCTTCAGGTTCACCAGGTCGGCGAGCATCTCGTCGCTCGTCGAGATCACCCGCGAGTTCGCCTGGAAGCCGCGCTGCGCGGTGATCATGTCGGTGAACTCGCTAGCGAGGTCGACGTTCGACATCTCGAGCGTGCCGGCGATCGTCGCCCCGAAACCGGCCGACGCCGGCGCGCCGAGTTGCGGGGTGCCCGAGTTCAGCGTCTGCGCCCAGCGGTTGCCGGACATGCGCATCAAACCGGCCGGGTTCTGGAACTTGGCGAGCTCGAGCTGGCCGGCGGTTTGCAGGGTGCCGGCCGTATCGACGTAGGTGACGGTGCCGTCCGTCCCTATCGAGACGTTGGTGGCGCCCGCCGGAATCTGAATGTACGGCGGGTTGGCACCGCCGGTACCGAGCACGAACCAGCCCTCCTGCGTGACGAGATAGCCCTGGCTGTTGAGCGTGAACGAGCCGGCGCGCGTGTACTGGACCGCCGTCGCTGCCGGCGCGGCGGGCGGCGTACCGAGCGCGACGCGGAAGAAGCCGTCGCCCTGGATCGCGACGTCGAGCGGGTTGCCGGTCGACTGCAGGGCGCCGGTGGTCATCTGGTTGTCGACCGAGCCGAGCTGTACGCCGAGCCCGACCTGCAACGGATTCGAGCCGCCCTGGCCCCCACCGGGCGCTGTCGCACCCATCTGCAGCTGCGCGAGCGAGTCCTTGAACGTGGTGCGCGCTCCCTTGTACCCGACGGTGTTGACGTTGGCGAGGTCGTTCGCCGTGACGTCGAGCATCGTCTGGTGGGTGCGCAAACCGCTGATCGCGGCGTACATCGAACGCATCATGGCTTCCTGCCCTCCTTCGCCTGGTCGCCGGCGCCGGACGCCGGCCGACCGTGGTTTTCTCCTTCGCTGCCCGCCGGTCGGCGAGCGGCGTGTGCGCGGTCCCCTCCCTGAGGTGCAGGTGCCCGCCTCATGCGATCACCGCGCTGTCGATGTTGGTGAAGACGTGTTCCCGCATGTGCTCGCGGTCGACAGCTGTCACCACCGTGCGGTTCTTGACCGCGACGACGAAGGCGACCCCATCGACGAACACCACCGAGTCGCGCGAGCCCTTCGCGGCTGCCCGCTCGACGCCGGCGGCGAGCCGCGCGAGGCGCTCGGGATCGAGCTCGATCCCGCGGCGCGCGAGGCGCTCGCTGGCGTGCTTCGAGAACACCAGGCGCTGGGAGGCGGCGCGCTCGAGATGCTCGGCGAACGACGGGCCCGCCGTCCGCTGCGCACCGCGCGGGGGCGTCTCGACCCGGCCCGCCGGGCGCGCACCGCTGAGCCGGTCGAGACCGGGCAACAGCGGATCGATGCCGCGACCCGGGGAGCTGGTCATGACGCGACCGCCTTGACGTCCGCGAGGCCGATGCGCGCGCCGTCGTCGAGGACCAGCGTCGGCTCGTCGCCGCCGAGATCGACACGCAAGACGCGCCCGCTGCGCTCGCTGCCGTCGCGCTCGTAAGTGGCGACGCGGCCGACCAGCGCCACCGCACGCGACGCCTCGTCCTTCTTTTGCTCGCGCTGCGCGACCGTGACGAGCTGCTGCAGCTGTTCGAGGGTCGCGAACTGCGTGAGCTGCGCGATGAAACGGTCGTTGTCGGTTGGCTGCAGCGGGTTCTGCATCTTCAGCTGCGCGACGAGCAGCTTCAGGAACGAGTCCTTGTCGAAGCCAGCGGCGGCGAGCGCGCGCGATCCGTCCTGTGCGGCGCCCGCTTCCTGGCTCGCGCCGCTCCCGCCTGTAGGTGCAATTGCGCTCATCGCTCCTCCTCTTTCTCTCTACGCCAGAACGTCGACGACCAGTCCGCGCACGAGGACGACGGCCTTGGCATTACCCGGCACCGGCTCCGGTCCGGCGGCCACTTCTGAGCGATCGCCGCTGTGCGGGTGGCTCGCGCTGTTAGAGCCGGGGTCGTTGTCTCGCTCGCGGAAACCGCCGGCAGCGTTGTCGGCCGCACGTGCCGCTGCCTCGACTTCGACACGCGCGACGACAAGGTCGCTGCGCTCGAGCGCGCGCCGGATCTGGTCGGCCGCGGCAGCGAGCGTCTGCGCCGAGTGCTGGTCGGCTGCGCTGATGCGGACGCTGAGGACGCCGGCGTGCTCGCGAATTCGCACCTCGATCTCGCCGAGCGTGGGCGGTCGCAGCCGCACCCGGGCGTGGTGCGCCCCGCGCGCAGCGAGCACGACGACGGCGGTCTCGGCAGCCTCGGCGAGCCGAGCCGGCGCGTGCGTGCCGGAACCGTCGCTGCGCGGCAGCGGCGATGTCGCCGGTTGCGCCGCCACCGCTGCCTGGCCGGCGTGCGCTCCGCTCGCGCCCGAGGTCCCGGTGGTCGCCGCTGGCGGCACGGAGCCGCCGCCCGGACCCGCAGAGCCGTCCGCAAGCGCGTGACCTTCCGCCCGGGCTGCGCCAGCGGCACTCGCTGCGCGCCCGCCGTCGCCCGTCGCTTGAGCAGTCGCATCGCCTCGCGTTAGCGCAGCGGCCGCTATGCCCGTGCGCGAGCCGGCGCCCATGGCCTCGGCGACTGCACTGACCGACGGCTCGCGCCCCGCTTCCTGGGCCACCGCGGTTTCGGCGGCGGCCGGTACCGCGCTCAAGACCGCTCGTCCGGTCCCGTCCACCGGCGCGCCGGCCACCACCGTGTCGGCCACAGCCGCAGCTCCGATCGTCTGCGCTCCCGATAGCCCCTTCCCGCTGCCGACGGTTGCAGGGTCGCCGACGAGCCCACCCGCCGAATCGAACGTCGGCGCCGCGAGGGCGAGCTCCGCGGCCTGCACGGGGGTGCCAGCTGCGGTCGGGGTCGGGCCGGCCGGGGTGGGGACGGCGGTCGCGCAGGATGGATCTGGCTGCGCGCAGGCGTTGGCACCTGAGGGGTCCCCGACGCCCTTCGCATCTAGCGCCTGTCCCGCCGAACCGCCGCTCGGTGGGGCTGCGGTGTCGTCCGGCACACTCGCTGGTGCTCCGGGGGCGACGAATTCGTCCGCCGCGACCCGCGCCTCCGTACCGGGCGTCGCAGCTCGCGCATGGGTGGCGGCACCGCCGCTCGCGGGGGCACGTTCGTCTTGCGGTCTCGCGGCTGCGGCACCCCCGTCCGTCGCGACCCCGGCGCGCTCGCGACCCGTAGCTTCCTCGGTCAGGCCCCCCGCGGTGGCGGTCCAGGCCCTCAGCAGCAGCTCGAAGCCACCGCCCGGATCGGGCGGCGGCGTCCCGCGCGGCGAGCGGATGCGCGCCAGCGTTTCGGGCACTGCCGCTCGCTGCGCACAGTCGATGCGGCTTGGCGCCGTCATCGTGCGCTCCCTCCGCGCGCGAATTCGCTTGCGTAGGCAAGAACCCGCTGGACGTAAGCCTGCGTCTCCGGGTAGGGCGGCACCCCGCCGTAGCGGCGCACGGCCGCGGGGCCGGCGTTGTAGGCCGCCAGCGCGAGGCGGTAGTCGCCGCCGAACGCATCGAGTTGTTGGCGCAGGTATTTGGCGCCACCCTCGATCGCCTGCGCCGGGTCGTACGGGTTCGTGACACCGAGCGAGCGCGCGGTTGCGGGCATCAGCTGGGTGAGACCGGCAGCCCCCGCGGGACTCGTCGCACGAGCGTTGAAGCCCGACTCGGCGCGGATCAAGCCACGCAGAACGTTGCGGTCGATGCCGTAGCGGGCTGCTGCGCGGTCGATCAGATCGGCGTAGGGAACGTCTGCGTCCGAGCCCGCCCGCGTAGCTTCAGAAGCTAGGTCGGAGCGAGCGAGCGCCGACGTCAGCTTCGCGCCGAAATCGCCCGCTCCGGCCGTGCCGTGGGCAGCGAGGCGCGCGGCGAGAGCGTGCAACTGCGCGACGCGCTCGACTGTCGCGACGTAGCTCACGCTGCCTCCCCCACACGCCGCAGCAAGCCAAGCTCGTCAAGCACAGCCGCCTCGCGTCGCGCCTCGCTCGCTGCGTGCTCGGCGAGCTTGCGTTCGCGCAGCCGCTCGAGTGCCTTGCGTTCCTGCAGCGCACGCGCCGCGTCAGCCCGCCGCCGCTCCTCTTCGGCGCGCGCGTCGGCTACGCTGCGCTCGAGCTCCGCCGCAGCAAGCCGCGTCCGTTCGAGCCACGCGTCGAGCGCGACGAGCTCGCCTGCCGCCGCTGGCGCTCCGGAGCCGGCGCTCGCGCGCGCCGCGCGCGCTCGCGCCACGCGCTCGCGCGCAGCGAGCAGCTGCGCTTCGCCGCGTGCCCGGTGGCGAATGCTCTCCGCTAGCCGTTCGCGCGCTTCGCGCTCCGCGTGCTCGCGCACGCGCTGGACGCGCTCGAGACGGAATTTGAAGCCCTTGCCTTTCAGCACGGCGCCCCTTTAGTCGGCTCCACCGGTGCTGGGCTCAGCGGCGTTGGACGGCCGTTCGACGATCGCATCGATGCGCAGCGCCCACTCGCCCTCCACCACTACGAGCGCGCCACGCGCCACAGGCCGGTCCTCGACGTACGCCGTCACCGGCGCCTCGACGGGATCGTCAAGATCGATCACCGCCCCCGGCTCGAGACCCGCCGCGTCGGCGGCCGGCATCCGTGTCCTACCGAGCTCGACAGCGAAACGCACCGGCACGTCGTGCAGGGCCGCAGGATCGAGGCGCTCGCCACCGTCGTGCGCTGTCGTGCTCCGCTCGCTCACCTTGGCGCCGCCCATCGCCCGGTCACCTGCACCGCCTTTCGCCCGCCGTCGCGACCGGGACGGCCTACGTAAGTGGGAACGTCGCCGACGCAGACGACCACACCCTCCTCGACCTTCCTCCGCAGCGGGACGATGTCGCCGGGTGCGAGCGCCAGCAGTTCGCCGAGCGTCAGCTCGAGCGCGCCGACCTCGACCCGCACCTCGACGTCGACACGGCGCAGGGACGCCTCGAGCGCGGCTGCGGTCGCGGGATCGGCGGGCACGCCGTCGCGAGCGTGGTACTCGAGCCTCTCGAGCAGCGGAAACATCGAGCTGTACGGCAGCGCCAGCACTATCTGCCCGCGTAGCTGTCCGGCGCTGACCTCGAGCGGCAGGGCGAGCGTTACCTCGCCGGGGGAGACGATCTGGGGCGCGAGGCGGGTGGTCGTCGTCCCACCCGGGCGCAAGCGCACGCCCGCCAGGTCAAGCCAGGTCGTGGACAGGTTGTCGACGACCCCGGCGATCGCCCGGCGCGCGACGGCGAGCTCGAGATCGGTGGGGTCGGACGGTGCCGCCTCGCGTACCGCGGCCCCGGTTCCGCCGAGGAGCCGTTCGACGACGAAGAGCGCGAGACGCAGGTCGAACAGCAGCGCGAACTGTGTCGCGACCGGCTCGACATCGATCGTGGTCACGAGCGCCGGCGTCTGCGACTCGAGCACGAGCTCGCTGTAGGGCAACTGGTCGACCTCGCTCAGCGCCACCTCGACGGTCGTGCGCAGCTCCGTCGACAAGCGCGTCGCGAGCGAGCGGCAGACGGTCTCGTGCGCGTGCTCGAGCCGCCGCACGTGCTCGCGCGTGAACTTCGTCGGGCGACGAAAGTCGACACCCTGCACCTCGACGGCGGCACTGTCGCTAGCTGGCGCTTGGGCGGAGGTCGCCATCACCCCCGGTAATCGCCAGCTGCGGGCGCGGGTTCAGCGCCGGTCTCGCCAGTCTCGGCCGTCACGGGCTGTTCCACGGCGTGATCTCGAGCGGCGGGATCGCACTCTGACCGGTGAGGTCGCGTGCCGCTGCGGGCTGTTCGCTCGCCGCTGCCGCCGCGGCGCCCGCTTCGGCGCCGGCCGCGGCGCCAGCCAGGTACTCCTCGGCAGCGTGCGCTATCGCGACCACCCCGGCGTCGGCGTCGCTCAAGGTCGATGGCTCGTCGAGCCGCTGGCGCAGGAAGCCGTCGATGCGTTCGCGCAGCGCGAGCGCGGCGTCGACGCGCCGGTCGCTGCCGCTCTGGTAGGCGCCGATCGCGATCAGGTCCTCTTTGTCGCGAAGCGCGGCGAGCAGCGAGCGCAGCGTGCGCCCAGCCGCCAGCACCTCGTCGTCGAGCAGCTCCGACTCGAGCCGGGAGACGCTCTGGAGCACGTCGATCGCTGGATAGTGGCCGGCGTGGGCCAACGACCGCGACAGCACGACGTGACCGTCGAGGATCGAACGCACCGTGTCGGCGATCGGCTCGTTCATGTCGTCGCCCTCGACGAGCACCGTGTAGAGACCCGTGATCGTCCCGGCGGCGCTGGTGCCCGACCGCTCGAGGAGGCGCGGCAGCAGCGCGAACACCGACGGCGTGTAGCCACGCGTCGCCGGCGGTTCGCCCACCGCCAGCCCGACCTCGCGCTGAGCCATCGCGAACCGTGTCACCGAGTCCATCATCAACAGCACGTCGGCCCCGCGATCGCGGAACCATTCGGCGATCGCGGTGGCGGTGAGCGCGGCGCGGATGCGCAGCAGCGCCGGCTGGTCCGAGGTCGCCACGACGACGACACTGTGAGCGAGCGCGCCGGCGAGGTCGCGCTCGATGAACTCGCGCACCTCGCGGCCACGCTCGCCGACCAGGCAGATCACGTTCACGTCGGCCGAGGTGGCGCGCGCGATCATCCCGAGCAGCGACGACTTACCCACTCCCGAGCCGGCGAAGATGCCGAGGCGTTGGCCACGGCCGCAGGGGACGAGGGCGTCGAGTGCCCGCACCCCGAGCGTCACTCGCGCGTCGATACGCCGCCGTTCGAGCGCCGCGGGCGGTTCGCGATCGGCCGCTACGCGGGCGACACATTCGACGGCCGGACCGCCGTCGATCTGCCGTCCGAGCGCATCGAGCACGCGGCCGAGGAGTGCCTCCCCCACCGGCACGCGCAGCGCTGCTCCTGTCGCCTCGACCGGGGTTCCAGGACGCACACCGACCAGCTTTCCGAGCGGCATCAGGAGCGTTCGCCCGTCGCGGAAGCCCACCACCTCGGCGGGCACGGGCGCCTCCTGCCTGCCCCGGTCGATCTTGCAGACCTCGCCCACCGACGCCTCAAGCCCGGTGACCTCGACGATCAGCCCGATCAGGTCGCTCACCCGCCCGCGCCGGCGATACAGATCGGCGTCGCGGACGAGCGCGAACGCCGCATCGAGCAGGTGTCCGCCGCATTCGCTCACCGACCCTGCCGGTCGTCACCGGCGAGCAGCTCGCGCACGCGTTCGAGCTTGCTCTCGACGGTGGCGTCGATCTCGCCGTCGCTCGTGCGCACGATCGCCCCGCCCCGCCCGACCCCACTGTCGGCCTGCACCTCGAGCTGCTCGATGCCACCGATGCGCGCGGCGATAGCGTCGGCCTGAGCACGAACCGTGGCAAGGTCGTCGGGGTTGATCACGACCGTCACTCGCGACCGCTCGGCCAGGCGTTGAAGCGCTCCTGCCACCACGTCGAGAATCCGTCGCGGCTCCGCTGTGACAGTCCCAGCTACGACCTTCTCGGCGATACGCAGCGCCAGCTCGACGGCGCGCGGCTCTAGCGCCTGAGCGGCGCGGTCGCGGGCACGAGCTAGTTCTGCGGTGGCGGCAGCGAGCGCTGCGGCGGCCTGCTCGATCCGTGCCCGCAGCTCGGCCTCCGCGTCGGCGCGGCCAGTCGCGTATCCCTCGGCGTAACCATCCGCGCGCGCCTGTTCGACGAGAACCCGTTCACGCTCGCCGCGGTCGACGGCGGCACGCGTCGCGGCCGAGCTCAAACGGTCGAACGTGAACGGTTCAGGCGACGAGGTCATCCTCGCCCCGACCGATCGTGATCACGCCCGCTTCCTCGAGCTTGCGCACCACAGCCACGATGCGCGCTTGCGCCTCTTCGACAGCGGAGCGGCGCTGCGGCGGCTGCAGCTCCATCTCCTCGCGCAGCAGCTCCTGCGCACGCTGCGAGAGGTTGCTCATGATCTTCTCCTTGACGTCGTCGCTGGCCCCGCGCAGCGCGAGCGGCAGATCGGACTGGTCGACCTCTTTGAGCACGAGCTGGATGCTTCGATCGTCGAGCTTGACGATGTCTTCGAACACGAACAGCAGGTCGCGCACTTGCTGAGCGAGATCGGGATCGTCCTCGCCGAGCTTCTCGAGCACGTTGCGCTCGGTGGTGCGATCGGCGTTGTTGAGGATCTCGGCGAGCGACTTGACCCCGCCCGACTCCTCGTAGCTGCTGGCGATCACCCCCGAGAGTTTCATCCGCATCACGCTTTCGATCTCGCGCACGACCTCGGGGCTTGTGTCGCTCATCTCGGCGATACGCCGAGCGACCTCGACCTGCAGTTGCGCGTCGAGCTTTGCCAGCACCTTCGCGGCGAGAGCGGTGTCGACGTTCGCCAGAACGACCGCGATCGTCTGGGGGCGTTCGCTCTGCAGAAAAGCGGCGATCTGCTCGGGGGGCGTGCGCCGCAAGAACTCGAACTGGGGGCGCTGGCCCGCGCCCATCATGCGGTTCAGGACCTCTTGCGCTCGTTCCGTACCGAGCGTGCGCTCGAGCACCGCCCGCGCGAAGTCGACGCCCCCCTCGACAACGAAGCGTTCTGCTGCCGCGTTTTCCTCGACTTCCCGCCAGATCCCCTCGACGACCTCGGGCGGCAGCGACCGCAGGCGGCTGATCTCAAGCGTGAGCTGCTCGACCTCGTCGTCGCTCAGGTGGCTCATAATCTGAGCTGCGCGCTCGGGACCGAGGCTCGCCAAGAACGCCGCTGCCTTGCGGATCCCGCGCAACCCCGGTGCCGCGCCGCGCGAGCTGCCGCGGTCGCGCGCGGACGGTTCGGGCACGGGGGGAGGTGGGCCGGCAGCAGTGGGATCACCGGCCAGACCATCACCGGGCTCAGCGGTGGCGATTGCGATGCTCTCGTCGGCTTCCACCATCAGGGCGTGCGGATGTCACGTGTTCGCCTCGAGGAGGCGCTCGGCACGCTGCGTCCCCTGCCTGGCGAGCGCCCAACCGGTCAGCTTTCGCGCATCCATGCCCGTACCTGCTGAGCGAGACGGTCGGGTTGCTCTTCCGCCAACCGTTCGACGGTCGACGCCGGTGTGGGTTCGCTGGCGCCTTCGCTGGGAGCGGCTGCCGGCGCTGCGACCGGGACCAGCCCGGTCGGCTGCTCTTCGGGGCGCATCCCCTCGAGCTCGCTGAGCCGGCGCGGCGCGCTGATCTCGCGCAGCCACACAGGCTCGGCGATCGGCTCCTGTTCACGCCGCTTCAACTGGCGCGTCACGAACCACAGGAAGGCCAGTCCGGCGAGCGCGAGCGCAACCCACTTGAGGTAGCCGAGCAAACCGCTCACCGGTGAGGGCGAGCCGGTTTGTGGGGGCGCGAACCGCACCCGGCTGACCGTCAGCTGGTCGCCGCGGGCACGATCGATCCCCGCCGCTGCTGCTACAGCCTGCTGCAAGGCGCGTACAGAAGCGGGCGGCACCGACGTGTCGAGCAGTAGCGCCACGCTCTGCCGTTTGACGGTTCCCGGCGCAACGCGCCGGCGCTCGACCGTTTTGCTGACCCCGAAGTCCGTCTGCTCGTTGCGTCGCCGGTAGTTCGACCCGGCGCCCGCCCCGGCCGGCTGCTGTGTGAACGTCGGGATGTTGCCGGCCGTTCCCGCCACGCCGCCGGCACCGCCGGCACCTTGCAGCTGCTCCTCCTCGACGGTGCGCCGCAAGGGTGTACCCCGCCGCGCGTAGGTGAGCTTCTCCTGCGTGGTGCGGTCGACGTCGAGGTCGGAGCTCACCTGAACCTGCCCCTTGCCCGGCCCGATCGTGCGTGCGAGGAGCGCGTTGAGGCGCGTCTCGAGCTCCTGGTTGTAGCGCGCCTCGGCCGCCTGTTTGCTCGCCACGTCGCCAGCGCTGCCGTCGGACTGCGGCCACAGCAGCTGGCCGCTCGAGTCGGTGATCGTGACGTCGTTGGGGCTCAAACCCTCGACGCTCGCGGCTACCAGTCGCGCCATTCCGCGCACGGCGTTTGGGTCGATCGTCCCCGAGCCACCAAGCACGACCGCCGCGGTCGGCTTCTGGCGATCTTCGACGAACAGCCGGTCCTGAGGCAGGGTGAGCTGCACCTGGGCGGTGCCGACACCGTCGATCTGCTCGAGCGCGCGCGCGATCTCTCCCTCGAGCGCCCGCTGGTAGGCGACACGCTGCTGGAAGTCGCTAGCCCCGAGCTTCTGCTTGTCGAGCAGCTCGAACCCGGGTTGCGAGCGGCCCGGCAAACCGGCCTCGGCAAGCGCGACACGTGCCTCCGCCGTCTTTCCCGAGTCGACGGCGAGAGCGGTGCCGTTGTTCTCGAGCTTGTAGGCGATTCCGCGCTGGTCGAGGGCGGCTGTGAGCTTGCCGGTCTCGGCGGGATCGAGACCGGTGAGCATCGTCGTGTAGCTGGTGCGTGTAGCGAGCGAGTAGAGCAGGATCGCGACCGCCAGGACCGCACCGATCGAAGCGATCAAGCCGATGCGGCCGCGAAGGTCCGTGTTGCGGAGCAGTTGGAGAGGATCTGGCATCGCTCAGACCTGGGTGCGGAAGACCTCTTGGTACGCCTCGACCGCCTTCGTGCGGATCTGGTTCGCGAGCTGCATCGCCAGCTGCGCGCGCTCGACGGCGAGCACAACCGCGGTCGGATCGTCGGCCTCGCCGGTGGCCAGAGCCCGGGCGGCGTCGCTGGCGTTCTGTTGCGTCTGGTCGAGCGCCGACAGCGCACGGCCGAGCAGGTCGCCGAAGTCGCTTGCTTGGGTTCCGGCGGGGGCGTCGATCGCCGCCTCGCGGCCCAGCCCGCCAACCGACGGGATCGACCACTCGTTGGCGCTGACGGGATCGGCTGGCGTCATCGCAGGATCTCGAGGGTGCGGCTGAACATCTGCTTCGCCGTCTGCATCGAAGTAACGTTGGCCTCGTAGGCGCGCGAAGCGGTGATCAGGTCGACGAGCTCGCTAACCGGGTTGACGTTGGGCATGCGCACGTAGCCGCGCCGGTCGGCGTCGGGATGCCCCGGGTCGTAGACCACTGGTCCCGGCGTCGTGTCCTCAACGATGCCCGCCACCTCGACACCGGCCGCTCCGGCCATCCGGCGCCCGAGGACGGCGGCGAAGCCGCCCGGCTCGGCGGAGCGCAAGAGCACCAGCTTGCGGCGGTAGGGGCCGCCCGCGGCCGAACGGGTGCTCTGCGCGTTCGCAAGGTTGTCGGCCGCGACGTCCATCCGCACACGTTCGGCGGTGAGGCCACTGCCGGCGATGTCGATCGCTGCGAACAGGCTCACTCTCTCCCCCTCCTTCCGCTCTTTCCGATGGCAGCGGCGACGCTCACCGCACAAGCCCCATCGCCGACTCCAGAATCGCGATACGCGCGCGCAGGACGCGCGCCAGCGCCTCGTACTCGAGCCCGTTCTTGGCGATTTCCGCCGCCTCGCGATCGGGATCGACGGTGCTACCGTCGGCCCGCACCGGCCCGGCGGAGACGTCGACCTGTGGCGTGAACGCCACGTGCTGGACGTCGCCGGTTGCGAGCGCTCCCCGGAGCGCGGCGTGGAAGTCAATGTCGCGCCGCTGGTAGCCCGGCGTGTTGATGTTGGCCAGGTTCGACGCGAGCAGCTCCTGGCGCTGTGCCGCACCGCGGAGTGCGAGCTCGAGCGCGCTTTGCGTGAGATCGAAGAGCTGCATCCTGGACGGACCTCGAGGACGGACGCCCCGGTATTCGTCCGCTACTGCCCGCGCTTGAGATCAGGCGCTCGCCTCGATGCGGCCGCTGCCTGCCCTAGGAACCGACCGGTAGGCGGATCGCAGCCTGCGTCGCCGCTCGTGCCCAGCTAGCTCGACACCGATCGTTTCGCGCGCGCGGGAGAGAGCGAGGAGCGCGGCCTTCTGGAAAGCAAGAGCCGCCGAGAGCTCTTCGGCGCTCAGCCGCGGCGGACCGGCGCCATCGCCGCCTGTGATCGCAAGCCGTTCGATCGCCCGGATCTGTTCGAGCACCCGGACCGCGTCGCCAGCGAGCGCGGCGTCGTAGACCTGGCGCCAGAGTTCAGCGAGCGAGCGTCCTTCGTCGCTCGCGGCGCTCATGCGCGCACAGCGCCACCGGGCGCGTGTGCACCCGTCTCGCTTCGCAACGTACGGCTCGCCGCGTCGAAGGCTTCGCCGAGCTCGCGCAGCCACCGCGCGACGCGCGCCACCGCGGCGCTGTCGCGCGCCAAACGGGCGTCGGCGAGTTGGCGCTTGCAGAAGACGTAGATGCCTTGCAAGCGCGAGGCGATTTCGCCTTGGCTCAGGTCGAGTGTCGCGAGCAGTTCGTCGAGGATCGCGTCGGCGCGGTTGAGGTTGTGGTGAAAGGCGGCCGTATCGCGCGATTCGAGCGCCAGGCGCGCGCGCTCGAGAAAGCGAACCGCCCCTTCGAACAGAAGCACCACGAGCCGCTCGGGAGGTGCAGTCAGAACTTCCTGCTCGCGGTAGGAGCGGGCACTCGCGTAGGGCGTCTTCACGACCCGGTGATCGGCGCGGTCGGCGTGTGTTTTAGCTCGCGCGCGATGCCGCAAGCTCTGTCAGCAGCGTTCCGCTCCGCCGCACCGAGCGACCTGTGCTGGAGCGCGGTCGTACTGGTCGCTACGACGAGCGGAGCATGCCGGCGAGCTGCGCCTGCAGCCACGAGCCCTGCGCTTGCACCGCTTGCAGGGCTTCCTCCATCGCCGTGAACTGTGCGCGCAGCTGCTGCTCGCGCAGCTCGAGGCGGCGGTCAATCGCGGCCATGCGGTTTTGGATGGTCGAGATCTCGCTGCTGATCGAGGTTTGGCGTTGGTCGAACACGCCGCCCGGTCCGGCCCATGCAGCGAGCGTCGTGTCGAGCCGCTGCGCGAAACCGTCGCTGCCGGCCACTGCACCGACCAGCTTCTGCACGCCGAGGGGATCGGCATCGAGAGCGGCGTCGAACTTGGCCTCGTCGAACGTCAGCCGACCTGCGACGGCGTTCGGGTTGATCGTTCCGGAGCCGGTGGTGGCGCCTGTGGAGATACCGATCTCGGCGAGCTCGTCGCGGTCGGCAGCGAGTCCCGCGACGGGGTCCGAAACGAGTTGCCGCAGCTGTCCGACAAGGTCGCGCAGAGAGCTGTCGGCGTACAGTGCACCCTTGCGCGCGTCGGTCGTGGTCGTGGGGTTCTTGACCGGGGTTTCGGCGAGGTCGTCGCGGACGAGATCGAGTAGCGAGTTGTAGGCCTCGACGAACGCCTTGACCTTGGCTTTTACGGCCGCGCGATCGACACCGGGTGGAGTCACGTTGACGGTGACGGTGGTGCCGGGGCTCGCTGCGCGCAGGTCGAGGGTCACCCCGGCGATGACGTCGCTGACACGATTCGACGAGCGCGTGTAGAGCACACCGTCGACCTTGAACTGGGCGTCTTGCGCAAGCCGCGCCGCCCCGGTGTCTTCGCTCAGGAAGCTGGCGTTCGCTGTGAACGCGCCGCTCGTGCCGGTCTGGCGGCTCGAGAGCACCAGCCTGCCCTGCACGACCACCGCATAGACAGGGGCGTTCTCGTCGGCGTTGATCTGCGCTGCCAGATCTTCGATCGTCGTGCCGGCGGTGACCGTCGTGCTCCACGAGCCGATCGTGAGCGTGTCGTCGCTCGCCGGTGCGGTGTAGTCGTAGGTGCGCTGTTCGGCGCGCGCAAGCTGCAGCACTTCGACCTGGTAGCCGCCGGGACCGGCGGCACCGTCGAGTGTCGCCTGGACGATCGTGTTCTGGCTCGTCGAGATCTGCTGCACAGGCGCCCAGGTGGCGCTCGAGCGCAGCGCGGCGACGGCGTCGCGGAGCTGGTCGGCGCGCGCGTCGATCGCAGAAAGCGCCTGTTTGCGAGCGTCGAGGCGGGCTTGCTGCAGTTCGAGTCGCGTGCGCGGCTGGCGCTCGATCGCCAGCAGCTGCTGGATGATCGCGTTGGTGTCGAGCCCGCTCGCTAGGCCGCTGAAGCTGAAAAGCGGTGTAGCCATCTATCTCACCGAACTCCTGGCGATCCGATCCCGAGATCTGGCGCCGTCGCGATCCCGAGCGCCGTGCTCGGTGGGACGCGACGCACCAACCTGCCTTCCAGATCCCGCACCTCCACGACGACCCGGCCTGTCTTTTCGTCGATCAGGAAGTGCAGCTCGCGCCCTAGCGCTCGCAGCTCGTCGAAGCGCTTGGCCGCAACCGCTACCTCCTTTTTGACCTCGCGGGGCAGGGGCGTGACGTGCGCCGGCGCAAGAGCACCAGGCGCGCCCGGCGGGCCCTCTGTCGCGCCTGTTCCCGTCGCCTTTTCGCCGTCCTTGGCTGGTTCGCGCACCGTGGTCGGGGGGTAGTAGCTCGCCTGCGTCACCGCTGCCGTTGTTCTCTCGATCGCTCCCATGGCATCCGTGCTCGCTGGGTACGACCCTCCCTGGCGGTCGGCCGTGCCCCGCTAATCGGCAGATGCGCGCGCGTCTTTAGGTCGTCGCGTGCGAGCTGGACGCCGAATCGGCAGCAAGCAGCCGCTCGTGCATGAGCACGCAGCGCGGGTCGGTCGGCGCTCGTTGGCGGGCCTCCTCGGCGAAGACCAGCGCGTCTTCCCGCAGACCTTTGGCGTAGGCGACCTGGGCGAGACCGAGAAGGGCCTCGGCGTCGGGCCCGAAGCGCTCGCACGCCGTGATCCACTCTTCGGCAGCCGAGTCCAGAAAACCGTGACGCAGATATATGCCGGCGAGGATCTCGTGGCGAGCGCGAGCGTCGATCACGCAGCGCTCGAGGAGCTGCACGAGCAGCGCGAACTCGTCGATCTCGCGCACCCGCGCGAGCGCATCGAGACAGCGGGTGACGAGCTCTGCTGACTCGGCCGCCAACAGACCGGGTTCGCGACCGGCGGCGAGCGCCGCCCAGCCCTCGAAAGCCGCGTGCTCGTGCGCCGGCAGCAGCGAGCGCGCGCTGGCGAGACGGTCATCGATGCGGCTGTCGCGCGCGACGAGCCGCGCGAACAGCTCGCAACGGCGAGCGGCGGGCGAGTGGGGATCATCATCGGTAACTGCCTCGGCCACCGCGGCCGCTTCCTGCCAACGCTTGAGGCTGAGGAGTGCCTCCCCCAGAGCAACGCGCGCGCGCCCGTTCCTGGGCTGGAGCTCGACGACACGGCGGAACCGCTCCTCCGCGGCTTCTACGTGGCCGGCCTCGTACAACGCGACACCGGTCAAGAACAGGACGCTCGGTGTCGTCTTCACCCGCGCTTCGACCTCGCGTGCCACGCGCTCGGGACCGCCGCCGTTGCGTGTGATCATCGTCGCGGCGAACAGCACCGCCGACGGATGGGCGACACCACCCGCGATCGCTCTCAACGCCTCGCGCTCGGCGCCCACGAAGTCCCCGCGGCGAGCGAACACCTCGGCGAGGCCGATACGCGCCAGGTGACTGCCGCAGCCGCGAATGCTCGTGTAGCGCGCCGGCGCTTCGCCCATCTCGAGGCAGCGCTCGAACGCCCGCTGCGCTTCGTCGAGCCGACCGCGTTCCTGCTCCACCCAACCCCGCTCGAACACCAGGTCGGTGAAGTCCGGAAACAACGCGAGGCCTTCCTCGATCACGGCAACTGCACGGTCGAAGTGGCGCAGCTGGCGGTGGGCGAGCGCCAAACGGGTGTACAGGGTCGGCGTGAACTGCAGCACGCGCGCGCCACCGTCGCGTTCGAGCAGTTCGCGCGAACGTTCGAGGTGGCGCACCGCGGCGGTGAGGTCACCCACAGCCAGGTACTCGGAGCCGAGGTTGAACTCGAAGAAGGAGTCGGGCTCTCGCTCCTCGGCTTGGCGCTGCAACAGCTCGATATTGCGGCGCGCCTTGTCGCGTGTGTCGCGCACGACGCCGAGGTACCCGAAGTGCTCGACCCGTACGTCGGTCTGCTCGATCCGTTCCGGCAAGCCGCTCGGCAGCGCCCACGCGAACTGCTCGTGCAGCCGCCCGCGAAAACGGTACGTGGGGCGGTTGCGGAACATCCTGAGCGCCGCATGGGTGACGGCGGTGCCGTGCTCGAGCTCGCCGGTGTAGCTCGTCTCGACGAGGTGGAAAGCCTCGCGCCACACGCGCCCGGCGAGTGCGCGCAGTTTCGGCACGTCGTCCTCGACGAGCACCTCGTCGGCGTCGAGAAAGAGGATCCAGTCGCCTGTCGCGGCCTCCACCGACACGTTGCGCGCGTCGGCGAAGGAGCCGTTCCAGGGGAAGTCGATCACGCGCGCTCCGAAGTCGCGTGCGATCTCGCGCGACCGATCGGAGGAGCCGGTGTCGACCACCACGATCTCGTCGACCGCCGGTCGGACCGCCGCTAAACACCGCGGCAGCATCTCCTCTTCGTCCTTGACGATCATGCAGAGGCTGATGCGCAACCCCTCGGCCGGCCGTGCAGCTGCGGCTAGCTCGCGGGCGCGACCGTCGAGGCGAGCGCATGTCGCTCGCGCTGCCGCCGAGACTCGCACGCGGCCACGGCGGCGGCGGGTGGCAGCGAGGTTGCGCTGCGCGTCGGCGTGGTTGGGATCGAGACGTACGGCAGCGGCAAACAGCGCCGCGGCCGTGTCGCGCGCGCCCAGCTCGTAGAACGGGATCCCGGCGTAGTTGAGCAGCACGGGCTCACGGGGCTCGCGCGCGAGCACGTCGAGGGCCACGCGGCACATCTGGACATAGAGCGACTCGAGACGGCGCGCGTCCGCGCGGCGGCTTTCCGCGAGCGCCGCCTCAAGCAGCAGCTTGCGTCCGCGGTAAGGCTCATGCGGAGCAGCGAGCTCGTCGCAGGCGCGCAAACAAGCGTCGATCTCGGCCCGGTCGAGAGCTGCCCAGGCCTGCCGCGCACGTGCCGCCAAAGCAGCCGTCTCGGAGACAGCGCTCGCAGGGCTCGCCGCCTGCGGAGTGTCGGACGAGGGCTTCAGGCGGAGTCCCATCGTCCCCGCATTCGCCACCTGAGCCGCGAACTTGACCCTGAGCGCCGGACGATCGTCCAGCCTCTCGACTGTTGTCGCTCAGGTTTCTGCGCGCTCAGCCGAAACGATCACCACGGGCAGGGCCGGCGCGGGACCGGCCGAGGGACCGAGATCCGAGGAAGCTCGGGTTTGTTGCCGCCGTCGGGCTCTGTTCGACATAGGAACCGCCCATCCGTGGACAAATTCGACGGCCGTAGCCGTCCTTAGCGGGAGGAAGGACTGGCGAACCATGCTCAAACTGGAGATCAAGGATGTACGCAGGCCCGCGGCGCACGACGTCTTGGCGCTGTGGCGGGAGTACAAGCGAACCGGGTCGATCCATTTGCGCAACCGCCTGGTGCTGACGTTCGCGCCGCTTGTCAAGCACATCGTCTACCGCAAAATCCGCGAGGTCCCGGTGAACTGCGAGGTCGAGGATCTGATCTCGTGCGGCCTGGTGGCGCTGATCAACTCGATCGAGCGCTACGACCCGGACAAGGGCGCGACGCTCGAGCAGTTCGCGTGGACGCGGATTCACGGCGCGGTGCTCGACGAGCTGCGTCGCCAGGACTGGGCGCCGCGCTCGCTGCGCGCTCTCGACCGCCAGATCCGCAAGGTCGACCAACACTTCATGGCCGTCTACCAGCGCCGGCCGACAACGCGCGAGCTGGCGGACGCCCTCGGTATCGACGAGGACGAGCTGCGCAAGCGCCGCGCCGCGCTCGAAAACGCCGAGCTGGCATCGCTCGACCAGGTCGTAGCGAGCGACGAGGACGACACCGAAATCGAACGTATCGACACCCTCCAGGCGGACGCGCGCGACAGCGATCCCGAGCGGGCAGCTGCGCTTCGCGAGGCCAAAGCGCGCTTCCGCCACGCGTTCCGCGAGCTCTCGCAGCGCGAGCAGGAGGTAGCGGTGATGCTCTACGCGAAGGGCCTGACGCTGCGCGAGATCGGCGAGGTGTTGGGCGTTTCCGAGAGCCGCGTGTGCCAGATCCACGGCCGGCTCAAGCAGAAGCTGCGCAGAGCGCTGGCCGACCACGAGCCGCTTTTCAGCGAGGTCGCCTAGCCGGCTACGACGGAGCACCGTGCCGGATCTGCCGCTTGCGGCCTCCGCCTAGTGTGGGCCCTGTGGCGCGGGTCGACAGCGGCGTGGCGCGCGCCGCGCGCCACCGGCTATCCGCTCTGCAGTCGCCTATCAAGCTGGTACGCCCACACAAGTAGCTCAGCGACCGCTGCGTACAGCTCGGGGGGGATCTCGCTGCCGAGGTCGAGCTTGGCGAGCGCGTCGACGAGCAGCGGGTCCTCGCGCACCGGCACGCCGGCAGCGCGCGCCGCGGCGACGATGCGCTCCGCGAGCCGGCCGCTTCCGGTGGCCACTACGCGCGGGGCTGAATCGATCTCGCGCCGGTAACGGAGCGCGGCGGCACGCTTGCGCTTTGCCGACACTGGCCGTGGACGGTGCTGGCTCACCCGCTGCCTCACCCCCGCACTGGCGTCCGCGACCTATCCGTAGGCATCGACATGCTCCCTCCGTGCGACGAACTCAACGGCGACGTCGCCCGGAAACGCTTGGCGCAGCGCACGCTCGAGATCGCCGTGCGTCGTCATGGCTAGGTCGAACGCTTCGCCATGCGCGAGCGCAACCCGCACGCGCAGGCTGTCTCCCACCGCCTCGGCGTGGAAATCGAGATCGCCCGCGTGTGGCGCGCGCAGCGAGAAGCTGACGGCACAGGTGCGCTGCTTGCCCGGCACGGGGCGGCGAGCGGCACGCTCGTCGCTCGCGTGCCTAACGAGCGCCCAGCCCCCGGGGAGCACGAGGGCTTGATCGGGATGCTGTTCGCTCGCTTGGGCGCCTTGGGGTTGCGGCGGCTGCGGCTGCGAGTTCGCCGGTTCGCCCACCATGCGGAGCACAAGCTCGTTGGGATCGGCGCGCTCGACGCGCACGCGCAACCGCTGGCCGGCACTGACGTGCGAGGGAATACGAGCGTCGAGCAGCATGCCTGCGAGAGCAAGGGTCCCGCGCTCGCCGTTGCGTTCTACGACGCGGACGCTGAGCACACGTCCAGGCCAGAGGACGAGGTCCGTCAGCGCTGCGCGCACGAGCACGATCGCCGATGCCTGCACGCCCCAGTGATCGGCACGAGCGCTAAAAGCGAGCAGTCGAGCTCCGATTACCGCGAGCGTGGAGCGCGGGCTCTACATCGCAGCCTCGGGAATGCTCGCCGAGCTCGTGCGCCAGAACCTGATCGCGAATGATCTCGCCAACGTCACGACTCCCGGCTACAAGCCCGATCGTGCGTCGCAGCGGAGTTTCGCGGATGTACTGCTCGTCAACAGCCGCAGCGGCCAGGCTGTGGGCCCGCTCGGGCTGGGCTCGGTGATCGCACAGCGCACCACCGATTTCTCCCCCGCCCCGCTTCGCGACACGGGCGAACCGCTCGACTTCGCGATCGAGGGCGAGGGCTTCTTCGCTGTGCGCACCCCACAGGGCGTGCGCTACACGCGCAACGGTCAGTTCCACCGCTCGGCGCAGGGCACGCTCGTCGACGCGCTCGGGAACGCGGTGCTCGACCGGGCCGGTCGCCCGATCACGGTCGGAGCGGACGGCCGCGTCGATCCGCGCCAGCTCGCCACGTACGAACTCGCCGGCGCTCGCAAGGTGGGCGACAACTACGTCGTCGGCCGACCGGTCGGAGCCGGGGCCAGCGTGCGTGCCGGTGCGCTCGAAGCCTCGGGTACGAACGCGGCGCGCGCGATGGTCGACATGATCGCCTCGCTGCGTGCCTACGAGGCGGCCCAGCGCGTGATCACGACGATCGACCAGACGCTCGAACGCACCGCCACGCAGGTAGCGGCGATGCCGGGCGCCTAGCGCAGCCGTCCGCCGCGCGCGGTCGCGCGCCTCGCCGCTTCTGGACGCTCGCTGGCCACCTTGCCATCTAGCGGCCGACTACCGGGAGCAGCGCTCGCACCCGGCTGACGCGCACCTTGAACCCCTCCTCGTCGTTCGGGCGCAGGTAGGGAGCGTCGCGGCCGAGCAGCTCGAGGCGCACCCGGTCGCCAGCCGCCAGCCGCCACCCTGTGCCGAGCAACTGGAAGCGAACCGCGCCGCGCTGCTTGGCTCGCAGGCGTACGGCACCACGACCGATCAGCCGCATCTTGCCGTCGCGGCCGACGAACCAGAGGCGCGCGACCACATAGGCACGGCCGGCGCTCGCGCGTACCCGCATGCTGATGGTGGGGAGCCCAGCAACCACGGTGGTGCGCCGCACGCGCCGCTCGAGGACCAGAGTGCCCGGCGCCTTGGTCGGCGTCACCGCCGCACACGCTCCCCCACCACCGATCGGATCGATTGTGCGCCCGACAGTCGGATCGCCGCCGTCGCTCGTCACCGTGCCCGATGCCCGCGACGCCAGTATTAGCCGCCCACGCGCGAGCGAGTCCCAGCTGCGCGCGCGCAAGGGACGCGACGGGGTACTTTCGGGACAGCTCTGGAGGAACGCTGTCACTGCGCCGTTGCCGGGCCCGCCGCGGCGACCGCGCAGGAAGCGATCGAAGAAGGCGAGACCCTGGCGCAGGAACACGCCCTCTTCACTCAAGCGCGTCTGCGCCCGCGGATGGCCGAGGTCCCCGATCTGCAGTGCCACGAAGCCGCGCCTACCTGAGCCGGCGAGACGATATGCGTAGACCCCGTCGATAGCGGGGAAGAGATCGTCCGTCCAGCCGTTTTGGATCAACAGCGGGGCGACAGCGCGGCGACGGTCGGCCACGCCGGCAGCGCCGTGGTAGCGGGTTAGCTCGCGCACCAGACTGCGCGCCGCAGGCGTTTCGCGCGCGGCATCGGTGATCGCTTTCCACGTCGTCAGATCGGCCGTGGCGTCTGCGCCCGGGGGCGCCAGGTAGGCGCTGATCGCAGCGAGCGAGTAGAGACCATTGATGTAGCTCTGCTTGGGAATACCGAGCGGCTCCCAGCTCGCACCTACCCGCGCGCGGCGAGCGTCGCTGATGCGCCCGTTGAGGGTGAGAGAACCCGCGAGGTCGGCCGTCCCCCACCGCGCCCACGCCGCCCGCAGCGTCAAGAGCCGGCCCTTGGGACTGCGCCAGCGCACGAGCTTGCCGTTGCGGAGCCGAACACGGTCGCGCAAAAAGGCCAGCTCGAGGCTTTGGATGCCGCCGTAGGAAACGCCGGTCGCTCCGAGCGCCCGCGGGTCGGCGATGCCCTCGTCGACGAGCAGCCCAAGGAGATACTGGGTGTCGCGGATTTCGTAACGCTGGTCGGCGAGATGGGTCCAACCGCGCTCGCACCCTGCGGTGCGCGAGGCGGGCACGCCGCAAGAGCGGCCCCAGCCGCGAGCGCTGTAGTTGACGACCGCGTAGCCGCGGCTCGCGAGCGCGACGTTCGAGTAGGCGCTGTTTGCGCTCGCCGACTCGAACATCGCCTTCGAGCCGCCCCACCCGTGCAGCATCACGATCGTCGGGAACGGTCCGTCGCCGCTCGGGGGTAGCGTCACGTCGACGTCGAGCGGAACGCCGTCGAAGCTCGGCACGCGCTCGCTGTCGTCACGTGTCGGGCAGAACCGCACCCCGGACAGCGGCGTGCAGTCGTGCCCGAAGGGTCTCGGTGCAGCGACAGCGTCGGCGTGCGCGACGCCGAGCAGCGCGAGCACGGAACCCAGCGCCAGGGCCGCACGAAGAGAGCGCACTGCAAGGGGCATCACTTCCTCCTTTCCCCAGAGGAGAGCGGGGCGAAAACCGCGAACACCCTAACTCAAGGCTGCGAGCGTGCGTCCGACTACCGGGGCAACCAGAGGAGAGCGGGCGCCGGCTGGACCGCCGCGCGGAGGTCGACGCCCTTAACCGGAGGAGTCTGCCCCATGCTCGAAGGCCTGTATTCGGGCGCTGCTGGAATGCTCGCGCAGCAGCAACGCCTGGACGCGCTGGCCAACGACATCGCCAACCTCTCGACCCCGGGCTACAAGCACCTGCGGGTCGGTTTTCGTGATCTCCTCTACCGGCAGGACGGCCCGGCCGCTCTCGGCGGTGTCGAGACAGGTAGTGGCGCAGCGGCCGTGTCGAGCGGACGGAGCTTTGCGCCAGGAGCGCTCCGTCAGACCGGCGAACCGCTCGATATCGCGATTCAAGGGCGCGGCTTTTTCCGCGTGCGCCGTAGCGACGGAACGGTCGCCCTCACCCGCGACGGCTCCTTCAAAGTCGATGCGCGCGGCGAGGTGGTGACAGCTGCCGGCGAGCCGCTCGTGCCGCCGATCCGCCTCCCGGCCGGAGCGCACCCGCAGCAGGTGCAGGTCGCGGCCGATGGCACGGTGACCGTCGCCGGCCGTCGCGTGGGCCGGATCGAGGTGGTCGATGTGCCAGCGCCCGCCGAACTGCGCCCGGTCGGCGACAACCTCTTCGTCGCGACGGCCGCCAGCGGCGCCCCGGCGCCGGCTCGCGGCGCACAGCTCGTGCAGGGCGCGCTCGAGCAAGCCAACGTCGATTTGGGTGAAGCGATGGTCGGCTTGATCGAAGCCCAGCGCGCCTACCAGCTCGCCAGTCGCGTGATCCAGACGCACGACCAGCTGCTCGAGATCGCCAACGGGGTTCGCAAGTGACGTTCGTCAACCAGCAGATCGTCGCGCTCGGCACCGGTAGCGCTGGTGCCCACGCGCTACCGTCCGTCGCCCGCGCGGAGATCCCGTCCGCGGTCCGCAAAGCGGGCGCCCAGGCGGTCGCGACCTACCGCGCTGCGCTGGCGTTCGAACAGCTGCTCGTGCGCGAGCTGCTCGACAGCGTCGACCTGGCCGGCTCGACCGGTACCGCGCAGCCGCTCGTCGCCGGCCGCGTCGCGGACGCGCTGGCCGAGGCGGTCACGAACGGGCACGGTCTCGGCATCGCGGACGAGCTCTACAGGGCGCTGCGCGTTGGCAGCGACGCTGCGGGAGCGGAGGCGCGGTGATGGCGACGCACGCCCGCCGCAACATGCCTGGGCCTGTGACGCCTGCGCACCCGCCCGCCGAGGCGCCGGCAGCCGGAACGGCGGTCGTGCACAGCGACGGGCTCGGCGAGCGGCTCGTGAGCCACCTCGATCGGCAGATCGCCGCCGCCCGCAAACTCCTCGCCTGCGTGCTCGAACAGGGGCGCGCGATTCGCGAGCGCGCGGTCGATCGCACGGTGGCGGCCGCTGCTGCGGTGCGTAACGAGGTCGAGCAGCGCGAGCAGCTCGAGCGCGAGCGCGCCGAGCTGCTCGCAGAAGCGGCGCGTGCGCTGGGCACGGAACCCGATGCGGTGACGCTCGAGGCGATCTGTTCGCTCCTTGACCCGCGAACCGCGGAGGCGGCGCGGCATCGTTCGCACGAGCTGCGCGGTCTGCTCGCCGAGATCGCGCGCGAGCATCAGACGAACCGCATCCTGTTGCGCCAGGAACTGGCGTTCCTCGACCACCTATTGCGACTGGCAAGCGGGCCGCAAGGGGCTGCCTACCGGCCGGACGGCGATCTCGTCACGGCTGCCCCGCACGTGCACCGGGTAATCGATCGGAGGGTGTAGACGGTGCCGACGATCTCGACGTTCCTCGGCTTGCAAACAGCCCTCCGCGGGCTTCTTGCGCACCAGCGTGCGCTCGACGTCACCTCGCACAACATCACGAACGCCAACGCGGCCGGCTACACGCGCCAGGAGGCGACGCTCGGTGCCTCGCTGCCGCTCGAGCTGCTGCCGGTGCAGACACAGTCGTTCGGCGGCGCGCAGCTCGGCACCGGCGTCGAGGTTCACGAGTATCGCCGCTTGCGCGACCAGTTCCTCGACTTGCAGGCGCGCGGATCGGCGACGGCCAAGTACTTCGCCGACGCGCGTGCCACCTTGCTCGGCCAGATCGAGGAGGCGCTCGCCGAACCCTCCGACAACGGCATCCAGGCCGAACTCGCGAACTTCTTCGACGCCTGGGCGAAGCTCGCGAACAACCCCGAGAGCGCGGCGGCGCGCCAGGCCGTTCTGGCCCAGGCGGGTTCGCTGGCGCAGGCGGTGCGCGACCTCGACGCGCGGCTGTCGGCGATCGCCCAGACCGCCCAGAGCGAGTTCACGACGACCACGCAAGCGGGGGGCGAAGTCGAGCAGCTGGCGCGCGAGATCGCCCAACTGAATGTGGCGATCGCGCGGGCGGTTCAGCTTCGCGAACAGCCGAACGATCTGCGCGACCGCCGCGACCTCTTGCTCGATCGTCTCGCGCAACTGGCGTCGGTGCAGGTCCAGGACGATCCCGCCCGACCGGGGAGCGTCGATGTTCTCTTCGGCGACGCAGCAGCACCGCTCGTCAGCTACGACACCGTCACCTGGCCGCAAACGCTCACCTCTCCAGGAGGCCGCTTGGGCGGTCTTTTGGCCATCGCAGCGAGCGGCGGCACGGTCGACCAGTACCGCGCGCAGCTCGCGACCTTCGCGCGCAATCTCGCCGACGCCGTCAACGCGCTCCACGTCACGCCGTTCTTCTCCTACACCGCCGGGAACGAGGCGGCGACCCTCGCTGTGGCCGTCACTTCGCCCGCGGGCGTGCGCACCGGAACGAGCGGCGCTCCCGGCGCCAACGACATCGCGCTGGCGATCGCCGCGCTGCGCTCGCAAACGGCCGGTCCCGTCGACCAGTACGCGAGCTTCGTCGGCACGATCGCCAACGACGCGCGCAACGCCAACAACGAGGCTGCGCGCACCGCGGCCGTCGCCGAAGCTGCCGAGCAGCGTCGCCAGTCGGTGCACGGCGTATCGCTCGACGAAGAGATGACAGCGCTGGTTCGTTTCCAGCGCGGCTACCAGGCGTCGGCAAGAGCGCTCACGACGCTCGACGAGACGCTCGACGTGCTCATCAACCGCACCGGGAGGGTCGGTCTGTGACCTACCTGCGGATCACCGAGTCGATGGTCGAGCGCTCGTCGCTCGCCGACATCCAGAGCGCTGCGCGGCGGCTTGCCGATGCTCAGCGGCGCGTGTCGTCGGGTCGCGACCTCGTTCGCCCCAGCGACGATCCGCTGCGCGCGGCCAAGGCGATCTCGCTGCGCAACGAATTGGCGCTCGTCGGCGAGCTGCGGGGCAACGTCGACGACGCGATCAACTGGCAGGAGGTAGCCGACCGAGCCCTGAGCAACATTGGCGACTACCTGCAGCGGGCGCGCGAGCTGATCGTGCAGGGCGCCAACGACCCGGTCGGCCAACGGGGTCGAGAAGCGATCGCCACCGAGATCGACCAGATCATCGACGCAATCAAGCAGGAGGCGAACGTCACTTACGGCGGGCGCTACATCTTCTCGGGCACGGCGACGCAGACCGCGCCCTACACCCCGGGCGGACCCGACGCCTACAACGGCGACGCCGGCGTGATCGAGCGCACGATCGGCCCAGGGGTGCGGATCCCGGTGAACGTCGTACGCGGCGGCGCACTACTCGGCCAGGGACAGGTCGCCAACGACGGGCTGATCCTCGACACGCTGCGCGACGCGGCCGACCAGCTGCGCAGCGGCACGGCGGCGGATCTCAACGCACTGCGCTCCACGACTCTCCAGGCGCTCGACCGGAACATCGACGAGCTGTCGCGCGCGCGTGCCGAGATCGGCGCCACCCAGCGCCGGCTCGAGGCGGCGGGATCGCGCCTCGCCGACCTCGAGCTCACGGTGCGCACGTTGAGCTCGCAAACCGAGGACGCCGACATGGCGGAAGCGATCACCACCTTCGCGAGCCAACAGACTGCTTACCAAGCCGCGTTGCGCGCGACCGCGAGCATCGTCCAGACGTCGCTGCTCGACTTCCTGAGGTGAGGAGAGAACCGATGACGATCACAGTAGCTACGACCCGCTTCGGCGAGATCGAGGTGCCGCCCGAGTCGGTGGTCGAGTTTCCGCACGGGATCGTCGGTTTCGACAGCCGCCGGTTCACGCTCATCGCTCGCAGCGAGAACCCCGTGTTCCTGTGGCTGCAATCGCTCGACGAACCGGAGCTCGCCCTGCCTGTCACGAACCCCTGGCTGTTTTTCCCCGACTTCGAGCTCGTCGTCGGCGACCCCGAGCTCGAGCGGCTGGGTATCGACCGCAGCGACCTCGACGTCTACGTGGTCGTACAGGCCGGTCCGAAGCTCGAGGATTTCAAGGCCAACCTGCTCGCGCCGATCGTGATCGGAGGCGGGCGCGGCTGGCAGGTGATCAACGAGTCCGCGAGCGCTCGGCTGCGCGCGCCGCTGTTCGAGGAACGCACCCACCAAGCGGCTTGAAACGCCCGAGAGGAGCCGGATTCCGATGCTTTCGATAACGAGACGGCCGGGCCAACGAATCGTCATCGGCGAGGACATCGTCGTCGAGGTGACCGAGGTCAGCGGCTCGACCGTGCGGCTGTCGATCGACGCGCCGCGCTCGGTCCCGATCTACCGCGAGGAGATCTGGCTCGAGGTCAAGCGTGCCAACGAGGAGGCGGCGCGAGCCGCCGATGGCGACGTACCGAGCGAGGCTCTCGACCGGCTCGCCCGGTTGAGAGCGCAAGCGACAAGCAAACAACCGCAATAGGTCAAGGAGAGACAATGCCATGTCACTGAGGATCCAGAACAACGTCGAGGCGCTCACCGCGCACCGGCAACTGAGCGGCACGTCCGAGCGGCTGCGCAAGTCGATGGAGCGCCTCTCGTCGGGCTACCGCATCAACAAGGCCGCCGACGACGCGGCCGGGCTCGCGATCAGCGAGCGGATGCGCGCACAGATCCGCGGTCTCGCCCAGGCTCAGCGCAACGCCCAGGACGCCGTGTCGATGGTGCAGACCGCGGAAGGCGCCCTCAGCGAAGTGCACGCGATGCTCCAGCGTGTCCGCGAGCTGGCCGTGCAGTACCGCAACGGAACGCTGTCGGCGAGCAACCGCCTGTCGATCCAGTCCGAGGTCGACCAGCTCTACGCCGAGATCCAGCGGATCGCCCAAAGCTCGCAGTTCAACGGCATCACGCTTCTCGCGGCAACGGGCGTGGTCACGTTCCAGGTGGGAGCGAACGACGGCGAAGTGATCACCGTGTCGACGCTGGACCTCGTGGGGGCGCTCGGCACCGCGGCGTTCTCGCTGAACATCGCGAACACGCAAGATCTCAGCGAGATCGACCAAGCGCTCGACGTCGTCAGCGCGCAGCGAGCACAGCTCGGTGCCGTGCAGAACCGACTCGAGCACCTGCTGAACAGCATCGCTATCTACCACGAGAACCTGGTGGCGGCTGAGTCGCGCATCCGTGACCTCGATATGGCGGAGGAGGCGGTCGAGCTCACCAAGCTCCAGGTGCTCCAGCAGGCGGGCACGGCGATGCTCGCCCAGGCTAACCAATCGAACTCTTCGGTGCTGCAGCTACTGCGCGGCTAGCACGCTCGCTACGACAGCTCGCGCGCACGCGCCAACGCATCGGCGAGGTCGGCGGGTAGCTGCGACTCGAACTCGAGTGTCGCGCCGCTCGCGGGATGGTCGAAGCGCAGGCGCGCGGCGTGCAGAAACTGGCGCTCGAGACCGAGCCGCACACCGAGCGTGCGCCCGCCGTATACCGGGTCACCGACGACCGGGTGACCGATCGCTTCGAGGTGCGCGCGTATCTGATGGGTGCGGCCGGTGACCAGCGCCACCTCGAGCAAGGCGGTGCGCGCGTGCCGTTCGCGCACACGGAAGCGTGTGAGCGCCGGGCGTGCGCCCGCGCCTGCGACCGTGCGGCGGGTGCGGCGGCGCCGGTCGCGGCCGAGCGGCGCCTCGATCAGCCCTTCGCTAGCCGCCGGGTCGCCGGCGACCAGCGCCAGGTAGACGCGCTCGATGCGGCGGGCGCGCAACGCCCGTACGAGCTCCTCGTAAGCCTCGTCGCTGCGCGCGACGACGAGCAGCCCCGAGGTGTCGCGATCGAGGCGGTGCACGATCCCCGGCCGTTGCGGGTCGCCGCCGGCGGCACCCCGTTCGCGCAAGAAGCGATCGAGCGTCGGTGGCTTTACGCCCGGCGCCCCGTGCACGGCCACACCCGCTGGCTTGTCGACCACGAGCAGGTGTGTGTCCGCATAGACCACGCGCACCGGCGGCAGCTCGGCTTCGTCGCGCACCGGCTGGCTCTCGAGCGCCGCGACGCTGACCACGTCGCCACCCACTAGGCGGTGCGCCCGGTCGGCCGGACGACCGGCGACGCGCACGCAGCCCGCGTCGATCAGGCGCTGCGCTTCGCTGCGGCTGCGCGCCACGCCCAGCGCGACCAGCCCCCGGTCGAGCCGTTCGCCGGCGAGCTCTGGAGGGCAGACGAGCGACCGCTCTGGCATTCTCGTTCGGGCACTCACGCCCCGCGTGTGGGCAGGGAGCGAGGAGCGCGCTCGCTTACGACTACGAACCCCGCCACACCGAGCACGATCGCGGTATCCGCGAGGTTGAACGCCGGCCATGCCACAGGGTCGATGAAGTCGATCACGGCCCCGATCCGAGCGCGGTCGGCGAGGTTGCCGAGCGCCCCGCCGACGATCGCCCCCACCGGAAGCCACAGCCACGGAACGTCGGCGTTACGGACAAAGTGGGCAACAAGGAGCACCAGTGTCACGGCGACGAGCCACCCGATCGTGTCGCCGAAATCGCGCAGGGCGCCGAACGCGACCCCAGTGTTGTAGGTGAGCGCAAGGTCGAGCCCGGGTACGAGCGCGACACGCTCGCCATCGCCGAGCAGCGACACAACCGCCTGCTTGCTCGCTTGGTCGAGCACCACCACGACCCCCGAGAGCGCGAGCGCAGCGGCGATCCGCTCGGTCGCTCCCGAGCGCGCCCGCGCCACCACTAGCCGCGGACGACGCCGACGACCAAGCCGCCCACCACCATCAGCACGATCGTCGCCACCAGCGGGCTGAGGTCGAGGCCAGCCGGCCCTAGCTGGAGCGGCGGCAAGACCCGACGAAAGAGTCCGAGGTACGGCTCGGTTACGTCGTGGACGAACTGCACGAACGCACGCAACACGGGGTTGAACGGCAGACGCGGAAGCCACGACAACAAGACCCGGACGAAGATCAACAGCACGTACAGGTAGAGCAGCGTTTCGAGGTAGCGCGCAACGTCAGCGCGCGAGATCGCGGCGATGACGCTCACGACGTCGCCACCTTTCCTGCCGCGGCGGCGAGCGCCTGTGCGACTGCCCGCCCGAAACCGAGCTCGTCGAGCTGCCGCAGCCCGCGCTCGGTCGCACCTCCGGGGGTAGCTACTCGCCGCTCGAGTTCCGCCGGTTCGATCCGTTCCGCGTCGAGGTAGGCGAGCGTCCCGCCCGCGGTCAGCTGCGCGAGCCTGCCCGCAAGTTCGGGATCGAGACCGAGGCGTGCGCCCGCCGCAGCGAGCTCGGCCAGGAAACGGGCCACGAAAGCCGGTCCGCAACTGGCCAGGGCCATCAAGGCATCGAGATCGCGCTCCGCCACCTCGACAACCTCTCCTGCGCGCCCCAGCAGCGCACGCAGCTCGCGCTCGGGACCATCAGCCGCGTTGGGTCCGGGCACGTAGCCGATCACGCCGCGTCCGACAGCGACCGGCAGGTTGGGCATCAAGCGGTAGAGCGGAACCTCGTCGCCGAACTCGGCGGCGAGCGCCGCAAGCGGCGTGAGCGCGAGCACGGACGCGACGGCGGCGACGTGTCCGCGGATCTCCCCCGCCACGGTCTGCAGCTGTGCGGGCTTGCAACAGAGCACAACAAGATCGGCACGTTCGGCGAGCTCACGGTTGGAGCTACACGTCGCGCCACCAACGCGCTCGGCGAGCGCTTGCGCGCGAGCGCGGTCGGGATCGTGGACGAGCACCGGCTCGCCGATGCCCACGGCCAGCGCCGTGGCCATGTTGCCCGCTCCCACGAAGCCCAGCTTCATCGGGTGCGAAGCCTAACCGCACGTCCGGCACCGACCCGTCGCAGTGGATCGCGACCCACGACCGACGCCGAGCGCAGCAGACGCGCCTGCCCGAGCTAGGACTGGTTGAAGAACCCCTTCTCGATCAAGCGCGCGCGCTCCTCCGCCGACACCTCGACGTTGCGCGGAGTGAGCAGGAACACCTTGTCGGCGATCCGCTGCATCCCTCCGTCGAGGGCGTACGTGAGGCCTGACGCGAAGTCGATCAGCCGCTTCGAGAGGTCGGTGTCGGTCTGCTGCAGGTTGATGATCACCGGGATCTCGTTCTTGAACTGGTCGGCGATCTCTTGCGCGTCGTTGAAGCTTTTCGGCATCACCAGGTGCACTTGCAGCTCGGGGCCGCCGCGGCCATTGCTCGCGACGGCGCGCAGCGGTCGGGAGCGCGTCGGCGGTTCGTCGGCAAAGATGTCGTCGAAGTCGTCGCGCGGCCGCCGCCTGCTGAGGCGACGTACGTTGGGCCGTTCGCGGTACCGCTCCTCGAGCACGTTCTCGGGCTCGGGCTCAGCGGCAGCTTCGTAGCGCGGGTCCTCTTCCTCGGCGAGCCCGAAGAAGATCAGCGCGCGGTGCCAAGTGTCTCGGAGCGACATGTCCCCGTCCGTTTCGTGCGTACGAGCGGAAATCCTGCAAAGCTGCTCGTCCGCTGTGAACGAACCTAAAAGTAGCGCAGACCCGACGACCGCGAGCAGCGCTCGAGCAGTGGTGGTTGCGCGCCGCACGGCGCTTGGTGAGCTCGTTCTTCGTGGCGAGGCGTTCGGTGAGGGGCTGCCGGTGGTGGGCCTGCACGGGCTCACGGCGACACGCCGCAACGTCTTCCACGGCTCGCTGCTGCTTGCGCGCAGCGGCACACGTCTCGTCACCTACGACGCGCGTGGTCACGGCGACTCCGACCCCGCTCCGCGACGCGACGCCTACAGCTACGACGAGCTTGTAGATGACCTCGAGGCCGTCGTCGCCACGGTCGCGAGAACCCCGCCGCTTCTGGTTGGCGTTTCGATGGGCGCAGCTACGGCGCTCGCAGCCGCGCTCCGTAGCCAGGTCGAGGCAGCAGGTCTCGTGCTCGTCACACCCCCGGCGCTGTCGCGCCGCGACGAGCCGATCCCAGTCGATGAGCTCGCCGCCGCGCTCGAAGTGGGCGACCTCGACCGAGCCGCCAGTCTGGCGCTACCCGCCGCGCTCGCCCCGCGCTGGCGAGCGGTGGCACACGCCGCTGTGCGCCAGCGTTTCGCCCGCCACCGTCAGCCGCGCGCCGTCGCCGACGCGCTGCGGGTGGTGTCGCGCTCCCCGCTGCCCTTCGCCGCCGGCGACCTGGCGCGCCTCCAGCTGCCAGTGCTCGTCGTCGGCTCGCGCGACGACGCCGACCCGCTCCACCCGCTGGCGGATGCTCGCGAGCTCGCTGCCGCGATCCCCGCGGCTGAGTTCCGCGTCGAGGACGAGGGGCGATCGCCGCTCGCCTGGCAGGGCGCGCAGCTCGCGCGCGTCGTGCTGGGGTTCGCCGAGCGCCACGGCTTGCTGTCGCGGGGTCGCTAGCCGCAACTCCCGCTCGCGCACCGCCCGTTACTCGGCCGTCCGCGCGAGCCCAAGCGGGAGCGGTCAGACGAGCAGGGAGCTGCCCAAACGGATGATCGTGGCGCCCTCCTCGACCGCCACTTCCCAATCCTGGCTCGTACCCATCGAGAGCGTGCGCAGGCCGTGGCGTTCGGCTAGTTCGCGCAGGGCACGGAACCAGCGGCGGTTGCGCTCGGGGGTGTCGGCGAGCGGCGGCATCGTCATCAGCCCCGCGACCGGCGCCGGACAGCGGGCTAGGAACTCACCGAGACGTTGGGGCGCAATCCCCGCTTTGCCCTCCTCGCCCGCGACGTTGACCTGCACCAGCACAGCACGTGCCGGGTAGCGCTCGAGCTCGCGTAGCGCGGACTCGCTCGCGAGCGAGTGGATGAGGCGCACCCGGGGGGCGACCGTGCGCACCTTGCGGCTCTGCAGCACGCCGATGAAATCCCACTCGAAGAGCTCGCCGTGCGCCTCCTGTTTGGCGACGAGGTCCTGGGCACGGTTCTCGCCGACCAGGCGCACTCCCGCTTCGGCCAGCAGCGGCATCTGCTCGCAGGCGACGTACTTGGTCGCGACGAGAATCTCGACCTCACCCGGGTCGCGACCGAGCTCGGCGATCCGCTCGCGCACGCGCTCGAGGCGTGCGGCGACGCGGCGCGGATCGACGTCGTAGCGGCGCTCAGCCACCGTCCCGCACCCGCTGTTTGACGACGAGCACACCCTGTCTGCCGGTGGCCGCGCCGTCACGTCGGTAGGAGAAGAAGCGCTCGCGCTCGCACGCTGTGCAACCACCGAGGCGCCGCACTTCGCGCACGCCGGCGGCACGCAACTGCTGTTCGCACACCACAGCAAGGTCGAGGCGGTCGCCGCGCACAGCGCCGTCGTAGCAGGCGAAGCGCGCCGCGACCTCGCCGCCGACGCGGTAGCAGCAGGGACCGATCCCCGGCCCGATGCACGCGACCGCCCCGGCGCCGAGCTGGCGTGCCGCGTTGGCGATGACACCGGCTGCGAGACCGCGCCACCCGGCGTGGACAGCGGCGACGGTGGTGCCGTCGGCGAGCGCCACCGGCAGACAGTCAGCGGTGAGGACGAGCAGCCCGACCCCGGGCTCGTCGGTCACGTGGGCGTCGGCACGCGGCGGTTCAGCGACGGACGCGTCGGCCTCGTCGTCTCGGAGGGCGGCGTCGCAGCTGCCCGCCCTCCAACGGTGCACACGCCCGCCGTGCACCTGCACAAGCCAGCGCACACGGCCCGCGTCGACCCCCGCGACAGCCGCCAGTCGCCGCCGGTTCTCTGCGACACGCGCCGGATCGTCGCCGCTGCCGAGACCGAGGTTGAGCGTCGCAAACGGCCCGGAGCTGACACCGCCCCGGCGGTCCGAGAAGTAGGCCGTTGCCCCGGGCAGCTCGACCGCGACGGGTCGCGGCCAACCGTCGCCACGTTCGCCGCAGCTCACTTCGTGTCGCCACCTCGGCCCGCGGCCTCCTCGGCGAGCCTGACCTCGGCAAGGGCCGCCGCGAGCTCCTCTTCGCGGCCCGACACGCGGCCGTCGAGCTTCAGTCGCAACACCGCCCGCAGCGCCCGCCCGATCAGGGGTGATTCGGGAACGCCCGCGGCGACCAGGTCGCGCCCCGAGATCTCGAGCTGCACGTGACGGAGCCGGTTTACATAGTCGGCGATCGCCTGCTGCGGAGCGCCTAGCGCCAGTGCGACGGCGAGCGCCTCGGGCGGCTCGGGCGCCAGCAACTCGTAGATCTGAGAGGGCCGTAGCTCGCCGATACCGAGAAGGGTCGCGAGCTGCCGGCCGCGGCGCGCAGCGCGCTCGACAGCGTCCCGCGCCGGCGCACGCAGCGCTAACTCGTCGAGCCATTCGCGAGCGCCCTCGGGATCGCGTGCGAGTAGCGCGGCGAGCGCGCTCAGACGTCGGCTCGCACCGACGACGTTGGCGGCCAACGCGGCATCGGCAGCGAGCTGCGGGTCGGCAGTGAGCGCAGGGTGCAGCGAGCGATCGATGCCGAGCTCGCGCATCCGTCGCAAGGCGCGTGGGATCAGCTCGATCTCCTCGAGCAGCGGCAGTAGCTCGTCGCGGACGCGCGGACCTGACACCAACCGCAGCAGCGAGCGCGCAGCGGCCTCGCGCGCGAGCCGCTCGGTCTCGGGGTCGAGCTGGAAACCGAGGCGCGTCTCGTAGCGAAGCGCACGCAGCAGCCGTGTCGGGTCGTCGACGAAGCTGCGCTCGTGGAGCACGCGAACGATCCCGGCCGTCAGGTCGCGCACGCCGCCGAAGGGGTCGTGGAGATGACCGAGCTCGTCGCCTTGTAGAGCGATCGCCATGGCGTTGATCGAAAAGTCGCGGCGCGCGAGATCTGCGGTGAGGGTCGCGGGCTCGACTTCGGGGAGCGCACCCGGGCGCGGATAGCGCTCCTTGCGGGTCATCGCCAGATCGACCCTCAGGTCGGGCGCGTGCACGGTCGCCGTGCCGAAGCGGTCGTGCCCCACGACGTCGCCGTCGAGGCGACGGGCAAGCTCGCGCGCAGCCGATCGCACGTCGCCCTCGACGGCGAGATCGATGTCGAGCGAGCGCTCGCCGAGTAAGAGGTCGCGAACCGCGCCGCCGACCAGGTACACGGGCGGCAGCCCGTCGAGCGCCGGCAACAGGCGCTCCATCCCCGGGATCCGGCGAACGCGCTCGCGCAGATCCTCTGTGGAGACGCGTCGCACCTCCAAGAGCGCAAGGCTATCGGCCATCGCAGCGCCACCAGGAGCAGTGTCAGTCGAGCCGCACTGGCACGCCGCGGCGCGCCATGTGCCGCTTAGCCTGCGTAATCGTGTAGCGCCCGTAATGGAAGATCGAGGCGCACAGGACAGCGTCGGCACCACCGCGCTCGATCGCCTCGACAAGATGTTCGAGCTCTCCTGCGCCGCCGGATGCGATGACCGGCACGTCGACGGCGTCGCTCACCGCGCGCGTGAGCCCGATGTCGTAGCCGTCCTCGGTGCCGTCGCGGTCCATCGACGTCAGGAGGATCTCCCCCGCTCCGCGCGCGACTGCCTCGCGCGCCCATGTCACCGCGTCGAGCCCGGTCCCGCGGCGTCCTCCCTCGACCACCACCTCCCAGCGGCGACCGTCGGCGTTCACGCAGCCGGCGCGGGACGCCTGCCCGGTGTCGTCGCAGCAGCGTGCGTCGATCGCGACGACGACACATTGCGACCCGAACACGCGTGCAAGCTCATCGATGAGCTGGGGACGGGCGACAGCAGCCGTGTTCACCGACACCTTGTCGGCGCCGGCGGCGAGCACAGCGTGGGCGTCCTCCACCGAGCGGATCCCGCCGCCGATCGTGAAGGGAATGAAGATCTCGTCGGCGCAGCGGCGCGCCAGCTCGGCGGCGGTGCGACGGCGCTCATGACTAGCGCTGATATCGAGAAACACGAGCTCGTCGGCGCCCTCGCGCTCGTAGCGAGCGGCCAGTTCGACGGCGTCACCGGCGTCGCGCAGGTCGACGAATCCGACCCCCTTGACGACCCGCCCGCGGTCGACGTCGAGACAGGGGATTATCCGTTTCAGAACCACGCCGCAGCCGAGCTTACGCGCCCCTTTGTTGTGACCGCCGCACGCCGGCCTGTTGCGATCAGGCGGCGCCGGTACCTGGGAAGTGCGCCAGTCGGAAGGGGCGGGGACGCCGCTCGTCGAGCGCCGCTTGCGCCTCGGCGATCGTGAAACGGCGCTCGTACAGCGCCTTCCCGCAGATGACGCCGACGAGGTTGACGAGTCGCAGTTCGCGCAGGGCGCGCAGATGGTCGACCGTGCCGATGCCGCCCGAGTAGATGAAGCGGCCACGGATCGCCCGGCCGACGCGTTCGATCTCGGCGAGATCGGGGCCTTCGAGCGTGCCGTCACGGTCGGCGTTCGTGTAGACGAAACGGACGACGCCGAGCGCCTGCAGGCGCGCGATCGCCTCGACGGCGTCGAGCTCTGTGCGCTCCTCCCAGCCCGACACCGACACCTTGCCGCCGCGCACGTCGACGGCAACTACGACCCGCGGATCCCAGCGCGCGAGCGCACGCTTGACGAACTCCGGGTCGCGCAGCGCCGAGGTACCGATCACCACCCGTGTCGCGCCGGCGGCGAGCGCCGCTTCCACAGCGGCCTCGTTGCGCAGCCCGCCGCCGAACTGAACAGGTACGTCGAGCTCGCTGCAGATCCGCCGCAGGTGCTCGAGGTTGCGGGGCTCGCCGTGCCGGGCGCCATCGAGATCGACGACATGGAGGAAGCGCGCCCCCGCCTCGACGAACGAGCGCGCCGCTGCAAGCGGCTCGTCGTAGACGGTCTCGCGACTGAAGTCGCCGCGTAGCAGGCGCACCGCGCGCCCGGAACGGATGTCGATGGCGGGAATGAAGATCACTGCCCGTGCCTCGCTACGAGGGGTTGCCGGTCCCCGCTCGGCGTTCGCCGAGCGCACAGCGCGACGAAGTTTTCGAGCACACGCAGGCCGGCCGGCCCCGATTTTTCGGGATGGAACTGGACACCGGCAAGTGTCCCACGTTCGACGGCGCTAACGAACTCCTCGCCGTAGCGGGCGACGCCGACGACATCCTGGTCGTGTCGGGGACGGGCGGCGAAGGAGTGCACGTGGTAGAAGGCGGTGCGTTCCCCCAGGCCGGCGAGTAGCCAGCTGTCACGCCGCCGCTCGACGAAGTTCCAGCCGATGTGCGGCACCTTGAGTCCGCGCGAAGCGAGCGCTGTGACCTCGCCCTCGATCAAACCGAGCCCGTCAGCTCCGCCCTGCTCCTCCGAGCGCTCGAAGAGGAGCTGCATGCCGAGGCAAATGCCGAGCATCGGCAGCCCTTGCCGCGCAGCGTCGAGCAGGGGCGCAAGCAACTTGCGTGTCCGCAGCTCGCGAACCGCGGCGGGGAAGGCGCCTACCCCTGGCAGCACAGCACCACCGCAGCGGCCGAGGTCGCGCGGGTCGCTGGTCACGCATGGCTCTGCACCGACGTGCGCAAGAGCCTTGGCGACCGATCGCAGGTTGCCCATTCCGTAGTCGAGAACGGCAACTTTGGGTGGCGACGGTGACTTGCGCGTGCCGGTCGTCACGCCTGCGCCTCGCCGAGGGCACCTTTCGTCGACGGAACACCGTGCTCGCGCGGGTCGCGCGCGCATGCACGTCGCAGCGCTAGCGCGAACGCTTTGAACAGCGCCTCCACCATGTGGTGGGCGTTGTCGCCGCGCTCCACGCCAGCGTGCACGGTGAGACCGGCGGTGCTTGCCACCGCGCGCAGGAATTCGACGCACAGCTCGACCTCGAAATCAGCCACCTGCTGGCGCGGGAAGACGGCATCGAGGCGTGCGTACGGGCGGCCAGAGATGTCGATCACGCACCACGCGAGCGCGTCGTCCATCGCGACACGCGCCTCGCCGAAGCGACAGATGCCGTGGCGGTCGCCGAGCGCACGGTCGAGCGCGCGCCCGAGGGCGAGCCCGGTGTCCTCGACGGTGTGGTGCGGCCCCGTCGCGAGGTCGCCGTCGACGCGAACATCGAGGTCGATCTTCCCGTGACGCGCCACGGCGTCGAGCATGTGGTCGAAGAAACCAACCCCGGTGCTGCGCTCGCCCGCACCGCTGCCGTCGAGATCGAGCGCGAGCCGCACGTGCGTTTCGCGCGTGCGGCGCTCAACCTCGGCGCAGCGCTTGTCAGCGGCGGCGTCTGCGTTCACGCTTCGACCTCTCGGCGCGGCTCGCTTCGAGCGTTCGCCTCTGCGTCTGACGGTACAGGAGCGGCCGCGTCGTGCGCGTTTTCGCGCTCGCTTTCCGATTCGCGACGCTCGCTCGACCCGTCTAGCTCGCGAGCTCGTTCGAGACGCAGTTCGAGCGAGCGTGCGTGCGCGACGAGCCCCTCGTAGCGGGCGATCAGCGCTCCCGCCCGGGCGAGCTCCTCGAGCGCTCGCCCGGGGATCGCGACCGTCGCCATCCGCCGCTGGAACGTCGGTGCCGATACCGCGCTCTGGAAGCGCGCGGCGCCACCGGTCGGGAGGATGTGGTTCGAGCCGGCGACGTAGTCGCCGAGCGCGGTCGCAGCAGCAGCCCCGACGAAAACGCAGCCGGCGTTCCGCACCTCTGCGGCGAGCGGCTCGGCGCGCGCGCCGACGAGCTCGAGGTGCTCGGGGGCGATCGCCTCGCAGAGCGCCAGACCGTCCTCGAGAGAAGCGACCGGGCACAGCGCGATCGGTGTTTCGAAACGGCCGCCGAGCGCGGCTGCCAGCTGCCGCAGCTGCCGCTCCAACGTCGCCAACCAGGCGTGTTCGGGCGCCACCGCAGCGACAAGACCGTCGGGGCCGTGCTCAGCCTGCGCCAGCAGGTCGGCGGCGACGAGCTCGGGGTCGGCGTCGCTATCGGCAAGCACGACGAGCTCGCTCGGCCCCTGGACCGCATCGACCCCAACGTGACCGAACACCTGCCGTTTGGCTTCCTGCACCCAGCGGTTGCCGGGGCCGGCGATGAGGTCGACTGCCCGCAGCGTCTCGGTGCCGTAGGCCAGCGCCGCGATCGCCTGCGCCCCGCCCACGCGCCACACCTCGTCGACCTCGAGAAGCGCACACGCGGCTAGCGTCGCATCGGCGATCCTCCCGTCGGGACCGGGCGGCACGCACACCACGAGCTCGGCGACGCCCGCGGCGCGCGCGGCGGCGGCGCCCATCACCACCGTCGACGGGTAGGCCGCGCGGCCGCCGGGCACGTAGAGACCGGCGCGGCGCACCGGCAGGCGGCGCACGGCGATGCGGTGCCCCTGCGGAAGCTCGACGGTCTCGGCCTCCGGGCCGAGGGCGAGCGTCGCCACGCGCTCGACGTTGCGAGCCGCCAGCGTCAGCGCGTCGAGCAGCGCGCTGTCGGCACGAGCACGGGCGGCGGCGATCTCGTCGGGCGCGACGCGCACGCCGCCCGCAGCGAGCTCGACACCGTCGATCTCGGCGCTGAGGGCTAGGAGGGCGGCGTCGCCGCCGTCGCGTACGCGGGCGATGATCGCGCGGACGCGGTCCTCGATACTCGCGCCCGTCGGCTGCAGCGCGCGCACGCGTGCGGCGCTGCTGCCCTGCTCGAGCCAAACGATCGGCGGCGTGCGGCCTTCCTCCATCGTGGCCTGCACGCTACCGAGGACTGCCTTCGCCGGAGCGCCCGCCGGGAGGCGCACCACCGTTGACCACGGCTTTGACACGCTCCACGAACTCGTCGAGCGCGCGCGCCTTGAGCTTGTGAGCGACCGGGTTGGCGATCAGCCGTGCGGTCGAGGTCGCGATCTCCTCCACCACCTGCAAACCGTTCTCGGCGAGCGTACGGCCGGTCGCAGTGAGGTCGACGATCCCGTCGGCTAGTCCGCAACGCGGCGCGATCTCGACCGAACCTTTGACCTCGACGACCTCGACGTGGCGCCCGGTTCGCGCGAAGTACTCGCGCGTCGTGCGCGGGTACTTGGTCGCGACACGCATGCGGCCGAGACGGCGCAGCGACTCGCCTAGCGCGTCGCTACCGGATGCCGCTGCCAGCACCATCCGGCAGCGGCCGTACCCGAGGTCGAGGAGCTCGTATACGTCGCGGTCGCTCTGTTCGCAAATAACGTCCTTGCCGGTGATCCCGAGGTCGGCCGCCCCGTGCTCGACATAGGTGGGGACGTCGCTCGGTCGCATGGTCACGATCCCGAGCTCAGGGAAGAGCAGCCGCCGCTCGTTTTTCCTGATCGAGTCCGTGTCGTAACCGAGGCGATCGAGCAGCGCGAGCGTTTCCTGGAACAGCGCCCCGCGGGGTATCGCCAGGACGAGTCCCGCGAGTGGCGAGCGTTCGCCCGGTGCGCTGCTCATGCTCGTGTCCGCTCCTCGGCTGCTTGGGCGAGGTGGACGCGCTGCAGGTCGAATGCGACGCCGAAACCGGTCAGGTCGCGACCGAAGCGCGCGACGAGGTCGTCGTAGCGGCCGCCGCCGCCGACAGCAAAGCCGACCGCCGGATCGTAGAACTCGCAGACGATGCCGGTGTAGTAGGCGAAGTCGCGACGCAAACCGAGATCGAGGATCACACGTTCACCGTGACCGGCGGCGGCAAGGCGCTCGAATAGGCCGCGAAGGCGCGCGGCACAAGCCGGCACGAGATCGGCGACTAGCTCCAGCACCTCGGGCCCGCCACGAGCGTTCGCCGCGGCGACGGCTCGCTTCGCCGCGGTCGTCGGTAGCGCGCCGGCGAGACGCTCCACCGCCACGAGGTCGCGCCTCCCGAGCGCTGCGAGCAAAGCCCGCCGCGCTTCATCGTCGACACCGAGCGCCGCCAACAACTGCGGATAGAGGGCGGCGTCACCGATCCCGACCCGGTGGCGCTCCAAACCGCAGCGCTCGAGACCGGCGAGCGAGAGTGCGATCACTTCGGCCTCGCCGTCCGGCTCGGCCACGCCCAGCAGTTCGATCCCAGCTTGCAGGAACTCGTGTGGCTGGTCGGCACGCACCGGTCCGGTGCGGTAGGCGTGAGCGAAGTAGCACACCCGCAGCGGCGGCCTTTCGGCGGCGAGGCGTGTAGCTGCGAGCCGCGCGATCGGGATCGTCATGTCCGAACGCAGCGCTAGGGCTCGCCCGTGCTCGTCGAACAGTTTGTAGGCCGCTTTGGCGGCATCCGGGTCGCCGAGCCGCAAGACCTCTTCGAACTCGAGCGCCGGGGTCCAGACCTCGCCGTAGCCGGCCGCAACGAACGTGCTGCGCAGCACGTCGGACAGCTCGCGCAGCTCGCGCATCTCGTCGGGCAGCACGTCCCGCATCCCGGCCGGCAGACGGCGGGCGAGGGGCGCGGTGGCCGCGACGGGGTCGGTTGATGCGCTTGGGAACAGCAATTACAGCGCGCCCGCCGTGCCGCGTGCGGCGCGCAGCACGATCGGTTCTTCCGGTGACCCGACCCGTTCGATGCGTGCACCGAGCGCGCGCAGGCGCTCATCGATCCGCTCGTAGCCGCGGTCGATCTGGCGGACGTTGCCGATCTCGGACACCCCTTCGGCGCACAGCGCGGCGATCAGCAAAGCCATGCCGGCGCGGATGTCGGGGCTTTCGAGCCGTTGCCCGCGCAGTTTGCTGGGGCCGCTGACGACAGCTCGGTGCGGGTCGCACACGATCACGCGAGCGCCCATGCTGACAAGCTTGTCGACGAAGAACAACCGGTTCTCGAACATCTTCTCGTGGATCAGGATCAGACCGTCGGCTTGTGTGGCCATCGCGACCACGATCGAGGTGAGGTCGGCGGGAAACGCAGGCCAGGGGCCGTCCTCGATCTTCGCGACAGCGTTGCCGTCGTCATCGCGGACGCGCAGCGTTTGCCCGGCGGGGACGACGACGTCGCGCCCTTCAAACTCGATCCGGCAGCCGAGCCGTTCGAACGCGATCCGCACCATCCGCAGGTCGTCGGGCACTGTGTCTTTGATCCTCAACTGCCCACCAGTGCAGGCAGCGAGGGCAATAAAGCTGCCGATCTCGATGTGGTCGGGACCGATCGTGAAGTCCGCTCCGCCGAGCTCGCGCCGCCCCTCAACGACAAGCCGGTTCGACCCGATCCCCTCGACGCGCGCACCCATCGCGGTCAGGAGCCGCGCGAGATCCTGGACGTGAGGCTCGGCGGCGGCGTTGTGGATGATCGTGGTGCCGGGCGTCAGCGCGGCAGCCATCAATGCGTTCTCGGTCGCCATCACCGACGGCTCGTCCATGAAAAAGTCGCAGGGCCGCAGGCCGTTGGGCGCGACGATCTCGTAGTGCGCGCCGCTGCGCACTTCGGCCCCGAGAGCACGGAATGCGTCGAGGTGGGGGTCCAGTCGCCGCCGCCCGATCACGTCGCCACCTGGTGGTGGCATCAGCGCGCGACCGAAGCGCGCTAGAAGCGGACCGGCGAGCAGGAACGAGGCACGGATCTGGCGTGCCAGCTCGGGATCGACGGCAGTTTCCTTGACCCCGGCAGCACACACCGCGACGACGTTGCGGTCGATCCAGTCGGCATCGGCACCGAGCAGCCGCAGAAGTTCGATCATCGTCTCGACGTCGCGGATGTGTGGGATGTTGCGCAGCACGACGCGCTCCTCCGTGAGGAGCGCGGCGGCGAGCGCGGGAAGCGCGGCGTTCTTGTTTCCTGCCGGCGTGATCGTGCCGGAGAGCGGCACGCCGCCCTCGATTACGAACTTCTCCATGCGTCCCCTGTAGGTCGCTGGCTCGAGGTGGCGGGGCGCCGCAAGCGTAGCGGAGAGCACGTAGCGAGCTTTCGCCACGAGCGCGTCGTCTCCTGTAGGACCGCGCCTGCCCCCGCCGCGTTTCCGTCCGCGCTGCGCACTAGCCTGTCGAACAGATGTTCGTGTCGACTTGCCCTCGGGACAGTGCGCCCACGACACTTAGCGCACGCGTCGTTCGCGCGCTCGACTTCGCCGTGCGCCTCGCGACGCTAGAGGCGTACTGTCTGCGAGCTGAAGCGGCGGCGTCGGCACGGCCGCGCCCGACATACACGGCGACATCGCGTGTCGCTGCCGACCCTGCGACATGCGTTGCCGCCGCAGCGGTTCGTAGGCGCTCGGCGGGCTCGCCGAAGCAGGCCGCCCGCGCCTGCGTTATCACCGGCGGCTAACGAGCTCGCGGCTAGCCGCGGATCTCTGCCTCCCACTCGCCCCGCTGTCGCGCCACCCTGATGCGCACGCTTGCGTCCGCGCCGGGTGGGTCGACCTCGAACTCCGCCTCGTCCTCGTGCGCGCCGGGGGCGTCGTGAACGCGCACCAATCGCAGTGCCAGATCTGCGAGCTCGGGACGTTCGCTTCGCAGCGCTCGACGCGCCGCTGCTTCGAGTACTTCCCGCCGCCAGGTCGGGTCCGCTGCCTGCGCCTCGGCGAGGCGTCGCTCGACGGCCGCGAGGTGACGCTCGAGTTCTGGCGCCAAAGCCTCCGCTCGACGGCGAGCCGCGACCATGCCGGCCAGGAAGGCGAGGACCACCACGGCGACGATCGCGAGCACCACTATTTCGAGGACGTTCACGCCGAGCAGGGTACACACCCCGGTCGCCGCCAGGGACCAGTACTGCTCTGGTTGCGGACCCCGCTCTCCAGCTTCGAGCAGTGCTGATCTGACCTCGCCGCCGGAGCGCCGCGCGGCGCGTGGCAGGCCGTGCTGCAGCGCGCGAGCGTTGTCGGTCGGCGCAGACACCGCCGGGCGAAGCCAAAAAGAATGAGGGCGCGCCGCTAGCGGCGCGCCCTCCCAACTCGAATCCGGCGGCGACCTACTCTCCCGGGGGCCTGCGCCCCAAGTACCATCGGCGCTGAGGGGCTTAACTTCTCTGTTCGGAATGGGAAGAGGTGTTTCCCCCTCGCTATAGCCACCGAAAGCTTTTGAAGCTCTATTTCAGCGACTGCATCGAGCCGCGACTACGACCCTTGAAAACCGCACAGTCGGCCCGAGACGCGCGAAGAAATACCGTCAAGCCCTCGGGCAATTAGTACCGGTCGGCTGAACGCGTTGCCGCGCTTACACCGCCGGCCTATCACCTGGTGTTCTCCCAGGGCCCTTACTCCCTCGAGGGGATGGGAGAGCTCATCTTGGGGTGGGCTTCCCGCTTAGATGCTTTCAGCGGTTATCCCATCCGGACGTGGCTATCCTGCGGTGCCCCTGGCGGGACAACAGGTACACCAGAGGTCCGTTCACCCCGGTCCTCTCGTACTAGGGGCGACTCCCCTCAACTCTCCAACGCCCGCGGCGGATAGGGACCGAACTGTCTCACGACGTTCTGAACCCAGCTCGCGTGCCGCTTTAATGGGCGAACAGCCCAACCCTTGGGACCGACTTCAGCCCCAGGATGCGACGAGCCGACATCGAGGTGCCAAACCGGGCCGTCGATGTGGACTCTTGGGCCCGATAAGCCTGTTATCCCCGGAGTACCTTTTATCCGTTGAGCGACGGCGCTTCCACTTGCAACCGCCGGATCACTAAGGCCTGCTTTCGCACCTGCTCGACTTGTCAGTCTCGCAGTCAAGCCCCCTTGATGCCTTTGCACTCAACGCACGATTTCCGACCGTGCTGAGGGGACCTTTGCGCGCCTCCGTTACGCTTTAGGAGGCGACCGCCCCAGTCAAACTACCCACCTGCCACTGTCCCTCGCCCGGCTTCACGGGTCGAGGTTAGAAGCCCAGGACACCGAGGGTGGTATCTCAAGGACGGCTCCACGAGAGCCGAAGCTCTCGCTTCACAGCCTCCCACCTATCCTGAGCACGATGCCCCAGACTCCAATAACAGGCTGTAGTAAAGGTTCACGGGGTCTTTCCGTCCAGCCGCGGGTACTCGGCATCTTCACCGAGACTGCGATTTCACCGAGCCCCTCGTTGAGACAGCGCCCAGGTCGTTACGCCATTCGTGCAGGTCGGAACTTACCCGACAAGGAATTTCGCTACCTTAGGACGGTTATAGTTACCGCCGCCGTTTACCGGGGCTTAGCTTCAGAGCTTCGCCGCCCGAAGGCGGCTAACCCCTCCGCGTAACCTTCCGGCACCGGGCAGGCGTCAGCCCCTATACGTCGTCTTTCGACTTAGCAGAGACCTGTGTTTTTGATAAACAGTCGCCTGGGCCTATTCACTGCGGCCCCCTCGGGCTCGGGTCGCGAGGACCGTCACCCTAACGGGGCGCCCCTTCTCCCGAAGTTACGGGGCCAGTTTGCCGAGTTCCTTAACGAGGGTTAGCTCGCTCACCTCGGTATTCTCTACCTGTCCACCTGTGTCGGTTTTGGTACGGGCACGTGGGTCCTGCCTAGAGGTTTTTCTCGGAGGCATGGCGTCCGGGGCTCGCCGGCCCGTAGGCCAGCTGGCATCGCGCCTCCCATCATCACGCTCCCGGATTTGCCTGAGAGCGCTAGGTACACGCTTACCCCTGGTCGACCGTCGCCAGGGTCCCCATAGCCTTCCTCGTCACCCCATCGGTCATCACGGACCCGACGTGGTACGGGAATATCAACCCGTTGCCCATCGGCTACGCCTGTCGGCCTCGCCTTAGGTCCCGACTAACCCTGAGCCGACGAACGTTGCTCAGGAAACCTTGGACAATCGGTGGAAGGGATTCTCACCCTTCTTTCGTTACTCACGCCGGCATTCTCACTTCCCGCGCCTCCACGGCTGGCTTACGCCGCCGCTTCACCGGCACGGGAACGCTCGCCTACCGCCGGTACCGCCGAGGCGGTACCGACCCGCAGCTTCGGTGGGTAGCTTGAGCCCCGTTGAATTTTCCGCGCCCGAGCACTTGACCAGTGAGCTGTTACGCACTCTTTAAAGGATGGCTGCCTCTAAGCCAACCTCCTGGTTGTCTGAGCGCTCGGACATCGTTCCCCACTTAGCTACCACTTTGGGACCTTAGCTGGCGGTCTGGGTTGTTTCCCTCTCGTCCAGGAAGTTTATCCCTCCTGGGCTGACTCCCCGGGTACGCCTGCTGGTCTTCGGAGTTTGCCTGACGTCGGTAACCTGGTGGGGCCCCTAGGCCAAGCAGTGCTCTACGGCCAGCAGGTATTAACCGGAGGCTATACCTAAATATATTTCGGCGAGAACCAGATATCTCCGAGCTTGATTAGCCTTTCACTCCTACCCACAGGTCATCCGCGCAGTTTTTAACCTACGTCGGTTCGGCCCTCCACGAGGTCTTACCCCCGCTTCAGCCTGCCCATGGGTAGATCGCCCGGTTTCGGGTCTATCGCCACCGACTGAACGCCCTGTTCGGACTCGCTTTCGCTGCGGCTCCGCTCATCGCTTAGCCTCGCCAGTGACGATAACTCGCCGGCTCGTTATGCAAAAAGCACGCCGTCACGCCCCGGAGGACGCTCCGACCGCTTGTAGGCGCACGGTTTCAGGTTCTATTTCACTCCCCTTCCGGGGTTCTTTTCACCTTTCCCTCACGGTACTAGTGCGCTATCGGTCGCCAGGGAGTACTTAGCCTTGGAGGGTGGTCCCCCCAGATTCGAACCGGGTTTCACGGGCCCGGTCCTACTCGGGATCAGCCTTCGAGAGAGCTGTCGTCTTTCGCCTACGGGACTATCACCCTCTGTGGTGCCCCTGTTCCAGGGGTCTTCGGCTAGACGCAGCTTTTGTAACTCCCGCCGGGCGGGGCACCGCCCGGACAGACTGTCCCACGACCCCCGACAAGCAACGCGTGCCCGCTTACACTTGCCGGGTTTAGGCTGGTCCCCTTTCGCTCGCCACTACTCGGGGAGTCTCGGTTGATTTCCTTTCCTCGAGCTACTGAGATGTTTCAGTTCGCCCGCTTGCCCTCTCGCCCCTATGTATTCAGGGCGAGATGACGCCGTATTACCGGCGCCGGGTTGCCCCATTCGGGAATCCACGGATCACAGCCTGTGCAGCGGCTCCCCGTGGCTTATCGCAGCCGTCCACGCCCTTCGTCGGCTCCTGGCGCCAAGGCATCCACCGTGCGCCCTTACCATCTTGACGGTGAGCTACCGGCCGGGCACGTAGCACCGGCCGGTCTCGCGTCTCGGTGACACTTTCGCTCCGCGTGGAGCGATGTGTCTGCCGACTGTGCAGTTTTCAAGGGCCGCACCGGCCGCGACGGAGCGCGGACGCCCCCGAACTAGGGCGCTCGGCCACTCCTGCAGCGGGAGCGGTCCCTGAAAACTCGGCAGCGTACGTGCGCGGCCCGGCCGACGTTCGGGAGCTCTCGAGGTGACCGCGCCGCGGTCGCAGCTCCAGGCTTCTCCCTAGAAAGGAGGTGATCCAGCCGCACCTTCCGGTACGGCTACCTTGTTACGACTTCACCCCAGTCACGAGCCCCACCTTCGACGGCTCCCTCCCCTTGCGGGGTTGGGTCACCGGCTTCGGGTGTTGCCCGCTCCCGTGGTGTGACGGGCGGTGTGTACAAGGCCCGGGAACGTATTCACCGCGGCATTGCTGATCCGCGATTACTAGCGACTCCGCCTTCATGGGGGCGAGTTGCAGCCCCCAATCCGAACCTAGACCGGCTTTTAGGGATTCGCTCCCCCTTGCGGGTTCGCAGCCCGTTGTACCGGCCACTGTAGCACGTGTGTAGCCCTGGGCATAAGGGGCATGATGACTTGACGTCATCCCCACCTTCCTCCGGTTTGTCACCGGCAGTCCCCCATGAGTCCCCGGCAGGCACGTAGCCTCCGCTGGCAACATGGGGCGGGGGTTGCGCTCGTTGCGGGACTTAACCCAACATCTCACGACACGAGCTGACGACAGCCATGCACCACCTGTGCAGGTGCCCCGAAGGGAGACCGGGTTTCCCCGGCTGTCACCTGCATGTCAAGCCCAGGTAAGGTTCTTCGCGTTGCGTCGAATTAAACCACATGCTCCGCCGCTTGTGCGGGCCCCCGTCAATTCCTTTGAGTTTTAGCCTTGCGGCCGTACTCCCCAGGCGGGGCACTTAATGCGTTAGCTTCGGCACGGAGGGAGTCGGCTACCCCCCACACCTAGTGCCCATCGTTTACGGCGTGGACTACCAGGGTATCTAATCCTGTTCGCTCCCCACGCTTTCGCGCCTCAGCGTCAGTACCGTCCCAGCGGGCTGCCTTCGCCATTGGTGTTCCTCCCGATATCTGCGCATTTCACCGCTACACCGGGAATTCCACCCGCCTCTTCCGGACTCTAGCCCGGCAGTATCCACCGGCCTCCCGGGGTTGAGCCCCGGGCTTTCACAGCGGACTTACCGGGCCGCCTACGCGCGCTTTACGCCCAATAATTCCGGGCAACGCTAGCCCCCTACGTATTACCGCGGCTGCTGGCACGTAGTTAGCCGGGGCTTCTTCTGGAGGTACCGTCACCCGGGACCGCTATTCACGGACCGGGCTTCGTCCCTCCTGAAAGGGGTTTACAACCCGAAGGCCTTCTTCCCCCACGCGGCGTCGCTGGGTCACGCTTTCGCGCATTGCCCAAGATTCCCCACTGCTGCCTCCCGTAGGAGTCTGGGCCGTGTCTCAGTCCCAGTGTGGCTGGCCATCCTCTCAGACCAGCTACCCATCGTCGCCTTGGTGAGCCGTTACCTCACCAACTAGCTAATGGGCCGCGGGCCCATCCCGAAGCGGAGGCCGAAGCTTCCTTTCCACCGCCTGCCGCAGCAGACGGAGCACATCCGGTATTAGCCCGAGTTTCCCCGGGTTATCCCGGTCTTCGGGGTAGGTAACCCACGTGTTACTCACCCGTTCGCGGCTTTGCCCCAGGCCGAAGCCTGGTTCGTCGCTCCACTTGCATGTGTTAGGCACGCCGCCAGCGTTCGCCCTGAGCCAGGATCAAACTCTCCACGAAAGACTGTCGTGAGCCTCGAACAGGCTCGACAAGCCTCGTGAAGCCCGTCCGCTCCTGTAGCGGACGAGTCGGTCTGGCTCCTTGCGCAGCCGAAACTGCGCAGGAGTACGGGCCGCCCGCGAGAGCAAGCTCTCGCGTCGCACGCTGCCGAGTTTTCAAGGACCTCTTCCCGCCGCGGCCGGGGACTCCAGCCCGCGGCCGGTTCCGGACGGGGGAGTGTAGCACCGCGCATGGCGAGCGCCCCGCGCGCTGTCCAGATCGTCTGCGCGACTGCGCTCAGATCGTTGCGTCGGGACGAGCGCTGGCCGCGTCGACGAGCCGTACGCGCTTGAAGCGCCTCTTGCCAAGCCGCACGACCGCACCGTCGACGAGCGTTGCGGGGACGTCTTGCGCGTCGCGCGGGAGGCGCTCGCCGCCCACCTCCACGGCACCCTGCGCGACAAGCCGCCGCGCCTCCGAGCGCGAGATACCGAACGCATCGGCCAGGAGAGGGGCGACTGCTAACCGTTCGCCCGGCGCAGCGATCGCCACCTCTTCGACGTCGTCGGGAGCTCGCCGTTCTACGTGGACGCGGTTGAAACGCGCCTCGGCTGCGACCGCCGCCTCGGAACCCCAGAACTGCGCGACAACCGCCCGCGCCAGCGTGCGCTTCGCCTCGACCGGCGACAGCGAGCGGTCGCGCGGCGCGTCGAGCAACAGTCGGTAGTAGTCGTCCATCACCGTGTCCGGGATGCGCATCAGCTTCCCGAACATTTCCTCCGGTGGGTCGGTAACACCGATGTGGTTTCCGAGCGACTTGGACATCTTCTGGACGCCGTCGATGCCCGGCAGGATGGGCATGGTGACGATCGACTGGGGAGACTGCCCGTAGGTTTGCTGGATCTCACGCGCGAACAGCAGGTTGAAGGTCTGGTCGGTGCCTCCTAGCTCGACGTCGGCGCGCACCGCCACCGAGTCGTAAGCCTGAAGTAGCGGGTAGAGCAGCTCGAGCAGCGAGATCGGCGTGCCCGACTCGTAACGCTTGCGGAAGTCGTCGCGGTCGAGCAGCTGTGCGACCGTGGCGCGGCTGGCCAGCGCGAACAGGTCGCTCATCGGCATGTCGAGCCAGGCGCTGTTGCGCACCACCTCGGTGCGGTCGCGATCGAGAACGCGGAAGGCCTGCTCCTGATAAGTGCGGGCGTTCGCCTCGATCGCCTCCGGATTGAGGCGCGGCCGTGTGCGCGAACGCCCCGACGGGTCCCCCACCCGTGCGGTGAAGTCGCCGATGATCAGAACCACCGTGTGACCGAGTTCCTGGAACTCGCGCAACTTGCGCAGCACCACGACGTGGCCGAGATGGATGTCGGGAGCGGTCGGGTCGACACCGAGCTTCACCCGCAGCTTGCGACCGCTCGCGAGCTGCTCGGCTAGCTGGCCCTCGGGCAAGGCGCTAGCCACATTGCGCAGCAGCCAATCGGCCGCTGCCCGCGGGTCGCCCGCGCGAGCGCTAGCCGGAACCGCGAGACCTGAAGCGCCCTGGTCGGTCATCGCGGCAATGCTAGACTCGCGCGCCGTTCGCCTCTTGGTGCAAGCAGCGCCTCGCAGGCGTCGGCAGCGGGCGCCGCCCGAGCAATCCGCGCTCGTCGCCCCTCGATCGTCGATGGAACGGCCGCCGACACTCGTTCGACGCAACGGTTCGGAGGGCGGCACGATCGTCGCCTTCCCGCTGCCATCTGCCGACGGTGGCCCGCCGGCACCGCGCACGCGCATCCGTTGGTTGCGCCTCGCGCTCGTGCTGCTCGCGCTGTGCGCACTCGCCACCGTGTCGACCCTCTTCGGAATGCTCATGGCGGTGGCGAGCGATCTGCCGGCGCTCGAGAACGCCGCCGAGTACCGTCGCGCCCAGAACTCGGTGCTGTACGCCGATGCCGGCGGCGGCCGCCGTGGTCCGGCCATCGCCCGCCTGACCGGCAACGACCACCGCATCCTGCTGCGCCAGGAACAGATCTCGCCGCACCTCAAGAACGCGGTGGTGGCGATCGAGGACCGGCGCTTCTACGACCACCGCGGTGTCGACTACCGCGGCATCCTGCGCGCGCTCGTGCAGGACGTGCTACGGCGCCGCGCCGTGCAGGGCGGGTCGACGATCACGCAGCAGTTCGTCAAGAACGCGCTGTCGGCCCAGAATCGCCGCACGGCACTCCAAAAGATGCGCGAGGCAGCACTCGCCTACCACCTCGAGCGCAAGTGGTCGAAGCAGAAGATCCTGACCGAATACCTGAACACGGTCTATTTCGGGAACGGCGCTTACGGCGCCGAGTCCGCTGCACGCACCTACTTCGGTCGCATCCTTGATCCGAACCGCTTCGCCGCGACGGCGTCGCAGAGCGTTACGGGTGCTAGCGCGCAGAACCAGCCGCTCGTCACCGACCAGCCGCTCGCGAGTCGCCTGGACCCCGCTCAAGCTGCGCTGCTAGCCGGGATGATCGCCTCGCCGAGCATGTATGACCCGATCCAGAACCCGCGAGCGGCGCTCGCGCGCCGCAATCTCGTGCTGCGGCGGATGCTCGAACAGGGGTACCTGACCCGCTCCCAATACCGACAGGCGCTCGCCGAGCCGCTGCCGACGCGCGCCGACATCACCCCACCGCGGCCGGAATCGGCGGAGCCCTACTTCTCGACGTGGGTGACACAGACTTTGGTCGACCGCTACGGCGCGGGACTCGTTTTCGGCGGGGGACTAAAGGTCACGACGACGCTCGACTGGCAGCTGCAGCAGGCAGCGCAGCAGGCGATCGCACGCCACCTAGCGGGCGTCGGTCCGTCGGCCGCGCTCGTCGCGATCGAAAACCGCACCGGCGAGGTCAAAGCGATCGTCGGCGGCGACGACTACTACCGCCAGCCCTTCAACGTCGCCGTCCAAGGGCACCGCCAGCCGGGTTCGGCGTTCAAGCCGTTCATCCTCGTCGAAGCGCTGTTGCGCGGCGTCTCCCCCGATCGGACTTTCGTATCGCGACCCAAGCAGTTCCGCGTGCCGGGGTCGCCCGGCGAGGTTTTCAAGGTCGCCAACTACGAGGACCGCTACGCCGGTGTCACGACCCTGCGCGGTGCCACCGCGACGTCCGACAACTCGGTGTACGCAGAGCTCGGCCTCGAACTCGGCACTGGGCGCATCGCGCGTCTCGCCGAACGGATGGGGCTGGAAACACCGGTCTCCACGAACCCGGCGATGACTCTCGGCGGGCTGCGCGAGGGCTTGTCGCCCCTCGAGCTCGCCTACGCCTACACGACCCTCGCCAACAAGGGCTTGCGTGTCAGCGGCACGTTCGCCGCGCGCACGATGGGGCCCGTGACGATCGAGCGCGTGGTCGGTGCCGGTCGCGACGAGCGCAACCAGCGCCGCAGCGAGCGTGTTTTCCCGGCTGCTGTCGGCGAGCGCGCGCAACAGGTCCTCGCCGGAGTGCTGCAGTACGGAACCGGCCGCAACGCTCGCATCGGCGAGTTCGCTTTCGGCAAGACCGGCACCACCGAGAACTACGGCGACGCCTGGTTCGTCGGCTCCAACCGCGACCTGACGATCGCCGTGTGGGTCGGCTACCCCGACCGCCTCAAGCCGATGTTGACCGAGTACGGCGGCAAGCCGGTCGCCGGCGGCACGTACCCGGCCCTCATCTGGCGCGACGTGATGCTGGCGTGGATCGCGCTGCGCGACGCGCGCGAGCGCGCACGCGACGGTTCAGCTACCACCACCGTCACGCAACCGGCGCCCGTGCCGTCAGCGCCCGCCGGCCCGAGCGGAACGGTGACAGCGACACCGCCGCGGCGCGAAACCGAAACGCAGACGCGGACCGCTCCCGACCAGTCGCCCGGCGCGGGCGCCGCTACCCCGCCGCCGTCGCAGCCGCGACCCCAGCCGCCTAGCGAGCCGGCGCCTGCACCCACTCCGCAGCCGCAGCCTGCGCCCTCGCCGCCCGCGAGCGGCGGCGGCAACTCGCAGGGCGGCGGCGCGGCACCGCCCGCTAGCGGCCGCTGAGGCTGCGCTCGCTCCGAGCGCGTCGGTCGCTCGCAGCCCGGGCTGCTTGCGTCTCCCGAACGCCCACCGACCGCGGACGCGGGCGCGAAACGAACGGGCTGCCGGCGACGCAGAACCGCCACTCGAGATCGGTCGCGCGCGAAATGCCGATGCGCGTCGTGGCTACCACCTCGCCGAGCGGCGGGAGATCCGGCGTCGGCGCGAACACCGCGATCGCTCCTTCGCCCAAGGGCACGCCGTCGTGTTCGCCGCCGATCGCGAAAGCGCGGCACAGCTTGCCCGGCCCCGAGCAGAGCTCGGCGAGCTTCTTGACCCCGCGCCGCGCACGCATCGCCTCGATGCCGGCGAGCGGCTCGACAGCGCGGACGAGCACCGCCGCGCCGACGCCCGGCCGCTCGCAGACGATGTTGAAGCACCAGTGCACGCCGTACGATCGGTACACGTACGCGGTACCGGGCGGCCCGAACAGCGAGCGGCAGCGGTCTGTGACACCACGATGTCCGTGACAGGCCGGCTCGCGCTCGTGGTACGCCTCGGTCTCGACGATCCGCCCGGCCACGTCGCCGACCCGCAGCACGCAGCCGATCAACTCGCGCGCCACCGCGACGACGTCGCGCTCGAAAAAGTCGCGCCCGACGGGACGCCCCGACAGCGGCGCTTCCCCGTAGCTGTGCACAGCGCGGGCCAGCACCTGCGGCGCTCGGGTGTCGAGCGGTCTAGCCGGCAAGCTCGGCGCGGGCCTTTTCGAGTTGTTCACGTACGCGTGCGAGGGCGGTGCCGCCGCGCGAAATCTTCGACTCGAGCTGAGCTTCGAGCGCGAGCGCCGCGCGGACCTGGGCCGGCTCGAGCTCACCGAGCTGCTCGCGTAGTTCCTCGTCGCTCAACTGCGACAGGCTCACGCCACGCTCGACAGCGAAACGCACCAGCCCGCCGACGCGTCGGTGCGCCTCGCGGAACGGCACACCGGCGCGCACCAGCATGTCGGCGATGTCGGTCGCTGCCATGAACTCGTCGCTCGCCGCGGCGCGCATCCGCTCGCGGTCGAAGCGCAGAGCGAGCAGCTGCTCGCGCGCCACGCGCAAGCAGAGCTCTAACGTGTCGACCGCGTCGAAGAGCGCCTCCTTGTCCTCCTGCAGATCCTTGTTGTAGGTGAGCGGCAGGGCGTGGAGAACGCCGACCAGCCCCGCGAACGCGCGAGCGACACGCGGCGACTTGGCGCGCAGCAGCTCGGCGGCATCGGGGTTCTTCTTTTGAGGCATCAGGCTCGACCCGGACGCGAAACGGTCGGCGGGCTCGCAGAAGCCGAACTCGGCGCTCGACCAGAGGACGATCTCGGCGCCGAGCTGGGAGAGGTGAGCGGCACAGATCGTGGCCGCCGCCAGATAGTCGAGCACCGCGTCGCGTGAGGAGACGGCGTCGAGGGAGTTCTCGGCGAGACGCGGGAAACCGAGCTCGCGTGCCAGGAACTCGCGATCGTTGGCGAACGTCACACCAGCAGCGGCGCCCGAGCCGAGCGGTAGCTCGCCCGCCAGTTCCACGACGTTGGCGAAACGGCGACGGTCGCGCGCCAGCCGCCAGAAGTGGGCGAGCAGGTGGTGAGACAGGTAGACCGGCTGGGCGCGCTGCAGGTGGGTGTAGGAAGGAAGCGGCCAGTCGAGGTGCTCTTCGGCGCGCTCGAGCAGCGCGCGCATCAGCTTGGCGATCAGCTCGCGCGCCAGTTGCGCATGCTCGCGCACGAACAGCGCCATATCCGTCGCGACCTGATCGTTGCGCGAACGCGCCGTGTGCAGCTTCGCCCCGACCGCGCCGACAAGCTCCGTGAGCCGGCGTTCGATCGCCATGTGAATGTCCTCGTCGCCGCCGCGAAAAGGGAACTCGCCCGCGCGCAGCTCGCGCTCGACAGCGTCCAGCCCGGCGAGCAGCTGCTTCAGCTCGTCGTCCGTGAGCACACCGATGCGCGCGAGCATGCGTGCGTGCGCGCGCGAAAGGCGCAGGTCCTGCGGCCATAGGCGGCGATCGAACGCGAGCGACGTGTTGATCGCCCGAAATAAGGGATCTTGGGGCTCGGCGAAGCGCGACATGCGGTCGCGCCAGTCTACGTGCCGCCGTTGTCGGAGCGTGCGCGCGGGCGACGGGCAGACGGGCTCGCCCGCAGCTCGGCGAGCACGGAGCGAAGCGCCTCGCTCACGCGGTCGAGCTCGCTGTCGCCGAGCTGGGTGTGGAACGGCAGTGCCAGCGAGCGCTCAGCTACCCGCTCGCACACCGGGAACTGGCCGGGGCGGTAACCGAAGCGCTCGCGGTAGAAGCTGAAGAGGTGTATCGCGGGCAGATAGGGCTTGGTCTCGACGCCGCGCGCACGCAGCGCCGCCATCGCCGCCGCCCGGTCCACTCCCTCCGGGAGGAGCACGCAGAACACGAACCAGCTCCGGCGCGCACCGCCGCGGTCGGGGCAGGGCAGCTCGAGCCCGTCGATGTCGCCGAGCCGCTCGCGGTAACCGGCGGCCACCCGCGCGCGAGCTGAAAGCAGCTCCTCGAGACGCTCGAGCTGCGCGAGCCCGAGCGCGCAAGACAACTCGTCGAGACGGTAGTTGAAGCCGAGCCGGACGTGGTCGAGCCAACCCATGTCGGGCGCCCGACCCTGGTTGCGCTCGGAATCGACCCGCGCCTTCGTGGCGGCGTCGGGACAAACCAGCGCACCGCCCTCGCCGGTGGTGATCTGCTTGTTCGGGTAGAAGCCGAACGCCGCGAGGTTTCCGCGCGCGCCGACCCGAACGCCGTCCTCGTGGACAGCGCCGAGCGCCTCGCAGGCGTCCTCGACGATCCACAGGCCGTGCGTCCGGGCGAGATCCTCGAGACGCCGCATGTCGGCGGGGTAGCCGAAGATGTGCACCGGCAAAAGGCCGGTCGTGCGCGGGCCGACGGCGGCGCACGCGGCGTCCGGATCGATGTTGAACGTCACCGGATCGATGTCGCAGAACACCGGCTTGGCGCCCTCGTAGAGGATGCAGTTCGCCGAGGCGACGAAACTGAACGGTGTCGTCACTACCTCGTCGCCGGGCGCGATCCCCGCTGCCCGCACCGCGAGATGTAGCGCAGCCGTTCCGCTCGACACCGCCGAGACGTGCTCGACGCCGAGCTTCTGCGCCAGCGCGCGCTCGAACTCACCGAGCATCGGTCCGAGCGCCAGGCGCCCAGAGCGCAGCGCTGCGAGCACCATCGCCAACTCGCGCTCGCCGATGTCGGGCCGCGCGAGCGCGATCGTGTCGCCGGCATGCGGTCGTGCGCTCGACTGCTGCACAGCGCCGGCCAGCCTACCGGCGCGCGTCGGCCACCGCTCGGGCGCGTGTGTGCTCGCGCCGGCTCGGCAGCATGCCCGCCTCGAGCGAGTCGACGAGAGCTTCCCAGCTCGCCTCGATGATGTTCTCGGACACACCGATCGCGCCCCAGGTGTCGACGCCGTCGCTTGCGTCGATCAGCACGCGCGTCACCGCACCCGTGCCCTTCGTCTCGTCGAGGATGCGGACCTTGAAGTTGACGAGCTCGATGTCGCGCAGGTGCGGGTAGCGCTCGCCGATCGCCGCGCGCAGCGCGCGGTCGAGGGCGTTCACGGGCCCGTTGCCCTCGGCCGTGCGCACGTAGCGCTCGCCGTCCACCCAGAGCTTGATCGTCGCCTCCGTTTCGACCCGACCGTCGGCGCGCTTCTCGCTGATCACGCGCCACGACTCGAGCCGGAAAAGAGGCTCGTAGCGACCGGTCTCCTTGAGGATCAAGAGGTCGAGCGAGCCGTCGGCCGCCTCGAAGTGGTAGCCGCGGTGCTCGAGCTCCTTGACGCGAGCGATCACGCGCGCCGCCGCGTCCTCGTCGATCTCGATGCCGCTCTCGTCGGCGCGCGCCTTGATCGTGCCCTTGCCAGCCAGCTCGGAAACGAGCAGCCGCCGGTCGGCACCGACGAGCGCGGGATCGATGTGCTCGAACGTGCGGGCGTCGCGGCTGACCCCGGCAATGTGCATACCGCCCTTGTGCGCGAACGCGTTCTTGCCGACGTACGGCTGGTTGGGGTTGGGAGTGACGTTGCAGATCTCGTCGATCAGGTGCGCGATCTCGGTGAGGCGCGCCAGCTTGTCGGCCTCGACGCACGCGAACCCCATCTTCAGCTGCAGGTTGGGGATGATCGTCGTGAGGTTGGCGTTGCCGCAGCGCTCGCCATAGCCGTTGATCGTTCCCTGCACGAGGCGCGCTCCCGCCTCGACCGCAACCAACGAGTTGGCGACACCGCAGCCGGCGTCGTCGTGAGTGTGGATGCCGACCGTGACGTGCTCGCCGAGCTCGGCGACGACGCGCGCCGTCGCCGCGGCCACAGCGGGCGGTAGCGTCGCACCGTTCGTGTCGCAGAGCGTCACGCACTCCGCGCCCGCCTCGACGGCGGCGCGCAGACAACGCAGGGCGTAGTCGGAGTCATCGCCCCAAGCGTCGAAGAAGTGCTCGGCGTCGTAGATCACGCGCTTGCCCTGCTCGACCAGGAACGCCACCGACTCGCTGATCATGCGCAGGTTCTCGTGCGGATCGACCTGCGTGACCTTTTCGAGGTGCAGCTTCCAGGTTTTGCCGACCAGCGTGCAGACGGGCGCGAAGCACTCGGCGAGCAGCCGCAGCGCAGGGTCGTCGCTAGCGCGGGTGTCACGACGCCTGGTCATCCCAAAGGCCGCGATCTCGGCGTGCTCGAAGCGCTCGTCGGCGAGGAGCGCGAACAGCTCCTCCTCTTTCGGATTGGAGGCCGGGAAACCGGCTTCGATGAGGTCGACACCGAGGCGGTCGAGGGCGTGAGCGACGCGCACCTTCTCCTCCGCCGATAGCGACATGCCCTCTCCCTGCATGCCGTCGCGGAGGGTGGTGTCGTAGACGATTACACGTTTCTCTGCTGCTGGTTGTGACATCGATCGTGAGCCTTCTGTCGGTCGGGATCTGGAGCGGACGGGAGCGGGAACGGAGGGACGGCGCGCGGACGCCGCCACGCGCCGTCTAGGTAATTCGCCGCTGCCGAACGCTGTGACTCACGCTGTCGTGGATGTTATCGGCACAGGATCGAGCCACCTTTCGTAGCGCGGGTCGCGGCCGTGCAAGGCGTCGTCGAAGACGCGTTGCAGCTCGCGCGTGATCGGTCCCGGTGGCCCGATCTCGACGTCGTCGATCGACCGCACCGGTGTCAGCTCGGCAGCCGTGCCGGTAAGGAACACCTCGTCCGCCAAAAGCAGCTCGGCGCGGGCGATGTCGCGCTCGACCAGCTCGTAACCGAGGTCGCGCGCGATGTCGATCACCGAGGCGCGGTTGATCCCCTCGAGGATGCTGGCAGTGCGCGGCGGCGTGGCGATCACGCCGTCGCGGACGATGAAGACGTTCTCGCCGGTGCCCTCGCACACCATCCCGCGGTGGTCGAGGAGGATCGCTTCGTCGTAGCCGGCTTTCAGCGACTCGATCTTCGCGAGCACCGAGTTGAGGTACTGGCCGGTCGCTTTGGCGTGCGGGATCAACGACTCGGGGGAGATCCGCCGCCAGCTCGAGATCTTCGCGCGCACCCCGTTGCGCTTGCCGTCCTCGCCGAGGTAGGCGCCCCACTCCCACACGGCGATCGCCACCTCGACCGGGTTGTCGAGCGGATTGAGCCCCATTGGACCGAAGCCGCGCCAGGCGATCGGCCGGATGTAGCAGGAGCGCAAGCCGTTGCGGGCAATCAGCTCGTGCGTCGCGGCGCGGAGTTCTTCGATCGAGTACGGCAGCTCCATGTAGTAGAAGCGCGCCGAGCGGGCGAGCCGCTCGAGATGCTCGCGGTGGCGAAAAACGGCCGGGCCGCGCGGCGTCTCGTAGGCGCGAATCCCCTCGAAGACGGCGGTGCCGTAGTGGAGTGCGTGCGTGAGTACGTGGACCTTCGCGTCCTCCCACGGCACGAACTCGCCGTTAAGCCAGATCAGCTCGGCACTCTTCACTCGCGCTGCCTCTCCTTGACGTGGCTAAAGGTGCGCGAGGACGGCCTGCGTGGCCTCCTCGGTGGTCGCGCTCCCGCCCAGGTCACGCGTGCGCAGACCCTCCTCGAGCGCGCGCTCGATCGCCGATTGTAAACGCGCCGCGGCGTCTTCCATAGCCAGGCCGTGGCGGAGCATCAGGACCACCGAGCCGAGCATCGCCAGCGGGTTGGCGATGCCCTGACCGGCGATGTCGGGCGCGGAACCGTGGATCGGCTCGAATAGGCCCGGCTTGCCGGGATCGCCGAGCGACGCCGACGGCAACATGCCGAGCGACCCGGTGAGCATCGCCGCCTCGTCGGAGAGGATGTCGCCGAACATGTTCTCGGCGAGGACCACGTCGAAGCGGCGCGGGTTGGCGACGAGCTGCATCGCGGCGTTGTCGACGAGCATGTGCTCGAGCTCGATGTGCGGGAACTCTTCGCGCCCCACACGGGTCACGACCTCGCGCCACAGCCGCGACGTCTCGAGCACGTTCGCTTTGTCGATGCTGGTGACCCGCCGGCGCGCGCTGCGGAAGGCGACGCGCGCGATACGCTCGATCTCGCCGACGGTGTATTCGCACGTGTCGTAGGCGCGATCGGCCAGCCGCTCGCGGCGCCCGAAGTAGATCCCGCCCGTCAACTCGCGCACGACGAGGAGGTCGCAGTCGGCGATGACTTCACGTTTGAGCGGGCTGGCGTCGAGCAGCGCGGGCAGCGGCCGTACCGGCCTCAGGTTGGCGTAGAGACCGAGCTCGCGCCGCAGTGCGAGCAGACCTTGCTCGGGCCGGGGCGCCGCCGGGTCGGTGGTGTCCCACTTCGGACCGCCGACGGCGGCTAGCAGCACCGCGTCGGCGGCCTTGCAGGCGGCGAGCGTCGCGGCTGGCAGCGGCTCGCCGCAGGCGTCGATCGCCGCGCCGCCGACGAGCTCCTCTTCGAGCTCGAACTTGCCTAGCCGCTCGAGCACCGCGCGCGCACTGGCGGTGATCTCGGGCCCGATACCGTCGCCCGGCAGGAGCACGATCCGTGGCGCGCTCACGGCTGGGCGAGCTCCTTGCGACGCATCGACCACATCTGGGCCGACCGTTCGAGCTCGAGCGCGGCGGGCCACGGCAGCGGCGGTGGCCCTAGCTCGCTGCGCAGCGAGCGTGCCGTCCGCCGCGCCAGCTCGGGGTCGCGAGCGGCGCGCTCGGCGAGCTTGAGGGCGGCAGCGTCGACCTCCTCGTCGGGCAGCGCGCGCCAAGCGAGCCCGAGCTCGGCAGCGCGGCGCCCGTCGATCCGCTCGCCGAACAGAGCCAGTGCAGCCGCCGCCTCGCGCGCTCCGGTGCGACCGAGTAGGGCGCCGTGGCCGCCACCCGGGTGCAGACCGATCGGCATGAAGCCGGAGACAATCAGCGCGTCTTCGGCGACGATCCGCAGGTCGGTCGCGAGCATCAGATTCAGCCCCGCTCCCACAGCGCCGCCGCGCACGGCAGCGACGGTCGGCGGTTCCAGCTCGCCGACGCGGGCGAACGAGCGGTAGATCGCCCCCATTCCTGCGTACGTCTCGGGAGCGGCCGGATCGCGCCCGGCGGCCGCGAGCGTCGCGCGGTCGCCTCCGGAACAGAAGAAGCCACCTTCGCCGCGCACCACCACCGCACCGATCGTGCGGTCGGCGTCGATCGACTCGCAAGCGGCGATCAGCGCCTCGGCCATCGCGACCGTCAGCGCGTTGCGACGCGCCGGCGCAGCGAGCGTCACGACCGCCACGCCGTCGGAGCGCCGCTCCAGCTTGATTTCGTCGCTCATCGCCACGGCAACCTACCGCGCTGCGAAGCATCCGGTCGCCCGCCGGCGTCGAGCGGCGACCGGCGCGCGCAGTGGTGCTCCGCGCCGCCCCGGCGCTCCGAGCCGCCGCGGCGACGCGGAGCGCGCCCGGCACTGTCAGGCGACAGCTGTGGTGACAGGACCGGAGCGCTCGCGCTCGCGCTCGTAGCGCTCGATCGCGTCGATCTGCTGCAGCGTCACGGCGATGTCGTCGAGCCCGTTCAGCAAGCGGTGCTTGATCTCGGGATCGATCTCGAACCGCGCCTCGCCACCCGGCCACGAGACCGTCTGTGCCGCGAGATCGATACGCGCACGCCCGGCAGCCATCACCGCGCGCACCTCGTCCTCCGCCAGCACCACTGGCAGCAGCCCGATCTTCGTGCAGTTCGAGTAGAAGATGTCGGCGAAACTCGGCGCGACGATCGCCTCGAAGCCGTAGTCCTGGATCGCCCACGGCGCGTGCTCGCGCGACGAGCCGCAACCGAAGTTCGGTCCCGTGGCGAGGATCGGGTTGCGGGACAGCTCGAAGCCCGGCTCTTGCCGCCAGTCGTAGAAGAGAAACTCGCCGAAACCGGTGCGTTCGATGCGCTTCAGGAACTGCTTGGGGACGATCTGGTCGGTGTCGACGTTGGGACGGTCGAGGACCGTCACCCCGCCCTCGATGACGCTGATCGGCTTCACCTCGGTTGACCCCCGTGGTCGCGAATCTCCATCTCCATCTTCCGGCCCGTTCCGGTGCGGCCGGCGTCAGTTCCAGTTGCGGATGTCGACGAAGCGCCCCTCGATCGCCGCTGCGGCCGCCATCCGCGGGCTGACCAGGTGTGAACGGGCGCCCCGGCCCTGACGGCCCTCGAAGTTGCGGTTCGAGGTTGAGGCGACCCGCTCGCCGGGCCCGGCGACGTCGGGGTTCATGCCGAGGCACATCGAGCAGCCCGCCGTGCGCCACTCGAAACCGGCGTCGCGGAAGATCTTGTCGAGCCCCTCGGCCTCCGCCTGTTCGCGCACCTGCATCGAACCGGGCACGACCATCGCGCGCACGCCCGGCGCCACTTTGCGACCGGCTACGACCTCGGCCGCTTCGCGCAGGTCGCGCAGCCGCGAGTTCGTGCACGAGCCGATGAAGACGCGGTCGATAGCGATCTCCTGGATCGGCGTGCCTGGCTCGAGACCCATGTACTCGAGGGCCCGCTCTTCGGCCGCGTTGCGCGGCTCGGGCACGCGCCCAGTGACGTCTACCACCATCGCCGGCGTCGTCCCCCACGTCACCTGGGGCGCGAGCTCGGAGGCATCGATGACGACCTCGCGGTCGAAAACCGCGTCGGGGTCGCTGCGCAGGGCTCGCCACTCGTCGACCGGCAGCGGGTCGGGCGCCGCCGGCCGACCCTCGAGCCAGGCAAAGGTGGTGTCGTCGGGCGCGATCATCCCGGCGCGACCGCCGCCCTCGATCGTCATGTTGCAGATCGTCATCCGCCCTTCCATCGGCAGCCGCTCGATCACCGGTCCGGCGTACTCGATGACGTGACCGACACCGCCGTCGACGCCGATCCGACCGATCGTGCCGAGGATCAGGTCCTTGGCGGTCACGCCGTAACCGAGCTCGCCCTCGTAGCGGATACGCATCGAGCGCGGCTTGCGCTGCCGCAGCGTCTGCGTGGCCAGCACGTGCTCGACCTCGCTCGTGCCGATCCCGAACGCGAGGGCGCCGAACGCCCCGTGCGTCGAGGTGTGCGAGTCACCGCAGACGATCGTCATCCCCGGTTGGGTGAGGCCGAGCTCGGGGCCGATCACGTGGACGATGCCTTGCCGGCGCGAGCCGACGGAAAAGACGGGGATGCCGAACTCGCGGCAGTTGCGCTCGAGCGCCTCGACCTGCTTGCGTGAGAGCAGATCACGGATCTCGGCGGCGCTGCGGGCACCGTCGGTGGGCACGTTGTGGTCGGCGGTGGCGAGCGTGCGATCCGGCCGCCGGACCCGGCGACCGGCGAGGCGCAAGCCCTCGAACGCCTGTGGCGAGGTCACCTCGTGCACGAGGTGCAGGTCGATGTAGAGCAGACCGTCGGCGACCTCGTGCGCCTCCCAGATCTTGTCGAACATCGTTTTGCCCATCGCTACCTCCCGAGAGCGGCAGTCACGACGGCCAGAAACTCGGCCGCAGTAGGACCCGGGTTTTCGAAGTGGTGAGGGAGATCGGCATCGAAGGTGGCGGCGTCACCGGCCGCGAGCTCGTGCCGTTCGCCGGCGATCTCAAGGCGCACTCGCCCCTTCTGCACGACAACGGTTTCGCGGCTGCCCGGACCGTGCAACGGTGGATCGTCGGGCCCTCCGGTAGCGGCGCCGGGGTCAAGTCGGTGCAGCGACACCTCGACGCGCTCGCCGGGCAGCGGGGGCGTCAGCACCTCGTAGGTGTGTCCGTCGCTGCCGCCGCCCCGCCGCCGGCGGGCGGCGGGCACGATCACTACTCCGACGCTCTCGTCGAGACGCAGCACCTGCGACAACGAGAGACCGAGTCCGGCGGCGATGCGCTGAGCGACGGTGAGCGTCGGGCTGGTCTCGCCGCGCTCGACTTGGGAGAGCATCGGCGCCGACACCCCAGAGCGCTCGGCCAGTTCACGCAGCGACAGCCTGCTCGCCTGGCGCAGACTGCGCACACGCGCCCCGAACCCGCCGGCTACCCCTGTCGTAGCGGGTTCGTGCTCGAGCGCCGGTCCGGCGCCGCCGCCCGCTAGAGCGGTGTCGCGCGCCGCCGCGTCGTGTTCAGCTTTCGCTGCGCTTTCAAGCACGTCGTGTATGTTAACACGAACGTCCGTTATCTCGAACAACTCGTCGTCTCCCTCCTGCCGCTGCCGGTCGGATTGCCCGTCGCTGGGGACCCTTCGCCACGCGTCGCCCGGTCAAGAACCGTCGATCTCGCCCCAGGACACGAGCCCGAGACGCAGCGCGCGCAGCGCCAATTCGAGCTGCAAACGGCCGTCGGGATCGTCGAGGCGATCGCCGAGAAGCGCACGCAGGCGACCCAGCCGGTAGCGCACCGTCTGCGGATGGACAGCGAGCTCCCGCGCCATCCGCTCGATCCGGCCCTGCACACTCAGCCACGCCTCGAGCGTCTCGACGAGCCGGACTCGCGTCGCCGGCGGCTGCGCAGCTAGCTCGCCGAGCGCCCGCCGTGCCAGACGCCCGAGCGCGTCCGCATCGGCGGCCAACACCAGTTCGGTCGGGTGGTCGTCGGCGAACAGCGGACCGCCCTCGTCGAGTGCACCCGTGCGCGCGAGCGCCAACAGGCGCCGCGCGCCCTCGTAGCTTCGTGCCGCCTCGAGCAGCCCGACCTCCGGCCCTATCACCGCCGGCGCACCGCGCAGGCCGCGTGCCAGTTCACGGCGGCTGGCCGGTGCGCCGGGATCGGCGATCACTGCGCAGGTGAACTCTTCGTGCTGGGCGACCAGCGCGCGCTCCCCGAGCCGCCCCGCCACCACCACGGCGCGTTCGTCGGTGAGGGCGATCGCGAGCGTACGCGGCAACGCCCACCCGCACTGTTCGGCGGCGGCGCGAACCAGCGTCGGGTCGGGCGCGTCGGCAAGGAGCAGCGTCAGCAGGCGCTGTCGACGCTGCTGGCGCTCGCCGACCGAGTCGGCCTGTTCGAGAGCGTAGCCTTCGATCGACTCTGCCGAGAGCTCGTCGATGTAGGCGAAGATCGCCTCGGCGAGGTCGTAGAGGACGTCGGGCGATAGGCCCGCCGCCTTGCCGAGCTGGGCGAACCGGCGCCAAGCGACGCGCGCCCCTACCCGGTAGGCGGCGAGCAAGGCGTCGATTCCGCGCCCCGAGCGCATCTCGGCGCGTCCGAGCTGCACGTAGATCTCGTTGCCGCTCGCTGCCGCCGGCTCGTCGCGACCGAGCATCGCGATGAAACGCCGCAACGCCTCTTCCACCCCCAGTCGCAGCGCCTGCCCGAACGGACCCTCGAGCGGTCGCCGATACTCCGGTACGTCGCGGCGTATCGCGGTGATGATCTCGTCGGCCACCGTGGGGAGATGAGGGGCGAGAGCTTCGGCCACCGCCGGCGGCAGCGAACGCCACGGCACACCTACCGACTGCGCCCGCGGCCGCACCGGCCGCGCCGTGCGGCGCGTCACCGGGACGCGCAGCTCGCTTCCCTCTCCCGCTCCGTCGCTAGCAGCCACTTGTTGGAAACCTACAAGTTTCCTGGGCGCCGTTGCGGTCGTTGCCACGAGTTCGCCGCCACTGATTGCGGCTTAGATAGGAAACGGCGCACGGGTTGTGCCGGCCGCTTCGGCTCCCCCGCAAGCTACGAACGGCGACCCGGCGAGCGCCAATCGAATCGACGGCCAAGGGATCGCGGAGCAGGGATGAGCAGTCAACCACGAGTGCAGGCGAGCACCATCGACGCCGAGACGAGCGGAGAAGACCAGCGCGTGCCCAACCGCACGCCCGCGGCGGGCACGACAGCGCCCACGCTGGAGCGCACAGGTGCAGCGCCCCACGATCGTCGCCAGCACCCGAAACCCGAGCCTGCGCGCGAGCACGACGACCTCCCGCTCGGTCACAAGCTGACGATCTTGGCAGCGGTGGTGGTGCCCTTCCTCGGCACGATCGCGGCCGTGGTGTTCTTGTGGAACCGGCTGGTGTTCGCACAGGACATCGCGATGCTCGTCGTCGGCTATCTGCTCACCGCGCTCGGCATCACCGTTGGTTTCCACCGCTACTTCACGCACCGTTCGTTCGAGACCAAGCCCTTCATCCGCTACGCGCTGGCGGTGCTCGGGTCGGCGGCGGTGCAGGGCCCGGTGATCGGCTGGGTTGCCGACCACCGTCGCCACCACGCCCACTCCGACGAGGAGGGGGATCCGCACAGCCCGCACGTCGGTCACGGCCGTGGCCTGCGCGGCGCCCTCAGGGGTCTCTATTGGGCGCACATGGGATGGCTGTTCGACGGGTCGACGCGCGGCAACCGGCGCCGCTACGCATCGGAACTGTTCGAGGACCGGGGCATCGTCGCGATCGATCGCCTGTTCGTGCCGATCGTCGCCGCAAGCCTCGTGTTGCCGTTGCTGATCGGCTGGGCGATCGGCGGCACGCTGACCGCCGCTCTCACCGGTTTCGTCTGGGGCGGTCTTGTGCGCGTGTTTTTCGTTCACCACGTCACGTGGAGCATCAACTCCGTCTGCCACTTCTTCGGTCGCCGCCGCTTCGCCACAGACGATCGCTCGACCAACGTCTTCTGGCTTGCGCTGCCCTCGCTCGGCGAGTCCTGGCACCACAACCACCACGCTTTCCCGCGCTCGGCCGAGCACGGTCTGCGCTGGTGGGAGATCGACGTCTCGGCGCTGGTGATCCGAGCGCTCGAGCGCCTCGGCCTCGCCTGGAACGTCGTACGGATACCGCCCGAGCGCCAGAAGCAGCGGCTCGAGGCCGTGTCCTGACCGCGGCCCGAGCCGCCGGCCACAGCCTGCGCAAACAGCTCAGCCGCGAGCGCGAGCGGCGCGAACGGCGTCGCGCAGAACCGCCGCGAGCGCCTCGCTGTTGCAAGGGAACACCGCTGCCCGAGCGGCCGGGTGGGCGGCCGCCGTCCGTGCCAGCGCGACGATCTCTCGCTCGTCGAGGTTCAGCAGCTCCGCAGGCGGACGCGCGCCGGCGGCCGCAAGCCGCTCGGCGACCACTGCCAGCGCTTGCTCGCTCGTGGGTGTCGTGGCGTCGCTCGCTCCGACGCCGACTCCGCGCAAAAAGGCTTCGAGCCAGGCGCTCACTGCCGGGCTTGCTGAGCGAGCTGCATGTCGCGCGCTCGCTGCGAGCACGGCCGCGTTAGTCGTCGCGTGAGCGCAACCGAGCTCACGCACGAGCGTCTGGCAGAGCGCGTGGTGGAAGGCGATGCCCGCTTCGCCCGACGCCCAGCCCGCCAACAGTGCGCCGAGCGCGAGCGTGCCATGCAGCTCTCGGCGCTCGACCGCGCCATCCTCGCCGAGCAGGCGCAGCCCGGCTGCGAGAAGCTCGCTGCCGGCGAGCGCCGCGGCGCTCGCGACCGGCGACGCGCGTTTGGTGTAGAGCGCCTCGAGCGCGTGGGCGAGCGCGTTCGCGGCGCTCTCGGCAAGCAGCCGCTGCGGCGCTTCGGCTAGCAGGTCGGGATCCCACACAACGAGCTCCGGCCTGACCATCCCGCGCGCGGCCTGCTCGTAACCGCGCGGCAAACGGTGGAAGCCCGTCATCTCGGCGCCGCTCAGGGTGGTGGGAACGGCGGCACAGCGCGCACCGGTCACCGCGGCGACCGCCTTCGCGCAGTCGATCACGCGTCCACCGCCGATCGCTACTAGGTCGTGCCCGCGTAGAGCGGGCAGAAGCTCGGCAGAGAGCTCGTCTACGCGCCCCGGCCCGACCGCCACCACCTCCGCTCCCGGGAGCAGGGCCGCGAGCGCCGTTTTGTCGGCCCGGCGCCCGACGAGCACCAGCGGCCGGGCGAAACCGGCGCGCTCGACGTGCGTGGCGAGCTCGTGGCGGGCGCCCGGCGCGAAGCGCACCAAACGGCCGTCATTTCCCCACTCGAACGCGCCGCTCGCCACCAGCGCTCGCGGCGACAGAGCGCCGGTCACGGCGTCGGTACTTCGCGTGCCGCCCGCTGTAGGTGGTGCTCGGCCTCGGCAGCGGCGGACTCGGCCAGAGCGTTGGAGAGCGCCCGCACGTACGCTTTGCCGGACGCCTCGATGATGTCGGTCGACACGCCGACCCCGCTTGCTACGCGCCCGTCGACCTCGACCTGAACGGTCACCTCGCCGAGCGCATCGCGCCCGCCCGTAATGGCGCCCACGCGGTACTCGCGCAGCCGCGCCTCCTTGCCGACGGCAGCGTTGATAGCGCTGAAAAGCGCGTCGACCGGGCCGTCTCCGGTGAAGCTCCCCGATCGCACCTCGCCGTCAGGGGTCTGCACCTCGACCCGTGCGAGCGGCGTGCGCCGCGACGACGCCTCGACGTCGAAGGCGACGAGCTCGAACGCTTGCGGTCGGTGCTTGATCTCGTCGGACACGATCGCCTCGAGGTCGAGCGCCGTCACCTGCTTCTTCTTGTCGGCGATCTCCTTGAAGCGCTGGAAAGCCTGGTTGAGGGCGGCGCCGTCGACGCGCAGCCCAAGCTCCTCGAGCGCCTTGCGCAAAGCGTGCCGCCCCGAGTGCTTGCCGAGCACGATCTGGTTCGACTCGAGGCCGATCGTGCGCGCATCCATGATCTCGTAGGTGGTGCGATCCTTGAGCACGCCGTCCTGATGGATGCCTGCTTCGTGCGCGAAGGCGTTGCGGCCGACGATCGCCTTGTTGGGCTGCACCGGGTAGCCAGTGAGGCGCGAAACCAACCGGCTGGTGCGGGCGATCTCGCGCGTGTTTATTCCCGTCCACAGCCCGAGCGACGGCTCGCGGGTGTGCAACAGCATCACGATCTCTTCGAGCGAGGCGTTACCGGCGCGCTCGCCGATCCCGTTCACCGCGCACTCGACCTGGCGACAGCCGGCCATCAGCCCGGCCAGCGAGTTCGCGACGGCGAGTCCGAGGTCGTTGTGACAGTGCACCGACACCGTCACCTTCTTGAGATCCGGCACGAGCTCGTAGAGCTTGCGGAACATCTCCGCGTACTCGTGCGGCATCGTGTAGCCGACGGTGTCGGGCACGTTGATGGTGGTAGCGCCCTCTTCGATCGCAATCTGGATCACCTCGGCCATGAACTCGATGTCCGACCGCGATCCGTCCTCGGGCGAGAATTCGACGTCGTCGCAGAGCTCGCGCGCGTAGGCGACCGCGGCGCGCGCCTGGCCCTTCACGTCCTCGCGCGTGGTTTGCAGCTTGCGTTCGATGTGGATGTCGGAGGTTGCGATGAAGGTGTGGATGCGCGGCCGCTCGGCATCCTTGATCGCGTTCCAAGCAGCGTCGATGTCCTGCTTGGCGGTGCGCGCGAGCGCACAGATCACCGGGCCCTCGACCTCGCGCGCGATCAGCTGTACCGCCTCGAAATCGCCCGGCGAGGTGATCGGAAAGCCGGCCTCGATGATGTCGACACCGAGACGGGCGAGCTGGTGCGCGATCTCGAGCTTCTCCTGCGGGTTGAGCGAAATGCCGGGCGACTGCTCGCCGTCGCGGAGGGTGGTGTCGAAGATCTTGACCCGGTTTTCGGGTTTGCGCTCGCGCTTGTTGTCGACGTCAGCTGTCATGTCGCTCCCTGCTCCTCTGATCGGACCTACGGCTCCCTTCCTTCACCTCTGGCCGCCGTTCGCGGCCGCAGCGCACGCTCACTCCCCCCGAAGGGGGAGAAGAAGGAGGCGTAGGTCGCGGAGGAACGACATCGACAGATAAGGCTAGCAACGCGCTAGCCGGCAACACAGGCACGCGTGTGTCGCCTCGTGTCGCGTTGTCGTCGAAAGGGCCGGCGCGAGCGCTGTGGGGCGCCCCGTGCGAGCAGGACGCGTACGCAGTTCCCCCGCATCCGGCTTGACCCCTTCGCGGCTCGCCGACCGTACCGCGGGTGATGGAGCTGGCAGGCAAGAGCGTCGTTGTCGCGGGCGGCACCGGGGAGATCGGGCGCGAGCTCGTCGCGGCTCTCCGCGAGCGGGGTGCCGACCCGCTCGTCCTTGGACGCGACGCAGTCGCCTTGGAACACATCCGTCGATCGGGGACGCGAGCGTTTCCTTTCGATCTCCGACAGCCCGGAACGCTGCGCAGCGCGCTCGAGAACCTGACCGGCGGCGCCGGTATCGATGGGCTCGTGCTCTGTGCCGGCAAGGTCGCTTTCGCCGAGGCCGGCAAGATCCCGCAGCCCGTAGTGCGCGAGCTGTTCGAGGTCAACTTGCTCGGGGCGGTCGCGTTGATCGAGAGCGCCCTGGCGACGATCCGCACACCGGGCTTCGTCTGCGCGATCACTGGTGCCGTGGTGAGCACGCGGCCGGCGCGCATGGCCCACTACGTTGCGGCGAAGGCAGGGCTTTCGGCGTACCTCGGTGTCCTCCGGCGCGAGCAGCGTCGGCGCGGGCTGCTAATCGTGGATGTGCAGCCGCCGCACGTCGAGACCGGTTTCGCACGCCGCTCGCTGTACGGCTCGCCACCTGCGCTCCCGACCGGTATCGGCCCTCACGAGGTGGCCGAGCGCGTGCTCGACGCAGTCGCCGACGAGCAGCCGGTGGTGCAGTGGCCGCTGCCGGCTACAGCGCGCGCCGGCAGGCTTGCGTCGTGAGGATCGATCCTCCGGCGAGCTACAGGTCGACCGAGCGCCCCTCGTAGAAGCCCTCGGCTTGCAGCACCTCGTGCAACACCCCCGGCGGCACGGGCTGGTCGGTGGTGACGACCATGACCGCCACGTCGTGGCCGCTCTCCTCGCCCTCTTCGGGATGGCGACCGACCGCCGCCGAAACGATGTTGATGCCGTGACGTCCGAAGACCTGCCCGACGTGGCCGAGCATGCCCGGCTGGTCGCGGTAGCGGAACAGCGCCAGATGGCGCTCCAGCTGAACGTTGAAACGCTGCCCCCAGGCCTCGAGCAGGTGCGGGCGGCTGCGCGTGCCGAGCACAGTGCCGACGACACGCACCGCGCGGCCGTCGGACCGAACGGTGACGCGGACGAGATCGGTGAAGTCGCGCGCCCGCGCCTCCTTCAGCTCGGACACGCCGATGCCGCGCTCCTCGGCCAAAGCCGGAGCGTTCACGAGGTTGACCTCTTCCTCGGTGCGCCCCCGCAGGATGCCTTCGAGCACGGCGACGGTGAGCAGCCGCGTGTCGCGCTCGGCGATGCGACCGCGCGCCTCGACCTCGACGCGCTCGATCGCCGCGCCACCTGCTAGCTCCACGGCGATCCTGCCGAGGTCGCGACAGAGCGGGACGAACGGTCCCAGCAGCTCGAGATCCTCGGCGGCTACCGCCGGCACGTTGACCGCGGTGGTGACGACCCCGCCCGTCAGCGCGGCGACCACCTGCTCAGCCGTTTGTACACCCGCCCGGTCTTGCGCCTCGGCCGTCGACGCACCGAGATGGGGGGTGACGACGACGTTCTCGTACCCGAAGAGACGGTGCTCGGTGAGCGGCTCGTCGGGAAAGACATCGAGGGCAGCGCCGGCGAGCTTGCCCGAGTCGAGCGCCGCGCAGAGCGCGTCGAGGTCGACGAGCTCGCCGCGTGCGCAGTTGACCAGGTAGGCGCCGTCGCGCATCTGCGCGAACGCCTCGGTGCCCACCATCCCCTCGGTCTCGGGGGTGCGCGGCAGGTGCAGGCTCACGAAGTCGGCCTGGCGGTACACGTCCTCGGGACGTCCGGCGCGCTCCGCCCCGAGCTCGCGGAAACGTTCGTTCGACACGTACGGGTCGTAGGCGACGACGCGCATCCCGAACGCCCGTGCTCGCGCCGCCACGAGCCGGCCGATGCGGCCAAAACCGAGGATGCCGAGCGTCTTCTCGTACAGCTCGCTGCCCGAAAAGCGGGAGCGCTCCCAGCGCCCGCCGACAAGCGACGCGTGCGCCTGGGGGATACGGCGTGCCACCGCGAGCATCAAAGCGACCGTGTGCTCGGCGGCGGCGATCACATTCGATTGGGGGGCGTTGCAGACGATGATCCCTCGCCGCGTTGCCGCCTCGACGTCGACGTTGTCGACGCCGATGCCGGCACGGCCGATCACCCGCAGGCGGGTGGCGCGAGCGATCAGGTCGCTGTCGAGGCGCGTCCCCGAACGGATGACGATGCCGTCGAACTCGCCGATCCGCTCGCGCAGAGTGTCGGCGTCCCAATCGGTGCCGACGACGACGTCGAAGTGGCGCGCTAGGAGGTCGATCCCGGACTGGGCGATCTTCTCGGCCACGAGCACACGCGGTCGCGCGCCCGGGTCGTGGCCCGTCGCCGCGTGCCCGTTGCTCGCGGTTTTCGCGCCGGCGTCGCTCACGCCACCCGGCCGGCGGGCACACCGGCCTCAAGGAACACGCGCTGCGCTGCGGCGACACCGCTGCCCAGCTCGAGCTCGTAGCCGAGCTCGCTAAGGGTCATCTCGAGCGCGGCGATCGTCGTGACGATGTCGAACGCGCCGAAGTAGCCGCAGTGTGCGATGCGCGCGATCTTGCCCTTCAGCTTGCCCTGCCCGCCGGCGATCGTGACGCCGTACTTGTCGCGCATCAGCTTCGGTACGCGCGCACCTTCGATCCCTTCCGGCACGCGCATCGCCGTGACCACGTTGGCACCGTCGTCGTCGGGTCCGAACAGCTCGAGGCCAAGAGCCTTGACTGCGGCGCGCGTCGCTCTGCCGAGCAGGCGGTGGCGCTCGAGCACGCGCTCGAGCCCCTCCTCCTCGATCAGCGCGAGCGCCGCGTCGAGTCCGAGGATCAAGCTGACCGCCGGAGTGAAGGGGCTATCGGGGGGATCCTTGCGTTGGCCCTTGACGGTGCGCGCCCAGTCGAAGTAGTAGCGGCCTGCCGGCTGCTCGGCGGCGTAGGCGAGAGCGCGCTCGTTGACGCTCGCAAGCCCCAGGCCGGGCGGGGCCATCAGCGCCTTCTGGGAGCCCGAGACCACCACATCCAGACCCCACTCGTCCTGCTCGCACGGCACCGCACCGAGTCCCGACACAGCGTCGACACAGATCAAGGCGCCGTGGCTGTGGGCGACGTCGGCGAGCGCTCTCACGTCGTTGACGACACCGGTCGACGTCTCGGACAGCGTGGTGAAGACGACGCGGGCACCGCCGGCGCGTGCCAGCGTGGCATCGAGCTCGGCCGGGTCAACCTTGTTGCCCCAGCCGGCGTCGTAATGAACGAGCTCGCCACCGAACGCCTGGCACAGCTCCACCCACCGCTCGCCGAACTTGCCGCAGCTTGCGACCACGCAGCGCTCGCCCGGGCGCACGAGGTTCGCCACAGCCGACTCCATCGCTCCCGAGCCCGACGAGGCAAAGACGAGCACGTCGTTCTCGGTGCGGAAGACACCGCGCAGACGCTCGAGCACGCGCGCGTACACCTCGATGAAGGCGGGCGCACGGTGGTACAGCATGGGCTGCGCCATCGCCAGCTCCACCTCGGGCGGGAGCGGCGTCGGACCCGCCGTCATCAAGTAACGCTTGACGTAGGGGTTGGGCGCAGCCATCGCTCGCCGAGATTACCGGAGGTCCTCGCTCACCTATCTACGCAGCAGGCCTCAGTCACGCTCAGGCGACCGCTCGGCAATCCAGGGCATCATCGCGCGCAGCTCGCGCCCCACCTGCTCGATCTGGTGACGCTTGCCCTCCTCGCGCAGGCGCTGGAAGTTCTCGCCGCCGGCGCGGTTCTCGGCGATCCATTCGCGCGCGAACTCGCCGGACTGGATCTCGGCGAGGATCTCCTGCATCGCCCGCCGCGACGCCTCGCCGATCACCCGCTTGCCGCGCGTGAGATCGCCGTACTCGGCGGTGTTGGAGATCGAGTGCCGCATCCACGAGATGCCGCCCTCGTACATGAGGTCGACGATCAGCTTCATCTCGTGCAGGCACTCGAAGTACGCGAGTCGCGGGTCGTAGCCAGCTTCGACGAGCGTTTCAAAACCGGCGCGCACCAGTTCGGTGAGGCCCCCGCACAGCACCGCCTGCTCGCCGAAAAGGTCGGTTTCGGTCTCTTCGCGGACGGTGGTCTCGATCACGCCCGCGCGCGTGCAGCCGATCCCCTTCGCGTAGGCGAGCACGAGGTCGCGGGCGTTGCCGGTTGCGTCCTGGTGGACGGCAGCGAGCCCGGGAACGCCCTTGCCCTCCTGGAACTGGCGACGAACGAGGTGCCCTGGCCCTTTGGGAGCGACCATGCCGACGTCGACCTCGCTCGACGGCTCGATCTGGCCGAAGTGGATCGAGAAACCGTGCGCGAAGAGCAGCAGGTTGCCGGGGGCGATGCCGTCTTTGATCTCGCGCTCCCAGGCCTCGGCTTGGCGCTCGTCCGGGATCAGGATCATCACCACGTCGCCGGCGCTGGCGGCGTCGGCGACGTCGAGAACGCGCAGACCCTCGCGCTCGGCTTCGGCGCGCGACGCCGAGCCTGGCCGCAGGCCGACGACAACGTCGACGCCGGAGTCGCGCAAGTTCAGCGCGTGCGCGTGGCCCTGCGACCCGTAGCCGATGATCGCGACGGTCTTACCTTCGAGCTTGCCGAGATCGGCGTCCTGGTCGTAGATCATCGTCCGGCACTCTATCCCTCGCGCTCGGCGAAGTCGCGCGCGGCGCGCGCAAGCTCGCCACGATCGAGCTTGCCGAGGGCGGTGCGCGGCAAGGCGTCGGCGAAGAAAATGCGTTTCGGGACCTTGTAGCGCTCGAGCTGCGCGCGGCAGTGGGCGCGCAGAGCCTCGCCGAGGACGCGAGCGTCGTGGCCGTCGCCCACCGCCGCGGCGGGCACGACGACAGCTACCACCGCTTCCCCCCACTCGCGGTCCGGCAGACCCGCGACCCCCGCCTCGCGCACCGCGGGGTGCGACTCGAGCGTGCGCTCTACCTCCTCGGGCGAGACGTTCTCGCCGCCGCTGATTATCAGGGTCTTCAGGCGACCGCGCACACGCAAGCGGCCCCCGCTGTCGAGCTCGCCGAGATCGCCACTACGTAGCCAGCCGTCGGCGGCACAGCCGGCCGGCGACACCATCTCACCACGAATCAGGATCTCTCGGCTGCCAGGGTCGACAGTGAGCTCGACACCGGGCAGCGGCCGCGCCCACTCTTCGCCCGGACCGGCCAGAGCTACAAGCGAAGCCGTTTCGGTCATCCCGTAGGTGCGGTAGACGGGGATCCCGGCCGCCGCCGCTCGCTCCAACAGATCGCGGTCGACCGCGCTGCCGCCGAGGAGAACGCAACGGGGGCTGCGCGCCCAGCGCCCGGGCAGGCGATCGAGCAGCCGCCTCAGCATCGTCGGGACGAGCGAGCAATGGCTGATCTCGCCCGAGCGCAAGCGTGCCGCGACGCGCTCCGCGTCGAAACGCTCGTGAAACTCGACGGCAGCGCCGCTCACGGCGGCGCGAAACAGGATCGACAGCCCGCCGACATGGAAAAGCGGCAGCACGCACAGCCAGCGGTCGCCGCTGCCCGCGCGCAGCGCCTGACAGGCGGCACGCGCACTCGCCAGGTGCTGGCGAGCCCACAGCGGGACGAGCTTCGGCCGGCCCGTGGTGCCCGACGTTCGTAGGATCGTGAGCGGCGGGCCCTCGGGCGCTGTGTCCCAGCTAGCACCGCCGGGCGCCGACGTCGGCGCGCCACCGCGCCACGCCCCATCGAGAGGGCGCGCGGCGAGATCGAGCGGAGGATCGCCGCCGGGCGCAGCCACGGCCAGCTTCTCGATCACGAACCCCGCCCCGGCGCTTCGAGCCGCACGTTGCCGCAGCTCGGCGGGGCTGTCCGGATCGAGCGCGATGATGCTCGCCTCAAGAGCGTGCGCCGCCCAGAGCAGGATCGCGGCCGCGGGACCGGGCCGCAGCGCCGCGGCGACGCGACTGCCGCGCCCCACACCGGCATCGGCGAGCTCCCCGCTCGCCCGATCGACTAGGGCGGCGAACTCGGCTTGCTCGATCGTTCGCTCGCCGTCCGTAATCTCGGTGAGAGGGGGCAGCGCGAGCGTCGACGCTCGCGCCTCGGTCGGCCCGCCAGCGGCGGATGTGGAACTGCGCTGCGCTCGCGGCACGGCGCAAGGATCGCAGCGACGGCAGCTCGGTATCGTTCTCGACCGCGATGGCAACCGTCGACCGCGAAGCACGTGCTGCGTGGGCAGCCGAGCAGGCTAAGCGCTCGATCCTCCCCGGCGCCGACTGGAAACCGGGCGCCAGCTACGAGGACATCCGCTACGAGCTCGCCGACGGGATCGCCAAGATCACGATCGACCGGCCCGAAGTCCGCAACGCGTTCCGGCCCAAGACGGTTGTCGAGATCGCCGACGCTTTCGAGCGGGCGCGCGAGGACCCCGATGTCGGCGTCGTGATCCTCACCGGAGAGGGCCCGTTGGCGTTCTGCTCCGGCGGCGACCAGCGCGTGCGTGCCGATTCGGGGTACGTCGGCCAGGAGGACGAGGCCGGCCGCCGCGGAGTCGGCCGTTTCCACGTCACTGACCTGCATTTGCAGATGCGGCGGCTGCCGAAACCGATCGTCGCGATGGTCGCCGGCTACGCGGTCGGCGGCGGCCATGTTCTGCACCTTCTGTGCGATCTGACGATCGCGGCCGACAACGCTCGCTTCGGGCAGAGCGGCCCGCGCGTCGGCAGTTTCGACGGTGGCTACGGGGCTGGTCTCTTGGCGCGCACGATCGGCCTCAAGCGCGCCAAGGAGATCTGGTTTTTGTGCCGCCAGTACGACGCCGAACAGGCACTGCGCATGGGGCTCGTCAACGCTGTCGTTCCTCTCGAGCAGCTGGAGATCGAGACCGTGCGCTGGTGCCGGGAGATGCTCGAGCTCTCGCCGTTCGCGCTGCGCCTTTTGAAGGCGAGTTTCAACGCCGCCGACGACGGCCTCGCCGGTATCCAGCAGCTCGCGCACGACGCCAACCTGCTCTTCTATATGAGCGAAGAAGCGCAGGAAGGGCGGGACGCCTACCTGGAAGGGCGCCGCCCCGACTTCGGCCGCTTCCCGCGCCGCCCGTGACCGGCGCAGCGGCGCGCGTGCCGACGGGAACCCTGCGGCTGTGGCTGCTGGCGATCCGGCCGCGCACGCTGCCGGCGTCGATCGCTCCCGTGCTGCTGGGTACCGCCCTGGCGGTGCACGACGGCGTCTTCCAGCCGCTGCGCTTCGCCGCTGCTCTCGCCGGATCGATCTTGATCCAGATCGGCACCAACCTCGCCAACGACTACTCCGATGCGCGCCGCGGCGCCGATCGCGAGGACCGGCTGGGTCCGGTGCGCGTCACGGCGGGCGGGTTGATGCCACCGCGGCGCGTGCTCGCCGGCGCATGGGTCGCTTTCGCAGCCGCGGTCGGCTGCGGCCTCTATCTCACCGCCGTCGCCGGTATCTGGGTGCTCGTGATCGGTGTCGCTTCGATCCTCGCCGGTGTCCTCTACACCGGCGGCCCGCGTCCCTACGGCTACGCGGGGCTCGGCGAGCTGTTCGTCTTTGTCTTCTTCGGACTCGTCGCGGTCGGTGGCTCGTACTACGTGCAGACCGAGCGACTCTCGACGGCGAGCCTGCTCTTGGCCGTGCCGGTCGGTCTACTCGCTGCCGCGATCCTCGTCGTCAACAACGTCCGCGACCTCGAGAGCGACCGTCGTGCCGGCAAGATCACGCTCGCGGTTCGCCTCGGCCGCCGCCGCACCCGTCGTCTTTACATGGCCTGCGTGGCTACGGCGCTCGTGCTGCCGGGCGTGTACGTCGCAGCGGGCGAGCTGCCGCCGCTTACCCTCGCGAGCCTTCTCGCCGCACCCCTAGCGCCAGCCCCGCTGCGTGCCGTTGCGAGCGCGACCGACGGGCCGACGCTCAACCAGGCGCTTGCAGCCACAGGGCGGCTGCTCGCCGTGCACTCGGCGCTGCTCGCGGTCGGTCTGCTAGTGGCGTGAGCGACGATCGGCGATGAGCTCGGTCGAGCGTCGGGTCTGGCGACTGGCGGTGCCACTGCGCGAACCGTTCATCACCGCCACCGGGGTCGTGACGCAACGCGAGCTGTTCCTCCTTACCCTCGAAGAGGACGGCGCGTGCGGGATCGGCGAAGCCGCACCGTTGCCCGAGCACGACGGCAGCGACCCGCGGCAAGCGCTCGAAGCGCTCACGACGCGGCGGGGACGCCGCCCACCGGCGGCGCGCGCCTGCGAGGAGATCGCCCGCCTCGACCTCGAGGCGCGCCGCGAGGGGCGCACGCTGTGTCGCCTCGGAAGCGACGCCGTGCCGGTCAACGTCACGCTCGCCGCTGGACCACCAGCCGAGGTCGCCGAGCACGCACGCCGGGCGCTCGAGGCCGGGTTCTCGACGTTCAAGTTGAAGGTCGGTTTGCCCGACGACAGCGAGCGCGTCGCTGCGGTGCGACACGCTGTCGGCTCGTGGCCGGCTCTGCGCGTCGATGCCAACGGCCGCTGGAGCGTCGAGCAGGCAGTGGCTGCGATCCGTGCGCTCGAGCGTTTCGATCTGGAGCTTGTCGAGCAACCGTGTGCGACGCTCGAGGAGCTGCGCGAGGTGCGCTCGCGCGTTTCCGTGGCGATCGCCGCCGACGAGTCGATCCGCGACGCTGCCGATGTCGAGCGGGCAGCTGCGCTCGAAGCCTGCGACGCCGTTTGCATCAAGCTGCAGCGCGCCGGTGGTATCGGGCCAGCGCGAGCGGCGATCGAGCGCGCCCGCGAGCGCGGCCTCGAGCCGTACCTTGCGAGCATGCTCGAAGGACCGTGGGGGATCGCCGCGGCGCTGCAGCTCGCGTCCGAGCAGCAGCTGCGTCTCGCTTGCGGGCTGGCGACACTAAGCCTCTTGGACGGCCCGGTGACGGAACTGCTCGGCGCGCCGGAAGGCGGCGTACTCGCAGTGCCCGACGGGCCGGGGCTGGGCGTCCCCTGTGACGCTGGCACCCTCGCGCGCCTCGGCGCCGAAGTGCTCGCGGTCACGAAGCTGGGGCGCCGGGGTCAGCGGAGCGGGAGGTCACGATGAGCCACGGACCGGCGCCGTGGCCGCCTGCTGGCTGGCCTACCGACAGCGTCTACGGCGGCGTCGTCGCGTTCGTCGACGAGCTCGCGCGCAGCGGAGTGGCGCTCGCGGTGGTCGCGCCCGGATCGCGCAACGCCCCGCTCGCACTCGCCCTCGCCGCCCACCCCGATGTGCGATCGGTGTCGGTGCTCGACGAACGCGCGGCCGGGTTTTTCGCCGTCGGTGCAGCGCGCGCGTGTGCTCAACCCGCCGTGGTCGCGGTCACGTCGGGAACAGCAGTGGCGAATCTTCACCCGGCGATTGCAGAGGCCGACCAAGGCAACGTTCCACTGCTGGCGCTCACCGCCGATCGGCCGCCCGAGCTGCGCGACACCGGCGCCGGCCAGGCGATCGACCAGCTCGGGATCTTCGGGCGGGCGGTGCGTTGGTTCGTCGACGCCAGCAACCACGCAGCGGCGACCGAGGCGCTCGTCTACCACCGCTCGCTGGCGACCCGCGCCCATGCGCGCACGCTGGCCCCCCGCCCCGGGCCGGTGCACGTCAACTTTCCGCTGCGCGAACCGCTCGCTCCGCCGCCACCCGGCAGCGGGAGCGACGACCCCGCCCGCGGCGGTGCGGTGGCGGTCGACGAGACTGCGCTCGCCGGCCGCGGTGGTGGAGCTCCGTGGCATCGAGTCGTCACGGGGTTGCCGCTGCCCGACGACGCGGAGCTCGACGCGCTCGCCGCGGAACTCGCGCGCATCGAGCGGGGGCTGATCGTGGTCGGCCACCTCGGCGCGTGCACGGTTTCGGCATCGCGCGAGCGCTCGGACGCGAGCGCGTCCGGGGCGCTCGGCTGCGACCGAATCTTGCGCCTTGCCGCACGGCTCGGCTGGCCGCTCCTGGCCGAGCCGACGTCGGGCGCAAGGATCGGCCCGGAGGCCGATCCGTCCGTGGTCTGCCACTACGACCTGTTCCTCGGCGACCCGGAAATCGTCGCGGCGCTCGAGCCCGAGCTGGTGCTTCGCTTCGGCGAGACGCCGACCTCGAAGACGCTGCGGGCCGCCTTGGCACGCTGGCCACAGCTCGTTTGCGACCCGTGGCTAGCCTGGCACGAACCGACGAGACGCGCCGAACGCGTCGTCCAGGCCGCACCGGACGCGCTCGTCGAGGCGCTGCTCGCGCGCCTCGACGAGCGCGGTGAGCACCGTGAGCGCACGAGCGCAACCGGCGGCGCGAGCCGCTGGCACGCGATGTGGACGGCCGCCGAGCGTGCGACGCGCGGCGCCCTGGCCGGCTCCGAGCGCGACGCGTTCAGCGAGCCCGCGGTCGCGCGCGCCCTCACCGCCGCGATCGGTGACGGCTCGCTCCTGTGGCTGTCGAGCTCGCTGCCGATCCGCGCGGTCGAGACCTTCGTCGGGCCGCGCGCCGCCGACGTCGTGGTGCTCGCCAACCGGGGCGCGAACGGCATCGACGGTGTCGTGTCGGCTGCGGCCGGTGCGGCGCTCGCGAGCGGTCGCAGGCTCTACCTGTTGATCGGCGACCTGGCGCTGTTGCACGACCTGGGCGGTCTCCTCGCTGCACGGCGGCTAGGGCTGGAGCCGACGATCGTCTGCGTCAACAACGCCGGCGGCGGGATATTCGAGTTCCTGCCCGTCGCGGCGAGCGCACCGCGGCCGCTCTACGAAGAGTTCATCGCTACCCCGCACGACCCCGACTTCGCGGCGCTCGCGCAGCTCGCCGGCCTCGAGCTGCGCGAGCCGGCGGGCAGCGACGAGCTCGCCCGGGCGCTCGACGAGCCGGGCCTCGTCGTCGTGCACTGCGATCGTCGAGTGACGCGCAACGCTTGGAGCGCACTGCGCGAACGCGCTGTAGCCGCCGCGCGCGCGGCGCTCGGGCTCTGAGCGGCCCCGGCTGCCGCATCCGCGCAGCCGCGCGCTCAGCCGAAGAGCGGCAGCACCGCCGCGAGCTTGGCCTCGGTTTCGGCGAGCTCGGCGGCAGGGTCCGACTCGGCGACGATCCCGCACCCGGCGTAGAGCTCGGCGCTCGTGCCGCGCACCAGCGCACAGCGCAGCGCGACGGCCAGCTCACCCCCGCCGTCGCGGTCGATCCAGCCGATCCCGCCCGCGTACCACCCGCGGTCGATGCCCTCGAGCGCCGGCACGAGCCGCGCCGCCGCGGCGCGCGGCTCCCCCCCGATCGCGGGCGTCGGATGGAGGCGCTCGGCGAGCTCGAACAGCGTCACCGGCTCACGCAGCTGCGCGCGGATCGGGGTCGCTAGGTGCTGCACGTTGTGCACGCGCACGAGCTGCGGTTCGGCGGCGACCGTCACCCACACCGCTAGCGGCTCGAGGTTACGCGCTAGCCGTCGCGCGACGATCTCGTGCTCGCGGCGCTGTTTGGGGTCGCGCGCGAGCTGCTCGCCGAGGTGACGGTCGACGGCCGGGTCGGCGCTGCGCCGCGCGGTGCCGGCGAGCGCCACCGTCTGCACCCGCAAACCGTCGCGCCGCACGAGCAGTTCGGGGGTGGCACCGACGAAGCTCGCGTCGGCGGCGCCGACGAGGTACGTGTAGCAGGCTGGAAACACCTCGCGCAAAGCGCAGTAGAGCGCAAGTGGATCGATCGCGCTGCGCGTGTCGACACGCACCGCCCGCGCGAGAACCACCTTCTCGGCCTCGCCTGCGCGCAGCAGCGCGGTGGCGCGGCGCACCGCCTCCTCGAAGTGTTCGGGCGCCAGCACGCTCGTAATCCGTGGCCGCGACAACGGATCGGGATCGAGCAGCGGCGCCGACAGCCGCGCGTCGAGCAGTCGCGCGACGGCGTCGGCGCGCGCGCGGACCACCGCTGCATCACTCGCGACCTGCAGTACGAGCCAAGAACGGCCGCCTTCGCGGACGATCGCTACCTCGGGAAAGACGAAGTCGAGAGCGCCGAACCCGTCCCACTGCGGCGTCGTCGGGCCGCTATCGGCGAAAGCGAACCCGCCCACAGCGACCGGCACCGCCAGCGGCAGCGCATCGCCGCCGTCGCCGTGGGCGACAGCAGCATCGGCCACCGCCTCGCGCCAGCGCCCCGCGGCCGCGGCGAAACGGCCGGGACCGACGCTCCGTACGCGCCGTACCACGCCCGTTCCCGCCACAGCGAACCCTGCGCGATCCGGCACCTCGAACGCGAACCACCGCTCGCCCGGCTGCCGCAGGCGGGCGACCGCCAGCGCCGGGTCGAGCGCCGCCGGCAACTCGCGCACCGCACATACGAGGCCGCCGCGCGTGCGCGCCCGCCTCGCCGCATCGCTGTCGAGCAGCGTCACAAGGTCGCGGGCGAAAGGTCCGTGGTGCGCTTCGCTACGCACCCCGGAGCGATCGCTGCCCGCCACGTTTCCGGCTAGGTCGCGGAGCGGCCGCGCGCCACGGCGATTTCGCCGGTACGCACCATCTCGATCAGGCCGAAGGGTTTGACCAGCTCTTCGAACGCCTCGATCTTGTCGTCGGTGCCGGTGAGCTCGACGACCAGCGAGCGGCGCGAGATATCGACAACCCTCCCGCGGAAAATCTCGGCGAGCTGCACGACCTGGTCGCGGCTCTCGGCGTCGGCCGCGATCTTGAAGAGGGCGAGCTCTCGGCGCACGCTCTCGTCGGGCGCGAGATCGCGGATCTTGATCACGTTCACGAGCTTGTGCAGCTGCTTGGTGACCTGATCGATCGGGTGCTGAGCACCGTCGACGGTGAGCGTGATCCGCGACAGCGTCTGGTCCTGCGTGGGACCGACAGCGAGCGAGTCGATGTTGAAACCGCGGCGTGCGAACAGGCCGGCGATGCGCGCCAGCACACCGGGTTTGTTCTCTACCAACAGCGACAGCGTGTGGCGGCGACCGGTGCGGAGTCCGCCCGTCGCCTCGAGGCGGTCGAGGTCGAGAATCTCGCTGGTCGCCGGCTCGCCCACGCTCGCTCCTCGCCTACCCCACCATCTCGCGCACCGGCGCGCCGGCGGGAATCATCGGGAAGCAGTTCTCCTCGCGCGTGACGTGGATGTCGAGCACCACCGGGCCGTCGTGAGCGATCGCCTCGCGCATCGCGTCGGCCAGCTCGTTCTTGTCGGTGCAGCGCATCCCCTTGCAACCGAACGCCTCGGCGAGCTTCACCCAGTCGGGGCTCGGTCCCATCTCGACCGCGCAGTAGCGGCGGTTCCAGAAGAGCTCTTGCCACTGCCGGACCATCCCGAGGTAGCCGTTGTTCATGATGAACACCTTCACCGGGATGTTCTCGGTGACACAGGTGGCGAGCTCTTGCACGGTCATGATCAACGAGCCGTCGCCGGCGACGCAGATCACGGTCTCGTCGGGGCGCGCCACCTTGGCCCCCATCGCCGACGGCAGCCCGAACCCCATCGTCCCGAGACCGCCCGAGTTGATCCACTGACGCGGCCGCTTGAACTTGTAGTACTGGGCGGTCCACATCTGGTGCTGACCGACGTCGGAGGTGATAATCGCGTCGCCGCCGGTCACTTCGTAGAGCGTCTCGATCATCCGCTGCGGCTTGATCTCGCCGTCGGGCGTCTCGTCGTAGCGCAGCGGGTACTTCTTCTGCCAGCCGCGGATCCTTTCCCACCAGGCGTCGAGACGCTTGGGGTCGGCGCCGAGCGCGCGGTACTCAGCGGTTAGTTTCGGCAGCACCTTCTTGGCGTCGCCGACGATCGGGATGTGGGCGGGAACGTTCTTCGAGATCTCGGCCGGATCGATGTCGATGTGCACGAACTTGGCACGCGGCGCGAACTCCGAGAGCTTGCCCGTCACGCGGTCGTCGAAACGGGCGCCGACGGCGACGATCAGGTCGGCCTCATCCATCGCGTAGTTGGCGGTGCGCGTGCCGTGCATCCCGAGCATGCCGAGGAACTGCGGGTGGTCGCCGGGCAGCGCCCCCAGCCCCATCAGCGTCAGCGTTACCGGGAACTTGTCGGAGGTGCAGAACTGGCGGAACTCCTCAGCAGCGTTGGCGTTGATGATCCCGCCGCCGCCGTAGATCACCGGCCGTCGGGCGTGCGCGAGCGCTTTGGCAGCGAGCCGGATTTGCTTGGCGTTCCCCTCGGTCGTCGGCTGGTAGCCGGGCAGCGAGATCTTGTCGAGATCGATCGGCTCGTAGGGGATGTCGGCGCGCGACAGATCTTGCGGGATGTCGACGAGCACGGGACCCGGCCGCCCGGTGCGGGCGATGTGGAAAGCCTCGTGGATCGTGCGCGGGATTTCGCGCGGATCCTGGATCAGGAAGGAGTGCTTGACGATCGGCATCGTGATGCCGGTCACGTCGGCTTCCTGGAAGCCGTCGGTGCCGATTAGCTCGGTGCGCACCTGCCCGGTGATGAACACGCACGGCACCGAGTCCATGTGCGCGTCGGCGATCGCCGTGACGAGGTTGGTGGCCCCGGGACCGGACGTCGCGAGCGCCACCCCGACCTTGCCGGAAGCCTTCGCGTAACCCTCGGCCGCGTGACCCGCGCCCTGCTCGTGGCGGCACTGGATGTGGCGGATGCCGGCGTCGTAGAGCGCGTCGTAAGTGGGCAGGTTCGCGCCGCCAGGAATGCCGAAGAGGTGCTCGACCCCCTCGGCCTTGAGACACTCGATGATCGCGTCGACAGCTCGCATTGCCGCTCGCCCGCCCGCGCTCGCCGCCGGCGGCGTGCGCGAGTCTACCAGCGCGGAGCGGCGTCGCTGCGCCCCTCAGCCGCGGGCGTCGCCGCTCTCGTCGGAGGCGAATTCGGGCGGCGGGAGGTCGAGACCGCAGCGCATGCACACCTGATCGTGGATCGCCAGCGAGGCCCCGCAGCCCGGGCACGTGCGGCGTGGCAGCGCCCGCTCGTTGCGGTAGAGAACGGCGGCGAGCGTGCCAAGCAATGGGACCGCCGCACCGACCAGGAACCAGATCCAGAACGAGCTCCCCTTGATGCGCCCGATCACACCCGCCGACAGTCCGCAGAAGAACGCGATCACGACGTAGGCGCCGCCTTCCACCGCCTTACCTCCAGACGAGAAGCAGATAGGCGAGCGCGGCGACGACGAGCGCTCCGAGCGCCAGCCACAAGAGGGTCGCGACGAGGCCGACCGCCACCTTGAAGGCGACCCACCCGCCGACGACGACGAGCGCTACCAGCGCCCCGCGCCGAACGAGCGCCCTGCCAGCCGAACCGCCCATCGTGGCGCTAAGCAAAGCACGAACGCCACGCCTCGCGGCCACAGCCGTCGCGGGCGACACGGCGCGCGGCGAGCGGCGAGCGCTCAGAGCAGTGCCGGCGGCTGAACGGGCAGATAGCGGTCGAGGGCCGGGCACGGAACCGAGCTCAGGATCCAGCTCGGCCAGTGGAGGCGAAAACCGAGCAGGCGCAGCCGCCGCAACAGCCACCACGCGGGCGTGGTGCACTGGATCGCAAGCTCGGGAGCTTCGCAGGCGCTCGCCACCCGGTCGAGCGCCGCCAGCACGACGGGAACTAGGTCCTCGGGACGCCGTGCCACCGCCGGCCCGACATCGCCTTCGGCGCTGACCCAGCACACAGCGTCGGGAGTGCCTCCGCCCGCGACCACACCGAGCGCCACCCGGTCGCGCGCAAACCACTCGTGCAGCCAAGGCCGTGCGTAACCGAGCACCCCCTCCTCGAGCTCCGCCCAGGTTTCGAGTGCAGTGCCCGTCTCGAGGACGTGCACCGGTGCGGGATCCTCGTCGACGACCTCGGCAGCACGTCGCTCGCGGTAGAGCGCCACGGGGATGCGCAGGTGCCAACGGCCAGCCACCGGCATCACACCGAACGGCAGATAGAGGTTGAGGTCGGCTGTCGTGCCCGGTACAACCGCGAGACGGCCGAGGTCGGGGGTTGGCGTTCCCGACCACAGCTCGGCGAGCAGCGCCCGGCCGAGCCCGCGGTGCGAGTACTCGGGCGCCACCACCACCTCGAGCGCCTCGTCCATCGTCTCGAAACGCGTCGTGCGCGCCACCGCGATCAGCTCGCCTGCGCGCTCGCAAACGACGAAGCGGGCGCCGGGCTGTGCTTGTAGGAAAGCCTGCAGCGCACTCTCGCGCTCCCAGTCCCGCCCGCCGGGAGCGCCGTACCACGGCTCGATCCCGCGCGCGCGCAGCGCGCGGTCGACGACCGCGCGCGCGAAGTCGCGCGCCCGCCGCAGTTCGCTGCCGCGCGCTGTGCGCAGCTCGCAGCCAGCGAGGTCGATCGTGTCCCGCTGCGAGAGCTCGTCGCTCACAGGCCCAGCTTCTCGCGCACGAGCCGCTGGACCTCGGCACCGTCGGCGCGACCGCGAGTGGCGCGCATCACCGCGCCCACGATCGCTCCCACCGCTTGCACCTTGCCGGCGCGGATCTTGGCAACGGCGTCGGCGTTTTCGCGAATCGCCTCCTCGACGATGGTGTCGAGCTCGTCGCTAGCCGCCATCTCGAGACCCAGTTCTTCGACGATCGCGTGCGGATTGCCGCCAGCGGCAACGAGCCGGTCAAGCACGTCCTTGCCGGCCGCTGCCGAGATCCGCCGCTGCTGGACGAGCGACACCAGCTGGGCGAAGGCCTCGGCCGTGAGCGGCGAGGCCGCTGGGTCGCTGTCACCGACGCGCGCAGCGAGTTCGTTGACGGTCCAGTTGGCCAGGGCGCGCGCGTCGACACCGTCGCCGGCGGCCAGCGCTAGCTCGAAAAAGTCGCCGAGCTCGAACCGGAAAGCAAGCAGACGGGCAGCATCGGCGGCGAGACCGAGCTCGCGCTGGAAGCGTTCGGCGCGCTCGGCCGGCAGTTCCGGCAGCGCCTGGCGTGCGCGGGCGATCATCTCCTCGGTCGGCACCAGGGGAACCAGGTCGGGCTCGGGGAAGTAGCGGTAGTCGTGCGCCTCCTCTTTCGAACGCAGCGGCGATAGAGCGCCGCTGCGGGGGTCGAAGTGGAGCGTCTCTTGCACGACCGCTTCGCCGGCGTCGAGAAGCGCGCGCTGGCGCTCGATCTCGGCGGCGAGCCCGCGCTCGAGGAAGCGGAACGAGTTCATGTTCTTGAGCTCGGTCTTGGTGCCGAGCTCGCTGCTGCCGGCCGGGCGCACCGAGACGTTGGCGTCGATCCGCAGCGACCCCTCCTCCATGTTCACGTCGGAGACGCCGAGGCGCCGCAGCGTCGCCTGGAGAAGACGCCCGAACTCGGCCGCTTGCTCGGGCGAGCGCAGGTCGGGCTCGGTGACGATCTCGACGAGCGGCGTGCCGCCCCGGTTGAAATCGACGATCGACGCTTCCGCGCCGTGGATCCGCCCCGAGCTCGAAGCGTGCACGAGCTTTGCTGCGTCCTCCTCGAGGTGCACACGGTGGATGCGGACGTCGCCGAGGCGGCCGTGACGGCCGAGCGGCTCGTCGTACTGGCTGATCTGGTAGCCCTTGGGCAGGTCCGGATAGAAGTAGTTCTTGCGGTGGAAGAGCGCACGCGGCGCGATTTCGCAGCCGAAAGCGAGGGCGATCATCAGCGCGAAGTGCACCGCCTCGCTGTTGGGCACCGGCAGCGCTCCGGGCAGCCCCAGGCACACCGGGCAGGTGCGGGTGTTCGGCTCCTCACCAAAGGAGAGCGGGCAGGAACAGAACATCTTGGTGCGCGTCGCCAGCTGGACGTGGATCTCGAGCCCGATGACCGGCTCGAACTCCACCCGTTCTCCCACCGCTGCGCTCATGCGGGTTTCACCTCCACCTCCCGCGGCACGCCCTCGAACGCGAGCGCTTGCTCGAGGGCGTGCGCCACCTCCAGCACGCGGTTCTCCGAGAACGGCGGCCCGGCGATCTGCAACCCGACCGGCAGCCCGTCGGACAGCCCCGCCGGAATCGAGATCGCCGGGATGCCGGCGAGCGACATCGGCACCGTGCAGACGTCCGAGAGGTACATGGCGAGCGGATCGGAAACCCGCTCGCCGAGGCGGAACGCGACCGTCGGCGAGGTGGGCGAGACGACGAGATCGACGCGCGCGAAGGCGGCGCGGAAGTCCTCGACGATCTTCGTGCGCACGCGCTGGGCGGTGGCGTAGTAGGCGTCGTAGTAGCCCGACGACAGCGCGTAGGTGCCGAGCATGATCCGCCGCTTCACCTCGGCGCCGAACCCCGCGGCGCGGGTGTTCTCATACATGGCGGTGAGGTCGTCGCCGTCGACACGCAACCCGTAGCGGACGCCGTCGTAGCGGGCGAGGTTGGCGCTGGCCTCGGCCGGCGCTAGCACGTAGTAGGCGGAGATCGCGTAGGGAGCGTGCGGTAGGTGGACCTCTTCGACGCTCGCTCCGAGGTCCTCGGCGAGCGCTAGCGCCCGCTCGACGCATCCGCGCACGCCGCTCTCGATCCCCTCCCCCATCAGCTCCGCGACCACCCCGAGCCGCACACCGTCGAGCCGCTCGGCCTGCGGTACGAGCACGTCCTCGGGCAGACCGACCGATGTGGCGTCGGCAGGATCGCGACCCACCATGTGCCGCAACAGCAGCGCGCAATCGCGCACGTTGCGGGCGATCGGCCCCGCCTGATCGAGCGACGAGGCGAAGGCGATCATCCCGTGGCGCGAACACGCCCCGTAGGTCGGTTTGAGCCCCACGACGCCGCAGAGAGCGGCCGGCTGGCGGATCGATCCGCCGGTGTCGGTGCCGATCGCCCACGGCGCCAGACCGCCGGCGACGGCTGCCGCCGACCCGCCTGACGACCCGCCCGGAACCCGTTCGCGATCCCACGGGTTGCGCACCGGTCCGAAGGCCGAGTTCTCGTTCGACGAGCCCATCGCGAACTCGTCCATGTTGGTCTTGCCGAGCAGCGGCGCACCGGCCGCTTCGAGTAGTTCGACGACAGTGGCGGTGTAAGGCGGCACGTACCCCTCGAGGATCCGCGAGGCAGCGGTCGTCGGGACGCCATCGACACAGAAGATGTCCTTGACGGCGACCGGAACGCCGGCCAGTGGCGCTGCGCTGTCGACCGGCCGTCCGCTCTCAGCCACCCACAGGTAAGCACCGAGAGGATCGCTGGCAGCGCGCTCGCGGTAGGTGTCGAAGACCTCGCGGGACGAGAGCTCGCCGCGGCGTATCGCGGCGATCAGGGCGTGGGCGTCGAGCGCGAGCAGCTCCTGCATCAGGACGTCCCGGGGCTCGGAACGCGGAAACCGCCCTCGGCGGCGTCGGGCGCCTGTGCGAGCACGCGGTCGCGGTCGAGACACTGGCCCGGCTCGTCCGGCCGCAGAACGTTGACGAGCTCGACGACGTGGCTGGTCGGCTCCACGCCCGCGAGATCGAGCTGTTGGATGCGCTCGACGTGCTCGAGAATCGTGCCGAGCTCGCGCGTGAAGCGCTCCACCTCCTCGTCGTTCAGCCGCAGGCGGGCGAGACGAGCGACGTGCAGAACCTGGTCGCGCTCTATCACGGCCCGCGATTCTACGTGCGTCTAGGTCTCGCGGCCGGTACCGGGCGAGGGGGGCGACGCTGGCGGCGACGGGGCGGGGATCCGTTCGACGTGCGGGTAGACGGCGGCGCTCGCGCGCGCACCGGTGTGGTCGCGGGGGTCCTGCGGCGACCCCAGACGCTCGTCGGCGAGCCCGCGGCCCAGGCCGACAAGCTCGATCCAGACGAGAGCGGCGGTGGCGAAATCGCCGGCTTCGGCGCTGCCGAGGTGGATCAGAAGGTGCACGGTCGCAAACAGCGCTGCGATCAGCGTCACGGTGCCGGCGCAAGCGGTGCCGGCCACGGGCAGCGGCGTGGTCGATGAAAGAGCGGTCGCAAGCCACGCGAACAGCGCTGCCGCCGCCGCGGCAAGCAGGAGGAGGTCGCGCACGCCGAGCTCGGCGAGCGCGCTGCTCTCGCCCTGCGCCGGCAGCGCAACGAGCGCCCCGACCAGGGCGACCGCGGCCCCCAGAGCAAGCCACTCGCCGCTGCGCAAGCGATCCAGGCGCACGGTTGCGCAGCCTACCCGTGGGCGGCGGGTACAGTCGGGCCGGACGATCGCTGGGAGGAGCGGTGCTACACAGCAAGGTAAGCCGGATCGCTGCGACGGTCGCGGTGGCGGCGCTGGCCGCCTTTTGCGAGCCGTCGGTGTTCGCGCAGGCAGCTGAAGCTTCGGCGCCGGCAGCGCGCCGAGCGGCCGCCGGCGACCCTGGGCCGCGCGATCCGGGCCGCTGGCTTTTGACCGGCTGGAGCGGTTTCCCGACCGACTACTGGCAGGGCGCGACGAGCGACGGGCGGTCGCTGTTTTTCACCGGTTTCTTCTCGGGGTTGTGGCGCACCACGCGTCAGGGGTTGCGCGTCGATGGCCGTCCCCAAGCAATCCCCGCCGACGTCGCTGCCGCCTACGGCTTCAACCACATCGGCGATCCGTCCTTCGACCGCGCCGAGGGCGGTCGCCTCCTACTGCCGCTCGAGTGCTACGTGCCCGGCCGCGGCAACACCTGTGGCCAGGGCGCGATCGCTGTCGCCGATCCCGACGATCTGTCGTGGCGCTACCTGGTGCTGCTCGATCGCAGCGAGATCGCAAAAGCGATGTGGGTGGAAGTCGATCCGAGCGGCAAATACGCCTGGACGTCGAGCGGTCGCGACCTCCTCGCCTACCGTACGAGCGCGATCGCTCGTTCCCACGCTGCGCCGCGCGGGGCGCCTCTGCAGGCGGCGCGCTGGCTCGTGGGCGCGGTGCCGCCGAGCGGTGTCACGGGCGGCGCGTTCGTTGGCAGCCGCCTGTTCCTCGCCGGCCAAGACGCGGGCTTCGCGATCTGGTCGATCGACACCACGAGCGGTGAGCGCCGGCTCGAGGTGGCGCTAGGCGCTGTCGCCGGCGAGTCCGAGGGGGTCGTCACGACACGCGTGTTCGGCGGCGAGCTCAACTGGCTGATCGCTCCCCTCGCCGCCCGTCCGACGTTCGGCCGCTGGGTGGCGATGCTGCACCTCGTGCGTGCGCGTGGACGACCGGGGCTGACGGTCACCGCGCGTCTCCTCAGCCAGCGGGGCGCGTTCGGCGGCGCGGGCCGGCAGGCCAAGGTGGTGGTGCGGGTCACTCGGCGCGGCCGGCCCGTCGCGGGGGCCGCTGTGACTTTTGCGGGCGCACGCGCTCGCAGCGATCGCCGCGGGCGCGCGCAACTCGTCGTGAGGACAGCGGTTCCTGGCCGTTACGCCGCTCTGGCGAGGCATGGCGCGTTGCGCGGCTTGTCGCGGCGCATCGCGATCGGGCCGCCGGCACCGGCCACGGTGGCGCGGGCGCTCCCCTAGCGCGTCGACGCTCGCCCACCGCGAGCGGAGCTGGAGACCGGCCTACCGAACCGACGAGGTGGCGCTAGCTCGCCTGCCTCGACCGTTCGGCGGTTTGCGCATCGGCGCTGTCGCCGCCCGCCGGAACGGCGATGCCCAGCCGCGGATCCTGCGCGGTGGCGACCACACGGGGGTCGGTCAGCCGCACAGCCTCGGCGACGTGACCGCGACGCACCGCGAGACGCTCGGACAGCGGCTGCAAGATCCCGCGCAGCGCAAGCATCGCCCCCACCCACCGTGGCGCCCACACGCGCGCCCTGCGCTCGCGCACTGCGCGCTCGATCGTCGCCGCGGCCGCGTCGACCGGCAGCGGGCGCCGCAGGAAGTCGGGCATCGCTCGCTCGGCGACCTTGGTCGACGGATGCTCGAAACTGCGGCGGACGAGGTCGGTGTCGATGAAGCCGAAGTAGGCGCAGCCGACGCGCGTCCCGGTGGGAGCGAGCTCCTGGCGCAGACAGTTGGTGAACGCCTCGACACCTGCCTTCGACGCCGCATACGCGCTCATCAGCGGGGCGTGAGCGGCCGCGGCCAGCGACGCCACCACGAGGAAGTATCCGCGCCGCTCGACTACGTGCGGTAGCGCCGCTTTTACCGTGCGCACCGCACCGAACAGGTTGACCTCGAGTTCGCGCTCGAGCTGCTCGAGGGGCGCCGTTTGCACAGCGCCGATGAGGTGGATGCCGGCGTTCGCGACGACCACGTCCAAGCCGCCGAAGCGCTCGACCGTGGCTGCGACCGCGCGCTCAACCGCGTCGCTATCGGTGACGTCGGCCTCGAACCAAGCGGCGCGATCGCTGCCTAGCCGCTCGGCTAGCGCTCGCAACCGCGCCGGCTCCAGCCCGACGAGCGACAGCGTCGCGCCGCGCGCAGACAGCCGCTCGGCAGCCGCCGCCCCGATGCCGCGCGCCGCGCCTGTGATGAGTACGACCTTGCCTTCGACGTTCCAGTCGGCCACCCAGCCCCCTCCTCGGATGGTTACACGGAACAGTGTTACATAGTCGGGCTGGCTGTGTCCTCACGCCCGGGGCGCCAGGAGGTCCACGGCGAGCGCGATCAGGGAGCGGCTTTCGCGGTCGCAGCCTCTGCGGCGCGCAAGGTGTTGTCGAGAAGCATCGCCACCGTCATCGGCCCTACGCCGCCAGGGACGGGCGTGACGAGACGGGCCCGCGCGGCGACAGCGTCGAAGTCGACGTCGCCGACGAGTCCCTCGGGCAGGCGGTGGATACCTACGTCGATCACCACCGCCCCGGGTTTCACGTGGTCGGCGCCGATCAGGCGCGGCACACCGGCGGCGACACAGAGCACATCGGCGCGTGCCGTGACGCGCGCTAGCTCGCGCGTGCGCGAGTGGCAGACGGTTACCGTCGCGTTGCGCTCGAGCAGAAGCTGCGCGAGCGGCCGGCCGACAAGCTCCGAGCGACCGACGACGACAGCCTCGGCTCCGGTCAGGTCCACACCGTAGGCGTCGAGCAGCTCGATCACTCCGCGCGGCGTGCACGGCCGCAGACCAGGACGCCCCGTCACTAGCCGCCCTTGCGAGACCGTCGTGAGACCGTCCACGTCCTTGGCGGGATCGATGCGGTCGATCAGCGCGGCAGCGTCGAGACCGTCGGGCAGCGGCAACTGCAACAGCACGCCGTGCACACGCGCGTCGGCGTTGAGCGCGTCGAGCGTGGCCGCCACCCGTGCCTCGCCAGCATCAGCCGGCAGGCGGTGGTCGAACGCGGCGATGCCCACCTCGGCACAAGCCTCTTGCTTGCGCCGCACATAGATCGCCGACGCCGGGTCGTCGCCGACGAGCACGGTCGCGAGCCCCGGCCGCCGCAGGCCGGCGCGCACGCGCTCGTCGACCGCCGCGCGCACCCGCTCGCGCACACGCGCGGCGACGCTACGTCCGTCGATCGGTGCTGCTGTCACGGCGCGGCAGGCTACAGCTGCCGCACTGGCGCGTACTCGACCATCAGCCGCCGCTCGCTGCCGTCGGCTGCGAAGCGCACGAGCACCGTTCCGTCATCGCCGACACCGATCACGACACCGCGACCGAACTTGGCGTGCTCGACGTCGTCGCCGACCGCGAAGCTGCGTGCCGGCTGGGTCTCGCGCGCCCCGTCCGCGCGCGGCGCGAACGAGGCGCTGGAAGCGATCTCTCCGCTGCCCGCGCCTCCCCCACCGCTGGCGCGCGTGGACGCGGCGAACGCCGGCGCACCGCCACCCACGGCGGTCGTCCACCGGCAGCAGTCGGCAGGCAGCTCGCCGAGGAAACGGCTCGGCAACGACCAGTCGCGCTGACCGAACAGCTGGCGGCTGCGCGCGTATGTCAGGTAGAGAAGGCGCCTGGCGCGCGTGATCGCGACGTAGCACAGCCGCCTTTCCTCGTCGACCTCGCCTCCATCGATCGACCGTTGGTGGGGGAAGACACCCTCCTCGAGGCCGACGACGAAAACCGTGTCGAACTCGAGCCCTTTGGCGTTGTGCACGGTCATCAACGTCAGCTGCGATTCGCCGGGCGCGAGCTGGTCCTGCTCGGAGAACAACGCCACCTGCTCCAGGAACGCTTCGGCGGTGGGGTTCGCGTTCGTGCGTTCGAAGTCGCGCGCCGAGGAGACGAGCTCCTCGAGGTTCTCGATCCGCGCGTCGGCCTCGAACGTGCCCTCGTTGCGCAGCTCCTCGAGATAGCCCGACCGCTCGAGTGTTTCGGCCAGCAGATCGCCGACCCCGGCCCCGCTGTCGGCGAGCGCGCGCAGCTCCTCGATCAGCGTGGCGAAGCGCTCGAGCCCGCGGCGCGCCCGTCCTGTCAAGCCGGGCACCGACCCGGGGTCGAGCGCCACCTCGAGGACCGGGCGGCCGAGGGTCTGGGCGTGCGTCAGCACGCGCGCCTGCGAGCGCTCGCCGACACCGCGCGCCGGGACGTTCACGACACGCCGGAACGCGACTTCGTCGGCCGGGTTGACGAGCAGGCTCAAGTAGGCGAGCGCATCCTTCACCTCGGCACGGTCGTAGAAGCGCATCCCGCCGAGCACGCGGTAGGCGATCGCGCGCTCGCGCAGCACGTGCTCGAGCGTCCGGGCGTGCGCGTGGGTTCGGTAAAAGACAGCGATCTCGCCGAGCGAGGCGCCCTCTTCGACGAGCCGCTCGACCTCGGCGGCAACGAAACGCGCCTCCTCGTGCTCGTCGCTGCACTCGACGACCCGCACCGGCTCGCCGCCGCCGATCTCGCTGCGCAAGCGCTTGGGCTTGCGCTCGGGGTTGTTGGCGATGACGGCGTTGGCGGCCTCGAGGATCGTGGTCGTCGAGCGGTAGTTACGCTCGAGCCTGATGACACGCGCGTCGGGAAAGTCGCGCTCGAAGTCGAGAATGTTGCGCACGTCGGCGCCGCGGAAGCGGTAGATCGACTGGTCGTCGTCACCGACCACGCAGACGTTGCGTCGCTCGCCCGCGAGCAACCGCAACCAGCGGTACTGGGCGCGGTTGGTGTCCTGGTACTCGTCGACGAGGATCCAGCGAAACTGGTCGCGGTAGCGGTCGAGCACCGCCGGAGCTCGCTCGAATAGCTCGACGCAGCGCACCAAGAGGTCGTCGAAGTCGAGCGCGTTCGCCTGGTGCAGGCGCCGCTGGTAACGCTCGAACACGGCGAGCGGCTCCTCCCCACCGAAGCGCTCGGGTTCGGCGCGCAGCTCGGCGAGCGCAACGAGCTTGCTCTTGGCGTCCGAGATCCGCTGGCGCAAGCCACGGGGCGGGTAGCGGCGCGGGTCGAGAGCGAGCTCCTCGACGCACGCCCGCACCAGCCGCAGTGAGTCCTGTTCGTCGTAGATCGCGAACGATCGCGTGAAGCCGAGCTTGTCGGCGTGGACGCGCAACATCCGCGTGCAGGCGGCGTGGAAGGTCATCACCCACATCGCGCGGGCGCTGTCGGGTCCGACGAGCTGGGCGACGCGCTCGCGCATCTCGCCGGCCGCCTTGTTGGTGAAGGTGATCGCGAGGATCTCGTGCGGACGCGCCAAGCCGCGTGCGAGGAGGTACGCGATGCGGTGGACGAGGACGCGCGTCTTGCCGGATCCCGCGCCTGCGAGGACGAGCAGCGGCCCCTCGCCGTGCTCGACCGCCTCGCGCTGTTCGGGGTTCAAGCGCTCGAGGAGCGCAGGCGCGTCGGCGGTGGTCGGTTCGGCGGCGGTGGGCACAGCCGGAGAATAGATCTCGGCGCGGCGGCGGCCACCGCTCCGGCGCGGTACGGTTGCGCACCGTGCGCGCGCGAACGTTCCCGCTCTACGTCGGCGGCTTCCTCGGTCCCTTCGGCGGCGCGATCGTCGCCGTGATGGTGCCCGAGCTGCGGGCGGCGTTCGGCGCTTCGACCGCCGCGGTGGCGGCAGCTATCCCGGCCTACCTCGTTCCCTTCGCAGCGATCCAGCTCGTCTCGGGCACGATCGGCGAACGGCTCGGCCGCCGCCAGGTGGTGCGTGCCGCGTATCTCGCCTACGCGGCGGCGTCGCTCACCGCTGCCTTCGCACCCACGCTCGGCGCTTTCCTCGCCGCGCGCGCCGGACAAGGGATCGCCAACGCCTTCCTGACACCGCTCGTGCTCGCCGCACTCGCCGATCACACACCGCCGCAGCGGCTCGGACGGGCGATGGGCACGTTCGGGGCCACGCAGACACTGGCTGTCACGCTATCGCCGCTGTGCGGCGGTCTCGCCGCGGCGGTCGACTGGCGGCTCGCTTTCCTCGCTCCGGCGGCGGTCGGCGCCGTCCTGTCCCTGGCAGCACCGCTGCCCGTGGCGCAGCGGCGTGCGGGATCGCCACCGCGCCTGCGAACGCTTTTCGATCGTCGGATCGCACTGCTCGCGGGTGCAGCTTTCGCTGCCTACATGGGCGTCACCGGCATGTCCTTCCTCGTCGCGCTGCGCGCCGGCGACGCTTTCGGTCTCGGCTCCGAGGACCGCGGCCTGTTGCTCGCTGCGTTCGGTGCCGCCGGTGTGCTCGCCGGCCGACCGGGCGGGATCCTCGTCGATCGCGTCGGTCGCGTGCCGGTAGCCGCGGCCGCGGCGACGCTCGCGGCGGCAGCGGTGGCGCTGCTCGGCGTCGCCGACTCGACGGCGGCGTTCGCCGCTCTCTGGTTCGCGGCCGGCGTCTTCTCGGCGCTGATGTGGGCCGCGCTCAACACCCTTGTCGTCGAGTCCGCTCCCGGCAACCGTGCCGGTGCCGCCTCGCTCGTTTCGGCCTTCAAGTTCGCCGGTCAGGCGGCGGCGCCGATGGCGTGGCTACCGCTCTACCACCACGCTCCCGCCTCCGCCTTTGCCGCCGCGGCGCTGGTGGCGCTCGCCACCGCCACGTTCGTGACGCCGCTGCGCCACGGCGGACGTGTGCGCGAGGTAGCGGGCGTGCGCGGAAGCTAGGCAGGTGGCGGCGCTCGATCAGCACGCTCGCGCGCGCGGCTCGGCGCAAGAGGAGGCCCCCGGTTTGCCGCCGCCTGCCGACGCGCCGCTCCCCGGCGACAACCTGCCCGAGCTGGTGCGCCGCTACTGCCGCGAGATAGTCGCAGCAGCTCGTTACGTGACGATCGACGAAAGCGGGCTCGAGCGCGCCGTCGAGCGCTGGGCGCAGGAAGGGCTTGCCAGCGATCCGCCTGCGCTCGACAGCGACGATCACTTTCTCGACGGCGGCCGCAGCGAGGTGTGCGCGTACCTCCTCACGCTCGACACGATCAACTTCGGCTCCGGTTGGTTCCCGACGCTACGCAAGCGCCCTGGGCGTTCCGGGTACCGCACGATCGCGTCGGCGCTCGCCGACCACTTCCGCGCCCACGGCCCCTGGTCGAACGCCGAGCTGCGCGCGATGTCTGCCGAGACCGTGGCGCGCGTGCTGGGACAGGATCCGGAGCACCCGTTGATGGCACTTTTCGCGCGGGCGCTGCGCGATCTCGGTGCCTTCCTCGGGGAGCGCGAGCCGCTCGCGGTGGTCGCGAGTGCCGACGGGTCAGCCAAACGGCTGGCGGCGACGCTGGCGCGCTCGATGCCGTTCTTCGACGACCGCGGTTTCTGGAAGCGCGCCCAGATCACGGCCAACGACCTCGCTCTCGCCGGTGTCGCGGCGTTCGAAGATCTCGACGAGCTGACGATCTTCGCCGACAACCTCGTGCCGCACGTGCTCCGTGTCGACGGGGTGGTTCGCTACGACCCCGCCCTCGCCGCACGGATCGACCGTGGCGAGCCGATCCCGGCCAACTCCCCGCCCGAGCGCGAGATCCGCGCCGCGGCCGTCTGTGTCTGCGAGCGGCTGGCCGCGCTCGTGGGGCGCCCGCCCCGCGAGATCGATGTTTGGCTGTGGAACCGCGGGCAGGACCGCCGCTACAAGGCGCGGCCGCGCCACCGCGCGCGTACCGTTTTCTACTGACCGCTTCAGCGATCGCGTGCAGCGAGCGCGACCGCTCGAGGGAGTGCGCGGCGACCCTGGCCGCTTCAGGGACGCACCCGGAAGCGCATGTCGCTGCGGTACAGGCGGCCGTCCGGCGAGCGTGCCGACACCGTCAGACGGTAGGCGCCGGGCGGCAAGCGCGATGGCAGCTGGAGGTCGAAACGGCCGCTGGCCGCGAGCGGTTCGCGGATGAAGCTAGGACGCACGTAGCGGCGCGTGCGGCAGGAGGCGCGCGCGAAGACGAGCGCGCCGCGCGTGTCGGCGCCGAGCGCCGCGCAGCGCTCGCCGACCCGCCTGACGAGCGTCAGCGAGACGCGCCGCGCGTAGGCGACACGACCGGCCAGCCGGCGCACCGTGCGCCGCTCAGAGCCGTCGCGGGGAAGCACCCACACGAGCCGCGACGCCACCGCAGAGTGGGTGCGGCATTCGAGATTGCCGGAGTCGAGCACACGCCCGCCGATCGCGACGAACGCATAAGCGAGCTCGCCGACACCGAGCCGCAAGCGCAGCGCGCCGGCAACACCGCCGAATGCGGCCGCTACGCGCGGGTCGGTGCGATCGGGAGCGCTCGGAGCGCGGCCGCCGGTGCCGACGACGAACTGCGTGATCCCGCGCGTCGGCCAAAGCCGCTGGTAGTTGTGCGCGTGGCCGCCGAGCCACGCTACGGCACGCCCGGCGCTCGCCGCGAAGAGCGGCTCGAGACGCGGCGTGTTGTACTGCGGTCCGGCCGAAAAGCGCGGGTAGTGCGTGAAGACCACCGTGCAGGTGCCGGGGTAGCGGGCGAGGTCGTTGCGTAGCCACGTCTCCTGGGGTGAGCCGCGCGCCGTGGCTTCCATGCTGCTGAGGCTCACGAAGTGCCAGCCGGCGAGATCGAACGAGTACCAGTGGCCGCCATCGGGCTGGCGGACACGGGGCCCCCAGTAGGCGTCGTAGCCCTGGCTGCGCTCCAACCACTCGTGGTTGCCGGGAGTCGGATAGGTCACAGCCTTGAAGCGCCCAAAGGCGGTGTCGTAATTGCGCTGGAACTCGCTGGCCGTGCCGCGCTCGTAGACGTCTCCGAGGTAGAGGAAGGCGTTGGGCGGCTCGCTTCCGACAAGCGCCGCGACGGCATCGTCGGTGCTTTCGGGGATCGCACCGTCGCCGACCGCCCAGACCGTCGCGAGCGGCTGGGCGTGCACCCCCGCCGGCAGCGCGGCAAACGTCAGGCAGAGCGCGCCGGCGACCGTCGCCACTTTTCTCGCAGCTGCCACGCCGATGTTCACGCCGATAGATAACGCGGAGCGCGGTCGCTAGCTGCGGTCGGCCGCGGCACCCGTGGCGCGCAGCGGCGAGCTGCGCGCCGTCCGTGCGCTGCGTGCCGCAGCGAGCCGGCTGCGATCAGCCGCCGGCGGAGCTCGGCCCGCGCCGACGCTCGAAGCGCCGCACCTCGCCGGCCGGGCGCCGCCCGGTCAGCTCTTCGACCAAACGCTGGAGGGTGTCGATCCGCTCGGCGAGGTGGGTGATCGCATCGGCGACAGGGTCGGGCAGGTGCGCCCAGTCGGCGTCGGGGCCGGTCGGGCGCTTGCCGTCGACGCGCACCGGATGACCGGGGTTGCCGACGACCGTCGAGTTAGCCGGCACGTCGTGGATAACCACGCTGTTGGCCCCTACTTTCGCTCCCTCGCCGATCTCGACCGGGCCGAGCACCTTCGCTCCCGAGCCGATGATCACGCGGTCGCGCACGGTGGGGTGGCGCTTGCCGCGCGCGAAACCGGTGCCGCCGAGCGTGACGCCCTGGTAGAGAGTGACGTCGTCGCCGACCTCGGCCGTCTCCCCGATCACGACCCCGACACCGTGATCGATGAAGAGACGCTTGCCGAGCCGCGCCGCCGGGTGGATCTCGACCCCCGTCGCGAGCCGTACCACGTGCATGATCGCGTGCGGCACAAGCGGCACACCGGCTCGCCACAGGGCGTGCGCCACGCGGTGTGCCAGCACCGCTTGGACCCCGCCGTATGTCAGCAGGATCGTGAGGCTGCCGAGCTCTCGAGCGGCCGGGTCCCGCTCGCGTGCTGCCGCGATAGCGTCTCCGACGGCCCGCCGCAAGCGCGCCACAGGCCCAAGGGGTTTCGCGCCCTTGCGCATCATTCGACGAAGAACGGCGTCGTCACGTAGCGCTCGCCGGCGTCGGGCAGGATCACCGCGATCGTCCGGCCCTGCCATTCGCGCCTGCGCCCGACCTGCAGCGCCGCCCACAGCGCCGCCCCGGCCGAGATGCCCACCGACACGCCCTCGCGCCGGGCACAGGCACGGGCTGTGGCGAGCGCGTCCTCGTCGGCGACCGTGACGACCTCGTCGATCACCTCGCGGTTCAGGACCGGTGGCACGAACCCGGCACCGATTCCCTGGATGCGGTGCGGACCGGGTCGGCGCCCCGACAGCACCGCCGACGTGCGCGGCTCCACCGCGACGACGTGCAGCGCCGGGTTGCGCTCTTTCAGCCGCTCGCCGCAACCAGTGATCGTGCCGCCGGTTCCGACACCGCAGACGAGCACATCGACGCGTCCCTCGAGGTCGCGCCAGAGCTCCTCGGCGGTGCCGCGCCGGTGCGCCTCGGGGTTGGCGGGGTTCGAGAACTGGTCGGGCATGAAGAACTCGTCGCCCGACTCGGCAAGCCGGCGCGCTTCCTCGACTGCCTCGTCCATGCCACCCATCGACTCGGTTTCGATCACCTCGGCGCCGTAAAGGCGCAGCAGGCGCTCGCGTTCCCGGCTCATCCCCTGCGGCATCGTCAACACCAAGCGGTAGCCGCGGGCGGCGCAGACGAAGGCGAGCGCGATGCCGGTGTTGCCCGACGTCGGCTCGACGATCGTCGTGCGGCCCGGTTCGATCCGGCCTTCAGCCTCGGCCGCGGCGAGCATCGCCCAGCCAATGCGGTCCTTCACCGAGCCCGCCGGGTTGTACGCCTCGAGCTTGCCGACGATCTCCGCGCCGCATTCGGGGTCGAGCCGGCGCAGCCTGACCATCGGCGTGTTGCCGATCAGCTGCGCGAGGTTGTCGACGACCGCTGCGGGCGGCCGGCCTGTCGAGCGTTCGCGCAGCATCGCGGCGTTGGCGCTGGCCGCACTAGATCCAGTACATGGTGGCGCCCGCCTGCTGCGCCTCGCGCTCGACCACGTCACGCAACGTGTGTCCCGCCAGAACGTCCTTCACGGCGCGCACCACGTCCTCCCAGAGCGGCCCGTGTTCGGACGCGCCCTGACCGATCTCGCCCTCGAGCAGCTCGACGACCTCGAGGATGTTGATCTCCTCTGGGGGGCGCGCCAGCTGATAGCCACCTTTCACACCGCGCTGGCTCTGGAGAATTCCGCCCCGCCTGAGAATCGAAAACAGACTCTCGAGGAACTGGACGGGAATGTCGCGCGCCCGGGCGATCTCGGCGATCGGCACGGGCCCCTCTTCAGCACGCAGAGCGAGCTCACATAGCGCTCGAACCGCGTAGGGTGACTTTGTCGTGATCACTAGCACCGCTAGTCACTCTACGAGATCGGCCCGGCGCACGGACCAACACAGCTCCGCGCCGACCGCGCCGGGGCAACCCCCCAGCAAGGGCCCGGCACGCACCGCGCGCTTCCGTGCCCGCACCGCTGTCGGGTTGTGGCTTCCCCCGCTACTGCTGATGGCATTGATCTTCTTCTTTTCCGACCAGCCGCACCTGCACACGAACCTCGGCTTGATCGACTTCATCGGCCGCAAGATCGTGCACTTTCTCGAGTACGCCGTGCTTGCGTGGCTGTGGTGCCGCGCTTTCACCGGTAGCGGCGCACTGGCACTACGGACATCGGCAGTCGTGTCGGTCCTCCTGGCGTCGGTGTACGCCGCAAGCGACGAGTACCACCAGATGTTCGTCCCCGGACGCACGGGCACGGTACGCGACTGGCTTATCGACACCGCCGGCGCGCTTGTCGGCGGCGCTGTGTGGCTTCGCCGACGAGCCGGAGCAGGGCGTGCGACAGCGCACGCCCGTGCCCGATGACCGAAGAGGGCGCTGATAAGCCGGGGAACGTGGGCGCGAGCAGCCCTCCGCCCGCTGCCGGGCACGCCAGCGCAAGTCGCGCGAGCAGCGCCAGCGCAGCCACACGCGCTAGACCCACCGAGCGCCGGTGTGCACAGCTCGGTCTGATCGCTGCCCCCGGGCTTCCCCACCAGCTCGCGGTCGAGCTTGCCGAGCCGCTACGCACGTTGCTGGCCGAGCGCTACCCGGACTTCGATTGGCAAGTGCCGGTGCTGCCCGACGCCCTCGTCGCCCCACCAGCGACCGCGACCGACCTCGTCGCCGAGGCCCGCCGGCGGTTGCTAGAAGGTGATTGGGAGCTCGCCGTCGTGCTTACCGACCTGCCACTGCGGATCGGAGGCCGACCGGTCGTCTGGCACGCGAGCCCCACCCACGGCGTCGCGGTCGTGTCGGTGCCGGCGATCGGCCCGATGGGCTTGCGGCGCGGTGTCGAGCGCGCGCTCAACGCGCTCGTCGATGCGCTGCTTGGCGAGCGCGTCGGTGCGGCGACCCGCGACGGCGCGCACAAGCGTCGCGAACAGCGCCGGGCACGGCGCATGCGCCGTTGGCTCGACGAGCTGGTCGAGCTCCACACCGAAGGCCCGCATCCCGACACCGGCTGGGTGTCGCTGGCTTCACCGGGCCGCTTCCGTCTGCTGCTCGGCATGGTGCGCGCCAACCGTCCCTGGCGGCTGGCGCTGCGGCTCTATCGCGCGGTCGTCGCTTCGCTAGCGGCGATCGCGTTCAGCTTGGTCACCCCCGACATCTGGGCGATCGCAGATCGACTGTCGACGCCACGGCTGCTCGCCCTCTCGCTCCTTTCGGTCACCGTCACGTCGACGACGCTGGTCGTCGCCCACGGGCTGTGGGAGCGCGCACCGAGCCGCCACGCCCGTGACGAGGCGGCGCTCTTCAACGCCGCCACCGCCCTCACCGTGGCGGTGGGCACGATAGTCCTCTACGGGACGCTGTTTGTGCTAGCCCTCGCAGGCGCGCTGTTGCTGTTGCCCGAGTCGCTCCTGGCAAGCCAGGCTGGCGGAGATGCGCAGTTCAGCGACTACCTGCGCCTTGCTTGGCTGCTCGGGTCGCTGGCGACGCTCGGTGGTGCGCTCGGTGCCGGGCTCGAGTCGAGCGACGCGGTGCGCGAAGCGGCGTACGCCTACCGTGGCGAGGAGGAGCGCTCGCTGCCCGGCTAGCGCCCGAGCGAGCGACCGCGTGCGCTACATGCACGCCGGTTGCGCCGAGCGCCAGGCGAGGGAGGCGCCGTCCCCTACAGCCAACCGCGCTCGGTGGCGATCAACACCGCCTGTGCGCGATCGACCGCACCGAGCTTGGCGTAGGTGTTGTGCAGATGCGTGCGCACCGTGCTCGTCGACAGCCCGAGCTCGGCGGCGATCTGCTTGTACACCTTGCCCTCGGCGAGGCGCCGGAGCACCTCGAGCTCGCGCGCACTCAGCGGGCAGGGCTCGACCGCGCGCCGCTCGGCCGTCCCGCCATGTGGCAGCTCGTACAGAACCGCCCGGAGCTGTTTGGTGCCAAGCCCGCACAGCTTCGCCGCCTCGAGCAGTTTGCCGGGAGTGATCGCCTGCCCGTGGGCGTAGTGGGCGAGCATGTCCGCGAGCCGCACCAGCGCCGCCTCGCCCGAGACGTCGTCGGCGTGGTGGCGCTCGATCGCCGACGCCAACCGGCTCGGCAGCGCCCAGCGGCGAGCCAGCACGCCGCCGACCACGCCGTGGTCGACGCCGAGCTCGCGCCGTTCGCGGTGGACACGCTCCTCGGGGGTGCGCGCGCCGCGATGGATCTGGTCGGGATAGGCCGGATAGGCGTGCATCAGCACGAGCTTGCCAATGTCGTGCAGCAGCGCGGCACAGAGCAGCTCGTCGCGCTCGGGATACTCGAGCTCACGGGCAAGCCGATCGGCCGCGACCTGGGTGGCGATGGCGTGCAAACGGAAGCGCTCGGGGGCCGCCTCCCAGCCCGGTGTGCGCTCGAAGAAGTCGAAGGTGCGCGTGCGCGAGGCGAGCGCAGCGACGCCGTCGCGGGTGAGGACCTCGAGCGCCGCCGGCACGCTCGCGATGCGGCCGCGCTTCTTGCCCGCCATGCGGTTGGCGATGCGCAGCACGGTGATCACGAGCGCCACGTCGGACTCGATCGCACGGATCACCTCGCCCGTGGAGGCGTGCTCGTCGCGTACGACCTCGAGCACGCGGTCGCGCGACGCCGCCAACGCAGGGAAGCTCTCGAGCGCCTCGAAAGCTTTGATCAGCCGCCGGCCGTGTCCCTCGTTGTGACCGCGCACCACCGGGTCGACCCTCGGCGGGCGACGCTCGGCGGGAGACACTGCAAGCTGCGAGGACACTGGTGAGCGAGTGCTTCGGTGGCGGCTCGACGGTCCGCGCGGGCCCGTCGCCGGACCTATCGGCAGCTACGGCGTAGCGCTTGAGCCCGCGAGCGCCCGGGGCAGTTCAACGGACGCTCGCGGCCGCCAGCCGCCCGAGCACGGCATCGATGCGCGCCAGCGTCTCGTCGCGCCCGAGCGCGGCGAGCGACTCGAAGATTCCCGGCGACACCTTCGACCCGGTGACCGCCACGCGCAGCGGCTGGAACACCGCCGCCCCCTTCACGCCGAGCTCCTCGACGAGCGCGCGCAACGCTCTCTGGATCGCTTCGACGGAAAAGTCGTCGAGAGCGGCGAGCCGTTCGCGCGCTCGCTCGAGACGCTCACGGGCACCGCTCTCGGCCAACCACGCCACGAGCTCGGGTGCGGGCTCGCGCCGCTCGAGCACGAACCCGGCCAACGGCCAGAAGTCGGCGAGCGTCTGCAGCTTCTCTTGCGCAGCCTCGGCCGCCCGCCTCAGCTTCTCTCGGTCGACCTTGTCGCGCGCAACGATCGCCTCGTGGTCGAGGTAGTCGACGAGCCGTTCGACGAGCTCGTCGAGCGGGAGCTTGCGCAGGTAGTGACCGTTCATCCAGCGCAGCTTCTGCTCGTCGAAGACCGCCGGCGAGCGCGACACGCGCGCGAGCGAGAAGTGCTCGATCAGCGCCTCGGTGTCGATGAAGGTGGTGCGATCGTCGAGCCCCCAGCCGAGCAGCGCGAGGTAGTTGCGCACTGCCTCTGGCAGGTATCCGCGCGCACGCAGCTCCTCGACCGACGTCGCGCCGTGGCGTTTCGACAGCTTTTTGCCGTCAGGACCGTGCAACAGCGGGAGGTGGGCGTAGGCCGGTGGCGCGTACCCGAGAGCACGGATCACCATCAGCTGGCGAGGCGTGTTCGAGAGGTGATCGTCGCCGCGTACGACGTGGCTTATCTCCATGTCGAGGTCGTCGACGGCTACTGCCAGGTTGTAGAGCGGACTGCCGTCGGAGCGGCGGATAACGAAGTCCTTGATCGCGTCGTGAGGAAAACGGATCGGGCCGCGGATCAGATCCTCGACGACCGTTTCGCCGGGCGGTACGCGGAAGCGCACCGCACCTTCGTCCTCGTAGGCGTGCCCGTCACGTAACAGCTGTTCGATCGCCTCGTTGTGGCGGTCGGCGCGCTCGGCTTGGGAGAACGGACCCTCGTCCCAGTCGAGCTCGAGCCAGCGCAGCGCTTCCAGGATGCGCTCACGGTTCTCGGGCGTGGAGCGTTCGCGGTCGGTGTCTTCGATGCGCAGCACGAAGGCGCCACCCGACCCCCGCGCGAGCAGCCAGTTGTAGAGTGCCGTGCGCGCCCCGCCGACGTGGAGCTCGCCGGTCGGCGACGGCGCGAAGCGGACGCGCATGGGAGCTCGCTCTAAGGACACGGCCGGATGCTAATCGGGGCGCACGTCTCGACGGCGGGCGGTCTCGCCAAAGCTTGGGAGCGCGGCCGCGAGCTCGGCTGCGATGCGATCCAGGTCTTCAACCAGTCGCCACGCCAGTGGCGGCCGACGGCCTGGAAGGAGGACGACATCTCGAGCTTCCGCGAGCTCGTCGCCGAGGGGCCGGTGCGGGCGACGGTCATCCACGCCGTCTATCTGCTCAACTGCGCCGCCGCCGACCGCGAGCTGTGGCGCAAGTCGGTCGACTCGCTGATCCACTCGCTGCGCATGGGCGACCAGATCGACGCCGTCGGTGTGGTGCTCCACCCTGGGTCGGCGCGCGGCGAGCCGCGTCCCGAGGCGCACCGACGCGTCGGCGAAGCGATCCGCGTGGCGCTAGCCGAGTCCGAGCGCTGCCCGCTGTTGCTCGAGGACACTGCGGGCGCGGGCGACACGATCGGGCGCGATTTCGACGAGCTCGCCCGGCTTCTCGAGCTCGGTGGTGGTGACGGTCGCCTTGGCGTCTGTCTCGACTCCTGTCATCTGCTCGCTAGCGGCTTCGACATCCGTGACAGCGAGCGGCTGGCGCGCGTCGTCGACGAGTTCGACCGCACGGTCGGTCTCGACCGCTTGCGCTGCTTGCACGTCAACGACTCGCGCGAACCGCTCGGTTCCAACCGCGACCGGCACGCGCCGCTCGGCCAGGGCGAGCTCGGGAGCGAGGGATGCGCCGCGTTTCTCTCCGAACCGCGTTTCGACGGTCTGCCGGCGATCTTCGAAGGGCCGGGCGTCGACGGCAAAGCGCCGGTCGCCCGCGACGTGGCATTGATGCGCGAACTGCGCGAGAAGGGGCTCGCCGCGCGCGGGTCCGCTTCCTAGCGCGCGGCGTCAGCGGTCGAGGCGATCGCGCAGGTCGAAGCGCTCGTCGGCTAGCGGCACGGGGTCGCGCCAGAAGTCGGGGTTGGTGCACTCGAACGCGGGGCCGCTGCCGTAGTAGGCGCGCTCGACGCCGGTGCGACAGAACGGCAGCGGGTGCGAGGCAAGGCGCATGCCCCCGAACCCTTGGCTCGTGCGCTCCGCCTCTTCGAAGAGCTCGACGTCGATCTCGCCGCGGAAAACCTTGTGCAGGCAGCCCATGTAGCGGCGCCCGCTCGCCTCGTCCTCGTACACGTAGAGGTAGGGGCACTGCGCCTCGACGCAACCCGCCGGGTAGACGAGGCGGTCGCAGAACGCGCAGCACTGGCGGCACTCGCGCAGCGCCTCGATCCGCGACGTCGCTTGCACGCAGCGAGTCTACCCCCGCTCCGCGGGCTGCGACGAGAACGACTCAGGCGCGGACTATCGCCAGACCCTCGAGCGTCGCGAGCTCGGCACAACAACTGCTGTTGCCGGACACACGCCACTTGTCGCCGAGCACGAGCACGCGTCCGCCGACGCGGACGCGCACCTCGCGGTCGCCCGGATGGTGCGAGAGGATCTCGCGCAGCTCCTCGATCGCGCTGCGCGGCACGTCGCGCAGCTCGAGCTCGAGCGCGTCAGCGCCGCGTGGCCGTGCGCCGTTCCTGCCCGCGCTGCCGTTGCGGCGTCCGCTCGCGCTGGCGCTGCCGTTCGCGCCGTTTCTGTCACGAGCGCTGTCGCCCCCAGGCGCGTTCGCTGGCCCGCTCGCAGCCCCCTCCCCGACGGCATCCTCGGCGAGCTCGCGCCGGGCTCGCTCGACCTCTTCGGGTGAGGGCTCGAAAGCGCTGATCTCCTGCGCGATCAACTTCGTCTCGCCGGCCTCTTTGTGGTCGACGCGCCCGCGCACCAGCAGCACCCGGTCGGGCTCGATCAGCTCGCCGTGCTGCTGATAGCACGAGCCCATCACGAGCACCTCGACCTGGCCTTCGAGATCGTCGATCGTGCAGAAGACCATCGGTTCGCCGCTCTTGGTGCGGATGCGCTTGCGCTCGGTGACCATCCCGCCGACGGTGACGACATCGCCGTCGCGGCGCGACGCAAGCTCGGCGAGCGAGCAGTCGCTAGCTAGCCGCAGCGCGGGACGCAGCTCCTTGAGGGGGTGGCTCGACAAAAACAAGCCGAGCGTTTCCTTCTCCCACTGGTTGATCTGTTCCTGCGCGTCGGCAAGCGCCGGCACCGGCGGGTCGTCGCTTGCGGCGGGTGCGTCACCGCCGGCGTCGCCGAGATCGAAGATCGACGCCTGACCGAGCTGCGTGTCCTGCTGGTGTTTCTGACCGGCGGCTTGTGCCTGGGCGAGCACCGCCAGCATGCCGCTGCGGGTGGCACCGGTCGAGTCGAACGCGCCGCACTTGATCAGCGCTTCGATCGCTTTTTTGTTCACCGTGCGGTGATCGACACGGCGACAGAAGTCCCAGATCGAGCGGAACGGTCCGCCCTGTTCGCGCGCGCGGATGATCGCGTCGACCGCCTGCGACCCGACGTTCTTGACGGCGTCGAGTCCGAAACGGATCTTTCCCGGCCGGTCGTTCCCGGGCTCGTGGATGACGCGGAAGTCGTGACCTGACTCGTTGACGTCGGGCGGCAGCACCTCGATGCCCATGTCATCGCACTGGGCGACGAAGAACGGCACCTTGTCCTTGGTCTGCATCACCGACGAGATCAGCGCCGCCATGTACTCGGCCGGGTAGTTGGCCTTGAGCCACGCTGTCCGGTACGAGATCAGCGCGTAGCAGGCGGCGTGCGAGCGGTTGAAGGAGTAGTCGGCCGCAGCCTCGTTGGCCGCCCACAGCTCCTGGATCACGCGCTCGTCGGTGCCCGTCTTGCGTGCGCCTTCGACGAAGCGGTCCTTGAGCTGCGCCATCTTGTCGCGCAGCTTCTTGCCGATCGCCTTGCGCAGATCGTCGGCCTCGGCGCCCGAGAAGCCGGCGATCTCCTTGGCGATCTGCATCGACTGCTCCTGGTAGAGGATCACGCCGTAGGTCGACTCGGTGATCGGGCGCAGGCGCTCGTCGAGGTACTCGACCGCCTCGGGGTTGCGTTTGTTGCGCGCGTAGGTGTCGATGTGCCGCATCGCGCCCGGGCGGTAGAGCGCCACGAGGGCGACGAGGTCGTTGAACTCGGTGGGGCGCACCTTGCGCAACGCTTCGCGCATCCCTTCCGACTCGAACTGGAAGACGCCGATCGAGTCGCCGCGCGCGAGCATCTCGTAGGTCTTGCGATCGTCGAGCGGCAGCTTCGCCATGTCCGGCCGCTGGCCGGTGGACTCCTCGATGATGTCGAGCGCCGACTCGATGACGTCGAGGTTGCGCAGCCCGAGGAAGTCCATCTTCAAAAGGCCGATCTCCTCGAGCGGCTTCATCGAGTACTGCGTCACGACGCGGTACCGGCGCTCGCCGCCGCGCGTGTCCTCGGCGAGCTGGAGCGGGACGATCTCGGTGAGCGGACGGTCGGCGATCACCACCGCGGCGGCGTGGATCGAGTTGTTGCGCACGATCCCCTCGAGGCCGCGCGCGGTGTCGATGATGCGGCGGGCGTCGGGCTCGGTGTCGTACACGCGGCGCAGATCGGGCTCCTCGGCCAGGTACTCGTCGAAACTCTTGGTGCGCCCCATCACCGGCTCGGGGATCAGCTTCGCCAAGCGGTCACCGGTGGCGTAGTCGTAACCGAGCACGCGCGCCGCGTCGCGCGTGGCGGCGCGCGGCAGCATGCGGCCGAAGGTGATGATCTGGGCGACGCGGTCGCGACCGTACTTCTCGGCCACGTAGTCGATCACGCGTTCGCGGCCCTTGACCGAGAAGTCGATGTCGATGTCGGGCATCGACACCCGCTCGGGGTTGAGGAAGCGCTCGAACAGAAGGTCGTAGGCGAGCGGATCGACGTCGGTGATCTCGAGGCAGTACGAGACGATCGAGCCGGCCGCGGACCCGCGCCCGGGACCGACCGCGATGCCGTTCTGTTTGGCGAAGCGCACGAAGTCCCAGACGATCAGGAAGTAGGCGCTGAAGCCCATGCGCTCGATCACGTCGAGCTCGTACTCGAGGCGCTCGCGAGCCTGGGCGGGCGGCGGGTCGCCGTAGCGCTTGCGCAACCCGGCTGCAGCTAGCTCGCGCAGGTACTCCGCTTCGCTGCGCCCGTCGGGGGTCGGGAAGCGCGGCAAAAGCAGGCGGCCGAGCTCGATCTCGACGTTGCAGCGCTCGGCGATCTCGAGCGTCGTGGCGACCGCCTCGGGGAGATCGCGGAAGGCGGCCTGCATCTCTTGCGAGTCCTTGAGATAGAACTCGTTGGTCTCGAAGCGTAGCTTGGGGTTGGCAAGCGTGCTTTTCGTCTGCACGCACAGCAGCGCCTGGTGGTTGTCGTAATCCTCGCGGCGCAGATAGTGGACGTCGGCGGTCGCCACTAGCGGCCGCCCGACCTCGCGCGCGATGCGCACGATCCCCTCGTTGGCCTTCTCCTGCGCGTCGAGCCCGTTACGCTGGATCTCGAAGTAGACGTTGTCGCTGCCGAAGATCTGGAGCAGATCGTCGACGTGGGCGCGCGCTGCCGACACGTCGTCGGCGACGAGGCGGCGGCAGAAGCGCGACTGCAAACAGCCGGTGAGGACGATCACGCCGGCGGCGTGGCGCTCGAGCAGGTCGAGGTCGACGTTGGCCTTGCCGCGCTTGTAACCCTCGAGGTAGCTCGCGGACGACAGCTTGACGAGGTTGCGGAACCCCTCGTCGGTGGCGGCGAGCAGCGTCAGGTGGTTGCGCTCGTAGCGCAGCGCTTCGCTTTTGATGTCGTCGACGAGGTACGCCTCGAGACCGAGGATCGGCTTGATCCCGTGCTTGCGGCACGCCTGGTAGTGCTCGACGGCACCGTTCAACACCCCGTGGTCGGTGAGACCGAGCGCCGGCTGCTCGAACGCTGCTGCGCGCTCCGCCATCTGCTCGATGCGACAGGCTCCGTCGAGCAGCGAGTACTCGGAGTGGACGTGGAGGTGCGCGAACGACGGCTGCGCCACGGCGAGCCACTATAGGACTGCGAGCGGACCGCAAATGTGCGACGATCGGCGCCATGATGCGCCAGGGGCCGATTCCTTTGTTCCTGCACGGGCTGCTCGAGTACGTGGGCGGTATCGCCTTTCTCGCGGCGCCCGTCGTGCTCGATTATGGGTCGGGCGCGGCGACAGCGATCTCGCTCGCGTTCGGCGTCGCGATGATCGTCGTCGCCGCGAGCTCCGACGGCCCCACCGGCCTCGTCAGTCAGCTGCCACGTTCGGCGCACCTGGTGATCGACCTGTTGCTGGCGGTGGCGGCGATCGCGATGCCGTTCCTTGCCGGGTTCGCGGACGAGCGCGAACCGACGGCTTTTTTCATGGTGGCCGGCGTGATCTACCTGCTCGTGGCGATCGGCACGCGTTTCTCGCGCCCGCAAGCGACGCTCGCTGCGCGCGGCAGTTCGCACCTCGACGGCGAGGGGGACGATCGGAGCTCAGCGAGCGCGGCGGCTGGCGGCAGCGACGACGACACCACCGGCGAGCGTCACCGCTCCGAGTAAGAGGAGTGCATGCCGGTGGCGTGCGACCCAGCGGCGCGCCAAGCGCCGACCGACCTGCCACGTCACCCAGCCGAGCAGCGCGTAACCGTCGCGGTGCAGGCGGCTCATCGCTAGCTCCCGCTGCCGCGCTGGCCGCGCTCGGCGCGCAAGCGGTGGGCCATCCGCGATTGAAGTGTGAAGAGCTCGATGAAACCCGGGGCGGCGTGTTGCGAGAAAAGCCCACCCGACTCGCCGAACGTGGCAAGCGCCGGGTCGTAGAGCGCGTTCGGCGAAGTGCGCGCGACCGGGCGCACCGAGCCCTTGTAGAGGCGCACGGTAACGCTACCTGTGACGTGCTCGTTGACCGAGTCCATATAGGCGTTGAGGTCGGCGAGCAGCGGCTCGTACCACAGACCGGCGTAAACCAGCCACGCCCACTGCTCTTCGAGCACAGGCTTGAGCCGGTTCTGGAGACCGGTGCAGACGAGCTTCTCGAGCTCGCGGTGGGCACACAGCAGGATCGCGGCCGCTGGCACCTCGTAGAGGTCGCGCACCTTGAGACCGACGACGCGGTCCTCGATGTGGTCGACGATGCCGACACCGTGGCGCGCACCGATCGCCGCGGCCCGCTCAAGCAGCTCCACCAGACCCAGCCGCTCGCCGTCGATCGCCACCGGGCAGCCGCGCTCGAACTCGATCGTCACGTCCTCGGGCTCGTCGGGCGCCTGGCGGGGGTCGGTGACGAGCGTGATCGCGTCGTCGGGGGTGGGCTCGGCAAGGTCCTCGATCTTGCCGCCCTCGGAGGAGCGTCCCCAGAGGTTGTCGTCGATCGAGTAGGGCGGCGCTTCGGTGCCGCCCTTGACCGGGATGCCGCGCTCGCGCGCGTAGCGGATCTCCTCCTCGCGTCCCATCTGCCAGCCGCGCACCGGCGCCACGATCTTCATGTCGGGAGCGAGCGCGAGGATCGTCGACTCGATCCGCACCTGATCGTTGCCCTTGCCGGTGCAGCCGTGCGCGATCGCGTCACAGCCGAAGCGCTGCGCCTGTTCGACGGCGATGCTGGCGATGAGCGGACGACCGAGCGCGGTGAAGAGCGGATAGCCGCCGCCGTAGAGGGCGTTGGCCTTGATCGCCGGCAACACGTACTCGTAGGCGAACCGTTCGCGCGCATCGACGAGCACCGCGTCGACCGCTCCGAGCTGCAGCGCCTTGCCGCGAACCACCTCGAAGTCCTCGCCGGGCTGCCCAAGGTCGACGGTGAGAGCGACGACCTCGGCGCCGTACTCCTCCTGGATCCACTTGAGCATCACGCTGGTGTCGAGGCCGCCCGAGTAGAGCAACAGGACGCGACCGACCTCGCCGGGCGCGGCCTCGTAGCTCGCGAGACGGGCGGCCGGCGCGTGCGCGTCGCGCGCGTTGGCGTTGCCAGGGTCGACGGACATCAGGGTCGGCAACCTAACAGCCAAGCAGGCTCGCGATGCGCGCGAGCGCGCTGTCGATCTCTTCGTCTTCGATTACGAGGGGCGGCACCAGGCGCACCGTGTCGGGCCCGGTGGCGTTGAGCACGAGCCGCGCCTCGTGCAGCGCGCGCTCGACGAAAGCCGGCGCGTCGTCGAGCGCGAACGCGAGCATCAGCCCCCTTCCGCGCACGTCGAGACCGAGCTCGGCGAGGCCGCGGCGCAAGCGCTCGCCGCGCGCCCGCACCTGGGCGAGGAAGGCGCGGTCGTCGACAACGTCGAGCACGGCGTTGGCGACCGCGCACGCAAGCGCGTTGCCTCCGAACGTCGAGCCGTGGTCGCCGGGCTGGAGCGTCTCGCGCAGCGCCGGCGCGACGACGCAGGCGCCGATCGGAAAGCCACCGCCGAGCCCCTTAGCGAGACAGACCACGTCGGGCGTCACCGCCACGTCCTCGTGCTGGTACGCGAAGAGCGATCCGGTGCGACCGATCCCGCACTGCACCTCGTCGAAGACAAGCAGCGCGCCGCTGCGGTCGCAGGCGGCGCGCGCCGCGGCGAGCAGCTCGCGTGCGAGCGGGTGTACGCCCCCCTCGCCCTGGATCGGCTCGACCAGCACCGCCGCGCAACGCTCGTCGACGCTCGCCGCCAACCGCTCGGGGTCGTCGCGCGGAACGACGCGGACGCCCGGCACGAGCGGCGCGAACGGCTCCTGTTTGGCCGGCTGGGGCGTGACCGACAGCGCGCCGAACGTACGCCCGTGAAAGCCGCCTTCCAGTACCACGAACTCGCCCCGCGGCCGGTGGCGACGCGCGAGCTTGAGGGCGCACTCGATCGCCTCGGCACCCGAGTTGGTGAAAAAGACGCCGCCCCCGAGCGAGCGCGCAACGAGCCGCTCGGCGAGCTCGACCATCGGCTGGTTGTAGAAGAAGTTCGACACGTGCCACAGCGACCGCGCCTGCCGCTCGAGGGCAGCGACGACGGCCGGGTGGCAGTGCCCGAGCTGGACGGTCGCAATGCCGGCGAGCAGATCGATGTACTCGTTGCCGTCGCTGTCCCACAGCCGCGCGCCGCTACCGCGGACGAACGTGACGTCGAAGCGACGGTAGGTCGGAAGGAGCGCCGCGGCCGGCGAGGAGATACCACTCACGGCGACGCCCTTACCCGTTAGCGCCGGCTGCGGCATCTTGACCGGCGGTGATCTTGGTGCCGATACCGGTGTCGGTGAAGAGCTCGAGCAAGAGCGAGTGGGGCACGCGGCCGTCGATGATGTGGGCGCTCTCGACGCCCGCCTCGATCGCGCGCACGCACGCCTCGAGTTTCGGGCGCATGCCACCGCCGACCTGGCCGAGGTGGGCGCGAACGTCGGCGACGGTCGCTTCCGAGATCTTGGTCTGCGGATCGTCGGGGTCGCGACGCCAGCCCTCGACGTCGGTGAGAAACACCAGCTTGTAGGCCCCGAGCGCCGCCGCCACCGCCCCGGCCGCAGCGTCGGCGTTGACGTTGTACGAGCGCCCCTCGCTGTCCGACCCGACCGACGCGACGACCGGGATGAAGTTCTCGGCGATGTCGGCCAGCACCTCGGTGTCGACGCTCTCGATCTCGCCGACAAAGCCGATGTCGGTGCCGCCCGGTCCGAGCTGCTTGCGCACGCGGAAGAGCAGACCGTCATCGCCGCACAGACCGACGGCCGGCTGGCCGTGCCGGTTGATACGCAGCACGATGTCCTTGTTCTGTTTGCCGACCAAGACCATCTTGGCCACCTCGACGGTCTGCTCGTCGGAGACGCGCAGACCGTCGACGAAGCGCACCTCGAGCCCGAGCCGCTCCATGTAGCGCGTGATGTCGGGCCCGCCGCCGTGCACCACGACCGGGTTCATCCCGACGTACTTGAGAAGCACGACGTCGCGCGCGAACTCCTCGCGTAGATCGGCGTCGGTCATCGCCGCCCCGCCGTACTTGATCACGACCGTGCGCCCGTGGAACTGGCGGATGTAGGGGAGCGCCTCGAGCAGGGTGGCGACGTCGCGCCCCCCCGGAGCGTGTCGAGCTGCCGTGTTCTCCCCTTTCACGTCGTGTACTCGGCGTTGATGCGCACGTACTCGTGCCCCAGGTCGCTGAAGAACAGCTCGGTTTCGCCGCCGCTCCCCGGCACGCGCACCTCGATCTCGACCTCGGGGCGCGCGAACGCCGACTCTAACTCGCCGAGCAGCCGCTCCTCCAGCGGCAACGCAACGCCCGCGCTCACCGCCGCGACACCCTCGATGTCGATGTCGACGACGCCCGGCGCGCCGTGGCGGGCGAGCTCCTGGCCGGCCGCTTGCAGTATCCGGCCGACGTTCGGGTCGCCGCCCGCGAGCGCTGTTTTCACCAGCGCCGAGCCGGCGATCGCGCGCGCCACCGGCTCGACAAGCTCCGGCGCACCGCGGACCACGAGCCGCGCGACCCGCGTCGTCCCCTCCCCGTCGGCGACGATCTCGAGCGCCAGTTGCCGGAAGAGCGCGTCGAGCGCCTCGCCAAGGCGCACTTCCGCTTCGCTCTCGAACGCGACGTCGACGGCGCTCGCGCCGCTGGCGATCACGAAGACGCTGTCGCTGGTCGACAGTTGGCCGTCGACCGAGATGCGGTCGAAGGAGCGGCGCACGCAGACGGTGGTCAGCAGGTCGAGCGCTTCGGGAGCGACACGCGCGTCGGTCTCGCAGAAGCAGAGCATCGTCGCGAAGTCGGGCGCGATCATCCCCGCGCCCTTCGCCTGCGCGGCCAGGCGGACGGTGCCGCCGGGCAGGTCAACTTCGAGACAGGCGCGCTTCGGCCAGCGGTCGGTGGTGACGATCGCCCGAGAAAAGGCATCGCTGTCGGCGGCGAGCTGGCGAGCGGCATGCCCGATGCCCGCGAGCAGCCGGTCGCGCGGCAGCGGCCGGCCGATCACCCCGGTCGCGGCACAGGCGACGCGCTCGGCGGGGACGGCGAGCGCCGCGGCCGCCGCCCGGCGCGCGGCGCGCGCCGTTTCGAGCCCCTCGTCGCCCAGCGCCACGTTGGCGTTGCCGGAGTTGACGACAACCGCTCGCAGCCGCTCGAGGTCGGCTTCGCGCGAGGCGGTGATCGGCGCACCGACGACAGCGTTGCGACAGAAGCGCGCCGCCGAAACGGCGCTGTCGCTGTCGCACACAAGCAGCCCCACGTCGAGCTCTCCCCCGCCCTTGATGCCGGCGGCCACGCCAGCCGCCCGAAAGCCGCGCGGCAGCGCGGTCGCGGCAGCTTCGCGCACGTGCGGCGGGGGCGCCACCCAGCGCGAGCGGAAAAAGCCAGCTTGCGTGTTGCCCGTCGGCGCCCGGGTTTCGCTCCTGTCGTCGCGAGCGGAGCCCACCGCTAGCGCAGCCCCGCCTCCTCCGGAAGGCCGAGCATCAGGTTCAGGCACTGCACCGCCTGGCCCGCCGCGCCTTTCCAGAGGTTGTCGATCGCCCCGAAGGCGACGACGCGGCCGTGCCGATCGACGGTGGCGTAGACACGACAGCGGTTGGTTTCGCGTACGTCGCGCGTGCCCGGAGCGGTGGCCGCCAACTCGACGAACGGCTCGCCGCCGTAGGCGCGCTCGTAAGCGGCGACGACGTCGTCGCGGTCGAGCGGGCGCGCGAGCTCGGCATAACAGGTGGCGATCAGACCTTGGTCGACGGGGACGAGGTGCGGCACGAACGTCACCGCCACCTGCGGTCCGAGCTGCTGCTCGAGTTCGGCGCTGTGGCGGTGACCCTCGACCTTGTAGGGCTTCACGTTCTCGGCGACCGAAACGAAGTGCGTCGCCGCGGACGGTTCGCGGCCCGCGCCCGAGACGCCCGATTTCGCGTCGACAAAGACGCTGCGCACCGCGTCGCGCAGCGGCCAGAGCGCAAGCAGGGCGGCCGTCGGGTAGCACCCGGGGGCCGCCACAAGGCGCGCGCCGCGGATCCGGTCGCGGTAAACCTCGGGAAGCCCGTACACCGCCTCGGCGAGAAGCTCGGGGTGCGGATGCTCGCCGTACCACTGCCGGTAGCGGTCGAGCTCGAGCCGAAAGTCGGCGGACAGGTCGACGACTTTGAGGCCGCGCGCCAAGAGCTCGGCCACCACCGGCGCCGAGGCGGCGTGCGGCAGCGCCACCAGTGCCGCCTCGGCCACCGCGGCGACACGGTCGGGGTCGAACTCGACCAGCTCGGCGGTCACGGCGTAGCGCGGGTAGAGGTCGTCGAGACGGCTGCCGGCGTCGCTGCGTGCGCAGGCGATCGCCAGCTCGAGGTGCGGGTGGCGTGCGACGAGGTACGCGCAGAGGGCGCCAGCGAAACCGGCGGCGCCGACGACCGCGCAGGGGGTCCGCTCAGCCACGGATCGACGCTCCCAGCGCGGCGAGTTCGGCGATCGCGCGCTCGCGTACCTCGGCCGCGTCGCTCTCGGTGAGGGTGCGGTCGTGTGCGCGCAGGACGATCCGCATCGCCACCGAGCGGTGGCCGGCGGGGATCTGCGCGCCGCGGAAGACGTCGAAGATCGACACCTGCTCGACGAGCTCTCCGCCGGCGCGCCGTACCGCCGCGACAAGCTCGGCGGCGGGTAGGTCGTCGCGGGCGACGACCGCGAGATCCTCGACCACGGCCGGGAACGCCGGCAGCGGCGCGAACGTCGCGCGTCGTTGGGCGGCGTGCTTGGCGAGCCGACCGAGATCGAGCTCGAACGCAGCTACGGTCGGTTCGCGGCCCACAGCCTGGGCGAGGTCGAGACGGCGGACGACGGTCGGGTGCAGCTCGCCGAGAAAGCCGATCTCCTCCCCCTCGACCACGACCGCGGCGCTGCGACCGGGGTGCAGGAACGGCCGCACGGTGGGACGAAAGTCGGCGTCCGCACGTGCACACGCGAGCACGCCCTCGACCAGCGCCTTGACGGCGAAGAAGTCGCCGGCCACGGCACCGCTGCGCCAGCCGCGCGCGCGCAGCTCGCTGGCGACGGCGGCGACATGCAGGCGCTCGCTGGCGGCTTCGCGGCCGCGCGGCGGCCCGGCGACGGTGCGCAGCGGACCGGTGAAGGTGCGGGCGATCTCGAACAGCGCGGTGTCGGGACGCCCGCGCGCGGCGTTGCGCCGCAGCGAGTCGACGAGCCCGGGGAGCAGCAGCGGCCGCAGCAGCGACTGCTCCTCGCTGAGCGGGTTTTCGAGCGCCAGCGCTGTGTCGGCGAGGCCGAGCGCCTCGAGCAGCTCGGGCGAGGTGAAGCTGAAGTTGATCGCTTCAAAGAGCCCGCGGTCGCGCAGGAAGTCCTCGACCCGGCGGCGCAACCGCTGGGCGTCGCTGAGGCGGCCTACCGCGTTGCGCCGCGCCGGCAGCGTCGTCGGCAGCTTGTCGAGTCCGTGCACCCGGGCGATCTCTTCGACGAGGTCGACTTCGCGCTGAACGTCGCCGTCGCGCCACCACGGAACGGTCACGACGAGCTCGCCGTCGCTACGCTCCGAGCTCTCGAAGCCGAGGCGGGCGAGCAGCTCGCGCGAGCGCTCCTGCGGCACCTCGAGCCCCAGAAGGTCACGAACCCTGCTGGGGCGCAGCCGCAGCGTTCGCCGCTCGGCTGGCCGCGGGTAGACATCGATAGTTCCGGGTCGTAGGCGCGCTCCGGCGAGCTCGACGAGCAGGCGCGAGGCGGCCGCTAGCGCCACGGCCGCGAGCTCGGGATGGAGCTGCTTTTCGAAGCGGCCGCTTGCTTCGGTGCGCAAACCGAGCTGCGCCTCGCTGCGCAGAATGTCGGAGCCGACCCACGTCGCCGACTCGAGCAGCACGCGGGTCGTCTCGGCGCGCACCTCGGTGCGCTCCCCGCCCATCACGCCGGCGATCGCGGCCGGACCGTCGCCGTCGCACACGAGCGTCGTCCCTGGCGGCAGCTCGCGCTCGTTGCCGTCGAGGGTGGTGATGCGCTCGCCGCCGCGTGCCGGGCGCACCTCGATCCGTGCCTGCGCGAGCCGCGCGAGATCGAAGGCGTGCAGCGGCTGCCCGAGCAGCAGCATCACGTAGTTGGTGACATCAACGACGTTGTTGATCGGCCGCATGCCGCACGCCACAAGCCGCTGGCGAAGCCAAAGCGGCGACGGACCGACCGTCACGTCCTCGAAGACGCGGGCGGCGAAACGCAGGCAGGCTGCGTCTTCGCTCACGGTCACGCTCGCTACCGTGCTCGCCTCTTCGAGCTCGCGGTCGGCGACCGCCTCCGAACGCAGCGGCGAGTCGTCGAGCGGCGCGCCCCAGAGCGCGTGAACCTCGCGCGCCACGCCGAGCACACCAAGACAGTCGGGACGGTTCGGCGAGACCTCTAGTTCCAGCACCTCGTCGCTCAACGGCACCACTTCGCGCAGCGGCCGTCCGGGGGCGACACCATCGTCGGCCCCGCCGGCTGCGAGCTCGACGATCCCGCTGTGGTCGTCGCCGAGACCGAGCTCGTCCTCGGCGAGGATCATGCCTTCGGAGCGCACGCCGCGCAGCTCGGCGGCGCGCAGCTCGCGCCCGTCGGCGAGCACCGCACCGGGCAGCGCCACCGGCACGAGCAGTCCGGCGCGCACGTTCGGCGCTCCGCACACGATCGTGCGCCGCTCGCCGCCGACGTCGACACGGCAGACGCGCAGGCGGTCAGCGTTGGGGTGAGCGGTGACCTCCTCGACCCGCCCGACGACGTACCCGTCGTCGCGCGGCAGGCCGAAACGTTCGACGCGTGCGACCTCGAGACCGGCGAGGGACAGCCGCTCGGCGAGCTCGCCGGTGCCGACCCCGGGGTCGCAGAGGGAGCGCAGCCACGAGAGCGGAACTCTCACGCCCCCACCTCCTGCGCCTCCGCGGCGCTCGACGGCACCGCTTGCGACGCGCCACGCGAACCTGTTGGCGACACGCCTCTCGAGCCTGTGTGCGACACGCCTCTCATACGCCGAACTGCTCAAGGAAGCGAACGTCGTTCTCGAACAGAAGACGCAGGTCGGGCACCCCGTAGCGGAGCATCGCTATGCGGTCGATGCCGAGCCCGAACGCGAAGCCCTGGATGCGCTCGGGGTCGTAACCGTTGTCGCGAACGAAGGCGAAGACGTTGGGGTCGACCATGCCCGCACCGAGGATCTCGATCCAGCCCGACCCCTTGCAGATGCGGCAGGCGCTGCCGTCGCGCGAGCAGGCGAAGCACGAGACGTCTACCTCGACGCTCGGCTCGGTGAAGGGGAAGTAGCCGGCGCGCAGGCGAATCTCGCGTTCGGGCCCGAACACGGCGCGCGCGAACTCGAGCAGCACGCCCTGTAGGTCGGCGAGGGTGATGTCCTCGTCGACAGCGAGCCCCTCGAGCTGGTGGAACATCGGCGTGTGGGTCGCGTCCGAGTCGCGGCGGTAGACGCGCCCGGGCACAACCACGTAGAGGGGCGGCGGTTGCGCTTCCATCGCGCGCACCTGCATGGGCGAGGTGTGGGTGCGCAGGACGACCTCGCCGTCGAGATAGAAGGTGTCCATCGTGGTGCGCGCCGGGTGCCCGGGCGGGATGTTGAGGGCGGTGAAGTTGTAGTAGTCGTACTCGACCTCGGGCCCTTCGAGGACTTGGAAGCCGAGCCCGACGAAGATGTCTTCGAGCAGGCGCTTGGTTTCTGTGACGATGTGCAGCCGCCCGGGCAGGGTGGACGGGTCGCCCGGCAGCGTGACGTCGACGCGGTCCTGGGCGAGCCGCTGCTCGAGCTCGCGGCGCTCGAGCTCGTCGCGCCTGCGAGCGAAGAGCTCCTCGAGCTCGACGCGCGCCGCGTTGGCGCGCTTGCCCACCTCGGCGCGCCGTTCGGCGGGAAGCGAGCCGATCGAGCGCAGCACCGTCGCGAGCTGCGAGCGCCGCCCGAGAAAGCGAACGCGTAGCTCGTCGAGCTCGGCGAGGCTTTCGGCGCTCGCGACAGCGCCACGCGCCTCGGTGACGAGCGCGTCGAAGTCGGTGTCCTCAAGCGTGCCGCTCACGCGTCGCCATCCTATTTGCCTCGTACAGCGCGACGGTCGCGGCCATCGCCACGTTCAGCGAGTCGCCGCGCACCGGGATCCTCGCCACCGCGTCCGCCCGCGCCCGCAGCGCCGGCGTCACACCGGTTCGCTCGGCACCCACGCAGAGCGTCAGCGGCGGTGTCAGATCGCACTCCCAAAGCGGCGTTGAGCCGTGCGCGTCCAGCACCACCAACCGTCCCGCCGGCGGTTCGGGAGCGAGCGCCGGCGGCCGGTGGAACAGCGCGCCCATCGAGGCGCGCACCGCCTTGGGGGCGAACGGATCGGCGCTGCCCGGCGCGAGCACGACCTGGGCGTCGCCGAGCGCGTACGCCGAGCGCAGACAGCTACCGACATTGCCAGGGTCGCGCACGCCATCAAGAAACAGCCGCAGCGGTCGTGCGTCGGGCATGGCCCAGCGGCGCCGGAAGATCGCCAGCACGCGCGTGCCGGAAGCGAGGTCGCTCACCGCGGCGAGCAGCTCGGGCGCCACGTCGCGCCCGGCGTGCAGCTCGTGGACGAGCTCCCAGCGCGCCTGTTTGCCGGCCTCAACAAGGTCTTCGCCCTCAGCTACGAACATGTCGAGGCGCTCGCGCCAGCGGCGCTGGCGCAGCTTGCGAACGAGCTTCAACGTGGGGTTGTGCGGCGACGTGATCACCTTTCCCTGCCCTGGAAACGCGACGGGGCGCCCTCGCCAGGCGCCCCGGGAGAAAGACCGCTGGTCGACGCAGCCGGCGTCAGCTTGCGGCTGCCTCCCGGGCCGCCTCGGCGATACGTCGGAACGCGTCGCGGTCGTGCACCGCGATGTCGGCAAGCACCTTGCGATCGAGCTCGATGCCGGCGCGCTTGAGCCCATGCATGAAAACGCTGTAGCTCATGCCGTGCTCGCGCGCGGCGGCGTTGATACGCACGATCCACAGCCGCCGGAAGTCGCGCTTGCGGTTGCGACGGTCGCGGTACGCGTAACGGTCGGCCTTGAGCAGCGCCTCCTTGGCGCGGCGATAGCTGTTCTTCGCCTGGCCGCGATAGCCCTTGGCGCGCTCGAGCGTCGCGCGCCGCTTCTTCCTGCCGTGGAGGGAACGCTTGATGCGCACCGCTTCGCCCCTAGACGCCGAGCAGACGCTTCACCGTGCGCCGGTCCTGGTCGGCGATGACGAGATCTTTGCCGAGGCGCCGCTTGCGCCGCGGACGCTTCTTGCCGAGGTTGTGGCTGGTCATCGCGTGGCGACCGATCAGCTTGCCGCTACCGGTCTTGCGGAAGCGCTTCTTGGCGCCGGAGTGCGTCTTGGCCTTCAGCTTCGCCATCGCGATCGCCCATTCAAGCAGACTTCGCGCGATCCTTGCGTTTTTGCGGCGCGAGCAGCATCGTCATGTTGCGCCCGTCCTGCGCCGGCTGCTGCTCGACGACCCCGAGATCGGCTACGTCCTCGGCGAGTTTGCGTAGCAGCGCCTCACCGCGCTCCGGGTGGGTCTGCTCGCGGCCGCGAAACATGATCGTCACCTTGACGCGATCGTCGCGCTCGAGAAAGCGGCGCACGTGCCCCATCTTGGTTTCGTAGTCGCGCGGCGCGATCTTCGGCCGCAGCTTGATCTCGCGCACGTGCACCTGCTTTTGGTGGCGGCGGGCCGCCTTGCGCTTCTGCTCCTGCTCGTAGCGGTACTTCGAGTAGTCGAGCACCCGCACCACCGGAGGCCGCGCCTGGGGTGCGACCTCGACGAGATCGAGCGAGCGCTCGCGCGCGTAGCGCAATGCGTCCTCGGTCGGCACGATGCCGACCTGCTTGCCGTTTTCGTCGACGAGCCGGACTTGCGGCACCCGGATGCGCTCGTTGATGCGCGTCTCGTCGCGCTCGGGCGGACGCCGATCGAACTTCTTCGGGACCGGCACTAGGCGATCGGGGAGCGGTTACTGGTCGGAAACACTCGCACTAGAGGCTCGCGAGGGGCACGGCGACGCGCCGCCGGCGGCGACGGTTGGTTCGAAGTGTCGTGCCCTGCATCAACGGGCGCGAGTATAACCGCGCGCAGCGCCGGTGGTACCCCGGTCGCCAGCTGTGCGGTCGCAGGCCGCACCGGCGCAGCTAGTCGCGCGCGCGACGGGCATAGGCGTCGGCGCGCTCGCGAACGAACGCAGCGAGCTCGACCGAGCCGGCGTCGCCGCGACCGCGGCGCCTGACCGCGACCCGGCGGGCGCGCTCCTCCTCGTCGCCGACGACGAGCATGTAGGGCACCTTCGCGAGCTCGGCGTCGCGGATCTTGCGCCGCACCGACTCGCTGCGCTCGTCGACCTCGACGCGCAGACCGGCGCCCGCCAGCTCGCCCGCGACCTCACGCGCGTAGGGAACGTGACGGTCGGCGATCGGCAGCACCGCGACCTGCAGCGGCGCTAGCCAGAACGGAAAGTCGCCGCCGTAGTGCTCGATCAGGATGCCGATGAAGCGCTCGAACGACCCCATCAGCGCGCGGTGGATCATCACCGGCCGGTGTTCGGCGTTGTCCTCGCCGACGTAGGCGAGGTCGAAACGTTCCGGCATCTGATAGTCGAGCTGGATCGTGCCGAGCTGCCAGCTGCGACCGAGAGCGTCGGTCATGTGCAGGTCGATCTTCGGGCCGTAGAAAGTGCCCTCGCCGGGATCGACCTTGTAGTCGAGCCCCTGCGCCTCGAGCGCCGAACGTAACGCCGCCTCTGCCTGATCCCACAGCTCGTCGCTACCGATCCGCTGCTCGGGACGGGTCGATAGGTGGGCGCGCGGCTCGAAGCCAAACAGCTCGTAGAGGTCGAACGCGAACGCCAGACAGCCCAGCACCTCGTCGCGAACTTGCTCTTGACGACAGAAGATGTGGGCGTCGTCCTGGGTTATGTGCCGCACGCGCAACAGCCCGTGCAGCGTCCCGCCCGGCTCGTGACGGTGCACAAGCCCCTGCTCGGCCAACCGCAGCGGCAGGTCGCGGTAGGAGCGGCGCTCGCGGCGGTAGATCTGGATGTGCGCCGGGCAGTTCATTGGCTTGAGCCCCATCGCCCGACCCTCGACCTCGGTGAAGTACATGTTCTCGCGGAACTTGTCCCAGTGGCCGGAGCGCTTCCACAGCTCGACGTCGTAGAGGATCGGGGTGCGCACCTCGAGGTAGCCGCGGCGCTGGTTCTCCTCGCGCCAGAGACGGGTCAGCTCGTTCCAGAGCGCGGTGCCCCGCGGTAGCCAAAAAGGCGACCCGGGCGACAGCTCCGAGAGCATGAAGAGACCCAGCTCGCGTCCGAGCCGGCGGTGATCGCGCGCCTTCGCGAGTTCGATCAGCTCGAGGTGGCGGTCGAGGTCGCGCTTGCGGAAGAAGGCAGTGCCGTAGATGCGTGTGAGCTGTTGGCGGCCCGCGTCGCCGCGCCAGTAGGCACCGGCGACGGCGGTCAGCTTGAACGCACCGATGCGCCCCGTCGACGGCCCGTGCGGTCCGCGGCAGAGGTCGAGGAACGGGCCGTTGCGATAGAGCGACACCGTTTCGACCCCCTGGTCGCGCACCAGATCGTCGATCAGCTCGACCTTGTACGGCTGCCCTTCGCGCTCGAACAGCGCCCGCGCTTCCGCGGCTGGCAGCTCGATGCGCTCGAACTTCTCATCGGCCTCGATGTGCGCGCGCATCCGCTCCTCGATCGCCGGCAGATCCTCGACCGACACCGAGACACCGGCCGGAAACTCGAAGTCGTAGTAGAAGCCGTCGTCGATCGGAGGCCCGATCGCGACCTTCGTCCCGGGCCACAGCTCGAGCACCGCTTCGGCGAGAACGTGAGCGGCGTCGTGGCGGATCAGCCACAACGGCCCGATGCCGTCCTCGCGGCTGCGCTCGGTGAGGATTTCGATGCGGTCGCCATCCGCGAGCGGTTGGGCTAGGTCCTGCACGAACCGCCGGCCCGCGCGTTCGACACGGACAGCAAGTGCAGCGCGCGCAAGGCCGGCCCCGATCGCTCGCGCTGCGTCGGCGCCAGTCGCGCCGTCGGCGAGCTCGAGCGCCGCGCCGTCGGGCAGGTAGACCGTCATCCCTCGTTAACCGTCACGCCTCGATTTCCACGATGCTGCCCGGGACGATCTCGTCACGCCGCTCCTGACCGAGCCGCACCCACGCCTTGTAGCCGCCGTCGTAGTCGCGAGCGAGAACGACGAGCTCGGCTTCCTCGCCGGCTACGCGGCAGCGCCGTCCGTCGGGCCGATCCTTCCCTAGCCACACGCGCACGAACGGGTTGTGTTCGCGCTCCTCGGCGACGGTCGTGGGGTCGGTGTGGCCAGGGTAGAGACGAGTGTCTGGAGGAAGGGCGAGCAACACCTCGAGGATCGAGCGGCGCAGGTCGTCGTAGCCGCTCGCGCCCGGCGCGCGCACCCCGCCCACCGAGCCGCGAAACAGCGTGTCGCCGCAGAACGCCGCCCCGTCGACGACGAACGCGAGCATGCCGTCGGTGTGGCCAGGAGTGTGGAGCGCGCTGAAGGCGATGCCGGCAACCTCGTGGCGGCCGGGCTTCAGCGCCTCGACGCCGCCGATCCGCGCCGCTTCTAGCGGGTGGGCGAGCGCGCGCTCGAAACCGAGCGCGGCGCGCAGATCGTCGAGCGCCGCAACGTGATCGTGGTGGTGGTGCGTGAGAAGCGCCGCGACCACGTCGAGCCGGTGGCGTTCGCGCGCCCGCACGAGCGGTGCGACAGGGCCACCAGCGTCGATCAGGAGCGCCGGCCCGTCGGCCGCGGGGGCGACGAGGTAGGTGCACGACAACCAGTCGGGATGGAGTGAGCGCTCGACGATCACAGGAGCCGTAGTATCACCGCTCGTGCCGCCGGTCGACACGTGGAGCACCGGTGTTGCCGCGTTGCGCGCACGCTTCCCGGTGTTCGCGCGCGGCGTCGCCTATCTCAACACGGGCACGAACGGTCCGGTTCCCGCTTCCGCCGAGCTCGCCGCGCGCGAGGCGCTCCACGCCGCCACGGTGGCGGGGCGCTCGGGCGCGGCCTACTTCGAGCGCTGGGTGAGCGCACCGGCAGCGCGCCTGCGCGCACGGGCAGCCGCGTGGCTCGGTGCAGCTCCCGACGAGGTCGCGCTGACGCGTTCGACGACCGACGGCATCAACATCGCTCTCGCCGCCCTGCCGCTGCGCGCCGGCGACGAGGTCGTGACCTCCGACGAGGAGCACCCCGGCCTGCTCGCCCCTCTTGCGCGCCTTGCCGCCACGCGCGGGGTGAGAGTTCGCACCGCGCCCCTGCGCGAGCTCGCGAACGCCGTTGGACCACGCACCCGTCTCGTCGCTTGCTCGCACGTGTCCTGGGTGAGCGGTGCGGTCGCCCCGGTCGCCGACCTGGCGGCGACCGGCGTGCCGCTGCTCTACGACGGCGCCCAGGCGCTCGGCGCGATCGCGGTGGACGTGCGGGCGCTTGCCTGCGACTTCTACGCTGCGCCGGCACAGAAGTGGCTGTGCGGCCCGAACGGGCTCGGTTTCCTGTACGTGCGCGGCGAGCTCGTCCGCGAACTCGAGCCGCCGTGGCCGAGCTACGAGTCGCTCGCCGACACCGTGGAGCCTTTAGCGCGCCGCTGGCACCGCGATGCGCGCCGTTTCGACACCGCCGACCCGGCCCCCCCTCTGCTCGCCTGGGCGCTGGCAGCCCTCGACGAGCTCGAGAGGGTGGGTCGCGCGAAGATCGCGCAGGCGGCGTGCGATGCCGCCGACGCTTTCGCTGCTGGGGCGCGAGAACGCGGTCTGCGCGTGGCACCGCGTGGTCGCTCAACGCTCGTCAGCGTGGCGAGCGAACGCGCCGCGGCAGCGGTCGCGGAGCTCGCCGCGGGCGGCGTCGTCGTGCGCGAGATTCCCGGTCGTGGGCTTGTGCGGGTGTCGGTCGGCGCGTGGAACGACGGCGACGACCGCGAGCGCTGCCTGCGCGCTCTGGTCGGGTGACGCGCCGCCGCGCGACAGCGGTTCAGCGCTGTTTAAGGGCTATGCCATCGAGGATGTTCGCGACCCGCTCGGTGGCGTCGATCGCCGCCTCGAGGCGCTCGTAAAGGTCCTTCCAGCGGATCACCACCATCGGGTCGATACCGCCTTCGAACAAAGCCGCGAGCGCCTCGCGCACGATCCGGTCGCCGTCGTTTTCGAGCCGGTTGATCTCGACCGTCTCGTGCGAGTAGTCGTCGCCGGTACGCAGTTTCGGCAGCGCACGCTCGATCACGTCGCACGCTTGGCGCAAGATCGTCGCCAGCTGCTGCGCCTGCTCCATTGGCGCTTCGATCTTGTAGAGACCGAGGAAATCGGCGACCTCTTCGACATAGTCGACGACGTCGTCGAGAGCCGCGGCGAGAGCGTGGGCGTCGTGGCGGTCGACCGCGCCCGGGGGCGACTGCGCCACGTGCCGGTAGATCGTGTGCGAGATGCGATCGCCCTCTTGCTCGCAGAGCAGGATCGCGCGGGCGAGCTCCTGCGCGTCCGGGAAGCTGCCGAGCAGCTCCTCGAGCAGCGACGCCGCGCGCTTGACGTTGGCGGCAGCCGATTCGAGCAGGTCGAACAGCTCGGTGTCGCGCGCGCTGTGGGCGGAGCGTTTGAAGATCGGCATCGGTGGGAGGTTTCGCTCTCGCGTCGCGACGCTATCAGAGGCCGCAGTCGCCGTTCGCCACCTCTCTTCCCCCGCGCCTCGTCTGTGGTTATAGTCACCGCGCGGCCTGGGGCCGCGGGCAGGGGTGAGAAGCAAGCGTCGCACACGCACGCACGTGCGGGTCGCTTTGGCTTGCACGCTGGTGGCAGCGCTGGTAGCGGGAAGCGCGCCGGCGCCGGCTGCCGATCCCGCGCCCTACCGCGCCAACGACGGCGGCGGCTTTCGCAACGTCTTGCCGCCCGGCCAGAACGGGGTGGCTCCCGCCCCCGCTCTCGCCCAGTTCCTGCTGGCCTGCCCACCGAGCGGTCCGCAAGGTTGCGAGGGAGCGCCGCGCCCGCCCCACTACGACGACCAGCTGGCAATGTACGGCGATCTGGTCTACGCCGTCCCGGGCCTCGCAGCAGGTCAGCTCGATCGCTTCTTCAAGGACGCGAGTTTCGGGGTGCGCCCAGGGGACGTCGAGCGCGTGTACAACCCCCGGCCGGACGTCACCGTCGTGCGCGATCAGCGCTTCGGGGTGCCGCGCGTCTACGCGCGCACGCGCGCCGCGGCGATGTTCGGGCTCGGCTATGTGGCCGCCGAGGACCGTCTCTTCGTGATGGACGTCCTGCGTCACGCGGGACGCGCACAGCTCAGCTCGTTCGTCGGGGGTTCGCCCGGCAACCGCGAGCTCGATCGCGAGCAGTGGCGTCACGCCCCGTACACCGAGGCGGATCTAGAGCGGCAGTTCGAGCTCGGCGACGACCTCTACGGCGACGCCGGCCGCCGCCTACAGGACGACGCTCGCGCCTACGTGGCGGGTATCAACGCCTATATCGAGGAGGCGCGGCTCGACCCGCTGCGCAGGCTGCCGGCCGAGTACGTGGCGATCGGACGCCCGCTCGGTCCGGAACCGTGGCGCGTCACCGATCTGATCGCCACCGCAAGCTTGATCGGCGGGATCTTCGGCAAGGGCGGGGGCGGCGAGCTGCGCTCGGCGCTGCTGCTCCAAGAGGCCGAGCGGCGCTTCGGCAAGCGCCGCGGGCGCGCGGTGTGGCGCGATCTGCGCAGCGCGGACGACCCGGAAGCGCCCGTCACGGTGGCGCGGCGGCGCTTCCCCTATCAGACCGAGCCGCGCGGGCTCGCGCCCGGCATCGTGGCGATGCCGGATCCCGGTTCGGTGCGTTTCGTCGACGTGGTGGCGGAGGAGAGTGGCGCTGGCGGCGGCCAACCAGCTCCCGAGTTGCCCGGCGTTCCATCGCTGCCGCCGCTGGCCGGCAGTGCTTCCGGGACCACTGAGCTTGGGAGCGAACTGCTCGACCTCCTGCGCCGCCAGCGACCGGGATCGAACGCGCTGCTGGTGTCGGCACGGAAGTCCGAGTCCGGGCGCCCGCTCGCGGTGATGGGACCGCAGACCGGGTACTTCGTGCCCAACCTGCTGCACGAGATCGAGGTGCACGGGCCGGGCCTCGATGCCCGCGGCGCGGCTTTCGCTGGTGTCGGGCTCTACGTGTTGCTGGGACGCGGACGCGACTACGCGTGGAGCGCAACGTCGGCCGGCCAGGACATCATCGACACGTTCGCGCTGCCGCTCTGCGAGCCGGACGGTTCACAGCCGACACTCGCCTCCGACCACTACCTGTACCGGGGGCGCTGCCTCCCCTTCGAGGTGCTCGAGCGGCGCAACTCGTGGACCCCGAACCTCGCCGATCAAACGCCACCAGGTTCGGAGACGCTGCGCACGCTGCGCACCAAGTTGGGCCTGGTGATCGCACGCGCGACGATCCGCGGGCGTCCGGTCGTCTACACGCAGCTGCGTTCGACGTACTTCCACGAAGTGGACTCGGCGCTCGGCTTCGATGCGCTCAACGACCCCGGGCGGATCCGCTCGCCGCGCGACTTCATGCGGGCGGTGTCGAAGATCGGCTTCACCTTCAATTGGTTCTACATCGATCACCGCCACATCGCGTACTTCAACTCCGGCAACAACCCGGTGCGTGCCCCGGGTGTCTCGCCGGACCTACCGACCGATGGGCGCTTCGAGTGGCGCGACTGGAACCCGGAGCTTTGGACGGCTCGCTACACCCCCATGCGCGAGCACCCGCAGGTCGTCGACCAAGCGTTCCTCGCCAACTGGAACAACAAGCAGGCGCGCGGTTACCGGGCCGCCGACGACAACTTCGCGTACGGCTCGATCTACCGCTCCGATCTTCTGTCCGACCGGATCCGCCGTCTTACCGCCGGTCGCCGCAAGGCGAACTTGGTCGAACTGGTATCGGCGATGGAGGACGCCGGCACCGTCGATCTGCGGGGAGCGAAGGTGCTGCCCTACCTGCTGCGGGTGATCGGCACACCCCGCGACCCCGAGCTGCGCCGCGCGGTCGCAATCTTGCGCGCTTGGGTGAGAAACGGCGCGCACCGCATCGACCGCAACCGCGACCGCATTTACGAGGACGCGGAGGCTGTGCGCATCATGGACGCCTGGTGGCCGCGCCTTCTGCGTGCGATCTTCGAGCCCGTGCTCGGCGAGCGGCTCTTCCGCCAGCTGGAAGCCATTCGCGACCCCGACGACGAGCCGAACGCCTCCGGGCAACACCTCGGTTCGGCCTACAACGGCGGTTGGTACCACTACGTCGAGAAGGATCTGCGGACGCTGCTCGGCCGGCGCGGCACGCGCGGTTTGCGGCCACCGCCGGCCGCGGCAGCACGCTACTCGCGCACCTACTGCGGCGGCACTACGAGCCGCGGCGGCACGGTCGGCCGCTGCCGCGACCGCCTGCTGGACACGCTCGAGGCTGCGCTGGCGGTGCCTAACTCGGACCTGTACGGCAACGACCCGGTGTGTCCGCGCTACGGCCTGAGCGGCGATCAATGGTGCTTCGACGCGGTGTGGCACCGCCCGTTCGGGGCGATCTCCGAGCCGCTCATCCACTGGATCAACCGCCCCACCTTCCAACAGGTCGTCGAGGTCGAGCGGCGCGTGACGCGCTGAGCGCAGCCAAGTCCTCGCTCGGGTTGCCGTTCACCGCACCACGTGATTGACTGGCAACGCTCCCCGTGCGACCGCGGCCATATTCGCTCTAACGGCCGCCTGAGGTGCTCGCACGCGCGTCACACCACTCGAGTCGAAGATCACCGCACCGGGCGAGGCCAGTCCGCTAGGCCCGTAGTGGCTCCGAAGACGGGTCTTCACCCCCGCTTCGGGATTCCTGAACTGCGGGATCGCTGCGGTGGTTTAACGGCTACGCCCGAGTGGCTTTCCGACCGTCGACGCGCCCCTCGATCCCACCAACTGCGACCGCCGCTCCGACACTCAGCGCGAGGATCGCGATGCTGGCGCCGAAGTGAAGTTCGCGATGGCCGAGCACGAACCCATCCACGAGACCAAGCACCACCACGACCGTTTGGTAGGTCAGCGCCTGGAGCGTGCTCCACTGCTTCAACGACCACCGCGGCTCGCATGACGAGAGGCGGACGCGCCCGCGCCGGCGAGTAGCGAGTAGCTCCATGAGGAGCCCAGAGACCCAGGCGGGCAGCCCGATCGGTAGTAAGCTCGGCAAATACCGCCTCACCGGCGGAATGATCGCTGTAAATACTGCACACGCGAATACCACCAAGCCGATTCGCTGTTCCCGCTTCGTGTAAGGCACCTTGCCGAACAGCGGCTCGCGCCACCAGCTGCGACGCTGCCGCCCTTGTGATTCGCGGGTCCCGCTCACGCTGGCGCCGGACCTACGCGCTGAACCCATTAGTCACGCGCTCCTGTTCCTGGCCTGCAAAGCGACTTTGAGTCGACGACGATCCGCTCGGCACAACCGGGAGGAGAGACCGAAAGTCGACCGAGTTACGTGTTCTCCCGGCCGATCGACATCGCCATTCTTGAACCGCCCCGTATGAAATCGGCACCACCAACACCAAGCGCTAGCCAGAACACCAGCTGCGACGGCCGATCCGGCCCACTCACACCAAAATAGAGAGCCGAGATCACAGCCATCACCGCCACTCCTCTCAAGATCTCGACGATTGGACGCAACGAACCTACACCTTGCAAATAGTGCTAGACCCAAGGCATGCCGGGCGACGGGCCTCCCGATCACGGCCTTCGCTTGCCCGATGGTACACGCTAAGAAACGCACGAGCAACCAGGCAGAAACAGCCCGCTGCAGCCAACATGCGCGCAGACAGACCTGTTATGTCTGTAACGCTTATGTAAGCGACCGCCACTGCAGCCGCAGAGAACACTACTGACTCAACCAGCATCACGTTTTGTCGCAGGCTGACCGGGATTCGCCAGCCTGATTCGCCGAACTGCCTGTCCGTGCGATCCATCGCTCGCACCACATCACCGCCCGCAGATGGGCTACCGCACCAGCCTACCGCCTACGGCCAACACAGCAAACTAGCCGCGCCTCCGTGGTCAACCGACCGATGTTTAGCGAAGCGCCTCACGGGTTGGGGGGGTTGCCGTCCGCGGCGACGGTAGCGACCGCGCCGGAGTCGAGCACAGCTAGCGGCTGCCCGCTCCCGAGCAGCAGATCCACCCCGTGGCCGTACTCCTCAGGCAACTCTGGCCCGCGGATCTGCATGAACGCGTCGCTCGCGCTCTGACGAGCATGCTGAGGCAGCAGCAGGAGCCACGAATTCACCACAGCGCGAGCGCGCAGGCCGCGAGCGTTACACGTCGCTCCGCGGGCTGGCATGCCTCCCTCTACGGACACCGGCACACCGACCTGTCCAGCGCCCAACGACATATTCCCCAAGCGCCCCGACCGAAGCGACGACGAACGCTATCCCCAAAAACAGATCGCCAGTACCCGTGCGCGATGACTCGCTGATCAATGCCGCGCCGATCGCCACGCCCGACGACAGCGACGCCGCCCTAAGCGGGAATCGCTCCCCGCTTTCGGGCGGCACGATCAGTGCCCGCCAACCGCCGCCCCAAGCCCGCAGCCACAGCAACAACTCCCCAGCCGCAACTAGCCCACAGAACACACCGGCAGCGAGGTTTAGCCCGGACCGAGTGACAACACCAGCAACCACCCACACGGGCGGCACAACAAACACGACCAACACAGCCGCATACCACCGCACCCACGCGACGAGCCTGCTCGCCAGAACGCCCTGCACTCGCCTCACTGAACTACCCCAGCGTAGATGCACACATCACCGCGTCATCAGCCACGTCGCACACGCTGCCACCCACTGGAGCTTACCTCGGAAGCTACGTGGATGCTGAATCGCAAAACCGTATACACAGTCATAACCACTCAAAAAGCCGAACACCCGTGTCCAGAAAGGGTCCACGACGATCGGGTATGCCCAGTCGCCGGTGGTGTGGGGCACCTGCAGGGTGAGGGTGTTGCCGTTCACGCTCGCGGTCACCGGCACAGGGTTGCCGTTCGCATCATGGGCTTGCGGTGGGGTTGCGACCGCCACCGGGCTGCCGTCAGGGTCGACGATAGCGACCGCCCCCGAGTCGAGCAAAACAAGCCGCTGCCCCTCGCCCCGCAGATCGACGGTGTAGCTGTAATCCTCAGGCGACTCCGGCCCGCGGATCTGCACGAACGTCTCCAAACCAAGCGCGCTCGCCTTCACCACCTGGTCCGCGCCCGGCTGGGTGTTCGCGAAAACAACCGCGTCACCGGCCCGCACCCCTGCATCCGCGTCCGGCGAAACGCCCTGCGGCCTCACCACAAGATCCGGAGTCCCGCCCGCACCCTCAAGCGCAAACCCACCCCCAGCGCTCGAAGACACCCGCGCATCCACCCCAGCGCCCTCAAGCGTGAAGCCCGAACCCTCCCGGCGAAGCGCAGGATCAAGCGTCTCGCCACCAACCACAACCCGCGGCGCCTGCCCCAAAACCTCCGGCGCCGCCGCCCGCAGCTCCGCGACCGCCCCCGCCCGCGTCACATCCAAAGGCTCCGCGTCAGCCCCCGCCTGCGCCGCAACCCCCGCCCCAGCGACGACCGACACACACACCGCCAAACAAACCGCACGCGAGCGAGAAACCATCACAAAAAAACCTCCTCTCTATCTCCCGCTTTGCAGACACACCACCCAGCGAGCCCACCCGGCCCCCGGGCCACGCCCAACTTTCTAAACGAGAGAGAGAGAGAGACGTCAAGACCGAAACACAAAAAAATTCACGCCCTCAGGCGGCTAACGTCGTTCGCGGACATCGGCCCCATCGCGACTCGGCGACCGCCGCTCAGCTCGAGCTGCACCCGAACCGCGAACGCCCGTACAGCCAGTGAGTGGGCCGTGCTGGGCTCGAACCAGCGACCTCCGGCTTGTCGAGCCGGCGCTCTCCCAGCTGAGCTAACGGCCCCTGCGACGCGCGAGAATAGCAACGGTCGTAGCGTCCGAGCAGGCACAGCGTGGACAGCACGTGTGCGAGCGCCGGGCGCGGCGTGGGGGGCAGCGATGGTGCCCTTAGCTGCGTTCGGCCGCTCGCAGCTCCCGCACCTTCGCTTCCAGCTGCTCGATCACCGCCGGGTCGCGCAGCGTCGTCACGTCACCGAGCGCTCGCCCCTCGGCGATGTCGCGCAACAGCCGGCGCATGATCTTGCCCGACCGGGTCTTCGGCAGGTCGTTCGCCCAGATGATCCGTGCTGGCCGCGCGAGCTTGCCGATCCGTTCGGCGACGCTGGCACGGATCTCGTCGGCGAGACGCTCGTCGGGCTCGACGCCCGCCTCCACCGTCACGAACGCGCATATCGCCTGGCCGGTGCGCTCGTCGGCCTGCCCGATCACCGCGGCCTCGGCGACCTTGGGATGGGCGACGATCGCCGACTCGACCTCGGCGGTCGACAGGCGGTGGCCGGAGACGTTGACGACATCGTCGACGCGCCCGACGACCCAGAAGTAGCCCTCCTCGTCGCGCCTCGCGGCGTCGCCGACGAAGTACGTCCCGCGCCCGAAGCGCGAGAAGTAGGTTTCGACGAAGCGCTCGGGGTCCTTGTACAGCGTGCGCAGCATCCCCGGCCAGGGTCGGCGCAGCACGAGATACCCTTGTTGACCCGGCTCGACCTCGCGCCCGGCGTCGTCGACGACGGCAGCGTCGATTCCCGGCAGGGGACGGGTCGCGGACCCAGGCTTGAGCGGCGTCACCCCCGGCAGCGGCGCGATCAGGATGTGACCGGTCTCGGTCTGCCACCACGTGTCGACGATCGGGCAACGGCCGCCGCCGATCACGCGCCAGTACCACAGCCACGCCTTGGGGTTGATGGGCTCCCCTACCGAACCGAGCAGCCGCAGCGCCGAGAGGTCGTGGCGAAGCGGGTACTCCGGTCCCCACTTCATGCACGTCCGGATGGCGGTGGGCGCGGTGTAGAAGATCGTCACCCCGTAACGGGCGCAGATCTCCCACCACACGTCCTTGTCGGGGTAGTCGGGCGCCCCCTCGTACATAACCGACGTGGCGCCGGCGAGCAGCGGTCCGTAGACGATGTAGGAGTGCCCGGTGACCCAGCCGACGTCGGCTGTGCACCAGTAGATGTCGTCGTCGCGCAGGTCGAAGACGTGCCGTTGGGTCCATGCGACACCGGTGAGGTAGCCGCCGGTGGTGTGCAGCACTCCCTTGGGTTTGGCGGTCGAGCCCGACGTGTAGAGGACGAAGAGCGGGTGCTCGGCGTCGAACGGCTCGGCCGGGGTGGGTCCCGCTGCGCGCAGCGCCTGGTGCCACCACAGATCACGGTCCGGACGCATCGGCGCCGCCTCGCCGGTGTGGCGCACGCAGATCACCGTACGCAGCGCGGGCAGGTCGTCGAGGATCCGGTCGACCCCTGCCTTGACCGCGACCTTGCGCCCCTTGCGACGCGCACCATCGGCGCAGATCAGAGCCTTGGCGTTCGAGAAGTGCAGGCGGTCGCGCAGTGCCTCGACCGAGAAGCCGCCGAACACCACGTTGTGGACCGCGCCGATGCGTGCGCAGGCGAGCATCGCCACGGCCACCTCGGGGATCATCGGCAGGTAGATCCCGACGACATCGCCGGGAGCGATGCCGCGTTCGCGGAGCACCGTCGCCAGCCGCTCGGCGTCGTGCAAGAGCTCGGCGTAGGTGACGGCGCGCTCCTCACCCTCCTCGCCACGCCAGTGGAAGGCGACTCGGTCGCCGCGACCAGCCGCCACGTGGCGATCGAGCGCGTTGTAACAAGCGTTCAGCCGGCCACCAACGAACCAGCGGTAGAAGGGCGGGTTGGAATCGTCAAGCGCACGCTGCCACGGCTCGCTCCACTCGAGCAGCTCGCGCGCCTGCCGTTCCCACCAACCAACAGGGTCGCGCTCGGCCTCGCGCCACGGCGTGTCGTCGCGCACAAGGGCGCGAGCGCGGAACTCCTGCGGCGGAGGAAACACATCGCGGCTCAGAAGCTGCCCGAGCTCGCGCTCCAGCTCCTCGGCGCGCAGGGGGCTTGTCGCCATCGCTCCTCCCTCCTCTGGCTCGCTGCCGCGATGCTACGCCACCGCGCAGCTTCCGCGGGCGGTCACATGGCTGCGACCGAGAGGCGCCGCCGGGAATCGAACCCGGGTCCAGGGCTTTGCAGGCCCTTGCGTAGCCACTCCGCCACGGCGCCGCGAGACCGAAATCTAGCGTCGGGAGACGCAGGGCTACGGGGCTATAATGCGCGCCACACGCGGCTGTAGCTCAGTTGGCTAGAGCGTCTGCTTGCCATGCAGAAGGTCGGGGGTTCGAGTCCCCTCAGCCGCTCTCCTCTCGTATCCGTTCCTATCGCTTTCGTCCCTTCCGCCGCGCACGGCCAGGGAAGCGGACACAGTGTCCGGCAGTGCCGCACTCCTAGCTGGAGCCGCCCGAGGCGACAAGCGCAGCGGTGGCGCCTTCCCATCCGCGCACGTCAGCGCAGCTCCTGGTCGACGACGGGGATCGACGGGAACGCGCCGCGAAGCGGCCGAGCCGGTCGGGGGCCACAGGCGGCCTCAGCGTGTCGTCGCAGTACCTGTGGTTCCGGTCGTCGCGGTACCGGCCGTACCGGGACCGGTAGTCGACGAGGAGCCGCTGTTGGAGCCGGTAGAACCACCCGTGTTCGTGGTCGCCGCCGGCGCCGACAGCACATGCCACTTGCCGTCTTCCTTGCGCAGCTCGAGCGTCACGTCACGTGTCTGGCCGCCGCTTTCGAACACGATGCGGGCACGCCCGGTGTCGCCGTCGACAGTCACATCCTTCTTCTCGGCCTTGGCGAGAACGTTGGCGACACCGCTGGTGAAGCGTCCGGCGGGCGAGTCGAAGACCTGTTTCGCGACCTTCTCGCAGCCACCCTGGCGTTCGAACGGTCGTTTCGATCGCTCGGCTAGCAGCTCGCAGTAGCGCTTCGCGTCGCCGTCGACAACGGCTTGCAACCACGCGTCCACGTTCTCGCGGGCTTTTTCCTCCTCGGACTTGCCGCAGGCAGTTGCGAACGCAGCGAGGGCGGGAAGGAGAGCGACGACGACGGTGCGGGCAGTAAAGCTCGAAAAACGCATCGCAGCGAACGCTATCAGTCGGATGTCGCGGGCGAGGTCGCGCGCGACCCTTGGCGAGATTGGGCACTAGCTGTGCGAAGAACCTTCCCGGGAAGCGTCGAGAGCGCGGTTCAGGAGTGCGTCGGGTTCGCTGTTCTCGGCGCGAGGAACGGAGCGGACCGTCCAGCGATCGAACGCACGCAGGCGCCGGTGGGCCTCCTCCCACAGCGGGCGCAGCCTGGGGTTCTTGACCCGGTACTCGCCGCGCAGCTGCTTGGCGACGAGCTCCGAGTCGCACACCAACTCGACCTCGCGCGCGCCCAGCTCGCGGGCCAGGTCGAGCCCGAGCAGCAGACCGCGGTACTCGGCGACGTTGTTGGTCGCGTGGCCGAGCGTCGCCGCCCGCTCGGCGACCCGTTGCCCGTTGGGCGTGAAGGCGACAGCGGCGGCCGCCGCTGGCCCCGGGTTGCCGCGGGCGCCGCCGTCGAACTTGACGACTAGCGCCGGCGACCCGGCCGACGTGTGCTGCGCAGCGGCGGCCGTGCGACCGCGCGCCTCCGCGCCCGCCGTCACGAGCGGGCGCCGGGAACGTCGATCGGCGGGAACGTGCCCGGTACGCGCCGCCGCCGCCGACCCCGGTCGGACGGCTTGGGGCCCGGCTCGCCGCCACGGCGGCGATCGACGATCACCTCGACGTTGGGGTCGTCGCGGTAGTACTCGACCAGCCTGTCGTACAGCTGGTCGGCGAGTTGACGAGGCACGACGCAGTAGATCGGCATCGTTCGCTTGCGCTCCTGATCGCTGGCTGGGTTCTCGAGTGGGGACGGAATGCGGTCGCCTCGCGATCCGCTCGACCTAGGCAGCGGCGAAGACGTTCCCCGCAGCGTCGAGCGAGGCGTTCCACGCTCGCAGCTCGGTGGGCAGTTCGCTGATCTCGTCGCCTCGTTCAACGAGCGCTACGGGATCCCGCTCGCTACCGAGGTCGATGCGAAAGCGATACCACGAAAGTTCCCACGCGACCACCACATCGACCAGCGCCGGCGAGCTCGCGCTCGCGACCGCAGCCACCTGCGCCTCGCCGAGCGCCCGCGCGATGCCCGCCATCGTGCGGCAGTGTTCGCTCACCGCGAACAGCTCGAGAGCGCGCTCGATCCGCGCTGGTTCGGCCGCCGGAACGGCCCGGACGTGGCGGTGCTCGCCCTCGCCGTGCAGAGCGCGCTGGCGCGGCCCGTCACCGGCGGTCACACCGCTGTGCCCGACACTCACGGAGCTACCGGTCGTAGGGTGCAACGCCGTGCTGCCCCTGGCGTCCGTGCTGTCGCTGCCGTTCGTGGCGCCGCTCGCAGCGGGCACAGAGGCTGCCGCGTCCGGCGCCGGCATGCCCGCGCCGAGCTCGTGCGCCCCCTCTTCGCTCGAGCCGCCGCCCCGGCGAGCGAAAAGCCGGCGCAACCAGGTGCGGCGGCCGCGCGCCCTTCCTGCCGGTGGCAACGGCAGATCGCCGATTTCGTCGGCGCGAACCCAGCCGTAGGCGCGCGCACGCGCGTGACAGAGCTCACAGACCGTCTCGACCGCTGCTCCTTGCACCGGCTCGCGCAGGTAGCGCTCGACCCGCTCGCCCTTCAGGATCGTGCGCCCGCACAGCGCACAACGGGCGTAGTCGTCGGCGGGTCGCAGTTCGCGTTCCATCGCGTGCTGATGATACGGGCGCCGTAGCGCGACCCCGCCCCACGCTCGGCGTGCAGCGGGACAGCCGCGCTAACGGGCGTGAGCAGGCACCGTCGGCGTCTCCTGGGCCTCTGTGATGCGACGCACGATCTGGGCGGGGACCTGCTCGTAGCGAGCGAGGTCCATCGCATAGTCGCCCCGCCCGCCGGTGAGCGAGCGCAGGTCGGCGCCGTAGTTGAGCATCTCCGCCATCGGCACCTCGGCGCGAATTTCGGTCGTGCCCGCGCGCGGCTCCATCCCCAGCGGTCGTCCGCGGCGCGCGTTGAGGTCGCCGATCACGTCGCCGACGCACTCTTCGGGCACCGTGATCGAAACCGCCATGATCGGCTCGAGCAGCACTGGACCCGCCTCGGCCATCGCCTGCTTGAACGCCATCGAACCGGCGATCTTGAAAGCGATCTCCGACGAGTCGACAGGATGGTGCTTGCCGTCGACGACGCGCACGCGCACGCCCTGCACGGGAAAGCCGGCGACCACGCCGGCGCGCATCGCCTCGCGTACTCCCTTCTCGACTGCCGGGATGAACTGCGACGGGATCACACCGCCGCGGATCTCGTCGACGAACTCGAAACCGCCGTCGGCCCCGAGCGGCTCGATCACGATGTGGCAGTCGGCGAACTGACCGCGGCCACCGGTCTGCTTCTTGTGGCGGGCGTGGGCGCGTGCGCTGCGCGTAATCGTCTCGCGATAGGGGACGCGCGGAGGTTTCAGATCGACCTCGACACCGAAGCGCTCCTTAAGGCGGCCGACCAGCACCTCGACATGCATCGGCGTAAGCCCCGCCACGATCAGCTCGCCGGTCTGCTCGTCGCGGTGGACGTCGAGCGTGGGATCCTCCTCGCAGAGGCGTGCCAACGCGCCCGTGACCTTGTCCTCGTCGGCACGCGAGTGCGGCTCGACAGCGAACGCCATGACCGGGCGGGGCAGCGGTGGCATCGCGATCGTGACGGGCTCGCTGCGGGCGGTGAGCACGTCGCCGACGTGCGTCTCTTTGAGCTTTGCGACCGCCGCGATGTCGCCGGGACCGACACGGTCGGTGGGCTGGGCGTTCTTACCGAGCAGCTCGAGGAGCTGCCCCACCCGCTCGCGGCGCCCTGTGCGCGAGTTGAGGAGCTGGCTCTCGGACTCGAGCGTCCCGTCGAAGACGCGCAGCAGGTTCAGGGTTCCCGCATAGGGGTCGGCGAGCGTCTTGAACGCGAAAGCGGTCGCCGGAGCGTCGTCACGCCCGGTGAGGGGCGCCCCCGCGACTTGCTCGGGCGGAGCCTTCTCGGCCGGCGAGGGCAGGTCTTCGACGAGCGCGTCGAGTAGGCGTGCCGTGCCGATGTTGCGCGTCGCGGCACCGAGAGCGACGGGGAAGATCCGTCCGGCGCTCACGCCCTGTTCGAGCGCGGCGACGATCTCGTCGTGGGATATCTCCTCCCCCTCCAGGTAGCGCTCCATCAGCTCGTCCGAGATCTCCGCGACCTCGTCCATCAGCCGTTCGCGGTAGTTCTCGGCGCGATCGCGCAGCTGATCGGGGATCGCCTCCTCGCGCGTAGCCCCCCGCTCCGGCGAGGTGGTCACGAAGGCGCGCATGTCGATCAGATCGATCACGCCGCGGAAATCGTGCTCGCTGCCGATCGGGATCTCGGCGGCGACGACGTGGGCACCGAAACGCTCCTTGAGCTCGTCAAGCACGCGTTCGAAGTCGGCGCGCTCGCGGTCGAGCATGTTCACGAAGACGAGTCGAGCGAGCCCGAGCTCCTCGGCGTGATGCCACAGCCGCTCAGTCGTCACCTCGACACCCATCACAGCGTTGACCACGAACACAGCGGTCTCGCAGACCCGCAGCGCGGCTAGCGCATCGGCCACGAAACTCGGTTCCCCGGGCGTGTCGATCAGGTTGATCTTGTGCCCGCGCCAGCGGAACTGCGCGAGCGCCGCCGAGATCGACATCCGCCGCGCCCGCTCGTCGGGTTGCGAGTCGCAGACCGTCGTGCCCTCGTCCACCGAGCCCAGCCGGTCGGTCGCACCGGCCTCGTAGAGCAAGGCCTCGGCGAGCGACGTTTTGCCGCTTCCCCGGTGGCCAACGAGCGCGACGTTGCGAATCCGCCGCGGGTCCTCGAGCACCACGCACCCTCCTTTCCCACGCCGCCCACCGGCGGCCGTGGACCGCAAGCTCACTCCCTCGAGTTGAGCCTAGCCAGCACGGGCGCTCGCTGCACGAACGCACGACGATCGGGCGGCGCGACAGCGACGCGCCGCCCGGTAGCGGAGCCGGTCGCGGTCAGTCGTCGTGCTCGCTCTCGCCCTGCAAGCGAGACTTGAGGCGCAGCACCGCTTTGGTGTGGAGCTGCGAGACGCGCGACTCGGTGACCCCGAGGACCTCGCCGATCTCGCGCAGCGTCAGGTTCTCGTAGTAATAGAGCGCGATCACCAGCTTCTCGCGCTCGGGTAGGCGGGAGATGGCCTCGGCCAGGCGGTCCTTCATCTCGGTGGTGTCCATCTCCTGGGCCGGGTCGACCGCGCTCGGGTCCTGGAGTGTGTCGAGCAGGGAGACCTGGTCGCCCGAGGAGTCCGACACCGTCCACAGCTCGTCGAGAGCGACGATCGACGAGTTCGAGATCTGCAGCAGCGACTCCTGGAACTCTTCGACGCTGATGCCGAGCGCGTCCGCCATTTCTTGGTCGGTCGGCGGTCGCTGAAGCTGGTTCTCGAGCTTGGCGTTGACCCGTTCGATCTCGCGAGCGCGGGCCCGCACCGAGCGCGGAACCCAGTCGAGCGACCGCAGCTCGTCGATGATCGAGCCCTTGATGCGGGTGATCGCGAAGGTTTCGAACTTGATCTCGCGCTCGGGCTCGTAGCGCTCGATCGCCGCGATGAGGCCGAGAAGCCCGTAGCTGATCAGGTCGGCTTCTTCGACGTGCGCCGGTAGTCCGCTGGCCATGCGGCCAGCCACGTACTTGACGAGCGGCGCATAGGCGAGGACCAAACGCTCGCGCGCCTGCTCGTCGCCGTGCTCCTTATACCGGCGCCAGAGCTCGCGAAGCTCGATCTCCTTGAGGTGTGTCTCCAACGTGTGTCTCGGTGTCCGAGAAGTAGGGTCAGGCCCGGGGGTGAGCGCGCCGGTACGCGTCACGCAACCGTGCCGACTCTAACCGAGTGTAGATCTGAGTGGTACGGATCGAGGCGTGGCCGAGAAGTTCCTGCACGACACGGAGATCGGCACCGCCCTCGAGGAGATGAGTGGCGTAGGAGTGGCGGAGCGCGTGTGGCGTCACGGCGATCCCGACGCGGCGCGCCGCTTGCGCCAGTCGGCGACGAACGTCGCTGGCCGAGAGCCGCCTGCCGCGCTGCGAGACGAACAGAGCCTGCTCGCGCCGATCACCCACAAGCTGCGGGCGGCCCCGGTCGAGCCAGGCGCGCAGCGCACGCTGCGCTACCTCGCCTACCGGCACGATCCGGGTGCGCCCCCCCTTGCCCTCGACGCGCAGCTGCTCACGGTCGAAGTCGATCGCGTCGACGTCGAGGGCCACGAGCTCCCCCACGCGGAGGCCGGCGCCGTAAGCCAGCTCGAACAGCGCGCGGTCGCGCAACGCCAGCGGCCCGTCGGCCGGTGCCGCGTCGAGAAGGCGTTCGACCTGTCCGCGCGGAAGCGCACGCGGCAGCGAGGGACGTCGTTTCGGTGCGGGCACGAGCTCGGCGGGATTCGCGCGCAGCTCGTCGCGCCGGACGAGCGTGGCGTAGAAGCTGCGGACGGCCGACAGCTTGCGGGCTAGCGAGCTGCGCGCGAGCCGCCGTTCGGCGAGGTGGCCGGCGAAGGCGCGCAGCTTGCGGTGGTCGAGGTCGTACGCCGCGAGCCCTCTCCGTGCCGCCCACGCCGCCAGCTCGCCGACGTCGCGCAGGTACTCGCGGCGCGTGCGGCCGCTGACGCCGGCGGCGGCGAGGTCGCGGTCGAAGCGCGCCAGCAACGCTTTCCAACTCTCGTCGAGCGGCTCAGCCACCAATGTAGATCGGGGTTCCCACCGGAACCCGGTCGTAGAGGTCGATCACGTCGGGGATGCGCATGCGCACGCAGCCGTGCGATGCGCGGCTGCCGATCGAGCTGACGGCGTCGGTGCCGTGGATGCCGGCTCCGTCGTAGAAACCGAGCCAGCGCGCCTTGATCGGGTTGTCGGGACCGGGCGGAATCACCTTGCCGGCAAGGTCGCCCGCCCAGGGGCGCCGGGGAACGTGCCAGGCGGGGTTTACCGCCTTGCTCTGGATGCGGTACAGGCCTGTCGGCGTGTCGTAGCCGATCGCGCCGATCGCGACCGGGTAACTGCGCACGAGTCGAAGGTGGTCGTAGAGGCGCAGGGTGAACGCCGATCGGTCGACGACGATCAAAAGTGGCCAGCGGTTCGGCAGGTCGGCGAGCGTCGTGCGCGCCTTGCGCACCCGCACCGGCACCGCGATCCGCGCGACGACACGGCCGCGGGCGAGGGCGTCGTCGATCGCGCGCACAAGCTCCCGCCCTCGGACCGTGCGGCCGTCGCGGTGCGGGATGCGAGCGAGCGACGGGAAGACGAGCTCGGCATCGCGCGGAGCGACATCGAAACGCTCGGCTACGCGTCGCACCGTCCGGTCGACGGCGCTTTGCGACCACGCGGCGCGTAGCGGCAGCTCGGCGTCGACGCGCGCCCCGCGCACCGCGCGCCACAAGCGCCCCGCGACACCACCGCTTCGGCTGCGCGCGAGCGCCTCGCTCACCATCGCCCCGACGTCCGGGCGCCAACGCAGTTCGCGGCGCGCGTCGACGACGATGCGCTGCGCTCCCAGGGTCAAGACGATCCGCGGGCGGACAGTCGCCGTGCGGGCGCGTAGCCGCGCTGCAGCGTCGGACCGGTCGAGCCCACCGACGTCGACCCCGGCCACACGCACACCTGGGGCGATCGTGTCGCGACTGTGGCGGTCGTAGGCGTAGGCGATCCCGACGAGGAGCAAGAGAGTGCCGACGGCTGCCGCGAGCGCGGCTCGTCCGAGCGAACCGCGCGGCACGCTACCGCCCGGGCGGCGCAGGCCGCGTCGGGCGGAACGGCGCGGGTGATCCTCCTCCGAAATCCTGCGGTACCCGCGCTGTCCGCCGCTCGTCACCGCTCGCCGTCTTCGACAGCGACCGACGCCTTTCCTACAGGCGTCTTGTCGTCGGTGCCTTCTGCGTCGGCCTCTCTTCTACGCCTGCGGCGCGACCCGCCCGCCGGCGAGGCACCGGCCCGCAACCGGCGCTCGAGCTCGCCCACGGTCGTCTCGAGCGCGGCGATCCGCGCGCGCAGCTGTTCCTCGGGACCGTGCGGGCGCTTGACGTAGGGGCTCCAGCGCAAGAACTCCTCGACCGCCCGCTCGTAGCGGTAAGGCTCCTGCATCGCACGGACGATCGGGTGCAGACGGAGGTGCTCGGCGAACTTCAGCACCGTCTCGCGCGACGTGTAGCGGTAGTGGAAGCCAGTCGCTTTGAGCCGGCGGTTGTCGAGCCCGCGCCCGAAACGCAACAGGCGCAGCATCTCGGGGGTCACGGGCACACCGAGGCGGCGCAGCAGCGTCGTCGCAAGGGACGTGCCCCACGGCGGCAGGATCGGGACGGGCAGCTTGCCCAACAGACCCGCGACCTCGCTGAGCACAAGGACACCGTCGGCGGCGACGTTGTAGATGCCATGGAGATCGTTGACCGTCGCGTGCTCGAGCGCACGCACAACGTCGTCTTGGTGCACGAACTGGTAGCGCGGGTCGAAACCCAGGATCATCGGCACCACAGGCAGCGAAAAAAGCCGCGCGTGCGAGGTGTCTATGTCGGGGCCGAGAACCATCGTGCAGCGCAAGAGCGCCACGCGGACGTCGGGACGTTGCTCGGCGAACTCGGCGACCGACGCCTCGGCCTCGAGGATCTCGCGCTCGAGCGTGGTCTCGGGCGGATAGGTGCGCGGCATTCCTTCGTCGAAGAAGGCGGGATCATCCTGGTGGCGGCCGTAGTAGTGCGCTGACGACTTGAACACGAGCTTGCGCACAGGCGACCCGGGGCCCGAACAAGCGGCGAGGATGTTCATCGTCCCGGCGACGTTCTGGTCGTGGAGCTCGCCAACGCTCACCCCCCACGAGTCGACGATCAACCGCGTGTCGACGACGGTGTCTATGCGCGCCGCTTCGACGATCCGCCGCAGCAGCGCGTGGTCGGCTCCCACCTGAACGAACTCGGTGCGCTCGAGCTCGACGTGCGGCTCCTCGACATCGACGCCGACGATCGCCTCGATCGCGGGGTGGCGCTCCAGCGCCTGCGCCAGACGCCCACCCCAGTAGCTGGACAAACCGGTGACGAGTACGCGCCGCGAGCTCACGACCTGGACCTCCTAGACCCCTTCGAGTTTGACCGATCGCTCGCGGGCTATCCCGTCCAAACCGAATGTCTTCGCGCCAGCATGTCGGCAAGGCGCTGCTCGATCGCGGCGCGCACCAGCTCGGCGTAGTCACGCGTCGCGAGCGCGGCACCCGGGTCGGGAACAGCGACGAAGTCGATGCGCATCTTCGCGGGTAGAAAGGCCATCTGCACAAGGGGCAGACGAGCGAGCGCACGTACAGCGGCGGGGAAGCGGCGGGAGAGTCGCCCGACACGGCGCCGCACGGATCGCAGCGGCGCGGGAAGGCGTGGCCGTGCGAGGATCGTCGGGTTAGCCTCCTCGACCCCGAGCACAGCCGCGCCGAGCACCGGCACCCCTGCGGCACGAGCGGTGGCGAGCGCGTCGAGCTCGGTGAAGCGGGCGAGGCGGTAGCGCCGCGCGAGCGGCTTGAGGGCCGCCGCCACCGGCTCCGGGAAGGCGAGGACAAACGCGCCCTCGTCGACCAGCAGGCGCTCGACGTTGGCCCGCTGGGCGGGAACGCAGCCGAAGCGCGACAGCATCGCGCCGAGCGCGGGAACCGCGCGCAGATCGGGCTCGTGCAGCACGTACAAACGCCGCGACGGGCCGAACCGTTCGCGCACGATGCGCGACAGCATCGCCGCGTGTGGCGCGAGCGATCCCGCGCGATGGCTCAACAGGAGGGCCCCACCGCTGGGCAGAAGGTCGACGTTGCTCGCCTCGACGCGAAACCACAGGTCGTAGAGCAGATCGCCGAGCGTGTTGTCGAAAACTTGCTCGAGCCTCTGCGAGCGCCCCCAATCGTCGACATCGCGCGCTGGCTCGATGCCCGGGAGAAACCTCTGCGCAGCCGCAGGCAGGCGGGTCGGAAGCTTCTCTGCCGGAACCATCTGGCGGCGGCGCGTGGGCGCTCGGCCGTCGACTTCGCTGCGCGGCATCGTGGCGATTCTCGCACGCCCGCGGGGCGGCGCACACGGGCCACCGCGGACTAGAGCTAGAGCTCGAGCAGCGGCTCGAGCTTCGCGCGCAACTCGGCCCAGTCGCGTGCGGCGGTGAACCCGTACTCGGCTACGACCTCCTCGTTCCAAGGGTGGAGGATCGTCGCCACGCTAATACCGGCGGCGTGCGCCCGCACAAGGTTCACAGGGCTGTCGTCGACAAGCAGGTCGATGCCGAGCTCGACACAGCGCGAAACCTTGTCGAACGAGCAGTGGAGGTCGTCGTAGGGCAGGCCGATGCGGGCGAGCCAGCGCGCGGTGGCCTTGGCCGCGGTCGGGCGGCGGTGGCTAGTGACGTGGATCCAATGACCACGTTCCTTCCAAGCGCGGACTGTCTCGACGGCGCCCGGATAGGGCTCGGCAGCGAGGATGTTCTCGTCGGAGTGGCTCTCCTCGACACAGTGCACGAGCGCGTCGCCGGCGAGGGCGGGAATGTGCCAGTCGCGCTGCTCCTCGTAGCGGAGATCGATTCCGTAGCGCGCACGCGCGATCCGCGCCAGCACGGTCCAGTAGTCGTGGAGGGTCGAGTCGATGTCGAGAGCGATCCGCATCCGCTGCGACACCCTAGGCGGAAGCCATCAAGTGGGTGCCAAAACCGGGATCTAACCGGCGCCAGGGCCACTGCCTTGTCCTGGGCCGGCAGCGGTGCTGGTAGGTCGTGCGCCGCCCACTGGCTGCACGAGGCGATAGCTTTACAGCGCGTGTCAACCGTTAAGGAGGGCGGACCTGTGAGCGACGGCGGCGTCGTGCGCGGACCGGACGACTACGGTCTCACAGCCGAGCCCAACTGGCGCACCGTCGATTGGGCCCGCCATCTCGGCCGCGTGCGCATCGGGCGTACGCCCGTGCACTATGTGCGTCTCGATCCTCCGCAGCGTCGGGATGGCGCGGTTCCTGTGGTGTTCGTCCACGGGCTCTCCGGCCAGTGGCAGAACTGGCTCGAGAACTTGCCGGCGACCGCCCTCGAGCGTCCCGCGGTAGCCCTCGACCTACCCGGTTTCGGACGCTCGCCGCTGCCCGCGAACGGCACCGTCTCGATCCCCTACTACGCGAGCGTGGTGGCGCGCCTTTGCGCGGCGCTCGGCTTCGATCGCTACGTCGTCTGCGGGAACTCGATGGGTGGCCTGATCGCAGCCGAGCTCGCGCTCCGCGAGCCCGGGCGCGTGCGGGGGCTGGTGCTCGTCTCGCCCGCCGGCGTGTCGAGCGCGACGGTGAAGGTGTTGCCGGCGGTCGCGGTGGGAACCGTCGTGCGCTTGGCCGGCGCCTACGGTGGGCGCTTCCACCGCCACGTCGCCCGTCGGCGGCGGGCACGCGCTCTCGGCTTGGCACTCGTGGCGCGTTACCCCCAGCGCCTCGACGCCGACCTCGCTTGCGAAGGTTTGATCAAGGGCGCCGGCAAGCCGGGGTTCGCTCCGGCGCTACGGGCGACGGTCGGCTACGACCTGCGCGAGCGCCTGCCCGAGATCGCCGTCCCCACGCTCGTCGTGTGGGGCAAGGACGATCGCGTGATCCCGGTGCGCGACGCAGACGTGTGGGCGAGCCGCATCGCGAACACCGAGAAGGTGATCCTCCCCCGCACCGGCCACGTCGCTCAGCTCGAGCGGCCGCGCACGTTCAACCGCCTGTTGCGCGACTTCGTGGCGCGGATCGACACGCAGGAGCGCACACGGACGACCGTGGCGAGCGCCGGCTGAGCGCGCCTGGCGCACACCGGCGACCGCTGCGACCGTCAGCTGAGCGCCTCTAGAGCGCGCCCTCGGGAACTTTCGTGATCGCCCCCTCGGAAGCCGAACCGACAAGGTGGGCGTATTTCGCGAGCACCCCGCGCAGCGGTCGCTGCGGGGGCGCGTAGTCGGCGAGGCGGCGCGCGATCTCGGCGTCGTCGAGTTCGACGCGCAGCTCGCGGTTCGGCACGTCGAAGACGACCGTATCGCCGTCGCGGAGCGCCGCGATCGGACCGCCGCGCACCGCTTCGGGGGCGACGTGACAGGCCATGAAACCGTGCGTCGCCCCCGAGAACCGGCCGTCCGTGAGCAGGGCAACAGAGTCGCCTAGCCCTTCGCCGACGATCGCCGCGGTTACGGCCAGCATCTCGCGCATCCCGGGGCCGCCGGCTGGCCCCTCGTTGCGGATCACGACGACATCTCCGGGCGCGATCCGCTTCGCTTTGACCGCTGTGAACGCCTCCTCCTCGGAGTCGAACACGCGTGCCGGACCACGGTGTTCGAGACGGTCGTGGCCGGCGAGCTTTACGACGCAACCCTCGGGCGCGAGGTTGCCGCGCAGGACGGCGAAGCCTCCGTTCGGCTTGATCGGATCGTCGACCGGCCGGATTACCCGCTGACCGGGCTTCTCTTCGGCGTTGCGCGCGACATCGCCGATCGTGCGACCGTCCAGGGTGGGCACGCCCTCGTGGAGGAGGCCGAGCTCGAGCAGGCGCTTGAGGACTAGCGGGACCCCTCCCGCTTCGTAGAGGTCGGTGGCGACGTACGTGCCACCGGGCTTGAGATCGCCGAGCAGCGGCGTCCGCTGGGCGATGCGGTCGAAGTCGTCGAGCGACAGCGCGATCCCCGCTTCGTGCGCGAGCGCCAACAGGTGAAGGACGGCGTTGGTGGACCCGCCGGTAAGAGCGACCGACGCGATCGCGTTTTCGAACGCCTCGCGGGTGAGGATGCGGCTTGGGCGGAGGTCGCGCTCGATCGCCTCGACGGCGAGCCGCCCACAGAGCTCGGCTACATCGCCTTTGCGGCCTTCGACCGCTGGCACCATCGCGCTTCCGGGGGGCGAGATTCCCATCACCTCAAAGGCGACCGCCATCGTGTTGGCGGTGTACTGACCGCCGCATGCGCCCGGGCCGGGCGAAGCGTGCGCTTCGAGATCGCGCAGTTCCTCGTCGTCGAGCTCGCCGGCGGCGTGGGCGCCGACCGCCTCGAAGACGTCCTGGATGGTGACCTTTCGCCCGCGCCAGGTGCCCGGGCGGATCGAACCGCCGTAGAGAAGCACAGCGGGAACGTCGAGCCGCGCCAGCGCCATCGCGCAGCCGGGGATGGTCTTGTCGCAGCCGCTCAACGCCACGATCGCGTCGAACATGTGGGCGCCACCGACGAGCTCGATCGAGTCGGCGATCACCTCGCGGCTGACGAGCGAGGCGCGCATACCTTCGGTGCCCATCGTGATCCCGTCCGAGATCGCGATCGTGTTGAACTCCATCGGCGTTCCACCAGCGGCACGGACGCCCGCCTTGACACGCTCGGCGAGCCTGCGCAGGTGGAAGTTGCAGGGCATCGTTTCCGTCCAGGTGTTGGCGATGCCGACGATCGGTCGCGACAGCGCCTCGTCGTCGAACCCGATTCCTTTCAGATAGGCGCGCGCTGGCGCGCGGTCGGGACCGTCGAGCAGGTGGCGGCTGCGATGGCGCAGGTCGCGGCTCATTTCTGTCGGCTGACCTCCTCGGGGTATCGCTGCTGGACGGGCGCCGCGAGCGGAGCGCGGGCTGCTCGCGGCTGGCCGCCTGCGCTCGGCGCGGAGCGCCGCGGCGCGGGCGCGAGCGTTCGGCAGCCTAGTACGCCGTGTCGCTCGCTCGTCGACCGCCGCGCTGGGACCGTGAGTCGTTTGCACCGGGCGCTCGCTCGGATGCCGCCGGCCGCGTAGCGCGCCGCCCGGGCGCTGCACGGCGGGCACGGCGTTTCTCCCAGCTAGCGAGACGCCAGAGATCGCGGCGCAACCGCGCGGGGTCGTGGTGGCGGCCGACGAGGTGCATGTTCGCCCGCCGCAGCAACAGCTCTTCGTCGGAGGTGAGCGCCATCCACTTGGCGAGGACGTCGTCGGACGGAGGCAAGGGCCGACCGTCGATATCCGGAAACTCGACGCAGTATTCGGCAATCGGTTCGCCGGTCGCGACGAAGTAGGCGACGATCGGCTTGCGCGGATAGACGAGGTAGGCGTACCGTGGCGCGCCCGGTTTGCGCCGCCGGCCAGGCACGCGCAAGAAACCAAGGTCCCGGTACATCTCCCACTCCTCGTCGCTCACGCACGAGCGCAACAGTTCCCGCGCCCGCCGCTCGGCGCGAAGCTCGCGACCGGGGTCGAGCGCGCGCGCCGCAAAACGCGGACGCTCGTGTGCTTTCGCCGCCGCGAGGGTGGCAGCGACTTCCGGGCCCGACGCGAGCGCCGGGTGCTCTCTCGCCGACCCGCGGCGACTTACCGCGGCTGCCCGCCGCGAGGCGAGGGCACCCTGACTCCCGCCCCGCGCACGCCGGCGACCGCTCGCAGCGTGCGGCCGCGCTCTCGCGATAGCAGCGTCGACGAGCAGTACCAGGAGGAGAGCGGCGCTCGCGATCGAGAAGATGGCGAGGCTGGCGGTCACCGTGGCGAGACCGTGCGGGCGATGGCAAGGCTACCGCCTTGCGCACGGGGAATGAAGATGACGGTGTCGGCGTCGTCGGGAACCTCGTCGAGATGCTTGACGAGGACCGCCCGGCGGCGGCCCGTGCGGTGCTCGCGCAGGGGCACTGCCGCCCACATGCCCTCGGCGATCTGGCGCTCGAACTCGCGTGCGAGCCGCTCGGCATCCTCGCTCGAGCGGCGATCGCCCTCGGCGAGGAGTACTTCTCCGTAGCCCGGCTTCATCCGCAAAAGCTTGATCTCCCTGCCCTCCTCCGAGCGCACCGACCGAACCCGCGCTGATTATGCCAGCGGGCTCACGCTGGTTCCGAGACCCGAGCGCCGCGGCCCTGTGGTGCCGACGTTCGCTTGGCTCTCGCTGCCGGTGGGCAGCGCCTGGCGAGCCCGAAGACGTCGACCGGCCCCGCACCGCGCCCGATCTCGCGCAGCCCGTCGCGCACTGCGCGGGCAGCGACCCGCTTCGCACGGCGCGCGGCCCCGAGCGGATCGAAACCCCACGCCAGGTAGGCGGCGAGCGCCGCGGAGTGTGTGCAGCCCGAGCCGTGCGCCGCGCCGTCCGGCCAGCGCCGGCCCGTGATGCGCGCGACGCGCTCGCCGTCGAAGAACGTGTCGACGGCGCGCTCGCGGTGGCCACCGGTGACGACCACGCAGCGTGGCCCCAGTGTTCTGACGGCGCGAGCTAGCTCTTCGCCCTCGTCGCGGCGAGGGCTGGCCCTGCGGCCGTGGCGCGCCTGGCGTGCGGGAGCACCAGTGTCGCCCACGGCGCAAGGGGTGCGGGCGTGTTCGCTGTGCTCGGCGAGCACCCGCGCCTCCGCGAGGTTGGGTGTGGTGACGGTTGCGCGCGGGAGGATCCGACGTACGAGCGCATCGACGGCGTCCTCGGCGAGCAAGCGCGCGCCGCTTTCCGCCACCATCACCGGGTCGACGACGATCGGCACAGAGCTATCTACGAGGTCGAGCGCGTCGGCTACGGCCTCGATGATCGCAACCGTGCCGAGCATGCCGATCTTGATTGCGTCCACCCCGATGTCGTTCACCACGGCGCGCACCTGGGCGACGATCGCGTCGCGAGGGAGCGGCCAGACGCCCTCCACGGCCACCGTGTTCTGCGCCGTCACCGCCGTGATCGCGCTCATCCCGTGCACGCCGCAGCGCGCGAACGCCTTGAGGTCAGCTTGGATCCCTGCACCGCCGCCGGAGTCGGAGCCGGCGATGGTGAGGACGCGGGGAACCTTGCCTGGCTCTGGGGCCGCGAGCGCCGCGCGCGTCGCGCCCCCGCTGTCGCCGCCTGCGTTCATGCGAGCGAAGTATCGCGATCGCTAGCGCCGGCATCGTCGGCGATCGCCGTCATGAGCGGCGCCTGGTCGACAACCTCGAACCGACCAAGACCGGTCGAGACCACCACACCGAGTGCGCAGAGGCGCGCCGCACAGGCGCGAATCTCGGCGGGCGACAAGGCGCCCCTGTCGGCGATCTCGCCGAGCGTGCGCCCTGCTGCGAGACCGTCGAGGACGTGGCGTTCGGCCGGCGTGAGGGTCGCGGCCCTACGGCAGCCGCGCTGCCGGGCAGGGCCGGCGTCGCTCGATGCGTCGGGGGAACACGTTCCGGAGCTGGCGTCTTCGCTCGTAGGAGCTGGTTCGTTGTCGCGGGCCTGCGCCGGCCTTTCTGGAGAGGACATGCCGACCACTGACGCCGCCGGCGATCCAGCGCCTCCCGACAACGGCTGGGCGTGCACGCCAGCGCTGCTAGCCGCGCGCCACCCCGGACCGAAGAGCTCGTCGAGCACGTCGTCTGCCGATTCGACGAGAAAGGCCCCGTCGCGTATCAGGCCGTTCGCGCCGCGAGCGAGCGGAGAAGTCGCCCGGCCCGGCACCGCTCCCACCGGCCGGCCGAGTTCGAGGGCGATCTGGGCGGTGATGAGCGTTCCCGATCTTGCCCGCGCCTCGACCACGATGACGGCGTCGGCGATCGCAGCCATGATGCGGTTTCGCCGCGGAAACGCCCATCGCGGCGGTGGCTTGGGATCGTCGGTTTCGCTGAGCAGCGCGCCGCGAGCGGCGATCCGCCGGGCGAGGCGCGCATTGCGCTGCGGGTACGGCCGCTCGACCGCCGCCGGCAAGACAGCGATCGCTTCGCCCACCGCCACCGCGGCTTCGAGCGCCCGAGCGTCGATGCCGCGAGCGAGCCCCGACACCACCACGACGCCGGCGCGCGCTAGCTCACGGCCCAAGGTCGCCGCCATCTCGAGTCCGTAAGCGCTCGGATCGCGCGAACCGACGATCGCCACCCGCGGGGGGCGGAGGAGCTCTCGCAGACGCACAGGATCGCAACTGGCGAACAGCACCGAGGGTGGGTCGCTCAACGCGCGGAGCGCCTCGGGATAGCCGTCGTCGGACAGGGCCAGCGCTGCGCCGCGCGCGATCCCGGCGTCGCGTTCGGCGGCATCGACCGAGCTCACGCAGCCCTCCCGAGCGCATGCAAACCGAGCCGCAGACCCCGCGCTTGCTCGACGTGCGCAGCCTCTACTTCCCTGCACTCCTCGAGATCGGCGAGAGTGCGGGCGACGCGCAGGACACGCTCGGCAGCACGGCCGGAGAGACCTGCCGCCGCAACCCGGGCGAGGAGTCTCCGCATGCGTTCCTTGCCTCCGAGTACACGCGCAAGGGGGATCGACGGGTCACCGTTGACGCTCGCCGCGCCGTCGTAGCGTTCGCGTTGGATGCGGCGCGCAGCGTTGACTCGCGCCCGCACGCTCGCCGTGTCGCGGTGGGCCGAAAGCGACCCACGCGACGCATCAGCGTCGAGGTCACGAGTGGCGCAGAGCTCGCAGACGATGTCGATGCGATCGAGGATCGGACCCGAGAGCTTGCGCGCATACCGGCGTTGTTCGCTGGCTGAACAGTCGCAGGCCGCACCGCCGCACGCGCAGGGGTTGCAGGCAGCGACGAGCAGCGGTCGCGCAGGAAACGCGATCGTTCGCTGGCCGCGCACGATCTGCACGACACCGTCCTCGAGCGGCTGTCGCAACGCTTCGAGCGCCGAACGCGCCAGTTCGGTGCATTCGTCGAGAAAGAGGACGCCGCGGTGCGCAAGCGTGATCTCTCCCGGGCGGGGCGGCGAGCCTCCTCCCACGAGGCCCTGCGCCGATATCGAGTGGTGCGGTGCACGGAAGGGCCGCTGCGGTGGCCACTCGCAGCACGGCAAACCGGCGGCAGCGCGCACGCGCGCGATGTCGATCGCTTCTTCGCGACTCGGGGGCGGCAGCAGGCCCGGGAGCCGCCTCGCGAGCATCGTCTTGCCGACGCCTGGCGGCCCGACCATGAGCAGGTTGTGTCCGCCGGCAGCTGCGACCTCGAGCGCCCATTTCGCGTCGTCTTGACCGCGGACGTCGGCGAGGTCGGGGACGCGAGCGTCTGACAGGAAATGCGCATGCGCGTCCCGTGCCAGTGGGTCCGGTGCACCCATGCTCGGCGCACCACGCCGGGCAGCGCGAGCCAAACCGCCGGCGCGCAAGAGCTCTGCGATGTCGCGAAGCGAACGCACCGCGACGACCGCGGGCCCGTCGACGGCTAGTGCTTCGTCAGCCGAGTGTTCGGGCACGATCAGGATCTCGGTCGCGGAGCGCTCAGCCGCGAGGGCAGCGATCAGCGTTCCCGGAACATCGCGCAGGCGCCCGTCGAGCGATAGCTCGCCCCACAAAGCTGCGGTCTGGCAGGCAGTTGCCGGCACCTGGCCGCTGGCGGCGAGTAGACCGACGGCGATTGCCAGGTCGAAACTCGGCCCGCCCTTTTCGAGACTCGCTGGCGCGAGGTTGACGGTGAGACGCCGCAGCGGAAACTCGAACCCGCAGTTGAGGATCGCTGCGCGCACGCGTTCGCGCGCCTCGCGGACCGCGCGGTCGGGCAGACCGACGATCGTGAACGCGGGCAACCCGGACCGAACATCGACTTCCACGGTGACCGGGACACCGTCGACCCCTTCGATCGCGAACGTGCGGACGTGGGCGAGCACGTGGCCGAACCTAGAGCCGCGAGGGTGACGGGGCTGTCAAATGTGTTACGAGTCAGCGCACACGATCGGCAGCTGCGTGATCGTGCTTCGCGCCCGCTGCGCTGCCACCGGTCCGCACTGAGGACCGCAGCGTGCTCCACGCCTGCCGCGCAGCGAAGCGGCGCGCGTCACCGAAACGTCACCGACGCAACTCCGGCGTCGCTCGGCCCCGCCTACCGTCGGCTTGTGCCAAGTCGTCGCCAGCAGGTCGGAGCTCTCGGCGAGCGCTATGCGCGCGCACACCTGCACGCGCGCGGGTACGAGATCGTCGCTACCAACTTCCGCACACGCTCGAGCGAGCTCGACCTGGTCTGCAGGCACGGACGCACGCTCGTGTTTTGCGAGGTTCGCACGCTTGTCGCGCCCGCCACGCTCGAACGCGCAATCGAGTCCGTTGATCGTCGCAAGCAGCTGCGCGTGCGCAAGGCCGCGCGTGCGTGGCTACAGGAGAACCGTGAACTTTTGGCGTCGATGCGCCCGCGCACGCTGCGCTTCGACGCGGTCGCGGTGCTACTCGATCGCGACCTTCGCCTGGACAAACTCGAGCACGTCGAGGCCGCATGGTGAGCTGCCAGCGCACGCAGCTTGTGCCGCCACGCTCAGAGGCCGAAGTCGAGCTGGGAATAGGCCACCGACGCGAAGGAACGGCGATGGAGAGGCGTGAGTCCGCACGCCGTGATCGCCTCCCGATGTTCGGGAGTCGAATAGCCGACATGGCGCTCGAAGCCCCACTCGGGATAGCGCGCCGCGAGCCGCCGCATGTGGCGGTCGCGGACCACCTTCGCGACCACCGAGGCCGCCGCCACGGCAGCGCTTGTCGCGTCACCGCGCACGAGCGCGACAACGTGCTGTCGCGACCGCGCGGCAACCCTGTCGAGCTCGAACCCGTCGACGAGACAGGTGCAGTCCGGGGGCGCCACGGCGGCGAGCGCCTCGGCGAGCGCCTCGATGTTGACGCGGTGAAGACCGCGCCGATCGATCTCGCGAGGCCCTTTGAAGACCACGCGCACCCTCGCGGCGTGTGCGAGGACAGCGCGGAAGATCCGCTCGCGCGCGGCGCTGGTGTGCTTCTTCGAATCGTCGAGATCGACGAGCCCGTCCTGTACACCCCGCCGAAGCCGCTCGCAGTCGAACAGCACCGCGGCCGCGACGAGCGGACCCGCGAGAGAGCCCCTCCCGGCCTCGTCGGCACCGGCGACGTAGCGCGTCCCGAGCGAGAGGTCGAAAGCTGCCAGCTGCGCGCCCGCACCTCTGTCGCGCACGGGCGCTGCCATCCGCGGAGTTGATCTGTCGCGACCGCTTCCAGCGGCGGCAAGCGCGCGCGAAGCTCCCACGGGCGGCGATCGTAGCGGCGACCCCCGACATGAGCATGCCCGTGGCCGCCGGCAGGTTCGAGCGGCGGCTTCCCTTATCCCGCCGCGTTAGAAGGTGCCGACACGGTTGGGGGGCCAGTACGTGAAAAAGGCCTTGCCGATCATCCACCGCTTCGGCACTGGACCCCACTCGCGGCTGTCGGCGCTCGCACCGCGGTTGTCGCCCATCATGAAGTAGTAGCCGCGCGGGATCGTTATCTCCCGCGGCAGGGTGCACGTGGAAGCGCATCCGGGATCGATCCGTGCCCACGGCTCGCGGAGACGACGTCCGTTGATGTAGACGTGGCCGCCGATCACCTTCAGCCGCTCGCCGGGGAGCCCGACGACGCGCTTGATGTAGTTCGTCGAGGAGTGCCGCGGGGTCGGGCGGGGACAGGGTGAGTCCTCCGGATGGGGTACCCCGCACGAGGAAACGTCGGGATCGGCACCGCGCGGCGGTTTGAAGACGACGATGTCGCCACGGTGCGGGTCGCTGAAGCGGTAGGTGACCCGCTCGACCAGCACCCGTTGCCCAACGTCGAGTGTCGGCTCCATCGACTCGCTCGGGATGCGGAAAGGCTTGACGAGGAAGGCCTGGATAAGGAAGGCGAGACCGAGCGCGAGCCCGACGACGACGATCAGCTCGACGAAGCCCGCCAGCCGGGACCGGCCACGCTTGGCCCCTGCAGCCGGGCTCGACACGTCACTCGCCGTTGCTGTCCGACGCCGTCTGCGCTTCTCCCTCGCCCGACGCGCCGCTGGCGTTCCCAGTGTCCGCCGGGGAAGCGGCTGTTGGCTGCTGCTCGCCGTTCGCGGCAGCAGTGTCGGCGGCATCTGCGGTTTCGCCGACCGTCGCTGCGATCTCGTCGGCACGTAGCTGCTCCGCCGTCGCCTCGCCGGCACGACGCTCGCGCACGCGCGCCGCTCGTCCGATCCGGTCGCGCAGGTAGTACAGCTTGGCTCTCCGCACCCGCCCGCGCGCTGCTACCTCGATCTTCTGGATTTTCGGGGAGTGCAGCGGGAAGGTGCGCTCGACACCGACCCCAAAGGAGTGCTTGCGGACGGTGAAAGTCTCGCGCACTCCCGATCCCTGACGGCGGATCACCACACCCTCGAAAACCTGTACGCGCCGGCGGTTGCCCTCTACGACCTCGAAGTGCACGCGCACACGGTCGCCCGGAGCGAAGGACGGACGCTTCTTGAGCTGGGAGCGTTCGAGCTTTGCGATTGCGTTCGACATGGCTGCTTGAGGCAGTCCCTACGCCGGGCGACAGGCGGTCGGCCGCACGGCGCCGGTATCGCCACTCGCCACGAGGAGCCGCAGCGGTCGGCGCGGGCAGCGAATGCTAGCGCAGCGCAAGCAGGCGCTCGCGTCCAGCTAGTCGCTGCCCTTCTCCGCGCGGATCCGCGCCCGCTCGCGGGTCTGTGCGCGACGCCACTCGCGGATCCGCCCGTGGTCGCCCGAGAGGAGCACGTCAGGAACGCGCACTCCTCGCCACGCCGCCGGGCGGGTGTAGTGCGGGTATTCGGGGGCTCCCCCGAGCGCGCGACTGAACGACTCTTCGATAGCGCTAGCTGGATCGCCGAGCACGCCGGGGAGTTTCCGCAGTACCGCGTCGACGACGACCATCGCCGGCAGCTCGCCGCCCGACAGCACGTAGGGACCGATCGACACCACGTCGGTGGCGAGGTGACTGTGGACACGCTCGTCGAACCCCTCGTAGCGCCCACAGAGCAGCGTCAGAGCTGGCTCGCGGGCGAGCTCCTCCGCTAGCGCGTCGTCGAACTGCCGCCCGCTCGGCGCGAGCGCGATGACGCGGCGCTGCTCTCGTACCGCGAGCGCGTCGGTTGCGTAGCGCGCCTCGAGCGCCGCCGCTACCACGTCGACGCGGATCACCATTCCCGCACCCCCGCCGTAGGGAGTGTCGTCGACCTGCCCGGCACGAAGCGGCGTCGTCGCGCGCAGGTCGATCGCTTCTATGCGGTGACCGAGCGTTAGCGCACGGCGGACGTGGCGCTGGGCGAAAAACCAGTCGAACCAGGCGGGGAAGAGCGTGAAGATGTCGATGTCCAACTCGCGACCCTTGTGACGCTGTCACGTTCTGCTCGCGCCTCGGGACGTCCTGGCGCGCGCCGATCTCAGCTGACGCTGTGGCACGCTCACCGCTGCGCGGGGCCGCCGAGAAACGCGGCCCGCACGGTGATCGTGCGCCGGTCGAGATCGACCCCTACGAGGGCGTCGGCGAGCAGGGGAACGAGATCGCCGTACCCCTCCACCTCCAGCACCGAGCAAGTAGGCGCCGCTAGCACCCGTTTCACGCGACCAAGGTTACGGCCGTCGTCGCTCAAGACCGCCATGCCCTCGAGCTCAGCCGCGAGCCACTCGTCGTCGCCGAGCTCCTGCTCGACAAGCAGATGCTCGCCTCGCAAAGCATGCACGCCGTCACGATCGCCGATGCCGGCGAGCCGCACGATCGGTCGCGCCTCCGTTCCCGCGCGGCGCTCGATGCGGCGCGCGCGTCCGGCGACGACGACCTCTGCTCCCTCCACCAGGTGCTCAGCGTCGGGCACGGCGACGTAGAAGCTGCCGTCGAGACCGTGCGGACGACCGACGCGCCCGACGCTGACAAGCCGTTTACGCCCCATCGCGGCGCGCCGTGCGCCGGTCTACGCGACGATGTCGACGAGCACCCGGCCCCCGCGGCGCGCTGCCGCGGCTTTCACGACTTGACGGATCGCTTCGGCGGTGCGGCCGGAGCGTCCGATGACGTGGCCGGCATCGCTTTCGGCGACGTGGATCTCGATCACGAGCGCGTCCTCCTCGTCGTCGTGCCACGACCGGACTTCGACCGCGTCGGGATCGGTTACGACAGAGCGCGCGAGGAACGCGACGAAGTCCTCGAGCGAGCCCACGGCTCAGGCACTGTCGCTAGCGCCCGCCTCTTCGCCGGCGGCACTGCCGCCCTCGCCGCTCTCTTCGCCAGCAGAGGCGGCAGCTGCAGTGCCGGGCGAGGAGTCGGAGGCAGCGGCGTCGCCGGCAGAGTCGGCCGACGGCTCGGAGCCCGCCGCGGCTCCGCCGTCCGTGGTCGCCTCGGCGCTGCCCTGCTCGGCGGTAGCCGCCCCAGCATTTGCAGCTACGCCGCTGCGGCGAGCGGCGGCAGCTTCGTCGGCACGCACCTCGGATGCCGGCGGGCGGCCGCGTTCGAGCGCCTCGACGAGCCTGCGCACCGCACGCGTCGGCTGCGCTCCGCGGGCCAGCCAGCTTGCGAGACGGTCGCGATCGATAGCGATCTCCGACGGCGCCCGCTGCGGGTTGTAGTGCCCTAGCACCTCGATGAAGCGCCCGTCGCGGGGGCTGCGGTCGTCGGCGACGACCACCCGCCAGATGGGGTTGTTGCGGTTACCGACGCGTGTGAGACGGACCTTGACCGGCATTCGGACCCGGCAGGTTAGCGGAGCCCACCACCTGCCGTCCGCCTGGCTCACGGACGCTCGCCGGGGAGGAGATCGAAACGAACCCGGACGGGCACCCGCACGGGCATGTGTTCGGCGGAGGTGCGAGGTCGCCGCGTGCCGGGTCGCGGTGAGCGGGGTCGCGGTCGATCGCCGAACGTGACCACTGAACAGGGGGATGCTGCGTCGCTCTCGCCGCAGAGGCGTCTCACCGCGACAGCAGCGAGCGCAGCGCGCCCAACCGGCCCCGGCTCAGGTCGCGCATCAGCTTGCGCATCGCTTGGAACTGCTTCACGAGCTGGGCGACCTCCTGCGGCGTAGTGCCCGAACCCCGTGCGATGCGGCGGCGGCGCGAGGCGTCGATGATCTCGGGGCGGCGTCGCTCCTCCGGCGTCATCGAGAGGATCATCGCCTCGACGCGATCGAGCTGCCGCTCGTCGAGATCGAGGCCGGCCAGCTGCGACCCCACGCCCGGCAGCATTCCCAGCAAATTCGTCAGCGGGCCCATGCGCCGGACCTGGCGGAGCTGGTCGAGAAAATCCTCGAGCGTCAGCTCGGCGCGGCGCATCTTGCGCTCGAGCTCGGCCGCCTTGCGCTCGTCGATCTCGCGCTGGGCGCGCTCGACGAGCGTCAAGACATCCCCCATGCCGAGGATCCGCTGGGCGATGCGGTCGGGGTGGAAGACATCGAAATCCTCGACTCGCTCGCCCGTCGAGGCGAACATCACCGGCCGGCCGGTCGCTGCTTTCACCGACAAAGCCGCGCCGCCGCGGGCATCGCCGTCGAGCTTCGTGAGCACGAGCCCGTCGAACGGGACCCGCTCGAGGAACGCCGTCGCCACAGCGACCGCCTCCTGTCCGGTCATCGCGTCGAGCACCAGCAACACCCGGTGCGGGCGCACGCGATCGCGGATCGCCTCGAGCTCGGCCATCAACTCGTCGTCGATGTGCAGCCGCCCGGCGGTGTCGACGATCAGCGCGTCGCGTCCGTCGGCGCGAGCTTGCTCGAGAGCCCAAGCGGCGGTGTCGACAGCGCGGCCCGCGGTTCCGCGCTCGTAGACCGGGCAGCCCGTGCGTTCGCCCAGCAAACGCAACTGTTCGACAGCAGCCGGCCGCTGCAGGTCGCAGGCCGCGAGCGCGACGTCGAGGCCGCGCTCGCTGCGGAGGTGGCGAGCGAGCTTGGCGGCCGCGGTCGTCTTGCCCGAGCCCTGCAGTCCGGCGAGGAGAACCACCGCAGGCTGGGCGCGCGGCAACGCGAAGTCGCTGGTAGTGCCGCCGAGAAGCTCGGTGAGCTCGTCGGCGACGATCTTGACCACCTGGTGCGCGGGGTTGACCGACTCGAGCACCTCGCTGCCGACCGCGCGCTCACGCACACGGGCTGTGAACTCGCGCACCAAACGGAAATCGACATCGGCTTCCAACAGCGCCAGCCGGACCTGGCGCAGCGCGCGGTCGACGTCGTCGGGCGAGAGCTGCCCGCGCGCACGAACCCCCCCGAGCGCTTCCTGCAGCCGTTCCGACAGCGACTCGAACACGTTGCGAGGCTACTCGACGAAAGCGGCGGCGAACGCCTGCGCGTCGAACGGTCGCAGGTCGTCGAGCGCCTCGCCGACGCCCACCAGCTTCACCGGCAGGCCGAGCTCCTCGGCGATCGCCAGCGCGATCCCACCCTTGGCGGTGCCGTCGAGCTTGGTGAGAACGATGCCCGTCACGGCGCAGACGTCGGCGAAAGCGCGCGCTTGGCGGAGCCCGTTCTGACCGGTCGTGGCGTCGATCACGAGCAGTGTCTCGTGCGGCGCGCCGGGCAAGCGCTCGCCGATCACGCGCCGCACCTTCGCTAGCTCCTCCATCAACGGAGTGCGCGTGTGCAAGCGCCCGGCGGTGTCGACCAACACGACGTCCACGGCGCGCGCACGCGCCGCCTCGATCGCGTCGTAAGCGACCGACCCCGGGTCCTGGCCCGGGCTGCCGCGCACGATCTCGGCTCCCGCCCGCTCGGCCCACACCACGAGTTGGTCGACGGCGGCGGCGCGATAGGTGTCGGCTGCCGCCAGCAGCACGCGCGCACCGCACTCGCGGCGCAGCGCCGCGGCGAACTTGCCGATCGTGGTCGTTTTGCCCGTGCCGTTGACGCCGACGAACATCACGAGAGCCGGCTGCGCGCGCAGATCGAGGCGCGTGTCCGCCCCGGCGGGCACCAACGCCGCGGCGATCAGGTCACGCAGACGCGCAGCGATATCGCCGCCGTCGACATTGCCGGCAGCCACCTCGTTTTCGAGCTGCTGGACGAGCCGGGCTGTCGCAGGAACGCCGACGTCGGCCCTGACGAGCGCCTCCTCCAGGCGCTCGAAGAGAGCGTCGTCGACGCGGCCGAGGACGCTCGCGCCGAGCTCGCTCTGCAGCGCCTCGCGGGTCTTGCGCAGGCTCTCTCGCAGGCGCGCAAACAGGCCTTTGCCGCCCGCGCGTCGCGCATCCCGCTCGCGCGGCCCCACTCCCGCCGGCAAAAGCAGCGCCTCGCTCCACTCGACCGCCATCGCGGCCGGCAGCTTACGCGCTGTGCGTGGGTCGCGCGACCGCAGGGAACCGCTGCCGGCAGGCGAAACCAAGGGGGACCCCGGCAGCGCAGCCGCACACGGTGCCCTGCCGGGGCTCGCTCCCCTCAGCGGTGCGCGGAATGCCGCGCAGACCATCTTTCGGCGCTGGCGAGCGCAGCGCTGAGCCAGCGGCGGCGGGACGGACGCAAGTTCGGCCGCCGCTCGCGGCAGTGCGCCGATCGGCCGGTCGCGTGCCGGCGCGCGCTCAGGCGGACCGGGCAGCCGCTTGGAGCTCCTGCTGCGGGCGGCCGCGCAGCCGGCGCGAGACGACCCGCGAGATGCCGTCGCGCCCCATCGATACGCCGTAGAGAGTGTCGGCGGCGTCCATCGTGCGCTTCTGGTGGGTGACGACGATGAACTGGGCGCGATCGCTGTAGCGGCGCAGCAACGCAAGGAAGCGCTCGATGTTGACGTCGTCGAGCGCAGCCTCGACCTCGTCGAGGATGTAGAACGGGCAGGGCCGAGCGAGAAACACCGCCATCAGGAAAGCCAGCGCCACGAGCGACTTCTCGCCGCCCGACAGCAGCGACAGGCGACGCGTGGCTTTGCCCGCCGGGGTCACCTCTACCTCGACGCCGGGCTCGCGCTCGACACCGTGGTGCTCGGGTACGGTGGGCGCGCCCTCCCCCTCGCTCTCGTCACCATCCTGCGCCGCATCGCGGTCGACGCCCGCGCCCGAGGTTGGCGCAAGCGGCTGCGGCCCGACTTCGGCGTCGACCAGCCGCAAGCGCCCGCGCCCGCCGGGAAACAGGTGCGCAACCACTTCCTCGAAGTTGCGTGCCGCCGCTTCGAAAGTGGCGCGGAACCCCTCGCGAATCATGCGGTCGGTTTCCGCGATCACGCGATCGAGCTCAGCGATCGCGTCCTCGAGATCGCGGCGCTGCGCCTCGAGCTCCTCGAGCTCCGCGCGCGCTCGCTCGTACTCCTCCTTGGCGAGCGGGTTGACCGGTCCGAGCTGGGCGCGGCGGCGTGCGAGGCGCTCCCGTCGCTTTTCGAGCTCGGCGCGTTCCTCGGCTGCGAGCGGGTCAGTGCGCGCGGTGGCGTCGAGCTCGAGGCGGCCCGCCACGGCGGCGAGCTCGTCGCGAGCGGCCACCACCGCGTCGCCCGAGCGCGCCGCCTCGACTCGCGCCGCCGCGAGTTCCTCCGACGCCGCGCGCGCCGCGCGCTGCAGTTCGCTCTCGCGCGTCGCCAGGTCGCGCAGGCGCCGGCTCGCAGCGCCCTCGTCGCCCTCGTCGGCGCGCAGCACCGCGGCAAGCCGCTCGCTGCGGCGCCGCAGCGAGCCCTCGAGCCGTTCGAGCGCTGCCGCGGCCCGTGCCGCCGCGGTCGCGACTGTCTCGTGGCGCCGGATCGCACCGCGCGCCGTCTCGAGCTCGCGTTCGGCACGCCGCTGCGCCGCCGCGCGCTGCTCTAGCTCCACCCGCAACGCCTTCAGCTCGGCCGCGATCTCGGCGCGGCGCACGCCGTCAGGGCCTTCGTCGGCGGGCGCCTGCCGCCGCTCCTCGAGCGCCCACTCGAGCCGCCGCACGTGTTCCCGCTCGACGCTGCGAGCGCGGTCGCGCTCGCGCAGCTCGATCTCCAGCTCGTCCCGCCGCCGCTCGACCTCGTCGACGGCACGAGCGGCGGCTTGCACGGCCTTGGCGACGGCGTGTTCACGCTCGGCCGCGGCTTGCGCAGAGCGCGCCAGTTCGTCGCGACGGCGGCGCTCCTCGAGCACTCGCTCGGCGCCGCCGCGCACCACCCGCGCGACCGCGCCGGTGCGGCCATCGAGCGACTCTCCCTCGCGGGTCACAGCGAGCCCGCCGAAATCCGCAGGGACGGCGGCGAGCGTGTCGACGACCCACACGTCGGCAAGGGCAGCGTCGACGAAGGCGGCCAGCTCGGGCTTCGCCTCGACTCGCTCGCGGAGGGCGACAGCGCCGGGACACGGCGGCTGCGCGCCCGCGGCCGCGCGGCGCGCGCGACCAGCGACGACCGCCTGCGCGCCCGCCGGGGTGCGCTCTCCGGCGAGCAGTGCGAGCGCGTCGTCGAGCGTGGGGACGACGGCGGCATCGAGCAGCGCGCCTAGCGCGGCCGCTAGCGCTAGCTCGAACCCGGGTGCACAAGCGATGCCCTCGATCACGGTCGCGCGACCGGCGAGCGGTGCGCCGGCGCGTGCGAGGAACTGGTTGACCGCGGCGAGCTCGCTCCCGACCTGTGCCGACTCGCGCCGCGCCGCCGACAGCTCGCGCTCGGTCGCTCGCAGCCGCTCGCGCGCTCGGTCACGCTCGGCTACGAGCGCCCGGCGCTGCTCGTCGAGAGCGGCGAACGCCCGCTCGGCAGCGGCGAGCTGCTCGCGCGCTGTGTCGAGCTCGCGTTCGAGCTCGGCGAGCTGCTCGCGCTTGCGCTCCTCGCGACGGGCGTCGAGTTCGGCGAGCTCGCGCTCGAGCTCGGCGATGCGCTGCTCGGTCTCGGCGCCGTTGCGCCGGGCGAGGTCGCGTAGCTCCTCCTCGAGCTCGCCGATCCGCGCCGCGGTCAGCTCGCGCCGCTCGCGGGCCGCGCGTTCGCGCTCTCGCAACAGCTCGACACGCATCGCGACCCGCTCCGCCGCCCCCTCGAGAGCGTGGACGCTCGCCTGCGCCGCCTCACGTCTTTGGGCGCGCGCAGCGAGCTCGCGCTCGCAGCGGGACCGCTGCTCGCCGATCGCCGCAAGCTCCTGCTCGACGCGCTCGAGCGCTGCCCGCGCCGCGCGCTCGCGCTCGCTAGCGCGGGCAGCCCGCTCTTCCGCGGCGCGGAGCGCGTCGCGGGCGAGCTCGTAGCGCACCTCGAGCTCCTGGCGCTCGAGGCGCGCGTGCTGCTCCGCCGCGTCCGCCTGCCGGCGCAGCGGTCGCAGCCGCGTCCGTGCCTCGCGCTCGATGTCGAGCAAGCGCTCGAGGTTGGCGCGCGTGCGCTCGAGCTTCAGCTGGGCGCGGTGGCGGCGCTTGCGGTGCTTGCCGAGCCCCGCCGCCTCCTCGATCACCAACCGGCGTTCGCGCGGTCGCGACATCACGATCTGCTCGACGCGGCCCTGCGAGACCACCGAGTGCATCTCTTTGCCGAGACCGGTGTCGGACAGCACCTCGAGGACGTCGGCAAGTCGACAGCGAGCGCCGTTGAGGCGGTACTCCCCCTCGCCGGAGCGGTGGAGCCGGCGCACGATCGAGATCTCGCTGAAATCGGATTGGAGCCGCCCGTCGGAGTTGTCGATCACGACCTCGACCTCGGCCACCGACGCCGACGGAACGCCCGCCCCGCCGGCGAAGAGCACGTCACGCATCGTCTGGCCGCGCACCGCGAGCGGGCTCTGTTCGCCAAGTGCCCACAGCACGGCGTCGGTGATGTTCGACTTGCCCGACCCGTTGGGCCCGACGATCACCGAGATGCCCGGTCCGAACTCGAGGCGGGTGCGGTGGGGGAACGACTTGAACCCTTTGAGGGTGAGCGAGCGCAGGTACATCGCGGGTCGGCCCCCGACAGATCAGCTCTCGTCGTCGCCCCGAGCGCAGGCGGCCAGGCGGTCGTCATCGCCACGCCCCCAGGCCGAGAGCTCCTCCTGGCGCTCGAGCTGCTCCAGCGCTGCCAGTGCGGCTTCCTGCTCGGCCGCCTTCTTGCTTCGCCCGCTGCCGCGCCCGAGCACGCGCCCCCCGGCGGTGGCGGCGACACGGAAGCGCCGCCGGTGGGGCGGCCCCTCTTCCTCCTCGACGCAGTACTCGACGGTCTCGGCGCGGCGCGCCAGGCGCTCCTGAAGCAACGACTTGAAGTCGAAAGGCTGTTCGATTGCACGCTCGATCTCTTCGGCAAACGCCGCGAGCACGGCGGCACGCGTGCGCTCGAGCCCGAAAGCCAGGTAGCAAGCCCCGATCGCCGCTTCGCAGATCGACGCGAGCACGCGCTCGGACTCGACCAGCGCCGCGACGGCACGCTGCTGCTCGGCGGGGGCTTCGGCACGCAGTCGCTCGTCAGCTGCGAATGCCCGCGCCACGCGCGCGCAGGCGCTACCGCTCACCGCTTGGGCGCGGAGCTTGGTGAGCCGCCCCGCGCCGTACTCGCCGAATCGCGGCAGCAGATACGTCGACACGGCGAGGCTGAGGACGACGTCGCCGAGAAACGCAAGGCGTTCGTAGGAGTCGGCGCGCGTCGGCGCCCAGGAGGCGTGCGTGAAAACCTGGCGGTAGAGGTCGCGCGGGAGCTCCTCGAGCAGAGCAGCGAGTGGATGTTCGGAGGTTTCGTGCTGGCGCCGATCGTCTTTCCGGGCGCGGCTCGAAGCCGGCGCGGCGGCTCGGTCACCGGCCGAGCGCGGCGGCATGGCGAGCCACGTAGTCGGCGGCCTGGCCGACCGTTTCGATCTTGGCGGCCTCCTCGTCGGGGATGCGGATGCCGTAGCGGTCCTCGAGCTCGACGACCAGCGCGACCAGGTCGAGCGAGTCGGCATCGAGGTCTTCGCGGAAGCGCGCATCCTCGGTGATCCGCTCGAGCGGCAGCTCGAGCTCCTCGGCGAGGTGCTCGCGGATCCGCTCGAGGATCTCGTCGCGCGTCATCACTTCGCGGCGACGCTAGCACCCGCGGCGGACCGCAACACTCCGGCGCTCGCCAGCGCGTCGGCGGTGCGCTCGACCATCCGCTCGTCGACGGCCCGCTGCGCGAGCCGCACGGCGCTGGCGATCCCCGCTGGACCGAAGCTGCCGTGGGCAACGATCACGGGCCGGCGCAGGCCGAGGAGGATCGCACCACCGATGCGCTCGGGATCGATCCGCTCGCGCAACCGCCGCAAGCGACCGCGCACGAGCAGCCCGCCGAACCGCGCCAGCGGCCCGGCCGCGATCTCGCGCCGGATCGCGCGCCCCAGCTCGGCCGCCGTGCTCTCCATCACCTTCAGCGCAACGTTGCCGGTGAACCCGTCGGTCACGACGACGTCCACCGTCGCGCGCGGGACGTCGAAACCCTCGACGTTGCCGTGGAAGTCGAACGCGCGCTCACCCGCCTCGGCACGCTCGGCGAGGCGAGCGTGCGCTTCGAGGACGTCGGCGCTGCCCTTGGCGCGCTCCTCCCCCACCGACAGCAACCCTACCCGCGGACGCTCGACGCCGAGACAGGCACGAGCGAAACAGGCGCCGAGATAGGCGAACTGGACGAGGTGCTCGGGCCGCACGTCGGCGTTGGCACCGGCGTCGACCAGCACCGAGGGCCGCTCGAGAGTCGGCAGCACGACCGCGAGAGCCGGCCGGTGCACGCCGCGCAGGCGCTTGATGCGCAGTAGCGCGGCGGCGAGCACGGCGCCGGTGGCACCAGCCGACACGAGCGCGCTCGCTCTGCCACTCGCGACAGCGTCGGCGGCTTGCACGATCGAGGCCGCCGGGCGCGAGCGCACCGCTAGCGCGGGCTCCTCGTCGCCCGTGATGTACTCGGGGGCGTCGACGATCTCGGCAGCACCGGCACACGCGTCAAGCTCGCCCGCGGGCCCGAATACCACGCACGCCACCTTGCTCCGCGCGACCCCCTCGGCGACCGCCCGCGGCCCGCGATCGGCACCGTTGGCGTCGACGGCGATCATCGCGGCAGCGCTGGCGTTCCCGTGGCGGCGCTACGCGTCGGGAGCCTCGTCGGGGGGAACGACCACGACGCGCCCGCCGTAGGTGCCGCACGTTGGGCAGACTCGGTGCGGCCGCTTCGGCGTGCCGCAGCGCGGGCAGGCGCCGAGGTTGGGTGGCGTGATGCGGTGCTGCGAGCGCCGCTTGTGCGTGCGCGAGTGGGACTGGCGCTGCTTGGGAACGGCCATGAGCGCAGGCAGTGTAGCCGGTCGGCCGTTCAGCCGAGCCGCAGCTCGCGTAACTTCGCCCAGCGCGGGTCGGGTGGGCGCTCGTGGCGGTGGTCCGGCCCGGCGCGGTTCAAATCGACCCCGCACTCGGGACAGAGGCCACGGCAGTCGTCACGACACACGATCCGATGGGGCAGCGCCAGCGCCAGGGCGTCGCGCGCCCAGGCTGCGAGGTCGAGAACGTCTTCGACGAGGTAGGGAGAGCGCAGCTCCTCGCCCCCCTGTGGTTGGTCGACCTCGCGCACGTCGATCGCGTAGGTGCGCCGCGCGAGCTCGAGGCAGCGCATGCACGGACCCTCGACGGTCGCCTCGTAGCGCAAGCGGAAGGCGAAGCCGCGCGTGGTGCGCGCAGCGTCGAGCACGGCCGTTACGCACCCCCCGCCGACGACGTAGTCGTGGCCACCAAGAACCAGCGGCTCGATCGGAACGGCGAGCTCGAACCGCCGGCCCTCGCCGCTCGCCAAACCGAGACGCCCGACGTCGAGCGTGTCGGTGCGCTGGGGCACGCCACGAGGTTACCGCGCAGACGCTCAGGCGCCGCGCGGTTCGCGCACGGACGCTACCCGACCTCGGCCTCTTCGCGCCCTTGCAGACGCTCGCGGCCGCGCCGCACGGCGGCGATGAACTTCTCGAGGTTGACCTCGAGCGTGTTGAGGATGTCGTCGGCGTAGTCCTCGGCGCCGAGACGGATCTCGCGCTCGCGCGCCCGCGCCTCTTCGATGATCTCCTCGGCCTGGCGTTGCGCCTGCTTGACGACCTCTTGTTCGGAGATCAGGCGCTCCTGCTCTTCGCGCGCCTCGCGGATGATGCGCTCGGCCTCGCGCTTGGCTTCGGCGAGCATCTCCTGCCGCTCCTTGACGATCCAGCGCGCCTGCTTGACCTCCTCGGGGAAAGTGGCGCGCATCTGATCGAGGATCTCGAAGATCGCCTCGCGATCCACTCGCACCTGGTCGGAGAAGGGCACAGGCTTGGCGTTGTGGATCAGGTCGTCGAGCTTGCTTATCAGCGCGAGGACGTCCATCGCAGCTCTGTTCGCTAGCGGCGCAGCTCCTCCTGCAAGCGCTGCGCCACGCGTTCGGGAACGAGGCCGGCGAGATCACCGCCGAACATCGCCAGCTCCTTGACCCCGCTCGAGCTCAAGAAGCTGTACTGCGGCGCCGCCATCAGGTAGATCGACTCGATGTCCGGCGCCATCTTGCGGTTGAGCTGGTTCATTTCGAACTCGTACTCGAAGTCCGAGATCGCCCGCAACCCCTTGACGATCGCGGTGGCGCCGTGCCGGCGTGCGAAGTCCACGAGCAACGTATCAAACGACTCGACCTCGACGTTGCCGAAATCGGCGACCTCGGCGCGGATGAAGTCGACGCGCTCCTCGGCGCTGAAGACGGTCTTCTGTTTGCGAACCGGCTGGCGCACGACGGCGACCACGACCCGTTCGAAGACGCGCGCGGCGCGCCGGATGATGTCGAGATGGCCGAGCGTGACGGGATCGTAGGAGCCAGGGCAGATCGCAGTCGCTGGGTTGCGCGGCGGCATCAGGCGCCCTCCTCCCTCGCGTCGCCGTCCGCGCGGAGGGTTCCGGACGTGCCGCTGTAGAGCGCGAGCCGCGTCTCGCCGTAGCGGCGCTCGCGCAACAGCGCGAACGGCAGCAGGAGCGGTGCCTTGGTGTGCGATTCGGTGACGATCACTGCGTTCTCGCTGAGCAGCGGCGGCAGCCGCTGCGCAAGCAGTGGTGCGATACGGACGGCGGAATCATATGGCGGGTCGACGAACACGATGTCGAACGGTGCGTCGTGTGCGGCCCGCGACGAACCCAGGTAGCGGACGGCGTCGCTCCGAAAGAGGCGTGCGCGGGCGCCAAGCCCGAGCGCGCGCACGTTGTCGGCGATCGCCGCGGCGGCGCGCGCGTCGCGCTCGACGAGCACCGCACGGGCCGCGCCGCGCGACAGCGCCTCGATCGCGAGCGCGCCGCTGCCGGCGAAAAGATCGAGCACGCGCGCTCCTTCGACCCGTCCGAGGATCGAGAACAGCGCCTCGCGCACACGCTCCTGTGTAGGTCGTGCCACGCCGGCAGCCATGCGCAAGCGGCGCCCGCCGAACTCTCCCGCGATCACTCGCAGCTGCGCCATAAGGCAAAGCGGCGCTAGGCGGGGATCGGTCGGTCGAGCGTCCCGAAGCGCTCGGCGGTCGCTGTCGCCAGCAGCACGTGTTCGGGCGCGGCGAGGTCCGGGTCGCGGGCGAGCATGTCGGCCGCGATCGCGCGCGCACGCTCGAGCAGGTGGCTGTCGCCCGGCAGGCGCGCGAAACGCAGCTCGGGCAGCCCGTGTTGGCGGGTGCCGAGCACATCGCCGGCGCCGCGCAGCTCGAGATCGATCTCGGCGAGCCGGAAGCCGTCGGCGTGCTCGGCGAGCGCGCGCAGACGCGGGCGCTGCGGATCACCGAGCAGGATGCAGACCCCTGGTGCCGCGCCGCGACCGACCCGGCCGCGCAGCTGGTGCAGCTGCGCGATCCCCCAGCGCTCGGCCGCCTCCACCACCATCACCGTGGCGTTCGGGACGTCGATGCCGACCTCGATCACGCTCGTCGCCACGAGCACGTCGAGTTCGCCGCGAGCGAACGCGCCCATCCTGCGTTGGCGCTCGGCGGCGGGAAGTTGGCCGTGTACCAGTCCGAGACGCAAACCGCTCAGCTCGCCGCTGGCGAGTCGTTCGAACTCGGCGGTCGCTGCGCGCACCGCGAGCGCCTCGGACTCCTCGACCAGGGGACAGACGATGAACGCTTGGTGGCCACGCGCCACCTCGGCGCGGACGCGGGCGAGCGCCTCGCGTCTCCCACGCTCGCCGGCCAGCACGAGCGTCTCGACCGGCTGGCGGCCCCTCGGCAGCTCGCGTAGCACGGTGACATCGAGATCGCCGTAGGCAGTGAGCGCCAAAGTGCGCGGGATCGGTGTCGCGGTCATGTGCAGGACGTGCGGCACACGGCCATCGGGACCTTTGGTTTCCAGGGTGGCACGCTGGTGCACACCGAAGCGGTGCTGCTCGTCGATCACCGCGAGCCCGAGCCGGCGAAACGTCACCGTCGGCTCGATCAGTGCGTGCGTACCGACGACGAGCAGGAGTTCGCCGGTGGCAAGCTGGCGCAGCACACGCTCGCGCGCGCGCCGGCCGATACTGGCGGTGAGCAGCGACAGCGGCAAGTGACCGCCGAGCAGCCGGTCGAGGGTGCGGTGATGTTGTTCGGCGAGCGTCTCTGTCGGCGCCATCAGCACAGCCTGGTAGCCCGCGGCCGCGGCGTGCAGCAGGGCGGCCGCGGCGACGAGCGTTTTGCCGGAACCGACCTCGCCCATCAGCAAGCGGTTCATCGGCACTTCGCTGGCGAGTTCGGCACGGACCGTCGCGATCGCGCGCTGCTGGTCGCCGGTAGGAGCGAACGGGAGCAAGCGCAGCCAGTTCTCGACGGCGTCGGTCGGCGGCTGCAGGCGCGGCGCCCGCGCGCGCTCGCGGCGCGCCTGCCGGCGTCGCCCGAGCGCTAGCTGCAGTAACAAAAGCTCCTCGAACGCGAGCCGGGCGCGGGCGCGCTCGGCCTCGTCGGCGGAGCGCGGGAAGTGCACCGACACGAGCGCCGCCGCGCGATCGGGCAGCCGCTCACGCGCACGCAGCCGCGGCGGAAGCGGATCGGGCTCGGCGAGCGCCGCCGGGCATGCCCGCTCGACGAGCTTGCGCAGCCGGCGGGCGCTGACGCCGCTGCCGGCCGGGTGCACGGGTACGAGCGCGTGGTCGCGCCCCTCCGCCGGGGCGGACGCCGCCGGCGAGGCGGGTGGCGCCGCCGGCGTTTCCTGCGCTCCCACCGACCACACCCCTCCCCCGCTCTCTTCGAGCCATTCGTGCTCCCGCACCCAGAAGTGGCCGCGGCGGCGCATCACGCCCTCGAGCCGCAGCACCTGTCCAGGGCGCAGCCGCTCGCGCAACCAGAGCTGGTTGAACCACACAGCGACGAGCGCGCCGCTGCCGTCGCTCAGCCGCGCCTCGATGCGCGGGGGGCTGCGTCGCTCCTGCGCTTCGGCCCCCCACCGGGAAGCCGGGGGACGACCGTCGCGAACCTCGACGGACTCCACCACCCCCACCACGACCGCTCGCTCCCCGATCGCGAGCGAGGAGATCGCGCGCACGTCCCCGGGCGCGCGGTGCGTGTGGGGCAGGTGTTCGAGCAGGTCGCGGACCGTCTCGATCCCGAGCGCTACGAGCGCTTCTCGCCGCAAACCGGGTGCACGAACCGCGCGCGCAAGCACCGAGGGCCACGGCCCCGATCGCAGCTGCAGGGGCGCCGGAAGGGATTCGCAGTGCGGTCGCTGGCCGAGCACAGCGCTAATGGTGGACGCGCGGGTAGACGTTGCCGCAGCGGCGCCGGCAGCGGAGCGCACCGACCGCGCGGGGAGGGTGGCGGCGCCGGTGCAGCGACACCGAGTGTCAGCGCCAGCGCTCAGCTACTCGGCTGCGAGCAGCCACCACCAGTCGCGCTGGCCGCCGGGCAAAACCTCGACCTCGAGGTGTTGCGGCAGGCACTCGCGCAGCTCGTCTTCGCCGAGCGGCGCGTCGCGGCCGACTAGCACGGTCAGGAGCTCTGCGCCTGCGGCCAGCTGGTCGGCCAGCGCGGCGAGTGCCTCGCGCGGGCGGCCCCGCGCCACCTCGTCGTCGCCGACGACCGCTACCGCTTCCTCGCTGCTCGCGGCGTTGTCGCCCACCGCTACGGGCCGCACGCCGCCGTGTGCGACAGCCTCGGCGCGCGCGCGGATGCGCGCCGCGTTGTCGTCGGCGGGGCGGGCGTCGTCGAACTCGACGAGCGCGGCGAGGAGCTGCTGGGGCGCGAGAGCGTCGAGCGCGACGACCGGGCGCTCGGCGAGCTCGGCTGCGTCGCGCGCTGCACCTGCCGCCGCTTCATCGGTGGGAACGATCACGACCGTTTCTGCGCCGGTAGCGTTGATCGCAGCCAGAAGCTCGTGGGCGCGGACCGGACCGTCGCCACCGACGACGACAGCGCCAAGCTCCTCGAGCAGGCGTTCGAGACCGCTACCCGATGCCACCGCCACGACACCGCAGCGCGGCCGTTGGCGCACCGTGCCCTCGACGCGCGCCCGCCGCTCCTCGACCTGCTGCCACATGTCCGCTACGTCGAGCCGCGAGACCTCGCCCTCCTCGCCGCAGAGAGCGACCGCTGCCTCGGGGTCGTTGGTGTGCAGGTGGACGCGCACCGTGCGCGCGTCGCCGACGACGAGAACGCTGTCGCCGAGCTGCTCGAGTCGCAGACGCAGCTGGTTGGGGTTCAGATCCCGGCCGCTGACCGCGAAGTTGGTGCAGTAGCGGTAGCGGGTGGAGGTGTGCGCCGGCGAGTGGATCGCCGGCCGCGACGAGGGGGCGTGGTGCTCGAGCTCGACGGGCGCGCCGCGCAGCGCCGCGACAGCACCAGCCAGCAGCGCGCACAGACCGTAGGCGCCGGCGTCGACGACGCCCGCTTCGCGCAGTACCGCGAGCTGCGAGGGGCTGTCCGCGACCGCTCGCCGCGCGGCATCGAGCGCGGTCTCGAGAACGTCGGCAAGCAGCCGATCCTGTTCGGCCGCCGCGACCCCGCGATCGAGACGCGACGCGGGCATGCGTGCGACCTCGTGCGCGACAGCTGTCGCCATCGCCCGCACGACGGTGAGCATCGTCCCCTCCGCCGGCTCGCGCACCGACGAGTAGGCGGCGTCGGCTGCGCGCGCCAGCGCAGCGGAGATCAGTGCCGGGTCGATCGGTTGGCCGCGGCGCGAAGCGAGCTCCTCGGCGGCTCCGCGCACGATCTGCGAGAGGATCACGCCGCTGTTGCCGCGCGCACCGAGCAGCGCGGCGCGCGCCACCGCGGCTACCACCTCCTCGCGACCGACCTGGTCGAGATCGGCATCGGCGAGGCGGTCCAGCTCGGCGAGCACGGCGCGCAGCGTCAAGCTCATGTTGTCGCCCGTGTCGCCGTCGGGGACCGGGAAGACGTTTAGATCGTTGACCTCGGCGCGACGGCGCTCGAGCTCGGCGAGCGCGCCCGCCACGAGCCTGCGAAAGCGAACGAGGATCGGCTCGGACACCGGAGCGCTGCGGCGAGCGACGCCGCCGGTCGCGTCAGGCAGCTTTCAGAACCTTGCCCGCCTTGATGCAGCGCGTGCAGACGTACTCGCGCCGCGGACTGCCGTTGACGACGATCCTGATCTTTTGCAAGTTGGGGTTGAAGCGGCGCTTGGTGGCGACCATCGAGTGGCTGCGGTTATGCCCGAAGCCCGGTCGCTTGCCGCAGACGAAGCACACCCTGGACACGCGCGACAGGCTAGCGCACGGCGCCCGCCGGCGCGAGCCGCGCGCGCAGGTCGAGCATCGCGACGACGGCGCGGGCAGCGTCCTCGCCTACGTGCCGACGCCCCTCGCCCGCGCGCGCCAACGCCTGCTCACGGTTCGCGCACGTGATCACGCCGAAACCGCAGGGCACGCCCGTCGCCCGCTGCACAGCGCCGATACCGCGTGCCGCCTCCTGACAGACGAAGTCGTAGTGGTCGGTCTCGCCACGGATCACCACCCCTAGGCAGACGACGGCGACGAAGCGTCCGCTCTCGGCGCACCACTGCGCGGCGAGCGGGAGCTCGAACGCGCCCGGCACGTCGAAGGTGGCGTGCTCGTAGCCGGCGTCCGCAAGCACCCGCTGGGCGCCCGCAACCAGCCGGTCGGCGAGATCGGGGTAGAAGCGCGCCGCGCAGATCGCAACCTGTCCGCGGCCGCTGCGGTCAGCCACCCTCGGCTCCGTTCGTCACGTGGCCTGGGCCGCTCGTTTTGCGACGCGCGGGCGCTGGCCCCTCGCCGTAGAGGTCGGTCTCCACCCCCGCGCGGCCGAGCCGGCGGTCCTGCAAGCGCTCGGCGTGGAGCATCTCCTCGTCGAGCGCGAGACCTTGGTGGTGCAACAGGTGCCCGAGCTTCTCGCGCTTCGCGCGCAAGTACTCGCGGTTGTGCTCGTTCGGCGGGTGCTGGATCGGGATCTGGTCGGCGACGCGCAGGCCGTAACCCTCGAGCCCGATGATCTTCTTGGGGTTGTTCGTGAGCAGGCGGATTGAACTCAGCCCAAGATCCACGAGGATCTGCGCCCCGATGCCGTAGTCGCGCAGGTCGGCGGGAAGCCCGAGCTCGAGGTTGGCGTCGACGGTGTCGAGCCCCTCCTCCTGCAGCTTGTACGCCTTGAGCTTGTTGAGCAGCCCGATGCCGCGCCCTTCCTGCGATAGGTAGAGCAGTACACCCAGCCCCTCGCGCTCGATCATCGCCAGCGCCGACTCGAGCTGCTCGCCGCAATCGCAGCGCAGGGAGTGGAAGACGTCGCCGGTCAAACACTCGGAGTGCACGCGCACGAGCACGTTCTCGCGGCCGGCGACGTCGCCCTTGACGAGCGCGACGTGGTGCTTGCCGTCGACCAACGAGCGGTAGCCGATCACCGTGAAATCGCCGTAGCGGGTGGGCAGGCTGGCCTCGGCGACGCGCTCGACCAGCTTCTCGGTCCGCCGCCTGTAAGCGATCAGGTCGGCGATCGTGATCATCTTGAGGCCGTGGCGCTGGCAGAACCGCTCGAGGTCGGGCACCCGCGCCATCGTGCCGTCGTCGTTCATGATCTCGCAGATCACGCCGGCCGGTGTGAGGCCGGCGAGGCGGGCCAGGTCGACCGCCGCCTCGGTTTGGCCTGCACGTTCGAGCACGCCACCGGGCTTGGCCTTGAGCGGGAAGACGTGGCCCGGCTGGACGAGGTCGCTCGGTTTCGTGCGCGGGTCGATCGCGACCTGGATCGTGCGCGCTCGATCGTGCGCCGATATGCCGGTGGTCACCCCTTCACGCGCCTCGATCGAGACCGTGAACGCCGTCTCGAACGGCGACTCGTTCTTGGCTGTCATCAACTCGAGACCAAGCTCTTCGCAGCGCTCGGGCGTGAGGGCGAGGCAGATCAGCCCGCGACCGTACTTAGCCATGAAGTTGATCGCCTCGGGCGTCACGAACTGCGCCGCTAGCGTCAGGTCGCCCTCGTTCTCGCGATCTTCGGCGTCGCAGACGACGACCATGCGCCCGGCGCGGATCTCCTCGATCGCTTCCTCGATCGTGCTGAACGGTGACTTTCGCTCGCCCATCTTGCGCTCCTTGCCGCGGTCGCGCGGCTCTCGCCTAGCGGCCCGCTCCGCCAGCTCCGGCCGCAGGCAAATTGTGCACGTATTCGCGCACGAGGCGGTCGACGTGCTTGGCGAGCACGTCGACCTCGATGTTCACGCGCAACCCAGCGGCGAGCTCGCCGAGCGTCGTGCGCTCCTGCGTCTCGGGGATCAACGCCACCGAGAAGGTACTCTCGGCGACCGCCGCGACGGTGAGCGAGACCCCGGCGAGCGCCACCGACCCCTTCTCGACTATGTAGCGGAGCAGTCGGGCGGGTGGGCGCACCTCGACGCGCCGGGCGAACCCCTCGGCCGCGCACCCAACGACCTCGGCGACACCGTCGACGTGGCCCTGCACGATGTGGCCGCCCAGGCGGTCGCCCACCGCCAGCGCGGGCTCGAGGTTGACGCGAGTGCCGGCGGCGAGCTCGCCGAGCGTCGAGCGGCGCAGCGTCTCGGCCATCGCCTGGGCACGGAAACGCGAGGGAGCGGTGTCGACGGCGGTGAGGCAGACACCGTCCACCGCGATCGAGTCGCCCGGCACGAGCTCGCGTGCGAGCTCTGCGGAGACAACGATCTCGGCCCCCTCGCCGCTTCGCTCCACGGCTTCTACCCGACCTACCTCGCGCACCAGTCCCGTGAACACGCTCTCGCTACCTCGCCGTCCGTTTTCCGGTTCTGCCGCCGCCCGCGCGCTGGGCGCTTCCAGCGCGCCTGTCTACCACTCTCGCAAGCGGGCGTGGATGAGCACATCGTCGTCGATGCGCTCGACGCTCTCGACCTGGGCGCGCAACGCGTCGGCGATCGCCTCGGGCCCGCTGCCGGCGAGGGGGCGCGGAGCGTCACGGTCGGCGACGAGAATCGGCGCCACGAAAACCCGCAGCTCGTCGACTTCGCCGGCGGCCAGGAACGCTGCGGCGAGACGCGGCCCGCCCTCCAGCAGCAGCGACTGCACACCGCGCTGCCCGAGCTCGTCGAGGGCGTTCGCGACACGCGCCTCCGCGGTCGGGCCCCCGACAACGACCACCTCGACGCCGGCCGCCTCGAGCCGCTCGAGCGCCGGCCGCGGTGCTGCCCTCGAAGCGAACACCAGCACCGGCGCTTCGGCGACGGTCCGCGCAAGTGTGCCCGTCGGCGGCAGCCGCGCCTCGGAATCGAAAACGATCCGCAGGGGCTGGCGCTCGACGTCCGGCAGGCGCGCGGTGAGCAGCGGATCGTCGGCCAGCGCGGTGCCGATCCCTACCGCCACGGCGTCGGCAGCGGCGCGCCAGCGGTGGACCAGCTCGCGGCTGCGCTCGCTCGAGATCCAGCGCGAGTCGCCGCTGCGCGTGGCGACGGCGCCGTCGAGGGTCATCGCGTACTTGAGGACGACGTGCGGCCGGCCGCTGCGTGCGTGCTTGCGGAACGGCTGGTTGAGGAGGCGAGCCTCGCGTGCAAGGTCGCCCCCGGCGACCACGATTTCGATGCCCTCGTCGCGCAGCACCGCCAACCCTCGCCCCGACGCCTTGTCGCTGGGATCGTCGGAGGCGACCACCACACGCCTGATGCCGGCCGCGACGATCGCGTCGGTGCACGGCGGCGTGCGACCGTGGTGGCAGCACGGTTCGAGCGACACGTACAGCGTCGCGCCACGTGGATCGGCTGTGCAGGCAGCCAGGGCCTCCCGCTCGGCGTGCGGCTCCCCCGCGCGCCGGTGCCAGCCCTCGCCGAGGACGCGGTCGCCGCGCGCGACCACCGCGCCGACAGCGGGATTGGGACTGGTCTTGCCGACACCGTTGCGCGCCAGCGCAATCGCGCGGCGCAGGAAGCGCTCGTCACGCTCGCCGAGCCCGCTCCCCGCGGTGCCCACACCTCTGCGGTCGTCTGGTGCGCAGCGCACTGTTCCTTGATGGTGGCAGAGCGGGGTCCGCGGGGCGAGCCGCCGCGCTCACCCGGTCAGCTAGCGCCGGCGAGCGCGCCAGGAGGCGGCACCCCGTGGGCACGGTGCTCCGCCGCGGTAGCGGCAGCCACTAACTAGCCTGCCCCGCCGTGGCAGCCGAGTTGCAAAGACAATGGGCGGGTGTGCGCTCGGCGCGCACGCCCGAGCGCTCGCGGGGGATGACGCCCCTGCGCCGGTCGCTGCAACTGCTGCCGCTAGCGGCACTGCTCGCCGTCGGCCTCGTCTTGCGGCTTGCGCACGCCCGGTACGGCTTGCCGTTCGTCTGGAACCTCGACGAACGCACGCACTTCGTGAACCGGGCCGTGCAGATGTTCAACGGCGACTTCGACCCGGGCTACTACCAGAACCCCGCTGCCTTCACCTACCTCGCCTACCTGTGGTTGCGCTTCCTCTACGGCGGGCTGGGCTTCTGGTTCCCGCTCGAGTGGGGCACCGTTCCCCGCCAATTCAGTCGCGATCCGACCGAGATCTGGCTCGCAGCCCGCGCTCTGGCAGCGCTGCTCTCGCTGGCGGGGGTGGCCGCGCTCTACTTCGTGGCGCGGCGCACCTTCGGTCGCGCTGTCGCCCTCGTGGCGGCGGCGCTGCTCTGTTTCGCGTTCCTGCCGGTCGCCTACGGGCGGATCGCCGTCACCGACAGCGGCGCGCTCGCCGGCTCGGCGCTGGCGGTCGGGGGAGCCGCGGCGTGGGTTGCCCACGGGCGGGCGCGCTGGCTCGTCACGGCTGGCGCCGCGGTCGGGATCGCCTGCGCGTTCAAATACACCACCGGGCTGCTCGCCGTGCCGGTGCTTGCGGCCGCGCTGCTGCGCCGCGGTGCGGTACGCCGCGGCTTGGCAGCCGCTGCCGCCGGCCTCGCTCTCGGCGCGCTCCTTTTCGCCGCCGCCAACCCGTACCTGTTCGTGAACTTCGCGACAGCCTGGCGGGACCTGCGCGAGCAGGCAGCCGTCGCTGGCCTGGCGCGCAAGGCGGGACAGGCGCAGCCACCACCGATCTACTACCTCGACAGCCTGCGCTGGGGGTTCGGCCTCGTCGCCAGCGGCTTCGCCGTCGCCGGCGCGATCGCTCTGTGGCGACGGGATCGCCGGCTCGCGCTCGTCGTAGCGGTTTTTCCACTCCTCCTCTTCCTCTGGCTTTCGGCGCAGTCGCGTGCCTTCGCGCGCTGGCTGCTACCGGCCTACCCGCAACTTGCGCTACTGGCCGGGGTCGGGATCGTCCACAGCGCAGGCGCCCTCGCGGCGCGTGTGCGAGCGCTACGTCGCCGTGGCGACGCGCCGATGGCGGTAACCGGCAGCCGCGGCGCGGCGGTGGCGAGCTCGGCGCCACAGCTCGCGACGGTCGCGCTTACCGCGATCGCTCTGCTGCAGCCTCTCACCGCCGACCTCCATCAGCTGCGCGTCGCCGCCGCCGCCGACACGCGCGAGCTGCTGCGCGAGTGGCTGGTGCGCAGCGGCAACGTCGAGCTGCGGGCGGTCGTCGAGCCGGCGGTGCCGGAGCGCTGGTATGTCGTCGATCCCACGGGCGTGCTTCCACGGTGGGTGGGGCGCTGCGCCGACGAGGGCGGCTTCGGACACCCCGGCTGGCGCGTGCAGCTTCCCGGCTACGAGCGCTGTGCGCGCGGGAAACCAGCGATCCTCGCCCGCCCCGACGGGGCACTTGCGGCAACCAACTACTACCGCGCGCTGTATCCGCGGCTGATCGACCAGTACCGCTTCTACGGCTACTGCACGGTGATAACGATGAGCCTCGTGCGCGACCGCGCCGAGCGCGCGTCGGCGGCAGCGCGCGCCTACTACCGCCGTCTCGACCGGGAATCGACGGTCGTTCGCCGCTTCAGTCCTTACCGGCACGGCGCCCGACCCGTACCCTTCCACTTCGACCACTCTTACCTCTACTACCCGCGCGCCTACGCGCGGCCGGGTCCGTTGATCGAAGTGCGCCGGTTGCGACGCTGCGAGCAGCGCCGTGGCTTGCCGATCGTGCGCCTACCGATCGCGCCCGACGACCGTCCCGCTCCCGGCAACGAGGTCTAGCCCGGCCGGGAGGGGCCGCCTCCGCGGTGGCTAGGACGCGAGCGGCTCCTTCATCGCCTCGGTCTCGGGAGCGCGGATATAGGGCTGCTCCTCGTCCTGGGTCTGTTCTTCGTGGTAGACGGACTCGGCGTTGACAGCCCAGATGTCGTGGTCGGTGCCGTGCACCAAGTTCTCGACCGCGCGCATCGCGGTCAGCATCGAGTGGTCGGAGTTGTTGTAGCGGTGCAGACCGTTGCGCCCGACCTGCACGAGGTTTTCGATCCCCTCGAGCCAGGCGCGGATCGTCGCTACCCGGTCGGCGTAGTCCTGGTCGTACATCGGGTACGCCTTCGGCACGCGCACCACGAACCCGAACTGCAGCTTGTCGCGCGTCGCCAGGCCGAGCTGCTCGAGCTCGCTCATCGCCAAGTCGACGAGATCGTCGTCGTCCATCGACCACAGCTCGTCACCGGCGAAGCAGAAGTACTCGAGACCGACGCACGCCTTGGTCGGGTCGGGAACCATCCAGGGGCTCCACGAGCGGTAGTTCTGGATGCGGCCAACCTTGACGTGCGGGTCGTGGATGTAGATCCAGTTGTCGGGGAAGAGATCCTCGCCGTCGAGAACCAGCGCGACCGTGAGGAAGTCGCGGTAGCGCAGCCCCTTAGCGGCGGCACGCACCTCGCCCGGGGCCGGCGGATCGACGATGCCGACGACGTTGCGCAGCGGCAGCGACGAGATCACCTGCGAGGGCTCAAACACCTCGCCGCCAGCGTGGACGCGTACGACACGGTTGCCGTCGAGCTCGAGCTTGGTGACCTTGTGGTTGAGCAGCACCTTGCCGCCGAGCTGCTCGATGTCGTCGGTCATCGTCTCCCACATCTGGCCCGGGCCGTAGCGCGGGTAGTGGAACTCTGAGATCAGCGACTTGACCTTGTTGCCCTTGTTGCCGAAGAACGCCGACTTCGCCGCGCTGAAGAAGGAAAGCCCCTTGATGCGCTGTGCGGCCCACTCGGAGCGGATCTCCGACGTCGACACTCCCCACACCTTCTCGGTGTAGGACTTGAAGAACTGGTTGAACAGCCAGCGCCCGAAGCGGTTGGAGACCCACTGTTCGAAGGTCTCCTCCTTGCCCTTCGGTTTGATCGTCGCCCAGAGGTACGAGAGCAGCGCCTTGGTGAGGTCGACAGGGCCGAGCTTGCGAATGACGTCGGGGCCGCGCAGCGGATAGTCGAGGAACTTCGTGCGCCCGCGACCATCGCGCCAGTAGATGCGCGACATGCGCGGCCGCAGCAGGAACTCCTCGCGCATGATCTCGTGCCAGAGCTCGTCGACCTCTCGCACCTTGGTGAAGAAGCGGTGGCCGCCGAGGTCGAAGCGGTAGCCGTCGCGCACAACGGTCTTGGCGATACCGCCGACCTGATCCTCGGCCTCCAGCACGACCACCGGCAAGCTCTGTTTGGCGAGCAGGTAGCCCGCGGTCAGACCGGCGGGGCCGGCCCCCAGCACCAACGTCGGCTTCTCGAGCATCTCGGGGTGCGCGAGGTTGGCGGGCGGCGGCGTCTTGACGAGCTCTTTCTTGGGCTTCGGCGCCGGCACGTGGCGCCCGCGCGCGTCGTCGCTGCTTGTTGGCATGTTCTGGTTGGCCATGGCTGTCACGCTCCGGTCTTCTCGTAGAGCACGGCTCGCACCCCGATCCTGGTCGCTCGCCTGTAGAAGGGCGGTACCGTCGCAACCCGCCGGAAGCGCCGGTCCGTCGCGAGCGCTGCCCCCCATTGAGCGGCTCGACGGCGGACGAGCGCCGTCCAGGGCGCGTCCCAGTCGTCGCGGCGCGCCGTTATCGGGTGCACCAGAAGCACCCGGGCGCGGCGCGGAAGGCTAGCAAGCAGGGGCTCGAGATTTTTGGCGACAGTCGCCCGCTCGAGCCGCTTCTGCGAGTCGCGCCAATCCATCACGAAGCGGTTCGCTACCGGCCCGAGCGGCGTCGCGTAGCGCAGGCCGCGCTCACCGCGCAACGTTTCGAGGTGGTAGGCGAGAAGCGGCGTCTGCTCCGGTTGCAGCGAGATAACGAGGTCGCCCGGACGCAGCTGGCCGACCGCAGCCTGAGCCAGATCGGCGGCGTTGCTCTTGTTACGCAAGTCGTAGAGGCGCGGCAGCGACCAGATCGCGAGCACGATGCACAGCGCCACGATCCCGAGCTTGCCGGCGCGGGCAAGCCCGGCAGCGAAGATCAGCATCAACGGACCGAGCGATGCGCCCAAGTAGCGCGTCGTCCACGCCGGCGAAACCTGCGAGACGAGCCACGCCGAAGCGAGCATCGCCACCACGACGAGGGCGGCGGCGAAGAGCGTCCTGCGCTCGGGATCGTCGCGGCCACGGCGGAAGACTTCGGCAATGCCGCTGCCGCCCGCGAGCGCCAGCGCGCAGGTGGCGGTACCCCCACCCAGCAGATACTTCGAAATCTGCACGGGGGCACCTAGGCGGGGCGGGTTCAGCCACGGCGCGCCGGTGTGCTGGACTTGGAAGAGCAAAGTGGGAAGCCACGGCAAGTAGAGGACGCCAGCCGCACCGAACGTCATCCCGGCGTCGCGCACGAGCGCGCGTCGCTCGCTGGGAGCGCTTTCGGCCAACAGCCACAGGAGCGCCGTCACCAGACCGATCGACACGAACAGCGCCCAGTTGTGGGTGTAGAGCATCGCCGCCAGCAGTACGGCGAACGGCGCGAGGTAGGCCCGGCGACGCAGCACGAAGGCGTTGAGGAAGGCGGCGCTTGTCGCCAGCGACAGCGTCAACATCAGCGAGTACATCCGCACCTCTTGCGCGTACGCGGTGAGGAACGGGTTGACGGCGCACATCGCAGCGAGGTAGATGCCGGCGCGCCGCCCGAACAAGCTCCAACCCGCCCAAAGCCCGATCGGTATCGAGGCCACGGCGATCAGCACCGACAGCGCTTGCGTCTCGGCCGGTCCGTTGCCGATCAGCCGCACCCAAAGGCCGAGCAGCAGGTAGTAGAGCGGCGGCGACCCGTCCTGGCGGAGCACGGTCGGGATCTCGTCGAGCGGCTGCGAGGCGATGCCGATAGAGAGACCCTCGTCCATCCACAGTGAGGCGCCGAGCGCGCGCGTGCGCAAGAACCACGAAACGGCTACCGCTGCGACGACGAACAAGCCGATCGCGACGCGATTGTCGATGCGCGCCGCTGTGCCTCGACTAGTGCGCGGGGCCGCTACTGCCACGCGCGCAGCGTAGTGGTACTCGCGGTCGCGGTGCGGCGAGCGAACGGCAGGCCGCCCGGGGGCGGCGGCGCGGTCGGCTGTCCCGGCCGGCGCGGGCAAGAGCGCGGGCCGGGCGGTTGGCCCTGCGGGGGAACGGTCCAGATGCGCCAGAGGCCGACACGCAGGACCTCGCGGTAGCGGCGGTCGCGAGGTATCCCGACGAGTGGACCGCCCGGGACGGTGCGGGTGCGGAAGAGCACGCCGGGAGGCGGCGTCCCGGGCCAGCCGACGTCGCGACCGTGCAGGCCGAGCTCGTAGGCCACCATCTGTGTCTGGAACGGTCCCGAGAACACCCCGCCGCAGGCGAGCAGGCGCTCCTTGCCTCCCGCGCGGGCGATCAGCCGCTTGAGGTCGGACCACAGCCGTGCCTCGTAGCGCAGCCGATCGGTAACCCGGCCGACGTTATCGGCCTTGGCGACCACCACCGGTGCGGCGATCGCGGCGATGACCGCGACGGTCGCCGCCTGCACGACGGCGACGCGGCGCGACGAGCGGCCAGCGCCCACGCGGCCGACCAGGTGCAGGATGCGTCCCACGCCGACACCGGCCAGTACGCACAGCACAGCGGTCGTACCGATCAAGTAACGCTGGTTGCCTGCATAGCCGCGCTCGGCCATCGCCGCGACGAGCCCGAACCACGCCGCGCCGAGCGCAGCTAGCACGAGCAGCGCAGCGTCGCCGGCGACCGCACGCGGCATTTCGACTACCCGCTGGCCGCGTGCACCGCCAGCGGCGTGGCGCAGCCGCCGGAACTTGCCCAGGCCGACAAGAGCGGCGAGCAGCGCCACCGCCGCCGCCGCGAACACCGGCTCGGGCGTGCGCTCGCCGGTGCGCCGCGCGAGCTCGAGCGCCGGATGGTCGGCGAAGGCGACGCTGCCCCGGTTAGGGTTCGTGGCGCGTTCCGACGCCCGCAGCGGATCGCCGGACCCCCACCACTCGGGCAAGATCCAAAGCGCGGGCACGAGCAGCGCGAACGCGACGAGCCGCAGCCGCAGTCGTGGCTCGCGCAACCACAAGTAAAGGCCGTAGAGCCCGAGGAACGGCCACACCTCGGGACGCAACAAAGCCGCTGCGACACCGAGGTACAGGGCGTGGTCGCGCCGGCCGTCGAGGTGCCGCTCTACCGCGAGCAGCAAGAGACCGGCGAGTAGCGGCTCCGAGTTGCCGAGCGCCGCGTCGCGCGCGAAGTTGTAGCTTGAGGCGAGCGCGCCAGCGGCCACCGCGCCTGCCGCCGCTCCCGCGATCCCACCACCAACGAGGCGCCGCGCCAGACGCCAAGCCATCAGGCAGGCGAAGATGCCGCCGGCGCGCGCAACCAGCAGCCAGAGGTAGGGGGCCACGTTCGCGCCGAAGACGGCGAACAGGGTGGTGAAGAACACCGGCAGGGGTTTCCAGGACGGCCCACCGGTGGTCACGAGATCGAGATGGAGGATCTCGCGTCCCCATAAAAGCCACGCCCAGGGGTCGTAGGTGGGTGTGGAAGGCAAAAGCAGCGTGAGCGCAGCGAGGACCAGCGAGACCCCGGCGAGGCCCGTGATCGGGAAGCGCCCGGGTGCGAGCCCGGCTGCGGCGGGCGTGGCCGTGGCGGGCGCGTGTGCGCTCTCGGCGACTAGCGGCACAGCCCGCTCAAGCCTTCGACGCCTCGACCCGCAGGGCGGCGCGCAGCGCCGCCCAGCCGCCGTAGCGCGCCACCAGCACAACGAGCCCGACGAGCGTGATCGGCACGAAGAGCACGAACCGCAAGAGCACTAGGTACGACAGCGCGAGCCCGGCAGTGCCGCCGACGGCCTTGACGGCGAAAAGGACCGCCGCGTCGAAGGTGCCGACGTAGCCGGGGGCTGCGGGGAGCATCGCGAACAGGTTGGTGATCGCGACGATGTACAGCGAATCGATGGGATCGATGCCGAGCCCGACAGCTTCCGCTACGGCGAAGTACACGCTGGCCTCGAGCGCCCAGATAGCGAGCGAGGCGAAAAAGGGCGTGATCCCCTGCGGTCCGACCAGGGCGCGGGGCGCTTGCGCCAGCGGCCGCACGACCTCGCGGACACGCCCGAGCGCCGGGTGCCGGCGCACGAGCTGCAGCGCTGCGATCGCCAGCGCGACCAGGACGATCCCGGCGCCGGCGACTACCAGCGGCCGCTCGCTCGGCAGGCGTGCGCCGTGCAGCAGCCCGTACGCGACGACGACCAGGATCACCCCGAGCGCCAGCGCGTCGAGGACGCGCTCGCACACCACCGTTCCGAGCAGCTGCCTCTTTCCCGCAGCCGAGCGCCGCGACAAGAGCACCACCCGCAACATCTCGCCGGCGCGCGCCGGGAGCACGTTGTTGCCCATGTAGCCGACGAGCGTCAGGCCGACGACATCGCGCCGCCGCGCCTCGAGGCCACTCACGGCGATGATCCGCTGCCAGCGCTCGGCGCGCAAGAGCGTCGCGACGGCGTAGATCGCGAGCGCCGCGGCGAGCCACGCGAGCGCCCCGGCCGAATGCGGGAACTGGGGTGCCTCCTGGCGCGACGCCCACCACACGACGGCGGCGAGAGCCGTGACCGAGATTGCTATTTGCAGGAACGCGAAGCGTCTGTTCATCGCCGGAAGAGAGCCGAGCGGCGCCTGCTCGGACCTTGAACGAGAGCGCCGAGCGGGACGCGGGTCCGTCCCGCACGTCCGCGCTTTGCGCTGGCACGGTAGCAGTGTCACTCCGCGAGCGCGAGTCGTGGTCGTGCGTGAGCTGGCTTCCGGGTCGCTCTCGCCAACATGCGCTCCCGACGACACCGGCCTAAGGAAAGTTCGACGAGACGTGCGCCGCCACCGCCCCTGACCGGCGCACAGCGCGAAGCGACCGGCTAGCCTGCGCCGCGATCGCGAGCACGAACGCGTCTAGCGCTTCGCGTCGTGCCCTGCCACGCCAGCAGCGGCCGCCGGGACGCGGCGCGGAATCGAGCGCAGCGCTTAGCCAAGCGGCGTGTTCGTGCATTCGCCACGAGTTGGTTCCAAGCCGTGCCTGTGCAGTCGCTCGACAGAGACGCTCGTCCCACGGCGCCGCGCCAGGCGAAAGCAGCGGCGACAAGCCTCGGCCCGCCCGCGCGCCGCTCGCTGAGGGCTGCGCCGATCGCGCGGGGGATCGCGCTGCTTGCAGTCCTAGGCGCAGCCACCATCGCTGCGCTCGACCCCACCGCTAGCGCAGCGTCGCGATCGAGCGCGCCGGGCCGCGACCTCTACTCGGTCGACGCGCGCGCCGCGCAGACGGGGGCCGCGCCTGCGCCGCAGCCGCAGCCGGGCGAAGGCGAGGGCGACGGCTCCTCCGGCACACCGCCCGCGCGCTGCATACCGGTCCCGCTCCCGGCGACGCAGCCGCAGGCCACGCCGACACTCGTCGTCGACGTGCCGACGCGCGGCGTGCCGGAGCGCAACGGGCCGACCGGTCGGCTCTTGCTCGGCGGCCGCTGGTATTTCCAGCTCGACGAGGAGCGCACCGGCCAGGCGCGCGGCCTGCCGACCCAGACCACGCTCGACGGCTGGCAGCCCGTGACCGTGCCGCACGTCTGGAACGCCACCGACACCGTCCGCAATCGCAGCGGCTGGGGCTGGTACCGGAAGGAGTTTCGCCTTCCCCGCACGGCCGATGCCACCGAGCGTCCGACTCTCTGGCGACTGCGCTTCCTCGGCGTGCGCGAACGCGCCACCGTGTGGCTCAACGGCCGCAAGCTCGGCGAGCACAGCGGCGGATACACACCGTTCGAGCTCGATGCGCGCGGACTCGATCCGCGCGCCACCAACCGGTTGGTGGTGCGCGCGTCGACGATGCGCGGCCCCTACGACCTCTCGCACAGCCGTTTCGAGACGAACGCATGTCGCTACGGGCGCGGCGGCTGGTGGAACTTCGGCGGGATCGCCCGCGAGGTCGAGATCCGCCCTGTCTACGGGATCGATATCGAGCGCGTCAGCGCCCTGCCGGAGCTGCGCTGCCCGACGTGCAGCGCCACCTTCCGCGTGCGCGCCGTCGTCCGCAATGCGACCGCTCGCGCCCTGCGCGTCGTCATCGCCGCGAGCGCTCGCGACCCGCGCCGCCGTTCGGCCGGGAGCAGCTCGCTAGCGCTCACCATTACGCCCGCCGGCCGCGCCGTGGTCACGCTGCCGCTTCGCATCGGACGTCCCGTGCTCTGGCAGCCACGGCGACCGGCGCTCTACCGGCTCCTTGTCAGCGCCACCGGCGAGGAGGCCACACGGCTCCGGGACCAGGACCGCGACAGCGAGTCGACGCGCAGCCCAAGTTCTACGCGCCCGCCCTACCGCGCCAGTTACGTGCTCTACAGCGGTGTGCGCCTGATCGAGGTCCGCCCCGGCGGCGTGCTGCTCTTGAACGGCCGGCCGGTGCGGCTCGTTGGGGCTAGCTTCCACGAGGACGACCCCAAGTTCGGCGCGGCTCTCGGTCCCCGCGAGCGCCGCTGGATCGTCGACCGCTTGCGCGATCTCGGGGCGACGATCACGCGCTCGCACTATTCCCCCCACCCGGCGATCCTCGAGGCGCTCGATCGCGCCGGCATCCTCTACTGGGCGCAGCCGCCCGTGTACCAGCTCACCAACGGCGCTCTCAACTTGCGCTCGGTTCGTGTCGCCGCACAGCGCAGCGTGCGGCAGATGGTCGACGCCGAGATCAACAACCCGTCGGTCATCGCCTGGTCGCTCGGCAACGAGTTCGCTCTCGGCGACAACCGTTACGCCGGCACCGTCGGTCCGGGTTACGAGCTTTACCTGCGCGCAACCGCGCGGCTTGTGCGCGAGCTCGACCCCACACGACTCGTAACGATCGACCGCGCCGCGCCGGTTGACCCGACGCGGGTCTGGCACCCGGCGTTCGACGAGCTGGACGCGATCGGCGTCAACGAGTACTTCGGCTGGTACAGCGGCCGCACCGAGGACCTCAACACGATCCTCGGGCAGTTCCACCTGGCGTATCCCGACAAACCGATCTTCGTGACCGAGTTCGGTGCCGAGGCGACGCACGACGGGCCGGCCGACACGAAGGGCACGTTCGCCTTCCAGACCCGCTTCCTGCTCGACCACCTGGCGATCCACGAGCGTCGCCCGTGGGTGGCGGCGTCGATCGTGTGGATCTTGCGCGACTTCCGCGTCACCCCGCTGTGGCGCGGGGGAAACCCGAACCGCCCGACCCCGCCGTGGAACAACAAGGGCCTGATCGACGAAACCGGTACGCCGAAACCTGCCTACTGGGAGCTGCGCAAGCGCTTCCGCGCCACCGCGCCGTTCCGCTGACCGCACGCTTCCGCGCAAGCCACTAGCCTGCCTGCGGTGCGTCGACACGCTGCAAGCTCGCTCGCCGTCGCGGCCGCCCTCGGTGCCGCGCTGCTCGCCGGCTGCTCCTCCGGTGCCGCCACCGGTGGCGGTGGCCCCAACCCCAACGACAAGCGCGGGCAAGCGCTCGCTTGCCTCACCGGGAAGCGCTTGCCGGCGCGTGCCGTGGGCGAGCGCGAGATCGTCGTCGGCGAGGGGGCGGGCGCGCCGCGCATCCGCTACTTCACGACCAGCGGCGAAGCCGAAGCGCTGCAGTTCGAGGGCGGGGCCGAGGGCGCGGAACAGATCGGTAACGCTCTCCTCTGGGTGAAACGCGGCAGCGACAAACTCCTCGACGAGATCGAGAGCTGCTTGAACGAGGTCCCGTAAAGCGACCGCTGCGGTCGCTCTCGCAGCGTCGTCGACGCGCGGCGCTACGGTGCGCGCCCGATCAGCGCAAGTTCGGTGCCCGCGCCGTTACCCCGCACCTCGTACAGCGCGACGTCGTTGCGGCCGCGCCGGAACACCCACCAGGGAACCACGATCGAGAAGTTCTCGCCCTGGTCGCGCACCAGGTGGAACGTGCGCCCGACGCCGACGATCGTCCCGTTCACCGCGACGGCGACGTCGCGGGTGGCGCCGCGCGGCGAGCCCTCGACCCAGCCTGTCACCCACACCGGCACGGTCGTCGAGCGCGGATCGACGTTGCGGTACTCACCGGCCTCAACGAAGCGTGCCCGCACGCCGTGCGCGACGGTCGTGTGCAGCGTCGCCACCGAGCGGCGCAACAGGTCGGTTCGCGGTCCGATCTCGAAGATCCGCCACGGCCCGTCGGCGCCGTCGCCGAACAGCGCTAGCTGGCGCGCGAGCAGCGCCCGCTTGCGGCTCTGCCAGTCCGCCGCCGAGAAGACGATCGGACGGAAGCTGCCGCGTTCGAATATGCGCACCCGTCGCCGCGCGCGCACGGCGGGGCTCGAGGCGGGCTTGCCGTCCATGCGCACGCGCGGATCGACGCCAAGCACGTGGAGGATCGTGGGCAGGATGTCGACCGTCTCGACGTACGCGTCGTCGATCCGCCCGCGCCGCTGGAAAGGCGCCTTGAGCAGGAAAGGCACTGCTCCGACCGCGGCCGCGTTGCGCCGCGTCAGGCGCCGGCGGTCGTAGGCGCCGACATCGAACGCGACGCCGTGATCAGCGGCGATCGCGATCAGCGCCCGGTCGTACAGACCTTCGCGCTTCAGGTGGCGGATGAGGCGCCCGATCAGGTAGTCCGCGAACCCGACCTGCAAGAGGTGGCGCTGCCAGAGAACAGCGACCTGGCCGGGGTCGCGGTAGGCGTAGCGGTTGATGCCGGGGATCGGATCGCTCGCCACCCGTCGGTACTGCTGCCCGGTCGGCAGGTACTGCCACGGGATGTGCGGCAGCAGCGTGTGCTTGAAGTTGAGCGACCGCCGCGAGCCCGGGCGGATGCGCGCGACCCACTCGAGGAAACGGTGGTTGCGGTTTGCGTTGAGGTTGGCACGGGTGTTGGGCCGCTCGCCGGCACCGACGGTGGCGCGGCGGCTCGATTCGGCCCCTTCGCCGGCGCCGAAGTTGCCCCATGTTTGCGACACCGACGGCAACCGGTCCTCGGCGTGCGCAGGCGCGACGACGTGCGCCCACACGAGCGCCAGGTCGTCGACGATCGAGCGCATCCGCTCGGCGAACGGCTCCTCGGTGCGCTCGTCACGGCAGAGACTGGTCGGACAGACGCTGGTCGCCTCCTCCGAGACGTTCATCGTGTAAGTGCGCCCGAGCAGCGTGAAGATGCTGTTGGGATGGTCGGACGCGGTCGGAAGCGTGTCCTTGCGCGGATAGTTGCCGTCCATGATCGCCGGCTGGGCACGCTCGGTCGAGTCGTACACGGTGTAGGTGTTGCGGTACCAGGTGGCGTCACGCGCGAGGGCTGCGAAGTTCGGATAGCGGCGGGCGTCGATGCGGCCGTTGCGGTCGAGAAGCGACGCGACGGGAAACTCGTCGAAGAGAACAACGACCACCGGCGCGCGCGGTACCCCGCCTACTGCACGCGCACTCGCCTCGCTGGGGAAGACGAGTTTCGACACTGGCGAGAAAACGAGCAGCAGCGCCAGAAACAGAGCCGGCGCGAAAGCCAGCGCCGAGACGAAGGAGCGCACCGCTCGAGCGCGCACGTACAGCGCCGCAGCGGCCACGCCGAGCGCGAGCGCCACAGCAACGTGCACGCCGTCGCTCAGCGTCCCGACGCGCTTAAGCGTCGGCGACGCGATCAAGGCGACGAGCACCACGACGCTCGCAAGGTGCACGGCCCGACCGGCCCGTCGCGAGGCGACAGTGACGATCGCTTCGAGCGCCACTAGCAGGAGCGGCGGCACGAGCACCCACCCGAGCGCGAAGGTGACGATGTCGAGCGGCGGCGATCCGCGAGCGGCGAAAAACTCGGGGTTTTCGCGCAATAGGTCGAAGAGCGGCCCGGCGAAAGCGAGCGACGACAAAGCGAGAAGCCGCAGGAAGGAAGCGAACAGCGCGCGTGCACGCGCGCGACCGCCCTCCTCGTTCGTGTTCGGCGCTGCCGCTCGCTCCATCAGCCGCCGGCGCGCGTGCCCGACGCCGCGGCGGCCGAGCCAGCGCCCGAGCCGCGCGGATACGCGTGGTAGAGAATGCGCGTTCCCGACGGCAGCTCGACGGACTTGCGAATTTCGAACAGCTCGCGCAGCTCGCGTTCGAAACGCTCGTGCTCGTAGTCGGGATGAAGCCCGGCACGCTTGCCGGCCAGCAGTTTCTGCACCATCGGATCGTCGCGCGTCGGGAACTCGATCACGAGCTCGCTGCCGAGGCTGTGCAGCCAGTCGAGGAACTCGCGCACCGGGACGTTGGCGCTGATCGCGATGTGGTGGATCAGAGCGAGCGCTAGCACGAGGTCGGGCCGCCCGCGCTCCCACAACGGACGCCGCTCGGCGCCGCGCCAGCCGAGCCCTGGCGAGGGGTCGGCGAGGTTCATCACGAGCGGCAGGATGCGATCGTTGCCTTCTTCGCGCAGATCCCGGTAGAGCAGCTCGACGGGACCCTGGTCGGCGTCGACGGCGACCACGTAGTCGGCGTGGCGCGCGGCGATGCGTGCGTAGCGACCGTTGTTGCAGCCCAGGTCCCAGACCAGGCGCCGGCGCGCACCCGCCGCGGCCTCTTCGACGAACTGCTCCTTGAGGCGGGTGTCTTCGTCGCTGTAGGTGTTGCGCTCGCCGTACGACACCCACACTCCCGACGCCGGCTGCCAACGCAGGCGCTCGACGAGCTTGCGCATCTTGCGCACGTTGGCGTCGAGCAGGCGGCGCTGCAGCGCGGGATCGGCGAGCTGGCGACTGAGGCTCGAGCGGATCTCGCCGGCGCGGTCGGCGTAGCGCTGTTGCAGGCGGGCGTGCAGCGTCACGTGGGTGAACACGCCTCGCCGCAGACGGTCGCGCAGCGGCAAGAGTGCGCGCATCGCGAACGGGTCGATGCCGTCGATCTGACCGCGCAACAGCGGCTGGTAGTCGACACCCCGCAGCGCTTGCAGAAGCAGCGGGTAGAGGAACAACATGCAGAACTGGCGGTAAGCGGTCCAAGTCTCGCCCGGACGCAGACGCTCGAACGACCCGACGTCGACGAACGTCGCCCGCGCCCCGACGAACTGGACGTTGTAAGGCGAGGCGTCCTTGAGAACGAGGCCCTCGGCGAGCGCGTCGCGCAAGAGATCGAGCTGCAGCAGGGCAGCGTCCTTGAGCATCGAGAAGGGCCACTCGTACGGATACGAGACGAACGGCACGCGCTCGTGCCGCAAAACCGCGGCCGGCTCCTTTACAAGTGGCAGGTCGAGCGCCCGCCAGTCGTCGACGCGCTCGGTGCGGACGATCCTGCCCTCCGCTTGCGCGCGCGCGAAGAGAGCGCTCTGCGCCAACGCCTCGAAATCAGCTAGCCCCTCGGCGCTGAGCGCACGCAGCACCTCGCCGTCGGCGTAGAAGACACGGCTTTCGGGGTCGCGGAAAGAGCCGCTGTCGAGGCGCGCAGCGGCTAGCTCAGGTAGTCGGATGTCTTCTGCGGGCATCTGCCGGATTCGCGACTAGTGGCAGCGTGCGGCGGCTGCACGGCTGCCGACGCACCGTCGCGAGCTTGCGGGCTCGCGCGACCGTCAGGACGGGACCTTACGCGCCGGTCTCCGCTCGCTGCTTGGCGGCGTTGCTCTGGTCCGTCGCGTTGCGGTCCTCGTCGGGCTTGCGGATGCGTAGCAGGACGAGCAGGCGGTGCCAGTACATGCGGATCGTGACCGCCACCGCGGCGAGACCGCCGGCGATGATCGTCAAGATCTGCCCACCGCTCGAAGGATCGATGTAAGCGATCAGTTCGTGCATGGCTTCTCCGTTCTCCCGGTCGCGAGACTTTAGACTCCGCAGCGCACTCCGGTCGAGCGCGCGCTTGCCCGCCTTCCGGGCAAGCTACCCACCCGGGCGCTCAGGGGTCAAACGTCGCTACAGGCTAACGACCAGCGCCCCGGCAAGATGAAGCTGATCATCCAAATCCCCTGTTACAACGAGGAGCACACGCTGCCGTTGACGCTGCGCGAGCTGCCGCGCGAGGTCCCGGGCTTCGACCGTGTCGAGTGGCTGGTCATCGACGACGGGTCGACTGATCGAACGGTCGAGGTGGCGCGCGCCCACGGCGTCGATCACATCGTGCGCCTCACGCGCAACAAGGGTCTCGCGACCGCGTTCCAAGCCGGCCTCGATGCCTGCCTGAAGCTCGGCGCCGACGTGATCGTCAACACCGACGCCGACAACCAGTACTGCGCCGCCGACATTCCGAAGCTGGTCGAACCGATCCTGCGCGGCGAGGCCGACATGGTGATCGGCGACCGCCAGGTCGACTCCATCGAACACTTCTCTCCGCTGAAGAAGCGTCTGCAGCGGCTCGGCAGCGCGGTGGTGCGCCGCGCCTCGGGTACGACCGTGCCCGACACCACGTCCGGGTTCCGCGCCTACACGCGCGAAGCGGCGCTGCAGGTGCAGGTCGTCTCGCGCTTCACCTACACGCTCGAGACGATCATCCAAGCGGGCAAGATGGCGATCGCGCTCGACCACGTCCCGATCAGGACGAACCCCAAGACGCGCGAGTCGCGCCTCTTTCCATCGATGTGGGCGTACGTGCGGCGTAGCGCGGCGGCGATCTTGCGCGTTTACACGCTCTACGAGCCGTTGCGGGCGTTCATGATCGCGGCCGCGGCGGTCGCGCTGGTGGCGCTAGTGATCTGGGCGCGCTTCCTCTACTTCTTCGCGATCGGCGAGGGCAGCGGCCACGTCCAGTCGCTGATCCTCGGCGCGACCCTCTTTATCGTCGCCACGCAGCTCGCCGCCCTCGGCGTGATCGGCGACGTCCTAGCCGGGATGCGTGTGCTCCAGCAGCGCACGCTCGAGCGCGTTCGCCGGCTGGAGCTGAAGCTCGGGGTTCCGCCGTCGAACTACGAACCGGGTGCCGCGCCGGCTGACGACTCCGAGCAGCGCGACCCCGCTAACCGGCAGGCGGTCGCTCCTGGCGTGGCGGCCGCGCAAGCAGCGGCTCGCAGTGCGAGCGACCACAGCGGAGAGGCGTGAGCGATGGGACAGGCACGATCGCACACAGCCATCGAAACGGCGGTCCCGACCGGCAACACGTTCGACAAGTACGGCTCACGCAACCCGCTGGTGCGGAGGCTGATGGAGCGCTTCGAGCGCGACCTCGACGCGCTCTTGCGCCGTGCGGCGCCGAGCTCCCTCGTCGATGTCGGCTGCGGCGAGGGGATCGTCAGCGAGCGCATCGCGCGCGTGCACCGCTGCCGCGTCGTCGGGCTCGATCTCGACGACCCGAAACTCAAGGCGCACTGGCGCGAGCGGAGCGCACCGAACCTCGAGTTCGTGGTCGGCGACGGCGGCGCGCTCCCCTTCGCCGACGACGAGTTCGACTGCGCGAGCGCGATCGAGGTGCTCGAACACGTACCCGACCCGGAGGCGACGCTGGCCGAGATGGCGCGCGTCGCCCAGCGGTACCTCGTCTGCTCGGTGCCGCGCGAACCGCTGTGGCGTGCGCTGAACGTCGCCCGCGGCGCCTACCTCCGCGACCTGGGCAACACCCCGGGGCACATCAACCACTGGTCGAAACGCGGCTTTGTCGCGCTGCTGTCGCGTTTCGGCACAGTCGAAGAGGTGCGCACACCGCTGCCTTGGACGATGGCGCTCGTGCGCCTGAGCTGAACGGCGCCGTGGATAGGCGTTCGGCGGCGGGCGCAGCCCCGCCCAGCGGCAGGGCAAGCGGCGGCGAACGTAGCGCAGACAAGGGCGGAGCCAGCTACGGCCGCGGGGCGGCGGTTCTCTCGGTCGGGATCGGCACCACCGGCCTCGTCACCTTCGGGTACTTCGCGCTCGCGAGCCACGCCCTCCCCGCCGGCGAGTACGGCGGCATCGCGCTGCTTTGGTCTCTGGTGTTCATCGTCGCGTCGGTGATCTGGCGCCCCGTCGAGCAGTTTCTGTCGCGCTCGATCGCCGATGCCGACGCGCGGGGCGTGCCCGCCAGCGCGCACCTGCGGTCGGCCGCCGCAATCCAAATCGGGCTCGCGGCCGTCTTTACGGCGCTCGCCTGGGCGTTGCGCACGCCGCTCGAAGACCATGTTCTCGGCGGGCGCTCGGCCCTTTACTGGATACTCGTCGGGACGGTGCTCGCCTACGCGGCGAGCTACTTCGCCCGTGGCTTTCTTGCCGGGCACGGGCGCTTCGGCCTCTACGGCGGGCTCGTACTGCTCGAAGCCACCACGCGCTGTCTCTTCGCTCTCGCAGCGGTTGCCGGTGTGACGCACGGACAGACAGCGGTAGCGCTCGGCATGGTGGCAGCGCCACTCGTGTCGCTCACCGTCGTTCCGTGGGGACTGCCGCGACTGGCTCCCTACCGCCCCGCGAACGCGTCACACAGTCCCGGCGGAGGCGCACCAGCGGGCGGCGCGCGCGAGCTCGCGGGCGGGTTGCGTCAGGGCGGGACGTTCGCCGGAGCGGTGATCGTGATCATGGCCTGCGAGCAGACGTTCCTGAACGCAGGCCCGCTGCTCGTCAAGGTCACCGACGGCACGGCAGGGGCAGCGCTCGCCGGCCAGGCGTTCAACGTGCTTCTGATCGCGCGCGCGCCGCTCCAGCTTTTCCAGGCCGTGCAGACCTCGATCCTCCCCCACCTCACGCGGCTGCGAGCGGCGGGCGAGCGCGACTCCTTTCGCCGCAGTGTCGGCGTGACGGTCGCAGCGATCGCTGTTTTCGCCTCGTGCGTGGCGCTCGCGATGGCGGTCGCTGGGCCGACGCTGATGCGGCTTCTGTTCGGATCGGGCGGCTACGAACGGCTGTCGCTGGTGGTTATGGCGCTCGGCATGGGGGTGTACCTGTCGGCGGCAACGCTCAACCAAGCCGCGCTCGCCGAGGGGCGCGCGGCGGCGGCGGCCGCGTGCTGGCTGACCGGGCTGGCAGCGTTCGTGACAGCGCTCCTCGTGCCGATCGTCGATGACCGCGTGCTGCACGTCGCGAGCGCCTACAGCCTCGGCGCCGCCGTCCTATGCGTGCTGCTGGCGCGGCTGGTGGTGCAGCGTCGCTCGCCCGCCGGGGGCTCAGACGGGCTGGAGCATCGACTGCCCGCAGCTCGGGCAGGCGACGTCGGCCGTAGCTGACATGCGCGCGATCGTCGAGTGGGCCCCGCACGCCGGACACGCCGAACTCAGCTGAAAGCGGCGCAGACAGGCGACGCAGCGGTAGCGCCCAGCGAGGTTCGTGCCGTGCAGCGCGCCGGCACCGCAGGACGGACAGCGCGGGGCGCCCGGCAGGCGGTCGGTGCGAGCGCCGGGCGCGAGCGGTTCCCTTGCTTGGCCGTCGGGCGGCGGCGATCCGGGTGCGCCGTGACCGCTGACACTCACGCCGTCACCTCCACACGCGGCACGGTGCGCCCGTGCCCACGCAGGAACTCCGCCGCCGAGAGCGCCCTGCGTCCTGGCGCTTTCACGCGCTGAAGCTCGAGCAGCCCATCGACGGCGACGAAAAACAGGCGCTCGCCACTTGCGACGAGCGACCCGGGCTGCGCGCCGCTCGGCGCCCCGGGCAGAGCGCGCGCCGCGAGCACGCCGAGACGCTGCTGCGAGCGCTTGCCGTCTACGGCTGGTCGCTCGCCGCCATCTGCCTCTTCGTCCACGCTGGCGAGCGCGACGTAGCAGCCGATGTGCGGCGAGAACGCCCGCACGCGCCGTTCGAGCCGTTCGCAGCCGAGCGCCGGGTCGAGGCGGCGCTCCTCTCTCTCGATCCGGGGCGCGTAGGTGACACCGTAGGCGGGCTGGGGCCGAGCGGGTGGGCGCAGATCGAGCGCGCGGACGAGGAGATCGCCGGCGAGCGGCGCGATGCGAGCCGAGAGGCTGCCCCAATCGTCGCTTGCGAGGATCGGCTCGGCGGCTTGCAACACCACCGGCCCGGCGTCGAGCTCGCGCGCCGTGAGCATGATCGAAACCCCGGTCACAGGATCGCCCGCCTCGAGCGCGCGTTCGAGCGGCGCCGCGCCGCGCCAGCGTGGAAGCAACGAGGGGTGGACGTTCAACACCTCCCAGCGAGCGAGCAGTTCGTCCCCCAGGAGCGCACCGTAGGCACACATGCACAGCACCTGCGGTTGCTCGTCCGCAATCTTCGCAAGCGCGTCGGACGCGTTGACGTTCTCGGGCTGGTAGACCGGAATCCCTAGCGTGCGCGCCGCGTGCGCGACGGGTGGGGACTCGAGCCGCTGACCACGGCCCCGCGGCCGGTCGGGACGAGTCACGACCAGGGTCGGGCGGTGGGCGCTCGCAGCCAGGCGTTCCAGCACCGCTGCGGCGAGCTCGGAGGTGCCGAGGAAAACCGTTCGCACAGCCGCCAGCGTAGTGCGACGAACCGCGCACGCCCGTGCGTCGGGGCGCGCCTTGCGTCGAACAAGGACTCCCGGACGTGGCGCGGGGACAGCAATTAATGTTGCGCGCCGTGCCGGAACAGCCGACGAGGGTCGAGATCCGCGCTCCTCGCGGCGCTCGCGACGGCGACGTGCTCACCCCGCGGGCGTTGCGGCTCGTGGAGCGCCTGCACGACGAGCTCGAGAGCGAGCGGCGCCGGCTCTTGGCGGCGCGACGCGAGCGGCAAGAGCGGCTCGACGCTGGCGAGCTCTTCGACTTTCTGCCGGCGACAGCGGACGTGCGTCAGGGCGAGTGGTCGGTGCCGGAGCCGCCCGCCGACCTACGCGATCGCCGCGTCGAGATAACCGGCCCGCCCGACCGCAAGATGGTGATCAACGCGCTCAACTCGGGCGCAAGCTGCTTCATGGCCGACTTCGAGGACGCCACCGCACCGACCTGGCGCAATATCGTCGAGGGGCACGCCAACGTCCTCGATGCCGTGCGGCGCACGATCACCTTCGTGGCACCGGACGGCCGCAGCTACCACCTGCGCGAGGATCCCGCGACGTTGCTCGTGCGCGTCCGCGGGCTGCACCTGCCCGAGCGGCATCTCGCTTGGGCCAGAGAACCCGTGGCAGGCGCGTTCGTCGACGCCGCGCTGTTTCTCGCCAACTGTGCCGACGAACTGCTAGCGCTGGGAAGCGGCCCCTACCTCTATCTGCCGAAGCTCGAATCCCATCGCGAGGCGCGGCTGTGGAACGAGGCGTTGCGCTTGTGCGAGGACGAGCTCGGGCTCGAGCGCGGCACGGTGCGCGTCACGGTGCTGATCGAAACGCTGCCGGCGGCGTTCGAGATGGACGAGATCCTCTGGGAGTTGCGCGAGCGCGCGCTCGGCCTGAACGCCGGACGGTGGGACTACATCTTCTCGGCGATCAAGCGCCTGCGCGCGCACCGCTGGGCGCTCTTGCCCGACCGCAGCGAGGTGACGATGACGGTTCCCTTCATGCGCGCCTACACCGAGCTGCTCGTGCGCACCTGCCACCGGCGGCGCGCGCAAGCTATCGGCGGCATGGCCGCTGCGATTCCGTCGCGCACCGACGCCGCTGCGCGTGAGCGAGCGCTCGCGGCGGTGGCCGCCGACAAGCGCCGCGAGGCCGACGACGGCTTCGACGGCACCTGGGTGGCCCACCCGGACACGGTGGCCACGGCGCGGGCCGAGTTCGACCGCGTGCTCGGCGAGCGCAGCGACCAGCGTCACCGCTTGCGCGAGGATGTTGCGGTCACCGCCGCCGACCTGCTGGCGCTCGACCGCACACCGGGCGAGCGCACCTGGGAGGGGTTGGTGGGAGCGTTCGAGGTCGCTCTCCGCTACGTCGCCACCTGGCTGTCGGGTCGCGGCGCTGTCGCGATCCACGGTCTGATGGAGGATGCCGCCACCGCCGAGATCTGTCGCGCCCAGGTGTGGCAGTGGCTGCGCCACCGCGCCGACCTCGCCGACGGTCGCACGATCGACGCGGCGTTGGCGCGTGGCGCCTTCGATGACGCCTACGAGCTTGCCCGCAAGGGGCTTGAGGCGGCAGCCGACTGGCCGGCACTGGGTCGCCTCGGGGACGCCGCGCGTCTCGTGCGTGAGCTCGTTTTCGCACACGAGCTCGGCGAGTTTCTGACGCTGCCTGGTTACGAGCTGCTGGCCAGCTCACCCTGACCGGCCAACACGCCGCCCCCCTGGTCGCCGCGCGCGGCCGCTGCGCGCTCGCGCAGCTGGCGGATCGCCGCCCGCCGTTGGTCGCGCGGCGCGCGGTCGAGGATCAGAACACCGTCGAGGTGGTCGATCTCGTGCTGGATGACGCGCGCCTCGAGCCCCTCGGCTGCGATCTCGAACGGCTCGCCGGAGAGGTCGCACGCGCGCACCCGAACGGCCAGCGGCCGCTCGACGTCGACGTGAACGCCGGGTAGCGAAAGACAGCCCTCCTCGGCGACCTCGAGCTCTTCGCTGCGCCAAAGGAGCTCGGGGTTGACGAGCACGCGTGGTTCTGCCTCTTCGTCGATCTGGTAGACGACGATACGCAAGGCGAGCCCCGCCTGCGGACCGGCGAGCCCGATGCCGAGAGCGTCGCGCATCAGCGCGATCATCCGCTCGGCCTCGGCTCTAAGGACGTCGTCGAAACGGGCGACCGGGGTGGCGTGCGCGCGCAGGATCGGATCGCCGTACTGACGGATCTCGGCGAGCGCCCGCTCGCGGCGCGCCGCCGTTTCGGGATCGAGCCCGACCGGCTCGCGCACCTCGCCCTCGACCGTCTCTTCGACGGCGATCTCGCGGCTTTCGTCGGCGTCCGTCACGGACGCGAGTGTACGCCGCGACTGGCCCCTCCCGGCGCCCCGTGCATTTCCCGCTAGCAGGGGTCGACGTCTACGGCTACCGCGACGTCGCGGAACGAGCGCCGCGCGACGAGAGCGTCGACCGCCTCCCGCACCGCGCCGATTTCGGCATCGGCCGGCGGCGCGGCTTTCACCACTAGCCGCGCCCGGTACTTGCCGGCGCGCCGAAAGAGGGGCGCCGGGCCCAGCGCCTGCACGCCGCGCTCGGCCAACGCGGCGCGCAGAGCGTCGGCCGCGGCGAGCTCGCGACCTGCCGTGGTGCTGTGCAGCTCGAGGTAGACGAGCTCGACGAACGGCGGATAGCCGAGCGTCCGCCGCCACTCGCTCTCCTCGCGCACGAAGCCGGTACTGTCGTGGTTGGCTGCGTAGCGCAGGGCACGGGTGTTAGGGTCGCGCGCCTGCACGATCACACGACCGCCGCACCCGCCGCGGCCGACGCGTCCGGCGAGCTGGGTGACGAGCTGGAAGACGCGCTCCTGGGCGCGGTAGTCGGGGATCGCCAGCGCCGCATCGGCGGCGACCACCAGCCCTAGCTCGATCCCGGCGAAGTCGTGGCCCTTGGCTACGAGCTGGGTGCCGACCAGCACCCCGGCGTCTGCCGCCTCGAAGCGCGCGAGGAGCTCGTCGCTGGCGCCGGTGGCGGTGTCGGCATCGAGCCGGAAGACAGGAAGCGGGGCGACGATCGCTCGGAGCGCCGCTTCGAGCTGTTCGGTGCCGGCACCGGCGAGCGCTAGCGACACCGAGCCGCAGTTGCGACAGCGCCCGCGCAGCGCTTCGGCGTGGCCGCAGTGGTGGCAGCGCAGCGCGCCTTGCGCGCGGTGGTAAACCAGCGCGACGTCGCAGTTCGGGCAGCCGAGCGTCTCGCCGCAGGAGCGACAACTTGCATAGGGCGCGAAACCGCGTCGGTTGAGGAGCACGATCGCCTTGGCGCGGCGGCGCACGAGCTCCTCGAGCGCGTCGACCGCCGTTTGCGTGAGCCGGCCAGGGGCGGGCGCCGCGACGACCTCGACCGGCGGCAGTGCGCTTCCGTCGGCGCGCCGCGACAGCTCGATCCTTCGCCACCGCACGAAGCTGTCGACGCGCGGCGTCGCGCTCCCCGCGAGCAGTAGCGCGCCGCTGCGGCGCGCGAGCTCCTCGGCCGCGCGGCGAGCGTCGTAGCGTGGATCCTGGTCCTGCTTGTAGGCGTCGTCGTGCTCCTCGTCGACAACGACGAGGCCGAGCCGCGCGAGGGGCGCAAACAGCGCCGAGCGCGCGCCGACGCAGATCCGTGAGCGCCCGCTACGCAAGCGCTCCCATTCGCCGCGGCGCGCAGCCGCCGGAAGGCCGGAGTGGAGCAACGCGACCGTGTCGCCGAACCGCGCCCGGAAGCGCGCCACCGTCTGCGGCGCGAGGGCGATCTCGGGAACAAGGACGAGCACGTCGCGTCCCTGCTCGAGGCAGCGGGCGGCCGCCCGCAGGTAGACCTCGGTCTTGCCGCTGCCGGTCACGCCGTGCAAGAGCAGCGGCGCCGGCGCCGGCTCGGCGAGAGCGCGCTCGATCGCGGCGAGCGCACGCTCCTGGTCGGCGGTCAGCCGCGAAGCAGCCTCGTGTGCGCGCCCGACCGCGGCCGTGGCCGCGGGTCGCGCGACCGTTCCGCTGCGGCGCACACGCACGAGCCCGCGGCGCTCGAGACGCAGCAAGCTCGGCCGCGCCGGCCGACCGATGGCGGCGTCGAGCGCTTCGGCGCTTTGCGGCCCTGCGGCTAGCGCCGCGAGCAGCCGTCGTTGCAGCGCACCGAGGGGGGTGGCGACGCCCGCCCCGTCGGCTGCGGCGAGCAGCTCGCTACCAGCGGCGGTGAGCTCGGCGACGATCCGCCGCCGCCGCCGCCGCTCGGCGCCGCCTCCGCGGCCGATGCCGGGGGGCAAGGCGAGAGCGAAAGCACGCGCGGGCGTCGAGCAGTAGCGTGCGGCTAGCCACCGACAGAAGCCGACGAGATGCTCGGGCAGCGCTTCGGCGAGCAGGGCGCGCGGCGAGCGCAGCCGGTCGGCGGGGACAGCGCTCTGGTCGGCGAGCTCGCCGACGACGCCGACCACCTGACGGCGCCCGAGCGGCACGACGAGCAACGCGCCCGGGGTCACCGCTCCCTCGAACTCGTCGTCGACGCGGTAGTCGAGGGGGCCGGCGAGAGCGCGCGTCGTCACGAGCGGCCACACCCTTGCGATCGCCTGCGCCACGGGCGCGGACGCTAAACGGTCGAGCGGCGGCGCTCGCGGTACTCCGAAAAGCGTGAGCGCGCGGGCGCTGGTGCGCTTCCGGACGCCCGGTGACACCTGCCGGGGTTGTCGCAGCAGGGCGGCGGGCTAGGATGCGCGAACAGGTGAGAGCGGACGGTCGGCGACGGGGGCGTCGGCACAGTCCGCAACCGCGTCGCCCGCGCCGCGGCTTTCGGGACGGGCGCGTGTTGTACAGCGAAAGAGCCCCTGGTCGGTTTGTCCACAGCAGCGCAAGGAGGAGAACGATGCGATCGAAACGGAGACTGGCGCTCGGAGCAGCGCTCGCCTTGGTCGCGAGTCTCGTCGTAGCGGCGGTTGCCTACGCGGCGAACGTGTACCGCGCCGACGGCTTCGGCAAGCCGTACGGCTCGGGTTCGCCGAAGAAGCCGCTTCCCAAGAACCTCGTCATCGAGTACTGGGTTGACAGCGACGACAACACCGTGCCGGTGCCGGTGAAGTCGTACGAGTTCCGCATCCAGGGCGGCACTCAGTTCGCCAAGTACTTCCCGACCTGTCCAGACAACCAGGTCAACAACCCCGACCCGAACGTGCTCGCCCAGAAGTGCAAGAAGGCGCGGGTCGGCAAGGGCACGGTGATCGCGACGATCGGCGAGGCCGGCAAACCGCTCGCGCAAGCGGCGGGCACCTGCCAGATCGATCTGGTGATGTACAACATGTCGCGCGGCCGCGTGGCGCTACGTCTCGACCCGGCGAAGGGGCCGTTCCAGGCGCCGGCTACGATTCCTTGCCCGATCAGCGGCCAGTCGATCATCGCCAAGTGGACTAAGCCGCGCGTGCGTCGCAAGCCGTCGAGCGGTCTCAAGTTCACGGTCCCGCAGGAGCTGCTGCATCCGGGCGGTCTCGACGTGCCGGTGCGCTACGTGAAGAGCGAGATCTTCCGCCAGACGCGGGTGGTCCGCATTCGCGGTAAGCGCGTGCGTGTCCCCTACATCGGCTCGATCGCCTGCGACAGCAAGAAGTACCGCTACACGCAGGTGGTGTTCACCGGCGAGGACGGCAAGTCGGTGACGGTGTCGCGGCGCGTGCGCTGCTAGCGCACGAGCGCGAGTCGTCTCCGCCCGCTCCCGTGCGGGCGGAGGGTGCGGGAGCCCGGACCACGGTCCGGGCTCCTCGCTTTTTCCGGCCTTTCGTCGCGCCCGAACCGCTCTCGACCGGCTCACCCGCACCGCCCACGGCTCGGTTCCTCCTTGACATCGCCGCATGCGTCATGAAATGTTGTTACATCGAACGTTGCCGTGTCGGCGTTTTGCAGGACGCGCCGGGGCGAGCGACGTCTTGAGGGAGCGAGAGATACGCCACCTCTGCTGGCGTGATCGCAAGGAGGAGGAAGGAGGAAGATGCCAAGCGCGTCATCGCACCGGCCGCGGCGGTCCGTGGTCGCCGCCGCGGCGTCAGCCGGGGCTTTGGCGGCGGTGGCCCTCGCCGCAGCGGCGAGCGGCGCTGTCGACGCCCAGAACCTGATTACGGTCAAGGGCAGGGGTCTCCCCTACGGGTCAGGATCGCCTACCAAGCCGCTAGCGAAGGATCTCTCCTTCAGCGCCGAGATCCATCCGCCTGGCGGCGTGATCGTCGCCCCGCTCGAGCGCTACCGCATCGTCATCCAGGGGGGGCGCGTGTTCCCGAAGATCGCCGGGCGCTGCACGCTGGCGCAAGCCTCGAGCGGAGACCACGCCAAGGTCTGCAAACGGGCCAAGGTCGGCACCGGCACGATCGAGGTGTGGTACGGCGTGCCGGGCGATCCGGTCGCCACGACGCCGACCTGCAACCTCGCTACCACCTTCTACAACACCGGCACCGGGTTGGCGATCCGGCTTGATGTCAGCCCCGACCCGCCGTGTCCCGTCCAGTCGCCGCCCCAGAACGTGCTGCAAGGGCGTTTCATCACGCCGCGACTGGGCGGCAAGCCGGCGGGCGGGATCGAGTTCACGGTGCCGCCCGAACTGCGCCACATCGCCGGGCTCACGATCCTCGTCAAGCGACTCGATGGGCGCTTCCGTCGGATCGTCGGCAAGGCGCGCGTCGCCGGCCGCACACGCAAGGTCGGCTACTTCTCGTCGATCGCCTGCCAGAACCGAAAGCAGCGCCTGGTCGAGGTGAGCGGGGTCGACGAGAACGGCCGCTCCTACATAGCGCGCACCCGCGTCCGCTGCTGAGGCGCTGCCGACCAGGAACCGCACGGTGAGCGGCGCGCCACGGCGCGCCGCTCACCTCTTTCCGGACGTCTTTTCCTAGGCGCTCGCCGGCGCTGCGTCGCGCTCGAGCCCAGCCTGGGTGCGCAGCGCCTCGGCCTTGTCGGTGCGCTCCCAGGTGAACTCCGGCTCCTCGCGACCGAAGTGCCCGTACGCTGCCGTCTTGCGGTAGATCGGGCGGTGCAGGTCGAGGTGCTTGCGGATCGCGAGCGGCCGCAAGTCGAAGTTCTCGTCGATCAGCTCGAGGATCCGTGCCTTCGGCACGCGCTCGGTCCCGAACGTCTCGACCATCAGCGAAACCGGACGGGCAACCCCAATCGCGTAGGCGACCTGCACCTCGCACCGATCAGCTAGCCCCGCGGCGACGACGTTCTTAGCGACGTAGCGCGCCGCGTAGGCAGCCGAACGGTCGACCTTCGAGGGGTCCTTGCCCGAGAAGGCACCGCCGCCGTGGCGAGCCATGCCGCCGTAGGTGTCGACGATGATCTTGCGGCCGGTCAGTCCGCAGTCGCCCATCGGGCCGCCGATCTCGAACTTGCCGGTGGGGTTGACGAGGAAGCTGCGCTTGAGCTGCGCCTCGTCGAACATGTCGCCGTAGCGCTCGCCGAGCACCGGCAGCACCACGTGCTCCCACAGATCGGGCTTGATGTCGCGCTCGGCGTCCTTGCCCTCGGCATGCTGCGTCGAGATCAGCAGCTTGACGATCTCGACCGGCCGCTCGTCGACGTAGCGCACGGTCACCTGTGTCTTGCCGTCGGGACGCAGGTAGTCGAGCGTGCCGTCCTTGCGCACCTCAGCCAGCCGGCGCGCCAGCGTGTGCGCGAGCTGGATCGGCAGCGGCATCAGCTCGGGTGTTTCGCGCGTGGCGTAGCCGAACATCATCCCCTGGTCGCCGGCGCCGGCGATGTCGAACTCGTCGGCCTCGCCCTTGCGCGCCTCGAGCGCCTTGTTCACCCCCTGCGCGATGTCAGGCGACTGCTTGTCGATTGCGCACAGCACCGAGCAGGTGTGGCAGTCGAAGCCGAAGGCGGCGTCGGTGTAGCCGATCTCGCGGATCCGTTCGCGCGCGATCTCGACGAAGTCGATGTGGGCGTCAGTGGTGATCTCGCCCGAGATGATCACAAGGCCGGTGTTGACGAGCGTCTCGCACGCCACGCGCCCGTCCGGGTCCTCGGCGAGGACAGCGTCGAGAACCGAATCGGAGATCTGGTCGGCGATCTTGTCGGGATGCCCCTCGGTGACCGACTCGGAGGTGAAGAGGAACTCGTTTTCGCTCAGACGCATCTGTTCTCCGTGATTGACCGCTTGACAGTGACGCAGAGGTGGGAGAGGTGCCGCTCGCAAGCATCCGTCCGGCAGCGCGGCGGGTTCGCGCTTGCGCCGACCTTCAAGATACCCGCCTGCGGCCACGCGCGGAAGCGGGTCGCCGCCCGGAGCGCTCGCGCAGGTCGATGACCAGCGGCACGCCTTCGAGAGCGAACCGCTCGCGCAAGCGGTTTTCGAGGAAAAGGACCCAGTCGCGGGCCACCAGCGACCGGTCGGAGACCTGCAGGGCGAAGCGCGGCGGTGCGGTGTCGTACTGGGTGAAGTAGTAGGTACGCAGGCGCTTGCCCCGCACCGCTGGCGGCTGGCGCGCCGCGACGACCTCGGCGAGGAACCGGTTCAGAACCGGCGTCGGCAAGCGCTCGTGAACGCGTGCCGCGAGCTCGAGCGCGGTGGCGACCAGGCGCTTCAGCCCGCGCCCGGTGTGGGCCGAGACGGCGATCACCGGCGGGCGCTGGCGCAGGCGCGCGGCCACGCGTGCCTTCGCCTCCTCGATATCGCAGCGCGTCGCGTCCCACTTGTTGAGGGCGATCACCGTCGCGCAGTGGGCGCGCATCGCCAGCTCGGCGATGCGCAGATCGTCGCTCGTGACGCCCTCGCTGGCGTCGCAGACGACGATCGCCACGTCGGCGCGTTCGGCCGCGCGCTCCGAGCGCAGGCGGGCGTACCACTCGGCGGGCTGGTCGATACGCCCGCGCCTGCGGATGCCCGCGGTGTCGACGAGCACGAAACGCCGCCCGGCGAACTCCACCTCGGTGTCGATCGCGTCGCGTGTGGTGCCCGCGATCGGGGTCACGACCACCCGCTCGTCGCCGAACAGGCGGTTGAGCAGCGACGACTTCCCGACGTTCGGGCGGCCGATCAGTGCGAGCTGCGGCAGACGGTCGGGCGCAAAGGCGGGTGCGCGCTGTGGGGCCGCCGTGGCAGCGCCGGCTGGGGGCGGCGCGGCGGCGGCTGTTTCCGGTGGCGGGGCATCGGGGGCGGCTGCCGGGGGCGGCAGCAGCGCGACGATGCGGTCGAGCAGATCGCCGCTGCCGAGCCCGTGGATCGCCGACACCGCGAGCGGCTCGCCGAGCCCGAGCCGCCAAAACTCCTGGGCGAGACCGACCTGGCGGACATCGTCGATTTTGTTGGCGACGACGAGCGCCGGCTTGCCGGCGCGCGCCACCAGTCGCGCAAGCTCGGCGTCGCCGGGACGCAGCCCGGCGCGCGCGTCGCACACGAGCAGCACGACATCGGCTTCGGCGAGGGCACGCTCCACTTGCGCGCGCACCTGGCGTTGGATCACGCCGTCGTCGGCCTCGTCGACACCGCCTGTGTCGACCAGCACAAGCTCGCGCCCTCCCCACTCGGCCGTGACCTCTTTGCGATCGCGCGTCACACCCGGCGCCGAGTCGACGACCGCCTCGCGCACGCCTGCCAGGCGGTTCACGAGCGTCGACTTGCCGACGTTCGGGAAGCCGACGACCGCGACGCGCGGGCGACCGTCGCGACTGCGCCCCCCACCCCCAGCAGCAGCTTCGCTCTTGCGCGCAACGAGGGCGGCGATCCGCGCGACGACGTCGTCGAGCGACAGCGCTGTGGTGTCGATCGTGACCGCGTCGCCGGCCGGGCGCAGCGGCGAGTGCTGGCGCTCGCTGTCGCGGCGGTCGCGCACCTCCTGCTCGCGCAGAACCTCCTCGGGGTCGCGGCCCGTGTCGGCCGCACGGCGGCGCGCGCGCTCGCGCGCGTCGGCGTCGAGAAAAACCTTGATCTCGGCGTTCGGCGCTACGACCGTGCCGATATCGCGCCCCTCGGCTACCCAGTCTCCATCGGCGAGAAGCTCACGCTGCTTGGCGACGAGCGCCTCGCGCACCGCCGGGTCGGCGGCGATCCGCGACGCCGCCTCGGCGACGTCGGCAGTGCGGATCGCGGCGGTGACGTCGACGCCGTCGAGGAGAACGCGGCCGTCGGGGGCGAACTCGATCCGCGCCGCGCGTGCAACGTCGGCGGGGGCGCGGTCGGGCTGCTGGCTCGCGGCGAGCGCCGCCGCGCGGTACATCGCACCGGTGTCGAGGTAGCGGAAACCGAGACGCTCGGCGAGCGCCCGCGCAACGGTGCTCTTGCCCGCGCCAGCGGGGCCGTCGATCGCGACGATCATCGCCGCAAGGGTACGGCCCGAACAGCGCCGACAGCGGCCGCTAGCGCCCGCACAGAGATGCGAGGTCGGCGACGAAGTCCGGGTAGGAGACGGCAGCGGCCTCGATCCCCCGCACCACCACGCCTTCGCGGGAGGCGAGCCCCGCGACCGCCCCGAGCATCGCCAAGCGGTGGTCGCCGTGGGCGTCGACCACCCCGCCGCGCAGCGGCGCGCCGCTGCCGCGCACCACGAAGCCGTCGGGGAGCTCCTCGATGTCCGCCCCGAGCGCGCGCAGGTTGCTGCAAACAGCGGCGATGCGGTCGGACTCCTTGACGCGCAGCTCGCCAGCGCCACGCACGACCGTCTCCCCCTCCGCAAAAGCTCCGAGGAGCGCGACGAGCGGCAGCTCGTCGATCGCCAGCGGCACCTCGTCGGGACCGACCGTGGTGCCTTCCAGCGGCCCTGCCGCCACGTCAAGCTCGCCGATCGGCTCGTCGGCGGCGAACGCCCCGGCCGCTTCACGCTCGCCGACCAGCACCGCCCCCATCCGCTCGGCGATCGCGAAGAAACCGCAGCGCGTCCAGTTGAGCCCAACACCGCGCACCACGAGCCGCGACCCGGGCACGAGGATCGCGGCCGCCACCATGAACGCCGCCGAGGAAGGATCGCCCGGGACCTCCACCGTTTCGAGCTCGAGCTCGTCGACCGGGCACACCCGCAAGGCGTGTCCGTCTTTCGTGAACGGCACGCCGGCGCGGGCGAGAAAGCGCTCGGTGTGGTCGCGGCTCGGCACCGGCTCGACGACCTCGGTGGCACCCTCCGCCAGCAGACCGGCGATCAGCACGCACGACTTCACCTGGGCGCTCGCGATCGGTAGCTCGTAGCGGATGCCGTGCAGTCGGCCGCCTGTGACCGTGAACGGGGGGAAGCGGCCGGCGCGCATCTCGATCTCGGCCCCCATCGCAGCGAGCGGACGCGCGATGCGGTCGACGGGCCGGCGACGGATCGACTCGTCCCCGTCGATACGCCAACTGCGCCCCGGCTGGCCGGCCAGCCATCCGGGGAGCATGCGCATCAACGTGCCCGAGTTGCCGACGTCAAGCAGCCCCCCGGTGGTTTCGAGCGCCCCGCGTAGACCGACGCCGCGCACAAGGAGCTCGTCGTCGCGCCGTTCGACCCCCGCCCCCAAGCGCTCGAGCGCCTCGAGGGTCGAGCGGGTGTCGGCAGCGTCGAGGTAGTTGCGGATCGCCACCGGCTCGTCGCACATCGCCGCCAGCAGCGCGGCGCGGTGCGAGATCGACTTGTCGGCGGGCGGCACGTACTCGCCGCGCACCGGGCCGCTCGGTTCGAATCGTCGTTCCGCCATCTCAGCGCCGAGCCATCACCGCTGTACGCCTCTCAGCGCTCCGCCACCGCGAAGCCGAGACCTTCGATCACCTCGCGCGCCCGGTCGGCCTGCTCGTCGCCGGCCACCCACACCGTGATCGCACCGGAGCGCATGTCGGCCGCGGGCGCCAGCGCGAGGTCGGCGATGTTGACGCCCGCCCGGCCCAACCCGAGAGCCACCTGCGCCACCACTCCGGGCCGGTTCGGAACCACGAAAGCGAGCTCGTGCAGCGGCCCGTCAGCGAGGTCGCGCTCGACGAGCGTGCGGCGAGCCGCGCGCGCCCGCTCGTTCCAGTCGCGCACCCAGCCCGGATCGCCGCGCCGCAGCGCCGCCACCACCTCGCCGAGCGCGGCGCGTACACGCTCGACCTCGTCGGCGATCGCGTCGCGGTTGGCGAGGTAGATGTCGGTCCAGATGTCGCTGTTGGCGCCCGCGACACGGGTGGCGTCGCGCAAGCTCGGCGCTAGCGGCGGCACCGGCTCGCGCTCGCGCTCGGCAGCGCAAGCGGCGTTCACCGCGAGCACGTTGGCTAGCACGTGCGGAAGATGACTGACCGCCGCGACCAGGCGATCGTGGCGGTCGGCGTCGATCGCCACTGGCCGCGCACCGAACGTGACGATCAGCCGGTGCAACCGCTCGTAGAGGATGCCCGAGCTGTGGGGGGTCGGCGTGAGGTACCAGACGGCGCCGTCGAACAGGTCGCCGCGTGCGTGCTCCACGCCGGCTGTCTCTGCGCCCGCCAGCGGATGGCCGCCGATGAACCGCTCGTCGCGGCTGGCGCGAGCGAGCGGCGCCTTCGCCGACCCGACGTCGCTCACCACGCAGTCGCGCGGCGCCGCCGCGAGCGCCGCTGCGGCGAGGTCGGCGAGCTGCCCCACCGGCGCACAAAGAAAGCACGCCCCGGCGCCTGCTAGCGCCTCGGCGAGCGACGGCGCGGCCTCGTCGAGCGCCCCCCGTTCGCGCGCCCGGGCGAGCGCGTCGGGAGCGGGATCCCAACCGACGACCGTGGCGTCGGGAACACGCTGGCGCGCGGCGAGCGCGATCGAACCGCCGATCAGGCCGACGCCGAGAACCGCGATCCGCACCGCGCGCCAGGCTTCCCTACACGCCCGCCTGGATCGTCTTGCCGGCGAGCTCGGCCGCCTGCTCGACGCGGCGCAGATAGTCGGCGAAACCCTCGGTGCGCAGCTGCTGGGGGCCGTCGCAGACGGCTTCGTCGGGGCACGGGTGGACCTCGACGATGAGACCGTCCGCCCCGGCGGCAGCGGCCGCGAGCGACAGCGGTTCGACGAGCGAACGGCGCCCCGCGGCGTGGCTCGGGTCGACGATCACCGGCAGGTGCGTGAGCTCCTTGAGCACCGGCACCGCCATGAGGTCGAGCGTGAAGCGGTAGCTGGACTCGAAGGTGCGGATGCCGCGCTCGCAGAGGATGACGTTGGGGTTGCCCTCCTTGAGGACGTACTCGGCCGCCATCAGCAGCTCGTCGAGCGTGGCCGCGAGGCCGCGCTTGAGCAGCACTGGCTTGCCGGCGCGCCCGACCTCGGTGAGCAGCGTGTAGTTCTGCATGTTGCGCGCACCGAGCTGGACGACGTCGGCGACCGCAACGACGCGCTCGACGTCGCGCACGTCCATTACCTCGGTGACGATCGGCAGACCGGTCTCTTCCTTCGCCTCGCGCAGGAGCTCGAGCCCTGCCTCGCCGAGACCTTGGAACGAGTACGGCGACGTGCGCGGCTTATAGGCGCCGCCGCGCAAGAGTTGCGCGCCGGCCTCTCGCATCGCCCGTGCCGCTTCGAGCATCACCTCGCGCGACTCGACCGTGCAAGGACCGGCGATGACCGCGAAGTGGTCGCCACCGATGCGGCGCCCGTCGACGTCGATCACCGTTCGCTCGCCGTGGCGGAACTGCGCCGACGCGAGCTTGTAGGGGCGCATGATCGGCATCACGCGGTCGACAGCGGGATGGTCCTCGAGCCCGAGACCGGCCACCTCGTCGTCGTGGCTGCCGATCGCCCCGATCACGGTCACGAACTCGCCCCGCGAGATGTGTGCGCGCGCCCCGACCGACTCGATGCGCTCGACGACCTCGGCGATTTGGTCGTCGGTCGCTCCCTCTTTCATCACGATCATCATCGCTCTGTCGCTCCTGCCTCCTGGAAGACTACGTCGGCTCGCTTGCCGTGAACTTTCGTCCCGCTGCGCGGCGACGGCCGCGGTCGGCGTCCGGCGGGTGCGGGCGAGACCTCTCGGGCGCCGGACGCCTAGCTAAATCGCCAGTACCAGCGGTAGTAGCGCGCCGACACGGGCACGCGCGCAGCGGCGGCCTCGCCGGCACGAGGCGTGCGAGCTCGCCGGTCGCGGGGTCGCGCAAGGTCGCCCATTGCTTGCCGTACAGATAGCAGAGCGCTAGCGGTTTCGCGACACCGGGCGATCTGCGCGATCACCGCCGCCAGCGGCGAGCGCCGCGTCAAGCGCGGCGAGGAAGCGGTCGTTCTCGGCGCGCGTGCCGAACGTGACGCGCAGGTGGCCAGGGCCGCCGAGCGCGCTGCCGGTGCGAACGATCACCCCGCGGCGCGCCAGTTCGTCGCAGATAGTGCGGTCGTCGCGACCGCCGAGCTCGACCCAACAGAAGTTGGCCTGGCTGTCGGCGACGCGCAGGCCGCGCGCGCGCAGTTCCCCGACGACGTGCTCGCGCTCCACGGCTGTGCGCTCGACGCGGCGCTCGACCTCGTCCTGGAGGTCGATCGCCACCGCCGCGGCCGCTTGCGCCAACGTGTTCACGGTGAACGGCTGGCGCACCTTCTCGCAGGCGATGCGGAAGCTCTCGGGCCCGATCGCGTAGCCGCAGCGCAGGCCGCAAAGGCCGTAGACCTTCGAGAAGGTCCGCAACAGCACCACGTTCGGGTAGCGGCGGACCAGCTCGAGCGACTCTTCGGGATCCTGCAGCGTCGAGAACTCGACGTAAGCCTCGTCGACAAGCAAACAGACGTGGCGCGGCAGCGCAGCGGCGAGCTCGTCGATCGCGTCGAGCGGCAGCGCGGTGCCGGTGGGATTGTTGGGGTTGCAAACCAAAACCAGGCGCGTGGCGGCGGTCACCTCGCGGGCGAGCGCGTCGAGGTCGTGGCGGTCGTCGCTGTCGAGCGGCACGCGGATCTCGCGCGCGCCGGTGAGCGCAGCGAGCTGGGGGTAGACGGAAAACGACGGCCAGGCGAACACCACCTCGGCGCCCGGCTCGAGGAGCGCCTGCGCGGCGGCGAGCAGGATCTCGCACGAGCCGTTGCCGACGACGATCATCTCGCTCGGCACACCGCAGCGAGCAGCGATCCGCCGGCGGAGCTCGCTCTTGTCGGGGTCGGGGTAGCGGTTTAGCGTTGCGAGCCGGTCGGCGATCGCTTCGCGTACCGCTGGCGGCGGTGCGAACGGTGTCTCGTTGGAGGCCAGCAGTACGAGATCGCGACCGTCGCCGTAGGCGTCGGCGGCCGGGTAGTAGGGAATCGCTTCCAGACGGCGGTTGAACTCGATCGTCACGGACCCGACCCCCACGCTACTGGGCGGCGCTGAGATCGCTTCGCAACGACGCGGCCTCGCGCAGGTAGACGTGCCGGGGCTCGGTGCCCGGCCGCAAGTAGCAGTGCACGAGAACACGCACGGTCCGCGGCAGCGACCCGGGCACGCCGATCTCTTGCGCACAAAGCAGCGGAACGCGGTCGAGCCCCAGACGGCGCGCGGCGACCGCCGGAAACTCGGCGTCGAGGTCGGGAGTGACCGTGAAGATGCAGCTGACGAGATCGTCGGGGGCGAGATCGTTGCGCGCGAGCAGCTCGCGCATCAGCTCCTCGGTCGCGTCGAGGATCGCTTCGCTCGTGTTCTCGGTCGCGGTCGTCGCCCCGCGCAGCGCACTTAGCCGCACGCTCGCGATTCTTCCAGACAGCCGGCGCACGACCCGCGCGATGCACGGGACTACCGCTCGGCTCTGCTGTCGCTCTGGCCGCGAGGGCGCGCCTCCGCGAGCAGCGACGCCAGATCGAGGGGACGCGTGTACATCGCCACCCCGTCACCGTCGCGTGCACGCGGCCAGAGCTCGCGGGGACGGTCCCAATACAGCTCGATGCCGTTGCGATCGGGATCCTCGAGATACACCGCCTCGCTGACACCGTGGTCGGCGGCACCGAGCAGCGGTACGCCGAGCGCGAGCACGCGCTCCACCGCCAGAGCCAAGGCAGAGCGCGTCGGATAGAGAATCGCGAAGTGGTAGAGGCCCGTGCTCCCCGCCGGCGGGGGGCTCCCACCGCGGCTCTCCCAGGTGTTCAGGCCGATGTGGTGGTGGTAGTCGTCGGAGGCGAGGAAAGCAGCCTCGGAGCCGAAACGCTGGCGCACCCGGAAGCCCAGCACGTCGCGGTAGAAGGCGACCGCTCGCTCGAGATCGGACACCTTGAGGTGGACATGACCTATCCGGGGCGAGGCGGAGCCGGAGCTGCGCACGGTGAGAGAGCGTACGACCTCTGCGCTTCGGGTCCGCCAGGTCCGTGCCGACAGCCCGCCGCGACCCGACAGCCGGACGCAGCGCGCCCCGCGCTACACGAGCCCTGCGGCGCGCTTGAGGAGCGCGATTTCGCGCTCCCCGAGGCGGCGTGCCCGGCCGCGCCCGAGCCCGAGGGCGGCGAGATCGAGGGGGCCGATGCGGATCCGTTCGAGCTCGACGACGCGGCGACCGACCGCGTCGAGCATGCGCCGCACCTCGCGCTTGCGCCCCTCGCCCATCACGATCTCGAGCTCGCCGTGACCGACGACGCGCGCCCGCAACGCCCGCGCCGGACCGTCGTCGAGCCGCACACCCCGCTCCAGCCGCTCGGCGAACGATCGATCGACGCGCGGCGGCACGACGCGCACGCGGTACACGCGCTCGACGCCGTAACGGGGGTGCATCAGGCGCGCGGCGAGCTCCCCATCGTTCGTGAGGACGAGCAGGCCGGTCGAGTCGGCGTCGAGACGGCCGACCGGGTACAGGCGCCGCGGCGAAGGCACAAGATCGACGACGGTCAGCCGCCCCTGCGGGTCGCGGGCGGTCGAAACGACCCCGCGCGGCTTGTTCAGCACCCACACCTCGAGCGGTTCGGGGCGCACCGGCCGACCGTCGACCGTCACCTCGACACCCTGCTCGACGCGGCGCGCGGGATCGGTGACCGTTTCGCCAGCGACCTGGACACGCCCGGCGCGCACGAGCTGCTCGCTCGCGCGCCGGGAGGCGACACCACAGCGGGCGAGGTACTTGGCGAGTCGCACGGCCGCGAGAGTGCCACACTCGCAGCCGTGGATCTGGTGTTGCTCGAGCGGACGATCGAGGAACTCGGCGAGCCCGCCTACCGGGTGCGCCAAGTGTGGCGTTGGCTCGCGCGCGGCGCCGCGAGCTGGGAGGAGATGACCGACCTGCCGCTCGCGCTGCGCCGCGAGCTGGCGGCGCGTGTGCCGATCTCGACCCTCGCTGTGGTCGCGAGCGCCCGCGCCCGTGACGGCACCAAAAAGGTGCTGTTCCGCACCGCCGACGGCAAGCCGCTGGAGGCAGTGCTGATGCGCTACCGCGACGGGCGCCGCTCGCTGTGTTTGTCGAGCCAGTCGGGGTGCCCACTGACATGCACCTTCTGCCAAACCGGGCGTATGCGTTTCGGCCGCAACTTGACGGCATCCGAGATCCTCGACCAAGCGCTCTACTTCCGGCGCGACGAGCGACCGACACACGCCGTCTTCATGGGCATGGGCGAACCGTTGATGAACCTCGACGCGGTGCTCGCGGCCTGCGAGCGGTTGCCCGACATCGGCATCGCCCACCGTCGCACCGCGATCTCGACCGTCGGTTGGCTGCCGGGGATCGAACGGCTCGCCCGCGAGGGCCCACCGGTGCGCTTGGCGCTCTCGCTGCACGCCCCGAACGACGACCTGCGCAGCGAGCTGATGCCGATCAACGAGCGCTACCCGATCGCTGCCGTGCTCGACGCCTGCCGCGAGTGGTGGCGGCACCGCCGGCGCCAGGTGTTCGTCGAGTACCTGATGCTCGCTGGCGTCAACGACCGCTACGAGCAGGCGCTCGAGCTAGCCGCTCTCTTGCGCCCGCGCGAGGCGTTCTGCGTCAACCTCATCCCCTACAACCCCACCGACGCCCCCTACCGTGGCTCGAGCCGGCGAGCGATCGACGCCTTCCGCCGCGCGCTCGAGGAGCGCAGCGTGCGTGCGACGGTGCGGTTGACGCGCGGTCGCGAGATCGCCGCGGCCTGCGGCCAGCTCGCAGCTCGCCAGCCGCTCGCCGCCGTGGCGGGCGGCTAGTCGCTGGCGCGCTGTTCGCCGGCGCGCAGAAGCCGCTCGCGCAGCTCCCCGACCTCCTCGGGCGAGGGATCGAAGCGGCGCGGATCGGGCAACCGGTCGATCGCCTCGAGCCCGAACAGGCGCTCGAACAGCGGCGTCGTGCGGTACATAACGGCGCCGAAGCGCGACCGCCCGGCCTCCTCGATCAACCCGCGCTCGACGAGCGTGGCGAGCGCCGACTCCGAAGCGACACCGCGGATGCGCGCCACCTCGGGACGCGACACCGGCTGCAAGTAAGCGACGATCGCCAGGCACTCGGCCTGGGCCTGCGTCAGCGGCGGCGTGCGCGGCCGCGCGAACAACCGTCGCGCCGCGGCCTCCGCGTCGGGGTGGGTTGCGAGCGCGAACCCCCCGGCCAAGCGCCGCACGACGAGACCGTGGCCGCCGGCGGCGAGCGCCTGTTCCAGCTCGCCGAGGGCCGCCGCCACCTGTTCTTCGTCGGCTTCGAGCGCCTCCGCCAACGCCTCCAGGCGCAGCGGCTCGCTGGCGAGAAAGAGCAGCGCCTCGGCGCGGCGTGCGAGCTCCGACAGGCGCTCGTTCGCAGCGCGGTCGCCCGGCACCGTCACGCCTTCGCCTCGCCGACAGCGCTCGTCGCAAGCGGCGCCACGGCGCTCGGCGCGGGCGGCTGCCTATGCCCTGCGCGGCGCACCGTGATCGGTCCGAACGGTTCGCTCTGCTCCCAATTGAGCTCGCCGGCCTTGTAGAGCTCGAGCAGCGCCAGCAACGTCACCGCTTCGGTGAGCCGGTCGGCGCCGCGAACAGCGTCGTCGAAAGAGAAAGTGGCGCGCGCGCTGAGCAGCGCGCGCAGGTGGCGGACGCGGTCGCTCAGCGGCACCACAGGTCGGCGCACGTGGCTGGTGTCGATCGGCGGCGGCGTGCGCAAGAGGTCGCCGATCGCGCGCGCCAGCCGCTCGGGGTCGTACACCGGACGCGCCGTTTCGAGCGCCACCTGGCGCAGAGATGCCGGCAACGGCACTTGCCGGAAGCGGTACGCGGACTCGGCGGCGAGCCGTTCGCGCAGCCACGCACCTGCCTTGCGGAAGCGCGCGTACTCGACCATCCGCGCCAGAAGCTCCTCGGCCGCCTCCTGCGGGCCGAGCTCATCCGCGTCGTCGCTCTCGTCCTGGGGCAGCAACAAGCGCGACTTGATCTCGAGCAGCGCGGCGATCAGGACAAGAAACTCGGTGATCGCCTCGAGATCGAGGCGTCGCTGGCGCTCGAGATGGTCGACATATGCGACGACGACGGCGGCGAGCTCGACGTCGCGCAGGTCGACCTCTTCGCTGAGCACGAGCGCTAGCAGAAGGTCGAACGGGCCCTCGAACGCGTCGAGCTCGAGGTCGAGGGCAGCGAGCCGCATCGAGACGAGCCTAAACGGGCTGGCGGACCGCGGGACCGAAGCCCATTGCGCGGCGAACGTCGGCGAGCACCGGCCGGGCGAGCTCGCGCGCTCGTTCGGCACCGTCGGCGAGCGTGCGCTCGAGCGCCTCCTCGTCGGGTCGCAGCTCGCGGTAGCGCTCGCGCACCGGTCGCAGGAACTCGACCACCGCCTCGGCTACGGCCTGCTTGAACTCGGCGTAGCCGCGACCGGCGAACTCGCGCTCGACGTCGGCAGGGTTCACACCGCGAACGACGGCCATGATCTCGATCAGGTTGCTGATCCCTGGCTTGTCGGAGCTACGAACGATTTCCCGCCCCGGGTCGGTGACAGCGGCACGAACCTTGCGCCGGATCTCGTCGGGCTCCTCGTCGATAAAGATCACACCGGCTGTCGACTCGGCGGTGGTCGACATTTTGCTCGTGGGGTCCTGAAGATCCATGATCTTCGCCCCCACCTCGGGGATGCGGTGGCGGGGGACCGTGAGGATCTCGCCGAACCGGGCGTTGAACCGCTCGGCGACGTCGCGCGCCAGCTCCAGGTGCTGGCGCTGGTCCTCGCCCACCGGCACCTCGTCGGTGCGGTAGAGGAGGATGTCGGCCGCCTGCAGCACTGGATAGAAGAACAGCCCGGCGGACACGAGCTCGCGCTGGCGCTGCGACTTCTCCTTGAACTGGTGCATGCGCGTGAGGTCGCCGTAGGCGGTGACCGCCGACAAAAGCCAGCACAGCTCGGTGTGTTCGGGCATGTCCGACTGGCGGAAAAGGACGCACCGGTCGGGATCGAGACCGGCAGCGAGCAGCAAGGCGAGCGTGTCGTACACCGAGCGCCGCAGCGCCTGCGGGTCGTGCGGAACGGTGATCGCATGCAGGTCGACGATGCAGTAGATCGCCGGGTCGCCACGCTCCTGACCGTCGACGTACTGGCGTATCGCCCCGATGTAGTTGCCGAGGTGCTTGCGCCCGGTCGGCTGGATGCCGCTGAAGATGCGCATCGGCCGGCAGTCTACGCCCGCCGCTGGCAGCAGCGGCCGCTACGCCGCGCCGGCGACGCGCCGGGCCGTGCGCGCGATCTCAGCCGCGGCGCACTTCGCTCGCCGCGACGGCCTCCTGCACCGCTAGCTCGCCGCGTTCGAGCATCGCCCGCAGCACCTTCTTGTCGAACTTGCCGACGCTGGTCTTCGAGATCTCGGCGACGAAGGCGAACGCGTCGGGCAGCCACCACTTCGCCACCCGCTCGGCGAGGAACTCGCGCAGCTCCGCCGGCTCGGCGCTGCGACCGGGTTCGAGCACCACGCACGCCAGCGGCCGCTCGCTCCAGCGCTCGTCGGGCCGCGCGATAACCGCTGCTTCGCGCACCGCCGGGTGGGCCATCAGCTGGTTCTCGAGCTCGACCGACGAGATCCACTCGCCGCCCGATTTGATCACGTCCTTGGCGCGGTCGGTGATACGGATGAAGCCGCGCTCGTCGATCGCTGCGATGTCGCCGGTGCGCAACCAACCGTCGTGGAACTTGTCGCGCCCCGTCGGGTCTTCGTAGTAGTCGCGCGCGATCCACGGGCCGCGCACCTCGAGCTCGCCGACCGACCGGCCGTCCCAGGGCAGCTCGTTGCCGTCGTCGTCGACGATGCGCGCCTCGACGAGCGGCACGATCCGTCCTTGGGTGGCACGCAGACGCCAGTGCTCGTCTGCCGGGAGGCCCGCGGGCGGTCGCGCCACCGAGCCGAGCGGGCTCATCTCGGTCATCCCCCACGCCTGGATGACGCGCACGCCGTGCCGCTCTTCGAACGCTTGCATCAGCGCGAGCGGCACCGCCGCCCCGCCGCAAATGACCATGCGCAAGCTCGAGAGGTCGGGGTGGTGCTCGTCGGCGTAGCGCAAGAGGTCCATCCAGATCGTCGGAACGCCGGCGGTTACGGTGACGCGCTCGCCCTCGATGAGCCGCGCGAGGGGCTCGGCCTGCAGGTGCCGGTCGGGAAAGACGAGGTCGGCACCCACGAGCGCGCACGTGTAGGGGATGCCCCAGGCGTTTACGTGGAACATCGGCACGACGGGCAGCACGCGGTCGTCGCTCGAGTAGCCCATCGCCTCGCCGACGGCGCTGCCGAGGGCGTGCAGCACGGTCGAGCGGTGCGAATAGAGAACGCCCTTCGGGCTGCCAGTCGTGCCGCTCGTGTAGCAGAGCCCGCACGCAGCGCGCTCGTCGAGTTTGGGCCACGCGTAGCCAGGCGACTCGGCGGCGAGGAGCGCCTCGTAGGCAAGCACCTCGCCGGGCAGCTCGCCCTCGGCGGTCGCAGCCGCAGCACGATCGCCGAGCACCACGTAGCGCTCGACGGTCTCGAAGCGCTCGGCGACACGTGCCAACGCCGGCACGAGCGACGCGTCGACGAAGATCACGCGGTCGCGTGCGTGGTTGACGATGTAGACGAGCTGGTCGGGAAACAAGCGGATGTTGAGCGTGTGCAGGACGGCGCCCATGCACGGCACCGCCATGTACAGCTCGAAGTGGCGCGCGTTGTTCCAGGCGAAGGTCGCGACCCGATCGCCCGCGCCGATCCCGAGCCGCGTCAGCGCCGCTGCCAGCCGTTCGGCGCGCTCGACGGTGTCGCCGAAGCTCTGGCGGGCGACGCCGCTGCCGTCGAACGTCGCGACCTGGGAGTCTGGGTATACGCGCGCCATCCGCCGCAGCGCGTGGTCGAGCGTGAGCGGGAAGTCGTTCTGCGTCAAGCCCTCGATCATTCGACTCCTCCCTCGTTGAAAGAACAGCGTCCTCGGCGCTTACTAACCGACGGACGCGACGCTGTCCAGGTCGAGCCGCACCACCGGCCGGCGCGCGGCAGCGGCCTCGTCGAGCCGGCGCACGGGGGTGTCGTAGGGCGCGTTGCGGGCGATCTCGGGGTTGCGCTCGGCCTCCTCGAGGATCGCCTCGATCGCTTCGGCGAAGTGGTCGAGACGCTCAACCGGCTCGGTCTCGGTCGGCTCAATCATCAGCGCCTCGTCGACCAGCAGCGGGAAGTACACGGTGGGCGGGTGCACGTCCCAGTCGAGCAGGCGCTTGGCGATGTCGAGCGCCCGCACCCCCAGCTCGTCGCGCGCGCGCCGCGCCGAAAGCACGAACTCGTGCATGCAGGTGCGGTCGAACGCCGGCTCGAGGTAGCGCCCGGCGCGACCCTCGGCGAGGCGGGCGCGCAGGTAGTTGGCGTTGAGCACGGCGGTTTCCGAGACCTCGCGCAACCCCTCGCCGCCGAGCGCGCGGATGTAGGCGTAGGCGCGCACGAAGGTCGAGAAGTTGCCCTGGAAACCACGCAGGCGCCCGATCGAGCGCGGCCGGTCGTGGTCGAGGCGATAGAAGAAGCGATCGCCGCGACGCTCGCGCACGACGACCGGTACCGGCAAGAACGGTTCGAGGTGCTCGGCGACCGCCACCGGTCCCGCCCCCGGCCCGCCGCCCCCGTGCGGCTGGGTGAAGGTTTTGTGAAGGTTGAAGTGGACGATGTCGAAGCCCATGTCGCCCGGGCGCGAGAGGCCCATCACCGCGTTGAGGTTGGCGCCGTCGTAGTAGAGCGTGGCGCCGACGCCGCGCACGATGCGCGCGATCTCGGCGATGTTGCGGTCGAACAGCCCGAGCGTGTTGGGGTTGGTGAGCATCAAGCACGCCGTGCGCTCGTCGACCTTGGCGCGCAGGTCGTCGACGTCGACGCCGCCGTCGGCGGCCGTGCCCACCGCCACCGGTTCGTAACCGGCCATCGTCACCGTCGCCGGGTTGGTGCCATGGGCGGTGTCGGGGATCAACACCTTGGTACGCTCCTCCCCGCGCTCCTCGTGGTAGGCGCGCGTCACCAAGAGGCCGCACAGCTCTCCTTGCGAGCCGGCACCAGGGTGGAGGGTTACGTGGGGCAGGCCCGCGATCTCGGCGAGCGCCCGCTCGAGGCGCCACATTAACTCGAGCGCTCCCTGTGCGAGCTCGTCTGGCGCGAGCGGGTGCAGACGCGCGAAGCCGGGCAGGGCGGCGAGGCGCTCGTGCAGTTTCGGGTTGTACTTCATCGTGCACGAGCCGAGCGGATAGAAGCCGCGGTCGAGGTGGAAGTTGCGCCGCGAAAGGCCGACGAAGTGGCGCACGAGCTCGGGCTCTGAGACCTCGGGCAGGCGCGGCGCCTCGCTGCGGCGGAAGCGCTCGGGCAGGAGCTCGGCGACGGGCGGCGCGGGAACGTCGTCGTCGGGCAGCGTGCCGGCGCGCCGCCCCGGTCGCGAGCGCTCGAAGATCGTCAGCTCCTCGCCGAACGGCTGGGGGTCGCGCGCAGTGTCGCGAACCTCGGTCACGCCGGCGCCTCCTCGCGGGCGGGAGCTGCCGCCGGCGCGAGCTCGCGTACCTCGGCGACGATGTGCGCGAGGCGCTCGATGTCGCTGCGCGACCGCCGCTCGGTGATCGCCACCAGCAGGCCGTCGGGATACTCGGGGTAGAAACGGCCGAGGCGCACGCCGGGGATGATGCGCTCGGCCAGCGCGCGTTCGAACAGGCCGTCGAGGTCGGGCACGCGGACGGCGAACTCGCGCACCACCGGGCCAGGGTTGATCGCTTCGAGCCCGAGCCGCTCGCGCGCGTAGTGGGTGCGCCGCACGAGCAGCTCGCCGAGCTCGACGATGCCACGCCGACCGAGCCACGACAGGTAGACGAGCCCGGCGAGGGCGTTCAGCTGCTGGGCGGTGCAGATGTTGTGCGTCGCGCGCTCGCGCCGGATGTGCTGTTCGCGCGTTTGCAGCGTCAGCACGTAGCCCGGGCGACCCTCGACGTCGCGAGTGCGGCCAGCGATCCGTCCAGGCATGCGCCGCAGGTAGCGCTCGCGAGCGGCGAAGAAACCGAAACTCGGGCCGCCGAACTGCAGATGGTTGCCGAGCGCCTGCCCCTCGCCGACGCAGATGTCGGCGCCGAGGCGGCCGGGAGCCTCGAGCACCCCGAGCGTCAGCGGGTCGGCGACGCAGACGATCGCGGCCTTGCGCTCGCGCCCTGGCTCGGCGAGCGCCGCCAGATCCTCGACCGAGCCGAGGAAGTTCGGCTGTTGGACGACGACGCAGGCGGTGTCGTCGTGGACCGCGGCAGCCAACGCCGCGCGGTCGGTCGTCCCGTCGGCGGCGAGCGGCACCTCTTCAACGGTCATGCGGAATCCGTGCGCGTGCGTGGCGAGCGCCGCGCGCGCGTGCGGGTGCACGCCGCGCGACACGACCACCCGCGAGCGCCGGTTGTCGAGCTTTGCGAGGTAGGCCGCGGCGGCGACCGCGCTCGCCCCGTCGTAGACGGCGGCGTTCGCAACCTCCAACCCGGTCAGCTCGCAGATCGCGGTCTGGAACTCGAACATCGCCTGCAGCGTCCCCTGCGAGACCTCGGGCTGGTAGGGGGTATACGGGGTGAGGAACTCCGAGCGGCGGACGATCTCGTCGACCACCGCCGGCACGTAGTGGTCGTACATGCCCGCGCCGGCGAACACCGTCCAGGTGTCGGCATCGCCGTTGCGCTCCGCCAGACAGCGCAGCTCGTCGTAAACCTCTTGCTCGGAGAGACCAGGGGCGATGTCGAGCGGCCGTCGCAGCCTGACACCCTCGGGGATCTCGCCGGCGACGAGCTCCTCGATCGACGACACGCCGAGACGAGCCAACATCCGTTGGCGCTCCTCGGCGGCGAGCGACGTGTAGCGAACCGACGTCACTCCTGCGATTGCAGCAGATCGCGGTAGGCGGCGGCGTCCATCAGCTCGTCGGCCTCGCTCGGGTCAGCGAGTCGCACCCGCACGAGCCACCCCCGGCCGTAGGGGTCCTCGTTGATCAGCTCGGGGTGCTCCTCGAGCTCCTCGTTGACGGCGATCACCTCGCCTGACAACGGCGCGAAGACGTCGGAGACGGCCTTCACCGACTCGACTTCGGCGTAGGGCTCGTCTTTGCGCACCTGGGTTCCGACCTCCGGCGCGTCGAAGAACACGACCTCGCCGAGCGAGTCCTGTGCGTACCAGGTGATCCCGAAGGTGGCGGTGTCGCCTTCGATGCGAGCCCAGTCGTGCTCGGGGTGGTAGCGCAGGTCGTCGGGGTAGTGCTCTTCCGCCAAAGCAGGCTCCTCCTTGTCGCGTACGGTCGGCCGGCGCGGCACGGCCACACCGGTGGCGCTCGTAGAGACGAGCGCAGTGTGAACGCTAACCCGCGCGCCCGTCGTCGTCGCTGCTCGCTGCGCTCCCGGCCGTGCGGTGGAGCGGCTTGCGCGCCACCGTGGCGGTGTGCACACGCCCGCGGATCTCGACATCCACAGTCGTGCCGGGCACGGCGCAGGCGCGCGGGACGTAGGCGAGCGCGATGCCGCGCCGCAAAAGTGGCGAAAAGGTGCCGCTCGTCACCTCGCCGACAGCCTCGCCACCCTCGCGGCAGCGCACCGGGCAGCCGGCGCGCGGGATCGTCCGCCGGTCGGCGAGCAGCGGAACGAGCAGCTCCGCCGGCGGCGCGCTGGCCCGCAACGCCTCCTCGCCGATAAAGCCGGTGCCGAAAGCGACACAGAAGTCGAGGCCGGCGGCGAGCGGTGTGCGCCGCTCGCTGAGTTCGTTGCCGTAGAGCGGCAGGCAGGCCTCGATCCGCAGCGTGTCGCGCGCGCCCAGGCCGCAGGGTTGCGCCCCGGCGGCCACGAGGGCGTCCCAGAGCGCCCCGGCCGCGTCGGGGGCGACCAAGAGCTCGAGCCCGTCCTCGCCGGTATAACCGGTGCCGCAGGCGAGCGCGGTGACGCCGGCGACGCGCAGCGTGCGGCAACGCATGCGCGGCGGCAGAAGGGGCAACGGGTCGGCGCTCGCTCCCTCGGTCTCGACCAGGGAGGCGACGAGGGCACGCGCCGCGGGACCTTGCACCGCCAGCATCGCGAACTCGTCGCGCCGGTCACGGATCGTGCAGCCGAACTCGCTGGCGTGCCGTTCGAACCAATCGCGGTCGCGCTCGTGGTTGGCGGCGTTCGTTACGACGAGGAAACGGTCGTCGGCGAGCCGGTAGACGATGACGTCGTCGAGGCAGCCGCCGTCCTCGCGGCAGACCACGCCGTAGCGGGCCGCTCCCACCTCGAGCCCCGTGATCCGCGCGGTGACAAGCCGCTCGACGAGCGCTTCGGCGCGAGCGCCGACCACCTCGAGTTGGCCCATGTGCGAGACGTCGAAGACACCCACACGCTGGCGAACAGCGAGGTGCTCGCTGCCGATGCCGCTGTACTGAAGCGGCATCTCCCAGCCGGCGAAGGGGACGAGCTTCGCTTTAGCGGCCAAGTGCCGGTCGCGCAGCGGGGTGGTGCGTAGTGTGCTCTCGTTGGCCGGCACGGTCCGGCCAGGCTAACGCGCTAGGCCGGTCGCGTGAGGCGCCGCGAGCTCCCAGGACATCCTGCGTGACCGAGAATCGGGGCGCCGACCCCGCTGCCCGACCGATTAGATCGCGCCGGCCAGCGGTGGGCGCGGAGTTCGCTGCGTGCCTAGTCGAGCGACCACAGGTAACGAGCCGCTGTACGATCCCCCGCCGATGCCGCGACGGCCACAGCTGCCATGGTTCGTAGTTGCTGCGGGCTGCGCGGCGGCGGCGGCCCTTCCGCTCGTGGCGCAGCTGTCGACGAGCGCTGCCCTCCTGTTCGCGCCGTTCGTCTTCCTGCTCCTCGCGCTGGTCTTCGGCCGTTACCCCGGCGAGCGGCAGATCGCGCTGCTTCGCGAGCGCTTCGCGCGTCGCACTGAAAGGCGTCGCCCCTCCTGCTCCCGACCGCGCCTCGGACCACAGTCCTGCGTTCCACGTCGAGCGTCACTCCTCGGGCGCAAGCGTGGTTTGCGGGCGCCACCGTTCGCGACGGCTGCACGTTGAGTAGCCCTGCGCGGCGCCCCAGGCGGCGCCCGCACCAACGAACGGAGGTACCAACGGCATGCGCTTGTCGCGCATCGCTCGGGGCGTCACAGCTGGCGCTTTGCTGTGCGCACCCGCAGCGCTAGCTCACCAAGGCGATCCGAACTTCGAATCGCGCGTGGAACGCGTCGTCCCCGCCTTCAGCGGCATTTCGGCGCGGGTCCTCAATTTCGATGACGCGCTCGAGCTCAGAGCGCGCGGCCGACGCGTGCTCGTCTTCGGCTACGACGGCGAGCCCTACGCCGCGATCGCGGCGGACGGGACGATCCGCGTCAACGTCAACTCCCCCGCGTACTACCTGAACCGGGACCGCTGGGGCACAGCCGAGCTGCCGACGAGCGTGCGAAAACGTGACGGGCGCCCGCGCTGGCAGGTGATCGGGAGAACGGGACGCTTCGCCTGGCACGACCATCGGATCCACTGGATGGCGAAGCGGCTGCCGCCCCAGGTCCGCGACAGGTCGCAGCGAACACTCGTTTTTCGCTGGCGGGTTCCGGTCGCTGTCGACGGAAGGCGCGCGGCGATCGTCGGCGCGCTCTGGTGGCGAGGGAGAGCTGGCGGCGGACCGCCGGCCTGGGCGCTCCCCGCGCTCGTAGCGGTTGCGGGCGCCGGCACGCTCGCGGTCGTGGCGAAGCGCCGCCGGCGCGCTCGCCTCCGGCCACGCCGTGCGCAAGCTTGGTGACCCGGTCCGTCGGCACGCGTAGCCGCCGGTAGCTGCCATGACGGACACACCCAGAGCGGTGCCCGGCGACCCGCGGCAACGCAGTGCGTGCGTCGCAACGCTGCGGGCGCGACGCACGCGGGAAGGCCGCGCCGTACCACACCGTCGGCTCACGCTCATAGCTCCCCTTGTCGTCGCCGCAGCGGCCGTCGGCGGCATGGCCGCACCCACAGCCTGGGCGCACGCCGTGCTCGTCGATTCGACTCCCCGCGCGGACGCCGTCCTTCGGCACAGCCCGCGAACCGTCGCTTTCCGCTTCAACGAACCGGTCGAAGCGACCTTTGGCAGCGTACGCGTCTACGACCAGCGAGGGGAGCGTGTCGACGACGGGCGAGCGTTCCAGCCGCCAGGCCGGGCAGACGCGATCGCGGTTCGCATCGGCCACCGGCTCGCTCCCGGTCGTTACGTGGCTGTCTATCGCGTGGTGTCGGCCGACTCGCACCCCGTCGCGGGTGGCATCGCGTTCGCTGTCGGGCGCGGCGATGCCGACGGTCCGAGCGTGGCCGAGCTGGCCGACCGATCCACCACCGCCGGGAGCACGAGGTTCGCATTCGCGGCGACACGGTGGCTCTCGTACCTGGCGGCGGCCGTGGTCGTCGGTTGCGGGCTGCTGGCGTTCTTCGGCGGCAGCGCTACAAGCCGCGTGTGCCCGCGGCGCGGCCGAGCGCCGAGCGTGGCGGAGCTCGCCGAAGACCACGCGAGGGGAGCAGCCGGCTTGCTCCTTCGCCGCAGCTACACGGTCGCGACCGCTGCTGCCCTCGTCGGGGCGGCGGCGGCGCTCGTCGCGCTCGTCTGCCAGGCCGCTACAGCCAGCGGTCGCGATCTGGTCTCGGCGGTGGAGCCCGCGCTACTCGTCGAGGTCACGGCGACGCGTTTCGGCCTGCTCTGGGCGGCGCGCGCTGTGGTGCTCGGTCTCGCAGGGTGCGTGGCGGTGTTCGGGCTGATCCGCGGCCGCGGCAACGGCGTCGGGCAGTTCTCGCGGCGCCCCGTCCTGTTGGCGGGGGTGCTGGCCGCCGTCGCCGCCTCGCTCTCGCCAATTGCCGGCCACGCCGCGGCCGCCGGCCTGCTCGTCAAGGCGAGCTCGGTAGCGCACGCGCTCGCGGCGAGCGTGTGGTTCGGGGGTGTCGTGGGGTTGGTGGCGCTAGCGCCAGCAGCTACCCGCTCGCTTCCCGAAACGCAGCGCTCCCGTCTGCTCGCGCAGCTCGTGGGGCGCTTCGCGACCGTCGCCGCGCTCGCGGCTGGCCTCCTCGCCGGAGCCGGAGCCGTACAAGCCCTCGACTATCTCGCGGCACCCTCCGACGTTCTCGAGAGCACGTTCGGGCGCCTCCTCGGCGTCAAGACTCTCGCCTTCGCGGCGATCCTCCTGCTCGGCTGGCTAAACCGCTACCGCTTGTTGCCCGCCCTGCGGGCACGTGCGGCAGCTGCCGCAGCACCGGGGCAGCCGGGCTGGACGCTGCGCCGATCGTTGCGCGCCGAGGCCGGCGCGGGAGCGCTCGCGCTGCTGGCGACCGCGCTGCTCGTAGCCGAACCGCCGCCTACCACGGGCGACCGGGGACCGGTTTCTGCCTCTGTCACGGCCGGCTCGCGCCGTTTCGAAGTCACCGTGGATCCCGCTCGCGTCGGCGCGAACGCCGTGCACGTGTACGTCCTCGACGCGCGCAGCGGCGCTCCAGCGCCTTCCCGGCAACGCCTCGCGCTCTATGCGGTGCTCGACAGCGAGCGCATCGGCCCGCTCGCGCTCGACACCGAAAGAGCCGGGCCGGGCCACTGGGTGGCGCGGGCGTTGCTACCCGCCCGCGGGAAGTGGCGGATAGTCGCGGCGCTGCGCACGTCCGTGTTCGACGAGCAGCGAGTCACGATCGAAGTGCCGGTGCGGTGATCGAGGACCGTTCCAGTCGGAGCTGCGACCGCGCACCGGTGCAGCCTCGAGCACCGCAGATCCGTGGCCCCCCAGCCGCGCACGGGTGTCGAGCGCACCCAGCACAGGTCGGCGAGCGACGGATCGCGGGCTCGAGCGGCAAGACCCCCTGGCCGCTCGTCTACGACCGCTGCTCGCTACGAGTCGACGACTTTCGACCAAGGAGGTTTGCAGCAATGGAGAAGAGCGACGCAGCACGAACTGGACGGCACGGCGCTATCGCTTTGCGCGCCGTGCCGTGCGGCGCCGCCCGCTTCGCCCGGCGGTGCGGCGTCGCCGCAACGCTGGCGACGGTGGCAGCGGTAGCCCTGCCGGCCGGGGCCACCGCGCACGTCACCGTGAGCCCGAGCGAAGCCCCCGCCGGCGGCTATGCACGGCTCGAGTTCGGCGTGCCTCACGGCTGCGATGGCTCGCCGACGACGCGGATACGCGTGCGCATCCCGCGCGATGTCGCGATCGTGAAGCCGGGCCGCAACGCCTTCTGGACCCTCGCTACCAAGCAGGGGGAGAAGACGCCGGTGGAGGTCCACGGGCAGCGCATCACACGCGGGCCGCAGGAGGTGATCTGGACGGCGCGGACACCCTTGCCGGACGCCCAACTCGATGTCCTCCAGATGTCGGTGAAGCTGCCGGAAGGAGCTGGCCGGTCTGTGTACTTCCCCACGGTCCAGGAGTGCGAGCGCGGCAGCACGGCGTGGATCGAACGGCCTGCCGCAGGGCAGAGCGCTGACGAGCTCGAGCATCCCGCTCCGGTGGTGAAACTCGTGGCTTCCACCGGCGCGCACGGCGGGAGCGCTTCGGGCAACGACAGCGGTCACGGCGGCGACGCGAACCAGGCGAGCGGAAAGGCGCCGACCTGGCTCGCGGTGGTGGCTTTGGTGGCCGGTCTCGTGGGAACTACTACAGGCGTAGCCGGTCTCAGACGGCGTCGCGCCTAGGCGTCGCCGCGCCGGGCCGATCGGGGTGGGCACCTCGCGCGGGTGCTCGCCCCGGTCGCCCGCGCCCCCGCCGGCCACTCGCCCGGACGTCACTGGCGAGGCGCCGGTGACCGCGCCCGTGCCTTCGTCGCGCTGCGAAGAACGCCCCGCGCGAGAAACGCCGCGCTCGTTCAGTCCTTGAGGAACGAGGGGATGTCGATCTCGTCGTCGGAGATCTCGAGCCGCGAGCGCTCGCGCTCGTCGAGGCGCACGTCGCGCCGGCGCGGCTCGCGCCGCCGGCCCGTGGAGTCCTCGCTGAACAGCGGCCCACCGCGCTGCGCGTCGAAACCGGTGGCTATCACCGTGACGCGCACGGCGTCGCCGGCCTCCTCGTCGACGACCGCACCGAAGATGATGTTCGACTCGCGGTCGGCCGCCTGCTGGATGATCTCCGCGGCCTCGTTGACTTCGAATAGGCCCAGGTCCTGTGGACCGGTGATGTTGAGGAGGATCCCCTTCGCCCCCTCCACCGACTGTTCCAGCAAGGGGCTCGAGATCGCCAGCTTCGCGGCTTCGGCAGCGCGGTTTTCGCCGGAAGCCTCGCCGATACCCATCAGCGCCGACCCGGCGTCCTGCATGATCGTGCGCACGTCGGCGAAGTCGAGGTTGATCAAGCCGGGAGTGGTGATGAGGTCGGTGATGCCCTGAACGCCTTGGCGCAAGACGTTGTCGGCCTCGCGGAACGCCTCGAGGATGCTCGTGCGCCGCTCGACAACCGCCAGGAGCTTCTCGTTCGGGATTACGATCAGCGTGTCGACTTCCTCGCGCAGGCGCTCGATGCCTTGCTCGGCCTGGCGCATCCGCTGTGCGCCCTCGAACTCGAACGGTTTCGTGACCACGCCGACGGTGAGCGCCCCAACCTCTTGCTTGGCGACCTCGGCGATCACCGGCGCGGCCCCGGTGCCCGTGCCACCGCCCATCCCCGCGGTTACGAACACCATGTCCGCGCCCTTCAGCGCTTCCTTGATCTCGTCGCGGCTTTCGTTCGCCGCCGCCAGCCCCACCTCGGGATTGGCGCCGGCCCCCAGCCCGCGCGTCAGCTGCGCGCCGATCTGCAGCTTGACGTCGGCGTCGCACATCTGCAGCGCCTGGGCGTCGGTGTTGGCGGCGATGAACTCGACGCCACGCAAGCCCGCGTCGACCATCCGGTTCACGGCGTTCGTACCGCCGCCACCGACACCGACGACCTTGATCACCGCGAGGTAGCTGCCGGTGCCTGCACCGCTGCCGATGCCGCTGTCCATCTCTACCGGTTGCCGTTCCCTTTCCCGTCTCGTTTCGCCGCGCTCGGCCCCAAGGCTCGACTTGCGCGCGGATCTCCGAGCTGCGGCCGCTTCGGCGAGCGCGCGCCACGCCTGGCGCTGCGCCCTTCGATCCACGCACTGTAGGGAGTCATCGGCACAACTGTCAAACGAAGCTGCAAGGTTCGTTGCACATTCAATGTAAACATGAGCTTTATGTATCTAGAAAGATTGCGGTGTCGGTTGAGGGTTCGCGATCGTGCCGCCGCTCAACGGGCGCGCCGCGCTCGCCGGATTCTCTAGGCCACCAGCGACAGGTCGGCGAGGAAGGCGCACGTCGATGTACGTGGCACGGGACGCTGAGGGGTCGCGTGCGAGCACTGTAGAAATGGATCTCCACTTGAGGTTTAGATCATGCGCGCGACCGAAGATCAGGAGCGGGCCCGAGCGAAGCGCAGCCACGAGACCACGGTCGCGGTCGAGCGAGATGCGCGCGAGCGCAGTCCGCAACGGCGCCGGGGCGCTGGCCGCGACCGCCACCTTGGCGCGCACGGGCGCAGCCAGCCGGGCGTCCGGGTCGGGGCCGTCGCCGACCGCGATTGTCGGCAGCGACGAAGGGGTCGACAGGTCGCCGAGCTGGGTTCCGTCGCCGGCGACGGCGACGCGTCCGCGCGCTCCCTCGAGCACCGCGACCGGCCGGCGCAGGCGGACGCGCAAAACGAGCTCGTCGGGTAGCCGCCGGTCGACCGTCACGTCGGCAGCGGCCGGGTAGGAAGCGAGCGCCGCCCGCAGCTCTGAGTGGTCGACGTGGAACACCGTCATCCGCCGCGCAGCGCTCACGAGGGCATGGCGGGCGGCGGCAGCTTCGCGCTCGTCGAGACCGACGATCGTCACACGCTCGACGCGCCAGAACGGAAGATCGCGCCCCACCCACAGCGCAAGCGCAACCGCCACGGCCGCCAAGCCGAACACCGCGAGCCGGCGCAGCCGGCGGCCGCCCCCCTTGGCCGAGGCAGAGCCCTGCTCGCTGCCCGGACGCACGCGCTTCCCGGACGAACCGCCCCGACGCCGCACAGCGCTAGCTGTGGCTGGCTGGCGACGGGCGGGTTCGAGACGTGGCATCACCGAGAGCGTTCGCGCTGTCCGCCCGCCTCCCTGCCCGGCCAGCGCCCTCGCCCGGCGGTCGCACCGCCGAAGTCGGCTTTTGCGCTACTCGCCCTGCTCGCCGGCGGGCCCGCTGCCCCCTACGGCGCCTACCGCCGCCGCTAGCGGCGAAGTGTCGACTGGGCCCAGGAAGCGCACTTCCGGTTCGAGCACCACGCCGAAACGTTCGAAAACGCGACGCCGTCCCTCTGCCATCAACCGCACGATGTCGGCCGTGGTGGCGTCGCCGAGGTTCTCGACGAAATTCGCGTGCTTCTCGCTGAAACGCGCTCCGCCCACACGCAAGCCGCGGCAACCTGCGGCGTCGAGAAGCATCCCGGCAGTGCGCCCAGCGACGCGGGGGTCGGCCGGGTCGGGGTTGGTGAACGTCGACCCGAAGGTCTTTATCCCCGACGGCTGCGCTTCGCGCCTAGCCGTGCGCATCGCCTCGAGGCGGGCACGCACTGCCGCGGGATCGTCACGGCGCAGGCGGAAGAGAGCGCGGGCGACCACCTCGCCCGGTCGCAACGCCGAGCGGCGGTAGGCGAAACCGAGCTGGTCGGGAGCGAGGCGCCGTACGCCCGCGGGCGTTGCGACCTCGACCCACACGAGGACGCTGGCGAGCTCGCCGCCGTAGGCGTTGGCGTTCATCCGCACCGCACCGCCGACCGTGCCGGGGATGTTCACCGCGAATTCGAGGCCCGACAGCCCGGCCCGCGCCGTCCGGGCGGCGATCTGCGGCAAGCGCGCGCCGCCGCCGCAGAGCACCTCCTCGCCGTCGATCGCGACCGCCGCGAGCTCGCCTTCGAGCTTGATCACCAGCCCGTCGACACCCTCGTCGGCGACGAGCAGGTTCGATCCCGACCCGATCGCCTCCACCGCCAGCCCCTCGCACGCCGCCCAGGCGAGCAGCTCGTGAAGCGTGGCGAGCGTCGCCGCGCGCGCGAAGAAGCGGGCGTTTCCACCGGTGCGCACCGTCGTCAGGCGTGCCAGCGGTTTGTCGCGCTCGACCGCTGCCGGCGGTCGCTCGACGAGCGGGGCACCTCTCGCCAGCGCGCGCGCGACGCGGTCGACGTTGCCGGCGCCCATCACAACCACCGTATCGCCCGTCGCCACGAGCGCCCGGAGGCACTCGGTGGCTTCGCGCAGACGCGGTGCCCACACAACCCTCTTGCCCGCAGCGCGATCTGCCGCAGCTCGCGCGACGTCGAGGCCGGACACGCCCGGCCAATCCTCGGGCCGCTCGCGGGCCGGGAAAACGTCACTAACCAGGACGATGTCGGCGGCGGCGAGCGCCCGGCCGAACTCGCGCGCGAGCGCCTTCGTGCGCGAGAACAGGTGCGGCTGGAAGCAGGCGACGAGACGCGGCCGGGCACGGTGCTCGGCGCGGGAGCCGCCGCGGGCGGACACACCGCCGGGGACGGAGGCGCCGCCCCGGGCACAGGCGCCGCCCCGGGCACAGGCGCCGGCCCCGGGGGGTGCGCCGACAGCCATAAGTTCGCGCGCCGCCGCGAGCGTCGCCGCTACCTCGGTCGGGTGGTGTGCGTAGTCGTCGTATACGCGCGCGCCCTCCGGTGAGTGGCCGATGAACTCGAGGCGACGTCCGGTGCCGGCGAAATCGGCGAGCGCCCGAGCCGCTTGTTGGCGCTCGACACCGGCCGCCTCGGCCGCCGCCACCGCCGCCAGGGCGTTCAGGACGTTGTGGCGCCCGGGTACGGGCAGCGGTGGTAGCGGTACGGAAAAGGCGTCGCTCGCGCCGGTGCGATCGGCGTGCCCGGCCGCGCGCTCGCCGTGATCGACGGCGTTCTCGTTGTTACCGGCGGCGCGCTCGGTGCTCGCACCCGTCCGCTCGTCGCTCGCCGTGCTCCGCCACTCGCCCGCGTCCGCGACCCTGACCACGCGCTGTCCCGGGCGCGCTGCGATCGTCACGCCCGGCCCGAGCACGAGCACCTGCGCCGGTCGGGCGAACTCAGCGAACGCCGCCTCGAGCTCAGCCAGGTCGCGGTAGGTCGAGTGATGGTCGAGCTCGATGTTGGTGATCACCGCGATTTCGCGGTCGAGCTTGAGGAACGAGCGGTCGGACTCGTCGGCCTCGACCACCAGCCAGGCGCCGCTACCGAGTCGGGCGTTGGTGTCGAAACCGCGCAGCTTCGCGCCGACGACGAACGACGGGTCGCAGCCGGCGCGATCGAGAACGTGGACGATCATCGCCGTGGTCGTCGTTTTGCCGTGCGTGCCCGACACCGCGATCGTGCGCCGCAGGCGCGTGAGCTCGGCGAGCAGATCGGCGCGGTGCAGCACACGCTGACCGCGCTCGCGCGCCACCTGGACCTCGGGGTTGTCAGCGGCGACAGCCGTCGAAACGACCACCTCGGCGTCGGGCGGCACCTGGTCGGCGCTGTGGCCGACGTGGACGCGCGCACCGTGGAGGCGGACGAGCGCCAGATACGGCGACTCTTCGCGGTCGGAACCGCTCACCGTCGCGCCGAGTCCCGCCGCCACCAGCGCCAGGCCGCTCATCCCTGCCCCGCCGACGCCGACGAAGTGCAAGCGGCGCCCCCGCCACTCGCCGAGAGCGGCCTTCCGCGCCTCTCGCTGCGCCCGCTGCGTGCTCGTCACCGGCCGCTGACCTTACCCGCGCGCGCAGGCGAGCGAGGGTCGGGCAGCCTCCGTCCGCCCGGCGTCGGGGCGGTGCGCCCTCACGCGCCGGCTGGCACACCGCAGGCCGCGAGCACGGCCGCAGCGATTCGCTGCGCGGCGTCCGGGCGCGCCAGCGACCTAGCGGAGCTCGCCATCGCTCGGCGTCGCTCGCGGTCGGCGACCAGCTCGAGCACCGTGTCGCGCAAACGGTCGCCGTCGAGCTCGGCGTCGTCGATCACGATCGCTGCCCCGTGCTCAGCAACGAAGCGCGCGTTCGCCCGCTGATGGTCCTGCGCGGCGTGGGGATATGGCACGAGAACCATCGGCAACCCGAGCGCCGCCACCTCGAGCACCGAACCGCCCGAGCGCGCCACGACGAGGTCGGCGCAGGCGAGCGCCGGCGCGAACGGCTTGACGAAATCGACCAGGTGGTAGGCGGAGGGATTGCCGGCACGCGCAAGCCGCTCCGCGATCTCGCGATAGTCGCGCCGCCCCGCGACGTGAAGCACGTGCACACCGTCGGGCAGCGGCCTCTCCGCGAAAGCGGCGACCGTAGCGTGGTTGATCGAGCGCGCCCCCAGCGATCCGCCGAACACGAGCACGCACACCGCCTGCAGTGGGATCCCGAAGCGGGCGCGAGCCGCCCGGCGCAGCTCGTCGCGGTCGCCGCGCACGAGCTCCGACGGCAGCGGCCGGCCGACGACCTCGAAGCGGCGGCCGCTGGCACCAGCGATCGGGAACGCGAGGAAAGCGCGCTCCGCGAACCGCGCTAGCAGACGGTTGGCGACACCGAGATGGCTGTCGGCCTCGGTCACGAACAGCGGCAGGCGCAGAGTGCGCGCCGCCAGACCGACGGGCACGCCGACATACCCCCCGCAACAGACCACTGCGCGGGCGCCGAGCCGAGCGAGCTCGCGGTGGGCGCGAACCGTAGCGCGCCCCGCGAGCCACACCGCGCTCGCGGCGCGCAGCGGGTTGCGCCGGTCGAGGCCGCGCACGGCGAGCCGGACGAGCTCGTACCCGGCGTCTGGCACGAGCTCCGCCTCGGCGCGGTCGCCACCGAAGAAAACGACCGTCGCGCCACGCTCACGCAGCGCACCGGCGATCGCGAGCGCCGGGACGACGTGGCCGGCCGTGCCCCCGGCAGCGATCGCGACGAGCGGGCGCACGTTCGCCGGTCGCGGTCCCTGCTGTCGCGCGCCGGCCGCTCGCGGGCGCCTCAGTCGCGCACCTGCCGGCCGTGCGCTCAACGCCCCGCGCGTCGCCCGGCCGAGCGCCCGCCACCCGACTGCCCCGCCGCGCGCTCGCCGCGCGACGGGCGCACCGAGCGGCTGCGCGCCGCCGCCCCCTCGATCACACGCAGCCGCGGCCGTCGCTGCGCTGCCGCCGGCCGGCTAGCTGCGTCGAGCACGATCCCAATCCCGCAGAGCATCGTCAGCAGGCTACTGCTGCCGTAGGAGACGAGCGGCAACGGCACGCCGGTGAGCGGCGCGAGCCCAAGGACCGCGGCGAAGTTCAACGCTGTCTGACTCGCGATGAGTGCCGTGATACCGGCGCAGGCGAGCTTCGTGAACTCGTCGCGCGAACGGCGCGCTACCTGCAGCCCGCAGTAGACGAGCGCCAGATAGAGCGCGAGCAGCCCGACGATGCCGACCAGCCCGATCTCTTCGCCGATCACCGCGAGGATCATGTCGGTGTGGGCCTCGGGCAGATAGAAGACCTTCTGCACCGACTCGCCGAGCCCGACGCCGAAAGGACCGCCCGACCCGATCGCGATCAGCGCCTGAATCGTCTGGAAGCCGGCGCCGCTCGGGTCGTGGGAGGGGTCTAGGAACGCCGTCAGGCGCGCACGCCGGTAGGGCTCGGCGAGCGCGAGCACCGTGGCTGCGAGGGCGAGCACGAGCAGCGCACCGACCAGCTGCCGGAGCGGCACACCGGCCGCGAACAGCAGGCTGCCCGCAGCCGCACAGATCACGAGCGTCGTGCCCATGTCGGGTTGCGCCATCACCAGCGCGCCGGCGACGGCGACGGCGATCAAAAACGGCAGCGCGGCACCGCCGAGCGTGCGCTCGTGCGGCCGCGCCCGCGCGAGCAGGTGGGCGCCGTAGAGGACCAGCGCCAGCTTCAGGAACTCCGACGGCTGAAACTGGAGAAACCCGGCCCCGATCCAGCGCCGCGCGCCGTTCACAGACACGCCGATCCCGGGGACGAGCACGGCGACGCACAGCGCGAGCGCAGCGAGCAGCGCGAGCGGCGCCGTGCGCCGCGCCACGGCGAGCCCGCAGCGCGACGCCGCGAACAGGACGAGCAACCCCACGACACCGAACCCCACATAGCGCTTGAGAAAAAACGCCGGGTCGCCGGCGCTTATCGCGAACTCGGCCGAGCTCGCTGAGTACACCATCACCGCTCCCGCGGCTACGAGGCAGAGCGTGACGGTGTGAAGCAGCGACCGCTCGAGCGGGGCGACAGCGCGAGCCGCACCCCCGCGCGGCGCCGTGCGCCGGCGCCCGGCGGTCGCCTGTCGTCGCTCGTCTCGTCGCCCGCGAGTGCCCACGTCGTGGAGTTCGACGCTCGCGGCGCGCCTCTTTCAGCTGCGCGGGGCGCGCTGCGCCGCGCTTCGGAGCTAGCGCGAACGTAGCGCCGCCACGAGCGCGCGGAACCGCTCTCCGCGCTCTTCGAAGTCGCGGAACTGGTCGAAGCTGGCGCACGCCGGTGACAGCAACACCACCTCGCCCGCGACGGCGCGCTCGCTAGCGAGAGCGACGGCGCGCTCGAGCGTCCCGCACACCTCTACCGGCACCGCGCCATCGAGATCGCGGGCGATCTCCTCCGCCGCCTCGCCGATGGCGTACACGCAGCGGCAGCGCTCGCCGACCAGCGTGCGCAGCGAGCGGAAACCGCCGCCTTTCGGACGGCCACCGGCGATCAGGTGGATGCCGCCGGCGAAAGACTCGAGCGCTCGTTCCGTCGAGGCGACGTTCGTCGCTTTCGAGTCGTTCACGTACAGAACGCCGCGGACGCGCCCCACCTCCTCCAGCCGGTGGGGCACGCCGCGGAACTCGGCTAGCACCGCCCGCACGGCCTTAAGCGGTACGCCCGCCGCGAGCGCTGCGAGCGTCGCCGCGGCAGCGTTCTCGAGATTGTGTCGACCGCGCAGCGCGATCGCCGCGCGTTCGACGACGAGATCGCCGTTGTAGAAGAGCCCCGCGTCGGAGAACTCGAGCTCGGCGCCGCTGCCCGCAGGCCCGAACGCGACGCGCCGGGCGTCGCCCGGCACCGCGACCCCCGCCGGTGCGACAGCGAGCGCGTCGGTGGTCTGGTGGGCGAACAGGCGCAGCTTGGCGTGATGGTAAGCCTCGACCGAGCCGTGACGATCGATGTGATCGACACCGAGGTTGACGAGCACGGCCCGCTCCGGAGCGAAGGCGAGGGCGTCCTCGATCTGGAAACTCGACGCTTCGACGACGAGCGGCGCGGAGGCGTCCACCTGGCCGACCAACGCCGCCAGCGGCGTGCCGACGTTGCCCGCCGTTACTGCCGGTTCGCCGGCGGCGCGAAGGATCGCGGCGAGAAGCTCGACCGTGGTGGTCTTGCCGTTCGTGCCGGTCACAGCCCAGACGACGTTGGGCAGCGACCGCCAGGCGATCTCGAGCTCGCCCGTAACGGTGAGTCCGTGCGCACGGGCCGCGCTCACCACCTCGGTGTCGCGCGGCACTCCGGGGCTTTTGACCACCGTCCTGACCCCTTCGAGCAGCTCGACGCCGCTCGTTTCGGCGTGCACCTCGACGCCCGCGCGCCCGAGCTCGGCGGCGAGGTCGGCTGCGACCGGTCCGGTGTCGCAGGCGAGAACGCGGCCGTGGCGCGAAAGAAGCAGCGCCGCGGCGCGGCCCGAGCGGCCGAGCCCGACGACGAGGTACGGCCCCGGCGGAAGCGGCGGGCGCCCCCCGCCGCGCCCAGCGGCGTCGCTAGCGCCCGCGGTCACGCCCGGCGCCCCTCCCTTGCTGGTCTCCCCTGGCAGCGCGCAGCGCTCGCTCGTCGGTCGGCTCTCACCGCACCGAAGCTTGGTAGATCGTGAAACCGATCGCCGAACAGATCGCGGCGACGATCCAGAAGCGCAGGATGATCTTGGTTTCCGACCACCCGAGCAGCTCGAAGTGGTGGTGGATCGGCGCCATCAGAAAGACGCGGCGGCGGAAGCGGCGAAAAGCGAAGACCTGGATCGCCACCGACAGCGCTTCGATCACGAAGATCCCGCCGATGACGAGGAGCAGCAGCTCGGTCTTGGTTATCACCGCCAGCGCCGCGATCGCCCCGCCGAGGCCGAGCGAGCCGGTGTCGCCCATGAACACCGACGCCGGGAAGGAGTTGAACCACAGAAACCCGACGCACGCCCCGACGAGACAGGCGCCGAGCAGCGCCAGGTCCTGTTGGCCGGTGGTGATGTAGGCCATCGCGGTGTAGGCGAGCAGCACCACCGCCGAGCAGCCAGCTGCCAGGCCGTCGAGACCGTCGGTGAGGTTCACGCCGTTGGTGGCTCCACCGAGCACCAAGAAGATCAGCAGCGGATAGGCGACACCGAGGTCGATCGAGGCGTCGACGAAGCGCAGCCGCAACGTGTCCTCGAGCCCGACGTACTGCGTCGCAGCGAGCCACAGGCCGATCGCGATCGCCGCCTGGCAGGCGATCTTCATGCGCCCCGACAAGCCCAGCGAGCGGCGGTGGCGGAGCTTGGTGACGTCGTCGGCGAAGCCCACGGCGGCGCTGGCGAGCGCTGTCGCCAGAACCGCCAAGCTGGCGGCGCGGTACTCGCTCAGGATCAGGAACGGGACGCACACCGAGACGAAGATCAAAAGACCACCCATCGTCGGGGTTCCGGCCTTGGCTTTGTGCCCCTCCGGCCCCTCCTCGCGGATGTGCTGGCCGAACTCGCGCTCGCGCAGGAAGGCGATCGCACGCGGCCCCAGGAACATGCAGATGAGCAGAGAGGCGAGGCCCCCGATCAGTAGCTCGCCCACGACCTACAGTCCTATCGCGCGTTCGAGCCCGACCGCTCGCGAAGCCTTGAGCAGCACCACGTCGCCGGGGCGCACCAAGCGCGCAAGCAGGGCACGTGCCTCCTCGGGCGAAGAGCAGAGGTGCGCTTCACCGACGAAGCCGTGCGCGTACTCGCGCGCCTCCTTGCCCACGCAGACCAGCACGTCGACGCCTCGCTCCGCGGCCGTGCGCCCGACCTCGCGGTGCAGCTCGGCCGTGCGCTCGCCGAGCTCGGCCATCGTTCCGAGCACAGCGATGCGCCGCTGCGCCTCCTGACGGGCGAGGTTGTCGAGTGCTGCTCGCATCGACATCGGGTTGGCGTTGTAGCAGTCGAGGATGAAGCGCACCCCGTCGCGCTCGAGCGTCTCGCCGCGCAGACGCGAGAAGCGCGGCTCGACGCGGCCGCGCGGGAGGATTCCGAGCGCCAGTGCACAAGCAACGGCGCACGCGGTGTTGGCGAGGTTGTGCGGTTCGTCGTAGGCGACGGCGAGGCTTAGCCGTCCCCAGGGCAGCTGCAGCTCGAGGTAGCCGTCGCCGCTCGTGACCACCGACACATCGCCGCCCGGCCCGACCATGACGGTGCGCAGATCGGACCGCAGGTAGGGACGCAACAGCGGCTCGTCGGCCGGCACGACAGCGCCGCTGCCGGGAGCGAGCGCCCCGAGCAGCTCCGCCTTGGCGCGGGCGATGCGCTCGACGGTACCGAGCAGCTCGAGGTGGACCGGGCCGACGTTGGTGATCGCCCCCACGTCGGGGCGAGCGATCGCCGCCAGCTCGGCGATCTGGCCCTCGCCGCGCATCGCCATCTCGAGCACCAGCACCTCGACGCCGGCGGGTGCGCCGAGAACGGCTAGCGGCAACCCGATCTCGGTGTTGAGGTTCTGCGGGCTCGCGTAGACGCGGACGCCGCTCGCGCCGAGCAGCGCAGCGAGGATGTCTTTGGTCGACGTCTTGCCGGTGGAACCGGTGATCGCGACCACCCGCGCCCCGGCGGCAGCGAGCGCGCCGACGCGGGCGCGGGCCAGGCGCTGGAGCGCGCGCAACGGGTCGGCCGCCGCCAACACCACCTGGTCCGGCGCCGCCGCCGCCACCGCCGCGCGGGCGTGGCGCGCTTCGACCATCACGCCCCACGCGCCGGCCGCGAGCGCGGCCGGCGCGAACTCGCCGCCGTCGGCGCGCCGGCCCGGCAACCCGACGAAGAGCAGTCCGGGCGCCGCCTGTCGCGAGTCGCAGGTGGCGCCCTCGGGGGCCGGCCGGTCGCCGGGGCCGTGGTGCATGGCGGCGCCGGCGGCGCGCGCGACGGCGGCCGCGGAGTCGAGACGATCGGCGCTCACGCCGCAGCCCCCGCCCGCGCCGCGAGCGCCTCGCGCGCGACCTCGCGGTCGTCGAACGGCTCGACGCGCCCGTCGGCGAACTCCTGTCCCTGTTCGTGTCCCTTGCCCGCGATCAGCACCAGATCCCCGGGTTCGGCCGCGGCGATCGCACGCTCGATCGCGCGGCGGCGATCGCTCTCGCGCTCCAGGCGTGCCCGCGCTTCGCCGCTCACACCGGCGACAATCTCGTCGATGATCGCCTCCGGGGCCTCGCTGCGCGGGTTGTCGGAGGTCACGATCACACGGTCGGCGAGCTCGGCGGCGATGCGCCCCATCTGCGGCCGCTTGCCGCGGTCGCGATCGCCCCCGCAGCCGAAGACGCACCACAGGCGTCCGCGGCAGAGCGGACGCGCCGCCGCCAACACGCGCGCGAGCGAGTCCGGTGTGTGCGCGTAGTCGACGAGGACCGCGAACGGCTGCCCCGCATCGATGCGCTCGAAGCGGCCGGGGACACGGTCGAAAGTGGCGAGGGCGGCGGCCGCCTGGGCGAGGTCGCCACCGAGAGCGCGTACCGCTCCCAGCGCCGCGAGCGCGTTCTCGACGTTGAAACGGCCCGGCAGCGACAGACGGCAGCGCCAACTCCCCTCAGGCGCTTCGAGCGTGAAGCGGGCGCCGTCGATGTCGAACTCGACGTCGCGGGCGCGCAACGTCGCATCGCGCTCCACGGCGAAGGTGTCGGCGCTCGGGAACTCGCGCGCCAGGCGCCTCCCCCACTCGCAATCGACGCCGATAACCGCCGCCCCCGCGAACTCGCTGAAGAGCCGCCGTTTGGCCTGGAAGTAGCGCTCCATTGTGCCGTGGAAGTCGAGATGGTCTTGGGAGAGGTTCGTGAAGACCCGACAGGCGAAACGGGTGCCCGCCACCCGCCCGAGCTCGAGCGCGTGCGACGACACCTCGATCGCACAGGCGCGGTCGCCGGCGGCGACCATCTCCGCGAACGTCGCTTGCAGATCGAGCGACTCGGGGGTGGTGCGCCCCGGCGGACGCTCCTCGCCGCCGACGATCTGCGCGACCGTACCGAGCAGCCCGCAGCGCACGCCCATGCTCTCGAGCAGGTGGCGCACCAGGAACGCCGTCGTCGTCTTGCCGTTGGTGCCGGTGATCCCGACGACGCGCAGGCGTGCGGTGGGATCACCGTAGAAGCGGACGGCGATCGCCGCCATCGCCGCGCGCGCGTCGGCGACGACGACCTGCGGGACCGGCAGTTCGAGGGGACGCTCGCAAACCAGCCCCACCGCACCCCGGGCGACGGCCTCGCCTGCGTAGCGATGGCCGTCGGTCGTCATGCCCGGAACGCAAAAGAACAGCGTTCCCGGTCGTACGCGACGGGAGTCGTAGGCGAGCGCGGAAACCGTGACCGTCTCGGCACCGGCCCCGCGGAACTCCCGGGCGACCCCCTCTGCGAGCCGGCGGAGGTCCATGGTCGGCGCGAGTGTAGAGACGCGACCGGTCGCAGCGCCTGCGTCGCGGCCACCTCACAGCGCAGGAGTGGCAGCTCAAGGACGCTCACGGGCTGCCGATAGGAATCGCATGAGCGCCGCCGCGGTGACCGTCCTCGCGCGCCTCGCCGAGCGCACATACCAGAGCTTCTCGGAAGCCGCCGGCCAGGCGCTGGACCTGCTCGAGGAGTCCCTGCCTCCGGGGGTCGTCGCGCTCGGTCGCTTCGACGAGGACGAGCGCGTCTATCGGGTCCTCGACGTCCGCGGCGCCACCAGCGAGGCGCTCGCCCGCGGCACCGTGCTGCCGATGCCGCGCGAGGCACCGAACCCCGATGTCGAGCTGCTCGACGCGCTGGCGATCCGCAGCTGGCTCGCGGTCCCCCTCCTCGCCAGCAACGGCGACGCGCTCGGCGCGCTGTGGGCACTCTCGACAGACGAGAACGCCTACCGCGAGGAGGACTGGGCGCTCGTGGCGGTGTGCGCCAGGCTACTCGCCGCCGAGTGGGAGGGGGTGCAGCTGCGCGCCGACCTCAGGCGTTTGCGCGAGCAGCTGCGCGACCGCGACCGCACCGACCACGTCACCGGTCTGCCCAACCGCCAGAGCTTCCTCGAGGCGCTCGAGCGTGAATGGCGCCTCTGCAAGCGCGGCGCGGTTGAGTCGCACATGGTGGTGCTGAAGCTGCCCAACCGCAGCGAGATCGAAGAGCGCTACGGCGAAGCGATGGCCACGCTCATGCTCAAGGACGTAGCCGAGGCGCTACAAGCGGTGGCCCGCAAGACCGACCACACCGGACGCCTCGACGACGAGCTGATGGGCGTGATCCTCGTCGGTTGCAAAGGGCGCGAGGGGGCCGAGGCGTTCGTGTCGCGGCTCTGCTCGCGGATCGCGCACGTCGCGCGCGAGCGCCCCGAGGTGCCCCACCCCGTGTTCGGGTTCAGCCCGCTCGGGGGCATCGAGGAGCCGGTCGCGGTGCTCGAAGCGGCACGCGCTGATCTCGAAACTGCGGCGGCGGCGCTTGCGGCCGAGCGGGAAGCCGAGTTAGCTTCGTGAGGTGAACGTGGTGGGGACCGAGCAGCGCACGGCGACAGGGGAGGCAGCCGCCGGCGCTGGCGCAGCACGCAAGGGCGTCTATGCGCCCTCGGCACCGGGCGGCCGTCAGGCGTTCCTGAGCGACGTGATCGTAGAACTCGGGTTCGCCGACCGTGAAACGGTCGAGCAGGCGGTCGAGGCTGCCCGTGTCCCCGGGCGCACGCTCCAGCAGATCCTGCTCGAGCAGGGAGCGATCACCGAGGAGCAGCTGGCACGCGCGATCGGCGAGCGCTACGGACTCGACTACATCGACCTCGACGAGTTCGAGGTCGACGTCGCCGCCGCCAACCTCATCAGCCCGCAAACGGCGCTGCGTTACCACGCCGTGCCGGTGGCGTTCGATCCCGACGGCACGCTCGTGGTGGCGATGACCGACCCGGCCGACACGCTCGCGATCGATGACATCGCGGTGATGACGAAGCTCGAGGTGCGGCCCGCCGTCGCCACCCGCAGCGCCGTCGAGGCACTGATCGAGCGGCTGCCGCGCACCAGCGAAGACGAACGCCAGGCAGCTCGCGAAGCCGCACGGGCGACGCTCGCGCCGCAGATCGGGTCGCGCCCAGCGAGCCCGGACGCGGGCGCGCATCAAGCCAGCGCGCAACCGCCCCCACGAGCTGCGTCGCCACCGCCCCCGCCCGCTGCGGCGGCCCCCGGTGGCGCTGTCGACGACGCCGCGCTCGCCGAGCTACGCGCGGAACTGGAGCGCCTGCAGGAGGAGCTCGAGCAGGCGCGCGACGAAGCCGAGCAAGCACGGAGCGAAGCGGAGCAGACGCGCAGCGAGCTCGAGCAGGCGCGCAGCGAGGTGGAGGAGGCGACAGCCGAGCTCGAGCGGCTGCGCGAGGAGAGCAGCCGCGCCGGTGCCGACCGCAACCGTCTAGCGGAGCTCGAGGCACGGGGTGGCGAGCTCACGGTCGAACTAGAGCGGATGCGCGGAGAGCTCGAGCGCACGCGCGGCGAGCTCGAGATCGCTCGTGCCGAGCTCGACACCAAGAGCGCCGAGGCTAACCGCCTGAACGCCGAGCTCGAGCGGCTGCGCGAGGAGAGCGACCGGCTGCGAGAGGAGGCCGGCGCGGCGCGCGGCGAAGCCGAGGCTGCGAACGCAGAGATCGAGAAGCTCCGCGCGCGCATCTCCGAGCTCGAGTCCTCCGCTGACCAGCTCGAGGCGTTGACCGCCGACCTCGAGCAGGCGCGGGCCGAGAACGAGCGGCTGCGTGGCGAGATCGAGAAGCTGCGCGACGGCCGCGACGAAGAGCTCGAACAGGTCCGCGCCGAGCTCGAACGCGCGCGCGAGGAAGCCGATCGTCGGGCGTTGGGCGCCGAGCGGGCGCTCGAGCAGGCCCGCAAACGGTTGCTCGAGCTCGAGGAGGCCGACCGCCGCGCCGAGCGTGCCCGCGCGACGCTCGCGAAGATGCGCGAGGAGTTCGAGCGCGAGCGCGAGCACCAGGCTCGCACCGAGCGCTATCTGCGAGCGACCGTGGCTTCCGAGCGGGCACGGCGCGAGGCGCTCGAGTCGCTGCTCGACCGCGTGCGGGCGGCGGGCACCGAGCTGCAGGCGGTGCTCGACGCGCTCGCGCGTCTACCCGACCTGGCCGGCGAAGGCGCCGACGCCGACCAAGCGGCTCCGATCGGTCCCACCATCGCCGCACCGGGTGTCCCCTCGGCTGCTCGCGGCAGCGCGTCCGCTGCGGCATCGGCGGCCGACGAGGCCTCGTCACCGGCGAGCGCGCGCCCCGATACGTCAGCATCGGCTAGCGGCGACCCGAGCGATCAGACGATCTGGCGCTGATCGCGGTCCGAGCCCGTTCTACGACGGCGGAACGCCCAGGTAGGACAAGGCGAAGGACACGATCTGCTCGAAGGCGGGGGCCGCGACGACGCCACCGTAGATCTCGCCCTGCGGCTCGTCGACCGCGACGAGGACGAGCAGCCGCGGATCACCGACGGGCGCGAACCCCACGAACGACGCCACGTAGCGAGTCTTGGAGTAGGTGCCCGTGAGCGGATCGGGCTTCTGCGACGTGCCGGTCTTGCCGGCGATCCGGTAGCCCGGGATCTGCGCTTCGGCGCCGGTACCGTTCGGTCCCACGACCCCCTCGAGCATGCGCGCGACGGTGTCGGCCACGCTACGGCGCAACACGCGCTTGCCGGGGCGGCGCTGACCCGCGATCAGGTAGGGCTCGTGCAGAACGCCGTGGTCGGCGAGCGCGGTGTAGGCGGCGACGAGCTGCAGCGGCGTGACGGCGAGACCCTGGCCGATCGGCAGGTTTCCCATCGAGGAACCCGAGTAGTCGCGCAGCCGCGGCACGATCCCGGGTGACTCTCCCGGCAAGCCGATCCCGGTGGGCCGGCCGAAACCGAAGCGATCGACCCAGCGTGCGAACCGCCGCGCGCCGAGCTCGAGCCCGATCGTCACGGTTCCCACGTTCGACGACCGGGCGAGGATGTCGGCTACCGACATTCGCTCCCACCCGCGCGGGTGCGCCTCGCCGATCACGCGGTCGGCAACACGGATCGTCGGCGGCAGGTCGAAGCTCGCGAGCGGCGAGATCACCCTGTCGGAGAGCGCTGCTGCGACCGTGAACGGCTTGAACGTCGAGCCGGGTTCGTACGCGTCCTCGACCGCACGGTTGCGGCGCACGTCGGGACCGAGCTCGAGACTTCTGTCGGGCGCGGCGGACGGCCAGCTCGCCAGCGCCAGCACGGCACCGTCGCGCGGGTCGACCACCACCGCGCTGGCACCGCGCGCCCGGTAGCGCTCGGCAGTCGCTGCCAGCACTCCCTCGACGTGGCGCTGCAGCACAGCGTCGATCGTCAGCCGCAGCGGGCGGCCCGGGCGCGGCTGGCGCACAGTGATCGTGCGCAAGGGGCGTCCGAGCGCGTCGCGCACCACGCGGCGCTCGCCGTCACGACCGCGCAGCAGCCGGTCTGCCGCTTGCTCGAGCCCGAACAGCCCGTAACCGTCGGTTCCTACCGCGCCCACCACCTGTGTCGCGAGCGCTCCCCCCGGATACACGCGGCGCGGTTCGACGAGCGTCCCCACCCCTTCTAGGGCGAGCTTGCGGAGACGCTCGCCGACCTCGGGCGGCAGCTTGCGCCGGATGTAGACGAAACCGCGCGAGCGGTCGGATATCAGCGCCAGGATGCGTTCCTCGGGCAGACCGACGAGCGGTGCGAGCCTCGCCGCGGTAGCGGCCGGGCGTTCGATCAGGAATGGGTTCGCGTAAACCGTCACCGCTTCCTCGGACACGGCCAGCTGGCGCCCGCGGCGGTCGAGGATCGGACCGCGCAGACCGGGCTCGACCACCTTGCTGTCGTGCTGGCTGCGGGCCTGTTCGCGGAGCGTCCCTGCACGCACGGTCGTGAGCCAGGTGGCGCGCGCCGCCAGAGCCAAGAAAAGGCCGAGAAAGACAGCGAAAAGGACGCCTACGCGCCGGTCGATCACGCCGGTCGCGTGCACCTCCAGGCGCACCCTGCGTCCCGTCTTACGGTGTCCCATCAGCGCTACCCAACACGTCCCCACCACCCGCGGCCTGCTCGCCGGTGGCGGGGAGAGCGGACGAGCCGGTCGCTGCGCTAGCCGACGGGCCGCCCGTCGCGGCGCCGGCGCCCGAGGAGCCGGACAGGGCACCGCCGCCAGCGGCACCCGGCACGGGCGTGGCGGTCGTGGTAGCAGCGCCCGAAGCCGCCGAGACCGCCGAGGCCGCCATGCCCGCGGTGCCCGCTGTGACACGCTGCGCGAGCCGTCGGGCGGCCAGGAGCGCGTCGCGGCCGGGGTCGGATCGCAGATAGCGGACGGCGTCCGGCGCGGGCAAAACGAACCCGCGCTCGCTCGCAAGCCGCTGGATGCGGTCGGGCGAGTCGAGGCGCGCGAGCGCCCGACGCAAGCGGGCGTTGTCGGCCTCCACCTGGGCGGAGCGGTCGGCGACTGCGGCGAGCTGGCGGCTGACCTGCAGAAGGTCGACGTTGAGGAACACGATGCCGACCAGAAGCAGCGCGATCGTGCCGATCCAAAGGCGCGTGCGCAGCAAGCGGTCGACGGCGCGCTCGGGCAAAGAGAACGTCGCCGTGGACCGGCGGCCGCGCTCGGGCGGCGCCACTACCCCGATCTGCGCCTTCTGCCGGCGCCGCCGCGCGCTCGGCGCCGGCGGGCGGCGCTGGGCCGGTCGCGTCTTTTGCGCCGTCCGCGGCGTGGCGGCCGGCCGTGAGCGCGGGGCAGCCGAGCGGGGGCGGGTGGCGCTCGGCCGCGGGCGCGCAGCACGTACAGCCGCGGCAACGTGCGGAGGTGGCAGCTCCTCTTCGCCGACGAGGGTGCGTGCCGCTACGGTCGCAGCGCGCGGACTCACCGGCCTTCCTCTCCCCCGTCGGCGCCGCCGGTCGCGAGCTTGCGCGCGACCCGCAAGCGCGCCGATGCCGAGCGCGGGTTCGCGGCAATCTCGCCGGCGCGCGGGCGCACCGCACGGTTTGTGAGTAGCTCGGCCTGCGGCTGGCGGCCGCAGACGCAGATCGGGAAGTCGGGTGGGCAGGTGCAACCGCGCGCGAGCTCGCGCAGGAAGCGTTTGACACGGCGGTCTTCGAGCGAGTGGAAAGAGATCGCAGCCAACCGGCCACCTGGGGCCAGCAGCGCGAACGCCTTCGGCAGCGCGCGATCGAGCGATTCGAGCTCGTGGTTGACGGCGATCCGCAACGCTTGGAAGGTGCGCTTGGCGGGGTGTCCGTGGCCGAGCCTGCGGCCCGCCGGCACTGCCGACTCGATTACGGCCACGAGCTCGCCGGTGGTCTCAATCGGCCGCTTGCAGCGGCGCGCGACGATCGCTCGCGCGATGCGCGTCGCGTGCGGCTCTTCCCCGTACTCGCGCAAGACCCGCGCGAGCGCCCGCTCGTCCCAGGCGTTGACCAGGTCCCGCGCCGACAGCGGAGCATCGGGATCCATGCGCATGTCGAGCGGCGCGTCGCGCGTGTAGGAGAAACCACGCCGCGGCTCGTCGATCTGCAGCGACGAGACACCGAGATCGAAGTAGACGATGTCGGCCGTGACGCCTTCTTCGCGCAGCCCCGCGAGCGCGTCGGCGAAGTCGGCGCGCACGAACCGCGCGGCGCACGGCCAGTCGGCTGCAAGCTCCTCGAAACGCTCGCGCACGAGCGGATCGCGGTCGATCGCGATCAGCGTTCCGTCCGGCCCAATCCGCTCCGCGAACAGCTGCGCGTGACCGCCGTGGCCGAACGTGCAGTCGACGACGGTGTCGCCGCTCGCCGGTGCGCACAGTTCGACGAGCTCGGCGGCCAAGACCGGCACGTGCGCTCGCGCCCCCACGTCAAGAAGGATCGCCAAGACCTTCGATCACCTCCGCGATTTCGGCGTCGAGCTCTTGTGCGGCGCGCTCCCAGCGCTCGCGCGCCCAGACCTCGAGGTGGTCGCCGACACCGAGCACCACGACTTGCCGGTCGATACCGGCATGCTGCAGGAGCGTTTGCGGCAGGGTGACGCGACCGGCGGAGTCCAGCTCGGCGTCGAACGAGTTGGCCTGGAAGAAGCGTGCGACCTTGCGGTAGCGCGAGCCCATCGGGTTAAGACCGGCGAGCGCCCGCTCGAGGATGCGCTCGTGGCGCTCTGGGGTCCAGATCGCGATGCAAGCCTCGGGATCCTTGGCAAGCACGACCCCGTCGGCGAAAGCAGCGCGGAACTTCGCCGGGATCGCGAGGCGGTTCTTCGCGTCCAGCGTGTGCTCGAAGTGGCCTCTGAATGCCAACGGTGGGATCCCCTACGGCGCCGGTGGGTCCGGTCCGAGGTGGCGGGGCGGGAGGAACCCCGCCACCCCGGCCGTGCGTGTCGCCACAGTAACCCACTCGGCCCCACTCTGCAACACCTTTACCCACAATTTGCCCCCGCTCTCCCCACCGCCGCGCCGCCCCTGCCCGCGAACCCGCTTGGCTACGCGCTTTACGCGCCGATCGCGGCTACGACCGTGGAAGGCGAGCGCTGCAAGAAGCGGTGCAGCAGGTTCTGCTGCACGCAAAGCTGCGTGCAGGGAGCAGCCCTGCGAGACAGCTTGCGCGCGTGAATGCAGAGCAGGTTGCCTACTCGGGGGCGGTGGGCGCGGCAGTCAGATACCGAGCAGGCCGCCGCGACTCGCGAGCAGGGCGTGCACCACCGCGGCGAGAACGACAAGCATCACCGCGGGCACCATGGCGAGCGCGACCACGAGCTGGATCTTCGGTCCGGCCCGCGCCGCGGCTTCGCGCATCCGTCGTGCTGCGCGCTCGCGCGCCCGCGTGGCGTGACGGGCGAGGACCTCGTCGAGCGGCGCACCGTGGCGGAGCGCACGTAGCAGCACGGCGACTAGCTCCTCGATCTCGGGTTGCGGGAAGGCGGCGGCGAGCTCGGCAAGAGCTGCGCTCGCGGGCACGCCGCGCGCGTGGCGTCGTGCAGCTGTGGCCCAGGCGCGCGCCAGCTCGCCGTCGCTGCGGTCGCCGACCAATCCGAGCGCGCGCATCAGAGGAACGCCGCCGGCTAGGGACACGCGCAGCAGGTCGAGCAGCGGCGGCAGCTCGGCTGCGACGCGCAGTGCCCGCAGGCGCGCGCACCTACCCAGCCAGAGCTCGGGCGCGAAGAAGCCGGCGAGCGGCAGCGCCAGCGTCGCGACACCAGCTGCCGCGCCGGGCAGCAGCGCGCCGGCGGCGAGCGCGGGCGCCAGGGCTAGCGCTGCGCAAACGAGCTTGACCGCTACGAGGTCGCGGGCGCCGAGCCAGGGAGGTGCGCCCGCTGCTGCCAGGAGCCGTTCGAGATACGGTGGCGGGCGCAGACGCACGCGCGCCGCCACCAGGCGGAGGAGCGGTGTCAAGAGGGCGGTGCGCCGGCGGCGAGCGAGCACGGCGACGATCGGCCCGCGGATGCATGACAGCCGCCTGCGCGCCGGGCCGCACAACGCGGCGGCGAGCTGCGCGACGCCGGCGAGCGCGCAAACGGTCGACACCACCGTGCAGCTGTAGAGGGCGAGCGTGCTCACCGTTGGGCGGCGCGCGCGATCGCGCGGATGGCGAAAAACGCCCCGAGCTGGAGGAGCGCCGACAGCGCGAGCAGCGGGCCGGTGATCGGGTTACCGATAAGCCCCGTGAAATAGCCGGGACTGATCAGTTCAGTGAGAGCCACGCCCGCCAAGGGCAGGGCGGCGACGACCGCAGCCGAGAACCGCGCCTGGGCGGTGGCGGCTAGGGCCTCGCCCACCAGCCGGTCGTGCTCGGCGAACGCTCGCGCGCACTCGCGCAAAAGCGCCGGGAGGTTGCCGCCAACACGGTGCTGCACGAGGCAGGCAGCGACGATCGTGGCAACCCGCTGCGAGCGGCAGCGCTCGCGTAGAGCGACGAGCGCCGCTTCGGTGCTGGCGCCGCGCTCGATCAGCGCCACCGCGCTCGCCAGCTCGCTGCGCAACGCACCCGTCACGCTCGCCTGGGCGTGACCGAGCGCGGCCCGCAGCGCGTGGCCGGCGGCGAGCGAGTCGGCCAGCGCTGTGGCGAGGTTGCCGGCCTCGGTATCGGCTTCGCGTTGCCGCCGTCGCCGGGCAGCCCGCGCAAGCGCGTGGAGGGCGGGAACGGCGCCGGCGCCGGCGAGAGCTATCGGCTGCCACGAAGCCAGGGCGAGCGCCGGAGGACCCGCTGCAAGACAGGCGCAAAGCGCTACCGACAGCGCGGCTCCGCGCCCCGGTGGGCTGCCGCGTAGCGCACCGTCAACCGCCTCCGCACAGCGCCCGACGAGCGCGACCAGAGGGCGCAACGGTGTGCGCTGCCGCGCCGCGAGCGCCGCTCCGTCGGCCAGCGCTGCACAGGCACACACGGCGGCGCCGGCGGCCGAGACGGTCGCGGCGTCAAAGCGCCCCACCAAGGCCACCGCTCCGCGCTCGCTCCTCGTCCGTGCCCTCGCCCTCGCCGCCCGTGGCGCGGGCCGCGGCGCTGCCTCGCTCGCGATCGTTCGCGGCACGCGCCGCGCTGCGTGAGCGGCGCCACAGCGTGTTGCAGCCGAGCGCTCCATCGCGCGCGAGCACCACGACCTCGCTCACCACGCGCCGTCCACCGAGTTCGCGACGCATGTGCACGACCACATCGATGGCAGCCTCGAGCTGGGCACGGACGGCGGCGTGGGGCAGGTCGACGTCGGCCATGAGCGCCAGGACCTCGAGGCGCCGCAACGCGTCGCGCGGCGAGTTGGCGTGGATGGTCGAGAGCGAGCCCTCGTGGCCGGTGTTCATCGCCTGCAACATGTCGAGCGCCTCGCCGCCGCGCACCTCCCCCACCACGATTCGGTCGGGCCGCATGCGCAGGGCGTTACGCACGAGCTCGCGGATCGTGACCGCACCGCGCCCCTCGAGGTTCGCCGGCCGCGCTTCGAGGCGCACGACATGCTCGCGCTCCAGCCGCAGCTCGGCAGCGTCCTCGATCGTGATCAGACGCTCGCCGGGCGGGATCTCGCGGCAGAGGGCGGCGAGCAGCGTCGTCTTGCCCGATCCCGTACCGCCGCTGACGAGCAGCGAGCGCCGTTCGTGCACGGCCGCGACGAGCTCGCGCGCGACGTGCTCGGGGAGCGTGCCGAGCTCGACCAGCTCGGCGAGCGCGAAACCACGCTTGCGGAAGCGTCGGACGGTGAGACAAGGACCGTCGACAGCGAGCGGCGGCAGGATGACGTTGACACGCGAGCCGTCGGGGAGACGCGCGTCGCAGATCGGGTTGGCTTCGTCGACGCGACGCCCGAGCGGCGCGAGTATCCGCTCGACGACGTCGAGCAACGCGTCTCGGCTGGCGAAGGCGATGCCGGTGCGAACGAGGCGCCCGGAACGTTCGACCCAGACCTCGTTCGGGCCGTTCACCATCACCTCGTCGACCCCCTGATCGGCCAGGAGCGGCTCGAGCGGTCCGTAGCCGTGCGCGAGAACACGCAGGCGGTCGGCGACGAGCGCACGCGTCTCGGCCGGCAGCACGCCGGCCTCGCGAGCGACGAGGCGGTCGATCGCGGCGGTCGCGCTCTCGTCCCCGCCGTCGCTCGCTTCGGTCACCTCGGCGAGCAGGCGCTCGCGCAAACGGCGCGCGAGCTGCTCGAGCGGATCTTCGGCAGGAGCGAATTCCCGGTTCACCCGTGTCGATAAAGGAACGGCGCCCGCTCCTTCGCCCCCACGCACTCAGCGTGGGAGAAGCGGCGAGGCGACGCTCGTTCCGAGACCGCTGCGCTCTCCGAGCCGCCGCAAGACGACAGCGGTGTCGGCGATCGCGATACCGGTGAGGTGCTCGTCGCGCTGCTCGAAGTCGCGGACGATCGCCGCCAGCGCCTGTTCGTAGCGCTCGCTGTCGCCGCTCGCGATCGCAGCGATCGCTGCGGCCGTGCGCTCGAAAGCGCCGCCTCCGGCGGCCATCGCGGCGGCGGCGCGGCGGGCGAGTTCGCGCTCACCGGCTGCGAGAGCTGCTAGCGCCACCGCGTAGGCGCACGCCGGTGACGGCAGCACACCGGCCAGATCGACACCGGCCGCCTTGAGTGCGTCGAGGGCCGCCCGGCCGGCCGCGGCCGCGTCGCTGCCGGCGAGCACGGTGCACTTCACGTAGCCGATCAAGCGCCCGTAGCTTTCGGGCGGCGCCGAGCGCCAGCTCTGGAAGTACGCCGCGGCGGCGTCGCGGTAACGCGCTTCGGCCTCGCTCCGGCGCCCGGCGAGGAGCGCTTCGTGACCTGCACGCTCGGCGTTGAGGGCCGCGCGGAGGGCGGCTTGGTGCGCCTTGAGGCGACCGCTCTCTCCGCCGTCTTCACCGAGGCCCGGGGGGCCCGAGCGGTGGCCCCGCCGCTCGCTGGCAGCGCTTCGCGCAAGCTCGGCGTGCAGTGCTCGGACGGTGTCGCGACCGACCTCGTCGCGCACCGCGGCCCGTGTCAGCTTGCCGACGAGCCGTTCGAGATAGCGCACGTACGCTTCCTGCTCGCGGCGCATGCGGTGCAGTTCGCGCGCGAGCGTCGGCTCGGCGAGCTCGGTGGCCACCGTCTCGGCGGCGAGCAACGCGGTGACCGCTCGCCCTGCCACGGCGGCTTGGTGGAGTGCCCGCGCGAGATCGGCCTGCGCCCCGCGGGCGCGCGGCTGCTCGACCCGACGCAGCGGCGCACGCTCGGCGAGCGGCGCGAGCGCGGCGCGCGTCGCGTCGAGCTGGGCGCCGATCCGTTCGCGAAAACCCTCCCTCTCAGCGGTAGCCCCGTCGCGCGCGAGGACGCCGACGAGCTCGTCGAGAGCCGAGCGCGCGAGCGCCAGATAGTCGGCCAGCACCGCCTGCGCTCGCGTGCGCTCCTCGCCGCTCATGCCCGTAGCACCTGCTCGAGTTCCGCCAGCAGTTCGCCCGCTGCGCGATAGCCGAGCTCGAGCGCGTCGACGCGAAAGCTCTCGTCGGGGCCGTGGACAGCGTCCTCGTCGAGCGCGAAACCGCTGAAGACGGTCGGCACGCCGGCGCGCGCCAGCTCGGCGAGCACCGGCAGAGTTCCGCCGCTTCGCGCCACCACCGGCTCGCGACCGCAGGCGCGGGCGAGAGCGCGCCGCGCTGCTGCCAGGACGCGGTCCTCCGGATCGAAGAGCACCGGCGCGGCGCTCGCGATCGTCTCGGTCGCGAGCGAGACGTCGGCCGGCAACGCGCGCCGCAGCTCCGTAGCTACCGCTGCAGCTACCGCCTCGGGACGCTGATCGGGAACCAGGCGCACGCTGAGCGTGCACGCGGCGCGCGCCGGCACGATCGTGCGGGGCGCACCGCCGGCGACCTCGTGCACGTCGAGCGCCGGCCGCGCCGTCGTGAGCTCCCAGAAGCGCTGCGAGCGCTCGCCCTCGCCGGCGGCGCCCGCCACCCGCAGAAGCTCGTCGCCACTGCGCATCCGCGCCCAGCTAGCGCGCTCGATCGCGAGCGGCGGCCGGACCTCCTCGCCGAACGCCGGGTCGCAAGCTGCGAGCGCCGCGATCGCGCTGCCGAGATCGTGCAGGGCGTTGCGCGCGACTCCTCCGTAGAGGCCGGAGTGAACGTCGCGCGCGGCGACCTCGATCCGCGCTCTCAGCATTACCAGGCCGCGCGCGCCGACGCACAGAAGCGGCGTGGAGGCGTCGGCCATGGTCGTGTCGAACACGACGGCGGCAGCGAAGCCCGAGGCGTGGTCGCGCAGCCAGCGGCAGGCGCCAGCGCTGCCGGTTTCCTCCGCCCCTTCGACGACGATCCGCGTGCGCAAGCCGAGCTCGCCCGCAGCGGCACGGTCGCGCACTGCCGCCAGCAGCGGCAGCATGTTGCCTTTGTCGTCGGCCGCGCCGCGGCCGTAGATGCGCCCGTCGCGCACGACGCCGGCGAAGGGATCGCAGCTCCAACGCTCGCGCGGTCCCGGATCCTGGACGTCGTAGTGCCCGTACACCAGGAGTGCCGGCTCGTCGGGAGGGCCGGCGTCGGCCACGACGAGCGGCCCCGCTTCGCCGACGTCGACGAGCTGCACGTCGCAGACCGCTTCGAGGTAGCGGCGGAGCCACTGGGCGGCGCGCACGAGGTCGTCGGGCCGCGGCGCTCCCGCCGACACCGAGGGAATGCGCAGAAACTCCACCAGGTCGCTGAGCAGCGCTCCCGCCACGGCCGCGATTTTCGCGCACGCACGGGGTCGCGCCACGCTTGGTAGGCGAGCAGCGCTTGGTCGGCGAGCGACGCGTTGTCCGCGCCCGGCGCGTCGCTAGCGCACGGTCACAAACCGCGCGAGCACGCAGGCCACGGCTTCGTGCCCTCGGCTCGCCACAGCCGCAGCGCGATCACGTCTTGCACAAACTCGGGCGCCTTGGCCGGATCACCCCAGCCGCCGAGGCGCCGCCAGGTATCGCGCGTGAACTGGTACTTGCCACGAAAGCGCCCGCCCCCACCGATCGCGCGCGGGTTGCCACCCGATTCGCAACGAGCGATCCGTTCGAGTTCGTCGGGCACCCTCACCCGTGGCCGCTCGTCGGCTGCCGCGGCGTGGGCTGCGAGGTCGATGCGCAGGGCACGCGCGGTTCGGTAGTCGACGGTGCCGGTGGCGGGCAGCCGCCGTGCGCGCTGAAAGCGCGCCACGGCGCGGCGCGTGAGAGCGTCGTACAGACCGTCCCGAAAACGGGTCCGGAGCCGGCGTTGGACAGCGCGCACGCTGTCGGCGAAGGAGCCCAGGCGCAGCAGGGGAGCACGGACCGGCGGCGCCACGGCGCCGCCAGTGGCGCTAGCCGCCGGAACCGCGGGGGCAAGGCCAGCGGTGGCAAGCAGGAGCGCAACGACCACGCTGGCCAGGCCGGCTGCGGCAACCACGGTCCGAGCGCGGCTCGAGGTCACCCGACTCGCGCGCTCCGACCGCTGGCACGGCCGCCGCGTGGCGACACGGCGTGCACGCGTCGTGCGTGCAGACAGCCCTGCTTGGCGCGTTTTTTGCCGGAACGTCAGCACTGTTGTCTCTGCCTGTGCGCCTACGGGGTGAGCTGACGGGCTCGCGCGCGTGCGCTACGCCGCTTGTGCGGCGATTCGCCCCAGGGCGATGGACTCGCCCGGTGGGTCCCCCGCTCCCCGCCGCCGGAACGGCGAGGACTCGGCGACTAAGCGCAAATACAAGCACACTCGCAGGCGCGGCGCCCGGGCCGGGCCGATGCTCGGGCCGCAGCCGTGCTTAGTCCGCGCTCAGCCCGTGACCGCCGTGGTCGGCTGCGGCTCGAGCGCCAGCTCGAGCGCCTCGTCGATCGTCATCACTGGGTGAATGCGCAGCTCGCGTCGTACCTCGGCGGGCACGTCGTCGAGATCGGCACGGTTGCGCTCGGGGATGATCACGTCACGGATTCCGGCGGCGTGCGCTGCCAACACCTTCTGCTTGATGCCGCCTACCGGCAGCACGCGGCCGCGCAGTGTCACCTCTCCGGTCATGCCGACGTCGGGGCGAACCGGCCGCCCGCTCAACAGCGACACCAGCGCAGCGACGATCGTCACGCCGGCGCTAGGGCCGTCCTTCGGAATCGCTCCCGCCGGTACGTGGATGTGAAAGTCGCGCGCTTCGAACGCCGTCGCCGGGATACCGAGGCGCTCGTGGTTGGCGCGCACGTACGAGAGCGCGATGCGCGCCGACTCTTTCATCACGTCGCCGAGCTGACCGGTGAGGACCAGAGCGCCGCCGCTCCCCGCAGCCGGCATTGCAGTCGCCTCGACGAACAGCACATCGCCCCCCGCGTGGGTGACCGATAGACCCGCGGCGACCCCGGGGATCGCCGTGCGCTCGGCCGTCTCTTGGAAGTAGCGGGGCCGGCCGAGCGCGGCGCGCAGCGCGGCCTCGTCGATCCGCACCGGCGGGTTGGCGCTGCCGTCGGCGATCGCTGTGGCGGTCTTACGTAACAACTTGCCGATCTCGCGTTCCAGCTGGCGGACACCGGCCTCGCGCGTGTAGTCGGTGACGATCGTCCGCAGCAGGTCGTCCTCGATCGCCACCTCGTCGCCGCGCAGGCCGTGGCGCTCGAGCTGGCGCGGCCAGAGATACCCGCGCGCGATCGCGACCTTCTCGGCCGTTGTGTAGCCATCGAACCTGACGATCTCCATGCGGTCGAGCAGCGGCGCCGGGATCGTCTCGGCGACGTTGGCGGTGGCGATGAACAGCACGTCCGAGAGGTCGACGTCGACGTCGAGGTAGTGGTCGCGGAAGCTGTGGTTCTGCGCGGGGTCGAGCACCTCGAGCAGCGCCGCCGACGGGTCGCCGCGCCAGTCGACGCCGATCTTGTCGACCTCGTCGAGGATGACCACCGGGTTCATCGTCCCAGCGTCACGGAGCGCGCGCACGATCCGTCCCGGCAGCGCGCCGATGTAGGTGCGGCGGTGGCCGCGGATCTCGGCCTCGTCGCGCACTCCTCCGAGCGCGATCCGCACGCACTTGCGCCCGGTGGCGCGCGCGATCGACTCGCCGATCGAGGTCTTTCCGGTCCCGGGCGGGCCGACAAGCGTGAGGATCGCGCCCGAGCGACGGTCCTCCTGGATGCCCCGCTCGCGCCTCAGCTTGCGCACCGCGATGTGCTCGACGACGCGCTGCTTGACGTCGTCGAGACCGGCATGGTCGCGGTCGAGAACGGCGCGCGCGTGGTCGGGATCGAGCCGCTCCTGCGAGCGCTTGCCCCAGGGCACGGCGAGCAACCAGTCGAGGTACGTGCGGATCATCGACGCCTCGCCGGTCGCCTCGCCGCTGCGCTCGAGGCGCGCGAGCTCGCGCTCCGCCTGTTCGCGCACAGCGTCGGGCATCTGCGCTTCGGCGATCCGCCGCCGGTACTCCTCGACCACCGACGCGTCGTCCTCGCCCAGCTCGCGGCGGATCGACTCGAGCTGTTTGCGCAATACGTATTCGCGCTGCTGACGCTGGGCGCCGCGCTCGACCTCCTCGCGCAGGTCGCGCCTCACCTGCAGCTCGACGAGCAGCTTCCGCGCCAGCTCGACCGCGAGCTCGAGCCGCTCAGCGACGTCAACCGTCTCGAGCAGCGCCAGGCGCTGCTCGAGCGTCAACTCGGGCGCCAGCCCGATCGTGTCGGCGAGCGCGCCTGGCTCCGAGACGCCCGCGACGAAGCGGCGGATGCGCCCGTCGTCGCCGACCAGCTCGAGGATCTCGTCGACCACCGCACGGTAGGTGGCGGCGAGCTTCTCGATCTGCGGGTCGTCGGCGGCTGCGCCATCGGGACGCGGCACTACCACTGCGCTCGCGGTCCTGCCCCCCTCGTCGTTCACCGAGAGGATCTCGGCGCGCTCGATGCCGCGCAAGACGAGGGCCTGGGCATGCGACGCGTGGCGCTCGTTCTCGGCGCCGCCGCGGTCGTCGAGCGCCCCGTCCGCGGCCGCGCCGTCCGCCCGTTCGTCTTTGTCCACCGCGACTTCGTCGACAGGGAGCAGTGCGCGCCCCTCGACGCGCGCGAGCGTCCCGATCCGCCCCAGCTCGCCCCCGCGCCGGGGTACGAGCACGACGAGGCGGCTCTCGCCCGCGTCGGCGACGAGCGTGACCGTCATGCCTGGCAAGACGACTGCGTCGTCGAGCGCGACTAGCGGCAGCGTCTGCGGCCGCCGGGAGTCGCCCGCCTCCGCAGACGCAGTGCGATCGCGCCCGTCGTGCGGTCGCACAGTGCCGTTCTCGCCCTCGTTCGCGCCGCCGCCGGTGTGTTCGTCGCGAATGTCGTTCCGTTCAGTCACTTACTTCGCGTAAGTAGGATACCGGCTGCCACCACCGATGTCCCAGACGCGGGTCCCGCCCAGGCGGGGGTCCCTCCCAGACCGGGGTCCCGCCGCCCGTCGTGCGATCCTCCCGCCGTGGCTAGCGGCGGCGACCTGTCGACCCCGGCGCGCGACGCGGCGGCGCGTGCGGCGCTAGCGCTCGTGCCGCGCGGCGGTCTCGTGGCGCTCGGCTCGGGCCGGGCCGTGTGGCGCCTCTGCGAGCTGATCGCTGGCGAGCGCGCGCCCGCGGAGCGTCCCCGTGCCGTGGTTGCGTCGGAGCGCACGCGAGCTGTGTGCGAGAAGCTCGGTATCGCGGTCGCCGACCTCGACGGCCGCGAGCGCCCGGCGCGCGCCTTCGACGGTGCCGACGAGGTCGACCCCGATCTGCGCCTGCTCAAAGGGGCGGGCGGCGCACTCCTGCGCGAACGGATCGCCGCGGCGGCCGCTGGGGAGCTGGTCGTGATGGTCGAGGAGGAGAAACTCGTCGGCCGCCTCGGCGAGCGCTTCCCCTTGCCGGTGGAGATAGTCCGGTTCGGGTGGCGCGCGACGCTCGGGCGGCTCGCCACGCTTCTCGCCGAGCCGCGCCTGCGCTGCACAGAGGAAGGAGAGCCGTTCGTGACCGACGAGGGTCACTTCCTCGTCGACGGGCGGATCCCGCCCACAGCCGACCTCGACAGCCTGGGACGTGCGCTGCGCGAGACACCCGGAGTGTGCGACCACGGGCTCTTTCTGAGCGAAGCGACGCTGGTCCTGGTCGGCGATGCCACCGGCAGCGTGCGCGAGCTGGGCCGGCAGCCGTTGCGGCGACGCGGTACCTGAGCCGTCCCTCGCAGCGAGCGGCGCACGGTACGCGCAGCGCTCAACCTCCCGGGCCGGCGGCAAGAGGGCCGACGGGCCGCTCGTCGCTGTCCGGTCGCACGAGCAGGCGCACCTCGCGCGCGAAAACAGCGGCCGCGTTGAGGCGGACGGCGTCCCGCGTCGAAACCACGAGCGTGGCCAAGTGAGTGGCGCGGGCACCGGCACCGTCGTCGCTGGCGCTCGCCGTCGACCGCTCGCCCAGCTCCCCGTCCCCTGCCGCAGCGGCAAGCGGCCGCAACGCGGCGAGCTCGGCGTTCTCGACAACGACCTCGGTCCGTCCGCCGTCGACCCCGCCCTCGACCGAGACGAGCACGTCGACGCGCGCCCCCGCTGCGACCGAATCGAGCGCGCTGCCGCCCGCCACGGGCAGTTCGAGCAGGCGCTGCCCGGGTGCGAGCGAGCGGCCGCCGCGCGCGCTCTGCTGACTCGCGAACGCTGCGACGGTGACGGGGTCGCCGCGCAGCAGGGGGGCGCGCAGGCGCCTGCCGATGACGAGACGGGGGTCGCTGAAGGCGCTCGGCGGCGCGAAGCTGGCCGGTACGGCGACGACGGCGACATCGCTCGGGCGCAGCCGGCTGCCTGGTGGCAGATCGCGCACGGCGCGGACGAGAGGGAGGCGCGGTCCGGCGATCTCGTCGGCGGCGCGCGTCCGGCGCTCAACCTCGGCGACCGCGAACGCCGCCAGAACCACGCTCGCGACGAGAAAGGCCAGGCCGCGACGCAGTCGCTGCTTTAGGGCGAGCGCACGCATGCGCGAGCTACCTCGCCGCGCCGGTGGCTGGCAGCGTCGCTGGTCGCTCCCTGGTCGCGTTCGGACGGAGCGGCACGAGTGCACGAACCCGGAACTCGCCACCTTCGTCCAGAGCTGTCAGCGCCCCACCGACGCCACGCACAGCGTGCGCCGCGATGCGCAAACCGAGGCCGCCACGCCGCCGCGGAGGGATGCGTGCGGTGGCGCCTCCCGCGCCGTGCGGCGCGACCGTGTTCGCGACCTCGACCGCTGCGAACGAACGCCCGCGGTCGGTCGGCGCGGGCGCGATCGCGATGCGCAGCGACCCGTGTCCGTGGCGCACCGCGTTATCGAGCAGATTCGCGAAGAGAGCTCCGAGCGTCGCTGGGTCGGCTGCGCTTTCCGCGCCCGGCGCGATCCACCGCAGCGCGACCTCGTCGTACGGCAGCGAGTGCGCCCGTGCCGCCAGCGCCCCGCAAGCGGTCGCGAGCAGCGAGCCTGCGCACCGGCTCGGGCGAGCCCCGCGGGCCGCCGCGAGACGCCGGCCGAGCGTTTTGTCGTCGCTCGCCGCACGAACTTCGCGCACAGAATCGGAATGGGCCTCGCACGGCACCGAAGCGAGTTCGGCAAGCGCAGCCGCGACCGCTTCGAGGCGCCCGATCTCGGCGGCGAGCTCGGGCGCTAGCGGCGAGAGGCTCAGCACCTGGCACACGGCGCGCAGCTCGTGCTCGCACTCGGCCAATCTGCGATCGGCGGCGCCCCTTCTCCGCTCCCCGGTCGCCTCTGCGCTCGCACTGGCGGTCAACATGGCTCGGCGAGGCGATAGCCGACGCCGCGCACGCTCGCAATCCAGCTCCGCGGCGAGGCGGCGAGCTTGGCACGCAACCGGCAGGCGTGCGCGTCGAGCGTGCGCGTGCGTCCCGGCGAGCGGAACCCCCACACGTCGCGCAACAGCTCTTCCTTGGTGAACACACGCTCCGGGTCGCGCGCCAGCGTCACGAGCAGCGCGTACTCCTTGACCGTGAGGCGCACCTCCGAGCCGGCCAACGTCACGCGCCGCCGCTCGGGGTCGATACACAGCTCGCCGTACGCGATCAGCCCTTGGCGCCGGCGCCCTTCGCAGCGACGCAAGACCGCGTGGATGCGCGCGACGAGCTCCTCGTAGGCGAACGGTTTCACGACGTAGTCGTCGGCGCCGCGCACAAGGCCCCGCAGCCGTTCCGGAGGAGAGCCGCGCCCGCTCACCACGATCACGGGCAGCCCGGGGTCGATCCGCCGTGCCGCACCGTCGCCGCAGCGGACGGCGTCGAGGAAGGCAAGCCCGTCCTCCTCGCCGAGCGCGAGGTCGAGCAGCGCAAGCGCCGGCGGGTGGGCGTGGGCGCGAGCAAGCGCTTCGCGCACGCCGCGGGCTTCGATCACGCCGAATCCGTCGGCGACGAGGTTGTCGCGCAAGAAGGTGCGCAGGCGATCGTCGTCCTCGACGAGCAAGAGCGGCCGCTTTTCGCTGTGCAGCTCGGAAGCGGTGCGTTCGCTTGCGGGTAGAGGGCGCACGCCATCTAAAGAAGAAGCGGCGCCGACTTCGCCCCCTGTGCCCGGCACCTTCGGCCCCGGTGCCAGGGACCTACTCCCCCTGAGCCGGGCGTCTCGCCCTTTCGCTCCAGGTGCCGACACAAGATCTGGGGTGTCTCTAGCCTTCGGTGGCCGCGCCGACTCAGCGCTACCGGCGCGTTGCAAGCTCTGTTTCAGAGCTTCTTTCGAGGCAGGAATCGCGCCTAAGATGCCGACGCCTGCGGGTGGCGCCAGCGATCGCGCCCGAGCGACGAGCCAAGGCGGGCAAAGCGCGATGAGAAGACCTGCACGGAGAGGCAACTACGAGTCGGGATCGGATTACGTGCTCGAGTACGGCGAGCTGCGCTTCACCTTCAACGAGCGCGACTTCGTCGAGCGCGTGGAACAAGCTGCGATCAAGCTCGGTTTCGTCGACGGCCCGCTCGGCGACGCCGAGCGCGAAGACCTCGTCGAGCTGGCGGTCAACGGCGAGGTGCGCTCGCCCCGGTCGGACCTGGGAGAGCACATCAACGAGTGCTGGGACGAGATCTGCGGCCGCTCCGACGAGTCGCTCGTGCACTGGTTGAGGCGACTGGTCTTTCGCGGCGCCTGGCTCGACCAGCGCGTGCTCGAGGGCGAGCTCGACGTCGTTTTCGACGAGCGCACGCTCACGTTCGGCTACGCCCAGCCCGAGCGTGGCGGAGCGCTGATCGAGCTGGCCCCCGAACCGTCGTGGCGTAGCGTCGCCTACCGCCGCTGAACCAGCACCGACTGGACGGCACGCCCCACACGGCCGGTGCGGTCGTAGAGGGTGGCCTCGGCGACGCCGACGCCGCCAGCGTGCACGCGCATCGCCGCGTCCAAGCACACCCATTCGCCCTCGGGCTCGCGTTCGATCGTCAGCGTGAGGTCGGGGTTGAGGAACGTGAACTGCGACCAAGGAACGCTCGCGCCGATGCCGTTCGGGAAGTCGGCGGCCGCCGCCAGTCGCACAAGCGGCGAGGGCGCTTCACCCGCGACAAGCGGCACGCGCAAGCGAAACCATGCTGTCGCCGGCCCGGGTTCGGCGAACGAGCCGCGTACGAAGCGGATCTCGAGCGCGTCGCCGCCGAACATCGGGCGCACGACACCGGGAATCGTCGCGCGCGCCGCCTGGTCGTCGGCGAGCTCGCCCGCGTCGGGCGGTGGCGGCGGGCGGTCTTCTACCGGCAATCTCGTCACCTCGGCTCGCGCGACCCGCAGCGCCCGGGCTAGCACCAGCGGCTTGCCCGCAGCATCGGCGAGCGTCGCCTCGAGCAAGTGGACGCGCCGGCCGCGACGCAGGACCGAGGTCTCGAGATGCAACTCGCCGAGCGGCACGGGACGCACAAGCTCGTAGGTGACGCGCGCAAGTTGCAGGTCGGGGTCGGGGTCGAGCTGCTCGAGGACGCGCACGATCAGCGCCGCCGGCGCGCCGCCGTGCTGGGCGCGGGGATCCCACGGTCCGCGCGCATACTCGCTCGCTACGTAGACGCCGTCGCCGCGGTGCTCGAAGACTGCCGTCCCTGGCATCGCGCCGGGACTCTACGGCACTAAAGCGACCGGGAGGCGGCTTGGGCAGGCACCCGCACGGCTAGCGACCAGGTGCCACCAGCGGACGATCAGGCGAGCAGGTCGGCGCGCAGGGTGCCCGAGCGCTCGTAGCGAACGACAAGCTCCTCGCCCGGCGGGCGGTGCGGAGGGGGCTCGCCGAGCGCGAGCCGGGTCGTCGCCATCGCGAGGAGCTCTTCGCGACGCTCCGAGCAAGCTGCGAACACCGTGACGCTTCCCGCCCCCTCGAGGCTGCGCCCCGCCTGGAATACCCGGCGCGCGACGTCGGGAGCGACCGCATCGGCGCTGTCCAGCAACAGTACGGCCGCGCGGCCTCGCTCGGCCCAGCGCTTGGCGTATTCGGCCGCGAGCTCGACCGCTTGCGCCGCGTTCTCGGCCGGCACGTCGAACGAGCCGCCGAACAGGCGAAGACCCTCGATCGCCTGCCACTCGCCGAGCTCCTCGGGGCGGACGCCGGCGAGTGCCGCCACCACGATCGCTGCCTCGGGCGCGGCTTCGAGACCGGCGAACGGCAGCGTCGCGTCGCGCCGCTCGCATAGTTCACGGGCGACTCGGCGCAGGAGCGTGCTGCGTCCGCTCCACGGCGGGCCGACAACCGCGACGCGCGAGCCGTAGCCGACCGGCACGCGGTCGAACGGCGGGCCGAGGCGGAGGCGCTCGACGGGGAAGCGTGCCGACAATTCCTCGAAGCGGGGTCGCTCGAGCGGCGGCTCGGCGGGGCCGCCGGCTACCGACTCGACGCGCACGAGCGAGGGATGGCGCTCGCCCCGGCGCGCCGGCCGCGCACGACCCGTCACCTCATCGCCGGCACGCAGCGCGCAGCGCCGCGCCTGCGCCGCCGAGACGTAGACGTCGCGGCGCGAGGGACCGGTCGGGTCGACGCGAACGAACGCGCTGCCGTTCGGCAGGAGGTCAATGACACCGCTCACAAGCGACTCCTGGTCGCCGGACGTACCTTCCCCTGCGGCGCGACCCGCCACGGGGACCACCTCTTCATCGCTGGCGTCGAGCTGGCTGGGCGCCTCGCTTCCGCGTCTTCCCGACCGGCGGCGTCCGGCACGTTCGCGATCGCGCGCCGCCGCCGAACCACGCGCGCCCGCGCGGGACCCGCCCGCTTCGCCGACGCCGTTGTCGGTGTCTCTCTCGTGACCGACGAGGTCGTCGATACCGGCACCGGGACCCCACGCGTCCTCGGGACGCACCCCTGTCTCGACGTCGCCCTTGGCGTCCGCGACTACACCGACAGCTTCGGATCGCATGAGCGACCCCGCGCCTCCTCTGTTGCCGCCGGCGGTGCCGCTCGCCCGCACTTCGCTGCGCTCGCCCGCTAGCTTGCCGGCCGCAGCCAAGCGCTCCTGCGCCTCCTCGGCACGACTGCCACGTTCGAGGATCGCGTCCACTAGCGCGCTGCGCCGCAGTGTTCGGTAGCCCTCGATTCCGAGCTCCGCCGCCAGAGCGTGGAGGTCGGCGAGAGGACTTGCCAAGAGATCGGAGCGGTGGAGGACTGTCATCGGTTGCCTTACGTGGGCGCCTTTCGCCTGGTCCCTCTGTCTACGAAACGACAGCCTATCCGCTAGACGTCATAGGCGCCTAGCTGAGCTCGCGCGGGATGGTCTAGGCGGGGCCGATCCTCTCCCCAAGGATCGTTTATCACACCCCACTCTCCTTCCCACATGGACTCGAACTGTTTCGACGCCTGCGATTCACCCACCACCAATCGACAGCCATCGTCGCTGTCACTTACCACAATGAGGTCCTGCACCGGCCAATTTTCGGTCTCGCCCACTCTAGGCAAGACCAGCGCTCTCACCGCGTAGCGCTCGTCTTGACCCAGCTGGGTCTCCGGCCAAGTATTGACGATCTGACGAAAGCGCGAGATTGCTTTCATCCGGGCTCGGTGTATGCCGACCAACCGCCTGTGCTCTGATTCATCACCGCCCAAATCCGATGGCAAATCGTACAGCAACAGTCTCTTCACCCTAGCTTTTCGCGACAGTATGACAACCTTGCTGATCCAACATTCCAACGCATCACCGAGCGCACACAACCCGTCATCTATGATCCAACTCGGTGAAGCCTGGGAAATGATAACCCGAGTCACCGTAGACGGATCCACTTCAACCGCCCGTTCGAAGTCTTCTCTGCTGACACGGGGCCAGAGTCGGCTTGGTAAAAAGTCTCGCGGGTTAGCCTGACCGTCCATGTGGACTCGTACGCTCGTACGCGCTACGTAATGACCGACCTACTCGTACCGCCACATTACATCCAAAACCGACATAATACCCCCGGTGATAGCGAGTTGGCGACCATGCTTACCATTGCAACTCCCGCGTTCGAAATTCTCGCGATCGAGCGACCTTGCGAGCCGCCCGGCCGTCGCTAGCACGTTCATCGGTAGAGCAGCGAGAAAAACCTCTGTTTCCCGACGACGATCTGTGTAATCGTCCGTCGTGCTTACCGGGTACAACCTGAGCGCTGCAGCCAGGACCGCGGCGCCCACCCTCTCGCTGCGAGAGGACTGCGGTGGTCCGGGCAACTTAAGGTGCTCGTACGCAGCTTTCGCGAAGTCTCCGAAGCGAACTGGTTCGAACTGTCGCGGTGGCTCCAGGCCCCACACCGACACATGCTCTGCAACGCTTACCGCCTCGGGCGCGGTTAGGAGCGCGACAAGCGCGAGCGCCTCGTTAGCCGATCCCAGGCGGTCTTCCTCCCGCCGCAAGGCGAAAAGACGCATCCGACGCGCCAGCCGAAACGGCTCACTGGAGTAGCCGTTGACACCAGCGACACGATGAGGCGCACGCCAGGAGCGCGGCTTCCACAGAGACAACGACAGCGCGCCGAGCTCGCTCGCGAGGACCGGCAGGCCCCCGAAGATCGCCACGGCATCACGGCTTGCCCCGAGCCGCCCCGCGCCCGACCTGCCACACACCTGTGCTCGTTTCGCTCCCTCCGGGTCACCCAAACGATCGGCAATGTACGTCAGCGGACACCCGCGCCTCCACCCGAACGATCCTAAGAACTTTTTTCCCGTGAGGACCTCGCACAACACATATTGATCTGTACCCAGCAACGGCGCATTCCAGTCCACATAGCCCCAGTCCCACAGCAACACGGCCACGGGGTCCTGGAGCCCCTGTGACCAGGGATGCTCGAGGGGGAGGTAGGTGTCGGGAGGATCGGGATCGACTGCGTCGAGAATCCGTCTCCGTATCGAGATCGACAAGTCCATTACCTCTTCTAGCCGCTCGATATATCCGCCGCTCCACGATCGCTCCCGACCCTCGTACTGCCAAGCAGCAACCGCCCGCAACCCTGCCCTCGCCACGATACGACTCAGTTGTCCCATAACGACGGCCGCGACTCTTTCACTCGTCGCATCCTCTGCGGGTCCGGTAGGATCCTCACACACATTTCGATCGTGAGCGCGGCGTTCGGCCATACGGCTGCTGCCAATGATTTCGCCAATGCGCAGAACTAGATCGTCACTTAACCGCGACAACGTCTCCCCAAAACCATGCCAGTCATCGAGGTGTCCATTACATGCTGCAGTAAGGGCATCATCGATAATCTTGAGCCCTAACGTCGCAGCCGAGATGCTCTCGTCCGGGCCGCATTTGCGTAGCGCGAGTGACAGTTCGTGACATCGATCCTCTAATCCTGCTATATCACTAGTCTGAACATTCTCTCGCCATACCGACAGATATTCTCCTAACGGTTCGTCATGCCCACCGTGAATTGAGCCCGCGCTTCGCGTTCGTTTTCCGCTATCCCTATTTGCGAGGCCCGTGCTGTGCTCCCGGTAGCGCACGAGTCGTCGCACCAGTCTCTTAGCGTTTTGTTCCCGGCGACGAGTCGGTTCGGCACCTGCGATAAGTCGGTATGCGCCCCACACAGCAAGAGCGCTGCTTGCAAACGCGAGCCCGATCGCCGTGTCGCGTGCTAACTCGCAGTCCAGCATGGCGGTCGTAACTGCCGCGGCAGTAACTCCCGTCCACCACGGTAGGAGAGCCTCCCTCGCCAGGTCCCAAATCCCCGGCCAGCGCTGCCGCTCGGGAACGGACAGCGCAAACACCAAGCTCAGGACCGTGAAGCTCGTACCCGCCATCTGCAGCACCACGTCATTCACGTCTCGCGAATCGCCTGGACGCAAAACTGATCCCACCACGCCGCTAGCCACCCAGGCGATCGCCACACACGCCGCACCGATCGCTCGGGCACGCACACCATGCTTGCCCGACCGCTTGCGCACGGATCCTTTCCGCCCGCTACGACCCGAGCTCGATCCCATCTAGCCGTGAGTCGCTGGAAGCCACATAAGACGCTCGTCCGGGTAGGGATCGTCGAGCTGTCCGCGGTTCCACAAGAGCGCCTCGACCATTCGCGCCGCCTGCCACGCTTCCTTGACATCGTGCACGCGCGCGACCCTGGCACCCTTACTGAAGCCCCATGCTAGCGCTGCAAGCGTGCCTCCAAGCCTATCCAACGGACCCGTATCGGTAATCACGCCGACGAAATACTTGCGAGATACAGCGAGGAATATGGGGAAGCCCAATCTTGCAATCTCATCCAAATGGCGCAGAATCACCAGCGATTCGGAAGGGGTCTTACCGTAATCTAAGCCGGGATCAATGAGCAGGCGATCGCGAGGCACACCGCAGGCAAGCGCTCGCTCCGTACCGGATCGCAGCGCGTCGCACACTTGTTGCACAACGTCCGTATAACCGGGGAACCCTCGCTCTTTCGGCCGGACAGGTGTCTCCATCACGACGAGACTGGCATCGCTGTCTGCAACAACAGACGGCATATCGCGATCGATCATTCCGCCCGAGTCATTGACAAGGCAGGCGCCAGCGGAGATTGCAGCCGCTGCCACCTCCGCCCGCCAAGTGTCGATACCGACCTTTATGCCCTGCTCCGCGAGACCTTTAACAACCGGAACAACTCTCGTGATCTCCTCGTCCACCGATATCTGATCGGTATCCGTCCGACCAGACTGGCCTCCGACCTCGACTATGTCAGCCCCAGCCCGCCACAGCTCAACGCCGCGCGCAATTGCACGTTCGGGATCTGTAGTTGCATGCGTGTCAGCTACGGAGTCAGGGCTGACATTGAGAATGCCGACAAGTAACAGGCGCTCCGAGACATCAATCGTGTGTTGACCAAACTTGATCCTCATGACAATGACAAACAATAGCGCAGAAACACAAAATCGCCCTCGATCAGATGATCGATAAGGCGCAATGAGGTACCTCGCGCCCCATCTAACGTGCGCACGATGTGGCTGTCACCTCGAGCGACGATTCTCGGAGAGATTGTCAGGAAAAGCTCGTCGAGAGCCCTTTCGGCAATCAGGTAGGTAAGGAGTGTGGGACCGCCTTCGCAGACAACATGCTCGATCCGAGCCGTGTGCCGAAGAAATTGCAGTGACTCTCGCAAGCTCATTGGGGGCGTCTTCGCAGGTGTCGTACGGCCAGCGCCCATCGGTCCAAATTCCACATTGAGCCAATAGGAGCACGGAAGGCTGAGGGCTCGCGACGTCCGCGTATTCGGCATATCGCGCCCGATGACGAAAACCCTCGGCTCGCGGGAGGGAAAGCGACCGGTCGAAGCATCCGGCGGCAGAAGCTCTCTTTCTGCTAGCAACGGCCCCGCATACTTTTCGGCACTAACCGTCGCAGCCCCGACGAGAATCGCGTCGGCGTTAGCGCGAAGTCGTTGCATCAGGATCTGGTCCAAAGCGCCGGTTAGCGGCTGTGATGTGCCATCGACAATGGAACGCCCATCGACGCTCGCCACCATCACCGCTCTAACATACGGACGTGACTGTGGCAGAGGTACGTCGGGCTTCGTGCAAAACTCGTCGAGACGCCTGAGGGTGTTAGCAGACGGTCGATCTGTCGCTGAAGTCGGCATTTGTGCGATCAGCATGTACCGACACTGGGACGGCTGACGAACACCGACTGACCCTCGAGCAAGCGGATGCGTGCCCAGCCGTCGACGAGCGCATCCCGCGCGCTGTGAGACGGCTGCGAGTAGCGAGCGAAGACGCTTGCTACGCGCTCGACCAAGGAGCGATCGGCGAGCTCGGCACCGTGCGTCAACCCCAACCGCGTGCGCCGAAGAAAGACGTCGGCGAGCGAGCGCGCCTGCTCGCGACGCGCTGCCCACGCCACCTCGGCGAGGAGGTCGGGCGCGCCGGCAACGATGGGGACGGCGAGCTCGCGGTCGCTCGCGGCGAGCGCCAGCACTTCGCGCGCGGCATGGCCGTAGCGCGCAGCGAGATGGCTCTTCGATTCGCCGCTCACGCCCTCGACCTCGGGCAGCAGGCGTGGATCGATCGGCATCCCGAGCGGGATCTCGTCGGTGCGACAGGGTGCGCGGCGGCCCTCGCGCTCGACCAGGCGGTCGACCACCGCCGCCGCCATGCGCCGCCAGGTCGTCAGCTTGCCACCGGTGATCGTCACGACGCCCGACGGCGATTCGAACAGTTCGGCGCGGCGCGAGATGTCGACCGAGCTGCGGTCGTCGCCGCCGACGAGCGGTCGCACGCCGGCGAACGCGCCGACCAGATCGTCCGGCGAGAGGTCGCTGCCAAAAAACTCGTTGACCGCGTCGAGGAGGTACGCGATGTCCTCGTCGGCGGGCGGCACGTGATCGAGCGCACCTGTGTAGTCGCGGTCGGTGGTCCCGATCAGCGTCCGGCTGAGCCAGGGCAGCACGAAGATCGAGCGGCCGTCGCCGGCGGGAACGATCGCCCCTGCCACGACCGGTAGCCGCTCGCGCGCCACGAGCACGTGGGTACCGCGGCTCGGCCGGATGCGGGGCGCGCCGGGCAGGTCGCGGAGCTCGTCGGCCGGCAGCCGGTCGGCCCACACACCGGTCGCGTTGACGACGTGGCGGGCGCGCACGTCGAACTCGCCGCCGGTCTCGACGTCGACCACGCGCACTCCGACGGCGCGCCCGCTTCGGCGCAGCACAGTCCTCGCCTCGACACGGTTCGCGCACACCGCCCCGTAGCGCTCCGCTTCGCCGAGGATCGTCAGGACGAGCCGCGCGTCGTCGGTCTGGCAGTCGTAGAACAGGTAGCCGCCGCTCGGGCGTCGGGACGCGAGCGCCGGCAAGAGCTCGCTCACCTCGTCGCCCCCGATCGTCCGGTGCCGCTCGGGGCTCCACTCGTCCTCCCCCTTGCTGCGGCGGCCGCGGTGCCAGGCCATCACGTCGTACATGTTCAAACCGACGCCGATCAGCCGGTCGGGCCGTTTGCCGTCGAAGGCCGCGACCACCAGCGGCAGCGGGCGAACGAGGTGCGGCGCGAGCTTCACCATCAGCGCCCGCTCGAGCAGCGCCTCGCGCACCAGACCGAGCTCGAACTGTCGCAGGTAGCGCAGCCCGCCGTGCACGAGCTTCGACGAGCGGCTCGACGTGCCGGCCGCGTAGTCCTCGCGCTCGACGAGCGCTACCGTGAAACCGCGCGCCGCTGCGTCAAGCGCCACCCCGGCGCCCGTGACGCCGCCACCGACGACGACGACATCGAACTCCTCGCCGGCGATCGTCTCGAGCGCAGTGGTGCGGTCGATCACAGCGCTGAGCTTACGGGCGCGGCAGCCTGAGCGCTCCGCTCGCCGTGACCGCGACCGCGACGGCACGAGCGAGCCGGGACGAGCCGAGCAACGCGGCCGCACGTTCGGTGCCGCGCTCGTCGGTGCCGGTGATGACATAGGCGAAGCCCTCGCCCGGTTCTTTCGCCCGGCTCGTGTCAACGACCGCCGCGACCAGTCCAGCACCGCGAGCGAGGCGCATGCGCACCGCACCGTCGGCGGCGAGCAGAACGAGCTTGTCAGGAGCGGCGAAGAACGCCCCGAGCGGTGTTTGCCGCGCGCCGAGGAGCGCGACCGTTCGCAAGCGCGCGATGTCGCGCCAGGCGCCGACGACGACGCGCACGCTGGCGCTCGCGGCCGACGTGCCGGGGAGCGACCTGCTCACCGGGATGCCAGCGTCCGCCAGTCGCTCCCGAGCGAGGCCGCACGCCTTAGACGAAGGCACCGCGCACTCTAGGCGCACAGGCAGCCGCTCGCCCTCGAACCCCTGGGCCAGCGGCTGCGGGTAAGCAGCGACCACGGCCGGCGGCGGCGCCGTTCCGGCGGGAACGCGCAGCCACTGGACGCGGTCGCCAGCGGCGATGCGGAAGCGGCGTGGATCGGCTACGCGCAGGCCGTTCACGTAGGGAACGAAACGGATCTTGGACCCCTCGGCCGGCGCCGGCCGGGTGGCAGATACGGTCGCGGGAGCACGGACGGTGCGGGGCGGCGCGACCTCGCGGCCGCCGAGCGCGAAGACCTCGACACGCCCACCGCCGGTGGCACGCTCGCTACCGCATCCCCCTGCGAGCAGAGCGAGTGCGAGCGCTGCCGCTATCGGCAGCACCCGGCGCGTGCGCGGACGGCCAGCAGCGAGCGCAGCCACCGTCGCCGCTGGCACCGCACTCGCGCAAACGACCACAAGTGCGAGCCACGCCAGCACGGAAGGGTGATCGAAAGCGAAGCGCGCGACCGCCAGCGGGTCGGGGCGAGCGACGGCGAGTGCGCCGGCTCCGAGCGCCAGGGCGGCGGCGACCGCGACGGCGAGCGTTTGCCGCACTCTCCCTAGCAGCACAGGCAGCGCCATCCCGGCGCGAGCGCTGGGCAGACGCCGTCCTGACACGCCCCAGACGAGCGCAAGCGCCCACGTGCCCGCGAACAGGAAACCCGCGGCGACGTCGCTCGGAAAGTGCCAGCCGAGAACGACGGTGGCGAGCCCCACTGCCAGCGCGAAACCCCCGCCCAACCCCGCGACGGCCGTTCGCAGCCGGTCGGGCACCGCCAAGGTGGCTGCAAGAGCCAGCGCCATGGCCCCCGTCGCGTGGCCGCTCGGCAACGCGCGCGGTTGCACGAACACGCCGTAGGCATTCGCCTCCGGGCGCGGATGCGCAAGGATCGTTTTTGCGACCTGGCCGAGCACCGCGGCGCCACCGACCACAGCGAGCACGAGCAGCGCGTCGCGGCGCGAACCTCGCGCCACTGCGAGCGAGGCGAGCGATCCCGAGGCGAGAGCGACGGGAAGCGGATCGCCGAGCGCGACGACCGCCTCGGCGAGGCGCTCGCTGCGCCCGCCGACCGCAGCGGCGAGCGCGCCGAGAGCGCGGGCATCGGTCGTCTCGCCCAACCTCACCGAGTAGGCGAAGACGGCGAGCGCGCAAAACACCAGCGCGCACGCGACCAGCGCGACGGGCGCTGGATCGAAGCCCCGGCTCTCTGCCCCGCTCGGCACCTGCAGCAGGCTAGAGATTGCCCGCCGCGGCGCGCGACGCTGGGCGCACTGGCGGCAGGAGCGGTGCTCGTGCCCCGCGGGCGGCTAAAATCACGCACCGTTGTCGGCCAGCGGCCGCAACTGCTCGTAAAGCCTCACAAGCCGCCATCGTCTAGGGGACTAGGACGCCGGCCTCTCACGCCGGAAACCCGGGTTCGAATCCCGGTGGCGGTGCTCGGACAGTTCTACGAAGTACCGGAAAAGGCCCGCAAACGCGGGCCTTTCTCGTGGCAGGTAACGGCCTCCATCGAGGCCGTGGGGAAGCCCTCCCACACACCGAGCCGAAAATCGCAGTGTTTATGCGAGATTGGCGCAGCGCTCAGGCGGGCGACACGTCATCACGTCAGCCGGATGGCACGGGCGCCGGCGAGCTCTACGGCCGTCCGGGGCCGGGAGCCAGATTGAGGGCCGCAAGCTCGGCGTAGTCGGTCAGGTGGCCGTTGAGGGTCTGCATGCACCCCTCGCAGCTGATGTCTCCGCTGATGTGCGCCAGGTCGTCGTCGTACATCGCGACGGGCGAGTCGCCAGTCTCGGATGTCGGGCAGCACTCGGGGTGGTAGTAGCCGTACCCGTCGACGACGAGAGCGGTCGGGTCGTTCATGGTCTGACCGTGCGGCAGGTCGGCGCGATTGCCAGTCTTCGCGGGCGATCGCGCCGGATAGCTGGCGGTGACCGCGCGGACGTCGGAAAAAGTGACCGCGGCACGGTCACTTCAGGGGGACGGCCTGGGCGATGCGCGTCGTGGGCGTGGCGTCAGGCGCTTGCCCGCGAGAGTGCTTCGGCTTCGCGTCGCCACTGATCCCAGGTGTCGTCCGGGTGCTTCTGCAAATGGCGGTAGACGACCGAGTACGACGGGATCGGCAGATCGCGACGGTCGGCGGCGATCTGCTTGAGGGAGCGCTGGTCGAGCTGCCGGCCGGGACCAAGCTCCCGGATGGCGAGGGCCATGCCCGCGATCAGCGTCTCGCGCGTCCAGCGGTGGCGAACCTTCTGCGGCCCGATACTCCCGTCGGCGGCTGACTCGAACCGGAGGCTGGCGTCCGCGACCTCGACCGGCGGCAGGCCGTCGAGCTCCCGCTGTGCCAGGACCGTCGTGGTCGCCCGCTGAAACTCCTCCGTGAAGCGGTCGATGCGTCGAAGCGCAACACCACGGTGGTCGGCCCAGTCGAAGATCTGCCGTCGTGAACGTGGCAGCCGGCCGGTGTCCTCTACGAACGCACGCACCGCCTCCTCGAGTGAGAGGCCGCTTCGGACGATGCGTTCGGGCGGCTCCAATCCGGCGCGCTCGAGTCCCTGCTCCCAGCTCAGACCATGGCGCTTCAGCAGATCGTCGATCGCGGTCAGCGCGGGTATCGCACACGCCGCGGTCGCCGCATGCCTGGTCCTGGCGCTCGGGGCGAGTATCAGATCACGCGCGCGGACGTAATCGGTGCGGTTGACACTGGTCTGACCGAGGCGATGTGCGGCCTGCCGCAGCGCGATGAAGACGCCGGCGAGCGTGAGCCCCTTGCGCCCTTTGTCGGCCTGGAAGTTGCGTAGCTGACGGAGCGCGTCGTCGGGCGGCGCGTGGGCGGCACGCAGCAGCTGCGCCCACGAGACGCCAAGGCGTTTGGTCATGGAGAACGCTTGCGGTGCATCCGGAAAGCCGGCGGGCGCGCGGTGCTCGTTCCACGCGCGCGTGGTGACCGACGTCGGAGCATCAGCGTCGGCGTGCAACGAGACCGCCCGCACGATCTCGAGCAGCTGGCGCGGGGTGTGAGTGGCGGTGAACGGAGGCAACGAGAGCGAGACTTGCGCGGCCGCAGGACACAACGCAGCCCGGTGCGATGTCCACGCGGGACGGGCGGGCCTATAGCCACACCCTGAGAAGCCCTCGCGCGGCGCGGGCTGTCACCCTCGTCAGCCGGAAACGGGCGTTTGCGTCCGTCTGCCCGGTCTGACAACGGATGCGAACGTATGTTCGCCTCCACCGCGACCGCCCCGGAAGAGACTCGAACATTGGCCCTCGACCGCCACGCTCCTGAGTGGCTGCAGGACGCGACGAAATTCAAGACCCACGCCCACATCTTCAATCCGGTATGGGTGATCCGGACCCTGCGCCGCTACGAGGGGCCGCCGCACCGCCTGCTCGACCCGCTCTACCAAGCGGTCGAGGAGGCAGCCAAGGAAGCAGGCAGCGGGTTCGGGCGACCTCGCGGCGCCGGCCGCTTCGAGCTCGCGTACCTGGCGTTCGTCTTCAGCCGTCATCCGGACGTGCGTCCGTGGTGGCAGACCGCCGGCCGGTCGATCTGGCGCTCGTCGGGGTTCAAGGAGCGGCCGAGCTACGCGTTGTGCCAGCGGCGCTTTGCCGAGCTTGAGCACCCTGCGGTGATCGCGGCGATGGAACAGGTCGCCTCCACCCTCATTCAGCTCGCCGTGTCACGCGCGCAAGGCGACGCAGTTCAACGGCGGTCGCGGCCGGCGGGTGAGCGCCGGGCCGATGACGCCGATGGTTCGCGCCGAACGGCACCTGGACGCCGAGACACCCGAGCCTGAGCCGTCGGACATGCGGCCCGATACCGAGATCGGCGACGCCGACCGGATCGACCGCTCGGACGGGAAGCTGCGCGTCCGCGTTGGCGGCTGCTGGTACGCGGTGCTCGACGCGACCGCCGGCGTGCGCGCCTACGTCCGCGGCAACAAGGTCAAGCGGTTCTGGGTCGGCTTCTACAACGCCAAGGCGATCGACCACTTCATCGGCGCCCCGGTCGCCGTCCGGGTCACGTCCGCGTCGACGCAGGAGTACTACACGTACCCGGAGCTGCTCGACGCGGCGACCAAGAACACCGGCGTGCTGCCGCGCGCGGTCGTCGGCGATCGCGGCTACTCGGTGTCGCCGGCCTTTGAGCACAACACCCGGTTGGGTGTCGCGTCGGTGTTCCCGTGGCGGGCGTCGAACGTGCGGCCCGAGCGCGAGATGGAGGACTGCGACACGCACGACCGGCACGGCGTGGTCCGCTGCAAGCACTGCGGCTCTCCGACCCGGTTCATCTCGTTCACGCGCACCGCCGGCGGCAACCGTGGCCCGCGGCTGTACGTGCAGTGCCTGCAGCCGATCACGGCCGGCTGCGAGACGCGCCAGAGCATCGGCTGCAACGTGTCCTGGCGGATGCTGGTTCCGCTGTGGCGCGACACGCCGACGTACCTCGCGCTGCGTCACTCCCACCACCGCTACGAGCGCGTCCATCATCACTTGCGCGTGCGTTGGCGTTCCGGCGCCGACGATCACGCGCTGCGTCCCAAGCGCCGTGGTCGCGACAACCAGCAGCTGCGCGCGAACGCCGCGCTGCTCATCGAATGGCTCATGGTCTGCTGGCGGGAGGAGTGGCTGCCCGACAGCCGGCCGCGCGGCGTCCCGCACCGCGACCAGATCATCGAAGACGACGGCACCGGGTACGCCAGCTCGCTGGCGAACCTGCGCCACGAGCTCGGCCTGGACCGGCCGTTCGGCACCAAGGCAGTCGCACTCGGCATCGGGCCCGCCGTGCCGTTGGCGCTCAGCCCCGATGCCGTCGCCGACGATCCGGCGGAACCCGAGGAGCCGCCGGTCGTGCCGCCCGAGCTGCCCGGCGAGACCGAAGACCACCGCGAGGACCAGCCCGGCAAGGACGCCGCTGAGGTCGACGTCGACGACCTCGACGACATGCCGTTCTGACCGTCTGAGACTCAGGCAGCGTTCGATCCGGCGGGCGCGGCCGCTGGCCGTTTGGCAGCCCGCAGGCCGTTAGCAACCGCCAGCAGCTCGGAGACCTCGTGCACGGCGACGGCGACCACGACGGTCAGCACGCCGGCGACGGCGCTGGGGATAAGCACCGCCAGCAGGACGACGCTGAACAGCAGGTTCTGCCGCGAGATCCTCGTAGCGCGGCGTCCCAAGCTCAGCGCCTGGGCGACCTTGGTGAGGTCGTCGGCCATCAGCGCGACGTCGGCCGCCTCGATCGCTGCGTCGGTGCCTGCGGTGCCCATGGCGATGCCCACGTCGGCGGCCGCCAGAGCGGGCGCGTCGTTGATGCCGTCGCCCACCATCGCCACCGCGCCGTGCTCGTCGTGCAGGCGCCTGATCTGCGTGACCTTGTCCTCGGGCTTGAGCTCGGCGTAGTGGGCGTCCAGGCCCAGCTGCGCGGCGATCGCGCGCGCGGTGCGCTGGCTGTCGCCGGTGAGCATGGAGATGTGCTTGACCCCGAGGCGCCGCAGCTCGGCGATCGCGCGGGCCGCTTCGGGCCGCGGCTCGTCGCGCAGCGCCACCAGCGCTAGGAGGCGGTCGTCCTGGCCGACGAACACCACGGTCTTGCCTTCGTCCTGCAGCCGGCCGACGTCGGCGGGAAGCTCGCCTGCGGCGGCGCGCTGGGCGACCAGCTCCGGGCTGCCGACCCACACCTCGGTGCCGTCCACTTGCGCGATCGCACCATGCCCGACGAGCGCTTCGAACTGTTGTGCCGCGGCGGGCTCGATGCCCTCCTCGCGGGCGCGGGTGACGATGGCCTGGGCGAGCGGGTGCTCGGAGCGCGCCTCGACCGCGGCGGCGAGCGCGAGCGCCTGGTGGCGGTCGTAGCCGTTCAGGGGGATGACGTCGGTGACCTCGGGCGTGCCCTTGGTGAGCGTGCCGGTCTTGTCGAACGCGACGGCCTGGATACGGCCGAGCGCTTCAAGCTGCAGGCCGCCCTTGACCAGGATGCCGTCGCGTCCGGCCCGGCTGATCGCGGCGGCGGCAGCGACCGGCACTGACATCACCAGCGCGCACGGCGCGCCGGCGACCAGAACGATGACCCCGCGCAGCGCCCATTCGGTCCAGTCGCCGTCGACCAGGCCGCCGATGACCGCCACCAGCACCGCGGCGAGCAGCACCGCGGGGCTGTAGCGGGTGGCGAAACGGTCGACGAACCGCTGCGCGCGCGACTTCTGGCTCTGGGCCTGTTCGACCAGACGGACGATCCGCTGCAGCGTGTTGTCGGCGTAGGGGCGGGTGACCTTCACCTCGACGGCGCGCTGGCCGTTGACGGTGCCAGCGAACACCTGCTGGCCGGGGCCCTTCTCGACCGGGACCGACTCGCCGGTGACCGGTGCCTCGTTGAACGTCGAGCTGCCCTCAAGGATCACGCCGTCGGTGGGCAGCGCCTCACCGGGACGGACCACGATCACGTCGCCGACGCGGAGCTGGTCTGCGTCGATCGTCTCCTCGCGCCCGCCGGTCAGCCGTCGCGCCTGCTTGGGCGCGAGATCAAGCAGCTCGCGGATCGCCGACCGCGTGCGGGTGAACGTCAGCTCCTCGATCGCCTCCGCCAGCGAGTACAGGAACACCAGCGCGGCCGCTTCCTCCCACAGCCCGAACACGATGCAGCCTGCGGCCGCGAGCAGCATCAAGGCCTCGATGCCGATTTCGCGCTCCTCGATGAACTCCTCCCAGCCTTCCTGGGCGAAGAACCACGCGCCGATCGGGATCGCGGCCACGAACGCAGCGATCGCCAGCGCCTGGGGCGCGTCGATGAGCTCCAGCACGATGCCGGCCAAGAGCAGCAGGCCGGCGATCAGCGCGTTGCGCAGCGGCGCGAACTTGTAGGTCGCCTCGCGCCAGCTCATCGCCTGGGCCGGGGCCACGGACTCGCTCATGCGGCCTCCCGCCGAGCGGCCAGCGCGCCGTAGCGCGGGCAGGCCATGATCCGGTCGGCGGTCCGCTCGAGCACGCTGTCGACGGCGCTGAGCACCGCGTCCAGGCCGTCGACGAGGCGGTAGTGGATCTCGCGGCCGTGGCGCTCGCGCTCTACCAGGCCGCAGTCCCACAGACACGACAGATGCCGCGACACGTTGGACTGGGTCAGCCCGGTGGCGTCGACCAGGTCTGAGACACGCCGGCTGCCGTCGGCCAGCTGCTCGACCAGCGCCAGCCGCGACGGGTCGGCCAGGCCGTGCAGGAACACGGCGCGAACCTCCGTGGAAAAACTCATCACCGAACCTCCGTGGAAAAACTCATCACGTATGACTATACACGAATATGAGCGTCTGGTAATGCTTTAGACATGACTCGACGCTCATACGTTCTCACCGCCGCCGGCCGCTCCGCTGCGCCGCGGTCGTAGCCGGCGCCGCGGCATCACGCGTGCGTCCATCGCCGAGGCGCGCGCCGCACAGGGCGAAACCGTGGCACCCATCCCGTTCATCGGGATCAAGGGCTCCAGCCGCTTCATCGTCGGGCACGGGGGCGAGGTCTAAGGAGCAGCCGGCGTGGAGCTCTCGCACGAGCTAGACCCGAACGATCTCAGGGCGCTCGTCAAGGATCTCCACCAGGGCGACGTGCTCGACGTCGCGAAATCGGTACGGCTCTACTCACCCGACACGCCGTCGTACCCGCACGAGGTCGAGGGCGTCCCTCACGATGAGCCCGTGATGACGATGGAGACACAGCTGCCGAGCGGACTGTGCGTCATCGTCTCCCAGGACTGCGACCTGCGGCGGATGCCGGACACCGAGCCGTACGTCATCGTCGCTCCGCTAACGGAAGTGGAGGAGACCACGTATCGCGAAGCGGCCGACAACATGAGCACCCGCTTCTTCGCGTATCCGCCGATCGAAGGGCACGAGCACCAGCAGAACCTCGTCGTCGACATGCGGGTGCTCTCAAGCCTCGAGAAGACCGCGCTGCTGTCCCCTCACATCGAGCGGATCCCGTGTCCGCTCTCCGGCCCCAAGCGCGACGACCTCCTGGACTTCCTCGGCGACCGCTTCGGCCGCAAGCCGTTCCCAGATGAGATCGAGCGCCAGGTTATTCGGCCGATCGAGAGCGCGCTCAAACGCGTCCGCCAGAAGGAGGGCTTCGCCGGTGTCTTCTCGTCAATCGCGTTCATCGGACTGAACTGGTCACCCGGCAAGAGCTACTGCAGCCTCATGGTGCTACTGGATCCATCGCGCCGTGAGCGGCACAAGGTCGCCGAAGAGGACGTTGAAGCGGTGAAGAACCGGCTCGCCAAGGCGCTCAACCACTTCACCCGCGACGGCGACTACTCGGTCCACCCGAACATCCATGACGTCACCGAGGTGCAGGCCACGGTCGTCCTATCGCACGACGAGATCCCCTTCGAGGTCGAGCAGCTCGAACTCGACTGATCACCTTGGCTTACCTCATCCTGATGGCGTCAGCTGCCGTGTGCAAGATCCCGGTAGGCACGTGTGTGGGGCGGCTGAAGCTGAGGTCCGAAGACCGCATGAACACTCGGCTCTAGGGACTTCGTAGATCTCTCCTGCTCTCGCCTCTCGACCGGCTCGAGTCAGCGGTCATGCAGCAGTTGCTGCGACGAGACATGACCGCTTTGCAGGTTCTTATACGCCGCGTTTGGCGCTCTAGAAGCAGTTGAGATTCTCGACCGGCCGCTGCACGACTGAGCCAGGGGAGCTTTTTGGGGCGAGACACGGACAGTGAGCACAGGTAAAAGCCGACCGTGCTGACCTGCGCGGTCGTTTTTGTGTACAAGATCACTCAGTGCGTAACGTGGCGCTGCGGGACAGGCGTACCGGTCGGCTGCCCAGGTCGTGGATCGCCGTCGCGCCGTTCGCCGCCGCTCTGATCGCCCACGAGCTCCGCTACCGGCTCGCCGGCCCTGCTGTCGCGGCGGATCGCCCACACGGGTACTTGGCTCCGCTCGACCTCGTCGCGGTGGCGCTGTTCGCGACAGCCTGCGGGGCGATCGTCGCCTACGCGCTACGCCCACCGCACAGCAACCGGCGATCCCAAGGCGGCGCGAGGCTGGTCGCCGCTTCTGCGTTCTCCGCGCTCCTCCTCTACCTCACTCAGGAGACCGTCGAGGCGTTAGCCAGTGGCAGTGCGATCACGAGCTATCTCTTCGCCCACGGTGGCTGGGTGGGTCCGGTGGTCGCTTGCGCCCTCGGTGCGCTCGCCGGTGCCACAGGGCTCTTCTATCGGAGCGCCCAGCCACCGCTCGAGCCGGTCGCCGCGCCTTCCTTGCGACCGCTCCTCGTGGGCGTATCAGCAGCGCCTGGCGCACCACCGAGCTTTCGCGACCGTCTAGCACCGCAGCCGCGCGGGCCTCCTCCAGCGTCGTGCCAGAGTCCCGCGAGTTAGCCGCGAGCCCGAGGTTCGCACCGGCAACTCGTCGGGTGCTCTGTGCTCAGCAGCGGGAAGGTCCAACCTCGACGAGGAGGAAAAGCACAGTGCAACTCTCGTTTTCGCGTTCCTTCGTGCGCGGCGGAACGGTGCGCACCCACCGGCGAGTGGCGATCGCTGCCGTCTGTGCGGCAGGGGTTCTGTTCGCCGCGACCGGTATCGCCACCGGACACGAGTCCACCAAGACGCATCCCGCACCCAAGGGAATGACGGTGGCAATCCGGTTGCACAAAGATGCTATGTCCGGCTGGAACCTCGAGGTGCGGACGCGCAAGTTCCGCTGGGCGCCGCAGCGCGTCAACGGCAAGCACCGCCCTGGCGAAGGCCACGCCCATCTCTACATCGACGGCCAGAAGATCACACGGCTGTACGGACCTTGGTACTACCTGAAAGCCGACTTGCTGCCGCCTGGCAAGCACACGGTGCGGGTCACCCTTAACGGCAACGACCACGGCGACTACGTGCGCAAGGGAAAGGTGGTCGCCGCAACCAAGACGATCGTCGTGCCGCGGGCAGGTGGCGGGGCCGGTTCGTCGGGCGGTGGCATGAGCATGGCGAACTAGAGTCGACGCGGACCATCGGGGGCGGGATCACCCGCCCCCGATGCCGTCCGAGGGACTCTCTGGAACCGGGCGTGGGTCCTCGCAGGTTCGCGCAGCACGACGACCGCTCGCGTTCGTGCTAATTAGCCTTACGCGCGACGTCAGCGGGACCGTGGCCGCTACCGCGACAAGTGGCGCGCCCGCATCGCTAGTCGATCCGGCGAAGGAGGGACCGGTGGCAGGTCGAACGTCTACGCCCGAGAGCTCCGCAGCGTCGGCGCGACATACCGCTGCCCCTACGGGCGCACGGCCGCGACGCTACGCCGGTAGCGTCGACCAGCTGCGCGCGACACCGCGCATGTTCGAGAACGATTTGCTCGAGTTCCTCTCGCGCGTGCACCCGGCCGTGCCGGTCGTGATCTTCGGACCGGTCGTGCTCGCGCTTCTGCACCTCGGGATCGATAGCGGTGTCGCGCCGCTCGCTGCCCTCGGGCTGGTCGCCGGGGGCTACGTCTTCTGGACGTTCTGCGAGTACTGGATCCACCGCGCTGTCTTCCACTTCGAGCCCGAGCGCGGCTTCGGTGCACGCCTGCACTGGATCATTCACGGTGTTCACCACGACTACCCGAACGACCCCAAGCGGCTCGTGATGCCGCCATCGGTGAGCGTGCCACTAGCGCTGCTTTTCTGGCTGGGGTTCGACGCTGTCATCGGCACGCCGCACGCCTACTTGTTCGGCGCCGGGTTCTACGGCGGCTACCTGCTCTACGACATGATCCACTACAGCGTCCACCACCACCGGCCGCGTACGCGACTGATGCGTCTCCTGCGCGAGCTGCACATGCGCCACCACTTCCAGGACGCCACGCGCGGCTACGGCATCAGCGCCCCCTGGTGGGACGTGGTCTTCGGCACTGTCCCACAGCGCGGCAGCCGCCAGCGCAAGGGCGCCGAGCAGACCGCCGGCACCTAGGCGCGAAGCTCGCTCGGCCACGGCGCGCGGTTCGACGCGCAGGCGCGTCCCGCGCGACTCCGATCCAGCGCGAGCGCGGGTAGGCGCGTTCCCCACCCAGCGCTGGCGGCGCTAGCTCGCTCGCACCCCCGCGACACGCACTGCCGCAGCTGTAACGGAATTGCAACGCGCGCGGAACGCGCATGAAACAGCCGCCGCGCAGGATCGGCCGCAGCGGCCACAGTGGTCGGGCGTGGGTCGCGGGGCGCCGCGGGGCGTCGCCGCGCCCCCTCACCGCGACGGCCGCAGCGTGATCGGTCCCGACACCAAGGAGGTTCTGGATGAGCGCTGTCCCGCGAGCGCAGACCACCAGTCCTGCCGTCGTGCCCGTGGCGCCCGACGACGCGGTCGCAAACCGGGCGGTCGAGCTGCGCAAGAACTGGCTGCGCGGCCGCTGGCTGCGCTACTGGCAGCCCGAGGACGAGCGCTTCTGGGCGATCGCTGGCAAGCGCATCGCGCGCAAGAACCTCGTGTTCTCGATCTTCGCCGAGCACCTCGGGTTCAGCATCTGGGTGCTCTGGACGATCCTCGTCGTCAACCTCCCGAACGCCGGCATCGACGTCACGCTTGCCGAGCAGTTCTGGCTTACCGCTGTGCCGAACCTCGTCGGCAGCTTCCTCCGCATCCCCTACACGTTCGCGATCGCCCGTTTCGGCGGGCGGCTCTGGACGTTCATGAGCGCGACGCTGCTCTTGCTCCCCGCACTGGCAGTGGCGCTAGTCGTACCGAGCGGCTGGCTCGCGGCACGGGCCCCCGACACGCAGTTCTGGATCTTGCTCGCCTGCGCTGCGAGCGCCGGTCTCGGTGGCGGCAACTTCTCCTCGTCGATGGCCAACATCTCGTTCTTCTATCCCGACGGAAAGAAGGGCCTGCCGCTCGGTCTCAACGCCGCCGGCGGCAATCTGGGCGTCGCCGTCACCCAGCTCGTCGTTCCGCTGGTAGTCGTGATCGGCGTGCCGGCGGCCGAGCTCGCCGATCCTGTGCACGAGGTCAAGCTCGCCTACGCCGGTTGGATGTGGGTTCCGCTGTTGGTCGTAGCGGCGCTGTGTGCGCTGCTGTTCATGGACAGCATCGCCGATGCGCGCACCGACCGCCGCAGCTACGTGCAGGCGCTCAAGGAGCCGCACACGCTGATCATGTCGATCCTCTACATCGGCACCTTCGGGTCCTTCATCGGCTACTCGTTCTCGCTGCCGCTCGTGATCAAGAACACCTTCCCCGAGTTCCTGGCCGAGAACCCGTTCGTCGCCACCTATCTAGGCGGCCTCGCTTTCCTCGGCGCCCTTGTGGGCTCGGTGTCGCGTCCGTTCGGCGGCTGGCTCGCTGACAGGCTGGGCGGCGCGCGCGTGACGCTTGCCTGCTTTCTCGGGATGGGCGCTTTCACACTGCTAGCGATCGCCGGGATCGCTAGCCGCAGCTTCGCGCTGTTCCTCGGCTCGTACCTCGTGATCTTCACGCTGTCGGGCATGGGCAACGGCTCTACCTACCGCATGATCCCGGCGATCTTCGCCACGCTCGGGCGCCGACACGCGCGCACTTCGGGGCAGAGCGAGAGCGCCGTGCGAACCGAATTCAAGCGTCGCGCCGCCGCCGTGATCGGCATCGCGGGCGCGGTGGGCGCGTTCGGTGGCTTCTTGATCCAGCTGGTTTTCCGCCAGGCGAGCTTGGGCGTGTCGGCTGCGATGAAGCAGGCTGACACCGTCACCGAAAAGCTGCGCATAGCGGAGGCCAACGCCGACTGGGCGATCCCGGCACTGGCGGTGTTCTGCGTCGGCTACGTCGTGTTTGCGGCGATGACGTGGTTCTTCTACCTGCGCCGCTCGTTCGCGATCGGCCGTGTGCCGAGCATCGCGGCGGAGGCGACCGTGTGATCTACGCGGCTCGGCCCCGCCGGCGCCACCCTGTAGCCGACGCCGCGCACGGTCTCGATGAGGTGGCGACCCGCGGGGCCGAGCTTGCGGCGTAGGCGCTGCACGCACACGTCGACGGCGCGCTCGCCGGCGGGCTCCTGGCACCCCCAGACCGTCAGCAACAGACCGGCGCGCGTGTGGACACGGCGCGGGTTACCGAGTAGGTGGGCGAGGAGGTCGAACTCGAGGCGAGTGAGAGCGACCTCGCGGCCCTCCACGCTACAGCGGCGGGCAGCAAGATCGAGTTCGACGTTTTCCCAGCGCAGCGTGTCGCCACCGCTGAGTCCGGGGGCGAGGTCGGGGCCGCCCCCGTCTTCGTTCGGCACTGCGGTACAACCATCAGCACGCTGTTCCGCGGCGCGCAGAGCGCGAGCGATGCGCAGTTCGAGCTCGGCGAGTCCATAGGGCCGCACTACGAGTTCGTCGCAGGCGAGCACGAGCCGGTTCTCACTCGTAGCGTCGGCGACAGCGACGATCGCCGCACCGGCGGCTTGCGCTCGCGTGGCGGTGCGAACGAGTCGTGCCGACGGTTCCCGGTCGCGCTCGATGGCGACGGCGACGAGCGCCGGTATCCGGTCGGCGGCTCCGCCGTCCTCCCCTGTCGCCGCCGAGCTCGCCCGCAAAACCGGGTCGTTGCCGTCCAGAACCGCGAAGCCCTGCGCGACGAGCGGGCGACAGCGGTATCCGAACGCCGACAGCGCGGCTACCAGCAGCTCGCGCTCGTCGCTGCGCACAGCGTGCACCCAGGCGTCGCCGACCATCGCGACAACAGACAAGCGCGTGTCCGCACGCGACCGGTACGCCAGGCGGTCGAAGCGCAGGGCGGGGGCCGCTCGACATTCGGTCGTGGCGTCGCCACGAACATGGGGGCGCGAGCCTTTCGGATCGCCCGCCCCAGCTTCGACCTAAGTCAGTGCGGATGGAGGGATTCGAACCCCCACGGGCTTTCGCCCACGGCCTCCTGAGGACCGCGTGTCTACCAGTTCCACCACATCCGCGCGGTGCGGCGATAAAAGTTAGCGCCGCTTGCGGCGCGTCGACGCGGTCGCGATCGCATACACGCGCGTCGGCGCGGTCGCGATCGCATACAGTTCGAGCCCGCTCGTTCGCGATCGTCCAAGGCCGAAAGGAGGCTGCATTGGCTTACGAGGTGCCACCCCTTCCCTACGACTACGCCGCGCTCGAGCCGCACATCGACGAGGAGACGATGCGGCTGCACCACGACAAGCACCACCAGGCGTACGTCGACAAGGTCAACGCGGCGCTCGAGGGCACCGAGTGGGCGGACAAACCGATCGAAGAGGTGATCCGCAACCTCTCTCAGGTGCCCGAGAACGTGCGCACCGCCGTGCGCAACAACGGCGGCGGCCACCTCAACCACACGCTGTTCTGGGAGTGGATGTCGCCTGACGGCGGCGGCGAGCCCGAGGGCGCGCTCGCCGAGGCGATCCAGTCGACCTTCGGGTCGTTTGCCGACTTCAAAGCGAAGTTCAAGGAAGCCGGCGTCAACCAGTTCGGAAGCGGCTGGGCGTGGCTCGTGTGGGACGGATCGGGCCTTGCGATCGTCTCCACGCCCAACCAGGACAACCCGCTCTCGGACGGCAAGACGCCGCTGCTTGGCGTCGACGTCTGGGAGCACGCCTACTACCTGAAGTACCGCAACCGGCGTCCCGACTACATCGACGCGTGGTGGAACGTGGTCAACTGGAAGAAGGTCGCCGAGGACTTCGCGCGCGTGGCGCGCTGACCGACTAGGCGCTCCAAGCGTCAGGGGCGGCGCAAGCCGCCCCTTTTTTGTGCTGCAAGCGGGCGGGTACAGCGATCGCCGCAAGACCGCGCAACCCTGCTCGGGGTCGCCTACCGGGCGCGAGCGTCACGCGCACTAACGTTACGGACATGGGCGCGCCGCCGGAGTGGGAGTCCCATGCGCTAGCCCGCCTACGCGAAGCGGGGTTCAGAGAGTCGCGCGCACGGCGCGCCGTCGTCGCCGCGCTCGCCCGTCGCGAGTGTGGCGCGAGCGCGCGCGAGATCCGCGACGCGGTCGAGGAGCTCGGTGTGCGGATCGGCGTTGCGAGCGTCTACAGGACGCTCGAGCTGCTCGCCGAGCTCGGTCTAGTGCGCAGCATCGGTGCGCCAGGTGAACGCAGCAGTCGCTTCGAGCCGGCGGCGCCCGACGGCAGCCACCATCATCACGCCGTCTGCGGCAACTGCGGCAACGTCGAGACGTTCGAGGACCCCGAGCTCGAGCGCGTCCTAGCGCAGCTGGCGGAGCGGCTCGCCTTCGCCGTCGACGACCACGACGTCACCCTGCGCGGGCTCTGTCCGGACTGCCTGCCGCGCTCGCTAGCGCCGCGCGACAGCCGAAGCGCCCGCCGCTGAGGCCGCGCACGACGGCGTCGGCGTTGCTCGCCAACATGCCCAGGTAGCTGGCGGCGCGACCGCTCGGCGCAAGCGAATCGGTGTAGAGCGGTTCCCCGAGCCGCGCTCCGCTGGCGCGCACCAGCGCACGCTCGAGCCGGTCCGAGGAGCCGTGCTCGGGGAAAACGGCGGGCACGCGACGTCGCCGCATCTCGGCAGCAAGGCGCTGGATGTCACGCGGCGAGGGCTCGGCCTCGGTCGAGAGCGAGGGGATCACGGCTCCCACCTCGACGAGACCGAAGCGGCGCGCGAAGTACTGGAGCGAGCGGTGCGTCGTCACGAGCTGGCGACGAGGGACCGGCAGCCGGTCGATGCAGCCGCGTACGGCGGCAGACAGGCGGCCGAGCGCGGCGGCGAAGGCGGCAGCGCGGCCTTCGAGCGTTCCCCGCTGCGCCACCCCCAGCTCGGCGGCACGAAGCGCCAGCGCCCGCGCCGCGCGCGCGGCGCGGCGCGGGTCGTGCCACCAGTGCGGGTCGCCTCCGACGAGGCCCGCGGCCGCACCCAGGTCGACTGCACGCTGCGCGTCGTAGCCGGGGAGGCGTGTCACCCACTGATCGATGTCGCCTCCCGAGCGCACCACGAGATCGGCGCCGGCTAGTGCCCGCGCATCGCTCGGCTTCGGTTCGAAGTGGTGCGGGTCGCTGCCCGCACCCATGATCGTGCGCACCGCGACGTTCGACGGGAGCACGTGGCGGGCGATGTCGGCGCCGACCGCGGTTGTAGCGACAACTTGGGCGCTGGCCGCTTTCCCGCCGCGAGGGGATGCTCCCTCGCCCGCACCCTCGCCACCTCCCGCGCAGCCGCCGGCGACGATCACGAGGGTGGCTGTCAGCGGTAGGAGGGCGCGGCGCCAGCGCGCTCGCTTGTGGACGAACGGAGAACTCGAGAGCGATCGATGCGCGAACACGCGCGTCACTCTAGCGCAAATGAGAATGATTCTCATTTAGCTGCTGTCGCTGCAGCGTCGGCCGTGCGTGGGGACCGGCGCTAGGCGACCGCCGGGGTGGGCGAGAGCGGCAGCCGCTGGCGCCGACTCCGGGCGCCGGCGGCGAGGTCTGCGGCCATCGCCTCGACTTGGCGCGCCAAGCCGTCGAGCAGCGATCGCCGCGGAGCGAAACCGAGCTCGAGTCGTGCGCGCTCGCCGCAGGCGGCGGTAGCGAGAACGTCGGCAGGGTGCTGTTCGCGAGCGGCGGTGCGGGCCTTGCGACCAGTCAGTCGCTCGAGTGCGGGCAGGAGATCCTCGAGCGCCACGGACCCGCACCCCGGGATGTTGTAGGTGCGGCCCGCTACTCCGCGTTCGAGCGCTGCCGCGATGCCTTCGCAAGCGTCCTCGACGACCGTGAGCTCGCGCCGCGCTCCCGAAGGTGCGCTCCACGGCAACGGCTCGTCACGCAGCAGAGCGGCGATCCAGCGCGAGATCGCCATGTCGGGTCGCTGCCCGGGCCCGAACACGGTGAACAAACGGACGATGACGACGTCGGCGCCGCGCGAGCGGTGAAGCTGGCGACAGACACCTTCGGCGGCGGCCTTGCTGGCGGCGTAGAGCCCTTGGGGCGCGAGCGGGGCGTCCTCTGGCGTCGGCAACGCCGGGGCGTCCCCGTAAACCGACGAGCTCGAGGCGAAGACGATCCTTTTTCCGAGCCGCGCGCACGCGGCTACGAGGCCGGCCGTGACTGCGACGTTCTGCTGCCAGAGCTCGCCGAGCGTCGCCCGCTGGCGCACACCCGGCAGCGCCGCAAGGTGCACGACGCAGTCGTGGCCTGCGACGAGCCGCTCGACGTCGCAACGCCGGAGGTCAAGCAGACGCACAGCGCAGATGTCCTGTTCGGCGAAGCGCGCGAGCGCGGCGGGACCCGCCGGCGGCAGGTACGACGAGCGCAGGCAATCGACCGCCGTCACCTCGAAGCCGCGAGCGCGGAGCGTTAAGCAGAGGTGGGAACCCACGAAGCCGAGCCCTCCCGTAACGAGCACCCGCAGGCGCGCGCCACTGCGCCAGCCCCGGGGCGACACCCCCGCTCGCCCGGACTCGACTCCTGCCGTCACGCGCTCCATTCGTTAGGGCAGCCTAACAAAATCCCGCTATTGCGGTTGGGATAGAGGTCGGCTCCGGCCCGCGACACCCTGCCGGCTCCTTGCCAGCTGAATGCGACGGACCGTCCCGGCGCGCCGCCGGACGGCACACCCCGCGCTACAGGACGTGACTGCCTCGCTCTCAGGCCGGTCCGCCGGTGGCGACCGTCGCTCTCGCGGGCACCTCGCCCAGCCGCGCCCGCGCCCGACCCGCCCGCTTCGCCGCGTACAGGGCGCGATCGGCCGCGTCGAAAATCTCGTCGCGCGTCGGATAGGGGCTGCGACCGACGGCCACGCCAGCGCTCACCGTCAGCGGCGTCCCGTGATCGAGTTGGCGCTGGCGCGCAACAACGCGCTCGGCGAAGGTCAGGGCATCGTTTGCGTCGGCGTCGTAGAGAACGGCCGCGAACTCCTCGCCACCGATCCGCGCGAGCACGTCGCCGCGTCGCGCGCTGCGCCGCAACAGGCGAGCGAACTGCACGAGCGCCCGGTCGCCGGCCGCGTGTCCGAGGGTGTCGTTGAGCTGCTTGAAGTGATCGAGATCGAACACGACCAACGCCACCGGGGCACCGCTGCGCTGGGCACGCGCCAACTCTCGTTCCAGCGCCTCCTCGAAGCCGCGCCGGTTGACGAGCCCGGTGAGCGGATCGGTGATCGCGCTGCGGCGGAGGTGCCCGACGAGCTCGGCCACACGCTCGCGCAGGTACACCACCACGGCCACCGCTACCGACACCGTCACGACGGTGTCGACGAAGAGAATCGCGCGCATCTCGATGTCCGGACGCAGCGCGAGCGCGCCCGCGAAGCTCGCCCAGGCGAGCGCGACGATGCCCACCACCCAGCGCCAGCGCAAGAAGTAGGCGCCGAACAGCAGCGGCCACAGATAGAAGGAGGAGGTCCCGGAGATCGGTTTCGCGACGTAGACGGCGGCGCTGACAAGACCGATGCCGTACACGACGCCGACGAGAATCGCCGCGAGCCCCTCGAGACGGCCGAACCAGATCACTGCCGCTCCGAGCGCTGCGAGGATCGCGATCACACGGAAGCCGTCGTGGTCGCTCGGGTCGACGTCCGGCGCTTGGAGGATCAAAAGCACCGTGACCGCGCCGGCCAAAAGCATCAGGCTGGCGATCCGCCGCGCCATCTCGGGCTCCTCGTAGCCCGGCGTCGCGGCGATCGGCGAGAGCCGCGGCCGTCGTCTCGTGCGCCTAGGGGGCGCCGTAAATTTCCCCGCGAACATCGCTCGACCTCGCTTGCCGCCAGCGGGCCCTGGCCAGCGCTCCGCCTCGAGGAGCCACGAGCGCAGCGGGCCGCCGGGCCTCGCCGCAACTACGGAGCGAAGTCGGGGCGGCCGGATTTGAACCGGCGACCTTTCGGCCCCCAGCCGAACGCGCTACCAGGCTGCGCCACGCCCCGGGAGCGGGCGACGGGATTCGAACCCGCCCTAGGAGCTTGGAAGGCTCCTGTGCAGCCACTACACCACGCCCGCTTGCGCCGCCGATTCTAGAAACTCCCCTAAGAGAGTCGCTCGCCCGTCAGCCAGCGGCGCGGATTGTCGACGAATATCCGGCGTTCGTCCTCGGCGGACAATCCCCGTTCGCGCAAGGCCGGGAGCACCTTCTCGAACACCAGCACCATGCTCCAGTCCGGGCTCACAGCGCCGCCAGCGACGAGCTGCTCTACAGCTTCGGGTGGGAACCAGTCGATCGTCGCGCAGAAGTCCTGCGAGACGAGCAGCCGATCCACGTAGCCGCGCTCGACTAGTGCCAACAGCGTCTCGTTGCGGCGCTCGAGCGGCAGGAACATCTCGAGACCATAGCGATCGAGGCCTACGTAAACCCCTTGCTCGAGGAGCGGCACGATGTAGCCGAGATCGTCGCTGTCGCCGGTATGGGCGAGCTGGACCTTCTCAGGCGCCACGCCTTCCTCCAGAAAGATCTCGAGCTGCCGGGGCCCGGTGTTCGAAGCAGGGCGCGTGTGGGCCATGATCGGCACGCCGGTGGCGCGGCTGGCGCGCGCCGCAGCACGGTGGATCTTCTCGACGTTCTCGTTGACTCCCGGCTCGTCCGCCGCGCACTTGATGAAGGCCGCCTTGATGTCGGTGCCCTGGATCCCCTCGCTGATGTCGCGCACGAAGAGCTCCGCGATCGCGTCGACGTCGCGCGTGCGGAAGAACATCGGTAGGTGGTCGTAGGTGTAGATGCCCGTGCAAGCGACGATCTGCACGCCGGTGCGCTCCGATACCTCGCGCATGAAGCGCACGTCGCGCCCCCCGAACATCGCCGTCGGATCGCAGATCGTTCTCACGCCGTGCGCTTTCGCTGCGTTCACCGCCTCGACAGCGGCGGCGAGCTCGGCGTCGCGGTCGTAGAGGTGGGGCCACTGCTCGGCGACGGCTTCGTCACGGAAACGGACGTGCTCGTGCACGAGCGTCAAACCGAGCTGCTCTGCCGGGACTGGTCCGGTAACCGTTTCAACCTCAGCCATCCTGCCTCCCCCTTGAGTATTCGACCCCGCCGGTCGGCGCAGCACCGCGCTCGCCCCGACTAGGAGGTCTGCCGATCGCTGCCATCACCTCCGCGCAGCGCGCCGCGGTCGAGAACGATGCCGACCAGCAGACCCCCAGCGGTGATGACGAGCGCAAGCGCAAGCTCGGCGACGATCGCGCCTTGCACGCCGTCCTGGGTCATCGCCAGAACCGCGAGTGCTACCGGCAGCGCGAAACACGCGGCCTTCCACAGGCCGGGCGCAGCGTAGCCGAAGCCGAGCCCGCCGATGAAGAACAGTGTGTAGGCAACGGCGTCCAGTTCCGCCCCCTCTTGTGCGATCGACTCCTCCGCTGGCGCGTCACGGAGACGCTCGGGGGCGATCCTAAAGGCCCGAGGGGGCGAAGCGGAACGGAGCGGGGCAGGCAGGACTCGAACCTGCAATCGCCGGTTTTGGAGACCGGTGCCTTATCCAATTTGGCCACTGCCCCAACTTGCAGCGGACACGATTCTAGAATCGTGCGCCCGGCGGGCGTGGTGGAACGGTAGACACGCCGGCCTTAGGAGCCGGTGCTCGCAAGAGCGTGGGGGTTCGAATCCCTCCGCCCGCACTCCCGGGCTGCCCGACATCGCCGATCGAACCTCGACTTTCGTCGCTGCGGCGCCGTAGACTCGGCGGTGCGATGGAGGGTCGGGCTAGAACGCAGCAGCCGCCGACGGTCGTCGTCCATCCGAACCGCGACACAGCGGCTGCCAAAGCGACGCGCGTCGCGATCGTCGCGCTGCTTGTGGCCAGCATCGGGCTGTTCCTGATCGTCACGATCGGTGGCTGGTCCCAGCTCCAGGGTGGCCAGATCGTGCCGCTCGCCTACGCCCTGCTCTATGGGCTGATCGCGATCATGGTGTTGCGCTGGCGACGCGGCGTGCTGCCCGTCGTCGCCGCACTTGCGACCCTGATCGCTGTTATCGCTGCGATCGCGGGCCCGGCGTGGTTCGACCGCGATCGCGCCGGTTTCGAGCGATCGAACATCGACGCCGAGCTGCTCGGGACGCTCACGCTGGCGATCGTGCCCGTCCAGCTTCTTTTGGTCGCGTTCGCGCTGCGCGGATTCGCCCAGAAGTGGAACGTCGAGGTCGAGCTCGACGACGAGGAAGCGCGACGCTACTTCCGCGGCGACTGGCACGGCTCGGCCCTGCGCGGTCGCGCAAGCGCCTAGCATTCGCCGCGCAAGCCCGGGTGGCGGAACTGGCAGACGCGGGGGACTCAAAATCCCTTGCCCGCGAGGGCGTGTGGGTTCGAATCCCACCCCGGGCATCGCCGGCACGCACGAGTTTCATCCTGGCGACGCCCTCGCGCCGCCAGGACGAAACGTTGATCGCGCCCGACGGCGAGAACCTACGGCGCCGAAGGAGTCGCCTGTTCGCCCTCCGAGCGCGAGGGCTCTCCAGGAACGGGCGGGACGGAGCCTGCAGCGTGCGGTGCCTCGCCGGCAGCCGCCCGCACTCCGCCGTAGGCCATCGCTACCGCCGCCGCTAGAGCGACGAATACCCCGAAGCGGCGACCGATATCGATTCCCGCTGCTTCGAGGAACGCTGGCACGCTCGGGCCCGGCGTATCGATCAAGCGGTAGAGCACGAGAGCCAGCGCTAGCAGGGCGGCACCGGCGACGACGCGGCCGCTGGGCACGGGCAGCTCGCGTCCGGTCGCCTGTGCTGCAGCTACGGCGATCACGACCAGCGCCGCGAGGAAAAGAAGGACGTCGATCAGCTCGAGCGCCTCCCATCCGCTCGCGGTCGTGTCGAGCCCGCCCAAGCTGCTGCCGAAAGGCCCCTCGAGGGTTATCCCGTACCACGGCAGGAACAAGGACACGACGAGCACGACAGCCCCCGCCGCCGCGATCTTCACGGCTGGGGTGACGCGCCCCCACTCTGCCTGCATGACTCCTCCTTCGGGAAAAATCCGCCGACAGCTCGCCAGCGGACGCTCTTTCCGCTCGTGCGGCCGGCACGGCGCCGATCGCGAGCGGCGAACCGGAGCCGCAGCAGCCAGCGCGAACGGCTCGAGCTGAACCTAACGCGCGTTCTGCACTGCGGGCAAGGTCTCGAGGAAGGCGACGAAACGATCGAAGGCCTCGGGATCGCTCAGCGATTCCCTGCTTGCGGCACGCTCCGGCGGCGTCCCCATCAGGATCCGTTTGACCGGCACCTCGAGCGTCTTGCCTGACAGCGTGCGCGGGATCGCCTCTACCTGGTAGATGGCATCGGGAACGTGCCGCGGCGAGCAGTCTTCGCGTACGCGCTTACGGATACGCGCCTGCAGCTCGTCGTCCAGTTCGACTCCGTCGCGAAGAACGACGAACAGCGGCATCCAAGATTCCCCGTCGCCCCGCGGAACGTCGACGACGAGCGCGTCCTCGACCTCGTCGACGGCGAGCACAGCGCGGTAGATCTCGCTCGTCCCCATCCGGACGCCCTGCCGGTTGATCGTGGCGTCGGAGCGTCCGTAGATGACGGCGCTGCCGCGCGGCGTGATCTCGATCCAGTCGCCGTGCCGCCAAACGCCCGGGTAGACGTCGAAGTAGCTCTGGCGGTAGCGCGAGCCGTCGGGGTCGTTCCAGAAATAGACGGGCATCGACGGCATCGGCTCGGTGATCACCAGCTCGCCCACCTGCCCGACCACGCTGCGACCCTGCGCGTCGAACGCTTCGACCCTCGCCCCCAGGGCGCGCGCCTGCAGCTCGCCGCACCACACGGGCAGCGTCGGCACACCACCGACGAAGGCGCTGCACACGTCGGTCCCGCCGCTAGTCGAGAACAGCCAGAGGTCGCGCTTGACCTCCTCGTACACCCACACGAACCCTTCCGGCGACAGCGGCGACCCTGTCGATCCGACGCTCCGAAGCGCGGCGAGCGACAGCTCACGCCCGGGCTTGGCGCCCGCCTTCATGCAGGCGTGGATGAAGGCGGCGCTCGTCCCGAAGCAGGTGATTCCGACCTCGTCGGCGAGACGCCACAGAGCGAGCGTGTCGGGGTAGGCGGGGTTGCCGTCGTAGAGGACGAGCTCGCTGCCGGCGAGGAGCCCCGACACCAGGAAGTTCCACATCATCCAGCCGGTCGTCGTGAACCAGAAAAAGCGGTCGCCCGGCCGGAGGTCGGTGTGCAGGTGCATCTTCTTGAGATGCTCGAGGAGGATGCCGCCATGGCCGTGCACGATCGCTTTCGGCAGGCCTGTCGTGCCCGACGAGTAGAGCACCCACAGCGGGTGATCGAAGGCCACTGCCTCGCAGGCGAGCGGTTCCTCGACCGCGACGAGCTCCTCCCAGCGGCGAGCGCGCGGGATGTCGGCGAGGCGTGGTCCGTCTCGCAAATAGCCGAGGACGTACACAGCGCTGAGCGTCGGCAGGTTCTCGGCGAGCGCGCGGACGGCGTCGAGACGGTCGAAGTCGCGGCCCCCGTAGCGGTATCCGTCGATCGCCAGCAGCACCTTCGGCTCGATCTGCACGAAGCGATCGAGCACGGCGCGCACGCCGAACTCGGGCGCCGCGCTCGACCACACGGCGCCAAGGCTCGCGGTGGCGAGGAACGCCGCCACGGCCTCGGGCACGTTCGGCATGTACGCGCAGACGCGGTCGCCCGGACCGACCCCCGCCGCTCTCAGACCGGCGCGGATCCGCGCCACCAGCGCCCGCAGCTCGCCCCAAGTCACTGTCGCCGGCGGCCGGGTCTCCGAGTAGGCGTGCAGCGCTGTCGCTGTGTCACGCCCTTCCCAGGCGCGAAACACGTGGTCGGCGTAGTTCAGGCGCGCGCCAGGAAACCAGCGCGCTCCGGGCATCTTGCGCTCGGCCAGCACCGCCGACGGTGGCGTGGTGGCATGGACCGCGAAGAAGTCCCAGATCGCTTGCCAAAAATCCTCGAGCGCCTCGACCGACCACCGCCAGAGCGCGTGGTAGTCGCCACCGAACTCAAGGCCGTGCCGCTCGGCGACGAAACGCTCGAAGCGCACGAGCGCCGTCCGCTCGAGTAGCGCGCGGTCGGGCTCCCACAGGACCTCCCCCCTCCTGGCCAGGCCCATTGCGGACGGCAGCGTAGCGCCTTCGCGGCGAGCGCTGCCGTGCCAACCGCGCGGCGTCGGGAGCGACCGGGACGGGACGCTCGCAACCGTCGCGCGACGCTCGCGAGCGCGCGGTGGCGCCCGCTAGCGGCTAGACGGGAGTGACCGGGTTGTTCTTGGCCGGCCAGTCGCGCCGTTTGCTGCGCGCAGCGGCGAGCCGCCGCACAAGCTCGTCGCGCAGGTCTTCCGGGGCGACTACGGCATCGACGACCAGCTCGGACGCCAGCCGCACGATGTCGATTTCGCGCGCGTACTCGGCCCGCAAGCGCGCTGCCGTGCGCTCGCGCTCGGCGGGATCGTCGATCGCTTGCAAACGGTTGTAGTAGACGGCGTTCACCGCCGCCTGTGGCCCCATCACTGCGATCCGCGCCCACGGGAGCGCAAGGCACGCGTCCGGTTCGAAGGCCGGCCCGGCCATCGCGTACAGGCCGGCACCGTACGCCTTGCGCACGATCACCGAGATCTTCGGGACCGTCGCCTCCGACACCGCCGAGATCATCTTCGCCCCCGCCCTGATGATCCCCTGGCGCTCGACCTGCGTGCCGATCATGAAGCCCGGAACGTCGGCGAGGAAGATCAGCGGGATGTTGAACGCGTTGCACGTCCAGATGAACCGCGCCGCCTTGTCGGCCGAGTCGACGAACAACACGCCGCCCCGCACCTTCGGCTGATTGGCGACGATCCCGACCACCGATCCGGCGAGGCGCGCGTAGCCGACGATCAGCTCGCGCGCCCACCGTTCCTGCACTTCGAGGAAGCTTCCCTCGTCGACCAGTGCCGCGATCACCGCGCGCATGTCGAAGGGGCGGTTTTCGTCGTCGGGCACGACATCCTCGAGGGGCCGCGCTTCTGGGCTCGGCGGTCGCTCCGGCAGCTGCGGCGGCTCGCGGCGGAAGTTGCTCGGCATGTAGGAGAGGTAGCGGCGGACGAGATCGATCCCCTCGCTGTCGCTGGCGACCAGGAAGTGACCGCAGCCCGACACCTCGCAGTGCATGCGCGCACCGCCCATCTCTTCGAGCGTCACCCGCTCGCCGATCACCATCTCCGCCATGCGCGGCGAGCCCAAATACATCGACGCGTTACCGGCATGCATCACGACGACGTCGCAGAAGGCGGGGATGTAGGCGCCGCCGGCCGCCGACGGGCCGAGCAGCAGGCAAACCTGGGGCACCACCCCCGACAGCTGCACCTGGTTGAAGAAGATTCGCCCGGCGTGGCGGCGGCCGGGGAACATCTGCACCTGGTCGGTGATGCGCGCTCCCGCGGAGTCGACGAGGTAGACGATCGGCACCTCGAGCCGCAGCGCTCGCTCCTGGATGCGCACGATCTTCTCGACCGTACGGGGCCCCCACGAGCCCGCCTTGACGGTCGGATCGTTGGCCATCAGGCAGATCGGTCGACCGTCGACGGTCGCTGTGCCCGTGACGACGCCGTCGGCCCCGAACCCTTCTTCCTCGGCGTGCGCGAGCAAGCCGTCCTCGCAGAAGCTACCGGGATCGACGAGTCGTGCGATCCGCTCGCGCACAGGGAGCTTCCCCTGTTCCGCGGCCTTGCGCCGGTGGTGTTCGGGCCCTCCCGCTAGAGCGCGCTCGATCGCTGCAGCGAGCGCCGGAACCTCCCCTGCCTGGGCTCCTCGAGCTTCCACGGCAGCGAAGTGTCCCACGAGGGGCGGTTACGCTGCCGCCATGGCGCTAGTGGAGGTCGTCGATCGGGGGGCGGTGCGGCATCTGGTTCTCAACCGCCCCGAGAAGCGGAACGCCCTAAACGGAGAGCTGTGCGCGGCGCTCGGCGCCGAGCTCGAACGCGCCGCCGACGACGATGGTGTGCGCGTCGTTGTGGTGCGCGGCAACGGCGGCGTGTTCTCGTCGGGCATGGACGTCGGCGAGCTGCGCGAGCTATCGCGCGCTCCCGAGCGCCTGCGGGCTTTCCGCCGCCGGCTGATCGCCTGGTGGAACCTGCTCGAGGAGATGCCGAAGGCGACCGTCGCCCAGATCGAGGGGGTCTGCCTCGGCGGCGCGTTCGAGCTGGCGCTGGCGTGCGACCTGCGCGTGATGGCGCGCGAGGCGACAGCCGGCATAGTCGAAACGCGCGTCGGCTTGATCCCTGACGTCGGCGGGAGCTCGCGGCTGCCGGCGGTGGTCGGGCTCGGCAACGCCAAGGAGCTGATCATGACCGGCAAGCTGATCGACGGTGCCGAGGCTCATCGCATCGGCTTCGCTAACCGCGTCGCCCCGGCCGCCGAGATCGACGCCACCACCGCCCAGCTCTGCGACGAGCTTTTGGCGTGCGCGCCGCTCGCCGTCGGTCGCGCCAAGCGCGTGCTCGACCAGGTCGCCAAACCCGCCCTCGCCGCATCGCTCGAGCTCGAGGTGGCGCTCCAGGAGCGGCTCGCCGCGAGCGCCGATTTCGGCGAGGCGACGAACGCTTTCTTCGAGCGCCGCGCGCCGCAGTTCCGGGGACGCTGAGCGCGGCACACGGCTTCTTCGCGCGTCGACGTTTCGTCAGTCGCAAGCGCGGGAAGGCTCGAAGCACAGGCAAACGACAAAAGGAGAAGCGACCATGCTCGCGATTTCCCCGGCGGCGAGCGAAGCGATCCGCGATCTGCTCGCCGCCTCCGAGATGCCCGAGGGTTCGGGGATGCGGATCACGCTGGCGGGATCGGGCACCGCCGGCGCGCTCGAGATCTCGCTGCGCGAAGGTCCCGAGGCCGAGGACGAGATCGTCGAGGTGGCAGGCGCCGCCGTCTTCATCGAGCCGCAAGCGCTGCCGCTCGTCGACGACAAGGTGCTCGACGCCCACGTCGAGCGCGACCACATCGCTTTCGCGCTGCTCCAGCAGGGACCGCCCAGCGCCAGCTAGCGGCCCCCGACACCGACAGCACGCTCGCTGCGGCGAGTCGGCGCGCCCCGCCCGTGCGGCGAGACCGCCGCGCCGATCCGTTGAGCGCTTCCGTGCGAAGCGCCTAACGCTCGCTCGCCCAGGCGCGGACGATCGCTTCCGCGATGTCCACAACCGCCGCGACGCAGTCGATGTCGACGTGCGCGGGCACGTCGCCCGGGCGGTGGTAGTTCGGAAAACCGCCGTCGCGTACCGACAACAGCGACAGCGCAGGGAAACCGCGGAGCCGGGCTAGCGCCGGGTCGGTCCAACCACCGATCCGCCAGCGCCGGGGCACGGGCAGCCCGGCACGTCGCGCCGCAGCGCGAGCGAGCTCGACGTCGCGCTCGCGGTAGCGGACCGGCCACGCTCCCCCTTCGGCGACCAGCACCACCGGTTCGCCCGACCCGACCGTGTCGAGGCCGAGGAAGAGCGTGTTCGCCCGGTCGCGGCGAGCACCGGCGCTAGCGAGGTAGGCAGCCATGCCCCCCATCCCCGCTTCCTCGGCGCCTGTGAGGACGACCTCGACGGCCGCGTTCGCAGGGGGTCGCGCCGCGAGACGGCGCGCCAGCTCGAGAACCGCAGCGACCCCGCTCGCGTTGTCGTTGGCGCCGGGTACGGGAGCGCGGGCGAGCGACTCGGCCGTCAGCAGCGCGGCAGCAGCGAGCAGCCGCCCCGCGGCTCGCGCGATCGCGGCCGGTGCTAAAGCCACCGCCGCGAGCGCGAGCTCCGGGACCAACGCGAGCGAGGCGCGGCGGCCGCTCCGCCGTGCCAACCGGTCGCCGGGACGCACGATCGCGGGATGCCAGATGATGCCGGCACGCGCAGCGTCGAGGTGGGCGACGAGAACGACGCGGCGCTCGCGGCTGGCGAGCGCCGCCGCGCGAGAGGGAGCGGCGCCGGTACCGACATCGCCCGCAGACGGGGACGGCAGCTCGCAGACAACGTTGGCGCCCGTGCCCACCGGCGGCAGCCCGGCGAGCGGCTGGAGCCGACCGCTGTAGTCGAGTTCGAACGCGGCGAACGTCGCAGCGGCAGCGGCGCGCGCAAGACCACGGACGAGCGGGCGCTGCGAACCGCGGGCACGCGCGGCGATGGCTCCGGCGGCGAAGTGAAGAGCGTGAACGTGGGCGAAGGTGCGGCGGTAGCGGAAGCGTTCGACCCGCGCCGCGACCCCTGCCGCGTCCGCGAGACGGCGCGACGCCCAGCGCGCCGCCGCGAGCTCGCCCTCGTCCGCCGACCCGCGCGCAATCGCGGTTAGCGCCTCTACGTCGTTCGCAAGGCGCGCGTGCACCCCCTCCGCTGCTGCGCGGGCGCCGCCGACAGGGTCGCTCAATCTGCGCGCCCCGTCCACTCGATCGGACCGGCCGTCAGCAGGTGGCTGCCGAGCGGACGCCCAAGCAGCTCCTGGACGGCCTGGGCGCACGCGAGCAAGCGCGCCAGATCGATGCCTGTCTCGTAGCCCATCTCGTGCAGCATCGAGACGAGATCCTCGCTTGCGACGTTGCCGGTCGCGCCGCGCGGCACCGGGCAACCGCCGAGCTCGCCAAACGACGACTCGAACGACCGGACACCAGCGTCGAGGGCCGCCACCACGTTGGCGAGCGCCTGACCCCGCGTGTTGTGGAAGTGGGCGGTGAGCTCGACGCCTGGCACTTCCTGGCTCGCCCGCTCGAAGAACTCGCCGACCTGGCGCGGGTTCGCCATTCCGGTCGTGTCGCCGAAACCGATCTCCTCGCAGCCGAAGTCGCGCAAGGCACGAGCGATCTCGAACACCCGTTCCGGCGGTACGCGCCCCTCGTAGGGACAGCCGAAGGCCACCGAGATCACCCCCTCGCACCGGAAGCCAGCCGCCCGCGCTCTCGCGACCGTGCGCTCCAGCCCGGCCAGCGACTCGGCGATCGAGCGGCCGACGTTGCGTCGGTTGTGCTCTTCGCTCGCCGAGAGGAACACGTTCACCTCGTGGAACAAGCTGCGACCGGCACGCTCGCAAACCGCGAGCGCGCGCTCGAGTCCGCGCTCGTTGGGGATCAGCACGCTCAGCGACACCCCGGGAGGAACGTCGATCCGCTGCAGCACCTCCTCGGCGTCGGCGAGCTGCGGGATCACGTCCGCGCGCACGAAGCTCGTCACCTCGAGACGCTGGAGACCGGTGCGCGCGAGGCACTCCACCAACCTCACCTTGTGCTCGGTGGGGATCACCTCGGGCTCGTTCTGGAAGCCGTCGCGCGGCCCGACTTCGCGGATCTTCACTCGCTCCCCCGTCGACGCGTTCATCGCACGCTCCCTCTCCCTTGTCGACTCGCTTGCGGCGCGACCAATTGTGTCGCTCGTCGCGCGAGCCCGCGGCGCGCGCGCCAACCGGCAGCGAGTGCCCCGCCCGCGGCGAGTGCGTCAGGCCGTGAAGAGCGCTAGACCATGCCGAGTCCGCCGCTCACACCGAGCGTCTCGCCGGTGATGTAGCTCGCGTCGTCGCTCAGCAGGAAGACGATCGCTCCCGCGACCTCCTCCGGTCGACCGATCCGCCGCAGCGCAGTCGAACCGACCATCGTCTCGATCAATTTGCGCCCCCGTTCGCCGAGGTGCTCGGGGGCCGCCATCAAGAGCGGCGTCTCGATCGGGCCTGGCGCCACCGCGTTGCACGTGACGCCGTAGCGCGCTCCCTCCCGCGCCACAGCCTTGGTGAAACCGATCACCCCTGCCTTGGCGGCCGAATAGACGCTCGAGCCGCGCGAGCCGACTCGCCCCGCCTCCGAAGCGACGTTCACGATGCGCCCGAATCGGCGCTCCTGCATGCCGGCAAGGACCGCGTGCGTACAGGCGATGACGCCGCGCAGATTGATCGCCAGAACGCGGTCCCACTGCTCGGGGCGAGTTTCGACGAGGAAACCGAACTCGTCGGTACCGGCATTGTTTACGAGCAGGTCTACGGCGCCGAGCTCGCGCTCGACCGCGCCGACCGTGGCGCGCACTTGGTCGACGTCAGCCACGTCGCACCGGTACGGGCGCCCGCCGGTCTCGTGGGCTACGCGCTCGGCACCGGCCATGTCGATATCTACGACGGCAACGCGCGCTCCCTCCTCGGCGAGACGCCGGCACGTCGCCGCGCCGATGCCGCTTGCGCCGCCCGTAACGACCGCCACCCTTCCCTCGATTCCGCGCATCGTGAGCATCACGCTCGTCAACCTAAACCAGCGCCGCACTCGCGCGAGCCGCTCGCCCTGTGCCCTTGCGCTAGGCTCGCGCGCCTGTGGCGACGGTACCGATCATCGGCGGGACGGGCGCGCTCGGGTTCGGTCTTGCTTTGCGGCTCGCCGCTGCGGGCGATCACGTGGTCGTCGGGTCGCGCGACATCGGGCGCGCTAACGAGGCCGTCTCCCGTCTGCGCGAGGTCTTGCCCCAGGCGTCGGCGGAAGCGGCGGTCAACGAGGAGGCAGCGACCCGCGGCGACGTGGTCCTGCTCTGCGTGCCGTTCCGCGCCCAGTCCGAGAACCTCACGCGTCTCAAGCCTGTGCTCCAGCCGGGGCAGGTGCTGGTCGACGCCACCGTTCCGCTAGCGGCGGCGTTCTCGGGCAAGGCGACGCGGCTCCTCGGCGTGCCCCAGGGGTCGGCGGCCGAGCAAGCGGCCGAAATGGTTCCCGACGGCGTCGACGTCGTCAGCGCTTTTCACACCGTCTCCGCCGACCGCCTACGTCGGCTCGACGAACAGCTCGACGAGGACGTTCTGATCGCCGGAGACCGACGCGCAGCCCGACGGCGTGTCGCCGAGCTCGTGCTGCGCATCGACGGGCTGCGGCCGGTCGACTGCGGCCCGCTCGAGATGGCGCGGATGATCGAGGGCTTGACGCCGCTGCTGATCTCGATCAACCGCCGCTACCGAACCCACGCCGGGGTGCGCATCACCGGACTCCCCGAAGACGCCGCCGGACACTGGGCGGATTGACACGAGCTGGCGGCGATGATCGCGCTTCTGTCGGGAGGCACCGGCGGCGCGAAGCTGGCGCGCGCCCTCGCCGAAGCGCTGGCCGACCCTGCCGACCTCGCCGTGATCGCCAACGTCGCCGACGACGTTTGGGTTTACGGCGTGCACGTGTCGCCAGATCCCGACCTTGTCACCTACTGGCTCGCCGACCTCATCGATCCGCGCGGGTACGGCATCCGCGGCGATAGCTGGCACGTTATGGAGGCGCTTGCCGCCTACGGGCGGGACCCGTGGTTCCGTCTCGGCGACCGCGATCTGGCGCTGTGCCTGATCCGCACCGAGCTGCTCCGCGCCGGACGGCGCAAAACGGTCGCCCAACAGGCGGTCGCCGACGCGGTCGGCGTGCGGACGCGGGTGCTGCCGGCCACCGACACCGAACTGCGCACACGCGTACGCGCGGCCGGCAGCTGGTTCGACTTCCAGGAGTTCATGGTTCGCGAGCGAGCACGGGGACCGATCGAGGCGGTCGAGGTCGAGGCCGCCGACGACGCGGCACCGACGCGCGAGGTCGAGGCGGCGCTTCACAGCGCTCGGTTGATCGTGATCGGACCATCGAACCCGGTCATCTCGATCGGGCCGATACTCGCGGTGCGTGGCGTGCGGGGGGCACTTGCCGCGCGCACGGTGCCGGCGATCGCGGTCAGCCCCTTCGTCGGCGGGCGCGCAGTCAAGGGACCGACCGACGCTTTTTGCGCTTTCGCCGGAATCGAATCGAGTGCGCGCGGGATCGCGAACGCGTACGCCGGTCTCGTGGACGGCATCGTCGCTGACGAGCCCGTGGACGGGTTGCCACATCGGGTGACCGACACGCGCATGGACGATCGCGCCGGCCGCGCCCGTGTCGCGCAAGCGGTGTTGTCGCTCGGACGCGAACTCGGTGCGAGGATTCCGCCGACGACCACGAGAAGCGAGGGGGCGAAGGCACCTTGACGAGCCGCGACCGGGACCAGAGCGGCAGGGCCGGGGGTAGCGATGGTGGTGGCGGCAGCGGCCGCAGTAGGAGCGGGAGCAGCGGAGGCGCAAGCAGTACCGGCCGCGCGCCCGACACCGCCCTCGCCAACTGCGCGCAGAGGTCGCGGCGCGTTGTCTGCGTGGTGACAGCGAAAGCGTTCGCGTCCGCCAAACAGCGTCTCTCTCCTGTCGTCCCTGCCGCTGCGCGCGCCCGGCTTGCCGAAGCGCTGCTCGCGAACACTCTCGAGGCGGTGGCGAGCTGTCGCGAGATCGACGCCACCGTCGCTGTCGTCGGCTGTGCTTCCGGTGCGGCGGTCGCTCGAGCGCGTGCCGACCGGACTGTGGAGGACGCAAGCAACCCCGGTCAGTCGGGCGCCGCCGAGCTAGGCGCGTCGATCGCTTGCTCCGAGCTCGGCGCCAGCCACGTCGTCCTCTTGCCCGCCGATATACCGCTCGTCACGGCGGACGCGCTCGCGACGCTCGTGCACGCTGCGCGCAGCCGCGCGATCGTGATCGTCCCCGACCGCCACGGAACCGGCACGAACGCGCTGGCCCTGTCGCCGACCGACGCGATCCGCCCTTCGTTCGGCGACGGCAGCTGCGAACGCCACCGTGCTCTGGCGATCGCCAGCGGCCGGAGCTGGGCGTTCTTGCGCGACAGCCGGCTGGCGCTCGACATCGACACCGTCGACGACCTAGCCGCCGCGGCGTCGTCGCTCGCCGGCCGCAGCGGCCGCACCGCGGCCGAGCGCGAGCTGGCCGACGCGGTCGCCGCGGCCGCCGCGAGCGCCGACCTGCGCCTACCGGCGGGTGCCAGGCTCGGCTCGCCAGCGGCTACGACCGCGAAGTGAGCGACCGTCTGATTGTCGAGCCGCTGCCGCCGCTCCCCGAGATTTCACCGGGGTGCGATCTCGCGACCCTGCTCGCCGAGAGCCTGCCGAAGGGAGTCACGGGAGAGGAGGTGCTCTGTGTCGCCCACAAGGTGGTCTCGAAAGCCGAGGGTCGCATCCGGCCGCTGGCGACGATCACGCCCTCCGCGCGTGCTCGCGCTCTGGCGAGGAAGCTCGGCAAGGACCCGCGTCTCGTCCAGGCGGTCCTCGACGAGTCACGCGCGCTCGTACGGGTCGGTCCGGGTGTTCTGATCTGCGAAACGAACCACGGCTTCGTGTGCGCCAACGCCGGGGTGGATCAGTCGAACACGGAACCCGGCACAGTGGTTCTGTTGCCGTGCGACCCCGACCGCTCGGCGCGCGAACTGCGGCGCGGAATCGCGCGCGTGCGCGGCGTCGCACCCGCGGTCGTCGTCACCGACAGCTTCGGTCGCCCGTTCCGCGTGGGCACGGTCGACGTGGCGCTCGGCTGCGCGGGGCTCATCCCGCTGCTCGACCTGCGGGGAGCGAGCGACCGCTCGGGACGCGAGCTGAGAGCGACGACGATCGCGATCGCCGATGCAGTAGCTGCTGCCGCCGAGCTGGTGCGCGGCAAGGCCGACGGCCGAGCCGCGGTGCTCGTGCACGGGCTCGGCCGCTTCGTCCAGCGCGACGACGGGCCAGGTGCGGTGGCCCTGTTGCGCGAGCGCGCCCACGATCTGTTCCGATCGGGTGCTGAGTCGGTCGACCACGGTGTCTCCGGGCACCTATCCGCCCCCGGCCCCGGACTTGTGATCGACGAAATGCCGAGCGCCGACCCTTGACCTCAGCCTAGATACCGAGTATCTATTGGCGTCAGATGGGAGTGCGGGATCGCTTCTCCGCCCGCCTCGGGCGGCGCGACTTTCTGGCGGCCACGGGCGGCGCGTTCTTCGTCTGCGCCCTCGGCGAGCGCCAGTTCACGGTGCGCACGGCGCGCGACGTGCAGCGGGTCGATGCCGCCGCGGCGTCGCTCCGCCGTCCCGCTTCGGCGCGCCGCGACCGGGTAGACAGCTTGAGCTTCGCGACGCCTGCACCGGCCCCCGGCGGCCGACGGCGCGAGTATTGGCTCGTCGCGCGACCGGTCCGCTGGCAGGTGACCCCGCGCGGGTACGACGAGTGGCACGCCCGCCGCGTCCCGCGTGTGACCTTCCGCGCGCTCGCCTACCAAGCGTGGTCGGCTGGTTTCGCACACCCGCTCGGGCCGCCGCGCATCCCCGGGCCGACGCTCGAAGCAGAGGTCGGCGACGTCATTGTCGTGCACTTCCGCAACGGCGCCGAGCGGCTGCGCCAAGCTCTGACGGTGCACCCGCACGGGGTGCGCTACAACCCCGAGTACGACGGCGCCTACCTGGGCGAGTTCACGCGTGCCGGTGGCTTCGTCGCTCCCGGCGAGGAGTTCACCTACGTCTGGGAGGCGACACCCGACTCGGTGGGCGTCTGGCCCTACCACGACCACGGGCCGAACCACACCCTCAACACCTTCCGCGGTCTGTTCGGCGCGATCGTCGTACGCGAACGCGGCGCCGCCCGACCCGACCGCGAGTACGCGCTTTTCCTGCACAACTTCCCGCCCCAGATCACGGGCGCCGACACCGTGCTGCACTGCATCAACGGTCGCGCTTTCGCCGGTAACACACCGACCTTGCGCGCACGCGTAGGAGAGCGTGTCGCGATCCACGTGATCGGAATGGACTCCAACTTTCACACCTTCCACATCCACGGCCACCGCTGGCGCGACAGCGCGGGCGCGTTCGTCGACTGTCCGACCGTCGGGCCCAACGAAACGATCACCGCCGCGTTCACCGAGGACAACCCCGGCCGTTGGCTCTACCACTGCCACGTCTTCAGCCACCAGGACGCCGGCATGGCGGGCTGGTACTTGGTCGATCCCAGATGACCGACGAGGGAGGAAGGAAACGATGATCAAAACGCTAAGCCTGGCGGTGGCGCTGAGCGCTGTGGCGTTCGCCGCGCCCCCCGCGCTCGCTGCCGAATACCCGCCCCCGGCCAATCCGGGCAAGGTCCCGGCAGCGTCGAAAAAGGGTCGCAAGCTCGTCGTCTGCAAGCGCGGCTGCCGCTACAAGACGATCCGTGCTGCCATCAAGCGGGCGACGGGGCGTGATCTGATCGTCGTGCGTCCCGGCACCTACCGCGAGGGGGTGCAGATTCTCGGTCGCCGCTACGACGGCCTGCGGATCGTTGGTGATCCCAAGAACCCGCGCCGTGTGCGTCTCGACGGCAAGGGGGTGCGCGGCGCCGGCGGCCAGAACGCGTTCTTCGTCAACGCCGCTGACGGCGTGACGATCCGCGGCTTTTATGCGCGCAACTACAAAGCCAACTGCTTCTTCGTAGTCAACGCCGACGGCTACACGCTCGACCGTCTCGTCGCCGAACGCTGCGGCGTTTACGGAATCTACGCCTTCAACTCCAAGGGCGGCACGATGTCCAACTCCGAGGCGTACTACAACAACGACTCGGGCTTCTACATCGGCCAGACGCCGCCCCAAAAAGGCCGCAAGAAGCGTTCGTTCGTCACCAACGTGAAGTCGTATCTGAACGTTCTCGGCTTCTCGGGGACGAACATGCGTTACGTGACGATCCGCCGCAGCCAGTTCTTCAACAACGGAGTTGGCATCGTCCCGAACGCGTTGCGGACCGAGAAGTATCCGCCTCCGGAAGAGAACGTCATCGCCGACAACGACGTCTTCTGGAACAACTTCAACTACTACCGCGGAGCGCCCTTCAAGATCCCGACGAGCGGACCGGCAGGGCTGTCGGCCTACCCGATCGGTATCGGCATCCTGCTCTTCGGAAGCCAGGGCACGATCGTCGAGAACAACCGCATCTTCGGGAACTGGCTGGTCGGCTTCGGCATGGTCCAGCAGTTCGAGCTAGCCGGCGATAGCGACCCGAAGCTGCGCGAAGCGGCGACGTTGCGTAATAACGTCGTACGCAACAACCGCTTCGGGCTCGACGGCAAGGACCTCAACGGCCGCGACCTCGCCTACGACGGCTCCGGAACGGGCAACTGTTTCCTGGGCAACGTCCTGACGAGCCCGGTGCCCTACCTCGGTTCGCAAGCTACCTACGCACCCTGCCCCGGGCCGAGCGAGAACGCCATCGATCCGACCGTGCTTGGGGAGGCGGCACAGTGGATCGCGGCCCAGAACCCGAAGAAGCCGGAGACGTTCGAGCAGTTCTGGCTGCGCCATCCGCATGCGCCGCGCAAGGGCGTGAAACCGGTCGAGCGCTATCGACGCTGACTTCGGGGGCAGGAGGACGGCATGGACGCGAACAGGCGAGAACGAACGGCCGACCGCCGCGCCGGGGACACCCGGCGCGGCGCGAGGCTCGCAGGTGGCGCAGCCCTGCAACGCCTGCCGGCCACTGCCCTCCTGGCTGCCGGTTGCGCGGCACTGGCGGTCGCGGCGAACAGTGGCGGCGAGCGAGCGGACGCCGCTCGCCAGCGCCAGGTCACCGTGAAAGTCGGCGACTACTTCTACAAGCCGTCGCAGCTGCGGATTCGCAGCGGGACGACGGTCGTCTGGCGCTGGCCGCGGATCCCCGGCGACGTCCACGACGTCTATCTCGCGCGCGGCCCACGCGGCGTGCGCAAGTTCCGCTCGGCGCTCGCCGCCAGCGACTACACCTACAAGCGGCGGCTTACACGGCGCGGTACCTACCGCATCGTCTGCACGCTCCACGCCGAGATGACGATGCGCATCGTGGTCCGCTAGCAGCCCGCGGGCGCGCCATGGAAGCGCGCCCGCGGGTGTGTCATTCTGGTCGCATGAAGTACGTCTTGATGTCCCTCCTTGCGCGCAGGCCGGCGCACGGCTACGAGCTGCACCAGGAGGTGGAGGAGCGTTTGCACGGCCTGATGTCGTCGGTGAACCCCGGCCAGGTGTACGCGACGCTGCAGCGCCTCGAGCGCGACGGCCTGATCGTCGGCAGCGATGTCGAGCAGTCGGAGCGGCCGAACAAGCGCGTTTACGAGCTCACGCCGAGCGGCGAGGAAGAGCTGCGGACGTGGTCGCAGTCGCCCAGCCCCCCCACCTACTTCCGCAATGAGTTTTTCCTCAAACTGGTGGCTGTCGGCCTGTCCGGCATCGGCGACGTCGGCACGTTGATCGGCCGGCAGCGGCGCGAGTGCCTGCAGGCATTGCGCGACGCCGAGGAGCTGCTGCGCAGCGACCGAGCGAGCGATCCCGCCGTGGCCCTCGCCGCCGAGGCATTGCAGCTGCACCTCGAGGCTGACCTCGAGTGGCTCGAGCGCTGCGAGGAGCGCCTTGCGGTTCACGCTCCTAGCTAGAGATCTGCACAAGCGCTTCGGCGAAGGTGCAGCCGCGGTCGAAGCGGTGCGCGGTGTCGATCTTGCTCTGGCCCCGGGCGAGTTCGTCGCCTTGACCGGTCCCAGCGGCTGCGGAAAATCGACGCTCCTGCACTTGATCGCTGGTTTCGAACGCCCCGACCGCGGCACGATCGAGATCGGCGGCGAGCGCGTCGATCGGCTGTCGGAGCGCGCCTGGGCGTTGCGGCGCCGGCGCACGATCGGTTTCGTGTTCCAGTTCTTCAACCTTGTCGACACCCTCACAGTGCAGGAGAACGTGGAGCTGCCGGCGATCGTCGCCGGCACGCGGCCGCGCGTGGCGCGCCAGCGGGCGCGCGCCCTGCTGGCGCGCCTCGGTGTCGAGAATCGCGCCGCCGAGCTTCCGTCGCGCCTCTCGGGCGGCGAGCAGCAACGGGTAGCGATAGCCCGCGCGCTTGCGGCCGAACCGCTTCTTCTGTTGGCCGACGAGCCGACCGGCAGTCTCGACTCGGCCGCTACGAGCGTCGTTCTCGGGCTTTTGCGCGAGGTGCACGCGCGCGGCCAGACGATCGTTCTCGCTACGCACGACCAGCGCGTCGCGAGCGCCGCTGATCGCGTGCTGCAGATGCGCGACGGCCGCATCGTCGAAGAGGCGGTCCTCGTCCCGGGGAGCGCGTCATCGACGCTCGAGCGCCTCTGGCGCGTCGATCCGCGGTGAGTGCGCGGCCGCGCCACCGGCAGCACGGTGTGGGGATCGGGTGTGCGGCGCGTGCCCGCGCCGTGTTCGGCGCCCAACTACTGCTGCTGCGCGCCGCACTCCGCGACGCACCCGTGCAGTTTCTGCTCACCGCGATCGTCGTGGCCTCGGCTGCGGCGGTGCTCACGATGGCGATCGCCCTCTTCGATGTCGGTCGCGACCCGCTGCGGCGCGCCCGCGCCGCCGCTGGTGACCCGACCCTCGTGGTGACCGGAACCGCACGCGACGTTCGCGCCGCAGCCCGTCTTCCCGGCATCGCAGCGGCCGGGCGTGGCCTGCGCCAGCGGCACGTACTGCTCCGGGGTAGTGGTCTGCGGATAGCGGTGGCCCTACGCGAGTGGGACGACGCCGCAACGGTCGACCGACCGCTCGTCGAACGCGGTCGGCCACCGCGGCTGTGGTCGCGCAGCGAGGTGGTGGCCGAGCGCACGTTCGCGCGCGCGTTCGGGCTGGCCGTCGGCGACCGGCTAACGGTCGGCGGGCGGGGCGTGCGGGTGGTGGGGATCGCCGGCACTGTCTCGCTGCCGCCGTTCGATCGCGCGCGCGAAACGCTGATGTGGGCGCCAACACAGCTGGTCGCCACAGTTTCCGGTCGCAGCGAGCTCGTGCGCGCGATCCGCCTCGCCGACCGGAGCAGCAGCGCGTTGGCACGCTTCCGCGCCCGCTTGCGCGCCCTCGCCCCGCGCGCACGGATCGCGACGACGAAAGCAGTCGCCGCCGACTACGCGCAGTTGACGCGCCTCGAGACGGTCGTCCTGCAAACGTTCGCTCTTCTGGGTCTCGCCGCGAGCTGTTTCGTTTTCGCGACTGCGACGAGCAGTCGCGTGCTGTCGCTCACCTACGAAGTCGGCTTGCTGAAAGCGCTCGGCCTCGGTCCGATCCAGGTCGGTTCGCGCTATCTGCTCGAAAACTTGGCGTTAGCCGTGCCGGCGGTGGCTATCGGGACGATCGTCGGTCTCGCTGCGTCCCGGCCGCTGCTCGCCCCGCTCGTCGACGTTGTCGGCGCGCCGTTCGTGCCGTGGCCCGGTGGTGGCCCCGCAGCTGTCGCAGCGGCGATCGCGCTGGCCGCGGTCGCACTGGCGACGCTGCCCGCTATCGGACGGGCGGTGGCGGCTCGCGTCGGTAGCGCGCTGGCCCTCGGGCGACCCCAGATGGTGGCCGCACACCGCGCGCGGCTGGCGGGTTTGGCACTGCGTCTGCAAGTCCCCGCACCGATCGCGCTGGGGGTGGCCGAGACCTTCGCGCGCCGCCCGCGCGCCTGGCTGTGCGCGGCCACTCTGGCGTTCGCTGCAGCGATGCTGGTGGCGCTGGCGTCGATGGAGCACACGTACGCACGCCTGCTCGCCGACCCGGCGCGCGACGGCCGCCCGTGGGATGTGCAGGTAGAGCCGGCTGCCATCCAGGCGAACCTGCTCGCGAGCGCCGAGCGCGACAGTGGTGCGCACGTAAGGTCGCGCGCCGCGATCGCACGCGTCGGCGCACGCGTCGCCGGCCGGCGGATCGTGGTGCGTGTCGCACGTGGCGCCTGGCGATCGATGCAGCCGACGGTCACCCTCGGTCGGCCGCTGCGCCGTTCCGGGGAGGCGCTGATCGGCCGCCGGCTGCTGGGCGAGCTCGGCGTCGCAACCGGTGACCGGGTGCGTGTAGAGGTGGGCGGCCGCCAGTTCGTCGTGCGTGTCGTCGGGCGCTACGTCGAACCTTTCGACCGGGCGCTGACCCTCTGGGTGTCGGCCGCGACGCTGCGACGTGCCGGCCTCGCTCCGCCGCCGGCGCGCCAGTTGCTGTTACGCCTCGACGATCCCGGGCGGGACCGCGCCTTTGCACGCGCGCTCCGTGAACGCGTTCGAGGAGCCTTCGCCGTCGCGGTGTCGCGCGACATCTGGCGTAGCGAGCGCGCCCAGGCCCGCCGCGTGGTCTACGCGCTCGAGGCGGTGCTGTTGGGAATCGCCGTTATCAACGTTCTGTGCGCCTTCCTTTTGGCGGTCAAGGAGCGGGCGCGCAACCTCGCGCTCTACAAAGCGCTCGGGCTCACCCCGCGCGAGCTGGCCGGGGTGGTCACGGCGGGAGCGGCGTTGCTCGCTGTGCTCGCTACGGCGGCAGGGGTACCGCTCGGCATGTGGGTGTTCCGAACCCTGGTCATCGTCCTCAACCCGCACGACGGCCCGGACGTTGTGGCCTGGGCGCCGCCATGGGCGCTCGCCGCTCTGCTGCCTGTCGCTCTTCTGCTCGCGACAGCAGCAGCGTTGCCGCCGGCGCGGCGCGCGGCGCGTCTAGCACCGGCTGCGACCTTGCGCAGCGAGTGAAAGACGAGCCGCGCGTCTAGCGCGGCGACCGAGCCACGCGCTGCGTGTCGAGCGCGGCGAGCGCAGCACCTAACCGGCCACCGGCAGCGCCACCGGCCGCCGCGGAACCTCGCCGATCGGCCACCGCCGCCGGATCGTGTAAAGCGTCGTGCGCTCCGCAGCCGGCCGGCCGGCACGGTGCGCGGCCTCGACAAGATCGGCGGGGTCGAGGCGCACGCCGTGACGCGAGCCGGCGAGGCGCGAGATGTTCTCCTCCATCAGCGTCCCGCCGAGATCGTTCACACCCCAGCGAAGCGCCTCGGTCGCGAGCTCGAGACCCATTTTCACCCAGCTCGCCTGCAGGTTGCGAACGGTCTTGCCGAGCGCGAGGCGGAACACCGCGGTGTGCTTGAGGTTCTCCTCGGGCGCGATCTCCTCGATGCCGTAGCGGCGGCCGAGCAGCGTCTGGTAGGGAATGAACGAGAGCGGCACGAACTCGGTGAAGCCACCGGTCCGTTCCTGCACGCGCCGCACGACGCGCATGTGCTCGGCGAGCTGCTCGGGGGTTTCGATGTGGCCGAACATCACCGTCGCCGTCGAACGCAGGCCGATCGCGTGCGCGGCCTCGATGATCTCGACCCAGCGAGCGACGGGCAGCTTGTTGGGAGATATTCGCTCGCGCACACCGTCGTCGAGGATCTCGGCCGCCGTGCCCGGGACCGAGCCGAGCCCGGCTTCGCGCAGCCGCTCGAAGACGCCGCGCGGACCGAGCCCCGAGCGCTCGCACATCCACTGCACTTCCATCGGCGAGTAGGCGTGCAGGTGGATGTGGGGCGCCACCCGTTTGGCGACCCGCAGCCAGTACAGGTAGTCGTCGAGCGTCCAGTCGGGGTGGATGCCGGACTGCATGCAGATCTCGGTGGCGCCGTAGGCGACCGCCTCCTCGACGCGGCGTACGAACTCGCCCTCGTCGAGCTCGTAGGCGTCGGGGGAGCGCCGCGACTGACCGAAACCGCAGAACGCGCAGCCGACCGTGCAGACGTTGCTGACGTTGATGTTGCGGTTGACGACGAACGTCACCGTGTCGCCCACGAGCTCGGCGCGCAGCTCGTCGGCTGCTTGGCGGATCTCTTCGATCGCCTCGGGGCGGCGCTCGGCGAACAGTGCCGCGAGCTCGTCGGCGGTGAGCTCCTCGCCCTCGCGACCGCGCGCGACGGCGCGCGCCACGAGATCAGGCCGCGGCACGCGTAGTCGCTCGACGCGCGCTGTCCGCTCGGGGCGCGGCAAGAACGTCCAGTAGCGGATGCGGATGACGTCGAGCACGCCGCGGTCGAGCCACTCTTCGTTCATGTAGCGCGGGTACACGCACAACCGCTCGCCGAGCGCGTAACCACGCGCCGCGAGCCGCCTGCGCAGCTCGAGCGGCGAAGGGAACGGGTGCTCTGGGGAGATGTGGTCGCCGTTCGCCGACAGACCCCCGAGATCGGTCGCCCCGCACTCGACGAGCTCGAGCCACCAGTCGGCCAGGTTCGGCGGGATCTGGATGCCCACGTCCGGCATCAGCTCGCGACAGACGCGGACCAGCTCGCGCATCTCCTCGAGCGTCACCTCGCTCGCCCACGACGGCAGCGGCTGCTCGCGGCCGCCGCGCGTTCCCTCGCGCTGCGCTCGGTCGGCGATCAGCGCTGGCTCGCGGCCGTAGTAGCGGGGATGGGGCACGAAGTTCTGGAGGATCACCTCCTGGATATGCCCGTAGCGGCGGTGGACGGCGGCGATGGTCTCGAGCGCAGCGATGCGATCGTGGCGGCTTTCACCGATGCCGACGAGGATGCCGGTGGTGAAGGGGATGCGCAGCTCGCCCGCCAGCTCGAGCACGCGCTGGCGCACCGCAGGGTGCTTGGTGGGCGACCCCCGGTGGACCACCAGGTCGGGCACGATCGACTCGAGCATCAACCCCTGCGAGGCGGTCACGCGGCGCAGGCGCGCGAGCTCTTCGCGCTCCAGCACACCGATGTTCGTGTGCGGCAGAAGCCCGCGGTCGAGCGCCCGCTGGCACGTCCACTCGACGTAATCGAGGAAGCTGTCGTGCCCCCACGAGCGCAAGCGCTCGCGCACCTCGCGGTTCTCGTCGGGCGCCTCGCCGGTCAGCACCAGCAGCTCCTTGGCGCCGCGCCGGACGGCGTCGTCGAGCATCCGCTCGACGGCTTCAGGCGCGTGCAGGTGGGGCTTGTGCGTCGCGAACGCGCAGTACTTGCAGTAGCAGCGGCAGGTCCGCGACAGCGAGATCGTGTAGTTGCGCGAGAAGGTGACTCGCCGCACCGGTGGCAGTCTACGCCCGTGCAGCAAGGACCGAGGCGCGCCGCGCCGGCGGCAGCGGGCTAACGGCGGTTCGCGCGCAGCCGGCCCGGCGAGCAGCGATCGGCCACTCCGGCTGCGCGGCAGTAGCCGGCTATCGGCGCTCGGCTAGCGCTTGCTCGTGCGCGCCGGCTCGCCAGCGAACGCCGTCGGCTCGGCATCGCGGGGATCGCCGCCGTGCAGGCTGCGCAGCGCGACGCTCACGCCGCAAGCGGCGAGCGCGGCGAGCACCGGCGCGGCGACGTACACGAGCAGGAACTTGCCGACGCCACCGAAAGACGGCGCCACGAGCGCCGGCCCGAAAGCGCGTGCAGGGTTCACAGCCGCGCCAGTGAGCGGACCGAAGATCATCGCCGCCACGCCCAGCGCCGCACCCAGCCACAACGGACCGGCGCCAGCGTTGGGATGCTGGCGCTGCACGATCTCGATGAAGATCCAAACCAGCACGAACACGCCGATGCCCTCGGCGAGCATGCCAAGCGCGGCGTTACCGCTGAGCCGGTCGCTGACCGCCACGGCGCCCCAGTCGAACGGGCGCCCCTCGTCGAGGAGCAGCAGCTTGGTGAGCAGCGCGCCGACCGTCGCCCCAGCGAGCTGGCAGACGATGTAAACGACGGCGTCGGCCCCGCGGATACGACCCAACGCTGCCATAGCCACGGAGATCGCCGGGTTGAGGTGGCCGCCGGAGAAGGGGCGCAGCGCGTAGAAGAGGAGCGCGAGTACGAGCGCGTGCACCAGTCCGATCACTGACCAGTCGATGAACGGCGTCGGGTTGGTAGCCGTCGGCTCGGCGAGGAACAGGCTGAGCGTCGCCGTGATCGAAAAGACGAGCAGCAGCGTTCCGACGAACTCGGCCAGGTACGCGGCGGGTCCACGTTCCTGCAACTCGCGACCTCCTTCGTGCTGGTTTACGGTCGACGGCCGGGCTTGGCCACGGCGACGGAGGCAGTCTAGGGAGTCGCATAGACGTACGCGCGGTGAGCGCCAGATACGCCGTTTCGAGGGTGCTCGGGTCGACGCTCTAGGCGGTCACATCGACATCCGCGCGGTGAGCGCGCGCCAAAGCCGTGGGGCCAGCAGGCGCAGAGCCGGAACGAGCGCGTACGGCCGGGGCACGTAGCGCTCGGCGCGCCGCCCCGGACCGGCGGCAACGATCGCGCTTGCCACACGATCGGGCTTCGAGACGATCCAGCGCGTGAGCGGGTTGCGCCGCAGCCCGCGGTGCGGAAAGCCCTCGGTGGCGATGAACCCCGGCAGGACGACACCGACGTGAACGCCGTGGCGCCGCTCCTCCGCGCGCAGAGCGTCGCTCCACCCGATCAGCGCGTGTTTCGAGGCCGCGTACGCCCCCTGGCGGGCCAGGGCGATGCGACCCGCGACGGAGCTGACGTTGACGATCGCGCTCGGTGCCGACGTGCGCAGCAGCGGCAACAGCGCTTCGGTGAGACGCACCACGGCGAGGAAGTTCAACGCCAGCGTGCGCTCGACGTTGGCGGCCCCGCCGCGCTCGGGGTCGCCGAACGCGGCCCGCCAAGAGGCACCCGCGTTGTTGACGAGCAGGTGGAGAGCGCCGAGCTCGCGGCACCGCTCGCCGACCGCTGCGGGCGCCGCGGGGTCGGTGAGATCGACAGCGACCGCTGTGGCCGAGCCGAGCTCCGCGGCAAGCCGCTCGAGCCGCTCACGCCGTCGCGCGACGAGCACTACGTGCCACCCGTCCTTCGAGAGCCGGCGGGCAGTCGCCTCGCCAATCCCGCTGGAAGCGCCCGTCACCACGGCTATCCGCTGCTCGCTCACTGCTCCTCCCTGACGACTCCTTCTCCCGCGCGCATTCTCGTCCGCGTTACGCCCGCTCGCTCCACCGCTCGCACGGCCAGCGCGACGACGTCGCGGACCAGGCGCGAGCGAGGAACGACGACAGCGAAGCCGAGACGCTCGCCGAGAGCGCGAAGGTCGAAGCGCACGTGCGGATAAAAGCCGACGGCGGGGACGTCGACGCGGCACGGCGACGACAGCGCACCGCTGGCGAGTGCTTCGAGGTCGACAATCACGACATCGAAAGGGTTCGCGGTTTCCCGCTCGGCGGGTTCGGCGAGCAGGCTACCGACCTGCACGACCGGCACCAGCTCGGCGTCGTTGCCAGCCGCGGCGAGCGAGCTGAGCAGCCGCGACGCGAACAGCAGGTCGTCGCAGGCGACCGCGATCCGCAGCGCGGTCACTGCATCCGCAGGCGCTGAAACTCGCGCCGCACGGACTCCGGACGGCCCCACATCGGCACCACCTCGGCGCGACCTGCGCGCACGTCGCGGAGGGCCAGGGCGGCGTCGATCCCCTGCTCGTCGAGCAGGCGCAGCGTGGCGCGCACAGCGGGCACGGCAGCGGCGTGGCCGAAGCGGTGCGCCACGCGGATCGTGAAGCGCAGGCCGTCGCGAGTGTCGGGGATAGCGTTGACCTGGGTGAGGAGCGTCGCCGCCTCCACGAACTGTTGCGGGCGGCGCAACTCGAGGTCGAGCTCGAGGTAGCTCCAGTCATCGGGCAACGCCGTAACGATCCGTTCGAACTGCTCGACGAGGCTCATCGCGGGCTAAGGGTACGCTCTCGCCGGGCAGCGGGGTCCGCTCCGAACGGTGGCCGCGGCGATGACCAGGCTCGGCGCCGGCACCGCCCGGTAGCGACGGCATCAAGCGACGCCCAGCGTCCGCGCGAGCAGGAAGATGTTGAGCGCGCTTACGAGCAGCGCGATCGCTGCTGCCGCCGCTGTCGTCAGGGGAGCGTTGGCGAAACGGCCCATGACCCGCCGCCGAGCGGTGAAAAAGACGAGCGGGACGAGCGCGAACGGGATCCCGAACGACAGCACCACCTGGCTTATCACGAGCGCGCGCGTGGGATCGAAACCGGCGCCGATCACGGCGAGCGGCGGCACCATCGTCACGAGCCTACGCAGCGTGAGCGGCAGCGAGCGGCGCAGGAACCCTTGCATGACCACCTGACCGGCGTAGGTACCGACACTGGAGCTCGAGAAGCCCGACGCCATCAACGCCACCGCGAAAGCCAGCGCCGCCCCGCCCCCGAGGAGAGTCCCGAAGCCGGCGTGCGCCTCTTCGATCGTCCCAACGTCGAGCTGCCCGTGGAAGAGCGTCGCTGCAACGATCAGCATCGCGGCGTTGGCGGCACCCGCAAGCGACATTGCGATCACGACGTCGATGCGCTCGAACCGCAACAGCTCACGCACCTCATGCTCGTCGCGTGCGGGCACGCGGTCCTGCGTTAGCGCCGAGTGCAGGTAGATGACGTGCGGCATCACGGTCGCGCCGAGGATCCCGGTCGCGAGCAACACGCTCTCGGCATCTTCGAAGCTGGGGACGAGCCCGTCGGCTACCGCGCTCGTGCTCGGTCCGCTGGCGAACATCTCGTAGAGGAAACCGACCAGCACGATGCCGAGGAGGCTCGCGATCGCTAGCTCGAACCGGCGGTAGCCGCGCGTCTGTAGGGCGAGGATCACGAACGCCACCGCCGCTGTTACGAGCGCAGCGGGAAACAACGGCATCCCGAACAGCAGGTGGAGCGCCAGCGCACCGCCAATGAACTCGGCGAGGTCGGTGGCCATCGCCACGAGTTCGGCTTGGATCCACAAAAACCAGACGACCGGTCGCGGCAGGTGCTCGCGACACAGCTCGGGAAGGTTGCGGCCCGTGGCGATCCCGACCTTCGCCGAGAGATACTGCACGAGCATCGCCATCAGGTTGGCGGCGACGATCACCCACAGCAGCAGGAAGCCGTAGCCGGCGCCGGCGCTGATGTTCGTCGCGAAGTTCCCGGGGTCGACGTAAGCCACGGCGGCGACGAACGCGGGGCCGAGCAACGCAACCGTTTGCCGGATGCGGCCGCGCGCGCGCAGGCGCTCGAGCGGGCTCGGCTCGAGCAGCGATGTGGTGCCGCCGATCTTGGCTTCGCGCTGGGCGCCGTTCAGTGGTCGCGGGCGGCCTTCACCGCCGGTTCGGTACATGGACGAGCAGTTTAGCCGCGCCAAACTTTTCGTTTTGCCGAGTACGACATCTACCCTTGCGACGTGTTTGCACCGTCGGTCGAGGAGTACGAGCGCGCCGAACGCTCGGCGGTGCGCGTCGAGCTGGGCACGCGCGCGCTGTTCGAGGTCACCGGTCCCGATGCCGCCGAGCTCCTGCAAGGACAGGTGACGAACGATGTCGCCGCGCTGGCGCCGGGCACGGGCTGCTACGCGCTGCTCCTCACCCACAAAGCACGCGTCCGCGCCGACATGCGCATCGTGCGCTTGGACGATCGCGACGGCGCGCCGCTCTACCTCGTCGAGTCGGAGTCGTTCGCGCGCCCGGTGCTCGCCCACATGCTGACCACGGCCGCGGTCGGCTTGCGCGCACGCTTTCGCGATCTCGGTGAGCGCTTCCAGCTGATCGCACTGGTCGGTCCGCACAGCGACCGCTTCGTCGCCACCCCGCCGGCTGCACGCGAGCACGCAGTCAGCGCCGCCGACGGCGGTTTCGCGCTGCGAACGTACCTGGGGATCGACCTTCTCGTGCCTGCGGGCCAAGCTGCCGTGGCCCCGGGCGACGAGCTCCCGAACGGGAGCCGGGCGCTTCTCGAGTGTTTGCGCGTCGAGCACGGACGGGCACGACTCGGCATCGAACTGGGCAGCACTGTGATGCCCGCCGAGGCCGGCGTGGTCGAGCGCGCCGTCTCGTTCACCAAGGGCTGTTACGTCGGTCAGGAACCGGTCGCCCGCCTCCACTACCGGGGGCGACCCAATCGACTGCTGCGCGGTTTGCGGCTGAGCGGCGAGGCCGCGCCTGGGGCCACGCTCGTGCGCGAGGGGCGCGAGGTCGGGAAGGTCGGCACCTGCGTGCGCTCGCCGCGCTTCGGGACTATCGCCCTGGCGGTCGTGCGGCGCGAGGTGGAGCCCCACGAGCGGGTAGCCGTTCTGCCCCCGCCAGCCACCGAAGAGGAGGGGTCCGGTCGACGGTCGGCCGGCGCTCCTACGAGCGACAAAGCGCAGGCCGACGAGCGGCCCCAGGTGCACGCCGAGGTCGTCGCGCTGCCGTTCCGCGGCGACGCCGAAGGCGCATCGTCGGCAGGGGTCGCCGGCGCGCGCGAGGGCGATTAGCATCGCCTCGATGGCGAGGGGAGGCGCAGAGGTAAAGCGGCGGCGCAGCGGCACACGCGTGCGCGGTCTGCGCGCCGACGGCCCGCTGTTGGGAAGCGCACACCTCACGCTCGAGGCGGGCTCGGAGCGCCTGCGACCGGCGCAACCGGCCTTCGACGTCCATGCCGACGCGCTCGAGCTACCCGTTCAGGAGCCGGGAGGTCCGCTGCGTGCCGCGCCCGAGCCCGACCTGCGCGAGCTGCGGCGGCTTCTGCCACGGCCCGAACCCGAGCGGCACGTCGACGATTGGGGCCGCTCGCAGCGCGTTCTCGACGCTTTCATGCCGCTGCTCGACTTCTATTACCGCTACTGGTTCCGGGTCGACGTCGAGGGGATAGACAACGTCCCGTCCGAGGGCGGCGCGCTGCTCGTCGCCAACCACTCCGGTGCCCTGCCCCCTGACGCGCCGATGGTGATGCAGGCGATCCGCCACGAGCACCCGAACCCGCGGCCGCTCTACATGCTCGGAGAGCACTGGTTCAAGGGCTATCCGCTCGTCGGCATGCTCGCCAACAAGCTCGGCCTGGTCGCCGCCCACCCGGCCAACGCACAGCGCTTGCTGCGCGACGAGCAGCGCCTCGTGATCGTCTTCCCCGAGGGCCAGAAAGGAACCCGCAAGGTCTTCTGGCAGCGCTACCGGCTGCGCCGTTTCGGTCGCGGCGGGTTCGTTCGCACGGCGATCCTCGCCGGCGTGCCGATCGTGCCGGTCGCGGTCGTCGGCGCTGAAGAGGCGATGCCGATCTTCGCGCACGTACCGCTGCTCCAGCGCCTCACGGGCCTGATCTACTTTCCGATCAACCACGCCTTCCCCCACTTCGGCCTTGCGGCGGGCCTCATGTACCTGCCGGCGAAGTTCCGGATCCGTTTTCTCGAGCCGATCGACATGGCGCGCTACGACCGCAGCGACGCCGACGACGCGGCGTTCGTGCAGCACCTGGCCGAGGACGTCCGTTCGCGCATCCAGCGCGAGCTCGACGCGATGGTGAACGCGCGTCGCTCGGTCTGGCTCGGATAGCGAGCCGGCGTGGTCGGTCGGCGCGGAGCGGGGCGATTGCGGTCGGCGCGCAGCGAGGCGACTGCAGGCTTCCCTACTGCGCCCTGGCGACGAACGCTTGGGTTAGGGTTTCGGCAAGGAGTGGTGCCGGTGCGAGCGAGGAGCGTCAAGATCGCGGCCGTAGCGGTCGCTTGCGTCGCGCTCGTCGGCTGCGGGTCCGAGCGCTGGGCCGGCAAACCGCGCCCGGCCCCGCCCGTGTCGCTGACCGCGGCGATCACGCGCGACGGGCTGGCGATCTCGCCCGATCGCGTCGGCGCGGGCGAGGTGGAGCTGCTCGTCTCGAACCAAACGGGCGTGTCGCAAACGATCACGATCGAGGGCGAGCGCGACCGCGTGCGCTCCGACAAGATCGCGCCCGGCGACGCCGCTAGCGTCGTTGCCACCCTCTCCCGCGGCGACTACCTCGTGATCGCCTCACCGGGGGCACGGGGCGGATCGACCGCGCGGCTCGCGGTCGGCGCGCCGCGCCGCGACTCGTCCGACGAGCTGCTTCTCCCCTAGTCGCGCCCGCGCCAGCACGACTCCGGCCCGCTGGTCGGAGTCCCGCCTCTTGCTGCGATACTTGCGTGCGTGCAAGCAAATACGACAGCCCGGCACGGCGGTCGCAAGACCGGCGCGGTCGCGATCGCGCCGGCGCGAGGTCGCGACCGGGCCGCCGTCGATCCGCGTTCCCTCGCGCGCGGGCTCGGCGCCCTCCTCTCGCGCCTCTTGCACGAAGGTCAAGCCGAGCTACTCGCCCACACCGATCGCCACGACCTCGCACTCACCCAGATCAAGCTGCTCGGCCTGCTCGCCAACTCGCCCGAGCCGCCCGCCGTCAGCGACATCGCCAAGCGGCTCGGGCTGTCGGCCGCCGCCGCGAGCCGCGCCGCCGACGGACTTGTGCGGCGCGGACTCGTAGGGCGCGAGCGCGACCCTCACGACGGGCGCGCGCGACGGGTGACGCTCACCCCCCGGGGGCGCGACGCCTGGAACGATTTCTGCGGGATCCGTCGCGCCGCGCTCGAGCGCTACGCGCGCAGCTTGACCGGCGAGCAGCGCGCGGCGCTCGCGGCCGCGCTCGACGCCCTCGGCCTGTTAGCGACTGAAAAAGGAGACGGCAAGTGAGAGTTCGCCTACCGAAGCTGCACGACGGCAACCGCCGCTGGTGGACGCTCGGCGCGATGTGCTTCGCGCTGTTCATGGTGATGCTCGACAACACGGTCGTCAACGTGGCGCTGCCGTCGATCCAGTCCGACCTGCGCGCCTCGCTCGCCGGGCTCGAGTGGACCGTCAACGCGTACACGCTGACGTTCGCCGTGCTGCTCGTGACCGGGGGGTCGTTTGGGCGACATTCTCGGCCGCCGCCGCGTCTTCCTAGCCGGCGTCGTGATCTTCGCGCTGTCGAGCGCGGCGATCGGTCTCGCCCCCACGCAAGCCGCGCTCGTCGCCGGGCGGGCGGTTCAGGGCGTCGGCGCCGCTCTGATGATGCCCGGCACGCTGTCGATCATCTCGAGCGTCTTCCCGCCCCACGAGCGCGGTCGCGCGATCGGCACGTGGGCGGGCGTGTCCGCGCTAGCACTGGCGATCGGACCGGTGGTCGGCGGCGCGCTCACCGAGTACGTCTCGTGGCGGGCGATCTTCTTCCTCAACCTGCCCGTCGCCGTCGGCGCCGTCGCAGTGACCCTGTTCGCGGCGCCGGAGTCGCGCGACGAAAGCACCCGCCACCACATCGACTACCCGGGCATCGCCACGCTCTCGCTCGGTCTCACCGCCCTCGTGCTGGCACTGGTCGAAGGAAACTCCTGGGGCTGGGGGTCGGCGCGCATCGTCGCCTTGCTCGTCGCAGCCGCGGTCGGGCTCGTCGCGTTCGCGGCGATCGAACGGCGCGTCGCCGAGCCGATGGTCGACTTCCGCTTCTTCCGCTCGCGCACCTTCGTCGGAGCCAACACGGTGGCGTTCGTCGTGTCGTTCGCGATGCTGGCGATGTTCTTCTTCCTCGCCCTCTACATGCAGAACATCCTTGGCTATACCGCGGTCGAAGCGGGCGTGCGCTTCCTCCCCTCGACGCTGATGATCGTGCTCGTGGCGCCGATCGCCGGCCGTCTTGCCGACCGCATCGGCCCTCGCGTGTTGATCGCCAGCGGTCTGTCGCTCGTCGCGGTAGCGATGCTGTTGCTCACCCGCATCGACGTCGACACCACCTACGGCGAGCTGCTCCCGTCTTTCATGCTCATGGGTGTCGGGATCGCGCTGACGATGTCGCCGATGTCGACCGCGGCGATGAACTCGGTCGCCGTCGACAAGGCGGGCGTCGCCTCCGGGATCCTCTCGATGAGCCGCATGGTCGGCGGCACGTTCGGTGTCGCGGCGCTAGGTGCCCTCTTCCAGCACCTGGCGCGCAACCGCCTCGCCGAGCTCCTCGCCGGCAGCGGGCTTCCCGCCGCCGTACGCGACCAGCTAGTGCACAACCTCGGATCGGCGCACGAACGCGCCATCGCTGCCGCCAACCCGGCGCTCGCCGCGCGCGTCGGCAAAGCCGCGGCCGAGGCTTTCGTCTACGCGCTCTCGGGCGGAATGTGGCTATCCGCGTCGCTGGCCTTCACGGGCGCGGTGGCGGCCCTCATTCTCATCGCCCCCGGACGGATCGGCCACGGCAGCGAGACACCGCAGGAGGCGGCAGCTGAGACGTTCGTCGCCTAAGGCGCCGCGCTGCGGTGCGCCATGCCCAGCCGTCGCTCGATGCGCTCGAGCGCGCGGCGGGCTTGGGCGAGCTCCTCGACGAGCTCGGCGCGGGCGCTGCCGTCGCTGTCGCGCCCGGCCCCGTGCGGCGACGGCGGTCCGATCCCCTCTGCGTGTGAACGCGCGGCGCGCTGGCGCGTGCCCTCGAGCTCGCGCGCCTCTTCCAGCGAACCGATGATCACGCCGATCAACAGGTTGAGAACCAAGAACGCAGCCACCATCACGAAACTGACGTAGAACGGAACCGCGAGCGCCGTGGCGCGCATGCCGTCGGCGACCAGGTCCGGCAGGTTCTCGAGCGACAGGAGGATGAACAGCGTGAGCGCCGCCTTCCCGATGTCGCCGAACCGTTCGGGGTCGCTAGGGCCAAACAGAATCCAGCCGATCATCCCGTAGACGTACAGCGTCAGCGCCGTCAACACGGCGACGCCGGCAACGCCGGGAACGCTGCGCGCGACGGCGGTGACGAGCAGTCGCAGCTCGGGCATCACCCGCACGAGCCGCGCGATCCGGGCGAGGCGTAACAGCCGCAACAGCGTCACGTTCTCGTGCAGCCCGGGCAGGACGCTGGCGCCGATCACGGCGAAATCGAAGACGTTCCAGCCGCTCGCGAAGAAGCGCAGCGGACGCCGCCCGTACGACGCGAAGCGCAGAACCAGTTCGACGACGAACACCGCCAGCAACGCGCGATCGGCGGTCGCGAGCGCATCGGCCGCTTGCGCCCTCAGGCGCGGGTACGTCTCGAGACCGAGGACGATGGCGTTGGCGACGATCAGCACCGCGACGGTGGCGTTGAAGAGCGGCGCCTCGACGATCTGCGCGAGTACGGCGATGCGATCTCGGTCCGGGCCGGCCCCGGTCTCGCTGCGGCGGTTCGTGTGAGCGGTTGTGTGGGAGTCGGCCGACACCGCTGGTGGAAATCCTCGCAAACACGACCCGCACGGCATCGACGAGTGGGCCCCGCTACGATGCCAACCCGTGCTGGTCGAGATCCGCTGGCATGCCAACACTTTCCGCGGCGACGAGCTCGAGCGTCATCTCGCTGTGCTCGCGCCCCTGGCGCTCGAGTACGGGGCCCGCTGGTGGGCGCTGTACCGCGCCGTCGAGGCCGGTCTCGACTTCGTGCAGCTCGCCGAATTCGAGAGCGAGCACGACTTCGACCGCTACTGGTACTCGGACGAGGCGAGCGCTATCCGCGAGCGCGCGATGGGCACCTTCCAGGTGCCGGTCATCCCGAGCTTCCACCGCCTCGTCGGACGCGGCGAGCTGCGTCCAGCGAGCGCACTGAGCGGAGACGAAGAGCCGGCGACGGCCTGAGTCGGCGACGGCCGTCTGCCGGCGGTGATGGCCGCTCAGTGCTGCTCTAGCGGCGCCATCGTGAGGCCGGCGGCAGCGAGCTGCTCCCAGTAGAGCTCGGCTGGCTCGCGCGGACCGGACCAGACTGTCGCGCGCCCCGTGTTGTGGATTTTGTGGGCGAGAGCCATCCCTTGCTCGTAGCTCACGCCGGGCAGAACGCGCGCCAGGGTCCGCGCCACCCAGTCGAAGGTGTTGTGGTCGTCGTTGAGCACGACAACGTGCCAGGGGTCGTCAAGCCCGCTCCCGGGGCCTCCGGCTTTCGGCTTGTCGAGGACGAGCGTCGTCAACGGCTCCCCTCCTTTCGCTACGGACGTGAATCCTTCACTTCCGCGCGCTTTCGCAGGTACCGCTCGAGCCCGAGGAACAACTGGTCGAGCGGCGCGACCGCCTCAAGTCTACGAAGCGACGGCGCATCGAGCGCTTCCGCGAGCCGCGCCCGCAGCCACCGCTCGAACTCGTCGGGGCCGCAGGAGCGGGCGAGCGCGACGAGGTCGCCGAGCGAGGCGCGCATCGCCACCAGGTGGCGCTCGACGTCGCTGTAGATCCCGAAGTGAGTGAGACAGAGGGCGCTCGGGCGGAGGCGTTCGACCGCTTCCAGCGACCGCAGCCACGCTTCGACGTCGATGTCCGGCGGTGGCGTCGGCGCTACCACCACCGGGTCGGGGGTGACGCGCACGCCACAGGCGTCGCCGATGAACGCGGCCCCGCTGACGGTGTCGAAGTAGGCGACGTGGTGGGAAGCGTGGCCGGGCACGTACTCGACGCGGAAGCGGTCGATGCGCTCGCCCCCGGCGAGCGCTACCAGGCGGTCGGCGGGCACCGGCTCGGTGCGCCCGAAAAGGTTGCCGAGATTCGGTCCGTACAGGCGCTCGGCGCTCGCCAAGAGGCGCGACGGGTCGGCGAGGTGCGGTAGCCCGCGCTCGTGCACGTGCACGCGCAGCCCGGGAAACAGGCGGCAGAGGGTCCCGGCGGCACCGGCGTGATCGAGGTGGATGTGGGTCACAAGCAGGGTGTGCGGCTCGCCGGGCAGTTCCGCCAACAGCTTGTCGACACACGAGGCCGGGCCGGGGTCGATCAGGAAACCGTCCACCCAGTAGCTCGCGATCGCGCCGGTGGTGCCACGGAAGCCGACATCCAAAAGCCGCGCCGGAAGCTCGCTCACATGCGCGACCTTACAATCCAAGCGATGAGCGAAAGCGGCCACCGCCTACCCGAGCGCGACAAGCCCTGGCTGATGCGCACTTACGCGGGCTACGGAACCGCCCGCGAATCGAACGCCCTCTACCGCCGTAACCTGGCCAAGGGGCAAACCGGTCTTTCGGTCGCCTTCGACCTACCAACCCAGACCGGCTACGACCCCGACCACGAGCTGGCGCGCGGCGAGGTCGGGAAGGTCGGTGTGTCGATCGCCCACAAAGGCGACATGCACACGCTGCTCGACGGCATCCCGCTCGATCGCATGAACACCTCGATGACGATCAACGCGACGGCGGCGTGGCTGCTTGCGCTCTACATCACCGTCGCCGAGGAGAACGGCATCGAGCGGCGCGTGCTGCAGGGCACGACGCAGAACGACATCCTCAAAGAGTTTCTGTCGCGCGGCACCTACGCCTTCCCACCCGAGCCGTCGATGCGGCTCACCGCCGACACGATCGCTTTCTGCGTCGAGCAGGTGCCGAAGTGGAATCCGATCAACATCTGCTCCTACCACCTCCAGGAGGCAGGGGCGACACCCGTTCAGGAGATCGCCTACTCGCTGTCGAACGCCATCGCCGTCCTCGACCGCGTGCGCGAGCGCGTCTCGCCCGACGTGTTCCCGCGCGTTTTCGGCCGTATCTCCTTCTTCGTCAACGCCGGCATCCGCTTCATCGAAGAGCACGCCAAGTTGCGTGCTATGGCGCAGCTGTGGCGCGAGATCGGACGCGAGCGCTACGGCGTCGACGACGAGAAGTACCTGCGCTTCCGCTACGGCGTCCAGGTCAACTCGCTCGGTCTCACCGAACAGCAGCCCGAGAACAACATCATTCGCATTGTTCTCGAGGCGCTGGCGGTGACGCTCGGGCGCAACGCGCGCGCGCGAGCGATCCAGCTGCCAGCCTGGAACGAGGCGCTAGGCCTGCCGCGGCCGTGGGACCAGCAGTGGTCGCTGCGCATCCAGCAGATCCTCGCCTACGAAACCGACCTCCTCGAGTACCCCGACATCTTCGAGGGTTCGCGGGTGATGGAGGCGCTCGTCGCGGAGCTCGTCGAGGGCGCTCGGCGCGAGATGGCGGTCGTCGCCGAGCGCGGCGGCGCGGTCGAAGCGGTGCCCTACATGAAGGCCAAGCTCGTCGAGTCGCACCGCGAGCGGATGCGCAGGATCGAGACCGGCGAGCTCAAGGTCGTGGGTCTCAACTGCTTCACCGAAGCGGAACCGTCGCCTCTCCAGCAGGACCAGGATGGCGGGATCCTGCGTGTCGACCCCGAGGTCGAAGAGCAGGCTGTGGCGGCCGTGCGCGAGTGGCGCAGCCGCCGCCAGCAGGACGCGGTGGAACGGGCTCTCGAGGCGCTCCGTGAGGCAGCGGCCGACCCGGCCCGCAACATCATGGAGCCGTCGCTTGAGGCGGCGCGGGTCGGTGCGACGACCGGCGAGTGGGCACAGGCGCTGCGCGACGTCTTCGGCGAGTACCGCGCTCCGACCGGTGTCGCCGACGCGGCGGCTGTCGAGCTCGACCTCGACACGCTCGCTGAGGTGCGCGAGCGCGTCGACCGCGTGTCGCAGGCGCTCGGCCGCCGGCTCAAGATCCTTGTCGGCAAACCCGGCCTCGACGGCCATTCGAACGGTGCCGAACAGATCGCCGTGCGCGCACGCGACGTGGGGATGGAGGTGGTCTACGAGGGTATCCGACTCACGCCGTCGCGCATCGCCCAGGCAGCGGTGCAGGAGGGCGTGCACGTGGTCGGCCTGTCGATCCTCTCCGGCTCGCACCTCGAGCTGATCCCGCAGGTCGTGCGCGAGCTGCGCGCGGCAGGCAGCGACGTGCCGGTCGTCGTCGGGGGGATCATCCCGCCCGACGACGCCCAACGCCTGCTCGAGGCAGGCGTGGCGCGCGTGTACACGCCGAAGGACTTCGAGCTGACGCGCATCATGGGCGAGATCGTCGACCTGGTCGCCGACCACTTCGGCGTCACCGCCACCGCGGCTTGAGCCAGCCCGCAGAGCGTCCCTGCGGCTCGCGGCACGGCGAGCAGGTGTCGGAGCTTCCGCCGCACTCGTCACGAGCGGACGGCGCCCCTACGGCCGCCGTCGAGCTGGCACGTCGTCTCGCCGGCAAGGACACCACCGCAGCACCCGCCGCTCTCAACATCATCGAGGATCGCTCCCCGCGCGGGCGCGCCGCCGCCGCAGCGCTCCTCGGCGAGCTCGCGCGCAGACGCGCAGCTGCTGGCGAGGCACCGATCGCCGAGGGCATCGCGGTCGGCGTCACCGGCCCTCCCGGCGCGGGCAAGTCGACACTGCTGTCGGCACTGGTCGCCGAGTGGCGCAAGCGTGGACGCACGGTGGCGCTCCTCGCCGTCGACCCCTCTTCGCGTCGTTCGGGCGGTGCGCTGCTCGGCGATCGTGCCCGCATCCAGCACGACCCAAACGACCGCGGCGTTTTCATCCGCTCCACCGCAGCCGCTGGCCGTCTTGGCGGGCTTGCGCCCTCCACCTTCGACGCGGTCACGGCGATGCGAGCCTGTTTCGACGTCGTCGTCGTCGAGACGGTCGGCGTCGGCCAGTCCGAAACCGACGTCGAGGACGTCGCCGACGTCGTCGTGCTCGTCGTCCAGCCGGGGAGCGGCGACGTGCTCCAGTTCCTCAAGGCGGGGATCATGGAGGTGCCCGACATCCTCGTCGTAACCAAGGCCGACCTCGGCGCACCTGCGCGGCGCGCGCGGCTCGACCTCGAGCAGGCGCTCGCCGCGCTCGGCGTGCGCGACACTCCGGTACTCGAGGTCGCGTCGCTGCCACCGCCGCGCGGCATCGACGCGCTCGTCGCGGCCGTCGAGCGCCGTGCCGCAAGTCCCGACATCGACGAGCGCCGCCGCGAGGGCCGCCGGCGCGCAGCGCTGCGCGAGTTTCGCAGCGAATACGGGGAACGGGCGCTGCGCGCGCTCGGCGGGGAGCGGGCAGCGCTCGCGATCCTCGCCGAGCAACCCGAGACCGCGACCGTCGCCGAGTTGGTCGAGACGCTCGCGCTACGGTGCCGCTCATGAACGGCGCACGTGAACTTTCGCCCGACAAGCGACCGCACGTCGAACTCGAACCGGCAAGCGAGCGTCGACGTCGCTGGCTCGACCTGTTCCTGCTGCCACTTGCCGCCTTCGCCGCAGCTACCGCGCTTGCTCAGCTCCTCGGTGCGGCCAATCTCGGCACGGCAGCGACGTTCGGGCAGATCGCCTTCGCCGCAGCGCTGGTGTGGGTGTTGCTGCGAGCCGGCTGACGGCGGGTCGTCGCAGCGCAGCTTTGGACCAGCCGCAGGCGTAGTGGCCTGACCGAGCCGCAGCCTCTGACGGCTCGACCGCGGCTACCGGGCGGCGTGGGGGCTGTACGCTGCCGCCATGACAGTTGGCGCTTTCGTTTCACCGGGACGTTCGCTCGAGCGCACGCTGGAGCGGGTCGAGCTGGCCGACCGCCTCGGCTACGAGGCGATCTTCACCACCCACATCGCCGGTTTCGACTCGCTGACGGTGTTGATGGCGTACGCAACGCGCAGCCAGCGTGCACGGTTGGGCACGGGGGTGTTGCCGATCTACTCGCGCACTCCCGTCGCCTGCGCCCAACAGGCGGCGACCGTCGACGCCTTCTCGGGCGGCCGTCTCGTGCTCGGCTTGGGGGTGTCGCACGCCCCGATCGTCGAGGGCTGGTACGGGCAGAAGATCGACCGGCCGGTGCGCGACATGCGCCACTACTTCGGGGCGGTGCGCGCGATCCTGCGCGGCGAGGAGCCGCCCGCTAGCGACCGTTTCCCAACCGCCTTCCGCTTCGCGGGCGTCGAACCCCCCGCCCGCGTTCCGATCTACATCGCCGCGCTGTCACCGCGGATGCTGCGCCTCGCCGGCGAGATCGCCGACGGCGTGATCCTGTGGCTGTGCGTGCCCGAGTACATCGAGTCGGTCGTCGTGCCCGAGGTCCGTGCAGGCGCCGAGCGGGTGGGGCGCGACCCGGGCGCTGTCGCGGTCGTGGCGGCGGTGCCGTCGGCGGTGACGGACGACCGCGACACGGCCAAGGAACGCTTGCGCAGCGACCTCGTTCCCTACTTTTCGCTGCCGTTCTACCGGGCGATGTTGGAGCGCTCGGGGTTCGGTGCCGACATCGCGGCCTTCGACCGCGCGATGCAAGAGAACGGTCCGCAGGCAGCGGCCGCAGCGATATCCGACCGCTTCATCGCCTCGCTCGCCGCGATCGGGCCCAAGAGCGAGGCGCGCGCGGCCGTCGAGCGCTACCAGCGCGCCGGTGCCACGGTGCCCTGCGTCGGCCCGATCCCCGGCACCGATTTCCAGGCGACGCTCGACGGTCTCGCACCGCGCTAGTTGACAGAGGCGCGGTCCGTCGGCGCTGCGCCGAGACACCTGTCACCGCAGCCCGTCGACGCGCCAGCCGCCGTGCGTGCGGGCGAGGATCAGCGTCTCTCGCACCGCTGGCTCGCCTGCCGACCGCGCGCGAACGGTCGCTACCGCGAGCGCCCCGCGGATCGTGATCTCCTCGATCCGCACGGTCGGGTCGCGAATGTCGCTGGCCGCGAGCGCGATGAAGCGTTCGCAGTTGACGCCGCCGGCGCGCTCGCGGGCAGCGGGCGTCAGGAGCTCTTCACAGATCGTCCGCCAACGTTTTTGGCGGGCGGCCGTGGCGAGCCCCTCGACGACAGCGGCGATCGCGTTCGTGTCGGGGGATGCTGGGGGCGGTTCGACGTCGGGACCGAAGGAGCACCCCGCCGGCGCGAGCGCCAAGGCGAGAACAACGGCGAGCCCCCGGCGGCGCGTCAGCATCTCTTCGATCGCCAGCATAATGGAGCAGATGGACGAGTCCGCCCGCGAGTCTGTCGGCACGCTGTCTAGCTGGCTTCGTTGTTACCGCTGCTGGTCCCGCAACCTCGAGGTGCAGGTGCACTACGAGGGGATCCTCAAGGTCGACCCGGAAACCGGGGAAGCTCAGGACCCGGTCGAGGAGGTTCAGGAGGCGGTCGTGCAGTGCCTCGACTGCATGCACGACCAGCCCCACCTGAGCCTTGCCTTCTACGAGATCGACGGCAGGCGGGTCAGCCGGCTCGAGCCGGTCGAGGATCGTTGGGAGCGGCTGGTCACCGGCACCCCGTGGGTCGCTTCGTGCACGGTGACGGTCGACGCCGACGACGTCGAGACGTGCTCGGGTCCCGAGGCCGCCGAGTCGCTCGCCTACGCGGCCTTCGGCGATTACGGCACGCGCGAGTTCTTCACCCACGTTCGCTTCCACAAGCACGAGGACGACAAGATCGTCGTCCATCTGCTCGTCGAGCTGTACGCACGCTCGGCAGACGAGGCGACACAGGTGTTGGAGCAGGCGGCGCGCGGCCCGCTCGCGATCACGTCGTTGGCCGAGGAGTCGCGCCCCCCGGCGGCGACCGGCGACGATCCGCACTGACTTCTCGGCTCGATGGCGCGGCCGCTGCGCGTGGCGCTGATCGCCGAGGAGGCGACGGGCGCGCGCGTTCTGCGTAGCCTGCTCGACCGTGGCGTCGAGCCCGTGCTGGTGTTGACCGACTCGGTGCGTGCCCACACGGCCCGCGGCGGCCCGGTCGCCGAAGCGGCGCGCAGCGCCGGGCTTTCCGTCGAGCCGGCAGCCCGGGTGCGCGATCCTGCCTTCGCAGCGCGGCTCGCCGACTGCGCCGACTTGGTGTTGAACGTGCACGCCCTCCACGTTCTGCCGCCGGCGGTCGTCGCGGCGCCGCGCATCGGTGCTCTCAACCTCCATCCCGGCCCGCTGCCCGAGCTCGCCGGACTCAACGCGCCCAGTTGGGCGATCTACCTCGGTGAGCGCGAGCACGGCGTGACGCTGCACTGGATGAGCGCCGAAATCGACGCCGGGCCGATCGCTTACTGCGAGCGTTTCACGCTTACCGGGCGCGAGCGCGCTTTCCAGCTCGCCGCGACCTGCGCGCGCTTGGGCGTGGCGCTGGTCGAGCGCGCTGTCGACGAGTTTCTCGCCGGGCGCGAACCGCCCCGGTGCCCGCAGGACTTGTCCCGGCGCCGGCTCTTCCCTGCCGGCCCGCCTTGCAACGGACGGCTCGAGTGGTCGCGCCCCGTACGCGAACTCGAGGCATTGGTTCGCGCATGCGACTACGGGCCGTTCCCCTCGCCATGGGGCGAGCCGTGGATCTTGCGCAGCGACGGTCTGACGCTGTCTGTGACGCACGCCGAGATCGTCGGCGGCAGCGCCTCACACCCAGCCGGCACGGTGATCGCGGCGCACGGCCGGCGTGCCGTCGTGGCAGCGGCCGACGGCCTTCTGGCAGTCCGGCTCGCCGCCCCCTCGGCAGCGGGAGACGACGGCCGCTCTTCTACCCGGTCGCTGCTCGTGCCAGGCGAGCGCTTGCCCGTCTGAACGTCCGGGGAGCCGTGTGGCGAGCGCCGCTGGCGGCGCCTGTGGCTGCGACGCGTGTGCTGGACTACGCTGTGTAGAGGTGTTCCCGGACCGGCCCCGTTTACGGGTTTATTCGACCTGCCCCCAATCGAAGGACTATCTGGACGGCACGCGGTATCTGCGCGCCGTCCGCGATGTCGCGCGCTGGAGCGAGAGCGCCGGCTGCGCTGGCATCCTCGTCTACACCGACAACGGCATCTGCGACCCCTGGCTCGTCGCCGAAACTGTCATCGCGGCGACCGAGCGGATCGCGCCGCTCGTCGCTGTCCAGCCGGTGTACATGCACCCGTACTCCGCCGCCAAGATGGTGAGCTCGCTCGCCTGGATGCACGGGCGCGCGGTTGCGCTCAACCTCCTTGCCGGCGGTTTCCGCAACGATCTGCTCGCGCTCGGCGACGACACGCCCCACGATCTCCGCTACGAGCGCACGCGCGAGTACGGCGAGATTCTGCTGGCTCTTTTGCGCGGCGAGACGGTGACGCACGAGGGTCGCTGGTGGACGGTGCGCAACTTGCGGCTCGTTCCCCCGCTCGATCCCGACCTTTTCCCAGAGGTGCTCGTGTCGGGCTCGTCGCCGAGCGGGCTTACGACGGCGGAGGCGCTGGGCGCGACGCCGGTGCGCTACCCGCAACCGCCCGACGAGGAGAGCGACCTGCGCGGCGGTGTGCGCATCGGTGTGATCGCGCGCGCAAGCGCCGAGGAGGCTTGGAAGGTCGCTGGGGAACGGTTCCCGGCCAACCGCAAGGGCCAGCTTCTCCACCAGCTAGCGATGCGTGTGTCGGACTCGCACTGGCACACGCAGCTGTCGCAACGCCACCACGACGCTCCGGCCGAGATCGCGGGTCGACGCGGCCCGGATGGCGCCGAACCTAGCCCCTACTGGCTCTGGCCGTTCCAGAACTACCACACCTTCTGTCCCTACCTCGTCGGCAGCTACGAGCGCGTCGGGCGCGAACTCGCTCGCTACCTGGAGCAGGGAGCGAGCCTCTTCATCCTCGACATCCCAGCGTCCGCTGAGGAGCTCGAGCACACCGCTCGTGCCTTCGAATACGCCACGCTGCCGTCCGCTCGGACGCCGCGCGAATGACCAGCGATCCGCTGCGTCTCGAGCACTTTCTCGACGCCGCTGCGGCTGCCTCACCGCAGGCGACGGCCGTGGTCGGAAGCGCAGAGCGGCTGACCTTCGGCGAGCTCGACGAGCTGAGCGCACGCCTGGCGAACTGTTTGCGCGACGTGTGCGGGTGCTCAGCCGGGGACCGCGTCGTTCTCGCTGTCAACAAATCCCCGCGCGCGATCGTGGCGATGCACGCCGCGTTGCGTGCTGGTTGCGCGTACGTCCCCGTCGACCCGGACAGTCCGCCGGCGCGCAGCGCGCTCGTTCTCCGCGCCGCTGATCCAGCTGTGATCGTTGGCGACCGTCCCGGACTTGAGCGGGCCCGGGCTAGTCTCGACACGCTCGGCGCAGCCAGCCGCCCACTCTGCGTGGCACTCGAACCGGACGGCGATCCGCTCGCCGACGTCGCGGCGCGCACATGGCTCGACCGTCCGCGCAGCTACCCGCAGTTAGCGAACGGCGACAGCGATGTGGCGCACATTCTCTTCACGTCCGGCTCGACCGGCGAGCCGAAAGGGGTACAGGTGACGCACCGCAGTGCGGTCGCCTTCGTGCGCTGGGCGGTTCGCCACTTTGCGATCGCGCCCGGCGAGCGGCTGTCGGGTCATCCGCCGCTCCACTTCGACCTCTCGACGTTCGACATCTACGGCTCGATCCACGCCCGCGCCGAGCTGCACCTGGTGCCGCCTCAGCTCAACGTCGACCCGCGCGGGCTCGCGCGGTTCATCCGCGAGCGCGAGCTCGTGCAGTGGTTTTCGGTTCCGTCCGTCCTGACCCTGCTCGCACGCTTCGACGCCGTCGCCGACCACGATTTTCCGACGTTGAAGCGCCTGCTTTGGTGCGGAGAGGTGCTGCCGACACCGGTCCTGCGCCACTGGATGCAGCGGCTACCGCACGTGCGTTTCACGAACCTCTACGGCCCCACCGAGGCGACGATCGCCTCCAGCTACTACGACGTCCCGGCCCTGCCCGCAAGCGACGACGACGAGATCCCGATCGGGCGCCCCTGCCCAGGGGAAGAGCTGCTCGTGGTGCGCGAGGACGGGAGCGAAGCCGCCGTCGACGAGGTCGGTGAAATCTGGATCGCCGGGGTGGGTCTGTCGCCGGGATACTGGCGCGACGCGGAGCGAACCCGCCGCGCGTTCGTCGCTCACCCGCGCGCTCCGTCGCGGCGCTGCTACCGGACCGGCGATCTCGGCCGCCGCGATCGCGACGGCCTCTTCTTCTTCCACGGCCGGCGCGACGCCCAGATCAAGCATCGTGGCTACCGGATCGAACTCGGCGAGATCGAGGCCGCTCTCAACAAACTCGACGCCGTGCGGGAGTGCGCGGTCGTCGGCGTGCCCGTGGGAGGTGTCGAAGGGACGGCGATCTGCGCTGCGTGGAGTCGACGTCCGCAGGCCGACGCCGACCACGCGCTTCTGCGTCGGGAGCTGGCTGAGCTTCTCCCCCGCTACATGCTGCCGACGCGCTGGTTGGAGCTGCCCGAGCTACCCAAGAACGTAAACGGCAAGATCGACCGCCGTGCGCTGGTCGAACGGTTCCGCAAAGAGGTTGGAAGATGAACGCCGATGTCGAGCGACGGATTGTCGACCTGATGCGCGATGCCCTGGCGGTCGAGCCGCCCGGCCGCGACACCGACCTGTTCGAAACCGGCCTGCTCGACTCGCTGGGGCTGGTGACGTTGATCAGCGAACTCGAGCACGAGTTCGGTTTCCAGCTGGCGCCCGACGAGCTCGAGCTCGATTCTTTCCGGACCGTGAAGGCGATCGCGGCGCTCGTCGCGCGCCACACCACCGCTGAGCGCACCCTCTAGTGGGCGACGCTGGCGAGCGGCGCGGCTTGCGGCACGCTGCCGACGCGCGTAGGGTCGCGCGACTCGATGAACAGCACGAGCGCGACTAGCAGCGCTAGCGAGACGGCGAGAACCAGCAGCCAGTAGAGAATCCGTAGCGCGAGCCGTCTGATGGTCACCGGGCGACGATAACGCGAACGGACGGCGCGTCGCCTCCCTCGCGCGCTCTCTCACCTGGCCTGTCAGGTTCCCATCCGGGCGCGCAAGCGCGGGTGCCGCTCTGGTGGCGCACAGGTTGCCCGGCCGGGGGCGAAAGATTCCCACCGCGCTGACGATGACCGGGCTAAACCGTCCGGCGCCAGGACGGCGCGGGGACGGGACGGGCAGGGACACACGACAAGGTCGGCTACGTCGAGGCCGCGTACGAAGGGGGCTCGGCGCAGCGCTCTCCGGCGCCACGGAGGCCCCACCGCTGCGCACCCCCGGTCGACAGGTCTCACGTGTCGGCGGGAGGGCCGAATGTTTCGTCGCGGCAACGAGACGGCGGCGCTGAGCGCGCGGCCGTGGGCGCGCACTGCGCGCGCGAGGGCGCTCTGGGGCTTGACGTTGGCGGCGCTGCTCGCCACGGCGGCAGCGGCCGTCGCGGCGCCACCACCCGCAGCGGCATCATCGACCGCAGCGGCGCCACCTCCCGGAGGAGGAGCGCCGGCGGCAGCGCGTGCGGCTGCCACTGCAGATTCACGGTCGGACGAGTGGATTAGCCCGATCTCGCTCCACTCGCAGACCTACGCCTGCTGCATGCCGTTCGAGCTGAAGGAGAAGGTGGTGCGCGAGGCGGTCGATCTCGGCGCCGGCTTTTTGCGTGTTGACATCTATCTCGACGCGCTGTTCGACGAGGGCGGCCGCCGCCGGGCCACACCCGACTTTTCGGGTATCGACGAGATGATCTGGCTCGCGAGGCGTTACCGCGTCCGCCTGCTGGCGATCATGGTCGGGACGCCAGGCTACCTCTCGACTTGTCCGCAGTGGGGCGAGCGCAGCTGGTTCAAGTGCCCGCCGCGCGATGTCGGCGAGTACGGGCGCCTGGTAGCCGCTGTCGTCGCTCGCGCGCCCGACGTCTTCCGCTACGTCGAGATCGGCAACGAGCCCGACGGCGACTGGGTTTTCGCCGGCTCGCCGAGCGACTACGCAGCGATGGTGCGCTCAGCGGCCGGCGCCGTCAAGGCAGCATTCCCCCAAACCAAGATCGTGCTCGCCGCACCGATGACGGCTGGCGGCGGCATGCCGTGGTTCGATGGCGTGTTCGCAGCGCTCGGTGGGGCGCGGCCGTTCGACGTCGTCAACGCCCACGTTCGCGAGCCGCTCGAGCGCGTGCGCACGGCGGTGCTGCGCTGGCGGCGCTACTACAGCGACCACGGCCTCGGCGGGCTGCCATTGTGGCTGACCGAGTTCGCCTACCCCGCCAACCCGCGCTGGCAAGTGCCGCCCTACAACGGCGGCGAGCGCTCCCAAGCCGCCTAATACGAGCGGGCGATACCGCTTGCTTTGCGCGCCGGCGCCGACCAGGTGTTCGTCACTTTGCGCGACGGCTATCTCCACGAACAGGATGAGCGCTTCCTCTCGGAAGGGATGGTCACCCTCGACATAACGCGGGCGCCCTACGCGCTGCGGCGCAAACCCGCTTTCGCCACCGTCAAGGCGCTCGTCGCTCGCTTCCGCCGCGAGTGGGAGAGCTCAAGGGCGCTAGCGGCCGCCCGCGCCGCCCGCACGGCACGGGCGGCGCAGGCGGCACGGGCGCGGAGGTCGATGCGCGGCCGCGGCGCTGCGCACCGAGCGACAGGCCGTCGACTGCGCCGCGACGCGTGCGCGCGCTGTCGCACGCGCGGGCGTGCCCACCCCGTCAAGCACCGTCGCGCGCGTTCGCGGCCAAAACAGAACGCCTCGACAGCCCGCGGGTGCGCACCACCGCATCGCGGATGTGGCGCAAGGCGCGGAAGGAGGTCCGCGCCGCGCCGAGACTGAGATGCGCGAGCGACAAAACGGGCTCGCGACCGCACGCTGCCGTCACAACGCCCGGATCACCGGTCGCGAAGCGGTACTTGTAGCTCTCCCCACCGAGCAGAAAGCGGTACTCGTGCACCCCCTCTTCGAGCGCGGCGCGCACGGTCTCGGCAAGCAGCACCTGGCCCACTGCCCAGCGGTCGAACGCCGGGTCGCGACCGGTCTGGTACATGAATTCGACGCCGGCGAAGCGCCAGCAGTACACCGCAGCGACCGGACGCCCCTCGCTTTCGCCGATCCACAGGCGCAGCCAACCGCGCTCGAGCGCGGCGCGAGCGAAGTCGCGGTGGAACGCTGCGCGTGCTCCGCGGAACGCTTGTGAGCTGCTGCCGAAACGCAGCTCGTGCAGCGCGAGCAAAAGCTCGAAGTCGCGCTCGAAGGTATCGGCGGTCGCGAGTCGGGGACGGAAGCTGAGTTCGCGTTCGGCCTTACGCCGCCTGCGGCGGAGCTGCTGGCGAAAGTTCGCCGACCGGCTCGCGAGATACTCCTCCCAATCCCCATAGGCCGCGAGGTCGATCAACGGCCACTCCTCCCGCCGCACGGAGTGCACGCGCACCGTCCCGAGCCAGTCTGTGTCAGCGCGTACGCGTTCGAGGAAGACCAGTGGAAGCGCCCGCGCCGCTTGCCGCACGAGTGACGCTGCGAGAGCACCATCCTCGGGTGCTGCGAGCGGTCCCAGTTCGTCGGCCGGACCGAAACCTGCGCTGCGCGCGACGGTGAGCGGACCCCGGCCCCTCACGGCGAGGGGCAGCAGGGCGCGCCGGTTCCGCTCGACGGCGATCAGCGGTCTGCCCCACCCGAGGTGCTTCCACCACGCGTCGTGCCACTCCCAGGTGGCGAAGATGTTGCGCGTGGCAGCCGCGAGCCGGTCCCACGCTTCGCGTACCAGGTCGGGTCGGTCGATGAACTCGACCGGCGGGACCTGCGCACTATCCATGCGCCGACCGTCGCGAGATCGGCTCGGCACCGCGACCCGCGCGCATCACCGACGTAGCACTCCGAAGAAAGGAGGCCGCCCGCGCGACACGCGCTGGACGCGCCTTCCCTACTCTGCCGCCAGCCGCCGCTCGAGCCCCTCTAGCTGCGCCCGCAACGCCGCCGGCAAGCGGTCGCCGAAGCGCGCGTAGTGCTCCTCGATCTGCGGGAGCTGGGCGCGCCACTCCGCGGGATCGACCCGTAGCAGTTCGCGCATCGTCTGTTCGTCGATGTCGAGCCCGCTCGTGTCGATCGCGTCAGGAGCAGGGACACGCCCGATCGGCGTATCAACCGCGTCGGCCTGGCCCTGGCAGCGACGGAAGATCCATGCGAGAACGCGGCTGTTCTCGCCGTAGCCGGGCCAGAGGAAGGCGCCGTCCTCGCCACGGCGGAACCAGTTCACCATGTAGACGCGCGGCAGCTGTGCGTCCGCTCTGCGGCTTGCCATGCTCAGCCAGTGGGCGAAGTAGTCGCCCATGTGGTAGCCGCAGAACGGCAGCATCGCCATCGGGTCGAAACGCAGCTTCCCGACCTCGCCGGCCGCAGCCGCCGTCGTCTCGGAAGCCATGATCGAACCGAGGAAGACACCGTGCTCCCAGTCGAACGCCTCGCAGACGAGCGGCACCGTCGTCGCCCGTCGGCCACCGAACAGGAAAGCGTCGATCGGGACGCCAGCGGGATCTTCCCACTCCGGGGCGATCGACGGGCACTGCGCAGCCGACACCGTGAAGCGCGCGTTCGGATGTGCAGCGGGGCGCCCGCTCTCCGGCGTCCAGTCTTGGCCTCGCCAGTCGATCAGGTGCGCGGGCGGCTCTTCGGTGAGCCCTTCCCACCAGACGTCGCCGTCATCGGTGCGCGCGCAGTTGGTGAAGATGACGTTCTCGCGCAGCGTGGCGATCGCGTTGGGGTTGGTCTTCGCGCTAGTGCCCGGCGCAACACCGAAAAAGCCGGCTTCGGGGTTGACAGCGTAGAGCCGCCCATCGTCACCGAACTTCATCCAGGCGATGTCGTCACCGATCGTTTCGACCTTCCAGCCGGGCAGCGTCGGCACCATCATCGCCAGGTTGGTCTTGCCGCACGCCGATGGGAAGGCGCCAGCGATGTACTTCACCTCGCCCTCGGGCGAGGTGAGTTTGAGGATCAGCATGTGCTCGGCCAGCCAACCCTCGTCGCGCGCCATGACCGACGCGATGCGCAGCGCGAAGCACTTCTTTCCGAGCAGCGCGTTACCGCCGTACCCGGAGCCGTAGGACCAGATTTCGCGCGTCTCAGGGAAGTGGACGATGTACTTGTTGTCGGCGTCGCAGGGCCAGGGCACATCCTCCTGCCCCTCCTCGAGCGGATAGCCAACCGAGTGGAGGCAGGGAACGAAGTCGCCGTCGTCGCCGAGCTGCTCGAGCGCGGCTTTGCCCATCCGCGTCATGATCCGCATCGACACCGCCACATAGGCGGAATCGGTGATCTGCACGCCGATGTGCGAAATGGCCGAGCCGAGCGGCCCCATGCAGAAGGGGACGATGTACATCGTCCGTCCCCGCATCGAGCCGCGGAAGAGCTCGGTCAGCGTTTCGCGCATCTCGCGCGGGTCGCGCCAGTTGTTGGTCGGGCCGGCGTCCTCTTCGCGCACCGAACAGATGAAGGTGCGATCCTCGACGCGGGCTACGTCGCCGGGGTCGGAGCGGGCCAGGTAGGAGTTCGGGCGCTTGGCATCCGAGAGGCGCTCGAACGTGCCCGCCTCGACAAGCTTGCGGCACAGCTCGTCGTACTCCTCGGCCGAGCCGTCGCACCAGTGGATGTCGGCCGGTTCGGTGAGCTCCGCCACCCCCTCGACCCACGCGAGCAGACGGGCGTGCGTAGTCGGGGCGGTGGCGGCGATAGGACTCATCTGCTTCGCCATGGCTTGGTGTCGTAGCTCCTCGCTGTCGCGTCGGACGCCCAAGGACGGCGTCGCCCGCGGGACGCGGGCATCGTAAGCCTAACCTGACTCGGCCGCGAGCGCTTGCCTGAGGCTCGCGACGGGCTTTCCGCTGCCCGTCAAGTGCACCTTGCGGAGGAACAGCCGCCGCCGGAACCGCATCGCCGCGACTTCGCGGAAGCCGGCCTTCTCGCAGGCCCGCCGCGACGGCGTGTTCGCGACCTCCACCTTGGTCAAGAGTGCGCGCACGCCGCTGGCCGCGAGATCCGCGCAGATGCAGCGCCAGGCGGCGGGAGCCAGACCGCGCCCGCGGTACGACACGGCAGTGAACGAGTCCTCTAGCACCGCGCAGGCGGGCGGTACGCGGAACCAGCCGCCGCGCGCGGCGAGCGCGGGTGCGCGCTCCCGGAAAATCCAGCACGCGAAGGCGAGTTCGCTACTCGCTAAGTTCTCGAGAACCCAGAGCTCCCCACCCACGGCCAGCCACGCGACGGCTGTCGCGACGCGCAAACCGACGCTGCTCACGTCGCCGGGGAGCGACCGGCGGTCGACGACACGGCGCAACCTAAACCCGTCGGGAACGGTGCCGCGCACGGCGTGCGTGTCGGCGACGTACCAGACGTGCTGCTCGCTCCACCAAACGTGCCGCAACACCCGGTCGCGCAGGCGCCGCGCGACTTCGCGCGCGCCGAGCGCCCGGGCCCGCTGCACCCGATCGTGTAGCGCTCGAAAGAAGGTGCTGGCCACCGTTCGTCCTGGCGAGTCTTCGAATCCGCAGGTGGGCTCTGTCGGCACCACAACGGCAGGTGTCGTGCCGCCGCGGCGCGCGGCCTGCGCTCGCTCCACAGTAGCGCCCCCGGCAGCAGCGAGCAGCCGTACACTGACTACGTGGCTACCGCGACCGAGGTCGCGCGCGACGCGAGCGGGAGGGCCGGGACCGCGCGACGCAGGCGGCGGCGGGGTGCCGCTGCTGTCGTCCGCTTTGTCGCCTCGGTCCTGATTACGAGCGGCGTCTTGTTGCTCGCTGACGCCGCCGTGACCGTCCTTTGGCAGGAACCGATTTCGGCGCTGCTCGCGTCCCGGCAGCAGGCCCGCCTCGAAGAAGCGATCGCCGCTCCGCAGGTCCGGCGGCGTGTGCTCGCACGCAAACCTCTGCCCGGCGACGCTCTCGGCCGTATCCGTTTCCCATCGCTTGGCGAGGCGCACTGGATCGTCGAGGGCACGTCGCTCGACGATCTGCGCCAGGGCCCCGGCCACTACCGCGAAACAGCTCTTCCCGGCCAAGGTCGCACGGTGGCGATCGCCGGTCACCGCACGACGCACGGAGCTCCGTTCCGCCACCTCGATCGTCTGCGCCGCGGTGACCTGGTGGCTGTCGACATGCCTTACGGCACGTTCGTTTACAGCGTCGAGCGCACGCGTATCGTCTCGCCCGATGCGCTTTGGGTGATCGCGAATGTCGGCTACGAGCGGCTCGTGTTGACAGCCTGCCACCCGCTATACAGCGCCGCGCAGAGAATCGTCGTTTTTGCACGGCTTGTCGCGCGCCGTCCGGCGACGATCGTGCGCGGGCGCTGAGTGCGTCCGGAGCTAAGGAGCGGTAGGCTGCTGTTGCTACTGCCCCTGTCCGGTTCCCCAGCGCCCGCCTTGGAAGCGCTCGTTCTCTGCTACCACGCCGTGAGCGATGACTGGCCGTCCCCGCTGGCGGTCACGCAAACACAGCTCGCACGCCACCTGCGGTTGTTGCAACGGCGGGGCTACAAGTTCGTGACCTTCAGCAAGCTCGTGAACTGCGTGAGCTGCGGCGCCCACGAGGGCAAGGCCCGTATCGCAGCGGTCACTTTCGACGACGGCTACCGGTCGAACCTAACGCGAGCGCTACCGGTTCTGCGCGGGGTCGGCGCTCCGGCGACGGTGTTCGTCGTCACGAGCTTCGCCGGCGATGGCTCACCGCTGCGCTGGGAGGGCATCTCCCAGTGGCTCGGGACGACCTACGAACGGGAGCTCGAGCCTCTATCGCCCGATGACCTGCGCGAGCTGGTGGCGGCAGGCTGGGAGGTCGGCTCCCACACCGCCACACACCCGCGTCTGTCACGCCTGGACGATGCGGCCGTGCGCGAAGAGCTGTGCGCTTCCAAACAGTGGCTAGAGGAAATCCTCGGTGTCGCTTGCCGGTCGCTCGCGTATCCCTACGGCGACTGGAACGAACAAGTCGCCGCGATCGCCGGCCAAGCCGGCTACGAAGCGGCCGCGCTGCTCAGCGCCCACTTCTCCGCCCCCCAGCCGCTCGCCTGGCCGCGGATCGGCATCTACCGAGCCGACAGCGGCTGGCGGTTCGCCTTGAAAGCGAACCCTGCGGTCGTCCGGCTGCGTTCCACCGACGTCTGGCGGTACCTACGCGCAGCGAGGGCCACATCGCCAGCCGCGACACCACCGAGCGACAGCGAGGTGCGGCGCCGTTAGCTTGCCCGAGAGCCGCGTGACCGACACCGAACGCACCTCGCGGCGAGCCGGTCGGCGGCTCGCTACCGCTGTCGCCGCCCAGCCGTCTTTTCCGTTCGCCGCGCTCGTTCCGGCGGTCGCCGCATGGATGGCATTCGCGGAGGGGGGCTTTTTCGTGCGTGTCTTCGCGCCCGCTACGGCGGTGCTAGCGACAGCTCTCGCAGTCGCGCTGCTGGCGCTCCCGCGTCCGCGTCTTGCCCGCCCGTCGCTTCCTGCGTTGGCGGCGCTGGCGGCGCTTGTCGCGCTCTGCGTTTGGTCTTTCCTGAGCGTGACCTGGGCGCTCCAGCCGTGGATCGCCTTCGATGGCGCGCTGCGGATCCTGCCGCCATTGCTCGCGACGGCGCTGCTCGTCCTCTGGCCGCTGTCCAGCGCCCGCGCAACGGTTCTTTTGACGATCTGGCTCGTCGGGGTCACGGCGGCCGCGATCGTCGAACTCGCGAACGCCCACGCGGCGACCGCGGCTTTCACCCACTTTCACCAGGGACGGTTGGCAGAACCCGTCGGGTACGTGAACGCCAACGCTGCCCTGTGGATGCTCGGCGCGCTCGTCGCGCTGGTCGCGGCTGCGCGCCGCGACCTGAGCGCACCGGCCCGTGGCGCCGCGGCGGCGGCCGCGGTGCTTTTGCTCTCCCTCGCTGTACTGACACAGAGCCGTGGCTGGTTGGTGGCCACGGTCGTTGTGTTCTTCGCCGCGCTGCTGTTGCGGGAGCTACCACGTCTGATCGCTTTCGCCCTACCCGCTGTCGCCGCGGTGGTCGTGCTCCTGCCGTCGCTCCTCGCGGTGTACGAGCGTTACCGGCCGACAGCTCCAGGCAGCGACCTCGTCGGCCCCATCGTCGGTCCGCTAGCGCTGGCTGCGGCCGGTGCTTTCGCGGTTACGTCCGTGCTGGCTTGGGTCGAAAGACGGGGCGCGGCCGACACCGTCGCCGGCGGCCGGCGCTGGCGACCGTTGGGCCCGCGGCTACCCGGTACCGCCAAGGGGATTGCGGCTCGCAGCCTGCTGCGCGTCGCCCTCGTCGCCGTGGCGACTGCGGCCGTGCTGGCCGCGACCGACGGCAGACCGGCAGACAAAGCCCGCACCGCCTGGAGAGAGTTCACCGGCGCGCAGCAGCAGGCCGCGAGCAACGGCGCGCGCTTCGTCGCCGGTCTCGGCCAGCAGTACCGCTACGACTTCTGGCGCGTGGCGTGGCGGCGTGCGGGCGAGCGTCCGCTGATCGGCTACGGCGCCGAAAACTTCTCGCCCCTCTACCTTCGCGACGGCCGATCGCCGGAAACCCCCTACTACGCTCACAGCCTTCCCCTCCAGCTGCTGATCGGGACTGGGCTCGTCGGCCTGGCGCTATCCGCAATCGCGGTGGGCGGCCTCGGCGTGGGCGTGCGCCGCAGTCTCGCATCCGGCGACGACGTGACACGAACGCTCGGGGTCACGGCCGTCCTCTGCGGTACCTATTTCTTGGTGCACGCCAGCGGCGATTGGCTGTGGGAGTTTCCTGCTCTGTCCACACCGGTGCTCGCGATCGCTGCTCTCGCCGCGACCGCCTCTCCACGCCCGCCGCGCGGCGGATCGCTACCTCCCCGACCCGCGCAAGCGAGGCACGCGAACCTTGTCTCTCTAGCGGCCGCTGTCTCGTGCCTACTCCTCGCCGCGCTGCTCGCTAGCCAGTGGGCGGCAGATCGCGCCCTGCGCCAGGGCCAGCGCGGGGGAGTCGACAGGCCGCGCGAAGCGCGCGCGCAGCTCGAGCTAGCGGCAGCGCTCAACCCGCTGTCGCCACTGCCGTACGAGGCTCTCGCGAGCATCCAGATCGCCCTCGGCGAAGAGGATGCGGCGCGGCGCTCGCTGAAGCATGCGCTGGATCGTGGCCCGCGGGAACCGGTCGCGCTGGCGCTCAGCGGGTTGCTCGAGCTTGAGCGCGGCCGAAGCACGAGCGGTCTCCGCGCGGTGAGGCGAGCGGCGCGCCTCGCCCCCCGCAACGAGGCGCTCCGCGAGATCGCGAGCCGAGCCACGAGCGGGCGAGCGCCGCGGGCGGCTGCCGGGCTTGACCTCATCCGGCGCGACGTGGCGCGCCGCACCGACCGGCGGTGACCCGTGCGCCAGCACCCGGCACGAACCGTTGGTCGTGTCGGGACGGGCGCGACTCCTCCCTGCTGCTTCGATGCCCGGTCTCGTGCGCGAGTGGCGAACGTCGCCTCGATGCTGTACGATCGGTCGCAGTCGACGAACGTTCGATGTCCTCACGAAGCTTCGGAGCGTCCCGGATGAGCAAAACAGTTGTGACCCTAGTTCTGGCTCTGTTACTGGCCGTTGCCGGCGCCACCAGCGCCTCCGCGCAGTCCAGCGGCGAGGTCGGTTACGGCAGTGTCGGCGGCGTGGTCGAACAGACGAATAACACGCCACCTACCCAAGCAGTCGTTAACAGCGGCGGTTCGAACCAGCCGAGTGAAAGCTCGCGCCCGACCAGCGCTTCTCTCCCGTTCACGGGCGCTGAAGTCGGCTTGATGGTTCTCGTCGCTGCGGGACTGATCGCGACCGGCTTGGTGGCGCGTCGCGTCGCCACGCGCGCCAGCGCCGCCTAGCAACAGCATCTTTCTGACAGCTCTCACCTGGCCTGAGGGTGAGACTTGCCGCGGTACTAGCGTGCCTGTCGCGTGCGGTCCAGGCTCGATGGTCCGGGATGCTCTCTGGAACGCGCGAGGCTGGCGTCGCCGCGACTAGCCCGCCGCGTCACCAGCCCGCCGCGTCTAGCTCGAGCGGAGCAGCGGCTCTGCAGAGAGCCGCGCGCACAGTCGCGCACACCCGTGTTGACGCTCGCCGAAGGTTCGTGGCTGCCTAGCATCCGCTAACCGGCTTTGTCTGAATCTGAAGTGCGGAATGCCTAGCTAGCGGGCCGTACCCCGCCTTCGGTGCGCGCACGCGCCCGACGCCCAACGGGGTCGTGTCTGTGCCGCACTGCACGTATCTACTCACCTTGAGCGCGTCACGACTCGGCGCGGCCCCGAGCCGGCAGCTCGCTGTGTGTAGCAGGCCCTCCGTTTAGGGCTTTGTTCCGTCGCCGCCCCGCAGGGTTGCCTGGGAGCGCCCACGGGCAGGCTGTCCGTGCCCGGTGTGACCCTCGACCCCGGCGCAGCGCGTCTTTGCACGCCTTGCGAGCGCATCCTGCCGGCCGCTCGCTGTTCGTACGTCTGTCGAAAAACGCCGCGTCCGGCGCGAGCACGACGCGTCATTCGCCGATTACCGCCGGTGCGAGTGACGCAAACCACGTCGTCGTGCGCGAGCGCGCCGCGGCGTCGGCGATCCCACCTCTCGAGCGTCTCTTGACGAGCGGGTTCTCCGCGTCGCGATCGCTCGCCGCACGGAGGCACGACCCACGGAGCCGATATGAGCAATCGCGACCCTCTGCATCTTCGGCTCGGACGCACCGGAAAAGTGGCGTGCGCCGTGATTACCTCGCTGGCAGTCGCTGCGGCATCCGCAGGCACGGCCGGGGCTGCGGTCAAGAAAGTCAAGCCACGCGCCGTCCGCGGCGACGTGATCGTGTTCAAACTTCCCAGGGTCAAGCCTGAACACGTAACTCGAGCGGTCCTTGCCCTTCCTTCGCGACGCGCAGCTGTAGGGGCAAAGACTGTCCGTAGCGCCCTTCGTACGCGCCACCGCGTGCTGCGGATGTCACGTCGCCGCCTCGCCCGCGCCGCCGGGGCGCGCGCCTTGGTAGCAGCGAGCGCACGGCGCCTCCGGAGGTCGACGGCGCTGCTTCTGTACCTGCGCCGGGCGCGGTCTCCGCGTCGTGCTCCGAGGCCAGATTCCCACACGACCCAGCCAAGCGTTCCGTCACCGTGCTCGAGCTGCGGAAACGCCCAGCCGCCAGCTGACAGCACGGCTGGCTCGTCGCCATCGAGCGGGTCGAGCGCTCAGCCTCCCACGGCACCGACACCAGCCCCGGGCGGTTCCACCGGTTCCGGCACCGACTCCGGTGCGACGTCGACCGGTGAGTGCAACTCGTCAGTTACCCCCTCCTGGACTTTTGGTTGGGGGACCTTCGATATTGGCAATTGGCCCTCGACATGTTGGCGGCCGTTTTCGGATCGGTCGCCGTTCAATATGACGTTTGCGCAGCTTGTGGGGGAGGGGCGTTTGCGGCCGCTTGCGAATTCGCAGGCTGTGGTGGATCGGATGATGGGTGAGCGGCGGGCGTTCATCCCGCTGTATGCGGGCTACCGGTACGAGCTGGGCGCCCAGTTCTACCACCCGATCTATTTTTCGCGCCCGTCGGACCCGCTGTTCACCGTGACGTGCACGGAGCAGTGGGGCAGGTGCGAGGTCGAGGGTGCACAGGTGCGGATCCCCGCCCAGGCGCGCCCCGACTGTTGTGTGGACAAGCACATGACGGTGATCGACCAGCAGACCGGGTGGGAGTACGACTTTT